>Ga0208630_100003_pt1 | contig 806462 bp, 841 predicted proteins | sample LakWasMet32_HOW6_2_FD_183874 | JGI IMG/M metagenome (GOLD analysis project Ga0208630, IMG submission 183874) | Freshwater sediment methanotrophic microbial communities from Lake Washington under simulated oxygen tension - Sediment Metagenome... | ecosystem: Environmental > Aquatic > Freshwater... | reverse complement strand
AGCTCATTTGCGGCGAAGGTAGTGCCAGGGGAACTTGGTGTCAGAATAGCAAGATGCACCCTCTAATTATAAAAAAAAGCCCTCGAAAGAGGGCTTTTTTATTTTAGACAGGTGTAGCTACGCAGTCGCTTGATTGATAACATAATCCTACATGTACTTAGTTGCTTCTCAATTTCGCTTAATAAAGCGATTCCTCTTTCTTCTTCTGCCCTACACTCTATTACGAATAGGGTTTTATTTTTATCATTTAGATGTTTATAAACATTTCTCCCAAACTGAGATCTTTAATAGCTTTCTTCTTGGACTGCGCTTTGATGTCGCGGCCATTTGCCTTCTTAACATTCCACTTATTCTTCTCGCGCTTGTTCCAAGCCAAAAATCCCAATACCTATTTTTTGAACGCTTTCTCTTTGTCCTGATAAATTCCGCTGGAATTGCGGCAGCCTTAATCGATTATGAATTGTTCCTGTTCATGGGGAAGAGGCTCAGTTTTGATTTGTTTTTGATTACGGATGATATTTGGGATCAGTTGCCGCAGCTCATTGTGAACTTTTGGTACTTCCCACTGGCCGGCTTGGCCTTCGGAGTAGGTTTCTTTTATTTTGATAGAAAATTCTTTCAACTTAAAAATCAAAAGACAAAAGTTGTTTTTCATATTCTCTCTTCCTTGGTTTTTATGGGCGCCTGTTTTCTGGGGATTCGCGGGGGGCTACAGCACAAATCAATTAATGTTCAGTCAGCATTTACTCAAGGGAAAAACGAATTAGGTCACTTCGTTTTAAATACTCCTTATCATTTTTTGCGAACCCTCAAAAATCAAGCCCAAGTTAAACTCAGTTATTTTGCTAAAGATGAAGAGGCGATTAATACCATTATGAATCGCCGTGACTTGCGATTTCCTAAGATGGAAAAGAACAAAAAAAACATAGTTCTTATCGTTTTGGAAAGTTTTTCGTTGGAATATATGGAGAAAGGCCTCACTCCGTTTTTGGATGAACTAAAAAATCATTCGGTTTTTTTTCCACATCATTTGGCTAATGGAAGGCGATCCATTGAAGCACTACCTTCTCTTCTTTGTGGGCTACCTTCGCTACTGGATGAGCCCATTAGTAAATCCATGTACCAGGGGAACAAATTTATTTGTATGCCTAAAACTTTAAAGGAAAATGGATACACGAATTATTTTTTTCATGGCGGCTCAAGAGGCACCATGGGCTTTGAATCCTATACTCTGTCAAACGGCTTTGATCGTTATTTCTCGAGAGAGGACTATCCCAAAAAAACTGACTTTGACGGGACGTGGGGAATCTTTGACGGGCCATATCTTGAGTATGCAGCTGCAGAGATAGGCAAAATGCCTAAGCCTTTTATGGCGGGGATTTTTACCCTGAGCTCCCATCAACCCTATGCTGTTCCTGAATTAATGAAAGGTAAATTTCCTAAAGGCAGTTTAGAGATTCATGAAAGTATCGGTTACGCGGATTTTGCTCTCAAAAACTTTTTTACCAAAATTAAAAATGAACCATGGTTCAACGATACTGTCTTTTTCATCACTTCTGATCACACTTCCAAGTTAGAGTCTCGGAAGTTTCAAAACACCATTGGCCATTATCGTGTCCCTTTTTTGATCTACATCCCAGGCGAAAAACCTGATGTGAATACCCAGAAAGTGACACAACATTCGGATATTCCGAGAATGATACTTAATTGGGTTGGAATAGCAGGGGATGATCTGCCGGCAACGTCCGTGGGGCTCCAGGCTGGCGACCAAGGCTATGCCTTAAACTACGCTGATGGGCGAGAATACCTCCTCATATCAGATAAAGAGGTCATCGGGCTCTCCAAGGAGCAGGTCCAAACACTATACAATTACGACTGGGAAACAGGTAAGATGACCCCTAATGGCGAGTCTCGCGACCCGCTCTTAAAAGCCTACCTCCAGTACTTCATCAATGGATTAATTAATAACAATTTATCAATCTACCGCTAAGCCCAAAAGATTGCCACGAGTCCTTCCTTCACGTTAGACTAAATTGTTATTTTTATTAAAATATGAGGTACTCATGCAGCCCTTGGCCTCGCACGCAGATGCAAATTCAAAAGACTTTCAACTTAATGCGGAATTCAACCGCGGTCTTGCAAATGAACTAAAAAAGAAAATAGAAAAAGCGCGACTCGGTGGTGGGGATGATGCTGTCAAAAAACATAAGGCCCGCAAAAAACTGCCACCTAGAGAGCGTATTGAGAAAATCTTAGATCCAGGTTCCCCATTTTTGGAACTATCAACTTTAGCCGCCGATGGCGTTTATGAAGAAGATGTTCCAGGCGCAGGCATGGTGACAGGGATCGGTCTCGTTCACGGGATTGAGTGTTTATTTGTTGCCAATGATGCCACTGTAAAAGGTGGAACGTACTTTCCCCTTACGGTTAAAAAACACTTAAGAGCGCAAGAAATTGCGATGGAAAATAAACTCCCATGTATCTACATCGTAGATTCTGGTGGTGCTTTCCTTCCTAAGCAAGATGAAGTGTTTCCAGATAAAGAACATTTCGGAAGAATTTTCTTTAATCAGGCGAATATGTCAGCGATGGGGATTCCTCAAATCGCTGTGGTCTGTGGATCATGCACTGCTGGTGGAGCTTACGTCCCGGCAATGAGTGATGAAACGATTATAGTAAAAGGGAACGGAACAATTTTCTTGGGTGGTCCTCCGCTCGTCAAAGCGGCAACGGGAGAAGAAGTCACGGCAGAGGAATTAGGTGGAGCAGATGTTCACACGTCTAAGTCTGGCGTTGCCGATCATTTTGCTGAAACTGAAGAAGATGCCTTAGAGCAAGCGAGACACATTGTTGCGACTCTAAATTATCAATCAAAGAATTCAAGAAAATTTATTAAAGAAGAAGTGAAAGCCCCTCTTTATAAAGCCGAAGAAATTTACGGCATCATCCCTCAAGATACGCGTAAGCCATTTGACGTGAGAGAAATTATTGCACGTCTTGTTGATGGATCTGAGTTTCAGGAATTTAAGGAAAGATACGGCAACACACTAGTCACTGGATTTGCCAAAATTCATGGTTACTTAGTTGGAATTGTCGCCAATAACGGGATTCTCTTTTCAGAGTCTTCGCAAAAAGCGGCGCATTTTATTGAGCTATGTGGGCAAAGAAAAGTACCTCTGGTTTTCTTGCAAAATATTTCTGGATTCATGGTTGGTAAACAGTATGAAAACGAAGGGATCGCGAAACACGGAGCGAAGTTTGTAACGGCCGTTTCAACAGTGAAGGTTCCTAAGTTCACGGTGGTGATTGGTGGATCTTTTGGTGCAGGTAACTACGGAATGTGTGGCCGCGCTTTCGGCCCACGCTTTTTATTCATGTGGCCTAACTCTCGTATCTCCGTCATGGGTGGAGAGCAGGCGGCGAACGTGCTCGCAACTGTGAAGCAAGATCAGTTAAAGGCAGCAGGTAAAACGCTGATGACTGAACAAGAAGTAGCGGCCTTCAAGCAGCCGACACTTGATAAATATGAAAAAGAAGGATCTCCCTATTATTCATCTGCCCGCCTCTGGGATGATGGGGTGATTGATCCGACACAGACTAGAGATGTTCTAGGGCTTTGTTTAAGTGTAACTCACAATGAAGAATTCCCAGACCCGCGTTGGGGTGTTTTCAGGATGTAATGATGAAATATCTAGAAGTGATAGAAACTGAATCTGGTGTGAAGGAAGTTTGGATCAACCGTCCAGACCTTCATAACGCTTTTAATGCTGAATTAATTGAAGAAATGATTGCCTTGTTTGAATCCTTCAAGGATGAGCGGCTGATTATATTATCCGGTCGCGGTTCGAGCTTTTGTGCTGGTGCTGATTTGAACTGGATGAAGGCCATGAAAGATTACACTAAAGAGGAAAATTTCAAGGACTCAAAGCGGTTGGCGAAGATGTTCTCTGCTATCAACGATTGTGATGTTCCCGTGATTGGAAGAATCAATGGTCATGCATTGGGTGGTGGAGTCGGGCTCGTCAGTGTCTGTGATTATGTGATCGCAGTTCCACAAGCTCTGATGGGTTTTACTGAAGTGAGACTGGGATTAATTCCGGCCGTTATTTCACCCTACTGTATTTCAAAGGTGGGAGAATCTAACGCTCGCGCCTGGATGCTTTCCGGGGAGAGATTTGATGCCCATGAGGCAAAACGAATGGGTCTCGTGCACGAAGTGAGTGAAAACCTTGATGCCTCAGTTGAAGCGATCAAAAAGAAATTCTTAGCTGCCGGCCCAATTGCTGCGAAGGAAGCTAAAAAGCTTATTCGTGGAGTGATGAAGAACTTAAAAAGCTCTGAAGACTTTACCTGCAATATGATCACTGAAAGAAGAGTGAGTGCTGAGGGGCAAGAAGGAATGAGGGCACTATTAGAAAAAGATAAACCTGCTTGGATGAAAAAATGAAAATTAAAAAAATACTAGTCGCTAACCGTGGTGAGATTGCTCTCAGAGTTCTTAAAACGGCAAAAGAAATGGGAATCAAAGTCGTTACAGTCTTTGCCGAAGATGACAAACATCTTCCTCATGCCCTCTTCGCGGATGAGTCTTATTCGCTGGGCTCAGGGGCACTTTCGGAGACTTATTTAAATAAAGCAAAATTAATTGATATCACCAAGAGATGCGGAGCTGACGCGATTCATCCTGGTTATGGTTTTTTATCTGAGAACGCCGAATTTGCTTCAATGGTAGAAAAGGCCGGAATTATCTTTATTGGGCCAACTGCTGATTCTATCATTCTTATGGGGGATAAAATCGGCTCTAAGAATGCATTAGAGAAAATTAATGTTCCCATGATCCCTGGATATCATGGGGATGATCAAAGTGACGCGAATCTGGCCAAGAAAGCCAAAGAAATAGGTTTTCCTGTTTTAATCAAAGCTTCTGCCGGTGGTGGTGGTAAAGGGATGAGAATTGTTCATCAAGAAAGTGAACTGGTGGAATCCATTAGCGGAGCAAAGTCGGAAGCTCTAAAATCATTTTCTAATGACAAAGTTCTTATCGAAAAATATGTCGTCAATCCAAGGCACATTGAAGTTCAACTTATGAGTGACACTCATGGGAACCATTTACATTTCTTTGAAAGAGAATGCTCAATTCAAAGACGCTATCAGAAAGTGGTAGAGGAAACTCCTGCCCCTAATATGACTCAAGAATTAAGACTGAAGATTTGTGAAACTGCAGTTCAGATTTCAAAGGGGATCAATTACCGTGGTGCCGGGACGATTGAATTTATCCTTGCTCCGGACGGTCATTATTATTTCCTGGAAATGAACACTCGGCTTCAGGTTGAGCACCCCGTTTCAGAAATGGTAACGGGATCAGATCTGGTCAAATGCCAGATCCTGGTCGCTCAAGGTGACAAGCTTCCGTATCAGCAAAGTGAGATCAAGCAGAAGGGGCATGCTATCGAATGCCGTATCTATGCTGAAGATCCTGACAATAATTTTATGCCTACCATTGGTATGATTGATACGATTGGCGTTCCGACTTTAAGAGACGTTCGTCTTGACTGCGGTTTTTTGGACGGGACTGAGGTTGGAGTGAATTATGATCCGATGCTGGCCAAACTAGTTGTCTGGGGCGAGACCCGAGAGTTGTCTATATCAAAAACCATTCACAGCCTGGATGAAGTCCTGTTTTTAGGTGTTAAAACCAACCGTGATTATTTAAAGCGTATCTTGGGCCACAGCGAGTTTGTTGCTGGCAAGACTCACACGCATTTTATTCCTGATCATAAGAGTGATCTGGAACCCAAAAATCTAACCAACGACAATATGGCCGCTCTCATTGCGGCTATGAGCTTTTCCCAGAAGAAAAAAGCATTTTCTTCGTCTGGAATCGAAATTTTAACCAATCCTTGGACATCATTAACAGGATTCAGGAATTAGTATGGATAAGTCATTCACCATAAATGGCAAAGAAGTTAAAGTTCAGGATTTTAAACATCAGCATGATACTGTGACTTTTACATTTGAAGGCAAAAACTATTTTTATTCTTTGATCAGCCGAGACGGGCATGAAATGGTTTTAGATGATAAGGGCGGTCGTTTCAAGGCAGCTGTCAGTACAACCAGTAGAGACGGCGAAACCATGGTGATCGCTGGCGGAAAAGAGGCCATCCTTTCTGATGCTGGTAAAAAAATGAAAAAAGCCGGTGCCCACGCTGGCGGGTTAGCATCTCCTATGCCGGGTAAAATTTTTAAAGTTCTTAAAGAAGCAGGGGCCGAAGTCAAAAAGGGCGAAGCCATACTCATCCTTGAGGCGATGAAAATGGAGCATTCAATCCGCTCCGATAAAGACGGCAAAGTCAAAAAGATTTTCTTTCAAGTTGGGCAGCTCGTGCAAGGTGGAGTTATTCTCGCTGAGGTGGAGTAGTTATGATTAAAATTGTAGAAGTTGGTCCTAGAGACGGACTTCAAAATGAGAAAACGATACTTACCACGGAGGATAAATTTGAATTTATCTCTCTGCTATCACAATCTGGTCTTAAGACCATCGAGATTACAAGTTTTGTAAAATCGGATGCGATTCCCCAGATGAGTGATGCTGTTGCTCTTTTCACCAAAGTTCAACAGGGCCTTAAGAATACCAACATTAATCTTCCATGCCTTGTTCCTAACCTTAAAGGTTATGAGACAGCGAAGTCCCTGGGAGTTAAAGAAATCGCTCTTTTTAGTGCGACTTCTAATGCTTTCACTAAGAAAAACGTCAATGCCACGATCGATGAAACTTTTGAAAAAATGAAAGATGTCGCAGCTCAGGCGATCAAGGATAATGTTCGTATTCGAGGTTATATTTCCACCGCTTTTGGCTGCCCATACGAAGGCAAGATGGATGTTAAAAAACTTCTCGATGTTACTCAGAAGTTTTTTGACCTCGGCGTCTACGAAGTGTCCGTTGGGGATACCATCGGTGTCGCGACCCCCCCTCAGGTTAAAAGTTATATTAAAGAGCTGAAAAAGAGTTTTGAAGTAGAAAAATTAGCGATGCATTTTCACGATACCCGTGGAATGGCGCTGACTAATATCTATGTGTCTCTGGAAGAGGGCATTACCACCTTTGATTCTTCAGCAGGTGGACTCGGCGGTTGTCCATACGCTAAAGGAGCCACAGGAAATGTTGCAACAGAAGACGTTTGGTACCTGCTTCAGTCTTTGGGACTTGAAACAGGGATTGATATTGAGAAGCTGGCCCAGGCTTCAAAATTTATTTTAGAAAAAGTGAAGAGAAATACTGAGTCTAAATTTCTTAAGGCTTATTTAAATACAGGTAAAGTATGAGTTTTTATCTTAATAAATATGAAGACCTCCTTGTTGAATTTAATAACAAATGTCTTTGGATTACCTTGAACCGTCCTGAATCCAGTAATGCTTATTCGGCGGGCATGGTGAAGTCACTGGTTGAAGTTTTAAAATGCGCTGACATTGATACGAATGTGCGAGTGATTGTGATTACTGGAGCAGGAAAACATTTCTGTGCCGGTGGCGATATAAAGGCAATGAAAGGAAAGACCGGAATGTTTGCTGGTGAATCCAATCAGCTGCGTGAAGCTTATCAAGCAGGAATTCAGCAGATACCAATGACTATTGCAAATTTAAAGACGCCCATCATAGCGATGGTTAATGGTGCGGCCGTCGGAGCTGGCTGTGATCTCGCAGCAATGTGTGATTTAAGAGTCGCTTCCGAAGACGCTAGCTTTGCTGAGACATTTGCCAAAGTTGGTCTTGTACCAGGTGATGGGGGCGCCTTTTTCATCAGTCGGCTGATTGGAGTTGGAAAAGCGATGGAAATGTTTTTGACCTGTAAAACTTTTTCAGCATCAGAAGCATTAAAAATGGGGCTTGTTAATCAAGTGGTCCTACCAAATGATCTGAAAAATAAAACTGAAGAGATTGTTGAGCAGTTGAGGTCTTTGCCACCAATCGCGCTCCAAATGACTAAAAAAGCGATCTATCATGCTCATCAAAATGATTTAAATTCACATCTCGAGCTCATGGCCGCTTATCAAGGCATCACTCAACGATCATCGGACCACTTTAAAGCGCTGGATGGAATGATCGAAAAAAACAAACCTGACTTCAATCATACATAAGTCCGCGAAAATAATTTTTGACAAGTTGAAGCACTAAATCAAGAATTGAAGTATATGAAAAATCTTCTTGGTTTATTTTTGTTAATTAGTTCTGTTTCATGCACGACAGTTCACTTTCGTTCCAACAATTCGATTCCAGTTTCTTTCGAAGGAAATCCTAAGCATCAGAAAGAAGTTTCAGTAACAGGACGTCATCACTTCTATTTTTGGGGAGTGAATCCTGAGTACCACGAAGTTTTCATTGATGAGGAAGTGAGAAAAGCTGGATATGACAGTATTTCTAAACTCATTATTTACGAACAAAAAAACCCTCAAGACATTCTTATTTCATTTCTCACTTTTGGTCTCTATATACCAAGAGCCTATACCCTGACTGGTTTTACTTCTGGGAACACACTGCCCGAAGATCTTGAAGATACAGCTCCCCAATCAAATAAATCTAAATAATTCGATAGAGACGTCAGGAAGAGGTCTTCCAAGGATGGATAATTAAGGCCAGGGATGGCCTTTTTTTATTTTTTAGAGAGCTTCCGCGCGCGAAAGTTCCAGAGAGGTTTGGTCACTAAATTAAACCAAACAAAAAATCCTCCAAAACAAATGATGAATGTATTTACGGCGGAAGAGGCCGTGAACATGTTATTGACCACGGAGAATCCCACAAACATCAAAAATGAGAGGCCCCCGAAACATCCGGTCATGAGCAGTGTGTGCTTAAAAGACATGGCGGTAGAGGGATGGGGTCTTAAAAAAGAGAAGGGCCACCAGATAAAATCTCTGTCAGCAAGCCAGTTATGAGTAACAGGAACAAAGGCCAGGATTTTTTCAACGATATTCATTTTAATGAGTCCATTAAACTTCCAAAGAAGTTCTTTTTAAAATCTTTAACTTCATCTTCAGACATATCTCCAAAGTTGGTGCGATCAACTTCCTTGAAGCAACTTTCCAGTTCGATCACAAATCTAGATTTAAAACGTGGAAACATCTTATTATACATTTTTCTTTCTTTGGCATAAGTCATCGTGAGTTTCTTTCGAGCGCGGGTTACACCCACGTAACAAAGTCGGCGCTCCTCAGAAATGTCAGATCCATCTTGAATTGTTTTTTTATGAGGAAGAAGCTCTTCTTCCATACCAATTAAAAAGACGTTGTCGAATTCAAGTCCCTTAGAAGCATGAAGGGTCATGAGGGTGACTTCATTTTTTTTTGTATCATCACCGGGAGAATTTCTATCATGAGAGTCCGCTAACAAGAGACGTTCCACAAAGTTCTTAAGAGTGGCATCATCGTGATAGCGATCCTGGAATCGATCGGCGGTGAGAAGGAAGTTTTTAACATCTTCACGTTTTCTGTTTGAAAGTTTCGCGGAGTCGTAACTTTTATCAATAAAGTCATTATACTGAATCTCTTCAAGCAGCTGGTCAATTGCTTGAACTAAGGGCTTTTCATTAAAGATTCGCTGGTAATTTTTTATCAAGATAATGAAGTTCTGAATGTTTTCGTTTTCTTCCTGATCGGCAAGAATATGGAAAAGATGGCGTTTCTGTTCTTTAGCAAGGGCGAGGTTCTTGTTAAGCGTGACCGATCCTATTCCCCGATTGGGAACATTTAGGATTCTTCTGAGCGCCAATTCATCCCTTGGATTTTGAATCAGAGTCAGGTAGGCGATGATGTCTTTAATTTCTTTTTTTTCATAAAATTTCTGTCCGCCAATAATATGGTAGGGGACCTGAGAAATTCGAAGCTGATCCTCGAAGGGAGGAACCTGAGTATTTGAGCGATATAGGATCGCCATATCTGAAAGCATTAGGCCATGAGATTGCATTTTGATAATTTCTTCAACGACAACAGCTGCTTCGTGATCAGAGTCTCCTGTGGCCCATAACTGGGGCATATTCCCTTCCATCAGAGAAGTACGCATGGTCTTATCTTTTCGGTTCGTATTTTGCTCAATGACTTTGTTGGCGAGATTAAGAATGGGAAAAGTCGAGCGGTAGTTTTCCTCTAGCTTAATCACTTTTACGGTCTTGTACTGTTTCTCAAAGTTAAGAATGTTGCTGATGTCAGCACCACGAAACGAGTAAATCGCCTGATCATCATCTCCTACAACACAAATATTTTCGTGAGTGCTGGTCAAGGCCTGGATCATGCTGAATTGCAATTGGTTAGTATCCTGGTACTCATCGATCATGATGTATTTAAATCGTTCGGAGTATTTCTTCGCTACTTCAGGAAATTCTTTAAACAGTCGGACCACTAAAAAAAGAATGTCATCAAAATCAAGAGCATTATAGAACTGCAATTTTTCTTGGTAGTAGTGATAAGCAAATTCAGTTGCACCGTCATAGTTATTTTCTGGGTCGTACTCAGAACTCTTGGTGAAATCAGTGGGAGAGATTCCTTTGTTCTTGAGGAGTCCAATTTTCGACATCACTGTTGCGCGGTCGTAGGTTTTTTCGGAGCGATAGTTTTTTAGGGCTTCCCTTACAATGCTCATTTGATCGGCCTGATCATAAATACTGAAGAGATTGTTATACCCTAAATGGTGGATATCTTCGCGCAGGATTCGAATACCCAGGGAATGGAAGGTTGAAAGGGTTACACCCTTGCGCACCTTGGGAGGGACGAGATGGGCAACGCGCTCCTTCATCTCTGTGGCGGCCTTGTTCGTGAAGCTTACCGCCAGAATCTCTTTGCCTGGAATCTTGAGGTTTTCCAGCATGTGAGCGATGCGGTAGGTGACAGTACGGGTCTTTCCCGATCCAGCGCCGGCCAGAATCAGGACCGGACCTAAGACGGTTTCGGCAGCTTCGCGTTGTTCAGGGTTTAAACCAGTGAGGGATATCATTTCCGAGAGCATAAAAAACACCTGGGGAAGTGTCAAAATCAAAAGACAAAAAACCTCTTACTTTGTAGACTTAAATTCGCTCTGAAACCCTAGCTAAATACCTTTCATTTGAGGCTTTATGAAATATCTCATTACTTCCGCTCTCCCTTATGCCAACGGGCCTATACATTTCGGGCACATTGCGGGTGTTTACCTCCCAGCGGACATCTTTACCCGCCATAAGAAGCTGAAGGGTGAAAAAGCGATCCATATTAGCGGATCTGATGAGCACGGTGTTGCGATCATGCAAAATGCGCAGAAGGCTAAAATAAGCTACCAGGAATATGTGAATGGGTGGCACAAAACTCACAAAGAATTATTCGATAAATACGACATCAAATTTGATTTTTTTGGGCAGACTTCGGCACCTTATCACAAGGAAGAAACGCTCACTTGGTTTAACGATCTTCTTGGTAAAGGTTTAATTGAAAAAAAGGCTGAACAACAGCTTCAGTGTCAGGATTGTAAAAATTTTTTACCAGATCGTTTTGTCGAAGGTGAGTGTTATGTTTGTCACTACCCTGAAGCTCGTGGGGATGAGTGTCCGAGCTGTGGAACCTGGATTGATCCACTTAAGTTATTAAAGCCGGTATGCAAATTCTGTGGCAGTAAAAATGTTGCTACCGTTGATTCATTTCAGTGGTATCTGATGTTGTCTAAGTCCTATGAGAAATTCCAGGCCTGGTTTGAAACAAAAAAACAGACATGGCGAAAAAATGTTGTTCCATTTGTTGAATCTCTCACTAAAGATAATCTCGTTGATCGAGCGATCACTCGCGACCTTGACTGGGGTATCGACGTTCCTGTGGCCGATGCGAAAGGTAAAAAAATCTACGTCTGGTTTGATGCTCCAATTGGTTATGTCTCAAACACCAAACAATTCTTAAAAGAGTCTGGCTCTAAGGAAGATTACATTAAGGATTGGTGGGGGGCAAAAGACGTCACCATTGTTAACTTCATCGGCAAAGATAACATTATTTTTCATGCGATTATCTTCCCGGTGATGAGCATGGGAACAGGTTTTGTAAATCCCGTCACGGATCTTCCTGCGAATCAGTATGTTAATTTAGAAGGCAAACAATTCTCTAAATCTAAAGGCTGGTATGTTGATGCTGAGGAGGCGATTGCTCAGTTTGGCTCGGATGCACTTCGGTTTTATCTTACATCCCTCATTCCGGAAACTTCTGATTCAAGCTTTACCTGGAAGGGAATGGAGCTCAAAATCAATTCTGAACTTGCCAATAATGTTGGTAACTTTATCAACCGCGCGATGAAATTCTCCGCTTCGAAATTTCCTGAAGGTATGAAAGCAGATAAGTTTGCTCCGTTCTTTGATTCACATGTCAAAGACGTTGAGACTTTCATTAAAGAGTACCATGAGCTACTTGATTCCTATCAAATTAAGAAGGGTCAGGAGCACATCATGGGTCTTGGATCCAAGGTGAATCTTTTTATTACCGAAAGAGCACCATGGACTGAATTTAAAACGGATCCAGAGAAAGCTGCTGAAACGATTGCCATTTCTACCGCCTACGTTTTGGTGATCGGAACGTTTTTTGCTCCGTACTTACCACAACTTTCTAAATCAATTCTTTCATACTTTGGTTTGACCGCTGAAAGTGAAGTCGTCAAAAAGATTTACCAAGGCGACATGAAAGCACTTAAAGAGTTTTTCTCTCACGACTTCAAGCTTCAAGTTGATCCGCAAGGATTAGTGCCCAAGATTGATCCGAAAGTGATTGAGGAATTGGATTTAAAATTGAAAGAGAAAGCAGCAACTTAATTAATTGGTGTAGCGGGGGTCAAGCTTAATGCGAAATGATCCCCGCACATTGGCAGGATCAAATACCGATTGATCCCATGACTCGAGAACTTTACCTGTTTGAGAATCGACTAGTGCACGGAACGAAGCTTCAACATTTTGTTTGTTGGTTAAGGTCACAACAACAGATTCCACGTGAAGCGGATTTTCATCCCTCATCCAAACTAATGATTTTTCTTTTTTTATCTTGATGTCTTTAAGACTGCTCCCGCCTTGTGCCGCAAGCGAAGTCTTTAACTGTTTCTCCCAGCTGGCCGAAGGAGTATTTACATAATTCGTGCTGGCGGGAATGCGGTCCATGGGCCTTCTGTTCTTGTCGATGAACTTGCTCTCACCAGTGGTCTTTTCTGCTTGAAGTAGAGTATTCGCAGGCCGATTGTTCCCCGTATGGTTCTGCCCTTCCTTCTTCATAAAGAAAAGCAGGGCAAAACTAAGGAGCATAAATGAGATAATCTTTTTATTCTTAGTCATTTACATCAAACTCAAAGTTAATCACTTTAAATGGTTTCGCTCCATTGTATTCAGCGTCGATGTATTCATCATTGGTTGAATCCGCAGCATCTGAAAAACAATCCGAGCAGTTACTGAATTTCGCTCTCAGGCGGCATCTGAATTTAGTTCCCGGTGGAATCCATTTGTTCACTTCAAAAATGATGGCGTTACCAACATCGAAGCTATGTTCAGGATTCCCGTTTCTCATGGTTTCAACATATGACTTTTGGGCATCAATTTTTGAGAATGAAGCTTCATTCGCCCCCGGTAGTGCACGAACTAAGCATTCATGTGGATTAAATGTGAAGTCTTCAGTTGCTGCAGTTCCCGCAAATCCAAGACAGTCTTTGTCCTGAAGGGCCAGACCTTGTTTCTTTCTGAATTCATTTTGAGAGACCCATCTAGTCACTTCACCGTCTTCGATTTGAACCAGACACACCGGAGCAGCGGCTTCAGTGGCGAATGCTCCAGCTGTTTTCACGTGACGTTTGTAGCTCGTCATAGTTGAGGTACAAGTCGCACCGGCCTCTCCGCCTTGAGCGACAGTGGTTACATCATCAACCACGCAAGGGCTAAAGTTACCGTTTAATCCGGTAGTGTCAGTGACGTTCACATGGTCCCAGTCTGTGGCCAGGAGCTGAATTCCGGCCATGGTGCTGTTGGAAGAGTTTTTCAAGTTGGGAATGACGGCGACAATTTCTCCGGGGGAGATTTTAATGTTAGAGTTGTTATACTCCAAACTTGCGATGCCCGTTGATGGATTCATAGGAAAACCTTTGAAGAGTAAACCCTCAAGGATTCCTGACATATTGGCCTGGTCATCAATAATATAATATGTGGCAGTGTCTGTTTCTGTGTTTGGTTCTGCCAGACTCAACAGTTGTTTCGAAACAAGTACAGATTTTCTGCGATTGTTTTCATGAACGGCCGTTGGTGCAACTGGAGTAGGGTTTATGTTAACGGTACCAAATGAATTGTACTGGGCGTATTTGCTCTTAGTACTAGAGCCGTCATTATTATATGTTTTAAAGAGCAGGAGACCATAATCATCTAAAAGTTTTTCTGATTCGTCCTGAGTGAAGCTGGTACATAGGCCCGAAGTGACGTATTTATAAATATTTTTTGCCATGATTTGAGAAAACTTTCTGTAGGTTGGAGGGTTAACCACGTGGGCCCATACAAAAGAGGCATTCTCATCCAGATTATTAAAGCGATCAAGAAATGAGAGGGGGTCATTGGCGCCACCCCAAATAGTATCAACGCCCACGGATTTCAAATCACCCATTTCGCTGAAAGTTTCTGCCAAAAGCATCATCACGTAGGAAGTTGATATGTCGTGCATGTCTTCAGTTGGAAGAGAGCATTGTGTTTGAAGTTCTTTCGTCAGAGCAACTAAGTAGTGACTGATAATTTGTCCGGCGTAGTGAACATCTTCAAAGGGAACGTTAGGATCATTGGGATCATAAAGTAGGTATTGAGGATAAGAGAGGCGCCCCTCTGATGTCGTATCGACTCCAGAAATGTGAAGGCTGTCTTCCTCACTAATAGGACGGGAAGCATTCATGGACTTACCAAGACCCCATTCTGCAAAATGTGTTCTTTGGTTCATCACAAAACTATAATAATCGGCAACACCTTCACCGATTGATCCAGCTTCATCAAAGCCGTATCCACCTAGATTTGATCTCAGGGGGTGATAGTCAGGGGTGAGAGACCCTGGAGTCCCATTTCGAAAATTCATCATCACTGCAATCAGGGCATGGCCTAATTCGTGATAAACAATTGATGGATCCTGAACCATAAAAAATGATGGGTGAGCGGCCCATTTACCAAAACAAAGTTCCGGGCCAGCGGGACTAAAGCTGGCGTTCAATTCCAGATTACAAAGGGCGTAGCTACTTAAAAAACTATTTCTAAAATAGTTATCGTTAGTTGGAGCAATTGCCTGGAACCAGAACATTCCGGTGTCATCCAGATATTTAGGAGTTGATTTTGTCTTCCACATGAAAATCGGATTACTATGGAGAGTGTCATAGGCAAATTTCAATTTATCAAAAAATGTATTGACCCCGTGCTGGACGTGATAGAGACCATTTACCTGGTAGAACTCAGAAGAATTTGTAGGAAAGATCCACGTCCCATCAGATTTTTTGGGAAGAAGTTGCTGAGAAGCAGTTTTAGAAGCGAAAGAATGAATACAGTCAGAAAGGGTAGAGGTCACACCTAAAAGCAGAACTGTGCAGTCACCCTTAAGAAGAGTTTTATCGGTAATGAATTCAGGGAGTGCCTTATCTAGAGTTCCCTTCATATCTACATTCGGACCATAATTCAAACCATGAACGATAGCAGGACTTTCTCGGTAAATATAAGCTTTGTTAACAAAGTCACCGGCATAAACACCGCTTGAGCGCTGGCCGCTGGGAGTAATTTCAGTTGGGTTACAAGAGGCGAGAGTGATTAATGAAATCAAGATGGCCACCATATTATAGGCAGCTGTTGGTTTGAAATAATTTGTCATCCACTGACGTACTACTATCATAAGAACCTTATCGGTTGAGATTAAAGGATCTCAACCGAGCAGATATGTCGACTACTATTGAATTCCGGCGCCTGAGCCAAATGGTCCGGCCAGCGAGCCGCCGCCCTGAGGGAAGCCGCCTTTGGTGTTAAATGGACCTGAGTTGTTACCGCCGTTACAGAATGAGCCGGTATCGTTACTGGCCTGGCTAGGTTGAGGGTCGTCAGATGTGCCGGCGACTAGGGAGCCATTTCCACCCATATTTAACAAGGCATTATAATCAGCCACAATTCCCTCTTCTTCTTTTTCACAAATATTAATAATCGTTGGTTTAGTTGCAGGAGGTACTGCTGGAACTGCTTCTTGGCACTCCTTGCTCACAAGTCTTGGACAAGTGACATCCCATTTAGGCAGTGCTTTCTTCGCAACTGAGTCCCCATATTTTGCTCGAGAACAAACATCGGCTGCAGTATTGGCAGATTTCCCGTCTTTATCTCTCTGATTCCCCGGCTTGTTACAAGTCTCCGCCATTTCTGAGCGCATTCTTCTTGCTTCGGCCGCTGTATAAGCATTTCCAGCTTGAGTAGCGGCCAAGATCATGGCGTCTGAAACTTCAGCGTAACCATCATCACAACCAGGAATTGGATTGGAAGACATAACATCCTGGTAGCGACCACAGAAGGCTGCAGTTTTTTCACCAAGAGCACCTTGAGCTTTGTCGTAACCTTCTTTCTGAGCTTTCACTAGTGACTTATAAGAGTTGTAAGCAGCAAGACAGTTTCCTGCAAGCTGACCAGATTTCTTAATAACTTCAGCATGGTTTTTCTTCGTTTCAGCGATGTGTTTGGCAAGTGGACCGCCGTCAGAAACGATGGCTTCTTGCTGAGCTTTAACTTGCGCCTGAAGTTTTTCCATATTGCCTTTAACCATGGCAAGGTACTGTTTGGGATCTTTAATTTCTAATGCATCAGGAGCTTGTGCAAATTTTTGATCAAACTCTGCGCCACCTTTAATATCTCTCTGGATATCTTTGGGAGCTGCGAAACCAGCACCAAACATACCTCTTAGAGACTCAGCTTCTTTCATATACTTCACCATTGCTGTATCAAACATTGCAACCATTTGCTTGCGTGTTGATTCAACATTGTTGTTGTAGTTGTTAGTGCGTTTAAGACGATCGTTTTTAATGTCTTTCACAAACTTCTGAGCTTTTTCAGAACACTGTTTCATGTTGCTTGAACAAGAGAAGGCTGCCTTGGCACAAAATCCAGGGCTAGACATGTTAAGTTTTTCTGGTGAACAAGAACCAACTGCTGAGCTGCTGGCAACGGCACCGTTACCACCACAATCAACCATCTTCTTAACGATCTCGTTTTTGATATCTTTAGAATGTTGAGAAGCTGCTTTCTGGAACTCTTTTTTAAGAGTGCGAAGCTTTTGAACCGCTTGTTTGGCCGAAAGTTTGTTTTTTAGTTTGTTTACTTGATATTGAGATTCACAGTTTTTAATAACGTCTGTGAAGTAGCTGGCTGGAGAGACTTTTCCGGCAGCATTAACTTTCTTTTTAGTAATTGATCCGTCGGCTGCGACTTCATTTGTTTCGTAGTCAGCATCCATTTTCATTTCATAACTGCCGCCGGCAGCTTCAATTTGCTTGATTTCTGCTAGTTTCTTTTCAGGACTAATGGTTACGTCTTCTAAGATTGCTTTAAGTTTCTTCTTAACTTGTTCAGAAGAATGTTTGTTTGCAGATTTAGAAAGAGTTGGGTCATAGATACGTGCAAGAGCAATATCAATTCCTGATTTGTTTACACATTCCCCTTTGATTTCATTCTCAAGTGAACCAATCTCAGCATCAAAGTTGGTATCGTTATCGATGTTGCTAAGTAGTCCCAAAGCAGCACTACCTTTTCCACCGAGCTCAGAGCTGATAAGTTTGGCTTCATCAGAAAGTGAATTACGAGTCTTAGTAAATTTTGTTTGTAGGTCAGAGAAGAAAGCTTTATTTAACCCGGCACTTGCGCCAGATTCTGAACCAACATCAGCACCTACACCGTTTAGGAAAGCAGAGTAACCTTCCTGACCACTTGAAATTTGTGAAAAGTTAAGAGTTGCTTGCTCAGAAACTTTCTCGGCCATTTTCTTAATATCACTAACTACGTCGGCGTGATTTTTGAGATATGATTCAGGTGAATACTTAGATCCTTCAGGGGTTGTTCCAAAAGACTCTTTGAGTTTTTTCTCAATGCCTACTAAACCGTTGCCCTTACCAAATGCATCCATGCCGTCTTTTGAGAGGATTGAATTACAGGCAGGATCTTCAAATCTCTTACCGTAATCAAATAGATCAGAGTTTTTAAATTCGGTGGCGAATTTTGAACCTTCTCCACCTAGGATCGCACTTGATTCACGAATACTTTTAAGATCCATTTCGCTTTGTTCTTCAAATTTAGCAGTAGCGGCTTCAAGTTCGGCCACCACAGTGTCTAGTTGCTCCACTCTGTAAGCAAAGAACCCTTTCAAAAGAGTCATTGCATCTTCCATACATCCATCACCATAGCCTTGGCCGCCGACGTTACTAGTCTTGGTAAAATTGGTATATGTGGTTTGGACCTGGAGTAATTGGTTATAGTAGGCGAATGCTTCATCTGCCTGCGCCCTAGGGTCACCAGCAAGCGCATTCACTTCTTTATTTCGACAGACTTCATTGTTTGGCTCCGAAAGGGTCGTCGGTAAAGTGGCACACTGAAGGGTGAGTGGGTTAATTGGCTTACCACCACTTTTGGCAGCGTCTTGATTTTTCTTCGCAATGTATTCCATGAGGCCTGGAATCTTCTGCATGTTATTTAAAGTGAAGTGTTTATCTGCTGCTGCAGTTTGCTGATTTTTGAAAGCCGCCATATCAGTCGCCACGTGGGGAGACATCTGCTGCTGACCGCCTCGCAATGTATTGTAGGTGTTCATCCCCAGATTTAGTGCTTGCCCAACACCGCTTATCACATTCGATGCCGTTGTTTCTGCCAAAGCAGGCACCGGTGAAATCATCAGTTCCAAGCTGATTGAAAGAGCTAGGAAAGATGGAAGCTTTTTGTTTTTCATAAAGTAACCCTTGTAATAATCTGTATCTTCTTGTTTTTTCGGCATTTTCCCTAAAAGTTTTAAGCTTATTCACACATAGCAAACTGCTCAAGTTCTTTTATTTTAAGCGGTTCCAGCAAGGTGACCTAGAAAAAGCGCAGTCAAGACGATGGGCTTGGCATTTTAGGCAAAAAAAGTGAAACTAAACTAAGTAATTTCAATGGTTTTCACGAGGGATGGTAGTGGTGTTCAAAAAGCTCTTTGGTGGTAAAAAAGCGCCAATAATTGAAGGCAAATCGTCCCTATCGACTAAAGTTGATGGTGTTCGTTGGGTTAAAAAGTTCATCCTTGAGCTCTCTAATATGGAGGGAAGCCCCACTTATAACTTAAGTCATCAGCTGACTGTGGGAAGTGAAGTTGGAAATATTGTTATCGCGGATCCTTCAGTTTCTCCTCGCCACTGTACTTTTATTTTGCAGGAAGAAGTCGTTTCTGTTTTAGATCACGGAAGTGTTGCTGGAACATTCATCAACGGCCAGAAAATCCCACCCGGGCGCTACATCATTCTCGAAGAAAATGATAATATCAAGGTAGGAGATCTTGAGGTCCAGATTCATGTTAAAAATGAAGCGATCAAACAAGAGATCCCTGAAGAAGAATTAGAAGAAGAAGTTGAGGTAGCAGAAGAAATTGAGGAAGAGGAAGCGGTGGAAGAAGAGAAGGTCGCGGTTAAGAAAGAGCCTAAATTAGCACTGCTGAAAAAATGGTTCAAAATTAAGCCCAGCAAGGCCAAGAAGGACAGTAAGAAGTCCAACCTAATCGCCATTTCTGGAAATCCAACCTACGCTACTAATTCCCTGGTAAGAGTGATTGCTGTTTTATGTGATTTGCTTATTGCCTACGCCTTATCCATTGTCTTTATGCCATTTGATGAATTTAGATCCTTCGTCGCTGATGTCCCGGCAATACTTGGAAGTTTTTTAGATATAGACTGGAATGGTCTATGGTCGGTCATCAACGAAGAATATGCATTTGTTGGTGAAATATTAAAAGATCTCTACAGCTTTTTCTCGACGACCTTTAATTTTGGTCCTCTGATCCTTTTATTTTTTGTAGTTCGCTTGATAAGCACTTTGCTTCTTGGGGTAAGTATTTCGGAAGTCTTCCTGGGAGTTCGCGCTCACGGTAATGTCATCTGGAAAAGACTGGGAGGAGTTCTGCGTGTTGTTGTGGGGATGATCACTGGTCCATTTCTGATTTTTGATGTTCCTGCCCTCATCTCAAAAAGAACATTCAAAGAGTTCATGACTTTTACTCATACGTATATCAATTCTAAGTTCGTAACGATTTTGGGAATTATATTTTATGTCCCGTTAGTGGTTCTCATCGTCCTCTTGTCGCCACTGATGCAGGGGCTTGAGTTACCAGAGCCAATAGCCGTTAAGGATGTTCTTGATAAGCGTGTAAAAGTGATTCAAACTGACGAAGCTGCGACGGAAGTCGTTAAGACATATGATTCTTCAAGCTTTTTAAATATTGGACTGGAGTATGATGCCCAAGGGATCTCCCTCGTGCCATCTTTTAGATTTAGTGGGAAAAAGAATAAACTTACTTATAAACCGGCGCTTGCTGTCTATCATAGAGAACTTCAAAGGAGTGTCTCAATTGAAGTTTTTAAAACATTTGATTTTAAAGAGCTATTAGGACTTGGCTTCAAAGGTGATCCTTTCCTTACAGATAAATTCCCACTGATTGAAGGTTATGTTTATAGTTCCGAGGTTTCTGCAGCCTCTTTCAAAAAAAGTACTGATGAGAAAGAGAGTAGGAAGTTTGCTGATGAGGTCGTCTCATTCACCAAAATTGCCTTTGAATTGAACGCAAATAATGTTTTAGACTTCATGCAGGTTTATACACCGATACTAAAGGGATTCATGGACTATAGGAGTTCATTGCTTGGCCTGATTGAGTATAAGGAGTTTGATCAGATTGATTTTATAAAACTTGGGAATGCATACTTTCTCCGTTTCTCTTATACCAGGCAGAAACCATTTGATCTCCTAATTCCTCTCATCAAAGGCGAGGGGAGAGTTTTAAAAATTGAATTTGATAAAAAAGAAAACTTAGGAGCCTTAAGAAATAAGTTTTATAAATTCAGTTTGGAAGGCTCCGACTGGTTTCCTCCTCGGCAAGTAGGAGCAACAGGAGAGGAAGCACTCAGACCTCTACAAGTTTTGGATCTGTTCTCAAAGCTTGATGTTAAAGGGGATAAAATTTCCCCGGAAAAAGCCCAGGCCCTCTATGGGTATTATTACGAAAAATCCGGGGGCGTTCTGAAAAACGAAGACCCAGCGGAATATGAACTGTGGAAGAGTTCGGTCGAGGGGATTTTTACTATCATGACCAAAATGAAAGATTCTATTCCTAAGGTTGAAGAAAAGCCTGCTCCCGAGGTCGTTGAAGGTGCTCCACCAGCTGAGGCTGAAGCCCCAGTCGAAGTTGCGGAAGATCCCCGCCTGAAGTTATTTCAAAACTTTCAGGATCTCAAAGATGCGGTGGAAAACAAGAATAAAGAGTATTTCGGCTCGGAAGAGACCACCACTATTTAGGGCTATTTTTCATCCGGAATAGTGAGTGTCTTAGGGATGCAGTACACGTGGTTATTCCAGCGCAGACCTGCATCGTAGAGACCACCAATCGGGCCAAATTCGGTGTTGTTATCAACTGCATTGCTTAGATAAACAAAACGTTTGGTCCAGGCGTCGGCCTGGTTGACCCAGGTTGTTCCATCAATTGGAATTGGAAGTTTTCTAATCGCTACTCCACGGGCAAATTTACCTGAGCAGCAAAGCCCTTTTTGTTGGGCCAGCATTTCCACAACTCCCGGATCCTTAATATAACCCGTATTTGGATCATAGGCAGAGTCAGGAAGACCCCGGCCTTCTGAAGAGACGTAGCGGCTGAGATAAACTGTCATATCCGTAAAATCCTGCAAACAACATCTAAGGGTTGTGTTGGCCCCGGAATTGGCGAGATAACCCGTGCAACACTGTTCTGGGGTCGTGTAGTCCGGGACTTCCTGGCCTGAGGGCATACAACAGTTGAACTCATTTTCAGAAAAGATTTTTTTCATGGGAGAGACTACAGCAAAGGGATTTCCTGCCGACAATAAGCCTTTAAGGTTAGTGGCATCGTAAAAATCTTTAGTGGTGGAACTGTCAATTGTTTCTGCGACAGCAACTTTCGCAATGGGAGAATAGCCGGTCCCATCATCACCATTATTCAGACGTTTCACATGATCTTCAGTTAATAACGCCACCTGAGGAATCCCTGTTAGTTCAAGGCCGCCAAAATATCTTAGGTAGAGCTCCGTATCTGCCGGCGAGAAATCTCTCATTTCACAAGAGGCATTTAAGTAAGAATCAACATTACACTGGTATGGGGTTGGGTTTGTTCCATCGCCATCATTATTGGCTGCCCAGTTAAGTGTGATGAAGTTCTTTTTATCAATAATTTGCATTTTGCTTTGTAGCCACTTATGTCCACCACCGTTGGTAGTGTCGAAGCTTCGAACCCAGTTTTTGGTACAGCAGGTTCTGGAGTTCACTGTGTCTAGGGTTTTGTACTGAGAGCCCTGCTGTTTGTATTTAGCATCTGGGTCCGTCCCCGTGAGCGCTAGAGCAAAACTTTTGGTCGTCGTGACTTCCGCAATATTACACGTCATTTTGTCATAGGCAGAATGAACACGTGAGTAGCGATTGTAGGAATTGATATTGGTGTTAACCCCGGCGACCTTGACTGTTGAAGTCGCCGTATCACACCAGTGATAATCCGAATTTTCTCCCTGTGTGTAAACCGTAAATGTTTTTCCGTAGTCACGGCAGCAGACATTGTTTTTGATGTTAAAGCCGGCGGTGTTGAGCGTGCCGGTTGCAGAGTATTTATAATCTGGGTTTCCACAGATGAGATCTTCTTCCCAGTATTTTTTCTCGGCAGCATTTAAGATACCAGTGAGCGTGGAGACTCTGACTTTATTGGCAATGAACTCTGAAGGAGCACAATCCATATCCGAGAAGCAAGACGCTCCAGGAGCGCGCAGGCATGCGTTTCTCTGGTAACCGACGGCCGTAATCTGAGAGCCGCTGGTAGAGCTGTACAGGTTCTGAGCAACGATTGGTGCTAGATCTAAAAGATTTGTGGAAAGGTTCTGGGCGGTCGTCACTGTATTGATCGTTGTAGCGTCGCCCAGGTTCAAATCATATTGCTGAATAGAAATACCGAGACTATCAGTTGCGGGGCAAGCATTAAGGTATTTAGGACTTTGGGATCCTGACATCGTTGTCCCAATTCCGAGAATTTTATCAGAACTATCTATTCGCGATACTGGAGCAGACGAATTCAGATCGTAAGTCTTAGTTGAGCTAGCAATATTTTTTCCGGGAATACAAATTGCAGCTAAATTATTGGCGGCAAGTCCTGTTGAAGAAGCTGAGGGAAGAGTGGTTGTTCCGTAGAAGTCATAGGGCCTTCCCAGGACTCTGGCGCCTAATCCTACAGTGTCAGAAGGAGTTGGTGCAGCTGAAGCACTATTCTGTGCGACAGGCGTATTCGCAAAACGTGAAATGCGGTCATTAAATCTGGAGGTGGAGCCAGAAGAGAATGATTGGCACATACTCGTTGAAGAACAACTGAGAAGTCCTGGAAGTGAAGAATTATTAAAAGTAGTGCTAATGGCATTTAAATTTGAATGGCAGGGAGCACCTTTACCACGGTAGGCACAACGTTTTGATTGTCCATTTGATCCACCAACAATACTGACGAGTGATTTATTGACCGAGCCAATGACTTCATTTCCATTTGCATCTGATTGAGGCCAGTTGGTTGTGGCACCTGTTACATTCTGGCAGGTATAATCAAACCCAAGTTGTCTGTAGCAATCATTATCATTAGAACAAAAGTGAGATCTTTGGCATTCGGCCCCATCAGTCTCCGTATCATGGTCGGGCATTGTTCCTGAAAAGGCGGTTGTTTCTGAAACTGTGACATTAAAGTTACTATCTAAGTTTAAGTCGCCGTAGTAGGCATTAACCGCGAGAAAGAGTTTGTTCGAAGTCGCCTTAATTCTTCTCTGATTCCCGACGGAGAACCAGGTTACACCGTCAAATGAAGCAATCAGAGATCCATAATCAAAGCCGAACCAATCACGGTTGTAACCGTTGGCAAATAAAAAGTGCTGAGCAGCAAGTCTATTCTGACGCTGATCTTTGACTTGAGTCGCAGAAGTGTGGGTCCATGGAATCATCGTGGCTGGCACAAAACAGGCGCGACCAAACAGCAGATCATCACTTCTGTAAACGCCGCTCGTAACAACTCTCTGAGAAGAGTAGTTGTCCGGAGAGTACCCACCACCAACGCCGCTGAAGCTTTGAGGGAATATCTTTTTGACTGATGAATAATAGTCCGATCCACAAGTTAAACAAGTTGAGAACACTCCGCTATTTGTGAACAAGTCATAAATCTTATCTTTTTTAACCGAAACCATTTTGGCGGGTCTGGCGGAAGCTGAAGCCGTTTTTGAGAACGAGCCGTAAATTTCATTAAAACCAGTGTAACCGGTGTAAGCGGCGAGGTTTGTCGGCTTCAAGACATCATTGTTTTTGTAACTGAAGGCCGTGCCTTCTTGATCCAGGGCATTTGAGTAACCGCTATCGTAACTCACACCGTTCACATCGTAGTAGCGATGAGGGATGTTTTTATTTGAAACATACACAGTCTGATTAGCAGGAGGCTCGTTAGACGTGGCATTTGGATGCACGCACTCATAGTTAGTAATCTGATTTTGTGCATTCAGGACGGGAGAAAGATTACAGGTCCCAGTTGTTCCGCATACGCACATGCTATTGACCTGAGTCTGAACCGCTGTTTTGATTTTAAGCAAATCAGTTATACCGGAAGTCACGTAGTAAGTGATATCGATGCTCTGGTTTTGATAAATGGGATAACTGGCATTGAATACAATTCTATTTGGTCCTGTGGCCTTGCTCCAGGTTGTAGCATCTTCAGCAACAATGACCCCTGAAATTTTGACGATGATGTTTGCCGATGGAGAAGTATCAGCGTAGCTCGGTAAGTTAAAGGTTTTCGAGCTGCCATGATACGAGGTGCTGGTTAAATCAGTAGAACTCTGGATATAGTTTTTTGAGCATCGGGCCAGATTGGTCCCAAGCTTCACGCAAGAGCCGTCAACTTTAAATGTTAGATAGAGATTATCAGCCTGAGCATTGGCCGGAAGTGCTTTGGTGATAATCGCCGACTGAGCAGTCGTGATATCATCATTACCAGTTGAGGGGGAAAATGTTCCATCGGCAGGTGCCAGAGGTGTTTTGTTGGCCTCATAAATATATTGGCCGCCGTAGAAAATTTTAACGATTGTATTAGCATAGTCCCCGGTCAAAAAGTTCGGGTTGAGAGTTGAATAATTTATATCCCCAACCTCAGCACTAAAAGGGGAGCCGGCATTTACCTTCTGCGAAGCAGAGGTGAATTTTAAAGTACAGTAAGAGAACTCGCCATCCACTTTGTTCAGACATTGATATAACTGGGTTAATTCCATCAATCGGATGTTTGCATCATAGGAAGGATCAATAGGTTCACTGGTCGTATCTTCTCCATCATCTTCAGGGCGACTGGCGCAGACAAAGTAGAATTGAGGGTAAACAATGAAACGTTCGGGATTTGAAGCGACATCCAGTTGGGCCTGAGTGAATCCCGTCTGAGTTAAAGCTCCTGGTCTTACGGCACCATCATTTACACACTGTCCTTCCAGGCAACAATCGTAGGCGCGGGCCTGGCAACTTGAAGATTCAACACAGGCGTTGTTTGAAACCGTAGTTGAACCTGAGATCGTCAGCGATAACAGAGATAGATTGAGTGTTGGAACAGCTTCGCCGCTATTGAAATATAGTTTGAGCCCTTGAGATGTGACCGCCGAGTTACAAGTGGCACATAGCTGACTGAGACTGAAGCTGGCCGATGGAACTGTTGGCGGCAGCACTGAATTATAAAGGCTAGAAGTTAAATTATAAGTGAGACAGTCATTCTGGTTAGCGGAATCATTTGAAGGCTCCACCTGAAGATAGTACTCAGTGGTTTTCTTAACCAGATCGGTAAAGGATTTTGGTTTTCCTGAAAGAATTAAAAACTTAGCACTGCCTGAAGTGAAATCATATTTTCCCACCAAACAAAAGCGAGTCGTGTTTGGTAGTGTTCTCAAATATTTTGAAAGACTCGTTCCACGAACCAAGAATGAGTCGCTGAAATCAAGCGGTAGTGAAAACTGCGTTGATGATTGCAGGCCACCTTCCTGAACAAAAATACCACTATTGGTGAAGGTCGGATCAGGGTAAGCAGAGTTAGTGGCGTTGGGATTGTTAGTTGTGTTGCTACTTTCTTGAACACCGGGTGCAGTCTGGCTAGGCATACAAGACGCAATAAATCCCATCATCATCACCATCAACAGTGACAAAATCTGGGCCCGTCTTTTCTTGATTGAGTACTTATTCAACATCCGTGTCATTCCTCTTGAGATAACTATCGGAATTTTTTAACGTTTTTTTTAATTTTCTCAGTCTTATTCTATCTTAATTAAGGCCATTAGCTGACAAGGGCAGGACACTACGTCTAACGCCTTGAAAAAACAATCACCCTTGCTCTAAATGAAATGTCCTGTGCCTAGGAATATTGTCAGGTTTAGGAAGATTTTTCCAGTTCTTCCAGCAGATAAAAGAGGGCGGCTTGAGAAAAACGCAGTTTTAACTGTTCTCGGTCACCCGGGAAATGGGCGGTGTGGGTATGAGTTTTGCCCTTGTTGGTGACACCAAAGCAGGCGGTGCCCACTGGTTTTTCAGGTGTGCCACCGGACGGGCCGGCGATGCCCGTGATGGAGACCGCTATTTGAGTTTTCAACTGCTGAGAAAGTCCTGAAGACATTTCTCCCGCCGTTTGAAGACTGACGACACCATAATTTTTCAGTGTGGCCGTATCAACGTTTAACAATTTATGTTTGACCGATTCTGCATATGAAACAACTGAGCCGAGAAATGTTTGACTGCAGCCAGATATGTTCGTCACCCGATGAGAGCAGAGCCCACCAGTGCAGGATTCAGCGAAGCCGTAGGTGATATTTTTTTTATTCGCGAGATTCACAATATATTCTTCAAGTGAAAGGTTTCCGATTTGCCAGATGCTGGGCTTGATCGGAGAGTGCTCAAATATTTCTAAAACTTTTTTCTTTTTTTCGGCCAGATCAGGTGCATTTGTTGCTTTGATCTTAACTCCGATATCAACTCCCATGGTTGTGGGCAGTGAGCTGACATTACCGAAGGCGGCGAGCTTGTCCCACAAAGTTGTATCGACTTCTCCAAAAATTTTTTCCTCAGGAACTTTCATCGTTCTAACTGTTAGACTCTCAAACAAATCAGCACTAGGCGGAAATTGACTCACGACTTGATTCACAAAGTGATCTTCCAGGAGGCTTTTGAATTCTTTGGGAACTCCCGGACCACAAATTAAATATTTTCCCTGATATTCAGTAAATAATCCCGGTGCAAAACCAGTTGAATTCTCCAGGGCCACAAATCCTTCAGGTAAGTAACAGTAACCATGCTCTTTGCCGGCAAAGGGGCGCTTGAAGCGCTCGTAGTTTTTTAAAGCAATTTCATATGAACTATCAGAATAAGAAATTTTTCTGCCCAAAAAGGAAGCGATCGCCTCTTTAGTCAGATCGTCCTTGGTTGGACCGAGGCCGCCTGAAGTAACCACCACATCGCAGATTGAAAAAAGCGTTTTAAGGCCCAGATGAATCGTACTTTCCTGATCTGTTACCGTAAGCGAAGTCAGCAGCTCAAGTTGGTGCTCTTTGAGAAATAAAGAGAGTTGCCTGGTATTGGCATCACTTATTTTTCCTTCCAGAATCTCGTTACCAATAATGAGTAGGCCAATCTTCATAAAAACCTCTGTAAAGTAGCAATATCATAATATATTTGATTTTTGCTTGTGCGTAATGTAAAAACTCAGCCATTCATGTCCAAAAAATACCAGTTTCAGCTTCCCTTCGATGTGGAGCTCGACAGCTATGTTAAGAAAACTTACCCAGAAATCCTGGAGTTTAGGACTATTTCAAAAAGTCTGGATGCCCGTGGCGCCCCTCGTGGCAAAAAACCTGTTTATCTCTACATCATTGATGCGCTCATTTCTAAAGACGATCAATACCCCAAAGCGGAAACTTTCTCAAAATTTAAGCCACTAAAAAATAAGCCGATCATCATTGGCGCCGGCCCTGGTGGACTTTTTTGTGCCGTTAGTTTGGCCGAGCATGGAATTCCCTCGATCATTCTTGAAAGAGGTGATTCCGCCAATAAACGTATGCTCCATATTGCAAAATTTTGGCGCTACGGCGAACTCGATCCGGAAACTAACGTTTGTTACGGTGAAGGCGGTGCTGGGCTTTTTTCTGACGGAAAACTCATCACCAGAATCAAGTCTAACCTGGTCCAATACGTCATGGAAAAATTCGTGATGTTTGGGGCTCCGGCCGATACTGCCTATGTTTCTAATCCGCACTTAGGATCAAATAAAATCCGGGGTATCATCAATCATATTTCTGATTGGCTCAGAAAAGAGAACTGCGACATCCGCTACAATACCAAGGTTGTGGAAATTCTGTCTAAAGACGGAAGGGCCATTGGAGTGAGGCTTCAAAGTGGTGAAGAGCTCTATTCTGATCACGTTGTGCTTGCGACTGGTCACTCGGCCAAAGATCTCTATCAGCACCTGGCCGATATAAAAGTCCAAATGAAGCCTAAGGATTTTGCCGTCGGAGTCAGAGTAGAGCATCCACGGCGCTACATAGATGAACTGCAGCACGGAAAATTTTGTGAAGCTCCTGAAATGGGATCAGCTCGCTACAAACTCACCTGGCATGACAAATGGACTGATCACGGAGTTTATAGTTTTTGTATGTGTCCGGGAGGATATGTCCTTTCGTCCGGTACAGAAAAAGACGGGATCGTGGTCAACGGTATGAGTAACTACGCCCGCAATTCCCCGTGGAGTAATGCTGCACTGGTGGTTTCAGTTAAGGCCGAACAAGATATACCAGAAAAAGATATTATGGCGGGGCTGCGCTTTCAGCATGAAATAGAACAGAAAGCTTACGCTCTATCTAAAAAACACGCCACCGGCAGGGAGCTGCCGGCCATGACTATTAAAGAGTTCATGACGGGCAAGCTGACTAATAAGCCGCTTCCTGTAACTTCCTCCCCATCCGGAGTTTTTAAGGCCGATATCCGGGAAATTTTTCCAGACTTTATCGTTCAGCATCTTAAAAAGGGGCTGGAGGAGTTTAATAAGGATCTTCCGGGCTTTATTTATGAAGAGGGTTTATTAATTGCTCCAGAAACACGAACCTCAGCACCTTTAACTATACTCAGAGATAAAGAAACTATGGTTTCCCTTTCCCATAAAGGTCTTTATCCTTGTGGCGAGGGCGCCGGATATGCCGGTGGGATTACTTCGGCTGCTGTCGATGGGGTGAAGTGTGCCCTCAGTATTTTGAAGCAAGAAGGCTTAACGAACTAAAGTCATTTCAAAATTATAATACTCACTTTCATTTTTTATCTACTCAACCTGGCACCTTTTTAACATTCTCATTTTTACCGGTTCTGCTAGAATTGAAGGACACCTATTGCCAGATACCGGGCAACAAGTGGGACCGAAGTCCGAGAGGGATCGGCAGGTGAAGCGTTTTGATCCCTCTCTCCTTTGTTCCTCTCTTTGCAAAAATGTCTGATAAGTTTCAAAAAGCTAAACATCTGAAATAGAATTCGCTAGGGAGCGCAGCCTTAAAATTATTACCTGATGATTTCGGGAATTATTCCTTGATGCTGAGAATTTTAGATTACGAGCTAGGTTTTCTAACTAGTTGATATTGCATTTTAGACCTCTGGCGCTTTTTTCTGTCCTCAACTAACTTTGACTCGTCATATCCATTCGGCCCATGTAGACTCTCGCCAATAATCCCCTAGATGAGGACATTCATGAAACTGAAGAACATTGCCATCGTGGCCCACGTGGATCACGGTAAAACGACTCTTGTTGACCAACTTTTAAGACAATCTGGTCTTTTTTCTGCCCACGAAGCTCTCACTGAGCGCGTAATGGATTCAGGCGATCTTGAAAAAGAGCGCGGGATTACAATTAAAGCAAAAAACTGTGCTATCCGTTGGCAAGATACAAAAATTAACCTTCTGGATACTCCCGGACACGCCGACTTCGGTGGTGAAGTGGAACGTTCTCTTATGATGGTTGATGGTATCTTACTTTTAGTTGATGCCTCTGAGGGTCCACTTCCTCAAACTCGTTTCGTGCTTGGAAAGGCTCTTGAGCGTGGAATCCGTGTTGCGGTTTTCATTAACAAAGTAGACCGTCCAGATGAGCGTATTGATGAAGTTAAAAACGAAGTAGAAGATCTTCTTTTAGAGATCGGCTCTAACATCGGTAAAGATGTAGATATGGACATCACGTTCATGTACGGATCAGGAAGAACTGGTTACGCTTCTTTAGATAAGAATCGTCGTGAAGGTTCATTGACTCCAATGTTGGACTTCCTTGTAAGTGATTATTTCCCAGCTCCTAAAGTTGATAAAGATGGACCTGCTCAACTTCTTATCACAAACCTTTCTTACTCAAACTACCTTGGTGCTTTGATGGTTGGACGTATTGCCCGCGGTACGATTCAGGCCAACAAACAAATCCTTTGGATTGGTAAAGACGAAAAACCTAAAACATTTAAAGTGACTTCGCTCCAGATCTTCGCAGGTCTTGGTATGGCGACAGTTGATGAAGCTCAAGCTGGAGAGATCGTTATTCTCTCTGGTTTTGAAAGTGCTCAGATTGGTGACACACTTTGTGACCCACAAACTCCTGAAGCACTTGAGCGTATTGAAGTTGAACCACCTACAGTATCAGTTCAGGTTTCCGTAAACACGGGACCAATGTCTGGTAAAGAAGGGGAGTACTTAACTTCTCGTCGTCTGGAAGAATTCTTAATCGATGCTATTCGTAAAAACGTGTCTCTTAAATATGAACCAACAAACGATCCTAAAGTTTTCATCTTGAAAGCGCGTGGAGAGTTGCAAGTTGCTGTGGTATTCGAAGAAATTCGTCGTGAAGGTTTCGAGCTTATGATTGCTCGTCCTCAAGTAATTACAAAAGAAATCGATGGTGTGTTGATGGAGCCGTACGAGAGATTAGTTCTCGACGTTCCAAATGAATCTTGTGGAACCATCACAGAGAAAATGGCTATCCGTAAAGGTAAGCTTGAAGCGATGTCACCATTTGGTGAAGGTCGCACACGTATGGAATTCCATGTTCCTTCTCGTGGTTTGATCGGTTACCGTTCAACATTCTTAACTGATACAAAAGGCCAAGGCCTTATGTCTTCATACTTCACAGGGTATGAGCCGCACGTCGGAAAAATGCTTGCTCGTCAAAACGGTGCGCTTATTTCTGATAGAGCTGGTAAAATGACTCCATACGCTCTTTTCAACGTTCTTTCTTCTGGTAAACAATTCGTTATGCCAACAGAGATGACTTATGAAGGGATGGTTGTAGGTGAGTCTACTCGTCCTAACGATCTTAACTTGAACGTATGTCGTGAAAAACATCTTACTTCAGTTCGTACTGCAGGTAAGGATGAGAACGTTATTCTTCCACCAATTCCTAACCGTACTCTTGACTGGGCACTGGACTGGATTGATGAGGATGAATGGGTAGAAGTAACTCCGAAGAGTATTCGTATCCGTAAAAAAGAACTTGATCAAAACAAACGTAAAGTTACACGTTAATTGTAAAAAGGGAGGCTTAGCCTCCCTTTTTTTTTCTATTTTTGTCAGTTAAAAGTTTGTTCAACTCTTGCTTAAACCAACCCCATATTTTTCGCTACAATCAAGTTAATCTCAGGTTCCTCTGAGAAATCTAGGGGGAATGTATGAAATGGCTTATTGTATTTTTCATGGTTATGGCGGCTTCGGCCCAAGGGGATGAAACCCGGTCGCCAGCTTTGGGAGATAATATTTTTGAGTCGAAAACGCTTGCTCGGATGTTGCCGGTGGATGAAGAGGAAGATAAATTGCTGGACCAGTCCAACACGGCCCCGACCCCAATCCCGGAAGATACCAGCTTGATCACCACTCCTGAACCAGACCTGCTTCGCCAGGCACAAGAAGAGCAACTGGACTTTGAGAAGGATAGGGAGAAAGAGGATAAGGCAGACAAGGGCTACTCAGAATGACCCAGCATTAGAGGACAAAATTACTTCTAAAGAAAACCCAGAATAAAGACGATAGAGACTTAACAGGAGAAGTCTCATGAAATTCACATTCGTCGTTATTTTGGTTCTAAGTTCTGGCCTGGCACTCGCGAAGGATGTGAAAGACTTTAATAAAGTGCTTATTGATGACGTTCAAAATGACATTGAGACTGATAACGACCAAACATTTAAAAAAGACAACTCACCTATGCGTGGCCCGGCGTCAGTAGAAGTAGACAGTGAAGAAGCTATTCCACAAGAAGATTCAAAAATTGAAAAGAAAGTTAATCAGTTCGGAAATACAAAATGGTAAGGGATGATCTCTCACCCCTTACTGTTATCTAAATCTATTTACCAAGAAATTTAAAAATCTCAACCGGAATCGGGAAGAAAGAAGTAGTGCTGTTACCTGAAGCTGAAATCTCTCTCATCGTTTCAAGGTATCTGAGAGTGATAGCGTCTTTTTGTTCACCCAGTACTTTCGCGGCATCTGCCAGTTTTTGAGACGCTTCGAATTCACCTTGAGCAGAAATAATTTTAGCACGTTTTTCACGTTCTGCTTCTGCCTGTTTGGCCATCGCTCTTTGCATTTCAATTGGAAGATCGATTGCCTTAACTTCTACGTTGGTCACTTTTATTCCCCAAGGCTCAGTCACTTCATCCAAGATCTCTTGAAGTCTTGAGTTGATCTGGTCACGGTGAGCAAGAATTTCATCCAGCTCATATTGTCCAACAACTGAGCGAAGTGTCGTTTGTGCGATCTGAGCAGTTGCGTGGTAATAATTTTCGACAGTAATGATAGCGTGTTCAGGGCTACTTACTTTGAAATAAACGACACCGTTCACTTTGAGTGTAACGTTGTCTTTTGAAATAATATCCTGGGCCGGAACGTCCATGGTTACCAGTCGTAGATCAACTTTAATCATTTTCTCCAGACCAGGAATGAGAATGATGAGTCCTGGTCCTCTGACTCCTGAGAACTTACCAAGTCTCAGGATGACTCCACGCTCGTATTCGTTTAGAACTTTAAAAGTACTAAAGAGAACAAGACCTGCAAAAACAATAAACGGCAAAAAGGTCAACGACATACTTACTCCTTATCAACTTTTTTAATCTCAGCAATTAATTTTTCACTATCAATAGCAGTGACGACCACACTGTCTCCAACCGAGAGTTGAGCAGGAGAGTGACCTCTCCAGATTTCCCCTCTTACTTTGATTTGGTAGGACGCAGAATCTGATTCCATTTTTGTCATGACGACACCCTGAGAGCCTATGGGAACAAAGAAGTTCCCGAGTTGTGGGTGTTTTTTTCCTTCACGAACGAGGTACCACACAATAAGTCCCGCAGCAGTTCCCACTCCCAATAAGGTGGAGATGAGAACAGGATAATTGACGGAGATGAATCCAGATTTTCCATGAAAGAGAAAAAGAGAACCCGAAACGAAGGAAACAATTCCCGCGATGGCCAGAAGACCGTAGCTGGTAATATAAATTTCAAGAATTAAAAGAATCACACCAATAATGATTAGAGACAAAGCTCCCCAGTCAAGGGGAAGTACCTGAAAAGAAATCGCCGCAAGAACCAGAAGGAAGGCCCCGACACCTCCGGCAATATAGCCACCAGGGGCCTGCAGTTCAAAGTAGAAGAGTGCTATTCCCAAGAGAAATAATAAATAGGCAGTAGAAGGATTAGCGATAACGTTGAGTATCTTTTGTCCCCAGGTTGGGTCATATGTTTTTGAAAGCGCCTCAGGAAGAAATTTTAGCTCCATAGGTTTGCCCTGAAGAGAAAAAGACTTCTGATCTAAGATTTCTCTCAGTGTTTTACCGTTGGTCATCACTCCATCAATAATTTTCAGGTTTAGGGCTTCCTGGTCAGTGAATGACTTGGCAGTTTCAATCATGTCTTCAAATGGTTTGGCCGGGCGATTTCTTGAAAAGCTGAGAGAGCGAACCATTGCTTTGAGATCGTTTAAGGCTTTGGAGCGTCCATCGTTTTCAGCGATATCTCCACCCAGGCCAACGGGAGTTGCTGCCCCTAGATTAGTACCGGAAGACATCAGAATAAAATGGGCAGAAGCCGCGATAATCGCTCCCGCACTGGCGGCAGAGGCGCCTTCTGGCGTAATCCATATGGCAACCGGCTTATCCTGGGCACCAATGAGAGTAATAATATCTTTCGTGGTGGTGATGAGGCCACCAGGCGTGTTCATTTTGATCAGAATCAAAGCGCCGTCAGGAATGTTTTCAAATTGGTATTTTAAATAATCGTAGGTCGCCGGTGAGATCGCCGAGTTTATCTCTAGATGACTTATTTCCTGAACCTGATAGGGAGCCGTCTTGCCAATCAGAGGTAAAAGGCTCAAGACAATGAATAATAATGGGTGTAAAATTGTTCGTCTTATCATGCCCACAAGGCTAGCTAATTGAAGCCCCATGGGCCAGTAAAAAGGATCGTTTATGGCATCGCAGAAATATAACTTTTATAAGGGGATTTTCTTAAATCCCTTAGATGATAAGAAGTGTGAATACTATCCCGATGGTTTGTTGGTTGTTAAAAAGGGCAAGATCAAAGATCTGTTACCTTACGCTAAGGGTCTGAAGAAATATTCTTCTGAAATGACTAAGAACAATACAAAAGATTTTGGACACTCTCTCGTCCTTCCAGGGTTCTTTGATATGCATTTTCACTGGGTGCAGGATGATGTGCGTGAAATGCCGAAAGACTCATTACTGGAATGGCTGGAGAAATATACTTTCCCCACTGAAACTAAGTACGCAAATAAGTCTTATGCTGAACAGAAAGCGAAAACATTTTTTAAGAAGCTTGCTTCCACTGGTACAGTTGGCGGGGCCTGTTATAGCTCTATTCACGAAAATGCCATCCACTCGGCAATGAAACATGTGAAAGGAGATTTTGTTATTGGGAATGTGTTGATGAATATGAATTCACCCGCAGCACTCACTCAAACTGAAGAAGAGTCACTCAAGCTTACTAAAAAATTGATTGCTAAATATGGCAAGCGCCACTGCTTCACCCCACGATTTGCGATAACTACTACGCCCAAAGTGATGGCCAAGGGAAGTAAGATGGCAGATAAGGCGAAGTGTTTCAAACAAACTCATTTGTCAGAGACTCCGGCGGAAATTGATTTTGTTCTCTCCATCTACAAAAAACTTCCAGGTTTTGAGAAGGTTAAGTCCTATACGGAAATATATGAGAAGACTGGAATGCTGGGCAAGCGCTCCCTGATGGGCCATGGAATTCATTTAGGCAGTGACGAACTAAAACTTCTTCATAAATCCAAGACAAGTGTCATTCATTGTCCCACTTCCAATGCTCCTATCAAGGAGCAGGGTCTTGGCTCAGGCCTCTTTGATTTTAAAAAGCTAGAGAAGGCTAAAGTGTCCTGGGCACTAGGTTCTGATATTGGCGGCGGCCCTTTCCTTTCGATGTTCGATGTCATGAGAAGTTTTGTTGAACAAAATAAAAAGAAAAAAATTGCTGGTGCGACTTATATCAAGGCACTGTTTAGAAGCACACTTGCCGGAGCTGAAATTTTAGGTCTCGCAAAACGGGCGGGAAATTTTGGCAAGAACAAAGAGGCGAGCTTTGTGGTGATACCACTCAAAAAGAGTTTGAAGCCACGTAATGCGGAAGAAGCTCTGGCCAAATTAATTGAACAACATAAATTGTCTAGAAAGAGCTATGACTCCCTTGCCTCCCACACATGTTCTAAAGGAAAGTTTATTTTTGAACGGCATTAGGCCCAAAAAGTTGTCATTTAGTGTCCAAGTAATAGGCAATTAACTCTGGCACAGTCGGGATCCAGTAGCAAAATTCATCCTTTATTTCAAGAGCTTACGCCCCTCTCGGCATCTTTGTCGTGAGGGGAGTGATAAAATTGGCTCATGAATGCAAACCCTAAAATTTTATATATCGACGACGAAGAGGAGCTGCTGACATTGGCTTCATCCTTCTTTGCTGAAGAGGGACTTCCTATTGAGACCTGCGGGTCATTCACTCAGGCGCTTGAAAAAATTCGATCTAAACCTTACGACCTAATTATCTCAGACGGTAAAATGCCTGTAGGTAGTGGCAAGGAACTTCTTTCCATTATCAAGGCAGAAAAACTGAATTTTGGAAAATTCATTTATGTCACTGGGAATCTCGACTATCAGACATCCGCCGATAAAGATGAATTCGATTACGTCTTTTTTAAGCCGTTCAACTTCCAGGATCTCTTAGACCGAGTTAAGGAAATGTTATAGATCCAGCTCCAGGAGAACAGGACAGTGATCTGAGCCCATAACGGAAGGAAGAATTTCGGCGCGTTTCACATGCTTAACCAGACTCGGACTAATAAAAAAATAATCAATCCTCCATCCAATGTTTCTTTCTCTTACGGTCGGTCGATTGCTCCACCAGGTATAGGCACCAGTTTTCTTAGGGTGTAAGTGTCGGTAGATATCGACCCAACCTTCAGCGATAAACTTATCCATCCAGGCACGTTCAATTGGTAGGAACCCGGTTGTTTTAATATTCGTTTTAGGATTGGCCAGGTCGATCTCAGTATGAGCGGTATTAAAATCCCCAGTAATGATAACGGGTTTTATTTTCTGAAGTTGGTTAATCTTCGCCAGAATTTCGTCACAGAATTTAAGTTTAAAAGGGACTCGGCTGTGATCTCTTGATCCATTAGGGAAATAACAATTAAGAAGAAAAAAATCCTTTAATTCGTGGACCAGCACACGTCCTTCTGAATCGTAAACTTCTTTTTCAAACTTTTTAGTGTCAAGGATTTTTTCACGACTAAATGTAGTGACTCCCGAATACCCCTTCTTAATCGCCGAACTGTGGAATATCTGGTAATTCGGAATTTCGGTCAATTCGGTGGGGATTTGCTCAAAACTCGCTTTAGTCTCTTGTAGGCATAGGATATCTGGTAATTCTTTAGTGAACCATTCAGGAAATCCCTTCTTATATACGGCGCGTATGCCGTTAACGTTCCACGAAATAAGCTTCATAAAAATTTTCCCAGTTATTAAGAAATTAAAATGCCGATAAGATGTATAATAATTTTTTTTAGAATGTAGAATGACATTCTATAAAAAATGAATAATATTTTCCTCTCGCCACATCTACGGAGAACACATGCGTTGCTTTAAGAACATTGCTCAGCTTATTCGCACTAAAAGAATGAATCATCCTAAAGGTTATTCACAGTCAGAACTATCACATTTGCTTGGCTATAAGAATGGTCAATTCATTTCTAACGTAGAAAGAGCTCTCTGTAATATCCCTCTTAAGATGTTACGAAAAGTGTCTGAAGTTTTAGATATCCCTGCTGAGGAGTTAAAGGCTTCTATTCTGAAAGATCAGGAAGAGACACTTAATAACTACCTCTATAATCTTAAGACTTCTAAGAAAGAGAAAGATGTTGCGGCTGTTGCCATGGTTCCTCAGTATGGAGCGACTGGGACTGACGGGCTTTAATTTAAAATTACATTTTTAGTATAAAAAAAAGGCCTCAGTTGAGGCCTTTTAATTTTAGATAATCTTCAAAAGTTCCTACCGATTCTTCCCTATCATCCCGGTACTCATCAAAGGCTTCTTTTTGCGTCTCTTTAAAGTGGGGATCTTCAATTTCTTCTGGTTTTACTTCGACAGGCTGGACCGCCAGGGGATCCCAGCCACGGTTTTCTGAATAAGTTGAATCAATCTTGTAGCGCTCCGTTTTGCGCTTTTCCAGGGCCTCTCGCTGCCAAGGCTCGAGTCCGGCCTCAAAACGTCTCAGATGCTCGATACTGTCGAAAAAGTTCTTCTCGAGGCGATAGAGCTGTCTCTCATCCACACGGTTAAAATAGTCGTAATACTTTCGGCGAGTGATCAGGTGCTGTTCGAGAAGATTGTCGTATTTCACCAAAACTTGATTGGAAGTCAAAACACGCCCATGGGGACGGCGGTTTCGGCTACTGGACTGATGTTGACTATTGCGGTTTTCAGGATTGCTGCGGACGTGCTGCTGGCCCTGGCCACCACTGGTAGTTGCAGGCCCCTGGGATTGTCCACCGCCACCGCTGCGGTTGCCTCTATATCGACGTCGGCGGTTGCCGCCACCACCACCACCACTGCTGCTGGGGGAGTTATTTGAATTATCGCTCACAGGGACTCCTGGATGTTAAACTTTTTTAGTCTTAATACTATGCTTCACGCAAAGAATTTGTCTAGGCGAGATGAATAAAAGGTGATCAAGACTCAGGTTTCCCTTATAATAAGTCCATATTTTAACACATCCTTGTGGAGGTTTTTGTGGCCAAAAAGAGAGTAAAAGTTGCTGTTACCGGTGCTGCCGGACAGATTGGATATGCCATTCTTTTCAGAATTGCTTCTGGACAAATGTTGGGTCCAGAAACTGAAGTAGAGCTTCAGCTTCTTGAGCTTGAAGCGGCCTTGCCTGCACTTAAAGGTGTGGCAATGGAGCTTGAAGACTGTGCTTTTCCATTGCTTAAAAATATTGTTCTAACTTCTGATTTAAATACAGCCTTTAAAGACGCTAACTTCGTCGTTTGCGTTGGATCGGTTCCTCGTAAAGACGGAATGGAAAGGGCCGACCTTCTTAAAATCAACGGCGGTATCTTCACAGCTCAAGGTAAGGCTGTTGAGCAGAGTGCTGCCTCAGATGTAAAAGTGTTTGTTGTAGGGAACCCATGTAACACAAATGCTTTGATTGCTATGAATGCTGCTAAAGGCATTCCTGCCGATCGTTTTTATGCCATGACGACTCTGGATGAGAATCGTGCGAAAGCTCAATTGGCAATTAAAGCAGGGACAGATGTAACTGCAGTAAAAAATCTGACGATCTGGGGTAACCACTCGGCAACTCAGTATCCAGATTTTTATAATGCCCTTATTAACGGTAAACCTGTAACTGACGTGATCAGTGATCATGAATGGTTAAAAGGTGACTTTATTAAAACCGTTCAACAACGTGGTGCCGCTATTATTAAAGCCCGTGGACTTTCATCAGCTGCTTCGGCCGCTAATGCTGCCATTAATGGGATTTACAACCTAGTCCACGAAACTGCTGCCAATGAGACATTCTCAATGTGCCTCGCCTCTAATGGCGAATATGGCGTTGATAAAGGCCTTATTTTCTCTTACCCATGCCGTGTTGAAGGTGGGAAATTGAAAGTAGTTGAGGGGATCAAGCACAATGAATTTGGTCAGGAGAAGTTTAAACTGACTCTTGAAGAGCTTCGTGGTGAGCGTGATGCTGTTAAGTCACTTGGATTAATCTAATTTCAAGCCTTTCCGGGGGTCCAAAGAATTAACGCTTTGGGCCCCTTTTTTATTGTCAGAATATTCCCCCTCCCATATAAACAGTTTTCAATTTTGTTCAATTTTTTTGCGAAGAGGTTTTTGCCATGAAAAACGTGCAGGAAACTATCAAGCTTTCGGGCTTCAACAATCTAACGAAGATTTTATCTTTCAACTTCTACGATTTTTGTATCGCTATGAACGAGCAGCAAAAACAAGATTACATCAATTACATTCATACCAAGTTTTGCGCCGCCAATATCTCTGAGATTGCCCGCAATGTTTGCAAAATTATCGAAGCCAATATTCTTTCTGAGACAGTTCAGGACTATGAGCCAGTTGGTGCTTCAACCATGACTCTTATGTCAGATATTAAAGGTGGCGGTAACTGGGAAGTGGGTGCTCAAGGTCAGGCAGCAGTTAAAATGCACCTGGATAAATCACACATCACAACTCACACCTATCCAGATGCTTCGGATCCTGAAGGGATTTGTACTTTTCGTTTAGATTTAGATGTCGCTACTTGTGGAGAAATTATTCCACTTAAGGCTTTAAACTACATGTTTGAAGCTTTTGAATGTGACGTGGTTTATATCGACTACGTGGTTCGTGGTTACACTCGTATGCAGAATGGTCAGAAGATTTATAACGACCATTACTTCAATTCGATCCAGGATTATATTAAGCAAGAAACTCTTGATAAGTATAAGTATCGCCAGGACATCAACATGGCCCACGATAACATTTGGCAAACGAAGTTAATGATCAAGCCTATGGGGCCTGAAAATTATCTGTTAGATCCAAATGATAAAAATCACCCTGAGATCGATCACAAGATGGAACTTCTTAACAAAGAAATGAGAGAAGTTTTTCATTTGAACTAATTCCACGACATTTCAAAGTACCTTTTCAAAGCGGCCAAAATTTCAGGATTGCTGCCGTAGAAAAAATCTTCCCGCTGGTTACTCAAACTAGTGGTGGTGAAGTTGCCGGTCCCCCAAATAAATCGACTTTCATCAACGATCATGAATTTGGCGTGATGCTCTTTAGTGTTCAAATTAAATTTAATCCAGTTAAGTCTTGGATTAAATCGGGAAGGTTTTCCACCCATGACCTTCACGTCAATTCCACGCGCCTGGGCCTCCTGAAGTTTTTTTAGTATGATGCTATTACCAAAAACATGGGTGTGGATATGAATCGATTTCTTCGCCTCGGAAATTAAGCTAATGAGTACATCTTGCACCGTTTGCTCAGACCCAGTGACCAGGGGAGAGGAAGAGGGGATTTGGGCACAACTTTGAAAGGCAATGGATTTCCAAAGTTCGAGTTCTCGGGGAGAGTTTGAGAAACGGGTGAAAAGATTACAGTTCATTGCTTCAATATCCTGGCAGGAAGTCGCAGCGGATCTCATCCAGCGATTGGCGAGCAAGTTGCCAAGCTCAGAATTGACAGCAGTCATTCCCAAGTCTACGAGTTTAAAAGTTTCATATTTTCTGAAGTTGGATGAATTCCAAACAACAGTTCTTTCCTCTTTGCTAAAAAAAATGGCGCCTTTTTGGTGATGACTGAAAGGCTCCTGTGTACTTTGAAAAATGGGAAGGAAAATAATATTGGGGGGCAAATTACTTAGAGTTTTCGTCATCCTCTCATCGAGGGACATCATGTTAAAGCTGGTTAGAATAAATATCCTGGTAGAACTTCCTTGGTACTTGATTTTCAAGGCCTCCAGAAAATCCAGGGAGTAGGTCATGGCGGATATGATTATCTTCTCGTGAGTTTGTTCATTTGCGACCTTCCAGAATTCCTTGATTAGATCTTTTTCAGGCAACTCCCATAATTTGAAATTGGAAAAGGGGTCAGGAAGTTTAATCACGGTTGGTGAAATGGCCGGTCTCTTGTCATCACAAGTGGCAGCCTCAGGCTTATATACTAACTGGTTCCAGAATATGCCCAGGTTGAGAAGAGAGTAAGGAAACTTCACACGACATGAAGGGTCTCGCTGACAATAATTATAGAACAATTCTTTCTCGTCATCTGCAAAACGAATGAAGTTTTTGCGAAGTGAGTTTAGGAGTGGGGCGTAACGAATCTTTCGGTGCCGATCTTTACCTTTTAATTTAAAAATAAAATTGGTACAGGCCAGGTAACTGTCGAGATACTTGGGTGTTTGGAATTCTATGTCTACAAATTCAAACGAAACTTTCCCATTCCAGTAAAAGAGAGTGCTTCTAATTCCATCTCCATGACAGAACAATCTAGGCGCCGTAGCCCAGGACTTATCAACAAACAGTGCCATAAAAATGATTAATAGTACTTTCATGACAGATTCAACTTCTTTGCGAGCTTCAGATCAAGTTTTTCAATCAATTTAATTTCAAAACTATTGGCCAGAATGAACTTTTCAATTTCAATAGGTTCATGGACAGATTCAATAACACATCTTTTGCTGCTGATGGGGGACCAAAGCAGATCTGGATAGAGCCGGGCGAGTTTCGCCCAATGTGGTTGCTCTTTAAATGTGACAATAAATTTATGTTCAAAGGTTTTAACCTTTTGTCGGGCCTTTAGATTCTTAGGAATCTTAAATTTAATACGGAAAAAAAACATGAAAATAACCGCATGAAAGAGTGCTAGTAATGCTAGGGGCGCACCAGTTGCGGCACAAGCAAGGGAAGTTCCATTAAGAAAGAAAATTATATTTTTCTCTGCTAGTTTCGTGTTCCATAAGAACAAAAGATTAAAGTAAATCACCCCTAAGAAAATACCTGATAAGGGGAGCTTATTTTGGAAAAGAAGCACGGCAGATACTAAGAGCGCCAGGACGTACGTTAAGATGATGAGAATTTTGTTGTCTTGAATTCCCAGGTGCCAATGATCAAGAGTCACTGATCGAATTGGCCGCAAAATTAATTTGACTACCATGTAGACAAAAAAGATGGTCGCCATATTTGGCATATTGAGACTCTGGTGGGGCAAGGACAATATACTTAGAGGAAGAAAGACTTCGATGCTAATTAAAGTCAGAAACTCCGTCAGTGAGTTCTGGTCAGTGATTTTATCTCGTTTTAATTGCCAGACAAGGGAAGCCTTAAGGCTTTTAACCTTTTTGTAAATCACCATGTCCTGAATCAGCTTCGAGAGCATCAGGATGATGAGCACCAGATAAAACGAAAGCAGTGGACCAAAAAAATTCTGAACAAGAACGATCAGAAGAAAGCACCCAAGGAGTAGGGCCCAATTAAGAAGGGGGGGATAATAAATGCGGGTTAGGGCCTGGGCTTCAAAGTTTAAATAACTAAAAAGTATCTGAACTGTAAGGACAATTGCCTTGAATAGTAGGTAGGACATGGCCATGTTGTTATCAGAATATCTCTCAAAACTGATTACAATAAAAATGAGGGGAATGCTTATGATAAGCAGGTGGACATAGCTTAAGGTTCTTTTTCCCGGGAACTGCTTTTCATATATATAGATCTTTCTAGCGGTATAAAACAAAGACTCCAATACACTTTGAGAAAAATAAAAAATGATCCAGGTAATGTAGAGAAATTTTAATGATTCAACATCGGCCAGGATCGCCAGGGACAATATCTCAAGGACATCAAAGAACATTGAATTAAATTTGCGATTAATATAACCCCGGTTTCTTCTCCATAAGAGATTCCAGAGCCCCTTGGCCTTTGATCTTTTGAACTGTGGTAAATAACTCGCTAACTCTTCAGCGGTACTTTGGGCCATTGTTTTTTCCTGAGAAAATGCATCCGAACCTGGTTGGCCGACTTATGTTTTGTTTGACGAAGTATCTTCCAGGCGACTTTTTTATCAATTTTAAAGTTTTTACAAAGTGCTCTATGGGTTTCCCGAATTCTGAATTCATCTATTTCTTTAGCCTGAGTATCGCTGGTGAAAAAGTTGAAAATCCTGTTTGCATATTTTTCGTAGATTTTCTTTTCCAGTTTTTCGAGACTTTTCCCCAGCGCTTTTAAGTCTGTAGCTGCCGGATGGATCTGTCTTAAAAGGAAAAAGTGCTTATGGATTTCTTTTTTAATTTCACAAGCAAGCTTTTTAACGTGACTCTCTTTACTCGCGGTTTGTTTCTGACCCGTAATTTTGAACCCCAGCCACTCAAATGACGCAGTCGCCTTAAGGTTAGTGATCTTAATTTTCTCAGGGTGAATGGAGAGTTGAAGCTTATTTACTTCAGAGGTGATGAGTCGGAGTGAGGTCTCAACTCTACTCATGCTCTCATAAGCAACCACCATGTCGTCGCCATAGCGGCAGTAAAAGAGTGGTTTTTGATTTTCAATAAACTCATCCACTGGAAGAAGGTAGAGGTTTTCGAATAGAGGAACGAGTGGGGAGCCGGTAGGGATACCTTTGGGTTTTTTAATGGTTTGGCCGTCAGTATCCAGAATTTCAAAGCTGAGAGTTTTATCTATATGTGCGGCCATTAGTGGGTTCTTTTCAAGCTCTAGTTTTGTATGTAGAGACGCACGCAGTTGGTCCTGGTCAATATTGTCCCCATATTTGCTGATATCAAGCTGCAACACAAAGATTTCTGTCTTGCAATTTTTGGCGAACGTTAAAAAGGCTTCAACTGCATGTACCGGCCCTCTGCCTTTTTGAAACGAATAGACATTTTTATTTATGATCGGCTTGAGCTTTTCATTAATAATTTCTTGAATGCGAAGTTGGATGATTTTATCCACCCAGTTTTGAACATAGATTTCTCTCAGTTTTGTTTCTTGCTGGATGAGAACTTTTTTAAATGGATGAAAAATGAGTTCGTCTTTATTCATCTTTTTAAGAATGAAATCCATAAAAAGAGCTTCATTCAAAATCAGCTTAGCGAGCTCTATGTTTTTTACAACAGGAGAACTCCACCAGCGGTGAGAGCTGCGGTGGCGTAGGGTCAGTTTTTCGAGTAAAATTCGAAGCTCCGACTTATTTAATAAGCTTTCGTCCAGACGAGATTCTCCCATGCAAACTTTTCGGATTCTTAAGCAGAAAGTTTATCTTCCGATAGGTATGCGGGAATGATAAAAGCAAGGCTTACGCCTTTGTCGGATACTTAAAAAGAACTCATTGTTTTTGCGCCGACACGCATATGATCTTTTTTTTAAAAATAAAGCTGCGAGTGCTCAGAACCCTGCCGGGCCCCTCCTTCTCGCTCAAACATACGACTTTTATCATTCCTTTTTTACTGCCAAAAATTTATGCTTTTGGCCCTCAGACGGGTGTCTGCAAAAAGGCCCATTTATTCGTAACTTCTTAATATCTGAAGAAAGTAAAAAAAATAGTGTAGAGGATTGCTTTAGTATCCGATAATAAATCCATGAAGATTCTAATTCTACTTTCACTGCTATTTCTGGTCTCCTGCCAAAGTGATGCCATCAGCCTGGATGGACCGGGGACTGATCCGGTTACGAACTCGCCCTCACCAGTGCCCCCTGAAAGTATTACTTCGGGCTCCGGCCCGGTTTCTGGCGGCTAAAACTATTTGAAAGATGGCAGATTTCCACTATCACCCGATCGCTCGGCAGCTTTGCTGTGACCGAAGGAATTTCAGTCCAATGGATAGTTGGTGAGTGATGGTGTTCCTGATGGTAGCCATTATTAAACCACACGATATTATAAATTGAATTGTAACAGCTTACAGAATCCCTCTTTCTGTCATTAAAATCTGCATGATGATGTTCACAGTAATTTTCCCACAGAGCAAAAACTTGGCCAAAAACGTAAGAAGTCAAAACGTAACCCAGAAACAACTTCCAGTTAAGAATACTCAAGACTGCGATAAACAGACTTAAGATGACTAGCTCAATATGGACCAGCGAAGATTGCTTGAGCGCTGTTTTATAAAGGGAAACAAGATCAGTTCTCAAAACACCTAAGGTTGAATAGAGAAAAATATTTTCTTCTTTGCCATCTTTTCCGTGACGGTAAGTTGATGATTCGTCTTTGACTGGATTGTTGTTGTGGCGGTGATGCTCTAAGTGATGGATGCGGTAGACAGATTCAGGAATTCCGAGACACAGCGAATTTAAAACAGAAAACGCTTGATTTAGAAAAGAACTCTTGAAAAATGGATTATGAATAAAATTGTGGGCGACACACTGATAGTTGGTACCAATTAAAAATAAGTTAATCAAAACTAACAAAAAAAGTTGAGAGAGAGAGACCTCCACTACAAAAGGTAGAATCAACAGAGCGACCTGCAAAAGTGAAATAAGGCTTAAAACGGCATCAAGGCGGTGGTGCTTAAACATGGGTTTATTTTACTCCAGATTGGCGACAATCCCAAGATTACGGGGAGAAATTGGTTCATCAAAGAACTCAAGTAATTCTACCTTGTACCCATGCTCTTCCAAATAGAGCGCTCGATCCAGAAGGATATACAGTTCCATCAGACGTCCAAAGGCATTACGGATAAGTCCGGCGACCAGCATTTTCCATATGAGGTCCTGACGAGCAGGTTCTGCAAAGTAAACATTCAGCTCCTCCTTCGTATGGCGAAGTGGGAGATTAATTCTTCTAAACTGCTCAATCACATAATCACCAAAGGACTCATCATAGAGTTTAGGGCTGGAGTTACCCAGCGAGATGAGTTCTTTTATTTCATACTCATCATGCAGCAGGATGTGAATGGCGTAACGGAAGTATTTCACTTTCAGTTTTAATTCATAATCCTTCTCATGCATTTTACGGTGAGCACGAGTCGCAAGAGTCAGGGCAAAATAATTAAAAGTAATGGGATGTTTGAGGTTTTGAGCAGTCTGGGAAATATTCTGACTTGCAGGATCGTGCTGAAGCTTCTCATAACAACAGCCAAAACTAATGAGGCCCCTAATATGATTCGAGCAGCTCGCCTTAATTTGGTGATTTGCCAATGGCCCGCACGTGTGAAGACCCAGAGTCATGGATTTTTTGGTTAATACGCTGTTGAACTTTTCGTCCTTGGCGTCAACTTTCACCTGGATGTATTCAACCTGATTATTTTCCTGTCGCTCTCTGCCTGTTTGTTGCATGACGGGGTCTATATCCAGACTGGTGGTATTTAGGTGGTAGTGATTGGCCAGCGACTGCGCTAAGTGACCAATTCCGCCGCCAATATCCACGACTTTCTCAATTGCCTGGGCCTGATAAAAAGCATTCACAAATGGAGCGAGACGTTTGATCTCATGCTGCTTTTTAGGAATCATGTGCAAAAAGAGTTTTTTATTATCTGGAAACTGGGGAAGCTCCGGAATCCTGGGAACCAGGGCCAATTCCTCCAGGCGTTGGTAAAACGCAATCAGGGAAGGGGACTTGATATAGTCAAAGACCTCTTTTTTTTCCAGCCGAATGACATCTTCTTGCTGCTTAAACTGGGCCAGCTCGTCCACCCATTCCTGAGGAAAATCATCCAAAGGATTTGGATAAAGAAGCATGATTTCGTTTTGCCATATTCTTTGATATGGTTGTAGAAAATCAGCAATTTCCTGGAAACGTTTCTTAAGGTCCATGGGATAAGGATATATCACAGCTTATGAACAAGATAAATAAAGTCGCTATATTTGGAATGGGTAAGTCGGGCAAATCGGCAGTTGAGCTAGCTAAAAAGCTCAAACAAGACCTCTATGCCGTGAATAAAGGACCTGTGGACTCATGGTTTACTGCAGAGAAGCTGGATAAAGTTTTGGATTGCTGCTCTTGTTATTCGGAAGAGGATTTTGCTGCCCATTTTCACAAGATGGACGAGATTGTCATCTCACCGGGAATTCCGACTACTCACCTTGCTCTCAAGGCAGCTGTTGAGAAGGGTGTGCCGATTCTGTCTGAAATTGAATACGCTTACCGCCAGACTAAAGATATTCCCGTTATTGCGATTACTGGAACCAACGGAAAAACTACCACCACCACTATGATTGCCGAAGCCCTTAAGAAGGCCGGCAAAAAAGTTTTCTGTGGGGGAAACATTGGAGTTCCTTACTGTGATCTGGCCTTAAGTGGAGAAAAAGTTGATTTTGCCATCATTGAAGTTTCGAGTTTTCAACTTGAAACCATTCATGAATTTCATCCTAAGATCGGCTTAATTCTCAACGTTTTTCCGAATCACTCTGAACGCTATGATGATGTTCACGATTACGCCAAGGCCAAGTACCGCATGCTGATGAACATGACGAAAGATGATCATCTCATTTTGGGTCTTGAAAATCCTTATCTAGGTGACATCAAGGATCACCCGGCCCATAAAGACTTTTTCCAGAAAGGGGATCTTCCTCAGATTTTTAAAAATAAATTTAGCTTTAAAGACGCTAAAGTTGTGGGTGAGCATAACGAAGCGAACTTCTATGCCGCTTATAAAGTGCTCGAGTTACTTAATATTGAAAATCTGGATAAAATGTTTCAGGAATTTATCAATGAATTCCCGGGAGTTGCTCACCGCCTGGAATACGTTCTGACCTTTGAGGGGCTCGCGGTTTATAACGATGCCAAGAGTACCAATACACTGGCCACCACCACGGCCATAAAAGCTTTTAATGACTCCACGGGACCTTTGTATCTTATCTTAGGCGGCAAACTTCGCAGTGAGAGTGATAAAGTTCTACCGGATCTTTTGCCGTTTAAAAATAAGATCACTCGCATTTTTACTATTGGGGACGTCACCAAACGTCTGGCGGATGAATTAGGCAGAGATTTTAAGGTGACTGAGGCAGGGGATTTAAAAACGGTTTTTGAAATCGCTAAAAAAGAAAACTTAAAAGGGAATCTGGTATTCTCACCGGCCTTTCCATCATTTGATCAGTTTAAAAACTACGTTGACCGGGGTGAGAAGTATAAGGCCTGGGCCAAGGAAAGTCTTAGTCGTTAATGTGACACCAAACATCGTCAACGATGGCCGAAACTTTTCTTGAAGACATGTCAGTCGGCATAACTGTTCTTTCTTCAAAACCACCACGATTAGAATTTGATTTGATGTAGCGGTAAAACATACCGTCAAAAGTAACGACGTATGTTTTTGTATTATTTTTCAGAGTAACCATGCCTTTTCTGTTTTCATCTAAAGCACTATCCGTGAAATTTTCCCAGTGCTCTTCTTCACCGAAGCCACAGCTCAGGTACATGTCACCAGCAAAGCTTGAAAGAGAAGCGAATAGTGATACACAAAGAATAAATGTTTTCATGGAGGCTAAACTACTACTTTAGGGGATGGGGATCAAAGAGGATTGTAAAAATTATCGTTTATTCATGTGTTCGTGGTAGCTCTGATCGATGGAAGCAGGGGAGCGTTCGTTAGATTTGGCCGTTTGTGCGTTCTGTTTCTTAGTCGTGGCTGTTTCAAATGATATTTTGGCGATAAAACACACCATTAACACCATAACAACTGAACTAAGTTTTACGCTCATATTACAACCCCTCTTATAGGGCCATATCGGCATTAAAGCTAAAAACTTTAGATCTTTCTATGCCAACTTACTGAGCCTTCCAGTGAGTTCGGCTACATCGGCCTCATTTTGGTAAAGACCAAAGCCGAACCGCAGGCGAGTGCCTCGACGGTCGATGAGAATGTGGTGGGAGCTCAAGGTTTGCTGGCACTTTTCGGCAACCTCGATGGTTGGGGCCTCGAAGGTCAGAAAATGGCCATGCCAGGAGAGGTTTTGGTCAAATAAAGGCCTTAGGGACCATGCCTTTATGAAGTCTGAAGGCAGAGCTTTGAGGAAGATTTTCTGAAGACCCAGGACGTACTGGTGAATGCTCTTCAAATGGATATTTTGAGACTCAAATAAGTCCCAGACGGCATTAAAGCGATAGAAGCCACTGGGGTCTTGCGTGGCACCCATAAAGGCCATGCCGTTATCTGAGTACCCAACTTGAGATCCGGGGGCCTTGGAGAGGTGGGCATGATCGGCGTACCAGCCAGTGTAGGCCGGGCGCCAATGGCCTTTGGGGATCACCATGAAACCGATGCCTTCTCCGCCCTGGGCGTATTTATATCCGCCACCCAGATAGAAAATTCGCCCTTCTAGTTTGGAGAGATCACAAGGAATGGCAGCAAAGCCATGGTAGCCGTCCAGTACAAAAAGGGTTGAGGCGGGGGTGGCCGCAACCAGTGACTGTATTTCTTGGTCGGTTAAGGCCGCACCGGAATCAAAGAAAACCTGACTCAGGAAAACGACATCATAGTTTTTGGCCAGCTCAGATTTCATGTCACTGAGAAAAGCCGTCCGGTCCTGAGGCACTTCGTTTGAGTTCACCTGGTGAATTTTTATTTCAGGAATCTCCGACAGGCGCAGAAATTGGCGGCGCCATGAGTGAAATTCGTTGGTGGTAGTCAGAATTTTTAAATCTTTTTTACCAAGAAAAAGCGACAGCAATCGTGTGGAGAGTTCATGCGTATTAGGCGCCAGCACGATTTGTTCATGATCTTTTAAGTTGAGAATCCGAGCGATATGTTTCTGAGTTTTGGGAATCGTCTCTGAGAAAATCTTGCTCCATTTTTCGTCACTTAGAATCGCGCAATCATCCCAGTAAGCAATTTGCGCGTCTCTGGTAACGTCGGGCCAGAAGTGGTGAGAGTGAGCCGCAAAATGCAACTTCCCCTCATGACCTTTTAAAAAACGAGAGTAGTACTGCTTAGGATTGGAAAGAGTCATACACGATGTCCAATTGATCTTTGATATAAACCGGAAGTTCCGGAGTCATGGATTTAGGTATGAGAAAAGTTGCGAGATTAAAGATGTCCAGGAAGACTCTGTTCCTTTCAGTTGTCGACTTCAGGTATTCGTGTCCAGATGATCCACCTGTGCCGATTTTAGTTCCAAGAATTCTTTGCACCATAATGGCGTGGCGAAAGCGCCAAGTGGTAAATTTCTCATCCACTTCTGCTAGAGAGTTTAGGATTTTAAACGGCATCTGAAGCGCCGGATAGTCACGGTAGAGGAAAATGAAAACTGCTGAGAGCATAGCTTTTTGAGAAAGCTTCACTTTGCCCTGGGCCTTCCATTCAGCATATTTATGAGCATCTAACAGTGTAGAGAACGTTTCTCTGGTCATCTCCAGGTTTTTAAGTTCCATCTTGCGAACTTGCTCACTCAAACTCGCATTGGTAGAGATGATTTCATAGTCACTGGTGAGCATTTTATCCACAGCGACCGCATATTCTCCCCAGAAATCAAAACCATCAAAATCTGAAAAAGGCATACGTGAGAGCCAAATTTCAAGTAATTCAAAGACGCTGATGTTTTTTTCAGCGACTTCAAGTGTTGCCCTGTCTTCAGCCGTGAGGCGTGAAGTAAAAAATTGTTTTTCAATCTCCATTCTGTGTTCTGGTTTAATTCCCAGAGTGGCTTCCACTAAACGGAACTGTAAACTTTGAAAGCCCGAGGCCGGAACTAAAAAATCTCTGAACTCCATGAAGTCCAGAGTCGTCATGGTCTCCATGATCCGGATTTGATCGACTAAAATTTGTTGAATTGAAGTGACTCTTTCCAGACGTGCATTAATGACGGAAAGGTCAGTTGATGGAACAAAGGGCTTGAGCATAATTTCACGGATCGATGCCAGTTCGTGAAGGATTTGTTTAAACCATAGCTCGTAGGTTTGGTGAATTATGATGAAGAGTGTCTCATCATGGGCCGCCTTACCGTATTTGGCGCTCTCAGGGGCCTGGGCGTTCAGGATTTTAGGCAGTTGGAGATATTCACCATAATAAACAGGTTTCTGAATTTTCATAAAAGCCTTCACAAGTATAGTGATTGATCGTATTTTTATAGAACGGAGATATTGTATGAAAAAGTCCCTCGATCTATCAAATCAAACTATCAAATCTAACATCCAAAAGCTTAAAAAAATCATGGAAGAGAAGAATCTCGACGCCATGTATATTTCTAGTTTTGATCCCTTTTTGAACGAATATGTTCCTCTTCAGGACAATCACCGCTTTTATTTCACGGCGTTCACCGGTTCAACTGCGGAAGTTTTAGTTCTTGCCTCAGGAAAGGTGCGTTTATACGTGGACGGCCGCTACCATGAACAGGCCGATCTTGAAGTGGATCACGAACTAGTTGAAGTGGTTAAGTCGGCCGCAGATAGCTCTATTACTGCTGATTTGGTCAAAGATGTGAGTAAGTTCAACGTTAAGCGTCTTGGGTATGAAGCAGACCGAACCTCCCTGGGCTATCTCAAACGACTCACTCAAGCCGCCCAAGAAACAGTGGCGTTAGCAGGTGGCGAGCTGGCCAAGTCCATTGAGTTTCAAAAATTAGGTGACTTAAAAGAAATCCAATTTGTTCCTCGTGAATTCAGAGGCAGAGATACCCTCGAAAAAACGCGCTCGATTTTTAAGGACGAAGAGGGAATGTACCTCACGGCCCTTGATTCAATTGCCTGGATTACCAATTGCCGCGGATACCATTTGCCTTATTTAAGCAGCTTTTATGCCCGAGCTTTGGTTACCAAAGAAAAAGTTTATATCTTTGTCACTCCGGAAACTCCGGTTTCTGATAAGGCAAAAAAAGAAATTGGCCTCGAGTTTATCAGTCTTCCCCTTAGTGATTTGCCAAAAGAACTGGATAAAATTCAAAATACTCTTCACCTTAAAAATGTTTGGTTTGATCCGGCCATGAGTAACGCTGCGGACTTCGGGATGCTGGTGAAAACTTTTGGGACTGAAAGATTAACTGAGAAAACCGGTGGACTCTATGACTGGCAGTCAATCAAAGAGCCAGTTGAAATACAACAAATTGCCGCTTCTTTTAACCGCTCTGACAGAGCGATTTTTAATACCATCAAATGGGTTAAAGATTCTCTGAACGCCGGAAAAAGAATTACCGAGCTTGATCTTTATCACGAGACCACTAAAAAATATCAAGCCGAAGGTGCAAAAGATCAGAGCTTTAATACCATCTCGGGCGTTGGTGCCAATGGATCGATCATTCACTACGGCAGTCCATCGGATGAAGTGATCATTAAAAAAGAAGATCTTATTCTTCTTGATTCTGGTGGCTACTTTGATGGTGGATTTGCCACTGATTGTACCCGTGCTTTCTTCGGTGGAAACGCTTCGGATAAACCAAATCCAAAATACATAGAAATTTACACGCTGGTTCTGAAAGGACTTCTGGCCTGTGCCAGTGCTGTTTTTCCTGAGGGAACTAAAGGTATTGTGTTGGATGGATTGGCCCGCACACCGATGAGAAAAAAAGGTTACGACTATGCCCATGGCACTGGTCACGGAGTGGGCATTCACGTCCATGAGCCTGGCGTAAGAATCTCTAGTATTTCAACCGTTCCTATGAAAGCAGGCCAAGTTGTTTCCATTGAGCCAGGTATTTATATCCCGGGCTTTGGTGGTGTTCGTTTGGAGAATATTTACCGCGTGGAAAAACATCCAGTCCATGCAGGCATGTTGCATTTTGTAGGATTTGTTTTCATTGGGTTTGATCCAGCACTGGTGGATATGAAACTACTTAATGACGAAGAAAAAGTGGTTCTTGAAGAATACGAAGCTGAATGTTTACGTCGTGGGACGAGCCTTCGAGCGCTTAAGTAATTTAACTAACTCAAATAATAAAATCATCAAAGCTAGCGAAGCTCCCATTTGCCAAAAGGGGAGCTTCGGTCCTGAAGTTCCATCTTTGTTTTCAATTGTCGCACATCCGCCTAACAGTCCAAAACCATCCACTTGCATGGGATAGAGGTAACTCACTCCGCGAATATCATCTGAGCCCAAGGCCTTACGCTGATCCACGGTTCGGTAGTACATGAGGGCGGCAGTATCATCTGTGTGACCCAGGCCAATGGCATGGCCAATTTCATGAGCGATCACTGCGATTTTATCCGCCTGGCTCAAGGTTGAGAAAATGGTGGATGACTCATTGATGAGAATAATGGCGCCCGTGATTTTTTTTCCGGAAAAATTATTAGGAATGGTCACCGCTATAACATTGGAGCTACCAAAGTTATCGGCATTGCTGTTACAGGCAATGATGATGTCACTCACAGGAGCGATAACTGTAGCGCCGGCAGCAGTAATACAGGTGCTATCTGTCGGTGCGCAGAGGCGTCCGGTATTAATATTGGTAGTGGCCGGACTAAAGCCACCATCTTTTAAGCGTAAATTAGAAGTCGGAACTCGGTTCCAGAACTTATCCACAGCTGGCTCTATCATATTCCTTAATTCATCTGCCGTTGTTCCTGCGTTGAAGCAGGTGGTGAGCTCATCAACTGAAACATTCACATTATGACTTTTGAAGGAAGACTCAAAATTATTATTAAAGGTGTAGGCCCGGACATTTGAGCTGAGTATAAAAAACAGAGTGATTAATTTGATCATTCTCATTTCTCCCAGTAGTAAGTAAAAAACAACGTATATGAAATTTGCCGTTGCTCTTTCTTGAAGACCGAATAGGTGTAGGTTTGAAGCCTGACTGCATATTTATCAATCAGAGTCTCTAAACCAAAATCCAAGGTATTATTCAGACTCGATCTATTTTCGCTCGGGTAATAAAAGGTAGAGGTCCCGTTTCCGTTGTTGGCCTTAGTACTTCCGCCTTTACCCTGCTGATTCAGGTGCATGATACTGGTCCCAACTCTTAAGCGCAGCCACTCCAGGGCATCGTAGCCCATGTCGAAGCGGTACATAAAAGTGTTTACCATGATGTGGGAATCTTCATAGGTTTTTGGAAGAACCCAGTTAAATTCAGGCAGCATGTTCCAGGAGTAGAAAGAGGGGATGACCAAACCAATCCCGATAGTGGGGGCGAAATCCAGCTTACGCAGTCCGCCCGAGTCATCTTTTTGAACGGCATTATAAAATTCAGTGTGGAGACCGAGATTAAAGTTGATGTCCTGGATGATAGAAGGCGAGTTTTTGGCCGCATGAGCAGGTGCGCCAAGAAGGAGGCCGATGAGGAGAAAAATTATATTTCGAAACATTTATAATGACGCTACCAAATTTCTTGGGCAATCGCTATCATAGACCTATCAATTTCCCGGAGATTTCTATGTTCGAGTCATTTAAAGTCCCAAAAGAGCTCATTCCTTCTGATCCTCGCTTCGGAGTGGGGCCTTCGCTTATTCCGACTGAAGCAGTTGAGAAACTCGCCAAGACTGGACATGAATTGTTGGGCACTAGTCACCGGCGGGAAGCTGTTCGGAATGTGGTCAAAGAAATGCAGGACGGACTACGTACTTATTTTAAGCTTCCGGCTGATTATGAAGTTGTGATCGGAAATGGTGGCGCCACCATGCTGTGGGATATGATTGGTCTCGGACTGATTGAAAAAGCTCCTTATCATTTTGTGTGCGGAGAGTTTTCGGATAAATGGTTTCGTGCCAACAAAAATATTCCTTGGCTTAAACCTGACGCTAAAAAAGTTGATTTTGGACAAGGGATAAATCCAGCAGAGATGCCGGGCCACGATTTTATTGCCTGCACACTCAATGAAACTTCAACGGGTGTGATGTTATCTGAACTTCCACAGGTCAATGCCGATACCATTATGGCGATTGACGCCACCTCGGGTGCCGGGCAAATCCCGATTGATTTCAAAAAATCAGATCTCTATTATTTTTCTCCGCAAAAAGTGTTTGCTTCTGAAGGCGGCTTTTATGTCGCAATCATGTCACCTAAAGCCATTGAGCGCGCCCAGAAGATAGCCAAAGACAGTTCACGTTTTATTCCCGAGTCTCTTAAATGGGCACATGCTATTGAGAACTCAAGACAAAATCAGACTTACAATACGCCATCAATTTCGACGATTTTCTTTTTGAATGAACAAGTCAAACTCATGAATAAACTGGGTGAAGATCAAGTAGTTAAAGAAGCGAAAAGAAAAGCAGCACTTCTCTATGGTTGGGCCCAGGAAAAATCTTATTTAAGTCCATTTGTGACAGAAGAAAAATTCCGTTCACTGGCGGTGGCGACAATTGATATCAACGAAAAATATAAGGCCGATGATCTGGCCAATGTACTACGTAAGCAGGGAATCGTTTATGATATCGATTCTTACCGCAAACTTGGGCGCAATCAGTTCCGGATTTCGATGTTTCATAACGTGAGTTATGAGAACCTGGAAAAGCTCACGAAGATTATTAGTTTGGCAGTTGAGTCGACGAACTAATTAAGGGGGCCCGAAGGCCCCAGACTAGACTAAAATCTTATTCTCTGAATTCTTTGAAAGTTGAAAGCTCTTCGTTGTAATAAATTGATCCAACGACTTTCATGTAAAGCTGAACATAAGCCTTACGACCTGATTTGATCATCTGAACATTAGGGGTGAATGCAGTCTTGTCACCGTTAGTTAATTCGAAAATCTTTGTTCCAAGATGCTTATCCGAAAGAATCGCTACTTTCTCAAAGAAACGAACTTCAACCACAACTTTTCCACCAACTAAAGGGTTGAAAGCAGTGTTTTGAAGGTTAACGTTCACTTTGCTTCCCTGATGAAGAACCTGGGCCACAATAGCATTGGGAGGAGTTACTCTCTTGCGAGCACCAACTAATTTAATGAACTCAATTTGATCGACCGTTGAGCGTTCAATTGTGAAGTTGTTATAGTTTTGTGAAGCAGAAATTTGCATTTCATTAAGACCATTGAAAGTCGCAACGACCTCTTCGGATTCACCTTGAAGTAGAGGAGCATTAGAAACATTGATCCGGAAGCTTTTAGATACATCTTGATGATAATCCTGTCTGCGTGTATCTATCACAGCATTATAAAAGTGCTGTCTGCTTTCCATTTTACAGATGAAGTAGTTCACTTCAAAACCAAGATTCGCTCTGTTGATTGCTTCAAGAGTTTCAGTGATGTTGATGAATTCTGCTTGAGAGATTGCATTTTTCAAAGCTGAATCTTTAACCATAAGAAGGAATTGGTTCCAAGTCGCCGGGACACCATTCACGCTAGCGAATTCGATAAATGATTTGGCCAGAGTCATAGAAGCAGCATCAGAAACACCATTAATAGTTCTCTTGATCAGTTGAGCGCGGTGAAGAAGAGTGAGTGTTAGATCGAAAATGCGAGCTAATTTTCCGTTTCCTTTCCCTTCGTTGATTTGTACTCCGTTTAATGGTTGGAAACCAAGGTTGGCCTTATTGGCAGGAGCGTTGAGTAGAAAAATGTCATCAAATTCCGCTTGAGTCATGAAGCCTTCAGCGACAACTTGTTTAAGCATTAATCCTAACTGATCCCAGCTCTTTGGAATACCGGTTGAGATTGCAATACGAGTCATATGTTTTACGACTTCATTAGCGGTGGTTATGCGATTTGCTTGAGTTGCGCCCAGACCGAACTTAACAGTTTGAGAGAACATTTCAGCGCGCTTAAGCGGAGTAATATTTAAATCAAAGAAACTGCGAAAGAGATTGTTTCCACGCCCGATAGCGATATCTGCTGGAACGTCAGAACAAACTTGTTGTTGATAATTATGAACTTTAGCAACGCATGAACGTTCATTAAAAACTTTATACGTGCGAGCTGTCAGGTTCCCTGCAAAATCCTGGGTAGTAGGAATTTGTGCGGCACCATCACGGCGGTAGCTACTTTGAACAGCATCACCGGAGAGACCTAAAAAATCGCGGCTTAAAAGGACTCCGGCCTGTGGACACTGACTCTGCGGTAGAGGCTGCGCTTGTGCGATAAAGGCAAATGAGAAAAGAAAAATTCCGAGAAAGTGTTTCATCCGAGCTCCATGTATGTGAGGCAAAAGATCTTTCTCTTATAAAACCAATTTGGGTGATTTTCTGTCAATTTAAGAATGGCGGGGAGCTAAAGATATCGGGGTCTTTTCGACACTAGTGGATTTCTCCATGAGAAAATGGAGCGTAACTTGTTATTATTAGGCGTGTTTTGACCTAACAATTTTTTCCTCAATTCACAGAAGGAGAGCACTAAAATTCTTCTAACTGCTGATAGTTACTTTAACAAAGGATAAAACATGAAATCTCTATTAGTTCTGATTATTGGTCTCTCATCTTTTCTTGCTCATGCTCAACAAAAAGAACTCACTTTTTTGCCAGAAAAAGGGGATTACTACCTTGAGAAAAATGGGTTTGATTTAATTAATGTAACAAAAAGCGGCCAAGCAATTGGTTCGATGAAAAGTGCTCTCGTTTGTTACGGAGGTTATGAAGGTTTAGCCGATGGAAGAACCATCAGTTATCTCTATGATCAATATTCAAACATCTATTTTCTGGATGAAGCAAATTCTGGAACTTGTCAGAAAATTGTTCAATCAATGAAAGATAATTTAAGAGCAAAGTTTACTTTTACCGTGTCTGGAACTTCAGTAATTGGGGTTCGGAGGGAAAAAGTTGAAAGCCCAGTAAAGCTGGATTTGTAATATTACAAACAAAAGGAAAATTAACATGAAAAAAATTATTTGTGGTATGTTTCTCACTCTTTCATTCTCAGCTTTTGCTTTACCAAGCGAAACTATTTACAACTATCTAAGTGCAAAAGAGGTTGATGTGACTCCAAAATCTTGGGTTAGCACTCGTCTTCTCCAGAAATCGATTGGAGGACTTGTTTGCACTGAAAAAACGTATATTGACTTTGAGTATTCTTGCCAATTGAACATTGATAATTACTCACTCGAAGTAATCTATGGAAGCCTTAGGGTCTCTGAAGTTAAAATTTCTGAAACAGAGTATGAAAAACGAGCTGGGACTTTTGCTATCCGGAGAAATATTACTGGAAGAGATACTTACTCACTTGCAGTAAATTAAAATTTAAAATAGTAAGGGCCATTTTGAATGGCCCTTATTTGTTCTGGGCGATTTTTTTTTGAAAATATGTGTGAGGCAAGAGACACGAGCGCTGGGGATCTTTTTTTAAAAAAATTAGATCATCGTACAACGAACTTCCATGATGAATTCTCTTTTCCAGATACTCAATTCAACAAATGAAGATGCGTCTGTTAGTTTCGCAGTCGCGTAGCTGCGAGAAGGTTCATCAATATTCAGGGCCTGAAGTTCAACTGTGTTTTCTCCGGTATGAGTCAGGAAGAATTCAAATCCTTCAGCTGCACCGAAAGATGTGCTGCGAGCTCCGGTTGCCAGAGTTAATTCTGTTTCTAGAACTTTATCAGCATTAAATGTGGCGACACACTTGAGGTTTAGATCTTTGGCAAACGCTTGAGAAGTTAAGAGGGCAGAGAGAATAATAAGAGATTTTAAGCAGTTCATTGAGTTGTCCTTTTTATTGATCGTAACAAACGCAATTCATGAATTAAAGGCAATTGAACGCGGCTTAAGTCATGGATATTATGAGCGTGCAGTGTTTCCGACTTGAGTGATCTACTATTCCTTCCGATAGGTTTCATGGAGAAAAATAACCATGAAAGTCTTTATCATTCTAAGCCTATTGCTTTTGAGCGCCTGTGGCGCCAAACGATCATCCTTTAAAATTGGTGAGACTACACGTGCTGACGTGATCGCTGAAAAAGGTGAGCCGTTGTCTGAAGAAAAACTTCCGGCAGTTAAAGATGGCTCGATGATGAAATTTAAAAATAATGAAAGCATTCAACTCAAGGGTGACCTTGTTTCCAATCGTTTCACTAATCCGAGTGGGGATGAAAAACTCGTGATGTGGTGGAAACATAAATTTAAATCCTGCCCATTCATGAAGCTGACAACACTTCCTCAGGACCCCAAGGCGCATACTCAGCCGGAAGTTGAAATGGCCTGCCCGGAGCAAGGACTCTCGGTCATCTATACTCAAGGTTCAGATACAATTAGCAGAGTGGTAGAATATGAAAAGAAATAAATTACTTCTTCTCGTCGCGCTCGCAAGTGTCGGCTGCTCACGTTCAAACGACTATCCTACACTCCTTAGTCAGCTCGAGAAATCGGCTCCGGATGAAAAAATTGCAGAGAGAAAAGTGGCGACTCTGGCAGCTGACCTTTGTCTGAAAGATGTATTCTCCGTTGCAACACTTAAGAGCGAAATCAAAGAACTGGAAAAAAAATACGCATCAGGGACTAAAGTCAAAGGCAAGTGGAAGCATTTAAATCTTGAAGATCTTCCGATTCCTCAGGCCAATTTTTTAAATACTCACGGAAAGCGCTTGGGTGATCTCAACGATGCAGACGCCATTGATTATTCGGCCTGTAAGGATCTTCCCTGCATTTTTAATAAAATCTACGGCAAAGAAGATAATGTCGCGGGATATGTGCATTACCTTTGGTTTCTCAAAATGGGGAATTATTTAACTGCTCATAATACTGTTTATGGTGGCAGTTACCGAGATATCAAGCCCGGGGTTTATAACGAAAAAGTTTTTAAAGTCTCTGATTATCTTTGGAGCGAAAACGAGCTTTATGCCTTCTGGCGTTTGTTTCACATGATCAAGGCTCCACATACGGAATTGAATTACTTAACAGAAATTCAGCGTGTTCCTCGTGGAGAATATTTTGGTTTTATGAGTAGCATGACCTGCGGTCTGGCCTGGAGTCACGGGATTGTCTCCCTTCAAGACGGGTGCTTACCCACCGGAACTGACGCTCACCCTGGAACTTTCTATGAATCTGTTCTGCATGAGTTGACCCACCAGGTGGATTACCATCAGGGAAGGAAACTTAAAAAAAGTTATCGCTCGGATGAACCGGATTATCTGGCCGTCTCCAATTTCTTTTTGAATGAGTACAAAGATGATGCAGGGAAGACTGTGCGCCAGTGGGAGCACAAACCAGGTATTAAGCTTGCCAGTAGTTATGCCGGGACTTCTCCTGCAGAAAATTTTGCGGAAACCATTGCCTTCTTCAGAGTAGAGGGCTCAACAACAAAAAAGAATATTTCTCCTGAGCACTGGAGCTTTACTTCAAAGAATTATTTCTTTGATAAAAACTTTCAAAACTCTGATCTTGTGAAAGAGTGGATGGTCAATCACGCTTCACTAATCTCCCAGCTGGCCTTTAGAGCGGTGGGGAATTGCTCTAAGAGTTCGCAGGGATTTGCTTCTACTTATTTTAAGAAAACGGATTTTATCACTCCTCTTCTTCCAGCGATGATTAACTGCTTGGGGGCCAAGGCTACAGAAATTTCTAAGGAAGTTCAGGCGAAAGTCAAAGTCAGTGATCCCGATGGTTGCAGAGTTCTTTCTGGATACTCGCCAAGTAGTGACTGGGAGTCGGGATTTAAATCTGAAGTCAATGGTCTCATGAATAAGTACCTGCAAGAACTTCAGACGGATAAAACATACTTCGCTAAAGTTCAGGCCTTCTATGATGAGATTCCTAATCGGACTATCGCCAATAGCGCTTTCCTTTCTTGCGCCGAGGTGGCTTCTGAAGAAACCTGTTATCAGACCGAGGTTCTCAGACTGGCGGCTGAAAAAATTGCGCCACTCAATCTTCCAAGTTCCCACGCTCAGGATTTGGCCGAACTTTACCTCACAAGCCACTCAATCGCTGATACCAGAGAATACCTCAATGGATATTACAAAGCCTTTGTGCTTTCTCATAAGGCGCAGATTGATCTAGAGGCAAAGGATTTGTGGGCCAAATGTGAAGCGATTCCACTGAGTGATGATCTGCCTCCTTCTGGGAAATTCTTCTCCGTAGGGGACGGCTACATGGCCAGCTCTCTGTTCAATTGTCTAAATGCGGACTTTCCCGAAGGCGCAAAATCAATTGTGAGAAATCTCGCCGTAGGGGAGCTCAAAGTTCAGCATCCTAAAGAAGAAGCGATTCTTCATGAAGAAGTTCTGCCTGAACTCCAGAAAAGTTTATTAGAGATTTATAAGCAGAAACGTGCAAAAGAAAATAAAGCCGCTCTTGAATTTATCCAAAATGATCAGGGGATTTTAAGAAAAAAAATGCTGGCGGATTTTGTGTGGGTTAAAGATGTTTTGAATGTTTCGAATCTAAACAAAGATTGCCAGACCCTGGCCTTAGTGAAGATTGATTTCCCGCTGGCCTATCAGTTGCGGTCACCGGTCTTTGGCGGATTGGTTGAGAGTGCCTGCCGGGACATTCATCTGGCACCGGAATACAACACCTGGCTGGAAGAATCTAAATCCGTTTTTGCGGAGAAGTCTGTTGCTGGTCTGGAGAAAAGAATTTTAGAGCTGGCCACAACTAAGGCCAAGGGATGCCTGGGGCAATATCCGGTTGATACAAATCTCAACCGTATTAGATTTAAAAAAGAGCGTGAGGCCTGTCTCTTAGGAGAATGGGCAGCGATTGAAGCCAGTGCCATCACTGAGTTTTCGGCCGATCCGCTGGTGATTAAATTTAAGGTGGACGTCACTGCGGTTAAGTCTCAACTTGAAACTAACCGCCGCCGCCTTCAACTCAAGGTCATTAAGGAGAATTTTTAGTTCTTCTTATACCCATCTAAGAATTGTTTCTTAAATTCCAGGAAGCGGTCTTCAAGGATCGCTTCCCTCGCTCGTGACGCTAAAGACTTATAGAAAGAGATGTTATGAGCCGTGGCCAGAATCTGACCCAGAATTTCATTTGAATCAAATAAATGTTTGATATAGGCCCGCGTGAAATTTGTGTTCACGTAGTCTTTTAAGTTAGGTTCAATTGGAAAAAAATCACGACGGTAATTTTGGTGATCAATGCGGATTTTTCCACGGTTGGTAAAGAGAGTTCCGCCTCGGGCAAATTTGGTCGGGATGATACAGTCACTCATATCAATACCATTTTCCCAGATCATCAGCAGATCTTCCGGCATTCCCACACCCATAACGTAACGAGGCTTATCTTTTGGCATTAATGGAGCAGTGAATTTAACCACCTTCTCCATGAGTTCAGTTCCTTCATTCACGGAAACGCCACCGATGGCGTAACCAGGAAGATTTCTTTTGGTTACTTCTTCAATACAGATCTCGCGGTACTTCTCATAAATGCCCCCTTGAACAATTCCAAAGAGTGCTTGATTAGGTTTCGTCCAAGCTTCAACACAGCGGTCGAGCCATCGGTGAGTTCGCGCAATGGAATTCTCCACATATTTTTCAGTCGCCGGATATGGAATGCATTCATCAAAGGCCATCATGATATCAGAGCCAAGATTTTGTTGAACCTGAATTGAAATCTCCGGAGTCAGGAGAACGTTCTCACCTTTGGCCCCTTTGAAGTTTGCTCCTTCTTCAGTGATGGAGTTTTTCTGGAGTGAAAAAACCTGAAAGCCACCCGAGTCAGTTAGAATCGGACGATCCCATCCCATAAATTTATGAAGGCCTCCGGCCTTGGCAATAAGCTCTGAGCCCGGAGTTAAATGCAGGTGATAGGTATTTGAGAGCATGATCTGGATATTCATATCCACTAGCTCTTTAGGCTGAAGTGCTTTGATCGCTCCGTGAGTTCCCACTGGCATAAACACTGGAGTTTCAATATCACCATGTGGTGTATGAATAATCCCGGCACGGGCCCCGCAGCTTTTGTCGACGTGTTGAAGAGTGAATTTAAAGTGATTGTTAACTTCTGAACGAACATTCATTTTAGAACTTTCCTTGGCATTAGTTGTTTTCCAGAGGCCTGGGCCCCGGCATTTCCAGTAAGGATTTAATTTATGCGCGGACCTTATCAAATTCTTTGGCCTTTGTTGAGTCTTTTCCTGGTGAGAGTAGATCTTACAGACCTCGTGCCGATCCGAATGAATGTTGAAATTCTCAGGGTTTATGATGGTGATACGGTTCTGATCAGGAGGGGGAGTTTTGAGGCAAAGGTGCGCTTATCCCGGGTTGATGCCCCCGAAAAAGGACAGACTTTTCTTTTAAGCAACTCGGACGCGGGTCTATTTTCGAAAAAGTGTCTTGGCCGACTTTTAAAAAATACGGGGGAGCTCGAAATTTATGGGCTTGATATCTACGGCAGGATTTTGGGGGACATTGACCGGGTAAGTTTCAGGCTGATTCAAGAGGGCTGCGCCAGTCTCTATCCCCACGCAAAATTCACCAGTCAAAACGAGAAGTATGAGTATTTAAGGGCGCTGATTATGGCCAAAAGAAAGAAGCGAAACTTATGGGCCTTTGGAGGCATTGAGCAACCAAAGGCCTGGCGAAGTAAAAATAAAAAACGATTTAGAAAACGAGTCTGACACCTGCAGTAGCTCCAATGAGCTCGTTGCCGAAAGCTTTGTCCACCTGACCAAACACTCTGATGAAAGGCAGATTTAACTGCACACCTGCAAAGCCGCGAGTAGTGATGGGAAGGGCCTTACCTTTTCCGTCAATGTTGGCAGATGTGGTGATGGTTCCTGAGTTAGCACCCCCCGGACACACGCCGGTACAATTCAGTGTCGATGGCGTCGAATTCAAATCCCCTTTACCAGTGGCACTACCCGAGTTGTAATCGGCCCCGAGTCCACCATAAAGGCTGACAAAGTAGAGTAGTTGAACGGAACTTGAAATCTCCAGCGGAATGGAATGAGTGGCGACGTCAATCGAGGCAAAGGGTGATGCCGTAACTGTTGATTGGTAATTACCGCCAGCAGTTGTATTAGCGATTTCTTGATTGATGCTCGAGTTAAATTTCAAGTTAGTCTTATTGTACTCATAACCCCAGTGAACTTTAACTCCGCCCCAGCCGAGAAGGACATTCCCCTTGGGTTTGACCAGGTTGTAACTAAAGTGCATACCGTAAGATGACATATCAACTGAAGCATCGGTATCGCCCGTTACCTTTTCAGTCGAGTAGGTGAAAAAGTTTACATAGACGTTGAGTTTGTCTGTATCAAGACCAAGAATACTTTTTGTATCCATCCAGGCCAGATTTGTTCCCAGGATAAGTCCACCCTGGACACCCACTCCTGAAAGGTCAGTATCGGCCTCTTCATTTTTTTCTAAATCTGCTCCCACACCTACGCCCGCACCTAGTAGCAATACAGACATATTTGAAGCGTAATCCGAACCAATTCCTTTACCGGCCATGACAGATGAATTGGCCATCCCTTCCATTAATCGGTCAGGGTTAGAGGCATTCGGGAGTCCATCGTTGATTTCGTTCTCAGCCGTTTGAATTTCAGCATTAATCGCAGTGGTCACCACATCCGGCACGCCGGCAGAGGGTGTGAAAGTCAGATCAAAGATCTGGGCACTGGAAGAAGTTGAATAAAGTCCCAAAAGTAGGGTTAGGGTCGCGAGATAGGTCTTTCTAAGCATGAAATGGTCCTTATAGTGAAAAGCACTCCCCACATTCTAAGGGCTTTCGTCATTCTGGGATATTCAGAATTTTTTACCATTCAGACTGACAAACTCTGCGTTAGAGGGTACACAGGGTCATAAATCATTAGCTTAGGAATTTTTATGGCGTTTTTACATGTCCCCCTACACCCCGGTCTTGAAGGTTTCTTCAAAGAAGAAGGGATTAAAACTGCCACAGCGATCCAGAAAAGGGTGATTCCCGAGATCCTTGATCGGAAATCGATTATTGTTTTGTCTGAAACGGGGTCAGGGAAAACTCTTTCTTATGCTCTTCCAATTTGCAGCAAACTTAAAACCAAAGAAGATGAAGGTGTTAAAAACACCATGAAGGGTGCTCCATACGCCATGATCGTGGCACCGACCAGAGAACTAGCAACTCAGATTTATAACGTTTTTAAAAGCATCTCTCACCACACGAAACTGCGCGTGCGTGATCTGACTGGTGGTGACACCAATGCCAAGATGAAATCAGTGGCCAGTGGTTCGTACGAAATTTTAATTGCAACTCCTTCAAGAATTAAAAGTGCTCTTAGACATAAAGAACTAAATCTTAACCAACTTCAGTATGTGATTTTTGATGAAGCCGATCAGCTCTTCGATATGGGATTCAAAAAAGACCTTGATACCATTATTGAATATTTTGATATGAACATGACTCAGTTCGGATTCATAACGGCGACTCTGCCAGCTGATGTTGAGCAGTTTATTATTGACCGTTTCCCTGCCATCAAGTTTGAGAAAATTGCTGGCGGAGATTCTCATGCTCCTCAGTCAAAAGTTGAAACGTATAACGTGAGTGTGACTCCAGCTGAAAAGAACATGGTTGTAAAAATGTTCATGGAGAAACAAGCTCAGGGCCGTGGAATTATTTTTACCAATCAAAAAAATCAGGCCGAAGAGTTATTCAAATATCTCACAGAGAAAATGCCGAAACTTAAAATGAAGCTTCTTCATGGGGATCTTGAGATTAAAGAAAGAGAAGCCAACACGAGATCTTTTGTTGAAGGCAAAGTGCAAGTTTTGGTGGCAACTGATGTTGCCGCTCGTGGTATCGATATTAAAGATCTTGTATGGGTTTTGAACTACGGTCTGCCTAAGACTGCGATCTATTATTTACACCGTTGTGGTCGTGTTGCCCGTGGTGGAAGAAAGGGAATGGTTTATAACCTGGTTGCCCCTCACGATTCTAAAATGATTGCTCAGATCAATGAAGCTATTGCCAATCAAAGCCATCTTAATCTTGAAGTGATTCCTGAAGAGAAATTAAAATCTCAAGAGAAGAAGTTTGAGAAAAAAGTTGAAATCAAAAAACCAGCAACTTTCCGTGGTAAGCCAGCTAAGAAAACTGAAAATGTTGAACTGGTGGACCGACGTGGAAGAGCGGTTAAATCATCTGGTCGTGGGCGCTCTGGTGCTAAGGCCGATTATAAGAAAGGTCTCTCAGAGGCCCCTCTGAAGAGAAACCGCGGTATTAAACGCCGTTAAAATCCTGGATCTCACTTGAGCGTTTGATCGTATCTTCGTATCCCAGATCCATAAGTGGAACGGTATAAGATTGATCAAAGGCGAGGTAACTTAAAAGATCCAGTCCTTCGTGTTCAGTCACTCCAATACCTTTGAGCAAATACCTAAGAGTTGCAGGCAACTCTTCGTTTAATCTCTCGGTCATTTTTCCTAAATCCCTTGAGGGTCTTAGCATGAGAATAGGGATCGCCTTAAATCCATCTCGGTGACCTTCTTTGATTAAAGAATTTATCTTCATCATTCTTTCTACATCTGCCTCAAGAGAATCGAGGAAAACGGCATTCATCATGACTCCGGTAATCTGACCGATGGTTGGATTCTTAAAAGGAGAGAGGGCGAGGTCTTGCATGCGTGCCTGGTTGTGGGGGTACCTCACACCAATGGCTATGATCTTTTCTGCTCCAAGATGGATCGCAGGAGAAAGAGGGGTGGTTTGTCTTACGCATCCGTCCCCATAAAAACTATCTCCCACTTGAATCGGTGGAAAGAAAAATGGAATGGCCGAAGAGGCCATGAGCTGATCTATGTTGATATCTTCTCTGATAGAAAAACGATCACTGCGTGACCAGTTTTCTATGTCCAGGGCCCCTTGAAAATAGACCACGTTACTTCCAGAATTGTAATTAGTGGTAGAGAGGGCGACACCTCTCAAAGTGTTGTCTTTAATGTTTTGCTGAATGTGATTAAAATCAATTTCGCGAGAGAGCAGTTTTCTCAGGGGAGCGGTGTCGAGAAGATGATTGATATGACTTCCCGTAGGTGTCAGACCACCGAATACGGCGCCACCCAACCACTTGATGCCCAACTCCGAAATGGTTCTGGCACGTAAATCATAAACATTTTGCGGTTTGATTCTTTTCCATAGAGAGACCAGATTCGCAGTCGCCACATCCCAGTCTCTGGCATTGGCAGCAAGATAGGTAGAATTGATGGCGCCAGCGGAGTTACCGGTGATGACATCAAAAAGGCCGCTGTCTTTTTTTAATATTTCGTAGATCGCCCGAACAACACCAACTTGGTAGGCCGCTCTTGCACCACCGCCTGTCATGACCAAACCAAGTTTTTTCTTCATCTGTTCATTATGCCAAATCCCGAAAAATTTGCACGAGGATGTTATCCGATCTGATTAGGCAGCTATAGCACTTGGGCGACGGCCTCAGCACTGGCAAATGGTGAACCAAAGGCGTCCCCACAAAGAAAGAGCCCGGGATGAACTTCTGCGTAGGGAGATGAGTAACTGGAGAGTGCGCGTGAGTAACGCCATTTTTTTAATTCAAACTTTTCTACTGTTACCCCAGCGAACGGAGATTGCGCCCAAATAGGGCCAATGAGTGAAAGTATCTTCTCATCTGATTGTTCGAAATGTTTCTCTGAAAAATCCTGTGAGAGCTGAATGACTAAACCTCTTGGATGAAGCTCGCGCTCCCGCATCAGGAGAAATTCATGTTCCTCAAAATTTGTTGAAACCAAATCTTTTTCAATGTTGTTAAGAATGGCTAAATAAATAATGGCTTTTGAATATTTTATTTCTCGTTCAAGCGAAACTGGACCCAATGAATTTTGAGATAAAAGCTCCAGCGCCTGAGGCAAGGGAGCAGTGAGAACGAGTTTTTTACAAAAAAAGCTTAATCCTTCTTCTGTTTGTAAGTTCCATCCCTGTGCCGTTTTTGAAATTGTTTGAACTTTTTGACTTTTGCAGACGTTCAGATTTTTTCCCATTTCCTTGGCCAAAGAATTCATTCCCCCATGGAAAAATTTTCCTTCGAGGAAAGCTGCGCCATGATCAAGACCCAACCCATCAATCCTTCTTGTGGCCACTCTGCCTCCAAGTCCTTTGGATTTCTCCAGAATGAGACAGTCCTGATGGCGGAGCTTGAGGCGTTGAGCAAGATGCAAACCAGTGATCCCTGCCCCTATAATGATGATGTCTTCGTTCTGAATACTCATGGTTAATGATTAACCCAGATCGCTAAAACTTGGTAGTTAGAGTTTCTCCATGTCTAAAATTTGTATATACTATAGAAGACCCCAAAAAGGGTAAGATGAGATAAATTAGAAAAAGGTTATTTTATGAAAGTTGTAATTACTGGGGCAACCGGTTTTGTAGGGAAAGTAATAGTTCAAAAATTATTGGCTTCAGGTGATGAAGTTATTGTGCTGACACGAAACGTGGCCAGAGCAGCTATGACTCTGGGGAGTTCATGCAAATATTATCAGTGGAATGACACTGAGACTCTTCCCCCAGCTGAAGCCTTAGAAGGTGCTGACGGCGTGATCAATTTGATGGGAGAAACAATTGCTGAACGCTGGAGTGATGAGCACAAAAAACAAATTTATGACTCTCGAATTCACGGCACAAGAAAGTTAGTTGAAGTCATTGAGAAACTTAATATCAAACCAAAAGTTTTTGTTTCCACATCGGCCATTGGAATTTACGGCGATAGAGGATCAGAAGAAATTACTGAGTCTTCAAACCTTGCCGATGATTTTTTGGCGAAAGTTTGTAAAGATTGGGAAAATGAAGCTAATAAGGCGCGAAATTTTGGTGCACGAGTAGTTCTTATCAGAGTTGGCGTTGTTCTTGGTAAACATGGTGGGGCGCTGGCCAAAATGCTTCCTCCTTTCAAAATGGGTGCAGGCGGACCATTAGGTTCAGGCAACCAATACATGAGCTGGATTCATATTGATGATTTAGCTTCAATGTACATTGAGGCTCTGAAGAATAATGAAATCAAAGGCGTTCTGAACGCCACAGCTCCTTATCCAGCAACGAATGCTGAATTTACAAAAGTTCTTGGAAAAGTTTTGAGACGACCTGCTTTTATTCCTGTTCCCGGGTTTGCGCTCAAGCTAATTTTCGGAGATATGTCTCAGATTCTTCTCGGAGGTCAAAAGGTTCTTCCGACAAAATTCAAGGAAGCAAAATTCAGATACCGCTATCCGACTCTTGAGATGACCTTAAAAGAAACGGTGTTCTAATTTTCTCAGGGCATTGCTTAATTTAATTATTATTGCGATGCCCATATCTTAAGTCTCCACTCACTATTCCAGCTGCTTAAATCCTCACTGTAAAATTATCTTCCAATAAGTCTTCCATGCTTTCGCTAGGTTTACGAGTCAGCTATAAGTTTGTCGTGATTACTTAAACAAGGATGGAAAATGAAAACTGTTCTTCTCCTCGCGCTTGCAACTTTGGCCCCTCATTTATCGTACGCAGAAAGATTTGAGGAAGGTAATAGTCCAGTCTTTTTTAAAAAATTGGCCGGCACTGAGATGATTACGAATTTCAAACAACTCCCAACAAACGGGGAGCAACTAGATGACAGGTATGGGTGGTCTGAAACCTACTGGCCATCAAACGTGGGCGGAATTGCTTACCGCTGGAGTCATCCAAATCCGGAGCCGTTTAAGTATAAATTCTATTCCAAAGATGAATTGAAAAGAATGAATATGCAGGAACTCTCGCAACTTTCTCCTGCTGAAATGTATGATGTCGCTATGGGAGACTACAACTACACCCTTACAAGAAAAATGCTTGGAAAATTTTCTCCTCGTGATTTGTGGTGGGAAGGCATTTGTCATGGCTGGTCACAGGCAGCGACCAATTATCCGGAGCCGGCAAAAGTTCTGGTGACAAATCCAGATGGTATTAAAGTTCCTTTTGGATCTTCGGACGTGAAAGCTTTGCTTGCCGCGCATGAAGCTTCCAATTTTGGTGGCGCATATTCTTTTACCGGCAGACGCTGCAAAGTGAACGGTAAAGTGCCGGGAGAGGGCGACAATCGTGATAGAAACACCAACCCACCTTCAGATGAGGATGCTAATAGCCCGGACTGCAAAGACGTTAATGCAGGTGCTTTTCACGTGGTCATAACTAATATGTTGGGAATTCACGGTAGAGGATTTGTCGCCGATATTGATCGATTCAATGATGTGTGGAACCAGCCTGTGACAAGTTATGAAACGACGATCGTTGGTGAAGAAGCTATTTCTGAATCAGAAAGAGCTGCAGGTGTTGCACGTAAAGTTCGTGTTCATACAAAAATGACTTATGGTGAAGAGTTAAAGTTTTATACTCCGCAACTTGCTGCTGAAGGCAAAAAGAACTTTGTGTCAAAAAGCCCGGTCACAGGCACTGTTCACCAGGAATTTCGTTTTAAGCCCTACGAATACTATGTGGAAATTGATGCTGCTGGGAAAGTTATTGGTGGCTCGTGGATTTCAGAAACCAGACCTGACTTCCTGTGGATGTTTCAGCGGTCAACCACCTTTAAGAACTCACCTGTACCATTGGGCGGGTTAGGTAAGATCTATTCACCGATAAGACGTTAATCAACAAAAAAAAAGCCACCCTTGAGGTGGCTTTTTTTTAGTCTGGCATTCTTTCAATCACTCCACAGGCAATAGGAATCGAGGCTTCACGGGTTTGATTATTGAACTGGCCAACCGTCGCTGGAAGCCCACGGTCTGCTGCTGCTCCAGTTACGATAATCACTTTCCCTTCCAGATTAAGTGGAATCAGAGAGGAGAGCGAAGCCGTTTGAAAATATGTGAAATTGCCTCGAGGATAAACACTGAGTTCTGATTGAGAATCTAAATCTGAATCCAATTGAAGCAGGATTTGTTTTGAGACTTGGACCGATTCTTGAAAATCTACGAATCCATCTTTGTTTGAATCATTGGCAATGGTCGGACACTGAGTTCCAAGGTGAATATTTTGCATATGCACAACATTGGCAGCGTCATCCAGCCACGATTTGACTTCAATTTTATCTCCCATGATTTTGATGTCGGTCATACCGTTTGGAATCCAACCGGCCACCGTAAAATTGTAGGGTCTGAGGATCGCTTTATAAGTTCCTTCAGTGGCCTGCATTTCTTCTGTGGGGTCCTCAGCGGGACCAGTGCTACTACCGCCACTGTTACTGCTTCCACTGCCGCCACAAGAGGCCAGTGCCAATAAACATGCTGCAGGAATTATTTTATTAATCTTTTTCATTTAGAATGCCTCGCTGTAAGCGGCGCGGATTTCGCCTTGTAAAAAATCAGTTTTATATCTGCCGTGCACTTCGTGATTACTTAAATCAGTTGGATTCCAGTCATACATGGGTCCATCCATTAAATAACAGTCTTCCGTCTGGGGATTGACGTCATACTCTGAAAATCTAGTGGTAGGTAAGCAGGGACGTTTACTAAAGACAAATTGGTCAGTCCATTCTTTTACGGTCACCGGGTGGTGATTGAACATGAAGTCCATGACTCTTCTTTCAATTCTTCCGCCCTCATTGACCGTCAACATTGGGGCGACGTGGTACCACCATTTAAAGCGTACCCGGTCGATATATGAAGCTGTAAAAAGAGCAAAAACTTTCATCGACTTAATATTATTTTTCTTAAATTCTTCACTTGCCCATACGTGAGCTCGATTGGAGCATTCCGAAGCGCGCTTATAGTTAGGATTGAGGCGTTTAAATATTTTATTGGCCTCAGCTAAGCTTGGAATTACTGTCGGCTCAAAGGCCGGTGGTTCCACGATTTCAAATGAGGGAAGACTTTTAACATTCTCAGGAGCTGCTTCGATTGATTGAATAGAGAGAAGGGAGAAGTCGCTACTGAGTTTGGCCTCTACCCTGGCGCCTTTAAGGCCCCTTAGATTTTGACCACCTAACATTTTGTCCTGAGTGGAAACAAAAGCTACCCGTCCGTTTTCAAACTTCACGAGGTAGTTGTTGTTTACTTTTTCGACTGAATGAATAGTGCTTGTGACTACATCTGCCAATGCGGGCAGAGAGCCTAACATAAAACAAGAGACGATGATTTTTTTCATTGGACCTCCATTTTCAAAGGATCATTTATCTTTTTGAAGCTCAATTGCCTAGACGGTGCTGTGTATCTTTACATGAAATCAACTTTGACCGAGTAAAGCGTTATAGACATTGGGCCAAAATGGTTTAAACTTTTTGTATGAAGTCATTTTCAGTTTTATTTTTTATCTTCCTCTTTATGTCCTGCACTAAAGAACTCAAGTACAGCAAAGAGGAAATTTATGCTAAGGCCAAGGCTGCCGATGCAACTGCTACTTTTATCTTGCCCAAATCAATGGCGGAGGGAGTTAGCTGCGGTGACTACACTGAAGGGTGTGTTTCGGGCCATATCGTTCAAGTCCAGAAATTAGATTTTATTGCGGTTGAGTTTGCGACTGAGGAGCAAGCGAAGTTTGCTGCCAAGAAGGTTCGTGGCTATTACGTGAGAAATTGGCTGTTTGATGATGTCACTGGCGAGCCACTACTTGAAAAGTACGTGGTGGAATCACTCGAAGCCAAAAAACCTTAGAAAGACCCCTTCAAAAAATTTCAAGCGAGTCAGCCATAGTTCTTTTAAGGCCAGGAACTCCGGTCGAGTTGCGGTCTCTTCATCCAGAGTTTTTCTAAACAACACAAGCCATCGCCCCAATTCTCCACGTTTAATTTGAAGAGGGATATGGACTTTCATGACATCAAAAGGCTCAGTGAAAGGTCTTTGAGTCGAGCCTAAAAGTTGCAGATCCCAGAAAGTGGCGATACGGGGGATATGGGTGTCAAAGTCTTTGATGATTCTGAAATGATAACCTATCAGAACATCATCTTTTGCTTTCTGATAAAAAGCATGAACAACATGAAGTATCCAGTCTCGCTCAGTCATAACGGCTTGGCCGAGACAGGAAGTCTTGATAGGTATTGATGAGATATAGTTTTAAATTGAAAGCCTTGTTCTTGAAAAAACTTTAAGTCTTCTTTTTCTTCAAAAACTAATTTTGTTCCAAACTTCAACATATGACACTTTCTGGCGTCGGGCATTTCAAAGAATTTTAAGAGGGCGTACTGGGTGTACAGCTCGTCATTGACGGTGACCTCTCCCTGGGCCTCAAATGGATAAGGTTCAAAAAAAACATTTCCGTTTTTACCCTTCTGAACAGTCAGGCATCCAAGAACTTTGAGCTCTTTTTCAAAGGTGAGAATCTGAACACCAAGCTTGTCCCACTGTTTAAGAACATTTTCATCTATCGGAATTGTCTGTGGAGTATCTTTCGCTGAGAAATAATCCCCAAGTTCAACTTTGCTCTTTTGATGAAGTTCCTTCCAGCCTTGTTTGATATGCTCACTAACGTCAGGGTGGAGTGAATTTAAATATTCCTGATATGACTTGGATGACTTCGTTAGTGGTTCAAGAACGTAGCGGTCCTTAGTCTGCTTGTTATCCGTGGACCAGCTGGTTTGAAAATCCTGAAGACCTTTAATGAGAAATAATTCCTGAGATTTTATTTCTGGCCGGGATTCGTATTCTTTGATGAGTTCCTGGATTTTATCTTTGCCTGATTTTGAAAAACGCGGATCAAAAACAAACAGACCAGAATTTCCATCACCTACTTTCCAGGTAAGACTCTTCCAGTGAAGGTGATCTTTCTTCCAGAATTTAAAAACTTTCTGCTGCCAGCTGACTAAGTTCTCGCCCCTTAAAGGGTGAATGCAGATTTGAGCAAAACCTATCGGGGTGTTCTGAGTTGGACCAAAGAAGAGGAAGTAGGTGAAAACATCTCCTTCGGGCGCCAGATCATGCTTTTCCACCAGGTTTTTGAAGCTGGGCACGTCCTCTTGAAGCAACAACTCAAGGCTTGGAATAAATTCCGGGTCTATTTCGTGAATGGAGTGAAATTTTTGTACTATTAACATTAAAGCTATTGTCAGCTTTTTTTAGGACATCGTCAAAAAAACTAAAGGTTAAATGAACGGGCACAGTAGGGACATATCTTCCAGAATTGTACGTCGAAATTCTTGCCACAAGCACAGTGATGAATGGAGCTTAGATCTTCAAGCGTGTCTCCCAGAACAAAGATGTCCGGTCTCATGGCACGAATGGTGAGTTCATTGGCGATGTAACCATTAGGAATGAGTGGATCACTTTTGAACATCGCCGGGCCAACTTTGTTATCAACTCTTATTTTGACTCTGACGTCTTCACGTTTTTCAAGGTCAAGAAGAGGTTGGTCTACCGCATTTTCTAATTTTTTGATGTGATTAAGTATTTCGTGGGGATCTTTATGATTAAACTTTTCCAAAACGACTCCATCGTCTTTCCAACATCGCTATTATTTCCCTTATGGACCTTTGATGCTGGTTAAACCATTTCCATGGTGGTGGTTTGATTTTATCAAAATCCTGTAAAAAGAAAACTCCTTGATTGCCACATTCTTCGATGGTCCTCAGAGTCCACTCCACGATTTCAGGAGAAGAAGAGAAAAGAAGTTTTTTAAGTGCCTGGAGGAAATTAAAATCGAGTCTGTGGCCCTTTTTGAATCGTGCCTGGATGATGTGTTTTCGGGCACAATTAAGTGTAAAAACCATGAGATGAGGCGGAAGATTTTTGCTTAACGCTTCGAGGATGATGGGCTCCCAGGGAGCGTAGTCGACTGCATTGTGGTCCACTAAACAAAGAACTTTCTCCAGCGTGGGGAGATCTTCCTTGGCAACGGCCCGCTCGAATATTTGAGTCAGCTCATCAATTTCTTTGGCCGAGTAACGAACCAGGGCGCGTGAGCCCGCTTCAAGATCGGCAATGATTTGTTGATAACGAACTTCAATGTCCATTAGAAGTTTGCAGTCCCGATACAGCGAACATTTCTGGTGGAGTTCATCATCTCGGCGACCAAAGTTCCATTCTGCATGTTGTAGGTCCACGCCTTATCTCGCGCTTTCACATCAGTGCTGGTGGTGGCGGTCCATAAGGTATTTGTGTCTCCATCCAAAACGAAACGTACTCCATCAATATCTGCTTGCAGGAAATCATGGCGAGTAGGCAGGCGCCATCTCACTCCTGGAAGTTGAGTGGGAGCATATTTTGTGCAAAGACTCTGGCCTTTGCCAGTGATCTCGCAGGGCTCTCCCACATGATCAGAAGTTTGAAGTTGGCTGCCGGAAGCTGCACACCAGTTGCCTTCAATGGCTATGAGACCAGACCAAAGCATTCCTGTTCTTTTATCTAACCAGATCTCGAAGGATTCACCATTTTCTTTTTCAGATAAGGTCACGAGTACCCATTCAGATTCAGCGGATCCAGCATTGATTGTTCCATCCCAAACCGATTTATCACCGTTTTGGGCCAGGCAGTCTGCAATTTTCGCATTCAATGTGGCCTTAGCATCGGCCCCACAAAGTTTGTCAGGTCTGACCTTAAAAGTTCTGGTGGTGACATTTCTTTCGTCGCCGCCTTCGTCATCAAAACGAATATCGGGAATGGCCCGAATTTTTGGACTATCCGAGTTCACCGCTATTTCAGACTTGTAAGTAATAGGCTTAGAGCCGATTTCCCGGTGGATGCCGGAGTAAACAGTAACTGTTTCTGAGACTATGGGTTGGGGAGTTTGTTTGATCGCCTTACGAGAAGGAACATCCTCATTACAGCTCACCAAGAGCAGGGTCAGAATCAGTAGAGATGTAACGTCTTGAAATCTCATGAAATACCTTTAAAAATCGGGTCCAGATTTGTGCTTAGATTGATTGTATGTAGATGCTTTTGATCTGTAAAATTTACTCCGGAGAAACTCTCAGTTATCTCGAGGTTTTCACTCACTTTCGGCCATGTTAGAATCCGGCCGAAATGACAACACTCTTAATTAATTCAATTTACAGGGCCACCGAAGGTGAAGGGATCCATATTGGTATTCCCCAAATTTTCGTGCGTTTTCAAGGCTGCAATATTGGTTGCGTAAATTGTGATACGAAAGACACTTGGGATTTTGATCCTGCTTTTACACAATCACTTGATGAGGTCATGGAAAAAGTCGAAGTTCTTTCGCAAAATCTTATCAAGCGAGTTTCAATTACCGGGGGAGATCCACTTCATCCTTCTCATATTCCCTCTCTGATAGAGCTGATTAAAGAACTCAAGACTCGTGGTTACTACGTCAATATTGAAGCGGCCGGAACTAGAATCGTAAAAGAAGTTTTTGATCTGGTAGATTTTATTTCTTACGATTTTAAAACTCCTTCCACTCAAGTCCGGACTTCTAAAGAATTGATGGTTAAATTTTTGCTGGAATATGGACCGAAGGCCCAGATCAAAGCAGTAGTCGCGGACAAAAAAGATTTTGAAGCCACCTATGACGTCTTCCACTTTGTGAGGGGGCAGATTTCTTCTTATATCCCATGGTGCCTGACTCCTTGTTATGAGCCCGGTGAAGCTTTCCCCATGAATCGTTTTCAACAGGTGATTCAACTCAATGAATCCTTTGGGTTACCATTTCGGGTGATCGGTCAGCAGCACAAATGGGCTTACGGCCCTTCCGAAAGACTAGTTTAACAAAACACTCAAGTATTAGGCTCTGCAACCGATAAGCAGACATGCGTTTTCTTATCCTCCTATTACTCGCGAGCTGTTCTTCTTCAACCTCCTTGAAGTACAAATTTAATTCTTCCAAGGCCTATCTCGCCAGTCTTACGGATGATTCAGTTCGGGTAGCGCGCATTGAACTAAGTTTTAAGGATTCAACGGTATTTGCCAGCGGTATGGATTCGACTCATCTCATTGCCAAACTGTTTGATCAAGATGGAGCTCTTTTAACGAACGTAGATCCAACAGACTTAACTCTCTCCTGCTCGCAGGAAATTGAGGCCAAGCCTTTTTCTCTTAAGCAGGGAGTCTATAAAACAGACTTACTTCCAAGGGTGAAGAGTCCGGATATTCGCATGCAGGTTGATTGGAAAAATAAAATTAAAAGTAAGGTCGTAGTCTTGAAATCTTCGACTTCACCAATGAAGGATAGTCTTTTGCCTATTCACCACGAGTTCCTTGAGGCCAAGGCCAATGGGGAAGTCATGGTTGGGAGAGGAAGTCGTTTTCCCGCATCTGGTTCTGAAGAATTTAGTTTTGTGAATGTTGGTTCCAATAAAATAGTGAAACGCCTGAGTTCGTCACGAACTTTTAATTTTGAGTACCCTGAGCACGCTCGCCAAAACATTGCCATGCAAATTGATGATGCTCCAAATGAAACCATTTCTCATACCATGCATTCACTGTTTATGATTTTTCCACGAAATCAGTTGCCGGTCCTCGAGCAATTAGACACGACCATGCGTGTGACACTTCCTAATGGTGAGAAGATGATTTTTGATAAGGATTCAAAAGAAATCATTGGCGGAGTTTTTCAAGAAGGCGCTATCGATACAACTCCTGACCGGATGAAGCGCCAGTACGCTGACTTGAAATACAATGGTAGAGGTGTTGTATTAAGAGTTAATTCCCGCGGGCAATCGCCCCAGTTGGGTGAATTTGAAAAAGAAAAAATTGATATGGAATTTGGTAATAGAGGCTCAGCAGAAGTCCTGATCACTAATGGAACGACCGGACAAAAGTGTCGCCGTCCTAAAACTGATTTTTGGGATGCTATTGATGTCGCTCCCATCGAATTTAAATTCGCGACAGACGAAGAATTTGAAATTTATTTACAAAACAACTGTGGTTTCGGACTACCGAAGTTTTAAAGCATTCCACGCAAACAGTACCCATCCCAACACAAACATCAGGCCACCGACAGGAACAATCATTGCGAAAGTTTTTACGTCTGATAGAACATAAAAATAACAGTTAAATGAAAAAAGAAGAATGCCCACAATGAAGGCATAAAAAGATGTATTGAGACGTATTCCCGGAAAAGATTGTTGGGCAATGGCTACCATCACCAGGCCAAAAGCATGATAGAAATGATAACGAACACCTGTTTCAAAAGTCACAAGCTTCTCAGGTGTGACCATGCTTTTTATTCCGTGAGCGCCAAAGGCTCCGATCAAAACGGCCATCGCCAGAAAAGCGCAGCCGGCGACTAAGTATTTTCTAGCTTGGGGTTGCAAATTCATGGAGATGATCCTTTTTATTAAACGGATAAGTGTTAAACGTTCCTTGTCCAAGGGCCACCATTTCGCCCTTTGAGTTGCGAACTTCTCCAGAGCTGATAATAAGACTTTTACCCTTGTGAACCACTTTACCCGTTCCAGTGATTTCGTCACCCAATGAGACGGGACGAATATAATTGATTTTGAATTCAACCGTTGAAGTTAAGGTTCCGTGGGCGACAGCTTGTGACAAGGCGGACAAACCCAAAACACAATCCATAAAACCGGCCAGAACCGCTCCATGGGCAGTATTGGGAGAGCTGAGATGTTTCTCAGTAATAGTCATTTTATAAGTGATAAAACCCGGCTCATGAATTTCAAACAACAGACCGTTATCCAGGTCGAATTTGTTGAAGGAACGAAAAAGGGTAAAGAATTGCTCAGGAGTAAATTGATTCATGGGACTATTCTACGACTTTGAAAAGCCTAGGTACAGATTTTTTGAAGAGGTCTCAACACCCTGGCGGATAGAGAGATTCTTACCACTTACCACTCCAAGAGCACCTGCGTGAGAGTCCATATTGTTGTGGGAGCGAGAAGAGGAGAGGGAGCGGTAAATCATTTTGGTTCTGAGAGTCAGATCTTTTTCCACCACCATCAGGGCCTTTTGATCTGAGGCTGAAAGATTTGATTTTGTTTCTTTCATCTTTTCGTCAAAACCCTTGGCGATCCCGAGGAAAAAAGAATTTTTTGCACGTAAGCCCTGTAGACCATGCTCCAACTTTGCTTTGTCCCAAAGGTGTTCAAATTCTTTATCCAGAAAGTTCGCCACATAGACGGCGAGTTTTACGTTAGTTAAAGGACCTGAAACTTCGAGGCAGCAGGAATTTTTCCCAAAACTAATCACGGGCTTCACGATGAAGTGCTTGAGCATGTCGTAGATGGCAGAAATTTTGGCGTCTTTTCTTTTTTGCAGAAGAACCCGGTCCAGATAAATGGGCTCATCATTGTTTTTGAGATTCACGTGATCCAGGTTGTGCCTTAAAAGAAGGGCGTTGGCCTTAATGGTGGCCAGCTCCGCTTCATGGGTATTTGAGCTTTGAGCGAGTTGCAGAAGTTTTTTTACTTTTTCCAGGATCTTTTCAGAATCTATATCGCCTTCTTTAGAAAGATTGGCCTCTTCCAGATTCATGGTGGCCAGGGCAATTTCCGCCGGGAATCCGTAGCGGCGACAAGTTTCTTTGAATTCCGGGCCATGGGCCTGAACACTTCCGAATTCAAGAAAGGTCAGATAGTGGGCCAGTTCGTGTTTTAAAATATCCCGAAGAACTGAGTCTTTGGCCTGATAGATGAGTTTGCGGTTGAGAGCAATCTGGTAGTAGCTGGAATTAAAGTGGGCGAGATCGGACCCACCTTCAAAAACCACTACATTAACAGGGAAGAGATATTTTTTGAAAACAAAGCGTTTGGTTCTGACTTCAAAACCCAGAGTCACGAGAATTTCCTTAAGGAGTTCCTCAGTTCTCTGGATGAAGGCAATGCTGGTCTGGTCGTAGATGATCATTCGGTCAAGGTTAGATTATTCCGGCTTCCGTAGTCAATCAGGACTTCGAATAAACGGCGCTGACCTTCTTCTTCTTGCTTGTATGAATTATAGAAACATGGGTCGTTGTAATCAATTTTCATAGAATCAGGTCGGTTGGCTTCAGTTAAGATTGGAAATAGTGTTAAGGTCTTATAATTCGCCTGGCACTGCTTAAAAAGTTGAGGAGCATCTTCCTTCAAGAAGGGAGCATAGAGAGCACATAAATGAGCAGCTGTTTTCCCTTCAAACGCTTTCAGAATATCTGAATTAGATTCCATCGCACCTTTAACCATGCGAATAATTTCTCGTTTAAAACCTTTCTCTAACCCGTTTTTGGCAGCTAAATAAGTCTCTACCCTGAAGGCTTCACTGGATCCGTGGAAATCAGGATAAGTATTAAATTTTGACTGCATAGAGCGAGTAATAACAAAATCAGTGTAGGGCGCATAAGTCGGATCAGCACGGCGAATGACATCGTTATTCAGGAAATATTTTTCGAGATTTCTGAAAGGCCGATTGAACCGCTTGAATGCAATATCTGGAACCATTAAAATCGTTTGGGCCGTGATCTGAGCGATAGATCCTCGAGACATTTCCTCAAATAAGACTCTACCTTTCACATTGATGTCTTCGAGATATTCCTCAAACTCTTTATCCGTTGTGCCCGTATAATCAAAATTTAAATAATCCACAATCTTTCTCAACATACGTTCGTTGCTGGCAAAGTCTGCACGATATTGAGGAGGGATTTTTCCGGAATTCAGGTAATTAATTGTATATGCTTGGATGCTTTTCAATTCTTTCGCAACGAATTGGTTGCTGGCAATTATTTCTGATTTTAGATCGTAAAAAGACTGCTTTTTAGTCATTATATCTTGAGCCGTTTTAATTACACTCTTTGCAGTCGTGATGATGTTTTTGACCTGCTGAACTTGTTCGGCCAGACTTAACATATTACCACTCATGCTGCGAGGAGACCACTCGGCTCCACGGGCCTTCATGCGGATAAGAAAATCTGCTCGCTCATCATCACTGGCATTTTCGCCAGGTAATTCACCTATATTCTCGGGGTCTAATCTGACCGCCTCAAAATAACTAGCTAGAAGATCCAGATCTAAGGTCAGCGCTGAACCCATCGAACCGATGTCTTTGAATATTTTCTGGATTCGGTTGAGCTTAGACATTTGCAGATAATACGATTCGTATTCTACGTTTTTTGTGTTCGAGACTTGTTGATTAATTAATTCGGTAATCTTTTTCTTGTCGTCCATTAAATTCTTGGCCCGCTTGAGTTCACAGGCGTTTGTCTGAAGTACAGAATAAGTACAAGCAATAATCTGGGCGTTTTGAACTCGTAGAGTTGAGCTGATGGCTCCTTTCAGACGATTATTACGAAGAAGTATTGCTAATTGCCCACCAACTTCAAAACCTGCGGAAATAATTCCACCTGCAGCTCCACCTACTAAGGGACCTGCGGCAGAAGCGAGTTTCATTACAACTGGAATCATGTTTTTCCAGCCACCCAATCGATCTACGCAGTGTGAATCAAGTGAGTTTAATGTGGCGAGGGCCGCTGCTGAATTGGCATAGACGTTTTCCCACTTCTGGGCCACCTCCATGTCTTGATTCTTTTTATCTTCCATGGCGGCCAGTTGAGTCTCTACGCCTAAAGTGACTGATTTGTACTTAACTGAGTCGATCATCGACTGAAGAATACTTATGCGTACCGCTTCGCTTGGGTCGGCAGGATTGAGAAGCAAAATCTCTGACTCAAGGTCAAGGAGATAATCTCTATTGGCGTTCTTGGATAACTCTATTCTCTCAGTTTCGGTAATCTTGCGATTAAAGTATGTGTCCATCTCAATTAATTGAGAATTCAGTTGTGCCAAGGGTGCCGCACAGGCCTGATCTTTTTCAAGTTTATTTTTGAGCTGCTCCTGGATCAGAATGAGGACATCATTAAAGCTGTATTTGTCGTTATGAATGTAGCCACAGCCACCCAACAGGTCCGAGGTCCTATCCAGCTTATAGTTCTGCGCCTGAACGTGCAGGGGAGTTGCGGTCAGCAGGGCGCTTAAAAGGAGGAGTGGGATAATTTTCATAGGCGCTCTATATATGGCAAAAAGAGCTTTCGTGCCTGAAATTTAAAGGAAATTGTAAAAAATATCTATTTGAGGAGGGCCAAAATGCACTTCTTACATAGGGAAGAGGTCCATGTTAACAATAGATATTCCCGAAACTAAATGGAGGACGGAATGCAAAAGCTGATTGGTGCCTGTTTTTTACTCGTCGTTTTAGCTTTTATTCGCATGTAATAGTGTCGTTGACCTGATCACCCATACTCGTTCCGCTAAACACCTGGATCAGGCGATTGCCTTCTTTATGAGTTTTAATCGTAATATTGGCAAAAGCTTCGGCATCAAGAGTCGCGTTCATTTTGATATTCAGTACATCATCCAGACAAGTGGTTAAAGTTTCTGTTTTGATGGTGACGCCGGTATCGGAATCTGTGTCAGAAACAATTTTAGTTTTTCCATCAGCAATATATTTTTCAATTCGCACATCTTCTACTTCAGTTTCTTTAGTGGTGAAAGTGAATTGGTTGTACTTGTTCACAATTTTTTGATCCACCACAACTTCCGTCATCATGTTTTGATTAGTGGATGAGCGGCAAATTTTATAAACGCCACCAAGATTTGGGCAAGCCGCGAGAGCTGAAAATGAAACTAAACCCAAAAGCATAATTGATAAACGCATAGAGACTCCCCAAAATTTTTTATACTTAAATTGTAACTTTATTGTGCGATTTGTAATGTGCGGTGCAGCTCAAATCATTCTGGCACTGGTGACTTTGTGGTCACGCATCAAGTGTTGAAAATTTTACAGATTTTCACTGGCAAAAAAATTGCAATACCGACCTGATTAACTCAGGAAGAGTGTCATTTTATCTTAAAATAGGGGTCAACATGCGTTTCTTAACAGCACTGTTTTTTATGGTCGTGAGCGTGTCCACGCACGCACAAGTGGAGTCACAAATTAATTTTCGTGGCCAAAACTCTGAGGTCATTAAGATTGAACAAAACATCAATGTTGTTCGTCCGGTTCCTTATGAAGTTCCTTCTACCTGCACGCGGGATATTCCTTATCAGAGTTACGAATGCCGAGACGTCACCAGACACCGTGAAGAATGCACATGGATTCCTTCATCGGAAGAATGTCATACGGAGCATGAGCGCGTTTGTCGTAATGTCACTCGCACTCGTGAGGAATGTCACACGGGCCCAAGTCATCAGGAATGTCATGAAAGACCAAGCCGCGAAGTTTGTACTGAGAGACCTACTCGTGAAGTTTGCCGCACCAATTCTCAAGGCCAGCAAACTTGTCAAACCGTCGGTGGAGGACAATCTTGTCAAACCGTTGGTGGGGGAGAGTCTTGTCGCACGGTTGGTGGCGATAGAATCTGCCGTGACGTGAGTTATACAGATCAAGAATGTGACAATGTTCCTCGTCGTCGTTGTGAGACAGTGCCAGGCCACAATGCTTGTCGTAATATTCCTTACTCTGAGCGAGTATGTGGAAACGAAACTCGCTACCGTCAGGAAGAGTATGCTTGTATGCGCACTCTTTACAGAGACGAAACAACTGCTAAAAAACTCACTGGAGAAGTTCAAGTTCATTTCTTAACCAATGGTTTAGTGGAAGAATTTCCATTGCACCTTTCCGTTCAATCTCCGGATGCCAAATTTGAAACATTCACTTCTGAAATGAAGCTTCTCAAAGAACCTGAGGTTTTTGTTTTCTTGAAGAAAAAAGAAATCACCTCTCAGGAATCGGCCACCGAGATCACGATTCAGGGTGACGTGGTGTTCGAAATTCTTGATGCCAAGATGGTGGCTCCCGCCTTCCCGGTGAATCTCAAGGATGCCAAATTTAATGAGGCCAATAGTGTTTTGAGTCTTGGTATTGAAGGCAGCATTTCGGCGATGGGGAAAGTGGATGCAGTAGTAACCGCCAATCCAAAAATCGGCAGAAGCAAAATCGTGGCCGAACTCAAGGCTTCTTACCCTTCAGCGCACGCTGGGGTCATTGGCTCAATCCTGAATTTAAATCTGGCAAATATCATGCAACATGATCTGGCCAAGAAAAATGATGTAGCGATTAAGCTGACTGCTCCTCTCAACGTGGACGGAGTGCTGATGAACGCGAAAAAACCAGTGATGGAAAAAGCCTACAAACTTGAACTAAGAAAATAAGTTATTTCGAGGGCGGGCCCATACCCGCCCTCATTTTATGGCAGCTAAAACAGCCATTTAGCTGAATTTGCGAGGGACCCCGAAGCTCTGTATAATGAAGCGCTTATGGATAAGTTTCGCCTAATTGATCATAAAGATGAAATTTTTAAGATGGCCCTCAAGGCGCCGGTGCTACAAATTGGTCAAGTCTGGCAGACCCTACCCGTTAAACGTGAAGTTTATCAGATCAAAAAATTAGAAGTCCTGTCTGAGGCGATGATCTTTCACACCACTCTGCCTTTTTCACTGGATAATGATTTTCCTATTTATATTCAGCTTAATTATAAGAATTTAATTTTCAAACTTTCTCCCAAAGAATTTCGAACTTTTAATAATCAGCTGAGTTGCACCTATCCTAAAGAAGCTCAGGCGCTTGAGGAAAGAGCACTGGTGAGAACCAACTTACCCAAGAAAAACTCGCTTCATTTGACTCTCAGAACCCTTTCAACCGGGTCGGCGCTGGATATCAAAGTGAGTATTGAAAACATTTCTGAAAGTGGATTGGGAATTAAAGTTAGTCGATTGAATGAAGAGTATTTTAAGCGAAATTCTTTTTTTAAAATTGTTCAGGTTTGTGGCCGCAATCTTCTTGAGGAGACGACTCTGACGGTTAGGCATATTTCACTCAAAGAGCATAAAAGTTTTATTGGTGTGGGACTCTCGGGAAGTGTGCCTTTCAGTGATACGTTGTTTGCCATTTTAAGAGAAGAGATCAAAAAAGAAAGATTTGCTGCTATTTAGCAGGGCGCTCGTAGGCAGTACCTAGTGAAGCAATCACAACACAACCAATAGCAAACCACTGGGTCAGAGTTAACAGCTCTCCCAGAAAAATCAGTCCCACCAGCGAAGCTACCGCGGGCTCTAAACTCATCAGAATACCAAAAGTTTTAGTCGGCATTTTTTTAAGTGAGTACATTTCAAGTGAGTAGGGAATGGCACTGGAGAGAACTCCCACAAACAGACCCATAGGAAGAATGCTGGGGTTTAAAAGTTTTGCCCCATCGATCACAAGACTAAAAGGCAGAACCACCAGGGCAGCAAAACACATCCCAATGGTCGCGGCCAATCCACCGTGAAGGTCTTTGCCGGCTTTTTGTCCAAAGTGAATATAAAACGCCCAAAAGAGCCCAGCCATGAGAGCAAAAATCATCCCGAGGGCGTCAGTTGCATGGGCAGTCTCAGTTTGCGGCATCACCATATAGATGCCAAGGCCCGCGAGGAAGGCCCAGAAAAAATCAATTTTTTGGCGGGAAGAGAGAATCGCCAAAGTCAGAGGACCCACGAATTCCAAAGTCACCGCCAGACCCAGGGGAATGCGCTCAAGGGCAAAGTAGAATGCAAGGTTCATCAGTCCCAGCGACGCCCCGTAGACGAAGAGGTGTTTTAACTGAGGTTTGGTGAAGGTTGTTTTCCAAGGTCGCCAGATCATCAGGAGAATGGCGCTGGCAAAAACTAATCTAAGAGTGGTGGCGCCAGCGGCCCCGGCCAATGGGAAAAGATTTTTGGCAAAGCTTGCTCCTGTTTGGATCGAGATCATGGCCAGAATCAGGAGAGCAATGGCTGCAAACATTCCTAAATAAGGTCCGCCGCTTTCACGAGGGCGGAGAGAGCGAGGAGGAACAAAGCTATGAGGGAAAGAGATATATTCATCGGAAAAAGGCCTTAAATTTGAGGAAGATAGGCCTATGTTAAATAATTTATAAAAGAATGTCGATAGAACTATTTGATTCGTGGATAGATTCTCATACAGGGATGTTGTATGGATTTTTCAAAATTAGAGCAACTCGAAAAACACATTCATATAGTTTCGGCGATCGAAAGGGGAAGTGCCTTCGGGGGAGACATTTGGCAGACGGGTCTTAATCAGGAACGAGACGTTTTTCAAATCGTTCAAATCCAGGTGGATTCAATTCATGACAAGGTTATTTTTCGAACTAATTCCCTGACTGAAGTGAATCAGGATTATCCGATTTTTATCCGACTTCGGTACCGCAATATTCTCTTCAAATTGGAAAGCCACGAGTTCAAAGTTGCGGGTGATAAACTCTTTTGCTCAATCCCAAAGGACGTCAAAGCGCTGGCCCCAAGAACCACCGAGCGCTATGTTTTGCCCTTTGAGCTGGATTTGTCACTTTCCCTCAAGCGCTTCGCACGATCGACTAAAGAGATAGCTCCCCAGCTGGAAGTAAGAGTGATTGATATTTCTGAATCAGGTATTGGGATTCTTATTTCCGGGGCGAATAAAGAATTTTTACGTCCCTATGATCATTTCTGGATTAAGGCGATTGATAACAAACCCCTGAATCGGGAAATCTTCGGGACCGTTTTGTACGTGGCACCTAAGGGGTATTATCTCAAAAAGCAGGACGTACGAGTCGGGCTGTCACTGAGTACGGCCATGAGTTGGGATACGTTTAGCAGTTTGAAAAAGCAGTGTCGGATTATTCTGAGTGCTTGATTTTAAAGTTATAACATGTTGTAACTTTTCCATGAGTAGCGCAAAACTCCAAAAAATCGGTAATTCCTTTGGCTTCAGAGTTTCCAAGAATGATCTTGAGGCGGCGGGCTTTGATGAGTCATTCGATTATGAATTGATTGCAGAAAAAGGCGTCATTCTCCTGGTCAAAAAGCGGCCACATTCATCAAAATGGGTTTTTAAAGATACCGCTCTTTCTAAAGAGGACCGGGCGTGGCTGGAGTCAAATCTTGAAGACCGAAATTCATAGAGGCGAAGTGTGGGATGTGGTGTTTGATCCTGTGAAGGGGTCTGAGCAGGCGGGACTTCGTCCTTGTGTGGTGGTTTCCCCGGACAGCATGAATGATCAACTCGACACAATCATCGTCGTGCCTCTGACTACTAAGAAAAAAGATTGGCCTACCCGAGTCGACACCATCTTTGACGGTAAAGAAGGGCAAGCACTGTGCGAGCAGATCAGAACCGTTTCTAAGAAAAGACTTAAAACCAAAAAATCTAAACTGAAGATTACTGAAGTGGTCCAGATCAAGCTGGTTTTGAAGCAGATGTTTTTTGATTGATATCTAAGACGCCACCGAGACTTTTAAATCCAATCCCGCCTCATTCAAATGATCCTGCAAGGCCAGTTGGACCCAGAAGGACTCTGGCTCTTTGAGTCTCCGGGCGATTTGTGCTGCACGCTTGGGAGAGGGGATACGTCTGCCTTTTTCCAGATCACACAGCGAAGCCGAAGAGATGTTTAAGAATTTGGCGAAGTCTTTTTGAGGAAGCTCTTCACAAAGGCGGTACGCTTCAAGGGCACGTGAAAATGTTAGTGGACCGTAGTCTCTTTCTAATTCTTTTAGCCCATATTTTGGTTTTTTAGTACTCATGTTTATTAACCTCTTCAATTAAAATGATTCGTATCGTTCCGTCGAAGTGCATGGAATAGATCGCCCGGTAGGCCCTATTGAGTCGTATCGAGCGTTGTCCTAGTCTTTGACCTTTTAATGCCTCATCATTATAGCTAGGAATCTTTCTCATTTCGTCTATTCCCTCAGTGTTCACACCTTTAGCCCACATCATTAGTTTTGAAAGAATATGGGGTGGTAACTTGGGCAAAATCTTAAGCACAGGCGTGAAATCAACCCGATCCATTTGCGGCTCCATTATATGTCATTTTGACGTATTAATCAATGTCTCAGACATACATCCAATTTGGGTACCAGGTTATAATGAGGCAACTACTTGAATTATTGAGAGGAAGGGAGCAGAGCAAAAGAATTTTAGGAGGGTGGAGTGTAAAAAAAGGCCCCACCGAAGTGAGGCTTTTCGTCTTTGTGAATCAATGACCAGATTCAAACTGCTATTAATTCTTCGTGTTTAAATCCAAACTATGTTTATTAACCTAGAGATTTAAGGTGCTACATTTGGAATGTGATAGTGCACTTTGCTTTCAAGTAGCATTTCAAAATTCTCATTAAAACTGAATTGAGACCCTTTGCCGTTATCAATTACAACTCCGCTGATAAGAAGCTTCTTTAGATTCGCTGCTTTAATATTAAAGACAAAACTTCCATGAACGTCAGATGTAATCGGGTTAAAACGTTGACCATTTGCTATAATTTGAAGGCTTTTGCAGGGCTTGTCATGGTCATACCACTGTTTACCATCAGTTTTCTTCATGAAGAACCATGTGTTACAGTGAACCGTTAGTTTTTCAGTAGGATCTAATTCAAATTGACTGTTACCTATAAAAAAAACGGGGATTATTGGTACAATTATTCCGAAGAGATAGACACCATTAGACTTGTTACTAATCGAAATATAAGTAGAGCTCGAACCATTTGGAGTGGATGGTCCTTCTAAAGTTATTGTCGAGCCAGGCGTTGCTCCATTTGTAGAAACTTTTCCTAATTTCGATCCCGAACTCTTAAAATAGATATCTTTTTGGATAGTGGCGCAGCTACTTAGAATTTGAAGTAATATAATAAGAAATAATTTAATCACAGCCTTGCTTCCAAATCTAATGTTTTCGACCCAGTACCTGGATCGATTTCTTTCACGTTTTAAACAATGGTATTGATTAGCTCTACTTCCGCCGGCGGAAGTAAAAAAAAGGGAGCCGAAGCTCCCTTTTTTCTATTTATTCTGAACGAGTTTTTTCGTGATACGTGAAGGCCGCTTTAATGTATTCGCGGTTCATACGAGCGATGTGCTCGATTGAAATGCCTTTCGGGCAAGTCGCTTCACATTCAGCGTGATTGGTACAGTTACCAAATCCAAGAGTGTCGTGCTCATGAACCATATTGAGAGCACGTTGAGGTGCTTCCGGCTGACCCTGAGGAAGAAGAGCGAGTTGAGAAATCTTCGCACCCATGAAAAGCATTCCTGAACCGTTAGGACAAGAAGCAACACAAGCACCACAACCAATACAGGCAGCAGCATCCATCGCTTCATCAGCAATTGGTTTTGGAATCAAGATAGAGTTACCATCCTGAGCGTTTCCAGTATTGGCAGAAATGTATCCGCCTTTCATCATGACTTTATCAATCGATGAGCGGTCAACTGCTAAATCTTTAACGATTGGGAAAGCTGAAGCGCGGAATGGTTCGACCACAATGGTGTCGCCATTTTTGTACAAACGCATGTGGACCTGGCAAGTTGTGGTGTTCTTGAAACCACCATGAGCTTTACCATCAATCATCATCGAGCACATACCGCAAATTCCTTCGCGGCAATCGTGGTCAAAGGCAATTGGATCTTCGCCCTTACGAACCAGTTGTTCGTTAAGAACATCGATCATTTCCAGGAAAGACATATCTGGTGACACTTGATCAACACGGTAATCAACTAATTTACCTTCAGTATTGCAACCTTTCTGGCGCCAAATCTTCAGGTTAAGGGAAAAAGTATTATCAGAGCTCATCGTCTCTCCTTATTTATAAGAACGGGTTGCGAGTTGCAGGTATTCAAACTTCAGCTCTTCCTTGTGACGGATCGGGCTTGAGTTAGAACCTGTATATTCCCAAACAGCAACGTGGGCGAAATTTTCATCATCTCGTTTCGCTTCACCATCTGGAGTCTGGTATTCTTCGCGGAAGTGACCGCCGCAAGACTCTTTACGCTCAAGAGCATCTAGTGCCATGAGCTCTCCGAGTTCTAAATAATCAGCAACACGAGTTGCCTTATGAAGTTCAAGGTTGAAGTTACCAACGTCACCCGGAACGTTTACATCTTTCCAGAATTCTTCGCGAAGTTTTCTGATGCCTTCAATCGCTGATTTAAGACCTGCTTCGTTACGTGCCATACCGACTTTTTCCCACATGATGTGGCCAAGTGCTTTATGGAAATCATCAACAGTACGTTTACCTTTCACTCCGAGAAGTTTTGAGGTCTGAAGAATCACGGCCTGCTCAGCATCTTTGAATGCTGGATCCTCAGTTGTGACTTTTTCCAGTGTGGTTGAAGCGAGATAGTGAGAAACAGTATTCGGAGCAACGAAGTATCCATCTGCTAAACCTTGCATAAGTGCCGAAGCACCCAGACGGTTAGCACCATGATCGGAGAAGTTTGCTTCACCCAAAACGTGGAGACCAGGAACAGTTGATTGAAGATTGTAATCTACCCAAAGACCACCCATCGTGTAGTGAACAGCAGGGTAAATCATCATTGGCGTTTTATAAGGATCATCTCCTGTAATACGCTCGTACATTTCAAAAAGGTTTCCGTAGCGTCCAGCAATGGTTTCCTGACCCAGACGTTTAATGGCGTCTGCGAAATCCAGGTAAACAGCTTGCTTAGTTGGACCTACGCCTTTGCCTTCATCATAACGATACTTGGCCTGACGACTTGATACGTCTCTTGGAGCAAGGTTACCGAATGAAGGGTAAACGCGCTCAAGGTAATAATCTCTTTCTTCTTCAGGGATATCGGCCGGCTTTCTAGGGTCATTTTCTTTTTTAGGAACCCAAACACGTCCGTCATTTCGAAGGGACTCAGACATAAGTGTTAGCTTAGACTGGTAGTCACCGTGAACCGGAATACAAGTCGGGTGAATTTGTGTGAAACATGGATTCGCGAAAGCCGCTCCACGCTTGTAACAACGGAAAGCTGCTGAAGCGTTTGAAGTCATGGCATTGGTAGAAAGGAAATAAACGTTACCGTATCCACCAGTACAAAGAAGAACTGCATCGGCCGCGTATCTTTCCAGTTCACCGGTAATCAAGTTACGAACGATAATCCCGCGGGCCTTACCATTGATCGTAACGAGATCCATCATCTCACGGCGGTTGTACATTTTGATTTTGCCCTTAGAAACCATCTTCATCATCCCTGAGTAAGCACCCAGGAGAAGCTGTTGACCGGTTTGTCCGCGAGCATAGAAAGTGCGGGAAACTTGAGATCCACCGAATGAACGGTTGTCCAGGTATCCGCCGTACTCACGAGCAAAAGGAACACCTTGTGAAACCATCTGATCGATAATGTTATTTGAAACTTCAGCTAAACGGTAAACGTTGGCCTCACGAGCGCGGTAATCTCCACCTTTAATGGTGTCGTAGAAGAGACGCTTAACTGAGTCACCATCGTTGGGATAGTTCTTAGCGGCGTTGATACCACCCTGAGCTGCGATTGAGTGAGCGCGGCGTGGTGAATCCTGAATACAGAATGAAAGAACGTTGTATCCAAGTTCGGCCAGAGTTGCGGCAGCAGAACCACCGGCAAGACCAGTACCGACTACGATAACTGTGAACTTTCTTTTGTTGGCAGGGTTAACAAGTTTGGAATCAAATTTATGTTTGTTCCATTTATCTTTAAGATCTCCAGCTGGAGATTTTGCATCTAAATTAATGGCCATATTACACTCCCTTCAGGTGACACCAAATTGAAATCATGGCAAAGCCAGCTCCAACTACGATGGCGTAAATAAGTCCGAGACGTTTCACGTTTTTAAAATATTTTCCGTGGTTCCATCCCATTGTCTGGAAAGCCGAAGCAAAACCGTGAGAAGTATGAAGAGCGGCAGTTGCCATAGCAATCACATACCAAGCCGTTGCAATTGGACTTCTAAAGTATTCAAGAGTTGTGCGGTAAAGATCTCTCATCACCACACCATCAACAGTTGTTTCGTAGTGTGAGCCGAATTTTAAGCTAATCAGGTGAAGGATAAGGAACACCAGAAGAACCACTCCGGTGTAAGGCATCGTTTGAGAAGCAAACGTTGTCCCGCGGCCAGTTTTAGTTTTCTGTTGGTATTTACCTTTTGACTGCATGTTTTCCATGTTCAATTTCATGGCCAGGCCAAGGTGAACGAGGAATACGGTCGCCAGTCCAGCTTCAATCACGTAGAGCAAGGCCCCTAGTGAAATGAGCTTATGAGCGTAAATGTTAAAAGCATCAGAACTCACCATTAGCAAAAGGTTTCCCGTGAGATGTCCCACAAGAAATCCGCACAACGCAAGACCAGTAATGGCCACGAGTTGTTTTCTACCGATGGATGATCTGAAGTAATGAGTAACAGCAGATGTGGCCATACAAAAGAACTCCCTTTCAAATTAAAAAAAGCAGGATTTTTAGACTTAGATTTAACTGCTTTTAGAGTAGCAGATTTGCGTGACTTGTCAGGCGATTAATCAGGGAAATAAATAAGACTTTTATTAGCTTATTTATCCTTAGGAATCACTGCGGCATACATGACTAAACAGCGAGCGCGGTTTTTCTCATAACTCACAATGGGAGCTTTATCCGGGCGGTGGACTTGTTTGTTGGAAGGGTGGGCGAGTTCGGGCACCCACTGACGGATGAAAACTCCCTCGGAATCGAACTTTTCGCTCTGAGTGTAAGGATTGAAGATGCGAAAGTAAGGTTGGGCATCACAACCTGAGCTCGATGACCACTGCCATCCGCCATTGTTGGCGGCCAGGTCATAGTCCAGAAGGTGCTCAGCAAAATAGCGCTCGCCCTTTCTCCAATCAATAAGAAGTATTTTGCACAAGAAAGAGGCGACGATCATGCGCAGACGGTTATGCATCATGCCCGTTTCGTTGAGGCAGCGCATGGCCGCATCCACAATCGGAAAACCGGTGCGCCCTTCGCACCAGGCCTGGAAGTCTTCTTCTTTGCCCAGCCATTTGATTTGATCATAATTTCTTTTAAAGGATTCTTTTTCAACATAGGGGTGGGTGTCCAGAATCATGTGGTAAAAATCCCGCCAGATAATTTCTGATAACCAGGTGCTGGCCCCGTCAGAGTGTCTTGAAACGGCGGCCCGGACCATGTCTCGCACGGATAAATTTCCAAAACGGATATAGACCGAAAGGTTTGAGGTCCCATCGATGGCCGGAAAATTTCGGGCCTCAGTGTATTCTGAAATGACGTCATTAAATTTTTTGAGACGCTTGAGAGCCTCAGTGGTTCCACCGTGGAGGAGAGGTTTATCTTCTACAAAACCAATTTTTTTGTACCAGTCAAAACTTAAAACACTTTGTTTGTTTTCAAATTTTCTCAGATTTTTTAGAGGGCATTCATAATTTGAAACGATCTTGTCATTTTTCTCAAAGTGCTCAAGCCATTTATTTTTGTAGGGAGTGAAAACCTTATAGACGGTTCCGGAGCCGGTGACGACTTCATGCTTTTCATAAAAAACACAGTCTTTGAAAGTTTCAAAATTCACTTTCTTAGCGATCAGCGCATCTCGTTTTTTGGCATAGGGTTCATAGTCCCGATTGGCAAAAACTTTATCGATTTTTAGTTCTTCGCACAGCTTGGGGATTTCTTCTTCCGGTTTGCCGTACTTAATAATGAGGGAGGAGCCTTTGGACTGGAGTTTTTTTTCGATTTCTTCCAGTGACTGCATGATGAAGGTGACTCGTTTATCCGACTTGTTTTTTAGTTTATCCAGAATGTGGGTATCAAAAACAAACACCAATGTAGTCTCGCCGCCGCTCAGGGCGTGGGAGAGGGCCGCGTGGTCATGGAGTCGTAAATCCCGGCGTATCCAGCAAAGTGTTTTCATACGGGAAGTGTCTCAAAAATGACTGGATATAGGTAGTCTTGTTCAGGCTTCGTCTAAGTTATGTAGAATGAAGAGGTCCCCAGAGGGGACCCCAAAATAAAATTTAGCGCTTTAAATTAATTGTTTTAATGAGTTGCTCTTTACTTGGAATAGCATCCGGCTCAATTTCCCCCTTGATGACCCAAATTTCATCCGCTTTTTTCGGATTTCTCAGGTAACTCAGGATCACTTCACCTTCAGCATCGATGGTTTGAATAATAGTGATCGCATCCGGATCACTGGCCCCAATTCCCATCACTTCCTGCTGGCGTCCATACTTATAAGAAAACTCTGGTCTGACTTGTTTTAAGCGTCCGAGATCCACGTCTTTCATGGACTTCTTCGCTCCCACCAGAACCCGGGATTTCAAAAGGGCCTGAAGCTCTGGGAGTTTATGTTCCCCGTATTTACCAACCACCATGGCACCCATCGCAAAGGCCTTACCGACTTCACGGTTTTTGGAAGTCGAGTAACCATAACTGATGCCATACATTGGTCCAGTCTCAGAGTGGTCACGGGCCATATTCACCAGGCCATCACCGAAGATGTCATTGTTGAGTTTGTCAAAGTCTTCCAGAGCGGCTTTTTTAATCGCCTCTGGAGTGGCACGACTATTAATCTTTCCGAGCACGGCATTTGAGGCCATGTGGGAATTGAGATCTTTGAACATATCAATGATTTCATCTTCACTTTTCTCAGAAGACTTAGAGGCGAGTCCTCGCCAGTTAATATCATCTGAGTACCAAGTTTTCATTTTGAAATCAAAAAGTTCCTGGTTATCAAAACTTGATTTCCCGAAGAGGATTTTAAAGTCATCATCCACGTAACCAATCTCAACTCGTCCAATCCCTTTTTTGGGGTGATTGTAGTAGACGTTGTTTTTGGCAAAAACTTCTTCAGCTTTTTTGTGGATTTTATCCCAGGCCTCAAGTGGATTAGAGCTGAGCTCTGCTTTAAGTGCCGGATCTGCTTTTACCAGACGTTTCACTATTTCACGGTACAGACGAGGATCGATGTATTCGACTCCGTCCATTAGTGGCACTTTTTTCTCGCCTTTAAGCGCCATTTTCACCGGCGGGCGAGAGTAAGGTGTGATCAGTTCAACTGAGTTTTCAATCGGAAGACCAAATTTTAATCGCTCGATCATGTCGTCCATTAAAAAGTCACTGGCCAGAATACCGTGCTTGATAATTTTTTTCCACTCATCCAGAGTCTTATAGATATCAGCATTGGTATCAATGATTCGGGCCGGAGGAAATCCTTCTTTCATGAGGGCATAGTTCATGAGTTCTCTGGTCGAGCGGCCGTTCCCGTTGGCGAGGGGATGAATCGAGACCAGGTCTCTTTGGAACTTGGCCAGAAGATTAACGTACTCGTCGAGTTTTTCGGGAGAGTTAATTTCACCAATTAACGTGCGCTCGCGAGTGAACCAATCCATTAAGTCATCAACTAAGGCATCTACCAACTCACCAGTCATTTTGATTTGAACTTTGTTGAGTTCCGAGTAGCGCGCTTCCAGAACCTTGATCTCGTCTTGCAGCACTTGGCGTTTTGGATCTGCCACTTCAAACTTGGAAAGCTCTTGTCTCTTATCTAAGATCGCCTTGCTGGTTTTCTGGTAATCTTCAATCTGCACCACCAGAGCTGGTTTTTTAGTTCTGATTAAATCCAGCGCTTCTTTTTTGACGTAGATCGAATTGGGATACTGAATCTCGCCGTAGAAGCCGCCCTTATAGGATTCACCTTTTTCCACCCATGTGAGGTAGGGGTTTTTCTCCATCTCGGCTTTAATCGCCGAAGATACGGGGCTTGATTCAGGAACGTTTCCATACCAGTGTCCGTCTCGAATCAGACCCAGGTCAGAATCTTTGGCCCCTTCAACGCCGCCTTTGAGCATGCGTTTGTGGACTTCTTGCAGAGTTTTCTTATTGATATCCGGTTTATCAGTTAAAAGATAATTGCGGGAAGTTTTGAAGTTATCAAAAGCAATCTGCTCATACTTCGCTGTCAGTTTGGCATCGGCGACTTTTCCGGTTCCGGACAAAAAGTTATCAAGCTCCGGGGCCGCATGTTGGTAGTCAATAAAGTAGAGTGACTCGACGTTATCTCCCACCACTTGGGACGGATCTTTGGCGCCAAAGAGTTTGTCGACAAATCCTTTTTTCGGATCTTGTTTTTTGAGGAGTTCAAAAAAGAGCTCACGGCGCTTAAGGTAGTCGCCTTCCACAATATCTTCAGCAAAACCACTGAAGAGAGTGCTGCCGGGTTGAATCAACTCACGAACTGGAGGGCGGCCAGCGAGACCGGCCCGGAGAAGTTCATCGGCTTCGGCCGGAGTGTATCCGCCTTCAGTCAGAATGCGATACTTCTCTCTTAACTCACTCCAGGTGTATTCAAAGACGCCGTTATCTGGTGCTACCAAGTGAGCGTCTTCTAAGGTTTTGGCGAGTTTAATCTTTTCTGCTTCAGAAGAAGGAGTGCGTTTGATCTGAATCATCGCTTCATCAAATCTTTTTTGCGCCGGAAGTTTTGAGTTAATGATGATCTTCTCATAAGACGGAGTCGAGACAATCAAACTCTTGCGGGAAGCCTGAGACACTCTCTGCTGGAATTTTGTGGAGAGAGCGTCTTTGATTGGGCCATCAGATAATTTTGAGATTTCTTCCCAAAGTTCTTTTTCTGCCGCCAGAACTTTATCCGGCCCCACCGTTTTAGCAAGACTAGAGTACTGCATTTCCGGATAGAGGTGTTTAATCACGTCATCCAGATTATCCGTCTCAGAGAGGTAGTCTTTGAGAATTTCTTTTCTTACCGGTAAGAGTTTATTGTAGGCCTCAACCTCAAGCCCCGCTACCTGGGCCACTTGTGGTTTGGCCGAAAAACTGGCCGCTTCAAGTTTGGCCAGAGCGACTTCAACGTCGGGTTGCTTCTGAATAATTTTTGCCACCACTCCAGTTGAGGCGGCGAGTTTGGGAGCTCCCAGCTTGAAGACTTTATCAAAACTTCTCTGACCAGCTTTGAAAGCGTAAGCAGTCATAGGGTTATCAATTGGATAAAGCACAACCTTGGCAGTTGTTTTAAGTGCCTTGCCTGAGAAAACTAAAATCTTTCCGGCCGGGGAGACTGCTATATAGGCAGTTCCTTTTTTGGCCAGACTCGTGAGAGCACCCAGCGAGGTCTTAAGTAATTTTCTGGTAGGGGAGAGCATGTAGGTTTTAATCGCCGACAGTGCGATACCAACGGCCAGCTTCGCGGCCTTGAGAGTTTTTGAAATTCTCAGGGCATCATCGGCCTTAGTACTCAGCTGAATTGCCGTTTTACCAAGCTTAGTCGCCTTAAGGGCTTTCATGCTGGAAGATGAAACCTTGAAGAGCTTGGCAATTTTCACCGCTCCTTGCGTTCCGTATTTCGCAGCTGTTGTAAGTCCACCGGTGAAAAAGGCCGGAACAACTTCCGCTACAATCGCACCCGAGATGGCACACATGCCGTTGACCATGGTCTTACATGGAAGGCAGTCAAAGTTATCAGTGGGTTTAAGACAGGTTGAAAAGTGAGGAGTGCCAGACCACTTCTGACAGAAAATATCCGTCTTCATCCACTCTTTAAGAGAGGCGACCAATGCCTGCCAGATTTTTTTCATGGTACCAGTGAAATCATTCACCAGCATATCAAAGACGCCCGGATCGGCCGAAGCTTTTGCCAGGGCCAGTTGTGAAGTCGAAGTGTGATCTTCAGCGTCCGTGACCCAGTCCCAGAAATCGGACATGGCCTCACCAGCTTTTTTCCCGGCAAGTTTAACTAAATCCCAGACTCCTTCAAAGAAAGTGAAAGCCGCTTTAAGAAATCCGGTAGCGAGTTGAGTGATACAACTGTCATCTCCCAAATTACAGCCGGCCGGTTTCCAATTTGCAGGAACAATCATCTCGGCGAGGTAACCACCAACTCCCAGAGCGGTCGACATCATGGCGCAGTTCATGTCCGCTGGACATTGTTTGGCGATGGCGACTTTTTTCTGAGGAGTACAGCTGACTTCGGCTTCAACCTTACTGATATTTTTGAGCTGCGTACTTAAATCATCACCGGGAGAATCGGGGCCTTTACATTCACCATTTTCGCAGCCCAGACGGGATTCAAGACGGTTTTGATGTTTTTGCAGCTGATCTTCGTAATCTTTAATTTCCGTAATGTATTTCCAGCACTGCTCAGTGAAACCATTTTTCTCGTGCCAGGCCACAATTTCTGATTCTTTGATATTTTTAGGAAGGCACTGGGTTTTATAAAGCGAGCCGAGCTTCTCGAGTTTATCCACCAGGCCTTCAATACATTCACCGTTTTCACAGCTGGATTGCTGTTGGGCAAAGGCCGGCATCAGTGAGGTGAATAGAAAGACGAAGGCGAGATTGAGTGAAATGAACTTTCTCATATTACACCCCTCCACAATCAAGGGAGCTTAAGAGATCTGCAAAATCATTTTCATGAGCGGCATTCTCCTGAAGTCTCAGGGATTTTGAAAAGAGGAGTTTCCCTTTGCATTCAATATAATAAGATTTTTCTGCGTAGACTTTTCCTTCATGGGCGTAGTTGAAGCCCACTCGGTGGACACGGTGTCCATGACGGTTAATTTTTACTTCATAAGGCTCATAGGAAATGGGGTCAGCACCTACGGTTTTCGCCCACTTCTTTCTTCCCGCCTGATATTTTTCCTGAGTGGAGGCCAGAGTTTTAATATCCAATTCTAATTCAGCACCGGTATCGGTAAAACTAATATTGGAGCGCTGTCCATTACTCTCGGGGGAGAAATAAATGAAAGGCATGCCAAAAAGTTCTTTGCCCAATTTCCAGTTTGATTTTTCTGGAATAAAAATCGTGCCCGAGTTTTTTTTAAGTTCTAAAACTTTGGCATGACTCGAAAATGAGAATAGAATAAGAAGAACCAAAAAATGTTTCATAGATAAACTCCTACGAGTTCTTATCGGATAAAAGGAATTTGTTTTGATACCCAAAGTGCTTGTTTCTAATCCAGAGATTGAGATGAATACTCAGGAACAGAACCTGATTCCAACCACCTGGGATGCACAGAGTTTTTGGATGGGTGAGGGCTTCTCTTTTTCCCAATCCTTTGCTTCCACTGCTACCCAGTCGCTCTCTCCTTTCTTGCTGCTGGAGGCGCGCTCGGCTTTTTTAATTTCACTCTTGGATACCCACCGGGACACCTATCTGGCCGGGGTTTCTCCTCTGAGTTCTCTTTTGTTCTTTTTGCGCTCGAGTAAACAGGTTGTCTCCACCCTGCCATTTGATCAGCATCTTAAAGAATACACCCACAGAACCTTACCTCAAGGAGCCGCTCCAGATATTTTTTCGCAAATGGTGATTTGGGATCAGGATCCGGCCCTGGCCCTGAAGAAGTTTTCGCTCCACGGACGTTTATTTCTGGCCTCCACGGTTGCCTTGCCCAAAGCGCCTGAGGGATTTTGTGTCGAGCAGAAATGGAGTTACGAAGAAGATTCTGAAATTGGATTATTTTATTTATTACAGCTGATCAGATAGCTTCAAGAATCAAACCCAAATCAATTAAGTGATTCAGAGTCTTTTGTTGCTCCGGTGATAAAACTTCCCGTGCATTCAAGGGAGCGTCTTCAAATTTTTGCAGAACTTCCAGCATCGGAGTGGTGATGTCCACGTGATGGAGACCCCGCTCAGGGTGATGATAGATACAAAGCACATGGGGGCGGGCCATGATCTGGACGTTACCCTTGGCGGCTTCATCAAACATGGCGGCCACATCAAATTCAAGATTCAAAAAACTTAAAGTCGGATTTAAATAAATGCCCGGTGAATCGGGAGCTTCAATTTCAACGTCAGTCATTTGATTTTGCAAGAGTTCAAAAAAGGCCAGTTCAAACAAATAAGGGGGAGCATCTCCCTCGATCGCTTTCTCCTGGAGAAAAGCGGGAAAATTAAAAACAAAATCTTCAATGTCGGTGGGGCGCTCATCATGAGAGGCGAGATATTCCTGAGAGACTTCATCCCACTTGATATCTGAAAATACCGTCAGACTTGGGTAGAGTTCCTCGAGCGCATCTTGAAAAGCTTTAAACTGGTTCATATCGCCTCAAAAAAAAATGGGCCCATGGTGGGCCCATTTAGAATGATCTTACTTCTTCTTTTTCTTTACGTCTTCAGCTTTGGCCTCTGGCTTGGCCTCTGCGTGATGGCCATCTTCATGGTCGTGATCTTTATCAGCATCTACATGCTTATGGTCTTTGTCGTGGCCATGCTTAGTCTCATCATGCTCAGCATGGTGGGCCTTGTGATCATGCTCCCCATGATGTTTATCATCGTGCTCATGGTCACCATCTTTGGCTTCTACGTGGTGGTGCTCTTTATCGTGTTTTTTCGCCTTCTTATGCTCCTCATGCTCATGAGCAAAAACTGAAGTAGCAGCAACGGCAAGGGCGACGACAAATAATAGAACTTTCATATATTCTCCTGGGTTAGTTCGTTGACTTATCGGAGCGTTAAATGATTCCATTTAGAGGAATGAAAGAGTTTCCGCAAGAAAAGTACATTGATCTGGAGAATAATCCCTACCTTTTGGGTCGGGTAACTATCTATCACGTGAAAGAGGATTTTCACGCGGAAGTGGATATCATTCACAAAGAATCCCACAAGATTTTTAAGCACGTGGACATCATCTATAATCAATACAGCTCGGAAGAGGCGCTGATTACTGGGGTCCAGAGGCTGCGACTCTTTTTAGATAAGGTCGAGAAGGCCGTGGTGACCAAACCCAAAGATAATCTGCACTAAGCAGCGAGGATAAATGGGACAATTTAAAGTTGAAGACATGACCTGCGGACACTGTGAGAAGGCGATAAAAACCGAACTCACAAAAGGTGACCCTAAGATAAAAGTGGATGTGGACCTTAAAAGTAAAATCGTTTCAGTAGAAAATCTTTCTGATGATCGTGTTTTGTTTTTACTCAAAGAAATTGGATACACACCAGAAAAAGTAAAATAAGGATTTCTTTTGCTGCAGTTAGAGTTTTTTCCAAGGATGGAATTTAAATCTCTTCTAGACTTTCAACGTCTGGAGAATAGTTTCTTATCGTTTAAAGACAAAAACCTCCTGATTAATTATCCCGATTTTTTCCTAAGCCCTAAGGCCAATGAAGTCATCCGCCGCCAGCATTCCGCCCATGTGGATAAGATCCTGGGGGTGAGACTCAAATATATCGAAGAGATGCTGATTGCTGAGGCCAGGGGATTTGATCTTGATGGCCCTCATTGCACCTGGGGACCCACCATGCACGAGGGAGTTCAGACCTGGGTGGGACTGGATTTGCAAACTTTGCAGACTCCATACTGCGAAATTTCCCGCATTCTTAAACTTTTAAAAATCAAACCTTACCAACACATTATTGATCTGGGTGCCGCCTACGGCCGAATGGGAATTGTGGTGGGAGGAATTTATGGCAAGAATACTTTTACTGGCTATGAGTATGTAAAATCCAGAGTGGATGAGGGCAATAGAGTTTACAAGGAATTGGGTTTAACCAAGTGCCAACTGATTGCTCAGGATCTTGCGGCCAAGGATTTTGACCTTCCTCATGCTGATGTTTATTTTATCTATGATTACGGCCAGGTTGAGCATATTGATCACACCCTGAAACAAATTTCGGCGGTTTCAAGAAAACGCCCGGTGAAAGTTGTGGCCCGGGGTAAATTCACCAAACAAATTATCACTGATCATCATCCGTGGCTTGATCTCAAATACGAAGGGCGCTTAGAGGGTAATTTTTCGATTTATACAGCGTACATTAATTAGTTACAGCGCCAGCCCGGCTCAGAGCCATCAGGTTTTATTTTTTCGGCAGTCATGAGAATACATTCTTTTTTAAGACCGTGATTAACAGCTACATTGACGAACGTATTTTTGAATTTCATCACGGTTTTGTCCCATCCTGAAGCTTCATAAAAATCATTTTCGTCTTTAAAGTGACTCTTCCACTGAAAATTTTGAAAAGTCACAGGCCCGGAAATTTCAAATCCCTTGGCACTATATTTGAGCCAGTAAGAAAAATTGCGCTCTTGAAAGGTGTAGGAGACGTCCTGGATTTTCAGTTTGCCCAAGGCCCCTAAAGTTTTTTCATCCTGAGTTCTGAAATAAAATCCGTCAGGAGCAGTCTGGGTCATGTCCGATCCGTAATCGGACTGAACAACAACTTCAGGCTCCATGGTTTTGGTGTCGATAATCTGAATCGCCAGTTTATCCATGAAAGGCTGATTCTCTTCCAGAAAGAGCACAGCGACTTTATCTTTACCAATGGCGTGTCCTACTGATTTTGAGCACAGAGCACTTTGTCCGCTAAACAATCTGTACGTATGGAGTTTGTCCTTATTAAGAGGCAGAAGTTTAGGTGTTTCGTCCGGATAGATCACCATGTACTCGCCGTAATTTTTTTCATTAGGCTCGGTGTGAGAGGAGACTCCGCGGATTTGAATTTGCACCCGCTGTTTGCCGATCTGGCAGTAGGTGTTGTCCCGAGTATAAGTCGTCTCCATGAGGGAGCGAATTTCCGGGGCTTCAGCAAAGGCCAGGGATATAAGAAGGGCAAAAATGTACATAATTAATGCTAACTGGAAGCCCTACATTTGTACACTCTGAATGAAATTTTTGAGGAAAAGGTTCACCGTTGATTGCTCTTTAATTGAGTATTTAGCGTAGGTCTTGTCATCTCCTACTTTAATACATATAGGATCAATCTCTTCATTGTTTTGCAGGTATTCAAACATATCCTCATCGGTGGTATCGTCTCCCAGAGCAATAATCACATCAGGCAAATATTCCTGCTTCTCTAACCACTGCTGCACAAAAAATCCCTTACTGGCATGGAGAGATTTTACTTCAATGACTTTTTTTCCCCGACTTACTTGAGCGGGCAAAGAGTTCAGGGTTTCTTCCAGTTCAATAAAGAGCTTATTGGCCAGAAAATCCGCGAACTCAGGCGGAGAGTTACGGTAGTGCCAGGTCACGGCGTGACCCTTATCTTCCACAAAACTGCCGGGAGTCCTGGAAGTGTAGAGCTTTAAGATATCCAGAATGTCATCTTTCCATTTGGTGGAGTCATGGGGAATCAGATTAATCCACTCCTGGGTTTCAGGGGAATAGGAATAGGCCCCGTGACAGGCGGCCAGGGGAAACTTGTATTCATTATCGATAAATTGGTGCTGCAAAAATTCCCGGTCCCGGCCACTTACCACTACAAACTGACAATTATTATTCAGTGATAATTCCCGGAGCAGTCCCTGGGTCTCCTGCTGGATGCGGACCTGAGAGGGAAACGAAGAAATAGGGGCGAGGGTTCCATCGAGATCACAAAAGAAGAGCACTTTTTTTCCCTTCAGAGTTTTCATCCAGGGAAACGTTCCGTCGCGCGAAAGAGAGAATATTCTTTGCGGCACAGGGGCCTCCCGGTGCAGGTCTCTTAAATAAAAACGCGCCCATTCGGATGAAGTATAACGATTCAGAAATTCATGCATCGCCATCATTTCCCGGCGCCTTTGCTCCTCCGGCTGCTCCAGAGCATCTTTGATTTTGTCCGCTGTTTCTTCAATGTTCCAGGGATTAATGGAGACGGCGTAACTCAAAGTAGAGTGAGCACCGGTGAATTCACTTAGCAGCAGAGTTCCCGGATGTTTTTCTTTTTGGGACACTACATATTCTAAACACACCAGATTCATCCCGTCCCTGCGGCTGCCGATGTGCATGACCTCACTTAACTGGTAGAGGGCGGAGAGTTCATACTCAGAAACAGAATGAAAAATATAATGAACAGGCATGTAGGTCGGAGTTCCGTACTCACCATTGATGCTTGAGACCAGTTGCTCGACTTTCTGTTTGAGGTCCAGATACTCGGGCACGTCAGTGCGGGAAGGAATCACGATCTGCACCATCTGAACTTTTTCTTTTTGCTCCGGATAGCGCTTCAAAAATTCTTCAAAGGACTTAAGTTTAAGAATCAGGCCTTTAATATAATCCAGGCGATCAACACCTAAAATCCATTTTTTTTCTTTTTTCTGTTCAGCATAACGGTGGATAAATTCATTGGTTTCTGGCGCGTTAGTTAAATCTACGAAGTGCTGGGTGTCGATAGAAATGGGATAGACTCCCCATTTGCGGTCATTAAAGAAATTGGTTCGCTCTCCCAGAACCCGTGAGAGAGAACTTTTGAAGTGAGTCAGATAAGATAAATCATGAAATCCCACCAGATCACACATAATTAAAGAGAGAAGAATTTCTTTTCTTTGCGGAAGCTCGCGAAAAATTTCAGAACTTGGAAAAGGAATATGCAGAAAAAATCCGACTTTTAAATCAGGGCGTTTGGCCTTAATGAATCCCGGCACCAGAAAAAAATGAAAGTCATGGATCCAGATGGTGTCATCATCTTTAGCCTCACGAATTATGGCATCGGCCACCAGCTCATTCACTTCCTGATAGGCCTGCCAGCCTTGCTCACTGTGCTGAACCAGGGATCTTTCGTAGTGAAAAAGAGGCCAGATTACATTGTTACAAAATGAATTATAGTAGAGCTCATAAGTATTTTTTGGCACAACAATAGGGTGGCAACGTAGATCGCCAAAACTAATATTTTTGAGTTCAGTTATTTTTTCATCTTCAACATCATCCGTTATGATCCCCATCCACTCAAAGTCGTATCCGACTTTTTTTGCGTCAAGACCTTTAATTGCAGAGACTAGGCCACCGGAGCTGGGAGTAAATCCCTGCGCCTTCTCGCTATATGCAAGTGGTAATCTATTACTAACAAGTAAGCATCGTGACATTGCTGTTCTCCATCATGGAAAAAGTGACTGAGTGGGGTTTGATTCCCGGTGATTTTATATTCTAAAATAGCATTATGAGAAAGGCACATCGCTACAACTTGGGCATCACTGGAAATTGTAATTACATTGCATACGTCAGAGATGATAGTGCTGTTCAATGGATGTGCTGGCCATTTATGGATTCAAGTTTTGTTTTTGGTTCCCTGGTCGATGAAGAAAGAGGAGGAACATTTCAAGTTGTTCCGGAAACTCCTCACACCACCAAACAACGATATATAGAGAATACTGCGATCATTGTGACTCATTTCTCCTGCGAAGACGGCGAGTTTGAGGTTATTGATTATGCTCCACGCTTTCAGTCCAATAACCGCTACCATAAGCCGCTGCAGTTTTTTAGAAAAATAAAAAGAATTACCGGTCAGCCCAGAATAAAAATCATTTGTGATCCAAGGGGGAATTATGGAGAGACGGTGCCATCAGTTTTTGCGGGAAGTAATCACATCAATTATCGCGGGCTTCATATTAATCTGCGACTCACGACGAACGCTCCGAAAACATACTTAATTGAATGCCGCTCTTTCTTATTAACCGAAGACGTCTATTTAATCCTCTCAGGAGATGAACCTTTTGATGTTCCTCTGAAAGAAACCTACGAGGAATTTTATTACAAGACCCGGGAGCATTGGCGCCAGTGGGTGAAAGAAACTTATATTCCTAATCAGTTTCAAAAAGAGCTGATCCGCTCGGCCATTACCATTAAGCTTCATCAGTTTGAAGACACGGGAGCGATCCTTGCGGCGGCCACCACATCTTTGCCTGAATACCCGGGCAGTGGCAGAAATTGGGATTACCGCTACTGCTGGCTGCGGGATTCTTATTTTTCACTAGGTGCCTTAAACAGTATGGGGCATTTTGAAGAAGCGGAAAAATACCTGCAGTTCGTGCATAATATTCTACGAGACGCTAAAGATCTGCAACCCATGTACCGGATCAATGGCGAATCAGAAATGATCGAGAAAGAACTGGATCTGAGTGGCTACATGGGCAATCGTCCGGTGAGGATCGGAAACGCCGCCTACAAACAAAAACAATTCGATGCCTATGGGCAAGTGATTCTGAGTCTTCTTCCACTTTATACCGATGAGCGAATTATTCACCGCGAGCAGGTGATGAATACGGACATTATTAAAAATCTTCTGAATGAAATTGAAAAATGCATGGATGAGCCGGATGCCGGAACCTGGGAGCTCAGGGGAAGAAAGGCCAAACACCTGGGGACTTATATTTTTCACTGGGCGGGTGCCAAGGCCGCCTACAAAATTGCTGAATATTATGATGACGGCAAACTCAAAGAAAAGGCCATGGCCATCAGTAAGCTCTCTGAACTTAATATCGAAGCTTGTTATTCTCCGGAGTATGAGTGTTACATGGCCGATCAAACTCGCGGGCACTTTGATGCCACGGGATTTTTACTGATTATTCTGAATTACCTCAACCCGGAAGACGCCCGCACCACTAAACATTTTCAGCGGCTGCAAAAAGAGTTGTTGTCTCCGGAAGGCATGATCTACCGTTACCGAAATCCCGACGACTTCGGAGACACCCATGCGTGTTTCACCATCTGTACTTATTGGTATATCGAATCCCTGATTTGTCTGGATTTTTTAAAAGAAGCCGAAGATAGTTTGCAGAATATTATCCAGCACTCAAACCATCTGGGATTATTATCCGAGGACTTAAGCTCCGAGGATGGAGGTCAGTGGGGGAACTTTCCGCAGACTTACAGTCACGTGGGGCTAATTAATGCTATTTTTCGCCTGGCCCGCAAGCGGGATCAGCTGGTTTTTGAGTAAATATTTCACCCGCGCTTTCAAAAACTGCTGGTTTTTGAGACACCATTTGCTATGAAAACACTCTTTTTATCCCTCGCCCTTTTGGCCGTAGATGGTCTGACTATTCCTAATTCTTTTGTGGTGGATAAGGACTCCCAAGTTTTCCGCGGCAAAGAGCCCAAGGCACTAGTGACTGAGCTGGCCGAGATTGGGATTACCGATGTGCTGATCTTTAAGAATGAACTTAAAACTGAAGTGACGACTGAAATAGCGGCGCTTAAAGAACTCAAGATTAAGTCCCATCATATTCCTTTTCGCTGGAAAGGTTTTGAATCAACGGAAGTGGCCTGTACTCAGGTGGTGGAAGCACTGAATTTAATCGCTAAGACTAAAGCTAAGAATGGATCTATTTATTTTCACTGCACGGCCGGAGAAGACCGCACCGGAATGCTGGCCGGGCTTTACCGCATGCTGGAAGAAGAGCTTTCCATGCAAGAAGTTTTTAAAGATGAGATGTGCGCTCGTGGTTACTCGGATGGAAATAAAAACAAACCGGGAATGGTTCATGGGGCGATTCAAAAAGAGCTCACTCCTTTATTCATCGCTATTGCTCAGAAAATTGAAGAGGGAAATGTGGAGCTAGGAAAAGTTTCGAAATCTATTTGTCGTGATCTCGCCGTCGCTCCTACCAAAATGACTTGTAAATCAATAAAGTAAAAATGCTTTTCTTCTGGCCTTGAATTTTTCAAGGTCAGCTTCAATCACACTTTTATAACTATCCCATGCCTTGAGACTTTTAATGGCGTCAATCATGCTCTGAGAGCCATAAGACTGGGGCGACATCTGATTCATGTTAATGCGACTAGGAAACATTTTGACTAAGAGGGAGGCGACTTTATAAGTGAACTCATCGGTGCGCACTTCCTGACCACTCCATTCCAGCACCACTCCATGGGCCTCTTCCCCGGTATAAAGAGCGCGGGTGACTTTCCAGCTGTAAGGCTTAAAGATGGTGCCGGCAAATCCCAGGGCATTTAAATTTTCAGAAAGTTTTACTGATTCAGCTTGAGTAATCCAAGGGGCCCCCAGAATACGAAACGCCAGCTCATTGGTTTTTCCGCGGCCAACGGCGAGATTAAAATTCTCCAGAGTTCCCCACATGGCATAGAGACCCACCTGATCAATGGAGGTGAGTGCCGGAGACGGGGCGAGCCACACCCGCTCAGTACTTAGTAACAAATTCTCCCGCGCCCACCCTGAAGCGGGGATCACGGTGAGTTTGGCGCCAATTTTTTTCTCGGCATTAATCATCAAAGCAAGTTCTCCCAGGGTCATCCCGTGGCGAGTCGGCACTGTGTGGTAAGCGGTAAAACTTCCGGCGAGATTTTGATCCAGAACTTTTCCTTCCATAATGAGTCCACCCAAAAGATTGGGGCGATCAAGAAGAATGACTTCTACACCCAATGGGGCAGTCGCCTTCATGACTTCAGCGATGGTAGAAAAATAAGTGTAGTAGCGGACACCCACGTCTTGCAGATCAATCACAATGGCGTCAATCCCAACCAGGTCTTCCGGTTTAGGTGCTTTGGAGCCGCGTTTATACAAAGAGATTACCGGAAGCCCTGTCGCCTCATCGGTTCCGTCAGCGACCCAGTCATCGGCCATGGTTCTTAAACCATGTTCAGGAGCAAAGATTTTTTTGAGTGCAAATTTTTGGTGAAGAAAATCAATTAAATGAATGCCGGTTTTAGATTTTGCAGCTGCGTGGGTCAGAAGGGCGAGGCTTTTGCCTTCAAACTTTTTGGCCACTTCCACTTCATCTAAACGGTCGATGCCATAGTCCAGGCAAAAGGCGGAAAATGAGAGGCAAAGCATGAGCGCAGCAGTAAGTATTTTCATCCTCAAAAATTACAAATTTTGACCTCGTAAGTCTATACTTTTAAGCGTCAAAAGTTTAAGCTCACCCTATGAAAAACATAGCTTTACGAGGACTTGCGATCTTCATGGTGCTCTTAGTGGCCACCACTCTCATGATGGATGTGCTTAAGATGGATTTTGGCTCAGTTAACTACTGGGACCGCCATGGTGTTTTCCTTTTGATTTTTCTCGCGATTTTTCCGCGTCTCACCTTACTTTTTTCTTCCATCGCTTTTGGTGGCTTCTTGTGGTGGATCGGATTTTTATTTGTTCCACGAATTCTGGTGGCCTCACTTGCTACCGTTGCCTACTTTCATACTAATCCAGTTCTGGTGGTAATGAGCTGGCTCATTGCTATTGGTGGTGAAGTTTTTGAAAAGTGGGGAGTGGGCAGAGGCCGCTTCCGTGTGCAAACTTTCAGAGGACCGCAACCGACTCCCGAGTCTCATACAGTGATTGGAGACGACGGCGTGATTGAAGCCGAGTTCACCAAGAAATGATGACTCTTAAAAAGGGTTTTGAATTTCAGAACTCTTTTAAAAAACTTCCTGCCGAGCTTTTTGAAGAAGTCGCGCAAACTCCTATTACCTCCGCCAAACTCATTCATGCCACTGCTCTCAAAGCTGAACTGGGCTTAGATCATCTGACCGATGATGAACTCAGAAACTGGCTCAATGGTGAAGAGCGCCTGGGTGGTGATCAGCGCATTGCCACTCGCTACGCCGGTCATCAGTTTGGTGTGTGGGCGGGGCAATTAGGGGACGGACGCGCCATGAGTTTGGGTGAGATTCTCACTCCTGATAAAAAACGTTTTGAAATTCAGGCCAAGGGAGCGGGGCTGACTCCTTTCTCTCGCATGGGGGACGGCAAAGCTGTCATTCGCTCATCGGTGCGAGAGTATCTTTGCTCTGAGGCAATGTTCGGACTAGGCATTCCCACGACGCGCGCTTTGGCCCTTCTCATCGGCGAGGACCGCGTAGCGCGAGAAACAGTGGAGAAGTCGTCGGTGGTGGCGCGCGTATTTCCGAGTAATATTCGTTTTGGGCATTTCGAATATTTTTATCACTTCGGCAAAAAAGAAATTTTGAAGGATCTCATTGAATATACCTGTGACACTTTTTTTGAAGCGGCCTCAGTTGAGGAGATGCTACAGGAAGTGGTCTCAAGGACGGCCAAACTTATCGCCCACTGGCAAAACGTAGGTTTTTGTCACGGAGTCATGAACACGGATAACATGTCAGTCTTGGGTTTAACCATAGACTACGGTCCTTTTGGTTTTTTAGAAGATACGGTTTTGAACTTTGTGTGCAATCACTCAGATCATCACGGGCGTTACGCCTATAACCGCCAGCCCTCGGTGGCGATGTGGAACCTTGAGCGTTTGCTGGTTTGTTTTATGGATGTGGTGTCCAAAGAAAAACTCGAAGCGATCCTCAATACTTTTGTGCCGATTTTTGAAGTTTCTTACGCCATCAAGTGCCGCGAGAAGCTGGGACTCATGCTGGAGCAGGAAGAGGATTTTCCCCTGTTCGTGGATCTTTTAAAAGTCATGGGAACGCTGAACGTGGACTACACTTTTTTCTTTCGCCAGCTCGCGAGTTACGAAAAAGGAAAAACCGAAAGTTTTAAGGCGATCTGGGATTATTACGGCAACCGCGCTGAGATTAAAGAGTGGCTCGTGCGCTATGACCTGCGCCTGGGACTGGAAACTCTGAGCGACGCAGACAGATGCCAAAAAATGAAAGCGACTAATCCCAAGTATGTGCTGAAAAATTATATTGCCCAGGAAGTGATTGCGGACGTGGAAGCAGGAAGCAGTGAAAAACTCAAGGCGTGGCTAGAAGTTTTCTACCGGCCCTTTGATGAGCACCCAGCGTTTGAGAAATACGCTCTTCCCACACCACCGGAATTTAAAAATATTTCCGTGTCTTGTTCTTCTTAATTATTTTAGGCGACTGAGTTCAAGTCTCACGGCAGAGGCCTGACTTAAATCATTTTTCACGCGCTTAAGCAGGGCCACGAATTTGGCCTGAGAGAGTTTACCCAAAGCCATTTTATCACAGCCCGTTTTTTCGATACTGTCAGTGACTTCAGAGATCGTGATGTGCTGAGGCCAGAGATTTTCGTTGTTGTTGGATCCACCAGCGCACAAAGAGATGTAGTGATCCACTTTATAACTAGAGCGGTGGTTTAATTTATAACCACTTTTTCTATAGGCCTCAAAGACTTGTTCTTTTTGATCAACGGATACATCACGCTCGCAGTAAGCGATATTTTCTGGATAGCGGTAGCGAGAGGGGCGGTCACAAAGTTCACCGGGGGTGAGCTTGGCGATAGGTCCTTTGGGGAATTCCGCAATGGAATTCTGAGCTAGAGAAATATTCGTAACCAGTACTAGCAACCACAAGATGTTTTTCATGGAAGAGATCTATAACTCAGATTTTAAAAAATTTAAGGGTTTGTGAAGATTTTATCTAGCGCGGCCTTAAAGTTTTTAACCGCCTGAGAACTGGTCCTGAAATAAAGCGCCGGCTCAATCAGCTCGATCTCCATCAGGACCCAGTGCCCGCGCCAGTTCACCACATCGACCCGGGCGTACAATAGATCAAAGGGAACCTTGGTCACGAGATCCGTGGCGTCCTTTAACAGATCCGCCTCCGGCAAGAACGCCGTGACGTGGCCTCCGTGTTCTTCCTGGACCCGAAAGTCTCCGGGCTTAGGCACTTTGATGATGCCGTGGCTGAATTGTTTATTAAAAAAGTGCAGCGACACTTCGCCTTGTTTAATTTCTTCCATAAAGGGCTGAAGCATCCAGTCCCCGGCATAGAGCTCAGATAAAACGGCAGGGGAGTTCAGATCCGCTTTGGCGACAATCATGGTCTTGTAGGCATTGGCCGAAATGGCGGGCTTCACGATGAACTTTTCATAGTCCCAGTCCGCCGGCACCGAAATTTCTCCCGGGTACTTAAACATCTGGGTGGGCACAATCTTGACCCCTTTGGCCTCCAGCTCCTTTAAATAACCCTTATGAAAATTCCACTCCACGACCTCCGGAGCGTTGACGAGTTTCGTCTGGCCCGCAATGAATTTGAGTTTCTCCACAAACTCCACCGGGCGCTTGTGGTAGTCCCAGGTGGTACGAATGATGACCAAATCAAAATCCGCCCACCTGGCCTCGTTATCCCAGGGAATAGAGGTGACCTTGTAGGCGCCGCTCTTTTCCAGCTCGGCAATAACCAGGGTGTCGTCGATGATGTGACCTTCCAGGGACTGGCAGGACAAAAAGCAGATTTTTTTCATGAGTTATTTTTATCCCGGCCCCTGAAGATTGGATATTTTTTTTTCCTACTGGACATGGTCGCCCAATAACATGCAAGTATGAAAAATCTGACCCAAAAAGTGGTTCTCATCGTGGATGACGAGGAGAGCTTTCATGAGCTTTACACCCTTCACCTGGAAGGCGCTCATTCACTTAAGTTTCTCTATGCCCAGTCGGGGAAAGAGGCCTATGCCGTGATGGCCAAAGAAAAGATCGATGTCGTGATTTCAGATATTAATATGCCCAATGGAAATGGTCTGTGGCTGTTAGAGAAGTTATCTAAAGAATACAGTAATGTTCCCGTGATCATCGCTTCCAGTAATCTGGACATGGAGGAGCGGGATCTGATCAAACTTGGGGCCTCGGCGTTTGTGCCTAAGCTGGAGCTGGGGTGCCTGGTGCCGAAATTTTCAAGCCTTATTTAAAAGTTTCGTGAGTTTACTCACCGGATACTTCGACGCCGCCTTTTCAATCCACTGCTGATAAAATTTAAGTCTCGTAGTCACAATCGTGAGCACTTCTTTGCGGGTAAAGCGCTTGGAGTTGGCGGGGATCACGTGCCAGGGAGAAGTGGCGGGACTGCATTTAACGAGCAGCTCATCCACCGCTTTGACGTATTTGTTCCAGTTCTTGCGGGCGTTGATATCGGCCATGGTGATCTTCCACTGCTTGTAGGGATCTTTCAGGCGGTCTTCAAAACGCACGAGCTGCTCTTCTTTAGAAATGGCGAGAAATATTTTAATCAACACAATCCCGTCATTTTGCAGCTGGGCCTCAAATTGATTTATCTCATCATAAGCGGTGGAGAGTTTATCGGCGGGAGTGAGGTGATCGACTTTTTCTACCAAGACGCGTCCGTACCAGCTGCGGTCAAAGATCACGATTTCTCCCGGAGCAGGCAGGTCACGCCAGAAGCGGTAAAGCCAGGGTTTGCCTTTCTCTTCAAGAGTTGGCTCACCAATGGGGATCACTTTAAAACTGCGGGGATCCAGGCGCTCGGTCAAGGCCCGAATGGCGCCACCCTTTCCGGCAGCATCAAAACCCTCGAACATAATAACGACTCGGTCTTTTTTATGAAACACACCCTGCTGAATCCTGAGCATATTAAGCTGGAGTGCCTTCGCTTGCTCAACTAAGGCTTCCTTATTGTGGATAACTTTGGTGAGTTTGGCCATTTCGGCCAGCAGTGAAGTGAGGGATTTTTGTTTTTTCATTTACAGGCGTAATACTTGCTTTGAATATTAGTGAAATCCCAACCTGTCGCTTTAAACATCGGTTCGATCTTATCGATTTCAAGCGAGTTCGGAACAATCACTTCATCCACGAAGGCCACGTTATTAAAGAGTGTGTAGTCGACATTTTGTATGTCACTTAAATCCAAGTCAATCACTGCCGAAGTCAGAGTGGTATCAACTGAAGCGAGATCAATATCACTGAAGTTTACCGGTTGATAGACATCAATACCGTCTAGTAGATCAGGATCATTTATAAGATCAATAATCTGCAGCGTTCGATAAGAAATCCAAGAGCCGCCGTGGTAGAAATTTTCGGCATCCTGAACATCCAGAATACCAAAGGAGCTCGGATAAACTACAGCAGCAACAATATCATTTACTCTTAAATTTTGAGTGGCATTGAGGGCCATTGGGTCAACATTATCAAAAAATGTCGCCGGATAAGCGATGCCTAAAGCATCTGAGGAGCTCAGCACTTTCAGTGGATCAAGACCCACGGTTTGCGAAAAATCCAGACGATTAATTGAGCGTCCTGTTGGATCAAGATCAGTCAGATCCATTCCTGTCGGAAGAATGGCCCCAGCATATCCTAAAGAATCATTGAGCATTTTTGCGGTCAATCCAAGCACATTAGAAAAATCAGTATCTCCCAGATCTTTGTTAGTGGAATCAAATCCAGTCATCACAAAACCAGCAGGAAGTTTCACTCCGCGAAGAGCGCGCACTTTATTTAAATGAGTAACCGTGAGATTTTTGGCCTGGGATAGATCCACAAATGAGATATCTGCATTTTCAAAATCAATCGAGCGACTATCAAAGTTTGTAGGAAGGACGGCACCTGTGAAGACGGAACTATCGTTTAGGAGAGTGGCCAAATCGTTCGGGCAAGCCCGTTCATCGGATGTAGAATTTGCGGAGGGGCCCGCTACAGAAAAAGAATTGTCATTACAGGACGCCACCAAGGCCAACATGGATACAAATGCCAAGAATTTCATCGAGACTCCTTGCTTATTAATCCATATCGACTATTTTAATCAGGTACTTAAATGATTTCGTATAATTATCTGAAATTACTTAAAAAACATAAGGTTGAGCTAAATTATTTTGAATTCTGCCGATAGGGGAATAGTAGCTTAAATTACTAAAGGAATATTGTGAAACTCTGGATTGTTGCGCTCCTTCTTTTAAACCTTTCAAATGCATTTGGGCAGGCCGCTGCCATTTACTTTGGGGACATGATTCCAGATCCCTATAAAGAGTGTTCCAACGGGCGCATTGTTCAAATTGGTCCTTATAAAATCCAACAATTCACTTCCTATACCGGCAGTGATCTTACCGGCCGATCTATTACTCCCAAAGTGAAATTGAAACTTAAGAAAGGCGAGTACATCAACCAGGCCTTCTTGTTTGGTGGGATCTCAGGAATGTCTAAGAGAACTCAGTTTTGCCTCAACTTCAACAATTCACCGTACACGTGCACTGATGGAGATAAGAGTTTGAAGAAGACTTTTTATTTCTCGTCCCATTTCTGTAACTCCACTAGTGGGTGCTTAAGTCCAATTTCTGCACCAAATGACACTTTTGAAGTTGCGGTAAGTTTAGGTTTCACAGGGGACGAGGATATCGGTAATGGTAACCGCATTGACTGGCCGTTGGTGGATCCTAATGCGCTGGTACCTAATCATTTTGTAGGTAAAGCATCGGCATTGCTTTGTATTAGGAAGATTTAATTCACCACATGATCTTAATTAAATATTCGTGATTGCAATTATGGCGCGCCTCTTTGATCGCCGCAATGTATTTCGCTCGTCTCTCGTCATCATTTGTAATACTCGCGCCCCAATTAGGAATTTCAATTCCTTCTTTGGCGCAAACAAATTCCACTAGCACCCGTGACCAGCGGCCATTGCCATCCTTAAAAGGATGAATGGTGAGAAGCCTTTCATGAAAGATTGCTATCATTTCTTTAGGCGGATAAGTTTTATTCGACAGCCAGTATTTTAAATCTTTTTCTAATTCCAGCAGAGTAGGGCGAATATCATAAGGCATGAGGAAATCAGTATTGGCCAATTCCGTTTTACGGATGAGGCCCGCAAATTTCCAGACATTGCCCAGCATCTTTTTGTGCAGCTCAAGCCAGGTGGTGTATTCCAGGTGATCTTTGTTAGTGGATCTGCACCAGGCAATTCCTTCGGCATTGTTTTCGCTTTCAAGTTCATAGAGCTCAGTCATGTCCTGGACGTGTTTGAGTTTGAGATCAAAACGCATCTCTTCCTCTAGCGGTGTTTGTCCGTCACGATTTTTAAAGAAGACTGACATTACCAGATATCTCCCTTTTCAATAAACTTTTTAGCGAGCCTTTCAATTCTTTCGTTCTCATTGCCTTCAACTTTTTGATTTTCAAGTTTCATATGAAGATCAGCGATGCCCAAAGTCTTACGAGCTTTTTCAAATGCACGGTCATGAATCAGCGTCTTCATATCTTTTTTGGGCACAAAGGAATAAACGAGTTCACAATCCATGGCCTCTGCCATCTTCTTCAAAGTCGAAAGCGACACCTGCCCATCAACTTCTCTTCGCTCGGCCTGTGCGACACTGGCAGTGGAGAGTGAAACAAGTTTCGCGAGCTCACTCAATGTAAGGCCTAACGCCGATCGCATGTACTTGATCCATCCTTCACGCACTGAGGCCTTATCTCTTACTGAGCGCAGGCTTTCAATGCGTCGATTGATTTGGGCAAAGGCCGTTTCATTAAGGAATAAGGGTTTCATCGTTAGGTCCTTGAAAGGTTTACGAGCTTAACGGTATTTTTACATAAAAATACATAATAAAATATAGAAAAGTATGTATTTATATTAAAGCAATGAGTGATTTGTATGTATTTTTACATAGAAACATAGATCAAGTGTCTGTTTTTATTAAATCTTGTACCATTGACCCTTATCTGCTATACTCACTGAACTTATCCGGGGGTGCCAAGGTTTCGACAGGGGACTAGAAGGATTGAGTGCGTGCAGAGGTTGATCGAAGGCCTCTTAAAAATCGATCACATTTTAATCGGCAACGATTATGCAATGGCTGCTTAATTAATCTTTGATTAATTGGTACCTGAGGGGCCAGCACCGATAACAAAAAGCTGGTAAAGACGTTGGCAGAACGTCCGTAAAATAAACTGCGAAGAGCTCAGGCGTGGTTACTCTTTAAAAGCTACGACTGTTTGTTGGTTCAGTAAAAATCAAAAATAGTATTGGTACTAACTTACCAAAGACGCACGTGGTACTCTCTATTGGAAGGTTCTTTGGACGTGGGTTCGATTCCCACCACCTCCACCATCATTGCGATGGCGCTTTTAACTACATAGAAACATTCAGGTTTCTCTGTCACATCCGAAGGGGTGTGGCAGAAATGTGGCAAGACATTCAAAAATCTGCCGATAAAAGTCTCACATGAGATTTTTCGAAAAAGCATTAAAGCGATTTATAAAGCAAACCTTTGTAAGACCAATTACAAGTAGGTTCAAGGGCTGGTCAGGTGAGCAGAGCACTGCTTTGAGCATGTGGCTTTTTCTTGATGATAAGAATTACAAACGATTTCATGATGTCATCCTCCCATCATCTAATGGAACTGCTCAATTGGATCATATCTTAGTTTCAACTTATGGAGTGTTTATAGTTGAAACAAAAAACAAGACAGGCTGGATTTTTGGTTCAGAAGAACAGGCCACTTGGACGCAAATCGTATTTAAAGAAAAGTACACCTTTCAAAATCCTCTGCGACAAGCGTACAGGCAGAAAAAAGTGCTAGCGATGTTTATCGGAATTAATGAATCTTGTATATTTCCAGTCGTTTACTTCGTTGGAGACTGTGAGTTTAAGACTGATCTTCCATTAAATGTTATAAATTCTGGCCTACCAAGTTATCTAAATAATTTTAAAGAAAAAATTATATCAGAAGATGAAGTAACTCGGATTATAAAAATATTGGAGCAACATTTATTGGAATCCAAGCTTTCCGCTAGTGACCATGTACGTTCATTAGGGGATCGTCATAATTCAAAAACTACATGTCCAAAATGTGGCGGTGGCTTAGTGATGAGAACTACTAGAAAAGGCTCCAAAGAGGGCTCAACTTTCCTTGGATGTATGAATTACCCACAATGTCGGTTTACACGAAATACATAATTAGATTTATGCTTTTCCTTTCATAATATTAAAGGTCTCCGGATTCCTTTAATTTTAGGCTGTCAGTTAGTGGCTCCTATTGTTTTGCACCAATGATTCTGACTGATTGGCCTCCATCGAACTACTTCGACTATCGTAAGATATAATCATGCCTCCGCAAGGGGGCTTTTTTATTTTAGTAATTGCAATTAACTAGACTGAGAAGCTATCGACGTTCACTTACTAATATCATTAGAAATCAACCGGAATAAGCACTGTTGCAATACTTTGCATTGATCGGGTGTAGATACTGGTTTGGTGGAAAATACAAAATACTGGAAATCGTGCTAAGTAGCGGACGATTTATTCATAAGCTCTCGCCCTTTAGGTGTATCAATTGGAACGAGGTCGCTTGAGTTACAAGCTTTGCAAACTTGTGCAACAGTGGTGTGTCGCCAAACTGAATATAAGACACCAGGAACTATAAAGAAAAGCCATAAAGCTATTTCCATCAACAGCGAACCCTTCATGTACCTTTTTGTACCTGATTGTGAGTAGCATGTGGTGCAGATCATTTTTTTAGTAAGAATGTAATCCAGATTCATTTTCAATTTAGCCTTCCCAAATAATCTTAGCCCTCAAACCGTGGCTCAGGGGAAAAAGATCATAAAAATTAATTTTCTTTAAAATTTCTAAAGCAGCATCCTTTTTTATTCCTTTATGAACGCAAGCAAGGGAATCAAGGGTTTCAGAAAAATATAGGCTCAGATCATAATTAAGCAGCTTTCTTTTCAATTATTTGGTACGGGCACAATTTACGATATTCACATTTGCTACACCTGCTGAGCCTTAGTTCTTCTTCGATAGGTGCGAAATCATTGCACTGAATTCTGTCCGCTGTCTCACTAAGCAGCGCGAGTACATTTATTCGTGATTCTTTTGTGACTGCTACATTTTTTTTGTAGCTATGTTCATCAGCTTGCGATTCTCCTAAAAAGTGCAAATAAAAGCTAGAAGACTCAGGCAATTGCATCCTGTTTGCGGCTTCGATATAGATATTAGCCTGATTATCTGCGAATATGCTTTCTGGCTCAACACTGAATTTATCTTTCTTGCCCGACTTAAAGTCTACTATTGTAGTGGAGTTTGCACTTTGAATGATGGCATCGATTTTCCCCGTCAGAATAAAATTACTTTCTTCTATAGTGAATTTCTTTTCGGAGATTTTAATGTTTTTCATAAGATCGACATGGGTATTGCAAAAATCCGAGAAGTATTTAATAGCACTTTGCTTTTGTCTTCTTTCAGCGCTTAAATTTTCAAACCCATGCTTTGACCAGTTGCTTTCGAAGATTTCATTTATCAAACTTTCTGGAACAACATCAAGATTTTTTTGTTTAATTGTATTTGTCATTTCTTCAATCATGGAGTGTACGCTTGAACCAAATGCAAAATATCCTCTGTGAGGGGCTTGGATAGAGTTCTTGAGATTATATTTGAACCTAGTAGGGCAGTACATATAGTATTGCAAATGGGATGAGCTTATAATTAGCTTGTCTTTCTTGGAATGCTTTTTATTTGGAACGACTGTACTTGGCTTTATAAGGTTCGGAACGACTCTTACACCATCGTTTTCGATGATCTCATCTAGATACATAGATCTTTTTTCAGTGTTCTTATTTTTTTTAAAATATGAGGGGTAAAACAACTTTTCTGCTCTCGTTGTAGCAACATAAAATAGTCTTCTAAAATCAATATCCTTATTTTCTACGTCTGGGTTGGGCTTCCAATACTTATAGAGCGTAAGGTCCATGGGCATGTCGACATTCTCAGATTTATACCCTGGAAAGCGTCGTTGTGTTAGACCAGGCATAAAAACAATTGGATACTCCAGCCCCTTTGATTGGTGAATGGTCTGCAATGTGACAGCATCTTCAATGTCAGGGTCGGAAGGCGTATCAATCTTATCTCCCACTATCTTAAGTAAGAATTCTTTGAAATTTGAAAAGGCTTTGCTTCCTGTTTCATTACTAAAATCGCTTAGTAGGGATGTGAATTTTCCAATTTGGCTAAGAATCAATTCAGCTTCTCTGGTGTCGCTTGTTTGGAGGAACTGAAAAGTTTGCAAGTCCTCAAAAATCTGAAATAAAAGGTCAATAAGATCAGAATATTCTTTGTATTTGGTTTCTTGAAATTTCCTTCTGCGCGCTATAGTCCTTAGTAATCTTTTCTTATCATCAATAGATTCTATTCCAATGAGGTCAGGCGACAAATTGATGACATCTATATTACCTTGGTAAGACTCAAGGAACTCAATAGACTTTGGGTTAATGCAGTTAAAAATGGGCGCTTTCAGCTTGGAAAAATCTGTAATGCGGTCAGATTGCATCGTAATAAATTCGATAATAGAGATTATTGCTCTGACAGAATCTTCTTTCAGGTAGGATTTGTCTCCTTTAGTGGAGAATGGAATGTTTTTAGCGTCGAATACGGGTTGGATTTTTTGATAAATGGACGAAATGCTATAGCTAAGTATGGCTACATCCCTCCAGTTATTTATTATGCCTTTCGACTTCAGTTCTAATATTGTTTCTGAAATACCTTCTATCTCAGCCTCTTCAGTTTCGTACTCGGAGATAGAGATCTCTTGAAAGTCTGGATTTGACGTGAAGATTTTTTTCTGTGTTCTTGCGACTCCGGGAATTCTGGCGACAATCTTATTTGAGAACTCTACAATTTCTTTGGAGCTCCTTCTGTTATGCCCAATTTCTTTTCTTGTGCAATTCGAATATATAGAAGGGAAGTTAATAAAATTACTTACTGTTGCTCCTCGGAATCTATAGATCGATTGATCATCGTCACCGATTATCGCTATATTATTGTGAGGCTCTGCAATAGTTCTCAATATCAAGTCTTGAATTGGGTTTGTATCTTGATATTCGTCTACGATTAGGTATTGATATTGTGACTGGATTTTTTTCCTGGCATCAGGGTGGTTCAGTAGCTCAACGGTTTTTGTTAATATAGTTGAAAAATCCAAGGCATTATTTTCATCTAATAAAGACTTATACTTTTCGAAAGATTCAAGTGCAGTTACGAGTTCCTCATTTGCATCATTAGGCAGGGATTTTAAGATTTTCTCAATGTCAGCTCCCTTCTCTTGAAAGGAAGAATAATACGAAAGTATCCTTTGGATGGATCTCGGGTCCGGCCTACTTCCGAGACCAATCTCTTTAGATCGAGTGTATACGAATAGACTTTGCCTATGATCATCTAAAACACGAATCGTTCTTTTAAATAAGCCATGCTCAATTCCGTATTCTTCCAATAGCTTTAAACAAAAACTGTGAATTGTTCCAATTGTAAGTAGTTCTAGAACAGTAGGGTCTTTAACTTGATTTTTAAGCCTATCCAGGAGGTTTTTAGAAGCCTTCTCAGTAAATGTCGTCAACGCGATATTTTCGGGTTTCACTTTGTAGAAATCGATCAGTATCGCGGCTCTTCTAACCATTGTTTCTGTTTTGCCTGAACCTGGGCCAGCTATAACCATCAATGGGCCCAGGTTATGGAGGGCTACTTCAGCTTGTTCCTCTGACAAAAAATCTAAATATTGAGTTTCAAGAAGTGTCCTATCTTCATCAGAAATATCAGGCAAAGCTTTGTTAATAATCGAATCAGGATACTTGAATTTTTTCATAATACATTTTCGGAGTTTGATACCCAAACTTTATGTATTTGCTAAAGAATTTAGATTGGAACCCGATAAAGGAGTATTGCAGTTATGTATCTATAAATTCGGTAAGTTACCTGTTTTTGAGGGCTTACGCATAAACAATGGACACTATGAGTGAAAACCTTCTAGTAAAAAAGAACCATCAAATCCGTACCTACGAGGATTTCACTAGTGACCTGAAGCTTCACATCTACATACCCTTTGATTCAAATTTGGATTCGGATGACCAAAAGACATTAGAACTTATAATGAAGGATCCGGGTCAATTTGATATCGCTAGTTGGATTCAAACAGAACAAGGTATCCGACTCTCAAATTTCATTTTGTTTCAGAAAGAGAACTCCTCGATACCTATAGCTGAAATAATTAGGGAATTGAAATTGTTGAAGAAAGTTTCTTTGACTCATGGACGGCTATTGGTTGAAGTCGACAGATCTTTGCATCGTCTATCCTCAAATATTGGCAGAGGGGGGAGTGCTTTAGAGAGTCTCCTTGCAAATTATTGTATTGAAAATAATTTGAGTTATTCAACAAATCATCTGTTTCGTGAGTGTTCAAAGAACATAGATTTTTATATTCCCGAGCTAAAACTGGCCATTGAATGCAAATACTCGCAATCATCCGGGACTAAGCATGGCGGGGCATTGAAAGATATCGACGAACAGGCCAAGGCTAAACGTCTCCATGGCTTCAGACTTGGGGTAATGGTTGCTGGTAATCAGTATATTGAAGATAAAGAATTTGCTGCAAGTATATTTTCTCTGTCTAGTGAGAACATTCTGGATTTTGTCTTTACTCCTGCAGACCTCGTCAAATCACCAGTTGAACTACTCAAAGTGAATAGGTCTACCTTTAGCGAAGAAGATTTAAAAATTGTAATAAAATCCGAACCAACATGGACTGAAGATTTAAGCGATATAGAGAAGGGAATAGATGATGCTTGCCGGTGGCTGCACAGGTTTTTGAATGTAAAGCATTTGAACTTTCAAAGTTTACTAGTCATGTGGATCAAAAATACGCCTTTCGCTATCGAAGTCTTGCGGCTGACTCTGGGATGGTCGGAAAGTAAAATGACAGCATTTCTGAACGCGAGTTTCAACCGAAAAGGGAAACTAAAAGCCTCTGATTACGGATTCAGAGATATTGATTTAATAGTAAAGAAGCTCGATTACTATTTGTCGGATTATGAAAAAGAACTTATTACCAATTACTTTAAGAAACCTGTTACTCATCTGGATTTACTAAAAGCTCGCGAATCTGCTTTAAGGGGAAGCGCTGTAAAGAAGCTTGATACGAGTAAGATTTTCGTAGAAGCATGCATTGCAGGTTCAGCTTTTGAAGTATCTCGTGATGTAGATACTGTTGTGCTGCCTTCGAGAGCAACCGTTAAGCCCAGTTTTAAAGTGTCTATTGAAGGCAAGAGCATGAATGTTTTGTGTAAATATTATGCGTCATCAGGAAGTACTATCTCGGATACTGTCAAAACCATAAATGGATTAATCGACTCCAACCGGGTGAATGATTGGTACTTCATAATGGACGGTGCTGGGTGGCTCGAGCGTAAAAAAGATTTGGAGCGAATGTTATCCCTTGCACGTGATAATAATCTTCATTTATACACATATTCAGCTTGGGTCAAGTTGTGCCAGAGATTTTAGTTAAACTCCCAAGAAAATATACTCTTTTACCTTGTTCGTTTCGTTATTGATCTTGTGAGCATGGGTACCCACCGAATACGTATAGTCCACCTCTACAAGCTCGACACTCTTTCCGTGATTTTTCATGATTGACTTTATTGTGCTTGAGTCGGGAAAACTATTAGAAGAATAAGAGAGCATTAATATTGAAGACGAGTATTGCTCAAACATCTCATCAAAAGCCTCTATGATAAGATCCTTGTGGTTGAATTTTGAAAAAGGTCTTTCAAATTTCTTTGTTTTTGTTGAGTGGTCAATATCTACATGACTCCAATAGGAAACTAAGCCCTCGAGGAAGTGATATCTTCTGGAGTATTCACTATCTGATTTTGTTGAAAAATAGGGAGGATCAAAATATGCAAGCTCTACTTTTTGTTTAGGCAGTGTGAAAATATCTTGATTGTGAGATTTGCACTTCTTCTTTGAGGTCGTGACGCACGAGTTAAACATTTTAACAGCAGCGACGAATTGCTCTTCAAATGAAAGAGTTAGGTCTTTTCGACCATCATCATATCTCATTCCCGTGTAAGTATAAATACCGCGGGGACGTTTTTTAATGCATGCTCGGCATACAGCTGCTAACGCAAGGGATTTTTTATACTCGTTATCCAAAAAGTTTATATTGAACATCATAGAATCGAGCCACTGACATTCTTTTTTTGTGTAATAGATATTGGTGAAAGTTTTTTCAATGAAGTTGTCTGCATCTTTACTAAATTCAAGCAGTTCATCGATGTCATCTTGGCTAAGAGTAAAGCCAGGGTTTTCTATCAGTGCGTGAGAGATGTGATAATTAAATCGGAGATAATCGTTGGCGATCACCTTCTTTCCAAGATTTTTTAATAAAAAGGATACACTTGAAGAGCCAGAGAATGCATCTAGAGCACTATCAAATTCAAGCTTGTTGAAGATTGTTTCAAGAGACGGCAAAAGCTTTCTTTTGCTTCCCATATATCTAGTGTCAGGAAAGATGCTTAAATTCATATAAATTGCCTTTTTTATTATTCTAATCCGAGGACTAGCTACAGCAGTACGAGGTAAATTCTGCTGGGTTGAAGGATGAGCTTTTGTTGTTTGAGGGTAGTTGACCGCCTGCTTCTGTCGGGTTTGTGTGTGATAGTAATTTTTGAGAAAACTATTATAATTTTTGAATGCAAAACAATTTTAAAATTGGGGTGTTTTATAAGCTCCAAGAAATTCGAGCTGTTTTTGGCGGACCATTGCTCGCATCGATTGCAACTAAAAACAATGAAGTGCTATACGTAAAATTCAAGGCGGAAAAACTGAATCCCAATCTCCCGAGCGAGGTCTGGATAAAAAATGGTCCTATTCAAGTTAAATCTGCATTAAGTTGGGTCAATTCAGGTAAAGAAGTACCATTGTTTTTTAAGAGCACGAGGGTAGGAAATCCGAACTGGAAGTATATAGGTAATTCTAGAGCTAGTATTTTATGCCAGGGAACCGATGCGGAAATATTTACTAAAAGTAAAGAGATTGGTTTGGTCTTGAGGGTCGATACTATTTTCAAAGATTAATCTGATGCAGTATTACGTGAGAAAAGCAGGAGTTGAGACGGCAGGGATTAGTGACAACTTGAATCTCCATAATCCATTACATGACCAAAAGATTCTTCAATTGAAATGAATTAAATGCCATGGAAGGCATTTTTTTACAACTAGAGGGAGCGATTGACTGTTCTTGTCGGTTTTGAGCGTACACTAATTTCGGGGTCTACGATTAAAAACTAGCTATTTCGCTTTGGTGTTAATTCAAAAAAGATTAAGCTTAAGATGTGAAATATAAAAATGTAGTCTGCAAGAGATCAAATATACAAGAAGCCTGGGTACAGATTTTAGGCTTTCCTGCTAAGTATAATGAAAGTATTGTTGGATTTCTGGATATAAGTGCCAAGCAGAAAATTAAGAATCTTCAAGATAGTGATCCGTTGCTAAACGTCGTATCAATGGATCCAAATGAAAATGCTCCATTTTGGTTAAAACAAGTGACTTGGGACAAAAATCTTATTAGTCGATTTGGGCATAAATATTTAAGCGTTCATTTTGTAAATAATGACAAGTCTGGCTATCGCTCCTATTCTGATTCTTTGCAAAAGAGTGTTGATATATGGTTAGGAATTTTTTCTAATTCACTCCCAAGGCCCGAAGAAGAAAAAGTGCAGCGTATTCTTTTTGGTTATACCAACATGTTTGAAATTTCAAGTACGGAAGTAGATATATCAGAATATCTAAATATTCAGTTTGGGATCTCTTTAGAAGATATGAGTCCAGAGACTTTCGATGGCCTTCATACCCATTTGAAAATATCTAATAGCACTAAAAAGATCCATTACGAAATCAAAGTAACTGCTGAGGCATTTGAAGAACTAAAGGTTTCCAGGATTTCTACCGAAATAAATGCGTATAGATTGTTTGATGGTTCGCTAGGTTACGACAGCTTACCTTTAATCGAAAAAGAAATCAGGGAACTTAAAGATGAGTCCAAAGAAGTTTTTTTTAGCTTACTCACCTTGAAAGCAAAGGAAATACTAGGTGTTGGTTAATATAAATTTAAAGGCGACTAACGTTCGTTATACCAATATTAGAGTGGGTAACAATTTAGACAAGTCGGCAGCTCCGATTATAAATATGTCGAATCCATATTTGCCGTTATTAGGTAGCAGGACATTGCCCTCTGCGTCGTCAGCAACTGTTTGTCCATCAGAAGTGACTATTTTTCCAGAGAGATTTAATAGACGAAGAGTTGAGTTAGAGTTGAAATTGTTAAGCAATGGCTCACTAATGCCTCATGAACGGAGTGAATTAAATCATTTGAACAATAAGTTCTATAAGCTTCTATCCACCCCTAAAGAAGTTTTAGTAAAATCAGAAAAGCTTAGTGAGAGTTTGAGTTTTCTAAAACTTTTAGTCAAAAACGATTAATGGCTATAATCCATTTTACGCACACGAACAAGCAACCGAAATACCCCCTTTATAAATCATGGCTTGAGGATAACCAAAAGATTAACAGTTGCGCTTATTGCTGGAACAGTACACGAATCACGGCAATTGATCATTATGTTCCAAAATCTTATAAGCCGAATTTAATGACTGATCCTGATAATCTTTTAATCTCTTGCAATGATTGTAACGGACTTGCTATGAAGGGCGACTATCATCCTAGTCATGCGACTAGAAGATCTCATCGGAGTTCAACTTTTGGATATGCAATCCATAATATACGACTTGAAGATATTTCAACAATTTTTCAACTTAACACTTCAGATGGATCTTTATCTGGTCAACCAGGTTTAAATCAAAATAGGGCAAATTGGCTAATAGCCACTTTTTCATTAAATCATGATGCTTTTAAGAGATCCAGGTTGGACTTATTAGAGATTTCCCAGCATTTGAATAAATTAGAATTAAATAGTATCGATTCGTTAAATACTCAGCAAAAACAACAGATAAAAATTTTAATCGGTCACTTTGAGTCTCACAGTGTATTTACGAGGGGCTTTAACCTATCCTACCCAATAGCAATTAAGAGCAGGGTTAATAAGAAGTAGTTAGTGCTTTTTTATAACTGGGAATGGCAATATTAATATATTGTTGTTGTAACTTGCTGCCGGACTGTAGTGATTTGTAGCTATTGAACGCTATGTCCGCTTATCTGGAATTGAAACTGAAGGTGTTATGGATAATTTTAAACTTCACAATTCATCTAAATCTGGAGCGGGAATTCTTGATTTTAACATCAGTAGTGGCAAGTAGTAGGGGGCTTTGAGGCGTGAACTAAGGTATGGGAATGATTCTTGTTTTTAGAATTTTCCTACACCTCCCACTATTTATCGGGAATGACCTGAAATCAGCCGATTTCATGAGCCCATAAGTAATTTCGACACATTAAGCGAAACTTCTATGTATTACATCCGTAGTTTGTCGAAAATCCGACAAAGGGGAATCTCATGCAAAAATATAGAAAGTATAGCGACGACGTTAAAGAAATGATCATTAGAACCAGAAATCCTAATATGTTACCCGAGCTGATGATACCAATTTACGTTTCACCAATAATACCTCTTACTCGAATCCAAATAGCACCCATACTCCGGGTAAAACCCCACACACTGCTTCTTCACCCAATTCGGAATCACGAACGCGTGATAATTTTCCGCATAATCAACCTGGCACTTCATCTGGGCTTCTTCAGCGCTCCGACATCTTTCGCCAGTCGTATCAGGTTTTCCGCACGAGCTCAGTAGTACTAGACACAGAAACATCACTTGATTGGACATAGAAGACTCCGTTATCAACGACGCTGATTGAGCATTTGGTATCGATTTTCTCCAAAAGTTTTAAAAGGCTCATGTAAGGGGTTGAGGCCGTTGCTCGAAGGTTCATGCTTTCGATCTCTGCGGTCCAGTCCCCATCCTTTTCCCAGTACCTGCCAAGTAGGTTTAATTCCACGCTTCCTCCATTTATTAATAAATCTTATGACAGGGGAGTCTCAGAAAATGGGACTCCTGAGCCGATCAGTAGGACTATGAATAAAACATCCCAGTTCCTCGCGATCCTCTATAGGGTGACTCATTCGCCGACTCGCTGTTTGCCTGAATCGAAGCTGAGGGAGACTTTGGGCCATCCACCTAAGTCGACGTGGCATCGTTTGATCAATGAGCTGATGGAGGGGTCTAGTGAGGTTCCGGCGCTGTTGATAGAAACCACACAAGATGATGGCAGCGAGCGGATGTTTTGTTTGAACCAGCATGGCTGGCAGGCGTTTTTAGATGCCCATGAAGAGGGTAAGTTTCTTTTAGAGTGCTATAGGCAAGTGGGGCACTTACTTGAGTCTGATTTTACCAATATGGTGTTTGAACTCCCAGATCTGGATAAGCGGCATGTGGAGAGACTCAGTCGAAAGTTTTTGCATCTGGTAACGGTTAAGGCCAAGAAGAGTAAGGAGTCCAAGCGCACACTTGATGCGATCATTCAGTGCCTGATTGGTGAACAGCAGATGGAGCTGACTTATGATGGGGGACTGCGGATTGTGCGGCCACTGACTTTGCTCCAGCACCGGGATGAGTTGTATCTGGTGTGTTACCGCCAGAAAGAGGAAGGGGCATGGGAGAAGCGGACGTATAAGCTGTCTCGCATCTCTGGGGCCCGTGGGATGGATCAAAAGTTTCCGTACCCAAGTAAGACGGAATGGAGCCCTAAGGATGAGTATGCCCATTCCTCGGGATTGGTTTTGGGTGTAGAGAAGAAAGTCATGATTCGGGTTTATGGGCATGCTCGCAAGTTTATGGCCGAGAAAGAATTTTTTAATGGCACGCTGGTGAATCGGGATGTGGAGTTTGATACGTACCTTTGCCTTTATACCAACTCAGCAGAATTTCTGGGGCAGATCTTTGTGTACGCACAGGATGTGGAGATTGTGGATGATGAGGAGCTTAGAGAAGAGTTTGTTGAGAAGGCGAGGGCGGGGCTGGGAAGGAACATGCTTAAGGCGAGTTAAGATTAGAGAAAATATTGGAGGAGTTAATGAGGTATTGGTGGGTAAATCAAGGTGGGTCTTACAAAATTGAGCATCCTAATTCATTCATGTGGTCTCCTAAAAGAGAGAGCGACAATGTTCGAAGTCAAGCCTATGAAAATATGAGGTTGGTTGCTCCTGGAGATTTGATTATAAGTCACTACGATAAACACATTCGGGCCATTGGTACTGCCCAGTCGTACAGCTTCTCATGTCAGAGACCGAAAGATTTTCCATTAGATCAGAATCACGGAAACAATGATGGTTGGAAAATTAAAGTTCATTATCGTCATGACATCACACCTCTAAGCCCTAAAGAACATTTCGATGTGCTTCAACCTTTGCTTCCAGAAAAATATGGGCCATTAGACAAAAATGGCGTTGCTGTAATGAAATTGTATTTGTCTGAGTTAGATTCCGACCTTGCAGAGAAGATTTTAGAAATCATGAAGATTTCGGAGTCTGATTTTCCTCCCCTAAGTCTGGGAGATGTCTGCCATGTTGAACTGAATAGAATTCAAGAAGAAGAGGAATTAAAAAAAATTGAAGGTGATCTGACTATTCCAGAAACAGTGAGGCTCACATTAGGCTCGTCGAGAGTAGGTCAAGGCGTATTCAAAGATAGAGTCTGTCGAATTGAAAAAGAATGCAGGGTTACAAAAGTTGTGAATCCTCATTTTCTGATCGCGAGTCATATAAAGCCATGGAGAGATTCTAATAACCAGGAAAGGCTTGACGGTGAAAATGGGCTTCTCTTGAGCCCAAGTATCGACTGGCTCTTCGATAAATACTTCATATCGTTCACTGACGAGGGAAGGCTTTTGATATCCCCATTGGTCGATCTACTCACTGTTGAGAAATTTGGGCTTGTAGAAAACATGCACGTTGGACCGTTTACATCAGGCCAAAAGAAATACCTTGCTCATCACCGTGCGAGACTTAAAGGTTCTGATGAATTCTCATCTGATCTTGAAACACAGAAATTGACCAATGACTAACAAACTCAAAGATTTTTTAATTTCAAAGATGAGAATGTCCGGGCCTTACCAGCCTGTGATTATTAAGTGCCTTTTGGAAAATCATGGTCAAGCGTCGTTGGATATTATCGCAAAAGAATTAGCGGCCAATGATCCTGAGGCTATTGGATACTACAAGGAAAAGTTAAAAATATTTCCTAAGAAGGTCCTCAAGAGCCATGACATCGCTATTCTAGATAAAGAGACTTACAGATTGGCAGAAGATATTGTGCTGAGTTCTGACGAGAAGAAAGAGCTAATTCTTATCGCCTCTAACAAGTCAGAAGAATATTATTCCAAGCATCCATATTCTGATTTTGCCCGCCACGGTTGGGGCAATCTTAGGCATAAGATGATAGCTGATCATCCTTTCTGTGCGTTGTGTGGCGCCAAACCTTCCAATGAAATTATGCTGGATATTGATCATATTCTCCCGGTGAGCCAAGGGGGAGAGGACGATCCATCCAACCTGCAGGTGCTTTGTCATCGCTGTAACAGAGGTAAAGGCAACGACTTGATCAAGTCTGCTAAAGCCGCCCATAAAGAATATAGCAATCACCAAAAAGATTGTGTTTTTTGTGAGATGGATAGCTCACGCATTGAATATGAGGATGATTACGTTTTTGTGGTTAAAGATATGTATCCAGTAACTCCTGGGCATAGCCTGATCATTCCTAAAAGGCACGTTTCTGCGGCTTTGGACTTAACTGATATTGAGATGCTTTCTATTTTTCATGCGTCCAAAAAAGTTACTGAAATTCTCGGTGAAGATAAGCTCATAGAAGGCTTCAACCTTGGCTTTAATGTCGGCCGGGAAGCAGGTCAAACCGTCTTTCACGTTCATTTTCATGTCATTCCCAGAAGGAAAGGGGATGTCCCTGATCCGACTGGTGGGATAAGGAATATCATCCCTGGCAAGGGGAAGTACTAGTACCGCACTGACATTATTCAGAATCCAAATCATCGTTAATTCCATCATTGTCGTCATCAAGGTCATACTGGTTGTATGTCCCATCTTGATCTTTGTCCCTGTCGTAGATGCTCTGACTAGTAGGGGTTCTACGTCCATAATTATTTGTACGTGTAGAGTCTGGACTGCTTCTAATGTGAGGGGCAACGTAAGTGCCATCTTTTTTTGAATAACCTTGGACATATACATCCCGTGCGAGAGCAGAGACTGATGCGAGAAAGAAAATAATTAAAGTGAGCGTTTTCACGAAGTACCTCCAAATTCTCCAGTATGTTTGTCGACTATCGCCTCCGACTAATCGTCTTATATTATGCTAGGTGTAATTCAGGAGATGCTCAGCTGAATTTTAATAAGGCCATGACGTTCATGTTCTTTGAATCCAACAAGGTATTAGAAATATTTTGTTTGTAGGTCTATTCACAAGAATTATGATTATGTTGAAGGGGGTCTTGTGTATAAGCTACTTCTTTTTGCATCTTTATTTTCCTGTGCGACTCAACAAGAATCTGATTTTACTCCCACTCCAAATAAAAATTTCTGGATTGGGAAACCTGAGGAAAAATTAGCCCTTCATCCTGTGTTCGCCACTATGCCTGTGGAGTCTCGGGAAACACCCGCTAAAGTACAAACGCGTAGATATAGTAGTGGTGCAATAACTTCCGACGATTGTAAGGGAAATCAGTGCGAAGGTTATGCGAATCCTTATGCTTGTAACCATGTTTTTTACCTAAAGAATTCAATTATTACGAACTATCTTAGAGTTGGAAATTGTGGCCCCGAGGATCCCACCTTTCGGCCTTTGGATGAAAATGGTAATCCTGAACTTTCGAGAGCGGAGCTGGAACAGTTGAAGAAGATTGGAGATGCAACACATGAACCCGTTGGTGAATGCAAAAGTCGGAAAGATTGCCCAGAAAAAGACATGTCATGCAAAATCACATATTCAGAATCCCAGACAGGAATTTGCGTAAATGCGGGAATGTTTGGAAGGCTTTTCTACAAGTAAATCACGACTCAGCTACCATGACTTTTACTGGATCTAATCACGCCAACCTCTCTGCAGGGTCAACTGATCTCGACGCTGAGATCTAAAGCTTTCGGCCAATGCGCCTCCGCTAGACAACTAAAACACGCCCCTTGATCATTACAGAGGTAATGCAATCGGGGGTGTAAAATGAAGACTCTGGTGTTTATATTCTGCTTACTCATCCATTCAGTTTCTACTTTTGCCCAAGTCGCCCAAATTTACAGTATTGATGATGACGATACTCCGCCGCCATATGTGAATGTCTTTGAAGAAGCATTGCCGATAAGTTTGTATCTGCACTTAAATCGTCAATTGCAAGATTTAAATTACACTCCGATTACCATCACTAGGGCGAACGAATTGTTTGAAAAGCTCAAGAGAGATCCCAAAGCACGCATGAGAAATCCGGGTGGTTATTGTTCCACCAGGAGAGTCTATATTAAGAATGTATTGAAAGGGATGAGGATAGCCAGTGGAAGACTTTATATTTCTTGTCCGGACAACAACGGACGTTTGCGACTTCGTGATCAAGTGTCAGGCCGTTATTATACGTTTTCGAACTTTCACGATGCGAACACTGTCGTTGTGAGCACGGGTGCAGGGAATTCTTATCGTGTCATGGATTTACAATTTGAAAGTGCGCCTGTGACTTTGCCGAATTACCTGGCCCAAATCCAAGCTTACCAAAGGGTTTTGCCAGGAAAACGATTAGATGATGCAGGTACTTGCTACTGGAGGCTTAGTACCCCAGCTTTGATGTCCGAGGAGTTCCGGAAAATACCTGAAAGTTTTTTCAATATGTAATTATTTGTAATAAATTTTTCTCCATTTTCGATTAAACTAAAAGTATCCATGGAGGAATCAATGAAGCCACTTCTGCAAAAGCTGCTACTCGACAAATCCACTAAAGTTAAACTCAAAGAACGATCCCAGAAAGACTCTCTGCTTTTCTTAAGAGAGCGTCTGCAGCAGCTGATTTTGAATGGTCAGAAAGAGTCTAGAGAAGCCAAAAACATTAAAATGATTATCGAGAGGCAAGTCGCTGCCTAAGATGATGCGAGCTTTCGAAATCTTTTCTCAATCAAAATGTAGAAGAAGTAAGACATCAAGATGGCAACGCCGAAGTTGAAAAACATCATGATGATATTCCATATTTGGTCATCGTGACTCGATTTGAATATACCTCTTAGAACCGAGTCAACTGGGCCATGTATGAGATAAAAAGAGTAAGATATCTCTCCCATGAAGAGCAGGTAGCGATTCTGGGGTTTGCGATTATAAAAATAAAAGATCATGGCACAAATCCAAAATGCAAATAGTGTTGTGCCAACTCCTGTCTTCCACCATGTAACGAGAAATAATGTAAGCATGGCCCCTGCGAAGAATTCCTTCCTCACAAGTCCAGTGAGGTATTGAAAGAGAACAATCCCTAATAAGAAAAAGTTAAAGTAGAAAGGTAGTGTTTTTACCGCGTAGGGAGATATAGAGAGAGTGATGGTGAGAAGGATCGTTATAAGTAAGGCTAGGTATCTCTCTTTCATCAGAAGAACAGGGAATATGAGGCCGATAAAAAAATAAAACTGAAACTCAACAGCTAGGGTCCAGTAAACCATATTCAGCCACCGCTCTCCCGTGAAGGCATTTAGGTAAATGAAGTGCCCCAAAACTGCGGAAAGGTTTTTACTGGTCGCTAGATCGTATGGGTCTACGAAGGTGGGGAAAAAGTAGCAAATCATGAGGATCAAGAGAACTGAGGCAATATACGGCGGTTCAATCCGAATAATCCTTTTCCAAATAAAGTCTTTGAATTTGCTAAGCCGATAATTTGAACGGTAGAGACCATAGGGAAGGACAAATCCCGATATGATAAAGAACGTGCAAATTCCTGACCACCCGAATGAAAAGCCTGAGTTCAAATTTTGCTCAGGCATTAAACCTGCTCTATCGAAATGGATGAAACTGATCATTAAGGCAGCAATGCCTCTTAGAATCTGAATGATGTTGATTCTAGAATTATATCCCATAAGTAAACGATATGTTGCATTTGGCAAAGGTGTCACGTACCTTTTTGACATGTATTTAAACTTAATTAAAGAAGGCTTTAAAAACAAAGAGACTATTTCAGATGCTAGGTTTGATCAGATTTTTGATCAAAGGCTAAGAAGGGTTTCCTCGGTTCACTGGACGCCAGTAGAGGTTGTTCTGTCTATCCTTGAGTTGCTGAACTTGGATGAAGACTCCAAAGTTTTAGATGTGGGTTCGGGTGCTGGGAAATTTTGCTTGGTTGGTGCACTAAATTCGCCAGCAAGTTTTTTTGGTGTAGAACAACGTCAGTCATTGGTTAAAATGGCAAACCAGTTAGCGGCAGACTTTTGCCTAAAGAATGCATCATTTATTTATGGAAATGCTGTACAGATGGATTGGTCAGATTTTGATGTTATTTATCTTTTTAACCCTTTCTATGAAAATATCATGGACGAGGGCCTTCGGATTGATTTGGATGTTAAAGTGAGCCAGGACAAATATAAAAAGTACATTAAAGAAACTATCAATAAACTTTCTGAGCTGAGAGTAGGGACTAGGGTCGTGACGTACTATGGATTTGGACAAGGACTGCCTGATCATTTCAAACTTGTTACTTCTATCCCCTCAGGAGCTAGTCAGATAGAGCTTTGGATCAAAAATTGAAAACTTCCGAACTCGATGCATTTGTTGAAAGTCATTTAAATCTTCAGGTGAAGATTTCCTACCCGGATCATCACGACTTTCTTATTCGTCATCAATTGGGTCAGTGTACTCAAGTGCTAGATGTCGGCTGCGGTAATGGAACATTCGTCGCGCGCTTGGCCCTGGATCACCCAGACATTCATTTTGTTGGTATCGATAAACGTAAACAATGCGTGGATTCGTGCAAGAAATTGCTAGGGAAGAATTTTGATGCCCTTCAGGTGGACATGTTTGCTCGCGAAACCGCCTTCGACTTTTCCCGCTTTGATGGGATTTTGATGAGGTATTTCTTACTTCATGTGGATAACTCTCAAAAGATTCTTGAACTCTTCAAAGCAAAGTCAAAAAGACCGTCTCGGTTTTGGATTATTGATCTCGATTGGTCTCAGTTTTCATGCGTTCCTCAGAGTGATGTCTTTGATAAACTCACTAAGCTCGTGAAGGACTTTTGCTCTAAGGTTTCGGTGGATTCCATGGGGGGGCAAAAAGTCTTGTCACTCCTTCAGAAATTAGAATTTCAAAATATCAAAGTTGAAAATTTACCTTTCACTACCCAGACGATTCCCATTGAAGATTTGGCGCTTTACCTAAAACAAGAAGTGCAGTGCTACTCCAGAATGAGCGGCAGAGGGGTTAATGACCCTGAGACAGCTGAGATCGTTCGCTTTATTGATGAGGATGTGAGAGCTGGAAAATTTCAGATCTCTTACGGAATGATCTTGCTCTCGGCCGAGCTTTGATTCATATTTAATCATGTGGAATAAACTTAATAAGTCATTGATGGTGTGCCAGCTGGCGTTCGGCCTTTCTTTCTACGGCGTGATGGTCATCTTGACCCGCTTTTTCCTGGAAGATTTAAAGTATAGCGAAGCGGATACCATGATGGTGGTGGGGGCTTTCTCGGCGATTGGGCCTTTGTTTGCGATCGCTGGTGGCTTCATTGCAGATAAATTTCTAGGTGCCTACCGCTCGTTAACGATGGCCTACTTTTCTTTTGCTTCAGGCTATATTTTGTTAGTTGTGGGTGCCAGTGCCACCAACGTGGCCCTTAGTTTATCGGGTATTGCCCTGGCCAGTTATGCCCGGGGTCTCATGGCCCCCAGCTATCCGAGCTTATTTAAACGCACTTTTGCAACCCAAGAACATTTTGAAAACTGCTATCCAGTGAACTACTCCGTTAATAACGTGGGCGCTTTCCTTGGGCAGTATTTATTCCCCATGTTCGTTTTGGTGATAGGTTTTACGGGGGGCTTTATGTTGTCCGTGGGGATGGCCGTCCTGGCCTTTGTGATTATGGTATCTTCCCGTAAATCATTTGCTGATGTCGGTGTAGCAATTGACCAAGCTCCTGTCTCTGGCAAGAAATGGGTCGCCTTTGGGGTGTTGTCACTGGCGATGATTGCTTTGGTGTTCTTTATGTTTTCCAACATGGATATAGGGAAAAATATCGTTTACGGCATAGGTGCCGCTGCGATTCTTTATTTCATAAGCTTGATGTTCAGGGCCGATCGCTCTGATGCCTTAAAAATGGGCACGATTTTAATCATGACTGTTTTGACCACGGCCTTTTTTGTCTACTACGGACAGATGATGACCTCAATGACCATGGTCACGATCAATACGATGCGTGGCGATTTATTTGGGTTCATTCCGATTGCGCCAGAAGCGGCGATGGCGATGAATCCTTTGTGGTGCATGGTCGCAGGACCTGTGATTGCCTGGAGCTTCTCAAAGCTTGAGAAACGCAAAATTAACCTCACCACCGCCTCAAAAGTTTCTTTTTCATTCGTGTTGACGGCCATTGCCTTCGGTATTTTAACCCTCGCGGTTAAAAACATCGGCAGTGATGTGATTATTCGGCCCGAAGTCTTTTTAGTGATTCACTTCTTCCAGGCCTTTGCGGAAGTGATTGTGGGTTCAATGGTGGTTTCGTTTATTTTGTCGGTAGCACCAAAGCACATCGAGAATTTCTCTGTGAGCCTTTTCTCTGTTTCCCTTGCTCTCAGTGGTATCGTAGGCGCGGTCATCTCAACGGCCATTGCCTTTGAGAAAGACCAAAAAGTGACCCAAGAAATCGTGCAAAATGTTTATGGTGGCTACTTCAGTACACTCACCATCTGGGCAGTGGTCATGGTTGCTGTGGCGCTTATTTCATCAGTGGTGATTCGTAAGATGATTGCTGCGGCCAATAAACCATGAAAATGATTGTTTCATTTTTAAAATTAAAAATGATTTTCCATGCCTATTCTTGATCCATTCACTTTAGGCCTGTAGGCTCGTCCACTTCAAATGAGGTGGATATGAATATTACTGAGCTATCAAAAATTGAGAACATGATTTACGTTGTCCGTGGGCAGAAGGTTATGCTTGATTCTGATCTTGCAGAACTTTACGAAGTTGAAACAAAAGCTCTAAACCAAGCAGTAAGACGTAACTTAGACCGGTTTCCGAAAGATTTTATGTTTCAGTTAACCCCCGAAGAGTACCAATTTTTGAAGTCACAAATTGTGACTTCAAAAATGGGAAGGGGTGGGAAGCAAAAGCTCCCTCTGGTCTTTACTGAGAATGGACTGGCCATGTTGTCTGGGGTGCTTAATTCATCCCGAGCAGTTCAAGTTCACATCGCTATAATGAGAATCTTTACTCGTCTTAGAGGCTTTTTAGCACTGGAAAATTCCCTCGCTGACAGGATTACTAAACTGGAGAATGGAACAAATAAGCTTTTCAAGGTCGTTTTTGAAAGGCTTGACGCAGTTGAGGATGAGGCGCCGATTCTAAAGCCTAATCGCAAGAAAATTGGACTGAAGACTAAAAACTAGAGCCTAAATCTTTATGTAGCGTTAAATCCCTTGATGCAGAGTGTGGCACCGGCATTTCTTGATCCATACACTTATTTTAAATTTCCGATAAAATACTCCCATACTTAAATAGGAGTGTTTATGAAGTCTTTCACCCTTCTCGTTCTGCTTTTCTCTGTTGTTTCATGTTCTACACCTGTGACGACGCCTCCGTTTGGAGTTGCTGCTGAGAATGCATGGTTTTTGGAGCAGGATACATCAAATCATTTAGCGGTGCCGTTGTACTGCATGTCTGATGTGAAAGATGGTAAGGCCAGTCCGAAGTGCTATAAGGCGAAAACGATTCGGCAGTAAGTCTTGATGGAGCAGGGCCAGAAACCCTGCTCCAGAAAAAAACGGATTACTTAGTCTTGAAAGTCACAGAAAGCTGATTCATGCCGTTTGCTCTAACGATTGTTCCAACCAGCTCACATTTGCCTGAAAGATAAAAAGTTGGAATTCTGAAAACCCGGCTTCTTCCCATGGTTCCACAAACAACATCACCCTCTGCACTCTGATAGATGACGTCGTCACCATTCATTGTCATACCTTCAATTTTAACTTTATCAGTTAATACACTTCGGTATTGAGTTTGAGGAACTGTGCGACAGTATGATCCACCTGGATATCCTGGACCAGGGTAACCCGGACCTGGGCGAGGACCTGGACCGTATCCACCATTGCACTGGCGAACATAAACAGTCACCTGCTCATCAACGTTGATTTTGGCAAAGGCTTCTTTCATTTCAGTATCGATAAAAAATTTAGTATCAACCGTGGTGTAACCGCGAGTAGCAGGTAAGGTTGTCGCAAGAACTGTCACATCAGCAGCTTGTGCGAATGCAGTTGAAGCAAGTACGAGGGAAGCAATGATAACTTTTTTCATTTTTACTCCTTGATAATTAATAAGATCTATTTACAACGAAACAGCGTGGACTATAAGGCTTTTGTCATGAATTGAAAAATTTACTAATTTGATAGTTTGAGTCATTTTGGTTCGAATAGGCTTCTTTTTCATAGCTTATGTTTCGATAGGCCTCATCGTGCTTCAGGCCATTAAATCTTCCAGAAAAATACTCTTTTAGGTATCTGCAGTAGAAACGGCCAATGCCGTCATGTTTGATTTGATCCCAATGAATGCGCTCATGATTGATGATGTCTTCTGATGGGGACTTTGAATGAAAAAGAATGAAGGGATAGAGAACGATCGCCTCAATTTTAAGGAATTTAAGACCCCTAACGCCATAGAACTTCATAATATGACCTTCGTGACTATGTAGAAAATTCAAAAGGTGCCACCCCAATCAGGGATCCTTGTATATTATAAAAAAATGCGAGGCAATATGAAAATTCTTTTAGCAGTAGCGATACTATCATTTAGCTTGTCTACACTGGCCAATGAAATTAACTGTACTGGCCAGACCACACAAACTTCTATTGTGCTGGGCCTTACCGGTAAAGTCTTTCCATTGGATAAAGCAGAGTATAGTTTTAAAAATAAAATCATTGAAACTTCAGGTTATGAGTTTGCGACTGTTAAGTACCACCGATAAACGGCGAATGGTGATTCTTATTTTTTGAATGCGTTTGGGGGTGGGATGTTGCGAGGCTTTCTTGAAAACAGTTTCAAAATTTTTTATCTGATCATTTTTGTATTGAAGCAGTGACTTGCTTGAGACGTGAAGTCTACTCATCGCCCTAGTATGTCCTCCAGAGGTTCCTTCTGTCCATGCGCTGTGAATTTATGCTCATCTCCATGGGAAATGATTCAAGATCTGCTCCTCACTTAGCTCTTCAAGCTTTTTAGCATTACCAAAACTCATGGCCTCTGCTTCTTTCCCGCTTAAATTTAAAAGTTTCAGATCATTAATCTTGAGAATGTGAATCAAGGGCAGTGGTGACGAGTTCACCAGATTGGCGCGGTTGGAAAACTTCAGACCTTCAAAACAAAAATCAGGATGGAAGGCGACTAATTGAAACTCGTCATCCAGGCCCAAAGAAACGAGATGATCCTCACAATCTTGTGAGAAATCATAAAAATCTTTAAAGGATACTTTCCACTTCGGATAGACCAGTAAAACAGTTTCAAACTGAACTTGACCCTGGAAAGAACTGAGGGAGTTCAAAAAGTGATTTTGTGCCTCTGAGGATTCTTGTCCAGGAAGCTCTTCGATCAAGATCTTCCCCTCTAAAAAGGGCTTGCGGGCAAAGGGACACAGATCGAGGCCAATGATCGTTTGTTCAAGCCATTTATTTATCATGGGGCAGGTTAACAGTTTAAATGGTCTAAGTCTTGCACATCTAAGCCTGAGTAACAAAAGGAAGTGCTATGAAAGGTTTTATTGGAGATATTGAAGTTTTAACTGAGAATAACGATAATTTTCGAAAAGTTTTATACACGGGTAAAAACATGCAATTGGTACTAATGTCACTCAATGAAGGCGAGGAGATTGGTGAAGAAGTACATCCTGATCGTGATCAATTTTTTCGTATTGAAAAAGGCAGTGGTGAAGCCGTAATCGATGGCGAAAAAACACAGATAGGGGAAGATGACGTGGTTCTTGTCCCTGCTGGGTCCGGCCATAACATCATCAATACGGGCAAAGGACCACTTCAGTTTTATACCCTTTATGGTCCACCTGAGCATGCTGATGGAACGATTCATCACACGAAAGCCGATGCCGAAGCTGCAGAAGAGCATTTTGATGGAAAAACGACGGAACCTTTAACGGAGGTAAATTTATGAAAAAGAATATTCATGATGTAGAAAGGGGAGTCAGATTTGTCTCGGGAGCAATTTTAACTTCTCTGGCCTTTGTTGGACCAGAAAATCCATGGTTCTTGCTGGGAATAGTGCCGATGCTCACGGGTTTAGTTGGAACTTGCCCACTTTATTCTGCTCTAGGGATGAGTACGCGCAATGATGATTCTACTTTATCAGTTGGCCACCACGGCTATCTTCATAAAGTCTGAGTATCGAAATGAATCATCTTGCAGACTAGCAGTTTTCTTGTTATTTGAATTAGTTATATGAATAAAGTAAAAGTGCAGTTTGTAAAATACGATATGACTAAAACCAAGAACCGCAACCGTAAGGATATGCTGGTCGACGCTCAGAGTGAAAGGGCGGTCATCACCCAACTCGAGAGAATTCATAAAGGTGAAAAAGTCACCGCCATCCATGAACTGGTTTGGGGCGAAAAACAAATTGAAAAAAAGATTGAAGAAGAAAACCCTACGTACTACGGCACGGTGAAATTCTTTGATGCTGATAAAGGTTTTGGATTTATTGAGCCAGAGAATGAAATGGACGATTTATTTTTCCATGCGACTGCCTGTGCGGATGGTTTACCCCACGATAAAGACCGAGTGGAGTTTAAAGTGAACCAAGGGCCCAAGGGGTTAAATGCCATTCACATTAAAATTATCGATTTCTAAACGGGATGCTCTGGGCGCAAATTTTGTTCGATGATTTCTGACTCTTCATCAGGATTAAGGTTAATTGCCTGCAAAGCCTCATTGGCGGGACCATTCATCACCATGCCAAGACAATCAAAGCGCGAGCCGTGGCAGGGACAGTCAAAGCTTTTTTCTTCATTGTTCCAATGAACAATACATTTCAAGTGAGGACAAACGGCGCTAAAAGCATGAACCTCTCCTATAGAATCTTTGTAGACTGCTACTTTTTCAGATCCTTCCCGTAAGATGGCACCATCTCCTACATGCAGTTCTTGTAATGCCTCAATATTTCCAGGAGTGAAATATTCTTTTAAGTAACTTAATGTATGTAAGTTATCCAGGATATAGTTCTTCGCTGTCTTCAGACTCTTCCTACTTGGATCATAAATGTTCTCCCAAGCGTTGGCCCTACCCATGATCAGATCCGTGATGAGAATCCCACCAATGCTTCCGTGAGTAAGTCCATTGCCCGAGTCACCAGTAATAATGAAGTGATTGTCGCTGTCCAAAGGATTGCGCCCAATAAAGGCCATGTCATCAACAGGTTCAATGATTTGTCCTGACCAGCGATGGACAATTTTCTGAACCATAGGAAATTTTTCTTTCGCCCAAGTTTCGAGGGCCAGGTATCGGTCCTCTTCTTTGACTCCTTCCATGTCTCTGGCCTGACCCGTTTTATGATCCTCTCCTCCTATAAGAAGTAGGTCATGTTCCTGATTCAGGTTTTGCAGTCGAACGTAGTGGTAGGGTTTCTTAGGTATTTTGGAGCTTAATTCACCAGTATCCCAGTAAAGTGCTTTGTGCACAGATCCCTTAGGAATCAGTGAAGCTATAACGTAGGTTCGGTAAGAGGCCTGCTTAGTTTGCATCACTACGCGGTCGTTTACGGGTGTATTGGTCGCCATGACAATAAATTCAGCCTCCACTTTAAATCCGCTTGAAGTTTCAATGGTATTTTTGTGGATTCTGCTTGCATGAGTTTTAGTATATATGCTTCCACCATTTCTAATAATGGCTTCTGATAGTCCTTTTAAGTATTTCACAGGATGAAACTGACCCTGCCCATGAAAGACAAGACATGGCCCTTTCACTGAACTCATCCCGGGCACTACATCGCTTATGGACGTCTTCAGCCCTGCTTCTTGAGTGGCCGCATATTCTTTTTCAATGGAACTTCTTTCGTCAGAAGAATGCAGGAACAGATGCCCATCGAGGCGCTCAAAATCGCATTCAATGTTTTCATCTAAGCATATCTTTTCGATTAAATTGATGGCCGCCGTATGGCTTTGAGCTACAAGCCGTGCTGCTTCTGGTCCGTGTAGTTGGGAAATTTCGCTATAGCGGTCATCAACAGAATTACATAAATGTGCTGTAGTTCTCCCTGATTCACCACTTGCTACATAACCATCTTCTATAACGGCGACTTTTTTGCCTTCCAGACCGAGGAGGTAAGCCGTAGTGAGGCCGGCAATACCCGCTCCAACGACTGCGACATCTACATTTATATTATTATTAAGTGGGGCATATGAAATAGGCTCCGTTGATGCCAACCAATATGAGTTATTGGCCCCGGATGTAAAGTTGCCGTCGGCTGCAAGATTTTTTTTCATAGTGCCCCACTTTGTTTTATTGATCAAAAATCCCATTTCCTTCAACTCGGGATCAAATTATTACATAAAAGTCTTGATCGTTTTTAGAGCTTCAATTCAGGTTTTAAGTTTTCGTCTTCTAGTGCTTCTTTGTATTCGCTTACACCATGTTCTTCACCTTGAGTAAGTGCCTTTAAGGCAGCTTCATTACCCATGAGTTTTGCGCCACCTGTCCAGGTTTTGGCGAACATACCCCATGCCCCTGCATTTTTAGTGTCTTCTAACACATCTTTTGAAGCATAAGTTTTCAACTTGGATACTGCTATTTCATGATCGGTGCGAATCTTTTCTAGTTTCTTTTTTTCATTCTGATCTTTAATGTCGCCAAGGATTTGATTGTAACTTTTTACTGCTGCCATTTCACCACGGATCAAATCATCCAAATGAGTCGGCTTCATCGAATCGAGGGCGGCGATAGAATTAAAAGAAAGGGCGAGTAATAACGAAGTAAAAAAGATTTTCATTTGTTCTCCTTAGTTTACAGTTAAAGGACTTTTGCTTAACTACTTTTTAGTGTCAATGTGCGAACGATTATTACAAAGAGTTGTCAATATTTTATGAAAGTAGAGATCTAGTCAGATATCAAATGCGCCATTTAGCACAAATAAAACGAACTATGGAAAATCAAGATTTTGACATAAAAGAGGTGAGGAGATATTCTTAATCATACCAATCAGAAAAAAATCGCAGGCTTGATCTATGAGTGAACCTATCGTTTTGGATTTAAAAAATAAAACCCCGTTCTTGCAGAGAAGATTGACCACGAATATTTTAATGATAGTCGCTGCGATAATCTTGGTAGCTTCTTTTTTTATGCCTTATTGGGAAATGCACATGATGGCCCCACAATATCCGGAAGGACTTCATGTTTACACTTATCTAAATGAAGTTAAGGGTGATACTGCAGAAATTAACCAACTCAACCATTACATTGGAATGGGTAATATTGAGAACGCTGCTGAATTTGAACGCAGCATTGCATGGGTTTCGATTTTATCACTTGCGATTGGAGGCGTTCTGGTTGGTGCCATTGGTTTTAAAATACGACAAATTTTTTATCTCCCACCAGTCTTATTTATTCTAGGGTTCTTGTCGGATTTTACCATCAGAATGTATCATTTTGGACATAATCTTAATCCTGATGCGGCCATTACTCTGGAGCCGTTCATGCCGACTATTTTGGGGACAGGAAAGATCGGGCAGTTCACCACCACCGCTTATTTTTCAACTGGCTTTTGGATGGCGGTAGCTTCCTGCGCTATTTTCCTTTTTGCTCTGATAAACAGGAGAGCAAAGTGCCTCGGATGCGAGGATCGTCATAAGTGTAAAGTTCTTTGTGACAATAAAAGATATACTAAGTAATTCTTTGGCTTGTTCTTCAAATTAAGTCATTTCTTTTGAACCGAAGATAACCAACAATTGCAAATCCAATTCCTAACAATGTTGGCCAGAAAATGGCCCAGACAAGAAGATTGTTTAACCCAAATTTTTCGATAATGGTGTAGGCAATTGGGCCAAGAATAGTCAGTTCAGGGTCAAACAGCGCAATTGCCGCCATACGGAACACTTGCAAGGGATTGAAAAATGCCATGGTTAAGATGGCTTCTGTAATAATTCTTTGTTTGAGCATGAGTCCAAGTAGGAGGGCATCAATTAAGGCTTCAAAGGTTATCCATAGAATAAAAGCAATCCCTAAGGCCATTTCCTGACTTTTTGCAAAGACGGATAAACATAAGGACATGCCGGTGAAGCATATTAAATTTGTGCCAATAAAGATGATATATAAAATGACTACTTTCCATGGAACCGGATAACCCTTTAACAAGGTGATGATCGCCCCAGCACTGATTCCCAGTAGTAGAGGTAGGAAAAGTGAAAGAAAACGGCCAAGACCTCTTCCCCAGTAGAAGGAGGATAGTTTTATAGGTACGGAGAGATTGTACTCCCAGACGCCTGTTTCCCGATCACTGACAAAGGTGCGAACGGTTGTCATCAAAGTGAAGATAGGAAGGATCACAATACAAATTTGAATGAGTGTTAGAAGCAAACGACCTAGCCCAATAAATCCAAGGACTCGTGACTCCATTAACCCAAAATAAAAAAACAAGGAGATCATGCTTGAGATAGTAAGAATATAGAATTGGTACCATCTCGCCCTGAGTGTTTCTTTGAGTTCTAGATTACATAACAGCAGAGTATGTTTCACTTTATTGACCTTGGAACTTTTTCTTTATTTCGCTAAAGTTGATTGTGCCACCTTCTTTGACTGCACCATAACCGGAATTCATCGGAGTCATGAGCCCTGTCATATATTGAGCCTCTTGCGCCGGAACCCAAGTTTCAATTCCATAGGGCCTGACAAAAAGCAACCCTTCATCATTTCCATGATTGTGTTTTAAAGCACAGTTAATATCATCATAATAAAGGATCCTTCCTGTAGACAGGATTCTTTGCACGGCAAATCTTTTATCACTTAGAACCATTCTACAATTCTCACAAGCTTGTTTTCCCCAAATGGGATCTTGTGGTTTAAGTTCTTGCCGTAAACAAGCAGTCATTAAAAAAAATGTTAAAACTAATACACAGTTTGTTAATGCTTTCATTTTTCAGACTCCAGAACTTTAAATTGGTGGATGGATACAGCATCAATAATTCCTGACCATCGGGTAAGTGTTGCATGAAAACGAAAACTGTCGGAGGCGGGGATCACTCCCTGCCACTTTAAAAACTGTGGATCGTTAGTCGTGAAATACCATTCTTCGAGTGCTTGCTTAACAGATCCAGGTAGTTTTTTTAATTCCAGATGGCATGTTAGTTTGCCGGTTAATACTTCAGTATTTGCCTCGACAATGTCATCCATCGCGATGACTCCGTCATCAAGTTCAATCACTCTTGAAACAATGCCTGAGAGCTCATCCACTCGGTGGGAAGTAAGCAGCATTGTGGTTTCTTTTGGCAGTTCTGACAGGAGTCTAAAAAAAACAGCTCTGGCCCCTGGATCTAGATTGGCCGAAGGCTCATCCATGATTAGTAGTTCTGGTTTTCTCGCAAGGGCAATGGAAATAAGAAGCTTTTGTTTCATGCCCCCTGATAAATTCTTAAAAGGAGTCGATAAGCAATTAGCGAGATTAAGTCCTAATGCTTCGGCTAAAGGATCAATTTGCGAAATAGGGAAATTGCAGAGTTCCGTTGTCAGCGAAATGATTTCTTTTATTGTGCCCTTTAGAGCGGGCGGAGTTTGAGGAACAAAGGCTATTTTCTTTAGCGCTTCCTCACGTTTTTTTTTGATATTCACTCCGAATATGTCGATGTGTCCATCAAATTGATAAAGCCCAAGGAGGCAGCGAATGAGAGTGCTCTTCCCACAACCGTTGTGACCTACCAAGGCCACACGTTGGGCCGGATTAATTTTAAGATTGAGATTATTTAGTACCGTATTTGATTTGAATCTTTTCACTAGATTTTCAACGTTCATGATCAGTCCTTCAAAATATAAGGATGTTTATCCACCAATACAATAATCGGTTCGCCTATACTTGTAACTTCTTCAATTATATCAATTAATGTAAATAAAAGAGTTCCATTGAAAAATGATGTTTTTGGGTCAGACCCTTTAATAGTATCACCAAACTTTCTAAGGATATAAGGTTTATCTCCTATCTTGTTTTTATCTTCATCAAAACCGAGATATTTATCCCAGTAATTTTTTTCCCAAATGCTGTTGCTGCCTCTTCGGTTGTCCGTATCAACATCGATTAGATTGCCAATGAAGACATTCTTTTTGAATTCGCCACCTTTTTGATCATTGCTGAGTAGAACCCCTTTGCTGTTAAAGGCTAAGGTATTTCCTAGAAACCAATTTCTTGATCCCGAATTGAATGGAGAATTATCAATTAAAACACCTATTGATGAGTAATTGATGGTGTTGTTTTGGGCGATAATATTAGAAGATTCTTTCAGGCCTATGCCCATGCCTGCAGCGCCAAGTGCTCTTTCGATGGTATTGTTGGTGATGACAAAGTCAGAGCCGTACATGAGAAAAATACCGACTTGATTCCGCTTAAAGGTATTATTTTGGATCGTAATGCCCTTACTGTACATGCTATGGATACTGTAGCGGGAATCACTGCCTTGATTATTCTTAAAGACAATTTTTTTAGAATACCAGGCCACAACATCGCGGGAATAACTCCATTTATTATTCAAAACGTGGGAATTGGACACTGACCAAAGTCTGATAGCGTCACCTCTTAATCCCATTTCGAGGTTTTTAGATGATAGAGAGTTGCCGCTTATGAGAATATTAGTTCCAGAATAAACATCAATTCCAAAAAGGCAATCTGCAAGGATGTTATTCAGCAACTTGACATTGTCGACTGAGCGCAGGCCTATGCCCGCGTCAGCTTGAGTGTATGAGAGTCCTGAGCCAGTTATGGTTAATCCCTTAATCGTAACGTCCGGTGCTTCTACGACAATTACACTTCCTTTTCCATTGCCAGTTATGACGGTTCCGGTAACTCCTTCAATGGTAATCCCCACCGTTTTTATGTGGATTGGTCCCTGAAAAAAACCTTTGGGTAGCTTGAGAGTGGAATTCGGAAGAAGTTTTTCAATTTCTTTTTGAAGAGGCCCGGTTTGAACTTTATGGTGCCAGCTTACGCTTGGATTTGTATCTTCTGTGTCGGCATCACAAATCGGAAAATTGATTTGTGATGCCAGTGCAAAAAAAAGGGCGAGATACCGGAAATAAAACATTACTCTACTTTTTAGTTTTTAGCTGATCGAGGTATTCAACGATCAATTCAATATCCGCAGGTGCCACTTCGAGATTTGGCATTTCAAGAGCGTATTTCGCAACCAAAGGAGCAATCGTAGGGTCTTTGTAATATTTCTCAGGATTGGCGACGAATTTTTTGATCCATTCTTTAGTTCGGCGCTCAGTAACATTGGTAAGATCCGGAGCCGTTTCAGCTTCGCCAATAATATGGCAACCAATACAACCGTACTCTTCAAATTTCACCTGACCTGGATGCATTTTTTCAATAGAGGCAACGGATGATTTAGGTAGCTCGAAGAGTTTGGCAATATATTCAGATTTAAGGCGATTGGCCTCTAGCCTACGTGATTCAAATTTAGAATTGTTGGCCACTATTAGCTGGCCAGAAATCTGGTTTTCGAAGGGTGAAGATATGTCTTCTGAAGAATAAGAGAACTTTCCTTCTTGCGAAGCCACAAATCGTAAAGTAGACGTTTTACCAGGAGGGTAGACGCCGATTACGCCCATGCCGTTAACGATAAATTTAATGATCTTACCTTCGGTCTGTTCAATATTTGTTAAATGTAAAAGTACTTCATCACCTTGATTTACTTTAACCTCCAAGGGCTTCATACCTTGGCTTGAGAGTGTTCCAAAAACTTCAGTCACATTATTTTTACGGACGATTCTTTCTTTACCTGCGTTTGTTGCTAAAGGAGAAATCTTCATTTGAACTGGATCAGTTCCTACCGGATAAAATGTGATTGGATTGATTTTTTTAGGATCAAGACAAACTGTATAATGTGGTTCTCCCAAAGGCAGTGGAAGGTCATAGATCACACGCATCTTTGCTTTTGTGGTATCAATTAATTGATGGTTTTGTGGAAGCAAAGGGCCGACCGGATCAAAGCGATCAAGGGCAAGTTTATTTAAAGCAATTACATATTTTCCTGCAGGCTCGATTGAATCACCTTGCATCGAAACCAAATGTCCAATATTGTAATTGATTGAAACTTTATCAAGAACCTTCTTGTTGAGATAATCCCATTTAACGACCATAGAATCGAGATAGAGTGAGGTATAAACAATACCCGGCTCAGATCCGAACTGGTTATGAAGTGGTCCCAGACCCACTGTGACCTGACCATGTAATGATTTTTGTAAATCAAGAATAGGGATTCCATATTCATCGTGATCCGCAAAATCTTTGGTTTCAATCAGCTTTTTGATTTTACGAAAATCATAAACTGAAGCATGGGTATCTAGTTTTCCAGCAACAACAATAAAGCGACCATCAGGGGAAACATCGTTCCCGTGTGGTGATTTTGGTTCCGGGATGAGGAAAAGAATCCCTTCTTTGGCAGCATCTTCCATTGAAATCACGGCATGATTATTGACTAATTTATATTTCCCTTTTTTGAAGAGCTCCTCAGCCTTTTTCCAATTTACGACATGCATGAAGTCAGTATCTCGTGCCGAGCATCCTGCTTCAAAAGGAGGATTTTTTCCCTCTGGTCCAGTTCCGATATAGCGCTCAGAACAAAAAGAGTTGGTGAAGCTGTATCCGTAACTTTCCCCTTTACCGGCATCACTTAAATCTTGCGAATAAGGGGGAGCAATCACTGTAAATGATTTTTTGGGATCGATTCTTCCTTTCTCATTATCAAATTTATGAAAAGTGATACCACCGCGGTAGTGCTTATCATAATTTGTTTGATTCAGTGGAACATACTTGCGGTCAGTAGGGGCTGCGTACTGTGCTCCTTCTACGATGTATTCAGTGTTGGGAGTGGCAAAAGCTCCACCGTGGGCGGACATGAAAATTGGATTGTGGATGACCTGTTTGGTTTCAAAGTCTTTCAGGTCGATTACAAATATACGCGGATTAGCTTTATCGTTTAGAAAGGCATAACGACCGTCATATTTTCCGCCGGTTTCTGAAAAGCTTGGGTGATGGGTATCGGCCCAAGTATTTTCCTGAGAATCAATTATTCGTCCTTTTCTCAACATTGCCTTAGTCTCAACATCATGCAGATAACCTGAAGCAGGGTCGTGGGCCCCTGTTGGGACATATTTATAAATTCTCATTGAGGGAACGCCGTAGATAATAGCAGAAGCTGCCTGGCCGCCTGAATTTAAACAAAGAAACTCATCTTGTTTTCCAGAGGGTGTATACGTCTGTGCTGCGGCAAGCACGTCATCGGGTTTAAGTTTTCTTTCTTTCGCAATTTCCAGAAGTGTTTGCGTGAGATTGGTCTCAGCTAAACACACTCCTGTTAATCCAATTAATGCTAAGAGAGTGAGAGATAGATTTTTCATGATTATTCACCCTTTATGTATTTGAAGAAACTCTTCATCTGAGGATTATTTTGTGATGTCATTAAGCTGCTGATTTCATAATTCGAGCTTGGTTTTACTAGTAAGTAGCCTTGCATTTCTAAGTGAAGGGCCGAACAAAACTCTGTACAATAGAAAGGGAAAACACCAGCGCGATCAGCAACAAAGGTAACGGAAGCTGTCTTCCCTGGTTCGAAGCTGCCATGAACGTCATAAGTATCTATTGTAAACCCATGGGTCGTGTCACGAGCTTGTTCTGTGCTGGTTATATGTATACTGACAGTATCACCTTGTTCTACTTCAATATAATCTGGAGTAATATGACTCCGAATAACTGTGGCATAGACATGAACTCGCTTACCATCCCTCACCACGGTTTCCTTCCCGGATGTTGCTTTATAGCTTGAAATAAGTCCTGACCTTGGATCAGTTCCTATTTTATAACGGAAAACAGGTTTATTTATTTTTGTCGACATTGCTACCGCTGAAAGTCGAGTTGTTTGCGGGATAGAAGCATTGTAGATACCTTGAATTTTATCGGCACGAATATCTAGCAGATGGGCCGAAAGACCACTTTGAGGGCCAACTCTGGTAAAGCGGCCATAAGGAGAGTGGTTGGCAACAACTGCATACTTATCTTCTGCATTCAATGTTTCAGCAGTAGGTATGCTTATTTTTCCAGCTGGAAAATCAAGAGAGTGCGTATTCTTGACAACTTTATTGGCCAAAGTAATGCGCACAAATTGATTAGGATTATTAACTGTCACATAAAGGTTCTTACTAGTAAAGGCAGCATCAACTGATGGGCCACCAACTTCAACAGCTGAAGCAACTAATTGCCCAACTAGGAGAGATTTGAGTTCGATTATTTGAATTGAACTCGTATTTTTATTAGTGATTGCTGCAAACTTGCCATCACCTGAAACAATGATGTTGTTGGATCCCGCAGGAAGTTTATGGCGAAAGAAAATACTTGTTTCACTTGCCGTTTTTTCATTGAAAATAAAATGGTTGTTTACTTTTACAGCTTTAGTCCCCACTAGTCCTTCAGCCACTTTCCATTTAATGACGTTGAGATAAGGCTCATTACCCTGTGAAATGTTTAACATGATCCCATCACTTCCACTTCTTCCCAAGACAGGTGAAGATTGAGGGCCTGCCGGCAATACAACTGTGAAAGAAGACGCAGGATCAATAAAGAAAGTCTTATGAGCATCGCTTTCTTTTTCTACAAAACGCCAAAAGGTAGCACCAGCAACAGGACGATTTTTAGAATCTTTAGCATCTACAGCTGAGCCAGAAGTTTGAACAACGTACTGGGTCTCGGGGGTAACTGCAATATCCGGGCTGCTTTGGTGAAAGAGGGGATGAGTGACGATCTGTTTGGTTTCATATTCTGCCAGGTCGACAATACCGAGTCTGCCGTTGGCAGCGTCAGCAATGAAAACTGCACGACCATCATGCTGACCTTGAGTGAGAGACAATGCTGGTTTTCCCATGTCACCGAAGCCATAAGAAATCTCCTCTCGACTGCTATTACTAATGATTGCCTTACTTTCATCATCGAAAGCAAATCCTTGCCATGGTTCAGCTGAGAAAACTGCAACATATTTCAGGATTCTCATTGATGGCATACCTACCACCGCGAGGCGACCGGAAACACCGGTACCAAAAAAGGCAAGGTATTCATCAAGAACACCGCTGGGATTAAAGGTTTTAACTGCAGCCACTAGGTCATCTGAATTTAATCCACGTTGTTTGGCAACTTCGGCCAGCTCTCCATTAACAAATTGTTCAGAGAGTTCAGGGATAGGAGCGTCTTTGTCTGTTTTAGAACAAGAAAAAAGAAGAAGAAGAACTAGGCTTGCCACTAAGGGAATAGATTTCATTTTATATTCTCTCCGTTGAGATTTTAAGCGCGTTTAAATTTATTTAACTTTAGTGTTATATCAGGTCGAAGTACTTGATTCACCTTAAAAATAGATGATTTTTTGCATCATTCAGAATATGGCTTTGCATTATTTATTCTGCCCACAATGAAGTTTCATGAGTTCATTGTTTCGATTTAAGGCCGACCCCATACCCTCTACAAGACTTGCCCACAACTGACACTGTGGGACTGAGAGTGTTTCTTTCATCACTTTTTTGAAGAGGGTGAGCCAATGGTCTAATAACTCTTCGCTAAAGCCAGTTTCAAAATGTTTTTGTACTGGGTTGTATTGCACATCCATATATGCATTTCCACCAAAACGAATCCACCAGAAATGTGTTAATCTGTCTATGTGATGAGGCCAATCATCGACAACAGTGAATGGACCGCGAAGATAGGGATCGATAGCAACTTTGGTGTAAAAATTCTTTACGACATGATTTATATCATCAAAAGTATACTTAATTGAATTCACCTCAACAAAATCATTTTTTTCTTTCATTGTTTACCTGTAATAAGGATTTGTTCCAATCTTGTGGTTTGTCACATCTACTACCGAGATGATTTCAGGAAATTCTTTTAATAGTATTTTTTCAATACCTTCTTTGACAGTGACCGATGCCTGCGAACATCCTTGGCAGCCGCCACCAAAGTAGAGAAAAACTTTGCCTCCCTCTAAATTCACCATACTCACATATCCACCATGAGAGGCGAGGGATTTCGATATATCTTCTTTGAGGATTCTCTGGATTCGTTTGCCTAGAGGAGAATTAATATTAGTGTCATTGACTTTAAAAGGAATAGGCTTCCTTTGATCTTCTTCGACTCTTTTTTCTTTAAGCGCTTGAATAAAGACTTCTGTAAAAAAAGGTGTTTTGTCGTGATGCAATTGTCTAATAAGCTTTGCCACTACCGGAGCGCAATCTTCCCAAAGAGAAGAGTTATCTTTTTTTACAATAAGTGCTCGGCCTTCGACAGCAGCCTCTACTACCCAAGGAAGTCGAAAGAGGGCCTCGAAGAGTGGAGAGTTGGTTGCCTCAATGATTGAATGGCATTCAGCTTTTAAATTATTTAATAAAGGTATAGATGCTGTGAAAAAGAATATATCGCTTGTTTTGGAAAGGGTTCCTTTAATTTGAATATCATCTTCCATAAAGGCCTCTACAGGTCAATTGATTTTCCTGCACTATTTCTCGTCATTTCTTTAAGATTTTTAAATCGATAAATTCCCTTATCGTGTCCATCTGAAAATTGGATCATTATCCCATAGCGCCCGACTGGCCGGATATTCTCTGCTTTAATTGTAAGAGGAATATCTTGAGGCCTAATTATCTTCTTCCCAGAATTCTCATCTACGCACAATGCGCACGGGCATTGGAGTCTTAAGGAATATGAGTCAATTTCAGATTTGCTGCCATCTTTCCAAATTATCCGCACCATGGTTTCATCATGTTCAATTTTCTCTGCCTCTATCTGTCTGGATTTTACTTGCGCCTCTTCCAAACTATTGACAAGTTTTTTTGCGATGGTGATAAATCTCTCGGCGCTCGGACTTAATCCCTCTTCTTGTATGTTGATTCCTTCATCACTTGACATCATAATATTTGGATCTAGTGGAATCTCATCTAGAAAAGGGACATTCATATTCTGTGCTAAATCTCGACCACCTCCTTTTTTAAAGGGAGCTGTTACTTCGCCGCAATGGCCACAGGTAAAACCACTCATATTTTCTATTACGCCTAGTATTGGAGCATTGAGGGTCTCAAACATCTGAAGACCTTTCTTAGCGATTTGGGCCGCAAGCTTTTGTGGAGTTGTGACTATCACTACTCCTGCCAAGTTAGCTTGCTGGCCAATACTAAGTTGGATGTCACCGGTGCCTGGAGGTAAATCAATAAGTAGGTAGTCGAGCTCTCCCCACATCACACCAGTAAGAAACTGATTAATTGCTTTCACTGCCATCGGGGCTCTCATAATAAGTGGGGCATCGGTAGTAGTCATGATTCCCATAGAAATATACTTAATACCGCCTTTCATAACTGGCACGATGAGTCCGTCTTGACCCACTGGTTTTACGTCACTGCCAAAAAGACCTGGCTGACTTGGGCCGTAAATATCGGCGTCCATGAGCCCTACCTGATGACCAAGTTTATTAAGTGCAAATGCGAGATTAGTAGCGATGGTTGATTTACCTACTCCGCCTTTTCCCGATGCGACTGCGATGATGTGACGTATTTTTGAAAGCCCATTTGTATGAGACATAATTTTATTCTACCTTTTGACATAAAAGTATGTTAAAAGATTCTTGCAGTCAATGAAGAAAAGGCTATCTTATGTTAGAGCTACTTGGTAAAACTCAACAGCAACTTTTAAAACTTCTTAATAAACATAAAAATGGTCTGACAATATCTGATTTGACTGATCTTTTAGGAGTCTCCCGAAATGCAGTGAAGCAGCATTTGACTGCATTAGAATCCAATAAATTAATTGAATCCGGTACTCTGCTTAAAACGGCAGGTCGACCCATTCAGAGCTACATTTTAACTGACGAGGGCAGAGAGCATTTCCCTCGTAAGTATTCATGGTTTGCTCAAATTTTAATGGAGAGCATTCGCGAAGAAAAAGGTGGAAAAGATTTTATTAAATTCCTAGATAAAATTGGGTCTACCATTTCGGCAAGTTATCTGCCTGACCTCATAAAGCTACATGGAAAAAAAAGATTGAACAAAGTGGCTTCGATTCTCTCAGAGCTGGGTTATGAAGCGGAGGTGGTGGCGTCCACGGACAAAACAGAGGTTTCTAAGCTTGAGGTTTCTAATTGTATCTTTTATCACCTTGCAAATACTTGCCCCGAAATTTGTGGTTTTGATTTGAGTCTACTCTCAACACTCACAGGACATAGCATTGTACAACAGTCATGCATAGCGAGCGGAGGGAATTCCTGCAGCTTTGGAGTAAAAAAATGAAAGAAGGCGAAATATTACGTTTGGTTCGAGTGCGTTTTCCAGGCCAGACCCAGTCGGGGGTATTTTTGGCGAATAATTTTTCTTCAGGATACGGGGAAAGAGTCGTTGCGATGTCTAATAGAGGCATGACCGTTGGATATGTTAATTCACAAATCTATGAAGCAAAATACTCTAAGGAAATGGGCGACATATTACATATCAAAGGTATGGCAACAGATGAAGAAGTTGCTAAATACAAAGAGTCTTATCAAAAACAAAGAAATGCTGGAAGTGTATTTAAGAGACTTGTCCAAGAATTTGATCTGCCGATGGAACTTGTCGATGTAGCGTTTGTTTCTCAAGGGAAGAAGAGTCTTTTCTATTATACTGCACCTACTCGTGTCGATTTCAGGGAACTTTTAAAAGTTTTAAGTGCGGAGTTAAAAGTTAGAATTGAATTAAAACAAGTTCTTGATGCAAATGTTAGAAGTACTGGTGTTGGACCATGTGGGCCGGATTTATGCTTATTTATTAATTCAACGACGGAAAATTCAGGCACCTCAAGAAGATGTTCAGAGTCTTTTTGTTGCCTTGAGGATAACGATTCATTTTATGAAGATAAACGATCCCGTTTACCGAAAAACTATACGTATATTTCTACGCATACAGGAGAAGTAGGGAAAGTTACATTGCTCGACTTCGTCAAAGAAGAATTCGAAATGCTAACTGATCAAGGATGTGTCAAACGCTACGTTGCTGAATTGTATAAAGAAAATCTGAAAAGGAAACCAGCCACTTTTCCCAGAAGTTTTGAAAATATTTCCTATGGAAATAAAATTGTGAATGGAATAGATAAACGTCTTGAGCAAGAAAAACGAAATATAGAAATTGAGAACGAAAGAAGTGACAAATTGGCCAAGGAATTCGCCGATAAAGTTTGGCACAATATGAACGTTAGGGCCCAGCTTTAGGAGAAACAATGAATGAAAAAAAAATATCAATTTGGTCTATAGGATTTCGCCCTTTTTTTCTTGGTGGCGCTCTTTTCAGTGCTCTTTTGATAAGTTACTGGGCCATTGTATATTTTAAAGGTGTTTTGCCAGAAGGCTATTTTGATCCTATCAATTGGCACGCCCATGAAATGATTTATGGTTTCGCAGTTGCGATTATTGCCGGTTTTTTATTAACAGCATCGGCGAACTGGACCGGTACCAAACCCTTATCAGGGAAAAAATTAATAGTACTTTTTTGTTTTTGGTTTCTAGGAAGGGTGGCTTTTGCACTTTCTCTCTGGAAATTACCCGTCCCTCCTTATATTTATTGTATTATTGATATGCTCTTTATTCCCGCTTGCATTGCCTTTTTGGCCCCTTCATTAATAATTGCCAAAAAAATCAAAAATATTCAGTTTCTATTTGTCTTAGGTCTCCTTAGTTTGGGTAATCTTTTTATGCATTTTGCAGCTTTAGATATTCTTGACTTTGATTTCGCATCGAAGGGAGTTTACTTGGGTGTGAATCTTATACTGCTTATATTAATCATTATTAGCGGAAGAATCGTTCCTTTTTTCACCATGAATGCTATGCCTCATATTAAAATTAAAAAAAATGAAATTGTTGATTACTTAACCATCATTAGCGTTTGTGCATTTATCTTTTTAGATTTCTTTGAGAAAGAATCCGGTTACGCGGCATGGGCCGCACTATGTGCATTTGCGCTTAATTTTGTTCGCATGCTTGGTTGGAAGTCCTGGAAGCTAAAGGGGAGTCCTTTACTCTGGATACTTCACCTTGGATATCTATGGATTGTGATAGGTTTCCTTTTGGTCTTTTTGAGCGATAAGTTTGAATTATTACCACGCTCTGTTGCCATTCATGCTTTCACTACTGGGGCGATGGGAACCTTTATCATTGGTATGATGTCTCGAGTCTCCCTTGGTCATACTGGACGTCCGCTCAGGTTGACTAAGGGGTTTGTTATTTCATATTTCTTTATTACCTTGTCTGGAATTATTAGAGTCGGCTCCACTTTTTTCCCCGACCTCTATGCCGATGGCATTTTATTATCTGGATTCTGTTGGGTCTTAAGCTTCGTAATATTTTTAGCTTATTACTCTTCAATTCTTATTTCACCACGTCCTGACGGCAAACCAGGATAATTTAGGAATTTATGAAAATAGAAATCTGGTCCGATATTAATTGTCCTTTTTGTTACATTGGAAAACGTCATTTAGAAAAAGCCCTTCAGGCCTTCTCCGGGGAGGTTGAAATTGAATGGAAGAGTTTTGAACTTGATCCCATTTCCTATCCGCCTAAAGGTTCAGACCAGATGGAGCTGCTGGCGCGCAAATATGGCAAAGACAGAGCGTGGGCAGTGAAAATGAATGAGAACATGACCGCCATGGCACGGGAAGCCGGTTTAGAATTTCACATGGATAAAATCGTTCCTGCCAATTCATTTAATGCTCATCGCCTCATCCACCTGGCCAAGAAGCACCACCGGCAAAATGAAATGAAAGAGCGTTTGTTAGCAGCAAAATTTGTTGAGGGAATGGATATTGACGATCATGCTATCCTCACTCAGCTCGCCCAAGAATTAGCTCTGCCCAGCCAGGAAGTGGCGCACTTATTTGAAAGTGATGACTACGCTAAGGACGTCAGGGCCGATGAGGAGATGGCGAAAAAGCTGGGGATAAGCGGAGTTCCGTTCTTTGTTTTCGACCAAAAGGTCGCTCTCTCAGGGGCCCAGCCAGTTGAAGTGTTTCTTGAAGTACTCAACGAAAGAAAGTAAGATTTTCTTTATTGCAGGGAGATTATCATGGCCTGGCCCGTAACTTTACAAGCTGACAAGATCCTTCTTAGTGAAGGAGAAGAGTCCCATAGTATGTACCTTCTGCAGGAAGGACAGCTGATCGTGACTCGAAAAGACGGTGATAAAGAAGTCACCCTCGGTTATATCAATCCTGGTGAGATAGTGGGGGAACTTTCCTTCCTCGATCAAGAACCGCGAAGTGCTACAGTCCGGGCGGTCAAGGAATGCAAACTGGCCCAAATTCCTTTAAAAACAATTGACGAGATTTTTAAAAGTCAGCCACAGTGGCTTGAGGTTTTTATCAAAACCCTGGTGAAGCGTATTCGTCATGCAGATTCCCGGATCAAGGTTTAGTTATGTGGGGACAAACAGAAAAAGAAAATTGGTTCAAAGAGCAAACGATTAAGCGCTCTTACCTGAACGAAGTCGTAACTAAGATTAATAGTCTCAAAAACATACTAGAGGTCACGCAGTACGGCGCGCTCACGCTTGATCCCGCCAGCTATCCTGTATTTTTAGTTAAAACCAAAAATTTTGATCCGGCCAAAAAAACAGTCGTCATCACTGGTGGCGTGCACGGTTATGAAACTAGTGGTGTCCATGGGGCCCTGGCCTTTATGAGTGGTGAGGCCCAGAAATATACTGATTCATTTAATTTCATCTGTGCTCCGTGTATCAGCCCTTGGGCCTACGAGACAGTCAACCGTTGGAACAATTTAGCGATTGATCCCAACCGCTCTTTTTATCAGGATAGCCCTGCCGAAGAGTGCCGCTTGTTTTTAAAGGCCATGGCCGGGATTAAAGTCTTCGCGCATTTTGATCTGCATGAAACAACAGATACAGATAATACAGTTTTTAGACCGGCCCTGGAACAAAGAGACGGCAAACCTCAGGAGTTTTCAGAAATACCTGATGGCTTTTATGTCGTGGGAGATACTCGTAAGCCTCAAAAAGAATTTCAAAAAGCGGTCATCGCTTCAGTTCAAAAGGTCACCCACATTGCACCTGCGGACGCCCGAGGAATGATTATTGGAGTGCCCCTCGAAGATGAAGGTGTCATTAACTACGATATGAAAAAACTTTTCCTGTGCGGTGGTTTTTCCGATGCAGAGTATTCCACCACCACCGAAGTTTATCCTGATAGCCCCAAGGTCACGGATGACATCTGTAATATGGCCCAGGTTGCTGCCATCCGTGGTGGGTTGGAATATTTAAAATCTTAATCCATTTCATGGATATAATTTCGCATAAGTTACAATACGGTTTTCATCCGTTCTTCTATAAAGATGCTCTCTATTTAGTTGAGCTGTGTTTGTCATTCCCATTGAACCAACAACATGGGCCATAGCGGATAGTGTTTCACTATGAAAGTTTTTAACCCTCGAGCGCTTCGTTGGGACATGCAATCCAGCAAATAGATGTGGGTCTTGAGTCGCTACACCTGCAGGACAAGTATTATTATTACATCTCAATGCCTGAATACATCCCAAGGACAATAACATTGACCTTGCTGCATATGTAGCGTCAGCACCAAGGCAAAGTAGCTTCACAATATCAAATGCCGTGGTAATTTTTCCTGTTGCTAAAATTTTGATATTGTCTCTAAGACCAGCTTTTTTTAAGCAATCTACTACAAATACGAGAGCGTCTGTACCAGGCATCCCCATGTAATTGCTAAACTCAATAGGAGCTGCTCCTGTTCCTCCCTCTGATCCGTCGACGACGATATAATCCGGATATTGTTTTTCTTCTACCATGGCGGCAACAAGATCCTCGAATTCTGCAGGATGCCCAATACAAAGTTTTATACCGATGGGTTTGCCTTCAGAAAGTGTTCTAAGATTTGAAATAAAACCGAGCAAACTCTTAGGATCATTGAAGGCGGTGTGGGCCGGTGGAGAGATTATGTCTTTAGCTATTGGCACATTTCTAATTTCAGCAATTTCCTTGGTCACTTTTTTACCTGAAAGAATTCCACCGTGACCAGGCTTGGCCCCCTGTGAGAGTTTGACTTCGATCATTTTAACTTGAGGGATAAGGGCATTTTTCTTAAATAATTCCGGATCAAACTCACCTCGCATCGTTCGACAACCAAAGTAGCCAGTTCCAATTTGCCAGATTAAATCTCCACCAGGTTCTAAATGGTAAGGCGAGATTCCGCCTTCACCAGTGTTGTGTGCGAATTCACCGTCTTTGGCGCCTCCGTTTAAGGCAAGTATTGCGTTAGGCGAGAGTGAGCCAAAGCTCATCGCAGATATATTTAACAAGGATAATGAGTACGGTTGTTTGCAATGATGGCTACCAATGGTGACTCTCAAAGAAGCGGGATCAAGATGTTTTGGGTACATTGAATGAGTGATGAATTCATATCCTTGTGCGTATACATCGTGTTGGGTGCCGAATGGGACGGTATCTAAAACCTTTTTCGCTCTTTGGTAGACGATTGATCTCTGCTCTCGGCTGAATGGCTTTCCGTCGGTGTTTGATTCAATGAAATATTGACTAATCTCGGGACGAATAGATTCAAAAAGGTAACGAAGATGCCCAAAAACGGGAAAATTTGCTTTGATAGCATGGCGCTTTTGGTGGATATCTCTAAAACCCAGTAGAAAAAAAGGTATAAAGAAAATGAGAGAGTAGAGTCCACTTTCCCAGAAGAAATAAAATAGGATATTCAAGGTTAGAGCTAAAATGAATGCCAGAAAAAATTCTCTTCTCATTAAAGGTGCCACTTTCCATCGGCTTCAGGCTGATAGAGTACTTCGAGTATTTTTAGCGACTTTGTTTTACCGTCTGGAAACATCCAGTTGATTTGCTGATTTACTCTTAAACCGATGAGGGCAGATCCAAGGGACGCAAGGACGGAGATCTTTCCTTCTGAAAAGTTGGCGTCAGAGGGATAAACCAGGGTGATAACCATTTCTTTGTTGTCTTGGACGTTTAAAAATTTAATTTTCGAATTCATTGTGACCAGATCAGGTGGGACCTCATTGTCAGAGATGATTTTCGCCCTGTCGAGCTCAATGTCCAGGTTTTCATATTCTTGCGAATTTTGAAAACTCAGAACGTGTTTAATGCGTAATAAATCTTTTTCTGTCATCAAGATGATGTCATCATTCATGGGTACCTCTTAAATGTTGTAGGGTGAAAACTTTGAGACTGCCTAATGAATTAGGCAGCCTTTATTAGACTGTGGCCGTTTTGCGTGAAGAAATTTTGAGATCGATGTTGGTCTTTTGCATTTGGCATATAATAGCACAAAGGCTTGGAAAAACCAATAGAGGGATTTTATCCCTTGTCTGACCCTGAGTCTTTACGAAAGAATTATCAGATGGATGATTTAATTGATAAAATCTGGAAACTCTTTGATCCATTAGCTCCCACTAAGTTAAGTGATGTAAATCACACTAATTTTGAAAGGTTCAATCGTCAAGGTTTCTCGCTTGCCGCTGCCGAATTGGCAGAGCAGATTTATTTGGATAAGCATGCAGAGGTGTTTCGTTCAACAAAATATAGCATTCAACCAATTGAGGCCAAGAATAAATTATTGGCCTATCTAATTTCATACGCTAACACTGAGAATTATGTATTGGTGATTAGAGGCACCTCACCTAAGGAGTGGGAGAACTGGAAAATTAATCTTTACCCGGGGTGCAGATATTTCCTTTGGATTATTCATCTGCTCATTATTTGGATTCCTTTTCTGTATGTTACTACTCATTTGATTCCTTTTCCTAATACTGCTTTTTTGTTTGCCTTTCTTCTTTCAATCCCTTTCATGATTTTACTAAGTTTATCTAAATCTGTTATCCGTCCACTCGTTTTGAGCATCAGACACTCTGGGTTTTATTTTGCAGCAACAGAATTGATTGGAATACTTCCTGAAAACTTTGGCTCTAAAAATTTAATTATTGTTGGGCATAGTTTAGGTGGCGGTGTGGGGGAAGCAATGCTGTCTGAACTTAAAAAAGATACCACTCTCCATGGATTGAAAAAAGCTTTCTTCTTTAACAAGGCCACTTATCAAATTGATGGGCTTAATCCTGTCTACAGGAATGATGCAATTGACTGTCGGTTTAGCTTTGATCCGTTAACACTGTTTTCGATACTGACCATCTCTCCTCTCATCAAGGCGACAAATTTGTCTATGAGGCGCTCATGGGTCACCTCCGGCATCCAACTTTTGTCCATGCTGATATTTATTCTTGGATTATCATTTTTAATTAATCTTCCAAGAAGCTGGGACTCCTTACTGGAAATGAAAGTTATATTTATCGGCATCGGTACTATCCTGGCCTTTGGAGTGGCCTTCATTTGGCCCTTGTTAAATGCTCATGAAATGAAGGAAATCGTCAGGGCGCTTAGATAAAATATGAATGCTGAGCCTGTAAAAAATGCAGGGCCGCACCATTAAATGCCAAATGGTGGGATACTCCCCAGACCACTCACTCAAAGGCTGCACCATGAAAATTAAAGCACTTGCACTTCTCTGCCTCATCTCTTCAAACGCTTTTGCTGCTGATGAAGTCAAAATAAAAGACGTTAAAAAACTCATTACAGAAATAGGCCCTGAAAATACCTGCATGGATGAATATCTCAAGCGCAGAACAAACCTCATTATTCAGCTCTCGCTCACTCCGGTGACTGTAGTGGCCGGAACTTATGTTGGTGCGGTAGGAGTGGGATTGGCCGGTGTTGGACTGGCCTCTGCTTTGGCAGCTGACCAGCTGGTGGGATTCGCTTTCGGTTTGACTGCTGGTGCCCTTTCGGGGAGTGGTGGAACGATTTCTGCCTCAAGTCTCGCGGCAGTGCAACTGGGCGACATTGACCGAATCGTAAAGGCAGTGGCCGAGCAGCACTTAAATCAACCTGGTGAAAAATCTGCTAAACTCTACGCGAAGTACGCGAAAAAATCTGAAAATCCGGTGGATGAGCAAACCTTCTTTAGCACAATTCTTGAACTCGATAATTCTGGGAAACTATGTGACGGCTCGATGGTGAAAAAACCAAGAATCGGGTCAGGAAGAAGTTTGAAGCATAGACTTGCGCGCACAAAACAGTTGGCGGCAAATATTTAGGTCGGACTTTAGATCGAAAATGAAAAAATACTGCCGATTTGACTCATAAACCTACCAAGAAATGACAAATAAGTTTAAAGCTTTACTTCTAAGGCTTTGAATTTATTTGTCAAGCATATGCTCTTGAGTGCATATGCCTTTGGAGGTATAATGGGTCCGTGGAACGTTAAGCAAACGGAAGAATTTCAAGATTGGTTTGATGATGCCGATGAATTTCTTCAGGAAGACATAGTTGAACATGTAGAGATTTTAAAACAATTTGGCCCTAATCTCGGAAGGCCATATGTCGATACTTTGAAGGGGAGTAAACTTAAAAACCTTAAGGAATTGCGATTCAATAGTAGAGAAAAGGTAATTAGAGTTTTTTTATTTTTGATTCAGATAGAAATGCGGTTTTGTTAATTGGCGGAAATAAAGCAGGCAGCGGGAATAAAAATTTTTATGTCGCAATGATTGCATTAAGCGAAAAGATTTATCGCAAGCAGATTGAGAGGAAGAGAAAATGAAAAAGAATAACAAAAAACACGAGCCTGATTTTACATCTCATGCAAAAAAAACAATGGGTGAAGCTCGATATTCCAAGGCCGTAAAAAAGGGGCAAGACAAGGTTCATGCGCTTCGTTTGAAGATGGCCCGTGAATTTATTGGGTTGAATCAATCTGAGCTTAAGGGTCTGGCACAGTCTGAGGTATCAAAGATTGAAGGTCGTAAAGATTTGAAAATTTCGACTCTGGATAAATATGCCAAAGCCATGGGCATGAGAGTTAAGATTAGTTTGGTTTCTGATGATGATGAACTACCAATTGCAATTTACGGTTAATCTAAATTAGAAAGGCTCCCCGAAGGGAGCCTGAAAAAAATAATTAACGAACTCCAAAGACTGAGCGGTAACAACGGGCCGCGCTTTCTGAATTGTACATTCCAGAACAGCTCTGACCTAAGTAACCAAGTGACGGCAAACGGTTATTTCTAAGTGCAGATCCAAAACAAGATTGCTCTTCCTGCCAAGTTTTAGACAAGATACAAGCCTGGGCCGAAGCATGAATGGCAGAGTATTCATCGATGCTTTCACGAGGCGCTCTTCTCACTCCATCAATCAGGCATGATGCATTTTCTTGCCACGTTCTAGTAGAGGAACAAACTCGCGCCAGACCATTTAATGAATAACTATTGAGATTCAAAATCAAAGATTCAACCATCTTCGTTTGAACTTCAGAATTGTAAGAGCTACTTGAGAGATCCAGGATCAAGGAAATAGCATCAACTGAACCGTATGGATTCGGTTGTGGATGCGGTTGTGGATTTGGGTATGGATTTGGAGTAGGGCCGTAATCACCAGCGCGAACGCAATCCAGGGAGCCATTGGCGTATTGAGGATTGTTTGAGTAATCGAAGCGAATTGATTTACGGCACTCTTTCATGCCTTCGATACAAGAATTTGGGTCCCCGTATGCCGTGAATGAGCGAACCACACGACCAGAATTTTTCACCACCATATCAACATAACAAGTTTGTGAAAAAGCAGAGAGGCTCATAGTCGCTAAGGCCAATAGTGCAAATAATTTCATATCCCTCTCCTTTAAGAAGTTGTTCGCGTTTTGTCCGTCATGGATGATTGCTACACTCTTTATCTCAAGAATTATGCCAAGTTAGATAATTGTAAAATCAGTTAGAAGACGCCGCGCAAGGTGCGGATCGACTCGGGCCAGAGCTGCACCAGTTAACAAATTCTTCACTTGTCTGACCCCAATTTACTTTATCTAATGACTCTTATGAAATACCTACTAATCGTTTTACTAAGTTCTTTTATCACTCTCGCATCGGCCAGTTCTGTGGTTGTTGATGAATTCATACCTGAAGCTTCTGGTGTCTGCCGTATGGATGAGATGCTGGTGATCGGCGGAGATGAAGAGCCGAGTTCGCTTTGGGTTTTGAGTACCAAGCTTGAAAAACTAAAAGTAAATGGCGATTGGGATGATCTGGAAGGATTGGCGACGGCCAATACGACTCAGTTCTTTGCGATCACTTCTCATAGCCGTACCAAAAAAGGCAAAAGAAAACCTGAAAGAGAGCAGCTGATGCTCATGAATCTTTCCGGTAAAAAAATTGAAATGCAGCAGTCCTGGTCATTGCGCGAGCAGATTCTTGCTCAGCTGGAAAAGTCTCACGGGCGTGAACTTGATATGAAACAAGTTGAAGCAGGCTCACCGGATGATGGCGGTCTTAACATTGAAGGCCTGGCCTTAAATGCTGGACATCTTTATTTAGGGCTCAGATCTCCCGTGACTTCAAAAGGTGAAGCCTTGATCGTTGTGATCCAAAATGCTGAGGCACTTTTGACTGGCGCTGCTCCGGTTTTCGGTGAAGTCATCACTGCCCGTCTTGGCGGCAATGGCATTCGAAGCCTTGATTCCAAGGGAGCAGGACTTTTAGTTTTAAGCGGATCGACAGATGATACAGATAAAGAATTCGGCCTTGATCATTTGGTCTTGGGTACGAGAGCGGTACAAAATTTTGAAGTCTTGGGATTTGAAGATTTACTTCGCCCCGAGGGAGTAGTCGCTGAAAAAGACGGCTCCGTGACTTTGGTTCAGGACTTTAAAGAGCCCCAAGCTCAGGACATTATTGTTCGCTTGCGGTAGAAAGAGCATAGTGTAGAAAAATTTTAAAATACCGATATTTATGTTAGAATATTTTAAATATCGCTGTTTAATGTGAGGTTTTTTTATGAATGCTGAAATTTTTTATGGATCTTCCGATTCCCAGGTGTCCCAGGGCATATCTAAGCTATTGAAATCAGGAGAGGCGAGGAAGATCGCGCCCCGAATCTACACAAATAATCTCACATTAAGTCCTGAGGCCCTGATCCAGAAGCACATTCTAGATATAGTGGAGCATTTTTATCCGGGCTCGGTACTGGTGCATCGATCGGCTTTTGAGATCAGGCCGAAAGCGGGTCTGATGGTTTTGAGTGGCAAGAAGCGCTCTAAAATTGAGTTACCCGGAGTCACGCTGTATTTTGTTGGAGAAGAAGGGCCACACCCAAAAGATCTGCCCTTCATGGGACTCTTTATAGCCCACGAGGCACGTGCTTTTCTGGAGAATCTGACCAGATCAAGAAAGGTCGATGGAGAGATTAGTAAAAATCTCGCACGCGAGGAGCTGGAAACAAGACTCTTAAAAAAACTCGAGGCCGGTGGAGAGCAAGCACTGAATACGATTCGTGATGAGGCCCGTGCCTATTCCAAACAGGCAGGAATGGAAGCTGAATTTGAAGATCTTAATAAAATGATTGGCGCACTTCTGGGGACTAAAGATTCAGGTGTGCTATCTGGCGCAAGACCAAAGGCGTTTGCACAAGGACAGGATTTTGATGAGGAGCGGATGAAGCTTTTCACGGATTTTTTTATCACTCTCAAAGACTGGCCGACTAAAAATACTCCCGATGTCAAAATGAAGAAGCCTGAACATTTCAGGAATAAAGCATTTTTTGAAAGTTACTTTTCAAACTATATCGAGGGAACAGAATTTGAGATTGAGGAAGCCGAAGAAATTGTTTTTGATAAAAAAGAAACAGACCGGCCCAAAGATGCTCATGACATTCTCGGAACGTTTGAGATTGTTTCTGATGCAGGGGAGATGCGAAGAGTCCCCGGTGATGCAGAAGAGTTTTTAAATATTTTAAAGGCACGCCACTTAAAGTTGATGGCGTATAGACCAGAAGTTTTGCCCGGAGAGTGGAAGCAGAAAAATAACCGTGCCGGTAATACACACTTTGTGGAGTTCGAAAAAGTGGAGGCCACTTTAAGACGGGCCTTTTCCTTGCTTCCAGGTCTCGCACCAGGTCTGCCCAGAGCGGCCTATATCATGTTCGTGGTTTCGGAAGTGCATCCATTTGTGGATGGTAATGGAAGGATCGCTAGAATCATGATGAACGCCGAGCTAGAGGCCCATGGTCTGGGAAGTATCATTATTCCTAATAGTTTTCGGGAAGATTATCTGCTCTCGCTCAAGGCCATCAGTAAACAGCAGAGATTTGCGCCCTATCTTAAAATGCTCGAGAGAGCACTTAAGTTTTCCAATATGATAGACTTCAGTAACTATCAAAAGGCACTTGCTGAAATTCGCGAAAGAAATTGGTTTTTGCTTCCGAATGAAGGCAAGATTATAGATGTATGAAATTCAACAAAGGTGTTTTGCGTGAATGAAGATTTTTGGATCAATAAATGGCAGAAAGGCGAAATTGGTTTTCACCAGGCGAAGTATCACTCCGCCGTTGAAAAATTCGCCGCTCGCTTCACCCTCGGTACGGTCTTAGTCCCACTTTGTGGCAAAACACTGGATATGCTTTATTTTTCTTCGCTGGGTCACTCTGTGATTGGTGTTGAGCTGAGCCCCATCGCTTGCCGTGATTTTTTTGTAGAGAATGGCATTCAGTTTACTGAGAAATCTCTCAAAGACTTTGTGGTTTTTGAATCTGAAGATATTACCTTATGGTGCGGGGATTTTTTCAAACTCCCGCAAGACGTTTGGAATTCTGTGACAGGGATCTATGACCGCGCGGCCTTGGTTGCCCTTCCTGAAGACATTCGCCAGCAGTACGGCGCCGAAATTACCAAGCGCAGTGGGACAGTTGAGATTTTACTTGTTTCCTTCGAATATCCTCAAGGCTCTATTCAGGGGCCGCCTTTTTCAGTGCCTGAAGCGGAAATTAAAAAGGTCTATCAGGGATTTGAAATACAGAAAATTCAATCCGAGCAGGAAGAAGTTCGCTCGACTGTGGTGACTGAATCTGTGTATTGGCTTTCAAAGACAAAAAAAGACTAATTCACTGGCCACTGCCCACTGATCAATTTTTAGCTCATAGTTTTTTTCAACTACGTTGCGTTTAATTTTAAGAGTGGGTGTGAGAAATCCGTTAGCAATACTCCAATCGTCCTTTAAAATGACAATCCGGTCGAGGCGCTCATGGGCCTCAACTTTTTTGTTAATAAATTTCATCAGCTCCGAAATATTTTCGTGCACATTTCCCTCGGCAGCTTCTTTGCCTATCTGCGAGAGAATAACCAGCGCAATGGGCTGGGTGAGTCCTGCACCTAGAACACAAACCTGCTCCACCATTTCACTGGCCACAAAAAACTCTTCGAGATGAGCAGGGGCGATGTATTTACCCTTGGAAGTTTTGAACAGATCTTTCACCCGACCGGTGATTTTAAGGTATCCCTCCTGATCCAGAACACCTTTGTCCCCAGTGTGGAGCCATCCCTCAGAATCAATGACCTCGGCGGTTTTTTCTGGTTCACGGTAGTAACCCAACATATTGGCCTCAGACTTTGAGAGGATCTCACCATCTTGGGCAATTTTAATTTGAGTATTGGGCCAGATGGTTCCCACAGTTCCGTAGCGAATTTTTCCCGGTAAATTAAAGGAGGAGACGCCAAAATTTTCCGTCATACCGTAAACTTCTTCGATCGCCACTCCTAGATGATCAAACCAAACCAGCAGATCTCTAGGCATAGCTGCTGCACCAGTGATGGCAAAGCGTACTTGATCTAGTCCCATTTCTTTTTTTATTTTGTTTCTCACCACCGTATTCAAAAGTGGAACCCAGAGCAGGCGATTGAGTTTCTTCTGAGGCATTTTGTGTAAGACACCTTGTTGAAACTTGAGCCAGATACGAGGCACGGCGAGAAAGATTGTCGGCCTGACTTCTTTTAGATTGCGCTTAAAACTTTCAATGGACTCGGCAAAAGAGATCGAGCCTCCACAGTAAAGTGAACCTAATTCAATCAAGAGGCGCTCGGCCACGTGAGAGAGAGGAAGATAAGAGAAAAAACGATCGCGCGAATTAATATCGATGAGTTTCATCGCTTGCCGCATATGGGCCGAAAGACTTTTAAAAGTATGGACAACACCTTTAGGCTGACCTGTGGTTCCTGAAGTATAGATGATGGTGGCGACTTGTTCTGGATCGGGACGAAAGTCAGTGCTGAGAGGTTTGGCCCCACCGATAAACGATTCCCAGCTTTGTGACATCTCATTGTGCCAGAAAGGAAAAGAGACGACTTTAATTCCTTCTGGTACTGCCTTCTGCTGCTTGTCCCACTCTTCGAGTTTACCTGCGATCAAAACCTTGGCGCCGCAGTGGCGGAGCACATACTCCATAGATTCAGGATTGAGAGTTGGATAAAGAGGAACGGAAACGTGGCCCGCCATCCAAATGCCTAGATCAGCAATAATCCAGTGAGCGCAGTTCTTGGAAAGAATAGCGATGCTACTTTGCGGAGGAAGATTTAAATTTAAAAGTGCTTGGGCAAATTTGCGCGCTTCAATTCCTACTTGTTCCCAGGAATATTCAATCCACGCTCCCTCAATGGGCTGGCGCAGATAAGTCTGCTGGGCGAGTTGTTTTTCAAACTGGTAAAACATATCAAGAGGGAATAGAATCTTTTCCATATAGTAAGATTATAGCGAAGAGGATCTCTTTATGCGCAGTCCTAAGTTATCACTGTTAAAAAACCTTGGTATCTCGCTGCTTAATCTCAGGAAAGAGCGAAAAAAATTTCAACTGGAATCTCTTCCTCCAATCGAAATCAACGCAGCACTGAGCTATTCTCCCCAAGAGCTTAAGCGTTTTAATCAAATGGTAAACTGGCGGGGAGAACAAATTCCTCCCACCTTTCCTTATGCCCTTTTGACTCATCTGCATTTTGAACTGGTTAATCATCGCAACTTTCCTTTCTCTCCCTATGGACTGATTCATAAGAGAGAAGAGATTGAAGTGAGCTCACCTTTGAAGGCAGGGGCCTGGCACATGCGCTGCCGGATTGATCGCTTTCGTAAAGTTGAGCGCGGATATGAAATGGATCTCATCAGTGAGCTTACGATTGATGGCAAAGTTTGCTGGAAAAGTATCACGACAGCGTTTAAGAAAACTGAAGCCGGACTTTCCCTAAAAAAACATGAAGCGATCCAAGTGGAGAGTGATACACGGTGGAACATTCCGGGCCATCAGGGACTCGCCTATGGACTGGTGTCCAACAATATTGATCCGATCCACATTTCTGCGCCCACCGCCAAAATGATGGGACACAAGCGCGCCATTATTCATGGCATGTGGTCAGTGGCACGAGGTCTTTCTGAATGGGGGGATTTAAATTATCCGCTTAGGATTAGTATCAAGTTCATCTCTCCAGTTTATATACCGACGGAAGTTCTTTATGTGAAAGATGAAAAAGGATTCGGGGTGTATTCGGGAGACGGGAAAAGAGTTCATCTTCAGGCGGAGGTATGCGTCACATGACAATGGTCATCTTATTGATGAGATTTGTTTGATATTCTTTTTGTCAATCAAGGGGAATACCATGAGTGCAATTGATATTGTCGTTTTGGGTGCAGGAGTCTCAGGTCATACTGCCGCCATGTATGCCAAACGTTATTTAGGTGAAGACGCCAATATCACAGTTATTAGCCCTGAAGAAAAATACAATTGGATTCCTTCTAATATTTGGGTCGGGGTGGGGCAGATGGAGGCGGCGGATGTGTTGATCCCTCTTGCTCCTGTCTATCAAAAACATCAAGTCACTTTTCATCAAGGTCGAGCGATAGAACTCTACCCGGAAGGAAAACTTTCTAATCCAAAACCATCTGTGGTTTATGAATCAACAACGCCTAGTTCTCTTGGTGAGAAAAAAGAAATTCATTACGACTTTTTAATTAATGCCACCGGCCCCAAACTTAATTTTGCTGCCACTCCAGGACTCGGCCCCGAGGGCTTTAGTGTTTCTGTCTGTACTGCAGGTCACGCGACTGAAGCTGCTCATCAGTTAGAGTCAGTCATTAAAGAGATGAAGCAGGGAAGTAAAAAAACTCTGGTGGTTGGAACGGGCCATGGGACATGCACCTGTGAGGGAGCGGCCTTTGAATATGTTTTTAATGTGGATACAGAGCTGCGCCGCCAAGGCGTTCGGGAAAATGCTGAACTTATCTTTATTACCAATGAAGCCGAGCTAGGTGACTTTGGTGTTGATGGTATCCAGCTAGACGTGAGTGGTTATATCACTCCTTCAAAAATTATGGCGGATTCACTTTTTCTTGAAAAAGATATCAAGTCCATTCTTGGAGCACATGTTGAGCGGCTGGAGAAAAATAAAGTCTTCTATGTCGACTTGTCCGGTAAGAAGGGTGAGATTCATTTTGATTTTGCCATGCTGCTGCCTCCCTTTAAAGGTCACCGCTTAAAATCTTTTAATCATCAGGGGGAGGACATCACAGATAAACTTTTCACTCCCGCCGATTTCATGCGGGTAGACGCTGACTATACCGCCAAGGAATACGGGGACTGGAAACCAGAAGACTGGCCTCGCCACTATCAAAGTCCTTATTACAAAAATTTATTTGCTGTAGGAATTGCTTTTGCGCCTCCTCATCAAATTTCTCGGCCCCGTAAAAACCCTGAAGGCATTTTGATTACGCCGGCTCCACCACGCACGGGGATGCCTTCGGCGATCATGGGTAGAGTAGTAGCAGAAAACATCGCCCATCAAGTGAAGACAGGTAAATTGGGGCAGAAGACGGCTTCCATGAGCGAAATGGGTGCGGCCTGTATCGCTTCCATTGGGACTGGTTTTAAAAAGGGAGCAGCTGTTTCCATTACCATGTGTCCCATTGTGCCCGACTACAAGAAGTATCCGGGCAACGGCCGGGATGCAAAATTAACTTTTGGTGAAGTCGGGCGCTCAGGGCATTGGATGAAAAAAATGTTGCACTACTTGTTTATTTACAAAGCAAAAGGGAGTCCATTCTGGTGGGTCATTCCGGAATAGGAGTTAAATATGGACAACAAAAATATCATGCGACCCAACAAGAGAACACTATTTCTGCGCTACTTTCTTCCTTGGCAAATTTATCGATTTATCGTGATCAATATAAAAATGCTTCGGATGATGGCCAGAGGGCATTAAACAACTGTGGATTGGCCACTCCCTTGCAACTTCATCTCTGAGAATTTTTTTTCAAGGAGGACGCCATGGATATTAATAATCAACCAAATCAGGAAAAATCTAAGTACGAACTTAAAGAATTTATAGGGGCCGATCAATTCAAAGGACTCCTCAGAGAGTGGCTAGAGGCGATGGATGAAGGAGAAGACTTAGTTGTGAACGTCAAAGGACAGGAATGTAAAATTCCCAAAGAAGCCTTTCTTACGGGGAAATTTCGGTCTGAATTTGAAATTGATAAAGGTGAGTACGAATTCGAATTACAATTAAAGTGGAGAAATGTGGACTCAAATACCGAGCAATAAGCCTAAAAAAATGACTAAACCTCTTTGATTTATTTGCCGATAAGCCTCATGTGAAAGCAGCTATTGTTATGTTCTTATTTATTACGAGCTCGGCCTGGTCCTCTCCCTGCGGGAAAGAGGGCACGATAGAGGAGCGGATGAAAAACTGCAATTCGGCCAAAGGTGAGTTTGCCCTGGTAGCTCGCAGTGAGCTGGGAGTTGAGATTTATAAGGATCTCAAAACCGGACTTCTGTGGGGAGATCGCATCACGACGGACTTCAATCACTATGGTTCTCCTAAAGCATGTACCAACGACTTAACAGAGGCCAAACTTCTACCAGATGTGAAGTGGCGACTGCCTACCATTAATGAGTTTGAAGCGGCGGCTTCCCATGGCATGAAGGACTCACTTCCCCATATGTTTCACGCTTTCTGGACGTCAACACCAATCAAATCAAGATCAAAATCCAGACGAAGACGTATGGCCCAGCCGGCCCAAGCCTATATTTGGGATGGGATGGAGCAAAGATCCGACGTAGGTGATCTAAAAGACGCGGCTTCAGTCCGTTGTGTGGGTAGGTAATCTTTATAGTCTTCAGCGGCCAGTCAGCATAAGCTGATAGAATCCCCCTAATGAAATTCCTCTGGTCCACCCTGTTACTCCTTGCTTGCGCTGGCGTGAATGCCCAGTCCATTTTTATTCCCGAAAATGGGAACTATAAATACGAACTAAAGGACATTGCCCAGGAATTTAACAACCAAAACATAACGTATATTACCCTGGATCAAACGAGACTCAGTAAGGTTTTGGTTTATAAGCTAGACTCCAAAAGAAATGAGTATCAGATAAAGAATTGGTACCAATATGACTGGTTTCTTATGCAGGACTGGTTTCATTTTGATGTCGAATCATTTGTGAAGTCTCAAAGCAAATCAACCTTTAATGACGCCAAAAGAAAGCAGTATTCAGCATTTGCATTTGATCACAAAAAGTTTTTCCACGCCAAAACCGTGCCAGCGATGAAAGAGTGGGGTGGCCTGACTCATCCTCCAATAAAGAAGCTGGATCTTCCCCTTGAGCGATATGATTCACAGTTTGCTCCAATTGATTACGCTACTATTTCTAGCCCATACTTTTCAGCAAACCTTCAAAATGAAATTGATAGGGCTTCACAGTCTGAGTTAACATTTGGGAATATCGTATTGCCTCTCGCTGATAACGAAGCCTATCAAAAGAAAAAGTTGCTCATCCAAAATGCCAGAGAGTCCATTCTGTTTTCATCTCTGGTTTTTGTATGCGATAAAAGTGGGAGAGAAATCGCCGACCTATTGATAAAGAAGCATCTTGAAGGTGTAGACGTTCAAGTGATGACGGACAAAGTTATCAACAAAACGCTGGCGAATCTGGAATGCATTCAATCAATGAGAGCGGCAGGAATTGATGTCGTGTTGACGAAGGATTTCTTTAAACACAAAAGAAACGCAATCTATCATACAAAAACGTTGATTACTGATTTTAGTGAAGCCATCGCAGGTGGCCAGAATATGGTGGACGCAGATAATCTGTCGCGTGGAACTGATTTCATGAATAGAGATGTGGACCTCTACATGAAAGGTCCAATGGTTAATGATGTCTCTCGTCAGTTTATTGAAAACTGGGAATATCAATCAACCTTAAATAAAAAGATTATTCCACTTACTCATTATAAGGCCATAATTGAAAAGAAAATGGTGCTTGAGAAAAGTCTTGGTCTTAGAGGCAAAGACTTTTATGGAAAAATCCTGGGAGATACAAAAACCAGAATGAACGGGGTTTGTCGTTTTATCAAACAGGCCCCCTATGAGGATCGCCACACCATCGGTAAGGCGTATTTAAAAATTCTGGAACACGTACAAAACCACCTGGTCATAACAGATCCTGCCAAGTCTGACAGCTACGTTTCCAAGCGCTCAGACGCCGCCCTCATTAATCGGTTTGATAATTACCAAATGTTTAATGAGCTCCATACAAGTGTACAAAATCTGGCGAAAAAAGGCCTGAGCCTTGACTACATCACAACCAATATCAATATGGCCGGGAATGAACATGTGGCCATGATGAATGAGAGAATAAGAAACCAGCTTCGTGACAATAAAAAGCTTCGTGCTGACTGGTCTTATTTGCAAATTAATCTTGCCAATAATTTTTTTGGTAAGCCTCATTATGAGAATTTAATGAAAGATTGGATGCCTTTTGAGAATGTCCACATTTGGACTCACATGAGTTTTATGCATTCGAAGATTTTTTATTTTGACCGAGTTCTTGCTTCTGTAGGGAGTTATAATTTCCATCACAATTCAACAGATCATGCCTACGAATCTACTGCCATCTGTCTTGATGAAAACCTGAATAGAGAACTTGATAAGATACTGGTTAAGGACATGGCCAATTCAATTCCGCTTATTTTTTCAAAGCCCCTTTAAACAGTTTGGCCGGTTGTGAACGATCATCAGCATCGGTTACCACGTAGAAATTCTCATCGTCTGCGCAAAGACCTTCTGGTTTAGATTTCAAATCCAGGGCTTCAAGCCTCAGAAGATTCCCTTTGAGGTCCATCGTCCCCAGAACGGAGCCCTTAAACTCACCATCTAAATAAGTGGATTCACAATCTTCGGCGACCGCTAAAAAATGGATTTTATCTTTGGAAATTGTGGCATCAGTGAAACTTAAATTTGCGCCATTTTGTTTACCTAACTCGTAGTGTTTTACAAACGAGATGGTGATTTTATCCTGCAGCAGATCTTTGTAGTTAACGTTAACAGTGCCGTTTTGATGTTTTTTGCCATTTCCCCTCTGGAAAAGACGAAGCCATTCATCAACGATGACCGCCCCTTCAATATTTAACTCGGAGAAAGTTTTTCTGAGTTCAGAATACAGGCGGCCGAAATCCACCAGCTTTATTTCGGACCCATCGGTTTTAATCAATACACCAGTGCAGCGGTTCTTTTCTGAGCCGGAAGGAATGCACAGCAGATCTCCAGAGGGCAAGAGCACCATTGATTCCAGATCTGGTTTGGTTTGTTTTCTTAGCTTTTTTTCTTCGGCCAATGCCCCAGAAAAGAGCGTGATGGTTTTACCTTGCTCTGGATTGTTTTTATCGACTACCACGGCGAAAAGTTCATCATCGGCGACCAGATAGAACTGATCGTTATTCAGGACTAAGCCGCTGGCAGCAGAAACAAAGGGATCAGTGAATGTGTGAAGCTTGGTTAGTTTAATCATGTGTTTTTTACCATGGAAGATTCTCGCCCTGATAATTTTTAAAGCAGCCGGATTGTGCCAGAGTGATCTTTTCAATCTCCTGCCAAATCCCATCGGCCGATTGTTCGACCGTCACGGGAGCCTCTTCACCACCCATGCTGGTTTGAACCCAACCCGGATGAATCGCCATACAGGTCAGCCATTTGTGCTCAAGGCTCAGACATTTATGGATCATATTCAAAGCTGTTTTGGAAGTGCGGTAGGCGCATGAGCCGCCTGACGTATTATCTTCGATAGATCCCATGAGTGAAGTGATGTGAATCACCTTTGGCGAATGGGCGGGTTTCAGTTTTGGCACCAGAGCTTGTGTCACCATGAAGGGAATGTAAGCATTCACCTCAAAGCTTTTCATGAAAGCTTCTTTGGTCGATTCTTTTTCATAGATTCCGGCATTGTTGATCAGGATATCCAGGTGAGCGCAGTTGACGAGCGCCTTGGAGAGTTTTTCTGCTGCGTTTTCTTCTTTGAGCTCGAGTTTGATGACGGTCAATCGGTTATGCTTTTTTTGAAGTTGCATCAGAGCATGGGATTCTTCCGGGTGGCGGGCGACACCAAAGACGTGGTGACCTTTTTGTAAGGCTTCATCAGTCAAGGCCAGACCAATACCTTTTGAGACACCAGTTATAAGTATGTTCATGTGAGCCTCTCCAGTTAATCGACTTTAATTCCTGCATCTTTAAGTTCATCTTTAATGCCCCATATTTTCTTGAGCAAACGGGGAGAATGGGATCCCAGGTAGGCCATAACCATAAATTTGATAAACCTGCCAGCAAAGATGGTCGCTGCTAATTTATAAAGGGGAGTATTGGCCAAGGCAGCGAGAATAACAACCGGCTGCTGCATAATGGGGCTCGCTCCAATCGCGAAGACCACTAGCAGGCCGTACTGATCAAAAAATTTTTCAGTGTGAAGCCACATCGCAGTGGTATTGATTCCTGGATAAAATTCCAGAATCCAGGGAAGGCCCTGATGTTCAACTACTGCGCTCAAGGCAACCGCACCGATGGTTGAACCAATGGAAACACTGATGGCAAAAATCGCCCAACGTTTTGGGATAAGCATGGAGCTTGCAATCAAAATCCCGTCATTGGGAATAATGATGATCAGATTATCCAAAGCTGCCAGCAAACCGATTAATGGTGGGTACCATAATCGGTCTGCAAATTGCTCCAATTTTTGAACATAGGTTCTTATTTTGGCATGCAATTTGTCCGTTATTTTCATCGGACAATTATAGCTCAATTATCCATTGTGTGTTCGTTTTCTTTCCTCAATTCTTGCTACGTACCAAGAGCTTAATCCGGCCGTGACTAGGATCGCCATGATGACTAATAACGAAACAGAACTTGATATTTTATAGATATCAATGAGTAGCATCTTGATGCCAATAAAACCCAGAATCGCCGCCAGACCCGGTTTGAGGTAACGGAGTTTTGCAACCCAGTCGGCCAAAACAAAATACAGTGCGCGCAAACCTAGAATCGCCAGAATATTTGAGGCGAAGGCGACAAAGGCATCCTGAGTCACCGCAAATACCGCAGGAATTGAATCAACTGCAAAGATGAGATCGGTGACTTCGATAACTGCCAAGGCCAAAAAGAGAGGTGTGGCCTTGCGGATTCCATTTTCAATCACAAAAAAACGATTTCCACTGATGGTCGTGGTGGTCGGGATGAAGCGCTTTAAAAGACGAGTCGACCAACTTTCCTGAACGTCCGCCTTCTCATCACTTTCAGTGAGAAATTTAATCGCCGTGACGACCAGAATTGCGCCGAAGACATAGAGAATCCAGTGGAAGTGATGGAGCAGTTGAGCACCAATCAGAATGAAAATGGCACGCAAAACGATGGCACCGAGGACACCGTAAAAAAGAACACGATGCTGATACTGAGCAGGTATTTTGAAAGCACTGAAGACTAGAAGAATAACAAAAAGATTATCTACACTCAGACTTTTTTCAATTAAGTAGCCGGTCAAGAATTCTGTTCCAAGCTCTTTACCGTAGGACATGGCGAACCAGGCATTAAAGGAAAGGGCCACAGTCATCCAAAGCCCACTTTCCAGTAAAGCTGACTTGCGGCTCATTTTGTGGCCGGCCTTACCAAAGAGACTTAAATCAATCATCAGCAGTACAAAGACGCCGATACAAAAACCGATCCAAAGTGAACTGGGTACTACTGAGACTTCTGATACAAATTGGTTCATACATTATTCCTAAGCTTGTTAATTCTTTCTTCCAATGGAGGATGAGTTGAAAATAGTTTTGTGAATCTGCCCGGACGACTGGAGATTTTAAGTGAAGTGAATGCCGGTTGTGCAGATGGGTCTACGTTATCAAAGGTGCGTTTTAAACCTTCCAGGGCCTGAATCATATTTTCCCGTCCCGCCAGGCGAGCTCCGCCCGTGTCGGCACGGAATTCGCGGTACCGTGAGAACCACGCCACCACAACAGAACCCATAACCATGAAAACCATTTCAAGTACAAACTGAACGATATAAAAAGAAGCGGGTGTTCCCTGGCGCTCTTCACTGCTTTCACCGCGGTTCATGGTTAAAGCAAAAGCGATAACACGAGCAAGGAACATGACAAATGCGTTCACTACACCCTGGACTAAGGTCATGGTTACCATGTCACCATTAGCAATGTGGGCCACTTCATGTCCGATCACACCTTTGATTTCTGCCGGACGCATGCGGTTTAAAAGACCCGTTGAAACGGCGACCAGGGAGCGTGATTTGGAGGGGCCGGTGGCAAAAGCATTTATTTCAGGTGAATCATAAACTCCCACTTCAGGCATCGCCGGTAAGTGAGCAGCTCGGGAAAGTTCGTGAACCATTTGCACTAACTCGCGCATTTGCGGGTCAGCTGAATTGGGATCAACTAGTTTCACTCCCATGGTCCATTTCGCCATCATCCGCGACAGGCCCAGAGAAATGAAAGCTCCACCCATCCCCCAGATTAAACAGAAAATGATAAGCGATTCATAATCAAGTCCGTAGGCGGTAATGTAGGGTTTTACTCCCAATACGTTGAGAATAATTGAGATGGTTAATACCACCAGGGCATTGACTGCCAGAAATAAACCGATGCGCTTGAATGCCGCCATAACAAACTCCTTTAGAGAATGCTTAAGTATAGTGGCAGTTCATAATATATAAAAATCGATAATATTTATGGTTTGATTCGCTTTAAGTGATGAATGACTGGCACTGTTTTTGCTTTTTAAATCTTGTCTGCCTAATCAGGAGGATTTTATGCAAAAAAAAGTGTTAATAGTGGTTACTAGCAATGATCAACTTGGTAACTCCGGTAAAACGGGTTGGTATTTGTCGGAAGTGAGTCACGTTTATTATCCTTTAAAAGAGGCGGGATTCTCCATTGATTTTGCCAGTCCTAAAGGTGGGGTTGCGCCACTGGAGCTGGCGAGTTTAAAACTAGAAGATCCCATCAACAAACGCTTTGTGAATGAATTAAAAATTAAAAATGGTATTTCAACCATTTCACTGAGAAGTATTGATCCCAATAACTATTCAGTGATCTTTTTTGCTGGAGGCCACGGGACCATGTGGGATTTTCCGGATGATGAGAATATTCAGCGAATCACTCCTGCGATTTATGAGAAGGGGGGAATTGTCGCGGCCGTTTGTCACGGTCCCTCTGCCTTGGTGAATATAAAACTTTCCGATGGAAAATATTTAGTAGAAGGGAGAGAAGTGAACTCGTTTACGAATCTAGAGGAAAAAGAAGTGGGCAAAGAAGATGTTGTTCCTTTCTTACTTGAATCAAAATTAAGAGAGAGAGGGGCGAAGTTCCTTTCATCTGAGAACTGGCAAAAAAAAGTGGTTGTCTATGAGCGGCTGGTAACAGGACAAAATCCCCAGTCAGCAGGACCTGTGGGAAAGGCAATTGTGGAAGAGTTTCACAGAATCAACGAAGATTTGAGATATCAGTCTGAGGACGTTGACCCGAGTGAGCTGTGGCCATTTTAATATCCTGAGCGATCTCGGGAAACTCCCCGCGCTTGAAATAATGGCCCCGATCGCTAAAGGTTCTAAGTTCTGCTTGAAGGCGCGTTTGATAAATGAGCGCGTGGGCGTAGGGTACTTCGACGTCGTCCAGGCTGTGATAGAGAAAAATATTTTCTATGTTTCTTAAAGCTGAAAAATCGGCCGGTGTTTCAAACCCCTTAACGGTATTAAAAGGTGCTGCGACTATAAAAAGGCCCGAAATTTTCTGGGTCAATTTTTCTTCGGTCAGGTACTTAACTAAAAAAGCTCCACCCAAAGAGTGACCTACAAATGTCACTTCGCCGCGAACTTTGGCGACGTATTTATCCATGAGAATTTTCCATTCTGCATATGAGGGTTTTGTCAGTGAAGGCATCTCTGGTCTTAGGATTTTATACTGATCACCTAAAAGGGAAGGAAGCTTGGCCTGCCAGTCACCGGTGCCGTCCGCCAGTGAGCGGTAATGTTTGGGACCTGCGCCGTGAATGAGGATGAGATTTTTTTTGAGATTTTCCACCTAGCACTATTATCGACCTTATCAGTAGGCCTCTCAAGGTGGGCAATTCTTCCCTGAGGGAACTTAAAATAGTCAAAAACTGCTTATGTTTCGTTAAAGGTTACCGATATAGCTATGCAACAATAAACAAAGATGGTTTTAATGAATTTTTTGGTCCTCCTTCTGCTAGCAACATCAATCCCTGCCTTCGCTCAGAAGGGCAAAGACTTTGTAGAGAGTTTTGCTAAGGCATCTGCTGAGAATGTTCCTGGCCAGAACGGAATAATGTACAGTTTTGGTTTTGTTGATGATGGTGATCCTACCATCGCAGTGAATTTTACGCCGAAAAAAATCATGCCAGTTAAGAACATTGCCAAACTCCCTGTCGAATTGCAGAACAAACTCAAGATCAAGCCGAACGATGGTAAAGAGTATTATTTTGTTAACTACCTGGAAGAGGCGAATTTAACCAACGCCAGCGGGAAAGAGTTTAAGGGGTTAGCCTCGGTTTCTCGAATGATTAGAAAAAATCCTTCTACTAACGAAGTTGAATTTATGTACCCAAATGGTGACTGGCATAAGGTGCTCTCTTCGAGTGCTACCATTCAAAATGAAAGCGGAGAATTAAATCAGTCCGTCATTGATGCAAAACTGACTCCGCTTGCAGATGCAGGTGTACGTCCGGCAGAGTTAGGTTCATTATTGAAAGATCCTGAACTTGTTTGTAAGTGGGTAGGAGTACCAAAGCCGATCAAAGTGAGTACAGGAAAGTTTGATAAAAAATATTTTTGTAGATCCCAAGTGGAGTGTTCTGGCCAATTCAGCCTAAATGATATGGAATTAGATCCAGGCTCTTATGATGTAAGTTGTGTTAATGATAAGAACGACTGTACATCATTTACCAAGTGTATGAATTATGTTGAGGATGATGACTTCGAGAAACTGAAAAAGAGTATGCCAGCATCGAGCACGCAACAGTAGGTTTAGTAATGAGACGATTAATCATGATTTTATGTTTGGCGGGGCTCCCACAAGTTGGGAGCGCTACTATAACGAAATCAGGGATTCCTGATTTGCCCCATGTAAACCTCGATTCGAATGTCACAACCGCCATTGAGTCCTATCTGGAAAGACATGGTCGCAGCCCCAAGCTGTACTCTATGACTTACGTTTGTCAGAGAAAGGGGAGACAGACCCACTGCTCAGTTGTCGAATTGAACAGCAATGAGAAAATCACCATCCTGAATAAAGCTTCAGATAAATAATCCCCAATCCTTTTAAGAATTCGTTAACAATAAAATCAAGAACCTGTGATTTTTATCTAAATCTCAACCCAAGAAAGCCGATTAGTCTGAGTCAGAATTTCCTAAAAGGTTGCTAAATGATCCTGAGAATTTGTGTTGTCCTCATTAGCTTAATCACATCGGCCGGAGTTTATGCAGGTGTTACTGCCACTCCCGTACCCTTCATCCACGCTTGTGAGAATCTCCTTACTTTAATTAATAAACAGAAACTTTCTCCAGAGCAGATCACTAGTTTCGCTCATCAAACATTCGAAGAAACAAAAGATTTAGCTCTCATAAAAAAACAGTTCAAATTTATTCAGAGTGTTCAGGAAGAGGGGATGTCACCACCTGAGCGATATAAGACTTGTATGAAGTTGATACAAGATAAATTTGATGAGGCTGAACTTAAAGAGAAGGCGCCACAAAAAACGGAAGTGGAAAATAGTGATACGAAGGTAGCAACAGAGATTTTTGCAAGCCGGCAGCAGGGACCATCGAACGTGGTAAAAGAATTACCCCGTTACGTACGCCAAGGTCACTGTAAGTATGGACAAGATCTGGAGTGTGGCATCAACTCACAAATGCCACCGACCATAGGGATTTCAAGTCTGGAAGAATTAGAGCGCAATATGAATACTCCTAAAGTTGAAATTTTTTCAGAAAATGATTGTGCGTGCTTTGACCAGAACCTGCAGCGGGACAATAAAAATAAAAATGAAATTATCAGCAACGCAGCTAAAGAGTACGAGAAAGTGGATAAAGCGATTGCTGAAGCCGCTGGGAAAAAGTTTATAAACGATTATGCTAGTTTCCAGGAAGATTTGGGGTATTTTGAGACGACTACCGCCTGGGCGCTCCAGGAAAACACGGAAGTAAAACTCTCAAAAGAATTTCTTTGTACAGAATCCAAAGACTTCAAAACGATGATTGATGACGCTTGCAGAGACTCTAAAATGATGGAGGGGAAGGACGAGAGAATTGCCGCCCTGCTTGGAGTCTATGGGAACAAAAATGCAGCGGATGGTAGTGTCCTTAAAAATGGTCTAAATGATCTTTTGACCGAGATCAAAAAGCCGGACGAGAAGACCAATTATACCCGCCAGAAGTATGATGATTTTAGACATGGTCTGACTAAGCCTCTGGTAGGACAACCAGAACTTTTAGTCCTGGATCAGCTGACGGCAAGAATTGTGCAAAATTCGGATATCAAAAAAGATTTAAAAATATTCATGGATAACGGAATCACCCCACTCGCAGCAATCGAGCAAATTATATCAAGTGAGAAATATAATAAAGTTGTCATGCAGTATGTGAGAGATATCGATAATCCCCGCTGTAAGGACATTGTAGCGAAACTGACGACTATGAAAGGCGAGGAGTTCGAAAAAGAAAAAACACGAGTTTTTGATCTGGCCCTGACCATTCATCCGGGGCTTAAAGGTTTGTTGTTGGATCCAAAACTTTTTGGAAAAACGATCTCGAAGATGAAGGGAAGTGATGGCGGTATTATTGAGAAGGCCGAAGAAAACTTAGATATTGCTAGTCATTTCACGGAACGATGTAAAAAACTCCAAAAGAATTTGGCTGAAGCTGTTTGTACCAATCCTGCCGAGATGAGAAATAAAGTTAAAAAAAGTGAAATGATTCGTCTTTTGGGTGCCAATGAATCTATTGGAGCAAAAAATGAAGATGCCATTGATTTGCTCATTTGTTCAACCAATTACAATCAGTTTGTCTCAGGCTCTGCCTTTGATGGTCTTGCCTTTGAAGGGGCACGACCATTTCTGATGTCCGACTTTCACGTTAAATCTGAAAACAATGGGGCCATAAGTTTTTTCTCCAATGCGGCGAAACTCCAGGAAGATCCGGCTTTTGAAGCTCGAATGAATAAAATCGCCAGCGCATTTGACTATGAGCGAGTTTCTACCGGGACCTCAAATGGCGAAGAACGAGTCCCTAAGGCCAATTTTAATGAAGCTGACTTTGTGAGCCGTCTTAAACAGAAATTTAGTTCTGAAAAAAGCAATTCTGACATAATGCCCATGTCTCAGGATAAAAATGAGTCCATACCTGAAAGTATCAACTCCCATACCGGTACAAAAACAGGCCAGATAAATTCACCGTTTAAAACAAATGCTACTAACGCTGAAATTCCTAAATATGTCGCTCAGCCTGGCGAGGAATCAAAGGGACAGGAGTTTTCATCTCCAAGAGAAGAGCTTAAAAATATTTTATCCGGATCAGATCAGAAGAAAGTTAGTTCACAGCTTCAGGATATTAATGATGAGGAAGCTCAGGAACTCATCAATTTGCGAAAACAGCTTCTGAAAAACAAAGAAGAGATCAGTGCCTTGAAACTTGAACAAGAGGCCAAAAGAACACGAGATCTTCGGGATCAATATGAGGCGCTCGAAAGTAAATATGAAAACCTTCGAAAAGAAAAAAATCAAGTCACTGAGCGCACCTTCGTTCCCAATGGTGCTGATATTAGTTCAGGATTCAAAAATCAAAACTCTGGATTCATGAATGATAGAAATCCTGCTTCTGGCATTTCGCCAACTACCGTAAGCAGTGGTGGTGGATTCACGCAAAATGCTGTGGGGCCACAAAATCAAATCGGCCCGGTTCGGGAAATTGGGGAAATTGCCAGGTCTAACAATGGCCTGAATGTCGATATGCCAAGCGAGGAAGTGGCGGGGAAAAAATTGGTCATTACTTCTACCCTTAAGGATGGAAATAAAACTGCCAGCGATCCAAGTCAGGAATTAATCACTTATCTGACTACAAATGAAACTGATGATAAAACTCTGAGAGATCTTAAAGAATCTGGGATGATTTATACTTATGACCTTAAAGAGAATGGTAAAATTGTTAAGGTCAGTAAATTGATTAAATATAGTCAGCTAAGTGACGAGGCGAAAATACTGGTGGATAATAAGCTTTTACTTTTGTCGAGCAAAAAACCAACTGTACTAAGTGATTTGGAAAAAGATAAAATGCTCATAAAACGAAGGTATTCATACCAAGCGTTAAAACTCGAGATTCTTAAAGTTAAATAACTTCCTCATGAAAAGACGCAGTTTTTTTAAGTTCTTCCTGCTACTCCCGACCACCACCTGGGGGAGTAGCTTTTTCAATATTTTTAAAAAGCCAGAGGTCAGCCCAGTGATTACCAAATTACAACCAATAGAGTTTCAATGGCCGGTACAGGAGCCTTTTTTATTTTGTGTTCATCACAATGACCGATATCCAGCGGGCAATAAAAACTTTGGGCTCGAGCCTAAATACTTTGTTGGAAGGGATATGGGGCAAGATTTTACTCCAAAAGACGGCTTTCGCATTTATCACGGCGCTGAGATTCCGGGCTTTCCTGTTCACCCTCATCGGGGTTTTGAAACCATTACCATTGTGAGAAAAGGCTATGTGGATCACGCTGACTCTTTGGGGGCCGCAGGACGCTACGGAGAAGGCGATGTGCAGTGGATGACGGCGGGGTCTGGGGTTCAGCACTCAGAGATGTTTCCGCTGCTACATCAGGATAAAGAAAATACAGTGGAGCTATTTCAAATTTGGCTCAATCTTCCTAAAAAAGATAAAATGGTTCCGGCCGATTTTAAAATGCTTTGGGCGAATAAAATCCCCAAAATTTCGACTGATCCCAAAGTCGAAGTGTCTTTGATTTGTGGAGAGTACCAAGGTCAGAAGTACTGTGAGGCCCCAAAAAACAGCTGGGCCCAGGAACCTAACAATGAGGTCAATATTTTATTGGTTAAAATGGAGAGTGGGGCGAGCTTTAAATATCCTGCGGCCAAAAATAAAACTAATCGAACTTTATATTTCTTTGAAGGGGACGGCATCACTGTCAATGGTCAGGCGGTATCTAAGAAGCAGGCGATGTTTCTGGATTCTTCTCACAAGCTTGAAGTGGCGGCCAATAGTGCAGGAGTGGAGCTTTTGATTCTTGAAGCCAAGCCCATTGGTGAGCCCATTGTTCAGCACGGGCCTTTCGTGATGAATTCAAAAGAAGAAATTCACCAGACCATTAATGATTATCAGCGCACGCATTTTGGTGGGTGGAAATGGCCCAGAGAAGATATGTTTCACGGGGCCAAAATCGAAAAATTTGCTAAGTACCCAGACGGAAGAATTGAGAAGCCGTAGCATTTTAATAGCGCACATAAACAAGACTGCCTTGCTCAATCACGCATGCCGGTTTCATTCCCATTCCTCTTAGGACACACTATTCAATGCTTTAGTAAGTTACAAAAGGAGCTTTTGTGCCTACAAGTATTTGGAAAGGATCAATCAGTTTTGGACTTCTCAATATTCCTGTCACACTGGAGAAAGCCGAAGAAGGGCACGAACTCAGTTTTTCCATGCTCGATGAAAAAGACATGGCCCCCATTAAATATAAAAAAGTCAGTGGCAAAAGCGGAAAAGAGGTCCCTTGGAGTCGAGTCGTTAAAGGCTACGAATATCAAAAAGGTAAATATGTCGTTCTAAGTAAGGAAGAGCTCAGATCGGCCAATCCCAAGGCTTCACAGACTATTGATATAGAAGATTTTGTTGAGGCGAGTGAAATTGATCTGATGTTTTTGGAGAAACCCTATTATCTGGTACCCCAGAAAACTGGAGTCAAAGGCTATTTTCTTCTGAGTGAGGCCTTGAAAAAAACCAAAAAAGTTGCCATCGCTAAAATTGTCATAAGAACGAAAATGCATCTGGCGATGATCATGGCGAAGGATAATTACCTGGTGCTGGAACTATTGCGTTTCGGTCATGAAGTTTTGGATGCGGATGAAGTGGATTATCTCTTGGAAGTGAAAAAACCGCACTTCAGCCCGAAAGAAATAAAAATGGCGCAAGAATTGATCATGGGTATGACTTCAAAATGGAACCCCAATCAGTATAAAGACACCTACAATGATGATGTCCTTAAGCTGGTTAAGACCAAAGTTAAAACAGGCAAAGTAGAAGAAATTGAGTGGGAAGAACCTGAAAAGGAAGTTGCCACGGGAAAAGTCCTGGATCTTCTTCCTCTTTTGAGGAAAAGTTTAGAGGAAAAGAAAAAGATTAAAAAGAAAAGTGTTGTTCGAAAGAAAGCGGGATGATTTCTCATGAAGCGCGTTCTTGATGAATACCACAAAAAAAGAAATCCCAAGAAAAGTCCGGAGCCTGTCGCCTCAAAAGTAAAAGTGAAATCCAAAAAAGACAAACTCATTTTTGTGGTTCAAGAGCATCATGCTCGAAGCCTTCATTATGATTTCAGGCTGGAGTGGAAGGGAGTGCTTAAAAGTTGGGCGATCCCTAAGGGACCTTCGCTGGATCCCTCAGTCAAACGTCTGGCGGTTCAGACGGAGGATCATCCACTTGAATACGCCAAATTCAAAGGGACTATTCCAAAGGGGGAATATGGGGCGGGAGAGGTTTTAATCTGGGATCACGGGTCTTGGGAGCCAGAAGGAAGTGCAGCTGTTGGTTTTAAAAAAGGGCACATTGATTTTACCCTAAAAGGAAAAAAACTTTCAGGTAAGTGGCGCTTGATAAAAACTCCCAAGAACTGGCTGCTCATGAAAGTGGCCGAAGAAGACAAGTGGCCAGGAGTCATTGCTCCCCAGCTTCCTCGTTTGGTGGCAGTTGCGCCCGATGAGACTGAATGGATTCATGAAATCAAGTATGACGGCTATAGAATTCAGGCCCATGTTCAAGATGGAGTCGTTAAACTTTTTACCCGAAATGGACTGGATTGGTGTTCTTCTTTTCCTCTTATCAGAAAGGGACTGAGTAAGCTCGACCTTAAGAGTGCTATTTTTGATGGCGAGATTGTTTCATTGGATCAACAGGGAGTGAGCCATTTTCAGCAGCTGCAGAACTCTATATCTTCTAAAGCGGATAAGGGACTCACGTTTTTTATTTTTGATCTTCTTTACCTCAATGGCCGTGATCTGAGAAAACTTCCGCTGCTTGAAAGAAAAAAAATACTAAAGAAGCTTCTGGCCGGCTGTCCTCGGTCAATCAAGTACAGTGAACATATTGTGGGGAGAGGCAGTGATTTTTTCAAAGTTTCCTGTGAGCACCACCTGGAAGGAATCGTCTCTAAACTGGCCGATAGCACCTACGCCTCCGGCAGAGGAGACCTCTGGGTGAAAACCAAGTGTTCCAAGAGGCAAGAGTTTGTTGTCGGGGGATATACCGACCAAAAAAATGGTCGCCATGGTTTTGGAGCGCTCTTGTTGGGCCTCTATCAAAAAGGAAAATTTAAATATGCGGGAAAAGTCGGGACAGGATTTGACCAGCAGACCAAAAAAGAGCTGATGGAAAGATTAGTAGAACTTCATCGCAAGACTTCTCCTTTTGGTCTTAATTCCCCCAAAGAGAAAGGTCTTCATTGGGTTGATCCAATGATGGTGGTAGAGATTGGTTTTTCCAATTGGACCGATGATGAAGTTTTGCGGCAGCCTGTTTTTTTGGGGCATCGATTGGATAAGCCGGCCCATGACGTGACCCAAGAGCAGCCTTTGTCTTCGCCGGATAAAATAATCTTCAAAAAAGATAATCTCACCAAGTCAGATGTGAGTCAGTATTATAAGTCTGTGACTAAATACATCTTGCCCTATCTTAAGCAGCACAAACTCTCAATTGTACGATGCCCAGAAGGAAGCGAAGGGAAATGTTTTTATCAAAAACATCTGGCGGCAGAAAAAGAGATATTGATCCATTCAGTTGTGGATCTGAGTAATCTGATACAACTGAACGCACTTGAGATTCACATTCAGACTCCGGATCAGATCGTGATGGATTTTGACCCCAGTCCTGAAGTGCCATGGGAAGAAGTGGTGAGTGGTGCCTTTATTTTAAAGGAGCTGCTTCAGAAACTTGAGCTTAAAAGTTTTGTTAAATTAACCGGCGGGAAGGGACTGCACGTGCATGTTCCTGTTGCCCCCATTTATAATCAGGACCAGCTTAAAGCGTTTGCCAAAACTCTTGCCCTTGAGATGGTCAGCCAGAATCCCAGGAAGTTCACCAGCAATGTTTCCAAGCAGGCAAGGAAGGGAAAAATATTTTTGGATTATTTACGAAACGGGGCAGGGGCCACATCCATTGCTCCCTATTCGCTTCGCGCGCGCCCCTTGAGTACGATTGCTCTTCCTGTAGAGTGGAGCGAACTCAAAAAGATCAAAGGCCCTCAGGCGTTTACCATGAAAAATGGTCTCAGAAAAATTAAACAGAGAAAAAGTGATCCCTGGAAGGGGATGCTTGGGCTGCAGCAGAAGATCTCCATCTTAAAATAGTATGTGACACCATTTTAAGGCACTGACATAGGCTGATTTTTTCCTCTTCTCATAGACTTATCACTTTTGGCCGTGAGTTCCCCAAAGGGAGTGTATCCTTTGGTTTATACGAGGTGATGGTGAAAATTAGTATTTTTCTCCAAATTATATTTTATACAGGTACAGCTTTTGGCCAGTGCCAGCCGCCAGGGCAGGGTTTTCTCGAGGAGAAATTAAAAGAAACATTCCACGTGAGTCAGGGGGAAGATGAGTTAAGAGAGTGGGTGGGGCATAGAAAAAATGCGTCTCTTAGAGATGAGATTAAAAGTCTCGACCGCAGGTCCAAGTTTTCCGGGCGCCTTGAGAGAGAAGATCTGCTGGTTCAATCAAAAGATAAGTTCGAGTTGATGATTTTAAATACCGAACGCTCCAGCGACATTCCTGATTTTCCTGCAGAGGGTGCCCAGTCCAAAATGACGTCATCCAAAGGAGCAATGGATATTGAAATGTCTAATCTCTCCAAAGAAGGACTCGATGTCTTCGCGCCAGAAATTCTGGCGAAACTGGAGCCTAAAGTAAAAGTTAAGTACTTTTATCCCTATGACAAATTTCAATATGTCCTGACTTACGATAATAAAGAGCTTCCGATGGGGAAAGCTCTGGGTAAAATGCAGCAGGAAATGGAGAAGGCGTGTGAAGTGCGCATGATTGATAACCGCGAATATCGAGAATGGTATGAGAAAGGCAGAAATGGCGGTGGCGCGAGTGGGGCCTCTGCCAAACAATAACCCTTTCCTACGAACTTTTGCGTCGCGCATCCTAGTTTTTCATGTATTCCCTGCATCCAATTGTTTACAATATTCCCCATGAACAAACCTCAATTTACGCCGCCTGCGAATGTCAAAGAAGTCCTTGAACGTCTAAGCCGTCCTAAGACGGCGGTGATAACGGGGGGCATGCCATATGCCAATGGTCCTTTGCATCTGGGTCACCTGGCCGGAGCTATGGTTCCACCGGATATTATGGCCCGCTATATGCGCATGTTGATTGGTAAAGAGAATGTGCTGTTCGTTTCAGGCAATGATGATCACGGTTCAACTTCTGAAGTAGCATCAATCAAAGAAGGCATGCCGGTCAGAGAATTCATCGACATGATACATGTGAAACAAGTCAGCACCATTCAACGCTACGGAATTTCTTACGATATTTTTTCTGGAACTTCTCAGCCGGATTGTTTTCCGACTCATGCAGCGACTTCTCAGGAGTTTATGAAAAAACTCTGGAAGAATGGCATGCTGGAGAAAAAAACGGCCAAGCAGTGGTTTGATCCAAAGCTGAGTCGCTTCCTGCAAGATCGAAATGTCACAGGGAAATGTCCAAACCCTCATTGCACCAATGAAAGTGCTTATAGTGATGAGTGCGAGGTATGCGGGACTCAATATGATCCTTCCCAGCTGATTAATCCAAAGTCATCGCTGTCAGATGCAACCCCTGTTTTGAAAGACACCGCCCACTTGTACCTTGATATGTGGAAGGTTTCGGATCAGTTGCTCGAGTGGATTAAATCAAAACAAAATAAATGGCGTAAGGGTGTTTTCAACGAAGTGTTTGAAACTGTTCAGCCGGCGTTTCAATTTGATAATACGCATGAGCCGGCGTTTAAAGAAATGCGTGCGACTCTACCAAAACATAAATCCCGTTATGCTCCGGGGAAAAAAGTAGTTGTTCAGTTTGAGAACAAAGCTGATTTTTCTTCCGGTCTTAAAATGATGACTGATGCAGGTATTGCTTGCACCATTCTTGATGGATGGGCCCACCGTTCAATCACTCGTGATGTGACGTGGGGGATTCCTGTGCCGGAAGAAATAGATCCGGAAATGAAAGGCAAAACCCTTTATGTGTGGCCCGATTCTTTGATTGCACCGATTTCATTTACCAAAGTCGCTCTTCAAAAGCAGGGTCGAGATCCAAAAGAGTATGAGCGATTCTGGAAAGAGCCTGAAGGGAAAATTTTTCAGTTCCTGGGTCAGGACAACGTCTACTTCTACGTCCTCATGCAAGGGGCGATGTGGTTTGGAATCCAAAACGATATTCATAAACAACCAGTGGCCGGCGACTTCCAGCTGACTGATGTCTATAGCGTTTTCCATTTGATGGTGGACGGCGAAAAGATGAGTAAGTCACGCGGTAACTTCTATAGCGCAAATGAGCTTATCGAGGAGAAGGGATTTGACCCTGATCAGGTGAGATACTTCCTGGCGACTCTTGGACTGGCCGAAAAGCCATCTAACTTTGATTTCAATACATTCAATGAGCGAAATAAGTTTCTTGCAGGTCCCATGAATGCGGCGATTGAAAAACCGATCTCAGCGGTTCATACAAGATTTGAAGGTAAAGTTCCTGAAGGGAAGTTGCTCGAAAAAGCCGAAAAAGAAACCATGAAAATCGTTCAAATGTACGTGAAGAACATGGAGAAGGCGGAGTACATCACACTTCTTGGTCAGATCGAAAACTACGCCCGATTGATTAACAGCTTCTTCGTTCAGTACAAGCCTCATGATGACCGTGCCGATTTGCAAGGCCGCCAGGACGCGCTTTATAGCTGCTTCTACGTTCTTAAAAATCTTATGATCATGCTTTACCCATTTGCTCCACAGACTATGGAGCGAGTTCGCCAAAGTTTAAATCTTCCGGAGAATGTTTTCACACTGGAAGAGCTAGGAACAGGAATTGTGGCCGGTCACGTGATTGGTCAGAAGCAGCAGTACTTTCCAGCAGTGGAAGGCGCGGAAGTTTCTGAACTCTAGAACGTATAACCAATATTCACCGTAAAGAAGGCGAAGGTCGGAATCTTTCTGAGCATATCAAAAGAGCGATCTGCGTCCCTTCTGGTGGTAGTCTCAACTTCTCCGGTATTTTTGTTCATCCATGTTGTTGCCAATGGATAGTTCATTCTGACCCAATCCAGACCCCAGGTTAACCCCCATTTATTTTGCCATCTACTACCGAAAGCAAAAGCGGCTCCAAGGCCTGTGAGATCCCATTCCTGGCCTAAATTATTATTTACCAAATTCTTCAAGCTGCCCGCGGTATCAATTTGATATTGATAAAAGTAGGGCCCAAATGAGAAGTGAAAACTATTAGTGAGAAAGTATTTTGCAAAAAGGGTGTATCGATCTTCCTTGATATTGCCTAATTCAAAGTCTGCAATTTCAACTCTTCTTTCTCCTGTCACATACTCCAACTCAAATGACCACGTACGGCCAGCGACGTAGGTATATGACATGGCCGTTTTTCCAACGACCCAGGTGTTTACGTATTGGTAACCCACCATCAATGAATGGTTGGAGTCGTCCCTGAAGGTTTCAGATTTACCCATTACTCTGGCACATTCCTCACACTTCGGTGGCGGGCATTCAGGGCACATAGTAGGCGTAGTTGTTTGAGCAAAAGTTGAGAATGAGATGAGTGCTAAAAGAAAAATAAGACACCGCATATTTTAATCCTTATTTAAAGAATCGCGGTGACTTAATTACTTTTAATTATGGTGATAAGCAAAGCGCTGCTTGTTAATCCTGGTGCACAACTTTCTTAGCTGATCTAATTCATTATATCTTAGGACACAATTCAGAATGAAGTGGGTTCAAAAGCCGCAGTGGAAGTTCTAAAATGGTCTCAAGTTCGCGGTGATTGGGTAAAACCAATCATAAGTAAGAAAAAGAATAAGGGAAACCACATTCTAAAATTACAACGTGAGCTAAAAATGACCATCCTCGGATGGTCATTTTTTTTGCATCGGAGCTGCAACGTCCTCGAAGGTGAGGGCCTCTCGCTTGATAAAGGCAGCTTGTCTGATGGGGCAATTGGGTAATTCGCAATTCGCACAAAAAGCTTTTCGGCACGGATCATGATGGATATGCAGTTCTCCTGCCACCGGATAATCTGCGATAATATTTTTTTCAAAATCTTCAGTGAAATCATGAGCATCGGAAACTGACCAGAATTCTGGAATGATCATATGGCAATCAATGTGATGGTGGCTTCCACTGCGGATCACTCGAACAAAATGAATTTGGATGATGCCTGGTTGGTAGTGTTTCTCAAATAGGGTCACCAAAAGTTTCATGGTTTCGGTATCTGTGGCATCAATTAAAATATTCCCAGAGCGAATGAGGATTTTTCCTCCCGCAAAGCTGAGCATCCCACCAAAAATGATCGCCACAATCGGGTCAATCCACTGAAGGCCTGTGAACTTAACCAGCAGAAGTCCCACCACTAAACCGACACTGGTAAGTGTGTCTGTCATGAGGTGAATGCCACTGGACTTAAGAGATTCTGAGTAATGTTTATTTCCACGAGCATAAAGAAAGTACCCGAGGATCCCATTCACCAGACCGGCACCTACCACAATCAATATACCTGAATCAATTTCTTCAATGTGAGAGCCATGAAAGAAGGCCTGAACGGATTGAATAATGATCAAGACACCGGCCAGTAGAATCGCCCCTCCTTCAAAAGTGGAGGCCATGCTTTCTATTTTTCCGTGCCCGTAAGGGTGCTCTTTGTCGGCAGGTTGCAGCGAAATAATGATAACGATAAATGTGATGATCCCAGCGACAACGTTTACGATAGATTCCAAAGCATCAGAGAAAACGGATTGAGAGTTGGTGATGTGATAAGCGTAAAATTTAAAACCGAGAAGTAGGATTCCCACAATGACGCTCAGAAGAGAGGCCAGCTTCATGTCGTTGTTTTGGTTTTTGTCTTTCATGCTTTTAGTATAGCAGCATTTCGTTATTCGTCAGGTATCTATGGACATATATCCCCAATTTTTTTGCAAAAACCGAGAATTCATGGCCTTGGAACCTGGCCTTGGGTTTGCTTAATATGTGAAGAAATCACGGAGGACACATGCAAAAAAATAAAAAATGGATTTTTAGATTTTTGGCTCTTTGGCTATGTATCATTGGCGTAACTCAAAGCGCTGCCTATGCTGCTAAAGACAAACCACGGATACGAATCCTGGCCACTGGGGGAACAATCGCTGGTGCGCAAAAAAGTCAGACGGACTACGGATACAAATCTGGTGCTTTTAATGTTGATGACCTTATTAACGCTGTTCCGACTTTAAAAGAGATTGCCACTATCTCTGGTGAGCAGATTGCAAATATCGGCAGCCAGGATATGAATGATGAAATCTGGCTAAAACTCGCAAAACGCATTAATGAGGTTTTGAAATCTGGTGACTATGATGGAGTGGTTGTTACTCATGGCACTGACACCATGGAGGAGACGGCGTTCTTTCTCAATCTGGTCGTGAAGAGTGATAAACCAGTGGTGCTTGTTGGATCTATGCGACCAGCAACGGCAGTCAGTGCAGATGGACCATCGAATTTGTATAATGCAGTTGCAACTGCCGCAAACCCGGATACAAAGGGGCGCGGAGTTCTGGTTGTGATGAATGACGAAATCCACACTGCAAGAAATGTAGAAAAAACAAACACGACAAATGTTGAAACATTTCGTAGCCCGGAGCGAGGACCGGCAGGTCTGGTGAATACAGGGAAAATTTCCTGGTTCGAGCCTAGTATGAAACGTCATACTGTGAAATCCGAATTTAACGTGGATAAAGAAGACGCTCTTCCTCGAGTCGATATTATCTACGCCTACTCAAACATGAATGGGGACCTGATCGAAGCTGCTGCCAAGGCAGGCGCCAAGGGTCTTGTGATAGCAGGGGTGGGAGATGGCAACATGTCTCAAAGTGCATTGGCCTCTCTTCAAAATCTTGCCAATAAAGGAGTACTCGTTGTGAGGAGCACACGTCTTCCTACGGGCATGGTGCTAAGAAACAATGAAGTCGACGATGACAAAATGGGTTTTGTGGCGTCCGGTGAATTTAACCCGGAAAAATCACGTGTCCTGGCGATGCTTGCCTTGACCAAAACCAAGGACCCTAAAAAAGTTCAGGAGATGTTTAATCTTTATTAAGTACAAAGTGAGGCCTTATGAAAAATATTATTATAGCAACGCTGTTGTTGACCTTAAGCCCCGGATTTATTGCTCAAGCAGCAACTAGTCCAACCGCTTCACCAACGAGAATTGAAAAAGATTTATTGGGTGCCAAAAAAATTCCAGCAGAAGCATTTTATGGTGTTCAAACTGCCCGTGCTCTTGAGAATTTTCAAATCTCCGGGATTTCGATGAACCATTATACAGAGTTTGTAGAAGCCTTTGCGATTGTTAAGCTCGCTGCTGCAAGAGCAAACAATAGAGTTGGAGTGCTAAAACGGGAGCGTCTTGATGCTATTGAGAAGGCCTGCAAGGCAGTTATCGCCGGCAAGTATCGTGAACATTTTATGGTGGATTGGTATCAAGGGGGCGCCGGAACTTCTGCCAATATGAATGCCAATGAAGTTTTGGCCAATATTGGTCTGGAATTAACCGGCCACAAGAAAGGTGAATACCAATTTCTGGATCCTCATGATGACCTGAACAAATCACAATCGACAAATGATTCATATCCTACTGCCATAAAAGTTGCCCTCATTCTACGAAACGAAAAGCTGATTAAAGAGATGCAAGGTCTGGTTTCGTCATTTAGGGCCAAGGGAAATGAGTTTTTAGAAATCACCAAAATGGGTCGTACTGAATTGCAGGACGCCGTACCAATGACTGTTGGGCAAGAATTTCACGCCTTCGCGGCATCATTAGAAGGTGAGATTAAACAGCTTCGTCAGGCGGAAACAAATCTTTATTCGGTTAACATGGGAGCAACGGCAATCGGTAGTGGGCTCAATGCTCCCGAGGGATATGCTAAGGCCGTCGCTGAAGAACTAAAAAAAATTCTTAAGCGGGACATTTCTCCTGCTACGGACATGTTTGCAGCAACCTGGGATCAACAAGGCTTCGTTGCGTATTCTGGAGCCCTCAAAAGTGTGGCGATTAAGTTTTCAAAAATCGCTGGGGACTTAATCCTTCTCACTTCGGGACCACGCGCAGGTCTGGCAGAAATTAATTTACCAGCGCTTCAGCCGGGGTCATCGATCATGCCAGGAAAAGTTAACCCCGTAATTCCGGAGCTGATAAACCTCATCGCCTTTCGGGTCATTGGCAATGATACAGCTATCTCTCTTGCGTCTCACTCCGGTCAGCTTCAGCTCAATGCCTATGAGCCACTGGAGGGATTAGCAATGATGGAATCGCAAAACCTTCTGATAAATGGATCGTCTACCTTCTCAAATAAATGTGTGAAAGGCATTACAGTAAATGAAAAAGTTCTTGCTCATTACATAGAAACCACTGTGGGCATTGTCACTGCACTAAATCCAGTTCTTGGTTACGAGAAATCTACAGAATTGGCCAACGAGGCTTATAGAAGTGGTAAAGGTTTGTTGGAGATTATTCGTGAGAAGAAAATTCTAGATGAAACCCAGATCAAAGCGATGCTAGATCCTGCAGCACTTACGAATTTAAAAAAAGAAAGTTATAAACAGTGAATGTATTAAATTTGATAGCAATCATCTCTCTTGCTCTGATGGCGCTGGCACCATCCTATGGGCAGTGCGCAGACTCAAACGAAATGGATGCTGCGCAATCGGATGAAAATAGAACGGCAAAAAATCGTCCTAAGTGGAATGAATTCGACTTTGGGTTCATGACCATGCGATCTGGTTTTGGGCTTCTCGCAGATAGTGCCAACTATTTTCAGGACGCCACTAGTAAGAAACAGATGGATTTGAGTCAAGCAACAGTTTTGCGTGATGCCCGAATTGTATTAAAAGGTCGATTCATGCATGTTAACCGTTTAAGTTACACCTTGGGGTACATGTATGACGGGCCTACTGATGAATGGATCTTCCGTCAGACTGGGCTCATGGTGGATGTCCCAGAGTATGATGGGAATTTTTTTATAGGCCGAACCAAAGAAGGTTTTTCAACTAATAAGATTATGGTCGGGTACCATGGCTGGACGAGTGAGCGGTCCGCGGCCAACGATGCTTTCATACCTATACTGGCAGATGGTGTGAAATGGAATGGCCGTGGCTTTGATGGCCGCTTCGTTTACAATTTAGGTGCCTTTAATGAAAAGATCACGCCCTATGAGGCTTATGATAAAAATGACGAAGTATTTGCTGGTCGAGCAGTTTGGCTACCATACGCCGTAAAAGATCCTGATACGATTCTGCATATAGCTGTTGAGGGTCGTTATGGAACTTCTAAAGATGGTTCTCTTCAGTACAGATCTAAGCCAGAGTCTTTTCCTGCGCAAATTTATGCTGTCGACACTGGAAAGTTTTCGGCAACAAGTTCAACGATGGGTGGGGTTGAGGCATATTATCGTCCCGGGCCACTGATGTTTGGGATGGAATACTATCTGAATCAAGTTAACTCTGGTCCGGCCAATGATCCATTCTTCCATGGTGGAGATATTTTCGCCGCTTTCCTCACAGGTGGGAACGTTCGTTCTTACAATAAAAAGGGTGGATATTTTGAAGCAGTTTCTCCTTCAAGTCCGGTTTTCAAGGGAGGATCAGGAACTTGGGAGTTTGTTCTAAGATATTCCACTGTAGATTTGGAGGATGAGCTTATCGATGGTGGTAAATTTCGGCGTATCACACCAATGGCCAACTGGCATATGTCTGACAATGTTCGGCTGGAATTTTCTTACGGGTACAGTGAGCTGGACCGCTTTGGGACAACTGGAACAACCCAATATGCGCAGGCGCGACTGCAGATGTCGCTTATGTAATCACAACCGGAATCCATCATATGAAACTCCTGATTGTGTTATGCATCCTATTTCTGCCAACAATGGCATTCGCTAAAGACAAGGGCTTCGCCCTGAGCGGCGGAGTATCGCTTGGAAGCTATGAGGCCGGTGTTTTGTATTCACTCATGTCAGGAAACCGGGATGAGCTCGCCAAAGAAACTAAGGTTGTCTACGGCGCCTCGGCGGGAAGTATTAACGGACTCCTGGGAGTCTTTGACCTCTGTGGTTTTCGAATCTCCAGGCGTGAGTCAAATCTTTTATGGAAGATGTGGGTGCCTATTGGGCTCGATCAACTAGAGACACGCAACCCAAACATACCGTCACTCTTTGATCGAAAATCTATCGACCCACTATTTAATGAGCTCAGAGAAAGGTGGGTGGAGGGGTTTAAAGAAAGTTGTGATCTGCATTTTGGAGTTGCCGTCACCAGGAAAGAGCCACTGATTGATGAATTAAAGCCCGGACTGGAAATTGTCCGACAGCCTGAGTTCTTCTCTGTGCGCATTCGTGGACAAGGTCCAGGGAAATTTCCCATCGTGGAAAATCCTGTTCATCGAAATATAAAATCTTATCGCAGTTATTTACCTGTCGGAGAGTCGCCGGAAAAAGATATCGAGATCCTGTTAGATCTCATTCAGGCCTCATCAGCTTTTCCCGGGGCTTTTGATCCCTATCCCATACAGTTTTGTTTTCTAAGGCCGGGAGAGGAATTTAGGGGATGCAAAACTGAGTCAACCCAGCAGGAGAAATTTCTTGATGGGGGAATCTATCATAACGGTCCAGTCGGTTACGCCTATGAAACTCTGGTGCAATATTCAAAAGATAAAAACTTTGAATTATATTACATTAATGCCTCTTCACCTCTGATTGGTCATAAAGAAGTGGTGGAGAAAACAACCCAGCCACAAGGAGTGATTAGAGACTTTTATACACTGTTTTACAATTTTATGATTCAAGCAAGGATTTTTGAGTTGGCCAAAAGTCTTGAGAAGTATCCTGATCTTGAAGATCACTTGAAAACAAATCAAAAGCATTATCCCCTGGTCAGTGAGCCGCTTTACGCGTTTATGGGATTTTTTGAAACAGACTTCAGGAAGTCCGATTTTTATTTGGGGATTTATGATGGTGAAGAGAATAACGGCAAGGGGATGAACTCCAAAGATACGGAGTATAGCTGCTTCAGAGAAAAATTAGTCAAAGATTCAAAATGTGTCCTTGATCCCAACTTAAACATTCTCGTGGATTTGGCAAAATACCGGACAAAAAATTCAAAAACAGAACCAGACTTTGATGAAGTCTTTAATTATCTGGGGAAACATGAGTTTACCTACAGGGATCTTGGTCTTAAAAAGAAAGAGGCGAGATATGGAAAAATCCATTTGAAAAAACGTCTGACAACACTTTTGAAAGAATTTTCTAAGAGACAACCGGAAAAAGTGCATAACAAATTAAACTACCTTATTCGGCCAAGTTTAAATTACCTGCATTACAGCCCACCTGATAGTTTTTGGTATGCCAACTACGGGACCTCACCAGAATTAGGTTATTCGAGGATAATTCGTGAGAACTACTTCACGACAGCTTCTTTTCGTTACAACTTTACCGGCATGATCAATGGTTTCTCAAGTCTCTTGAGTCGGTCGCAAGATATCCTGGCCTTCACTCCAATGCTGGGCCTTGAATATGAGCCTTTACGTCTTAATAGCGCTGTTTGGCAGTGGCACGTGGGTGCCAGAGCTGGATATGTTCTTGCGCCTAAAGATAATTTCGGTTCTGATACATGTGATTCAGAACTTGCTGAAGAATCTTCAGCAGCTTGCTCTGGAGTAACAGCTCAACTTTTTGGCGCTTTCAGTGTGTTGGAAAGACTCAGACTACAACTGGTGTATGTCCCATTTGTAGTCGATTCTCTTGATGTTGATGAAAGACCAGAGATCATTCTCCAGGTGGGGTTTCAGTTTGGAGAGTTCTTCTAGTTATTCGATGCTGGATCTCATGCTGTAGACAAAAGGGCGCAGATCTTTTTGAGCGTATTTAATATCTGTCCAGCGGGTCCCACGGAACTTGAAAGCCATCTTGTTCCAGGCATCAATTTCGTTTTTAAACTCAATTCCTAATTCAAGACTTTTGCTGTATTTGGCCTTATCAGTATCCACATGGGCCAACAAAAAATAATCACTTCCCAGATTGTCTTTCATGAACAGTCCTTTATTAGTGAATGAATAAATTTGGAGGAAACAAAACGGGATTCAGATGCAAGATGCGGGTTTCGTTCTTTCATTATGTCATAATGTGGCAAAGAGTTAAAGAGGGGAAGGATGTTCTAGGCGACATTTTAACTAGTGGAATATATGATACAGAAAACAAATTCGGAGCGTATAAGTATGAATCAAATTTATCAGTTTAAAGTTAACCAAATCAGTGGGAAAGAAATTTCTCTTAATGAATACAAGGGCAAAGTATTATTGTTGGTCAATGTCGCCTCTAAGTGCGGCCTGACTCCTCAGTATGAAGGACTGGAGAAGCTTTATAAGCAGTTCCAGCACCAGGGCTTAGTGGTGCTAGGATTTCCAGCTAACGAATTTCTGGCGCAAGAGCCGGGCACCAATGAAGATATTCAGCAATTTTGCACCATGAATTTTGGTGTGGATTTTCCCATGTTTCAGAAAATTGTGGTCAAGGGCGAGGGCCAACATCCTCTTTATAGCTTTCTCACTGAGACAAAACCTGAAGCAACACTGAAAGAAGGCAGCACACTGTTGCCTCGTCTGAAAGAAAAAGGTCTCCTCACAGGTAAGCCAAATGATATTAAATGGAACTTTGAAAAATTTCTGATTAACAAAAACGGCGAGATCAGTGAGCGTTTTTCACCCGACATTGATCCTATGGATCCCGTCATTGTTAAAGCGGTGGAAAAAGCCTTAAATCAGGCCTGATAAAACCGCTAGCAACAAAGAGCTATAGAGGGAAATCAACAAAGGCGAGCGAATCGCCTTGTTGTCCGCTTTTAAGATGAAAATCGTTTTACTTAAAACATTTCCAGTTAAAACTAAAACGATAATCAGCTGGGCCTCCCTGATCTCGTGAATACTCTGGAATTCAGTCATCGCCGCTGCCAAGACGGCGTGGGATTCAAATAAAGAAATCAGAAACGATGTCCAGTGATAGGGAAGAGAGAATTGTTCGCTGATAAATCTCATCAGAAAAATCAAGGATATGATGAAAGTTGAAAAGTAGAGCACCTTTTTCCAAATAATAGGTTCTTCAATTTCAATCTTTGTCACCTGAGTGTTGATCGCGCCCGGTGGACGCTTAATCATAAAAACTGCAATCATGAGGATCACGATTTGCACTATCAGAGGTCTGATGATTTTTGCCGCATAGGGATTAATCGCCACCACAATAAAAATACCCTCTATCAACATGGCAATGGTCGATAAGATGAGCGCGCGGGATATTGTTCGCGCATGCTTGTCCTTCAGATCTTGATTCTTTGTGAATCTGAGATAGGTCATAGTACTGGATACAAATCCGCCTAAAAATCCTTGTAATAAAAGTCCGGCCCTGTTTCCCATGAGATGACAGGAAAAAAAGCCCAAAACTTCCAGCGAGGCGATGAGGGCGACAATTTTCAGAACATCAACCAATGAAGAATGATTAAAAAGAAAAAAGTCTTTGGGAACGTAGAGTACCAGTAACCACAGAATTGCCAGAACGCTCAGGTCGAACCAAAACGCAGTATCTCTAAGGTGCTTAGTTAGTGGGGTTTCAGAGTTTGGGAGCAAGAGGTACCTCAAGATCCTTATACCACTAGGGCGTTTTTTTTGGTAGGCTATTTTTCTATGATAAAATATTTAAATCACTCTCAAAAAGAGCCCTATCGTCTTTTTTTTCCATTAGGAGTGCTATTCCTTTTATGGGGTGCTCTTATCTGGCTCCCTCTCATTTGGTCAGCTGCAGATTATCCAGTGACGCTACATCGCTATCTGATGTTGAATGGTTTTTCCGGATGCTTCATCGGTGGGTTTTTGATGACTGCCATCCCTAAGTTTTCCAAAACCAACACAGCTTCCAAAATAGAGATCTTCCTCTACTTGCTAGTGACTCTCTCTGGACTGTTTTTTGCGCGGGCAGAAGTGGCCAGCGGCGTTTTTATTTGCTCGGCCTTGCAGCCATTGGTTATTTTCTCCTTTCTTTTGCCTCGTATCAGTAAACGCCAGGAGAATCCTCCTTACAGCTTTGTTTTTATTTTTGTGGGACTTCTTTTGTGGACAGTCTCAGCACTGGCAAGCTTGTTTTTTGATGCTGAACTCTTTAAACACATTCACTACGAAGGTGCCATTGCCTCCATCATCTTGGGAGTGGGCAGTCGATTGATTCCGGGTATTCTTGGCCATCAGGAAATTGTTACTGCGCAAAAAGAAAAATATGAAAAGCCAGTTTCCATCTTCAAAACGATTCCAGTGACCTTTCTTGCCTTGATTGGCGCATTTGTGATCAGTTACCTTTCTGATAATTCATTGGCCCATATGGTTCGTGCCGCTGTTGTTTTTATCATCGCAATCTTTTACTGGAATCTATGGAAAGCCCCCAGAACTAAAACCGCACTCACTTGGTGTATCTGGCTATCGGGTTGGTTGATAACCTTAAGTTTTGTGCTTAAGGCATTTTGGACTGATGGCTTGATCCATATCAGTCACTCCTTTTTCATCAACGGAATTGTGCTGCTGAGTCTGCTGATTGCCACCCGTGTCCTCCAGTCCCATGGACCGAAAGACAACAAACTGGAACAGAGTAAAATTCTCTATCTGGTTTCTTTTTGTATTGTTCTGGCAGCTGCCACCCGGGTCAGTGCGTTTCTTCTGCCAGATTTGTACTTGACTCATCTGGCTTATTCTTCTCTGATGCTGGCCATAGGCGTACTGGTATGGAGCTTTAAGTATTTGAGATTTATTTTTAGTTATTAGACTATACCTTGTAACTTAAATATCCATCATCCACCGGAATGGTCTGTCCATTGATGGCACTTGCTCCATCCGTAAAAAGAAAAGCGACAACGCTGGCGACATATTTAGGATCGATAAGTTTTTTATGGAACTGCTGATCGGCCAGCATTTGTTTCACTTTTTCATCAGTGCCCAGAATAGGGGTATCAATATATCCTGGAGCCACTCCCACCACACGAATCCCATATTGGGCCAATTCTAAGGCAGCAGTTTGTGACATCATGACTACTGCGGCCTTGGCAGCATTATAGTTAAAACAACCCGCAGCTGCTCTGAATCCATATATGGAAGCTGTATTTACAAATGTGCCTTTCTCACCCAACTGAACCATCTTTTTAGCAGCATAATACATGCCGTAATAGACGCTGTGTTGATCGACTTCTATTACTTTGTGATAAGATGCCGGATCCATTTCTAGAAACGGCTTAACTAGACCGATGCCAGCGTTATTGAAAATACCATTGAGCTTTCCGAACTGTTCAACGGACCAGTCAATCATTCGCTCTACTTCTTCGGCCTTTGAGACATCAATTTTATAGGGCTTTGCCTCTATGCCAGTTCTACTCAGCATAGATGCAACTTCTTCAGCACCTTTGATATTAAAATCCGCCACCACCAGTTTGGCACCCATCGCATTGAGGGCGACGGCCGATTCTTTACCAATACCGCTGGCCCCACCGGTGACGATGATGACTTGATCTTTGAGTGGCTGAGAGTTTTTCATGGGGGATCCTTTTTTTCTATTCTTGCATTTTGGGGTCTCTTCGTAATGGAGCGATGCTTCTGCGCATAAAAAGAAGCATACCTGACCTACATCAGGTATTGTTCATCTCACTTTTGATAGATTCAGTGCATTCTTAACGGAGTTATTTATGATTTTGGATTTTCGTGAATTGGAAAAGGCCCATACCTTTGTGGGATCGAAAGCTTATGTTTTGGCTATGATGGCGCAAAATAATCTGCCGGTACCCGCTGGAATGATTCTTTCTCACCTGCCTGACACCGATCAGGACTGGAAACGCATTGAGGCGTGGTGGCTTGAGCAAGTTTCAGTACCTCTTGCGGTTCGCTCTTCAGCCTTTGGTGAAGATTCAGAAGAGATGAGTTTTGCGGGACAAAACCAAACCTTTCTTAACGTGAAAACAGTTGAAGAATTAAAAAATGCCATCAAGGCCTGTTTTAAATCCATCGACCGGGAAGCTTCTCAAAGTTACAGACAATTTTTTATGGGTGAGAAAAAAGATGTTCCCATGAACGTTGTTCTGCAGGTCATGGTTAATGCCCAATACGCCGGAGTTTATTTTTCAGTGAACCCTACACGCGCAGAGGAGGGTGCTGTTCTTGAGTATGTTGAAGGCCTGGGTGAATCTCTGGTTTCAGGTCAGGTTAATCCTTTCCGGATTTTTAAAAAAACTGATCTGTCTGAAGGTCCGCTTTCCAGAAGTATTCTTAATAAAGTTTTTGAACTAGGCGCCAAAGTTGAAGAAAAACTTTCTCAGAAAATTGATATGGAGTGGGCAATTGATTCTCAGTCTAACGTTTATCTATTGCAGGCCAGACCGATCACTTCGGCGCGCTCAGAGACCAAACAAAAAATGTATCTTCAAGCAGAGCTTGAAAGGATTAATAAAACCTATCCAGCTGAGACCTGGTGGGATGGACAAACATTCGCTGAATGGACTGGGCAGCCTAGCCGTTTAACTTTTGAAGTTTGGAAGCGTGCTTTTGCGCCGGGTGGTGCCTTTGATGATTCACTTCATGAATTGGGTTACCTCGGTTTTACGGATAAATCTTATTCTCCCCATGAGTCCATCATGGATCGCCTGTTTGGTCGGGCGTTTATTAATATGTCTAAAATGGTTCCCTTATATTTTGGGCCAATCCCTTATCGTATTGATCCCAGTCCAAGGCCCCACCTTAAATTTGAATGGTACAAAGTCAGTGCCACCGGCATTATTAATACACCTAAGAGTCTTTGGCGCATGGTGAGTGTGGGCTGGAACATGTCCACGAATCGCCGCACCTGGATTGAAAAGTCTCGTAAGGAATTAGTCGAGTTCAAACATAAAATGCAGCGCCCGCAGAATGGATCATTCTACGTGAGCTGGAAAGACGAAGAGCTTTTAAATATCTGGCAAAAGGAAGTGGCAAACTTCTCACGAGTCAGTCTGAAGTGGCCTTTGAATTTAGTGGTATTAATTGAAGCCACTCACCAGAGCCTTCGAGCTGTTTTATCCAGCGTCGTAGGCAAAGATAAAGTGGAAGATTATTTACAACGCTGGATGGGAGCAGGACTTAAGACTGCGACCTTTGAAATGAACCGTTATTTTTCACGTGCTCTGGAAGAGCCTCTGAAAAGAGAATTTTTCTTTTCAAGATTCGGCCACCGCGGTCCGGGAGAGCTGGATTTATCCCATCCGAGATGGGAAGAGTTGGGGGACTCAGCGTTCGGTGGTGGAAAATCCAAAGAAGCTGTGACTCATTCGGATTTAGATGTAGAGGCGGAAATCCATACGCTAAAAACATTTAAAGATTCAGTTTTAGTTGAAGAATGGCGCTTCTTAAAAGAATTGTTGGAACTGCGTGAACAGTGGAAAATGGAAATCCTGCGTCCCTATGCTCATATTCGCTACATCAGTCTCGAGCTTGGCAGGCGATTAGGTCTTGGCCAGGACATCTTTCATTTAACAGTTGAAGAAGTAGAGGAGCTCGCAAGTAAAAAAGGCTCCCTTGATTTGATTAAGAATAAAATCAAGAGACGTAAGGAAGAACTTGATGCTTACAAGGGGATTTATCTTCCGGATGTTCTCAAAAAACAGGACGTAGGTGCCTGCCTTAATAAGATCGACATTAGCAGTAGCTCCCTTCGTGGAATTCCTCTCAGTCACGGAGTCATAAAAGGAACTGTTCGGGTAGTGAATGATCCTTCCGAAGTTGATTTTTCCAACTGGCCTGATGATGCAATCCTCGTGGCCCCTGCCACTGATCCGGGGTGGACTGCACTCTTTACCCGTTCACGCGGCGTGATTGTTGAGCGGGGAGGAGTATTGAGTCACTGTGCAATTTTGGCGCGAGAGCTCGGGCTGCCAAGTATTAATCTTCCGCGAGCGACTCAAATTTTAAAAAATGGAGACCGTATCTGGCTTGATGGCCACAACGGGGGCGTAAAAAATGACAACATCTAATGAATTAGTGCCGATGATTTTACCAACTGTCATGATACCCCTGACACTTGTGAGTGTGGGATTTTCAGTTGTGGCAACTTTTATCGCCGGTCTTTTCGGCATTCAACTGAAATTAGAAGGACCCAAGAAATTATTAGAAGTTCTGCTTAAACCTAAAGTTCTGGCCACCGCATTTGTGCTGAATGCTTTGATCTTTGGAGGAATGTACTGCTGGAAGTGGTGGGCAAATTATCCCAGACTGATTAGTACTATTGAAAGTGAATCTAAGGAGCGGGCCCAAAAGTCTGATCTTAATTACGCTGACGTGCCCTCTGTTCCATACTTGTTTACTTCGAGTAAATCCCTGGCCGATGTTCCGGAAGGTCTGGAGCAAGTGTGGCGGATTCACACCGGCAAAGGTTCATTTCGCGCAGCTGTTGTGACTAATGGGAGAGTTTTTTTTGGAAATGATCACGGAATAGTCAGAGAGCTTGAGCTTACTACGGGTAAAGAAATTCGCTCATTTTATATTGGAACAGCTGCCTCTTCTGAACTCACCCTTTGGAATAACTCTATTTATACAGGTGAAGGACTCCACGACACTCATCACGCCCGCATTTACCGCTTTGATTTAAAGAGTGGTGGATTTCAAGGAAGCTACCAAACTCTTGGTCACACTGAGGCGCAAGCAGTGGTGGGAAGTTATGAAGGTGAGAATACCATGTTTGCAGTGGGAGGAGTTGATGGGCTTCATGCGGTGGATCCCGTTACGATGCAGGGAAAATGGAAAGTAAACCTCGGGCACATGGATGCCGGTATCTTGGTTGACCAGGGTACTGTCTTTATTGGCACGGGCCGCGAAAAAAATGATGATAAGAAAAATAAATGTTTTGCTGCAGCTCTCGATTTTAAAACCGGGAAGATTTTGTGGCAAAGGGAACTGGCCGCCTCAAGTTGGATGCGCCCAGTAGTTATCGGCGAGAACGTTTGTTATATCGCAGGCGAGGTTTATTTTCCCACAGAGCGCGGTCACATTGTTTGTTTTGATCGAAAGTCCGGTGCCCATACTATTGCCATGAATACTACTGATCCTCTGGCCGGAACACCCAAGATTTTGGATAATTCTATTCTCTATACTTCAATTCACGGTTTGGTTTGCCGCTTTGATCTTGAATCAAAACGTAATCTTTGGTGTTTTGATGCCAAATTAAAAGATTCAACATCTCTGGCGGGCGCAAGTTATGATCCCCGTGGCCACGTAGTGGTTTATCCGTCCATGACTAATGGTTTGTATGTGCTGGATCCGAATGACGGCAAAGTGCTGATGCACTGGAAGCCCAGTAAAGAGCAAGGGGAATGGAAAAAGACTTACGCCGACGTGACTGTTGCTGGTGATTACTGGATTGTCTCAGATGATGATGGGTCAGTTCGAGCTCTTCGAGCGAAGTTTATCCCTAAGACGGCCAAGCAGTAAAATTTCAACACCCACGATAAATCCAAGCGCGTGGGCTAGTAGGGTGAGGGGACTTTGCGATTGCCAGAGTCCCACACCCAGGATGAGTAGAGCAAAGAAGAGCATGCCATACTTCTTACTGGCTAGTGACCAATAGGTATAGAGGCCAATAATCACGTGGCTGCTTCCCAGAAACGCCTTTCCGCCAATAGGAAAAAGAAAATTCACCATTACCAAAAGCAAGAGAACCTGAGAGTGGATCAGGAAAAAATGCAGGATCAGGAAAAATCCTGATTTCTTTCGCTCCATCATCATTGCTACCGGGGCGAAGAAAAACAAATTAGTGATTAAGTGCTGAAAGTTGATGTGCAGGAAGGGTGAAACCACTAGACTGAGACCCATGTGACGAAATGGATCGTTTGGTAAAAAACTAAGCCATTCAGTGGGATGGCCATTAACTCCATAGACTGAAGAGTCAAAAATGGGGGCCATAAGGGTGACGGCAAACGAGATGAGTATGAAGGAAATTGTTGCAAGAGGCCGGTGATTCATAAATAAATTTTCGCACAGTAAGTAATGTGCGACAATAGTAGATATAGATGAAAAATACGATTGGATGCCTAAATGGAAATTTTTAAGTGGCTCAACTCACAGTTACTACGGATGGATTGGTTATCAGAGCTGGTCAAAATTCTCGTGGAAAATATTTTTCAGCTTGAGACCTCCAAACAGTTGGGGGCCAGTGTTCACTTTTTTATCTACGACGTGATTAAGATATTTATACTGCTTTCAGTTTTGATTTTCGTGATTTCATGGATTCAAAGTTACTTCCCGCCTGAGAGAACCAAGAAGATTCTGGGTAATATGACCGGAATCAAAGCGAAACTGATGGGGGCCCTGTTAGGTACCATTACCCCATTTTGTTCTTGCTCCTCAATTCCACTGTTTATTGGTTTCACCAACGCAGGACTTCCCATTGGGGTTACTTTTGCCTTCCTCATCTCTTCACCCCTGGTTGATCTTGCCTCAGTAATACTTTTGGCAAGTATCTTTAACTGGCCTATAGCCATTGCCTACGTCATTACTGGAATTATATTGGCCGTGATTGGGGGCGTGATTATTAGCAATGCCCAAATGGAAAAATATATTGAAGGGTTTGTTTTAAAAAATAAAATGGCAAGTATTGAGCCTGAAAAACTATCTCCCGAAGAACGTTACCGTTATGCTTTAGATCAAGTTCAGGATGTTTTTAAAAGAGTCTGGCCTTATGTGCTGATTGGCGTTGGCATCGGAGCCTTGATTCATAACTGGATACCCGAAAGCTTTATCACTGGCATGATTGGAAAAAATCATTGGTGGTCGGTACTTGTGGCCACTCTTATGGGTGTTCCCATGTATGCTGATATTTTTGGGACCTTGCCTATTGCCGAAGCCCTGGTGAACAAGGGAGTAGGATTAGGCACAGCTCTTGCGTTTATGATGGCCGTGACGGCACTTTCTCTTCCGTCCCTTATTATGCTGAAGAAAGTGGTAAAAACACCACTACTGGTTTTATTTACAGGTATCGTCACTGCAGGAATTATTATCATAGGCTATCTATTTAACTCATTCGATTATTTGTTTATCTAGTTTAGGAGGGGCTTCATGGAAGTTAAAATTTTAGGGACCGGATGTCCAAAGTGCAAAAAACTAACTGAAGTCACAGAGCAGGCAGCTAAAGAATTGGGGATTGAAATCTCTATCGAGAAAGTCACTGATTTAGAGAAAATAATCTCTTATTCAGTCATGTCCACACCCGCCCTCGTTGTGAATGGTGTATTAAAAGTGGCCGGGCGAATTCCAAGTATTGATGACCTTAAGAAAATGTTAGTATGACAAAGAACAAGAGCAGCAACAGCATACTGATTGCGTTCGCACTTAATGCCGGATTTTCGGTGGTTGAGTTTATTGGGGGATACTACACAAACAGTGTTGCGATTACTTCCGATGCTCTCCACGATCTTGGTGATAGTCTCGCTTTGCTTTTCTCCTATTTTGCTGAAAAATTTAGCCAAAAAAAATCCGATGAGAAATTTACTCATGGCTATAGACGGTTCTCTCTTCTGGCAGCATTGATCAATGGTATGATTCTGCTCAGTGGCTCTATCTATGTGCTCGTTGATTCAATTCAGCGCCTGCAACATCCTGAAGCCGTTTATGCTCCGGGGATGATTGGTCTTGCGCTTTTAGGGATTGTGGTCAATACCGTTGCTGCTTTGAAGCTCAGAGAGGATACGGGACTCAACTCTAAAATGATCTCACTTCATTTGCTTGAAGATGTATTGAGTTGGGTGGCCGTACTGATAGTCAGCATCATTCTTTTATTTCGACCTTGGTACATTCTGGATTCAATTCTTTCCATTCTTATCTCGTTAATTATTCTCAAGGGCGTATATAAAAATTTGATGAACATAGGTTTGATTTTTTTACAGCGGTTTCCAGATGGGTTAGTGATAGAAGAGATCCACCAAGCAATTTCTCAGCTCCCTAATGTTGAGGACGTTCACCTTATAAAAGGCTGGTCGATTGACGAGAGTAAATTCAATATGTCGCTTCACATACGAGTTGGCCTGGAAACGAGCATCGCTGAGCTCGACGCATTAAGAAGACAAATTGAAGATTATCTTCGCCAAAAAGATGTGCTTGAAGTCACGATTCAGTTTGAGGGGTGTGATTGTTCTTATAGTGCCAGAGTATTGGAGCACTAAGCGTTGCTTGACCATTGAAGTCACTTCTAAGCTTTGGCTGAGGTGACTTATGCATTTAAAACACCAGTTGTTATTGATTCTTATTCTTATTTCTTCCTGTGGTAAAAAATCTTCATCAGATAAACGTGTTACCCCCATTGTGCAAACTCAGATTCAAGAGGTCATGGCCAATCAAAGGTTCGAATGCGCTTCGCTTGGGGGGAGTTGCCCCGCAGGAATGAGCAGGCTGTTTATTCTTGATCCCTTTAATTCAGATCAGTCAGCTGTTTGTTCCGGTTTTATGGTTTCGGCCTCTCGGTTGGTGACAAACCATCATTGTGTCTCAACTGACTTTGAATGCGCTAATACCTACATAGCCATTTACAATGGCGCCAATTATGAACAAACCAAATGTAAGTCGATTGTTAAAACTGAGGAAGATGTGGAGGATCCGAACGATCCCTCCCGAAAATTAGATTTTACAGTGATGGAAATAGAGAACGTATACGCGGGTGAGTATTTTAAACTTTCTGATTCTGTTGCGGATGTTGGTGACCTGATCCATGCCTGGGTCATCGATCATACAGGATTGGATCTTGACCCCATCAATTTAACGGATTCTCGTATTACCGAATTTGAATGCCGCGTGATTGATCAAAATGACACGGCCTCCTTGATGATGATGAAATGCCCGATTATCAGCGGAAATTCCGGCAGTCCCGCCTTGAATACCTATGGCAAAGTCATCGGTGTCATCTGGGGCGGAACATCTGGCAACATCGATAGTAGTTATGATTTGGATTTGAGGCGCCAGCTCGATGAATATGGAGTGGCGACGGAAGTGAATTATTTCAGAGAGTACGTTTCAAAGAATTAAGTTCTCTCTATCTTAACCAGCCATTTGACCCATAATTTAAGTCCATAAAGACAAGCAGCTGCCAAGATCAAATTCAAGACAGCGAAGAATATTACTTGATACACCCGACCAGGTTCAAAATCTTTTATGAGGTAAGCGCGACTTGTGCTGGAAACTTTTCTAGCGAGTGCTGCGAACATTTCTTCTTTTGTCATGCGTTCTATTTCTGCATCAGTATAAATTTCCCATGTGCACTCGTTCTTGTTGCCCTCAGAATCGAAACAACGTTCATCAATGGGATTTCCGGGCTTAAGGGATACTTCTGGTTGATTGAATCTATTCTTGGATTCTTGCGCAATTAATTCTCTGTTTGCATCAAGAGAAAGCCTCGGAGAGTGATTGAGCTCGATGGATTTATCATTTTCAAGAGTCTCATGTGCCAGGTTAAATTTTCTGACCTTGATCGATTCCTTATAGATGTCATTACCACCTTGATAAAGAAGGAATCCGAGAGTCATAATCGAAACTAAAAGGAAGAGTCTGTTAATACGACTTCACTTTTTCCACCAAGCTTTCAACAAATTCTTCATCGATGAGACCTGATCTCTGCTCAGGAGCTTTCTTCTCCCATTCTGTAAGAAGTTCGGTGATCTTAGTGATTTTACATTTTTTGAATAGGCACTTTGAAGTGGCTGCATTCACTTTGACCAGAACCTCTGTTTCAAATGATTGTAGCTCATCGATAAATGGTTTTTTGATCAAATTGACGGGATTTCCTGACTCTGGGATGGTGAATCCATTATCTTTGTAGGATTGGAGCATCTCATTGCCGCAGCTCTGGTTTACGTCTTTTGATTTAGAGTCTTCATAAACATATCGGCCTAAATATCCGGAAGAGTACTCTTCTTTGCTGGATTCATATCTCAAACTTTTCTCGGTCTCGCCAAAGACATCAACATTAGAGACTGCGCCCATACATGCTTTCAGCCAGCTGGAAGTTTTAATTGAGCCCAGTTTATTTCCCATGGCACTCATGCGATTGGGGATTTTTGAGTGAATAATAGACTTCACTGAAGGAGCGTACTCTTCAGAAACATTTAAGACCTCTGGCACCCTGGCCACAATACAAGCTGAGGTAAAGTCTTTGGCCCCTTCGCAAGCTTCTATCGCTGGCTTAATATCAACTTTTGCCGCTTTATCTAAACTTGCTGCCATAGTGGCTTCAGCGTTTGCACAAATTTTAGCGCTGGCATTTTTAATTACCCTTTGGGCACCTTGCTCACAAAAATCTGGTTCATTCACCAGAACTTCTTCATGTTGTTTGGCACGGGCGGTTTTAAAGGTTTTAAAACAAGCGTTGTTTTTTATATGGGATTGAGCTGTTCCAAAGGAGTAGAAAGTCGAACTTCCTGACTTTGATTGTGGGTAAGTAAATGAGCCATGTTCAAATTTCATTTCCTTCATGCATTCAACTAAGGCGGAGCCACAGCCGGCTTCATCAGCGATCAGGTCATTGAGTTTTGGCCAGTTGAGTTTTTGCTCTTTGGCCCAAACTTTGTCTTTGAATTCTGCGCCATTGAAAACATTCTTTTTCATATAAGCGTATTTTGCAGGAGCTTTTTTCTCGAGAACTTCAGGATGGAGAATAAAGTTCATACAGGATTCTGCATAATCTTCGGCGGGAGCAGATTGAGCATAACCACTAACGAAGGCTCCGGATTTGGAATGGACCCAACTTGAGCTACCATCTTTAGCAGTGACTTCTTTCCAGCCACTGAGAGCTTTAAAGGCAGAACTTTTTTGCTCACTCGTCATCGCTCCGTAGTTCGTGGCGTAGTATCCCTTATAGTCATGATGGTGACATAATTCGTGAATGATAACTTCCTGAGGCCATGAAGTATTATCGTAGGCACTTTTACCTGTGGTCACACCTGTAAGGCCAGCATCATAGATGACCAGATCTGCCGGACTGTAGTCGGCAATCTGTGGTCCTGCATAGGCAGCTACATTTGAACCGTGTCCGTGGCCTCTTAGACCATCTCCCTGGCGGTCAATGTCTTTCACGTAGGGGAGACTTCGAAGTTCTTTGGGAAGCTTACTGACAGCAGCATCAAGTTCACGCACTTCTAGTGCAGACCAATGTTGATCTGCCTTATTTTGATTGATGGATTGATCAAGACTAAGGTTGTAGCCACTTTTCGCCTTAAAGTTAAAAACCTGCATGGCAGCTTCTTTTGATTTAAAAAGTTTTTCAAAGGCGCACTGAATTGTGGCGCATCCTTTGGCAGCAGCTGCCCAGCCCTTAGGTGGTTTTGCTCCCAACATGGCATTGGCGATTTTAAGTTCTTTGTCAGAACCCTTAAGGCTAAATCCTTTTACCATCTGAGTGACTTGAGGCAATCCCCCATAAAATTTAATGTATTCGGCAGTCACTTTTTTAAGCAGGAGCTCATCTTCTGTGGGACACACTTTTACGTTGGCAAGGCTTGTGATTTCACTGCCAAATTGCTCCAAGGTATTTTCTGAGAGACAATTTAGATTCTCTTCCTGAGCATAGACCAGAGGCGTAGAAATTGAGATCACAAGGAGAGAGAGTAGAATGGAGTTTTTCATAATTATTCTACCTTCTTGATTTTATCACTTTGATTCATTTTTTTTGTGGCATCACTGAACAAGCACTCACGATTGGCGCGCGCACCTGGAATATCCTGAATCAGGATTGACTTGATCATGCCTTTTGGCGTAAGTTCGTAGCGACTTTTAGTTTCTAGATCAAAAAAGAAGACCCGATTAAGTGGTACATCACCGGCCATCGGTTGCACCAAGCAGTGGCCTTTGGTATCGCTCTTTACATAGTCTTTTGAGGGAACGGGATTGGTGTAATCAATTTTGATAGATTGAATGATGTCCCCTTCGGTTTGGATTTCATAATCCGCACCTGTTAGAGAACCTTCCAGTTTTAAGCCGCTCATTTTCTTTTTTTGAGCGACCAGGCTTTCTCCGGGTTTAATCGAGAGTAGCTGCTTGGGACTCAAGCTGGCTGCAAAAGTGAATGGGGATAGACTTAGGACAAGGGCCATAGGGATGATTTTTTTCATCCTGACCTATCGGGCAGGAACCTACTCAAGTTTAGGGCAAAAGAGAAAAACTCGGGTATGTTTTTAGTGGGTAAGCTTTTGTTTTATCTCGAACCACTGGCGGTCCAAAGTTTCGCGGTCATCTGGATGCGAGATGCTGATCAGGGCCTTGGCGCGCTCATTGAGAGTTTTACCAAAGAGATTCACATTTCCAAACTCCGTGACCACATGATGAACATGAGCACGTGTCGTCACAACTCCGGCCCCTTGTTTGAGGCTCGAGACGATTCGAGGATGACCCTTACCGCTGCGTGAAGCGATGGCGAAGATTGGTTTTCCCCCTTCAGACAGAGCGGCGGCTCGGATGAAGTCCATTTGCCCACCAACGCCAGAGATAACCCTGTGGCCAATGGAATCAGCACAGACCTGGCCCGTGAGATCGATTTCTACTGCCGAGTTGATCGCCGTGACTTTGGGATTTCTCATGATGTTTATCGGGTAATTGATATAACTCGTTTCAAGGTTGAGTACTGACAAGTTATCATCGACGAAATCATAAAGTTCTTGTGAGCCAATAATGAAAGCTGAGGTTGATGTACCCTGGTGAAATTTTTTGAGAGAGTTATTGATCACACCTTTTTTAATTAATTCTAAGGCGCCATCTGACCACATCTCTGTGTGTAGTCCGAGATTCTTGTGGCCGCTCAGGAAGCGAGCGACTGCATTGGGAATAGTCCCGATTCCCAGTTGAAGAGTGGCACCATCTTCCACCAGAGCGGCGACATTTTTACCGATCATCAACTCTACATCTCCCAACACTGGTGGAGCTGCAGCGTGAATTGGGGTCGATTTTTCGAAAGCATAATCAATATCATTGATGTGAATAAATCCATTCCCATGAACTCGTGGCATTTGTGGGTTGATGTGAGCGATGACCAGGTCGGCGCAATCCACGGCCGCTTTGGCAATATCAACACTCACTCCAAGGGATACAAACCCGTGGTGATCCGGCGGTGAAACCTGTACCAGCGCCACATCTATTTTTTTGATGCCTTGACGAAATAATTGAGGAATTTCGGAAAGAAAAACTGGGAGGTAATCAATTCGTTCGTAATCCAGTTTTCCCCGCAAGTTTCTGCCGGTAAAAAGATTTGTGATCCTGAATTCTGCGTGAGCTTCAGAAGCATAGAAACATTCACCCTCGGTATGCATATGCAGCATCTCAATATCCTGGAGATCCGGAAATTCACTGGAAAGGGTCTTGAGCATTTCAACGGGAGTTGCTGCTGCACCGTGGACGAAGATAGTGGAGTGGGACTTGATTGAGGACAAAGCCTCTTTGAAACTAGCGCATATTTTCATGTGAATCATTAAAGTGAATGTGACTTAAATTGGCCAGTAGTCTTTGCTGGGATTTACGCTTGGTGTGCATCGAATCAAAAGCTGATTTCAGGAGCGACAATTTAGAAACAATCGACTAAAATTAGGGACAACAATTAGGCTATCAAGGAATATTTTATGACAACTAAACTTCACGTAAATTCTGATCGTCTCTGGAAAAGTCTTATGGATATGGCCCAAATCGGTGCAACCGAAAAAGGCGGCGTTTGTCGTCTGGCCTTGACCGATCTGGACAAAGATGCGCGGGATCTTTTTGTGAAGTGGTGCAAAGAGGCCGGTTGTACAATTAAAGTTGATAAAATGGGGAACGTTTTTGCCCGCAGAGCTGGTAGGGATAATACACTTGCTCCAGTGGTCACAGGAAGTCATATCGACAGCCAACCGACTGGAGGAAAGTTTGATGGCGTCTACGGCGTCCTGGCCGGTCTTGAAGTGATTCGCTCACTCAACGACGCAAAAATTGAAACACTCAGACCGATCGAAGCCTCTATCTGGACAAATGAAGAAGGCTCGCGTTTTGCTCCGGCAATGGTGTCATCAGGAATCTTTGGCGGCGCTTTTGATCTTGAGTATGGACTAAGCCGGGCTGATCTTGATGGGAAAACTATGGGCGAAGAATTAAAACGTATTGGCTACGCTGGTGATGAACCAGTTGGCGGCAGACCATTCCATGCTTTTTTTGAAGCTCACATAGAGCAGGGCCCGATTTTAGAACACGACAAAAAACAAATTGGAATTGTTCAAGGTGGTTTGGGTCAGCGCTGGATGGAAGTCACTATGGTTGGAGTTGAGTCCCACGCCGGACCTACGCCCATGAGAATCAGAAAAGACGCTATGGTGGGAGCAGCTTCTGTTATTACCGCTGTTAATAAAATTGGTAATTCTTACCCGAATGCTTGTGCCACAGTGGGACTTGTTCAGTGTATGCCAAACTCTCGTAACACGATTCCGGGAAAAGTTTTTTTCACTATTGATCTTCGCCACAATGAAGATGAGACCCTAACTAAAATGGCCAACGAAGCCAAAGACGCCTGTGAAAAAGCGGCAAGTGCCAATGGTCTTAAACTAGACTACAAAGAAATTTGGTACCTCCCTCCAACTCATTTTAGTAAAGACTGTGTAGCGGCTGTTAAAAAAGCTGCCGATGATTTGGGATTAACTTCTATGCCAATCATCAGTGGCGCCGGCCATGATTCATTTTATATTAGCCGTGTGGCTCCTGCTGCCATGGTGTTTGTTCCTTGTGAAGGCGGCATCAGTCACAATGAAATTGAAAATGCTAATCCTGAAGACATTGCTGCAGGATGCTCTGTTTTATTAGGGGCGATGGTAGAGCGGGCCAATGCAGTCTGAACTAAAGATTACTGAAACACTGGCCGGCTCCGGTAAAGAAACCACTCGTGGTGCACTTCTTATTGTGCAATATGAGGGCTTCCTGGAAGACGGAACCAAGTTTGACTCTTCCCTTGATCGGGGAAAACCTTTTGAGTTTGTCTTCGGTACCGGTCGAGTCATTAAGGGCTGGGATCAGGGACTTGTAGGAATGAAAGAGGGCGGAAAGCGCACGTTGTTTGTTCCGTCTCATCTTGGTTACGGAGACAGACAGATAGGGAGTATAATCAAACCCCATTCCAATTTAATTTTTCATGTAGAATTACTTGAGGTTCGCACTCGCGATTAAAGTGAGTCGTTACTGACACTCAAGGCCGCTGATAAAATATTTGTCTATGGCGCTCCAACGCTTTCTGAAATTAATTCTTTTCTCTTTTCTCATTCAAGCATCCTTGGCCCACGCGAGGAGCTTTCGCCATATGGTTAGCTTCGGGAGTAACGGATTTGAGTGGTCATCGGCTGCAGAGAAACTAGAAACAAAAGATAAATCTGTCTTCGATGGAGTTAACTATTTTTTTAATAAAATCAGCCTCAATTATGCCTATTTATTAGATCATCGCTTCCAACTGGGTGGGTTTGCATCGGTTTCCAGGGACGAGTATACCTTTTATAATGAGCAGGGCAAGAATTCCAGTAGTGAGATTAAAAATACAAAATACGGATTGTTTGTTCTCTATAATTTTTCAGATGAAATAATGGATGCCATTTATGCAGGGGTTGGGGTCTCACAATTTAATTATGAAGAACAAAATTCACAAGACCTTCAAACTTATGAGGGATCAGACCCATTTGAACTAGATGATTCAGGAACGATGTATGAAATCGTTTTAGGAAAACGATTTTCGCTTACGCGTTGGCACATTGACCATCTAACCTATTCTCCCCAATTAAGTTATTTTCGCCGCTCTCATGGAAAAGATTTTAATGAACAAAAAATTGGAAACGGGACTGGTTTCTCGCTTTATCTTATAAAATTCGACTTTTTCTTTTAAATCAATTTCGTTTTAAGGCCAGTCCCATCATACCTTCATGAAAGTGTTTAGTGTCGTTGGTCACTGACTGGATTGATGAATCGATGGAAGCCTTTAAACTTTTTGCTCTCATGAGAATATCGTACTGGCAGCTGGTGAGGTAATCGAAGACTTCAACCGGAACTTTTGTTTCAATAAGTTCTTCCTGGTAGAAAAGATTTGTTAATGAATGCTCAAGGACATTGATACCTTGCATCTCTTGGGCAGTTAATTTGTGGGAGATAAATTCCTTCCCATCACATCTAAGAATGATTTCATTTGTGACTGATCCCCTTGGGCCCGTTACAGAGAGTTGCAGGTAATAGAGTACGCCATTTTTGGTTTTCACCAGATAGGGATTGAGTTTAATAGCGTTGATGACTGAGAATTGGTTACCCTTCACTGGAGTGATGACCGGAGTTCTGGCCTCATTTAATTTTGTAATCTTCATTGAGGTGTATTTTATGTCTTCGGTGATAGGATCTCTGGTCTCAGTAATGTCACTTGCCGTCGGCATGAGTTCTTCGATTAAGGCACAAGAGCTAAGAAGCACTAAAAATGAAAATTTTATGAATGACATGATTCCTACCTATTTAATTTGTTATTATTCTAACGTATTTTGCTTCGTAATAGTCAGAATTTTGTTACCCTATAAGTATGAAAACAAAAGCAATACGATTTTACAAAACTGGTGGGCCGGAAGTTTTAACTTTCGAAGACATTGACGTCCCTGAGGTTCAGACCGGCGAAGTACTTATTCGCTACCATGCCATTGGAGTGAATTTCATCGATAACTACTACCGCTCTGGGCTTTATTCCACGGAGCTGCCTTCTGGACTCGGTTTTGAAGGCGCCGGAGTGGTTGAAGCTGTTGGTGAGGGAGTCACTCATCTCAAGGCAGGTGATCGTGTCGCTCATCCTAAAGGTCCTTTGGGAGCTTACGCTCAGATGCGAACCATTCCTGCCTGGCACGTGGTTAAAATTCCCGACGCCATTTCTTTTGAAGAGGCAGCAGGCATGATGCTCAAAGGACTGACTGTTCAATATTTATTTCGACAGACTTATGATCTCAAGGCCGGTCAGACCATCTTGTTTCACGCCGCCGCTGGTGGAGTTGGACTCATCGCTTGTCAGTGGGCGAGACATTTAGGTGTCAAACTTATCGGTACTGTGAGTTCAAAAGAAAAAGCCGAAATTGCCAAAGCGCACGGAGCTTGGGAGACCATTAACTATACAAATGAAGACGTGGTAAAAAGAGTTCTGGAGTTAACTAACGGAGCGAAGGTTCCCGTTGTGTATGATGGTGTCGGTAAGGATACTTGGGAAACTTCCCTTGATTGCCTCAGCTCCCGTGGCCTGATGGTGAGTTTTGGGAATGCTTCTGGTCCGGTGACTGGAGTTAATCTTGGTGTTCTTGGAAATAAAGGCTCACTCTACGTCACGCGTCCAATGCTTTGGTCGCATGTGGATACGCCCGAAAAACTTCAGGCGTCATCCAATGAACTCTTTGACTTGGTGGTTCGACAGAAAATTCAAATCGATATCAGTAAGACTTATCCACTGGCCGATGCGGCCCGTGCTCACCAAGATTTACAATCCCGGAAAACCACGGGTGGATTGATTCTCATTCCTTAAAGAGATTACTGGTACGAATCCATCTCTTCATGACTTGAGCGAGGAGAGTAGCTAGACTCCTCGGAGAAATTCACAAGTTGATTGTAAAGATCCTGAGTTTCTTCTGGGAAATCTGAGAGTTCAATCCCTTCGAGTTTAAGTTGTTTAAACTTTTTGAGAATTTTTTTCATCGCCATATCGAGTTCTTGAAATTCTTTCTGATGAGGAAGGTTCGGAGTGGCCTTGATGGCCTCCTTCACCCCTTGAGCGTTCGCCAGTTTAACAAATTTTTTGATCTCGCGAACCGGGAGCTCTTTAAGATGGTCAATTGCTTTATGCTGATCATCTTTATTCATTTTAACTATTTCATTTGTTTGGCTAAGGGAGAGTTTACCTAGCTTGCGCGCCTCTTTAACTGAGGGGGCCGCCATCTCATCACGATTAATGGCTTCATGAATTTGTTTTGGTGAGAGACCGGTTTTTTCAGAAACCATATTTAAAAATTTTTCAGCAGGTAAAACTACCACGTCTTCGTTATTAGTTTCGGTGTTCGTATCGGCCGTTGGATAAAGCTCTTGGTAAATTTCTTTTGCCCGGCGAAGGTGGGATTCAATTTCTATTTTTGAAAGATCTTTGCGAACAAGATTCTCATCAATTGAGACCAGTTCATTTTCGAGAGGATTGCGGTCGATGACCAGAACAGAGGTCTCGGTATAACCTAAGTTGAGCATCGCCTGATAGCGACGGGCACCGGCCAGGATGACATTGTCGGGAGAGATCACCAGAGGGGCTATAAGACCTAAGGTTTGAATCGATTTCTCCAGGTCAGTCACATCAGTGCCTAGACGTAAGTACGGATTCGTTGCCTTCAGCTCATTGAGCTTTCTCGTTTCCAAATTGGACTCCCTCGAAAAATATGGTGGTAGGTGATGGTGCTTTATCGGACAAGGATTGTCAGGTAAAAGAACTTCACAAATTCTGACTTCAAATAAGGATTGTTGAATCATTTTTTGTATTTTGTTTAGACTTTGGTCACTCTGGCTTAAGTGGTCACACTGGCCCCTAAACCTGTCGTCTAAGTACCCATTTTGACTCTAATTAATTGACTTAGGTTGGCATCGCAATTGCTTATACCTGATTAGGTCCTCGAAACTTTACTAAGGTTGAGCATGAAAAACTTTTTATTTATCTTCTTCGTACTAACCCTGGTTTCCTGTGGAAAGAATGGAAAGGACGGATCAAACGGCCTCGACGGTTCAACCTCCATGGGACTTAACGGTGTTTCAACTGGTGTAGACTTTGCTGACATCGAGCCGGGCCTGGCGTGTGCCAACGGTGGAATTTCAATATTTACTTTTGAAGACGGCAACTCTGATGGACAGCTTCAAAGTGATGAATTTGTAATAAAAGTGAAAGCTCTTTGTAATGGTATAAATGGTCTTAATGGGACCAATGGAGTTGATGGAGTTAACGGTACTAACGGTACTAACGGAGTGAATGCTTCGATTACTCTTGAAAGTGTGGCCTCAAGCACTACTTGCCCTAATGGTGGAGTTAAAATTTCTAGCAACACATCTTTCCCTGTCGAAATATGTAATGGTGTTAATGGCCTTAACGGTGAACAGGGTCTGCCTGGGATGCAAGGTATTCCTGGTATGGCAGGATCAAATGGTGCCAACGGACAAGATGGTGAAGACGGTGAAGATGGTGAAGATGGTGAAGATGGTGAAGATGGTGAAGACGGACAAGACGGTGCAAACGGGACTAATGGAACGAACGGAACAATTGTAACGCCGGTTAAATTTTGCGCCACCGATAACAGCACATTTCCGGAGTACGGACTGATCATTGGTGGAGAACTGTTTGCGGTTTACTGGGGAACAACTCCAGCATCCCCTCACAAAGCACAAGCCTTTTTAACTAAGCTTGTAGCTGGTAATTACATGAGTACCGGTGGAAACAATTGTCTCTTCTCAGTGCCTGCTCCCTAAGCACATGACCAAAAAATCTACGATTTAGAATATAAAAAGGGCCTTCGGGCCCTTTTTTATTGGCACCTCACTTGCTCTAAAATCTCAATATGAAAAAATATCTTTGGACTACAGCTCTGTGCCTTTTGCAGTTTAGCTTCCTTGCCCAGGCGCAAGTTCCTCCCTTTATGTGCCATCTTTCAATTAGCAGCCCCAGTGGGGTGAGCTCGCTGTGTAACGCTGTACACATCGGCCAGGGAAGACTTTTATCGGCAGCTCATTGTTTCCCAGAAGGGAAAAATACCATCACACACGGGATCGTGCTCGCTAGTTGTGGTGAGGAAGAGTTCATGGATTTTTCAAATTTAAGAAAGTCACCGGATTCACCAAAGGGCACTTTGGGTGAGGATATATCTCTGCTCAATTTTGCTCCAGAACTTAAGGGAGACTGGATTGTGCCAACAAGTTATCCGGCGATGTATTTTGCAGGGGGACAGCTTAGAACAGGTGTGGAGTGCGAAATCCTGGCCTTGAGAGGAGCATACCCGTCAAAAAAATTGAAGCGCATAAAGGTCGATTCAACAATGGAGCTGAGAGCTCTCAATAATAAAAACGATGAGCCGGCGCAGATCCAGATGAAGTTAAAGTCAGGTGGTGCTCTGGTGGCCGGAACCAATGTGCAAGAAGGGGACTCGGGTGGTGCTCTTATTTGTCGTTATTCAAAAAATGCTCGCCATGAATTGGTCGGGATTATTATGAATTATGGTACAGATCACGTGACCAAAAAAATTATGCAAAATGCCTTTTCCCCGGTCTTTGGCCCTGGAGCTAAAAAAATATTGCTGCCTAAGGGGTAAAGAAGGGTTAGGATTATCCTCAGAATGAAGATAATTTTGCTAATCCTCCTTTGCTGGTCTCAATCAGGCTTTTCTCAAAATGATGTCCGTCTTGATGAAGTGAGCTTGCTTAAGGCGTGTTCTAAACATGATTTGCCGGCCTGTGAGAGCCTTGGCGCATACTACATTAAAATTGAGAATTGGGAGAAGGCGAGCATTGTTGGCTCAGCACTCTGTGATAAGGATCGCTCGATCGGCTGTACTTATGCTGGTATTTCTCTTTTGGCAAAGAGCAAAGTTGGAGAAGGCACTAAGCTTTTAACCAAGGCTTGTGATAAATTTGAACCCTTTGCCTGCCGATCCCTTGGCCGCCTGATGAAAAAAAGTGGTGAGGACAATTTGTCACATCTGTATTTCAGAAGAGCGTGCCACTATGGACTCAAAGAAGTCTGCGCTGATCTAAAAAAAGGAAAAACCATATTTTCCAAAGAAGGATTGGATTTCATCGCTAAAATCCAGGAGGATTGCGCCGATACTCAGCTCTCCTCATGCACGGATAGGCTTTCAAATCTCAATTCCTGTTCAAAGCCTCTGACCAAAGAAGATTGCCAGTTGATACCGGGCCATCTCTCCATCTATTTTCGCGCCAAGCTTATGCAGTCTGAGGCCAAGTTCTCGCTGTTATCCGTCGTGGCTTCTCAAAAAGCTTTAAAAGCCGATCCTAAGATCAAATCATATTCCTATGATCTGGCAACTGTTCTGAGAAATTATAAACCCCTGGAAAATTATCATTACGTGTTTGGTTTTATGAAGGCATGTGCACCGAAGGAGAAAACAACTTCTTCAGAACTCTTTGCTGACTCTTACCAGAACTTTGATTCACGCATACGCTCCAACATCAGGAGTTACTTTATGAAAGGTAAGACCGCTGATTGCTACAATCTGACGGGAGGATTTGAAGCCTATGCGGTGGCGAATCTCGATCCTTTGAATAAGAATCACCTTGATGTTTGGAAAATAGATCAAAACGGAAATTTAATTCAGGTCCAAGATGGCCTACCTCGACCCTAAGGAAATATATGGAAAAACTGAAACAGGAAATGAATTTGGGCAAGTTGAGAATCCTTTGGTTCGCATTATTATTTTCACACGCTCTGTATGGGGTGGTATTGAATTTTGTCATTGAACAAAATACTAATCCTCCCGGAGAGATTTCTCCGGGAGTTATTTCCGCCGTGACCACTTTGGCGGTTGTGGTGTTTTTTGCCGCGATATTTTTGCCACGCTTTATTCTAAATGTAGCGAAGGAAAATTTGCGCAAGAGAAGTGGAGGAACTGATATCTCCTACACTAAGATTGAAGACCTTATGATCTTGTTTGCGCCGGGCTTCATCATCAGGCTTGCTCTGCTTGAAGCAGTCGCTATGTTTGGATTTGTCCTGGCATTCATGCATAAGGACATTGATTTTTTCATACCTTTTGCGACGGCAAGTGTTTTTGCCTATTTTTTGAATTATCCAACAGAAGAAAAAATTAAAAGAGCCTTTAAATAACGGAGATCAATTCTATGGAAGATAGTGAATGGCTCAGCCAGGAAGATAAAAACAAACTAGACTCACTTAAAAGAGAACTGGCCAAGTTAAAGGCTGAACACAGAAAATTTGCCAAAAACAAGGGCAGCATCACGCCGGAAGACAAAGAAAAGTGGAAACTCAATGCACAGAGGACCAATCAGATATTCATCGAGATCAAGGACCTAAGATTTAAGAATGTGATGGAAGCCGGCAAGGGCTAGTTTTCCTAATTATTTCATCAGAGACTTCTCTAAAATTATTCCCTCTGAACTAGTAGGGGGGATGATTCCCATCAGAAACGATAAAGTGGGGGCAATATCCACTACATTTCCACCGGCATATTTACCGGCCTTGAAAGGTCTTCCTACAAAAATCAAAGGAACGTAGCGGTCATAAGAATAACCACTCATGTGAGTCGTGGCCCCGTAAGCGACAATATAATTTGGCTTAGGGATCATCATAATGTCCCCACTTCTTCCTTCGAAATACGTTCTTAGGATTTGTTTCTCATGCTGCTCGGGCGGCAGGGTCCTGCGTCTGACGTCAGAGCCAGAAAAGATTTCCGCGATTCCGACTAACAGTTCTTTTTTCTTCGCAATATGAAGTGCGACTTCATCGCGTATTTTAAATCGATCAAGATCCTTCTCGGCCAACACTTTTTGATTAAGGTAAAAATTGAGTTCAGAAGGGGGAAGCATCCACTTGGCCGATGGTTTTCCATATTTCTTGGTGAGGTAGTTTTCTATCTCGGAAGCTATCGCCTCTTGATTGAGATATCCCGATGGAACTTTGTTCTCTTTTAAAACCAGCGGATTACCTGCTACACCATGATCTGCGGTTAAGACGATCCAAACGGAATCAAGTCCGCCAGGAACCTTAAGGTTTATGTGGTTAAGAAAATTAGCAATGGTTTGGTCTTCCAAAACAGTGGTTTCTTTAATCTCTTCACTCTCTGGACCAAAATTATGTCCTACATAATCATGACTTGAAAAACTGATTGCCAGCACATCTGTAGAATTGCCCTGACCAAGTTTGAATTCATCCATTGCTTTATTGGCTACTTCGACTGGCATTTCGATAGCGGCCGGAAATAGCAAACTAGTCGTACTGCCTACTTTCGCCTTATGAGGAAAAGAGAGGCCCATGTCTTTGGTGTATTTCGACTCCGGAACATTTTTGTTGGGATTGATGGTTTGGGATAGTTTCATTTCCCATTTTTGCTCTGAACCTATTTTTTTCTTTAACCCAGTGTTTATATCCGTAACCCACTGAGGAAGAACCTTGGACTTCAAGTAGTACTCACTTGATACCCACTTAAATGATTCTAAATCAAACCAAAGTGTCAGGTCTGAGCGGTGTCCACCCATTAAGATGGCCGAGCGGTCTTTTAGCGCAATGGAGACTACTTTTGAATTTGCGTAGGCGTTTTTAAGTTCATCGCCAAAAGTCGTCCCAATAAGATTTTTAGGCGATGTACCGACGTGTGGATTGCTAGGGTTCGCACCAACAGTTTTTTGACTCTGATCTTCTGTGCAGTAAACAAATTCCTGAGTGTCACCATTATACCAATCATTGTTTGGGATGCCGTTCTGGTAGGCATAGGAGCCGGTTAAAATTGTTGCGTGACCTGGTCCAGTCATGTTCTGAAGAAGACCATATTCAGCGTGAGAAAAGTACGCCCCTTTTTGCATAAGGTAATTAAAACCACCAACATTCTTACCCTTAGTGGCGGGCAAAAAGAGGTGGGAGAACTTTTGTAAATAATCTGCTCTGAACTGATCAACTGAAATCACTAAAATGAGTTTTGGCTTCTCCGTTTTTGAAAATGTCGGTTGTATGAAAAAGAAGGCAAAGGCCAGAAGAGAAATTAGTTTCATGGGTTCCACTTTTTTGGTTTCAGTTTGAAGACATTATTCCACAACTATTTTGGCTTAGAGTAATCGCTTCGCGTTACGGAGAGTTCCTCATAAGTCGTCTTCGGATCAAGCACTCTTTTGAAAATAATATCTGGATAACTTTGAAGCACTATTTCCAGCGTTGTGTAGACTTTAGAGCCTTCTCCCAGGTGTCCGCCCAGAGTCACTCCGTTGGCATCTGAAACACTCAGGTGAAGGTGAGAGCCGCTGCTTGCGCCGAGAGTTCCACTCAAGGAGACAACTTCCCGAAAACCCTCAAGCTTCACTACTTCTTTTTGGTTGGCGTAGCGAATGACCGCAAGTTTAAGGCTCCCCACGACGGAGACTACAGATGCTGAAGATATTTTATTTTCACGGACATAGTTCATGAGGGCCAGTTTAGGATCTTCGTCCGGTCCAAGCCGAAGCACATGGGCCTCTACCGCGCTTTTCATAGGGGTGGCAGCAGGAGTGTTCGTAGAGAGAAAAACGCCCAAGAAAACCAACGAAATCTGATAAAATAGGTGTGACATGCTTTTGTTATGCTCCAAATAGTGTATCCTAGAAATCTATGAAATTATTCCCGAAATGGTTACTGAAAAATTTGGGTTTTTCGCTGGTAGAAACTCTTCTCGCCATCAGCATCTCTACTGGCGCAGCATTGATTGTCTACAAAGTCCTGGGAGAGTCGCAAAAAGGGCAGGTCTTGGTTGAAAACCGTGATGACGTGAATCAGTTTCACCGAGAAGTTATTGGAAAGTTCACCGATCGGGCCAACTGTACGATGACCCTCTGGGAAGGGATGACTAAGGGCCTTGAGACTTTTTCTATTACTCGAATTTTGAATGATCAGAGAATAACACTCCTTGATGTTCCAGGAAAGTTGGGCAAGATCACACTGACTGAACTCAAAGTCACAAAAGTCGATAAACAGAAAAATGAAGCTGAACTTCAGGCCGTTTATACTCATGCCATTGCTGGTAAACCGATCACTGCTCATAAAAGTTTGCGGGTCGAAATGTCTTTCAAAGACGGTCAATTTGAAGGGTGTATTTCCAGAGGAACTTTAGGACTGGATCCAAAAGATGCCTGTGATCTGGTTGTGGGACAGGACGAAATGAGCAAAAGCTATTTCTATAACGGGAAATGTAATTTCGCCAAAGCCGCTTGCGAGCAAAGTGGAAGAGTGTGGAATGAAGAAGCCCTGAAATGTAATTTTTCAGAAGATGATCTTGAATCCCTACGAAAAGAGATTTGTTCAACACTAGGTTTTAACTATTCTCCAGAAATATCCCAGTGTCTTCCAAGTCAAAAACTTTTGGATGCCGTTGAAGAATATAAAAAAAGCCAGGGTAAATAGATGAATAAACCAACTTCCGACGCTTGTGATAGAAACCGCGAGCCTATACTTAAAGTTCTTCAGGATTTCATTACACGTGATGACCGAAGGCTACTTGAAATTGGCTCAGGCACTGGACAACACGCCGTTTATTTTGCTCCTCATTTTCCCCAGCTCGAATGGTATCCAACGGACGTGTCAGGGAAATTAAAAGGGATAAAGTTGTGGATGCACGAGGCAGGAACACCTAATATCCAACCACCCGTCAGGCTCGAAGTAGGGAAGGATGATTTTCCCAAAGTGAAATTTGATGTCGTTTTTACGGCCAATACGTTTCACATCATGCACTGGAAAGAGGGGAAGTCCCTTATTAAACTATTGGGTCACAGACTGAGAGAAGGTTCAAGAGCTATATTTTATGGTCCTTTCAAATACGAAGGACAGTTTACTTCCCCCAGTAATGAAGCTTTCGATCGAAACTTAAAACAGAGTGACCCTTTGAGCGGCATAAGATCTTTTGAAGACGTGAACAACGCCATGGTAAAAAATGGTTTTGAGCTGATTGCAGATGTTGATATGCCGGCAAATAATCAGATGCTTATTTATTCGAGGCTCAAATTTGTTAGTGAAAGATCTTAATCAGAAAATTTGTATTGTTACAGGGGCCAATTCCGGCATCGGGTATGCTGTCACTAAAGGCTTGCTTCAAAGAGGGGCAAGGGTCATCATGGCCTGCAGAAACGCAAAACGGGCCAATGAGGCTCAATTGCGGCTGATGAACGAAACCGGGAGTAGTGACCTTGAGATGATCGTCTGCGATTTAAGCTTAAAAAAATCAGTTCAGAATTTTGTTAACGAGTTTAAGGCGAAACACCAAAAGCTTGATATCCTCTGCCAATGTGCCGGCAATATCTCATTTTCCAGAACTGAAACCAGTGAAGGGATAGAATCGAATTTTGCGACTAATGTTTTGGGGCCACACTACCTTTCAAAACTTCTGGTGCCTCTTTTTTCAAAAGATCAACCATGTCATATAATCAATATTGCCGGAGAGTTTCACCGTTTGTTTAAACTGGATTTTAAGGATCTTTTTTACAAAAAAAGTTTTAATCCCTTGAGAGTCGGTAGTGTCAGCATGTTGGAGCGAATTATGCTGACTTATGCTATGGCCGATGAATTAAAAACGACGAATATATCGGTTAATTGTTTTCATCCTGGAAATGTTAAAACAGAAATGATGGATAAACTTCCCTCACTTCTACGCCCTCTATCCCGATTACTTGGCCCGTTTCAGATTTCACCTGAAGAAGGGGCAGATACTTGTCTGTGGCTTGTGACTCAGAAGGTTTCAGGAAAATACTTTATCAAGCGCCAAGAGGTGAGTTCTTCAAAGGCTTCCTACGATAAAGAGGCGCAGAAGAAGCTGCATGATATTTGTGAACAACTGTTGAATGAGAGGACATGATGGACTGGACGACCTGGAAACAAGCAACCTGTCTGCCTGATTGCTGGTGTGAAGCCGCCAGAGTTGGATCATGGATTTTGGAGCCGGTGAACACCTGGACAAATCTTTTCTTCGTTTTCGCCGGTATGGCCTTTATGTTTAAGGCGCAAAAGCTCACGACAAATAACAATAAATTAAGCTCCCTTGTGCTTTTCCCGCGCCTTTACGGATTTGCCATGATCTTTGTGGGACTTGGTTCATTCTTTTATCACGCTTCTCAAACGTTTGCCGGGCAGTGGTTTGATGTCTTCGGCATGTATCTGGTCTCGATGTTTTATATCTCTTACAACTTTTTCAGGATTTCCTGGTTTGATAAAAAGATGTTTTTGAGTTTTTATTTTCTTTCATGCCTAGTCTTGGGGTTCATTGTTTATTATTACCCTGAAACAAGAAGATGGCTTTTTGGAGTCACCATAGTTGTTACGCTTATTCAAAGCTTGTGGATTCAAAACCGTTTTAAAAGCATCATCAATCGTCATTTTTTGATCGCAGCGGCAGCCTTTTATGTCGTGGCCCAGACGGTTTGGGTGCTGGATAAAAATAGGGTGTGGTGTGATCCCTACGCCTGGATGAATGGACATGGCATCTGGCATGTATTTACCGGTGTGGCCGCGGTCCTGACCTACCTCTACTTTCAGTCTGAGAGGGTTAAGAGCTAAGATTGTAAAATTTACCATCTGTTCATTTATTTTCGTGATTTATTTTGCCCCGCGTTATAGTCGATTTATCACAAACCAACGGGAGCTCTCACATGAAAAAACTTTTAAATCTTGCCCTTGTCGCCTCTGCTATTTCCATCTCAGGTGCTGCTTTAGCAGAAGAGAGTTATTCTAATTTTCCAACTATCTCAAGCGAGTTCAAGACAAGAGAGCTTTGCCAGTCATGGTTAAGTGAGAAAACGGCCAAGTATGGTGAGAGAATTATTGCCAGTGCCAGCGGTTGTGAAAGTGTGCGTGTTCGCGCTGTAACTAGCGGAAGCACACATGCTCCATCGTTCAAAACTGAAATCAAAGGAAGGGTTGTCTTAGATACACTTTAATTAACAAAAAAAATCCCCTCTTAGAGGGGATTTTTTTTATCTCATTTGAAAATCATTACTAAATTTAGGATCAATCGTTTCTTTGCCCGCTTCATACAACCACGGTAAATTTATTTTTTTCGGTATTTTTACAACCGTCACTGGCAGATATGTTCCCGCCAATTTATCAATTATAGTTGTCGTTACCCCATGATTCATTTTTGGGTTATGAAAATGGTGAGCAAGATGGTGCTTTCTCAGGCGCATCCCAAGTTTTGTACTTGGGGCAGTGGCGTGCATGTTCCAATGGACAAATTCATAAAGTGAAAACATCGCAATAAATCCCACCGTGTAAGCAATGGCAATTTCCCAGGAGCCTGTCATCAATCTCACCAAAAGAACGGTGATAGTACAGATGGGGACGGCGGCAGCTGCCTTGTAACTAAGAGGAGCAAAGTAATCCGTCTCAGAGTGGTGCCTGGTATGTTCTTTTTTGAACAAGGTATTTAATTTTAGGTCATGGCCCAGGAACCGGTGAAGTAAATACTCCAGAAGAGGCCAGGTCATAATTCCTAATAAACCAGAAATCATCATTTTCATACATCGGTCCTTGTTTATAAAACTGAGACTTGTTCACAGTACTTCGGCCACTCGGCCTTTACGTGCTTTGCTTGTAAATTTAGCTTCTCTTTGAATTCATCCACTTTGACTCCCCAGACCTCATCAATAATTTTGTCTCTTCTCATGGTGAAGAAAAAATTGTCGTAATGGAGGGGAATGACCATTTTGGCCTTAGAAGGAAGAAGCCTTTTTTGAATTAATTGCTCAGAAGAAACTCGATTGGCTATTGTCAGAAGCAAAACATCGGCTTTGGTGTTTTTTAATACGTCATTATCACTCACTCTTCCAATTGCCTGGAACAGGATCGTGCCAGACGGGTGAGAGATGAGAAAGCTATGAGTCTCTCCCACGTGATAATTCCATGCAGACGTTGGCGTCGGAAGCGGTTTTTCGATATGGCCATCCATCAACATGATATCTAAGAAATGAGGAGCGTGAGGAGTGTTGTACGGAGTGATCGTAAAATTACCTATTTTCCAGGATTCACCATGTTTGATTTTCTGAACTTGAGACTGGATAAGTCCCTGACCGAGTCCGACGTTGACTACAGAGCTAGAACCATAAAGTTTGCCGCCGTATTTTTTAACAACATAAGGAGCATCAATGACGTGATCAGTGTGAGCGTGATTAACAAATGTTCCCTGAATCGATTTGACTCCGCATTTATTCATCCAGAAATCCACTTCAGATGTGTCTGATTTGACGGTTCTGAAAGGAAGAAAATCGTAGAGAGGAATGCGAGTAATCGCCGGATCAAAAATTAAAGTGGTACCGCCATCAGACAGGGCAAAACCCGATGTCCCCAGCCACTTGTAAGTCACTTTTGAGTGGGCGGAAATTGAAAATAATATTATGGATAAGATTGCTGAGTATTTCATGAAACCATTATAGGTAGATTTTGTGTAATAAGTAAGGAGTCTGGTTTATATGCCGATTTTCGATAGGTTAGAAGACAAAGACCTAAGTTTCGCTAATGGAATACTTAATTTATTATACTTTGTTAAGGGCCCCACACAGAAGCGTAACAATTACCTGACGGTACTTCTTCATAATCACTTGTTACAAGTTCACCATTCCAACCAACAAACTTCTAAAGGAGTTTACAATGAAGAATCTATTTACTGTCCTTATGTTATCTCTTTCTCTTCAGGCTTTAGCGGGCGAAGTCGTCGTCTACGATGCTCCAAATTATGAGCTGCGTGGAATTGGTGAAATTAAAAAGAACTTTGATATCAATGCTGAACTGGGCCGCGCATGGGTGTCTTTAACTTTTGTTGCTTCATACAGCGAAGATTTTCCTGATTCAGAAGAAAGAGTGAAAATTCCTGGTCTAAGTTACAATGCAGAAACCAAAGAAGTCGTTCTTGATGTTGCTGGTGAGAAGATTGTTTGTGCTACGGTTAAAAAAACATTCGTAGGGACTACAATTAAGCCGACAAAAAAATGTAATTTCGTGACTAAGCACTACAGCATCCAAAATGATAATGGTTATGAAGTTGAAACGATTGAAAAAACAAAAGTGTTGATGAATTTCTAATCACAAGATGATTCAGGAAGACCCCCCTTCGGGGGTCTTCTTTGTTAGGACATCAGTACTTTTCGACGTTATTAGATTCTTGTGTTTCATGGATCAGACCGATTTTATTTCCCAGACCACTCTCAGCTTTTGCGACAATACCAATCGTTTTAAAAACAACGTCTGAGCTAACTGAAATTGAATCAATTTCGTTTTCCACCAGAAATTTTGCGATCTCCGGATAATCACTTGGTGCCTGTCCGCAAATACCGATGGGGATATGGGCAGCCTTGGCCTCTTGAATGGCCATGGTAAACATTTGAAGAACTGCAGGATCTCGTTCATCAAAGATATCACCCAATACTCCTGAATCGCGGTCAATCCCCAGTACCATTTGGGTCAGATCATTCGAGCCAATAGAGAAGCCGTCAAAATACAGGGCAAAATCCCGAGCGTTGAGAATATTGGAAGGCAATTCTGCCATAACATAAACCTCGAGGTTTTTCTGACCACGGATGAGTCCATTTTTTTCCATCTCTGTCAGCACCGCTTTGCCTTCGCGAGGAGTCCGACAAAAGGGCACCATGAGTTTAACGTTGGTCAGACCCATTTGTTCCCTCACCATCTTGAGGGCCTGACACTCGAGCGCGAAACCATCGCGGTAACTTTCGTGATAATATCTTGAGGCCCCTCTGAAACCAATCATGGGATTTTCTTCAATTGGCTCAAAATCTTTCCCACCTAAGAGGTTGGCATATTCATTGGTCTTGAAATCGGAAAAACGAACGATCACAGGTCTCGGATAAAATGCGCCTGCAATTGTTGCCACGCCTTCGGCCAGCTTACTGACAAAGAATTGTTTGGGATCATTAGCGTAAGGACCTACGGCTTTTAAAATAGCGCTTTTGATTTTAGGGTCTTTAAGTTTATCAAAATTAACGAGAGCCATGGGATGAATTTTTATGGCGTCGTTGATAATGAACTCGAGTCTGGTCAGTCCAACTCCTGAAACGGGAAGAAGTGATAGCTTACACGCTTCATTGGGGTTGCCAAGGTTGACCATGATTTTAGTGTGTGTATGTTTTGATGAAGAGATGTCGATTTTCTCCCGGGAGAATTTGAGGGCTCCCTCATAGACAAATCCCTCGTCACCTTGAGAACAAGAAACTGTCACGAGTTGACCATCTTTTAGCATTTCAGTCGCTTTACCGGTACCAACCAGACAGGGGACTCCGTGCTCTCGGCTTACGATCGCCGCGTGGCATGTTCTCCCTCCGCGGTTGGTGATGATGGCGCCGGCCTTTTTCATCACTGGTTCCCAATCGGGGTCTGTCATGTCCGTGACTAAAATTTCGCCTGCTTGAAAATTGGCGAGCTCACTTACATCACGAATAATTCTCACTCGCCCCTGACCAATTTTTGTTCCAACAGCACGGCCCTTGAGCAGCAGCGCCGATTTTTCCAGAAGCAGAAAAGTTTCGTTCTGAGCTTCTGTCTTTGAAGCATGTACAGTTTCGGGTCTTGCTTGAAGAATAAACAGCTCTCCCGTTTTGCCATCCTTGGCCCATTCAATGTCCATCGGCATTTCTTTATTATTAAGCTTAGAATAATGTTCCTCGATTCTCTTGCCCCAATCGGCCAGCTTTAAAATATCATTATCTGCCAGTGATTGTTTTTCTCTGTCTGATTCTGAGACTTCAACATTCCTGGTGGTACGAGAGCCGTGGCCTGAATATATCAGTCGCATTTGTTTGGCGCCTATTTTTTTTCTTATGATGGGCATGGGAGCAAATCCGACCAGATCTTTTTGCACCATAAATTCATCCGGATCAACTTTTCCTCCAACAATATTTTCTCCCAGGCCCCAGGAGCTATTTATCAGAATTACATTGCGCGCCCCTGACTCAGGGTCAAGTGTGAAGAGCACACCCGAGGCACCTAGATCAGAGCGAACCATCTGTTGCACCAGAATAGAGAGTTTGATGGGAATATTTTTGAATCCCTTCGTCACGCGGTAGCTGATGGCACGGTCAGTGAAAAGTGAGGCAAAACAATTACTGCAGGCCGCAAGGAGTTCATCTTCTCCCTGCACATTTAGAAATGTTTCTTGTTGACCGGCAAATGATGCGTCCGGGAGATCTTCTGCAGTCGCCGAGGAGCGAACTGCCACGTCGCAGTTTGTGATGCCAGTCATTTGATTGAGTTGTTGATAGGCCAGTTTAATTTGAGAAGAAAGTTCATCAGGGATTCTAATGGCACGAATCAGGGAGCGGATTTCTCTTCCGACTTGAGCGAGTGCAGCAACATCATTTGTGTCAAGATTTTGCAGTAATTGCTGAATGCGTTCGGACAGTTTGCCTTCTTCTATGAGTGCGCTAAACGCTTCCGCAGTGATAGCAAAACCTGGAGGTATGCTTATCCCTTTAGGTCTAAGCTCCCGATACATTTCACCAATAGAGGCTGTTTTGCCGCCCACCAAGGGCACGTCAGCAATGGATATGGTCTCTAATGTTTTTATGAATTGCGGCATCGGTCCTCCCTTAATAAATCTCACGATCAGTCTGCAAAGTTCATTCCAATAAACGACGCAGTTAAAAAGTCCGGAATGATGATGGTCATAGTGTGACTCAATTTTAAAAATTACTTTGGTAGGTATGGAAAACAAACTATTGATCAATATTTGTGACGAAGCCCTTGACCGCCATCTCAAAACTTCTCGAAAGGACTCAGTTGCCATCCGCTATGTTGATCCCTCCTGGCCCAAAAAATCTGATTCAGTCAAAGACCAGACCTACCAGGAACTTGCAGTAGAGACTTATAAGCTGGCGCATGTCCTGCAAAATCTGGGCATTAAGAAGGGTGATGTTTTATTTTCCCTCTCGCCCAGAATTCCTGAGTTGTATACAGTTGCCCTGGGCTCACTGAGACTCGGGGTGATTTTCTCTCCGCTCTTTTCGGCTTTCGGACCAGAACCTATTTTGGCGAGGATGAAGAAGGGTAAGGGAAAAGTCCTTTTTACTTACGCTTCCTATTTCAGAAAAAAAGTTGCTCCCCTCTTGAGCTCACTACCAGCACTTGAACATATTTTGTTAATTGATGATGACGGTAGTCTGAAGGATATTAATGGGGCCCTCAATTTTCATGAATTAATGGCCGCTGCTGATGCCACTCCAATTCTCGAGCCAACCACGTCCGAAGATTCTGCACTCTTGCATTTTACCAGTGGTACGACCGGCGAACCTAAAGGCGCCGTTCACGTTCATCAGGCGGTTGAGTATCATAAAAAATCAGGTCAATTAGCACTTGATTTTAAACCCAACGATATCTTTTGGTGTACCGCTGATCCAGGTTGGGTCACGGGAACTTCCTACGGGATTATTTCTCCACTCTGTAATGGTGTGACGATGCTGATAGATGGGGCCGAGTTTAATGCCGTTCGCTGGTATGAGATCCTTGAGCATTTTAAAGTAGATGTTTGGTACACGGCCCCGACCGCCATGCGCATGCTGATGCGGGCAGGGGAGGAACTTCCTAAGCAATATGATTTTTCCCATGTTCGATTTGCTTCAAGTGTTGGTGAGCCACTAAATCCAGAAGTGATTGAATGGACCAGAAAACATTTGCACATCACTCTTCACGACAATTGGTGGCAGACAGAAACCGGTGGGATCATCATTGCCAATGATTCTCATCTTTCAGTCAGGCCGGGTTCCATGGGCAAACCCCTTCCGGGAATCGAAGTCGCTCTGATCAAGGATCACCACGGAAGTAAAATCGAATTTGTGCAAACGGCGGGGGAGCAAGGCGAGATTGCTATTCATAAGGGCTGGGCCTCAATGTTCAGAAGCTATTTAGAAAACCCTGAGCGGTACGCAAAATGTTTTGTGGGGGACTGGTACCTCTCAGGTGATTTGGCCAAACAGGATCAGGATGGCTACTACTGGTTTGTGGGAAGAAAAGATGACGTGATAAAAACTTCCGGCCACTTAATCGGCCCATTTGAAGTTGAAAGTTTATTGATGGAGCATCCTTCGGTTTTGGAAGCCGCGGTCATTGGTATTCCCGATCCGGTTGCAGGTGAAATGATCAAGGCCTTTGTTGTGCTTAGATCAGGTTACGCTCCTACTGCTGAACAGAAACTACAAATTCTGGGATACGCCCGCACAAAACTGGGGATTGCAGTGGCACCCAGAGAGATTCAATTCATTGAAAACTTACCCAAAACCAGAAGTGGAAAAATTATGCGAAGGCTTCTTAAGGCGCGGGAGCTTGGTTTGCCGGAAGGGGATCTTTCAACTTTGGAGATCACTCATGACCAACCCTGATCATTTGCGCCTTCTTCACAACATGTTGAGAATCAGAAGGATGGAAGAGCTGTGCGCGGAACTTTATACCCAGGAGAAAATCAGAGGATTTTTGCATCTTTATATTGGTGAGGAAGCCGTTGTCACGGGAGTCATGAGTTTGCTCAGGCCCCAGGACAACGTGATGGCGACTTACCGGGAACATGGACATGCATTATTAAAAGGTGTTTCAGCAAAACTCATTATGGCCGAGATGTTCGGAAAAGTTGAAGGCTGCTCCAAAGGGCGCGGCGGATCCATGCATCTCATCTCTGCTGCCAATCGTTTTTTTGGTGGCAGTGCCATTGTGGCAGCTGGGATTCCTCAGGCCACAGGACTTGCCTTTGCGGCCCAACGTTTGAACGAAGATCGCCAGACGGTTTGTTTTTTCGGAGAAGGAGCAACAGCAGAAGGTGCTTTTCATGAAACCATGAATATGGCCGCTCTGTGGAAAATCCCTATTCTCTTTTGCTGTGAGAATAACCTCTATGCCATGGGAACGGCCTTATCACGTTCCCAATCACAGCAGGAAATGGCGAAAAAAGCTGAAAGCTACAACATGGCAGCTCTGGCAGTAGACGGCATGAATATTTTTGATGTTATAGAAAAAACTCAAGCGGCGCTGGAATTCATCAAACGCGAACAAAAACCATATTTTCTTGAATTTAAAACTTACAGGTTTCGCCCACACTCAATGTTTGATCCTGAACTGTATCGAAACAAAGAAGAGGTACAGAAATGGAAGGAGCGTTGTCCCATTGATTTTCTCAGAAAGCATCTTATTTCACGGGACGGTTTATCGGAGGACGTTTTAAAAAAACTTGATAAAGAAGTGGAACAAGAAATGCAGGACGCCATTTCTTTTGCTGAAAATGGAACACTGGAGCCAGTAGAAAATCTGGAAAAGAATATCTATGAAAATGACTTATAGGGAAGCCCTGAGAGAAGGTCTGCAGACCGCAATTGAGACAGACCCCAGAGTCTATCTGATGGGAGAAGATGTCGGCGCTTACGGCGGAACCTATGCGGTCACAAAAGGTTTTTTAGAAAAATACGGCCCCGAGAAAATTATTGATGCCCCCTTATCTGAGGTCGGATTCACGGGGATTGGTGTTGGTGCCGCCATTGGTGGATTAAGACCGATCGTAGAAATCATGACGGTAAATTTTAGTTTACTCGCCCTCGATCAAATAGTGAACGGAGCTTCCATCTTAAGGCATATGTCAGGAGGACAATTATCTGTTCCGCTGGTGATTCGCATGACCACGGGAGGAGGACGTCAATTGGCCGCTCAACACTCGAATTCTTTTGAAGGATGGTTTGCCCACATTCCTGGAATTAAAATACTGACTCCCTCCACTGTGGAGGATGCGAGGTCATGCCTGCATTTTGCGCTTCTTGATCCGGATCCCGTTTTAATTTTTGAGCATGCACTCCTCTTAAATAGTAGTGAAGAAGTTGCAGACAGGCCTACCCGTGATTCACTTTTTAAGGCCGCGGTCCGCAAAGAAGGATCATCCTTAACTCTGATTACCTATGGTGGGATGCTTCCCCGCTGCCTGGAAGCTGCTCATGAGTTTGATGGGACTGGTGAAAAAATTGAAGTCATTGACCTGAGGTGTTTGCGGCCCCTTGATAACGAAGCCATTTTTAATTCTGTTCGTAAAACTCATCGGGTGCTGATGGTTGATGAAGGGTGGAGATCCGGAAGTCTCTCGGCAGAAATTAGTGCCAGAATTATGGAATCCTGTTTTTATGAATTGGATGCACCAGTTCAGCGCCTGTGCCGAAAAGAAGTTCCTATCCCGTATGCCAGGCATCTGGAAATCGCGGCGATTCCCCAAAAGCAGGACATTTTCAACCGCATTCAGGAGATTTTATCATGAAGTACCATGTTCCGATGCCTTCACTGGGTGCAGATATGGATCAAGGCAAATTAATGGAGTGGAAAATTAAGGCCGGTGATGAAGTGAAAAAAGGCCAGGCAATTGCCGTGGTTGAAACGACCAAGTCCACCGTCGACATAGAAAGTTTTAGGGAAGGAAAGGTTTTGGAATTAGTTGGAAAAATTGGTGAGCAGATTTCAGTTGGAGCACCGATTGCCATTTTTGAAGTTGAGGGGAGTGACCTCGCTCCTTCAGCGCCTGAGGCAACTAAAGAAATACGATTAAAAGTTTCACCTGCGGCGAGGAAGCTGGCCCAAGAGCGGCACATTGATTTAACAACAATAAAAGGCTCCGGTCCTGAAGGCCAGATTGAATTAAAAGATCTTGAAACTATAAAGACTCCGGAGAAATCAGGAGTTAATATTCGTGAGGCGATTGCCAGAGCGATGTCGAAGTCTAAAAAAGAAATCCCACACTATTACCTTAAATCTCAAGTGCCCCTCGATGCGCTGATGAACTGGCTGGATGGAAAAAACCAACAACTTCCCCCTGAAAAGAGACTTATGCTTCCTGTTGTGATCTACAAGGCAGTTATTGATAGTGTTAAAGAAAGTCCTCTGATGAACGGGTATTATGAAGGAGGTGTCTTTAAGCCTTCGTCGTCCATTCATGTTGGGCTAGCTATTGCTCTAAAGTCCGGAGGCGTTTTAGTTCCGGCCATTATAGATGCGGATAAAATGAGTTTAACTGAACTCAACGCAGCCTTTCTGGATTTGGTTGAGCGAACACAAAAAGGCGAGCTGAGAAATCGTGAACTGACTGAAGGAACCTTTACCATCACGAGCATGGGAGATTTGGGAAGTGACGAAGTCTTTGGGATTATTTTCCCGCCGCAAGTTTCTATCATTGGTCTGGGACGGATGCACCGGGCCCCGGTTATTGACGGAAGTTCAATCAGAATTGGCATCGTGATGAATATAACATTAAGTGCTGACCACCGAGTTTCGGATGGTCTCAATGGGGCGCGTTTTTTATCTCATATTGAGAACAAACTTAAAAATCCAGATCAATGGGAAGGTAAGTTATGAATGTGGAAGAAATAAAAAATACGATTCGCAGTATCTTTCATGAAACAGCTCCTGAGATTGAGTTTGATAAAATTCAAATGAACCGGCCTCTAAGGGATCAGGTTGAAATTGATTCCTTTGATTTTTATCGCATGATGGTTAAGGTCAATCAGCAGACAGGGGTATTTATTCCAGACTCAGAAATTGCCAGATTTTCAAATTTACAGGACTTAATGAATTATCTTAACGAGCACCAGAAATCGTAGATCTTATTTGAATGGTAAGAATATTTCCTAAATGCCTGCATCGGTCGGCCTGCTCAAAAATTTTCAGTGTAGGAATAGCAAATGCAGTTGAGCCTCCACCATCCAGATTAAGCACCGTCTTCTGTCCCACTCCGCATTTACTATTTTTTATAAAGTGGGCGTATTCAAATAGCGTCATGCCGGTTTTATCCGTTTCACCCCGGGCATCAATGGTGACAAGCATGATTTCATCTGAATTTTCTGAAACTCCAATAGAGGTGCGTGATCTTTTGCTATCAAGGACTCCGTCAGAAATTTGCAGTTGATTATTTATTAAAAGTTTCGGATAGGCCTGAACGGCAAAGGAGAACCGTGAAGCGTCTTCCTGATTAATCACTTGGCCAAAACGAGTGATGAAGCTGTCTCTGGTTTCAAGAAAGGGAACACCATTTTCGATTCCAAAAATGCCGGAAGAACTGATGGTTTGATTACTTAGATCATCTGACCACATTCTATTTTCATCGACTGCCATGCCCAGGATGTTTCCGCTGGGCATAACAAAAAAACTGGCGTTGATGGCGCCAATCACTTCGGCCCCACTGTCCTGGATGAGTTTATGAATGTATCTCTCAGTCGCTGGCGCGCAGGCCAGATTAGTATCGGTGGAGTGAAAGAGTAGTTTATTCTTTCGGAGATCTAGCTTAAACGCCCTGACCGTCACAGTTCTTGATTGAGTTGTTTCCCAAGCATGATCGTTTTTAATGTAAGGAGTAAAGGAGAGATCATACTTAACCCATTCCACACCATCGGAGATGGTACTCCATTTAGTTTCTTGTTTTGGAGCACAGTCAAATTCGCTGGCGATCGCTAAATTAAACAGTCCAAAAAGGAATATAATGAGGTGTTTCATAAATTACACGCAGCATAGCTGATGGGGGCCAACTTTTCAATTTTATGTGTATCTATTTCATTAAAAACTGACCCCCGTCACTCTTTGAACTAATGGCTTATGCTACTGTTTATACAAACGAGGAGGATTTATGGAAGTCACAGTTGATGAATACACAAGCCCCATTTTGGTCATGGTGAACGCCAATGCCAGCATTGATAAAGCGCTGGAGCTGATGCAGGAGAATAGCATCCGTCACCTGCCTGTTGAGAGCGAGGGGAAAGTGGTGGGAATTGTTTCTGAGCGGGACCTTCTGACTCATTTTGGTAAGGATTGGGTTACGATGCTGAAGGTGGAGGACATCATGAATCCCAACCTGTTGTCGGTCTACAAAACAGAGGGCTTAGGAGAAGTGGCGCTGCAGCTTTCAAGCCAGAAAGTAGGCTCTGCCCTAGTCTTAGACGAGTCTGGTGACGTTTTTGGGATCTTTACCACCACTGACGCCCTAAATGCTTTGGTCGAAATTTTGTACCCGGATGCAAATAGTAAGAGCGACCTTAAGAATTTCTCCCTATAATCATCTCATGGAGAAAAACATGAGATTACTTTTGGTTTTAGGACTGAGTTTGTTTGCGAGTGCCTCTTTTGCCGGGATCACCAAGTGTGAGCAAAAGATGCAGGACCTGATGCTTGCCAGCGAAAGAATCAATTACCCGGAATCCGCTCAGCCCGAACTTAGTAAGTTCAGGTTTTCGGAGCAGGGGAACCAAGTTTCGGGAGTTGGTACAATTTATGTTTATAATGGTGACACTATTTATACGGCCACTGGTCACCGTTTAGTTTATGGTGACCCCAAAGATTGTGTGATTCTTAAACTGGAAGTTGAAGTTTTGCCTTAATGTCGAAATGATTTTATATAAGACACTAAATCTTCTCTGTCCGCTTCATTGAATTGTTCTTTCCATCCTGGCATATCACCTTGCCACTGAGAAATACTCATGAAGAATTTAAAATCCTTCACTTCCTTGGCCAGCTTTTGCAAGTTGGCCGGAGTATGAGGCTGCTTGGCCGCCTCTGGACCGTTTCCTAGTCCTTTTTCTCCATGGCAGGAAAGACAATTTTTATTGTAGAGTACCTTTCCTCGCGCAACTGATGCCTCATCAAGTTTCTCTTTGAGAATTTCATTCTTATCGGCGGGCTGCGCATTCAATAACACGATCCCGTGTTTGGGTGGCTGCTTGGCCTCATAGCGCTCTCTTGAGTCCCGATTAATTTGGGCGCAGGAAAAAAGGGATAATAAAGTAAGAGCTAAGAGCAGTTTGTGCGTCATCTGGCCGTCCCATTTAAAATATTTAACTCAGTTAAATATTATTCCTTCCAGGCCTCTAGGGCAAACTTAATGAGCAACCCAACCACCATCAACGGCAATCGCCTGTCCCGTCACATAGGAAGCCTTATCCGAACAAAGCCAAAGAACACTGTCCGCTATCTCCTCCGGCCTTCCAATGCGTCCCATTGGGTCCTGGGCGGCCATCGCCTCATCATGGCCCTGAGTCACTCGATCGAGCATAGGAGTTTTGACCGCTCCGGGACAAACAGCATTGACCCGAATATTTTTTTTGGCAAATTCCAAAGAAGCCGTCTCAGTCAATCCGATGACTCCGTGTTTGCTGGCGACGTAGGCCGGGAGCGTTTCAAATCCAACTAGTCCCGCAATGGAGGAGCAATTCACAATGCTGCCTTTGCCGTTTTTGATCATTTCAGGAATTTCATACTTCATGCACAGCCACACCCCTTTGAGGTTGGTATTTATCGTGTGATCCCAATCCAGAGAGGTGCATTCTGTAGTTAATCCGGCGTGCCCTTCTATTCCTGCATTATTGTAAGCACAATCTAGTCTGCCGTATTTTTGCACTGTCTTCTCCACCAGATTTTTTACATCGTCTTCGATCGAAACGTCGCATGATATAAAAAAAGCCTCACCATTATCCTTTTTAATTTGTTCAACCACCTCCGCAGCACCTTTGGCGGAGACATCACTCACCACAACCTTGGCCCCCTCTTGAGCAAAGGCTACCGCCGCCGCCCGGCCGATACCTGAACCCGCACCAGTGACAATCACGACTTTATTCTCAAATAATTTCATACAATGTTCCTTTGAAAAGGTGACCCAAGCGTGGCTGAGATTAGCTTAGTCTTCACCTAAAGCGGATTCAACTAAATCCCTCTTAAGTAGAGTTTTATGCTTTCGGCATGAGACTTGCTTAAAATTTAAGGGGAGAAACTTTCAAAGGAGTCCGGTATGGGAAACGTAACAATTGAAATTCCAATGGTCTCAGAATGTGGAATTAAGCATTGCGGTTATAACGTCAATAATAGCTGTCATGCCAAAGCGATCACCATAGGTGACGGAATAAATCCAGGATGTGACACATACTTTGATTCCGCCAAACACAGTCGTGAAACGAAGCGCCGAGCAGGCGTTGGAGCATGCAAGGTGACTGCTTGTAAGTGTAATGAAGATTTCGAATGCACGGCCGAAAGTATCACAGTTGGATTAAATAAAGATGAAATCAACTGTTTAACATTTTGTATGAAGCAGTAGAAGCGTACAAAATGATGACCCGTGACTTATGGACTGAATTTCAAATGAAAGTCGATTTCTTAAAGAAATTGAGTTCATCTGATGTTGAGACACACATGTCATGGGTCTTTATAATTAATAACTTCGCTTATAAAATAAAAAAACCAAACATCTTTCCCCATCTGAGACTCGACACACTTTGGGCGAGGTATGAAAACTCGCTTAAAGAATATGCCATTAACCAGAAACTCGCTCCTGGTTATTACTTGGGAATTGTTCCACTCGTTCGTGATAATGCCCATCAGCTGCGCCTGTCTGATCCAAACCCGAAAGGTGAAATTATCGATTGGTTAGTTAAAATGCGCCAAATAGAGTCCGATTTGACGCTGGATTATTTTATCAAAAATGACAAGGATCCGGGAGGGCGCCTTTTCGAATCGGCGAAAAAACTCGCCTTGTTTTATTTGAATGCTAAACCCGCCAATATTTCGGGCGGGACTTATCACTCCCGACTCAGGCAATACATTGGTGAGAATTTTGAGGCCCTGTCTCAGGTTCGATATGGACTCGATCAAAATCTTGTTACCAACATCCACGAGGCGCAGATCGCTTATTTAGAAGTTGAGAGAAAAAGCTTTGAGAACAGGGTCACGATGGGAAAGATTATTGAAGGACATGGTGATTTAAAACCAGAGCACATTTGTCTCACCGACCCACCTATTATTATCGACCGGCTGGAATTTAGCGAAGAGCTCAGAACACTTGATCCACTTGATGAATTAAATTATCTACTCATGGAATGTACTATGTTGAGGAGAAGTGAATTGGGGCAGGTCTTTCTTAAGACATATCTGGAGATGAGTCAGGATTCCATCCCGCCGGCCATGGCCCAGTTCTTTATCAGTTTCCGCTCATGCATTCGTGCCAAAATAGCCGTCTGGCATATGGATGACCCAAGGATTAAGCAAAAAGAAAAATGGAAAATCAAAGCACAAAAGTATCTTAACTCAGCAAAGGCAAGTCTTGAGTGGTTTCCGGGTAATGCTCAAGTAGCTCCACCAATGAATCACCTGCCTGAATCCGTTTCATGGCACGGGCAAAAAGAAGCGTAGAATCCATAACGATAATTTTTTTCCTGTGGGCGCCGGTTATGTGAGTGGGGGGAATACTGTCAGAAATAAGGAGTTTTTCAAGTCTTGAATCCTTCAATAATTCATTGGCTCCCTCGGTTAAGATCCCATGAGTGGCACACACGAAAATTCGACTTGCGCCATGTTCTGCCAGTGCATTGATGGCAAGCCTCATGGTTGCACCGGAGCTGATGATATCGTCTACAACGATGACAAATTTATCTCTCACGTCTCCGATGATTGTTTCGCCCCCTTTGACAATTCCCTCGCTACGTTTTTTTTCCAGGAAGGCCAGGCCAATTCTTTTACCGGTGATTTCAGATAACGTCTGCTGGAACTGCTCGGCCCGCTTCATCCCTCCCGCATCAGGAGAGACGACCACGAAATTCTGATTGGAGAAATTTTTTGCAAAATAGGGGGCGAATAGCACTCGACTTTCAAGGTGATCGGTTGGAATTCGGAAGGCATTTTGATAGGCGGCCAGATTATGAATGTCCATCGTAATCACTTTGTCTGCTCCCGCCGCTTCTAGTAACTGGGCCATGTACTTCATGGTGATAGGGTCTCGGGTCTTTGTTTTCCGATCTTTTCGTGCGTAAGCGAAATAGGGAATAACGGCAGTGACCTGTCTGGCCGAGGCGTCTTTTAAGGCGCCGATAAAGAACAGCATCCTGCAAATTTTATCGTTCACACTCTGCTCGTCATCCGAATAGAGTGATTGGAGAACAAAGACATCACGATCTCTGACATTTTCCAGAGGCCTTGATTTGTGCTCTCCATCTTCAAAATCTCTTTCTTCGTGGGGGCTCAAGGGGATTTCAAGGTGTTCTTCGACTTTTTTTCCCCAGGCTTCGGTTGAATTGAGTGCAAAAAATTGTAGTTCCATATTGTCCTCATTTTAGAATGCCTTGAATGCTTTCTGCTAAAGTTCCTGCGGCGGCCACAAAAGGTGTGTCTATCTTCGCCTCCGAATAGGCATAAGAGAGAGGCTCACCCTGGTCGTGGATAACGATGCCTCCGGCCTCACGCAAAATAATTTCTGGGGCACACAGATCCCATAAATGACAGCGATTTGAGTAATTGAGATAGAGATCAGCTTTTCCCTCCGCAATGGTGCAAAATTTCAAACCGATTGATCCTTGCTGAATGACTTTTGTAATCCCCAGCTTCTGGGCGACGTGACTGACCTTTTTACTGAAATGACTTCTTGATTGGACGAGGACTGCTTCCTTTATTTCTCGTATCGACCGCGTGGTGATCTTGGTGGTGGTGTTTCCTACTTTCATAAAGGCGCCACCACCTTCACTGGCGTAGTAGAGTTTATCTTTATCAGGTTGATAGATGGCGCCCAGTGTTGGTCTGGCATTGATCGCCATTCCAAGCATTATGGACCAGTCTTCGCTCTTATTGATAAAGTCTTTGGTGCCATCAATGGGATCGACAAACCAAACCCGCCGGTCTTGCAACAAGTCTTTTGGGAGAGATGCTTCTTCGGACACGATAAGATCTCCTGGAAATTTTTTGGACAATTCTTTTATGAGAAAATCGTTTACTGCCAGATCTGCTTCAGTCACTGGACCCAGACCGTGACCCTTGTCCTTAATTTCAAAATGTCGTTTGCGGATCTCGTTGACGATGGACCCGGCCCTCTGGACCAATTCGATTGCCTTTTCGAGTTCCTCTTTATATCCATTCAAGTTTATATCCTCATCTCTTCGCCTCTACCTGAAGACGGATTAACTTTAGGTTCTTCGATAATTTCACTTAACGTTGCCTGAGTTAATAGCAGCACACTTGCCACTGAGACTGCATTTTCAAGCGCCACCCGTACCACTTTTGTCGGGTCAATAATTCCTGCCTCTACCAGATCGACATAACTTCTTTTTGAGGCATCATAACCTAAATTGCCTTTACCCTTTTTCATTTCATTCACCACAACTCCGCCGTCGTCCCCGCTATTTTCGGCTATCTGGCGAGTGGGGGCCTCAAGGGCGTGCATGAGAATTTGAATTCCAGTCTTTTCATCTCCTGAACTTTTTGTTTCCTCCGCCGCCAGAGCTGTTATGGCGCGAATGAGGGATAGTCCCGCTCCCGGAACGATTCCTTCTGCCACTGCGGCCTTGGTGGCCGAAATAGCATCATCAAGCGCTTCCTTTTTGCTTTTAAGTTCCGCCTCTGAGGGAGCACCAACTCGGATGACCGCCACTCCTCCAGTTAGTTTACCTAATCTTTCGGCGAGTTTTTCTTGCACATAAGTACTTTTATTTTTTTCGATCCTCAGTTTGAGCTGCTCAATTCTGTCCTGAATATCTTTTTTATTTCCACTGCCTCCGATGATGGTTGTGTGCTCCTTGTCCACAATGACCTGGGCTGCACGTCCCAGCTGCTCCATCTGTAAATTCTCTAGTGTCATCCCCAGGTCACCACTGATGACCTGGCCACCAGTGAGTATCGCAATGTCCTGGAGCATTTCTTTTCGGGGCTCTCCATAACCTGGACATTTAACTGCGGCACAGCTGAGTGTCGCTCGAATTTTATTCACCACCAGCATCGCCAGCGCTTCGTTTTCAACTTCCTCTGCGATAATCAGTAAGGGTTGCCCGGATTTAATAATCTTTTCAAGCACGGGTACCAATGGTTCAATGCTGCCAATTTTTTTGTCATAAATAAGAATTAAAGGATTATCAAGTTTTGTTTCCATTTTTACTGTGTCAGTGATGAAGTAGGGGGACAAATAACCTCGATCAAATTGCATCCCACTCACGACTTCCACTACTGTTTCTGTGCCACGGGCCTCTTCGACGGTGACGATCCCGTCTTTACCGACTTTCTCGATGGCGTCGGCAACAAATTTTCCGATAGCGTGATCGTTATGCGCCGAAATCGTGGCCACCTGTTCTTTCTCTTGTTTGGTGGTAATGTTTTTTGAAATTGAACGGATTGATTCGATGGCAATTTTTACTCCCCGATCCAGGCCACGTTTAATATCAACGGCACTCGCTCCTGCGGTGACGTTTTTTAATCCCTCACTGAAAATGGCGTGAGCGAGTATGGTTGCTGTACTTGTGCCGTCCCCCACCGAGTCCCCAGTGAGCTCCGCAACTTCACGCAGCATTTGGGCACCCATGTTTTCAATGGGATCCCTGAGCTCAATTTCCTTCGCTATGGTGACACCATCATTACACACAATGGGTTTGCCCCATTTTTTTCCAATCAAGACACTTTTTGATTTAGGACCTAAGGTTATTTTTACTGCGTTGGTCAGGAGAGTGGCACCCTGAAGTAACCTTGATTGTGCGTCTGACTGAAAGTGAAGTTCTTTAGACATGTAATACCTCGCATGTATTTTCAATTATCTTTTCCTGGTTTTGCCTTATTGGCCCTGACAATGATTGCTAATCGCTCATGACAAAAGTCATTTCGAAAACGTCACAGAGAGATCAATATTGGGAAGACCTAAAAAAACTAACAGGAGGAAGTTTATGTCACTATTTCGAAATCAAGGGCTCACAGTCAGAAATCAAAACCCCATTTCATTATGGCAGAGAGAAATGAATAACCTGTTCGACCGATTTGGCAGAGATATTGGTGGAATTGACACAGATCTGGCCGAGTTTTCACCTAAAGTAGAAATCAAAGAAAAAAACAAACACTATACTGTTTGTGCTGAAGTTCCGGGCATGAAAGAGAGCGATATCAATGTCACTCTCGAAGATAATTGCCTCATCCTTCAGGGAGAAAGAAAATCTGAATCTAAAAAAGAGGAAGAAGGATATTTTTCTTCAGAGTTTAGTTATGGAAGTTTCTACCGCTCCATCCCACTTGATGAAGAAGTGAACCCAGATTCAGTCAAAGCTTCGTACAAAGACGGATTGCTGACTATTGATCTGGATAAAGTTAAAGAGAGTTCGCATAAGACTAAAAAAATTCCGATAATGAAATCCTAAGGTTTTTAAGGGGCACGCTTTCAGTGCCCCTGTTTTTTTAGTAGGAGAAGTTATGGAAACGTTCGCTATATGGAAGGAAGGAATGGCCTTTGATGGCAGGGCCCAAGGATTCAATGTCCCCATGGATGCGCCACCACCGCTCGGACATTTTTATGGTCCGGGACCAAAGGAACTTGTCGCATTAGGGTTGGCCGGTTGCGCGGGAATGGATGTGGTTGGGATTTTAAAAAAGAAGAAACAATTTATTGACCGTTTTGAAGTGGAAACAAAAATCACTTCAAACACCGACGAGCACCCCATCGTTTTTACCTCCATCGAATTGATTTTTAAAATTGAAGGTGCAGTCAATGAAATGGTGGCCCTGGACGCCGTTCAACGTTCTCAGACAATATACTCGGGCGTGAGTGCCATGTTGTGTAAGTTTGTGCCAGTTAAGTGGCGCTTAATTGTAAATGGTGCAGACGTTGGGGATGGGGTCGCTAACTTCGAAAGATTTGATGAGGTATACCATACTACGTTCGATGGTTAGTCCCACTCCAGTCGTTAATTGGATTGTTAAAACTAATATCTTGGTTTTTCTTCTCTGGTATTTATTTTTCCTGGTTGATCCCAGTTTTATGGCCCAAAACTTTCTAGTCAGCTGGTCGGCGGTGGTGGATGGCCGAATTTGGACGCTGGTGACTTCAGTCTTCTCCCACAATCTTTTATTTCATCTTTTCATTAATATGTATTTCTTCTACGGTTTTGGCAGGGCAATTGAAGCTTCTGTCGGGTCCAGACGATTCTTCAACCTCTATATGCTAAGTGGGATCGCTGGCTCCCTAGGGCACTGTTTTGTGAGTGGCAATCTCTTGCATCAGCCACAATTGGCAGCACTCGGAGCGTCTGGGGCGATATCAGGAGTGTTGGTTTTTTTCTCTTTTATGTTTCCGCGAGAAAAAGTGTATCTCCTGGGACTCATTCCCATGCCGGCCTTTGTTGGGATGTTGTTGTTTGTGGGACTTGATCTCTTTGGGCTCATGGCACAGACGCAGGGGAGTCAGTTGCCTATTGGATACGGGGCCCATCTTGGTGGCGCTCTTTACGGCGCCACTTATTACTTTCATCTAAAAAAAAGAGGGCCTCCGAAGAGGCCCTCATGGTTTCTATTCTTTACATGCACCAATGTAATCATCATGATGCTTAACGTGGGCCTTCAATGCCGGGCAAGCAATAACAATTGTATGAGAAGAATTGTTACCGGTCATGTGGCAGACCTTAACTTTTGATTCGATAGTTTCTTTCTTCTTTTTCACAATTTTCTTAGTCCACAGGTACTGAGCATCCAGATTGCTACATTTCGCTGCAACTGTTTCCTCAATTGTAGGGGGAGCCGCTGGATCTACACTGCCTGTAGAGCCTCCATTTGTTCCACCTGCTGAAGAACCTCCATTTGTTCCACCTGCTGAAGAACCTCCACTTGTTCCACCGGTTGAAGAACCTCCATTTGTTCCACCAGTTGAAGAGCCATCATCAACTCCACCAGTTGTAGAGCCACCATCAACTCCACCGGTTGTAGAGCCATCATCAACTCCACCGGTTGTAGAGCCACCATCAACTCCACCGGTTGAAGAGCCATCATCAACTCCACCGGTTGTTGAGCCACCATCATCTACTGGTACGAAGTTTGGATTGGCCAAACAGACGAAAAATTCCGGGGCTACTGATTCATCTTCAGAATCCAAATAAGAAGGTTGGCATCTGTCTGCAAGTTGTAGGCAGGACGCTAAATCAGGGCCTTCCTTAAAACAATAGGCGTCTTCACCAACCAAGAATTCCTCGGCTAGATAAAACTCCTCTTTGTTACAGGAAGCAACGAGAACAGAAAAGACGAGGGTGAGACCTACTTGTCCAATGCGGGTACTGGAAAATGTCATACTATGCTCCGTAGAGCGTAAGGTGCTGTTAAAAGTTTTTCCTAAACTTTTGGTCCAGACCTTGCGGCTTTTCTCGGTTTTGCTCTTCAACAAACGTGCAACTTGAAAAAACGTCCAACAGCAAAAACGTAGAAAAAAATGTCTAAAGGGAGTTTAATCCGAATATGAGGGAATCTACTCAAATTACCGCTTTTCAAGTAAATCAAGCCATTAGTGCTTTACTCTTGTAGTACGACTCGAATACCGTCAATTCATTTGCCCGTTTAAATTGGCATTGTTAAAAAGAAGTTAATGGGAAGAGTTTGATAAGTCGTGAAGCTTCTTCATGTCATTTATAAAGATAAAGTTACCCTGTTGCTCCAGGATACCTTGTCCTTTGAGCTCCGACAAAGATCGAATCATTGTCTCACTTGCAGTTCCAATCATCGATGCCATTTCATGACGAGTCAGACGCAGATCTATTTTAACTTTCCCATCTTTTTCAACACCAAAACTTGTTCCAAGTGCAAACAACAAGCTGGCGACACGATTTTTTGCGCTCATATATAAGGAGGCATGGCCATAAGAGGAAGCAGTTTCCATCGCCTCTGTTCGTTGATTCAATAAGTGAATAGCGACACCTGGTTGGTTTAAAAGAAAACTGTGAAGATATTCATTTGAGATAAAACAGGCTGTACAATCTTCTAATACGGTTGCCGTGGTGAGGTATTCTGGGTGAAGGATATAATCCTGATAACCGATTAATTCGCCTTCTGAGGCAATGAGATAAATGGTCTCGCCGCCTGCCTCATTCACTTTACTCAGTTTCACTTTCCCGCTGCCGATACAGTAAATTCCAAACGCCGGTGTTCCTTGATGGAAAAGTGTTTGTCCCTTTTTGTAGTGAATCACAATCTTGTTTTCTGCTAAGGATTGTGAGGATTCTTGACTGATCTCATTAAACACGCTCCTCGGTGAAGCAGGACAACCCTTGCAGTTTGAAAAACAATGGCAATTTTCCACAACTAACCTCCCACTTGAGATGAGCATACTTTAATCTTTTGTCATGTCAAAAATCAATTCTACCTGTGACTTGAATCACGGCCTATATAAGACTTTGGGCCTAAAATTATGGTTGCTTCAAGGGAAGCGCCACAACACTTGACTCGAAGGGAAGTATTGTATGACACATCCATATCAATTCAGAGATCGCGAAGAGGCCGGAAAAAAATTGGCGGAACAACTTGATTCTCTCCATCTGCGTGATCCTTTAATTTTGGCCCTTCCCAGAGGAGGACTTCCAGTTGCGAGAGAAGTGGCGATTAAATTACACGCTCCTTTGGATGTTTTGATTGTTCGAAAAATTGGCGCCCCCTTTAATCCCGAGTATGGAATCGGTGCCATGTGTGAGGATTTTCACCCACTCTTCAATCCAGCGGCCATGCTCTCCGAGGGCTACTATAAAGAAGAAATTGAGAGGATTGTGGCGGAGGAAAAATTGGAATTACAAAGAAGAATAAATAATTACCGAGGGGGAAGACCCCTTCCGAGAGTGGTCGGCAAAACAGTCATTCTTATCGATGATGGAGTGGCGACAGGAATTACTGCCGCCGCTGCGGCAAAGTTTTTAAAAAATGTGGGCGCCCAGCAGGTCATTATTGCTGCACCTGTATGTCCCCAGGGAAATGATCCGCTGTTGGAAAAGTATTCTGATCAAATAATCTGTCTGCAGCGCCCACCGATGTTTTCCGCCGTGGGGCAGTGGTACCGAATTTTTAACCAAGTAAGTGATGCCGAAGTTTTAACGATCTTAGAAGAATTCCATCCTTCTCAGGATGAAAGGAGAGATTCCCCATGAATACTTACCTACAAGAAATTATTGATCATGCTCACCCTTTACACGATAAGCAGGGGATTGGACCTCTTGTCACTTCCTTAAAAGATAAAAAGATTGTCATGATTGGTGAGGCCAGCCATGGAACCAAAGAGTTTTATGAATGGAGACAGCATATCACCCAAGAATTAATCATTAATCATGGTTTCAATTTTGTTGCAGTTGAAGGTGATTGGCCACCCTGCCAAAGGGTGAATGCATTTGTCAGAGGTCACAGTGGAATCGATAGTTACAGTGTGCTTTCCACTTTCAATCGCTGGCCAACATGGATGTGGGCGAATACAGAGTTTCAGGGGTTCGTAGACTGGCTTCGGGATTGGAATGAAAACCGAGAAAACAAAGTTGGATTTCATGGACTGGATGTTTATTCTTTATATGAATCAATGGACCAGGTCATTCATACGCTCAGAAGGATTGATCCAGAACTTGCTAAAGAGGTGGAGAAAAAATATGGCTGCCTTGAATCCTTTAGGCATGACGAGAAATCTTACGCAAAATCTTTGTTTAAGGCGCCTGAAGGGTGCAAGCAACAAATTCTCGATGTGCTCAACTCGACTCTCTTGGCAAAAATAAAATCTCCAAAGGATAATGAGGCTTGGTTTGACGTCCGACAAAACGCCCGGATTGTTAACGATGCTGAAAGCTATTACCGTGCCATGGTGTTTGGAGATGATGATTCCTGGAACGTCCGTGACACACACATGATGAGCACGCTGGAGATGCTGCTTGATCATTATAGTCTTGGGTCAAAAGCCATTGTTTGGGAACACAATACCCATATCGGGGATTACCGCGCCACCGATATGGTGATGAATAAACAGATCAACATTGGTGGACTGGCCCGCGAAATATTTGGTTCTGATAATGTTGGTCTGGTGGGGTTCGGAACTTATTCAGGAACAGTTACCGCATCGTATATTTGGAATGGTCCTGTCATTACCTTTGATATTCCTGAGGCAAGGCCAGGAAGTGTTGAGGAGGCATGCCACAGCGTGATTGCCAATGTCACCTCCTCAGATTTTTATTTAATGTTTGACCCCCTAAAACATGGAACCGCCCTAAGTGAAGTCAAAGGGCATAGAGCGATTGGCGTTGTCTATGATCCGGATATTGAACACAGAGGTAATTACGTCCCAACCTCCCTCGCCAATAGGTACGATGCTTTTATCTTTATTGATCACACCAACGCCTTGAATCCTTTGCATGTGACTTTTGATAAACACAAATTCCCTGAAACTTATCCACACGGTAATCGAGTTTAGGGATTTAGTGCATATGTGATTCTTCAGATGTTTGATCATTATCTAGCTCAGCGAAGAAAACTTTTAGTTCCTCTTCGTTGAGCTTTTCTTTGGCGATAAGTGCTTCTGCAGACTTCTCTAAAACATTATGGTGTTGTTTGAGAAAGTCATAGGCCTTTAAGTAAGCACTCATTAATAGCCGTTTAACACATTCATCAATCTCTTTGGCCGTTTCATCAGAATAGTTTTTCTGGGTGAACAATTCTTTGGTCTCAAGCATTGAGGGAGTTGAATCTTCATAGGAAACAAAACCAAGTTCTTGAGTCATTCCAAATCTGAGCACCATCTCTCTGGCGATATTGGTCGCCTTTACCAAATCATCTGCCGCTCCGGTTGAGAGTTGTCCTGTGGTCAGCATCTCCGCAGCGCGGCCCCCCAACAGGACGGCCATTTTATTTTCTAATTCCTGTTTGGTGATGACATAGCGATCTTCAGTAGGACGCTGGATGGTATACCCCATGGAGCCTATCCCATGAGGAATAATGGACACTTTGTGTATCTTGGCTTCCCGGTTAAACGCATGGCCAACCAAGGCGTGGCCCATTTCATGGTGAGCGACAATATGTTTTTCTTTCGGATTAAGAATTCGATTTTTCTTCTCCAGGCCTGCTATAATTCTTTCAAGTGCCCTGGTGAAGTGATCTGTATTCACTTTCTCTGCCGATTCTCTCGTGGCAATTAAAGTCGCTTCGTTCACTAGGTTGGCCAAATCTGCTCCAGAAAAACCAGGAGTCAGCCCTGCGATGGCAGTGAGATCAACACTCTCATCCATCTTGATTCCTCGGGAATGGATGGCAAGAATATCATACCGCCCTTTTTTATCTGGTTTATCAACGACCACCTGACGGTCGAATCTTCCCGCGCGCAAAAGCGCAGGATCAATCATTTCAGGGCGATTGGTAGCCGCTAGAATGATGATGCCTCCCTGAGTATCAAATCCATCCATTTCTACCAAAAGCTGGTTAAGCGTTTGTTCCTTTTCATCATTGCCACCAATAATGCTCGAATGCCGGGTTTTTCCCATGGCATCGAGCTCATCGATAAAGATAATACACGGGGCGGATTTTTTCGCCTGCTCAAAAAGATCTCTGACTCTTGAGGCCCCGACTCCTACGAACATTTCTACAAATTCAGAACCATTGGTTGAAAAAAAAGGGACACCGGCCTCTCCGGCCACCGCTTTGGCAATTAAGGTTTTTCCCGTACCGGGGGCACCTACCAGCAGGATACCTTTTGGCATCTTGCCTCCCAGACTTTTAACTTTTTCGGCATTCTTTAAGAAGTCGATGACTTCTTTTAATTCCTCCAGGGCTTCGTCCACGCCTGCCACATCCTTGAAAGTGGTTTTGGTGTCTGTCTCAACGTATATTTTGGCCTTACTCTTTCCAATTGACATGAAGGAACCACTGCCGCCGAGGCCTTTCATGCCCCGTCGTAAGAGATAGTACCAAAATGCAACGAAGAGGATGAGAGGAAGTAAGAAGCTGGCAAATCCTTCAAGGATTTTTGAACTACCAGTACTTTCATATTTAACACCGTACTTTTCAAATTCATTGGATACTTCGGGTGGGATAAGAATTGTTTCAAATTTGTCTTTTTTGTCGTGCGGCTTTTTATATTTTCCTCGAATCATGTCACCTATGATCGTCACTTCTTCGACTTCTCTGAGTTCGAGTGATTTCTTAAATTCACTGTAGGGGATTCTTTTGGTGGATAAACCTTCCAGACAACTTCTCAGAGTGAAGAAAAAAAGGAGTGCGAGAAAAAGATGAAAAAAACTAAATGTGGTGCGTTCCTCTTTCTTATCTTCCATACAGGAATGGTAACAAATCAAATTTGTGAGTCACATGACTTTAGTCATGGCCCTCTGAATTTCTCAGGCGTAGCGTGATAATTAACCGGGGGCTTAATATGTTGAGTAAACCTACGATACTAGTTTGCACGGACTTTAATCAAGCATCAGATTTCGCTCTCAAATCCGCTGAGACCATCAGAAAAAAAGTTGGTGGGACTGTCCATGTTCTGCACATTGCTGATTTTCCTGTTCAGTGGGATTGGCTTGCCCAGGATTCAGCGTATTTACTCCAGACGGAAAAAATAAATTTGGAACTACTCAGGTCATTGCGGCAAAGGATGGCCGAACAAGTCAGGCGATGCGAAGTGCATGGCTCAACGGATGTGGTACTCGGCTCTACCTACGAAGGAATCATGCAGCACATTTCCACCATGAAACCAGATATGGTCATCATGGGACATAAGGGAAAATCTCAAGGACTGTTCAACCTGGGAGGAATAGTTTCTAAAGTGGTGGCGTCCTCTAACGTTCCTGTCATGGTGACTAAAAAATATCTCGGATCGTTGGTAGGGAAAGTGGCAGGCCTGGTTGACACTAGCAATTTCATGAAACCGATTGTGACGGCAACTGAGGAGATGTCTTTTCTTTTTTCTGCGGAACCAGAGATTGTTTCACTTTGGCGAAATGTAACTTCGCAACATCATAAATTTGCCCCAATTGAAAAAGTGCACTCACTTCTCGACGAGGATAGTGAATACAGAGAAGTCATCTTAAAAAGGATGAAAGAAGAAATTACCAAAAGTCTGGATGAGCACTCAAAGTGCAAAGTTCGAGTTGAGATTACAGATGAAAAACAGGTAGCCTATCATCTGGTTAAAATACTGGAAGAAGATAAAGTTGATCTAGCTATTATGAAAAGGCATCAAAAAGATTTTCTGCAGAAAATGTTAATTGGCTCCGAAACACGAAGGATGCTGGAATTATTTAACGGAAATATTTTAGTTTTACCACCTAAGCCTTAATTGGGGAGATTGTTATGTTTAAACAAGTTGCCATTAAGTATGATACGCATGAATTTGAGGGCCATATGCTCTATGGTGAGACTAATAAAGCATGGATTGTTTTTGCCCACGGGAGTGGGAGTTCCAGAAGAAGTAAGAGAAATAATTGGGTCGCACAAGAACTTAATAAACTCGGTTTTGGGACTCTTCTCTTTGATCTGCTGACACCGGACGAAGACAAAATCTATCTCAATCGATTCAATATTCCTCTTTTGTCCGACCGGCTTTTGGCAGCGACGTCATGGTTGATGAATTCGGAGGACTACCGGGGAGAAAAGATTGGGTACTTCGGTGCCAGCACCGGTGCAGGAGCGGCAATTATGGCGGCAGCCGAAGCTGACCCCAAGTGGCCTATCTACTGTATTGTAAGCCGTGGTGGCAGACCTGATTTGGCCGAGAAGGAGTTTTTAAATGAAGTGACTGCACCAACACTGCTGATCGTTGGAAGTCATGATGATCCAGTCATTAAACTCAACACCTGGGCCCAGACTCAAATTCTTAATTCCAAGTTGGTCTTAGTCCCTGGGGCCGGCCACCTCTTTGAAGAACCGGGAACACTAAACGAAGTTGTTCGGTTAAGTGCCGACTGGTTTGTCACTTATCTTCAACCGGAGAGCGAGATGACTCTTTAGGGGCGAATGTTATTTGCAGAAGGTCGAAGAAGGTTTCTTCTTGGGCTCTAGTTGCCGGTAGGAGAGCCAGAGAGATTCGTGACGCTTGCACTGAGAGAGGTCATCAAATGTCGCTACTAGTCTGCACTTACCCTCCAGGCATTGATAAAACTCTATCTCCTGGGGTGTGCAGGAACTGAGTAAAACAAGTTGCAGGACGATTAAGATTTTGGTCACTTCTCCACTCCGTTCCTACTATCTTAAAACAACTCAACCTTTAGATAAACTTAAGATTTGTTAATTGTGCTTTGATTTTCAAGTACTTGTATTCCGGTAACTCTTATGTGCGAGAGGAAAAATATGCCCTTTCCTGGGAACTTAGAGTCACCCTCTATAATGGTCACTATGCTAAATCTTATGTTCCTATTGGCCCTAAGCTCCCTTGTCCTGGCCCAGAACATGGACAGTAATTCAAAGCAACCGGCTTCAAAGAAAACTCCATCTGAAATTACAAAAATGTTGAAAGAAGATTCGACTGATGAATTGTTGTATGTGAATGGTCGCTTTTACTGCCACAACTTCGCTTCGACTCTCTATTTAAGACGGAGCTCTCTCGTCACCACACTAGATGCCTTTGATTTGAATGGAATTAATACTGAGTGGGGGGTGGTGATTAATCGCCTTGCTGAATCCCTTAAAATGCCAATTTACTACGTCTCCCTATCAAACGCAGAGCACGGTTTTTATCACGCTATCAATGCCGTTTTAGTAAATCCAGACAAGCCAGAAGAGATTAGCAGTTACGTATTTATTGAACCTCAAACTGATGAAACATTTTTGACGGCACGAGAAGTCTATGACCGCTACAGGAATTATTATGATAAAAAAAGTGATGTGGACGAGGTATTAAAGCTCACTATAAATACCTTCGATGCCTTTAAAAAATCGGAATCAGGTACGATTTATCAGTCTTTTACCGGTGAGAAATATTCTTTTAATCTAAGTTCTTTTTAAACCGAAGACTTCCATCTTTTAAGTAACAAAGAATTAGTGACTACACTCACCGAGCTCATCGCCATAGCTGCTCCGGCGACAACCGGGTTTAGATACCCAAAGGCTGCCAGGGGAATTCCGATCACATTATAAATAAATGCCCAGAAGAGATTCTGTTTAATTTTTGAGTAAGTCTTTCTTGATATTGAGATAGCATCAGCAATCAAGAGGGGATTACCTCGCATGAGGGTGATTCCGGCCGAATGCATGGCCACGTCTGTTCCCGTTGCCATAGCTATTCCAACATGAGCAGCAGCAAGAGCAGGGGCATCATTAATACCATCACCAACCATGGCGACTATTTCACCTTGAAGCTTAAAGTTGCGGATGATTTCTAATTTTTGTTGTGGAAGAATTTCTGCCTGAAAAGAGTCAATACCCAATTCCTTGGCGACTATCTCAGCACTGTGTTTGTTGTCACCTGTAAGCATGATAGTTTTTATGCCAAGATCTCTAAGGTTTTTGATGGTGCTTCTGGCAGATTCTTTAATGGTGTCTCTAAAACTAATCAGTCCGATCACTTTGTTGTGAGGTAGTTCAATCAAAAACGAGACCGTCTCACCGAGCAGTTCACGGGCATGGGCAGTTTCCAGTGCAGAAGACTCAGTGATATTCATTTCCGTTAAGATCCGCTTACTTCCCAGAATGTATTTTTTTCCGTTTATCTCCGCTTCAAGACCACGCCCGGGCAAGGCCTTAGTAGATGTTGCCTGTTTGTAGAAAATATTTTTGCTGTCGGCATGATTCAAGACGGCTTTTGCCAGCGGGTGCTCACTTCCATTTTGAATCGTTGCAAGCAGAGTTAAAATTTCTGTCTCCGAATTTTCAAAAGTATAGAGCATACTGATGGATGGTCTGCCATCAGTAAGTGTTCCGGTTTTATCAAAGGCCATGAGGGTGACTGAGTGAGAAACCTCCAGTGCCTCTGCATCTTTAATAAGGATGCCTGCTTTGGCCGCAACGCCGGTCCCGACCATAATAGAAGTAGGAGTTGCCAGACCCAGAGCGCAGGGACAAGCAATAACCAGCACCGCCACTCCATGAATGATTCCTGTTTCCCAATTATTTAAGATGAGGGCCGTCACAACAATTGTAACCAGTGCAATAAATAAAACGGCAGGAACAAAATAGGCACTTACTTTATCAACTAGTCTTTGGATGGGAGCTTTTACCGCCTGAGCATCTTCCACCATCCTGATAATTCTGGCGAGCATCGTTTCTGGACCCAGTGCTGTTACTTTTACTTGAATCAGGCCGTCTCCATTGATGGAGCCACCGACGACTTTATCAGACTCTTTTTTATCAACAGGTAAACTCTCACCTGTGATGAGAGACTCATCCACTTGGGTCATACCCTTCATAATAATTCCGTCGACGGGAATTCTCTCACCTGGTTTGACGATCGCGATATCGGAGATAAGTAATTCTTCAATTGAGATTTCAATTTCAACTTCATTTCGCAGCACTTTAGCTTTTAAGGGGCGAAGATTTTGCAGAGCTTTTATCGCTTCAGTCGTCTGCTGTTTGGCCCTGGACTCCAGAAATTTACCTAACAGAACCAACGTGATGATAACCGATGAGCCTTCAAAGTAGAGGTGCATGTGACCCGTAAGCAGAAGGTACAAACTTAACCCGTAGGCAGCAGAAGTTCCAATGGCGACCAGTAGCTCCATGTTGCCGGTTTTGGCTTTGAGTGCACCCCAAGCCGATTTATAGAATCTCGCTCCAATAATAAACTGAATGGGTGTGGCCAAAATAAACTGGACCCAAGGAGAGGGCATTAAATGAAAACCAAACAGTTCTAAAAACATGGGCAGCGCTAGGGGGAGCGTGAGGATGGCGGCAGTGAGGAGAAAAAGTTTTTCTCTTTTTAAATTATCCGTCTTACTTGGGTTTGAAGCGGGAAGATAAGCTTCATAACCGATCTTGGTAATAAGACTTATGATTTTTTCAGTATTTAAATTGGAATCATTATACTGAATGGTGGCTTTTTCAGTCGCTAGATTCACACTCGCTGAAGTGATAGCGGGATCTTTTAAAAGAACTTTTTCGATCCTGTTGACACAGGAGGCGCAAGTCATACCTTTGATATCAAGAGTAATATTTTTTTCCATTGGTATAGGTATACACCTACGGCAGCCTTCCGGAAAGCTTTGGCCTTAATTAAGCATCATTGCCAGTTTGAACCAATTAATATGATTGAGGGGTGGTCTGCATTTTCTAAGGACATCACAATGTGCTTCTCAGCAACTGCAAGTTTTACGACCAGCGGCGTTCTTATGGTGGTTGGGGTCGCAAGTGTTTCAAGAATCTCCAGGACCGGCCAGCTCCTGTTGGCCAGTTCACCCATTATCTTCTCCATTCAACAATTTACCGAAGGCATGTTGTGGCTGAATCCCAAACATAAAATTTTCGCCCACGTATTCGTGGTCATTGCCCATGCTGTCTGGCCAGTATGGGTTCCTCTGGCCGATCTGTTACTGGAAAAAGATGTGATAAGGAGAAGAATTCTCATGGGTCTTCTTACACTTGGCTTTTGTATGTCCACATATCTTTTATTTCTTTCATACGTGAATCCGGTAACTGTTGTTCCTGGTGATCATCATTTGAAATATGTTTTTCATTATCCGGAATTTGTGAACTCACTTAATTTAATTTATTTGATACCCACAGTGTTCTCCCACTTTGTCTCGAGTATAAAAAGTATCCAGTATCTGGGATATTTGACCTTACTTTCTTTCATTATAAGTAAAATGTTATACTTTAATTATGTCTTTTCGGTGTGGTGCTTTTTTGCAGCGATAATAAGTATCTTTGTCTTCTTGATTATTAATTCAATGGCACCTAAGGAGATGGAGCAATGTTCTATCCCGTAATATTTTTTTTTACGATTGTTTTGGCGGTGATGCTGGTTGGGGCCTACAAGAAGTTATAGAAGTTATTTCTTCTGATAGTCTTTAAGCTTTTCATTGAGCTTACGAAGATTGTTTTTCCAATGCTTCTTCTCCGGGTCTGAGCTTGGTTGCTCTTGATTTACACCGGCCTCTGGGGCCGCCGCAGCAGCAGCCTTATTGAAAAGAGCGTAGAGGGAAGAGGACTTGTCTAAACTTACTGGACTGAACATATTCATAAGAGAATTTTCTTCATTCAAAGCCTTCAATTCTTCCTCCGAAAGTGTGTTTCTCTCCTGAGCGCTTTCTTTGCTAATTGAATCTTGCACAATAATGATGCGGTCATTTTTACTCAATTCATGGGGGGCTTTTTTGTCGTCGTTCACTACCACTTTACCTGAAATGAGAGCAAATTCTGAAACTTCCAGGTTATTGATCGTTTGATGATTCACAAAGAGTTCCGTCCCTCTGATTCCCATGGTGGCCAATTTCGTTTGTATAACGATGTCACCCTCTTGCGCCTTATTTTTTATGAGTCCACGGATTTGACCTCTGATAAACGAATATACCGCCTGTCTTTTTGTTTTATCGACAAATTTAAATTCTGCAAAATTGAGTTCAGAGTTTGCACCTAAATTCATTATGGTGTCATCAACGATCAGGATTTGGGCAATAGAAGCAGAATTGGTGATGAGGGTATCACTCTTATAAAGGCGGTCACCGACCTTTATTTCTTTCTGTTTTCCATTTGTGAGTTTGAAGACTTTGCCTTTAGCAATTTTCACCTGGGCAATGTGTTTGGGTACGGCCTGGCCACTTTCTTTATCGAAAGTGAAATCCTGAGCAAATAGGGAAAAAGATGTAACCAAAGCAATAAAAATAAATTTCATTGCTTTAGGTTATGGGACAGTTTCTTTTTTGTCAAAAATGACAGCATCTGCTGCTTTCTTAATGCCTTTGAACCAAGAATAGGGAACACCCACTTCAAGGTAACAATGGGCGGGAATGAGGTGCTCGATAGAGGCATGGTATTCTGGTAACTTTGACCAATGCAAACCATGTTTTACATGATGGGCAGTGTGGTAACCCAGATTTCCGGTCATTAAATTGTAGAAAGGGTCAAGAATGTTGCGACTCCCTTCAAATTCGTTTTTAGTATCAAGGTTTGAGTGATGATCAAAGGTCGCCCAAGCTGTCAGGAACAATCCCACAACCATAGGTAAAAGGAATAAGAATAGGGCATTAAACCAATTGTGAGAGAAGAGAAGGATAAGAAGTGAAACCTGTAGCGCCATCATCAACACTACGTCGTTCAGGTGGCGTCTATTCTTTAGACCAACCTTGAAAACTCTATAATAACTAGTGAGTCCAACTTCTAAAGTGTAGCCGATTTCTGATTTCGTTGAGCCGTCTTTATTCATCCAGCGAGATTCATCCAATTCCTGGTCAAGGTAGTTCTTATGATGTCCAAGAACATGGTGAAGAAACCAAACTTTAGTCGTGATGCCAGTTTGAAAGCCGAAAATAATTTCCAGGATTCTATTATAAACGGGGGACTTAAAAGTCAGGTAATGTTGATGATGATGGTTCCAGGCGCAGATATTTCCCTTAGGCCAAATTCCCAACAGAAACCAAGTAACTACGAACCATGGATTATCAACAGTGAAATAAATAACAAGGTCTAAAGCAAAATAAAGGGAAATAATCGTGATTGGAAGCTGATCAGCTTTCTGACGAAATATGGACATTCGAGTTCCTGGTTATCTTAGTAATAAATTTTGACAAATGTTAACGGATGGCAACTCAGAATGGCAAATATTTAAGACCTAATATGCTTAAAATCATCTTTTCAATTGGTTATCTTCCATACTTAACCGTAAAGCTTGCTTTCCCTAGTGAGTGGGCATCAATACTTTCAAAATCAGGATTTATTTTATCCTCATCTAAAGCGTAAACAGTAAAAACATAACGGTGAGGTTTACCGGGTGGAGGACATGCACCACCATAACCAACTTTTCCAAAGTCTGAGATGCCTTCAAGAGCGCCGGCAGGTAATTGATGTTTGTTAGAGGCCCCTTCAGGTATTTTTGTCACCTCGGCTGGAATATTAACCAGAGTCCAGTGCCACCATCCCTCTCCCGGAGCATCGGGATCAAAAACAGTAATGGCAAAACTTTTAGTGCCTTCGGGCGCATTTTCCCATTCCAGCTCGGGTGAAATATTAGGGCCATCGTAGACAAATTTATTTGGTAGAGTTTTTTGGATATCAAATGAGTTTGTTTTTAAGGTGAAGTCACTTGTTTGCTTCATAATATCCCTCCTTGTTTTGCATTATGACATTCAAGAATAAGGCCATTAAAATACAAGTGGTCCCAAACATCGGAGGTTTCATGCCTTCAGAATTAGGGTTCTATGTAATAGCTTCTTATCTGGTTTTTTGGATTCTTATCGGGCTCGGTGGGGTGTATTTGGAAATGCAGAGGAGGGCCAAGGACCGGCATAATCAGTGAATCCTGATCGTTTCTGTCCCGTACTACCACATCGTCATCTTTTGTGGGTAATATTCCGAAACGATCCACATGGGCTTTCGAGTAAATACCAATATGCCTGCTATCCAATCTCAAACATCACTTAATAAAGTGACGCGTGAGACTGGCGAAAGTTTTTCCAAACTGAGTTCTGGTCAGAGAATTAATAAAGCCGCTGACGATGCTGCGGGCCTCGCAATCTCTGAAAAACTAAAAGCAGAAATTCGCTCATCAAAGCAGGCCAATCGTAACGCCAATGATGGTCTCTCCCTGGTTCAAGTTGCCGAGGGAGCACTCACCGAATCCTCGAGCATTCTGACTCGTATGCGTGAACTTTCCATTCAAGCGGCGTCGGACTCACTAGCAGATTCAGATAGAGCTAAATCCAGTATTGAATATGAGCAACTTAAAAATGAACTCGAGAGAATTTCTCAATCTACCGAGTTTAATGGAAGAAAACTTCTAAATGGTTCAAGTCAGCAGTTAGATTTTCAAGTTGGTGTGGGAGATCATTCTTCTGATGATCAAATTAGTTATAACACTAAGGTTGTTAATTCTGGGGTAGAGTCACTAGGTGTTGCCTCTCTTCGCATCTCTTCAAAAGAAGGTGCCCAACAAGGCCTGGCGAGCATTGATCGGGCGATTAATAAAGTGTCCGCCCATAAAGCAACTCTTGGCTCGATTCAAAACCGACTCATGACAAGCTCAAATAATTTGAATATTTATCACGAGAATATGAGTGCCGCTAATAACCGCATTCGTGATGTTGATTATGCGGAAGAATCCGCGGTTCATGCTCGTAATCAAATCGTCGGTGACGCCAATACGGCGGTTATGGCGCAGGCAAATATGACTGGAAAAGGTGCTCTGAAGTTACTGGAATAGCATTTCTCTCAGAAAAAATAACAAAATTTTGACGGTTATCTCCGAATTTGACCCTAAGCTCAATGATCAGGCGAGGAAATGGTTGCTATAAGGCGATTATTTGTGAACACTATTAGCACCTAATCAGAAATACGGAGGTTTTATGGAAAACACACAAACGACTAAAAAAGAAAAAACAACAACAGCTCGCAAGCCAAATGCAGCTTTCATGAAAACAATGACTCCATCAGCTGACTTGGCTGCTGTCATTGGTGCAACTCCAGTTGCTAGAACTGAAGCTGTTAAACTTATGTGGGATTATATCAAAGCTAATAATCTTCAAAACCCAGCAAACAAAAGAAACATTCTTGCTGATACAAAACTTTTAAAAGTTTTCGGTAAAAATGAAGTTACTATGTTTGAGCTTACTGGTCTTCTTGGTAAACACCTCTCTTAGTTATTAAAAAATAGGGCCCGAAAGGGCCCTTTTTTTTTGCTCTCATGCTATAATTTTTCCTCAAGGAGAAATTATGCAATTGCTTCAATCTTTTATTGCTCAAGATATCATTTCTCATGGCCTGTCCATGGGAGCCGACTTTGTTGATGTTTTTATCGAGAAAACTCAAAACGAAGGTTTCGTTTTTAAAAATTCCCGCGCTGAGGATACGCAGTCAGGAATTATTTTCGGGATCGGCATTCGCCTGATTTATGGCAAACAGGCCTTATACGGTTATACCAATTCCACTGATCGAGAAGAACTCCTGCGGATCACCACTTTACTTGGGTCAAGGATAGGAAAAGAAAACCAAACCCACGCGCCCATTAATTTTGAAAAATTAGTCTACCCAAAAATCCCAACTGTTACTGATCGAGAAGTGGATGCCAAGTACAAGCTTTCATTTCTTAAAAAAATTGATGAGCAGCTTCGGACTGATCAAAAAGTTTCGCAAGTCATGCTGAACTATTCGAGAAAAAATCAGCACGTCGAGATTTATAATTCGGAAGGCCTCATCGCCACTGAAATGAGACCCTATATCCGCCTTTTTCATCAGGTGGTGATGAAGGACGGGAATTTACAGACTGAAGCCTCTTTTGGCCCTGGCGCCATAGGTGGTTGGGAGTTCATGGAAGGACTGGATACCAAAGAGATTTGTGAAACACTTCTCAAACAGGCCAATACCACTTTGTACGCTGCTCCTTGTCCCGCTGGGAAAATGCCAGTGGTGATTGATAATGCTTTTGGTGGAGTTATTTTTCATGAGGCCTGCGGACATTTACTTGAGACAACATCGGTAGAAAAAAAGGCGAGTGTCTTCTGGGATAAAATGGGAGAGAAAATTGCTCATAGTGCACTCAGTGCTGTGGATGATGGAACCATTGCCGGTTCATGGGGCTCATTATCGATTGATGATGAAGGCATGCCGACTCAGCGGACGTCACTGATTGAGAATGGAATCCTTAAAAGATTTATTGTCGATCGTTTAGGTGAAACGAAGACCGGCCACAAACGAACTGGTTCGGGTCGTCGCCAATCTTATAAATTTGCTCCTGCCTCAAGGATGAGAAATACTTTCATTGAAAAAGGCCCGCATGATTTATCTGAGTTGATTTTAAGTGTACCTAACGGACTATATGCTAAAAAAATGGGTGGCGGATCAGTTGATCCCTCAACCGGTCAGTTCAATTTTTCTGTTCAAGAAGCTTATCTCATTAAAGATGGAAAAATTACGACACCTGTCAAAGGAGCGACCTTAATTGGAACCGGGCCAGAGGTCATGACTAAAATTTCGATGGTGGGCAAGAATTTAGAACTAATGGCCGGAATGTGCGGCTCCGTCAGCGGAAGTATTCCCACCACAGTGGGGCAGCCTTGCATCAAGGTGGATGAGATTTTAGTTGGGGGTCAAGCATGAAAAAAATAATGGAACGAGTGATGAATAATGTGTCTGACCTAAAAGCAGATGCGGATTTAATTTTATCAACCGCAAAATCCCTTAAAATGAGCTCTCAAAACGGATCCATTGCTGAATATAAAGTTTCTAGCTCTCAGATCCTGGGAATCAGAGTGATTAAAGACGGCGCCGTCGGGATTTCTTATACCGAGGCTTTAGATGATGATTCACTTAAGTTGATGGTGAAGCAAGCGATTGAGAATTCACAGGCCAATGAGCCAAATCCACTGGAGAAGATTCTTGATTTAACGGGAGCAGTCTCCGATGAGGCTTCCTACCCGGAGAGTGCCACAGACATAAAACTGAAAACGCAAAAGGCCCTGGAGCTTGAGTCCGCAGTCAAAGCGCTGGATTCTCGAGTGGTGGCCGTGCCTTACAATTCCTATTCAGAAAATGAATACATGTCTCATTATCTGAGCTCAAAAGGGCGCTCTACGACTTACTCGGATAAAATCTATTCCATCACGTCTTCCGCTTTGTTAGATGATAAAGGCAAAAAAGCTAACTATTACGATTATCACATCGCCCATACTTTCGCTGAACTTCAGTGGAACAAAGTGGTGGAGAATTCTCTTTTTCACGCCCGTAATATTTTAGAAGAGAAGGCACTTCCAACTGGTAAGTACCATGTTCGTTTCTCACCAGATTCACTCAAAAGTTTGATCGAATGTTTTTCCAATTTTTATTCAGCCAAGTCGGCCATGGATAAAGTAAACCCTTGGGCGAATAATTTGGGCGCCCAGGTTATCTCCAAGGATCTTTCCATTGTGGACAGCCCTGATTACGCCCAGTCTTTTCGCATCAGTAAATTTGATAGCGAGGGAGTGCTGCAAAAGCCAATGGCGATTATTCAGGACGGGGTCTTGCAATCTTTTCTGCATAATTCAGTCACCGCTAATTACTTTAAAACTCAAACCACCGGGCACGCTTCCCGCGGGGCTTCGAGTTCGCTAAACGTTTCCGGAACACATTTTTTGATCCAGGGTAAAAATCAGAAGCCACTTCCATCCAAGTATATGGAAGTTATTCAGATGGATGGTCTGCATTCAGGGGCAAATCGCGTGACAGGAAACTTTTCTGTCGCCGTAAAAGGGTATTTATGGGAGAACGGTCAAAAGACCATGACTTTCGGAAATATCACTCTTTCAGGGAACCTCATGGAGCTTTTAAACAATGTAGAGGTGGTGGGAGACAAAGTTGAATCCTCAACGGATTTGTCGTTTTTCTCTGTTCCACTGGTGTTTAACGAACTTTCAATTGCAGGCGCATGAAACAATTTAGTGAAATGGGTTTTAATGAAATCATCCTCGGTAACCTGAAAAAAGCTGGTTACGAGACTCCAACAGCGATTCAAGATCAGGCGATTCCCGTTCTGCTTGAGGGACGTGATCTTTTGGGAATTGCCCAGACTGGGTCCGGTAAAACTGCCGCCTTCTCACTTCCTATTCTTCAGCATCTGGCCCAACAAAAGGCCAAAGATGGCCTACTTGTGCCTCGAGTGTTGATTCTGGTTCCCACTAGAGAACTTTCAACTCAAATTCTCAAAAGTCTTGATACTTACGGCGAGGGATTAAATATCAAAAGCTGCGCCATTTTTGGTGGGGTCAAACAAACTGAGCAAGTGAAAGCGCTTAAAGGCGGCGTGGATATTCTGATTGCCACTCCTGGGCGCCTCTTGGATTTGATGGAGCAGGGGCACATTCGCCTCGGTAAAATTGAAGTTTTTGTGATGGATGAAGCTGACCGTATGCTGGATATGGGCTTTATTGATGACATCAATCTTTTAATTGAAAAACTTCCGGAAAAAAAACAGACGATATTTTTCTCGGCCACCATGCCCGATGCCGTGGCCGGTTTATCCTATGATATTCTGAATAATCCCAAGCGCATTGATGCCACTCCTGCTTCGAGCACCGTGGCGACTATCAGCCAAAAGGTGATTTTCTGCCGCAAAGTGGATAAGTTCCAGCTTTTGAAAAAAATCTTAAAAGAAGAGCCGACTGAGTTAGTGATTGTTTTTACCAAAACTAAAAATATGGCGGATAAAGTCAGAGAGTACCTTATCCATTCACGTATTCCGGCCACTGTCATTCACGGCGATAAAGATCAGCAGGACCGTGATAAGGCCCTGCATAACTTCAAAATCGGCAGCTACAAGGTTTTAATCGCTACCGACATCGCTGCCCGCGGGATCGATGTTCAGGGAATCAGCCACGTGATTAATTTTGAATTGCCCCTTGAGGCGGAGAGTTACGTTCACCGCATTGGCAGAACCGCTCGCGCCGGCAAAGAAGGCATTGCGATTTCTTTTTGTGATGACTCAGAAAAAAGTATTCTGGAGAGAATCCAGCGACTTATTCAGATCAAACTCAAGACTGAGACCTATAAAGGAACACCTGAAGCCCCAGGCAAGTGGCTCCAGGACGGACCGATTCGAAAAGTAACTCCTCCCACTCCTGGTAAAAGTCAGGAGAAATCGGCTTATCTCGATCATTCAAAAAGACAGAAAGTCGTCAAAGAAGGGGAAGCCAAACCCAAAGCGCATCCCGGATTTAAATCCAAGAAAAAAAGATAATCAAGGCGTCTCTTTCTCAATCCTAACTTCCGGAATGTAGCGATAATTCCCGTCTTTATCGTAGGGCCCCGGTTCAATTTTATCCGGCTCCTCTTTCGGACGAGCATAGGGCGCTTCCTGCTCTTCCTGTTTCTGAGGCTTCGGGTCTATTTGAACTTCTTCCGTGTTAAGCGATTCCGCATTGGTTTGTGCCAATGCGGGCAAAACGTAGAAAAGAAGAACGAAGGCCCGCTTCATAGGGCATTAGACCCTGAACGCTTACTGTCCAGTCCCTTAGGTCCGGCACCGTAATAGGCAATCAGGATCGCTCCACCGAGCATGGAAAGATTTTTCAAAAACTGAATCATCTGCATCTGGTGCATCGCCGGGTCGGTAATGTTCCAGAACGCATGCATGGCGAGGGTTACGGGAACTAAAAAGGCAATCAGCAAAACAGCTCCAAATTTAGCAAAGTAGCCAAAAATAATACTTAAACCACCTATTAGGGCGAGAGCACCGGAGGCGGGAACTAAGAAATTCGCCATGGGCACACCCTGACTAGCGCCGTAGGCAATCATGTTAGGGGTAAAATGATTGATCCCCGAGAGAACAAAGATCAGGCCAAAAAGTGTTCTTCCCAAGGGCACGATCCAGCTTCCAGTCTTGCTGCTTGAGAGATCAAATGTCATGTGGGTATTGGGATGTGAAACAGTTGCCATAGAGGCCTCCTTGTTAATCCATAGATATTTTTCTCCTGCTGCACGCTGGTGGCAAGTGCAGGGAGTAAATACGAATTAACTTGGATATATGACTTCTTCTAATGGCCTCGAATGGCGTTGGGATCGATGGTAATTGGCACGGCAGTCCCGGACCAAACTAATTTTTTATAAGTTCCTGTCTCAACTTTTTTTGAGGTTAAATTAACGTCAATGAGGCAGTTAAATTTGGCCTGAGCGGCGTAAAAAGACATTTTGAGAACCGCTTCTTGCTGATCTACACACCCGTCAACCTGGTAAGGGTCTTCTTTGCGTTTCAAATAACGAGTCAGTTTGGTCTGGTCTTTGCCGTAAATAATGATGTCTCGGGCCTTCTCCATGGTCTCGTTATACTCATTTAAGGGGCCCGCGACCTGATCATCAAAACAATTTGAGCAGTAATAATTGTGCTTGAGAAACTCCGGAATCACTTTTAAGTAGGCAAAACTCTCTTCCCCCACAAACTGGGTGCAGGATTTGCACGTATTCTCGTGGCAAAGGCCGCAAGTATAAGGTGCTTTGGGTTTGCGACAAGTTTTGCAGACTGACATTATCTATTTCCGTTAGCATCGCCTTTTGGCCTGCTGGTTTTAACAACTTTGATATCCGAAGCTGGCCTGGTCGCCCCATGCTCTCTTCTGAACATCTTTTTGATAGATGTATCACTTTGAGCAGTCTGACGGCAAATATCGGCGATTTTGAGCCTGTCAGCGCATTTTACACAGATCCACTCAGCTTCTGTGGTGGGATTATTGTGGTAATAGAGTTCCACGTCCGGGAGGACTTGCTGGCATTCTTCACAGAAATTTCGCTGTTCCTGGTGAATTATGGTCTCAGTAATCTTCTTACGGTGGATTTTTTCTCTCTCATTTTCAGCTTTTGCATCTTTTGGAGCTGCCGTGGCCTTAAGGCCCGCTTTTAGCAGTGCATCCTTCATGATTCCCATATTTCCCCCTCGAGGCGATAATTTCACACATATTATCTCAATCCTATTGGTGTACAATCAAAAAATAAACCAGATTCAAGGAAGATTTATGGAAACAAGCTATTGGCGTAAATGCGGAAGTTGTAAGAAAGAGATCGGATTTAATGTTATTTATCAGGTTTGTAGTGTCAGTAGCTGCAATAAACACGTTTATTGCTCCGTAAATTGCTGGGATTTGCATAATCCGATCATGAATCATAAAAGTTCTTGGGCCGAGGAAAGACGCTCTCCGGGCAAGCAAGAAGCCGTTTCAGAGGCATCTGAGGCACCTCGAAGGTGATTGTGGCCCCCAAACAGACAATTTCTGAGTCTCATGACGAGCAAGAAGTACTGATTGTTGCTTCTAAACTTAAGCAATACATAAAGGACAAATACGACATGAATACCGCCGCTTCAGTGATGGATGCCCTCTCAAAAAACGTCAGAAGACTGACAGATAGGGCGGCAGAGAGGGCCAGAAGTGAGGGGAGAAAGACAATTATGGATCGAGATTTTGACTCATAAATGGCCTCCTTGAAAAAGGGGGGTTGCAATAGTAGAAAAATTTGTTCATGATAATTACAAGATAAAGATTATAGGAGGGCTCAATGGCCAAAAAAACAACTGCAAAAAAAGCTACTAAAAAAACTGCTCCAGCTAAAAAAGCTACAGCTAAGAAAGCTGCCCCAGCTAAAAAAGCTACAGCTAAGAAAGCTGCTCCAGCTAAAAAAGCTACAGCTAAAAAAGCTGCTCCAGCTAAAGCTACAGCTAAAAAAGCTGCTGCTCCTAAGAAAGCAAAAACAGCTCGTAAGCCAAATGCTGCTTTCATGGTAGCACTTAAGCCTTCAGCTGCTCTTGCTGAAGTTATTGGAGCTGTTGCAGTTCCAAGAACTGAAGCTGTAAGAAAAATCTGGGTTTACATCAAGAAGAACAATCTTCAAAACCCTAAGAACAAGAGAAACATTCTTGCTGACGATAAACTTTCAAAAGTTTTCGGTAAGAAAGAAGTTACTATGTTCGAGCTTGCTGGAATCCTTGGTAAGCACCTTAGCTAGTTTCTAACGAAATTATTAAGATAAGAAGGGCCCTTTATAGGGCCCTTTTTATTTGGTACAAAGTCTCATGCCTAATTCTTTTATTGTTTTAGATTTCGAGACCACTGGTCTCTCACCCAATGTGGGTGCCAGAACCACCGAAGTCGCCGCCGTTCGGGTGGAAAACGGCCGCATGACTGATCGGTTCCAGAGTCTGATGAATCCCGGTGTTCGCATACCTTCCTTTATTCAGGATCTGACTGGTATTACGAATCAAATGATTTCCAAGGCACCAAAGAACGCTACGGTGATGAAGGATCTTCATCGGTTTATCGGTAAAACCCCGCTGGTAGCGCATAATGCTTCCTTTGATAAAAAATTTCTTGATGCTGAACTCGAACTCCTTGGGCTCAAGTCTGAGCAGCACATGGCCTGCTCCCTTTTGGTGGCCAGAAGAGTTTATCAAAATGCGCCCAACCATAAGCTTGGGACTTTGGTGAAATATAAAAATATAGAAAATGATGGAACTTTCCACAGAGCACTGGCCGATGCCGAAATGACTGCCAGGCTTTGGTTGTGCATGAAAGAAGATATCGCTGATTTAATCGGCCTCTCGGAAGTCACTTACGATGTCATGAGGCTTCTGGCCAATACACCCAAGAAAGATGTGAATAAGAAATGGAAACCTTAAAACGCTATCCAGTTCGGCCCAATGAACTTCTGCAAGCATGGGATAGTGCTGATGAATTAATTTTGCAGCACATGGGGTCCCTTTCCCTGGAAAATAAAAGAATTCTCATTGTTAATGATCAATTCGGGGCCTTGAGCTGTGGATTGAAGAAATTTAATGCGACCTCGTACACCGACTCCTTCGTCAGCTATCAGGCGACAAAAATGAACAGCCACGGGGAAATCACACCGATAAATGACCTGAATGAGCTGAGCGGAATTTATGACTACGTCCTGATTCAGCTTCCCAAAAATATGTCATTTTTCGAGGATATCCTTTGTCACCTGACTCACCATCTTCAGGAAAGTTCGCAAATCATCTGTGGCTCCATGGTCAAGCACCTGGCCCCGGCGAGTTTTGATCTGCTTAACAAATACATTGGAAAAACCACTACCAGTTTAGCGCAAAAAAAAGCACGACTCATATTTGCGAGTTTTGAGAAAGAAAAAGTCATTTCCCCATATCCATTAAAAGTAAAATTTGATGTGCTTGAAGAAGAAGTCACTAACCATTCAAATCTCTTTAGCCGTGAGAAACTTGATATTGGGACGCGTTTTCTCCTGGAGAATATGCCCAAAGGTAACTTCCAAAAAATTTTAGACCTGGGATGTGCCAACGGAATTGTGGGAATTATCGCCAAGAAGCTTAACCCCCAGGCCAAAATCATTTTTAGTGACGAATCTCAAATGGCGATCATGAGTGCCAAGGCCAACTATCAAAAAATCTTTTCAGACGAAGCCGACTTCTTATGGACGAATTGTTATGAGGACGGAGAAAAGAATTCTCTTGATCTCGTCATCTGTAATCCGCCTTTTCATCAGGGAAATACCATTGGGGATTTCATCGCTTGGCAGATGTTTAATGATGCCAAGAGTGCCCTGAAAGAGGGAGGCATTATTCGGGTGATTGGTAATTCCCACCTGGCCTATCAGACCAAGCTCAAAAAGATCTTTGGACAGAGTCGCATCATCGTTACCAATACCAAGTTCATGATTGTGGATGCTGAGAAAAGAAAAAATTAGGTTTGGCTGATTTCTTCTCGTAATCTCTCCAAAGAAGGAAGACCTTCAAAGAGAACTCCATTCACAAATATGGTCGGCGTTTCACTGACGCCGTTGGCGAGTGCGTGATCAAAGTCATTTCTAACCTTCTCTAAAATATTCTCATCTTCAAGATCGTTTAAGAATTCTCGCATATCGAGTTCCAGACTCTGAGCAATGTTAAAAATATTTTCTGTCGAGAGATCACTTTGATGAGCGAATAGTGCTTGATGCATTTCCCAGAACTTTTTCTGTTTGGCCGCGGCCTCAGCAGCAATCGCCGCGATGCCAGCATTGGGGTGAGATTTTACCAGAGGGAAATGCCGGAAGATGATGCAGATATCATCATAACTTTCATAAATTTGATGCAAGATGGGAGCTGTCGCAGCACAGAAGGGGCACTGATAATCTCCATATTCTATAATGACTACTGAGGCATCGAGGGATCCGCGATGATGGTCATTTTTGTCTGGGGGATTTTTTAAAGTAAAAGTGACTTCGCTCATAAGGAGTCTCCTTAGTGAAGATTTAGCTCACTAAGAAAACTCCATATAGGTCAAATTGTCGACGTGAAGAGCGTAATAACTAATCTGCTGCGTTTATTTTAACTTGCCGGCCTTTAATTCTTTATCCAATTCGCTGAAGCCTCCAATGAGTTTACCGTCGACGAAAACTTGCGGAAACGTAGGCCAGCCGCTCCAAAGTTTAATCGCCAGGCGTGGCTTCCAGTGAGACCAATAGTTACCGTAGCCAAGATATTTAAATTCAATACCTGCATTCTTAAGCGCTTTTCTCGCCTTATTCACAAAGGGATTATGCGCCATTCCCACCACGACTATTTTTTTGCTGGCCACGGCATTGGCCACTTCTGACACAACATTCTGGTGATAACCTGAAATAAAACTCAGTGCTTCTTGAGAGACTTTTTCTGGCGCAAGAACGGGACGGTTCATAGATTCTCCTTGGAGTTTTCGAATTGGCGCTCCACCAGTTGGTGATAGAGTCCAGTTTCTTGTTTAAATAATTCAGTATGAGTTCCCACTTGAACCACCCGACCTTCCTGCATGACAAGAATTTTGTCAGCACGTTTTACGGTGGAGAGGCGGTGAGCGATGACCAGAGTGGCGCGTTTTCCTATTTGGGATTCAAGAGCTTTTTGCACCAGGTGTTCACTCTCAGCATCCAGGGCACTGGTCGCCTCATCCAAGACGAGAATGCGGGGATTTTTTAGTAGCGCGCGAGCGATGGCCACTCTCTGTTTCTGTCCGCCTGAGAGCTGAACACCTCTTTCTCCCACCAGTGTTTCATATCCCTGGGGAAAACTGGTGATGAAGTCATGGGCAAAGGCTTTACGTGCGGCCTCTTGCACTTCTTCAAGTGTCGCTTGAGGTTTTCCGTAGCGGATATTTTCAAATAATGATTCTGAAACCAGCACTGGCTCCTGTGAGACAAGTCCTATCGACTCCCTGATTCCGTTCAGAGAATAGGACTTACTATCAAGACCATCAAAATGAATGGTTCCACTTTGAGTTTCATAAAAACGCATGAGTAGTTGCACTAGAGTGGATTTTCCGGCCCCTGATGATCCTACGACGGCGACTGTTTCCTGGGGATCAATGGTGAAACTCACGCCATTAAGAACGGGAAACTCCGGACGCGCAGGGTAGGCAAAATGCACATCTTTGAATTCAATACGCCCGGACTCAATTTGTTTTTTACCCGTCTCTCTATCTTCAGTTTCTTTTTCAAGTAGTTCAAAGATTCGTCCACTGGCACCGAAGGCCGACATAAAATCAGTCCAGAGGCTTCCCAGCATTCCGACAGAGAAAGCCACGGTGATGACGTACAAAAGAAAAGAGGTGAGGGTTCCCACACTCATTTCTCCTTCGATAACTAATTTTCCTCCGAACCACACGATGAAAACAATCGCGGAGAGTCCAACCAGGGAGACGAGATTAGTAAAGCGGCCAATGACGGCGATTTTTTCTTGCGACAAAAGAAAGGAAGCCTCTAATCTTTCGCCGTAGCGATGGGTCTCAAAATTTTCCTGAGCAAATGATTTAACGGTTCTGACTCCCGAGATACTTTCTTCGGCCACTCCTGATGAAGCGGCCAGTGCATCCTGGGCGCGCTTGGAAATGGATTTTACTTTTTTTCCAAATCGAGCGGCGAGAAATCCCAGAGGGGGAATGATGACTAAAATAAAAACGGTGAGCTTGGCGGAAGTTAAGAAAAGCATCACAACGCCACCGATGGCCTGAACCAGACTGCGAACCAGCATCGAAATATTTACACTGAGTGCGTTTTGCAGGACAGCGGTATCACTTGAAAGGCGCCCCAGGAGTTCACCTGTTTTTTGCTGATCAAAGAAGGTGATGTTCTGGCCCATAATTTGTTTGAACAAATTGCTTCGAAGTCGTTTGACTGTTTTTTCACCGGCCAAAGTAAAAAAATAATAACGAAGCGCGGAAGTGATGGATTGAATCGCAAAAACTCCCAGCGCAAATAAGGCGGCCATATTGAGTTGGGACTGGTCTTTTTGCGCGATCGCCTCATCAATAATTCGCTTAATAGAGTGGGGATAGACCAGCAGGGCGCCTGAACTCAGTGCTAAAAAAAAGAGTCCCCATCCAAGCAGAGGCCATTCTAGTCGACTAAGTTTGAGTAATTTTTTAAGTGTTTGCATAAAACGCAGTGTAAACTAAACTTGACATGGTGTAAAGTTTAGTTTACATTACTCCTATGAATCTCACCAACAAGCTTAAACTTCTTAGGCAGCAAAACGGCGACCTCTCTCAGCAGCAACTGGCGGAGATGGTGGGTTGCTCACGGCAGACAATTATTTCGATCGAATCAGGATGCAAAAATCCTTCAGTGGAAATTGCGCTGAAACTCTCGCTGGCGCTTAATACGCCGGTCAACGAACTCTTTTCCCTCGAAGAAGGCAAAGAGAAGGATAATTTCTGTAAGCGCATTTCAGAGCTATTTAAATGCTCCAAGAAATGATACTGTCGTCAAAAGGATTTTAATGACCGCTTGGAACGAACTCAATCTCTCTTCTGAAATGCTGACTCTTATCGAGAACGCTGGATATAAGGCACCTACACCCGTGCAGTGCCAATCAATTCCTCTTGTTATGGAGGGCCTTGATGTTTTGGTTTCTTCACAAACAGGCAGTGGTAAAACGGCCAGTTTTGTCATCCCAGTCGTTGAGCGTTTTAAAGGAAAAAACGGAACTTATATTCTGGCCCTTTCGCCTACGCGTGAAATTGCTCAGCAGACCGGTGCGGTGTTTGAAGCTTTTGGTAAACCACTTGGTCTCAGAACAGTAGTTTGTATTGGCGGAGCTTCCATTCCTGTTGAAAAAGAAGCCCTAGCTTCATCTCCTCATATCATCGTGGCCACACCAGGACGCCTATGTGATCACTTAGAGCGCGGCAACGTTTGGTTGGATTTTATTCAGTGTCTCATTTTTGATGAAGCCGACAGAATGCTCGAAATGGGTTTTGCTAAACAAATTGATACCATCACTGAACAAATTCCTAAACAGCGCCAGACGCTTATGTTCTCCGCGACTTTTGCTCCTCGGGTAGAAAAGCTTGCCCGCAGTGTAATGAATGATCCTAAAGAAGTAACGATTGTGAAATCTGAAGCTTCAACTCCAAAAATTGAACAAAGACTTCTGTGGTTATACGAAGAAAAGAAAATGCCTGCCCTGATGAGACTTGCTCAAGAGGAACCGGGAACGATTATTATTTTTGCGAAATCCAAAGAAAGAGTTTACCAGGTCTGGAGGTCGCTCCATGGTAAAAAAGATGATGTCACTTACATTCACTCTGACCTGACTCAGGAGCAGCGTGAAGCTGCGATTGCTGAATTTAAGTCTGGTCGCTACCGCATCTTAGTAGCCACTGACGTTATGGGACGCGGAATTGATGTGGATGATGTTGCCCACGTGGTGAACTATGATGTTCCTCGTGAAGCTGAAGATTATATTCACCGTATCGGGCGAACTGGTCGCCGCGGGAAAAGTGGTCACGCCACAACTTTTGCTATTCCGGTTAAAGATGAGCAAGGCATTCGTGCTATTGAAAAACTTCGTGGAGTCACTTCTCCTGCAGAAAGAGATGTCCGCCCAGCTTCAGCTCCAGCTCCTGCTCCTAAATTTTCTGATCGTGGACCACGTCCTGCAGGAGATAAACCTTCAGGCCCACGTCCCGTAAGTGATAAACAACCAGCAAAACAATCAGCAAAAGAACCAGGCAAAAAAACTCCTGCTTTTAATCCTGAAGGTCCGGCACCTAAATTAAAGCTGACTCTAAAGTCAGATATGGTTGCCCAGGTGCCTGAAAAGAAAGCTGGTGGTTTTATGGGATGGATCAAAAAATTATTTAGCTAAACAGTGACTCTTAATTAAGAAGTGATTTCAAACTATTTGGTGGAAGCCATGGGTTTGGGCAATTGGAAAGTAATCAGTTTAGCAATCTGAATACTCGTAGTCTCTCACTTCACATTGAGTCGTCACAGATTGATTTTTGGGATACTGGAGTGTCCCGGAAGTGTTGCCGGTAGAGTTGTTGAAGATAAGTTTGTATCCACCTTTCATGTCGTAGATATCCTGAGTTTCGGTGAAGCTTCTTTTGCCTTTAAATTTGCCCTGGAGACCTGAAGTGAAGGACACACTGGCCTGGCTGATTTTTTTACAACCATCAAAATTTGAAAAGTATTTATAACTAACCTGAGTTCCATTAATTAATGTGCCTTTGCAAGAACCTTCAATTTTCATGGGAGAGCGGGCATAAGCAGTGGAGCAGAGAAGAAAGACATAAAACAACAAAAGAAGAGGCTTCATGTTTTTCCTTTTTAAGGGCCAAGAGTCTAGAGATTACCTATGCGTTAGTCGGAATTCTACTTAACAAAGGCCAAAGTTTTTTTCAAAATGATACTAACACTACTAACTAGGTTAATTACATGAAAAAAGTCGTGATTCACAAGGCCGGCGATTACAAAGAACTGAAAATAGAAGAGTTCAGCGATCTTCAAGCAAATATTACAGAGGTGGTTGTGGAAGTGAAAGCTTCCGGAATCAATTACGCCGACATCATTATTCGCTGGGGACTCTATGAATCGGCCAAGAAATTTGTGGGCTGGCCCATCACTCCGGGATTTGAATATTCTGGAATCGTAAAAAGTGTGGGCACAGGTGTTACAAAATTCAAGGTAGGAGACAAGGTTTTTGGAGTGTCCCTGTTTAATGCTTACGCTTCTGAAGTTTGTGTGCCCGAGCATCAGCTCTACGCTATTCCTGAAAAAATGAGTTTTGAAGAAGCAGCAGGATTTCCGGCGGTCTTTATGACTGCCTATCATGCCTTACTGCAAATTGTAGTTACCAGACCTGGCATGGTGGCGCTTATTCATTCAGCGGCCGGTGGAGTGGGAAGTTCTCTCGTTCAGTTGTGTAAGATTAAAGGCATTAAAACCATTGGAGTGGTTGGCTCTTCTCACAAAGTTCAAACCTTAAAAGATCTGGGCTGTGATTTTATTATCGATAAATCAAAAGAAGACCTGTGGAAGAAGGTAGAGGAGTATTCGCCTCACGGAGTTGATCTGGCCTTTGATGCCAATGGTGTTGAGACTCTTCAAAAAAGTTATGATCATCTGGCGCAATCCGGAAAACTCGTGGCCTACGGAGCGCACTCCATGTTTCCTAAAAAAGGCGGCAAGGTAAACTGGCCCAAGCTAGTGATCGATTTTTTAAAGACCCCACGTTTTAATCCACTCAATATGACTTCAGAAAATAAAAGTCTTATCACTTTTAATCTTTCTTTTCTTTTTGACCGCAGGGATCTCTTAGACGAGGCGATGATTGATTTATTAATGTGGTTTGAAGAAGGAAAAATTAAGGCGCCACTGGTTAAGAGCTACCCTATGGAAAAAGTAGGGGAAGCCCATCGGGATCTGGAATCCGGCATGACTGTGGGGAAATTGGTGCTGGTGCCGTGAGTGTTACTCGTTGTCCATCTCAGGAATACCAAATTTACATTTGGCCTTTAAATAGGCATCAAATTCTTTGTCCGTTGGAAATTTAAATAAAATCGGACTCACGTCTTCTGATGGCCAGAAATCAATCTTGGGTCTTCGGCAGCGCTGACCAGTTGTTCCGTTGATGATGAGAACGTCCGCCGAGTATTTGATTCCATACTCCATATCAATTTTTGTCGATTCAAATTGTCCCTGCTGAGGCATCTGCCCTCTGGCATTTGCTCTCAGAACAATTCCTTTACCGTGGTATTTTAAATCTGCGTAGCTGCGTTTAAAGCGGTCGGGCCCTGTATCGACTGGGCCTTCTTCAAAAACGCCGTCAATGATTTCTCCCGATTCGGCAAACATCATTTTCTCGCCAGTCGGAAGTGTCACAGTGACTTCTTTTTTATTCAATTCAGCGTAGGGAAGAAACTTTCTGGGGAAGAAGATAAAATGACTGTGCATGGTATGCGATACGGTGTCGTTGGGTGCATCCGAGACCATCAGCGAAATATTTTGTCTGGCCTGTTCTTCAAACTCAAATTCAAAACTACGCTCTGAGCTTTCAGCATTCACGATCGGGTTAGGTCCCTGGTTATCCACTCTGAATCCCTCGTACTGACCAGCGGGAAGATTGTCCTGCCTTTGGTAATACATCCCCGAGACCCAGGCCGTCTCGTTACTTGGGCTTTTAAGCGGGATCATCGTATCTGATAAGGGCTTCATGGTGGTTTTGAGTTCAATAGACGCACTAGACTCTTCTTTCCACGTCACTGTGAGTTTAATGCTGGGACTTTTAACTTTTGGTTTCACTTTGACGGAATAAACTCCATCCAGAAATGTAAATTTTCCAGATTCAAGCTCAATATCACTGGTGAGTTTTAGGTCTTCTGCTTTTACTTCTGAGTTTTTTGTCCTGACTTGCAGAACTGCGGAATTGGCACCGTTGGCAAAGAGGAGATCTTGAGAAAGTTTGAGCTCAAAGAGCTCTGTTCCTTGCTGGCTGCTGGCAATCTGCCGCAAATTCGCTGGGGATTTGTGGAAAGTGGAGCAACCGGAGAGAATCAGAGCGGTAAAAAGGTAGTTTTTCATAGCTGGCTTATCGGAGATTGGTGGGAAAACTTGTGGGGCCAACTACCTGAATATTGGCCTAAAATGTAAGATAAGGTCGGAAGCATTCATTTGCCGGAGTGTTTCGGAACGGTTTAGCATTTACTCCTATGAAATGGATAATTTGCGCCCTTATATTTTCTCAATTGGCCCTGGCCGAAAGTTTTCTCCCCACAACTCAGCAGAGTTGCACCCAGCTTGATTTAAGAACTGAGAAATTAAAAGAAATCAGAGATCAAAAAAAAGTGGCCTGGTGTTACGCCTTCACTGCTGCGGATATGTTGACCCATGTTTATGATTTGCCCGAAAAAGTTTCGGCGGCCGATGTGGCGATTAATTATAACGATAGCGATCTTGGTCAGTTTAGTCGTTGGCTCTTTCGCACCTTTGGTAGAAAGCCTTCGCAAAGCGATCAAGATAATTTCATGATGCCCCACCAGACGGGCTTTAATAAGGTTGCTCTGGATCGGGCGATGCGGGACGGTTATTGCCCGGAGCGAGTTTTTCCCTCTGAGTCTTGGGTGAGAATGCAGCGAGATGGGGACAAGTGGCTTGAATCCAAAACGGATTTAAGATCGGCGATGCTGGAAATCTATCAACTGTTAAAAAATCAGCAGGGACTAACGGTTGCGAATCTTCCTTTCTACTATCACTTCAAGAATGTGGAGACGCCCGAGGAATTTTATCGCCTGATCAAGGGACAAACTGCTTCGGACTTCTATTCAAAACTTCGCCAGGAAGTTTGTAAGTATGATCGTATAAAATTCCAGGACCGGTTTAAGACCTTGATGTATATTAAAGATGCCCTGGCCTTCGGGGTTTTGAATAAGCAGCTTAATCTCGGAAGAGTTGTTGGCATTGATTATGATTCCCGGCTTCTGACTGATGCAAGAAATAGTTCGGTCAGCTTGGCCGAGCTTCATACTTCTTCGATTGTGGCCAGACGCTGGAATCATGAGAGTCAGCAGTGTCAGTACCTGGTGCGTGACAGCTACGGCAAGCAGTGTTCGAAATATGATGTGAGTTATGAATGTTTAGGCGGGCAAGTCTGGATCGATGAAGCCAAAATTTATGCCAACCTTGTAAGTTTTGTGACGGTAATAAAATAATGAAAATAAAAGCACCAGAGAGTCTATCTCTCGACGAAATTCTTCCCAAAAAAACAACTCTCTTGATGGGGGCGGGGCCTGTTCCTATTCCTAAAGAAGTCGCCCTTGCGAATTCCATGGTGATTAGTCACTTGGGCGAGACCATGAAGCTGATCGTTTCCCGCATCCAGCTCATGGGCCAATATGTTTTCCAAACTGAAAGTAAAAAGATTTTCGGCATTGCTGGCCCTTCATCGGCCGCGATGGAAATGGCCGTGACTTCGCTGTTGTGGCCGACTCGGAAAGTGTTGGTCCTCAACCTTGGAACTTTCAGTGCGCGCTTTACCGAACTGGCCAAGGGGGTCGGAGCCGAGGTGACAGAACTATTCACCGAAAACTTTCAACCATTCACGGTTTCCCAGGTCAAAGCTGCTTTAGATAAAGAAAAATTCGATGTGATCACTCTGGTCCAGGGTGAGACGTCTTGTGGTGTGAAAAATAGTGAACTCGAAGGGATTGTGAAGCTTGCTAAAAGTTATGGCGTGCGCACAATCGTGGACGCTGTATGCACTTTATCCACAACCCCGTGTCCAATGGATGAGTGGGGAATTGATGTCATGGTTGTGGGTGGACAAAAAGGTCTATCCGCTATTCCAGGTATTGCTATGATTGCTTTTTCTGAAGAGACGTTTGAATTTGTCTCCAAAAGAGAAGTGCGTATGCCTCACTGGTGCCTTGATCCGAGACGTGCCTATCGTTTTTGGGGATTAGGGGAATATCACTACACCGCTCCTGTTCCCGGTATACTCGCCCTGCATGAAGCCTTGAGACTCATTTGTCAGGAAACATTAGAAAATAGGTTTGAGAGACATTTAAATTGTTCAGTCACTCTTCAGAATTGTCTGGAGGCCATGGGGCTTGAATTATTCACGCCTAAAGAATTTCGTCTTCAGTCGGTAGTGGCGATAAAAAATCCTGGAAAAGTTGTGACCAAGGATTTGATTGGTTACATGATTAAAAATCATCAGGTGGAAATTTCCGGGGCCTTCGGTCTTGATATCATCCGGATCGGTCAAATGGGTGAGCAGTGCCGCTTTGATAATATTAAGCGCGCTCTTGAAGCGGTTGGTGCTGGGTACGAACATTTCGGTGTTAAGCTGGATGTGAGTGCCGCCATGAGAGAGTTTGAAAAGGCCCGAGAAATTCAAACGGCCTTCTCATTGATGAACCCCACCTCGCAAGGCACGACGGTTTAATTTTTATTCTTCCTCGTCCGATTCTTCTTTCGTGAAAGATTTATTTCTGATCTTGGGCTTTTGCATGTTTTTTGTCTGGGTCATGGTTCTGCTTCCAGTGGATCCACTTACAAAGGGCATGGAACTTTTCGCTCGGGGAACTTCCGGTGCCTCAGGTTTCTCCTCAATCATCTCCAGATCCTTCAGGGGAATATTGGCGCGCTGACCATTCATGAGAAAACACGCAGCCTTTTGTTGACCAGACTCATCCAGACTAATGTTCGTTACCCTGACGATTTCACCCTTATAGCGACCACTCGTTACTGTTGCCTTTATTACTTTGCTCATTTAATGTTTACCTATGATTAATAAAGCTTGGGGAACACTTTTTGGTGCTTGGCTGGTGGCAAGTTTTGCGACACTGGGGAGCCTCTTTTTTAGTGAAGTCATGAAGTTTCCTCCCTGTGTTCTGTGTTGGTACCAACGCATTGGTATGTACCCTTTAGTCTTCATTTTGCTCGCCGGTCTTTTTCCTATTTCAAAGAGTGTTATTAAATTCTCACTCCCACTGGCCACTACCGGCTGGCTCATTTCAGTTTATCACAATCTTTTGTATTATAAAATTTTGCCTGAGAGCGCGGCCCCCTGTGTCCAAGGGGTCTCTTGCACAACTGTTTTCATCAAATGGTTCGGATTTGTGACCATTCCATTTCTGTCGTTTGTTGCCTTCACCCTCATTTTAATTTTACTCTTTTTTACTTATAGGAATCTCGCTCATGAAAAATAAATCATTTTTTACCGTTTTTGGTGCTGCCTTTTTGATGGGAATATTTTTTGTTGCCGGGTCAATGTATTATAAAAATCAGGAATCTCAGCGCGTTGAATCCATCGTAAAAGATAATTTTAAAACCCTCGTCCCTGGTCATGCCATGAGGAAGGGAAGCCCCGGGGCCAAAGTCTTTGTGGTGGAATTCTTTGATCCTGAGTGCGAGAGCTGCAGAGAATTTAATCCCTACATGCATTCAATCATGGCCGATTATGAAGGCAAAATTCAACTGGTGATGAGATATGCTCCTTTCCACGGAAATTCAATTTTTGCTATTAAAATTCTGGAAGCCGCCAGAAAACAAGATAAATACTGGGAAGCGCTGGAGATCCTTTATCAGCACCAACCAGAGTGGGGGAATCATCACAATCCTCGACCAGAACTGGTTTGGAATTACCTTCCCCGCTTGAATATTGATGTGGAGAAACTGAAATCACAGATGGAGGATCCTGGGATCCAAAAGATTATCGAGCAGGACCAAATCGATGGGAAGACTCTCGACGTTCGCATGACTCCAACATTTTTTGTTAACGGAAAATTAGTCGAACCCTTTGGACCGGATGAGCTTAGGGCCGCGATTGATCAGGCGCTGAAGGAACTTTAGAGTTTAGCTGCCCGCAAGCCGCTAAAATTTCATCACCTTTGGTGGCACGAATCAGTGTCGGGATTTTATAGGTATCAAGAATCGATTTGAAGTGTTCAACTTTTTCAATTTTAGGGCGTTTGTACTCAGACCCGGGGAAAGGATTAAAAGGAATCAAGCTGATGTAGGCGGTTTTCCCTTCCAGTAACTTCCCGGTCAGGTGAGCATCCTCATCAGAGTCATTAAAGTCCTCAATCAACAAATACTCATAGGTCACAAAGCGGTTCTTGCCTTGAGGAATGGCCTGCACATATTTCAAAACCTCTTCCAGAGGATAACGTTTATTAATCGGAATCAGCTGGTTTCGTTTCTCAGTTACTGGCGAGTGGAGGGAGAGGGCGATATTCACGTCTGGCATTTCATTTTTCCAGCGCTCAAGCCCTGGTAAGTATCCGGCGGTAGAAATGGTGATTTTTTGATCGGCAACACTCAGGCCATGCTGGGATAAAAAGATCTCACAAGCGGTTTTAACGGCGTCGAAGTTATGCAGCGGTTCTCCCTGGCCCATGAAAACAATATTGAGAATTTTGTCGTCTTCAGGGCGATTTTGACTAAGCCACTTTTGACTCTCGGTAAACTGACCGACAATCTCTTCAGTTTTTAAATGACGGGCCAGCCCCTGTAACCCAGTGTGGCAAAACGAACACTTCATGGCGCATCCCACTTGAGAGGAAAGGCAGATGGTGTATTTGTTATTGAAGGGAATTAAGACTGTTTCGACCTTCTGTCCATCCTGAAGCTTGAAGAGAAACTTAACTGTCTTATCAGTGGATGCCTGAATCGTATCTATGACGGGCAGGTCAAAACTCAGGTTTTCTGCCACGTAAGCAATGGATTTTTTGGCCAGATCCACCAGACAGGGTTCACTTTTGCGTTTTTTATAGTGCCAGTTAAATAGCAGGCCTGGCCCCGAGGCCGGGAGGTTATTTTGCTGAAAGAGATCTTGCAACCCTTTGAGGGTGTATTGGTAAAAAGAAGTTTTCACTCTTGATTCTTACCACAAATGGCATTACCTGACTAAAGCAATTAATCTTTCTTGACTGAATCTTTGCATGAATTTGTAAGGAAATCTGACTATACGGAGCATTTTTCAAAGGCATACCATTGATGGGTTGTCCTATTTTCAGTCAAGGAGTTAGACTTGAAATTTTTTACCACCGCCCTTTTAGTTTTAGCATTTCCACTTATTTCTCAGGCTTCAGGATTGATCTACCCTGAGAAATCAATTCAGTTGCTGGATAAGAGTGGCAACTCTCTTCAGAAAGTTTCTGATGAGTTAAATCTTGGTGTAAGCGCTGAAGGTTTTCAGCTGACTGACACTAAAGAAAGTCTTCTTGGTACACACAGCTACTACCAGCAAATGGTTAATGGTGTTGTTGTAGAAGGCGCCCAGGTTGTTGTCTCTGTTAACCAAAACGGAGAAGTGATCAAGGTTTACAATTCTGCAGTAAACGCTTCTATGAAATCTATGGATGCTGCAATTCCTTTCCTCTCTGAAGTTCAGGCCTTAGAAACAGCTTGGAAACATTTGCAGGTTAACGGTGAGTTGACTGATGCTCCAGTTTCAAAACTGGTTTACTCAAAAAACTTAAATCTCGTTTACAGAATTAAGCTAAGCACATCTTCACCAACTGGTCACTTTGACGTGACTGTTGATGCTCAAGATGGCCGCGTCCTTGAAGTTGTTGATGCTGCTCTTCCAAGAATGAAGAGAGCTGAAGCTCCGACTCGTTTTAAAGGCAGAGCGATTTTTAGCTCTTTCTCTTCAGCGCTTAAATCATTTGAATTCAAAAAGATTTCTAAGTCACTTTTGACTAATGAAATCTCGTTTGTAGATGGAACAGCTCAAGTCTTTGATCCAAATCCAACTGTGACTCTTGGTCGCACGGATCTTCAGGATGACAGCGATGCTTCAGTTTTCCTTCCTGCTTACAGAACTCAAGATTTAAAAGATATTTCTTTTGTTAACGGAGTTTATTCTCTCAAAGGTCCAAAAGTTACTTTGATTGATTTTGAAAGTCCAAATGTTGCTCCTTCTACATCTGCAGATGGTTCATGGATTTTCGAAAGAAAAAATCCAAGCTTTAACGATGCGATGACTTATCTTCAAATCGACCGCAGCGCTCGTTATATCGAGTCTATGGGATTTGTTAATAACCGTGCTGTTTTCCCTAAGAGCATTGAAGTAGATGCTAACGGTGTTGATGGTGCAGATAACTCTCACTACATTCCTTCATCTCGTCGTCTTGCGTTCGGTAACGGATGTGTTGATGATAACGAAGATACTGACGTAATCCTTCACGAGCTTGGACATGCTATCCAACACCATATCAACCCATCTTGGTTTGGTGGTGATACAGGTGCTATGGGCGAAGGCTTTGGTGACTACTGGGCAGCTTCTTACTCAGTAACTACTGAGAACGGTCGTGACGGAATGGTTAACTGGGTTTTCAAATGGGATGGACATAACGCTTGCTGGCCTGGCCGTAAGTTGGATTCTTTCTCACCAGCTTATGACCCTAAAAAAACTTATTCAGCTCACTCACAAGTTAACGGTGGTGTTTCTGATGAGCTTTGGTCAACTCCGATTTTCCAAGCTTTCCTTGAGCTTTATGACAGAGGTGTAGCTCGCGGTGATATCGACAAGATTATCCTTGAAGCTCACTTTGGTCTTGGTTCAGGACTAAAAATGCCGGACATGGCGAAGGCAATTGTGAAAACGGCTAAGGCCCTTTTCCCGAATGAAGATTACGACCAGGTTTACCTGAGACACTTCAAAAAACAAAAAATGTTATAGTTAATAAAAAAAAAGGCTCCGAAAGGAGCCTTTTTTTTTGTCTTATTTATGTTCAGGATGTTTCTTGTTGTATCTGATTGAAGACCACAGCGACAACCCGATGAGAGCGGCACCGATCAGGCCTGTCACAACTTCTGGAATATGAGCAACAGTATTCAAAAACATAATGATTGCGAGTGAGCCGATAGCATAAAATGCACCGTGCTCAAGGAATCTGTATTCGGCCAGTGTCCCTTTTTCAACCAACATGATGGTTAAACTACGAACAAACATCGCACCAACACCGAGACCGATCATGATAATGAAAAGGTTGTTGGTAACAGCGAAAGCACCAACCACACCATCAAATGAGAATGAAGCATCGAGAACTTCCAGGTAGAGGAACATGCCCATGCTGGCCTTGTTAAGATCAAGTTGTTCAGTTTCATCAGGTGATTGTAAAAAAGCACCAATTCCATCAACTGCTACGTAAGTTACAAGTCCCCAGATTCCTGAAACGAGGAAAGTCATTTTTTCATGCTCGTGCTGGTAGAGAGAGAAAACGTAGAGAAGAATAAGAGTGAGAGCAAGTTCTACAGACTTCATGCGGCCAAGTTTACTGATAGGGGCCTCAATAATCTGAACCCAGTGAACGTCTTTCTCTTCTTCAAAGAAATATTTCAAGGCCACCATCATAAGGAAGGCACCACCGTAAGCGGCGATACTCACGTGAGCTGAAAGCATGATTTGCGCGTATTCTGCAGGTTTGGTTGCGGCCAAAACCAGAGCGTCGATTGGATTAACGTGGGCCATGACACCAACGAGGGCGAGAGGGAAAACCAAACGCATCCCGAAAACTGCGATGGCGATACCCCAAGTTAAAAAGCGGTGCTGCCAAAGCGGAGTCATCTTTTTTAGAACGATGGCGTTAACCACGGCGTTGTCAAAAGAGAGTGAAATTTCCAGGACACTTAGAACCGTGGCAAGAAAGAGCGCCGATAAGCCGCCTGCGATGGTGCCAGTGTAAAAGTGACCAATTCCAAAAGCGCACACTCCACCAACAAGTGATAGAGCAATAGAACCTTTAAAGTACTTCAAAAAATTTTGCATACAGTCTTAACTCTCATAAAAATTTAAAAAACCTACCTTATGACAGGCATGGTCTAAAAATCAAGCAGGATGTTGTGGATTTTAGGCGATTGGCCAGATAATGTTACCCTATGCATCCAAGAAACCGACATTTATCCCGCTATGATTTTAAACAGTTGGTGAAGGCCTGCCCTGAACTCGCTCCTCATGCGTTTATTAATAAATTTGGTGATGAATCTATCGATTTTGCCAACCCTGAATCAGTAAAACTTTTGAACAAGGCAATTCTCAAAGATTTTTACAAAATTGACTGGTGGGATATTCCACCCAATTATTTATGTCCTCCCATTCCGGGTAGGGCCGACTATCTTCATTACCTTGCAGATTTTATCCCTAAGGGAAAATCGATCTTGGCACTTGATGTAGGAGTGGGGGCCAATTGTGTTTATCCTTTGATCGGGCAATATGAATATGGGTGGAAATTTATTGGGTCAGACATTGATCAAGGGGCGATTGCCTCGGCTCAAAATATTTTAGATCACAATCCTCACTTAAAAGCGTTGATTGAACTGCGCCTTCAATCTTCGGCGGATCAAATCTTTCGGGGAATCTTGAGACCTGATGAGCTGATTGATTTTTCTCTTTGTAATCCTCCTTTCCATGCCTCTGCTGAAGAGGCGATGGCAGGAACGAATCGTAAGCTCAAAAATCTTGGTCTCAAGAAATCGGTGCTCAACTTTGGAGGCAGGGCCAATGAGCTTTGGTGTCAAGGTGGAGAGAAAGCGTTTGTTAAAAAAATGATTAACGAGAGTGCCGCCATCTCGTCGCAGTGCCTGTGGTTCACTACACTTATTTCAAGCAAAGAGAATCTATCCGATCTGGAGCGCGAACTTAAACGGGTCAATGCTTTCGAGGTGAAAATCTTGGAAATGACCCAAGGACAAAAGATCAGCAGGATTCTGGCATGGACTTTTCATAATAAAGAACAGCAATCAACATGGGCGAAAAAAAGATGGACCTGAAAAAATTAAAAACTGAAATAAATAAATTTGCCGAAGACAGAGACTGGGATCAGTTTCATTCGGTTAAAAATCTGTCGATGGCGCTGAACGTGGAGAGCGCAGAGCTGATGGAGATTTTTCAATGGCTAACGGAAGAGCAGTCTAACAATGTGGCAAGTGATCCTAAGCTTATGGGCAAGGTCGAGGATGAAGTGGCGGATGTCTTTGTTTACCTGCTCCGAATAGTTTCCAAGACCAATATTGATCTTGAGCAGGCAGTTCTGAATAAACTTAAAAAGAATGCTGAAAAATACCCTATCGAGAAATCCAAAGGTAACGCCAAAAAATATACTGACCTCTAATTTACATCAGAGGGGCGTCAGCAAAACCTGTGTAATTAATCTTGCCGAATATTTGCTCGACCAGATCTACAATCAAAATTCCGTTCAGGTGATCATACTCGTGTTGAGCAATGATAGCGCCAAATCCATCGAGCTCTTTGGAAATGTATTCACCCTTGCGGTCAAAATAACTGATATGGATTTTTTTGAATCGTTTAAGTTTCAGGCTTTTGCCTGGAATTGAGAGGCAGCCCTCGGTTGAATCTTTTTTACCGAACTCTTCGAGGTATTCAACTTTAGGATTGATCACAACTGTCAGTGCCACTCCGGGCCAGCTTTTCATGACAAACATTCGCAGAGATTTATTCACTTGAGGGGCGGCCAGACCCACGCCACCTGCCTCGCCCATGGTCGAGATCATGTTATCGATGAGTTTTTGAAATTCCGGACTTTGAATATCGGCAAAGTGAATTTCCTGAGCTTGGGCCCTAAGAGTGGGGTGGCCAATCTTGATAATTTCCAGAGTCTCGGCGTGGGCGAGTATTGAGAATAGGGAAATAAAGATGACCAAAAAAGTATTGTTTTTCATGTCAAAAATATTCCCATGGCCTCTGTGGTCTGTCCAAGGATGAGTTACCGTGACGCGCTGCGCTGCTTGCTGCTGCTGGTGATGAAGACCTCATGATTTTTTGACTATATATACGTGAAGGCCTCGTTAACCTAAACAGGAGAATCCTATGAAAGACAAAGGTAAAAAGAAGCTCTCGATTAAGGAAAAGCAGGACCGCAAACGTGAAAAAGAGAAGAGTAAAGTGAAAGAACAGTCAGCCGACTAGTTTCGTCGGGTTGATGGAAGGGGCACTTTTAGCCTGCTCCTTAAGATTCCCTTATATATTGTAAGATATTAAGAGGATCTTAAAGGAGTACGGGTGAAAGTGTTCTATCTTTTGTTTTTGTTAATCGTCATTGGAGCTTGTTCCACAAGCTCATCAATCAAACTCAGATCAGTCCCTGATGGTGCGCAGGTATCAGCTGTAGAAGCTGATGGATCATCTCGATCATTGGGCAAAACTCCTCTGGAAACATCTGAATCAATGCAAAGCATTTTAATTGAAAAAGAAGGTTTTGAATCTGCGCGCATTTTTGTTGGGCGTTTGCAGTCACAGAATTACGAATACTCAGTGAAGCTTGCTGCCAAGGCCGAAGATCCAAAAGTGACAGATATCAAGTCCCGTCATGAGCGTTTGGCCAAGACCATCGCGAAGGCCCACAATTTAATTCACAACAAACGTTATTCGGAAGCGGATTCACTGTTGGTGAATCTGACCAATGATTATCCCTATGTAAGTGTGGGGTACGATCTTTTGGGCAATATTAGTTATCTTCAAAAAGATTTCAGACGCGCTATTGGGTATTACCAAAAATCGCTGGAATTAAATCCTGAAAATGTAGAAACCAAACAAGTTCTCGACCGATTGCGGTCGATGTCAAACTAGGACGTCTTATGAAATATGTAATTGGTCTATTTATTTCTACTGTTGGCTTTTATCTGGCCAGTAAGCATCTAAATCAAGACATCAGGGAATATTGGGATTTTGTCGCCTTCTTCGTAGTTGTACTGGGGACATTCTCCGTGATGTTTATTACTTTTCCGGCCGTGCCTGCGAGCATCTTGCTGCGAAGATTTAACCAAAAGTTTTTCTTTCCTTCTCACACCCTAAAAAAACACGCAGAAGTGTGTCTGGCCTATATCACTGAGAGAAAAACCCAAAAGTCCCATTCCATTGAAGTGAAACTTCTGAATGATGGGATGGAATTATTGAGTCTTGGTTTCTCAAAAGAAAAAATTATTGAATTACTTTCTCAGCGCTTTGAAGTGTATACGACAAAAATCAACACACTCTCGGCTTGGCTTAAGCGTGGATCAAAGTATCCACCGGCCTTTGGTCTTGCCGGTACTGTTTTGGGTCTGATTCACCTGATGCGAGGGATCTCTGCCGGTATTGATACCAAAGAAACTGGTATTCGTATGGCGGTGGCACTCGTGGCTACATTCTACGGTCTATTAATTTCAAACCTTGTGCTCAACCCTTTGGGTGAGTGGCTCCAGGAAGATATTAAAAGAGATCAATTAAAAGCTGAGATGTCGATCAATTCAGTGATCCTCATGCTTGAGAGGGCCTCATATGTGGAAGCTCAGGAAGGATTGAATTCTTACTTAACTGGTTCTGAGAAATTGAAAATTAACTTCCAAGATATGATGGCGCAAGAGGTTGCATGAGATATCTGACTAAGAAAAGTTATCATTTAGAAGAAGAGAGCGAAGGCTCGTGGGCCGTTTCATACGGTGACATGATTACCTTGCTCTTGAGTTTCTTCGTGATTTTTTTTACTACCGATGCCCATAAAGAAAAAGTTCAGAATCTGAATAACTACATGACGTTTTCTTTTGAAGAATTAAAAAATATCCCTGGAGAGTTATTCAAGCCTGGGCATAAGTCGACAGTAGAGTTTACTAAAAAAGATTTGAATGGTCTCGACGTAAAGGTTCATCAGTCAAATAACAAAGTGATTGTCTCTTTTGGAAAGTTTTCATTCTTCAAGTCTGGACACACGGACTTAAGACCTGAAGGGGTCGAGATTCTTAAAAAATTTGCTGAAAAGTACCTTCCCTACGCAGGCACCTATAGCCTTTCGATTAAAGGTTTCACTGACAAAGTTAAAGTATCCTCAGTTTCCAATCGTAGGTACAGAGACAATCTTGAACTGAGTGCCTTGAGATCTATTTCGGCCATGAGAACCATGCAGCAGCAGGGGATTCCATTGAACCGAATGGAGATTGCGGGAGCAGGGGAACTAGAACTGATTAGTGACTTGATTCCAGAAATTCATACTGTCACACCTAATGAAAAAAATGATTATTCAAGAACAGTTATTATAGTTATTTCGCCAGAAAAAGAGAGTTGGTTATGAAGTTTATTCTTTGCACCCTTTTGAGTGTGTTATCTCTTTCCATTTTCGCTCAGACTCCACAGATGGAGCATCCTAGAGTGATGGAACTTGAAGATAAGATGGTTGAAGAGGCTTCAAGTTATTTTGCCAGAAGATACCCGGGCAATCCTTTTTTTGTTAAGGTAAAGATTCAGCCCTTAAGAAGAACAATAGAAAAGGGGACTGAAGAAGAAAGTCTCCCTTATCATGACTCAGATTCTGAAGAAATGGTTGATGAGTGGGATGATCCAACAACCTCTTTAAGCTCTTTAAGAAACCGAGTGGTTAAGGTTTTTGTTGAAGTTGCGGTGCCTACCAGTTTTGACGAACAAAAAGCGGCAGACATCAAGCAAGAGCTGTCGGTTTATTTAAGATTGATTCCCTTCCGTGATGAAGTGAAAATCGAACAAAAACTAAAAGTCGCCGATGTGTCCACACCGAATTATATCTTTTATATCGTTGGTGGTTTCGTTGGGGCGGCAGTTCTCCTTGGTTTAATGCTGAGATGGAGCCTCGGGACGATGAAGACGCAAAATGCGGGTACTTCAGGAGCGTCCTCAGGCGTTTCGATGGCCGCTTCAATGCCATCGGCCCCTTCTTCAAATTCATCATCTGGTTCATCACACAATAAAACCGACGTTCGTGGAGATGTGACCTTTCATGATCCCATCAAGACCTTGGATATTGTTCACATTAAATTAAAACAAATTGAAGAAAGTAAAACTTTTCCAACTCTTAAAGATGTGATCGAGCTGGATGCTTTATGTCAGATCGATCCTGCTCAGTTAGGGGCCCTGATTTATGAGTTCTCGCAAGACTCTCAAAAACAAATTTTCAAAATGGGCCGGGATACAAACTGGCTTCAGGCATTTACCAGTTCTGGTGGAATCAATCATAACAGTATGAAGTCTCTTGATTTGATTACACGTGAAAGAGCATTCAGTGCTGGCGACCGAGAATGGGAAGATCTTCTGATTCAGGTTTGGAGACTGGGTGATAAATCGGTAGGCTTTTTTAAGTCCATTGATACGGAACACGCTTTCATCATCATGAATTTAATTCCTAAATCTATTTCCCTTCAGATTGCCAAGAAGGCCTACCCTGGTTCATGGGGTAAACTGCTTGAAAATAGAACAACTAATGTGGTGATTGATCCTAAAATCATCAAAGATTACCTGCGTAAAGCGCTGGAAATTGAGCCTTGGTTTCAGGCAAAGATGCTTGAGAATTATAAAAAAGATAAAGAGATTTTGTCTTATCTGGACCGAGTCAATATTGAGGACGAAAAAGATATCTACGAAACTTTGCAGGACGATTCATTTATTCTCAAAGTCCGTCCGGCCTTCTTCAAAGTCTTTGAGCTTGAATCTGAAAAACTAGGCCTGGTGGTTGAAGCTTTTCCAATTGAGAAGTGGGCACTGGTTTTGATGAATTCATCAAGACATTATATCAAAATGGTTAGTGATAAACTTGATGATAAACGCAAGATGGTTTTTTCAACTCATCTCAAGCGACTTGATCAAGGTGGAATTAATTTTGAAGATCAGAAAAATTGGAAAAACCTAATGGCCAAAGAAGCCCAGAGGTATTTCAAAGTAGATTCAGCTTCTGCTGTGGTTGAAAATGAGAAAGGAGTTGAGAGTGAATCTCAAAGGCATTCGGCTTAATCTCCTTACTATCTTACTCATGGCCGGGTCTGCGATGGCCTCAGATGGTAAGATCAGTTTGACTGGTGGCTATTTTGGTATCAGTGCCAAGGCCAATGGGGAGACCTCTAATATTGGTAATCCTTCAGCTTTCAAGATTGGCTACCAATATCCAATCCTGAATCATTTTGAGCTTACTGGTAATTATACCATCTTGATGGCGGATTTTTCGGGCTCTGACTTGGGCTATGGACTTGATGTGGGTGCCAATTATTATCCGCTAACTTTTTCTTCTGAAGAAAAAGTAAAGGATGACCACTTTGAAGTTAAAAGATATCAGAACTATTCACCGTACGTTGGTCTGGGCTTCTACCAGAGGCAGTTTCAATCTGTTAAAAATTCCTATGCCGGACTTGGTGCGACTGTAGGACTAGAAAAGTATTACGACAAAAAAATTAATCTTAAAGCTGAGGCCCGTTATATTACCTTGGCCGGCTCAGGTGATTCTGAAGCCACTGAGATGAACTTTTTATTTGGAATAGTTTATAAGCTGTAGGAGTTATATGAAGTTTCTCTTTATTCCACTATTGATTTTGCTGGCCGCAAGCTGCAACAAATCTGGTGGTGGAGCTTTCCAAAATCTGGAAGACGAGCCCATTGAGACTAATGATCCAAGTATTAATGGACCTGTAGTGATCTCTGCTGTAACTCCATCTACTAATCCTGTGACCCTTGTTGCTGGTTTAAATACATTTGCATTACAAATTGATGCTGGTGCAGGTGATAACGTTACTTTCGATTTTCGTCTCGACGGAATTTCAGTTCAAAATTCAACTTCACCATTTTACGTATTAACAGGGGCCGGTGTCATTGCCGGAGCCCATACTCTTGAAGTGGTTGCTGAAAACCCAACATATTCAGATACACATACTTTTAATTTATTCAAAAACACGCCCCCGGTTCTGACCCTAGTCAATACTAACCCAGCAAACCCTGGGATTATTTCATGTATTGGTGGAACATTCATTATGAATACCTCTGCCACCGATGCAGATGGTGATCCCATTACTTTTTCTTTCTACGTCAATGAAGTGACTGGAAGCCCTACATTGGTAAATAGCTCAACTGCTTCAACTGCCTCTACAACTTTCACACCTACTTGCGCCATGGTTGGAAATGCGAACGTTAAAATTCGTGCCACAGATACAAGTGGTGAGTACGATGAAGAACTTGTTGCTGTCACCGTTTCAAATCCAGCTCAGGCTTCAATCACGGGCTTTTCACCTACTGCAAGTCCTGTAATTATTCAGTCAACCGATACTCAACAGTTTATTATCTCTCCAGATGGTACGGCTCCTTACACTGTTGTTTGGACTCTTACGCCAGGTGGTGTTGTTGCTGCTTGTGCCAATCAAACAAGCTGTAGCTTTAATGGTGGAGGGGCGTATGTCGGTTCTTATACGCTCAATGTGTCGCTATCAGACAATAATGCCACTTCAGATTCAATGGATTTTAACTTAATATTTAATGCGCCTCCGGCATTCACTGCTTCTTCTTATATTCTCACGACAAGTGGGACACCTGGAACACCTTCAACGGCGGCAGCTCTTAATTTTAACTGTGCAGATTCCGTGCAGTTTTCTACTACTGTAAATGATCAAAACTTTGGAGACGCCGGTCAGACTCACTCGATTGTCTGGACCTACGGTGGCACTGCCATTACTGATCCTTCTATTGATCAGATGTTTTCAGTTTCTACCAATGTTGCCAGTAATCCCATGACTTCGACTCTGACTTTCACTCCAGCATGTGATAGTGCAGCTCTTCAGGGAACCAAAGAATTAAAAATGGTCGTTTCTGATGGCCTGGAAGAGGCTCAAGATACATGGAATATCTACACCAGCTATTTATCAACCTATTGTTTGAATCTCACTGCAGGTCAAATTTGTACCCTGGCCGGTAAACCGGGTCTGGGAAGTGGCCTGCACACCGTCAATGACGCTGCCAATATCCGCATTCGTCCAGGACGCATGATTCAAGGTCCGGCCGCAGGAACCTATTTTATTAGTGATGCTGTTAACGGAATTGTTTGGTTTTATAATAGTAATGCTGCTGGATCATATGATTTCAAAAGTTGCACAACCTCAACTTGCTCGGCCGGGACCGGACCTTTTACTACGACCAGTGTTGGACCTAAAAGAATTGTGGCCCTTGTTGGAACAGGTGTACCTGGTTTAGGTTCGGTTGGACAAATCGCGACGAACTTTTACCTCAATACGCCGGCCGGTTTGGGCTGGGATAACACTAATAAAGTTTTGTATATTTCTGATTATACCAATAACCGTGTTTTAAAAGTTCTCTTTGATGCTGCTTCAACTTCGAACGTCTTGGGGAAACCACAGATTTTTGCTGGAGGAACTTGTACGGCAATTGGATCTTGTGCCACCTCCAACGTCGCTGGTGTCACGGCCGTGACGGCCACTGGTCACAAATGTACCGGCCCCGTGGATCTCGTTCTTGATGGAACCAGTCTTTATACGGCTTGCTATGGTAATCCAGCAAATGAGTACACGCTGAAGAAATTTGATACTTCAACACTCATTGGGACAAATTATATTCTTAACAACGCGGCAATCACTGAAGGCGCGATGAATGGTACGGCAAAATCTCCAGGGATTTATGCCATGATTAAACACCCAACTGAAGACGCATTGATCATTTCTACCCCGGCTTCAGCATGTAATATTTTTGTCGCTAATATTTCAGGGGCCCCAACGTTCTATGGAGCTGCCGTTGGCGGTGATGTGACTCCTGCGGCGAACACGATGATGAGACTCACGAGAAACACAACGGCGTGTAACACGACTTCTACCGCCGGGTTTAGATGGGATACGGCAGCGGCAACTTTGCGTGCTTATAGTTTATATCCACGTGTCAGAGGCGCAGTGGTGGAAGGTTTTTATTTCACTAACAACCCCAATAACCATGTCGGTTTTTTAAATATTACCAATGCAACGACAGTGACCATCGGTGGTGTTGCCGTTGCGCCGGGATTTTATGCCCGAGTTTGGGGTAATGGTACCGCCGGAGCAGTCAGAACTGCCACCAACGCCAACGCTGTTGCCGCACTCAACGCACCCATTGGTGCTTTTGAAACCGCGACTCATCTATTGGTATCTGATAACTCTAATTTTATGATTTCGACTTTGGATACCTATGTAAACAATGGCGCCACAGGTGATGTTTTTACCAGTGTCAACCCAGGTGGATTTGATGGGGACGGGGACGTACCTCCAACCACGACAAGGTTAAATGATCCATTTTCACTTCACTATAGTGCCCTCGAAAATAAACTTTATATCAGTGATGTGTTGAACGCCAGAATCAGGTCAATTGATCTGAACATAGGTACAGTTAAAACTGAGATTTCCAATGGGGCTTCAATTGCAGCAGCAAATTTGACTGCGGATAATCTTCTACCGAATGCCAATGGTATTGTGACTCCTCGGGATCTATTTTTTGTGGAAGACCAGAGTACACTTCTCTATGCCAGTTCAGGAAGTAACAGTCACCACGTTCGAGCTTATAATAAAAATATCTCTGGGGCCGACACAATTGTGGGGACCTCAGTCAATGCAGGAAGACTCACAACTGTGGTGGGAAGAAATAACGTGGCTGCTACCAATTGGGTTCAAGGAACTATGAACGGTCAAATTGGTACACTTGCACCTGTAGCCTTCAATAATATCTGGGGTGTTGTTGGTAAGCCTGATGGAAGCCTTTTGAGAATGGCGAATTATTCAAATAACTGCATTATCAAAACAGATTCAAGTGGTCTCGTGACCCAGGAAATAGGAATATGTGGTGCCGCCACCAATTATCCGGCGGCCGGTCCTATTACCAGTTATGATGGTCCGATTGCCACTGCTGCGTTTTATAATCCACGCGAAATGGAGATTGATCCAGACTACTCAGTAAATGGAAATTTCTTTGTGACCGACGGTGTTTTGGGGAACGGAAATTTGAACGGGTATATGAATGGACTTCGCTACGTGAACTTTCACCCGACGGATTATGTAACGATTACGGATCCTGCCGGAAATCCCATCAGTATCGGGCCAAATGAAGTCGGAACAATTGTTTCAGGTCTTAATACTTTCATTAACGGTGTTGCGGTTTATGATAACTGGATTTGTTATTCGCAAGGGGCCTATACGATTGTATTCTCTGGTGCTGAACAAAATGTCACTTGTTTTGACCGAAGTGGCGCACTTCCGAAAGTCACGATTGGTAAAAACCTCTCGACTATCAAGGGGGGGATTCAACTTGATAAGGAACAAGAGGGGATTGCCGCATCAAGTGCTACACTTGCAGAGCCTGCGGGACTTGCTTTTGACGGCGATGGAAATCTCTACATTGCAGAAAGAAGAACTCACTCAATACGTATGGTAAAAAGATGGTGGTAATTTAACTGTGGCACTCGCCACAGTTCTCTTCCTCTAAACTGGAAATATAATCTTCTAATTCATGATTCTCAGGAGCTTTTTCGATCCACACTTCGTGGGACCTTAGCTCTTCTCGTTTGATCCAGAAATAGACTAAACCCAGTAGTATTCCGAAGGCAAAGCCTAAACCATGGGCGAGATAACTCACATTCTTAACAAAGACTTCCGGGAAAAAGAGAATGAGTGAGACGCCGGTTGCGATCATCAGTCGTTTGTATAATGTCCACTGACGTTCCAGCCCTACGAACAAAGTCATCCAGAAAGCTGCCATAAAATAAATGACGCCAGATATGCCAACCAAGTACACGTTTGGATCATAGATTTTTAAAGCGATCAGATTAATGGCTCCTCCCACGATGAAACTCAATAGAGGAAAAACCCAGAATCCGAAGTAGAAATTGAGAAGAACGGAAAAGGTAATAAAGAAAAGGGTGTTGTGGCCCAAATGGACAAAATCAGCATGCATTAATGAAGTCGTAAAGGCCCTCCAGTACTCACCTTGTTCATACACAACAAAACCATTGGCCGTCAGGTTATGGTTATTCCAGACAAAGGCCAGCAAGAGAATCAGGTAGCTCATGAGACCTACCAGCACGCTTTGGGGTGATATTTTTTTGGATAAAAGTGTTTTTGAGAGAAGTTTCTGCATTTAAATCTCCTAATCATTAGAAGATGGTCTCGAGTTGAGAATAGTCAATGCGGATTCATGATATCGGTTAGTTGAGAGTTCGATTCTCTGCTTTAATTTCCTGATGACTATTCATGTAATTATAATTTTGAAACATGACTTTCGAGGCCGAGTCATCGGTCACTGTGTTATTTTGAGCGAAGGACATAAATTTAAGTTTGCCGCATCTGCTGCAGATGGAGTTATTGTCTTCTTCCAATTGGTAAAAGGTTCTTGAATCCATGATGAAATCATGACCCCAGAGATGGCATACTGCCTTTTTAATATTCATAGAACACTCCAAAATATAGTGAGCCCTTTTATCGTTTAAGGGCCCATTTCGTACAGTTCTAACCCACATAAAGTAATTTTTACATTTTGGGTAATTCCCTGCATAATTTAATTTCAATCCATTTTGAGGAAAAACTATGCCTAAGTTCATGAAGAGCCTGTCATTTCAAATCATTCTGGCCCTGATCCTGGGTGCCGTGGTGGGTAAAGTTTTTGGTACAAGTATCGGCTCTTTGGGGGAAATCGGTAAAGTGGTGATTGTCCTGATTAAAGCCGCTGCCACTCCTTTGTTATTCTTTGTCATTTTAAGCTCTATTTTGACCTCTGAAATTTCCGGAAAACTTGGATCAAAACTTATCATGATCACGAGTTTTAACTCTGTCTGCGCCTTAATTATTGGTATTGGCCTCTCACAAATTTTCAGGGCCGGGGAGAGTTTGTCTCAGATCCATAGCACCATGACGACTCCGGATCAGTTGGCGAAATATGCCGGACAGAAAATTAACTTCATTGAAAGTTTTAAGGCCTACTTTCCCGAAAGCTTCATGAAGCCATTCGTTGATAATGCGGTTATCAGTCTGATCTTTATTGCCCTGCTTTTAGGTTTTGCCCTTCGTAAAGTTCGCACTCATGCCAACGAAGATGAGAGAAAAATCATTGAGAAGTTTACCCATTTCCTTTCTATTATGACCAAAATGTTTGAAGTGGCACTTACGTGGCTGGTTCACCTGGTGCCTCTGGCCGTTTTCGGTGTAGTGGCCAAAACCGTTGGTGAATTTGGTTTTGAGCCCCTGAAGGGTTTAAGTCAGTACCTTGCCATCGGTATGACTGGATTATTTCTCCATGTCTTTATTGTTTATCAGGGCTGGCTTCTTTTTAAAGGAATCCCTCTGCGCTATTTTTGGCGTAAGGTCCGCACAACTCTCGTTTACGCTTGGGGAGTTAATTCCAGTCTGGCTACATTGCCCTTAACACTTAAGAGTTTGGATGAATTAAAAGTCTCTAAAAAGGCGTCTACCCTTGGTGCATGTGTTGGGACCAATCTCAATAATGACGGGATCCTCTTATATGAGGGGATGGCGGTGTTTTTTGTGGCGCAAGCAGCTGGCATCCATATGGATCTGACCACTCAATTAACGGCTGCACTTATTTGTGTGATGGGAACCATTGGCATTGCAGGGATTCCTGAGGCGGGATTTATCACTTTGTCTTTGGTGCTTACAACGGTTGGCCTTCCAACTGAAATCCTCCCTATGCTGCTGACGGTAGATTGGATTCTGGGACGAGGACGCTCGGTGGTAAACGTTCTGGGGGATATGACTGTTTCTATTGCTTTGGATGAGAAACAAAAACGTGTTTAAATTAATTCTACTTGCGCTCTTGCTACCTTCGGCTTTTGCCTCTGTACTGACTAATGTTTCTGGTGAATACCAGTTCCAGAACGTACCTGAGTATCAAGCCGTTTTATCACAAATAAAATTACGGGGTGATTTTTCTCAAGTCAAAACATTGAGTCGAGGGGAGCAGGTAGTTGCTGAGGCCAAGGCGAGAAACAAGGCCCTGATTGCCCAAATGAATATGGAAGAGAAGAAAGTTGCTGAAACCCAGAAAAATCTCAGCGACATGGACCGACTAAAACTTGAGGACCAAAAGACACGTGAAGGCTGGAAGAAGCAAGTCATTGAACAAAGAAAAATGTGGCAAAAAGAACAAGCGATCTTTCTTGGGAGGATTAAGACTTACCAAGAGAATACTTTTGAGATTCCTTTAAAGAAAGAATTGATTATTGAAAAGAAAATCATTTTTAATCTTCCTCAAGTACACATCGTGAACGGGGCATTTGATGTACCGATTAGAGATCAGTTTGCTCGCCCCACCTGTTCTGCGTTTGCCGGAATCAGGGCGCTGGAAATTCTTCTGGCACAAAATAAAATTGCGCACGATTTGTCCGAGCAGTATTTCTACTGGGCCAGCAAGCCAGACTGCCGAAGTAATCCCTGTGGTCATAAGGGCTCTTGGGTAAATCACGCTTACCGTTTTTCACAAAACAATGAACAGATTGATATTCCGCTGGAAAATAATTGCGCCTATGAAACTAAAGGTATGGATCTTAACGAAACTCAAATTCCACTTCCATCCAATTGTCATCAAGGGGTTACTAAAGTAGTTAGTTTCGAGGACGTGAGAACACTCGCCGATGTTATTGAAAAAATCAAAAAAAATGTTCCCGTGATCCTGGCCGCTAAATTGACCGAAAATTTTTACAAGAATGAAGGCTTTGTCAGTCTTACAGATGCTTCCAAAAAGATTGGTGTAGCACTTGATCGGCATGCCTTGGGTCACGCTTTCATAGCCGTTGGTGTCATAGAGCTTCCGGAGGTCATTAAGCCCTCGGAAGGCAGCTATTGCATCCTGGTTGCTAATAGCTGGGGTAAGGGATGGGGAGCGGGGGGGTATTCGTGTCTGACGGAGAAGTGGCTGACTAAGTTTAGACAGCCAGCACCGTTCGTTGCGGTGAATAAAATCGCCATAAAATAGTCGAAATTGTCTCTTTCACGAGTCCATAATTTGTCTATAATCATTCCATTATGTTGCTCGTAAAATCTTTCCTTAAATTCAGTGATATTCATGGTGTCGGTTGCTTTACTGCAGAAGATATCAAGGCCGGACAAGTTGTCTGGAAATTTGATCCCGTCTTGGACGTAGAGATCGATGAAGCTCAAATTTCAACTTATTCTGAAGCAGTCAGAAGTTTTCTTAATATGTACGCCTATGGCCAGCAGGATGGTGGAAAGAAAACATTCATTCTCTGCGGGGATCATGCCCGGCACATGAACCATTCCGAAAATCCTAATCTGGTAGAAGCTGGGGACGGCAATGCCTATAATGTCGCTGCGAGAGACATTAAGGCAGGTGAGGAACTCACTTGTGACTACAATGCCTTTGATACCGACGCTACCTTTAAACTTCAGCACAATCAGTAAATTTCTTCACGAAGGACAGCATATGCTTTTTGAAATGACAGTTCCCCAATTTATCAAGATGCTCCATAACTTGGATCGTCTGATAGACAAAGCCGCTCAAAATTCTACTGAACGAAAATTTGAAGTTGATGTTCTTCTCAATTCCCGTCTCTCGCCTGATCAATTCAACTTTATACGTCAGGTGCAAATTGCTTGTGATACAGCAAAAATGTACGCCGCTAGAATGACTGGCAAAGAAGCTCCTGTTTATGAAGACAATGAAAAAACACTAATGGAAGTAAAGGCACGCATTGAAAAGACTATCGGTTATTTGAACAGTTTCAACGCCGATGACTTTAAAGGTGCGGAGGACAGACATATTTCTCAGCCCCGCTGGGAAGGAAAATACTTAACGGGCCTTGAGTTTGCTATTCAGCATGCTATTCCTAACATGTATTTCCACATCACAACGGCTTACTCAATCCTTCGTCATAACGGTGTTCCTGTTGGTAAAAAAGATTATTTGGGCGAAATGCCTTATAAGAAATAGCCAGAGGTTTTTATGAAATTGATATTTATAACATTGGTAATGATTGTCTTCAGTGGTTGTTCATCAACTTCACAGAAAGATAAAAATGTCGAAGTTAAACCTAATATTGCTTTTGAGATAACAGAGGGAATACTTCATCCTGAATCGGTCATTTATTCACCTATTCATTCAGCTTTTTTTGTTTCTAACGTTGCTTCTGGAAACCCGTTGGAAACCAAACCTGTAGGATACTTGAGCAAAATTTCCAAGGATGGAAAGGTTATCAATGCCAAGTGGGTGACTGGGTTTCACGCGCCTAAAGGGCTGGCCATTGTAGGTGATGATCTCTATGTTACGGATGTGACCCGCGTCCATAAAGTAAGTATTTCAAAATCTAAAATCACTAAAACATTTAATGTTAAAAATTCTAAGTTCCTAAATGATGCCGTCGCAGACGACAAAGGTAACGTTTATATTTCAGACATGTTTTCGAATGTTTTATATCGAATCCATAAAGACCGACTTGATGACTGGCTTCAAGACCCGAGGATTGAAGGTGGTAACGGTTTATTTACTGACGGCAAAGAGCACCTGCTCATGGTTAAGTGGGGACCCAATATAGATGCAACGACGTTTAAGACTTCATCTCCAGGAAATATGGCGATTATTCCTTTTGCAAAGACCAATGAGATTGGAGTTGTAACTGAAATTCAAGGTAACCTTGATGGGATATCGGTTGATGCTTCTGGAATTCTGTGGATATCGGATTGGATGAATGGGGATATCTTTACGATGAATAAACAAGGCAAAGTTAAAAAAATGTTTAATTTTGGGCAGGGGACAGCAGATATTTCAGTCGCAAAAGAATTGAACCTTCTCATGATTCCTCAAATGAATCAGAATAAGATTATTTTTGTTCAATTATAGGAAGGACATATGAAGGAAATTACTCTCGGTGATAAGCCTCACATTGATCTTTGTGATCTCTTAAAGGTGGCCGACATGGCGCCCACAGGTGGAGTCGCTAAACACTTTGTCGCTGCCGGCGAAGTGAAGGTCGATGGCGCAGTAGAGCTGAGAAAGCGCGCCAAGATTCGTTCGGGTCAAATTGTAGAATACAAAGGTGAAAAAGTTAAAGTTGTATGAGTACGAGATCAGTCTACTGTGAGGATGCGATCTCATGGCTGGAGTCTAAAGGTGTCCAAACTGGAAGCTCCTTCATAACATCAATGCCTGATATTTCTGAATTCCCCGGTTATACGCTTAACGACTGGAAGTCATGGTTTATGAAGACAGCTTCACTCGTGATGTCTCGTTGCCCGGATGATGGGGTCACAATTTTTTATCAGTCCGATGTGAAAATTGATGGTGCCTGGGTGGACAAGGGGTATCTTTGTCAAAAAGCAGCTGAGTCTTTAGGCCACGAGCTTCTGTGGCATAAAATTATTTGCCGCTCTCCTGCAGGCATAGCCACTTTCGGCAGACCCGCATATTCACATATGCTTTGCTTTTCTAAAACTCTCAAAGTTGATATTGCGAAATCTACACCTGACGTTCTTCCGGATTTGGGAGACAAAACTTGGCAGCGTGGCATGGGGTTAGAGGCCTGCATTCTTGCCGGTAAATTCATCGCTGAGCAAACGCCCACCACTACTGTCATAAATCCTTTCTGCGGCGAGGGAAGCATGCTGGCCGTTGCTAATGCATTTAATCTGTCGGCGATTGGGATTGAACGAAGTCCGAAGCGCGCCGCCAAGGCGCGGACCCTACAAATAGATTTAAAGTTAAAGAGATTTAATGAAAACTGAAATTAACGATCTCAAGCGATTGGCGACTACGCCAATGCCCTTTGGGAAATATAAAGATGTTCTTCTGATCGACTTGCCTGAACCTTATGTGGTTTGGTTCTATGGTCAGGGATTGCCAGAAGGGCAACTCGGAAATCTTTTAGGGCTACTTTATGAGATCAAAGTGAATGGACTGGAGCATCTCGTTTACCCCTTGAAAGACTAGGTCAGCTTAAAGATTTTAGTTTGTTGATCAGTGTGGAGAGAGTGGAATAGAATGTTCGCTCCCTCATCATCCGGATGTTGGATTTGTTTCTTTGAAATCTTGTCGATAAGCTCATGAGCTTCTTGAAGTGAGTCACAACTGATGAGGTACTTACTGTCTTTGATTACTGGGAAAGGATAAATATATATATTCCCAAGTATTGTTGTTATTTTAAAATCTCTCATCTGTTATTTATACTTTAGGTTGTACGAATGTTTGAAGCATTAAAAGCAGCTCGAACTCAAATTTTACCCTGTCGCCCTCCGTTTTGGGCCTCTACGGGCCATCTACAAACCATTCTTGGTCATCTCATTCCTTCTCCCGTTCTTCTGGAGTCGGGTCAAGAATTAAGCATTCCAATGGAACATGAAACAGAATGTATTCATTCCACTTATTATAAAGGGTCCACCTCGGTAGCAGTTTATCTCTTTCATGGCTTAGGGGGGAGTGCTGAAGCGTCCTATATGCAGCGGACAGCAATGGTCGCGAGAAGTTTTGGTTATCATGTATTTATAAACAATCACCGTGGATGTGGCAAAGGGCTGGGATTTGCCAGTGAGCCCTATCATTCAGGCAGGGCCGAAGATCTCTCCAGAGTCATTGAATTTGGAAAACAAATGCTACCAGATCATTACCACGTGGCTATTGGCTTTAGTCTGAGTGCTAATGCGCTTTTACTTCTCTCTGCTGGTGTTCGCGCCACGGTCTTACCTGACGCTTCGATTGCCGTAAACGGACCCATTCATCTGGATCATGCTTCAAAAAAACTCACGCAAGGACTGAACAGGATTTATGATAAAAGATTTGTTCTTGAGCTTAAAAACTATATCAAAGAAAACAGACCCAATGACTTTAGTAGGCTTGAGGGCGTAAAAACTCTTAGGGACTTCGATGAAGCCTTCACTGCGGTGGTTGGAGGTTTTATCAGTCGAAGTGATTATTATGAAACCTGTTCAGCTAAAAAACATTTAAAAAATATTCAGATCCCTACGGTCCTGATGACCTCTGAAGATGACCCATTTGTGAGTATAGAGGATTATAATCAGGCAGAACTTTCGGATTCTACTATTCTTCACATTGAAAAACACGGCGGGCACATGGGGTATCTGAACCAAAAAGGATTTGGCTTTGAGAGGTGGCTGGACTCTGCTCTCAAAAAATATCTTCAGTCCTTCGGTTGAAATAATTTCAGGACTAAATCGTAGAGTTTCTGTTGAGTGAAAGGTTTGTACAGATACCCGTCGACCATGTCCTTGAAGTTTAGGGAATCAGTGTAGTTCTCATCCACGCCACCAGACATTATAATAATTTTGGGTTGAGTTAATGCCTTATTGGAACGAATTTCTTCGACAAGCACTGACCCACTCATGACGGGCATTTTTATGTCGGATATGATGAGGTCATATTTTTCTTTTTTTAATTCATTTAATGCTTCCTGGCCATTCTCAACTAGGGCTACATTCATACCCATCCTTGTGCAATGAGTTTGGAGAATTACTCTAATATCGACTTCATCTTCCACAATGAGCGTTTTTAATTGGAATTTAATTTTTTGGGGGGCTAGATGGGGAGTGACTGCTATTGCCTGATTTTTTGAACTGACATCCACAGGCAGGCTTATGATAAAGGTTGTTCCCGTATCTGGAGAGGATTCAAAAGTTATTTCCCCATCATGCTCTTTGATAATTGAACTTACAATGGCAAGACCAATTCCTGTCCCTTGATTAACATCTTTGGTGGTGAAGAAAGGGTCAAAAACTTTATCTTTAATATTGTTTGGAATACCTTTCCCGTTATCTTTAAATTTAATAATGACATGCCCTGAAAATTCCTTGAGCGAAATATCGATAATTCTTTTATCCTGGCCTTTTGTTGCGTCCTTAGCATTGGACAAGAGATTAACTATCACCTGTCCAATTCGCCCCTTATTCCCATAAATCCTTGAATGCCCCGAATTCTGAATGTTCAAGTTTAATGAAATTCCTTCTTTTTGGTATATTTCATTAAATAGATTAAATGATTCATCAATGGCATCTTTTAAACTGAAGACTTCCAACTGTGTTGCATCTGAGCGGGAAAATGTTCTAAGTCCATTAACAATATTTACAATACGATCTGAAGCTACATTGATTTTCTTCAACATGTAGTATGTCTGTTCGTCTTGGTACATATTCTGCCTAAGATCTTCTTCAATTGTAAGCAGATAACCTTTTATAATTGCCAGAGGGTTGTTAATTTCGTGTCCAACACCAGCTGCTAGCTGGCCAATAGAAGCGAGTTTAGCCTGGTGCTGGGAGATCCTTTTCTGTAAATCTAGGTTGATTTGTAATTTTTTTCTTTCCGTAATATCTTGAAAAGTCCCTTTCAATTTGAAAATCTTTCCCTGCTTATCTCTTTCAGCGTGCCCAATTGCACGAACCCATTTTAAAGTGCCGTTAGCATCCTGAATTTCAAACTCCTCATTCCAAGGTGTTCCACTCTCCATTCCATTTTTTACAAAAGTCTCCATCCTTGTACGATCGTGAGGAAGGTAGAAGCTTATAGCAAAATCGATATCAATTTTTTGATTCGACTTTATCCCGTGTATTCTATAGGTTTCTTCAGTCCATATTAAATCTAATGTTTCCATGGCAAAATGCCAGCCACCAACCTTGGCCATGCTTTGAACATCTATACTGAGTTGTTCTGCGTTTTTTCTCTCAGTGATGTCTCTAAAGGTTCCAATGATGACTTTTTCACCATGATACTCGAATGTTGAGAAAAGGATTTCACATGGGAATTCCTCGCCTGTTGATTTCATGTGTACGCACTCAAAATGATTAAAACCATTCTCAAAGGCGAGATTCATTTCTCTTTTGTTTTTTTCTTCAGAGAGTTCACCGTTCGCTTGATAGGTTGACGCTAAGCTACTAATAGATTTTTTTAAAAAAGATGCCTTGCTCTCATGATTGTAAAGTTTAACTGCCTTTGGGTTGCAATCGATTATTTCATTCGCTGTGAAAATGATCATGGCATCGTGGGAGCCTTCGAAAATGGCGTGAACTTTCTTCTCGTTTGCTTTTAGTTTTATTTCTCTGAGTTTCGCTTCAATTAAGATTGTTACTTGTCTAGCAAGCTTTCTGAGAGTTGATTTTTGGGCTTCACTTAATTGTTTTGGGGTATTATCAATTACGCATAAAGTGCCTATGTTATATCCAGCGGACGTAGTTAGGGGGACTCCTGCATAAAAGCGCACTCCCGGCTCTCCCGTATATAGTGGATTATCCCTGAACCTTTCATCTAGCTCAGAATCTGGAACCTCGAAAATGTCGCTTTGAAAAATAGCGTGGCCACACCAGGAAACATCCCTAGGTGTTTCTTTGACGTCCAGGCCGACTATCGATTTGAACCATTGGCGGTCTTTATCAATCAACGAAATGGCAGATACTTTTGTTTCACATATTTCACTTGCTATTTGAGTAATGTCATCAAAAGATGATTCGGGCATTGTATCTAAGATTTCGTATTTTAGGAGTTCTGCTAGTCGTTCTTTTTCATTTGAGGGAGTGGGTGCCTTAAGCATTGCTTTCTCACTTTTATTCGGTATAGGACATTTTACTTTAAAAAGTGAGTTTGAGAAACGGATTAGCGAGAGGACAGAATTTCTTGTTCTACATTTTTTAGTGCTTGAGTAACTTGGTTACACAGCTCCTGAATTCTTTGCTCGTTGGCGTCGGGTTCTACCTGAATGGGCTCACCATATTGCATAATGATTTTTGCAAATGGCTTAGCGATTTTAAATTTGTCCCAGGAATTAAATTCCCAATATCGGTCTGCTATTGCCACTACCGGAAGAATTGTTGCTCCCGTTTGTTGGGCCATTATGACCACCCCTAATTTACACTGCTGCCTGGGTCCTTTCGGGCCATCGACAGTAATTCCGCCACTTCTTCCCTGATTCAGCTTGGAGACGTACTCCTGGATGGCCTCTTTTCCGCCCTTGTCTTTATTTCTTTTTTTGGAAGATCCCCTTACAGCAACAAAGCCCATCTTCTCGGAGACAAAAGCAGCATAATCCCCGTCCTTGCTTCTAGAGGAGAGCGCCAGATAAGGTTCAGTCCAGGCATGCCCACTCAACACCGAGACGACATGTTCGTGCCAGACGGCAAAAACAAATGAGCCTTTTGGATTCAATGATTTTGCTTTTAGCTGCAATTCTTTGTTTTTGACTTCAAACTTGTAGGTCGAAATCAAAGCCTTGATAACATACCAAAGGAGATGCTGGAGGCAGAGATGGAGGGCGTGAGAAATGCGACTTTTCATAGGTCGATACTAACACAGGCAGCAGGATGCTGACAAGAAAGGTCGGGATACGTCTGGAATTGCCTACGCCTTTGATGGGGAATGGATTTATGGTGAAATAGTTCAATGAAACATTATGTGATCACAATTTTATTTTTCACCTTCTTTAACCAGGCCCATGCTCAAAGTTGTCACACCTCCAAAGGTGTCAATTTGAGCGAAACAGGCGGTCCATATGCCAGCCTGTGGCCCAGAGATCAGGGCTCAGTGGGTACCTGCTACGTCCATTCAGCTTCCGATTTATTGTCATCATTTATTGGTGGAGGGCACCGTTTTAATGTTTTCGAAGCGGCCGTTGCTAATGATTCATCTGCTGATGGTGGTCAGCCTAAAGACATTATGAAAACTCTCGTGGAAAGAGGATGGGCGTGTCAGGACACCGGAAGTTTTTCTAACCTTTTTCCTTCACAGGAAAAAAATATTATTTCAGATCTCATGGATGCGGTTGCTATAAGTGGGATGCCGGTTTTTTACACCAATGATCCTTACAGTAAAGCGGGCGAAGCACGCCAGAAACGGATTGCTGAGCTGGCCGGAAAGATGGCAAGCGGTGAGGTAAAACCATGTGGTGCCTACGTTGATGCCACTGACGGAGTTGAAGAGTATAAAAAACTTTCAAACCAAGTTTCAGATATCGAGAGTAAACTTAAAGAATTGCGTGATGAAGTTGATGTTTTTGATGGCTGGTTCGGGACAAGAGAAACTCCAGCGATCAATCGTGATATCGCTTTGTTGGTTGCAAAAAAAACAAAACTAGAAGTTCAAAGCACTAAGGCCCATTCTAAATACATCACGGGTACGAACATCTTAAATGACGGCAGAAATACGCTGGATAAATATTCAGAAATGCAGGCAGCAGAAATTATTTATTATTGGGCGGAGAAAACCTTTCCTCAGGTCGAAAGTGTGTTTAAAGCTTATGGGATTTCTTCATGGGGGCCATCCATGAAACAATACATCATCGAGAAAGTTCAAAGGGATCCTGTCACTAATTATCAATATGCCGGTGCGATGTATCCCTATAGACTTATGAAGCGCTTGATGAAAAATGCCTGTGTCGGATCAGGGCGTATCGCCATACCTACAACATTAAAGTCTAAAGCTTTAAACATGAAAAATGACGGTGCTGAGAAGATGACTGCCAAGGTTGAAGCGCTTCTTCAAAAGCCTTCGGCCCAAGGAATAGGAGTCACTTTAAACGTTTCTGTTTTAAGTCCTCAATCTGGCGCCCATGCCGTCAATATTATCGGATGTAGAACCGTTAATGGGGTGAAGGAATATCTTATTCACAATTCGTGGGGTTCAAGCTGCAAGTCTTATCACTTTCGTTATCAAGGTCCTGACAAGTGCCAAAGTGGCCGAGTCTGGATACCGAGTTCACAACTAATGGGTAACACCCAGGAGATCCAGTGGTTAGAAAAATAATATTTTTGGTATTTCTTTTTTCGGCGTCCTCTTGGGCCGCTGAAATGCAGTTGAAAGAGGGTGATAGAACCGCCATTTTAAAACAAAATAAAAATTACTGGATTTCCAGTGATTGTAGAAATTGTGAAGCTCAAAAGGTCATGGAAACGACCAATGCTGAAGCCATCAAGTCAGCTCTGGCAAAAGTGTCGGACGGTCGCATCGCCCCTGGAACCCGCCTCTGTAACGGCTTGGGTGGAATGGCCTGGGCACTGAAGGATAATGAGGGCAAAACTCATAGCATCTGCGAATTTAAAGATAAGAGTTATGTCCTGACAGATGATCTGGCAGGACTGATTAACAAAAATTAATCTTTAACAGAAAAGACTTTTAATCGATTCATTCCACCGCACGGGTATGTTCGCACGCGGACTTGTTCGATGGCATTTAATTCTTTAACTGTGAAGGCTACCTGGTTTCCTGCATAGGCCTTAACGTTTGTTCTTCCCACCAGCTCTACCCATTGATCCCCCAACATACCTTCGACGGAAATTTCAAGTGGGTTATTATTCACAAAATAGGTGAAATCCATCTCAACTCTTTTGAGAGGTGCTTTCTGAGAAAGCTTCACAATAACTTCTTCAAAGTGACCCGGCACGCGGCTTCTGGCCGATTCCATACCGTCGAACATATTGATCGGCGCAAAGGGAGATATTACCAGAACAGCAGGAGAGTAGTGCTCGTCAGTTGCCTTAAGAATTGAAGCTCCTAATGCCGTACTGGCATTGTTGAATTCCTCTCCAGTACGAACTGTGTCCCAATTCTTTTTAATTTCAGCTGCATCAGGATGGTACTTAATAAAAAGGGGTTTATTCGTTTGTGGAACGTTTTCTTCATATCGAATACACTTTGCCAGGGCGGTAGAACTAAACGTACTTGTGACATCAAGAGGCAGCTCATCGTAGAGTCCCAAACGAGTCAGACCCCCATCTGGATACATCGTCACTTTGACTTTGGAGAAGGTTTTAGTTTTTGAGTCGAGTTTTATTCGTATCTCAGAGTGACCTTCAAGTTTTGTTTTGGGAAGAAATTCTTCCCAAACTTCTTGCCCAGATATTTGACCTTCAAGCCTCACGTAGGGCGAGAAATTACCGGTGTGATATTTGGTGGAAATGAGAACGTAGTTAAAGCAAGATGGCTTCACCATTTCTATGATCTGGTAATCAAATCCCTTGAGGTTGTGTCTGACAGTTTCCCAGCTATCCATGATCTTACCCTGGGCCCCAAAAAGTTCGGGATCAAACTTTGGTAAGTGGTTACTGAAAAGATTCTCTGCACGGGCGAATAACTCATTTGAAACTTCCAGGACTTTACCTTCAGCAAGTTTATTAAATTTTGCCAATGGATCAAGGGGACCTTTATCTGTTATTTCTTCCGGGCGATTAGGTAAGAAGGCATTAAATACAAGACTCTTGTATCCGATGTTCACAATTTCTTCTTGTTTCAGATTCTCAAAAGAAAAATTGGTCTTAAACAGTGAGGTATCAATGCCTTCTGCCTTAAATTCTTTGAGAACGAGCTGTGCTACCTCTGAAATAAAAAGAACGCCATTTAAGTCTGAATTACAAAGAGCAACTAGACCTTTGCCTCGATCTGGTCCGGCAAAACAGAAGAGGTAAAGACATCTAAATCCGTCATTGGCACCCTGATGAATGGCGAATTTATTTGGCCCGGCTTCCGCAGTAAAGACTCCGAGACCCATTTTACAGCCCATGAATTTCATGCAGCCCTTGTCGGTCCCGAATAACATTTGCCTTGCCGTATCGTGTGAGATTTCAGAGTTTGATTGCAATTGATGAAAGGCATCTTCCATCTTCATCAAGAAAGTTGCCATGGCTTCCGACGTCCCCATGGCGCCGGCCGAGAAGGCCGGAAACATTTTGCGCGCTCCTTCTACGACTTCCCCTTTATCATTTATGCCTTGGGCATATTTTTTATCCGGGGCCTGTTGCTCAAAACTAAACTCATTCATGCCAAGCTTGTCCAGAAAAGGTCGGGTCAGATCGAATATCGATTTCTGCTCCAACGCCTCGATTAAATGCTCAAGGACCACAAATCCCGCGCCTGAATATTGAAAGACTTCACCTGGAGTATTGATGACTTTTACCGGTGGGTACTTATATTCTTCGTTGCCCTTAAGGAAATCTTTGATGGGAGGCATTTTTCTGTTGGCCGGAACACCGTTCACATAATGCATATTGAGAGCGCTGTGACTCATGAGATGAGTAAGATCCACCCTTGGATCATTGAGTCGAAAATCTGAAGCTGTTTGGGAGAGTAGTTTATCCACCGACGTTGTCAGGGGAATATTTTTATTTTTAAAGTACTCAATAGCAAAAGCACTGCCTACGGTCTTACTCAGTGAGGCCATCTCAAACCAGGTGTCTTTTTGTGCTGAACCGAGGCAAATGTTTTGTAAATTGTCCTGTCCATTAATGACGGAGATCTGAGCTCCATTAATTTTATGTTTATTAAGGGCAAGGTTTAAATTTTCCGCAAGCTGATTGAGGGGATGAGAGGAGAGTCTTTTTCTGGTGATTTCCCACAGAGCGGCCCGTGCATTTTGAATTTCTTGCGCCTCAGAGTTATGAAAGCGCTCTTTAAGAGCAGCGAGTAACTCAATCCCGGACTTGTCTTTGGCCGAGATGAGAAACTTCATGCCGAATTTATTTAAATAACTCTTTCCTTGCTCGATAAGATCAGTTTTAACTTTATCATCTTCGCTAAAGACTTTGGCCTGCTCACTTGAGGCCATCTTATCCAGAGTTTTTTTGCCTTCCCCGATGTCACCGTGAAATGAGGCGGCTTCAAGGATGCCCGTCTTATCAAAGTGCATGATCAGGTCTTGCGCCTGCTGTAGATCGACAGCAGTGTTTTTTGAGAGGGTTTTGGCAAAGGCCAGGTTCCCACACATTTCAAAATAATAATTAAAGCGCAGAATCTTATCCGAAACCTTAAATTTTAGTGGATCGATCTGAGTTGCGGCTTTCCATGGATCTGTTGCGTTTCTTACTGATTCAATAGTGAATGGTAAAAGGAGCTGAGTGGCAAATTCCACTGGCTCAGGATCCGTCATGAGTTTTACCATGAGATTAAAGGCCAGAGGATACCACTTATCAGTTCTTTCATCCCATTTAACTTGAACAATCTTCTTGTCGTTAGATTTGTCTTTGCGAATAAAATGCAGCTCTTCGTGGGCAATCTTTAAAAAATCTTCCAGACTGAATCTGCCATGATGAATTTCATGCCACACTTCCCAGCGGGAGCGCTCTGCTGTGGCCAGATCATCCATTACTCGGGCCGGCACCCCTGCGATCTGGGTAGGAAGGGCGACACAGCCATTTCCTGAAAGCCAGTCAGTAATATACTGGAGAGATTGAAAGACGTTATAGCGAATTTCGTCCGGGTGATTATTAGCGATGTAATTTGATTCTTTAATGTCGGCCACGATGAGAGACCGTGCATACATCGGATCATTTTTATTGAGCCCTTCGATATCCGGCCCATGAATGAAATCCAAAACTTCTTGATGATATTTTTTATCCAAAAGGGAAGTGACCATGGTGTTGAGCTTGGAAGAGTCACCTTTTTTGTGAATGTTCCAGGCTTCAACTAAAGCTAAGCCTAGTCTCACAAAATCCGGATGAGCTACCCAAAAACCAGTCAGGTCACGCTTAAATTGAGTGATGACGTCACGGATATAGCCCTTGATGGTCAATTGAAACGAGGGACCCATAAGATCATTGGTGACCGGAAGAATGCCATACATCCCGCCGACTTTAACTCCTCCGCGCGAGCCAACCACTGAGGCCAAAAGATCATGGGAAGCTTTGATGTATTTAATCACAATATCCGGATCGGCCTTAACTGGAATGCGGTAATTAGCATCTTCCTTAAAAAGCCTCGCCGTAGAAGCGAGATAATCGTGCCAGCCCAGTGAGGCACCAACGAAATAAGGATAGAGCTCATCCATGATTTCGTGAGTACGGAAAACTGCACGTGGATTTTCTAAAACAATCATGACCCGAATGGTGCCGACTTTATACTCAGGATGAATCTTGGCAATCATCTTCTCAGCTGTTTCCAGCATCATTCGGATGTAGCGGGCCTCTTCTTCATTTTCTAATTTGGGAACATAGAAAACCATGGCTTCGGGATTATGCCAGTTTTGAAACAGGTGCAGGGCAAAATCATAAAGATGAAGTGGAAGTGGGTTGTTTTTATAAAAGAGAAAGAAAGAGGGGAGTGCCAGCCCGGGAAAACGTTTTATAGGATGGGACCGTTTATCGCTTACCAGCTCGTATCTTTTACCAGTGACTTCATCAGTGACTGATAGCTCTCCATCCAGACATTTGGTTAAGTTTTCTCCGGCCGAAATGAGATCCGCACGAAGGGGCGTTTTAGAATCCTCATCATCAGCTCCCCATTTAGGAGTGTTCTTCTGAGTGGACAATAACTCCTCAACAATGGCCGGCTCATCTTTTAACTTACGGTGGTATGCATTCATAGCATTGATGGAAAGTTTAGCGTTATCCGGAGGGCCAAAGAGAGTGACATGATTCCCCTGAAGATATTCAGGAATAGATGCGACTGGTTTTCCGCCAGCAGCGTGGTAGTCCGCTCGTTTTGGCCCCATCACGATGCGGCCATCTCCATCTTCCAGTCCAAAGACCGTTCGGTAATCAGGACTTAAAAAATCTCGCTTCCAATCTTTATTAAAAGCAACAGAAGCCTTCGTTCTTTCATCTATAAATTTGCGATCTTTTATTCTTTGAAGCAAAACCTTATTTAATTCGCCTTCCAGACTTTCATAGAGTTCACATAGAAATCCCAGCGACTGGGCATTCTCCAGTCCTCCAGTATTGCCGATTTGAACCAAGTTCTCCACGCCAGATACGGGAGTTGCTGCCTTCAATAAGTGATTCAGATAGGCATCAGAAATATAGTCGCGGTAATAAGGAATTGATCTTTTCATGGGGCTAGGTCCCTCTGTAGGTAGAGTATCCGTACGGATTAAGTAGAAGGGGAACGTGATATTTTCGCTCGGTGTTTTTTACCTGGAAAATAATCGGTGTATTCATGAAGAAATGCTCTTCAGATTTATAGTAGTCTTCGATATTAAAAGTGAGGCGAAAGATTCCCATCTCCTTCGGGCAGTTAAAAACAATCCTGCCGTCGCTGTTCGTTTTGTCTGATCCAACTTCCAGCCAGGTCTCATTGGTCTTTTTTTCGAGGAGTACCGTTACTCCAACCGCTGCCAACCCCTTTGTCGTGTCCAAAATATGTGTGCTGATCATGATTGATGCCCTTATTTAAAAATAAACACTAATGGTTCGATGCCATTTTCAGTAATCGTAATTTCTTTTTTTTGTGTGCCAAACACTTCATGCCAAGCTTCAATCGTATAAGTTCCTGGTGGAAGGTCTTTAATGGAGAATTCACCATTGGCATTAGTCACAGAAAAGAAAGGGTTGTCCATAATGGCGACGTAGGCGCCCATCCAAGGGTGGACACTACATTTGGCCTGCAAAAACAGCTCTGGTTTATTAAAAATCTTAGTTTCCCGCTGGCCCTTGTGAGGCATCGCCACGTTAAATTTTTGATTCACATTCGTCACCGAACGCACGTTATGGAATAGGGGATCTGAATTTATAAACGTGACTTTTTGTCCAACTCTGGCACCAACAACCCGTGGAGTGTAGATGCAACCACGTTGATCAAGCTCAACTTCTTCACTAGGAATGTCAGTAAAAGTTTTTCCTTCAAGTCCACTGACAACACGAATAAGTACGTTTTGAACTTTTTTATCATGAACGATAACTTCGTTTGAATAGGCATCACCCTGGAAGTTTTTGGCACAAGCGGCCGGTAAATTTAATTTTTTACCTTTTGGGGGAATGCCTTCAAAAATCACAGTGCCCGTAAGGGTGACGGCTTTTGTGGCCAGTGCCGCTGTCTCAGGAGCTTGAGTCGGGGCCAGAGTTGGCGCATGTGAGTGGGCCTCATCCGCTTGAACTGGAGCGACGTCCTGGGAAGGCTCACGAGAAAATACAATGACCCCCACGATTAAAGCGATTCCAAGCACGGCAGCTTTGATCGAACGCTTAGGGTTCTTGAGACGAACCACAAAATATTCACGAATAGCAGCACCACCGGCACTGATTACCAGGAGAATGAGCCAATTATATTCATGACCGTAGGTCTGTGGAAAATGATTGCTCAGCATGACGAAAATAACTGGCAGAGTGAGGTACGTATTATGGGTTGATCTATTCTTGGCGTTTTTTCCCCAGTCTTGATTTACAGGAAGCCCATTTTTAGTGGCCTCAACCATTTTAAGCTGACGAGGAATAATTCTCATAAACACGTTGGCCGTCATCCATGTGCCCATCATTGCACCGATATGAATATAGGCGGCACGCCCACTGAGTGTATGGCAGAGAAAATAAGACATACCCGCTAACCATAGGAGTGTGAGGACGTGTCCTATAGCGGGTTGAGTTTTAGTGAAATTTCTTTCCCAGACAAAATCATAGAAAAACCAGGAACCGAAAATAGAAAAGAGTGAAATTCCCAAAGCCTGATAGTAAGAAATATCAGATACCATTGAATCCATCAGCATGGTGCCTTCGCCGGTATAATAAACGAGTCCCACGAGGATCACTCCGCTCATCCATGTCCAATAAGATTCCCATTTGAACCAGTGCAGGTTTTCTGGAACTTTGGTTGGGCCCATGAGGAGTTTTTCAACGTGATAGAATCCGCCGCCGTGAACCATCCAGAGATCACCCACATGTCCGGGGCGAGATGATTTTTCATTAAATTCAAAACTGCGATCGAGCCACATGAAGAAAATTGAAGTCCCAATCCATGTCACGCCGACCGTTATGTGGAGCCAACGCACAAGTAATAAAATCCAATCAAAAATATCCTGGTTCATTCGGGTCTCCGCATCTGATGAAAAAAGTAATCCATTTAAACATTACCGATATGAAAATCCAACGTAAAAACAGGTGTTTGTGAGCAAGTGCACAAAAGAATTTCAACCAGTTATACATTCACAATGAGTCAAAACTGGGTTAAATGTAGTTATGGTTTTTACCAGAACGAAACTTTCAAAATATATTTTAGTCAGCCTCATGGTTCACTCGTCAGTGGTCGCAGTTCTTACGAGCGTAGAGTATGAGCACGATCATGAGATTCCTGTTGAAGTGACGTTCAGCCAGGGTGCCAGAGGTGACGGGAAGGCCAAGGGCGAAAAAGTTATCACTAAGCAAAAACCAATAGTGCAGAGAAAAATTGAGGCGAAACCCGAAATAAAATCTGAGGTGGTAGCCGAGACTCCTAAAGCGCCACAGCCTCAGGCAGTAAGTGATGGCCCACAAGGTGAAGGTGGCACGGGGACAAATATCGGTACAGGTGAATCGGGAGAAGGTTTTGGGGCCGGTGCCGGAGCTGACACTGCTAAAAGCAAATACTTTAGTCTGGTGGCGCAAACGATTTACAGAAATAAAAGATATCCGCGACAGGCCTATTCCCTTAATCAGGAAGGAAAGGTGGTAGTCAGACTTCAGTTGGATAAAAATGGGAAAATGCTGGATCTGAAAGTTCTCGAGAAGGCCCCATTTAAATCTCTCACTAATGCGACTATTGAAACCATCAAGAGTATCAAGAAATTTCCCGTCATTCCTAATGAATTAGGTGTCGAAGAAATCACTTTTCGAATTCCTATCGAATATAAAATTGAAATGTAATTAGATGTGCTTTCTGTTGATTTTCAAAATCCCCAGCGATTCGGCCACCAAACAAAGCAGATAGCCTGGATCAAATTCATTCCACTTAACTGAAAATTTCGCCCGGTCAGGATAATGGTGATGATTATTTTGAAACCCCTCTCCAAAAACAAACAGGGCCACCAGGTGATTATTCCGGGAATTATCTTTAATCTCAAAATTCCTGCTGCCAAAACGATGAGCAAGAGCGTTGACCATCCAACCTTGAATGGGATGACCCATTATTCCCAGAAAGTATCCAGCTCCGGCCCAAAATGAACCCAGGCTTTGAGTGATAAAGAAGGCCAGAGCTCCATGCAGTAGATATGGAAGCCATGATAGATTTTTTCGGTTCACAAAACCTACATTGAAGGGAATATCGGCCACGATGGAAGTCATGCGACTGTCGCCCTTTAAGAGGGCCTCTTGAATACGTAAGTAGGCTTTGTATTGGCCAATCCAAACTCCCATGATTCCCAATTGAACCGGGCTGTGGGGATCATCTTTAGTGTCTGAGTATTGATGATGTATCCGGTGCATGCAGGCCCATGTTTTGGGATCAAGGCCCGTTAGCCAGCCACCGGTCAGGTTAAGCCATGCCATCATCTTTGGTCCAAGTATAATCGATTTGTGAGTCAGCGCCCGATGATAGAGGACACTGATGTAGAACATGTTGATAATATAACCGAAGAGGAAAAAAAGTATTGCTGTGATGACCATGCTGTTAGTCTTTTAAGATCTGCTTTTGTAGTTGTTTTGTTGGTGGATTCGTTCCAAACCATATCGAAAGAAAGCTTTTTTGAAAATCTTTTCCTTTAATTTCACCTTTAAAGGCGCCATCTTCGTAAATTTTAGTTGAATCAGTAGAGAGATAGAAACTTTCTTTTCTCTCACCTTTTATCTCTCCAAAATACTTCGTAAGATTCATCACATCCTCCTTGAGAGCAGGGTAATCATGCTGGGAACTATCTTTAAACTGAAACTCCCACGCCTTATTCACATCTTCCTCGTCAACATCTCTAAGATAAGTCATCTCGAAACAAAGTGGGCGCTGCTCGAGATCCATACCTGTACCCTTTCTGATCGCCTTGGGTGCGTAAACGGCCAGAACGAAAACACGAATTTTGAAAATACTATATTTCCTGATTCCATAACCACTCAGTGGGATCTCTTTGCCTTCACAGATCGTGGTAGGTGGGATTTTCACTCCTTCAAATTCAGTCGCAAAGACCAGTCCCGAATAGAGAATGAGGCCCAAAAAAAGAGGCATCATTTCTTATTAAACAAGTAATGGGACACTCCCCATTCCTGCCCTTTGTCGTAGCCAAAAAGCTCAGCGCAGGACATGAAGAAAACCCGCCACCGATTAAACCACTCCTGACTTTCTGACCCGTAAGTCTTTTTAAAAAGAGTCATGATGTACTCAGAATGTTTGTCCATGTTACTGAGCCAATCCTCAGAAGTTTTTTGGTAGTGAATCCCGTCCCATGCCCATGATTCCTGAAGGTAAAGATTTTTTTGAAAAGCATAGAGGAGATCATGAGAGGGCATTTGTCCGCCAGTGAAAAAATATTTCCCCATCCAGTTGTCTTCCCCTTCAACTTCAAAAGGATAAGAATATTCTTTGTGGGTAAAGATATGGACAAATAATTTCCCTTCAGGTGAGAGGACATCGGCAATTTTAGATAGTAGGAGCTCGTAGTTTTTAAAGTGCTCAAACATCTCAATACTCATGACTCGGTCAAAAGATTCAAATTCCAGTGCCAGGCTTTCCAGCTGGGAGATGTCTCGGGTCAGAACCATCACGTTTTTAAGACCTCTTTCCTTGGCCTGGCCATCGATGTAAAATTTCTGCGAAGCTGAGTTGGATATAGCGACAATCTTTGAGTTTGGAAACCTGGCCGCCATGAACAGCGTAAGGGAGCCCCAGCCACATCCTAGTTCCAGGATACGCATTCCATCCTTTATTTCAGCTCGCTGACAACTGATGGTCAATGCTGCGTCTTCGGCTTCATCAAGTGTGGTATTAGGGGTGGCGTAAAAAGCAGAGCTATATTTTAAATTTCTGCCAAGGACTTTGAGAAAGAAGTCTGCAGGCAATTCATAATGCTGTTCATTGGCGTCCTTAGTGTGGACGGCCAGGGGAGACGAGATCAAAGCCTTACGGTAATTTTCCCGTTGCTCTTGTCTGCGACTGAGAGAGGCAACATGAAGTTCATCCAGTCTGGTTCTGCAAAGTTTTCTGATACCAAAACGGATCGCTGCATCCGGGATATGACCTTTCTCCATCGCTTTAATAAAATGTTCAATCATAGCAGACTCCTGTTTCGATAATTTGGTTTTGTGAATGTTATCTGGGACAGGCCAATCGCTCTTTCCCGGAAACCACCCTCGCAGTAGGAGAAATAATATTGCCACAAGCGATAGAGAAAGCTCGGATAACCAAGATTCGTTATTTCATCTTTATTAGCTGAAAGCCGAAGGGACCAGTCACGTAGGGTATGGGCATAGTCTTCAGCAAAATCTTTTTGATCAACCAGGACCATATCCGTCTTTTTAGTAATGGAACTCATGATGGCATTCACTGACGGGATGCCTGTCCCGGGGAATATGTGCCTTTGGATGAAATCGACAGAGTTTTTGGCATTTTTATAATACTGATCCCTAATGGTGATCGCCTGAAGCACCATCATTCCTTCCGGTTTCAAAAGGCCAGAGCATTTTTCAAAATACGTATCCAAATTATTGAGCCCAACAGCTTCAATCATCTCAACTGAGACGAGCTTGTCAAAAGAGCCAGTAAGTTTTCTGTAGTCCTCAAAAAGAATCGTTATTTTATCTTCAAGGCCAGCTTCTTTCACCTTTTGAACAGCGTAGTTAAATTGCTCGGAAGAGATGGTTGTTGTTGTTACTTTGCATCCGTAGGTTCTGGCGGCAAAAATAGCAAGGGAGCCCCAGCCGGTCCCAATTTCCACCAGGTGATCAGTGGGTTTGAGTTCCAGTTTTTTACAGATTGTTTCAATTTTATTCATTGAAGCTTGTTTTAAGTCATAGGATTTATGTTCATAGAGAGCACAACTGTACATCATCGTTTCATCAAGAAATAATTTGAAGAAATCATTGCCGATATCATAGTGGGATCGAATATTTTCAAGACTTCCATTTATAGTGTTTTGTCTCAAACCATGAAAAACTTTTTGAACTGGCTGGAGCAAACTGCCAATTCCACCATCTATCGATTGCAGAAGCTCTCGGTTAAGCACAAAGAGACGCACGAGATTGGTAAGCCCTTGAGCATCCCAGTCACCGTCCACATAACTTTCACCATTGCCGATACTTCCACCCAAAAGGGTGCGAGAATAGAAACTTGTTCTATAGACAATAATTTCAGATTTTAGATGAGCGCTTGGATCTCCGAATTCACTCGTCACAGGATTGTCTTGCGTTTTGTCTATGATCATCAAATGACCATGCTTGAGCTGTTTAAATTTGCTGAAAAGAATCGACTTACAGAATTTATCCAACAGCTGGGACTTACCAACGAGTTTACTGAGAGATTTATCCTTCGGTAGAGCTTGAGACGTCATAAAACCTTCTCCTTCAAGGGGTGCGAATAAAAAGGAACTCTTTTTATGTAGAGTTTCGCTGCCTGATAATAAATGGCCGACATTGTTTTTAAAGTAACAAATGGGAACTTGAGAAATGCCAAGGTAACGTTTGCCGCACTCAGCGGCTGGCGGTTCAGCTTGAGTGTGGAATCAAAGATCACTTTTTTTTCACCCTGATTTCTATTTTGCATATAAACGTAAAGATTCTCATCTGGCCTGTGAAATACCCACGTGTAATCGATACTCATGGGCATAAAGGGTGAGACGTGGAAATCCTTGGGGAAGTTGAAGGTACTTATTTTCTCAGACGTAGTTTCGAAAACCTGCTGGTGTTTTTCGCCCCACGGAGTATTAGTGATTTCAGAGACAATAAATTCCAGCGTATTGCCATCGCTCCCATAGCAGTAATAGAAGCTCACCGGGTTCATACAAAAGCCAAAATAGGAGATGTTTGTCAGCAGACGAATCGGGCCGGCACTTTTCTTTTGAGTTTTGGCAAAGATGAGGTTTCTTACTGTACTTTTATCTAAATAGTTTTTTTGCCAAAAAGCCAGTATGCCCGGGCGATTATAACTGAAGAGGAAAGGGATTCTGAAAAGTTCTGGTATTTCGTCTAGATCAAGAAAAAAATAGCAGCCCGAATAGGTAAACGCATTTTCCCTCGGTGAGAACCGCTTATGGTCTATGGTTCCTATGTATAAAGCACTTGTTTGTTTCATAGGTTCAAACCAAATGTGGAGGCCACGTTTAGGGCACTCTTGACTCCGTCTTCATGGAATCCATTGCCCCAGTAAGCCCCGCAGAAATGAGTTTTTGAATTTTGATGACTGATTGTACTCCAGAGCTTTTGTGAATCCACAGCTGACTGACTGTAAACGGGGTGAGAGTAGGGGATCTTCTTAAGTACCTTTTTAGGATCAATTAAATGATCCATATTCAATGAAACTAAAAAAGTCTCGGGGGCATCTAAGCCCTGCAAAATATTCATGTGATAAGTGACGGCTACACGATCTAACTGAACTTTAGGCAGGTAGTAGTTCCAACTCGCGTGACCGAGTTCACTTTTTGGTAAGACAGATGTGTCGGTATGAAGAATCACATCATTGGGCCTATAGGAGAATCCACTCATCACTTTTTCTTCTTGAGGACCAGGATCTTTTAGAATCTGCAAGACCTGGTTGGCATGACAGGCAAAAATGACGTGATCAAAGGACATTTCATTGTTTAACACAACTCCAAGTTTATTTCTCGTAACAGACGAGATGGGAGTATTGAGATGAATGTTCTTTTCAAAGTTTTTCGTCAGTTTTGGAATGTAAGAGCTCGATCCATTTTTAAGCACGCGCCACTGAGGCCTCTCATCCACTGTCAGCATGCCATGGTGATGAAAGAATCTCACAAAAAAATGAAGGGGAAATTTTTTCATTTCCTCCCGACTGGCGGACCAAATTGCTGCTCCCATGGGCATTACATAATGTTCGATGAATTCTTTGGAGTAGTGGTTGCGTTTTAGATACTCTTCAAGGGACATCTCATCCGGGGCCTGGTCTTTATATTGGATATAATATTCAGTCGCTTCTTTATTAAATCTTAAAATGTCTTTGATCATTTTATAAAACGATGGCCTTAATATATTTTTGCGTTGGCAGAATAATGAATTCAGACTCGTCCCATTGTATTCAAGGCCATTCTCCTCGACTTTGACACTAAAACTCATGGAGGAGTCTTTTGTTTCCACTCCTAATTTGGTCATCAGTTTTAAAAAATGAGGATAGTTCCGGTCATTATGAACGATGAATCCAGTGTCTATGGCGTATTTCCCTGAAGCCACTTCTATGTCATGGGTGTGAGTATGTCCGCCCAGTCGAGAGGAGGCTTCAAACAAATGTACTTCATGTTCCCGGGCCAGAACATGCCCACTTACCATTCCTGATATTCCACTTCCAATAACTGCTATTTTCATTTTTTCTTCCTGAACATAATTTTAAAACTTGGGATCAGGACAGGTGTTCGGGCCTTGTATGCCTGGTAGTCAGGATTGCCCTCATGCCTCTGTTCGACCAGTGGCACACCCGACACCTTCCAAAGTAATAAAGTGAGAAAGGCCGGCCCAAGGAGTGCCCAGGAATTTTTTCCATCCAGGCTAACCAGGGCGATCCCCCACCATAGAAAAGCCTCTCCAAAATAATTAGGATGGCGACTATAGGCCCAAACTCCACCTTGAAAAACTTTGTTCTGGTTGGCGGGATTTGATTTAAATTTATTTTTCTGATAATCCGCTACAGATTCCCAGGCCAGCCCTAGGAGCCAAAGAATGATTCCCAAGATATTAATCCAGCTCAATTGAGGATTAACGCTCGCGTGGGCCGCAAAGATCGGAAGACCGACTATGATCATTAAAAAGATTTGCAGCCAATAGACTTTAAAATAGGCAATAACATTGGTGTTTTCTCCCCAGTCTTTTCTCCAATTGGCATAACGAAAATCTTCACCCTTACCGCGGTTTCTCAGGTGTATAAATAAAGAAAGTCGCGCCCCCCAGAGGACAACCATGGCCAGCACCACTATTTCCCGCAGCTTGTCCCACTGACTTAGGGTCGAGCCAATGGTGGCCATGAGAATGAAGCCCAATCCCCAGGCCGTATCAATGACACTGAGATTTTTTTTAAGCACGGCCACGCCATAAAAGATGTGGATCAACAAAATCGGGCCAAAAATCATGAAGTATTTATCATTCATAAAGGCTCTTATTTTGCCTAATTTATGGGTCTTCTGCACTAGACATTGCATGAACAGAATGTGTTGAATGACCTATTGCGTCCAATATAATATCCGTCAATGAAAGAAAACAATTCTGCTAAGTATAAAAGCCTTCTGGCCTTGTCTGCCCTAGGTGTAGTTTACGGTGATATTGGGACTAGTCCGCTTTATGCACTTAAAGAGTCTTTTCATCATGCCCATAACATTGCAGTTGCTCCGGAGAATATTTTTGGGATTCTCTCTCTGATCTTTTGGTCGTTGATCATTGTTGTTTCTATCAAGTATTTAGTTTTTATTGTCCGGGCCGATAACCAGGGCGAAGGGGGAGTGCTGGCGTTGACCGCACTTCTTGGGACAGTCAGTTTAAAATCTCCAAAAGTGTTGCGGGTTCTGACTTTGCTTGGAATTTTTGGTACGGCACTACTCTATGGGGATGGAATAATCACTCCTGCGATTTCGGTCTTATCTGCTGTTGAGGGACTTGAGATCGCAGCACCCAAATTACATAATTTTGTTCTTCCGATCACCATCACGATTTTAATAGGCCTCTTCTCGATCCAAAGATACGGCACAAGCAAAGTGGGGAAAGTTTTTGGACCGATTACGCTTCTTTGGTTTGTTATTCTTTTGGTATTAGGTGTGTCCAAAATTATTGAAAAACCTGAGATCCTGATGGCGGTTAACCCAATGTATGCCGTCAAATTTTTCATGATTAATGCCTGGAAAGGTTTTGCTGTACTTGGTTCAGTCTTTCTCGTTGTGACTGGAGGCGAGGCTCTGTACTCAGATCTGGGACATTTCGGGAAGAGCCCTATTCGATTGGCCTGGTTTGCTGTGGTTTTGCCTGCTCTTCTCATTAACTATTTTGGCCAGGGCGCTCTATTATTACAAAATCCTAAGGCGATCGAGAGTCCCTTCTTTTTGATGGCCCCAGAATGGGCCCTAATCCCTTTAATTATCATTGCGACTCTTTCAACATGTATCGCTTCTCAAGCCTTAATCACGGGGGTGTTCTCCATCACGATGCAGGCGGTTCAGCTCCAGTACATCCCGCGTGTCACGATTGACCACACTTCGAGCGAAGAGTTTGGGCAGATTTATGTAAAAACCGTAAACTTGCTTCTCATGATTTCTTGTATCAGCTTAGTATTAACGTTTAAAACGTCCAGTAACCTGGCAGCCGCTTACGGTATCGCCGTCACCACAACCATGGTGATCACAACTATACTATTTTATTTCGTAGCGGTTTATAGCTGGAACTGGAACAAGATCGCTGCCTTTTTGCTGTGTGGTTTTTTTATATTGATTGAAGGATCATTCTGGGGCGCCAATCTGCTTAAAGTCCTTCATGGTGGCTGGTTTCCCCTTGTTGTTGGTCTCCTGATATTTACTGTCATGACCACTTGGCACACGGGACGACAAATCTTATCTGAACGGATGCTTGAGATTATTTTGCCTCTGAATGATTTCCTACACACAATTCGCACTACAACTCCCCAGAGAGTGCCAGGTGTTGCGGTTTATATGTCTGGCCATCCCCAGTATACACCTCCAACGCTGGCCAAAAGTTTCAAGCACTTTAAATGTATCCATGAGCATTTAATATTTCTATTCGTGCAGACTGTGGATATTCCCCATGTGCCGGAATCAAATCGCGTGAGACTGCAGAATATCGGCCCCCATATATACAAAGTGATTATTCAGTACGGTTTTATGGATATGCCAAACGTTCCCCAAGCAATGAAAGGCCTGCAGTTAGATGGTGGTTTGATTTTTGATGCTGACCAGTCGACCTTTTTCCTTGGTCGTGAACATATCATTGCCACTAGCCGAGAGGGCATGTCCCTTTGGCGAGAAAAACTTTTTGCTATGATGTCTAGAAATGCCCAACCGGCGACTCACTTCTTCCAGATCCCAAGAGGCAGAGTTTTTGAAATTGGATCCATGATTGATCTTTGAGGTTATAATGTTACAAATTTTTCTTGTTTTTATTTCTCTTTCTGTTTTTGCTGATGAAAATCTAGGCACGATTGAAGTCTCCCATCAGGGAACCTCTAATACGTTGGTGGATTTTGTTCCAAGTGTGACAACACTCAAACAAAATGAACTAAGAAAGCGCCGTGAAAGTACGTTGGGAGACACTCTCAGGAATGAGGCCGGTGTTCAAAGTTCTTCTTTTGGTCCCAATGCTTCTCGTCCGGTTATCCGCGGATTAGATGGTGACCGTATTAGAGTGCTTCAAAATGGTCTGGGTGTTTTGGATGCCTCATCGCAAAGTGTGGACCATGCAGTACCGGTTGATACTCTGGTGATTGATTCTGTCGAGGTTGTCCGTGGACCCATGAGTATGCTTTATGGCTCAAGTGCCGTGGGCGGCGTGGTCAATGTGAATACAACCCGAATTCATTCAACTTTTGATCAAGGCAGTATTTCTGAGATTCAGCTTCAGGGAGATTCGTCGCAAAATGCTCTGGGCACAGCAGCTAAGCTTGATTATGGCGCAAATAAATGGATGTTCCATTTGGATGGTGGGTATAGAAATGCTAACGATTTAAAAATACCCGGGGACCAGAAATCAGACTATCTGGACGCGCCAGGAGAGCATGAAGGAGAGGACAAACTTCCTAATAGTGCCAGCGTTCAAAAAACAGCAGCAATAGGGGCGTCTCGCATTTTTTCCAAGGGATACTTGGGAATGTCATATTATTTCTTTGATAATTTCTATGGAACTGTGGCCGAAGAAAATGTTGATATTAAAATGAAGCAAAACAGAGTTGAACTTCATGGAGAATATAAGTTTGATGGCGAAGCCTTACAAAGTGTGCGCCTCAAGACAGCACAATCGGATTATGGACATAAGGAAATTGAAAGCGGGGAAGTGGGCACAACTTTTGCCAATGAAGGCAATGAATCACGTTTAGAATTCATGACTTTGTTTAAGGATGTGAAAGGTATCAGTGGGGTCCAAACTCAAAACTTTAATTTTTCTGCAGTCGGAGAAGAAGCTTTTTTACCAACCTCACGTAATACCGGCATTGCCCTTTTTACTCTTCAAGAAGTTACAAAAAATGCCAATACTTTCAGTTTGGGTGCCCGAGCTGAAAATTCACACATCCATATTCAATCTTCTGGCGGCAAGGAAAGAAATTTTAACGGGCTTAATGGGTCATTTGGCTATCGCCATCAATATGAGAAAGAACTTTCTCTTTTATCCAGCTTCAGTTATTCACAAAGACTGCCCAACGCTCAGGAGTTATTTGCTGACGGCGCCCACCTTGCCACGGGGATCTTCGAGTCAGGTAATGATGAATTAAAAAATGAGCAGGCCTACGCCATTGATCTTGGTGTGAAATATGAAACTCAAAATGAGAACCTTAGCTTTAATATTTATACCCAGAAATTTAAAGACTATATTGCTCTGCTTGACTCAGGTGTTCTTGATGTGGACTCAGGCTTTAATATTTATGAATACGAGCAGGTTGATGCGCTCTTTTATGGTTTTGAAATTGATGGGAAGAAAAAGTTAGGGGAGACCCCTTGGAACATCGTCACCAGGGCCGACCTTGTTCGTGCCAAAGATATTGATTCGGGTAAAAATCTTCCCCGCATCTCTCCACCGAGAGTCACTTTAGGTTTTGAATGGGCCAAGGATCGTGTGCTGGCAGATGTTGAAGCTCAGTATAATTTTGAACAAACTAAGACAGCACCCAACGAACTTCGTACAGATAGCTTTACGCTCTTAAATGCCGGCTTTACGTACGATCTTATTAAAAGTGCGGGCAAATACAGCTTTTTTGGAAGAGTTAAGAACATACTGAATCAAGAGGCGAGACTTCACACCTCAACCCTTAAAGACATTGCTCCCATGGCGGCCCGCCACGCGGTAGCAGGAGTTCAGTACTCTTTCTAGAGACCCTTACGGTACTGGCCTTCGTGCTCGTAGAGCTGTTTTTGTTTTTCGACATCGTGGCGCATTCTCTCTTGCTCAGTCTCTTTTTTAGGGACGGAAGGCTTGGGTTCCATCCTTTGTTGCTCTACCTTTGGTGATTGGGGTTTGGCTTTTTGACCCAGCCTTACCCAATCATCCCCGTTGGCATAAGCTGACTGACTGATTGCGGTTACCAAAACTAGACATAACATTCGCAACATAAAAACCTCCTGCAGCTAACAGGATTATGAATTGCAACATGTGTGCCTTCGCGAATAACCGATTCAGATGGGGACAAAAAAAAAGCCACCCGAAGGTGGCTTTTGAGATGGTTAAATTATTCGCAGTTCAAATCTTCAGCAGTATAGGTCGCGACTTCCAGAGATTTTGCTTCCACCGCTTTTTTAAGAGCATCAAGGTTGTCTTGAGCAAGCTTGATCGCTTCGGCCGACTCTTTGGCCGCAATGATAGAAGATAATTCTGGATTACAGATCTTCTTCTTAATTGCACCTAGAACAAAAGTCTTGATTCCAGCAACATCATCACTATCCGGGCGCTCACCTTTACCAAAAAAGTTGGTCCAAGTAGAAGCTGTTTTTTCTGCACTTGAAGCATAAGCAGTAAGACCAATGACAGCTTCATCCACTTGACCTGTCACTTCTTCAGTAGACCAAACCGGAGCACTGGCAGATTTTGTATCAAGAATCATATCGATGGCGCGGTCAAGACGAGCTTCCCAAAAAGTGAATGGGTCACTAGTGGCATCCGACTTCGTACATTCAGGAGACTTCGTGGCAAATGATGCTTTATCAGAACCCTGGTCTTCATCTGTACAGAACCAGTCCAGGTGTTTAGGTGCTATACCTCTGTAGCCGTAAGAGATTGCCATTTTGTCATACAGACCAATAGCACTCAAGTGACGGTAAGGGCGACCAAGGTATTCCATGATTGAACGAGAAACTGATCCTTTCTCACCAGTTTCATAGGCACCAAGGTTTCCTTTAAAGTTGTGACGTAGTCCAAGGTTGTGACCCAACTCGTGCTCAAGCATTTCTGTGAAATACCCAGTCATGTACTTTTCGAAAGTCACTCCCGTAGGCACAACTTCGAAATGATTTTTAATCATTGGGTCTTCCAGCTCTACTTTCTGAGCATGGACATTCATATCCAGATTACCTAATTTGATCGAAAATTTAATTTTGCTTCTTTTATTCACTTCTGCAGAAGCTTCTTTATTAAAATTAGCAAGAACTGCATTGGCCTCACGAGTGCGACCTTGGGCCATCAAATTCTGGGCCGTGCGAGAAAGCTCAAACCATTTAGAGTAGAGTCCAATAATTGTTGGACCTTGTACCAAAACGTTGGCCGATAGTGTTTCACCAGTGTACTGGTTAGCAATTGACGGGCCCAGGCCTCCGTAAGAAGCTTTGTTATTTAAATCCCATTCCATTACGTTGTAGCGAATGTCCCCGGCCACGATCAGTTCAGCTCTTTCATCAGAGGCATCAATGAACTCGTAGCTTAAAAGATCACGACCAATGATTTTTGTGAACTCTACGTTCCAGTTGTCAAAAGCTTTGGCAAAGACTGGTTTGTATTGTTCAGGCACATTCTTGATGTAGTACTTAACAGATTTTCCAAAATCCGTGGTTGAAAAACGAGTAATTTTTGAGTTTTTAGTACGCTCTGTCTTGAAAAAACCAACTCCCTCAGTAGCAGGACGTGAAGTGAACGCTGGATTGAAAGCAGAGTTAAGTTTTAAGTACCAACGAACAGTGAACTCTGTTTTTGGAGCGTTGGCGATATCAGTTGTCCCGACTGGAACCATGGTTGAAACGATATCAAACACCAGTGTTGAGACAGAATAATCCATAGCGGTTGTGGTAGAAGCAACTGAGATAAGTTTTGTGTAATCCCCGTTTTCATCCAGCATTTTGATCAAATCCAGACCACGGCCAATAGAAGACAAATCAAGGTAGATCGTCTCCATATTTGAACTTACTTCAGTGATTGGTATGTAGATAAGCGGCTGCTGTTCACTTTCTTCATCACAGCTTGAAGCACAGCCAACGAGGGCCAGGTAAAAGTCATTTCCATCTCTCACGATAACAGTTTTAACGTTGAGTGGGCTCAAATCAGTCAATTTAAGAGAGCCGAGAGTTTCATTGGTTTTATCAGTGACTTTGGTAATGACACCGCCAAAGATATTTTGTTCACCCACCAGACCAACTGGAAAACCAAGAACGAGTGATTCCTCAGTTGCTTTGGCTGAATTGACCCTGTTTTGACCTAAACTCTTGGCCTTTTCTGAGGAATGAGGGAGGCTTCTGAGCATCAATTTTCCTGTCGCTGAACTTGCGTCAAGGATGTTGCCTTCGAGCATTTTAAGTCTGAGGGCTTTTTGAGAAAGAACTTGAAGTTTTACGTTTTCGTCACCAATCTGTTCGTTAACAGTGGATGATTTGTTGGTCACGAGATTGCTTTTCTTCTTGGAAGAACTTGCTTCCTTCTTAGACAGAAGAGGGATTGATCCTACTTCCATACATGCAGTTGAAAGTAAGCTTAAAGTAAGTACGGATAGTACTGATGATTTAATTTTCTTCACACATTCTCCTGTAGGTTGATCCGGCGATAATATCTTCATCTGGTCTTTAGAAGTAAAGGACTTATAAAACTTACACAGAAAAAGTTTGATAATGTTAGTGGGTGGAAATCATGATCCCTTTTTCGGTGCTAATCTGGCACCGGCCCCTGTGGCGCTCTTGGCCGTTCCAACTTGCAAATAATCATTATAATTGGCCTATGATTAAATTATTCTTCCTGCTCGTCCTTCTTCCCGTTACCGGGTTCGGTTACACATCTGAGTGGTACCAATACCCTGAGGACCGTGATTACACCCAGGCCGACCGGGGCATGAGGGCCTATAGGGCGCTCTCCCTCTATAAGTCTGGCACCTTCACCCTGACTTTTGATGATGGTCCACATCCCACAAGAACCCCTAAGATGCTTGATGTTTTAAAAAAGCATGACGTAAAGGCAATATTTTTTGTTTTAACCTCACAGATTAATGAGGAGACCTTTCCCCTGATTAAACGGATGCTCGATGAAGGCCACCTGGTTGGCTCCCACGGTTTCACCCATGACAGGGCCCGGGACCAGAGTCGTGAGTTATGGAAATTAAAAGTGAAACAATCATTTTTGGATCTGGCCAAGTGGTACAAGCTGGCAGGCCATGAGTTTACCAAACACTACTATCGGTTTCCCTACGGCGACTACGGCACCAGAACTGACTACCACCACATCAACGCCCTCAAGGAAGTCTCTCAAGACCTTATGGGCGACAACTGCATCCATATGGCGTTTTGGGATGTAGATACTGCCGATTGGGTTCCCGGGATGACCGGAGCAGAGATAGCCAGCAACATTATTGCCCACAATGAGGGCGGGACTTACATTGATTTTAAAAAAGTCGGCAACACTTACGTTAAAAATCCCATCCAACTAACCAACCCGCCGTCCGGTGGTGTGGTTCTTCAGCATGACGTTCATGAGGCTTCTATCCTGGGTACTGATTTGTTTATTCAGTATGCAAAGGAGCGCGGACTGCTTTTGCCGCGAATTGATGAAGTGGAAGAATTTAGAATTACCAAAAATTGTCGGTTATAAGAGGCTTTGGCCTGTCGCACTTGTTTTGTCCTCGCGCGTACTTTTACAATCACGCACAGGACAACCAAGGGTGGTTTTATGCTACGACTTCTTGCCTTGATTTTGCTTACCATCAGTTGCTCCAGCCAGGAGCGCACCAAGTATCAGGCCTACGTCAAATCTAAGGGCGGTGGCTACAAAGACAAATCCATTGATAAAAATCTCAAGGTTGTTACTTTTAATGGGAATTCCTATACCAAGAAAAAGTTGGCGACTAAGTTTGGAAAGTTTCGGGCCCTTGAGATTTGTACTCAAGAGAATTACAAACTGGCCTACGTCCTTGGTCTATTTGATAGAACCCAGACTAAAATTATTACCAGGACCAGCAGTAGTGGTTATCCTTCTTATTATTACGGGATGTCTCCCTTTTATAACCGTTATAGTGGTGTTGGTTATGGTTTTGCCTATACTTCCGTCAATAGTAACACCTGGGATGAATCCATTCAGTATCCCTTCATTGAAGTCCTCTTCAATTGCCTTAACGAAGCCTATGCGCCCCAGATCGAACTGCGGGAAATACCGGCCGAAGATATGAAGCATCTGGTGAAAGACTTGAGGGGAGGTCTTCAGGTGGAAAAGATACTTGAAAAGTCGCCTAATATGAAAAAGATAAAAACCGGCGATGTGATTCTTCGCGCTAATGGGGAACGTGTTCAGGAAGTATTTCAGCTTCTGGCACTATTTAACCAAGATAAAGGTCATGACCTTGAAGTTGATCTTTTGCGTGATGGTGTTTTAGTTACTGGTCTCATTCTCAAGGGCGCTAATGTCACTGATGATGTGCTTAAAGACCAGCAAGACCTGGTGAAGTCAGTGTGTAGAAAAAAAGAACTTAAAAAACATCCCCTCTGTAAGTAATCACTAGATAGATTTATAGAAGGCCAGGTATCTTTTCATTACGTGACGAGGGTAATCTTTAGGCCAAACATTTTTACCCAGAGCATTCTTCACTGATTTTGGTCCCATGTTGTAAGCTGCCACATAGAGCTGACCATGGTTATCAAACTTAGCTCTTAACCATGCCAGGTAAGCTGTCCCAAGTTTAATATTTGCGATAGGGTCACGCAGAGTTTTATCACCTTTCCATTTAAACTTAATTTTATCCGCCATCCATTTTCCAGTTGCTGGACGAATTTGCATCATCCCGATTTCACCAACAGGTCCAATCGCCAGCGGGTTGAAGCTTGATTCACCAGAAATAATCGCCATGACAAAGTAGGGATCCATGCCGTGGTTTTTAGCTTCTTTAAAGATGGCATTTGTGATGGACTTGGCCTGAGATTTAAATTTTTTAGGAAGACGGGCCGCAACTGTTTTAAGAATGTTTGATTCAATTTTGTCATGAATTTCAAAGTTAGAAACGATACTTCTTTTGTATCTCTTACCCAGTAATTCGCGAGCGTGATCCACTCGTTTAATACTTGCCAGTGAACGCGCTACGTCCACTTTGGCAGAAGCCACTGAGTTTACAAGAAAAGTGAGAAGGATAAGTATGTATGTTTTCATACTAGTCTTATGAGCAAGGGCGGTGCCAATAACCGACTTTCTAAGCCGTTGGAATTGGAGATTGGAATGGTGGAATCTTAGGCAGTGGCCAATAATTAAGCATCAGAAAATGTAAAATCCACCACTTGGGTTATTCTGCTTTCTCTTCGCTAAGTTGTGAGATTTCGAGGTCAGGGCCCATGAGGTCAAGGGTGGTTTTCACCAGGTCGCTGAATTTGTCGTAGTCGGAGGGCTTCTCAGAGTCATCTGATTTGAGAGAGAAATCTTGTTTTTTTAACTCTTTATGCTCTTTTGTTTCCTGCGCCCAGACACTGCTCAGGCTCAGTCCAATAAGAATCAAGTAGATATAAAACTTCATCATTAACTTATATGAAAATAAAAGGGCCATTTCAACTGAAGATTGAAATGACCCGTAAATTCTACTGATGTGTCGCTCTCTCGTTATTCTGTAATTTCTTCTTCTTGGGCCTGTTTCAGTAGCTTCTTATCTCCAGCAGCTGCCGGACGTTGCTCTTCAGCTTGTGCCCAATTGAACTTAGTGCTCTCATCGGCATCTGCAGTATTATTTTGTGAAACGAACAGAAGTCCCTGCGTATAAACACTTCTGTTGCCGTTTAAAAAATCCACCGCCACTTTTCCGTATTCGGTACGGGCGTTTTTGTAATCTCTTTTACCGATGATGATTTCACTGGCGAGATTCAGGATCAGCATATTCATCGCCTCACCGTTACTTCGCGCTGTTATTTCACCGCGAGTGCGATCAAAGGTTAATGAGCCGTTAAATTTTGTGAGGTCCCCTGCTTTATCAGCGGGGATTCTATAATTTACGACATGCTCAACAACATCTTTGTGGAGAATGGGAAATTTATGAACAAGTTCTTCACGGTAGACGCTGATGCGCTTAAATGGGGCAACTCCAAGCCAGGTAATCACACGCGGTGAAGACTCGGTCGGTTCACCATACTTAATCATTAAATCTTTAGCGGCCTGGGCCGAAGTATCAGGCCATCCGGTGGTGTATTTATTCACAATATCCATTGAAATCGATGGCGTCGCCTCAGTCACCGCACCGGTTGAACTTACTTCCGTGTCGGTTTTTTTTGGTGCCATGGAACAACTCATTAAAAAAAGTGTTCCAAGTGTCATGCTTATTGCGAGTTTTTTTGTTCGCATATTTTGCTCCTTAGTTTACCAGTGCCGTAGGAGGCAATAGTTTGTTACCGATGTATGTGAAGCAATTTGTACGCCATGATTTTCCTACTGTTTTGAGTCACAATGCCTCACTCCCGAGGAGGGAAGTCATGCTTATATGTGCCTTGAAATTTTGGCAAAGCGGGTTTTGTGACTGTGATATATTATTGGCAGACTATAATTCCAACTATTTCGTGGCCTTCGTTTTGGTTGAGAAGTTTTCTGGAAGTGATATGCTACTGAGCTATGAAATATAAACCACTCATCTTTTCGATTATCTCAATTCTTTGCATGATTGAGCCTCTTATTAAAATTCTCTATTTTAAGGTGATCACTCATTTTGACTTTATGGTCATCATGACAAATTTGATTACCAGAGATTCTTTTAAGGACGTCTTTGATTTTTGGCTGGTTTATCCACTGGCAGGATTATTATTATTTAAACTCAGGAAATGGACTTATTTCGCTTTCATGTTTCTTTTGATCTACATCGTTCACAGTATCATGACTTATGAGAAATACACCTGGCCCTATAATAGTGATTCACCGTTCATGTACCACTATGTTGTGGTGATTATGACTATGATGGTCTTTATGATGTTTCTTCTGCCTGGTGTGTGGGAGCCATTTTTTGACCGCAGAGTCAGATGGTGGGAGCCAAAAGTTCGATATGCAGTGGGCATTAACTGTTCGTTAAAAAATGACACGGTCATTTTTCCCAGCGAGATCATCAATATTTCTCTGACTGGTGCCTTCTTAAAAGATTCATCTTATTTTAAAGTAGGAGATAAACTGGATCTGGAATTTAACTTTCTGGGGAAAGACATTTTGTTGCCTGTAATGGTGATCCATAAGCACTCCATTCATGGTCGCCATGGCTATGGTGTTCAGTTTAATTTTAAATCTTTTAAGCAAAACGTTATGGTGGCCAAGATCATCAACATTCTTAAACAATCAGGGAAGGTTGCCGGGTGAATTGATAACCTTCTGGATGATCCCACAAACGATGGGCAACGATTGGTGAGCATCGCCCCTGCCGACTGATCTCACGGTTGATGGTAATCCAGAGGCTTCGTCGACCCCATGAACAACTACCACCCTCCCTTCTATTTCTAAGGGCTCCATCGGATTCAGTTTTACGTATCCTTCATGATCCACTGTGTTTCTGAGATCCTTCATAAAACTGCTAAACTTTGTCACTCGGGCATATATGTAGTTGCCATAGATGTCACCTTTGGGAAATTCTCCATCATGGCTGGATTGTGTTGTGAGATCACCATCCAGGGGAATAAAAATTTTCCCATAAACGATCTCGCCTTCGTAGGCGTCTATGATGCCATCCTGGTTTAAATCATTATCCATTGTTGGGCACCTGCGGCCCACACGCACACTCTGCGCATGAATGAGATCTGGACCTGCGTTAGTGATTCTTACGTCACCCACCAGTTCATCAATTTCCTTTTCACGTGAAAAAGTAAAGGCCCCAGTGATCTTACTGGTAATTTGAGGGTTAAGAGTTTGGAAAACTGCCAAATATTGCCCATCAATCGAATCATCGATATCAATTTCCCGCTCAACCACTGGTTCTTTAGTATTTTCAGGTGTGCTTGCTGGTCCCTTGGCCCCGCAACTTGTAATGACAAATAGAATCAGAATACAGACGGCGATATTAAGTTTCATATTGCTCCTCATATAACTTCATCAAAAGCTTCCAGGTAGGCCTGCTTGACTTCGGTGTCATACCAATTGGCCTTCACAGTGCCCCACGTTTCCTTAGTTTCCATATCAATTGGCTGGTAATAGAACATACTTGTTCGCATGGTGTAACAACTCCCTGATTCGGGGTAGTTTGCATAATCGGAATATGTTTTTACCATGGGGCAATTCGCATCATCTTTCATGAAAATATCAGTCCATCTCTTGATATCGAGCGGACCTCTGGCGTATTTTGCATCCATGATTTTTTCTTTGATGATTCCGTCATCCATCACGCTGACAGAGGGGGAGACGTGAAACCACCACTCAAACTTAAATTTTCGAATATATCTTCGGGTAAAAAAGATCCATGTTTTATTTGAGTTTATTGATCCATTGACGAACCATTCATAGCTCCAGATATGAGCACGATTAAAGCATTGTGATTCTTTATCGACGTATCTTGATTCTTTAAAATATTTATCGGCCAATTGCATATTTTCTATGACAGTTGGAGTGTAACTTTCCTCCTGGATTTCATTTTTTTGACTGATTCTCTGTGGTTTATGGCGGGCATTGGATTTGCTATAACTTTCTATTTTGTTTTTTTCACTGAGAACAAAATTAATCCATTCTTGTGATTTGTGGAGGGAGGTCATATCGTCATGAATTTTTTTTTCTTTTTCATCCACTGTCGCCACATGGCCTGAGCTTAAGAAAACTAAAACATCTTCACCAGGTGCTCCGTGATCAATCTCATAGATCTGAGCTCTGACTTGAAATGAGGCATAGACTGAATAATTAAAAAAGACAGTTAACAGAGTGAGTGGCCACATACAATCTCCTATGTCTTACGAAATCATCCGGTGGCCATTTTGATCGAAGTTGAACATTCTTGTCATCTTAAGCTTAAGCTAAGAATTTTTGGCAGGGGCATTGCACCTATTGCCTGTGTCATGGGTTTTTCAGGAGGATAATTATGCGCAGAAACAATCGTAAACAAGAACGTGAGCATCATAAATTTCATGATAATGGTTTTCGTCAAGGTCACAGCGGCAGGGAGAGATTTCCAGGTGGAGAGTGGGGGGCCAGTAGTGAGTTTGGTCGTAATACCGAATACCGGGAATCTGACTCTTATGAACGAGGTGCTGATTTTGATCGTGATGAAAGGGATGATGAATCATTCAACCCGGAGTATGCGCGTTCAAGATTCGCCGAGCCTTACACCAGTAGACCGGCCCCACGTTCAAGATTCGCAGAGCCCTATACCGGCGGCCAATTCGCTCGAAGTCAGTATGGGATGGGCGCAAATTATTACGCCGACCGCTTTGACCACTCGAGCCGTGGGTATGGATTTAGTGGGCCTGTTAATTCGGGCTTTGCTGGTATCGGACCCAAGGGATATAAAAAATCTGATGAGAGACTTCATGAAGAAGCATGTGAAGCTTTGTACCGAAACCCCTGGGTTGATGCGAGTGAGGTTGATGTAAAAGTGAAAGATGGTGTGATCACAGTCAGCGGAACCGTGCGTACCCGGGAAGAGAAACGGGAGGCGGAGAGCTGCATGGAAAATATTTCTGGAGTGGTGGACATCCGAAATGAGCTGCGACTCTTAGAAATATCTCAAGCCACACGGCCTCATCCGGAGCACTAGTTATGTACAGAAGAAACAAAGAAAAAATAAGCTACCCAAGTGATGATCGCTCCCGCTATTCGGGACCTGAATATCTCGACCGAGTCTCCCTGAGTTATGCCAGAGGCAAGGGACCCAAAGGCTACCATCGACCCGATGGCCGCATCTATGAGGACGTGTGTGAAGCTCTCCTCAATGATCGCTATATTGACGCCAGTGACATCGATGTTGAAGTGCATGAGGGGATTGTGATCCTGAGAGGGGCGGTTGAAAGCCGCAGAATGAAAAGGGAAGCTGAACTTTGTATCGACGACATCTTCGGAGTGGTAGATGTCTTTAACTTGCTCAATATTTATCAATTCAGAGAGGCAGGTGGCGTGGGACTGGTTAAAAATCAGGCACGTTTTGAGCAATAATTGTCCATACTTTTGACAGTCCAATATATTCCTAAGTACCTGAGCGCATTTGTCGATAAGCCTTCATCTCTTAAAGGAGTATTGATGAAGCCCTATCACTTTTACCTCGCGTTTAATCCACTATTTAACGAGGACCAAACCTGGAAAACTCAGGCCCATCAATTTCATCAATGCCTGAAAGATAAAAAAATAAAAGATCCAAAAGCACACATGTATTGGGGGAAAATTCAAATCTCCGAATATTCTGAAGCCTTAAATATTGCGAATTTTCAAAATGTTGTAAGTGAAAATATTGAAGTTCAAATGGATAGTCACCTCTACATTACCGACTACCAACACATGTGGGTAGGAAAAGTCGTGGAAGTCTTAAAAGAAATCCCTGACCCAGAAAACAGTCTCGACTTCTACAAAGGTAAAAACGTCGAGGTGTGGTTTAAAATCGTAGACTTCGATTTGCTTTCAAATAATTCGGCAGAGACAACGTCGCTGTTGAACCAGATGCACGTTGATAATGAATATTACAACTACAAGATTAAAGAAATGACCCCGTTTACCAGCGGAATTCGTTTCCCTATGATTCTGCAGGATAAATCCCAGTCAAGATTCTTTAATGGGGAAGGTTACCGGGTCCTCAACGACAACCCTCTCCTCACAACACCTGGCGAAGCCATCAAGTTGGATAGCCTTAGTCATTCGTTTGTTATCCCTGAGGAAACATTCCGTCGAATCCCTGAGAACGTTCGCTCTCAGATTATTCATGCGGAAATTCTTCTGCTGGAAGCTCAGGCCGGGGGAAGAAAAGATCGCTTTAAATTGGAACAGGCGATTTTGACATATTTGAAATGCCTGGAAATACTTTTGAACGAAACTTTTGTCGCCCATTTGAAGCGCGAAGAGGGATTTAGAGTTTGGGTTACCAAAGACAGCTCTTCGCCGAAGTTTATGAGGACCGTCGTCGATAAAGACAAAAGTACTTTAATTCGCCTAAAGGATTCTACTGATGTTTTTAATCTTTCTCAGATTAAGATGTTACTAGATACCCCTTCTTTTTTTGCTCACACCTCCCTTGATTATGTATTCCGCGGTAAAAAAAGCTTTTGGGAGTATTGCCGACTTGAATTAAGGTCTACCTTGAAAAATGAGTCACTGATTGAGCTGCGAAACTTGCTTAACACTCCAGGTGACGTAAAATCCCACGAGCGAGAGCTTCTCTTAGTCAGAAATATTCTTCTGGGAGTGGGTGGAAAAGGTGTCTTTAATAATATTGTAGAATCGTGGTATGAATTCGCTCCTCCAAAAGTTAAGGCCGCCTAATTCAGAGCAAATGACTGATCATCTTTTGGATGTGAATAATGGAAAGGGCATAACCCTTGGAAGTTGATTTTGTACGCACGGAGATCTCATCACCGGGTTTTCTGATATGATTGTTTGAAGAAGCGAAAATGATTCCCACCACATTTTGATTTTCATCCAAAACAGGTGAGCCCGAGTTTCCGGAAATCACCGGGCAATCCGCTAATTCCATGACTCCATATCTATTGATGATGTTCTCAATCTTGCATTCAAGCTTCGTTATCCTGGCGTTATAGCCTCCCAGCTGGTCAACCACCACGGGAAAAACGTTTGCGCCTACGGCGGACTCGGTCTGATTAAGCCCCAGCGGTTTAACCGGGATAGTTTGATCCAGTTTAATCAGTGCAAAGTCATTATCTCCCTTCCTGTAATGCGCTCTTCCGTGTTGGTGATCATCGCGCCAGATAATTTCAGAGCATCTGGCGGTTAAGGAAGATCCATTAATGGGAAATGAAAAGTATAGGCCTGAGCAGATCTGGGCCAGGCTCGCCTTAAGTCGGTATACGCAGTGAGAGTTAGTCATGACAACGTCCGGAGCAACTAAGAAGGCTGAGCAAGTGGAGCTCTTATTAACGTCATCAAAATTAATGGCAAACATTCGGGCGATGCCCTCGGGACAAAAGTCTTGGTCACTGCAGGTTATAGTTTGGTTTGCAGTGATTAGGGCCATCTGTTCAGGAGTAATGCGGTCCTTTTTCACTGAAATGAATTTGGATTGCGGTTTTCCACAAGCAGCGAGGAGCACAGTTAAACTGATGAGAATAAGGGAGCGGATTTGCATGGAGGGGTTATATATCGGCGGGAGCTTGAGATGGGATTTTATGTAAATTATTTAGGGTGGGTTAGTCGCCCAGTGAGAGACTTTCAACTACTTGATTCAATTAAGGAATTGCACTAACAATTTTTTCCTCAATTTACCAAACAAAAACTTTATCATCTGTAAAACGAAGAAATTTGAGCTGTTATATTGTTCGAAAACATTAATTAAGTATTAGGAGAACATTATGTTTAAGTTGATAGTCCCAGCAACAATCCTGCTTGCTTCCATTTCATCTTATGCCCAGGTTAGCTGCTCAATACCAAACGAAAATGCCAGGTCTGCTTTTGCCATCATCGAACAAGGTAAGACAAATCTTTGCGCATATCTTGATCAGTATGTTGTTTCAAAAACAGCTTATAACGAAAAATGTGAGAGCATGTATCTTTCTGCGATTCGTTCTCAAAACTCATCGGCCATCAAGTGTCTTGAATCGATCAATTTTGCGCCCAAAACGGCCATTGAAGCGAATAAAAAAGACGCAAAATTGAATCTGACGCCTTATGAGTACAGTTTGTATTTTGGAACTCCAGAGATCATCGCATCGCTTAAAAAGATTGGCGGTGATTTAGGTGGCAAAGAAATCATGCTGGCAGCTAAAAACAAGAATCCCAAAGTGATCGCTCAGCTCATTCGAAACGGGGCAGATGTTAACATGACCGACGAAAATGGAGTGACTCCAACGATGGTTGCTGCTGAACATGGATCCGTTGAAGTTGTCGATTTATTAATTAAAAGTGGGGCTGATATAAACGTACACGACAACGATGGCAAAAATGTTCTTTTTTATAGCGTAAAGAACAATATAGAAGTTGTAAGGTTCATGCTCAAAATGGGTTTTGACGTTAATTCTACTTCACATAATGAAAAAGGATACCCAACAATCTTAATGGAAGCGATTGAAGCAGGTAAAATTGAAATCGTTGAAGGCCTTATCCGAGCAGGAGCAGACATTCATATCAAAGCCGGGAAAGGTTCAATGGCCCTTCATTGGGCAATTAATAAACAAGATATAAAGATTGTAGAGCTTTTGATCAGATCAGGTGCCGATGTTCACGCAAAGACCGATGATATGGTAACAAGTCTAATGAGGGCATCGGGCAACAACAGTGTCGATATCGTTAAAACCCTTCTCCGTGCGGGGGCAAAAGTAAATGAACAAGATGAGAGTGGATTAACTGCTCTTGATTCAGCCTCGATGAAGACATCGCATCAGGCTTCATATGAAATTATGAAGGCGCTTATTGAAAATGGGGCAGATGTTAATCTGACCAGTAAATACGGCACGAATTCAATGTTCTTACTTGCCCATGGGATTTCTCTATCAAAAAATCATTCTTTGAGTGCTTCCAGGGTAAAACTTCTAATCAATGCAGGTGTGAACAAAAGTCAAAAAACGACAAAAGAGAATGGAAGAATAAAAGCAGGCTCTACAGCATATGATTACGCAAAAATATTAGAATTAAGCTCCGACCTTCTGGAATTATTCAAACCGTAAATAAGTCATATTATTGGTGCTGGTCAATGGATATTGAAGTTGCAGATGAGATAGGTTTCCCTGCTGTATTTATAATGGTGTACGGTTTTATTGTTGGCGCAGTAATTACGATGGCTGGTTGCACGGCTGGACCACTTGCCCCCCGGAGTGGCTGGTTTCGCAATTGCACCAATTGATGGAGTCGTCAGTTAAATCATCAAAGAAGGTGTTCGAATCGTTGGTCAGTCAGATTATTAAACTCTAGTCTTCAACTCAAGTGCTGGTCATTAAGACCAGCACTTAGTGAACTCAAACGCGAAGCTTTCTATGCATTTCGTAATTAATTCTAGATTGAATAACAAATAAAAAAGGCTACCTTAGGGTAGCCTGATTCAATGGTTTAAAATTTAGGAAGAAACAAAAACTAACCCGGACTGAAATCCTGAAGCTCAACCATAATCATACGACACCAGGCTAATTTGGCGAATTCTGATTTCATCTTACGTACCTCCTAATCAAAACACCGTTTGTGGAATGAATTGATTATGTGGCCAAAATGAAAAAATCCAAAGCTTCACCAAATAACTTGATCTTAGAGAAGGGTGAATAAAATGAAATCTATTGAAAAATGGCGTTTTCGCCCCAAATGAGAGGCAGAATGGCCTAAAGTGAGTCGATAATCATGTCCGCGGTGGCCAGATTACAGGCCATGGGAATGTTGTAAACGGCAGAAATTCGCAAAAGCGCCTTAACGTCGACGTCATGGGGATGTGGTGCGAGTGGATCCCAGAAAAAGATAACCGCGTCTATGCGTCCTTCAGCTATTCCAGCCCCTATCTGCTGATCACCACCGAGGGGGCCGCTTTTTAATTTGATAATAGAGAGTCCAACTTCATCTTCGAGTTTTTTTCCAGTAGTTCCGGTGGCGTAAAGTTGAAATGTTGAGAGTTTCCGGACATGCTTTTGCGCCCAGACGGCCATTGAAGCTTTAAGATTGTCGTGGGCAATGAGGGCAATGTTTTTTTTCAATTTATATGCCCATGAAAGACGAGAAGAATTGCACATGCAAAGAGAGCACGGCAATGAGAATAAACAGGACTCTTAAAAACCAATCTTGATTGGAGAATTTTTCTAGTACTTTTTCCATGGAGCATTCATATAAAAAATAAAATTCAATATCAATACCTCATTGCTAAACAGAGTGGAGATTTACCTAAGACAATGAAAGATCAAGGGATTAGCAGCTGTAAGAATTATAGGATTATAACATTCCCCTCCCGTCACCACACTTTTGGACTATATTACGAAAATGAAAAAAACACTTATCCTTCTCCTTGCTATGGTTGTTTCCTTTAATTGTCTGGCCGACTGCCGGCCACAAATTGAGAGTGTGCTCCTCAAGAAGATCACGTCACAAAAGAAACTGGCCAAGGCAGGTAAAATTGCAACAGGTGCTGCTTTTGTCACCGTGGGAGGATTTTATGGAACCATGGGTGTTATTCTTCTTGGACCATTATGGGCAGGGGCCGTAGTTGGTTCAACCTTTGGCGCGGTCGCTGCTCTTCCAGTGGGCGCCACGTTTATCATTATTAATAAGGCGAAAAAAGATAGAATTAAAAATCTAGGCCGCACACTTTCTATTATTGGTGGCGGTGAGGAACTGGATCGTCTTTATAATAAACTTCTGGTCTCGCACCCGGAACTTACTGAGAGTGAATTAATCGCAGAAATTGATGATTTAAATAACTCACAGGCACTTTGTGATGGAACCGTCTCTGGTAAGAAAAGAGGCATCGCTCTACCTAAAGAGATCTATCGATTCCTTGACGCCAGACTGGCGCTCACGAATTCGAGAATTTCATTCGCCGAGCCTTCAAATACAATCTGACTCTGTTGGCGCTTGAGATCCCTTTCGTAGAAAGGATCGTAGTAGTAGCGAAGAAGAGCACTGATCCAGTCTGCATGTGCATCGATGGTGATTGGTTGTTCAAAAGCGAACTTAAGCTTTTCGCTGACTTCTTTGAATCTCACTCCGCCTAATCTTCTGGATATTCTCTCCAGGGACTGATTCAGGTGATCAAAGTTTGAGGGAGCGACGTATTCTTCAAAAATGTTTTTGATTCGGGTCTCTTCATCACTTTTGAGCACAATCAGCGGGGCCTCACGCATGTGCTGAAAAAAACGTTTGGGAATAGTGAGTTTGCCAATGACCGCACTTTCATCTTCTACTACTGAAAACCCATCAGATTTCATGAGCTCTAAGGCCAGCTCATTTTCAAAACGGACTTGAGAAGGCTGGATTCCATTATCTCCAAAGGCCGATCCACGGTGAGAGGCGAGGTTTTCCAGATCAATGGAGTTCTTCATCAATTTCAGGACTGTGGTTTTTCCAGAACCCGTACAGCCGCCTAAACGAAATAGGGTTGGTAGTGGAGCTTCTTCAATTTGTGAAAGTAAAAAACGGCGTATTCTTTTGTAGCCGCCTTCAATCGGTTGGCGGAGGATCCCAGCTTCTCTGATCCACTGACAGGCAGTCTGAGAGCGAAGCCCCCCACGAAAACAAAAAATCTGGGCCGTTGGATTGGCCGCAAGATATTCAGTCCAGGCCTTGACTCGCTCTTGTTTGACTTCACCCTGAACAAGTTCGTGGCCGAGCTTGATGGCAGCTGCTTGCCCATGTTCTTTATAACAAGTTCCAACGAGTGCTCTCTCGCGGTCGTTCATGATGGGCAGATTGATGGAATGCGGGATTGATCCTTCCAGGAATTCAACAGAGGCGCGTACATCAATAAGTGGTGTGGAATCCAGTAATAATTTTTTTAAAGTTGGATCATTCCACGTAGACATAGAACTCACTTCGTTTTTCAACCACACCAACAATACTGGTCTTAGGAAAAGCGACCTCGAGTTTTTTGACAATGCCAGCGGCCGATTCTGGCGAGACACTCAAAAGAAGACCACCACTTGTTTGTGGGTCAAAATAAATTTGAGTTTCAACTTCCTCAATATTTTTAAACTGAAGAAATTTTTGAGTGTAATCGTTGTTGCTTCTATGGGCCTTAGTGAGATTGGCTGCGAGAAGCGAAGCTTTGGTCAGATCAAAGAGTGGGATCTTTTTGTGATTAAATTTTAGTGATACGCCTGAAGCCTTGGCGACCTGGTAGCTGTGGCCGGCTAGGCCGAAACCTGTCACGTCAGTGGCTCCGTGAATATGCTGAAGTTCTTCTGCCGATAAAAAATCGATGGCATTATTTAAGCGTTTCATAGAAGTCAGTGCTTCATGGGCTTCAGTTGCCGTGTAGAATTCTTTTTTGATCCCGGCGCAGATTGTTCCAGTTCCGATAGGCTTAGTTAAAATGAGAACATCACCAGCTCGGGCCCCTTCGTTTGACCAGACTTTACCATTGGATACCAGCCCCGTTACGGAGAGTCCAAATTTCAAGGTATCATCATCAATGGAGTGTCCTCCCACAAGCGAAGCCTTGGCCTCGGCGATGACATCACAAGCACCTTGCAAAACTTCCTGGATCACTTGGTACTCCATGGTCGCCATCGGTGCCGCGAGGATCGCCATACAAGTTTTGGGTCTTCCTCCCATGGCATAGACGTCGCTCAGGGCATTGGCGGCGGCGACTGCGCCAAAATCGTAAGGGGAGTCAACGATAGGAGTGAAGAAGTCCAGAGTTTGAACAATCGAGATATTTTCATCAATTTGAAAAATGGCAGCATCATCAAAACTGTCGCCGTCAATGACAACACCTTGAATCTTGGGAGGAAACTTTACTCCAGCAAGGATTTCTTTCAAAACCATGGCCGGGACTTTGGCGGCACAGCCGCCCTTTTTCACAGTTTGCGTAAGTTTTATCATTTACCATTTATACTCGAAGGTTTAGGTTTCTGTATGGCCAAAAAACTACCTTCCGGACTCAAATTGATGGGGATTGCTCCGAATATTCTGCTTAAGAATGTTGAGAACACAGCTCCGTACTTGTTTCAGGGGGAAATTGAGACTTCTGGGCCAAATAGGGCGTATCTTGCCAAACTGGTCTTCTATAAGAAGAACCTTAAGGCATTGGCCCATATTGATCTGACGGAGTATTTCCACTTATGCCTGGCCGCTCACTGGACTACTGCCGGAACCTTTGTTCCCACGGATGTGGATAATCAAATTCGTGAAGGCCTGTGGCGCCATGAAACGGTTGGTGCCCATATCCAGAAGATGGCAAAACTTACGATTGAATCCTGGCAGTGGGATTATGAACAGGTCACAAATAGAAAGTCTTACAACCCGGCCCGTGGTCAAGTTATGAGTACTCATGAAGGCACCTGGTTATCGGTTGCCATCGGTGCCTACAATGCTCTGATTAAAAATAAGTTCCCTAAGCTTGCTCAGGACATTGCGGATGTGATTCTGGCAGAAGTTGATAAGGAAGAAAAACTTCTGACGGAGCTTCGAGAAAAAAGAGACCACATTAACTTTTTGCGCTCAACCGCTCTCATGGCCCATAACTTTGGGGATCTGGACCGGGTGATTGATCAGTGGCAAATGAGTCCAGATGATGCTTTTTATAAACGAATTTATAAACTCGGCCACAACCTGAATGAGAACTATTCTAAGATCCTGGTTTATTCCGGACAAGTGAATAAGGCCTTTCTTGCCAATGAGAATCATCGCCACATGTCCATGCGCCAGCCTCGACCACTGAGAAAATCTCACAAGTTTTTGATCCCTGTTGGACCATTTATGGATGATTGGGGAATTATCCTAGGGGAGAGTAATCTGCTTTCTTCCGAGGAAAAAGTTGAAATCATTGCGGCTTTTTATGAAGGCTTCACCAGACAAGATCAGGCCCTGGGTTATATTCGTGCTTATCGGGGTTTGGTTAATTCGCTGCCTGAGGGGCTTGAAAGTCTTGAGCGAGTGCTGCCTTTTGATTTTTACCAGACGCTTAAAAAATCCAAATTCGCCACGCTGGCGGAACAGCCCCGAGAAGAATTCGAAACGATGTATAAAACCAAGCTTGAAGAGTTTGTGTGCCCAGTAACTCAACTAAAATTTTAGAACTTCCAGCTGAGGAGTGCCTGGGGCACACTTTCTTCTCGGTTTCGAATACCGTATTTATTTTTCCAGTATTGATATTCAATTCCTAAATAAACGGTATCAACTTTTCCAAAATAAAGACCTACGTCCCATCGCAGCTGCGGCTGAGTCAAAAGTTGTTCTGCACATGTTCCATGTTTGCCGATGTAATCCATAAAACCTTCAAAACTGAACTTGTGTTGGCCGAAGGTGAAGGGGAGTTTCCAAGAAGGAGTAATTTGCAAAGTGGTTGCACTTGTTCCACAAAGGCTGCCGCCTCCAAATCCGGTGTAAGTACTATTGTCGATGTAGGCGAGAAAATCGATGTAAAAAAAAACAAAGCCGGAAAGATTTAAATCGACTGTCGGCCCTAGTAGATAGATTTCTGGATTGGCACCAAATTCATTGTTTTTTACTCCGTAATTAACTCCACCGGTAAACCCGACATCTTTAATGAAGCCTGTTGAATAGGATAAACTCGAAGTGTGATAATACTCGCCATAGATATCAGCATAGCTTGGGCCAGCGCCCGAGACCTTGGCCGCATCAATAAAAAAGAAATTTCTTCCGTTGTGATAAGTACTTGCATAAGTGAGAGTGACCAACGTTTTTTGGCTGGGTTCTGTATCTGAGTACTCAAGATATTGATCGCCTTTGAGAAGGCTTAGTTCAGCGTCACTCCATGTCGTGCTTGTAGTTGAAAGTGAAGTTGCAATTCCAACAGCCCCAAGCATAAAAGATTGGAATCGTTTCATAGTCTTAATGATTACTTTTTGAGTTTAATAAGAACAAGGTACTGTGTACCTAACTGGCCACGTCATTCTTGTTTTTGGAATTTTTACTACTTACACAGTTCTTTATAAACCAAAAATGATTTCGCAAAATGGTCCGGAAAATAAATCAGGTATTTTCCATTCTTGTGCCCGGCTGGCACTTGCATCGTCTTTTTGGAGGACTTAACAGTCACCACGTCCTGAGTTGACTCAGTCAGAACTTTAAACTTGCTGGTAAAGTTCGCTTTTACTTCCTGAATGAGATTTTTTGAACAAGGCTTAACAGGCATATCAAAAGCAAGCCTCTTACTAGTTAGCGACAAGCCTTTGGCGTCTTCGTTGAAGTTATAGACGTGCCCACGGTGATTCACTTCATAGGTTTCTGCATAGGCCGACATCGTGAGCATCATCAAAATCAAAAATTTCATAGGCATCTCTTGTATTCATAACTTTCAGCATTTTTAAGCATCAACTCTTTACAAGACAACGGAATTTCCCGGCCCGAGGCTTTAAGTTGATTCAAAGAGCGCCACAGATCCTGTGGGTGATTGTCCGCGGACCCCATAATGTCTAGACTAAGATGACCTTCGGGAGAATATGGGGTCACCAACAGGGGACAGAACAGCATTTTAGAATTTTCATCGTTGACGGTGAAGCCAAACTCGTCCGCAAATTCTTCCTCAAGGTAGTGGTTTCCCGCATCTTTTCCAGTTGCTGCCTGGAACTTTTCATAACGGTTTTTAATGCAAGACTTGGTCTGGTCTACATAGGCCGCAGTTTTGGGGGAGAATTCTCCAGCAATATGAAGATGAGAGAAATGGTGGCCTAGCTCATGAGCGAAGATCATGGCACCATATTCTTTTTCTTTAAGTGAGAAAAGTGAGTACTTCACTTCAACTTCATCAAAGCCATCTTCGTAGAAGTCTTTATATTTTGGGTCGTTGTAATAATCCGAGATCAAAGCCATGGGGGCCCCTTGAGAGGCGCCAACATACGAATAAAGGTACTCGGGCCCTTGATAAGCAAGTTGGAGAATGGAGTCATTAGACCATGAAGCTTCCGTTTCTCCGGTCTCATAAACTGAACTTTCCATGATGGAATCATCGAGACTAACTACTGCTGAGGCCAGTTTTTCTTTATAGACACTAAAACTATGCTCGGACATAGTTTTTTCCTGATATTCAAGTAAAGCATCAATGACTTTGTCTTTGTGGCCATTGAAAGCGGAGATATCTTCTTCTGTTGGGGCATTGGCCTTCAGTGCGGATTGAACTTTCATTGAGGCGAGTGCCGTTTTTCTAAATTCAGCACTTGTTAGTGCCATCTTGATTTTCATAAGCTTTTTCTGAACGTCATCTTTTCTCATCATTTCATCAAACATGGTTTCGCATTCCGGAGCAAAACAAAGATTAGATTCGTAGCGACTTTCTTCATTTTTTTTAATTCTAATTTCTGACAATCCTTTAATAAAACGCATCCGGTTGGCATAATCCAGATTCGCGTACTTGCCCCAGTTTTTGTCCATGAACTCAATCAGTTTTTTTGAACTATCATCTTCTGGTTTAGTTGCCTTAAAGGCTTCATAATCTGCTTTCAGTACTTGCTCCTGCCCAGGAACTAAGGCAGCGACTTCTTTTTCATTGTAGTAACCCATGATTAAAGCATCAGAAATATTTTGCTGATAGCCCACTGCTTGGGCCAAAGCTATTTTTGTTTTAAGCGGATTTTTATCCAATTCCGGATCATCGCATGTGACTGTCAGTCTCTCGGCCAGTGGCTTTTCGGGAGAAATAGTTTGTGAACATTTAGACGTAAAGTAACTTGTGACCATTTTTTGCTTATCGGTCTTGGAAAATTCTTTGATCAAATCTTCCATAGGTTTGGTCGCCATGGCATTAATGGCCTTACTGATACTGCGGACCTGGTAATCAAAATAGGTCTCATTTTTTTTGAGTGTTTCATCAGTGACTTTGTTTGGATGTGAATTGATAAAACTTTCAAATTTATCATCTACCAGAATCATGGGATAGAGATTGGGGTTTAAGCCTTTACAGAGGGCCTCCACACATTGAGTTTTAAGATCATCATCTTCTAGCGCACAAGATTGTGCGTCAGGGGCGAGACGATTAGGGTGGAGAACGTAATCCAATAAACTTTTGGAATAGACGTGACTTGAAAGGAGCAGAAAACTACAAAGGATTGATTTTTTCATTCCTTAACAATCGGATTAATTGGGGCTCGATCTGAGGAGAAATTGACTGACTATTGTGGTCTGGGGGCATAAAAAAGACCCGGCCGAAGCCGGGTCCCAGATTAAATTAAAATTATTTCTCAGTAATACAAGAACAAGTCTTGTAGTCGATGCCGTTAGCGCATTTCATGGTCGTTGTATCACACTGATTGTTCCCATTGTTGCTGTTGCCATTATTGCCGCCATTACCATTGCCATGTGGATTTGGCTTACAACAACCAGTTCCTGGATTGATTCCGTAAGCGCACTTAATAAGCTTAGGATCACATTTTTCTCCGGCATAAGAAAGTGAAGGTAAAATAAGTAGCGAAGCGAGGACTAAGATTTTCATAGGATCTCCTTGTAAAAATCTAAGCATAATGGATTATTTGGAGGTGAGAACTAGGCAATTTGGAGCCCGGTACTTACCTGATAACAGACGTTTATCTGATCATTTTTGGAGGTGTTAACTTAAGTTAAAGTATGTTTCAGACTGGTCCGATCAGGTATTAAAAGGGCTAGTTATGAATTTCAAAGTTGCTTTATTTGGACTGTGCCTCGCTTCCTTAGCAACAGGCTGTAATGATTATTTTTCATACTCCAGCGCTGCTAATGAAACTGCTACACCGGCTCCAAATATTTGTGCAGAAACCGCTGATCCAGCGAGTAGTGGGTTTCAGAGCGGTGATGGTTCTGCTCTTTCGCCCTTTGGAATTTGTACAGCCGTTCAACTTGATAGCATTGGAGATAATTTTCTAGATAAGCACTTCGTAGTTCTCCAAGATATCGATATGAGTTCAATTCTAAATTTCAATGTCATTGGTTCAGGACCTGGTCCCTTCATGTCAGGAATTAATAACCGTTATACGGGAACATTTGATGGTGGGGATTTTGATATTTCTAATCTTACGCAAACATCCGTTATATACGATTATTACGGCATGATAGGATCGCTTGGGAGTGCTGGGAAAGTTTTGAATACGCATCTTTCGAATATAAATATTGATCATACTGCTGACATGGGAAATGTGGTAGGAGGACTGGTCGGTTATTCTGAGGGGGAAGTAAGAGACTCATCAACAAGTGGTATTGTATTAGGATACACCGCTGTGGGAGGCTTGATAGGTTCTGCTGAATTAACTGGGATTGTGAGCAACTCGCATTCCAGCGCTACAGTTACGGGTTATTCAAAAGTTGGTGGCCTCATCGGTTTTCTTTGGGACGTGAGTGTTGACAATTCTTACGCAACAGGAAGTGTGACTGGCGAAAGGTATGTGGGCGGCCTTATCGGTGAAGCTGATTCCTATACTGCTTCCGTCACTATCGACACTTGTTATTCGACTGGTTTAGTGACGGGAATTAGCGGTGGGTATTCTACCGGAGGATTAATCGGAGAAATTTACGCTGACACTTTTAACATCGTGATTTCGAACTCTTCAAGCATAGGTGATGTGACAGGTGATTCAAACGTGGGGGGCTTCATAGGTCGTGGTAGTGCCTCAGCTTCAAATGTTGTAGTTAATAATTCTTTTTCAACTGGTGATGTTTATGTTGAAGTCGCTAACGGGGGCGGAGCAATTGGATATTTGGAAGAAGCGATAGTGACGGATTTTTACTCATCTGGACTTCTCTCAAATGGTCTTGGCGCAACAGAACTTGGCGGACTGATTGGCAGCAGCGGGAGTAATACCTACTCCGATGTTTATTGGAATACAGCTACGCTTGATGCCGATGGAACATCTCTAGTCGATCCAGATCCTGTTGGAACAACAGGTCTAACTGCACTTCAAATGCAAAACTCTGCCAACTTCAACTTTGATTTTACCGGCGTCTGGAATATTAGTGGGGCATTGAATGGTGGCTTTCCGTACTTAAGGTAGATTTAGGTATCATTTAAATCCATTAAAGACCCAGCCCACGGCCAGGTCTTTAATTGATTTAAAATCTGAAAAATTAAAGATTACAGTTAAGAAAGAAAACAGTGCCTCTCTCAGCAAAACGAGCTTCTTTCTGCCCATCCAAAACTCTTAGAAGAACTGAATCAGTGATGGCCCCACCAAACTCAATAGCTTTAGAGCCTTGAGCAATAATAGTGGTAGAAGTCTTTTTCTTAAGGTCTGAGAGACCAGAAATAATTTTATATTCAACAACAGAATCATCTAATCCCGAAACTCTTACGACCGCTGAACCATTGGTCTTAACTATAACATCTACGGCACCAATTGCGTCCCCAGGTGTCGAGCAGGCAAGTAGGGTTTTTTCAGGAGCTGCGTGTACAGATACAGAAACTAATAAAGAAAGTAGAAGTGCGAATTTCATAGTGTCTCCAGGCGAGAGGTAAGTGTTAATGGCCTGATTATGCGACAAAAATGAATCGACCGTGGGGAGTTTGAAAAAGATTCGTGAGAGTGTCTATTTTTTAGACACTGTTCTCTCGGTGAACTTCTATATTTTCTTTACTAGCTCACTCAACTCCTTGCCCACTTCTTGCGACAAACGATATTCCTTGAGATAGATATTATCACTGCAGTTTGGTTCTTTGGTTAAAGACGCCTTTCTAAGGGCCTGAATCTCCGCCAGACCATTGTTTAATTTAATTTCAATCAGATCAAGCTCCGGTTTTAGCTTTTGATTAACTAGTTTATTTTCCACCAGAGATTTTAAAGTTGTGTGGGATATAGAAATTTCGGTCAGTAGTGAGTTTTTATTGAAATAAAAGCGGATCATTTCCATTGCCTTGGCCAATGCCAGTGCTTTGGTGTCAGCAGACCATTTTTCTGTTTTGAGAGTGTTGATAAGGCCATTGAAGTATTTGAATTCGGAGAAAATGTAGTAACAAGGTTCGTCCAGGATAGAGTCTTGCCACTTCTTAATTTTATCCTGCGTGCATGCCTCAGCAACAGCTTTTAAACTCTCGATACGAGGCTGAGAGGCATAGTGTTTAGTGGAGTACTCTTTTAGAAATTTAATCGCCTCTTGTTCATTGCTCTTAAAAGCATAAACAATATCGTCTTTAGTTTCTTTTTCCGTTACTGCCGCTTCCAGGACCTTTTCTTTATACTCGTTACAGCTTTGAGCTGGATTTTCAGAAGTAGAAGTCGTTGATTTATTACAGCCAACTACGAGGATTAGAACGGCCAACCATTTCAAAGAGTGACTCCGTGTTTCTTAGCAATCTCATCAAAGTGAATCATCACGCGTTTGGCCCAGTTGCGTTTATCAATATAAGCACCGGGATAGAAACTCTTCTTAAAGCCGTAGGCGACGATGTCTTTAAGGTGCTTCATTGGTACATCGAAATTATTCAAAAGAAGTCCGTACTCGTTTGAAACGGTGGTATCAGACACCAAGCGGTTATCGGTACAAATGGTCACCGACATGCGGTTGGCAAGCATATGCTTAACGTTGTGGTTTTTGATATCTTTGATTTCGGGATTAGTCTGAAGGTTTGAAGTTAAGCAAACTTCAATTGTCGTACGCTTATCGGCCACGAAAGAAACCAGATCACTGATATATTTTTTCTTATCGACGATTTTTGGATCAACGACCTTATCTTCATCAAACAAGTAATAACCGTGACCAATTCTGTCCGCATAGCATTCAGTGATGGCCTGGAAAATACTTTCGGCACCATAAGCTTCACCAGCGTGAACCGTTTTATGCATAAAGTTTTTATGAGCGTAAGCGTAGACGTCATGAAATTTACCGCAAGGGTAACCTTCTTCTTGTCCGGCCAGATCGATACTGACAATAGGTATAGCTTTTTCATCGCGAATTTTAACGGCGGCCCTAACCATCTGGAGAGCAGCGGCTTTTACTATTTCGATGTGTTTTGAATATTCCATCGTTTTATAAAAACTAGAGTAGTACGGAGAGTAGCCCTTAGGACCAAAGTTTCTCATGGCACAGCTGATGATACCGTAATGGAACTCTGGACGAGTGCCGCTCTTAACGTCCGGGCGATTGTTGTGCTCTGATTTCGCGCGCTCAAGACCCTTATAAACTGCTTCCATAACTGTTTCCATGGTCAGGCCATTGCCTACATCCATCATAAGTTGTGGAGCAAATCTCGGTTCAATATAATAAACGTTTTCGTTTTGGTTATCGATGGCAAGTTCATAAGACACTCGCTCAATATTTTCCAGATCACGAAGGGCAGCACAGGTGTACTGAAAGCCGTGAAGGTATTCACCTAAATTAGAATAAGTAGATTTAAAAACAAGTTCTCTCAAGCCTTCTTCAGTATATGAAGGCATCTTGATATTGTTTTTCTTGGCCATCTCTATAAGGGTAGGAATCCTAAGTGAACCATCGAGATGAAGGTGTAGGTCAGACTTAGGCATGTCATGGATAAACGCGTCAGAGTATTTTTTCATATGGGATTTAAAATACTCTGATAGGAACTCTTAGGAAATATCTTTCTATTTAGAATCGTGATTTTACGAGTTTAGCTGTATCAAAACCGTCTTTTTTGGCCAAATCGAGATATTCGTTAACCACTGATTCTGGCATTTCAACCGGTGAGCGGGACATGAGCCACAGAGATTTGCGGTCCCTTGAACCAACCAGTACGTATTCATAGTTCGCATCTAGCTTCATGATGTTGTAGTCACCTTTGACTCTGAAGAGGCGAGTGAAAAAGTTATTGAAGGTTACAATAAGCTCAGCATTGGTTTTTGTGTTCGTGACTACCGCCTGACCATTGATGGTGGTGTCTTTGCCTTTAGTCTTTAAGCAGGTGTTTAAGACACTGATGGTTTTAGCATTGATGACTTCGTATTCGGCCGTCTGTCCCTTGCACTTTCTGGTAAAGAACTGGGGAAGTGAGTAGTGAGCATACCATTTGCCAATATAGCGTGAGACATCAACGCTTTCAGCAGTTGTAATAGTCTGCGCCTGGGCGAAAGAGGAAAGAGAGAGAGTCAAAATGATAAACATAAATAGATTTTTCATACCCTATTCATAGCAAATGCTGTTTCTGGTAGCCATAGACAATACTTAAACAGAGAATAAAGTATGCTCACAATCTATATCGATGCCGACGGGTGCCCTGTAAAAGACGAGACTTATAAGGTTGCTGCCAGATACCAAATTAAAGTGTTTGTGGTGGCCAATAAGCGCATTAACATCCCCCTTCATCCCTCGGTTGAAATGATTGTTGTCAGTGCCGGCCCCGATGAGGCGGACAACTGGATTGCCGAAAACATTTCTGAATTTGATATTTGCATTACTGCGGATATTCCTCTGGCGGATCGTTGTCTCAAAAAAAATGCGAAGGCTTTGGGCGTGAGAGGTGATGAATTTACCGAGGATATGATTGGCGATGCTTTAGCGACTCGTGAGCTCATGAAAGAATTGCGTGAGATGGGGCAAGTTGGTGGGGGACCGCCGCCATTTGCGAACCGCGACCGCTCTGACTTTCTATCAAATTTGGATCGAATTATTCAGCAGATTAAAAAGAAGATGCCCAAATAAGAATGATTATCTCTAAGGGACAACCTGGTACCACTGAGAACTTTGTAGGTTCCATAAATTCATGGAACTAAAGTATTGAAACCAAATATCCGTGTTTGGTGAAGTATTCCCTAATGCTGGGTTACTGACATCAAAATCAAGATTACAAGCCGAATTTCCACAAGCGGTCATAGCAATTGATGTGTTGCTGACATTAGCGGAACCGTAAGTTTCAAAGTCGAAGGTTAGGTTTCCTGATCCCGATTCGAAATAGTTGGTTACGAGCATTTTTCCTCGGTTTCCTTGCCGTGTTTCATATATGAAATAGGCCCCTGTAGTAAAACTTGTAGAAGGGGTAACTGAAATCTGAGAAATTTCATACAAATTCGTCACACTCATTAAATAAGCCTGATCAATATTTGCATAGGTCACAGTTGTTGGAACAGCGATGAGGCCTGGAATCCATTCATCATTAGTTGTAATCGTCGCTGAAATTTTAGGTTTCGCACCAGTTGGTTTCATGAAAAGCGATGTAATCCCAGTGGAATTAGCTGCAATGGTCATTGAAGCTGGAGCTGAGGTTGAGCACCCAGCGTTCGTATAAAGATCGCAATTAGTGCAGCTCAAGTCGACAGAAAGATTTATGGGGGTAGTCAGTGCCACGTTGGCCTGATCTTTTAAATTCACTGACAATGCCTGGCATGTGGTTGCAGAATAAGAGACAGGCGAAAGTGTCGAGATCGAGAGACGTTTGCTACTTCGTTGTTCAATTTTCAATTTTCTGCTGGTTGAACTTGTGGGGGACGAAGAATTTCCGTTCACCAGTGCATTTCCGAAACCGTTGGGGAAATGATAATCCTGAGAGAAACCGCTACAACAAGCAGCTCCTGAGCAGCCCGGATTGGCGTAAAATATTTTAGCGATGGAGTGCATAGGATAATCTGAATTGATCCCAAATGGGATTTTGGGCGGAATACTGAAAACGTTACCAGAAGTGATTGGATAACAGGCTGACTCAAGTGAATTAACTAAGGTCGAATTAGAACCCGAGTATTCCGGAAAAATAATCTTCATGGCGGTTACACCATGAGAAAAATCATTACAAGCTGTATATGAATCCAGTATTGCAGGTGTAGTACCAGCGGAGCAAATTTCAAGTTGTAATCCATAGAAAGTCGTGTTGAACCACTGATAGGTCCCCATCCATTCTTGTTCCTTACAATTTGCTTTGGCCATGGACAAACTAATTGAAGTGACTGTGTCGGTGAGGGTCACTTCTTGTTGAGCGCACTTTGGATCGCCTTCAGTATATTTGGAAGCGGCTTCCCAATAGATGGCCTGAAATTTCCAGGTCCCGTTGGCAAGTGGAAGAGTAATGGATGTGTCTTCAAGTTTTCGGGCGAATTTTTCCGGGCCATCTAATCTTTGGCCATAGAGCATTGTGGGCTGAGTGGCACTTATGGCACCAAAAGACACCTCGAGCTTACGGGGAGTCTCTTTACTGGCACCGCAGGACGCAAGGAAGGCCAACATGAATAACACGAGCAATGATTTGATCATCACTTAATGTATCGGAAGAATCGGGTTTTATCTTTAGGGGGTGAGGTGTGAGGGGCGGGTGTAATAAAAATGGCCACCTTACGGTGACCATTTTTCGCTTTCTGCCTTTGGCCATTTTTGCTTTCGCCCAAATTTCCTAAAGCTTCCGGCTAAAAAAACAATATCAACTCCAAAACATTTTCACACCAAGTTTAACCTGAAATTTCCCTGTAGCTATTTTGCAGCATTCAGCTTTGCGAATTTCCATAATCAACTTTGTCACTTTTAATGCCCACAAAGGTGGTGCACATGGAAAAGTGGACAACTGATTTTATAAAATCACAGATTGGTAAAACAGCTTTAGTAACTGGAGGAACAGAAGGCAGTGGATTGGAAGTTGCCCGTGAGCTCGCTAGAAATGGAATGCGAGTCATTATCTGCGCGGAGGATGTGACTAAAGGGGAAACAGCACTGATGAACATTAGGTCAAGTATGCAGGGTGCTTTAGTAAGTTATGAGCATGTGGATTTAGCTGATCTTGATTCAGTGAAAGATTTTTCAGATAAATTCTTGATGGAACATGACCAACTTCATCTCCTTATTAATAATGCCGAGGTAGTCGCTCCTGTGAGTCGAATTAAATCGGCCCAGGGGCATGAGTTGATGTTTGCTAAAAACTATCTCGCTCATTTTGCTTTAACTGCCAGGTTATTTCCTTTGCTGGAATCCACTCCTGATTCCAGAGTGATTTTTCAAAGCTCCCTTGAGCACGAGATCGGTGTGATTGACTTTTTTGATCTTAATGGATCTCTCTTTTATGATCGGCATAAAGCTTATGCCCAATCAAAGCTGGCAGTGCTTATTTTTGCCAGGGAACTCGACCGAAGATTGCGACTTTCAGATTTGATGATTAAAAGTATTCCGGTTCATTCAGGTGGATTCCATACACCTTTTTTATCAAAATTTTTAAATTTTGCTTTGGGGCAATCAACTCATCAAAGTGTGAATCCGATTTTATTTGCTGCGACTTCCCCTAACGCTAAGAGTGGACACTACTATGGTCCTGAAGGATTAAGTGGTATCTGGGGTCACCTTAATGAGGGAGATTGCTCGATGAATGCTAAGGATCTTCATACCGCAGAAAAATTGTGGGAGATTTCAGAAGAATTAACCGGGCTTGATTTCTCAATAAGAAATATGAGTAATGTTCTGCCATTTCAGATGCGGGGGAATATTCAACCGGAGAGTTTTACTTGAACCTGCTGTCGACAAATTCTGCCCATTCGTTGTCTTTGAATTCGTAGCGACGTCTGGATTCACTTTGTTTTTTTACACACCATTCCTGGAGCGACGGAATGGGCTCGCCCTCTTTAATTCCAATCCCTGAGGTGCTGATGCTTCCTTTGGCGTAAGTCTGTGAGCAGAATTCTTCGGGTGAGAGTTGTTTCCAGCCTTTCATGTCGTATAATTTCACTGACACATGGGTGTGTTGCCAGTTGAGACTCTCTTTGGCATCTGCTTCAATCTTTAACATAGCTTTTTTAGTCGTCTCTTGCCCGACGAGATGATTTTCCAGAGCAAGGTTTCTCTTCTTCTCAAGATTTTCTAGTGACTGCGCTTTGAAAATGGAAGGAGCTTTATAGGCCGCGAAGTGGCCGCCATTCCAGCGTTGTGATTCTTTGTCTTTAGTGATGATGGTGTTTACGTGACAACGAGTCAGCTCCTCCCTGGAGATAGAGCCCACTACCAGAGCGAGACATTTTTCCTGATACATTTTCCATGTATAGTCATCAAATTTTAAATCTTTGTTGCCCATGCCTTTGGGAAGCGAGTCCGCTATCGACTTTTCTATGATGGCATCCACGGCCTGAGGAACACCTTTGGCCTTCTCAGTAATTTTATTTTTAAGTTCTGCATCGTTGGCAATTAATTCGCTCATGCCTTGCAGAATCTGATCCTGGTTTGCCTGAGTATCAGGGATGTTGGCCTCTTTTAACGCTTCTGAGACTTTGCTACTGGCACTGGCCTGACCATTCATCATGAGCAGGGCCGAACAGTTCTTTATTTCATCGGGAAGGACTGGGTAGGAAAATGAATCCTTACATGCTTTGGCCACATCTTCCTGACTGAAGGTTTCTTCTTTAAGTGAGTTTTTGATTTTATCTAGAATGTTTTTTTGCGCGAGGATGCGTTTGTCTTCAGGGATAGAAGAGCAAGATTTCACATCTGTGTATTCGATGCCTTTATAAACAGAGTTTTTGATGAATTCATATTTTTTCGGACATCTGGTTTTGAAGTCTTTGGGATTGTAGCGATAAGTTGACATGGCCTCAGCAAAGTCTTCCCAAGGATTGGTCGCCCCATATTTGGTTACCTGACAAGCATTGGGGTCTGAAGTCCAATTATCACCAGTTTTGATCCACGAACTTTGCGCCAGCCATTCCGGAGATTCATCCATACCTTTTAATTTGGTAGAGGTATTATGAGAGACTTCATGGAATATGGTGTATTGTTTTTCCCGGCGAGGCTCTGTATCCCAGACGTCAAAAAGCATGATGACGGCATTCGCAACGACACCCGGGCCATTCATCGCCAGAGTATATCCTTTTTTAAAATGAGTCAGTCTTTGATTCTCTGATCCCATGGGGATGAGGTGCGGCGGAAGGTCTTCGAGCCCCATCATGATATCGTCCAGATCTGTCTCAGAGAAGCGGTCTGAGTTTTCAAAAGCAAATTCGGAAGCGTTGTAGTTATGTTTTAAATTCAGATAGAGAATTTTTTCTGCAAGACCTTTGCCCCAGATCTTCTCCATGGCGCAACGTACTTTTTGGCACTCAGGATTGATATTATAAGTTTTTTGAAAATCTTTCTGGAGTTCCGGCACAGGACTAAACCCAAAGCCGTCTTTAGCTGTGGTGAATTTTTTAAAGGCTTCAATCAGTAGGGGATCGTCCTGGATTTTTACTCCATGAACCTGGGCACTTTCAGTTGTTTTTGAGATCGCCTTCGATGCTATAAATTTATCCAGGTCTGAGGCGCTGGGAGGATTGAGCGTTTTACAAGCAGCCTTTTCTATTTGAGAGGCGGTGGCCCCGTGCCACTCAAGGTGTTTTTCAAGATCAGCAAAATCATCGAGAGGATTTTTTCCGGCCGGAACACATTCGTAGCCGTCCTGGGCATAAACTGAAAAACTTAGAATTCCCAAGGCCAACCATAATTTCATGGAAGCCTCACGGAGTAGATGGTCTTACTTATGGGATCTATGATTAGCTCAGAACCTTTGTCTTCTAATTTTAAAAACCTACCTTTCTGGTGCGGTTTGAAATTTTTAAGATTGATGGAGCTTTTCACTAGTTCCAGAGCAGGCTTTGTCCCGGTAAATGTGTAGTGCATGGACTTCAATATTTTTGATTTAATGGTGAGTTCCAGAGCGTATTTCAGACCATCTCTTTCCCAGTAATATTTAGAACCTTTCACCAACTGAGCTTTCCCGAGGCTTTTTTCGATTTCTGTCAGAGTCGTTTTACCCGCAACAAATTCTTGCAGGGCAGGCGGAAGGGCGGACTTCACTTGTTCTTGCCATGTTGAAGCGGCGTAGGAATGAAGACAAAAGAATAAGAGGAAAGCGTAGATGCATCTCATAATAAGGCTTTTCGGTTGGAGAGTAATTAAAGTTGAGTGATTTTGTTGCGCGTCTTTGGCCCATCTTTGGTCCGTTTATTCAAAGACTTGCCTGCTTTAAGACAAATGCCCTATTCCAATTGGACTCAAAAATGGTAAAAAATTAATCAGGTTTATGTGCAATGAGGTTTGAAATGAAGTCGTTTTTTCTACTGTTTCTCTTAATTTTTTCTCAGCTCTCTTTTGCTGACATCTCACTTTCAGAATTAGGCATGAGTACCGAACCTGATAAAAATGCTCCCACGCTTCTTCCAACGGAAGAAATGAAGGAAAGAACCAGTAAACTTAAAACCCATGAGGTGCTTGGTCTGGTTACTTTAGGGGCGATGACGGCGACCTTGCTTACCGGTAATAGTGTCTATGATAACAATATGCACATGTATTTAGGTTTCACGACCGGTGCCCTCTATATGGCGACTGCTTATTACTCGCTGACAGCACCTAAGCCAATGGGTGTGATCGATCGCGGTCGTATTAAATGGCACAAAGGCTTGGCGTGGGTTCACTTTCCGCTGATGATTCTGGTCCCCTACATCGGTTATATGTATAAAAAGAACGAAGAAGACGGAAATAAACACAGCTCACTTGAGAAACAGCACCGTACTTTGGCCGGTCTTCTCTACGGTACTTTTGCTATTTCTGCGGCCCTCATGGTGGTTGAATTCTAAGGAGATCTAAATGGAAACTTTAATGGCGCTGGTTTTAACTGTTGGGCAAGCCACTTACCACGTGAAATACACTTTCAAAAATGTAGAGGCCACAAGTACTGAGGTAAAAGGTAAGATTAATTGTGACGCCAAAGAATGCGAATTCTTATTGGCCGTACCAGTGAAATCTTTTGTCTCCAGTGACTCGAACCGTGATTTGAATATGATCCAAGTGACTGAAGCGGAGAAATATCCTGTCGCTACTGCCAAAGGAAAGTTTCCGAAGGAAGTTCTTTCACAGAAAGATGCTAAGATTGAAGCTCAGGTTGAGTTTCACGGAGTCAGTAAAACATATTCGATCTCTCTCAAGGAAAAAGCTGAAAAGGCCAGCCTCGTTCTGGATCTTGATGCCCATAAGATTGAAAGACCTTCACTCTTTGGAATTAAAATCAAAAATGAAATGCCGGTTGATTTTAACTTTAAGTGGAAAAGCTAAGTTAACCAACTAACTCTCTTCATCTTCACTGCAACTTTACTCCTCACTTTCAGTGAGTATTCTTACTCCGATGCTAACTATACAAAGGAGTAGGTATGAAAATTTTAGTTGCAGCGCTCTCATTAATTTCTTTCAGTGCTCTGGCCATGGACAATTTAAGTGACATGAAACGTAAGGCCAATGACTCTATCGGAAAAGAAATGTCGACTCTTCAGGGTAACAAATCTTGTATCAATAACGCTAAAACAGTTGATGCTTTTAAGGCATGTAACTATGACATCGGTAGCGGTATGGATATGCAGAAAGAAGAAGTTAAGATGATGGAGAAAAAAGAAGAAGTGATTAAAGACTCTCAAGATCTTAACCGAGCTTATTAAGATCGTGTGGTGGGCCTCAGGATGAGGCCCTCTTTTGATTTAATGACAGTTGTTGATAATAATGGGATCAGTTTTTGATAACCATTTGCCTTCAAAGCACACGGAGTCACCACCGGTACAATGCGGGTACCGCTTCTGATATTGTTCACTATAACAGGATTTATCGATTTCTGTTTCACACTGATTGGTGCCTATATTTTTAGTTTCATCCAAAGTGCTGATGATGTTTTTTGTCATGCCAATGAGAATGTCTTGTTTATCAATCAACACGCCGGTTTTGTTTAAATTCTTATCTTTTGCCATCTCTTGAGCGGAAATGAATTTAAGTCCCAAACATTTACCTATATCCAGGATCACAGGTATCGCAGTCATATTCATTTCTTTAATGTCATGAAACAAAGCGACCTTGGTGACTTTTGGATCAGAACAAAGACCTTTAAGGTTTTTGAGAATATAACTTTTTAGAATCTCGCTGCTTGGGGCCTTCACCGCAAAAGATGAATCGTTTGAGTCATGATTCCAACCCAGATGCGAGAGATTTGATCCGGCCAGGGTTTGTAGAGGGGGACTTAATTGGCGATACTCGGCCAGCTGCTCCCCATAGGTTTTGCCTTTCAGGATGATTTCTCCCTTACTCACCATCCTCTGAAGTTCTATTTCTGAAGGCATGGCCCCGCGCCCGTAGGGAAAACGAAAGAGCAGGGGAATTTGCTGCTGGTATTTTCCACCGGTGGACCATTGGAGAAGTTCTATACTGCGAGCAAGTTGTTCTTCCCGCTCCTGCTGGGTAAAGCCTTCATCGAGGGTTTCGCCTTTGTGATTCATGCGCAGGCAGTAGGCATCGTGATTGTGGCCGTGATTGGCAATGAGGTGGCCAGCGTTCATGGTTTTTAAAACAATGTCTCTATTCTCTTTATATTTTGGGTGTTCGGGGGCGAGGTTGGTGGTGGTGATAAAAAAACTCGCCTGCACTTGTCTTTTTTTCAGTTCTTCCAAAATCACAGGGGTCACAGTAGGGGATGGACCATCATCAAAAGAGAGGTGAACTGAGTTTGGCCGACAAGTAATGGGGTTGGCCTCGAGTTCTTTTAGGATCTGGTTGCCAAGGTCCGGATGACTTTTGAGATCACACGGCATGGCGTGACCTGAAGATGAGAAAATAATGAGGGCCAGAAAGGTTAACAGTTTCATCCTCTTCGTTTCGGAAGAATGATGAAATTGTTAACCGATTAATTCTGTCTTTTATTGTACTTGTTTGGCCAGTTTTGCCATCAAATAGCCAATGGCGTAGGGAACTGAGTACTTTCGGGTAGGAGTCAGAGTTTGGGAGTGCCCAAATCCAAGCTTATGCAGCCACTCGTGCATCATATTGGTAGTGACTTCTGCCGGAGAGTTACGGTCTAGAAATTTGCTGTTCATCCAAATTCGTATGACGTTTGGCAACGTGTAGCCAACAACGTTGTCATTACGATGAAAAACTTCGAGCTCCAGATCCATCTCATTGTCTGTTTGGGGCAGAAGTTTTTCTTTTCCATCAATAATCATCTTATAGATTTCTGCGTTGGTGCGCCCACCATTATCAACGAATGATTTTTTTCCATTGTATGTATGGAGGAGGATGGCATTTTTAAACTCCTCACTGGCGATGACTTTTTTGATTAAGTCAGCTGCAGCGAGAACTTTGTCCTCTTGGGCAGCATCAAAATTATCAAGTTTTACATTCACCTCAAAATTCTGAGCTCCTCCAGGTACCGGTGAATCCACACTCAGGTCTGAAGCCGTGATGGATTCTCCAGCTGGATTTGCGCCGCTGCCGCCTCCACCTGATTTACCACATGACAAAAGTAGAAAAGTAACAAATAGAAATGTAAACGTTTTAAGCATGTATCCAACCTCACGAGTTACTACAGATTCATTCCTGTATTTTTTCTGAAGATGCTCGAATAATGTGCGGTCAGGGATCTTTGTGCAAGCTTAAAGGATTTGAGCTAACTACTTGAGGAGTGGCAATTGTTTGAATTGAACTGAAAAAATTTGCTGTAGATATCATAACTATTTTTAATAACAATAAAGACTGACTGAAAAGTCCGGCCCGGAAGCAACCTTAATTTTTTGACACCTTCTGCAGAGCCTGAGAGGATAAGTATAGATACATCATTCAGGAGATACCATGAAACTTATCACAGCACTTTTTTTCGTTCTCGCAACAACTTCAGTCTTTGCTAATAATGTGAAGATTACTTCTTTCGTCTACGTCCGCAACAGCACGACTCTGGCTGAGTTGTGTGGTGTGGTTGAGGGCACATTAACAGCTCCAACTTATGTTAAAGTTGCCGTTGATCCGGGCAGCCGTCGTCCAGGGACATACAACGCTGTTGCTGGTGTTGATGGAAAATTTTGTGTCGTGGTCATGACTTATAATGGCCAGGCCGAAGCCTCTCACTTTGGTGACAAGAACGTTTCAGTCGCTAATCTGAAATAGCCTTTAGAGTGATCACCAGCAGTGGTTTGGGGACACGCCGGTAGAGTTCTTCTGCCGGCAGTATTGGTTTTTTATCCAAGGCCGTATAGAGGACTTCGTTGGTTTTTGGACAGATGAGTTTTATTTCGTAAAGAATCATGAATATTCATGTCGGCTCAAGCTACTGTTTCTTTAAACTTTTAATCATTATTAACCTGAATATTTCCTCAATATGAAACACACTTTTATCTGCCTAATTTCACTCCTCTTGTTGTTTTCCTGCGCTACCCAGAAGCCCCATGCGCCTCACTATCAGAGTAAATATTTACGCTCAGACTGGAACCATTGGAGTGACAGTGATGGGGATTGCCTCAATACCAGGGCGGAAATATTAAAAGAACGCTCGCTCGTAGCGGTAGTGACGAATAAAAAAGGCTGCACGGTGAAGACCGGGAAATGGAGGGATTATTATTACCCTGAGATCCATACCTCGGCTTCCAAGGTTGATATTGATCACCTCATTCCTTTAAAGCATGCTCATGGCGTGGGTGGCGGGGCCTGGAGTGAATCCAGGAAAGAAAAGTTTGCCAACGATCCAGAAAATCTGGTCATTACCAATCGAAGTTATAACCGCCAAAAAGGCGCAAAGAGTATTGCTGAGTGGTTACCGAGGCACAAAGATTATGCCTGCAAATATGTGAGGGACTGGGTCAGAATCAAGAAAAAGTATGCTCTCAAAATACGGGACGACGAGAGACAAACAATTGAATCTCTCAAGGGCGAGTGTCGTTTTAAAATTATTGGCAGGAGTTTTCAGGGTAAAGGGTATGGCATTGAGAAATGCAGGCCTTGTCGCTTTTGGCCTTCAGGGACGTGACGAGGGCCACACCGTAGTAATCTGCCTTAAGATCATCCATCTCAGAATTACCCGGGCCCATCATATCTGCCAACTCTTTCAGAATTCCCAGTTCCAAAACATCAACTGCCGGGCACCTCAGAGCTAATAGGCATGAGACTGCACAATGCTTAAATTTATCATGAGCGCCATTGGCCTCGACGGTTTTTTTGACTGAGGAGTAGTAGAAGGTGGGGCATAAAATAACGGCTTCCTTGGCGTAGAGATTGGAAGCAAGCAAGACGGCCAGGAGAGTGAACAGTTTAATCATAATACTCTTTCGGACAAATTCCAAAATACTCCAGTAAATAAAACTAAAATATTGTTCCACAGTTCCGATATAAATATATGAAAAAACTGGCCTTACTGTTCCTTTACACAACTACATGTCTTGGTCAAAGCGCTCCCAGCTGCCCTCCGGAGTCGTTTTTGATTGAATTCAATAGCCCTATCACTGGTGGAAAAAAATCCTTCTGCGCTTATCAAAAAGAGGGAGCAACAGTTAAACATGGTGACGAGCTTAGTTTCGATAAGAGCGGAGGCTTAATCAAAAAGACCTCCTACCAACACGGTATCGAAACAAGTGCAGCGTCACCAGAAATACCTAAAAATTTGCCAGGCACAAATGAAGCTGTATTAATAAAAAGTGAAGCAAAATTATTGGGAACGATTAGTGACTTGGTGCGGGTTCTTACCCTCAAAAAAAACCATGCTGGTGGGGGAACTTTTAAAGTGGGTGGCTGCGATCCTAAGCCGGCAGAATGGGTCAAAGGCGCTCTCATGAAAACACCTATCAATAAGACTTATGCCTTTAGTGAGCAGTGTGATGTTAGTGGGGGATTTAGTGCAAATTTTGAGAAAGAATTTCCGATGGCCTTTCAATTAAGAAATTTGGAAGACTTTATAAAGACTAATTTATCCGTAAAAATGTCGCTTAATAAATCCCAGAATGGTCTACGTTACCGCTTTGAAGTACTGACTGGATTTATAGCTGCAGCTACCAGAAATGCCAATTTCAAAGCTGAGTATGAAATAGATGTTGATCCTTTCACAGGAGACGCCATGAAAGGAACCCAACAGGGAAAACTCACCCTCACCCAGATTGATGGGAAGAGTGTTCAGGTAGAGGCCCCTCTGAAATTTGATGATTAAAGTTGTCGGGAATCCCGACCGATAAGAAAGACCATGAAGTCTATATTACTGGCCATCTGCTTGTTGGCCTCCACTCATCTATTTTCACAAACCAAGATCGGTCCTAAGGATCCTTGTTTTGCCGATGACAAATCCGTCGCTTGCCATAAAAAAATGAGTACTGAGTTATTTTTCCTAACGACAGTTGATGGAGAAGTTCGCCCTGAGCATGCTACCTATGTCGATGCCTATTTCAAAAAATATGGAGTCGAAGGCTTTTATCAACCCGCCTCTCAGTATCATCCAGGTTCCTTGTTTGAATACGTCATGGACCATTCTAAGCACAATAAATTCAACAAGAAATTGATCCTGGCCTTTCCCAAAAATGGAACCCTGGATGGCAAAAATATTTATGATTTGGTGATCAAAACTCACCCTCCTTTCACTCGTGATAGCGACATGAGATCGTATCTTGCTACTTTGAAAGTGCTCTTTCCTGAAGAAGACAATCTAGACTTTCAAAAAACCAAAGAACTTTTTGGTTTCCCCTGGGAGGATCCTTCATTCATTGACAAGTATCTTGAGAGAGTTAAAGGTGTTGCAAAAGAAATTGATGAATATAACAACTTTTTTAAGAAAAAAGATTTTCTTCTGGAGAAAGAGCAGTACCTGAAAATCGTTGAGAGGCTCAAGGATCTCCAAACTGTTACTACTAAAGCGTGTAATGCCGCGACCTATGAAGAATATACTGATCTAAGAAATAAATATGGAGATTTTTTCAAATCCAAGAATAACGACGTCATTGGTTGTCTGATCAAAAATGAGAAGTACGAGCTTGCCCAGAAAATCATAGATGAAGGTGGATATCTAAAAGACAATTTACCTGCGTATTTTGACCAGGCGGTGAAGATAAAAGAAACCCCTGCCTCATTTAAGTTAAGCCAGTTTCTGTATTTAAATCTCGCTAAAAATGGACAAAAAATTAATCCCGTCAAAGGTGAGTCTCAGAGGGATTTTCTCCAAAGAGGTGGAGCCTACCTGAATAAGTACCACCAGGAAGAAGCGATCTGCGATATCCAATTTCACGATGGCAACACGATTAATGAGATGAGTAAGAGTCTCAACGATATTTTATTTGTTGAGGCCTATCAGTTGATGCAGAAAATTTTAGCTGAACAAGATCCGCTCAAAAAAGCGGAACTGGAAGCTCAGTTCGTTCAATTGAAAAATGTTGGAGTGAGTCTTGAAAAGGTTCATCCATCCACTGGAAAGTCCATTTTGCATTTAATTGCAGAGGCCGGAGATAATGGAGTTCTAACCAGACTTGATTCGAAAGGGATATCACCATACGTCATTGGTGATATCAAAACAGACAAAAACGGCAAGTCTCCCATGATTATCGCCATTGAGAGCGGAAGCTTAAAACATTTAGAATTTGCGGCAAGTTTGTTCAAATATTCATACAATAGCAGGTATGACGAATTGAGTGAGATGAAGAAGGCCCTTCGTAAGCTTAAAACTGATGATAAAGATATCAAGGCGATGAAGAAAAGCCTTCTGTGGGACATTAAAGAAGAGCAGTACTACTCGAATTAGCCCAGGCTTGAAAACGCCTCACTCCCAATCACAAACTTTAGTATATCGCTCTGAGTGATGATTCCCACCACCACATGCTGATCGTTGATAATAGGAAGAGCATTGATTTTTTCCTGAAGCATAATGTGAGCAATTTCTTGTACGCGTGCTTGCTGAAGACCCACGACGACTTTGGATACCATTAAATCCTCGCAGGTGGAATGAGGCTTGGCACTTAAAAGTTCCCGATCAGAGAGAAGACCCACAAGACTTTCATTCCCGTCAAAGACAGGCAAATGCCTGAAGCCAAATTTTTTCATGATCGCGATCGCCTCACTCACTTGGGCGATTTTTTTTACGGAATGAACAGGAGAACTCATGATGTCTCTGGCATAGACACGCTTTTTGGTTTGCTCAAAAGATTTTACCGCCTGCTGGTAACTTTTAATCTGCTGACTTGGCGGATGGTGCATGGTTTTTGTATCTGGAGCATGGTGATCAACGGCAGTTGTATCCATCTGCTCGAGTGGCTGCACGGGGGTTACTTTTCCCTGCCAGGGATCTTGTGTGGGGTGGACATAAGGAGAAAATTGGCCGTTAAACGAAATGAGAAAGCTCATGCCTAAGATGGTACCATTGGCCTTTGAGTATAATCAAGCTTCAATATACAAGTCGAGCACGAGTGGCTCCAGCACGGAATCATAGGTTTGTTGAATAGTGTCACTATCTACTTCCTTACCATTTAGATACATCATCACCGGCTCAAATGGCATTCCAGTTTTGCCCTGTTCGGCAACTTGATCGACAGAGATGGTGCTGCGACCGATATAGGGGGTGGTGTTAAAGTTGATGTCAATAAAAGTGCGGTAATGGAGTTCCGAGCAGACAATTGTGTCTCCTGTTTCCACATCAAAACTGAAGTCATATTTTTTTCCAACGTGTGACAGTGCCCTCAGAATATGTTCCGCTCTTTCCGCATTTGTGAACTCTACTCTGGTTCGGATTAAGGCAAAATCATCAATATCGGAAAAATGATCAAGCGTATTCATCTGAACTTTATCTCTGAGGGCCTCTACAATAAATTTACCCTTAGATATTTCTTTACTGTACTTCTGAACCAATTCATTTTCCCATATACCTAATTCTTCAAGATCTTCTTTGGTCCCAATGTAGATTGCAGCATGACCCCAGAAACCAGGAATAAAGTTATCGGTCAGCCTGAAGGGCGTTTTCTCCAGTAACACATCCATAGGCCTGAGTGCGTTAGTGACGCGGGAGAGAAATTTAGGATCACGGTACAGCAGTCCTTTTCGTTTTTGAAATCCTCCCACGATATTTCCAAATAAGCGGCTCCCGTTGTAAAGAATGGAGTTGGCAATGTAGTTGAAGAAATCGGACTTTGCCTGAGCATCGATTTTGATTCGTGTGGCAATGATACGAAAATAGTCGTGGATGGTGCCGGTGGTTTTACGATTCTTATAGTTGTTGTAGAGAAAACTCGCCTGAATGATTTTGTGTGTGTGGGCCAAGTCCGGATCATCAATAAGTATTCTTCTTTCAACATAAAAGCGGGTGTAAATCTTGATCGCCCTTTGCAGGTAGATGCTATTAGTGAGAGAGAAAATTCCTTTTACGGACTGCTCAAAAGTATTTCCTTCCCTGCGGTAAGCTGAGTCTTTTTCGTTTAACAGACGACGGATCTTAGGATTGTCATGAAACTTATAATAGGTATAAAGAGTCGTATCAAAAAGTGTCACAGCTACACTCAGACCGAACATCAGCTCTTTTAATTCTTCGTCACTCAGAGTGAAGTCTTTTTTGATGCGCTCTTCAACCAGGTAGAATGATTTACTGAAATAATCATAGGCCTGATTTCGCAGTATCAGTCGCTCAGAGGCCGACTCATTAATTTGTGCGAGCTCTGAACCTTTAAGAGGGCGACCTTTGATCATCGCTTCTCTGACCATCTCGGCATGCTGATCAACAGTTTTTTTACTGGCCACCAGCTGAGAGATGAGATCATCATGAATCGCAAATACTGCCGACGAGAAAAAAAGTAGGCCTAATAAAAGAGTTAAGCCAGATTTCACAATAAACCTTTGGCAATAGGCACGATCAAAAATTGAATCAATTTAATGATGATTTTTTTCTTTAAAGAAACACCCGGAAATTTATTATCGTATCCAATGGGCATACCTTCCTGATCAATCCGGTAAGAGGATTTTAAATTTTCATCCATTGATTGAGTCAGAAGACTCGCCATCTTTGTATCATAAAGGACGGCGACTGTTTCTGTGTTAAGGTTTTGAGAACGTGGATCAAAATTAAAACTTCCAATGGCGGCAATCTCATTATCAATGACCAGAGATTTTGCATGAAAGCTGTCTGCCGCGTAGTACTCGTGAAGCTCAATTCCCATTTGGACAATTTTTTTTCTTTGACCGATGTAAGCCGCTTGGGGAAATACACCATCCGTTGACCTGAGGGAGTTAGTGAGAAAACGGATTTTTACCCCTCGGGCCAGAACTTCAGTCAATAAGGCCTGCAGCTCTTTGGTTAAAATCAGGTAAGGACTATCAATGATCACAGAGGTTTTGGCGTTCTTGATTAAATCATAGAGTTTCTTGGCGGTACCGGTCATCTTCTGCTTTCTTGTCGCGATCTCATCATGAAAGAGATCCACATTTTCCACATGCTGAAGATCACTTTCCCAAATCGAAAGATCAAAAGAATCCACAGACTTTTTCATCAGGTAGTTGTTTTCGATCTGATCCAGTTGTTCACTAGCCTTGGTGTCTTTGAGTTTCTTCTGTTTAAAGTTTTTCAGGTGATCAGCATTCCAAAGGTCATGGTAATAGGCGCTGGCACGTTGAGCAACTTCACCAGCAAGATAGATGTCACGGTCATCGTAATTTTTTTTGGCCTTACCGTAATATGTGTCCTCTATATTTCTGCCACCTAAGATGATCTTTTCCTGATCAATGATGAACATCTTGTCATGCATGCGGTACTTAAACGTTTTACCTAAACGGAAAATATTAAAGTTGTTGAAATTTTTAATCAAAACATTTTCGTGCTGAAGATGAGTTGCGACGTCTTTAGGGATGTCGTTAAAGAGGGCATCAATCATGACTTTTACTTTGACCCCTTCGCGCGCCTTTTTTCGAAGTAAAGAGAGCACTTCCATGGCGGTGGCATCTTCGGCAAAGATAAAATAGGAAATGAGAATCTCTTCTTTGGCACTTTCTATGAGGTGCATCCGGACCTTATAGGCCTCATCTGCGTCGTCTAAAATACGCACGGATTCAGCGTAACTGGCTGAAATCAAACAAACAAATAGAGCTAAGAGGGCAAGGAGATGTCGCATTGCATTATTTTAACCAATGGCCTGAAATTATCGAGCAACATCTCAGAAGCCTGTAAAAAGAACAGGTCCGGCGTCTACCTACCTAAAGCCTGGATGAATTTTAAAAAATACCAGCACCCGAGACCCACAACAATTCCGGTTGTGATGGAGAAGGTTAATGGAATAAGCACCATCGCTAAAAATGCCGGGACAGCATATGCCAGCCGATCCCATTCAATTTTTGTCACAGGTCCCATCATGAACACGCCAACTAAGACCAGTATGGGGGCGGTGGTGAAAGTTGAAAACATTGAGAGGAGTGGAGAGAAAAACAAAAAAGGCAAAAACATCAGGCCTGCAAAAACGGAGCTGAGACCGGTTCTGGCGCCCTGTTGAATTCCTGCAGCACTTTCAATGAAGGAGGTTGTGGAAGATGTTCCAAGAATAGCGGCAATGGGAGTTGCAATAGAATCTGCGATCAGGGTTTTTTTCATATTCCTGGGCATTCCATCTTTGTCGAGCAGGTTGCCTGCTTCACAGACGCCAACTAAAGTTGAAATAGTGTCGAACAGATCGCTGAACATAAAACCCAGGATGGTTGGGATCAAGGAGAGCTTGAGCGCACCTAAGATATCAACTTTCCCGAACAGAGAAAAATTGGGGTATGCGATGAGGTCACCAAACTTGATCACTTGCTCCATTCCCCACAGGCGGCCCAGAGGAATAGAGAGAATAAAGGTCGCCAAAATTCCCAGCACCAAACTGGCGCGGACATTTTTTATGACCAGTACGATGGTGATCAGTAGTCCAGCAAAAAATGTCACTACCTGAGGAGTGATTTCTCCCATGGTGACGACTGTCGCCGGGTGATGAATAATCACACCACCTTTTTGAAATCCGATAAAAGTAATAAAAATTCCAATCCCGCAGGAGACTGCATAACGAATCTGCTTAGGAATAAGGGCAATAATTTTTTCTCTTATTTTGAGTATGGAGAGTGTAAGGGCCAGTATACCAGACCAGAATACGATACCCAACGCCATCTCCGGTGGGACTTGTTTTCCAATGACCACTGAGTAAGTAAAGTAAGCGTTCAGTCCCATACCGGGAGCAAGAATGATGGGATTATTGGCATAAAGACCCATAAGGATTGTGGTGAATGCAGCCGCCATTACGGTGGCAGTACAAACAGCATCAAAAGGAAGACCGGCCTGTGAAAGTATCGCTGGGTTCACGATGATGATGTAGAAGCTGGCGAGAAATGAGGCGAGACCTCCAAAAAACTCGGTGGAGACGGTGGTATTATTTTCTTCTAAATGAAAATGCTTAAGCATGGAAAATGTACCTCTTTAAATTGGTATTATTAATTTTTAAATACAAGCATCAATTCGTCACTTAGAATAATGTCTATGAGTAAGCCCAGTCTATTTGAAAAACTAGTTGGCCCCATGACAGTGGGAATGCTGCTGAAGGCCCACCGTGTGACTCATGCTCTCGGGCCAGCGGATCTGGAAAGAAAATTAAAACTAACTCCCGGTGAATTGTCTCTGCTTGAGTCGGGAAAAAAAAGAATCACCTTAAAAGAGACGATTAAGATCGCTAAGAAGTTAGGCGAGTACGAGGATTTTTATGCCCTCGTTTGGTTTCAGGAAGAGGCGCGATGTGCCGGACTCGATTTTCATAAGTATCTTAGAGGGCACGTTGATTAAATTTTTTTGTAGATTACTATCCACGCAATAAAGCTCATGACAGCAGCAAAAAAATAGGGCGCCCCAGGCAGATAGAGTCCCGTGTTGTCTGTAAAATGCGCGAAAAGCCGGGTCACAATCAGCGGGTTTAAGATGGATGCCAGACTGGTAAGGCTGACAAGCGATCCTTGAAATTCTCCCTGTTCTTCGGCGGAAACGAGCTTAGTCGTTAAGGATTGCAGCGCCGGTTGTCCAACAAAAAATAAAGCAGAGAAGAATAAAACACCATAAATCATCCAGCTTTCATAGGCAGTGGCGTAGAGACAAAAAGCAATCACATTTCCAAAGGCACAATACAAAACGGTTTTGCGCTCCCCTAAGCGAGGGATCACGATCCTTGTGAACCATCCTTGAGAAACCGCCATGAGTAGCCCAACTAAACTGAGGGTGAGACCAACTTGAGTGGTGTTCCAGTGAAAGCGGTGCTGAGTATAAAGAGTCCAGATAGAGGGGTGAGTAAGCCCGGCCAGTTGGATCAGAAAATAAGTGATGGCAAAAGAAAGAATGAGTGGTGACTTAAATATTTGTTTCAGTTTAAGCAGCGGATTAAGTTTTTTTAGTTCCATTGCCCGGCGTTTTTCTTTCGGAAAAGATTCTGGCAAAACAAAATAACCGAAAGCAAAATTTAAAAGATTGAGAAAAGCCGCTGCCAGAAATGGGGCCTCTGGACCGTATGCGCCCAAAAATCCTCCCAAGGCAGGACCAATCACAAATCCTAAACCAAAGGCTGCACCTATCATTCCATAATTAGCGGAGCGGTTAGTGTCGTCGGAGATATCTGCCACATAGGCCATACAAACTGTAATACTGGCACCTGTCAGACCTGAAATCATCCGGCCCATAAAAAGCAGTGTGAGGTTGGGGGCGAAGGCCATGAAAAGGTAATCAATGGCGGCCATAAACAGGGAGGTTAAAAGCACGGGACGCCTTCCATAAAGATCTGAAAGTGAACCGAGTAGCGGGGAAGCTAAAAACTGCATGCAAGCATAAGCAGAAATAAAATAGCCGAAATATTCCGATACCATGCGCTCATCGGCTATGAAACGTCTCACAACGTCTGGTAATGAGGGAATAATAAGTCCCAGACCAATCATATCGAGTGTGACTGTGATAAAGAGAAAAATGAAGCGACCCTGACTCGTTTTCATACCTTCTAATTATTATAAGTTTCAGGAGCATTTGTATTTGTTTTTTATCTTTTTCAGCTGGATATAGTTCCGCGTCATCAGCTAATATAGGGGCATGATTTCAGTCAATGAAGCCGCTCAAATTTTTAAGCAAAAACTCGCGCTCAAAACGAGTAAAACATCCGGCCCCATCATTGCCGATCGGGACTATCCTCCCTTTGATCGGGTGATGATGGATGGAATAGCTGTGAGCTTTGAGACTTATGAGACTGGAGTAAGGCAGTTCGCTGTCGCAGGTATTCAGCCTGCCGGACTTGCCGCCAAAGTTCTCCTTGATAGCAAAAAATGTTTTGAAGTGATGACGGGTGCACCACTTCCGGAGGGGACTCATTTAGTTATTCCTTACGAGCACCTGGAAATCGCTGAGGGCATTGCCCGAATTGTCAGAGAAGCTCCACGCAGCCTAATGGAAAATGTCCACCGTATGGGAAGTGATTGCCATCAAGGGGATGTGGTACTTGAATCGGGTGTTTTTTTAAATGGACCCCACCAGGGAATCGCTGCCTCAATGGGCGTGAGACCCGAAATGTCTTCCACTTCACGCATCTTAATCATCTCGACTGGTGATGAATTAGTAGAGGTTGATGAAACTCCACTGGATTATCAGATCAGGCGCTCCAATGCTCACGCCATAAAAAAGTCTCTTGAACTAAATGGATTTGATAATGTTTCCTTGGCCCATTTAAAAGATGATCCGAAAGTTATTGCGGATCACTTCCTGGCCTCAACTGTCATATACGATGGGATGATTTATTCTGGTGGCGTATCAAAAGGAAAATTTGATTATCTGCCAAACGTTTGGAGTGATCATGGGGTGACTAAACACTTCCATGAAGTGGCCCAGCGCCCGGGTAAGCCCCTGTGGTTTGGGACAGATGAAAAACACAAAACTTCAGTGGTGGGTCTGCCAGGCAACCCCGTCTCAAGTTTGGTTTGTCTTCACCGTTACCTGATACCTGGAAGAGAAATGTTTGCTCGTTTGAATGGTGAAATCAAGTTTGGCAAAGAGCTGACATATTTTGTGCCGGTTAAAATTGAATACAAAAATGATGGCTCCCTTTGGGCAAATCCTCTGCCTATGAAAAATTCCGGAGAGTTCACCGCCCTGACCGAAAGTGACGGCTTTATTGAACTGCCGGCCGAATCATCGCTATTTTCTAAGGGAGAAGTCTTCTCTTTCTGGCCCTGGAGAACAGCGTGAATAAACTCGTTGATGATCATGGGCGCCGAATCAGGAAACTGAGAGTCTCGCTCACGGATAAATGCAATCTGCGCTGCCACTACTGTATGCCGGTTGATCAGACCTTTATGGATGAAAGTAAGTATCTTTCACCAGAGGGAATTTACGAGATCGTGCATGAACTGGCAGGACTGGGTTTGGAGGAAGTAAGGCTGACGGGTGGTGAGCCCCTCATGCGTAAATCTTTTTCTGAAATCATTGAGAAACTAGGAACGATTGGGCTGAAAAAACTCGCCCTTACGACCAATGGTATTTTTCTCGATAAATATCTTGAGGTGCTAAAAGCGAATCGGGTTTTTCATCTCAATATAAGTCTGGATAGTTTGGATGAGAGTAATTTTAAAAAGATCACCTATGGAAATTACCTCAAGCGAGTCTTGGATAATATCAAACTTGCTCGCAAGGCCGGATTTATTGTGAAAGTGAATACGGTCATGATGAATGGGATCAATGATCATGAGATCTTTGATTTTATAACCTTCGCTAAAGAATATGATGTTGAAGTTCGATTTTTGGAACTCATGCGTATTGGTTTTGCCTGCGGGGAGCAAAAAGACCAGTTTGTTTCGGCGAGGCAGATGATGGCAAGAATCCAGGAACAAATGGATCTCAAAGCGGTGGTCTCACCCAATGATTCAACTTCATTTAATTTTTTAACCTCTACCGGTGCTCAGATCGGCTTTATCGCTTCAGAGTCTCAGCCTTTCTGTGGCCAGTGTTCACGTTGGAGACTCTCGGCTGACGGAATTTTGAGGGCCTGTTTACTCAAAGATGATGGAAGAAAGATCAGGGATTTGAATCCGGAAGATAGAAAAGAGATGTATCAGGAACTCTTAGGAATGAAACCTAGCATGAGACCCATTGAGGTCTCACACCACATGAATGCCATTGGGGGATAGATGTTGACTCATATTGATAAAAAAAATCAACCGACGATGGTTGATGTGACAGATAAAAGTATTTCCCTGCGCATGGCCCAGGCCCAGACTCAGGTTCAGTTGCCGCCTGAGATGAAGGCTTATTTTACGGGAGATGAGCTTGTTTTAAAAAAAGGGCCGGTCTTTCAAACAGCGATCATTGCCGGCACCATGGCCGCAAAAAAAACTCATGAAATGATTCCTTTTTGTCACCATATCCCCGTTGAGAGCTGCAAGTTTGAAATAACCACTGATGAAAATCTTTTAGTGACAATTTCGTGTCGGGTGAAGACGACTTTTAAAACGGGTGTAGAGATGGAAGCTTTGCACGGGGCGACGGTTGCGGCCTTGACCATCTATGACATGTGTAAGGCCATCTCCCACGACATCATTTTAAAAGAAACAAAACTCACCTTTAAGACCGGCGGAAAAAATACACTGCTGGATCGACCGACTTATGGTCTGGTACTAACTGGTGGAAAAAGTGAGCGAATGGGTGAGGCCAAAGCCTTGATTCATTATAAAGGCAAAGCTCACGCGGCCGTCATTCATGATGTGCTCAGTTCTTATTGTGAAAAAGTATTCATTTCAGGGCGCCCGGGCCAGTGGAAGGGATCCGAGTTAGAATTATTTCCGATGATCTGTGACACCATTGAAAATTCTGGCCCCATAGGGGGCATTCTCTCCGCTTTTGCCACTCATCCTGACGCTAACTGGTTTGTTGTCGCCTGTGACTTAGTTCACTTTAATCATAAAACAGTGGAGAAAATTCTCGCTAACTACAATGATAAAACCATTGCGACCTGTTACAAGAGCCGTGAAGGGGATTTCCCAGAAGCTCTTTGTGCACTTTACACTCCTGCTGCACAAAAAGTTTTTACCGATGCTTTCAAAAGTGACGTGCGTTGCCCGGTGAAAGTTTTAAAACACTCATCAATTGAAATGGTTGATCAGGAAGCGGGAATCAATCTTGCCAATATCAACACCAAAGAAGAGAGACATCATGTTATCCGTTAATGTTCAATATTTTGCCTCCTTTCGTGAGCAGGCAGGAGTGGAGTCTGAACTTTTTGAAGGTGAAGTGACTACGTTAAATGAACTTTATGAAAAGCTTTCTCAGAAACACCAGTTCCCATTGCCGGCCAATATGATTCAAGTGGCGGTGAATGATGAGTTTGCCTCGATGAATGACTTAGTCGTAAATCATACAAAAGTGGTATTCATTCCACCTGTTGCCGGAGGCTGATTTTGTTTTCAATAAGTGACGTCACCCTAAATCGAGATGAGCTGCATGGAACTCTGGCCAATACGACCGCCGGGGCCATTGTCGTCTTTGAAGGCTGGGTTCGTAATCACAATGAAGGAAAAAAAGTTTTAAGTCTTGAGTATCAAGTCTATAAAGAGCTGGCGCTTAAGGAGGGAGATAAAATTCTCTCTGAGGCCAAAGAGAAATTTAATCTCCACCACGTGATGTGCGTTCACCGTGAAGGACATTTAGCTTTGGGAGATATCGCCATCTGGATTGGCGCCACAGCTTCTCACCGTGATGATGCCTTTAAGGCCACTCGCTATGTGATTGATGAAATCAAACATCGATTACCTGTGTGGAAAAAAGAGCATTACGTAGATCAAAAGGCTGAATGGGTTTTTTGCCGTCACCATCACCACCATGTCCATTTCAATGAAGCTGACTTTTATAAAAAGCAAGATCTCCTTACCAATCAGACTAAGCTCAGAGACGCGAGTGTCCTGGTAGTTGGCGCAGGGGGGCTAGGGTGCCCCGCTTTGATTAACCTGGCCGCAGCGGGCGTGGGGCGTATTCGGGTCGTTGACTTTGATTCCATCAGTATCTCCAATATTCACCGCCAATTTCTTTATTCACCTAATCTCGTGGGAGAAAAAAAAGCAGTGGTGGCGAAGTCGCGGCTGCTTGAACTCAATCCCTTTATTGAAGTGGAATCCATCACCGAGAGATTTTCTCCTGATCATCTGACTGGAGTCGATCTGGTGCTTGATTGCACGGATAATATGGCGACAAAGTTTTTAATCCATGACGCCTGCTTTAAATTTGGAATTGCGCTCATCAGTGCGGGTGTATTTAAAAGTGAAGGTCAGGTGCGGACTTTTCTTCCTCATAAAGGCTGCTTAAGGTGTCACGGAGCGGTCACCCCTGATGATAGTCTCCTGGGCAATTGTAATGACTTTGGAGTCCTGGGCGCCACGACTTCTGTTCTGGGATCTATCCAGGCCAGTGAGGCGCTAGAGTTTCTTCTTCATGGAACCAACACGACTTCAGTGTCGACACTCTTTTTAAATCTTAAAACCCTGACCCAGCATCGGATTAAGCATACTGCACTAGCTGATTGCCCCGTTTGCAAGGGGGTCGTTGAACTAGAAACATGTGATCTGGAAGTCGACAGTGTAGGTGAGGCGAGACTCATTGATATCCGGAATTTAAGTGATGATGAAGTAAAAAATCTTAATTTCTCGGGCAAGGTTGTTCTCTCCTGTCACCGCGGGGTGAGGTCCAGGAAAATGGCCGAGATTTGTCGCTCCCATGGCCATCAACATGTCTTTTCACTTAAAGGTGGCGCCACGAGCCTAGTTTGAAAGAACGACTTCTTTTTTCGATTTAAAAAACTTCACGATTTGATCAACTTCCGAGCGAAATTTTTTCTCCTCAATCATCAGTCCATTAACGATTGTACTCCAGGTCCGGGTCGATCCAGCCAAAGCCGCTGCCTCTTGCAGTTCTGCTTTGTTCGCCCCCTGCATGATGGCCGATTGAGTGTGGTAATAAACACAGTACTGACACGGGATTTGCGCCGCAACCGCCACACCAATGAGATGTTTATACTTTCCTGGAATCGCTGAATTCTCATTCATCTCAATTCCTTGGATTTCTCTCCAGGCGCCGACGATGCTACTTTGGGGATATTGAGTGATAAAATTGGGAACAAATCCCATCTGGATTTTTACATCCTTGTAGACGTCTGCCGGTGTGTTGATGGCGAATTCTGCTGGAAGCGGCTCAACTTCCATTGCCTGAAGATTAGAATGCTTATTTTGAAACATCAGCATTTTATCAACCTCACTTCTGAATTCTCCTACATCAATCTGTACACCCGTTAAAAACGCACTCCATCTTCTTGTTCCTCCGGCCATGGCAAGGGCCTCGCTTAACTCTTTTACCGAGGCCATATTTAATTTGGCAAATTCGGTATGGAAATACACACATGAGCGGCATGGAATTTGCGCCGCGACTGCAAGACTAATAAGTTCTTTATATTTTCCGGGAATCGCCGAGTTGATGTTAAGCTCGACTCCTTTCATGTCCATCCAGGCACCGGTAATGCCGTCCTCAGGATATTCCTTGAACATCGTAGGAAGAATGCCCAGAGTTTGTTTGATCTCTTTATAGGTAGCCGCCGATTCATTCGCAAAACTATTAGAAATACTTATAAATACTAAAACCACCATAAAAATAAAAAAACGACTCATAAGTTTCTCCTTCCCTGGATTAGTCCTTGTAGGTAGATTGCCCGAGACTCATTTGTCATGGCATCTGAAACTTAAATGAATAATGGATAACTGAATGGAGCTGTTATTTATCTCTGACTTGCAGAAGCTCGGCGATGATACTCACGGCGATTTCATAGGGATGATTTTTGCCAAGAGGAAGCCCCATAGGAACGCGAAGCTTCTCGATAAAACTTCTTTCGACACCTAATTCGGCCAGCTCTCGTTTGATTTTGATGCCTTTAACCTCCGACCCCACGACTCCAACATAGGGACAATCAGGAGCGTGCTGGGCAATCGCCACCAGCACAGGAACATCGTGGGCGTGGCCCATGGTCATGCACAGGAAAAAACTTTTTGCATCAAAAGAAGCGACTGTGTCTTTAGGAGTCGGGTGATGGATTGCATGGACCCCTTCAAGTTTAGCGACCCATTCCTCCCGAGAATCAATGCAGCTTACATGGCAATTAAGTTTACTGAGAATTCGAGTCAGAGCTTGCGCCAGGTGTCCTGCTCCGTAAATGACAATCGGCCAGTGAGTGGCGTGAAAGTGTTCAAAAAGAAAACTCGCTTCTCCGCCGCAGGACATTCCAATATCTTTTTGTAAATTCCAGACCACACTCTCTGGTGGCAGTTGATTCTGACTTTCAAGGATCGCCTGGCCCTTTTTAATTGCTGCCATTTCAACTTTTCCGCCACCAACGGTGCCAGCGTAAAGTCCCTCTTTGGTGACAATAATTTTGGCCCCGGGATCCTGGGGAGAAGAACCTCGGGCAGCAGTCATGGTGACTACCACAAAAGAGACACCCTTCTCATTTAGCTCAAAACATTCTTTCCAAAGATTCATTGATCCCACACTTGAAATTTTTCAGGGCTGATCGCCCTTAAAACGCGCTCATTAGTGGCAGGTATCTTGATCTCAGGATAAGTCGTTTTATAGCGCGGTAAATAAGTAAGGGCATTGTTAATCGCCGTCCAGGCACTGATGGCAAGCAAGAGGGGAGGCTCTCCCACGGCTTTGGTTCCACGAACGTTCATGAAGTTTTCATCGTTTTCTAATAGTTCTATATTAAAGGTGCGTGGAACGTCCTGAACACTAGGGATTTTATAGGTGCTTGGTGCGTGAGAAAGTAAATAGCCCTGATCATTATAGACGAGATTCTCAGTAGTGACCCAACCCAGGCCTTGAATGAAGGCTCCTGTCACCTGGCCAATGTCCAGGTCATGGTTTACCGGGCGACCAAGGTCCATGAGAATATCACAGCGAAGAACTTTTACTTCCCCTGTATCCTTATTTAAAGCAACCTCAGTACAGGCGGTGCCTTGAGTAAAATATAAAAAGGCATCACCCTGACCAGTGAGTTTATTAAATTCAATTCCAGGGATTCGGTAGAAGGAATAATCACTGAGAGAAATTCGATTGAGGTAGGCTTCCAAAACTAAATATTTAAATTCAATTTTTTTATCCAGATGATCTGGATGAAAAACCCAACCATCTTCAAATTGCATTTCAAAATAGGTCGCCTTACCCGAATTCCAGTCAGCACCTTCGTTGGGGTCATTCACATCGAGATTAGGTGTTGAGAGTACAATCTCTTCCTGTGTGCCTAGGCCTGCAGTTTTAGAGGCCCATTTTTCTTTAGGCACATCTAACAAACGAAAGGCGAGTTCACTCAGGCGTTTTTTGATTTTTCTCACTGCTAAAAGTGCCGCCGCTCCGTTGAGATCTGTTCCTGAGGAAGCGGCAGTAGGTGAGGTGTTGGCATTTTTATCAGTTCGGGTCGGCATCACTCGGGCCGCGTCCCGTGAGAGACCCAGTTCAGAAGTTACCATTTGAGAAATGCGGGCATTCACGCCTTGGCCCATTTCTGTTGCGCCCGTTGCAATTTGCAGAGTTCCATCGTTGTGAACGATCACCAGTGCATTGGCCTGGTTTAAAAAACGCGTGGTAAAAGAGATTCCAAATTTTACCGATGTCAGTGACATCCCACGGATGAAGTTATGCTCTTCCTTGTTGTATTTTTGAATTTCAAGGCGACGATTTTTGTAGTCACATTTTTTTTCAAGGTCCGTGTGAAGCCGCTCAAGGCAATTGTTTTTAAACAATTGTCCGTAGTGAGTGACGTTTCGATTATCCTTATCTGAGTAAAGATTAATTTTTCTGACCTCTAGTGGATCTAGATTTAATTTGTGAGCAATCTCTTCAATTACTTTTTCAATGGTGGCCACACCCTTGGGACCACCGAAACCTCTGAAGGCGGTGTGAGGGTGATGGTTGGTTTTACAGACTTGCCCCGTGACTCTCATGTTAGGGAAGTAATAGGCGTTATCTGAGTGAAGCATCGCTCTTTCCATAATGGATGTCGAAAGATCTGCGTAGGCTCCACCATCCGAGTAGAGTTCAAAATCCAGAGCAAGGATGCGGCCCTGGTTATCAAAACCGACATGATAAAGATTTTCAAAAGGGTTCCGTTTCCCCGTCATGATCATATCATCGTCTTTAGTCAGGCAAAGGCGAACCGGGCGTTTGAGTTTTTGTGCGGCCAAGGCCGCCATGGCAGCAAAGGGTGCTGATTGGGATTCTTTACCGCCAAACCCTCCGCCCATTCGTTTCACCTGACAGACGACGTCTTTATCAGGCAAGCCGAGAGCGTGGGCGACTACGTGTTGAGTTTCGGTAGGATGCTGGGAAGAGGAGTGAATTTCAATTTGCCCATCTTCCAGTGGATAAGCAATTGTCACCTGGCTTTCAAGGTAGAAGTGATCATGTCCTTGAATGAGAATTTTCCCGTTCAGCTGATGAGGAGCTTTTTTCATCTCTTCATCAACGTGACCGCGCTCAATCTTTCGGCGGTCTCCAATAAATGATTTTACTTTTTTCGCCTCATCGATAGAGAGGACACAAGCAAGATCAACATATTCAATAATAACTTTTTGTTTTGCCCGTTGAGCGGCTTCCATGGTTTCTGCAACAATCAGAGCAATTGGTTCGCCGGCAAATTGGACTTTATCCACCGCTAAGACCGGCTGATCCTTAAAAATTGTTCCCCATAAATTATGATGAACGTCCCGACCAGTGAAGACTGCTACGACTTTGGGACAATTGAGAACCTCGGTAAAATCAATGTTTTTGATGGTGGCATGAGCGCGAGTTGAATAAAAAACATCTACAAAGAGTTCATTATGCAACATCGGGCGGTCATCTACGAACTCGCTCTCGCCAGTTACATGAGTATGGGCACTGTCGTGGGGAAGATTCATTTTACACCTCCGCATTCAGCAAAAAAGCGGCGAAAGAAGTTCTCGATTAGAATGTGTCTGTAAGCTGCTGAGGCCCGAACATCAGATAAGGGCTTAAATTCTGAGTGCAGAATCTTAACGGCAGCCTCAATATCGAAATTCTGTTTAAGGAAATCTTCTGTCTGGATAAAACGCAGCGGAGTGGCAGCAACCCCACCGGCAGCGATGATGATTTCCTGGATGGCGTCTTTGTTTTTATTTTTCCATTCCACATGAATCGCCAGATTGACCGCAGAAATATCCAGGTCTTTGCGGTTTGCATTTTTATAAAGCTTAAAGTCAGAATGCTCTTTGGGCAGATTGAATTTTATTCCGGTGATGATTTCTCCCGGGGCAAGAGCGGTTTTACGGTAGCCTAGAAAAAATTTAGATAAAGGAACTTCGCTTGATCCATTGATTAAGACTGTTGCATTCAAGGCCAGCAGCGCCGGCGGTGTGTCTCCAATAGGGGAGGCGTTAGCAATATTACCAACCACTGTAGCGATATTTTTAATTTGGGGAGAAGCAAAAACGTCCAGGTAGTTGGCCAGCTCCGGGCATTTATCTTTGATCAAATGACGAAACTCAGTCAGAGTCACCCGGGCGCCAATGGTCACGGTGTTGTGATTGATGTTCATTTCATACAACTCAGGAATCAAATGAAGACTCAATAATTTATTCAGGGTAATTTTACGTTTATTATGAACAACACCCAAATCTGTCGCAGCACCCACAATGCGGGCGTCGGGATTGGCAGCGAGGTAATCCAAGGCTGCCTTAATTGTTTTAGGAGCGGAGTAAGAAAAGTCGTCTGATTCAAGGGCCACACCTGTTTTGAAAGCTTCTTTCAGTACGTCGCTCTGGTGTTCAGTAAAGAATCTGGCCTTAACCGATTCGGCTTCTTTGAGATCCATGGCAAGGGCAGCATCGAGGATGGGTTTGTAACCTGTACACCGACAAAGGTTTCCGGTCATGCAGTTTTTAGCTTCCTGGGGAGCGATGCTTGTCTCTTGTTTGGCGAGTTTTTCTTCCACCAGGCCCGTGAGTGCCATCACAAATCCTGGTGTACAAAATCCACATTGGCTTCCGTGACACTGGACCATGGCTTTTTGGGCAACATGCAGTTCTGTTTTGTCTTTGAGAGCGTCCACTGTGACGAGGCTTGATCCATCAAGATTGGCGACAACAGTGATACAAGAATTGATGGGCTGATAGTTTTGAACATCGGTACCATGAGCGTTTGGAAAAAAACGAAGTACACTGCAAGCGCCGCAGTCACCCTCGGAGCAAACAATCTTTGTACCCGTGAGGTTCTTTTCATAGCGCAGATAATCTGCCAGCATCATCCCGGCGTGGTCTGCTCCCACCTCTTGGCGTTTTCCATTCAGATAAAAGATAATTTTATTTCTCATTATACCCTGCGTAATGTTTGGCAATTATTTACAACATTGTCTCTGAATATTAGTATCTTGTGAAAAGAAAAAAGGCCTTTAAAAATGAATCATCTTGAGTTAATCAAAAATCTGCCCAAAGCTGAGTTGCATCTCCATATTGAGGGGACATTTGAACCTGAATTAATGTTTGAAATAGCTCGTCGCAATCAAATCAACACCCGCTTCAAGAGCGTCGAAGAAATCAGAGAAGCCTATAATTTTCACAACCTTCAATCCTTTCTGGATATTTATTACGAAGGGGCCAATGTTCTTGTGCACGAAAGAGATTTTTATGATCTGACCATGGCCTATTTAAAGCGCTGCCGGGAAGATAACGTGGTTCATACTGAAATATTTTTTGATCCTCAAACCCATACTGAGCGTGGAGTCGCATTTGCCACCATGTTCAGAGGGATCCATCAGGCCCTGCAAGATGCCAAAAAAGAATGGGGAATTTCCTCACACATGATTATGTGTTTTTTACGTCACCTCTCGGAAGAGGATGCTTTTAAAACTCTTAAAGAGTCACTGCCCTTTAAAAAAGATATCCTGGCGGTTGGATTGGACTCATCTGAGGTGGGACATCCACCTTCTAAATTTCAAAAAGTTTTTGCGGCTGCCATGAGTGAAGGTTATCTGACGGTTGCCCATGCCGGTGAAGAAGGGCCAGCTGCCTATATTTGGGAAGCTCTGGATTTATTAAAAGTAAAACGTATTGATCACGGAGTCCGCTGCCTTGAAGATGAAAAACTGATGAAGCGGATTATTGAGGAGAAGATTCCTCTGACGGTTTGTCCTCTTTCTAATTTGAAGTTGTGTGTGTTTAAGACCCTTAAGGAGCACAACCTCAAAAAGCTTCTCCAGCGTGGTGTGAAAGTCACTATCAACTCAGATGACCCTGCTTATTTTGGTGGTTATGCTAATCAAAACTACATTGAAACCGCCGATGCCCTTGATTTATCGATGAGTGAGCTTAAGACCCTGGCGGCAAACTCCTTTGAAGCCTCTTTTCTAGACGAGGCGACCAAACAAAAATGGCTGGCCAAGGTTCTGGCCATTTCCTGATCTTTCTGGTCGAGAATTAATCTTTTTCCCCTCGAGCGCCGATAAGTGGAGCAACACTATTTGGGGGTTCTCATGAAAAATATATTCGTTCTTGCAGCTTTATCGCTTTCATTCAATGCGTTTGCCGTTGATGTGGATAAATACTGCTTACCATTTCTAAATGGGCAACTTGAATCTCAGGGCTCTAAGCCTGAAATTATGGAAGGGTTCTCAGCCTCTAAGGCCAAAATGGAAATTGCTGGAAGTATGGTTGAAACAATCAATATTCTTCCTGAAGATAATGAATCCAAGGGTGATATTAAAGTGAACAAGTACCCTTGGGGTGAAGAACAGATCATGAACATTATGAAGTATAAGAAAAATGGAAAACAAGTTAAGGATTATAAACTTATTGTTAGTCGCGATAAGGCCGGTAATTTGATTTCTGTTTCTAAGAAGCCTATTCTTTTACAGGATTTTAAATTTAAGGCCGACACATTATTTTTTAAACCGCAAAAAGACACCTGTATTCCTGAAAAGTACATCGGCAATAATAAACTTAAATTCAGTCTTGATCTGTGCCGTGAAATCGACCGTTTTTTTGCTGAAAATCCTAGTGCCAAGGAATGCCTTGTTGCCCGTCATGACCAGAAGCTTGCCTCTCTAGTTAAAGAGCATGCGAAGTCACTGGGGGAAAAGGTTGTTCTTGGTTTAGAGAAGAGATCGGAGGATATGTCAGCACTTTATGCAGCCAAGCACCGTGTGGACTGCTCAGAGGCCGGAGTAGACGGCATCCTGGGTGATAAAGAAATCTGGGACAGCTATATGGGTAAACGTGGGGAAGAAAAATTAAAACCAGCATTTGGTGAAGAAGAATAGAAGTCACAAAAGGCTGCAGAAATGCAGCCTTTCTTTTTTAAGAAGCTTTTTTCTTTGCTTTATTTAATCGTTTTGTAAAATCCTCATCTAAGTCCATATAGAAATCCTCTTCAAGATATTTCTTATCTAACAAAAATGTCTCAAATTGATTTTTCTTGATGAAACGGCGAAGGCGTCCGCCAACTGGGCCACCACGGCTGTTAATGTAAGTCTCCTGCTTTTCATCCTGCATGCGACCCATGATCTGACTGCCGGCAGTCTCAATATTACCTACGACCTTGGCCTTAAAACCGCCCTCAGCGTATCCAAAGAGCATAATGCCAAAGAGGTGATACCATGAACCAAATTTATCAGTGTGGTAGTTAAAATTTGTGATGTCTTTTAATTTAGTGGTGATGAGTCGCTTAGACCTCTGGGGAGTCAGCCAGAAGCGGGAAAGCAGATTTTCAATGGTCAGAAGAGTTAAATAAACATCCCCTTTATTGATTCTGTACGAGGTCCTGAACATCTCTTCAAGAGTGATTGAATTTTCCGGGCGGGAAATTATATAATCTTTGAGGTTCTCTTCGGTGCCGGTTTTCATGTAATAAGAAGTTCCCCCACGGCTTAAGGCCACGAGTAACTTAGACATTCTGCTGAAGATGACAAACTTTTTATGCAGCTCCCGTTTGATTTCTGAACTCCACTCATGAACCGTTCCCAGTTGTGGTTTGAGACCGTTCAGGCGGTACTCTTCCGTGATGACTTGTTTCATCATGAGGGCCATGTTTTTAACTTTGAAAGGGGCCTTGTGACCTTCAAGTTCGATCGCCAGGTGGTCTGGATTGAAGGGGAGATAGTCATCAACGATGATATTTTTGGTCTCCTCCACAGGAGAGTATTGAGGATATTTGACCAGAAGTTCGTCAATTTTCTCTTTGCGCTCTTTGAGAATTTCTGGCTGTTTGCCTTTGAGATTGGCCAAGATAAATTTAGGGATCTGGTTGGCCGACCAAAGAAGCAATATATCCCCTTGAGGGTCATTAAGCTGGTACTCCTGCTGTTGATAGATGTAGCCCAGGTATTTATTTTCTTCCAGGTTCAGGTCTTGCGCCCGTGAACTTAGACTTAGAGTGCATAAGAAAATAAGCAGGAGTGTTTTCATTGAATCATCTGCTCCAGCTCAGGGTCAAAGTCTTCACTCTCTAATTCTGTTGAGTCTGAAATTTTAGGAGTATTTTTTCGACAGAATTTAAGGCCATGACTTCCACCATATTTTCCAGCGTCCACGCCGGGCCCAAAGGCCTGTCGTTTAGCTGTCTCGCGAATTTCTTTTAATCCTTTTTTTCCTTCTTTGCCTGCCAGTTCGCCGATTAATTTGTGAACCTTATAGCCAACTTTATTTCCCAGGGCCATGAGACGGGCCATTACTCCTGAGTAGCCATTTAATTTAACTTCGCACGCCATCAGGGCCGAGGTGGCATAGTGGTAGAGACCAGGATTCCTTTTCATTACAGCATTGGGGAAAATATCTTTTTCAAATTCTTTGGTCACGTAATCGCGGTGAGCATGAAGTTTCCAAAAGTAGATTTCAAGTAAAAGTGCTTTGTCCGTATCATAACCATATTGCACATCAAGAGATGGCATATTGCGGGTAGAGTAGGCGAGGACTAATAAAATATCCCGTGGCAGGTAGCCGGCCTCAAGTGCTTTGTTTTCAAAGGCGGTAAAATATCTCTCTACCGGAAGATTTTTTTCTCTTCTACTGATCCATTCAACCTGTGCCTCATAAGTCACTTTCAAGATTCCAGCGAGTTTATCAATTGGAAGCTTCATGAGCTCACCAAACACGAACTGAGTAAATCCATTAACACTAAATTGGATACGGGGGAAGGCCGCTTCGGGTGAGCTTATTTTATGATGAAGATCGACTAAGCGGTCTAATCTCTTTGGAAGGTATTTTTTGACCTTCGTTTCCATCTTGTTGAGTTGAGTAACCACATCACATTTATAACGCTCATCCTGGTAGGCGATGGCCGCACTTCTGGCCGAATTTTCTATGTTCAAAAGAGAGTCTTCTACGTAATTGGCCCTTAGCTGTGACAAATGCGTTATGTAATCCCCATGCATCGGACTCAGTACTTCTATCGGAATGGCGGCCGTCTCCACGACTTCAATCGCCTTATCGTTGGCCTCTTCTTTTTTGACAGTCGTACAGTAGGTTCTTAGTGGGCCTGTAAGAGTATTAAAATAAGCAATGGATGAGAGTTGAATATCCCGATTCAAAGTCGGAAATCTTTCTTTAATGTCTTGAAGAATAAGCTCAGGATGTCTCTTATCGTTTTTAATAAACGCCACCAGATTCTTACCCAAGATGGGTGAAGTCGGTTCGATCAGGCGATCATCCACTGGATGGTCCAGATCAGCATGGAGGGGGCTCATAAGTTCCAGGCCCTGGGCGAAGAGGCCCTGGTGGGTCAGTAACGCCAATACGGCAAATGTCATGAAAGGTCTCATAGCGCCTGGTCCTGTTTGAAGGTCATTTTGCTGTATAAATGCAAATTACTTACCAAAGGCATCATGGTTTAAAGCGCTGATAGTTGGTGGGTGGGAAGAAGTTGATTGTCTGCAAAGGATCAGGCCGTCTAATTTCTATACACCTCGGGAAATATCTATCGGCCCAGCTTCCGCGGACTCCGAAATTGCATAAAATGCCTCGTAATCTATTGGGAGATGCAAACATGTTCAAAATTCTTTCGGGTTTTTTATTCCTAGGAATCCTTATCCTCTCTACTGAAGGATTTGCAGGGGATAATCTGACTCTCTCAAAATACACTCAACCGGCCAAAGTCCCTGATGTTTTCCTGGCCCTCGGTGGAGGTCAGTCGATGACTTCGAGAACTTATAAAGATGATGATAATAATGTGCGCACTGATAAAATTTATTACACCACAACTCATAGTTATAAATCCACTTACAAGGCCTCTGATATTGCTAAATTGGTTAATCCATCTCTGGGTAAAACGGAATCTCTTTTTGAAGATACACAAATTACCAAGTCCGGCAAAATCGGCATTTTCGATGTCGTGATGGATATCTCCACCCCTTTTAAGAATTTCTCATGTGCTAGCAATTTGAATTTTAAAAATTTCAAGGAAGGAAACAAAAACGTTTTTATCTTTTCATTTTCAAATTTCAACATGATTTTCACCGACATGGTGATCAAAGTGGAAGTCGAAGAGCAAAACTCTGGCACTAAAGTAATGGTCTACCAAATTGCTGCGATGAAGGGCTCGGCCTATAAAAAACTAGATTCGTATTTTGCCATTGGGAAATTTGAGAAAGCGATGAAACAAAATATCAGAAGGTTTCAAAGCGGTATTGGCGGTATCTAGATTTAAACCAGAACGGTTTGTCCGTTCTTGGCACTATCATTGCAAATTATCTAAGTAAGCATTTCTCTCATCCAAAGGGATTTTAATGTTTATGCTTAGAAACCTCTCAAAACTATTCATAACAACCAAGCTGAATAAGACGTTAAATCTTGTCTCATGGCTGGCGCAAACTGAGCTGCGCTTGATTATTGTTGCCGTGCTGACACTGTTTACCCAGGAATTTGTCCAGAGAATGTTTGCTCGTCGCAGGAGACTGACTCATCCCCTCCATGAGGTTGGATAAGCAAAACAGGGAGGAGATTATGAAACAAAATTCTTATTATTATGACCGTTCAGTGAAAAGCCTTAATGATTCTGACCAATATGAGTTTTCGGGAGAGTCTGAATATTCCAGAGAGCGCTCCGATCCTTATCAGATGGTGGATTATATGATTGACAGTGGACTCAATATCCGTGGTCGCGGACCTAAAGGATTTGAGTTAATTGATGAACAAATCTATGAAAATGTCTGTGAAAAACTGACCAGGGACTCTTTTGTGGATGCCTCGGATATCGAGGTTCATGTTTATAATGGTTGTGTTTTTCTTAAAGGGCGAGTGGATTCAAGGCGCAGCAAACGTTTAGCTGAATTAATTGTGGAAGATTTGCCTGGAGTCAATGATGTTATCAATCAACTTGAGTTCACTTAGTGCCCCAAGTTGATTGATAAAAATTTTATTCAATATCAACATCGCCTTCATCCACCGGTACAGTGCTCTCGAAACTGTCATTCTCACGCATGTCATCTTCCCGGTATTCTTCCTCGCGCTGAATCGCCTCATCTGCTGGCGTTTTCTTATCACAACTCATTGTGAGCAATGAAATGGTGATAAGTGCCAGAAATCCTAAAAGTTTTCTCAATGGACCTCCTTACGTTATTCAAGTAATTCTGGGTCTAAATCAACGACCTCTTCGTCCTCTGGTATATATTCGTCTAAACCTTGAGTGTCTTCGAAGGTCTGTAGAGCGGCATAATCCTCAGCGGTTTCCTCTGCGGGATTGATTTCACTCTCTAGTTCCGGAATTAGATCCATTGAGGACACCTGTGCACTAGCGTGGCCGATGAATGTCAGAAAGATCAGTGGAAGAATTATTTTCATGTGATTGCCCTCTGAAAAGTTTTGCTTTCTGATTCTATGAATTCGCTTTAAGTCATGGGAAGATTCAATGCAGAATTCAATTTGTTGGCGCACTTCTTGCTAAACACTATAAGTGTGAAACAATGCCTAAATCTCTCCCTACCATTGCTCTGCCTGTTAACGCTCTATGCTTGCGGCAAGGGTTATGAAGATATTAAAGTGATTGAAGAAGAAGTAGCACCCGGCCATTACAAGGCAGCTTTTAAATCTCTTAATCCCAAAGTGGGACGTTTTAACGGATGGCTCAGTCTCTCGATTCATGACAATCAATTTTGGGCGAGGGTAAAACTCACCGGTCCAAATACCAAGAGTATGCACGCCCAGTACATCCATGCACTCGGTACATGTCCCGATATGAATGATGACCTTAATCAAGATGGCTACTTAGATTTTATGGAAGTCTATAACGTCGCCGGACCCATTCTTCTGCCACTGGATTCAAATCTAAATTCTCAACTTAAAGGCCTCGATGAATTTCCTAAAATGAGAGAAAATACTTCTTTTTATTATTATTCTGAAGCTTGCCAAAGTTCCCGGCTTCTCGGTGACCTCAAAGAAGTAGATGTCTTTGGATCCGATATGATGACAAAACTCCAAAGAGGGGAGAGTCTTAGTCTCGCCACCCGAGTCATTATGATCTATGGCTCCAGCGAAGGCCGCCCCTTACCCGAGACTGTTCGCTCCTTTGAAGGATACCCACCTCAATTATCGATTCCCATTGCCTGTGGTGAAATCACCGAAGGAGTCGCGGAAGAATTTGACCGTTGAGGCATATTACCTCACCAATTTAGACCAGGAAATTGAGTTTCATAGACTTATCACTGGCAGCGCGTTTGCTGTTAAGACTCGCGTCTTTTTTGCAATGCGATTGTCTATTTTAAGGAGAATAAGAATGAATGAGAAAATTTTTAAGCAATTTGCCTCTTTGGTGTTTGGCACTTGCGTTATGACTGCGTTCACTTCTTGCGGAAAGAGTAACTCAATTACAAACAATGTAAAAACCACTGAACCAGTTGAGGAATATCGAATTGAAGGAAAATATGAAATTAAATTTTCTCCTCTTAACTCCTCAGTCAGCGGTAACCCAATTGCTGCAGGTAAAATGCATCTTATTGCAGACCAAATTTCAGTTCAGCTCGATGTTAAAGATTCACCGGCCATGGCCAATCACTCTCAGTTTATTTACACCGGTCAAGAATGCCCTTCAATAATTCATGATACCAATAACGACGGATTCATTGATCCACACGAAGCCGCTCAAGTCCTGGGATCCAAACTCATCCCGCTGGATGATGGGGATAAACAATTTCCGTGGGCCGACCACTTGGGCGCGTATTCCTATTATAAAGAAGAAATTCTTTCTCAGTTAATCGCTGACCTGAAAGAAGTGGATGAAAATCCCAATGATGAGTTTGTAAAACTACGCCAAGAGGAAGATCTTATCTTAGAAGGTAAAGTTGTCGTCATTCACGGCGTCTCTGAAGGAATTTATTTACCAGGCTCTATTCGTTCTATCGGAACTAACAGCGACCGCGCTTCATTACCGATTGCTTGTGGAAAAATTTCCCGAGTCATTCTGGAAGAGCCACAGACTGGTGAAGCCGAAAGTAATATATAAGTTAAATCTATCGAGTTGATCAGAAAAACGTGAGTTTCTTTATCGAAGCTCCTGTTGGATAATAGCTTCCAAAGGAGCTTTTATGCTTATTCACCCAGCAAATTCCAGAGGCATGGCCAATCACGGTTGGCTGCAAAGTGCCCACACTTTTAGTTTTGCCGATTATCATAATCCTGAGCGAATGCATTTTGGGGCACTTCGGGTAATCAACGATGATATTATTGAGGCCGGAATGGGGTTTGGTCGCCATCCTCACCGCGATATGGAAATCATTACGGTTCCTCTTGAAGGCTCACTCAAGCATGAAGACTCCGAAGGCAATAAAGGTGTTATCGCTCGTGGTGAAGTCCAGGTGATGTCTGCAGGTACCGGCATTTTTCACTCTGAATTCAGTGATTCAGATGTCACGACTAAATTATTACAAATTTGGGTTTTCCCCAAAAAACTTAGTGTTAAACCTCGCTATGATCAAAAGCCATTTTCCTTGGCCGAGAGAAAAAATAAGTTCCAGCTGATTGTCTCTCCGGATGGTCGGGATGATTCACTGATGATTAATCAGGATGCTTTTTTTTCCATTGCCGAGTTGGGCCAGGGACAGAAGCTGGAGTACAGGCCTAAGCTTCCAAGCAATGGCGCTTATCTTTTTATTATCAGCGGCTCACTGGAAATTAATGGCCAGACTTTTAATGCCCGGGACGGAATTGGAATTGAGTCCTTTCAAAACATAGCCATCTCTGCCACTAAGGGCGCTGGTGAAATTCTGGTGATGGAAGTGCCGATGTTGAAATCTTAGTGATGCATCCTTGAAACTTCTTCAAATGGTGTGGGCCGCTCAAAATGGCCCTCACCAATTAGACCTTTAAAGGCCGTCCACAGTTTTTCCATTTGTTTGCGCGATTTCTCATCCACTAATTTTCCATTCTCATCAAAGGCCTTAGAGCCATTCATATAAAACTCTGGTTGATTTAACAGATGTACGTCGAGATAGATCAGAATTTGTCTCAAGTGGTTTTGCGCCCCGAAGGTCCCGATATTTCCGCCCGACGCCCCCATGGTGGCCACTGGTAGATACTTCCAGACGTTTTGTGGATAAGGGCGAGTTCCCCAATCAATGGCGTTCTTCAAAACTCCCGGAATGGAGTGATTGTATTCCGGAGTGATGAATAAGATGGCATCAGCTTGGCGGATTTGATCTTTGAACGCAGTGACTGAATCTGGTGGATCGTTTTCAATATCTTGTGAGAAGAAGGGAAGCTTGGCGATGTCTGCCATGATTAATTCGGCGTCATTTCCTACAACTTCTTTAAAGGCGTGAAATAATTTTTTGTTGAGTGATCCCTGGCTGATGCCGCCGACCAAGGTAAGTATTTTAGTATTTTTCATATTTCCCTCCCCCTAATAGCAAGATGCTACTCTCCCAGATTTGAGATGGGGCCAAAGATTAGATAGTTTTTCTCTGAACACGGCGCCAAACCCGTTTCATTGACTCAGTCCTATAGGATACCATTAGGCGGGGGTATTATGCTTGGCTCAAACCCGGTATTTACAATCGCCGTGATTATTTTCTACATCCTGGGTTTCCTCTGTGCGGCCTCGGCCATTCTTCGCTCACGCACTCCCCAGGGGGCCACAGCGTGGGTCATGGCGCTGGTAACCATTCCTTTTTTCACTGTTCCACTTTTTCTCATTTTTGGAAGAAGCAAGTTTCTGGGTTATACCATTCGCAGAAAAATTGTTGATAAAAAAATCAGTAAAAAATTTAGTGTGATGCAGGAGTCAATCATACAAGATGAGATTGCTCCTAAAGAATTGCATCCTCTGATGAATTCACTTCAAATGCTCTGCCGGCCTGGTTTTACTACTCATAATAAAATTCAGCTTCTCGTGGATGGACAACAAACTTATGATTCGATGCTGAATGATCTGGAGCATGCCCAGAAATACATCATCTTTCAGTTCTATATTTTTCGAGCTGACATAATTGGCAAAAAATTTGCTGAAGTTTTAATGCGAAAAGCGCGTTTGGGAATCAGGGTGAATTTTCTTTATGATGAAATTGGCACCAAAATGCCGGACGGGTTTGTGGAAGAATTAAAAAGTGCTGGTGTGAATGTTTGTCACTTCAATTCCCTCAGAGGGCACGGAAGATTTCAGGCGAACTTCAGGAATCATCGCAAGATTTTAATCGTGGATGGTAAAACGGCGTTTCTGGGAGGACTTAACATAGGGGATGATTACCTGGGTTTGTGGCCAACTGTTGGCCATTGGCGGGATACCCATTTAAGAATAGAGGGCCCCTCAGTTGTGGCGACTCAGATTGTTCACGCCAAGGATTGGTACTGGTCACAGCAAGTTGATCTTGAGGCCGATTGGACCATCAGACCCACTGAGGGGGACGCCAATATTCTGGTTTTGCCTTCAGGTCCGGCGGATGACAAAAAAATCTGTCTCCTCGCTCATATTGCCATGGTTAACTCAGCTCAAAAACGATTGTGGATAGCCAACCCGTATCTCGTGCCACCGGAGAGTTTATTGGATGCCATTTTGTTGGCCGCCCTCAGAGGGGTTGATGTGCGCTTTATTGTGCCATCTTTTTCTGATGAATGGTTTGTGATGAAGGCGAGCCAGGTCTACATTTCTCGTCTGCTTCGGCACGGGGTTAAAATATATCGTTATGAAAAAGGCTTTTTGCACCAGAAAGTGATGCTGGTGGATGAGCTTTTTGCCGTTGTTGGATCGGCCAATTTTGATGCCAGATCCATGTTTATTAATTTTGAAATCACAGTCATCGCCCAGGAGACAAAATTCATCGCTGACGTCCAGGAGATGCTGCAGGTGGATTTTAATTGTTCCAGAGAAGTTTCTCTGGAAGAGTATACGGATCTGGGACTTTGGAAAAAAATATCTTCCCGCGCCGCTAATCTTTTGGCCCCGGTGCTCTAATTGTTATAATATATCCCCAGTACTTAGTTATTTATCAAAGGGTCAAATATGAAGAAGATGTTCTTTCTCGTTTTTTTATTAATGTTCAATGTTGCTTTTGCCGCTAATCCAGTTGTCCTTATGGAAACTTCTCACGGCGAAATTGAAATTGAACTGTTTGAAGATAAGGCACCCAATACGGTTGCGAACTTTTTAAAGTATGTAGACGCCAAATTTTATAATGGCACGATTTTTCACCGAGTGATTAATGGTTTCATGATTCAGGGCGGGGGCTTTACGGAGAAGATGGAAGAAAAGAAAACCCGTGAACCAATTAAAAATGAAGCCACCAATGGTTTAAGAAACGACGTAGGAACTCTTGCCATGGCCCGTACTAATGATCCCCATTCGGCTACCGCTCAGTTTTTTATCAACGTTGCCGAAAATAGCTCCCTCAATCATACTGGCCAAAACGCTAATGGCTGGGGATATGCCGTATTTGGCAAGGTCACTCAGGGCATGCATGTGGTAAACAGAATCAAGATGGTGAAGACTGGAAATATCAGTGGTTACTCGGATGTTCCAATGGACGCTGTGGTTATCAAGAGTGTTAAACGTAAGGGCAAAAAGTAGTCTTTTGGCCTGTAAATAATACATTTTTTTACCTCTGAACCAGATTTAGTCATATGTTCGCCCATATGACTAAATCACTGGTTGGCTTTTTAGTACTCTGCTGGTCCCTATCGATTCTGGCGCTGCCGCCAGAGACTCAATTGAACTACAAAGGCAGCCTTTTTTCTCACTTTGTGAGCCACGATCTATCTAAGCCAAACGCTCAAATTGAAAAAGTCATTATTACTATTCACGGCTCCGAGAGAAATTCCCATACCTATTATAATTCCATTGAGGCGATGGCCAAACGGGAAGGGGTAGCGGAGAAGACGATTATTATCTCTCCTCATTTTAAAGAGGCCCAGGACACGCTTGTGCCCGATGAACTCTACTTTAGTTCTGAAGGTTGGTTGAGTGGAGATCAGGCCCTGAACCAGCATGCCATCAGCTCCTTTGAAGTGCTTGATCACCTGATCAGTACCTTGGGTGACGTTAAAGTGTTTCCTAATTTGAAAGACATCGTGATCACTGGCCATTCTGCTGGCGGACAATTGACTCAAAGATATGCCGCGGGTTCAGCTATTGAAAAAAAATTCCCCAACATTCATTTTCGCTACATCGTTGCCAACCCCGGATCTTACTTGTACCTCACGGCCAACCGCCCAGTTAAGGCCAATGGGCGCTGTAATTTTAATGACTACAAATACGGCCTTGATCGGTTAAATCCCTACATGCAAAAAAACGCGGCCAATATCAGGAATCAGTACGCGTCCAAAGAAGTGGTCTATTTTTTAGGGGAGCAGGATATCATCTCGGGAAATATTGATCAGTCATGCCCGGCCCAATATCAGGGGAAAACCCGCCTTGAAAGAGGTCAGCTCTATAAAGCACAATTAGAAAAAGAATTTCCAACGGCCAAACACTACCTCTATTCTGTTCCTGGAGTAGGTCATACCCAGTTCGGTATGTACACGTCCCCGGTTGGACAAAAAGTTTTATTTCAGAAATTCTAGAACGTCTTTGGGATTGAGAATTCTCAGACCACTAAAAGAATCAAAGGCCGATTCAATGCAGGCGTGGGCGACTAGTTTTCCACTGACTGGTTTGATTGATTCCAGACCTGGAATCGTTGGCAGAATATCTAAAGTTTTTCCCGAATAATGTTCCACCAAACGTTTTTGCGAGCGCGCCCCTTTAAGTAGACTTGGGCGGACAAAAGTCGTTTTGGGAAAAGAGAGTTTCATCACGTCTCTTTCCAGATCACCTTTCATCTTGGTGTAGGCGATGGATGAATTGGAGTTGGCGCCAGGGGCAGAGACTAATACGTAATTGGTAATGCCATTGAGTTTGGCGGCTTGGGCCACGCGCAGCTGGTAGTCATAATCCACAACTCGCTGGGCCTCTCGAGTGCCAGACTGTTTTAGCGTGGTGCCCAGAGCAGAGAAGAGGACGTCACCTTTTATTTCATGGCGCCATTCACCCAGGTTTTCAAAATCCACTAAATATTCAGTAAGTTTTGGGTGCTTAATACCCGAGGAGCGGCGGACAAAAATTTTGACGGCGGCAAACCGATCATCGTTGAGGGCATAATTAAGAATCTCTGAGCCTACCAGACCGGTGGCACCAAAGATAAGTGCTGTTTGCTGCATTTGATTATTAGAGCTGTTATTCATTGTGTTGTCCATTCATAATGAAATATTCATTATAAATAATGTGGTCACTTCTCAGCTCTGTGCCTAAGCTTTGCAGGCGAGCAGAGGAGGACCCGATGCCGATAAAAAAAAGGTTCAAAAGAAGCATTCGCCGTTTTACTGATGATGTTCTACCCAAGGAACTTCGCAATTCAATTCGTGAAACGGCCAAAAAAACCAACAAGGAAATAACAAAAAAAGTATTTGCCTCGGGCAGAAGGTTCGGGAGATGGAATCCCTCTACTGAATCAGATGTTGTTTGATCTCAGCAAATTCGTCTCCGAAATCTATTAATTCCTCTCGTGAAAAATCCCCTTTGGCCTCAGCGAATAGCGACACTTCTTCTTCTTCGATATGCTTATGAAAACATCTTGTGAATTTTCTGAAGGTTGAGTCCCATTCATCGCTTTCAATTCCAATGTTATCTATTTTAGATAACAGATCTCTCATCTCGTTATGCTGAGATTCCGCACTTTGGGCGACTTCTTCTGCTTCTTCATCATGCACATCCTCAAGAAGGTGGGCATAAATGGTTTTTTCCTCACCTTCCATATGCAGCATTAATTCACTTCGCATTTGGAGATAGAGGTCTTTCTTTTGGACAATATCGCTGCTGTTTTCAATTTGAACAATTAAACCCTCCACGCGTCTGTGTTCGTCACGTAAGGTTTTTAGAATTGATTCACTCATTGTTTCTCCTTGCCGCGCGCAGGTGCCTTCTTTTTATCTTTGGTCTCTGGTGGGGCTTCCTCACGTTGCTGACGTTGTTCGTTTTGTTTTTCCGGGACTCGTAAGTCGTCAATGTCTGGCAGATCTTTGGCATCAACCGGATTTCCGGGGATGAAGTGTGAATCGCCCATGGTGAGCCCATGGGGGATAAAGAAAATGAGGAAAATGAGAGCGAATTTCATATGACCTCTTTGATGAATCATCTGAAGCGAACTCCAGATGATTCAAGAAAAGGATGCTATAAGTAATCTTCTTCTTCATCGATGTCTTGTAAGGAACTGGATGGGACAAATTCGTCTTCTTCGCCCTCTTCTTCTCCTTCCTCTGAGCCTTCAGTTTGTGGGGTTTCCATTTTTTGCGGCTCTTCTGGTTTAACAGTTCCTTCGGGTGCAGGAGTGGGCGCTATTACAGGCGCAGCCGCAGGAGCTGCCACTGTAGGGGTCTCTTCCATTTTTTGCTGCGACTCTACTTTGGGTAGCGCTGTAGTGGTCGTTGTGGTGGTGGTTGATTGAAATTCCGTACCCTCTGGAATGGTTGTGGTGGTCGTTGTTGAAGGCTGAATGTCGGCGGCCAGAATAGGTAGGGCGACCACTGCTGCCACTGTCGCGAGAATTATTTTTTTCATCTACTGCTCCTTGTTTCATCTGAGAGAATTTATACTCCTCTCAACATTCCTTACGATTGTAAGGTGGCGCAACAACTCATTCCTATATAATTTCTCTAAAGATTTCCCAAAGAGAAATTAAGTTTTCATTTATTTATCATTCGAAGTGATTGGGCCTTTAATAGAGATGTCATCCTCAGGAGGGCGAAATGGATTTACCTGTCTCTATTCATCCCAACGAAAGTTGGAAAATTAACAAAGTATGTGAAGTATTTAATCTGAGGGCAGAGGAGCTTAAAGAGATAATCAAAAGAGTTGGTTATAATATTAAAGACATTGAAAATTATCTGGAAAAAAAAAGGCTCCCGAAGGAGCCATTTAAAAACTAAGCAGCTTTTTTATTGTGCCAGTTATTCCAAACTTCTTTAGTCCAAGTTGACTTAGTATCTGCCACCCATTTTTTTGCCCACAATTTTTCATGAACAAATTTTTCAAGCTCTTCAGGTGAGTTACAATCAACCCATAGGATCATATCCCATTCACCCATTGTTGATGCTGCCCACTTTACTTCTTTCCACTTTTTAAGCCAGTTCCAGTTTTCCCAGACAGGCGCATCTTTCGTCCATTTTACTTGTACTTGAGCAGTCCATTTTGACATACGATCTCCTTTGATCATTATCGTTCTATGCTAGTGCGGTCCAAATGAAAGTAAAGCGGCACGGCACTCAGGAAAAAAGTGACATAATAGCTACCCAAGTCGTTTAGTGGACGTATATGATTGGATATAACAATCATCATTTTTGAGGTCATTATGGAACACAAAGAGTTCAAGCCCTTCATTTCTGCGGCGGAAAAGATTAAAGAATTTAGTCTTGGACCAATTTTGATGGGTGTTTTCCTCGGGATTCTTTTTGGGGCTTCGTCTCTCTACCTTGCCCTCAAAGTGGGGATGACTGTCTCGGCTTCCATTCCTGTGGCCGTTCTTTCCATTACTTTATTTAAAGGCCTCTCCAATGTTTTTGGTTTGAGGAAGGCGACTATTCTCGAAAATAATATGGTGCAAACCACGGGCTCTGCGGGTGAGTCCATTGCCTTTGGTGTGGCGGTGACCATGCCAGCACTTTTAATTCTGGGTTACGACCTTGATCTCAACCGCATCATGACCGTATCAGTCCTGGGTGGCTTGCTGGGTGTATTGATGATGATCCCTTTGCGAAAGGCACTGATTGTTAAAGAGCACGGAAAGTTGATCTACCCGGAAGGAACGGCCTGTGCGGAGGTTTTGATTGTTGGTGAGAAAGGTGGATCATCGGGGAAAATTGTTTTTGGTGGATTTTTTTTAGGACTCTTTTATAAATTTTTTAACGTCGGCATGCATTTATGGAAAGATGTCCCGGAAAAAGTTTTCGGATTTTTTAAAGGATCGGCGATTTCAGCTGAAGTTTCACCGGAGCTTTTAGGGGTTGGTTATATTATTGGACTTAGAACAGCTGCCATCATGATGGCCGGTGGTGTTCTCTCTAGTTTTGTTCTCATTCCTATGATCGCTCTCTTTGGGGGCAATCTCACCGAGGCCCTGTATCCTGCAAAAGTTTTAATTAAAGACATGGCGATACATGATATCTGGAGAAACTACGTCCTCTATATTGGTGCCGGTGCAGTTGCGGCCGGTGGGATCATTTCACTATTTCAGAGTTTGCCGACTATTATCAGTGGTGCCAAAGGTGGCTTCGCCAGTCTCTTTGGGGATAAACAGTCTGAAGGTCATAAGAGTCGAACCGACGATGATCTGCCCTTTTCATTTGTGATTATTGGCACACTCCTGATGGTCGCTGCACTGTGGTTTGCCCCAGCACTACATATCAATCTTTTTTCCGCCGTACTCATCATTCTTTTTGGATTCTTGTTCGTAACTGTGAGCTCGCGTCTGACAGGTGAAATCGGCTCGTCTTCAAACCCTATTTCCGGAATGACGGTGGCGACACTTCTTTTGACCTGTTTAGTATTTCTGGCGGTGGGCTGGATTGGGCCTGAGTACCGTGTTGGTGCTTTAAGTATTGCAGCGGTTGTGTGTATTGCCGCTTCTAATGGTGGCACGACTTCCCAGGATTTAAAAACAGGTTATATCCTTGGAGCAACTCCTAAGTATCAGCAGATCGGTCTTTTAATTGGTGCCCTGACTTCAGCGCTTGTCATTGGCTACTCACTAAAACTTTTGAATGATGCCTCGACTGTTTATTCTAAAAAAGTTCCTGAGTTCATGGTTCAGGACATGAGTTCTCTTAAAGAAAAACAAACCGTTCAGGGGCCTGAGAAGGCTCAGGACAGCGCTGAATATTTTGTCTACCAGGTGACTGAGCAATCAGATGCCAGGGCCCTGAGTGTCTTGTCTCCTGGAAAATACCTGGTGAACGACAGCGGAAAAGTGGTTTATCTGGTTGATCCAGGTATTAACGGTGTGCTCAACAAACGAGATGACGGCTCCAGTGTGACCAAATACGAAGCTCCTAAAGCGCGATTGATGTCGCTTATTATTGATGGGATTTTAACTCAAAAACTTCCATGGGGACTGGTTCTTCTGGGAGTTGCTTTAGCACTGGTATTAGAGTTGTGTGGAATTTCTGCGCTTCCATTTGCTGTGGGTGTATACCTGCCGATCTCAGCCTCGGCACCCATCTTTGTGGGTGGAGTCGTGCGATACCTCGTGGACAGAAAAAGAAAGGGAGATGAATCAGAAGCTGAAGCCGAAACCGGACCAGGCGTTTTATTTTCTTCCGGACTCATCGCAGGTGGCGCTATCGCTGGAATCTTGCTCGCCCTGACACAAATCATGGAAGGAGTTTCAGATAAACTTGATTTCTCCAAGGCCATGGGCACGCTGGCCCAGTCAGATCTTTTCAGCTTAGGAATTTTCCTGCTTGCCGCTTCTGTTCTGTTCTTCGTTGGCAGAAAAAAACCAACGAACTAGCCCATTATATTCTCCCCAAGTTTAACCTTGGGGAGACGTAACTTCTTTGGCGTTGGTTTGGCGTGGACACTCAAATTAAGCATCATGGTACTCAGAACGAAACTGATCAGTGCCTTCATACCTTCTCCTAACTTCGTTTAATTTCATTCAGGATCTCGGCTTTCAAATGATCATCATCGGACCTGAGGGCAAGATCTCTCAGAGTCAGCATCCCAACCGGCCGGTCGCCCTTGTCCAGAACCAGCAGGCGTGAGATTTGTTTCTGTTCCATGATTTTGATCGCCTCATTGACGTCCTGATTTTGGTAAACAGACACAAGGTCGCGAGACATGGCCAGAGAGATAGGATCATCTGGCGAGTGTCCGCTTGCGACACAAGCAACTACAATATCTCTATCTGTGACAAAACCAACGGGCCGCTCATTTTTGTAAATGGGCAATCCACCGATGTCTTGTTTCTTCATTAAGGTCGCGACTCTGCGAAGCGAGTCATTAATTTGAGCAGTTACAACACCTTCATGCATAATTTCTGAAACTTGCATAAGAACCTCCAGTTCCGTTCCAAAAATTCTGTCACTCAAATGTGGCTTTTAGTATTTAAATTTTCTCCAGATTGGATGAGTGGCGGGTCATAACTGATTATGGTTTGTAATACTTGTGGGCGAGCTCTTCTACCAAATAGCCAATGGCGTAGGGGACTGAAGAGTTGCGACTTTTGGAATATTTCAATGCGTGGTCAAACCCAAGTTTATGCAGCCACTCATGAAATAAATTATCTGCAACCTGAACGGGCGTGTATTTATTGAAGTACTTTTTATTGATCCAGATTCTGGTGGTATTGGGGTAGGTGTACCCAATGGTGGTGGAAGGGTCGTGATAGAGCTCTAGCTCCACGTCCATTCTACCATTTTTGCCCGGGATTAAAGTTTCCGAGCCATCAAGTATATGCTGGTAGATTTGCTCGTTAGTCATGCCCTTATTACCAAGATAGGTTTTTTGTCCTTCGTAGGTATGATTGATGACTCTTGTTTTAAACTCGGGGGAAGCAATCACTTTTTTTATCAAGTGAACGGCTTTGTGAATTTTATCCTCTTGCTCCTGCGGGAAATTGACCATATGAATTTTGGCATCAAAGGGGGCAGCGAACAGAGGTAGAGTTGCCACTGAGAGAAAAACCATGCTTAAAAATTTATTCATCATGACTGACCCATCCATAGGTTTATTTTGTCATGCTGGTGATTAGTCACAATGTGGGAAAAAATTGCTTTTGTGGTGGGCCAAGGTCTGAACATGAATGCATCCCGCTTGTTTTTCAAATCAGCTTCCGTGCCGATCCTATAGAAAAACTTAAACTGTTTGAATTCATGTTGTCACATGGTTTTTACAATTCTGATTTTATAACTAATTCAATATAGTGTAGCGAACTTGTACCTTTGCTATCATTTCACCTTCTTCCATCGGTCCTGGATAAGGAATGGGATCCTCAAGATTTATTTCAGACACTTTGATATGGTGCTTATGAATTTGAAGACCGAAATTTTTTGGTCCAGCATATGAATCGATGAAATTAAACAAACTGGTAATTAATAACATTTTCATTAACCACATATCTCCCTCCTTGGCACAGAACTATGGGAGCAATTCTCAGGCCATCAGCGCATTTCCACCTTAATTACTTTTTTAGATGTGAAGGCATTCTTGTTATGCCAAGCTGATCCCAAACCAAGGAGGACCCTATGTCAGAAGCGAGAAAGAACTTAATTGTGAAAGAAATCACACTCTGGAAAAAGCGTTATACCGACTCTAAGAAGGTCTTTTCGGAAGCCTACAAGGAATTGTCTAAGGATGCCAAAAAAGCCTATAAAGAAGCCGTTAAATAGTATTGGAAATCAACGCGGGCCATGATATTCGAGGGTTACTAAAAAGAGGTAACCCTTATGGCTTTCGAAACGACTTACAATAAAGACCTCGCACGCAATATGGCCCGCTCAAATGAGCCCGAGAAATTCCTTGATGCTGAGTTGGCGAAATTGCGCACTCGCGCCCTGGAGCTTAATACCGCCCGTGAAACCATGGCCGAGGGATACCAGAAAGTTTTGGATGGTTTGAAGTTGGCCTATCCTCATCTGGATATGGAAGATAAGAATTTACTGGGAACTCCTAACCGCATGGCCCGGGCCCTGTTGGAGATTTGTTCTGGTCTTGGCACTGATGAAAAAGAAATATTTTCTACCACATTTCCCGCCGAAAATTATAACGACGTCATCATTCTGAAAGATATTGATTACACTTCTCTTTGTAGTCATCACTTTATTCCCTTTACTGGAAAAGCTCATGTTGGGTATTTGCCTGATACCACTAAAGGTGACCAGTCTCGTGTTGTAGGACTTTCGAAACTGGCCCACATTGTGGATTGCCATGCTCAAAGACCTCAGCTGCAAGAAAGAATGTGCCATAACATTATGACTTCAATTAAAGAACAATTGAAGCCAGCAGGTGTGATGGTGGTGATTGAAGGCAGCCATGGGTGCCTGACTTGCCGTAGTGCCAAGAAGGCCAATGCCTCGATGATTACTTCTGCTTTGGACGGAAAATTTCGCGAAGACAAAAAACTTCGTAGTGAATTTTTAAGTCTCATTGCGATGAATAAATAATTATCTCGGTGATTCTCTAAGCTCTACTAAGGCCGCTGCATTGGCCTTGTAGAGAAACCAATTGTAGTCGCGCATTTCGTAATTTTTTCCATTTGAGTCCCGCACATAGAAGGCACCCTTGTTGGCGCATTCGTCTGCTTCTATCTGGTAGCATTCACCTTTTTTCTGATCATCATATCCGACAATTAAAACCACATGCCAATAGCCATCATCATTATAGTTTATAATGACTGGCGCCTGGTGTGTGACCAGGGCTTCTTTAAGCGTGGTGATATCTGATTCGCGTAAGACATAAGTGGCATATTTTTTTCCGCGAGCAAAAAGCAAACTTGTTTTAACTTTCGGAACCTGCATCCTTGGAAGAGTCGCAAAATCGGGATGCTTATTCCAGACATCCAGACTGTCTGTTCCGTCTGAATTGTAGGCCTTGAAAGGCCAGGCACTATTATGAACCGCTTCACCGTGGTTAAAGCGAATCACGACTTCTTCAACAAAATGCTCAGTACGTGTTTGGTTATCCCAAAAGTCTTTTTGCCAGATTAAAAAAGATTCAGAGAGATCATTTTTCCCTCCCAGCTTGGGATAAGTAATATTATCCCTGCGGTTCATGAGCAGTTCCATCGCTCCGGTTGAGGCCACAAACCAACAAGTGTTGGTCTCACCCTGATCCGGTGCCGGCTGCACGTAGCTCAGGAGGTCCGTGTAACTCTTTGGTAGCGCTCGGGCAGATAATTGTCCGGAAACGATCATAAGTAGTGTCATGGATAGTTTTTTCATGGGGCCGAGTATGCCGCACGCGAGACAAGATGGGGAGGCGAGTGAAAAAACAACATAGCATCTATCTTATTGGTTTTGCTGAGCTTTTTAAGGATTTAGGTTACCTTGACTTGACGTGTACGGAAAGTGTACGTATAATGTCTTATGGAATACAAGATCACCGGTTTTCAATCTGCCTGTGCTGAATATCATGAAGACATTTTATCCCTTGATGAGCGCTACCGCATTGGAGCTCCCAGTGTCTTTATTATAGAGGCCAGCGGCACTTCGCACACGCTGGGATTAAAGACTAAAGACAAATTGATTATTGACCGCTCTCTTAAGCCGATGAAGGGAGAGTTGGTTTTACTCGTGGTGGGCGGGGAATTTAAGCTTACGCACTTTTTGCCTGAACTCTTAAAAAATCGAGATCCGGATTCCGGAGATTTTATCTGGGGAGTTGTGACCACCATTCTGAGAGAGCTTCGATGAGATACTTTGGCCTGGTTGATTGCAATTCTTTTTACTGCTCGTGTGAAAGAGTCTTCAGGCCAGAGATTCGCGGTCGACCTGTGATCGTTTTATCTAATAACGATGGGTGCGCGATCGCTTTTACTAAAGAAGCGAAGGCCCTGGGATTCGGTGAGATGTGTGCACCACTTTATCAAATCCAGGATAGCCTCAGAAAACATAATGTTGCGATTTTCTCTTCCAACTATAGTTTGTATGACAATATTTCCAGACGAGTCATGAGTATTCTCACCAATTTTACTCCCCACCTTGAAATTTATTCCGTCGATGAGGCGTTCCTGGAGTTGGATGGTTTTGATAAATTTGATTTACTCGATTATGGGAAAAAAATCCGCAGCGACATTTTGCAATTTACCGGCATTCCTGTTGGCGTAGGAATTTCCAAAACAAAAGTTCTCTCGAAGATGGCCAACAAGCTCTCTAAAAAACAGGGCGGAGTCTTGATATTAAAAGACGATGAGGAGATCGATCAGGTTTTAAAAAAGTTTCCGGTGGAGGATCTATGGGGAATCGGGCGGGCGAGTAGTACAAAACTACATATGCTGGGGATTCGAACCGCCTATGAATTTAAGACCTATCAAAATGAACGAATGATTCAAAATTTACTAACTAAGACGGGCCGGCAAATACAAGACGAACTCCGGGGGATCAGTTGTTTGTCCATGGAGCAAGCAGAGGATAAAAAGAACACCGGAAATTCCCGCAGCTTTGGTGCTTCCGTTTATACCAAACGTGAATTGCAGGAAGCGCTGGCCGAATTCTGCACCAACTCTGCGGCCAAACTTCGTGCGCAAAAGAGTGTCTGTTATAGCCTTACTGCTTTTATTCACACCAACCATTTTAAGGATGGCAGCCCCCAATACTATGGAATAGACAGCCACCATTTTGTATCTGGAACATCTGATACCTTAAGAATAATTAAAGGTTCGCATCAGATTTTGGATAAAATTTACAAATCAGGTTACGAATATAAAAAGGCCGGGGTGCTGCTGAACCATATCGTTCCACGTGATCAAAACCAAATGGATCTGTTTGATACGAACCCCGATGATAATGAAAAATTAGGACAGGTGGTTGATCTTATTAATAAACGATATGGGGCCAAAACCATCCAAAGTGCTGCCTGTGGCTCTAACCAAGCGTGGAGGACGGTTGCGAATTTTCGCTCGGCCAAATACACAACGTCCTGGAAAGAAATCTTGCGAATAAAGTTAGGTTGACACCTCTTGTCGAAAGACTGGAATTTTGTCATTCTCCCGAAATGGATAATACGTCAGTGTTGGATTTAAATCGCAAGGACTATGAGGAGATTCTTTCAATCCCCATCCATCTCGTGGTTATTCTTTCCTATGATGGAAGAATTATAAAATCGAATATTTCAGAGGACAGAATCCTGGGATGGGATCCCGCCGAACTGGTTGATATGTCCCTCCAGGATTTTATCCATGTAGATGACCGTGAAAACATTAACAATGTGCTGGGCCTGCTTATTTCAGGACAGGAACTAACCGCTTCAATCTCGGCCCGTTGCAAGCATAAAAATGGCCATTATCGCTGGATCGCGTGGACGGGTATCCCTAAGGATGGCCACATCTACGCAGTCGGTACTGATAACAGCAAGAGCGTAGAAACTGAAATTGCGTTGATTCAAAATACGTCTATTCAAAAAGAACTTCAGACACGATTCATCACATTCTTTGAGCAGTCAACTTTGGCGATGGAGATCTATTCACTCGATGGATTTCCAGTGGCCGTCAACAAAGCGTGGGAAAAACTTTTTGATACGGATAGATCTCAATTATGCAGATATAAAGTGGAACAAGATCCGCTTGTGATTAATACGCCCCTTAAGGATTACTTACAGCGCGCACACTCTGGAGAATCTGTTGAGGTGCCGGCATTTTTGTATGAACCAGCAAAAAGTAACAAAACGGGCCGGGTGAGATGGCTTGAGGCCAGTATCTCTCCCGTAAAGGATGAGTTGAATGTCATCAGGGAAGTGGCGGTCATCTTTAAAGACGTCACTGATAAAATCGAAACCGAACAGGCACTGGTAAAAAGTGTTCTTGCCAGAAAGGCCACAGAGGAAAAATTCAAGATCATCTCTGAACGATTAAGCATGGCGGTTAGAGCAGGCAATGTCGGAATATGGGAATGGATACCAGATACAAATCATGTGAATTGGGATGAAACGACTGAAAGTATTTATGGATACGAGAAGGGCACTTTTCCACGCACTACCGAAGCCTTTAATCTAAGGATTCATCCAGATGACCGTGAGAATTTGTGGGTTACAATATCACGTGCCCTCAAGGACAAAACATCTTACCGCATTGATCACCGGATTATTAGGGAGGATGGAACCCAGCGGTGGGTGCAAGAGTCGGGAATGGCCCTGTACGATCACCACGATAAACCATTCCATATGATGGGAACAGTGATGGATATCACTGATCGTATTGAAGCTGAAGCCGATCAGAAATTTCTTTCCCAGGCCTCTGAGGTATTAAATGGTTCGCTGGATTACCGGGAGATTTTAAAGACTCTCAGTGATTATGCAATTGATTATTTTTGTGATGGAGTCATCATTGATGAACTTGAGTCCGACGGAACGATCACTCAGTTAATGGTGGTGCATCCGGATCAAAAAGTGGTGAGAGATTTTGAAGCCCTTGATGATGAATATCCACAACGCCATCTGAGTAACCCCATCATCAACACTTTGATTACGGGAAAAGCTTTGTTAGTGCAAGATAACGACACTTTTATCAGTCAAAATAGCGAAACTCAGCCAAAAATTTATATTGAAAAAGTTAAATCACTCAATATCAAATCCACCATAAGCGTCCGTCTCAAAGGAAGGGAAAGTATTTTGGGGATGATTACCTTTTTTGTCCTGAAAAAATCAAACAAGGAACTTAAGAAAAAGCATGTTTGGTTGTCTGAGGAACTTGCCTATCGAGTTTCAATGGCCTACGAAAATTCCCTGATACACCAAAATTCTCAAGAGGCGATCCGGTCACGGGACGAGTTTCTCTCTATCGCTTCTCATGAGTTGAAGACGCCTCTGCAAAGTTTGACTTTGCAAAATCAGATGAGAAAGAGAAATCTGGACAAAAAATTAGTTGATGCTTTCACGCCTGAAAAAGTGTCAACGATGATTGAAGCAGATCTAAGGCATCTGATGCGTATCACCCGTTTGATTGATGATATGTTGGATATCTCGCGGATTCGCGCGGGGAAACTCACATTTATGAAAGAGAAAATTGAATTTAGCTCTTTTGTAAAAGATGTTTTTGAAAGATTTAAACCACAGGTTGAAGCGATAGGTTGCTATATAACCCTCTCTTGCAGCACAGAGGTCATCACGCATATTGATATTTATAGAATAGAGCAGGTGATAGTAAATCTCTTAACGAATGCCATGAAATACGGCGCCGGAAGTCCCATTAAAGTGGAGATCTTTAAGAAGGATGATAAAATTCAACTTCATGTTCATGATCAGGGTCCGGGAATAAAATTTGAAGATACCGAAAGAATCTTTGAGAGATTTGAAAGGGCCATCTCAAGTAATGAAGTGAGTGGGCTTGGACTTGGTCTGTATATTTCTCGCCAGATCATGGAGCAAAACGACGGAAGGCTGTATGTTCTGAGTGTTCTGGGCAAGGGCTCAACATTTGTGATGGAGCTTCCGATAGAAGATGTTGCTCTGCATTGACGGTTTTGGTTTCAGTAAGTTATACTGCTAATCTTTTGTTGCTCATAATGTCGCAAAAGTCCCAGGCGCGGCCGTTATGGTTTTCTAGACTATTGATTTCCCACAAGGTAAATGTGAAGTAATGCCAAAGAAAATTTTAATAGTAGAAGACGACAATTCGATCCGAGAACTCTTGGTGGAATTACTTCAGGGTGAAGGCTATCAAGTCGTGTCCGCTGTTAATGGTTTGGAAGGCCTTAAGTGTCTTGAGGCCCAGCCCGCCTTTGATCTCATCCTTATCGACCTAATGATGCCTGTCATGGATGGATACTCCTTCCGCACAGAGCAAATGAAGCATGCGAAATGGTCCCGTATTCCTGTGGTGGTGATGTCTGCCGAGGCCAATGCCAGAGAAAAAATGAAAAATTATGGGGTCACTGCATTTCTTAGCAAACCAGTAGAACTAGACACTATTCTCAAGACTGTTGAACAATATTCATAGCAGCACTATCATATAGAGATGATTTATCTATTTGGTATTCCTAATTGTGACACAGTCAAAAAGGCCCGAACTTATCTAGAGTCGAGGTCCATCCCTTTTGAATTTGTCGATTTCAAAAAAAAGCCACCCACCATTGAGAATATTCTCCTCTGGAAGGCCGCTTTTGGCGCTCTCCCGGTTAATACCAAAGGCCAAACCTACAAAAAACATTCCCAGGAATATGAAGCCTTAAGTGACGATTTGAAAATGGCGTTTATCTGTAAAAATTCTTCAATGATCAAAAGACCCATCTTACAAAAAGACAAAAAGGTTTTGAACTTTGGCTTTAACGCCGATGAGTTTAAAAAGAGTTTAGGAAAGTAATGAATAAAATTAAACAGTATCTGCAAGAATATTCTTACCTCAAAAGTATCCAGAGCCTTCTCCACTGGGACATGGAAACCATGATGCCTACCGGAGCAATTGAAGATCGGGCCAAAAGATTGGGTTACGTTCAGGGAAAGATTCACGCTCACATAACGAGCCCTGAGTATAAGAAGCTTTTGAAAGATTTTGCTCAAAAGAAAAATTTATCAGCGGCTGATAAGATTTTATTGAAGGAACTCAAGTGGGACTATGATCTCAATTTTGCCCTGCCGTCTCAGCATGTGGAGGAATTGACTCTGGCCTCGGCCCACGCTTCTCACGTTTGGGCCAAAGCGAAGACGAATAATGATCTTAAATCCTATCTCCCGCACCTTCAAAAGTTGATTGATTTAAAGCGCAGAGAGGCGGGGTATTTTAAGGCCAAAAAACCATACGATGCCTTACTTAAACTCCATGACAAAGAATTTACTTCGAGTCAGATCACCAGGCTCTTCAACGACTTGAAAAAGGGATTGATCAAATTAACTCATGCAGTAGAGATTGACGGACGTTTCGTGCAAGTCAAGGATCTCAAAGGTCCATTTCCAATTGAGGATCAACGTAAACTCAGCCTTCATGTCGCCAAGATTTTTGGTCTTCCGACTGATCACTCCCGACTGGATATCTCATCTCACCCATTCAGTATTAACATTTCTCCTCTGGATCAGAGGATCACCACCAGATATGATGTCAATCATCTGGACTCTCTTTCATCTACTATGCACGAAGTGGGACACGCTCTTTATGAGTTTCATCTGCCGAGCGAGTGGGAAGGAACTCCTTTTCAGGAAGCCGTTTCGCTCTCTGTTCACGAATCTCAGTCGCGCTTCTGGGAAAACATCGTAGGAAGGTCACGCTCATTTGCGTCTTTTATCCATCCAGAAATGAAAAAGACGTTCCCTAAAGCGATGAAGGGAATTGATGCCGAAAAACTATTTTTAATTTTCAATAAATCAGTTCCGGGACTTATCAGAGTCGAGAGTTGTGAGCTGTATTATAATTTACATATCATTATCAGATATGAAATTGAGGAGATGATTTTTAATCAAGGCCTCAATGCCAAGGATATTCCTAAAGTCTGGAAAGAAAAGTACAAAGAGTATCTGGGAATCATTCCTAAAAATGATTCGGAAGGCATTCTGCAGGATTCACATTGGGCAGGTGGAGCGTTTGGTTATTTTCCTACCTACACACTGGGAAATCTCATCTCCGGATCTCTTTATATGAAACTTAAAAAATCCAGACCAGGCTTCGAGAAGGAAATTGCCAAAGGTGAGTTTTCAAATACTTTGAAGTTTCTGGTTAAAAATATCCACTCCAAGGGAAGAAGCATTACTGCCGCTGATCTGGTTGGAGAGTTAGATGTTAAAGATTATCTGAACTATCTTGAAGAAAAATTTAAAGGCTAAAATGGAAGAGATCTTTCTTGGTGTCATGGATTTACAGGAAGCAAAAAATCACCAATTGAAATTAAAGGCCCAAGGCATTGAAGTTAATCTCAAGGTGAATGGCAAAACCTGCACCACTGGCTGCAAGGTCACTGTGGAAGTATGGGGAAATCAGCTTGATAGTGATGCTCTGGCGGTTCATTTTAGAGCGGATTATATGAAAAACGTTAAAGGGCATGAGCCTAACCTGGAAAATCTAGCACAGGTCTTTGACCCAGCGGCGAGTGAAGTGACTTGTCAGGCCTGTGGAGCCAAGTTCTCACCCACTGTCAATGAATGCCCTGACTGCGGTCTAATGTATTAATAATCTGACTTTCGCATCCGCTTTTTTTCTGAATCTTTCTTCTTGGTATTCAGTCTTTTTAAAACGGCACTGCGCTTAGGTTTGGTCGCTTTGCGAGGCTTAGGAGGGACTAGTACTTCGTTTAGCATTTCATGCAGTTTCTGGATACAATCGTCGATGTTGTCTTTTTGGCTGCGGTGGCGCTGACCTGTGATCTGAACCATCCCTTCGTCGTTAATAAAACCTCTGAACTTAGCACGGAATCGTTCTTTGACCGGATATGAAACAGAGTCACTTCGCTCAATGTTCCACTCCAGGACAACTTTTGAGTTCACTTTATTAACGTTCTGCCCACCAGCGCCGCCGCTGCGTGAGAATGAGAAGGAGAATTCTGAAAATGGTATGGTAATTCGATTCATACGAGTTAATATACTAGCATGAAACAGGCGAAATGGTTCGTTTATATCATTCAAAGTGAGAAGGGCCACCTTTATACGGGCATTACGACGGATGTTGAAAGGCGCTTTAAAGAGCATTCCAATTCCAAAAAAGGTGCCAAGTATTTCAGAGGCAGCATTCCCGTTGAAGTTGTCTTTACAAAAACATTTAAGGACAGATCGAGCGCCTCAAAATATGAATGTGTCGTAAAAAAAATGGCGAGATCTGAAAAACTCAAACTTATTATAGGTAACCAGGATGATTAAATTCATTTTCTCTCTGATCTTCAAGGCCATTGGCTGGAAATTTAAAAATAACGTCCCCAGCGATCTGCGCTCATTCGTTTTTATCGGGGCCCCTCATACTTCTAATTTTGATATCATCCCGACTCTCGCTGTCTCCCACCTGATGCATAGAAATGCCCATTTTGTGATTAAAAAAGAATGGCTGAAGTTTCCACTAGGGATTTTCTTAAAGGCAGTCGGTGCAGTTGGGGTTGATCGTAACATCGCCAAAGAATCCAAAACGATTAGTTACACCGATGTCATGGCCAATTTGTTTAAAGAGCGTTCAGAATTCGTTCTCATGATTTCTCCTGAAGGCACCCGCAGCCCAAATAAGCACTGGAAAACTGGATTTTATTACATCGCTCAAAAGGCCCAGGTACCAATCGTACTTGGTTATGCCAACTATAAAACCAAGGAAGCGGGCCTAGGTTTGGTGCTGTATCCGCAGGATTTTGAGAAAGACATGGCCACTATCATGGACTTTTACCGGACCATGGAAGGCAAAGTTCAGTCTAATTTCCTGTTAGATGAGAGATTTTCCACCAAAAACCTGTAATCTCTACAGGTTAATTGTCTTTTCAACACGACATGCGTAGATTCCCCCCATGGAAAAGATAGACCCCAATGAACTCCCCATTACTGCATGGCTACCTACAACTGTTAAAGAGGCCAAGAAGCGTGGTTGGGACGAACTAGACATCATTCTTGTTACTGGCGACGCCTATGTAGATCATCCAGCCTTTGGGGCGGCGGTGATGGGCCGTATTTTTGAATCTTTGGGGCTTAAAGTGGCGATTATTCCGCAACCCAACTGGCAGGATGACTTAAGAGATTTCAAGAAATTTGGTAAACCAAAACTTTTCTTCGGTGTCACAGCAGGCAACATGGACACCATGGTCAATAAATATACCGCAGGCAAGCGTCTTCGATCTAACGATGCTTACACTCCGGGAGGTTCCCCGGGTTTCAGACCGGACTACGCGACAACTGTTTATACTCAAACACTAAAAAAACTTTTCCCGGATGTTCCAGTAGTGATTGGCGGCATTGAGGCATCCCTTAGACGTGTGACTCATTATGATTTTTGGGCCGATAAACTCATGCCAAATATTCTCACGACATCAGGAGCTGATCTTTTAATTTATGGAATGGGTGAGCAGCCAATCCGTGATCTGATCAAATATCTCGTGAAGGGTGTTCCCTTTAGCACTCTTAAAACAATTCCTCAGACGGCATTTTTGATTGATGAGAATGAAGAACTCCCAAAAAATAAGCAGTGGGAGACCTTTGAACTTACTGGCCACGATGAATGTCTCGTAGACAAAAAAGCTTATTCAAAAAACTTTATGCATGTTGAAGTTGAAAGTAATAAGCAGTTTGCCAAACGCCTGACTCAGAAAGTGGAAGGCAAAAATCTCGTTATCAACCCGCCTTACCAAACCATGACTGAGAAGGAAGTAGATGCCTCATGGGATCTTCCTTATACTCGTTTACCCCATCCTAAATACAAAGACCGAGGCGCCATCGCTGCCTTTGATATGATTAAGTTTTCTATTAATACACACCGTGGTTGCTTTGGTGGTTGCAGTTTTTGCACCATCTCCGCTCACCAGGGGAAGATGATTGCCTCTCGTTCCAAAGAATCTATCATGAAAGAGCTGGATCAGCTGGTCAGAATGCCGGATTACAAGGGGTATGTCTCTGACTTGGGTGGGCCATCGGCCAATATGTACCAGATGAAGGGGATTGATCAGGCCACTTGCGACAGGTGTGCTGCCCCCTCGTGTGTGTTTCCACAAGTCTGTAAAAATCTTGATACCAATCCTGAAAAGATGACTGAACTTTATAAAGAAGTGAGTAAGCATCCTCAGGTCCAAAAAGCCTTTATTAGTTCCGGTCTGCGCTATGATCTGATGTTTGATCCTCGGTCAACTCATCCTAAGCAAGATGAAGAGTACGTGGAACAGCTGATTACTCATCACGTCTCAGGACGCTTAAAAGTTGCACCAGAGCACACAGAAGACGAAGTATTAAAAGTTATGCGCAAGCCTAGCTTTGAATATTTCTACCAGTTCAAGAAGCGCTTTGAAGAGGTGAGTCGCAAGAAGGGGATCAGGCAGGAAATCATTCCTTATTTTATTTCAAGTCACCCGGGATGCACTCCTGAGGATATGGCCAAGCTCGCCGCCAAAACCAAAGCTTTGGGCTACAAGCTTGAGCAGATTCAGGACTTCACTCCTACACCTATGACTGTGGCCACCGAGATTTATTACTCTGGATACCATCCCTACACGATGAAAAAAGTAGAAACAGCTATTTCATTGGATGATAAGACAAAACAAAGAACTTTCTTTTTTTGGTACAAGCCTGAGAACAAACTCTTCATTAAAAACTATCTTTCTAAGGCCAAGATGTTCGATACGATGAAGGATCTGTTTGGTTAGCGATCGACGAAGCGTGAGATACTAAACTTGCTACCATTGATTTCACCCTTTAAGCTGGCATCAAGTTTAACCATGTCTTGTGAGGTTGCCTTAGAACTAATGTCGGCAAGAAGCTGACTGAAAAATTCCTGAACCTTGCCTTGATTACAATCATCTTCTCCATCACTAAAGAATTGATCGTAACATTCTTTGTTTGATACCTTGAAACTTTCAATGACTCCCTTCAGTTCTGAATCAATCTGGGCTTTTTGTTTATTGACCATGTCATCAAGGGCTTCTTTTTTCAGGGCCTTCGAGGGGTCAATTGCCCCCGTATATTGAGCGATCCTAGTTGATAAGTTCGTTCTGTTATGGGCCGAAGAATATTTTCCGCCTGCAGATGCTTTCTCTGAGACTTTATCCATAAACCACAGAACAGAGATATCTGCATCCTTAATGCCTGATTCTGGATTCAGGTTCTGGAATGCCATGAGAAAGGCAGAGGAGTCTTGATTGAAAAAACGTTTTTCTTTTGCGTAGTAATTTGCGGAGGTCGATTTTTCTTTTAAATGGTCTAAGACTTTCTGTTCATCTTCTTTTACGCCATGACGTAAGTAGACCTGTTTCATATTATCAAGAATACCCGTGTCCGCTTTGGCGATCTCTTGGGCGTGTTTTTTGATCAAGCCCTCTAGAGACACTCGATCGGCCCCTACCACGTGGGACGCCATTTTCATTACCGTGAGTTCGTACTGAAGACCGATGATGTTTTTTTTGTCATCCTCAAGTAGTTTGGCGATTTCTTTTTTTAGTTCGTCGGAACAGTCTGTTTTTTCTTCTTCCTTGATAACTATTTCTTCATCTTCTTTTATGATGTCTAGTTGGGGTGCCACTTTTGCGTCTACTTTCTCGTCTACTATTTCTACTTTTGGCACTACTTTTTCGTCCAGTATTTCTTCTGTCTTCACGGCAGGAATTTCAACAGGAGGTGCTTGAATGATGACGGTCGCATCAGTGGTGGGCGTGTTCAGATTTTCATCCGCTATTTTAATCGGCTGATACTTTGCATACTTTTGCCAACTAAGGGCAGGATTGTTCTCATTCGTTACTTGACCTGGGTAGCTCCACTGGTAGAGATTGGTTTTTTCTTCAAAGAGAGGCTTATCTAGAATGATCTGGTTTCTCTTCAGCATATCATCCCAAAAGTCAGCAGTGACTATAGGTTTTATAAAAATGGGTTTAGCGTTGAATTTTTTGTATATACTTACTTCTTCCGATTTCGCGGCGGAGAAATAATCGCTTAATTTTGTTTGATTTTCATCCTTCTCAAACTGCTTTGAGCCTTCAAGATACCACGCGGCCAGCTGGCCTTTCATTGATGGGAATATTTGTGTAACATCAAGTTCCTTACCATCTGTACATTTCACTACGTATTTATTGTCAGTCGTTTTGGTGATTTGTTTGCACTTGCTTGAGTCCACATCTTTAAATCCCGAAATGATTAATGGAGACAATTCTTTTCTTGCGTACTCATCCCATTTATCTGATTCAAAAAAGTCCTTTTCAATCTGCTCCTTACCAGTGCGACCTAATTTAAAATTGACCTGTTCAAAATAAGCCTGGAGGGTTGGCTGGCTTCCTTCACATCTAAGTTCTGCATTCCCATTAACTAAAACCACCTTGCCTTTGGCTTCAACACCCTCTCTTTTGTGACAATATCTGGATATACCCGAGGCGTCTGTTTGTGCGAAGGCCTGGAGGCTCAAGACCCCTGAGGCAATTAAGAGCGTGATTTTCAGTTTATTCATGCTCCCATTATCGGATTAATTGACCTAATTACTTACTTTATTTAACCTTAAGGACTAAGCTATTGGAATTTCATATCATTTAACCTATTATCAGCCCATGACAACACTCCTTACCCTCCAGAATTTGAGCCTCTCATATCCCCATAAAACGATCTTTAAAGACGTCACTTTTACCCTAAACCAAGGGGATAAAATTGGGGTGCTTGGTCTCAATGGCCACGGTAAGTCATCTCTGTTTAAGACCATTGCTGGTCTGGTGACTCCGGATAAAACAGTTCCGCCATTTATTTATGACAAGAATAAAGATTTCTCTTATTTTTATGTGCCTCAGGAACTGACAAATCTCGCTGATTGGACGGTTGAAAATTATTTTTTTGAATTTCATCCTGAGATGAAAGTATTAAAAATTCGTCTGGATAAAATTAATGAGATGCTGGGAACAGGTGAAGGCAATTTTGATAAACTCATCAATGAGCAGGGTCATCTTTACGAAGAGCTATTAAAACTAGGCGAAGATAAAATTCACGCTCAATACATCAGTTATCTTAAATTTTTTGGTATGGAGAATCTAGAGCGCAGCATGAGCTCCCTTTCCGGTGGTGAGCAGAGAAAAGTCGCCTTAAGCTTAGGTCTCTCGGCCCCTCAGGAACTTATTTTATGGGATGAGCCTACCAACCATCTCGACCTTGAAACAATTCAGGATTTCGAAGAAGAGCTTCAGGGCTCCCGCAAAACCTTCATGCTTATTTCCCATGATAGAAGTTTACTCACCAACGTGGTGGACAGAATTATTCACATTCAGAGAGGCAAGCTCAGAAGTTTTAGTGGTACGTATGGTGCCTACTTAGAGTTTCTTCAGGCCGATCAGCTTCGCCGGGAAAAAGAACTGGATAAATTATCCAACTATAATCGCCGTGAAACCGCCTGGATTCAGCGAGGGGCGAAGGCCCGTCGTACCAAAAGTAAAAAACGGATTGAAGATTATGCGACACTTAACAAGGCCATCCAAGACCTTAAGTCACAGGCCCATAAATCAGTAAGTCTCGATCTTAAATCTTCGGGCAGAAAATCAAAAGTTCTCATTTCGGCGGAAGATCTTACTCTCAAGTTTGGCGAAAGAACTTTATTTAAGGAACTCAATTTTTCTATTTCTAAGGGCGACAAAATCGCGCTGATGGGAAGAAACGGCGCCGGTAAGAGTTCGCTGCTCAAAATTCTTCTGGGAGAATTACATCAAACTTCGGGTAATGTGAAAAAACTTGATTCACTTGACGTGGGTTATTTTTCCCAAAAACGTGAAGCCCTTAAAGACGATGAAACTCCCTGGACTATGATTGGTGAGGGAATTGATTTTGTGATTTCCAACACCGGCGAGAAACGGCACGTGGCCAGTTACCTGGAAAACTTCTTATTCAGCTCGGATGAAATTAAGCGGCCGATTCATACATTCTCTGGTGGAGAAAAAAACCGTCTGCAGTTAGCTCAGTTTATGAAGCACGCCCGTGATATATGGATCTTTGATGAACCTACCAATGATCTGGATCTTGAGACCATTGGTATTTTAGAAGATGAGCTTCGCAATTATGAAGGAGCTCTCATTATCGTCGGACATGACCGCTCATTCATTGAAAACGTCACCGACAAGTGTTGGGTCCTCCATGATGGTCAGCTGGAGCATTTTGAAGCGGGCTTCTCGCAAGCGGAAATGTTTTTGGAAGCTATTCATCTGGAAGAGCAGATGAAAAAGAAAGCTCCGGCAGTTGAAGTAAAAAAAGAAGCTCCTAAAGATAAAATGACTAATAAAGAGCGCAATCGTTATAATGATCTTCAGAAAGAAATTGAAATCCTTGAAAATAAAATGCTCGATCTCAAGGAAGAAATGACTAAGGCCCAAGCAGCTGCTTTAGTGGATCTGCAAAAAAAATTAGATGCTTTTGAAGCGAAAATGGAAACATTGTTTAATGAATGGGCAGAACTAGAAGCCAAATTATAAAGTGAGGATTTATGGAACCGACATTTAGAAGGGACGTTTATCAAAGTCCAACTCAGAGTCTTGCAGTTGGCCAATACATGTCTAAAGTTTATATGTGGATGACGGCCGGGATTCTCTTAACGGGAATGGTGGCCATGGGGTTTGCCTCTGATCTTGAACTCGTTTATGCCGTGGCTTCAAATAAGATTCTCTACTGGGGTCTGTTCATTGCTCAGATTGGTCTGGTGATGTGGTTGTCTGCCGGCATCAATAAGATGAACTCTTTGATGGCGACTTGTTTATTTTTAATTTACGCCTCATTGACCGGTGTAACTCTGTCGGTGATTTCTCTGGTTTATACTCAAGAAAGTATTGCCAGTGCCTTTTTCACTACCGCCGCTGGTTTTGCCGGGTTGAGTGCTTATGGTTTTTTCACTAAAAGAGATCTTGGTCCGGTTGGAAATTTTTGCCAAATGGGTCTATGGGGTCTGGTTGGCTTCAGTATCCTTTCCATTTTTTTCCCGTCCATGATGGGGAGCACCGCCAGCAAGGTTTACGGCCTGGTGGGGATTGTGGTTTTTGCCGGATTAACTGCCTATGATACTCAGACTATCAAGTCCATGGCGCTTCAGGCGCGAAGTGCTGAAGAACACAACAAAGGTGCTATTCTGGGTGCCCTCAAGCTCTATCTCGATTTCATTAACCTGTTCCTCTTTCTCTTAAGAATGTCAGGGGACCGCAGACGCTAGGACCCCTTTTATCCCGGTCCCATTTTGCGACCGGGACAATTTTGCCCGATTCTTTCCCCGACGATAAACCTTTAAAATTGAGGGATGAGGAATCTGCTCATCATCAGTTTTTTTGTTTGTATCTTTCTTCACTTCCAGAGTCGGAAGCCTGAAGTCGTGCAAACTGATAGCCTTTCCACAAAACAATCTTCCATCAAAAAAATGGCTCCAACCAAATCCGCTCTTCCCGAGGTGACTCACGTTGAGACCCTGACCGGTAGTTCAGCTATTTCTGGTTTTGTAGAGTCTGAGGATGATCAAGTCGTGTCTTCGGCAGATGTTGAAGAAGAGTATGACGACGATGATCTCTCGCAACTTCCTTGGGACGATATTGAGGAAGGATGGAAGACTCATCTCAAAGAATTTCTGACCAATGCTGACCCTGATAAAGCTGAGGAAATGTTCGCGGCTTATTTAGAAGAGAAAAAAAAATATGTTGAAAGAGTCGACTTCACTGATGGTGAGGGGACACAAAGTGACTTAACAGTTGAAGAAGATGGTAAGGAAGGGGAGCTTGAACGAGTTCACTCGGAAAACCTCAGAGAAATATTCGGTGATAACTATTCTAAAATTCAATCCCTCCACCAGGAATACGTCGATTCTGTTCAGTATTTGAACCGCTCCTCAGTTAAATTCAGCATTTCCCTCTAGGTTTTAGACTTTCCACATTTGGTCATCTTTGATAGAGTGGGTCAAAAATTAGAGGATATTTATGCTATCAGCACATGACCTGAGACTTCAGTTTGGCGGAAGAACGTTATTTAATGATGTGAACCTCAAATTCACACCTGGTAACTGTTATGGAGTCATTGGGGCCAATGGTGCAGGTAAGACAACATTCCTGAAAATATTGAGCGGAGAAATTTCTCCAACCGGTGGACGAGTCGAAATTACTCCGGGCGAGCGCTTGGCGATATTGAAACAAAACCATTTTGCCTATGATGAAGAAGAAGTGCTTACCACTGTCATTCTTGGACACTCCAGGCTGGTAGAAGTGATGAAGGAAAAGGACGCTCTCTACGCGAAACCTGATTTTTCTGAAGAAGACGGCGTGCGAACGGCGGAGCTTGAGTCAGTCTTTGCTGAAATGAATGGTTGGGAAGCAGAGGCCAATGCAGCTTCTCTTCTGGCCGGTCTTGGGATCAAAGAAGAACTTCATACAAAAAAAATGAAAGAACTGACCGGAGGCGAGAAAGTTAAAGTCCTTTTGTCTCAGGCACTTTTCGGTAAACCAGAAATCTTGCTTCTGGATGAGCCTACCAACGATTTGGATTTGAAGGCGATTCAATGGCTGGAAAATTTCATTATGGATCAGCAGGACACAACGGTTCTGGTTGTTTCCCACGATCGACATTTTTTGAATAAAGTTTGTACTCATATTTGCGATATTGATTTCACTAAAATCAAACTCTACGTTGGTAACTATGATTTCTGGTACAAGTCTTCCCAGCTTGCTCAAAGAATGATGTCGGATCAGAATAAAAAAGTTGAAGATAAAATGAAGGAACTCAAAGAGTTCATTCAAAGATTCTCTGCCAACGCTTCCAAATCATCTCAGGCCACGTCTCGTAAGAAGATGCTAGATAAACTGACTCTTGATGATATTCAGCCTTCGACTCGTAAGTATCCTTTCGTGGGCTTTAAAGCTGACCGTGAGGCCGGAGATAATCTTGTGAGAGTTGATGGTTTGAATTTTACTTTTGAAGGCAAGAAAATATTAAATAACGTCTCCTTCACGATTAAGAAGGGCCAAAAAGTTGTATTCTTAGCAAAGTCAGAAGTCATTACCAATGCTCTCTTTAAGATCCTTTCAGGCGAGATGCAGCCCGACTCTGGAAAAGTGGAGTGGGGGATTACAACGACCCGCGCTTATCTTCCCAACGATAACTCAAGTTTTTTCAAGGATGCTTCACTCGATTTGATTAACTGGTTACGCCAGTATTCTAAAGATCAAACAGAAACTTTTTTGCGTGGATTTTTGGGCCGCATGCTTTTCTCTGGGGAGGAAGCCCTTAAGAAATGTAACGTGCTCTCGGGTGGAGAGAAAGTTCGTTGTATGCTTTCAAAGATGATGCTTTCTGGGTCAAACGTGCTGCTGATGGAAAATCCTACCAACCACCTTGATCTTGAAACGATTACTGCTGTCAACGATGGGCTGATTGATTTCAAAGGCACTCTGCTTTTTACCTCTCATGACCATGAGTTCGTGCAAACAATTGCCAACAGAGTGATCTCGATTGAAGACAGAGGGACTCGTGATGAAGAGTCCACTTATGATCAGTTCCTGGGACTAGAGTAAGAGGGAATCAAAAACTCGCTGCATAATGCGCAGTTGGATTTCGTCATTTAGTATCTCCTTATGGGAATCGTCATTTCTAACACACTTATTCTTGTAGTCGCTCTTATTCATATCTGGATTATGTATCTGGAAATGGTGCTGTGGACTAAGCCCAAGGGTCTTAAAACTTTTCGCATGTCTGCGCAGAAGGCTGAGGATTCCAAAGTTCTGGCCTTTAACCAGGGGCTCTATAACGGCTTTTTGGCGCTGGCCCTCATCTGGGGTGTTATTGGCGCTAAGGCTGACCTGCAGCTCTATGGTCTTGCTTGTGTCTTCTTCGCCGGTGTTGTGGGTGCTTTAACCGTTGGAAAACAAATTTTTTTCGTTCAGTCTGTTCCGGCGTTATTAGCGCTGATTGCTTTTTGGAACTTTCACCAATCGTAAGGGGACTACTGTGTTCCAATCTCTTTTCATTTTATTTTCACTTCTTTCATTCTCCGCCCATGGCGCCTTTGATTGGCAAGGCCATCGAGGTGCGCGGGGCCTATATCCAGAGAATACCATTAACGGCATGAAAGAGTCGGCGAAGTTTCCGATAACGACTCTTGAGCTGGATGTGGTGATTTCTAAAAATAATGAAGTGATTGTTAGTCACGAACCGTGGATGAGTGAAGAGATCTGCCTCGATTCAAAAGGCAGGGCGGTTAAGGGGCGTGAGTTGAATCTCTATGCTCTTAGTTATGAGGAGATCAAAACTTACGACTGTGGTAGCAAGCTTCATCCCAGATTTCCTCAACAGAAAAAGGTAAAAGAGATCAAGCCACTCTTGAGTGATCTGCTTAAGGCGCTTGAGCCGCTTAACTTTAACTACAATATTGAAATCAAATCAACGATTGAAGACGAGAAAGAAGGATTTCAGCCTGATTACAAAACATTTAGTAATCTCGTGGTGGCGGAGATCACTAAGACAATACCTTTGGATCGCTTTACTCTGCAAAGCTTTGATTGGAGAGTTTTAAAACATCTGCATGAAGTTTACCCTCAGATCGGTTTGGTTGCTCTGAGAGAGACGAAATTTACTCCTCGGAAAGTGCTCAAGGAGTTAGGGTTTTCTCCTTCAGTTTTTTCACCAGACTGGACTTTGTTATCATCTAAAGATGTTGATTACTTTCATAAGTATAAAATCAAAGTCATTCCCTGGACGGTTAATAAGATCGAAGACATGAAAAAAGTTATTTACATGGGAGTGGATGGAATCATCACTGATTATCCTAATCTTATTATCGAAATACCCTCGTACGCTTATGATCTCATTCCAGATTGCCCCGCAAAGTTTAATCGCTTTGAAGGTAAATGCGTTCGAGTGCCTACACATGCTACCACTTCGCCCAAGAACCCAGGCTGGACTTGTAAGGCCGGTTACGTTCAGAAAAGGGATTCCTGCGTGAAGGTTAAGCTGCCTAAGAATGCGATGTTTGCCGAGGATGGGAAGACCTGGTCCTGCAAAGAGGGATTTCGGCCCTATCGTATGAAGTGTCTGAGGAATACCAAGTAAATTTAATGACTTAAGGCAAAATTGCGCAGAGTGTAAAATCTTCTCCTTGGCTTGAGAATTGGCGTTACTAAGGCTATAACGCATAGCAATTAGTTTAAACCAAGGAATCGCTGATGAAAAAGTTAATGCTATTTGCTTCCGTTCTTGTGATGTCTTCTGCCCATTCTGCAAAATGGGATAAATCTAATAACCCAAGCTACTTCAATATCATTACCGGCGGAAAGATGAAGTTTGATCTTAAGCAACTTCCGCTAACTGCAAAACTTCAAGACGATCGATTTGGATGGTCTGAAACTTTTTGGCCATCAAACGTTGGTGGGATTGCTTTCCGATGGAATCATCCGAATCCAACTCCTTTTAAATATAAACTTCATACTAAGGAAGAGCTCAAAAAGATGACGGAGCAAGAGCTTTCGGAACTCTCACCGACAGAGTTGTATGACATCTCCCAGGCAGATTACAAATACAGTCTTACGAAAAAAGTCTTGGGAACATATTCTGAAAAAGATCTTTGGTGGGAAGGAATCTGCCATGGCTGGTCGCAAGCGGCTTCAAATTATCCTGAACCGGATAAGACAGTCGTGAGAAATAAAGATGGCATCAATGTTCCTTTTGGAGCGTCAGATGTGAAGGGTCTTCTTTCCATGCATGATGCGTTTAACTCGAAAGGAATCTACGCTCGCATTGGAGATCGTTGTGCTGTTGAAGGTAAGGTGCCGGGTGAAGCGTTTCCAGAAGATGGGAATGTAAACATGCCAGAATCTAAAGAGGCCAATCGCCCTGAGTGCGCTGATGTAAACGCAGGGGCCTTCCATGTTGTTCTTTCCAACATGATTGGTGTCTTCTCTAAAGGCTTCGTCGCTGACGTTGACCGCTTTAACGATGTTTGGAATCAGCCAGTCGTTGGTTATGAATCTGAAGTTTTAGAAGAGTTGTCAGTGACTGCCGCTGAATTTAAAAGCGGTATTGAGAAGAAAGTGAGAGTCGCGACTGCAATGACTTATGGTGAGGAACTTGAATTTTATTCACCGGAATCTGCAGCAGAAGGTATTTTAGGATTTGTTTCTAAAGAGCCTGTTACTGGTACACCGGCTCAAACTGAAACAACTAGAAAATATGAGTACGTTCTTGAATTAGATTCTTTCGGGAACATTGTTGGTGGAACTTGGATTTCTGAGGCGCGCCCTGATATGCTTTGGATGAAGAAGAAAGATGAGAAGTTTTTGAATGGCCGCTTTCCTCTGGCCGGCCTTAATACAATTTATAAACCAGTTACTCGTTAATCACAGCTTAGGGAGGGGAACCCCCTCCCTAAGTCTGTTCTGCTTTTAATAAAAATTTAATAATGGTTCCGGGCATCGGCTGTGTTTCATCTTTTGATTCGATTTCAACTTTTCCCTGATACATTTCAATAAAACTCTTCATGATATGCATCCCAAAACCTGTGCCGCTTTCGCCATTGGTGCCAGTTCTCGAAGTCTTTTTATTAATATCGAAGAGGGATTCCATTAATAAGGGAGGCATCCCAATGCCTTGATCACAAATTTCAACGGCAAGGAAATGTAGATCTCTGGGATAAACACGAATTGTAATGGTCGAGCCGGGATGGGAAAATTTAATCGAATTTGAGACGGCATTCCCCAAAACCTGATTATTAAAACTGATCGGCTCTACCAGAACTTTAAGTTCTTTATATTTTTGAGCATCATAAACCAGCTTAATTTTTTTTTTCTCAAGTTCTACGGCATATAACTTCTTAACGTATTCGATAGATTCGTTGATTAGGCAGTAACACAGATCCGACGAGACGTCGTTTTTACCCTTACTAAGGGCATACATCTTCCTGACATTCTGGGTGATGTCCAGCATGGCATCTGTGGCCTTAGCCGCGATCAGAAGGCCTTGTTCTTTTCTGGATGGATTTGTTTCACGGCCCGATAGCTTCAATCCCATTGAGATCCTGTTTAAAGGTCCGGCGAGGTCATGAAATAAAACCCGGAAGAGATCATCAATTTTCTGGGCCTGATCCGTAAGTAGGGATTCCTTTGAATCATTAATGACCAAAACCACGTAGGTGATAGAGGTGCTCAGAAATATCCAGCCAAAAATTATCAGCCCTCGGGCGATGAGGTGTCCCAAAGGCGAAACAGTGTTGGGGAAAGAATAACCCGAAAGATGCAGAAATAAAAATGCGGTGGCCGTCAAAGTCGTAGTGATGAACCAAGAAATGGCAGCCTTCTTTCCCGCAATTAATCCTGCGAGCATGGGAAGGATACCGAACCAAATGATAGTCTCACTTTCAAAACCGCCGGCGAAATAGCTAAAGGACGCCTGGTGCATAATCCCATTGGCCAGCATCAAATTTGCAATAAAATAAGCGTTATTCGTAAAACGAAAAAGCAAGGGTGAAAGTAGGTGGAGGGCCGAGCAAAGAATGGCAATAAGGACATGGGTCGCTGATGAGCTGGTGAAGTAGGCGGTGGCAGCGTAGGCCCACATCAAGACACTGGTGGTAAGAACAATCACTGTATGGAAATGAATTCGGCGCAGATCGAGGTCGCCCTTCGAAATTCGTGTCTTCGCAATAAATGCAAACAAGCAGTGGTAGGCTTTTAATAGCTTCATTAATTTAAACTTTAGCAGATCTTTATTTTTAAAGATCTTAATTTTTCTTAATCAGGCGTTGTCCTCTAAAAAACACTCTTGAGTTTTACCTCTGAGATCACTTCTTCGATGGATTTCAAGAGAAAATCTTGATTAATGAGGTCTTTTCCGAGCGAGAATTCCCGCGGCGTGAGAGTTTTCTTGGATTTTACGGCAAGTTTATTAATCTTATTCGTGACCCCGGCCGTATCGAGTTTTCTTACCTGAAATTCATAGTCCATTTGGAGATTTTCGCCGTTCATGGAAAAAATCAGATTCAATGACTCCAAATTTGCCATATCTCTTGATGTCGGAGGGATGAGTTTATACTCAACCCCGTTCTTGGCGGCCTTAAGCTCTTTGAGCTTGAAGCGGTAAAACGTATCGAGGAGGCTGATGACTTTGCCAAAGAGAGCTTTGGGTTCAATTTTTAGCATCAGGTGGCTTTCAGAATGATTTTTTCCCCAAGTGAGGTAAAAACTAGCTTTTTTGTCGGTCACTCCACAATTGGTCGGCAAGCTCAAGGAAAAGGGCAGCTCAATTTGATCCAGGGCCTTTATTTCCGGTTCAGAAAAAAGAACCTTCGAATCAAACTTCATTGCCCCATCAGTTCGGGCGTGAACTTTTTTTATTTCAGCATAGGCAATGGCCACACCAGCATCAGTCAAATTCACTGATTCAGAGCTGTGGTTTTTTAGTCGCAAAACACCGTTGATGTTTTCACCTTGTGTCCATGATTCCTTATCGGTTTCAATGTTCCATTCAAGTGGTTTGCTGAAAAATGTGCCTTTCATTTAGGAAGGTCACAAGTTGATCTAGAAAGATCAAATTTAAAATCCACAGTCAAACAATTGTAGACGTTGAAAGACTGCTGACCGTAACGGACGCCTTTCTGAGCATGAACGTTGCCATTAGCACTTACTTCGCAAGGGTTATTGAGTGTGCACTCTTCGCCACTTTCATTTGAAGTATTATTGATTCCTATAACTCTCTTTTCACCTTTTGCAATAAGAGGAGATCCAGAAGTTCCCCCGATAGTGTCACAGCCTTTTGTGTAACGAATAGAATCAGTCCAAGTCCATTGACCTTCTTTGATTTGGAAAACAAAGTTATCAATCTCGCACGAATAACCACGATCCCAGTAACCAGAAATAATTTCAATCGGCTGACCGATGCTTGGGCGCAAAGTATCAAGCATGAATGGAGCAACGAGTGTTGTCTTTTTGATGTCTGAATAAGATTTATCCAATTCATAAAAAGCAATATCGGTATTCGTCATAGTTGCGTAGAGGATTTTTGTCGTCTTGATCGGAAACAGTTTCATGTTTTTGTCAAAAATTTTCATATCACGAGCAAGTGGCTTGTTAACCCAGACTTCGCCCTGATTCAAATAGCCACCTGGCTTTTGAATACAGTGACCATTCGTCATAACTACTGCTTTAGCAGTATCCGGCATGCCGTGAAATTTTACCAAAGAGCCTGAGCAGTTAGAAAGTTTGACGATACCCTCAAAATCATATTCTTCAGGATTTGTCAGAACTCTTGATTTTAAGCTCTTAATGGCCAGGGCGTCGAACGGTGCAACTGGAATAGCAAAAGAAGCAGTTGAGATCAGGGCCAGGGCCAATATAAAAAGCTTTTTCATGTGAGTACTCCTCTAAGGATTTAATAGAGGAGATTTAGCAAAGAAGAGGGCTTTTCGTCCATCTTTGTAAGACTTTGCAAGAAATAAAGTACTATAGCGCTGGTTGGGATATGCTGATCGGTGAAAAAATAAAGCTTAAGGTGACACCGTATTGGCTATTTTGTGTATAAATCGTATGAGCACCCATTCGTTTCATATTATCTTTAATAATATTTAAGCCGCAGGCTTCATTAGCAGGTTTGGCACTATTCGCTTGCTCTAGATCTTTCAAGCCTTTGCCGTTATCACATAGTTCTAGAATTATCTGATTCTGTATTTCGAGGAGTTTAAATTCAATCGCCAATGCGTGTGCCTTGAATGAATTTTCAACGGCATTCTCCAGGGCCTGGTACAGCAGGTCTTTTTCAACTCTGATTAGATGATTCTCGCTCCATTTTTCTGGGGAGGGGGCAAAAACGATGGATACGTCAGAATAAATTCTTCCTAATTTCGACATCACGGAAGTGATGAAGTCGCAAAGATCTTCTTGATTTAGGTCAGTTAGACAAACGGTTTCTGAGGTTTCGAACTTAAATCCTCTTTGGAGGCTTTTTACAATTTCGTTTATTCTACTTTTAACAGCGTCAATCCGGTCTTCAGATATGGGGCAGCCATCTACAGATAGTGCCAAAAGGCCGTATAGAATTGAGAGTTTATTATTCAGGTCGTGAAGCTGAAATAGGTATTTATTCATATGAAACTTTTCCTTGTCTATAAAAAGTGTATTCCAAAAGGAATACGAGTCAAGTCTTTTTTTGACTAGTCTATTTGAGTGGTGTATCAATTATTATGAAAAATTATTCTTCACAAGTAGTCCGAGCTTTGCGTAAGTTTCAACAAATTAAGCAAATTGATTTTGCTCCAATTATTGAGACAACCCAGTCCGCGCTTTCAAAAATTGAGTCTGGGCATCTCGAGTTAAGCGCCTCTCAATGGCTTGCAGTATGTGATAAATTTGTTCTCGATCCTCGCTGCCTGTTTAGTGGGAAAATAGAAAATTTGGGTGATAGGAAATTTAAGGTTGAAGACTGCAGGCGGGTAGGGGGGTTCGTAATCCCTAAGGATTATGTTCATTTAATGGGATCCACCGTAAGAACGGCGTATCCACTTTTAAAATTTATGCGCATCAGACTTGGGGAGAAGCGGTTTGAGGCATTCATTAAATCGACAGGTTTTGATATTGATTACTTTGTGATCATGAACAATCCTCTGAATCTAAAATTTATCGAACATATTGTGCTTTTTTTGATCTCTGAAGGGGCCTTGTCTCTGGATAATGTTGGAATGATCCTGGAATTAAGTCAGTTCAAAGATATACATTCTTCTATCTTGCATGATCTAGATCAGTCCCAAGCAATAGAATCAGCAACGAAAAAGCTGTTATCTAGGGTGAAGCACTCCTACGAGCAAAATACCATTTATGAGTTCATTGGTGAAAAAGAGTTTGTTGTGGCGAAGGATCAGGACTTTGTGCAAGAGTTTAGTTTAAGTCCTGAATTCAATGAATTTAGGAAGAAATATAATCTTAGCCATTTTCAAGGGCTTGATCATCTGGTCACGGGTGGAGTGCACAAGTATAAGATCAAAGAAATTAAAAATGGCTGGATGATTCTCAATGCTTCCTAGGATATTCATCCCTTATGGTTTAATTGACGTCACAATAAATTTGTTACAGACAAGGGCATGAGATTTTCTCATTTCGGAAACATACAAATTAATAAACCTCTCAAAATTATTTTCACCTAGGGCTTCTTTTATCGGGACTTGGCTTTGGTAAAATCTCATTACCATATTATCAACTTCAGATTCCAAATCTTCTTTCAAAAAAACCATTGGATGGACAATACAATCAATGACCTCAAAACCCAGGTCTGCCATCATTCGAGGAAGTTTGCGCCCTATATACAGATCAATTGGAAGATCTTTTTTTAACTTGCCGAGAAAATAACCTAGTTCATCATCTTGGTGATGAAGGTTGAAAATGAGACCATCTAAATCAATGATGATGATCTGTCCTTGGGGTTTAAGAACTCGGTAAAGGTCCTTGAGAATGGCCTTTGGGTTTAAAGTATGTTCCAGAACAAAACGGACAAAAATCACGTCGTAGCACTCATCTGGGCAGGGTAGCGATGTGATTTCAGCAACAAAGAAATTAATGTTATTTTTGCTGTTTTTTCTAGCTGCTTCAATCCTGATCTCTGAGGCATCACATGCACTGATGTCAGCTTCTGAGTTTAGGGCCAGAAGTCTAGAAAGCGATCCAATACCACATCCCGCGTCAAGAACCTTCTTTCCTTTCAGATCCAACTTGAGTGCCTCTAGCTCGTGAGTGATTGAGTATTGGGTTTGAGAATTTTGTCTTTGTAATCTCTCAGTCTCGTCCTGGCCATCAAGTATGTAATTCATGAAACGATTTTGACATTAAATGGGTCTGAATTCCAACAGGAATATGTTGCCGGCGTTTGTGTGATTGAGATTTTAAATCATAATCATTTTCATGAACTACAATATTAAGATTTTAGAAAATGCCCTTACCACTTGGGACAATCCTGAAACAAGAAATTTGATTGGTGATATTGTTGCCCTTAAAACAGAAGGGTATGGGCGTGCCTTTAATGATCCACTGCTAGTCATCCCATTGGATGTTTTTGAATTCGTGGGGACACACATCTTGCTTTATAAAGATGACAAACTTGTTATGGGATACAAAAGTGTTTCTTTGCGCGACTGTGTGCGAATGAATTTAGATTTCCCATTAAACGGGCCAGTTAGGTCATCAGGGAGTGATGAACATCAGTCCGCCTATTTTGATTTTCTGGAAAAAAATAAACACAAAAATACCGCTTATGACTGCCATTTAACTGTAAGTAATACGGTCGCTGCAGATTCTACACTCCTTTATGAATGTTTATCAATTCTCTATTCGCTTGTTTACTATTACAGGTATGAGTACTCTATCGATTATACTTTTATGCTGGGAACATTTTTTGCAGGTACTCATAAGACGTTTCAAAAGATGGGAGCAAAAGTCTTTTCGGGTCTAGGTCCGATAAGACTTTCAACATATGATAAACGAGAAGCTCTGATTATGTTGTGTGATAAAAATTTCAGTGCGAAAACAATAGAGTTTTCTAAGTTATATGAAGCCATCTGGAAGAATCGGGTTGTGATTAGTGCAAATACTGCTTCGAAAGAGAAGGCTGCGTAGGCATTTTCATTAAAAGAAGGTCAATGCCATCTTTGCTTCCAGTATTTAGTATGTCGATTTCAGTAGAAGGCTGATTGAAAAGTGTTGCAATGCCAGAGGCTATGCCACACTTATAATTAAGAAGTGCTAAATTCGACATCGATTTCGTTTGAAAAAGATCCTGAACTTCTTCTTTAAGGCGGCATTGAAGAATAAGTTCATCGCCCTTAAGACTCAGGAATTTGTATTCATAAGACTTGTCGAAAACCTTGATTTTTTCTGTGAAAAACTCGTCATAATAATTTTTTGTCAAACTCGTACTTTCATCTGTAAAACCAAATTTTCTATTGAGATTAGCAATGCCTTCATGCCCACAGTGTCTCATTATATTTAAATTTGTTTTGAATTTTTCAACGAGTTCGAGGTAGTCAACGATTAGCTTGAATGGGATGCTGATTTCAGGATAAAGAAGTATGGTCTTAGGGATTTGCATTCTCGAAAAAATCAAATCGTTGAGCCACTCCAGGCCGGCATCGTTCATTCCATTTACAAAATTGATGAGTGTGATAACCTGGCTGTTTGTTTCTTTTTGGTAGTGATCAGGTAAGACTGGTTCTGCTCTTAGATAGGAGCGAGCAAAGGCCTTAACATCAAAACGATCAGAGAATAATAGCTCTAAGTCCAAATGGAAGAATTCGCAAAAATTCATCGCAAATTGGAGAGGGAATTCTTGATGGTTAAGGAGGTGTTTTTCAGCATCCCTAGAATTCATACCAAAGCTTGCAGCATAATCCATATAATTCAGATTAAGTATGGATCGTATTGCCCGAGTGTTTTGCAGGAATATTGCTTCGCTGTGCATAATGATAAATCTAGGTGATTTGATCGGGTCTGTAAACGTGTAGCCTAAAGCTCTTCCCCGGCCGGTTCGAATAGAGGGGCAAAATCACCTAGCGTGGCGGATTCTTCGAGTAGTTCCACGATGTTTGAGTCGAGAATTCGGTAGAGGTCGTCAAATTGGTTAAGCACATAATAGAGCGGCTGAGGGATATCGATGCGGTAAGGGGTTCTGAGAGCAGTTAAGGCATCAAAAGGCACACGTTTTGGAACGGCGCTTTCAATGGAATAAACGGTTTCTTGGATGGAAGAAAGAATCCCGCCGCCGTAGGCGCGTACTCCCTCTTTAGTATTCAAAAGACCGAATTCAATCGTAAACCAGAAAAGTCTAAATAATCGGCGGCGATCTTTAGGAGAAATACTAAGAGCAAGTTTTCCAAAATCTTCCATGAAATTTGCGTACTCTTTGAAGGTCAAAAGAGGAACATGTCCATAAAGTTCGTGGAAAATATCAGGCTCTTGTATGTAATCTAATTCTTCCGGTATGCGGATAAAACTAGCTGCAGGAAATTTTTTATTGGCCAGGAGAGTGAAAAAGTCTTTGGCGGGAATGAGTGCCGGAACTACTTCAACTTCCCAGCCTGTGAAATCTTTAAGGCGCTGGTTAATCACTGTATGTTGAGGCACAGATTTTTTGGAAAATTGAATTCGATCAAGGCCCTCTAAGAACTCAGCACAAGCGCGAGTCTGCACAATTTGAGTTTGCCTTTCAATCAGAGTACTCCAGGTTTTATTTTCATCAACAGTCCAGTCGATAATGCCTTGAGAATTTGGTTGTTTTGATACATATTTGGTCATGTTTCCCCCTGAATATTATAGCTCAAGAAAAAAAACTTTGGTACTGATCTGTTTATGTCTAAGTTAAGTCCGGAATTATTTACCGCTTCAGTTGCTTCCTATGAAGAGGCGCGTGAGCACTCAGAAATGGTGGACCAAATTCTCGGCTTTAAGGTTCCTGATATCGAAAGGGGACTATTAGAGCGAGCCCAGACAAGACATCCCAACGGATCCCATAAAACATGGGGGCAGAGCATTCATCAGGGGAATCAGACCTGGGTTGGTCTCTCTCATCAAACTCTGCAAACTCCATATAGTGAACTAAAACAAATGTGTGAGTTGTTAAAACCCTCCGAAGGTGCAACGTTTGTGGATCTGGGGGCCGGATACGGGCGTCTGGGATTAGTGCTGAATGTTCTTTATCCGAAGGCGCGTTTCATTGGGTATGAATATGTCCCAGAACGAGTGTTTGAAGGAAAACGAGTCCTCCTTGAAAACAATTGTACTCAATGTTCACTGCATGTTCAGGATCTTACCGCTGATGATTTTGAACTTCCCGAAGCCGAGTTTTATTTTCTTTATGACTACGGCACGGTCTCTCATATCCGGAAAACTCTCACGCAATTAGAATTGATGGCGTTGAAAAAGCCTTTCAAGGTGATCGCCAGAGGCAAAGGCACTAGAAGTCTCATCCGGTACGAGCACCCCTGGCTTTGTGACGTTTATCCACCAATTCACGAGGAACATTTTTCAATTTTTTCTATGTCTCAGAACTTGTAGGACAGTCTTTTTCCAGATGGGCCTGGAGGTCTTGAGTGATGGCCATCTTTCTTTCTCTCGGACTTAGCGCCTGGAATTTTTCTTTGTATTCTTTGATGTCGATGTAGACCAAATTCATGCTGATCGGTTTGAATAGTCGCGGCAGAAATTGTCCAGGTGCCTGAACGTGATGAAGTCCACCACTGAGGCATAAAATCATCGCTCCATCATTGAGACTTTCTAAAATATCGGCCACGCCGCCTTTAACCGTCATCTTTTTACCAAACTTATCCAGACCTCCAGGCCTTTTCATTCTCCCCTCTGGAGCGATGACGATGAGAGAATTTGGTTTAATTGAATTTAAATATTTGGTCCAGGACTCGTCTTTTTTTCTGGAGATCGAAGAGATATTAGGCAACATCATTTTCCAAAATCGACCTACGATTGGCCTGTCAAGCGTGACGTCAGCTCCTGGTACATTGGCCCGTTCGGCCAGCTGCCAAAGAAAAGAAAAACTCAGGTGTTGAATGAAGAGTGGTTCATAGAGAGACGTGTGATTTAAAAAAACTACAAGTTTAGCATTACTCCATGGATTAGGCGGGGTCGGGTTAATCCATTTGAATTTTCCCCGATAAAAAAGGTGCGAAAGAATTTTTACGCTCGCAATAATACTAAAGGCGATTATTTTTTGCATCGTTGAAACTCTTCTGCTGATAAGTCGTAAGTAATAAAGCCGTGTGGCTCAGTAGGATCTGTGTTGATACCTCTGAAGGTCATTCCCATTTTTTGAATCACTTTTAAACTTGCAATATTCTCCGGCATGGACTTGGCCAGGATGCGTTTGAGTTTGAGTTTTTCAAAACCATATTCCAGGCAAGCTTTTGAGGCTTCAATTGCGTATCCCTGACCCCAGTATTGTTTCATGAATCGGTATCCCAGATCTACTTCACCAGTTTCAGGAAAAAAACGAAGGCCGCACCAGCCAATATATGTCCCATCTTTGAGAAAAACTGAAAATCTTCCCATCTGATATTTTTCAAATTGTGGAAGCAACCTTTCTCTAATCACAGCTTCTGCTTCCTGGATAGAATGCAGGGCCGCTTCCCCGGTGTAGCGAACAACTTCAGGATCACTATTGAGCTTCATCATAGAAGCCGCGTCCTCGAGAGTTGCAACATTTAGATTGAGGCGCAAAGTTTTAAGCATGGCGAAAGACTAGCTTGTTTGTAAGGATTGGGCCACAATCTTCCTATGAAGACATCCAGACATTTTTTCCTTTTAGGACTCCTGGCGATTCTTTGCTGGGCGAGTCTGGCAACGCTAGGAAATTTAGTCATCCATCTGCCACCTTTTTATGTGCTTGGAGTCGCTTTTATTTTGGGCTCCATTCCAGCGTGGTTTCGGCCCAAAGAACTTTTTCCTGATCTTAAAACCAGCGCTCTTGGGATTCTGGGTTATTTTGGTTATCATTTTTTTCTTTTTTATTCCTTCCGGTATGCTCCTGCGATTGAGGCGAATCTCATTAATTATCTTTGGCCTATGATTTTGGTGCTTTTAACTCCAGCTTTTTTTAGTGGCCAGAATTTAAAATGGCATCACTTCTTTGGTGCCGCTCTTGCCGCCGTTGGATGTGCCGTCTTGGTTTGGGGCAAAGGTGCTAATCCTAAATTAGAAAATGTGGTGGGCTATTTACTCGCTTTTGGTGCCGCAGTTTCCTGGCCGGTTTACTCCTTGTTGAAAAAAAAGATGCGTGACACGAGTGTTTGGTCGGTAGGTGGGGCCTGCCTCGGCGCTGGAGTTTTGTGTTTAATGACACATGCTATGATTGAACCACGAGTTGTTCTTCAGTGGCATGATGCCTGGATCATTTTTCTTATGGGAGTTGGACCATTTGGAATATCTTTTTATGCCTGGGATAGAGCGCTCAAAGGTGGCGATACCCGTGTCATTGGGGCCCTCTCTTATCTGACTCCGGTCCTTTCCACCCTTAGTTTGATTTTCTTCGCCGGTCAGACCCTTACCTTCGAGACAGGAATTGCTATGCTGTTGATTATTGGTGGCGCAAGTTCTGGACTTCTTGATTTTCTTACCACGAAGGCTTTGGTAAAATAACTTATTGGAGAAATTATGCTCGAGGCTTGCAGTATAGATAAGAGAGACACCGGAGTGTTTCTGGCAAATGAACGTAAAACAAAATGGGTCGCCCTAATCTCGCTTTTCACCATGATCATTGAGATTATTGTGGGATATTGGTCTGGTTCCATGGCGCTTTTGGCCGACGGTTGGCATATGGCCTCGCACACATTGGCCTTGTTCTTATCGATGATTGTTTATTTCCTATACCGGCATCCACGTTTTAAATCTTCTTTCACATTCGGTGGTGGAAAAATTCTTTCACTGGGTGGATACACTAGTTCCATGCTGCTTATTTTGATTGCTGGTTCAATGATCGTGGAATCAGTTTCTCGTTTTTATGAAGTGAAGGCCATTCACTATAACGAAGCGATCATTGTGGCGATCGTGGGATTAATTGTGAATCTCGTTTGCGCCTTTATCATGCACTCAGATGGGCATCATGATCACTCCCACGGCAGTTGTGGTCATGATCACGCTCCGGTTAAAAATAAACTTAGTCCTCACACGCACACGCACAAACATGAACACAAGCACGAACATAAAACGATGCATGACCACAACCATGAGAGTGCCTATGTTCATATTCTGACGGATGCCCTGACTTCTGTTTTCGCTATTGTAGCCCTATTGTTGGGCCAGTGGCAGGGATGGTCTTGGCTTGATCCTCTGGTAGGAGTGATTGGTGGGGTCGTTGTGTTCAAATGGTCACTTAGTCTGATCCGTCAGAGCGGAATGGATCTTTTAGATGCTCATGATGATTCAGTTGATCGAGAAAATCTGGTTAAAAAAATTGAACTCGATGGTTCAAAAGTTGTGGATATTCACCTTTGGCGTCTGGCCCCCGGTCAAATTGGCTGCGAACTCATCATCAAAAAAAATCTTGAGCAGCGCTCGGCTGACTATCGGGATATCATCAGCCGACACTTTGATATTCATCACCTCATCATTGAAGTGGTCTAAATGGTCTGGTCGCCGGATGAGAGAAGACTTTTTCGCAAACTAAATACCCCTGAGAAAATTCAGTCCTACGTTGATGGGCTTATTTATAATCCTACTGACCATGCTTCCTCACCCAGGTGGGTGATGATTACTGGTGAGGGTCATTGCTTTGAAGGCGGACTCTTCGCTGCTGCCGCACTGGAGATGATAGGGCATAAACCACTGATGGTTGATCTGATTGCCGAAGACGATGATCACCACGTGCTGACTGTTTACAAAACAGCGACAGGCTGGGGCAGTATCGCTAAATCCAACACAACTTTGCTTGCCGGAAGGCATCCCTTCTACAAAAACGTTCGCGAACTGGTGATGAGTTATTTTGATTTTTACTTCAATACGAAACGCAAACTTAGCCTCTATGGATACTCTGACCCCATTAATCTGAATCGCTATAATGAGTGGAACTGGAAAACCAGCGACGATGATTTAATGGACATGGGAAAAAGTTTTAACGATTTGATACATTACGAATTGATTAGTCTAAAGAAACTGAAAGCTCTGCCCCCGGTTCCAAAAAAACTTTTAGATGCTTGCTTCCTAGGGGCCGATGTAAGTGGGTTGTATCAGGCCTAATTGAGCTGCATCAGGTGAATGCCTTTCATCGTCGGATGATTCTCAAACTTTTTCAGATATTCTAAGAATGGCACTTCCATCACTTTACCAGTCGTACTGGCGTGGCGAAGTATTGTTCCTGCTCTGGTTTGAAAAATAAATCCCTGATGAGATACATTCATGTGGGTGCCGATGACATCAGTCAAATCCCAGTTAGGACGGACAAAATTAACGATTGATCCATGAGGGATCTTTTTCAGTACGTGGGACTTTGCAATTAAAGTGGGGATTGGAATATAGGCCAGTCTGGCAACGATGGGAGAGTACTGAGTTGAGTAGCTGCGAAGCTCTTCCAGAAGGTTTGTACGCTCTTCGATTGTCGCCAAGGGCACTCTGATTTCTTCAATTTTAATCGCCTTAAGCCAGCCTGGTAAATTGATAACTGCTTCGGCCAACTTCATGTCAGAGGCTTGAACGATGAGCTGATTAATTTCTTTTAAGAGACCATTTTTGATGTTGTTGGGAATCCACTGAAGCGAAGGGAAGTGGTTTCGTTTTAAATAATCAATTTCACCATTTTCGTAGCGAATCTCATCCATGGTGCTTTCAAAGGTATTTACTTCGCGGGCAAGGCTCAGGCTCACGACCGTTTCAACAAAAGTGGTGCAGTCAAAAGCGTCAAAGCGGTAGAGGGGATCCTGGTCATAGCGGCCAAACTCACCTTCGCCCAAAGGCCCGCCGTTTCCGTAAGGGATATTCAGGAAGGATTGAGAAAATAATTCAAGGCGAGCTGAAACGGATTCAACTGCCTGAAATTTGCTCAAAATAGTTTCAGCTTCTTCACGAGGAGAAGCAAAAGCTGCGAGAGAAATAAGTAAAATAAAAATATAGGCCATCATGAGCAGGATGCCTCTAATGCTAAATTGCTGTCAAATTTATAAATCTGACAGCAAACTATTCATTTGGGCCCAAAATGTCACTGGTTATCGGGGACTTGGTAACATTTTCAGACCTTTGGAAGACCCCGTCTCAGGAGTCCATGAAGCATCCGGTGGATCAGGTCATCGGTGGTGAGGGGCAGAAGGTTCATTTCAAAGCGATTTCTTTTCACCAGAGTTTTAAGACCACTGATGATGAGTCTGTAAGCAATGATCTTAATCCGGTGGAGAGTTCCAAAGGTATATTGTCCTACCTTCGGGTTGACTAGCTTCTTGCTTAGAATATTGAAATAACCCTGTTCCCGGCGCTCAAAGCGTTCTTCAAATTTGATGAGAAATTTCCAGAGGAATCGGTTCCAAAGGGAGACTGTCATAAACTCTGAGGTCCATATGTCGGCGTATCTTCTGGTAAACAACATCCTTGCGGCTAATTTCACTTCACCTATCAGAATGCTGGCCTCGAGTGATCGTTTATTGGCGGCCATGTTCCAGCTCTCTACCACGTACCAATAGTCTTCCAGTGAGTGCCGGCGCAGCTGCTCAAGGCATTCAACCAGACACAGGGTGAAGCCAATCCCTTGAAGCTTAACGTATTCCTGGCGCTCTTTAAGCCATTCCTTATTGGGGACTTCGATCACATATTTTACTGATGCCGGTTTAGTCTCAGTCTGAACTTCCAGTTTTAAGTTGGTGCTCTTGATCAGACTCGAGCCATCGGTTGCAAGTGTGAGTTGAGTATTTTCTTCCGGCGAAATTCGAACGAGCTCAATATTACATACGGTTTCATGATTTAAGATTTTAAGCGCCTCTTCAATGGCATTCATGTCTCTTTCATCCAGCGTCGGACCAACTTCTTGCTCTGGAGAGTTCTTCACCACACTGAAGGCGATAGGAAGCAGGGAGCGCATGACTTTAAACGGACCAATGGACAAAACTAATTTCACCAGAGTCTTCCAGCCGAATTGTTTTTGCAGTAGTTGGCCGAAGTTATTTCGTGAGGAGATGGCATTAGAAGTGAGATAGACCTGAGACAGTCCGCGCAGCGCTGCCTGGACTTCGATCTTGAGATTAACGTTTGCTTCACCCAGAAGTCTCACGAAGTCTGTGAGGTAGCGAATGAAGGCACCCTGATTTCCGTTTGTGATGAAGTCTTTGATAAGTTGCTGGCTTTTTTCGTTATCAAGAGCCTCTGGGTTTTCAACCAGATTTCTTAGTCCCTCAAAAATTCCTTTTTGGTCACTTAGAATGAGTCGGTAGATGAAAGCAATAAATTCTTTAACCGTCGCCTGATCCCAATGGAAGCAGGGATTGAGGTCAATGAGTTTGACTTGAAGTTTGTCGGCATCGTAGAGGATGTTTCCTGCATGAGGATCGGCCCAAACAATTCCCTTTTGAAACATGAGAAATAAATAAGCGTCCGCAACGACATCAGCGATACCAATTCTTTCAAGATATCGTGAATGAACAACTGAAGTGATTTTTGAGCCTCTGATTCTTCCCATTAAAACAGCATCTGTTTCAACGTAGTAGAATTGCGGTACTTGAAGATCAAAATTTCCCTTAAGAGCCTCCCGGACATCATCTGCATTTTTCTTCTCAATTCTGAAGTCGAGTTCTCCAATGCTTTGAGTGGCGTAGTTTATGATTGTTCGCTTAAGGGCCGTGATAAGGCCACCAACTTCTTGTCTTTCATCATCGTTAAGTTCACTGGTATTTAAGCTTTCTTCCAGATGGATGAGGATTGAGAGCAGGGTTTCTTTTTGTTGTTCGAATAATTTGATGAGTCCAGGACGCTGGACTTTGAGTAGTACGGTTTCACTCGTCTCAAGGGTCTTTTTCCCGAGCTCATTTAATTCGAATTCATAGATAGCGCCAACTGAAGCCCCGGCGAATGCATTTTGAGTCTGAAGTGGAATGATGAGATATTTTTTATATTCGCTCCAAGATGGTCGCTCAAAAATTTCCAGAACATATTTCCAGGATTTGTGCTGACTTCCGAATACTCCACCCAGTTGGTCTTGTTGGTGCCTTAATTCTTTTGCCAGAGAGGGGGGAGCAAGTTCTGATAGTACTTGCGCCAGTTTTACATACAGTCCACCCAGCTCCTGAAGTACGATGGAGATAATTCTCCCCTGTGAAAGCTCAGCTTTTGGAGTGCACAGGATACTAATCAATGCCGTCATACAGCGGTCGGCAGGCAAATGTTTAACAGCTTCATCGATAAGTGGAAGAAGTAAGTTGCGACCTCTCAGATTTTGTTTCAAGGTCTCAACCAGATTTGGACGAACCTGGTTGTCATAAAAGCTATGCATGATTTTGTGGGTCAGCTGGGTCAGTTTGTTATGCTCACTTTCCGGTAGCTCATAAAGGGCGGTGAAAAGGGGTTCTTTAAGGTGAGGAACGATTGAGAGCGCTTCGTTTGAAAATGCCGGAAAAAGACGAAAAATGGGGACGTATCTTTTGGCGACTGTTCCTACCATATCCTCAATCAGGTCAGTCTGATCAAGAATCTCAAAAATATCCGGATATTCTCCAACTGTTTCAAGAATTTTTTGAAGAGAGTCACCAAGTGCCTTGGCCAGTTTTTCTTCATCAAATAAATCTTGATGTAACTTATTTATTCCCAGAACCTGGAGGGCTTCCATGGTTGCCTGGATGTCCGGAGGAAGGGCATCTTTTTCATCGAAACCAAAATGCACCATATCCCGGGCGAGTGTGGCCCAAGCGCGTTTCATCTGACTGCCAGAGACTTCCGGCAGATCAACTTTTGAAATAGCTTTCGAAAAGAAGAAGCCCAAAGATCCCGCGTAATTTTTGCATTCTGTGGCCAGCTCAGCGACCCAAGTGTATTCCTTCATCCTATCAGTGTACTAAATTCTTCAAGAAGTTCCAGACTAACCTTAGTGAAATCCTTTCCTCTTTTAAGAACTAAAACGCTCCGGAAAGATGCAACGCCACTAGATTTAATTTCATGATTGGGCCAATATGCAGCTTCATTAAATTTTAAGGAGTCTCCCATGAAACTTTTCTACAGTCCTGGATCTTGTGCACTTGCTCCTCACATTGTGATGGCTGAACTTAACATGGCGTATGAGCTTGAAGCCGTTAATTTAAAAGATAAGACATGTGCCTCAGGCGATTATTACAAAACCAATATGAAAGGCTCTGTTCCGGCGCTTAAAATGGATAGCGGCGACATACTGACAGAAGGCGCTATCATTTCTCAGTACCTTGCTGATCAAAAAAATGATGGAACACTTCTAGCTAAGTTTGGCACGATTGATCGTTTCCGCACTCTTGAATGGATGAATTTTATTGCGACAGACATCCATAAGAATTTTTCACCACTTTTTTCTGTTGAGAGAAATTACAAAACGGCAGAAACTCAAAATGAAGTGAAGAACGTCTTCAAAACTGCTCTCACTGACAAATTTAATTTTATCGCTGAGAAATTGGGACAGAACGATTACCTTATGGGAACTGAGTTCACGATTGCTGATGCTTATCTTTTCACATGCCTTACATGGACAAAGTATGTAGGAATGGAATTGACCAACTGGACTAACCTTAACTCTTACGTAAAAAGAGTTTCTGAACGTCCGGCAGTTATTCGTGCAATGAAAGAACAAGGCATTCTTAAGTAACTAAAGTTGAGGGCCCATTTTAGGGCCCTCAATTTTTATTCTATAATTTCTGAAATGATGTTTGATAATTCTCTTAAATTCGACCGCTCCAATTCATGCTTTGAGTGAGTCAGTGTCTTCACCTGACCCCGACGAAGCCACGAAGCCGTCAGATGAGTTTCTTCTGAGCTCACCATTCTATCCTGATCACCGAGTATAAATGTAACCGGAATTGTCACGTCAGCTAAATCTTCACGAGTCAGCCCATCGAGTTTTTCCAGATTCTGCATCATATGGGCGGTGGAGCGCAGAAGCGCTTTCCATCTATCTCCATGTTTGGTTTGAAGTGAATCGGCAAAACCAGGGAATTTTTCTCTTAAATGTTCCGGGTCAAGCATGGGCAACTCACGGGCGACAGCATTTTCAGACCAGTTAAATTTTGTCCCGTAGGTAATGATCTGTTTAATGGGTGAGTCTGGATAATTCGCATGATGATAGAGGCCAACGTATCCGCCCATGGAATAACCAAAGACGATGACGTCTTGCAGTTTATGATCCTTAATAAATTTATCCAGATCCCGTGCGAATAAATCGATTCTAAACTCTTCTGGCCATTTGGCCACAGTGCCATGCCCAGAGAAGTCAAATGTCAGAGTGTTATAACTCTTTTCTTGCAAGGGTTCCATTAATCCTATCAGGTCCTTGGATGTCCCAAGCGCACCATGTAGAAAGATGATGGTCATTTTATTTTTGTCCATAGTTGATTCAGTTCCTTTTATCTTTGATGACCATTGTAGCAGTAGGCATACTATTCGCCAAAGGGGAGTGTATGAAACTTTTCCTATTCTGTTTTTTGTTGGTTTCAAAAGCATATTCAGAAACTCAGGTTTTCGAGGCGCTGGCAAAGTCGGAAGGCCAGGTGGTCTATCTTGAGAGGCATACGGTGGATTATGCCGGCAACTCTCTGATTAAGGCAGTGACGGAATACTTCGATGCCAACGGAAAATCGATTGGGCTTTTAAGTAGTCATTTCGACCAAAGCCTCTCTGCCCCTGAGTATGTACTGCATGACACTCGCCACGGTAGCTCATTGGGATTGAATTGGGTGGAACATAAACCTGAGGTTTTTACTCGGGAAAAAGGAAAGGCGCGAGTGGTGATGAGGCCAGAGCTGCTCGGTGGGAAAGAAGCCTTGGTATCCGGGCCTGGCTTGATCTATTTTGTGGGGCAAAACCTGGAGCAGATCCTCACTAAAGATCATTTAAATTTTAAGTACCTCATTCCCGGCAGGTCGCAAGCTTTTGATTTTACCATTAAAACTATTGCCCATGGCCCGGATTTGGCGGAGTTTGAAATCAAGATGAGGTCATGGGTGATGAACATTTTTGGTCCAAGGGTAAGACTAATTTATGATGTTAAAAGGAAGCGGGTCCTTTTTTATGAGGGGCTGTCAATCCTGCGGGATCCAGACGGGAAGATGATGAGCGTTGATGTAGAGTACAGGTACAAGAGCGAATGAGAAAAACTTCATAAATCAGCATCTTGTTAAAATAAATCTGAGGAGTAGAATGAACAAAAAACCCTAACCCAAGTCAGGTAAGATGTCACAAGCACAAGACACCCTTAGTTTTGAAGCCATATTACAGCGTATTCGCATCAAGCTGCCCATCCAAAATCCTCTTCACAGTTTTGTTCATAACAACATTCTTATGATGTTTGAAGGTAAAGAGTTTCATGATGCTCTCTCGGAGGCGGGAAAACTCTACCGCGCGAATTCTTACTGGTCGCTTGAAAAATATAAAGCACAATTTCAACAAAAGAAAATTACCGAGAAAGACATCATAGACGGTATTGATCAGTACTCGCTTCATTATCACGATTCTTCAATCGCCCGGAAGCTTGGTTTGTCCCTTAAAGATTTTTATTATCGGCTGACATTTTCAGAAATGGCATTTAACGATGACGATATCCAGCCAGAAATTCATGATCTGGCCCTCTGGGATAAATGCGCCCAGAAGATGTCCGGACAAAGTCTTAAGCTTAATCAGGGCCCCGTAAAATATCGTGCTAAAGAGTACTGGGAAAAATATTATAATGAGTCTGTTGCCTCGACCACTCATCCCTATATCATCAATCTCATTTCCAGCTTTTTAGATCAAGGCCAGAGCTTTTGGTCAAATCCTTACTCTGAAAAAGGATTCTGGGATTTCTTTTGTCAGGACGTAGAGATTGTTAAAAAATTTGGTACTGAATGGCAAAAGATTTTAGGACAAAAGTTGAAAGCATTCAACGGCCATACACCTCAACAAATTATTGAGTCCGAGTTAACAATGATGAATATTCCCAGAGAAGCCTGGGAATCTTATCTCTTAGATGTGCTTTTTGATCTTAAGGGCTGGTCAGGCATGGTTAACAAACTTGAGACTGAACCTTGGCAGGCAACTGTCAAAGCTCCCAATATTAAACTGGTGGATTTTATCGCCTGTTTGGTTCTGGTTGAATCTTCTTTGGATGGTTTTCACGCTGAGAATCATTCAACAGATTTGGCCATCATATACGGAAGACAAGAAGAATCGACTCTGAGAGGATTTCAATTATCCCTGGCACTTTACCAGGTCACTAAATCATTTAGATTGGACTCACACTGGTTAGATTCGATGACCTCTGCTGAATTGGTGTCGATCGTTAAAGACATTGATGCAGCCGAAAAAGAACATTTGATACGATTGTGGCATGAAGCTTTTGAGAGTCATTTCTATCGTGATGCCATGGCCGCCATCGTTTCTCATGAAAGAAACCATGCTGTTTTTAATAATCCAGAAGCCCAAGTTCTCTTTTGTATCGATGACCGTGAAGAGTCGATGCGCCGTCACCTGGAAGAAATTAATCCAAGGATTAAAACATTTGGAGTAGTTGGTTTCTTTGGGATCGATATGAACTTCAGCAGTCTTAAGCACAAGCGTTTAATTGCCCAGTGCCCTCCTGTAGTTGTGGCAAGTCGAATTGTACATGAGGTCCCGCGGGACACTGAACAAGGTCAAAGTTTTACAAGAATAAATCAAATTTTAGGTGGCTCTGACTTGAGTCTCTATTATCTGTCTAGAACGTTATTTAGAGGATTCTTTTCGACTCTTATCCTTGGTGTACTTAGCATTTTACCTATGTTCCTTCAGGTCTTCTTTCCAAAACAAAGTAAAAGTTTTAGAGAGAAATTGAAACGTCTATTTAGTCCATCTCCTGCCACAGAAATGGATATTCTACAAACCACAGAAGGTCAGGGATATACCAAACAAGAAATGGCAAAAATTGTTGAAGCCATTCTTGGGATGTGCGGAATAAAAACTGAATTTGCAAAACTTATATTTCTAATGGCACACGGATCATCCAGCAATAATAATCCATTCAAACAAGCCTACGGTTGTGGAGCTTGCGGCGGTAATGCCGGTATTCCAAATTCCCGCGCTTTTGCTAAAATGGTTAATGATAAAGAAGTCCGTGCTTACCTTGCTCAAGTCGGAATCGTTATTCCTGATGAGACATATTTTGTTGCTGGCTTCCATGATACCTGCACTGATGAGGTACATTTCTTTGACCTTGAAGCGATGCCAGCAAATTACAATCAAGACTTTTACCGTATCAAAGGTGATTTAAACAATGCCTGTAAGCTAAATGCCTTTGAGAGATGTCAGAGATTTAGTTCCACTCAGGCAAAGGAAGATCCTGATATTGCCTTGAAGCACGTAAGAGAGCGTGCTGAAGATCTGGCACAGCCAAGACCAGAATATGGTCACTCGAACAATGCCCTGGCAGTAGTAGGTCTTCGTGATATGACGAAGGGACTTTTCTTAAACCGCCGATCTTTTCTTCTTACATATGACTGGAAGATAGATCCAGACGGTCAAATCCTCAAACAAGTTGTTTTAGGCGGTATTCCCGTTTGTGTGAATATCAATATGGATTATTATTTTTCATGTGTGGACAACGATAAATACGGCTGCGGTTCAAAGCTTCCTTTGAATTTGACTTCATTGTTAGGGGTCATGACTGGCTCATCAAGTGATTTGAGGATCGGACTCGCCAGGCAGATGATTGAATTTCACGAACCTATTCGAAATATGACCATCATTGAAGCCCCGCTTGCAAGAGTCAAAAATATTTTTGATGGTCATCCACGCTTGAAAAATATTCTCTACAACCACTGGTTGAGACTTGTCGTTTTTGATCCAGAACTACAAACCTGGTATTCATTTAAAGAGCACGACTTCCAAAAATTAGATTTAGAGAAATCGAAGATTAAACACTTTAAATCATCCAAAGATTTGGTGCATACAAGTGTCACAGAAGATAATTTTGCGGAGATCGATTAATGGAATATTTATTTTTAAGTCTGCTTTTTATTCCTTTCGCTGTGATGTGTTTATTAAGCATAAGTTTTTTTGCCCGAATTACCTTTCCTGAGAACTTTCTGTCAGAATCTGCCAAATGGATATCAATTGTCACGAGTGTAATAAGCTTTGCCCTTGCCATCTTAGTCCTTGTGAATCGTTCTCAACCTGTCAATTTTGATTATCCCGCTCTGATTCAAGTCGGAGATTTTATTTTTAAAGTCAGATTTATAGTGGATTTTCTGGGATCGATCTATGCTCTTTTAACTTCGCTTCTTATTGGTATCATTTTTCGCTTTTCACGAAGTTACCTGCATAAAGAAGAAGGATATTTTCGTTTTATTTTTCTTCTAGTAACTCTCATGTTAGGGCTAATGATTGTAAGTTTTAGCCGCTCCCTTGATTTGATTTTTGCAGGTTGGGAACTTGTAGGGACAACTTCTGTTCTTTTAATCGGATATTTTTATAATCAAGTTCAACCTGTGCGACATTCGCTTAAGGCCCTTATCAGTTATCGGTTTTGTGACATGGGAATTCTGGCTGGCGCTGCCTGGGCCCACCACTATATGCACACCACAGATTTTACCGAATTACCAAAATTGTTAGCGGATCCACATCTTCAGACTGCAGGTCATGGTGGACCAGTCGCTTTAACCTTTATTGGACTTTTTGTAATCTGGGCGTCACTGGCGAAGTCGGGACAGCTTCCCTTTAGTTCTTGGCTACCAGCCGCAATGGAAGGACCAACTCCTTCGAGTGCCATTTTTTATGGAGCACTTTCAGTTCACTTAGGACCTTTCTTGCTTTTAAGATTTTATGATTATTTTGTTTATTTTCCGCTTTTACTCTGGGTGATTGGAATTGTTGGCGGACTAAGTGCCATCTACGCCAGTGCCGTGGGAAGAACCAGATCAGATGCAAAAACCATGTTGGCCTATGCAACTATTTCTCAAGTAGGAATTATCTGGATCGAAATAGCTCTTGGATTCACACAATTCGCGCTCTTTCACATCGTGGCCCATGCCAGCCTTAGAACGTGGCAGTTTTTGAGATGCTCATCTCTCATTCAGGATTTTTTTGAGAATCCGGTTGTTCAGCAAAATGAAAAAATTCACAGGAATTTGTCTTTTGAGAAATTTGTATCCAGACCCATGAGAAGGCGGATCTTCATTCACGCTCTCCATGGCTTTCATTTGGATTTTTTTACTCAGAAAACTTTGGACATCTTTTCCTGGCCGCTGAAAGTGTACATAGAATTTGAAAAGAAATGGATGTCTATGAATAATAACCTGGTCAAATTTATTTTAAAAAAACGGTAGTCTATGACAACTTCACAAAGCATCCCTGTTTTTCAAGTCAATAATAGAAGGCAAAATACTGTATTTGGTGTGCTGATTATTTTGGGTCTGTTGTTTTTATCCATGTTTTTATCAAACAACGGAACCACAAGTCTTATCGTTTCTGGATCAATTTTTGAGTTCAGCTTTGATAAGTTTAGTCTCTTCCTAGGAGCGATTTTTTGTGTTTCCTTGTTTGTGGGACTGTTTCCCATAAGAAATGAAAATGATATTGGTGAAGCCTTTCCTCTTTATATCGTGGGTGCCATTGGGATCATTCTTTCAAACAATTTACTAACCTATTTTATATTCTGGTCTTTCCAGCGCTCAATCCCTGCTTTTCGTTATATCCGGGGAATGAGAAATGAGAATTTTTCCACTGGCGGAACATATCTCATTCAGCATTTTATGGCTTTTTTGTGTTTGCTTGGTTTGATCTTTTTTGCTTCTCAGAGTGGCGTGGCTTCAATGTCGTTCTCTCAAATCCCTGCAAATTTTTTTAGCTGGCCCGTGCTTCTTCTGGCTGTCATTGTCGTTTACGAGTCTCACGGGATTTTCCCGCTTCATTCATGGGTTCATGATTTGGTAGGTAATCTCAGTTGGTACAAGATTTCCAGCATTTTTCTGTCTCGGGCTGGTGTTTTACTTTTTGTAAAATTGCTTCTTCCGACCATTGATCAGCAGCCTGAGGATTTCAGGATTGCCCTGCTTGCACTTTCAATGTTGTCTTCCATCTATTGGACAGTGAGAGGGATTTTTGAAACAAATGTCTCTCAAACTACCACCTATTTTTATGTGGCACAGTCGTCGTTGATCTTAACCGGCCTTCAGGCCAACCTGTCCGCTTCACGCGGGTCATACCTTCACATGATGGTTATTTCTCTCTCTGGAACTGCACTATGGTCTCTTGTGAACTACATCCAGCGCTATACGAGTATTAAGAGACTCAATCAGTATTACGGTCTGGCCCAATACTATCCGAAAGTCGCGACCCTGTTTGCCTTATTTGGTTTTTGCATGATTGGTACTCCCTTGGGGGCAACATTTTTTGTGGAGGATTTAGTTATTAACGGGCTTTTGGATCAACATCCATTTCTTGGTCTGGGTCACATTCTTGCGACTTGTTTGAACGGGATATTGTTCTTTCTCGTGTTTTCTAAACTTTTTCTTGGTCAGAGTGCTTATCCCCAGAAAATTAAAAACTACGATATGAGCCTCACTCAGATGCTCCCTTACGTGACAGTTCTGCTTTTTATGTTTCTCATTGGTATCGCTCCGTCACTATTCCTGGAGAATCTGAAATGGTAACGGAATTAAAAGTGGGTGGTCTATACCAACATTATAAAGGTAATAAGTACAAACTATTGAGCCTCGTGCGACATTCTGAAACACTGGAGTGGCTGGTTTGTTATGAGTGTTTATATGAAAATCCAGCAGGGCGTTTGTGGGTGAGACCCATGGAGATGTTTGCTGAAACAGTTGAAGTCAATGGACAGACGGTTCCCAGATTCAAGTATCTAGGTACCTCTTCAGGAGAAGAGGCTTAGCTTTTGTTGGCTCATCCGGCCAGTGATGCCTTGGGTATTCGCGCTTAAATTCTTTCAGCATTTCCTGATAAGTTTTTTTCCAAAAACCGGCCAGATCTTTTGTCACCTGAAAGGGGTGTCTATTAGGGCCAATCAGTCTGAGTGTCAGCGGTATTTTTCCAGGACCTAGCTTGGGTGTTTCGCTCTGACCATAGAATTCCTGGATCGGGGCCTCAACAAAGGGGTCCTGATTGATGGGGTAGTGAACCTTGAGCTCTTTTTTTCCGCCTAAATGAATGGACCAGGGTAAAAGATGATCGAGATTGTTTCCTTCTAACGACTGCATAAAATAATCTTCCAAAGCGTCCCAACTGAGTGATCCAGCGAAAGAAAAAAACTCTGACAAACTGACCTGTGTCTCAATTTCTTTTTGGTGAAGCTTCATCCAAAAACAATATCTATTGTAGGTTTCAGATTCTTTCCACGCCTCCCAGCGTTTAGCAAAAACCTTTTCTCCCAAAAGCAGCGTCCTGTCTTTTTGTTTTTGATTAAGTGCACTCCACTCCAGTGGGAGTACTTTTTCTTCCAGAACAATACTTCCGAGTTTGGTTAATGCCTTCAGCGTAAAGGTAGGCTCTATACTAATCTGATCATCTTCACTGAAAGGAAAGGGGACATGATCAAAGAGCCATTCTTCTTCAATGGGAACAATTTTTATGGCCTCCTGCCTCTGAGTTATATCCATGACAAGGTAGTAGCCTTCAATTAAGGAACCTAAACTTGGATGCAGTTTGATGGTTTTTCCAGAGTAGTGAATAAGGTCATTTTGTTTCGGGCGATATTTCGCAACCTGATCAATGAATCCTGAAAGCAGGCATTTTTCCCACGAGTCATTGCCTGCGCCGTCACTTTCAAGATAAAAATTTAACTTTCGAAAAAGAATGCCGGAAGAATCATTTTCGAGTTCGCGGCAAATATAAGTGAGGAGCTGTTTCTTTTGATCTTTTTTTAAACTCTCTCCGGCGATGAGAACTCTTGAAAGTCTTAAATCGAGAGGGTACTTCGCGGCTTTTTGCGCCAGTGGAGTGACCTGATTTTTTTCGTCAATGAGCCCCATGAGAAAACAAAGATTCTGGGCCTTCTCCCAGCGGTCAGTTGGAGGTGGAGTAATCCAGCGCAATTTGGATTTAATTTGTGAACTGAGGAGGTAGGTATCCGTAAGATCGGCTTTTGAAATTTCAGGCCGGGTAAAGCTTTCTCTTGAGTCAAAGTCTTGAAGGGCATAGAGACGATGGCACACTCCCGGTGATGTTCTTCCCGCTCTTCCTGCTCTTTGTATAGCGGAGGATTTTGTTGCTGGTCGATCACCAATAATTTTCAGTCCGTTCCAAGGGGAGTAATGGGCCTCGCGCTGAATTCCGCTATCAATGACTGCCTTGATTCCCGGAATGGTCACGGAGCTTTCGGCGAGGTTGGTGGAGAGAATTATTTTGCGAGAACTGTGTGGACGTAAAGCGGCTTCCTGTTCTTCGCCAGCAATTTCAGAATGCAGAATAAAAACTTTCCCGAACCGATCGCCGAGATAACTTTGTACTTTTTGAATCTCCCTCATGCCAGGCAGGAAAACTAAAACATCGCTGGTTGAAGGAATTTGCTCCAGGGCCGTACGGATTTTTTGCTCCAGCGTCTGGTTGAGAACGCTTGGTTGGTTTGCCAGGTAAACCACATCGACTGGGTAGCGAGGAGCCTCAATTTCAATAACGGTGGGAGAATTGAGGTGATGCATGATCTCTGTATCAAGAGTTGCCGACATTAAGATCAGTTTTAAATTTCCCCGACGGGCCTGAAGGTCTAATAGCCAGGCCAGGGCCATATCTGTTTCAAGGTGCCTTTCGTGAAATTCGTCCAAAATGATGACGTCAACATCGCTGAGTTCGTTTTCGTTCATGGCCTTTTTAAGGAAAGTTCCTTCAGTATAGAAAATGACCTGAGTTGAGGATGTTGCTTTTTTATCGAAACGGAAGTGATACCCAATTTCTTCGCCAATTTTGAGACCCTCTTCCTGGGCAATTCTTTCTGCCGCCAGTTTGGCTGCCAAGCGTCTTGGTTCCAGCACCACGACCTTGGAGGATGAGTTTTTTGCGATGAACCATGGCAGGCGGGTGGTTTTTCCTGACCCCGGTGAAGCTTTGATCAGAATAGTTGACGATTTTTGAACCTGATTCAGGATTTCTTCTAAATAAGCATCAATTGGGAGAGAAATTTTTTGATATTGCATTGAATGTTTCTCATCTTACCTTGATAATAGTGAAAATCATAGGAGAGAGACATGTCTGATTGCCCTTGCAGGATACTTGATACAAAAAAAGTTAGTTTGGCGGATTGTTGTGGTCCTTTTTTAAAAGGGACTAAAAAAGCTCCAACGGCCGAGGCGATGATGCGTTCTCGCTATTCTGCCTACGTAATGAAAAATATCGATTACATCGATCAAACCCAGATCAGTGAAAAAAATGAAGTCTTCAATAAAGAAGAAGCTCTGAAATGGGCGGAAAGTTCTGAATGGATGGGACTAGAAGTTAAACGCACTCAAAAAGGTGCGCCTAACGATGATTCTGGTGTGGTTGAATTTATTGCTCACTATAAAGATGCGGCTTCCGGCACTGAACTTCGTCACCACGAAACTTCTTTGTTTCAAAAACAAAACGGTGATTGGAAATTTAAAGAAGGAAATATTCACGGTGCCCAACCAGTGAAGAGACTTGAGCCTAAAATCGGAAGAAATGATCCTTGCCACTGCGGCTCTAATAAGAAGTTTAAAAAGTGTCACGGGGCTTAGTTGAAACAAGAACTATTAAATGAACTGATCGGCCGGATGAAAGCTGAAGTGCACGGGCTTGAATCTGCGGCGAAGGCCAATAAGGATTTCGCCACCGATCAGGAATTCAAAGCAGAAAGTAAGTATGATACGCGCTCCCTTGAAGCGTCTTACCTGGCCAGCGCAGAGCTCAGCCGTGTGGAAGATCTCAAATTAGAAATTCAGATGCTCGAAGAAGTAGATCTTAAATTATCTGCAAAATCTGAAGAGATTTGTATCGGTAGCCTGGTTGAGCTTCGTCACAAAGAACAAGATCGCAGCTTCTTTCTTATTCCCACTTCTGGTGGAACTCTTCTCAATATTGCTGGAAAAGCTGTCCTGGTGGTTTCGGTATTTTCCCCACTAGGTGACGCCTTATTAGGGCTTAAATCAGGGGAAGAGTTCGAGGTTGAGACTCCAAAAGAGACCCGCACCTATCAGGTGCTTAATTTCCAGTGACAACTTTTCTGGGCTAAGCCCTTCATTTGCGGGCAGGCCTCATCTGTAAGGTACTGTATTCAAATAGTCAGAAAATAATCTTCAAGCCTACAAATGATCGAGCCGATAATGCCTCTAGCGAGGTTATCAATGAAATGGCTTTTATCACTTACAGTACTCCTTTCACTTCAGGTCAAAGCGGAAGTGGCCCCAGAGAACGTCGATAGCATGATCGACCAGATGGTAAAGGAGAATGTCATTTCACCTGAGGAAGCTCAGAAGGCCAAGATTCGCATGCGTTCTATGTCTAAGGAGCAGTGGAGCCAGGTGAATAACCAGGCCGAAAAAATTGCTGCCCGAAGTCCGGCTTCGGCCAATATCAACTCAGACAATAAAATTGAAGAAGTTCATGGGATTGACTTAGACAGTGCTCAATTCCAGCAGATTCAAAGTGACATGAAAAAAATTGTGCCTTAGTCTTATGACTAGATGGCAATATTCTCTCTCGATGTAACTCCGTTAAAACAAAACACTAATTACCGCTGGCTCTACCTGAGTCAGCTCGTTTCTTTTTTTGGCAGCATGATCACCTATGTTGCGATTCCTTTTCAGATGTATGAGATTACAAATTCAACTTTCCACGTCGGGATGCTGGGTATCGTGCAACTCATTCCTCTGGTTATTTCTGGTTTTTGGGGTGGCGCCTTTGCCGATAGTTTTGATCGCAGAAAGTTAATCGTGTTTACCCAGATCGCTTCGGCCATGGGAAACCTCATGCTCGCTGGTTTTGCAGTTTCGAGTTCTCAAAACTATTGGTTTCTCTATTTCCTTTCAGGTCTTATGTCCGTTTGTAAAGGACTAGAAAGACCACCACTCGAAGCTCTGACTCAGCAGCTGATCAAAAAAGAAGAAATCCCCAAAGTGAGTTCTCTGCAATCATTCAAAACCACAGCGGGAATGATTATGGGGCCGGCGGTCGGAGGAATATTAATTTCTTCTTTTGGTATCGTGGCGACCTACGTGGTGGATTTTTTAACTTATGTTTTTAGTATCTACTGCCTGCTTCAATTAAAAAACTTTCCCGTCCTAAGTGAGAAACGCAAAGCTGATCTTTCGTCGATCATGGATGGTTTTAAATATGCCATGAGACGACCGGATCTTATTGGCACTTATGTGGTGGACATGGCCTCCATGACTTTTGCTTTTCCTAATCCCTTGTTTCCCGCCCTGGCCAAAATTCTTGGGGGAACAGATAAGCTCGGGTGGTTATACTCATCTGTTGCTATTGGTGCCTTGTTGGCAACCGTCACAAGTGGCTGGACTCATAAAGTGGTGGCCCATGGAAAGGTGATCACGATTTGTGCTCTTCTGTGGTGTGTGGGCATCGCTGCGTTTGGACTAAGTCAGAATTTTTATCTCGCTATCATCGCTTTGGCCTTTGCCGGATTCGTCGACATGATCTCCGGAATTTTTCGCTCCACCATATGGAATGAAACGATCCCTTCCGAATTCAGGGGGAGACTGGCCAGTGTTGAAATGATTTCTTATTCTTCGGGACCTCTCTTGGGAAATACCTTTATGGGTGCCATGGCAGAAAGTGTGGGGTTTGAGAGTGCCCTCATGTGGGGCGGAATTGCCGGCGGTTTTTTGGTTTTAATCCTAGGGATTGGGATTAATTCGTTTTGGAATTATCGGGCGGTTAGGTAGTTTTTTTTGCCAACAAAACATTGCATTTACCACAGTTAAGAGAATGCTCTTCTTCAAGAGGTTCAGAGTTTCAATGCATTAGAAATACTTCCTGGCCCAACTTAAGAGCTGCTTTAGAATGGGTCATGCTTAAGTTCTTCCTTTTGATATTTCTCTGCATTGGCTGTGTTGAAAAATTTGAAATAGATATTGGCCGCATTTCCATAGAGTCTCTCTCTCACCCTGAGTGCGAAGCGTCCGAAGATGATCCTACTTATCCCGAGTGTATGAAAAGTAATGTTGTATTCAATACCCAAAGTGATTGTGGTGGGCCGGCCTACTACACTGCTACCGGAACCCATACTTATGGCAAAAATATTAATCCGGACGTCTGCCAAATTAACTATGAAATAGAGGGAGGTTATACCGGGGTCATTCAAACTGATTCAACTTCATGCACTCAGGTAAATGGAAGCTATGTTTGCGACTACGCACTGTCTTTAACTGAAGCACCCGACTATGATAATTTCACTGGCACAGTCACCATCAGTTGTCCTGATGCGGTAGTTTCAACCTTTAACATTTCAGCCTCAGCTGCCTCGGCTTTTACCTGGGAGCCACCGGCCTGTGCACCACCACCGCCGCCGCCGCCTCCGCCGATATAATTCCGTTTCTGATTAGTAGGGACTCCCCACATATTGCCAAAGTCTTTTTTTAACAAATCCTGGAACAAAAAACTGTAGAGCGCGGGCAATTTTTCGCAAGTTTGCAAAGCTCTTCATACCCCAAGGGTAATGGGAGAGTAGGATTTGACTGTCGAGAACAGTGAAAAAATAATCCAGAACAATCGCAAAAATAATCAGATCATCCAGCAGACCGAAGAGGGGAATCCAGTCAGGGATTAAATCGATAGGTGAGAGCATTAAGGCAATCATCGCTAATAAGACTTTTTTATCGCGGGAAGGAATGCGCTCATCGTTAGCAACATCCATCAGAAACTTTTTTAAGTCTTGGAAGAACTTCATTTCGTGATCTCTCTAATGACTAAGGAGCTGGTGGCAAAAGCAAAAGCACCGGTGACAAAACTCGCTGACCCAAAACCTTCAGAGCAGTCCATGTTTTTTGCAAGACCTGGCGCCTTGTGAGTCACACATCCGTCAGCCGTCGGATAAACGGCGCGCTCATGAGACCATACGGACCATACGCCAAAATCGCCTTCGTGTTCAGTTGGAAAAGAAAAATCCTGACGGAGTTTTTTACGAAGCTTCGCCAAGAGGCGATCATTAGCAGAGCTTGCCATATCGGTCACACGAATCTGCAGAGGATCTGTTTTTCCTCCGGCCCCACCCATCACTACCAGCGGCACTTTATTCTGGCGGCAATAATCAATCAGGTAGCATTTATTAGTAAAATCATCGCAGGCATCCACTACAAAGTCGTAGGATTTATCAAAAATGACTCCCAAATTCTTGGGGCTGAAAAAACATTGTTTTGTATCTACTTCACAGAACGGATTAATGAGGGCCACACGCTCTTTCATGACATCGACTTTAAATTTTCCTACCGTGCCATTCAGTGCGTGCACTTGGCGGTTGATATTTGTCACACAGACATCATCCAGATCCACCAGAGTCATGTGTCCAATCCCGGTGCGTGCCAATGCTTCCGCCACCCAAGAGCCCACGCCACCAATTCCCACTATCAGAATTCTCGCCTCACGGATTTTGGTCATGCCCTTAATTCCGTAAAGTCGGGCAATGCCCCCAAATCGTGATTCAAAATCATCAACGAACATAGTTCCTCGCCTGTTGATCTATTTTTAGTTGTCCACACGCCGCCAGGATATCGTCACCTTTTGTACTGCGGACCATGACTCTTAATTTTTTTGCCACTAACTTTTGCCGAAAATCCTCAACTTCTGTTTCCGTCGGGCGCTTCCATTCAGAGCCTGGGAAAGGATTGAAGGGAATTAAATTGATCACGGCCTTACGACCGGAGATTAAAGCTTCCAGCGCCACGGCATGATCATCTTTCATATTGAAGTCTTGTATCATGAGGTATTCAAAAGTCATAAAGGAAGATTTGATATAAGGCAATTCATCAAAGGCCTGCATAACGTCTTTAATTGGGTATTTGAGATTGACGGGGATGAGGTGACTTCTCTCATGATCAAAAGGCGAGTGCAGACTAAGCGCCAAATTGATCTTAGGAAATTTTTTGAGCTGGGCGATGCCCGGAACAAAACCAACTGTTGAGAGGGTCATTTGACGTCGGCCAAGCCCTATCAGTTTAGTATCGTTAAAGACTTCAATCGCTTTTTTGACTTCCTCCACATTGTGAAGAGGTTCGCCCTGGCCCATAAACACGATATTAGGCTTCAAAGCTTTAGGCTCATTTTGGAGTAGCCACTCATAGGCCTTGAGGTACTGGCCCACAATTTCTCCCGCTTTGAGGTGGCGCTTTAAACCCTGAGTGCCGGTGTAGCAGAAGCTGCAGTTCATGGCGCAGCCTACTTGGGTGGACAAACAAATGGAGTACCTTTTATGGAAAGGAATCAATACAGTCTCAACTTCAAGTTGATCCTTGAATTGCATCTGGAATTTAACTGTGCCGTCTTCAGATTTTAAGAATTTTGAGATCCGGGGGAGGTCGAAATCGAAGTCCTGGCGTAAGGAATTAAGTGTATTGGGAGCAACGTGGCGATTCCATAAAGAAGAATCCTTATAGAGTCCATCTAACCAGAAATGAAGTCCTGAAAGAGAAAATCCTCTTTCCTGGAAGGCGCGGGCCCAGTCATCGGTAGTCATGGCATAAACAGAAGTTGTCATTTCCACGTTAATCTAGCCTATTCGCGTAAAGGTGTCATAATATAGTTCATCATGAAAAATATAGTGCTTTCGGCCCTTACCATTTTTGTCATTGTTGGTTGTTCTCATAGAGAGAAAGGGCCTGATTCTCAGGTTGCTCCGGTCTCTTCGACGGAAACAAAAAAAATACTTAAAACTTCGGGTAAAACCAGGGCCATTTTTCATATCATAGAGCCTCTGAATGTTGAAATTGCCTTGTTTAACATTGAAACGAAAAGAGAAGAAACGGTACTGGTTGATAAGACCTTGTCTCAGCTGGAATTGGGGCCAGGGCACTGGCAAGTGCGTGGATTTATTTTGGCGGGAACTCGCTACAACATCACCAACTCGGCCAAACAATTCATTTTCAAGCTTAAAAAAGACAAAATAACCTATGTTGGAAGCTATATTTTCCAGTGCCCAAAAGTGAATCAAACTCATCTAAAAGACATGAAAAGGATGAGTTTTTTTAATCGGTACCCTTTCAGTTCAAAAACCGGCCTGTGTGAAGTAGTGGTGGGCAGTGATTTTAAGAACGTGAACAAAGTTTGGGTCGCTTTAGATAAAGAAAAACATCAAGCACTTAGCCTCGGCTTCTAATTGCCAATTTTTTAAGCATGCGAAATTTCATACTGCCAACTGGCACGCTAAATGCTCACAACTCTTCTAATTTTTAATTTTCTTTAAAATCTGAATTGATATTAATTCTGAGAAGCGTAGTATTGGGTCGTTATCATACATTTTTTTCTCACGATTTTGTTGTTGGACGTTTTTACAAGTTGCACGTTTGTTGATCCCAAAATCGAGAAAAACCGCAAGGCCAAAAGTCTGTTTCAAGAATTACAGTAAAGTGTTTCTTTTGAAGCAGTAGTACACTTTTGTTCCTCTAGCGCTCCTTAAGGAGTCTAGTCATGAAGACGAGAGTTTTAAACCTAGGTTTATCCCTATTATTTTGTCTTGTAGCCTCATCTTGTAACAAAGAAGAGTTTTACGAAAAAGAGTTTTTAGATACTCCAACCTCCGGCACGACTGATGGATCAGTTAATGGCGGAGATCAAGGTGGAGTTGACAGTGGGGTTGATGGTGGAACAACTGGAAGTTCCACCAATGGCTCTTCTTCAACTGGTGGTGTAGATGGATCTACCACTGGCGGAACAACCGGTGGAACAACCGGTGGAACAACCGGTGGAACAACCGGTGGAACAACCGGTGGAACAACCGGTGGAACAACCGGTGGAACAACCGGTGGAACAACCGGTGGAACAACTGGTGGAACAACTGGTGGCACCACTGGTGGAACTTATGGAGACTGTAACAACGGTCACGGAAATGACGCTGACGGTGTAGATGAATCAAATCCAACTATTGGTACAGAGCCAAAATGTAAGCTTGAAATTTTTCATCAAGCTGCTGAAGAAAGCAAAAAAATTGATATCGTTTGGATTGTTGATAACTCAGGTTCAATGAGCGATGAGCAGTCGGCCTTAGGATCTAACTTCAGTGCTTTTATTGATGAGTTCATCACTAAGAATGTTGATTTTAAAATGGCGATTACCACTACAGATGCCAGCACTACAGAGAAGAAAGGCAGAATGGTTACTGGTTCAGATCTTAAGCTGAACTCAGCTAAGGCCCAGGCCAATGAAGCTCAGTTCAAGGCAGATTTTAATTCTTTGATTAAAGTTGGAACAAGCGGTTCCGGTAATGAAAAAGGACTTTCTGCTTCGGAAGGATTCATGGAGAAATATGCAACTTCGTTTGTTCGCCCTGATGCTTACCTGGCGGTAGTGGTTGTTTCAGACGAAGAAGACCAGTCGTCTAAAACTGTTGCCCAGTACACTGATTATCTAAAATCGTTTAAAAGCAGCAACGGTCTAGTTAAAGTTTATTCAGTAGTTGACGTGAATAATACGAACTGTTGTTCTCAGGGAATTACGACTGGTTCTGAAAGATATAAAGCAGCTTCTAATAATACAGCAGGAATGATTGCTGATATTCGTGAAAATTTCCACGGTGTTTTGAGTGATATGGGAGAGAGCATCATCAATCTACTTGATAGCTTTGCTCTTTCTAATGAGCCTCTTTCAGGAACCCTAAAGGTTTATGTGAATGACGTCGAAACGAGCAATTATACTTACGACACTGCTTCACGCTCCATCAAGTTTAATCAAAACGCCCTTCCTCCAGTTGGTGCTGAGATTAAAGTTTATTACGTGAAATAAGAGGGATCCATGTTGAAATTTTCTATAGCAGCAGCTTTACTTGTTCTCCTTGTTGCAAATAAAACTCATGCCGGAGAGAAGTCGTTATACGACTTCCTCTGGCTTGATCCTGATAAAAAAGTCTATGTTTTGCAAAACAAGATTTATAAAAAGGAACACACTTTTTATGCGGACGTGGGGTACCTTTCTAACTTCACTTCAACTTTTCAGGACACTAATGGCTTTAGTCTTAAAGGTGGATTCTACGTGCATGAGGACTGGGGACTGGAGGTTTTTTATAACCAGTACAGTAACAAAGACAATGATAACTGGGATAACGTAAGAAATATTAACGGGGCCGATCCGTTCGTTCGTCGACTTAACTCAAGTTACGGTGCAATGGCGATCTGGTCACCGTTTTATGGTAAAATTAATACCTTCAACCGAATCTTTTACTTCGACTGGTCTTTCGGATTAGGGTTAGCAAAAATTAGCGCGGAAAGTAACCGAAAGACTGTTGCTGATTCAAACCTTCAGTCCCAGTACAGCGCGGAATCCTACAACGCGGCCGTATGGAAAACCAACGTGAAGTTTCACTTTAATCAAAATGTCCACCTCGGCGTTGAGTGGATGCAACACCACTATAGTGCTCCTGGACCCAATCGTAATGGGAAAGAAGCCTCTGATACTATGCGAATGAACCAGGACCTTATTCTCAGTGTCGGATTTTCATTTTAAGGATTACATATGAAATGGTTGTTGCTTCTATTAATAAGTTTACCCGTCATGGGGCAGACACTTTCAGAGAATCTGGAAAAGAAAAAATATTATTATTCGGCTTTGAATGAATTCTTTTTAGAAACTTATGCAAAAGAGATTACCCAGGCGCATATTGAAAGACTGGAGAAACTCCTTTTCTTCACAGGGATTGAGTTACTCGAGGATTATGACCATACTTTGCTTGAGAAATATCCCACCTCTTCAACACGCTTCATCCTGGCACGACGCTATTTCCATAAGAAGGATTACAAAAAGGCTTTGGAATATTTTGGGAAAGTTCACGTCGACCACAGATACTATCCCGAAGCTCTCCTGTTAACCGCTCAGGTGCATGGAACTAAAAATGAGTTTAAACAGGAAGAGGCGAGTTACACATCATGCCAGAAAGCTGCCGAGAAAGAAGAGGGCAAGGCCGATGGGGTAAAAATTAAACGCTACTACCGCATGATTTATGAAATCTGCCTAACGAATAAGGCCAGACGCCTCTATAAGGAAGGGAAGTTTAAAGAATCTCTGGATGCTTATGGACAAATTCCTAAACAATCCTACAAATGGCCATATATTATTCTAGAACAGGCATGGGCCCATTATCAACTAGGCGACTACAACCGTGCCCTGGGGTTACTAGTTACTTATAAGTCACCTTTGATGGATACTTATTTCTTTCCTGAGGCCGAATATCTTACGGCCCTGGCCTATTTCAAACTGTGTTTATACGAAGATAGTTTGATTGTTATTAATCAATACTACCAGGCCTATCGCCCTCGTTTTAACCAACTTGAGTCAGTCTTGAAAAAGAATAGAAATTCCCAGAACTATTTTTATAATCTGATGTTTAAAAAAGGTGCAGACCTGGGTAAACAAGAAGAATTCGTTCGTAACATCATTACACGTCTTAAGAAACAGACCCGTTTCAGTCTTGATTTTAATAGCATTCATAAAATTAATCAGGAAATGAAGCGGATCATAAAAAATGAAAAAAAAGCAGCTCAAGATGAGTTTATTGATCACCTTGCGGCAGTGAAAGAAAATATGATCAGCAAAATTAATTATAATGCCAAAACTGATATTTTTAATTTCTTAGAAACGGTCCCATTCTTTTCTTCGGAACTCTTTAAGGTAAACCTGGAAGTATTATCCCGTCAAAAGGATCTGGTTTACTCCAACCGTAAACTGGCAGTTGATCGTGCACGTGGAGATTACTCTAACGTTAAGCGATCACGATTTGAGCAGTTCTGGAAGTTTGAAGGTGAGTTCTGGGGAGATGAATTAGGGGACTATTCACTAGGTCTAAAATCAAGTTGTCAAACAGTGCGCATGGAAAGTGCAGAGGAGTAAATCATGAGGATTGTAGCTTTCTTGTTCAGCTTTTACATCATTGCGGAAGCTCAGGGACAAGACCAGAAAGTGATCTATCAGTATAAAAAATATGAGAAATTCGATCTGGGTAATCTGGAAGTAAAAGGCCAGTTAATTGCACCAGGTGATATATCTGTGCGTGAAAGAGATCGAAAACGTTTTGAATTAGATCTCTACACAAGAAAGGATTTTGACCCATTTATCAAAAAGGATATTGAATCTCTGCGCTAGTAGTTTCTACTAGTTGCTTGATTCTATCTGCCTTGAAAAGTTGTCACTCCCTTAGAGGAGTTGACTGCATTTTAGGGCACAAATTATCAACTTAGCTTAACTAAAGCATAATGTGATTTTTTGGTAATTGTGTGTTGATATCTTTTTTCAACAGAGTAGAATGTGCAAAGTTATTAATAGTTTTTTTTTCGAATTTGTTGTTGGACGTTATTTCAAGCTGCACGTATGTTGATGCCCAATTCGAAGAAAACCGCAAGACTAGTTCTTGTTTCATAAATAAATGAAACAAACTGTAATTTCTAATTTTCTAAAATCCGATTCAATTCTTTTGAAATCCAATTTCAATTCAATTTTCTATTCAATCCTTGGAGGGATCTAATATGGAACAAGTAGCCGCGCAGGTCGTACAGAGCGAGAATTTTCTTCAGTGGACGGCCCGCTTCATGGTTGATGGTGGTATTTTCATGTGGATTATCGCCATTGTTTGGTGCGTGGGTATCGCACTGGCAGTAGAAAGACTGAAAAACTATTTCAAATATGACATTGATGGTAAGAGCCTGATGGCCAATATCAAAAAACATGTTATTGGTAACCAGGTTCAGGATTCAATTCAGGCCTGCTCAGAATCCTCTTCGTTAAATGCATTTGTAATGAAGAACGGTCTTAAAAGAGCGAACCAATCCAAAGAACAAATTCAGGACGCGCTTGAAGCAAGTATTTTAGAGACTGTGCCTCTGATCGAGAGACGTCTTTCTTATCTCGCTCTTTGTGCGAACTTATCAACTCTCCTGGGACTACTTGGAACCATCCAGGGTCTGATCCAATCATTCGCAGCTGTTGCTCAGGCAGAAGCCTCAGAAAAAGCACAGCTTCTCGCAGAAGGTATTGCGGTGGCGATGAATACGACGGCCCTTGGTTTGATTTCAGCGATCTCTTTGATGGTTGTTCACTCTTACCTCATGGCAAAGGGTGAAAAGATGATTCAGGAAATTGAAGAGAACTCAGTTAAACTTCTTGATCTTTTAAGTACCAAGAAGGCCGGCACACAGTCTAACGATAAAGCTGCTTAATTAAGGGATCGATTATGAAAGTGGGACGCAAATTAAAAAAGCCTGAAAAGTTAAACCTGGTTCCTATTCTGGATTCAGTGTTTATCTTCATTTTCTTCCTTCTCATGTCGGCCCAGTTCGTTGATGTGTATGAAATTGGTTCATCTTTACCTATGACCAAGGAAGCTAAAGATCAGAAAGAAGAGAAGGATCCTCTGAATCTGACTTTGGAAATCACTAAGGAGCAGGTGGTGGTCAAAACGGGATTAAGAAGCCCACGTTCAAGATCTTTTGCCTCGACTCAAACCAAAGAGATGAAGGAATATCTTGAAGAACTAAAACGTCAGAACCCTAAGGAAAATACCATAATCCTTAAAACTGACCCAAAAGTTCCATTTCAAAATCTGGTAGCTGTTATTGATAACACCCAGAAGTCTAAAGAGAGCAAGGAAAAGCTTTTTGAGCAGATCGTTTTTGATAACTCAGGGGTTAAAAAATGAAAAAGAGATTCCAGCGCAGACGTGAGAAACAAGAAGTGGATGTGGATATCACATCACTGCTTGATATCTTAACCATCCTCCTGGTGTTCCTGCTTAAGAGCTATAATGCCTCAGATTTAAAGCTAGACCTCACTAAGGGCATTGAAATGGCCGATTCTGACTCTAAGGTCATGACCAGATTCGCTCCGGTGGTTCAGGTTAATAGAGAATCGAAGGTTTTTCTAAATAACAAGGAGATAGGACGTCTCCCGGCCTCTGGGGAAATGATAATCTTGACGAATAAACTCAAGGAAGAGCGGGCAAAGACCGAAGAGAATAACAAAATGAAGAAGCAGCAGTATAACGCTGAACTTGTAAATTTAGTGTTCGATAAGGAAATGGATTACCAGATTGTCCAAAGAGTTATGCATGATTCAGCTTTGGCAGGGTATTCGCAGTTCAAATTTATTGTTAAAGGGAATTACTAGTCCATGAAGAATCTGAATACATTTCTACTATTCACAATTTTAAGCGGTTCGCTGCAAGCAGTGACTCCACAGAAGTTGGATCGTTGGACTGTATTGATGACTCTTGTATCGAAAGAGATGAAGATTCTTGAGAACGCCAAACGTAAGGGGCCAGAGCTTAAGTATCGTATGCTTGAGCTTCATTCAGAAAGACTTAAACTGATCCACGAAAAAAACAACCAAGATTTCATGGAGAAATCAAAAGTTGCGAATGTTAGCAAAAACAAAGAGTCTTTTTTTAAAGAAACACGTGAATACTACCAGTACACAAAAGAGTTCGGTCATAAGCTATTAAAGGAATACCCGGACGCTCGTCGCCGTGCTGAAGTCCTGTATGCCATGGGACTCAATTCACGTGACTACGGTCGGGACAATATTGCTGAGAAATACCTGCTTGAAACAATTTCTCTCGTTAAAGACCCTCATCACTCTTTACGGCACCATGCTGAGACTGCCCTTGCAGACTACTACTATAATGAAAAACGTTTTCAAGATGCTATTGGCTATTATGAAAAAGTCATAAAAAAGACAGAAGACGAATGGTTACCTAAGCATTATTTCAATCTATCGTGGTGTTATCTCAAGGTCAGAGAATTCGATAAGGCCATTAAGGCCATCCGCGATTCCTATACACTTTCGAAAAATCGCATCTACGTTAATATTAATGACCAGGTGTTGGATAATATCGGGTCATTTTACGTGTATGCCGGTCGCCCGATGGAAGGACTTGAATTTTACCTCAAAAATGAGAAAGATCCGATTCCCTATTTGATGCCTATGGCGAAGAAGACTTCTGAAAAAGGTCACGAAAAAGAAACTGAAGAAATCCTTGAAGCCGCTCAAAAGTTAGTTGATAGAAATGACTGGTTTCATTATCAGGAAGAGTTGTTTCACAGCTACCTGGATTTTTATCGTCACTATAACCGTTTTTCAGATCATGAAGAAACTTCCCGTAAAATGGTTGGCTATTATAAAAAGGCCGATACGGCTAAAGAGCTCAAACTAAAAACTGAGTTGAAAGAAGATACTATTGAGAAGATGCGCTCCCTCGCAGGTTTTCTCCAGGTTAAGCTGGCCAAGAACATGAAGGAAGATGGGGGAAGTTTTAAAGAGCAAGAGATGAGCATTGTGCTTAATTTCTTTAATCATTTAATTGCACTGGATCCAAAAAACAAAGTTGAATATCTTTATTTTCGTGGAGAGACCTATTATTCAGTTCGTCGTTTTCTGGACGCTGCTCCTGCCTACATCGATTGTGTAAACGAAGCTAAACTAGTTAAAAATGAAGCCCATGCGCGCAAAGCGCTTGATTCACTTCTCGCCCTCACAGGTATGGAAGTAATTGAGAAAAAACTCAATGATAAGTACCTTGTTTTTGCTTATTCTGAACATGTCGGAATCTGGCCAAGAGATGAGAAGAGTGAACAGATCTATCCAAAACTGTTTGAGATCTATCGTGAATCCGGACTAGATGAAAAAGCTTCAACGGTCGTTCGTATTTTTAATAAGGCCTATCCTGAACATTTAAAAGATCAGCAGACACTTATGACCAAAGTGCTGGATATGTTTATTGAACGCAAGGAAACTAAAAAACTTGCTTCATGGATTCATGAATTTAAGTCAGGATTTTTGTCCTTCTCTAGAGAAACAATTGAGAAAACTGAAATCACGCTTGGGAATATGCTCTTTCTTGAATACCAAGGTCTGGCGAAAAAAGGTGACAAAATTGCCGCCGCCAAAGGCTTTGAGTCAATTTATGAAAACAAACTTTATACGGACAAAGTTAAATCTCAAGCAGCTTTCTATGCCGCCCTCACTTATATTGAACTGTCACAGACAGAAAATAGTTACAAGTGGCATGTATTGGCATTTGATCGTATGAACGCTGAAGAAAGAATGTCTAAGCGTGATGAACAGCTCAAAATGGCGGAAAGAACCTATAAATTGCAGGATTTTGTGACTTCATACAAAATGTCTGAATACTTTCTTAAAAAATATTGTTCTCTAAAAGATGATATCCAGAATCGTTATTTCGAGGTTGCTGTGATGACGGCGCTGGTGGAAGAAAATACTGAAGGTGCTGAAAATATCATCCGTCTTTATTCAAGTTGTCTCAAAAAACCAGAAAGTCGCGAAAATGCATTGTCACAAATGTATGCTTTTTATGAAAAGAAGGGCGACTTTCGCGGATTACGTCTTCACGTTTACCGTTATCCAAGTGAAGAATTCAAGAACCAATACAGATTCACTCTTCAGAAGTGGTACTGGGAAAGATCTAGCTTGAATCTTAAAGAGCAAATTCGCCAGGAGTTCAAAGACCTGAAACACCCCGAGGCGACTGCTTGGCTTAAAGAAATGGATCAGTTTAAACAGGCAGAGAAGTCACTGGCAGCACTTAAGCAGGAATCAATCTGGGATTTACCTGTATTCGATGGAGAAGCTTACAATAAAGCTCTAGAGAAACATCTTCTTGGTATTCAGAGTTTTAAACAAAAGTACCAGAATTTAACTTCTTCAACTCAAACCGATTTAGCAATTCTGTCGACTCGCATGTTTTCAGCTTTGTATCTGAACCTTGGTGAAAAAATTAGTAGCATCAAGCCACTTGGTATGGACCCTCAAACATATAAAGAATTTAACCTGGCGATGAAACAAGTTGCCGGGCAGTTCCTGACTGTATCAAGACAATTTGATCATCAGCTTGAAAAGGCCTTGAAAGAAAAAGAAACTTTGGCCTGGGGATCACGCTCAATTGCTTCGGTAGAAAATGTGGAGAACCCTGTATTCTCTTTCTTTACCGGTCTGACGATGGACAAAAGTAGAGAGGAATAAATAATGAAGACCATGATCATCCTTGCGGTGTTATTCACTTTTGTTTCATGTTCATCAAGTCGAATTGATCGCAAAATTGATGATGTTGCCTGGGATTCTCTGGCCGATGAGTCTTATCTGCGCTGGGGAGAAGGACGTCTTAAGAAAAGTGCCAAATCAGAGCATGAGGTTGTAGGTTGTTACCAGGGCGAAACCTCAGAAACATTAAACAGCTACAAAAAAGATTATCTGGTAAAAAATCAGAATCCTTATTACTGGTTACATATCGGAAATTGTTATTTTATTGAAGAGAATTGGACTAAAGCCGAATTCTTTTATCGTATGACTCTTGAAGAAACGAAAGCTAAAACAATTAAGTCCATCGCTCTTAATAATTTAGGTCTCATTCACTTTAAATATGAACAATGGGAGAAGGGCAAAGAATTATTGAACGAGTCTATGAAAATTGCCCCTAAGTTCAAAGTTCCGCGCTATAATATCTCTCAGCTTTATCTCCAGTTCGGACTCTTTGATAAAGCGATTGAAATGTTAAATGGTTCTGCATTTAACGGTCACAAAGATATCGATGTTAATTTCTCGCTGGCCAATGCTTATTTGTATAAAGGTGATTTAAAAACGTCTCTTCAGTATTTTAACATGATTCCAAAAGATAGTTTTCGTCGCGAGGATATCGCTGCAACCTACGCCTTGTTTCTTATGAAAGAAGGCAAAGTTAAAGAGGCGAAGTCGGTGATGGATAAGAGAGAAAGAAGTGGTGTCCTGGAATTAACTGCCATTTCTCAGAAGATTGAGAAAATGATTGCACTCAGATTGAAAGAGGAATAGTCCAATGACTACTAAAACCATGCAAGGTCAATTTAGTTTGAAGTGTTTGGATCAAAGAATCCAGAATACTCTTTTGATTGATAAGAAAAAAATCCTTATTGGATCTGGTGAGCACGCTGACTTTCGAATTCAGGATAAATCTGTTTCATCATTCCATGCTTTTATATGTCTTAAAGGCGAAGATGGTTTCATGGTGAAAGATCTCTACTCTGAGGGTGGGATCTATATTAACGGTCAGCGAGTTGAAGAAAGTTTTGTGACTTCTGGTGACGTTCTTACTATTGGAACACTCAGTTTCGCTGTAGAAGCTTTAGAAAATACTGCGCCCGTTTATAACCCTGATGAAGCGATCTCCCCAGTTTCTCAGATCCTTTCATCAGTTGCTCTTCCTCCCCGTGAAGGTTTGGTTTTTATCGATGGTGAATATTGTGATATTCAGTTTGATGAGTCTTCTTATAAGCCTCTTACTTCTCTCATTAATGCAGAATTTAAGGGTGACTATGTTGAGCTTGATCAAACCATCGAAGCTCTTGATATCGCCCACAACGTAAAAACAAAAAAACTGGAAATTATCTCATACATGAACGGTATGATGATGGATATTTCCTACCTTGAACTTAAAGATGGGGAGTATTCACTTGCTCCTACTAAAAAATCTAAGTTTGATATCCAGTTCAGTTCGATTTCTAAGACGAAGATTTTCTCCATCAAAGGTGGGGAACTTCGTTTTTATGCTCAGGAAGCCATTTCTCCTTCCGTTGCCTGGGACAAGGTTTCTTTAAGTGAACCGTTGTTCTTAACTTCTGGTGCAGAACAGATTTCATTTCGTTTCGTTGATACGGCAGTGAAATGGAGAGGAATCCCTTTATTCCACCGTGACCGTGAGTTCTATACTCAGGCCGGTAAAGTCTTTGCTGGTGTCTTCCTACCAATGTTGCTTCTACTTTTTGTCACAATCCCTCGCCCTGATGCAGATCAGGAAACAGTGGCAGTTGTGTATAAGATCCCAGAGCAGATGAAAAAGCCTACGGAGTCTCAAGAGAAGTCCGATGTTAAGGCAGAAGAATTAACTTCTAAAACTGAGAACTCCGGACACAAAGAGAATCAACAGAACCCAACTAAAGTTGAATTTGCTGCTGCTTCTCAAAATCAAAAAGTGGTGGCCAAAGCTGCTGCTCCTGCCGCTGCTGCCGCGGCTCCAGTTCAGACGACTCCTGTTAAGGCCTATGAGTTTAAGTCATCAGTTGCCATGAATTCATTAGTAGGGGACGCGCCTAAAATTAATACTAATGGATCGGCCTCTAAAGCTTCTGTGAAAGACGCTTCCTTCAACGCAGGCTCAGCTGATGACGGCGCGCTAGTTGCTGGTGCTGATATTGGGGTGTCTAAATTCAATGGATCAGATAAAAAAGGTTCGGGGTCAGGTTCATATGGATCACGCGGACTTGCTTCTAAATCTGGCTTTGATAGTTCTTACTTAGAGCCTAAAACAGTTGTGTTGGGATCAATGGATCCAGAACTTCTGAGAAAAATTTTACGAGAGTACATTCCTCAGTTCCGTCACTGTTACCAGCAGGAGTTAATTGGTAACTCAGACAAAATTAAAGGTGTTATTGATCTTAACTTCACCATCAGTGCTGAAGGAAGAGTGGCCAAACACAACATTCGTGCTAAAGATGCCAGATTCTCTCAAAAAGGAATTGGTTGTATGGGGCAAGTTCTTGGTCTGATCGACTTTCCAAAGCCTAAAGGTGGCGGTGTTGTAGATGTTAGACAGCCGCTTAACTTCTTCGCTGAAACTGAGAAAATTTAAATTAAGCAGCCTTCGGCGTAGGCATGTCCTGCCTACGCTGAAAGTTTTTGAGAATGAGTTTGTGCACGTATTTTTCAATCTTATCCATCATGACGGCATTGGTAGAAAATCGAAACGATGACTTGTTTCCGCTAAAATTTGCCCATTCAAGCTTACCCCAGATCATTTTAGGCGAGGCGATCTGAAACTGGGTGAGTTCATCCAGTTTCCACTCCAAAACCTCGTTCTTGGGACTAAAGAGGCTCCACCATGTGCGTTTGACCAGTTTAATTTTGTCATGGTGAATTTCGAGTTTATATTTTGGACCTTGAAGCGTGTAAAAAATCAAAAAAGACCCCCTGCTAAGTAGAGATCTTATCGAGTGAATTTCAAATTTCTACATCAAGAATAGCTTAATTTTCAAATATCGTTTTTTGTTTATAAACTTAACCAGCACAACGCCCGACAAGAACGTATGATTAATTTACTCATTTTGTTTACTGCCGCTTTTGCCTACGCCTACCAGTGCGATATTGGGGGACTGGATCAGATCTCCCTCAACACTTTTGGCAAAACCAAAGAATGCCTGAAATCCCTCGCTTATGCGCCCAGCAATCCAGGATTTTCCAAATACTATTTTCAAAAGTTTGGTGGCAAAGAAGATTTTGTTTTTTTCTGTCACACTGAGGATAAGGCCCATTCGAGGATTTTGTTTCTGGAAGAAACTGGGATTCAGTCACTTAAGCTTCCCATTTATTACTATATGAGTGGAATTGACCACACGGATTTACCACGCAATATCCTCCACTTTAAGAGCCAGAATAAAGACTTTTATGTTCAGTATGAATACAGCGACGTTGCGACGGTGGTTACTGCTGACAAGCTGCCAGCGATTTCTAAGGACATGATGATTTCCATGACGAGAATTCAGAACGAATACATCAAAAAGTACGAGACCTGGCTTAAGAGCGAAAATAAGGAATCTGTTATCATCCTAGGGATTCCTGACGAATCTGAAATGAAAATCTTGATGAGTTGCCTGGAAGATAAACAACAGGACGTGGTTGATCTCTACCTTCAGACGAAATTCACCTCAAAGTTTCCCGCCTACGGGACAATGGTGGATGATTCTCGTAATCGGGGGACGATAAGTGCCGAGAAGAAGTCCAAGTACCAGCGGCCATGGGCCGAACTTGAGGCCGAATTTTTGGCCGACATCAGTCAGTCGCATCCCAGTTGTGAGGGAGTCGTGAATGCCGAGAGCAAACTCAAAGCTTTTGAGCACAGTTTTGCTAAAAATAAACAGGTCTACGAAAATCTCCGACGCGTCTTTTTTCCTTAATCGGCAAAATTTGCTGACCGCTATCATCAAAAACGAACAAAACGACGCAGTGTCAAAGATTCTTTTGTAAAGCAGAAGAAAATTGCGCGCATTTACATGTAAGAAATTGTTGTTTTTTGGCCTATTTCTCGAGAAAATTTATCGGATATTTCCACTAAATCTAGTTATAAAAACCGTCAAAAAAATGTCGAAACCACTATATATAGTTTTTTGCTTTTCAATTGTCAGAACTCCCACTACGCTGAATACAAGACGGATTTATTAACACCACCACACACATCATGAAGAAGGAGTTGGGGTATGAACACAAACAACACGAACACGGAGCCACTACTTACGCCATCTAACGATCGCTTTGTACTTTTCCCGATCAAGCACAACGACATTTGGGACATGTACAAAAAGTCGATGGCCAGTTTTTGGACGGCCGAAGAGATCGACCTTTATTCCGACTTAAACGATTGGAATAATCTTAACGATCAGGAGCGTCACTATATTTCACATATCCTAGCATTCTTCTCGGCCTCTGATGGCATCGTGAACGAGAATCTTGCCCTTCGTTTTTATAACGACGTGCAGATTCCTGAGGCACGTGCTTTTTACGGTTTCCAGATCGCTATGGAAAACATCCACGCTGAAACTTACGGTCTTTTGATCGATACCTATATTAAGGACGCCAAACAGAAGGACTACCTTCTAAACGCAATCGATAATATTCCATGTATTAAGAAGAAAGCTGATTGGGCCATGAAGTGGATCAACGGAAATGATTCTTTTGCTGAAAGACTAGTGGCCTTTGCTGCCATTGAAGGAATTTTCTTCTCAGGTTCATTCTGCTCTATCTTCTGGTTGAAAAAGCGCGGCTTGATGCCGGGATTAACTTTCTCTAACGAGCTTATCTCTCGTGATGAAGGTCTTCACACTGACTTTGCTTGCTTACTTTACAAAAACTACATCGCGAACAAGCCTTCTGAGCTACGCATCCGTGAGTTAATCACTGAAGCGGTTAATTTTGAGTGTGAATTTATCACTGAAGCTCTTCCAGTCTCTTTGATCGGAATGAACTCAGATATGATGAAAGATTACATCAGATTCTGTGCTGACAGACTTATGAGACAGCTTGGTTACTCAGAGATCTACAATGCTAAGAACCCATTTGACTGGATGGAGCTTATTTCTATGCAAGGGAAGACTAACTTCTTTGAGCGTAAAGTTTCTGAATACCAGAAAGCTGGTGTCGTAAATTCAACTAAAGAAGCAGCTGGGAATAACTTCGCGTTCTCAACAGATATTGATTTTTAATTTTTAAAGTTTTCGAGGGGAGACACACATATGTTCGTTACGACACGCTCAGGAAAAAGTGAACCTGTTCAATTTGATAAAATCACTCACCGCATATCGCAGCTGACTTATGGTCTGGATGCAAAATATGTAGATGCGATGCAAATCGCGAAACGTACCATCAATGGTCTTTTTGATGGCATTACGACTGACGAACTAGATAACTTATCTGCGGAAGTTTCTGCTTATATGACATCTGTTCACCCTGACTACGCCAGACTCGCCGGCCGTATTGCAGTCGCTAATCTTCACCGTTCAACTTCTGATTCTTTTATGGAGACGTTTGAGACTCTTTATAATTATCAGAATGAGTTTACAAAAGAGAAGCAGCCACTCATTTCGAAAGAGATTTTTGACTTCGCTCGTGAGTACAAAGACAGAATTTCAGCAGAGATTGCTTATTCTCGTGATTTTGAGTTCGATTATTTCGGCTTCAAAACTCTTGAAAAGTCATATTTATTAAAAGTTAACGGGAAAATTGTTGAGCGTCCTCAACACCTTTTCATGCGCGTTGCCCTGGGAGTACAAATTGGAAACATCGAAGAAGCCATCAAAACTTATCACCTTATTTCTGAGGGCTGGTTCACTCACGCTTCTCCAACTCTATTTAATGCCGGTACTAATAAGGCGCAGATGTCGTCATGCTTCCTGGTAGCAATGAAAGATGATTCCATCGACGGAATCTACACAACACTAAGACAGACAGCTCTTATTTCTCAGTCTGCTGGTGGTATTGGTCTCTCGATTCACAATGTTCGCGCTAAAGGTTCATTCATCCGCGGAACAAACGGTACTTCAAATGGTATCGTTCCTATGCTTCGTGTGTTTAACGATACTGCTCGTTACGTAGATCAGGGCGGCGGCAAACGTAAGGGTGCTTTCGCGATTTATCTCGAGCCTTGGCATGCAGATATCGAGGACTTCCTCGAGCTTCGTAAAAACCACGGTAAAGAAGAGCTTCGCGCACGTGACCTTTTCTACGCTCTTTGGATCAATGATCTGTTTATGAAGAGAGTAGAGGCGGATGCTGATTGGACTCTTATGTGTCCAAACAAGTCTCCAGGTCTTGCCGACTGTCACGGTAAAGCTTTTGAAGAGCTTTACGAGAAATATGAAAAAGAAGGCCGTGGACTTAAAGTCATTAAAGCTCGTGACCTTTGGTTCAAAGTTATTTCATGTCAAATCGAATCTGGTATGCCTTTCATGTTGTACAAAGATGCAGCAAATGAAAAATCTAACCAAAAGAACCTTGGAACAATCAAGTCTTCTAACCTTTGTACTGAAATCATGCAGTACACTTCGGAAAAAGAGATTGCGGTTTGTAACCTTGCTTCGATTGCTCTTCCTAAATTCGTTGAGAACGGAAAGTTTGATCATAAAAAACTTTACGACGTCACTTATCAAGTGACTCGTAACCTTAACAAAATTATCGATCTTAACTACTACCCTGTAGAAGAAGCTCGTTATTCGAACATGAAAAACCGTCCAATCGGTATTGGTGTTCAGGGTCTAGCTGATACATTCTTCAAGATGAGGTTTGCTTTCGATTCTTCGGATGCAAGACAATTAAATAAAGACATCTTTGAGACCATCTACTACGCAGCTCTTAGCTCTTCTGCTGATCTTGCTAAGAAAGATGGCCACTACGATTCTTATGAAGGTTCTCCGATCTCTAAAGGGATCTTGCAGCATGATATGTGGGCAGAAGCTCGTACAACTGATCGTTGGGACTGGACTTCACTTCGTGGGAAGATCAAGACTTACGGCGTACGTAACTCACTTCTTATGGCCCCTATGCCAACAGCTTCAACCTCTCAAATTCTCGGTAACAACGAGTGTATTGAGCCGGTAACATCAAACATCTATACACGTCGAGTTCTCTCTGGAGAGTTCGCCATGGTCAACAAACACTTAGTGCGTGACCTCATTCAGCTTGGTCTCTGGAATGAAGAAATGAAAGACCGTATCATCGCTCACAATGGATCGGTACAATACATTCCGGAGATCCCTGCTGATTTGAAAGAATTGTATAGAACTGTTTGGGAAATTAAGCAGAAGTCGATTCTTGAAATGGCCGCGGACCGTGGTGCATTCATCGATCAATCTCAGTCGCTTAACATCCACATGGAAGATACAAACTTTGGTAAACTTTCTTCGCTTCACTTCGCAGCTTGGAAGTTGGGTCTTAAGACTGGTATGTACTACCTACGTACTCGTCCAGCGGTAGACGCCATCAAGTTCACCATCAAAGAGCCAACAGTGGCAGTTGCTGACCAAGCAGCGGCGATGGTGTGTTCATTAGATAATCCTGAGGATTGCGTTTCTTGCGGTAGCTAGTAAAGCGAACGCAGAGAAGATATCTGTCTGAAGGGCTCCGCAAGGGGCCCTTTTTTTATATTTCGTTAGTAATTTAGATAATTTATACTCTTATCCATGAAAAAGATTATTCTCATTACTGGGGGGGCCGGATTTCTGGGCTCCCATCTGTGTGAAAAATTACTGGCGCAAGATAATGAAATTATCTGTCTGGATGATTTATCAACTGGGCAGCTTGATAATATTGCCCATTTGATGACTAACCCGCTGTTCAAGTTTATCAAACACGATGTCACCATACCGATTGATCTGAAAGTGGATCAAATCTACAACTTAGCGTGCCCGGCCTCTCCCATTTATTATCAGTACGATCCTGTTAAAACTGTGACCACTAATGTTTACGGCGCAATCAATCTTTTGAATCTTGCCCGCCGTTACGGAGCGACCATTTTGCAGGCCTCAACCAGTGAAGTTTATGGCGACCCTGAAGTTCATCCTCAGCCTGAAGAATATTGGGGGAAGGTTAACCCTATAGGTCTCAGAAGTTGTTATGACGAAGGTAAACGGTGTGCAGAGACTTTATTTTTTGATTATAAACGCCAATACGGTATCAAAATTAAGGTGGCGCGAATTTTTAATACCTACGGCCCAAGGATGCATCCAGATGATGGGCGAGTAGTCAGTAACTTCATCGTCCAGTCACTGCATGGGAATGATATTCAAGTCTATGGGGACGGTAAGCAGACCCGCTCTTTTTGTTATGTCGATGATCTCATCCATGGTCTGATTACTTTGATGGGAACAGCTGACCATGAAACTGGCCCCATTAATCTTGGCAACCCGGTTGAGTTCCAAATGGTCGAGCTGGCCGAAATGGTGAAGAGGTTAACGAAGTCTCAATCCCAGATTGTCTATCAGGCCCTGCCTTCTGATGACCCTCGCTTTCGGTGTCCGGATATTGCTAAGGCCATTGCGCTCCTTAACTGGAAACCTGCTATTGATCTGGAAGCAGGATTAATCAATACCATCGACTATTTTCGAACGCGGCTGAATTTGTGAAAAAGGCCTATGTCCTGATCCTTGTCCTCGTCTTCGGTTACGCTCTCTCTTCTCATATCAGACTTCCTTATAGTGAGGAGTGGCTTATTTATGATTTTTTCTTTCGCCTAAAAGAATTTGGACTAAGTCAGTTGGGTGGATTCTTTGATTTTCAATCCAATCATATAATTTTGATGAATAGGCTTTTTTACGCGTTGGATTTTCTCGCGGGGCTTAAAGGCACTTTGGTGCTTTTTCTCTCGGCGCTTTTAAATGTGCTGACCTGCTACCTCTTAGAGTTTAAACTGTTTCCAAGAACAAGGGGAGTGTTGGAGAGAATTCTTCTGTATCTGGTTTTTTTCTCCCTTCTTCAGTTTGAAACGTTCATCCATCCCCACATCATTAATTATGGCCTGTATAACTTCACCCTGATGATCTTTGTTTTGTACTTGAATTCGTCCTTTAAGGCCCCACTGGCCCTTTTGATTTCTGGGTTGAATATGCTCAACTGGGCTTCGCTTTTCCCGGTGTTTATTTATAATCAGCTAAAATTGAAGACTCTTAAGTTAAAGGCGCCTCAGGTGGTGTCGCTCCTTCTATTTGTTCTTTTAGGTTTGCTCTATTCCAACTCCATCCAGCAAGATCCCTACCATGGTGAAATTTACTGGTCCGTGGAAAGAGTCTTCAAATATTTCTTCATCAGTTACAGCTCTGTCTTTCCCTTTGTTCCGACATTAGACGGGAAGATTGTGATGGGTCTCTTCTTATTTGGTTTCAACCTTTGGGTCTGGCGCCGTGGCACAGATAACCACAGATTCATACTTGTCGCGGGTGTTTCCTTAAATCTCATGATCGCCTTAGGAAGGGCCTCTGCGGATGATTCTGCATTTTCCAATTCATTGCAGTCGAGATACTACACTTTATGGGCCCCTGTTTATTTTGTGTGTGCGGATTTTTTTCTCGCTCAATCAAAGCACTTGGTGAAAAAGGGCATTTGCCTTGGTCTGACACTGTTATCCCTTTATTCTGTTTGGGCCGGTTTTGAGGGAAGTAGCACTTTTAACGAAAGACGTTTAGTTGGAATTGAATGCCTTCAGGGTTATTACGAAACAGGGAAGATTAAAGCCGATTGTAATACGCACTATCTTTTTTTGGCCGGCGTAGATCAGCCACCCCACAAAGATTTTGGGCGCACCGCTGGGGCTTTGAGTTACACCAGTAATATTCTCAGGAAACTGGGATATTGGGAAAAACATGAAAGATAATCTGGTCCTGGTTTTTCCTACTTTTTTTGAATCACCCTCCCTCGTGGTTTTGTTTGAGAATATTCAACGCATATTATGTCCTTCCTATAATGTGGTGATCTACTTGCTTGATGATTCCTGTGGCAGCGATTTTGAGCTCAAAGGTTTGGAGAAGAAGTTTCCCATGCAGATCAAGCTGGTCTCACACACTCACAGAAAAGGTCATCAGCAGGCCCTGTGCGATTTTATTAAATGGCATTTACCCCAGCTCGACCCGTCATCCATTGTTGTGACTCTTGATGCCGATGGGGAAGATCTTATTGAAGACATCGCTCCCATGATCAATTTGCTGGCCAATAACAAAAATCGAATTGTTCTGGCGCAACGGTTATCGAGGCAACGAGGCCTGATCTACAACTTTTGTTTTGTGCTTTATATGATACTTTTCCGTTTGCTCACTTCCACCAATGTTCGGACTGGAAATTTTGCCTGTTTTAAACCTGAGTATTTCGAGGGGAAAGTGGGGGCAACTTATTTTGATAAGAGTTATGCGGCTTCTTTCTATCACTGGCCTGACAGTATTATTTATTATCCTTGCCATAAAGGGGTGAGAATTAAGGGCGAAACTAAAATGACTGCTTTGGCACTCATTAAACACGCCATTTCACTGCTAGCTCCCTTTAGGAGGCAAGTGATTCTGAGACTTGGTATGGTTTTTGTCATTTTGCTTTTGATTCTAATTCTTACTCGATAACGGCACTGTTAAACTTCTGCAGCGTCACCTTATCAGCTCCCAGCTGCTCTCTCATGAGAGAAATCACCTTATCCATTGTTACAGCTATATTATACGCTTCAGATCCCACTTTCTGCTGACTCTCGAGTTTCACCACTCCCCAGGCCAAGCCGTCTTCTCCAATGAGGGGGCCACCTGAGTTGCCGGTTCTGAGTGGAGCAAAAAAATACGCCCTATCGCCATTAATACGTATGCCTCTGCCCTGAGAGTAATGGATACCAAGCCCCATGGTATTTCCGATGCAAGTCATGACGGCGCTATCCATTGTTTCATAATTCATTTCAGGATTTGCTTTGAGTTTTAACGATTCACCCTGTTTCATTTCAACGACTTCATTTTTAGTGCAAAGAAGATTTAAGCAGCGTTTTGTCGGACCCATCTCGATCAGACAAACGTCTTGTTCAACGTTGCAGTAGTGCACTTTTTTGCAGGGGAAGGTAAGAGAGTTCGAGTTACTTAGAAGCTGGAAGCCAGCACATTCACTTTTATTACTACGATCCGGGGAAAGTACGTGTTGGTTCGTCAGAACCAAATTCTCTCCAATATGGAAGGCGGTCCCCATGTAGATCACTCCCTCAGAGTTCTGAGAGTTCTCAGCAGGGGTCATTCGGAAAACAGCGCTGGATTGCTTAAAGGCCCGGCGGTAATGTTCCAGGGGCATGACGTACTTATCGCGGCCTTTGGTAATGCTGCCATTTTTACTGTAGGGACTTGATCTTACTTCCATTTTATCAGCGTCGACTGGCCTGTTTGAAGGGGAGAAAATATCGATAAAGGGGGTCACTGTCCTCTCGGGAACGATAGAAAGTGGGGAGGCCTGTAGCTGACCGGCCACCAGAATTAAGAGGAGGAGTGTTTTCATCAAGGGTCCTTTTGTAGTCATTATGGACTATCCAGGAATTGCGGGGTGAGGGAGTGAAAAAATTACCCTGTGAGGGAAGCCCTCTTGTTAGGGTCCTTGGGGTTTAAGTATAGTCCCGCTAAATAACTTAGGACTATCAATTGAAAACTATCCTGTTTTTTCTCTTAACTCTCTCAGCTTTCTCTACTTGGGCCCAAGAGCAGCAGTGTGCTTCGGCCCTGAGCCGTAATTTCAGCCAGGATATGGCGGTGTTTTATCTTCGTGGCAATGAAGTAGAAGAATATGATCTCCTGACTCCTCAAAAGGCGATCCACGTGGTGGATGTTTTATTAAAGAGAGAGAGCCCGTGTACTATCGAGAGCCTGGGTCCTTCGCTTAAAGCAGAGTGTAAGTCATTTGGCGCTAATGTAGTTTGTGAAGTCCGCACGACGATTGGCTATTTCCTTGTTCACAGAGGATCATTTGGGCACTTTGAGCACTCGGTTGTTTGGGCACGTTGGGATTAATCTACGGCCAGATCAAGAACATCGGCCACAGAGTCGCTCAAGCTGCTTTGTTTGACTTTCGCCGCCGCAATGACATCGTCGAAATTGATACTGCCTTTAATTGAAGTGTGATTAAGAAAGTAGGCCAGATTCAAATTGAAGACAAAGGGAGCTGCGAGTCCCAGAGTCACAATCATGAGCAGCGCTGATTTGAAGAGCACCCAGAAGTATTCCCCACCAGTGGCCTTAGAGGTGAAGGTCGCATTTCCAAATTCCAAACTATCAATTTTATATTTGTGCATGGAAATAGCAAACCAAGGGTAATAAAGCCCGGCGGTAAGAAGAGTCAAGATCACACCCTTAAACCAAAGTTTGGCATAGTCGCCACCTTCAGCAAAATAGGTAAAGGGACTTGTGCCATATTGAGTTTTATTCCAGCGAATTTTTTCTAACTTGCAGGCCATGAAGGGATAATAAATTCCCAATGTCAGAATAGACAAAATGGTTCCCAGAATGGAATGCAATAGATGGTCTTTGGCGCCACCCTTATTCATTCTAAAATTCACTGAGCGGTAACTGCTGTTATTGACCAGATATGAGTAGGCCCCGTATTTTGCCCAAGTGAAAATAACGAAGACAACTGTATAAGTAATGAAGGCATGAACATAGCTGAGAACGACATCACCCTTAACGACAAGAATCGAGACAGCGTAGTGTAGGCCACTCAAGGCAGCAAATATCACCAGCAAAATAAAATAGGATTTGAGTAATGCCAACGGATTACCCTTGAATAAAAAAGGGAAAGAATTCAGTGAGGAAGATTTCCAGATAAATTTTCTTAAATTGGTTCTGGCGTAGGGGATGTAGAGCCCGAGTGTCAGCAGAGTAAGGACAATGTTCTTAAATAGGAGACCATATAATTCTGAGGTCTTCGCCTTAAAAGAAAAAGCATAGCTTTTTATAGGAGCGGACATTTTTCCACCGGCCTCACCGGTGACCCCGGGAATCATGGTATTGACGCCACCACTACTACCACCTCTAAGAATGAAACTTTTATCTCCAAACATCAAAATATGGCCATCACCCATGATGGTCTTTTTATTAGCTTCAATTTTAACTGAATTGACGAAAGTTCCGTTGCGAGAATTGAGATCCAGAATATAGGCGACATTGCCTTCCAAAATGAACTGACAATGAGAGCGACTCATTTTCGTAGATTCAGGAAATTTATGATTGCCTTCTGATCGGCCAATGATGTCGCCAGATTTTAATTCAATGACTTTGGTTGAATCTAGATCTTTCAGCTGAAAGGCCATGAGGACTCCATATTTTAAATATGAAGGCTTATCGGAACTAGTGATTAAAGTTGTAGTTCATTTCCGGACGTTTTTGCTCTTCCGATAGATTGTCAATTTGAGTCGGGATTGGCCAGTGGGGCGTAAGTGGGAAGACCGCCTGGTGATTGGGCTTTTTAAAGCGGACTGATTGCTCATTATCCAGGACATAAAAATCGATACCCCTTTTTCTGAATTCTTTGGCGGCATCCTTTAGGGATATGTTTAATCCTTTCTCGTAGATATTTACCCCTGTGACGTCAGTGTGAATACTGACTCCGCCTGTTTTAAGCACTCTCATGATTTCGTTAAAAAGTTCAAAAGTGTATCGGATGTAGGGAAGGGTCGACTGGGAATAGATGAGGTCAAATTTATTCTCGCCGTAAGGAATCTTTTGTCCAAAATCTAAATCTTGAAAAACAACGTAGGGAAGAATGGTATTTTCGGCCTCTTCATTGGTCATGAGATTAAATTTCAGAGCGGTTAAGATAAAGCTCTCTCGCCGGTAAAAAGTGCGGGTCTTGGACTTGTTGATTCCATAGAATTCAACTTCAGGGAAAAGATTTTTGAGTTCCATCAGAACTCTGCCATTACCAAACCCCACTTCCATCACACGTGTTTTTGTACGGAGAAGTTTATTTTTTTCGTAAGCTTCACTAATGATATCTTCAATCCGGTGAGGGGCAATTTTAGAGTTAAATTCTTCCAGAGAGTGAGAGCGGGATTTATTGTAGTTCAAACTTTTATATTGTTCGTAGTTCATGGATTGAACAGGGGTCTCTGTCTGAAAAAAGAGCGACAGACAAAAAGCAATCATAATCACGGAGAAAAGGAGGAGAATATTGCGCAAGTTCATTCCTTATTGAACCATAGTTTTTGACAACTGCCCATAAGCTGAATAACATTTGGAATATCAATTTCGGAGCCCCAAATGAAAACTTTTTTAGTTCTTATTCTTATATGCATGACTTCAACTCTCATGGCAGCTTCAAATGAGCTAGGATTAGGGGTCATCCTTGGGAACCCGACTGGTCTGAGTGGTAAGTACTGGTTGGACGATAATGCAGCAGTTGATGGTGCCTTTGCCCTTTCGTTAGGGAAAAACACCAGTTTGAGCCTTCATTCAGATTATTTATTACACAAAAAATCGGCCTTTTTCCTTAATGATGTTCACCCTCTGGATCTGTATTACGGTGCCGGTGGGAGATTTGAGTTTGATGACTCAGTTGAGATTGGGGTGAGATTACCTGTGGGGCTTGCCCACCGCCTGTCCGATCAGCCTGCAGACGTGTTTGCTGAAGTTGCTCCCATTGTGGACTTCATAGGCAGAACCGGTCTTGAGTTGCACTTTGCTATCGGTGGAAGGTATTACTTCTAGTAGTGCGTTTAGTCGATTTTGATCTTTTCTTTGATTGAGACCGCTTTTCCGTAGATTTCAGTGATCCTGATTTCTCCCCCTATGTTTTCCTGGATGATATTATTCTTCTTAAGCGGGTCAATCCTGACTGAATAGTCAGCTTCAAATTTAACCACTCCTTTCTCGCCAGTGAGTTTGGCAGAACGAATTTCGAGATTCATCACCGGCATTGATTCGATGGTTGCTGTAATCTTATTTTCACTCACTAGATGGGTGAATTTATCGAGATTTTTTAATTTCAAATCAGTGGTAAATGGCTTGAAGACAGTAGGGTAAACAGTCCCTTCAATATCGCAGCCGGGTTTGAAGGTATAGGTTAACGCGGCGGATTTTCGCATCATGATAACATCCATCCAGTTAACTTTGTACTTCTCACACTTCTCAACGCTGAAGTCTTTAAGCAGGGTCTTTGGGGACTTACCGGATCCTTGCAGGATGGGGGCTATTAGTGCTTTTAAGGACTTCTTGGCCCCTTCAGTTTCAGTCGTGGCATGTGTATTGGCAGCGAAAATAGCAGCGAGTGTAAAGAAAACTTTAAACATCTTAATTCCCCTTATGAGCTGTCATTAGGATACCTAAAGATGATGATTTCCTCACTTTAAATATGCCTTCTCCAAAAAGATATACTATTGTTATTTTATGAGTGACGTTTTGCTGCAAAATAAGACATTGCTAATCGTAGATGATGAGCCTGATTTGAGAGGTATTTTATCCTCTGAGCTTGAATATTTGGGCGCCAAAGTTTATCAGGCCGAAAACGTATCTGCTGCTAAATTAATTATTGATCAACACCATATCGACCTGGTTATTTCAGACATTCGCATGCCTGGTGAAACTGGGATTGATTTACTGAATTACATAAAATCAAAATCTATTGACGCTCCACCAGTTATTCTTATCACTGGCTTTGCAGACATCTCTAATCAATCTGCCATCGAGAAGGGTGCCGCAGCTCTTTTGAGTAAACCTTTTTTGCTCGAAGATTTGTTCCAGATGGCGAATGATCTTACTCTCCACCATTAAAAGAGGTTCAATGAAAGTTTTTGCTCTATTCCTTTGCCTGTTTTCTTTACCCGTAATTGCCTGTGATGGTGGGATGCGAATGAATAGGATTGTCTCTATTCCTGAGGGCTCACTTCTTGCTAACGACATGACTGAGAAAGAATTCAAGGATTCGATCAAGGCTTTCGAGCAATTCTTTTCTCCTTCAATTGACCGTGATCATAATGCTGAACTTATTATTTTTGGTTCTTGGGCATCCAATACGGTTAATGCCTACGCAGAAAAATCTGATAAAAAAGTCATGATCACTATTTATGGTGGTCTGGCCCGACATAAGGCGATCACAAAAGATGGCTTCACTGCTGTTCTTTGTCACGAATTGGGTCACCACTTCGGAGGCTACCCGAAAAAATCTACTAACCGCTGGTCAAGTGCTGAAGGTCAGGCAGATTATTATGCCACTATGAAGTGCCTTCGCAGGATATGGGAAAAAGATAATAACGAATTGATTATCGCCAATGAGGAGATTCCTGAAGCGCTTAAAAATGAGTGCGGGGTAACTTATACCGACATTAAATCCCAGAAGTTATGTCAGAGGATGGGTCTGGCCGGAAGATCTGTCGCCCACATGATTCAAGATCTCGATCATGATTCACTCGTTGCTAAATTTGAAACTCCGGATCCATTAGTGGTGAGGGCGATGAATTACTTGCACCCTTACGGTCAGTGCCGACTGGACACTTTTTTCCAGGGAGCTATTTGTCCCGTTTCAGAATCTGTTGAATTTGAAGATGATGACCAAAAGGCCGGTTCCTGCCATGTTAAACTGGGCGATACCCGAGGCCTTCGTCCGAAATGTTGGTTTCTTTCAGGAAATTAATCTCTTAACCAATGACATGTATAACCACCAGCATTCTTTTTTAAGTAGTCCTGGTGGTAGTCTTCGGCGGCATAAAACTTAGAGGCCGGCAAAACCTGAGTCACGATAGGTTTATCCCATTTTTTGGCAGCATCCACTTTCTTAATCACGTCCAAGGCAGTATTTTTTTGCTGCTCAGAATGATAGAAAATCGCCGAGCGGTACTGAGTACCCTTATCGTTACCTTGCTGGTTTACGGTGGTTGGATTATGCATCCGGAAAAAATACCCCAGAATTTCCTCAAAGGTGATTTTTGAGGCATCAAATTCCACCTCAACCGCTTCGGCATGGTTAGTGGTTCCGAGCTTTACAATGCCGTAGGTAGGGTTATCAACCGAGCCGCCGGTATAGCCAACGGTGGTATTCAGCACACCCGGGATGGCCCGGATAATCTCTTCCATTCCCCAAAAACACCCACCGGCCAGTGTGGCGATCTCTTTTTTCATCGGTTTTGCCCCAACATGTAGAGTAAATAAAATTGAGAGCATGATCGTGATTAGTTTCAAACATACCTCTCAGTTGATCTTGACCATATTCTAACGGATTTTGATCGAGCTGGGAACTTGGGAAACTTAAGTTCTTCTGTTAGAATAAAGTATGACACCTTTGAAGGGCCCGGACGGGTTTAACCAATTTTATTCGGAAATGTACGGCGAGCGCTGGCCGGCCTTAAAAGAAGCCCTCCTTGCACCCAAAAAGCATGTCGCTATTCTCAACCCATTCAGTAAATTTAAATTTGAAAGTACACCTCTACACGTATCAGGAATCTCATTTGAGCATGACGTGCGGGAGAGTTTTCCTCAGCCAGAAAAAACTGAAGCAGGTTATACCAATTATTACCTGATGGATGCGGCCAGTATCCTTCCGGTAGAAGCGATGGATCTACATCCAGGTGAGCGAGTGGTTGATTTGTGCGCGGCTCCTGGTGGAAAAAGTTTTCTGATGGCGCTGAAACTCAAAAATCAGGGTCTTCTCGTTTCCAATGATCGCTCCGCTGCCAGACGTGCCCGCATTCACCGCATTTTTGATGACTATATTCCTAAGACCGAACAAAAAATCAATACCATCACGTCCTATGATGCGACCAAGTGGAGCCTCTACCAAAAAAGCAATTACGATAAAGTGTTATTAGATGCTCCGTGCTCGTCTGAGCGCCACGTCCTGGAAGACTCGAAGGAGCTCTCGATGTGGGCACCAGGAAGAACGAAGGCGATCGCCATCACACAATTTGCCATGCTGGCCTCGGCCCTTGATATCATCAAAGTCGGCGGGACCATTGTCTATTCAACTTGCGCACTTTCTAAATTAGAAAATGACGGCATCATCGCCAAGCTTTATCAGAAGCGAGCAGGGCGCTTTGAGCTCATCCATAAAGAATTCTCGTTCGGAGAACCCACCGAGTTTGGCTGGCAAGTGCTACCAGATACCACAGGGTGGGGACCGTTTTATTTGGCGGTTGTGAAGAGAGTTAGGTAAGCCCCCCCCCCTACACATATCGATAAAAACGAACAACTTTAGATTATTTATCTATTTTTTTAAACCGTAAAGAACACCTATAATAACTTTTGAATGGAATCTTCTAAAAGGATATTATTGTGAAACATTTTCTTCTGTTTTTTTTCCTGCTCTCTCTTATATCTTGTTCATCCCATAAAACCACGAGAGCGTCGCTGCACGAACAAATTAAAGATCTTGAAGTTAAAACGGCTCAAGAGATGAATAAACATGCAAAGTATTTGCTTGAGAATCATCCTGAACTCAGTGAATCCTCAAAAAATAAAATAAAAATTCATCTAGATGTGACCATGAAAAAATACCAAGAATTGAAGGATGAGGAGTCTAGGGTTTTTCAATTGTTGCTTCAAAACTCACTTAGTCATAGTAAAAGCCAGATGAGAGATGAGGATTACAAAACATTAAGATCTCATCTTTTAAAGGTTTATAAATCGAAGTCATCAAATATTTTTGAACTGATTATGCAGATCAATAAAATGGCCGAAAATAATGAAATTGGTGATGGCGTTAGGAGTGATGTGTATCTTTTTATGAGGGATTTTCGCTAGGCGTGCGTCAGAGTCGATCTACTATGAATAATTTGTAAAAAGTATTATTATAAATTTTATGAAACTAGAATTTTTACATCGACTCAAAGTGCTCCGTCTAAATCGCAAATTTATATTTTACTCAGCAGCCTACGGGATTTCCTCTTTGATTATTCCTCTTGGTGTTCAGTACCTAGTTAACAACCTTTCTCTTTCTGCTATTTGGTTGAATATAGTTTCTTTTATTTTTATAGTAGGGGGGTTGTTAGTTTTTGCCAGCATGGTTAAGCACTCTCAAGTCATTTTGATTGAATCATTGCAGAGGGAGATATTTGTTTTTGAAATCAACCGTTGGAAAGCGATAAAAACCAAGGAATATGCTCATTACTATTTTGAGGTCGCTGGGCTTTTAAAAAGTTTTTCTAAGGCTTATTCGCACTTAGTGGAGTTGTTTTTGATGGCTTTGTTTGGTGTTACAACCATTATTCTTTTTCATCCTGCTTTTATTATTCTCGGGATCTTCATAGGATTAACCGTTTTAAGTATTTTAAGAACATTCTCGCCATCTATTGAGAGTTCCCTTATTGAGTCAAATGAGAAGTACTCAATTTTTGACACGCTTTCATCTGGGCAAATTATCGATGAAGCTCAGATTGATGCTTACTTAGTGGCGCGGGAGGGGCATTTTAAATTTACAAGGATGAACTCTTTTAAGATTTCGATACTTGCTGTCGCTAGCCAGATTTTGCTTCTGGGTCTTGGTAGCTATTTTATTAAAAATAATCAACTCTCAGTGGGACAGCTTGTTTCAGCTGAGATTATTGTCTCGGGTATTTTATTCTCATTGATCAAACTACCTCAAACGTTAGAGAGTGTATTTGATTTTGAAACAGGACAAAAAAAGATAGCGAAAGCTCTAAAGGGGCAGCTATGAAGTCGCGTGAAACTCTAGTCTATCCTAAATTGCCTTTTGACTTTGTTAAGCCATTTTTTCAGAAAATAATTGTCCTTGGATTTGGGGTGGTTTTATTTTTGCCTTGGATTTCTTTTACCGTTGGTCAAGGTCAGATTACTGCCATCAATCCAAATGAGAGGGTCCAGTCTGTCTCTGCTTCGGTTAGTGGTTTTATAAAACGATGGCACGTAAAAGAGGGAGATCGTGTTTTAGAAGGTGATTTGCTTGCCGACCTTGTTGATAATGATCCTGATTTTCTTGAACGGCTTGAAAGAGAGCAGGAAGCTGCAAAGTCTGGATTGAATTCTTCAAAATTGATGCTTGAAACTGCTAAAATTGATCTAGATAGACAGAGAAAACTTTTTGAACAAGGTCTAACTTCAAGGAAGGATTATGAAAAATCAAAAATAGAGTTTTCAAAACTTAATGTTGAGTACTCAAAAAATATGGCCATATTGACGAAGTCTGAGACCCAGCTTTCTAGACAGTCGACACAACGTATATTTGCTCCACGAAATGGGACAGTTACTAGAATACTTCCTGGAGAGAAGGGGCAGTTAATTAAAGCCGGAAGTCCTATTATCATCTTTACTCCAGATGTCACTTTGCCAGCAGCAGAAGTATGGATAGATGGTAACGATGCCTCTATGGTCCAGGTTGGTCAGAAAGCTCAGCTCCAATTTGAAGGTTGGCCTGCTATTCAGATTGCAGGTTGGCCTTCGATTTCAATTGGAACGTTCGAAGGAAAAGTGCATTTAGTCGATCAAGCAACTTCCTATGGCGGGAAATTTCGAGTGCTAATTGTTCCCGTTTCAAAGTGGCCTTCTCAGAATATTTTAAGACTCGGTGTGCATGCAAGAGGCTATATACGTTTTAATGAAACGTTTGTTTTGAAAGAAATCTGGCGTCAGCTCAATGGTTTTCCTCCAGTTGTTGAACCAATTAAGGATGAACTAAATAAAATGCTCATTGAGGATAGTAAATGAAGACAAGATTTATTCTTCTCTGCCTTTTCATGTACTCATCAATTTCGTTTGCCCTTACAGAGCAACAGGTTATTGACTCCGTTCTGTTACATTTTCCTTTGATTGAAGAAGCTAATTTGAAATTTCAAGCCTCCAAAGGTGAACTGACTGCTTCTGAAGGTGCTTTTGATCATAAAGTCATTTTTAAGTCCAGAAGCCGGATTGAAAATCAGTATGATAATCAATATTTCGAAACAACGATTGAACAACAAACTTCTCTTAAGGGGATAAATCTTCTCGCAGGGCATCGGCAAGGGGCCGGCAATTTCCCATTGTATGATGGGAAATATAAAACTTCCTCCGGAGGTGAGATCTTCGCTGGTTTGACAGTGCCAGTCCTTAGAAATTTTCAGACCGACGAATTCAGAACTAATGTAAAAATCAAACAAATTGAAAATAAGCAGGCCAGTGAACAACTTAAATTAAAAAAACTGATTTATGTCCATAAAGCCCTCTCGCTCTATTATAAATGGGTGCTTGAAACACAGAAGTTAAACATAAATAAAGAAATTTATGAATTGGCCAAAAACCGCCAAGAAATGATTCTTAAGAGAGTTCGAGCTGGTGATATCGAAAAAATTAAACTTACTGATAATATGCGTGCCATGGAGAGGAGAGAGGGTGATCTAATTAAGAATGAAGTTGATATCAACAAAATTAGGGCTGAACTTTCTCTCTATGTAAGAGATCAAAAAGGCAATCCTGTATTATTACCAACTGAAGCTATGCCAGAATTGATCCTCAAAAAACCTGAAGGTCCATTAACCGTCTCTTCAACTATTAATAACCCTCAGTTAGAAATTTTAAGGCTTGAGAAAGAGAAGCTTGACGCGGAGTTAGCTTTTTTTGATCAATCTAGATTACCGGGACTTAATTTGGAACTTATCGGCGCTAAAGAATTATCACCTAATGCAGCTTATGATCCAGAAAGTCTTCAATTTGGTGTTAAATTTGATTTGCCTCTAGAAAATCGAAAAGCTGAGGGGAAAAGCGTTTCCTTCATTTATAAAGTTAAAGCTCTTGAAAGAGAGACAAACTATGTTCAGCAGCAACTTCAACAAGAGTTTGATTTTTTCGTTAGTGCCAGTTCTCGATCAAAAGATCGTTGGGAAGTGACTTCGAGAGAATTCGAGAATTCAAAAAAAATGGCGGTTGCTGAGAAGTCACGATGGGCACAAGGTGCCTCAGATCTCTTTATGGTTAATTTACGGGAGAGTGACGTCGCTGATGTTGATATCAGAAGGTGGTCTGCGCTTTACGATTACCATCAGTATCTATTGGATGCGAAGCTTTTTTCAGCAACTATTGTACAGTAGCTTAGTTTGTTCTACTGATTTTTGAACATTTAAGACTTGAATCAACAAATCCCGCGCCAGTCCAGCCGCGGGCAAATCCAAACAGAGTCTCAGCTTCATTGGCCAGATCCTCAGTTTTAAATTGAAGCTGAAGATAGGTATGAGAGCGGGTTTCAAACATGAGTTCTGATCGGCCGCTGCCCTGAATGATTTCGGAAACAATTCCATTATAATAATACTCACCAGTCACAGCGTCTTTCACGATGAGGCTCGATAGGTCTTCATTAGTCTGGAGCTCAAGTTTCACGTGGCCTGTCCGGCAGTTGTAATCGGCCGCGAAGGCACTGAGGGAGAAGAGAAAGGCACAGATGAATGTTTTCATCTGACTTACATACCATAAGGGACCAAACTTTATGGTCCCTTATATAAATTATTCACTTAAGGGATTACACATCTCTGGTGGCCGGTAGAAGATGGCCAGCTCCAAGTGCCGAATTTGTTATTGACGATGCAGCTTCCTCCAGGAGGTTGGCCCATGGCCTTAGGCTCGGTCTTGGTCGGTTTAGTGCTTGCCTTCTTTATGCCCCTTTCGCTCGGAGGTTTGCACCAATAGCGGTACTTTTCCGGGATATCGGTATTGGTACAATCATCGGCGTATTCACCAATTAAAATCTGACCATCTTTTACTTCTTTCAACTGAAGACATTTCACTCCTATGCCGTCAGCACCAGTCCTGAATACCAGGGCATCTTTTTGAGCCCAATGCTTATCTGTCCAACATTTCTTGTCCCCAGCGGCGCACTTTATATGGGCCTTGAGCTTTTTATAATTATCAATTCGATCATAAAGATTTTTTCTTTCTTCCTCAGTTTTGCCAAAATAATGATTGGCCGACCCATCGACCTTAAAAAGTCTCTCCGTATATTTAGCAGATGAGTGAAGAGCTGGGGGCGATTTTTTATCAGTCTGAGTCTGAGCTTGTGGTTTTGCGCGCACCGAGAGTTGACCAATAAAATCTTTCACTTCGCCGTAATAGCCCGCTACGGTGTTAGGGGCCTGGGCCTTATTATTTTGATCACTGATTTCTTTCATCATGAGGGCAAAAGCTTCAGCCTTAATGTCTGCCAGGGATTCGTCACAGTCTTCGCCTTCGCCCAGCTTGAGCTCAGACAAACATTCACTTGAAAGATTGCTCTTCAAGGTCTCTTGAATTGATTGATTAATCTCTGCTTCACTTTCCAATTGCATCTTCTCAAGTTGGGCGACTGGAGTATCAGTTCCACCTGCAACTCTGGCGTCCATTAATTTATTCACTTGATTGGAGAGGTTGATCTTAGAGTAGGCAGGGGAGGTTTTATCTTTCACTTGCGAAGCCAGGTGTCCAAAGGCCCAGGCAATGGCCGCATCTTCTTTTCCGAAAGCTGGTATTCCTTCTTCGTGGTGATTCTCCATCAAAAGGTAAAATGCCGAAACGTCAGAATTTAAGATTCGCTTCTCAGCGTGATAATAATTGTACTGACCGGCCTTAATTCGTGCAGTCATCCCTTCAAGTTTTTTTATGTCCTCAGGTTTTCCACTGTTGGCATAAATTTCTTTGAGTTTTTTAAGAGACTCGTCCCCTGAAATTTCTTTTTGTTTTTGGTTAACAAATTGCTCCAGGCTTTTGAGTTCTGTCTCTTTGTAGCCTTGATCTTTTTTGAGGAGGATGGCGGTTTTGATCGCCGTTAATTGAAACTGTTTGCCTAAAATATTTTTAGAATCATCTTTAAAAAGTGAAAGGATTTCTTTCATCGCCTTTTCTTTACATGATATTTCTTGTGCCCCAGATAGACATGGGAAAAGTAGTAGGCCAAAAAGGATAAAACGCATAAATCTCCAAGGGATAGAACTAAGAGATTTATCGGAACATATACCTAACTTCTTTAGACGGTTTTTGGATTGTAAAACCCTAAGATTACAAAGACCAGTCGATGGGAGTAAGACCTTTCGATTCCAGGTAGTCATTGGCCTGGGAAAAGGGTTTTGACCCAAAAAAGCCCCGGTAACTTGAGAGCGGTGAGGGATGCACTGACTTGATGATAAAATGCTTTTGAGGATCTACTTTTTGCGCCTTCTTTTGCGCCGGACTTCCCCAAAGAATAAAAACCAGATTTTCTTTTTTCTGATTTAGCAGCTCGATGATTTTATCGGTGAACGGCTCCCAGCCCTTCAGATGGTGACTGCCAGCTTTTCCATCTTCCACGGTGAGGACGTTATTGAGGAGCAAAACCCCTTGGCGTCCCCAGGCATCGAGGCAGCCTTGAGTGGGTGGGGTGATTCCCAGATCACTACTTAGTTCTTTAAAAATATTCACTAGCGAAGGCGGAATTTTAACTCCCGCTTTGACTGAGAAACATAACCCATGGGCCTGATTCGGACCATGATAAGGATCCTGACCCAGAATCACCACTTTGACTTGATCAAAGGGAGTGAGATTGAGGGCGGCGAAGATGTCATTGCTTTGAGGATAGATGGTCTTTCCAGACTTTTCCTCGCGGTCTAAAAAACTACCAAGCTCTGCCATGTAGGGCATTTCGAGCTCGCTACGTAGCAATTCTTTCCATGATTTTTCTAACTTTATGTCTCTCATAATAAGAAATTCAACATTTTAGCTACAAACTGTCACCCCTAAACTTGTGCTGGGGTCATAAAAGATACTACAATAGAGCATGAACTCACGCCGCTACGTAATTTGCGACATTGAGGCCACCGGGCTCCACGACGAAAAAGAAATCATCGAGATCGCTCTTATCACTTATCAAGACGGAAAAATCACCGATGTCTATGAGACCCTGATTAATCCTCTCACCGAAGTGGCCCCCTTTATTCAGAATTTGACCTCCATTTCTCAGCGGCAGCTGGCAGAAGCGCCTAAGTTTTATGAAGTGGCCGATGCTCTTCGGATGCGGCTTGAGGGAAACGTTTTTGTCTCCCACAATACGGAATTTGATTTTGAGCTGCTCCGTAAAAAGTTTCTGGAAATGGGGCAAGATCTCAAGATGAAAAACTTCTGCACTTTAAAAGTCGCTCAACATGAAATTCCAGGGCTTCGAAATTATAATCTTGATTCTCTTTGTAGTTTTTTTGGGATCAAGATCAAAGACCGGCATCGGGCCTTGGGAGACGCAAGAGCGACTCTGGAGCTTTTTGTAGAACTCTTTAAACTGCGACTTAAAACCTACACCAAAATTCATTATCTTCCTCACCACGAAAAAGCCCTGAAAAATATCACTTCTAAATCCGGCCTGATTTATTTCAGGGATAACCAAGGAAAAGTGATTCATTTTGAGGCGGCTTATAATATGGAAAAGAGAGCACGGGAATTATTGGTAGTGAAGGCCGATAACCGGGATCTTTTAATTCGCACTGAAAGCATCGATGGGGAGTTAACAGGATCACCCTTGATTGCTGAATTTAAGAAACTTCTATTTCATCCTTATAGCCCCAAATGGGTCATTAAGCTTTTGACTCTGGAGAGCGGAGAGAAGTTTTTCAAACTCTTTCCTTATAAAAGAGGGGATCAGGGATTATGGTTTTTTCAAGAATATCCGGATGCCAAGATTAAGCTCAAAGAACTGGAGCGTAATCTCAAAACCGACGTTTATTTGTATCGGGATGATGGAAAGTCCAAAGAAGAAATCCTGAGGATGAATCAAAAGATTGAGAATCTGGCCAAGGAAGCACGTTTTCCGAACGAGAACCTGATCATGATGGGTGAGGGACGCACCATGGGGGAGAAATCCTTTGTTTTGGTGAGGGGCGGTCAGGTCATGGGGTATGGGTATAGCGAGGCTTCTGAAGAAGAAATAGCCGCTAATCCCGAGAGTTTTATCACCCGTCGCTTTTTCCAGCATCTGGGGGTTAACCTCACGACCAAGCGCTACATTCGTGAACTCAAGAATATGCGACAAAAGTCAGACGGATGGAGAAGTCTCGCCGAAGTGCGATAGTTGTGGTAAAAACATTGTATGAACCCAAAAAATTTTAAATCCACCAAACGTTTTACTGGTTTTCCCTGCACTCATAGACAATGGCGAGCAGAGTCTCACTGCCGTTTTGTTCATGGCTACTCAAGAGAATTTCATTTTGAATTCGCGGCTTCTGAGCTCACAAAAGAAGGCTGGGTTGTTGATTTTGGCGGACTTAAAGAATTAAAACAATGGTTGGATCAGGTTTTTGATCACACTTTTCTCATTGCTCAGGATGATCCTGAGCTTGAGGCGTTCAAAGCTTTAAACGAGCGTGGAGCGATTCAGCTCAGAGTTTTGCCTAATCCTGGAATGGAAGGCTCGGCCGAATACGTCTATCACGAAGCGACCAAAATCCTTGAGTCCCTTTACGGCAAGCGTGCTTGGATCACAAAAGTAGAAGTTCGTGAAAACGACAAGAATTCTGCGATCTTTGAAGCATGACCACTCGATTCACTTCGGAGATTCCTGTTCGTCCTGATGACATTGATATGTTTCAGCATGTTCATAACTCTCGCTACCTCGACTACATTCAGGCGGCTCGTTATGACCAGATGATCAGGTGCTACAAAATGAGCATGGAAGAATTCATGATCATGGGGTACGGATTTGTAGTAAAAAGAGCGGAACTAAATTTTAAGCGCCCACTTATTATGGGGGACGTGATGATGATCAGCACCCAGGTTAAAGAATTTAGTGGAAGTGATATCATCGTTGAATTTGAGATCGTGAATAAGAAGAATGAAAAAATATCCTGTGACGGGATTATGCTCTATACAATGATTAATCTTAAAACTGGTCGATCTGAGAAAGTTCCTGAAGAAATCCAAACAAAGTTTTTAATATAATGAATATCTGGTCTTCTTTTCCCCGTGCCAATTGTCTCCCTAATAACTGTGGTTGTGAGTTTGTCCATCTCGATCAACTGATTGCTCAGCCTTCGGCTTTTTGGAGTTCTCTGTTTCATATTATTTTTGCGATTTTCCTCTACACTCAGACCAAACATAAGTCTCAGCGCTTAAAACTCTGGATCCTGTCCGTCATTCTCTTAGGTCTTTCAAGTCACTTTGCTCACGGCAGTTTTTTGGAATTTGCGATGGCGATGGATTTTGCCGGAATCGTTTTAGTCATGAGTTTCTTTACACTCTATAAGTGGCTGGTTAAGTGGGTGAGTTCTACTCCTAAACTGGTCTTTCTCCTCCTGAGCTATCAGGGTGGATTATGGATGACGTTTTATTCTTTGGAGAAATGGTTCAAGGTTGGATTGTGTGTGGTTATTTTTACCATCTCCATAGTTGAACTCCTGCACTCCGAAGGTAAAGCTTTTTTGAAGGCCAGAGATCTTCACATCGCCCTCGTTCTGCTGCTTCTCTCTTTTGGTCTTTTCATGATTGATGAACTTCGTCTGATTTGTGATCCGCACAGCTGGATCACTGGCCACAGTATCTGGCACCTCGGCACTGCGCTTTCATTATATTATTATGGGAAGTGGAGACTGCGCTAGACTTGGTAGCGAGATAAAAGACCTAGTAGTATTTCGTCAAAAGCGCCTTGATAGTCCTCTGAGTTGAGTTTATTCAAAGCTTCTGCCTCATGAGGTTTCAGGTTTAATTTCAAAAGCCAATCCGCAAAAAAATCTTCACCTTTCTCGTGGTAATGAGTCAGGGCCGATTTAAAACATTTCAGTAAATGAATAGCGTAAGCATTCATGTCCGCGATGAGATACTCAAACTCAGCTTCAAAGGCCGGGTTCTTCAGATGTTCATCAAAATGATTCTGGGACATGCAAAAATCCAGTAGTCCGTAAAACCCCAGCTGACCCTGATAACATTGATTGTTGTGGTAGAAGTGATCGGCATGAATCAGGTCGTGCATGGTAAAACCCAAGGCATCCCGCTCACCCAAAATAAATTTTTTGGCCCGCTCTTTTTCCAGAATCACGGTCACGCAGCGGCGGCCTTTCTTCTGCTGGTTCAAAACCTCGCGAGGACTTGGAATTCGAAACATGAGTTCCAGTCCGTATTCTCCGCCAGACCAATTCAGGATTGAGCGGTTAACGGTCAGGGGAGTGGATTTAAAAGCAAAGTTCTGGAACAAATCGCCCACGGTAGTGAAATCGGCGAGGCGTCTTTTAATGTTCTCCTCTAAGGGAATATTCAGACCGCTGAGGTGCAGAGGTAAGTTGTGGGTAGGGGTAAGCTTCTCCGAGCGTTTGGCCCCTAACCAGGTACCAGGGAATCGGTGAGCGAGAACAGTCAGGATGTAGACGGCGGTAAACTCCGCTGACGTGATGGCTCCCTGATGAAACATCTCAAGTACTGGGGCCATTTGTTCCTGAATGACAGGGGCCTCCTTTTCAAGGAAGCCTTCAGGAACTAACTTTTTCTTAAATCGTCCCGCTCGCGACGATGATTTGGTAGGTAAATTTGTACTCATCTTGTATGATATTTCTAACAGGGCAGTATAGAACTGACAACAAAATCCAAGGAGAGGCTTATGCATTGGTTTAGTTTAGAGCGCGTCTGGAGACTTGCAGGCCGTAAAAACAATATCAAAGTCCGTTTTAACGATTGGTCTCACTCAATTAAATATTTTACTGTTATGGGCGAGAGCTCTGATGGAAAACGTTTCGTAGGTGTTTTGGATTCAGGCGAGAAAATGTCTTTCTCTAAAAAATCTCGTGGTTGGTCTTTGTATTCAGTTGGTGATGAGCAGACGGCCCACGCAGTTTAATTAAGTCGGGTCTCCGGACCCGATCAAATCAAATTCATGACATTTCTCCCTCTTGTGCTGTATAAGGTTCTAAATGCATTTGGCTCCTCTCATATTTGATCTTGCAATTATCCTCGCCGTTGCTGGTGTGATGAGCATTATTTTTCAGAAACTACGCCAGCCGGTTGTTCTGGGTTACATATTGGCCGGTGCCATTGTTGGGCCCTACACCCCACCATTTGTTCTAGTGAAAGATATTCCGACGATTCAAATTCTGGCCGAACTAGGAGTGATTTTTTTGATGTTCACTCTCGGTCTTGAATTTAGTTTTAGAAAACTCATGAGCGTAGGAGTCACGGCCGGAGTGGCCGCAGGCCTGGAAGTGATCTTTTTCCTTTTTGTAGGTTACGGAGTTGGGCAGTGGCTAGGCTGGTCTTCTATGGACAGTTTGTTCCTGGGTGCCATGCTTTCTATCTCGTCTACGACAATTATTATTAAGGCCCTGGAAGAGTTGAAATTAAAGAGCCACCGGTTTGCTACTTTAATTTTTGGGATACTTATCGTTGAAGATTTGTTTGCGATCCTTCTACTGGTGGGACTCACGACCATTGCATCATCGGGAGACTTTTCTGTGGTGGCCTTAGCGTCGGCAAGTCTTAATCTCATCGTTATTGTGGGGAGCTGGTTTATCACCGGCTATTTTATCATTCCTAAATTGATGACGTATATTGCCCAAAAAGGGAATAACGAGATGCTGACACTGGTTTCAATCGGTCTGTGCCTCTCGTTAGTTGTGGTAGGTGCCCATTTCGGATACTCAGCTGCTTTGGGCTCTTTCATCATGGGTTCAATTTTGTCTGAAACCAAGATCATTCACCGGATAGAAAATTTAATGGCCCCTTTGCGGGACCTTTTCGGAGCGATCTTTTTTGTGTCAATCGGAATGCTGATTGATCCCAAGGTTATGTGGCAGTACAAAGAAACAATATTGCTTCTTTGTGGGGTCACCATTGTTGGGAAAATTTTCATCACTTCTTTCGGCGCTTTAGTGTCCGGACAAAACTTCAAGAATTCACTTCAGATCGGATTTGGACTGGCGCAAATTGGAGAGTTTTCTTTTATTATTGCCGGCCTGGGTGTGGCCCTCAAGGCGACAAGTAGCAAGTTGTATCCAATTGCTGTAGGTGTCTCACTCGTTACAACTTTTACGACTCCGTACCTGATTAAGTACTCTGGTCCTCTGGCGGATAAGATTGATCATCATCTGCCATGGTGGTTAAAAAATTTGATCACTCAATACGTGGCATGGTGTGAGCATAAAAAGGGCGGAAATCCTAAGTATAAGGAGATCTTTGGTCTATTTATGAGGTGGTTCGCTAACGGACTCGTGGTTACCTTTATTTTTAATTTCAGTTTCAAAAATATTGCACCTTATATGACCGTCTGGCGGGAGCATCTGACTTGGATTGCTGCCTTTGTTTTATCGTCACCGTTTATTTGGGGAATGGTTTTTACTTCCAAAAGAAACTACTTATTAATTCGTAAAGAGAAGAGTTTTTTGAAGGCCGCCATTGTGCTTTCTTTTCCGATGCTGACTTTTCTTTGGATCGGTATTCTAAGTGCCGAACATTTTCCGGCAAAATACATGCTGCCCGTCACAGCAGTTTTCCTGATCTTGATTTATTTTTCTCTCTTTAAGCGGCTTGAGTCTTACTATAAATGGCTTGAGACAACTTTTCTCGCCACCTTTGAAAAGAAAACAGAGGTCGAAGAAAATCATAAGCTGTCGAATCTCGCACCCTGGGATTCCCATCTGGTGAACGTTGAGATTCATCCTAATGCCCACGCAGTTAATCAGAGTTTACTGCAAACCAACTTGAGACAAAGATTTGGAATAAATGTGGTGGCCATTCAGAGAGGCATGCAAACGATAGTTGCGCCTAAACCTAATGAAGTTATTTTGCCTAACGACACACTGATTGTCTTAGGGACAGATGAGCAGATAGACAGTGCCCGTCCCGAACTGGAGATACCTGAAAATATTTCGAGCATGTTTCCGGAAAATACAAGTTATACCCTGAGGCATCTGAAGGTGACACCGGATTCGGTAATAACAGGTCTATCTATCAGGCAATCTGGAATTCGTGAAAAGTACCACGCCATGGTTGTGGGGATTGAAAAATCACGTAAACGAATTATTAATCCAGATACTGATCTGGTAATCCTGGCCGATGACGTCCTATGGATTGTGGGAGAGCAAGGGATGTTAGAGAAACTTTTCAGTGAGTTGGGTTAAGTTGTCTTCTTTCTAATGTAGACCACCTTGTCGACTTCACAAATCAACGTTCCCGCTCCGTCTCTTATCTCAACCTTAAAGACTTTATCCATTTTGGTATTTTCTTCAACGTGAGCTTTTATCTCGTCAATAATTTCCTGATTAAGAACAAATTCGGCATGAACTTTTCCAGTTCCTGGTTTTTTGAAACGAATGGTGGCGCCCTTGTCCCAGACAATGTAGCCCTTGCCCAGATTCTTAATCAGCATCAGCATATACCATGGATCAACCATGGAGTAGAGTGAGCCACCGAACTGAGTGCCCATGTAGTTCTTATTATAAAATCTTAATGGCATGGTCACTTTCGCCGATCGATAGTCTTTGGACATGGATTCAAGTTTTACTCCGGCACCCACAAAGGGGCCATAGAAGTTAATCGCTTTCTCCAGAAACTTTTGTCGCAAATCAAAGATTAAACTTTTCATGCGTTCACCTTTTGTAGTTGATCATCTCGCAAGATCGCCACATGTGACTCAGCGTGAGCGATTAAATCACCTTCTGGTGACATCACAACTGCACGCATAAAGATAAAAGACTTGGTCTTCTGCAAAACTTCCGCCTCAATGGTACAAAAGCCCATCTTTTCAGTGAAAGGTTTCAGAAACGTCGTATTCAGAGAAAGGGTGGTGCAGGGGCGCTCGGCCGTCATGTAAGAGAGGGGGCCGAAGTGATCATCAAGAGCAGCAGTTAAAAAACCACCCTGATAAGTCTTAATCGGGTTGGAGAAACGTTTTTGAAACGGGATTTTCCCTTTTATCTTTTTTCCAGGAACAACTTCCAGATATTCAATCTGAAGTTCAAGTTGAGACGGAGGAGGAAGTTGGATATCAATTCCTTGAGCATTTAAATGTTCCTTTGTTTTATTCATTTGTTTTAACCAGTTTTCATGAACACTCATATTATTCCTTAATCATTTTTAAATAACTTTTTAGATTTTTAATAACCATTTGAGAGTCATTGTTAATTCTCGCCAGTTGAATACTACCTTGAATGAGACCCATGGTCTGAATGACGGCGTCCTTTACTGGAATTCTCAGCCCTTCTTCTTTCTGGATCATCTTGAACAATTGAGTGAGCCATTCTTTTTGAATCAGATGAAGTTTTTTAATTTCTTCCTGTAAAGCGGGATCCACTAAACTCCACTCAAGACTTAATGCACCTACTGGACAGACTCTCTGTTTCTCGCAGATCCAGGTGGTCAGAGTTTCCGAGTAAGTGAGGATTTGTTTTTTGGCATTAAGATGAGCATATTTCTGAGTCCAACTTAAAAAGGCCGTCTGATAATAACGGTATAGCTCAACGGCCAGGGCATTTTTTGAAGGATAGTGGTGAAATAAACTAGCTTTCTTTATATTGAGTTTGCTTGCCAGTTCCTGCAAAGAAAAGCCATTTAACCCTTTGGAAAGTAACATCCGGCTAGCTTCATGCAGCAGTTCTTCTTTAGTTGAATGAGTGGGGCTGGACATGGATAGGTTCTCCGGTTATAGTTATTGTAACCTACCGACCGGTCGGTTGTCAAAAGGGGCCTTTATGGGTTTACAAAAAAAAGTCGCTATTATTCATGGATCAAGAACGCCGTTCGTTAAGTCCATGCAGGATTATTTAGGAGCTTCTAATCAGGATCTTTTAGGTACAGCTTTTAATGATCTGGTTGAGAAATGTCATTTAGAAGGTAAAATTCTGGGCGACGTCATTGCCGGGACTGTGATGAATCACCCTTTTGATTGGAACCTTACCCGTGAAGTTGTTTTGGGATCAAAACTGAGTCCTTCCACACCGGGACTCAATATTCAGCGCGCCTGTGGGACGGGACTGGAAGCGGCCAATTTGATTGCGCTCAAAATTGCGGCGGGACAAATTGACGTGGGGATTGCAGGTGGAAGTGATACTAATTCAGATATTCCTCTGATCGGTCAAAGAAAACTCACTCATTTTTTAATTAAACTTCAAAATGCTAAATCTATTCCTGATAAATTAAAGCACCTCGCTAGTTTTAATCCCTCACTTTTAAGGCCACAAGTTCCGGCGGTAAGAGAGCCACGCACCGGTCTTTCTATGGGAGAGCATTGTGAACTCATGGTTAAGGAATGGAAGATCACTAGAGAAGAACAAGATGAGCTGGCCTATAGATCTCATCAGAATGCGGCTAAAGCTTATGCGGAAGGTTTTCATAATGATCTGGTGGCAGAATTTAAGGGCCTCAAAAAAGATACCATTACCCGGGGTGATACCACTAAAGAGAAACTCGCGCGGATTAAACCTGCCTTTGATAAGTCTGCTCAAGGCACATTGACCGCAGGCAACTCCACTCCATTAACTGACGGAGCCTCAGTAGTACTTTTTTCTTCTGAGGAATGGGCCCAGGCAAATAATCTGGAGCCGATGGCGTATTTTGTAGATGCTGAAGTTGCCGCAGTTGATTTTGTCCAGGGAGCAGGGCTTCTCATGGCGCCAACCGTGGCCGTTTCTAAAATGCTTGAAAGAAATAATCTGACTCTGCAGGATTTTGATTTTTATGAAATTCATGAAGCATTTGCCGGCCAGGTGTTGTGTACTCTTAAGGCCTGGGAAGATGCGGATTATTGTAAAAATGTACTGGGCCGGGACAAACCGATGGGAAGCATTGACCGGGATAAAATGAATATTAAAGGCGGAAGTCTCGCCCTTGGGCACCCCTTCGCCGCCACTGGAGGCAGAATTATTGCCACCGCTGCGAAGATTCTTAAAGAGAAAGGCAAGGGCAGAATGCTGATCAGTATCTGTACCGCCGGCGGTATGGGTGTGGTCGCGATCATCGAGAGGTAATTATATGCATATGATTTGGAGAACGCTTTGGATCTTTTTAACCAAAAGATTTTTTAAAAAAGCGGAGCTTAACGATATCACTGAATACACCATGCGGGTTTTGCCGACGGATCTTGATCTTCTTTTTCACGTCAATAACGGAATCTATTTTTCCCTGATGGATTTTGGCCGATGGGATATGATTTTTAGAAATGGTGTTTATGATGCCTGCATGAAGCGGGGATGGTACTCAGTGGTTGCGGGTGAGACGATAAAATTTAAAAAATCGCTTAAGCTCTGGGATAAATTCACACTGCAAACTCAGCTGGTGAGTCACGACGATAAAAATATCTTTATTCAGCAGAAATTTATCTGCCGGGGAGAGCTCATGGCCACTGGTCTGGTGAGAGTCAGGGTGCTTAAAAGATCGGGCGGAACTGTAAAAACCGAAGAAATTTTCAAAGAGATCAACTCCAACTTTGAAGTCAAAACCACAGAGTTAGGTGAAGAGTGGCAGGCGCTAGAAAGTAAGTACTTAGTTTAAAACATATGAGACACATCAAGGTTAATTACAAAACACACATGCAACAGCGCCAGCTGGGAGAGAAACTCTACGTCATGGAGGCCATTCGCAGTTTGGATGAGGCCATTGATCAGGTGTGTGAAGTTCTCACCGATGAAGAACAGAAAGATCCTTTCGCTGAAGACCTTTGCCCATATTTTGGCATTCTGTGGCCTGCGGCCGAGGCACTCTCGATTTATTTAAATCAAAATCCCAAGTTGATTAAAAACAAAACTATTTTGGAACTCGGTTGTGGGTTAGGTTATCCGTCTCTCGTTGCCACTCACTTGGGCGCCAAAGTCCTGGCGACGGACTTTCATCCGGACGTAGAAGAATATTTTCAGCGCAACTGCCGGCATTCAAATATGAGTTGTGATTATCAGAGACTGAACTGGCGTGAGGACAAAAAAGATATCGGCCTGTTTGATATCGTCATGGGATCAGATGTATTGTATGAAAGTAAGCACGCTTCGGAAGTCGTGAAAGGTTTGATTCGATTTCTTAAGCCCGGTGGAAAAATTTTATTAAGTGATCCAGGACGAAATTATCTTCAGCCGTTTCTTGAGGCCATGAAGTTACAAGGCTATGCTGAGGAGTCAGAGCTGATACCTGTAAAAGACAAAGAAGTGTTTGTTTTTCTTTTTACTAAAAACTACTGAATGTATTGTGTGAAGTAGTAGAGGCTTGTCGCAGCTGCAAACAATGTAAATTTCAAAATCATCTCTAATCCTTGAGAAAATATAACAACCGTCATGGTTTTTATTATCTTAATCCATTTCTCAGTTTGAAACCAAGTGGAAAATAAGCGGATAGTTCTGGTCAGGATTGGGGCTTATTGCACAATCCTGGCCGAGCAATCTTCAATTTCATCCAGTACTCCCTTACTTACGAGGTCTGCCTGATGTTTCAAATCCGTCAGACCCACCATTAAAAAACAGTAGAGGTCTTTTTTCTCATCAGGAGTCAGGTCAAGGTGGCGTGGAAGATTTTGGGCGAGAGTTTTTGTTCTGGCCGAAATGGTCTCCGGACGATCGTCGAGTTTTAAGTCCTCGCGGTAGCTAGGATGTTTTGGGTTCCAGTTGAAATGATGAAGGGATCGCATAGGATGCTCATAGTGATCAATCACTTCCCACATGGTAGCGAAGGCGCCAGTGTGCATGTAGGGGGCCGTCAGAGCAATATTTCTCAGAGGGGCCACTCGGAAGCGGTAATCAAGTCGACCTTTGTCGTCTCCATCTTTAACACCGGGCCCAATTTGCGGAACACCCACATTTTGAAAACCAAAAGAAGAGAGGTGATCTCCTGAGTGGCAGTTGGTGCAACTGGCCTTACCTAAAAACAGCACCGCCCCTTTTTTCATTCGTTCAGTCATGAACTTCTTCTCGCCTCGAAGATAATTATCCCATGGAGTGTTGTTGGCCAGGAAGTGATGACGTTCAAGTTCAGCAATAGCGTTGGCGGCGTGACCTATATTAAAATTTTCGACTCCGGGAAAAGCTTCCCGAAAAAATCTTTTATAGGAAGCCCCGAGGCGCCCGTTAAAAAGTCGCTCCATTATCGCCGACCAGGCTTCAGTACGGGAAAGAGGTGAGCCCTGACCGAGCATTTCTTCCGGCGAGGCCATTGGAAAAAGGGCCTGAGCGGCAAGGAGACCATCCAGTGTTGCTGCTATGTCTTTAAGGAGAGGAGTGGGACCGTTGAGTCCTTCTTCCGGAGTCATCCATCCGCCTTGTGGGTGTTTGGAAATTCTTCCATCCCAAAAAAATGACGTCACTCCCGGTAGACCCAAATTATAAAGAGCAGGGGTGTGACGTGGGATCAAAACTCCCTGAGATTGGATGCGTTTTTTGGCCAGCCCCTCAGCTCCTTCTCCGACTGCCAGAGGCAGCGTATCGGCCGAGTAACCGCTTAGACTGTGACACGCGTGACACGAAATATTGTCCTTACCCGAGAGTTGTTTGTCGTAAAAAAGGCGCAGCCCTAATTGGTACAGGGCCTCATTTTTCGCCTGTGGCGCAGGGAGCCCTTTGAGGTTCATCATCTGAATGTATTGTGAGAGGTCACGATCAGAATCTTGAGCTAAAGAATAAGGTAAAAAAGTCAGCAGACTGAGAAGCAGAAGCATGGTCCAACCTTTTAAAAATTTCGTTTGATAAGCGTAGTGTTTGGCATACCGAACGGCAAGGAAATTTATAGCATGATGCGGTGCTTTATTGGTATTCTATTTCCATTATTTTTTTAATGTCAGGAGAGTTTCGTGGGACGTAAATGGAATAACATCAAAATGAAAAAAGCGGCGACCGATAAGGCCCGCTCACAAAGTTACACAAAAGTATTACGCGAAATTTATATGGCGGTTAAAAATTCCGGCAATGATGATCCTGATTCGAACTTTGCTTTAAAAATTGCATTAGTTAAAGGGCGTGAGTTTAACGTTCCTCGTGACAACATTGATAAAGCAATCAAAAAAGCCATGGGCCAGGATGGTGCACAGATTGAAGAGATTAATTATGAAGGTTACGGCATTGATGGTGTGGCACTCTTTATCGAAACAGCCACTGACAATCCAACTCGTACTGTGAGTAACATCCGTTCATATTTTAACAAACATGGTGGAAGCATTGGAACTCCAGGATGCTTACAATTCGTTTTTGAGCGTAAAGCTACGTTCACGATCAAGGAAGAAAACCTTAAAGGTTTATCAACTGATGATTTGATGATGGAACTTATCGACTTCAATATAGATGATGTGGAATTAGAAGAAGGATTCGTGACTGTAAAAGGCCCCGTGGAGTCTTACGGCGATATCTATAAAAAATTGGAAGAGATGAAAATTAAAATTGAAGACTCAGGTCTTGAGCGCCTTCCTCTAAACACGAAAGAAATCACCAAAGAGAGCTACGACAAACTTCAAAAGCTGATTGATGTGCTTGAGGGTGATGATGATGTGAGTAAGGTTTATCATAACCTTGAGTGGAACGACGCTTTTGCAGAATAACAAGAAAAGGATTTCTTATGTATAGTTCAGAAATTATCGGCTGTGGCATGTACGTTCCTGAGAACATCGTCACCAATCATGACCTCTCTAAAATGATGGAGACCACTCATGACTGGATCGTTCAACGTTCAGGAATTGAAGAGCGCCGCTGGGTAAGTAATGATACTTCTACCAGTGATCTGGCCCTTAAAGCTTGTGAAGAAGCGATTAAGAGCGCTGGCATTGATAAAAAAGAAATCGACTGTTTATTATTTGCCACGATTTCTCCTGATCACGATTTTCCAGGCAACGCTTGTTTTCTTCAGCCGAAACTCGGTTTGACTGAAATTCCGGCGATTGATATTCGTCAGCAGTGCTCTGGCTTCATCTACGGCATGAGTGTCGCCGATGCTTTCATTAAATCTGGTCAGTACAAAACAATTCTTTTGGTGGGAGCGGAAGTTCACTCGAAGGGGCTTGATAAATCAACCAAAGGGCGCGACGTTGCTGTTCTTTTCGGTGATGGTGCTGGAGCAGTCGTTATCAGAAGAACTGAAGTCACTGATAAAGCTAAAAACTCTCATATCCTTTCAACTCATTTATTTTCTGAAGGCCAGCACGCTAAGGATCTTTGGTGTGCAGCTCCCGGTTCTGGCTTAGGAACTGCTGAGAGACTTAATCATCTTCATTTAGAAGAAGGTTTGCAGTATCCATCAATGAACGGAAAAAAAGTTTTCGCCAATGCTGTTCGCAGAATGTGTGAGTGCTTGATGCTCGCTCTTGAGACTAACAAAGTTAAGCTCGAAGATATTGATCTGTTTTTATTTCACCAGGCCAATCTTCGTATTAATCAAATGCTTGCCCAGGAACTTAAAATCCCGGAAGAGAAAATATTTAATACGATCATGAAGTACGGCAATACTACCGCAGCGACGATTCCTATCGGGATGACTGATGCTGTGAAGGCCGGAAAGTTGAAGAAGGGAATGCTGGTTGCTTCGGCGGCGTTCGGCTCTGGCTTTACCTGGGCGAGTTCAGTATACCGCTGGTAATTTAAGCAGCGTCCACAAGTTCCATCATGGTCTGAACGTAAAATTTCATGATGCCTTCCTGGGCGCTGATCAAGTGCTTTTGATATTCTTCGCGACTGGGGAAATCTGATTCCTTAGTCTCATCACAGAGATTTTTTAGCAGTCGCTCTTTTAATCTGAACAGTTCATCCAATGTCATAAAAGCTCATCGGAAAAATCCATTCCTTCTGAAGTGGCCACAAATCATGTCAGGTCCCCACTTAGGGCGCTTTTTGAGGGGCGGGAATCAGGTACTTGGCCCGGGATTAGGAGTTGGGGGCGTTGGGGCTTAGACTAGGTGAACTTCCTCAAGGAGCTTCTATGAAGACTTTTGTTGTCCTGTTCATTATTGCTGCCAGTTTGCCGGCGGACGCCCAGCGGGTGAGAGAAAATGTGCGGCAATATACTGAAATTGTTGAACAAGACTCGAATCCGGCCCCTGCCGAAGAGCCAAAAGCCCAGCCGGCCGAACCCAAAAAAGGGAAGTCCGAAAAAGCCTCTAACGCGGCGCCCAAGGAGTAGATTTTACAGCCGTTTTAATCATGCCTAGCCGCATTAAAGTATGTTCGATAAATCAGGGCCATGAATTTCAAGATGGCCCTTTTTCTTTTATTAATCTCACTCAGTGACCTCAGTCACGCCCTCTATGGTGGTAAGTCGATTCCTGTTGGATCCCAGAATTCTGCTATCGTGACCCTTCATTTGGCCGACGCCAGCTATCCTGAGTACGATGAATTTTGTACGGGTGTTTTAGTCTCAGCTAATAAAGTCCTTACTACGGGCCACTGTATTGCGGTTATGGGTACAGAGGTTTATGAAAAGTGGAGCATCTTTTCCTACGAGCCTCATCTGTTAAAAATAAAAATTGCTGGAGTTAAATATCAGGTAGCAGACGTCAACATTGCTCCAACGTACGCAGAAGCCGTTGGTTACGCGGGAGAAGATCTGGCGGTCATCACACTTAAAAAATCAGTAAAAGGTGTTACACCGATTAAGATCGCTACGCGCGGATCTCTTAAAGCAGGTTTACCTGTCACCATGATGGCTCGCGGGCAGATCGCCTCCACAAAAATACTTGCTGTGAAAAACTATTCTGGAAACACAGTGGTCTTTACTGATGGCGCTAAAACAGGAATTTGTGAGGGTGATTCTGGGGGAGCTTTGTTAGTGAAGATTGGCAGTGAGCAAATGCTGGCCGGGATTTTGAGTGCCCAAGGTGAGGGGTGTGAAAGACGAACTGGTGTGTCCATCTTTCCCCGCCTCTTTTAAAATCAAATTACAAAACAGCTTTTAAAATTTCTTTCGAAGAAGCTTCAACTTCTTTGTGTAATGAATTTCCGTGAGCATCCATGGTCACGACCACGGGAAAATCTTCAACAGAAAGCTCCCAGATCGCTTCCGGAAGACCGAATTCTTCCAGGTACAATCCGTCCACAGACTTAATTCTTTCAGCAAGAACCTGGGCCGCCCCACCAACAGCATGGAAATAAACGCAGCCGTATTCTTTGCAGGCATCAAGAGTCTTTTGTCCCATGCCGCCTTTGCCTATGACTCCTACAATTCCGTAATCGCGAATCACTTCCCACTGGTATGGTTCCTCACGGATAGAAGTTGTAGGTCCTGCCGCTGTCACAGTCCACTTTCCTTTTTTATCTTTAAGAGTCACCGGACCGCAGTGATAGATGATCTGGTTTTTTAAATTAACTGGTGGCTTGTTTCCATCATGCAAATATTTATGAACAGCATCTCTTCCGGTAAAAAGTTTTCCGCTGATGAGAACCATGTCTCCAACTTTTAATTCACGCACAGCTTGGGCACTGAATGGGTAATCTAATTTTTTCATATATGTTCCTAGTAGAGCCATTTTTTAATGGCAAAGTTTTTATTCATCACAATTCCCTGACGGCGGAAGGCCCAGCACATGTAGGAAATTGAAACGAAGAACGAAGCGGGAACTCGGTTGGCGTGAGTAATTTTACAAGACAGAAGAGTGGTCTTTCCACCGAATCCCATAGGTCCAATGCCTAGCTTGTTACATGTCTCTACGATTTCTTTTTCAAGTTTATCTAAATCTTTGTGAGAGTTCTTGTCATCGAGTTTACGCAGAAGTTGTTTTTTGGCGTAGTAAGCTGAATCAGCGCGGTCTCCACCAACACAAACTCCAAGTGCTCCCGGGCCGCAGCCTTTACCCTGAGCTTTATGAACAGCATCAAGAATTACTTTGCGTACACCTTCGAGATCGCGTCCGGCACCCAGTGTGGTATCAGGTAATGAGTACTGAGCGGAGACGTTTTCACAACCGCCGCCTTTGAGTACCAGCTTCACTTCAACTTCACTGCCTTTATGCTCGTAGAAATGAATAGAAGGGTGGCCTTCACCTAAATTGGTTCCGGCATTTTCGCCTGTCAGTGAGTTCACTGAGTTTTGGCGGAGGTAACCTTTTTTAGTCGCTAAAGTTACCGACTTTTTTATGAGTTCTTTAAAAGGAGTTTGGTGAAAACCTGCCGGATGGTAAACATAAAAAATCACCGTTCCCGTATCCTGGCAAAGGGGCTGAGATTTGAATTTTGCCAGATCAATGTTGGTTTTAATAATTCCCATCGCATAATCAGCAATGGAATTTTTCTCTTCATTCTTTGCTGCAGCGGAAATTGTTCTGAAAACATCATCCGGCACAACGGTAGAAGTGATGCGTATCAGTTCGATGAGGGATTCCATCGTTTGTTGTTTTCCATCGAGCTTCTTAACAATTTTTACCATTTTTTTTGGTGAAACTTTCGTCGAAGCCTTTTTCTTAACGGCTTTTTTAGTCATGAGAGAACTCCTTAAAATGAATGCTCTTATTTTAGAACCCTTGGGCAGTTTTTACGAGAGAAAATCATCCTCAAAGGGAGGAAAGTTCTGGTAACCTTTATGAATGAACTTCTCAACTAAATCCATTCCTCTAGAAGAAGTGTTTAAAGTTTTTCTAAAACTTGGAATTCTGGGGTTTGGCGGTCCTGCCGCACATATCGCTATGATGCGTAAGGAAATAGTTGAAAAGAAAAATTGGTTATCAGATCAGGAATTTATGGATCTGGTTGGGGCGACTCATCTTATTCCCGGGCCTAATTCCACGGAGCTAGCGATTCATATAGGATACCGGGTCGCCGGAAAGTCTGGTTTGCTGGTGGCCGGTGTCATGTTTATCTTGCCCGCCTTTCTTTGTGTACTGGCCTTGGCAGTTTCTTACGCCCAATTCGGGACTCTTCCGGCCTTTGAACCTATTCTGGCGGGTATTAGACCGGTGATTATCGCCATCATTTTCGATGCACTGATAAAATTTCGACAGTCGGCCATTGGGGACCTTCGAATGGCACTAATGGCGGCATCAGCCCTTTTTCTGACGATTTTGGGTTTCAATGAAATTCTGATTATTCTGGGACTGGCCGGGCTTTATGCCAGCTTCTATGGCCGCTCGCTTAAATCCTTCTTCGTATTCCCAATCATATCTCTTCCTTCCGTGCTGGTACCCATAAGTTCTCAGTCCATCTTCTTTTTCTTTTTGAAAATTGGTTCAGTTCTTTTTGGCAGTGGATACGTGTTGCTGGCCTTTCTCCAGTCTGAGCTGGTGGATGAGCGCATGTGGTTGACCCAAAAACAATTGTTAGATGCCATCACTGTGGGACAGATTACCCCCGGGCCGGTTTTTACGACAGCGACATTTATTGGTTTTCTTTTAAAAAGTTATGAAGGAGCGGTCCTGGCAACTTTGGGGATTTTTATTCCCTCTTTTTTCTTTGTCGCTTTGAGTGCTCCCTATCTAAAAAATCTTCGCTCCTCAGTGTTTTTTGGAAAGTTTATTGATGCAGTCAACGCCGCTTCGTTTGCCCTTCTGGCCAAGGTTGCTTTTGATTTGTCCCGAGGGGGCCTATTTGATCTTTCTACTTCACTGATTGGTGCCGTTTCATTTTTCCTTATATTCAGATTTAAGCAGCTTAATTCGGGTTGGATAATTTTATGCGCTGGAATATTGGGTTATTTCTTTTTATAATGATAAAAAAATATAAGGATGTCAGTTATGTCACTCATGCATGTTAGCTACCAGGGCAGCTTTCGAACTCAGGCGACTCACCTTGATTCAAATAACCTCATCATCACTGATGCGCCAAAAGATAATCAGGGCAACGGTGAAGCTTTTTCTCCGACCGATCTCTTATCGACATCACTGGCCAGTTGTATGCTGACCATTATGGCGATGAAGGCGCGTTCTTTGAATATTGAGTTTGGTCAGGTTGAAGTGCGTCTGGAGAAGAAGATGGCTTCGGCTCCTCGGAAGGTGGGGGAGATTGTTCTGCATTTTGATTGGAAAGGTCTGAACCAGCGTCTGGAGGCTGAACAGCTGGAAATTTTAAAGGAAGCGGGGCTGAACTGTCCGGTTTATCTGTCACTGAGTTCTGAGGTGAAAAAGACTCTTCACTGGTAGCCTGGATTTCCTCAATCTCTTGTGGCGTAATATCTTTAGGAATGGCATCCATCACTTTCTTTTTTAATTCATCTGAATTGGCCACTGGTGGTCGCCCGATAGAAATAGAATCCTCGATTTGAATGAGTCCCGATTTGGCCAGGGTAATAGAGGATTCAAGCACCATATCCCGCGACAAAAGGGCCGCCTTAAGCGCCATATCGTTATTCACAATAGATCCGGATATTAGCCTAGGCCGTAAGTGGTCTTTCTCATCACCTGTTTCAAGAATAATTTTTTTAATCTCTTCAGGCTTGAGCTTCAAATTAATATTTAAAATTTGTGCTGCTAAATTGGCCACGTAGGGAGCGGCCATGGAAGTTCCGCTGGATGGAGAGTAGAGATCACTTCCGTCTTGTGAATAAATTTTAGGCACTAAAGAGAGGATCGCGACTCCTGGTGCCCCAATGTCGACGTGGGTTTTTCCGAAGTTTGAGAAGCTGGCAAGAAAATTCCCGTTCATCGCTGCCACTGAGAGAGTATTGGGAAGTTTTATTTTTGACGGATAGTGAGGGAATTGGTCGTTGTCGATGCCCGAGTTCCCGGCCGAAAAAACGAACAGCATGCGAGGATATTTTTGAATGATCCTGCTGGTTCTTGTCTGAATATTTTCAAAATAGTCTTTGACCAGTTTTTGAAGTTTTGTTTCTTCAATTTCGGCCCCCGTGAATTCGAGATATTTCTCTTTCAATTTGGAATTGATGTTTTTGTAAGTAATTCCATAGGAAGCGTTCACGATATTAATGCCATTTATTGAAAGATAACGACAAATTTTTGAAAACTTCTTAATCACCCTGTCTTGAGAGTTTTTTAGATCTTCATTAAATTTATCTTCAGGAGTTTTACTTTTGAGAGGAGTGTTCTCAGGGTCAGAAGCATCATTGATTGCCACCACAGGAGTGGGAAGGTGGAGACCACGAATGGGGAAAATATTTATATTTTCTCCCTCGCGTAGAGCGATACCGGCCACAAATGTTCCATGGGAGTGCTTTTTAAAACTCTTAACATGGTTTAGAAAATTTTTGTTAGCACTTCTTTTTTTGAACCACTCAAATTCCGCCATTGAAAGCCCTTCCGTGTGCCCTTTGGCCCGAAGGTTTCGGTAGAGAAGAATTTCTTGAAGTAGTGACTGGTCCTTAATGACAGGTTTTTTCAGGTGGGTGTTATTATGAAAATCCCAGCCGCTCAATTCGTTAGGGCCAGGGCTCATAATTTTTGGCTTCAGGAAATCATGGTCCAGATCAAAGCCGGTATCAATGATGCCGATGGTAGTCGCGGTGAACGCAGCACTTGCCCAAGTAGAAATAAGAAAAAGGAAAAAAAACCGCATGGGGGGATTGTAATAGGAAAATGATGGTCTATCGAGGAAAAAGGGCCCTCGAAAGAGGGCCCTGAAAACATTTTAAATTATTTTTTAGCAGTAAGGTTGATCGAAATAGTAAAGTCATTCTTAATTGCCTTGTCGCCAAGACCTTTGAAGAAATCATCTGAACCATATTTTAGGTCCCATTTCGTACGGTCTAGAACAACATCAGATTTAGCGGTGATGGTGCTGTTTGGCTTAGAAACAACAGCATCAAATACGATTGGGTTTGTTTTACCGATGAAAGTTAAGTCGCCTTTGATTTTAAGACCTGTTTTTGTCTTTTCAGAGCCTGTGATAACCAGTTTTGCTGTTGGGTGCTTCTCAATGTTAAAAAAGTCTGGAGACTTGAGGTGACCCACGAGTTTTGCATTGTATTCGTCAGTAGCAGGGATATCGGCCACAGTGATTGAATTCATATCAACATTGATTTCGCCACCAGTGATAAGATCACCGCTAACTGTCAAATAACCATCTTTAGTTGTTACGTTACCGTTATGTCCGCCCACTACTTTTTTTGCGGCCCAGCCAACAGTTGTTGCTGTATTATCGATTTTGTAAGTTGCCGCCATTGGCTTGTCCATGGCAACAGCAGTAAGAGTCGTGGTTAAGGCGAGCATCGTTAAAAGTGATTTCATTATATTTCTCCTTGGTTTGAAATATTTGTGATTAAGAGCTTCAATCATGGAGTAGATTCTGATAAAAAAAAAGACACATTTATTAATGAACAACATAAAAGAAACTTATCATTATGACATTTGAGCAACTACTTGTTTTTCATAGGATTGTACAGTCTGGAAGCTTTAAAGCGGCGGCCGGCGAGCTGCATAAAACGCAACCGGCTATAAGTTTTTCTATCAAAAAGCTGGAAGAAGAGCTGGAGGTTGATCTTTTTGATCGGAGTGCTTATCGGCCAACACTGACTTCCCACGGCCAGGCCTTTTATGAGCGGTCACAAAAAATCATTGAGGGCATGGGTGAGCTCGAAGACATGAGTAAATCCTTTAAACAAAAAGAAGAGCCAGAGATTGGCGTGTCACTGGATGGGATTTGTCTGCACACTGGTCTTTTGAAACTGCTGAAGTCTTTTGGTGATCATCATCCTTTTACCAGGCTTAACGTGACCCTTGATGGACTCTCTGAAACGGAAAGAAAGGTCCTGGCGCGTGAAACTCAGATTGGAATTACCCATTTTGCCACGGACAGGGGCTCTCTGGAAATTGTGCCTTTTGCCACTGTGAAAATGGTTCCGGTCATGAATGTGGAATTGTTCAAGCAGAAGAAAATCAAGAATCAAGATGATCTGATGGATGTAGAGCAAATTGTTTTTGGTGATAAAAATGCTCAGGGTGCAAGCTTTGGCCTTCTCGAGCGTGGAAAAAAATGGCGAATATTAGACAGTAATTTTAAAAGGGAAATCATCCTCGCCGGTCTGGGTTGGGGACATCTTCCGCACAATTCAATTGTTCAGGAGTTAAAAGAAAAAAAATTAGTCATTTTAAATTTTGAAGACATTCATCCCAGAGAACTGGATATCAATCTCATCAGGTTAAAAAAGCAGCACCTTGGACCCGTGGCAAAAAGCCTCTGGGAGGATCTAATCTCCTTCCAACTCTGAATTAAGCTTGTTATCCTTTTTACATCAAAAAATAAGAAGGTTCCATGCTTGCTTTAATCCTATGCCTATTGATCTCCTTTGCTTCATGGGGAGACGTCATCGAGGCCCCGTCACTGGCGGTTGACTATGAGCAAAATCCCTCCGACATCATCTGGAGAAAGATTGAGACGGAACATTTTGAAATCATTTTCCCCAAACAAATTGAAGATCAGGCGCAAAGAGTCACTCATTTATTAGAAGCGGCCTATCCACTTGTGACCAGATCGATGGAAGTCTTGCCTGCTAAAATCTCTGTTATTTTGCAAAATCAATCCACCATTTCGAATGGGTTTGTGACACTGGCGCCGAGACGATCGGAACTCTACGTCACTCCTTCTGTGGATCCTGAACTTGGAAACACTGAGTGGCTTAAGACACTTACCATTCATGAATTCAGGCATGTCGTTCAGTTTCAAAAAACAAGACAGCAGTTTAACCGCGTGTGGGAGATCTGGCTGGGAGAAATTGGGCAGGCCTTAGGACTTGGACTCACTCTTCCTCCCTGGTTTCTTGAGGGCGATGCTGTGGGGATTGAAACGGCCCTAACTAAAGGTGGGCGAGGGCGTTTGCCAATTTTTGAGAGAGAACTGCGAGCTCTGCTTTTGTCTGGCCAGGATTATGATTACGATAAGGCTCACCTGGGTTCTTATCAGCACTTCATTCCGAACCATTACGTTTATGGCTATTTTTATACTTCATTCCTTCGTAACAAACACGGAGACTTATTTCTTTCCCAGGTTGCAGACAATGCCACTAAGCGCTCTTATAACCCGCTGACCTTTTATAATTCATACAAGTACATGACGGGACTTGATTTTGAACACTTTTACCGGACAACGATTCAGGAACTCATCACGAGTTGGAAAGAAAAAGAGGCGAGCCTCAAACTTACTCCTTACGAAGTCAAAAATATTTCTGCAAAAAATGATTGGGTTAACTACTTTTACCCGCAGGCCGTGGGTGAAGGTCATTTCTTCGCTCTCAAAAAAGGACTCTCTTATATTGATCAGTTCGTTCTGACCGACGGTAAGGAAGAGAAAACAATTCTTTTTCCCGGAAGTCTTCACGCCGAATATCCTTACAAAATACGGAACAAAAGATTTGCTTTTGTGGAAAAGGAATTAAATCCACGTTGGGGCTATAAAGACTTTGCTCGAATCAGGGTTTACGACCTTAATAAAAAAGATTTTGTCGCCGATTTACGCCAAACCAAGGGGCGCCTTGCAGTCCTTGATCAAGTCGGCGAATCAATTTTGTATATAGATTGGGATGCTAATCAGGACCAGTCTGTGGTTGTCAGAAAACTCAACGGCAAAGAAATTTATCGCCTGAAATACCCGAACGATAAAGTGATTACCTCTATTGACTGGCTCAATCAAGATGAAGTGGTGATGGTCGTCAAGGACAGGGATGATCAGAAGCAAGTGGTTAAGCTCTCCCTTTCGAGCCAGCAAGAATTGGCCCTTTTACCCAAGGGTGTCACCAATCTCGGTTTTCTTTCGGTTAACAACGGGCGAGTGCTGATTGAGAGTCCCACTTCCGGGATTGATAATATTTTTGAAGTCAGTAATGGAGAACTGGTGCAATTAACCAGTTCGCGCTTCGGCGCTTATGCCCCCTCAGTTTTTCATGATCAATTAGTTTATAATGATTATTCTGCTCAGGGCATGAATATCGCTGTCAAAAAACTCCCTTGGGACGAAAAGCAGGAATCATCAAATAGCTTTGTTCCATTTTTTGAAAAGTTTGCGGCCAGTGAATCAAAAGGGGATTTGGATAAAAAATTCTTTGAAAGGGATAATTACCCTGTGTCTGATTACTCACAAGTTAAAAATTCTATCAATTTTCACAGTTGGTTTTTCCTTGCTCCGCCTTTATCCACTAGCCTCACGGTACAAGCTGTTTCCCGGGACGTTTTAAACAAGTTTGCCCTGTTTGTAGGTGGGAACTATGACTTGAATGAAAAAGAATCTGAAGCTTTCGTCAGTGCTGCCTGGTCCCACTATTATCCAGTCTTTGATCTTCGAGCTGCTTATGGTGGCAGGACCCAGGAATTTCATGATAACAGTGGAAATGTGGTTAAGGATCATTGGGAAGAGGGCACCTTTGAAGGTGGCATGCAAATTCCATGGCAAAGAATCACTGGCAGGTTTACACAAACTCTCAATTTAAGAGGCTTTGGTAAGATCATTAAAGTGATGAATAAAAAAGATGCTGACTTCACTGAAATCAGTAACGGCGCACTTTTCTCCCCGGGAGCCGAGTTTCAGTATAATATACTTTCCAGAATGGCCCAAAGGGATATCAATCCAAGTTTGGGTTTTTCTCTGCTCTCTCATTTTGAAGAGGGAAGAGATATAACCGGCGAGGACATGAAAGGCAGTCTACTCGTTGCCGACAACCGTTTATACTTGCCCGGCATCCTGAAGCATCATTCATTCTTTCACCAGTTCGCTTTTGAGAAACAAAGAGATAATTCCTATCAATATTCGAGTTTCATCATTAAACCCCGCGGGACTACAAACGTCTTTCTGGAAGAAGCTCGTAAATATTCAGGCAACTACCTACTTCCTCTGTTCTATCCGGACTGGCATCTTTCCCGTTATGCCTACTTTAAACGTATTTCGATGAACCTCTTTTATGATGAAATGACAGGGTATGATCGCAGTATCAATTACCATGCGGCCTCCACCGGGTGGGAGTTCTTGTTTGACACCCATCTTTTCCGGATCTTTATTCCGATCACCATCGGGGTGAGAGGAAGTTATGTCCTTCACGGCGATGAAAAGAAGGATAATTATGAAATATTCTTAACAACTCTTGGTGGGTATTTCTAATCAATCTGGATAAGATAGAGTAGACTTATTTTAGGGGAACACATCATGCTTCGTTTTATCATTGGATTATCTCTTTTAGCTTCTTGCAGTTTTGGCGTTATCAAGTCTGGTGGCGACAAGGCTTATGTTTATGATGTGACCCATAATTATGGCCGCGAGGAACTCAATCATCTGGCACCTCAACTGGTTACCACTTCAAAACGTGATCCCAAAATGGGTAAGCTGGACGATTTATTCTCTAAAGAGCAGGCCCCTATAAAGCGTGTCGGTATTTTGGTTTTTGAATCTGAGATACAGCCTACTCGTAGTGGTCTGGCCAATGAAGATCAAATTTTTCTCTCAGCTCAGGGCAAACAGTTGCTAACTGAGAAACTTCTTTCTATTTGGGAGCAGGGACTTTCAGTTCTCGGTAATGACGTTGAATACGTAAAAGTTTCTAAAATCAAAAAATCAAATATGTTGAAGAAATACGGATTAGAAGTAGAAGATCACATAAAGGCCAATCGTGACTCGCTGGCCCCTGATGATATTTTCTTTCTCCCGAAGGGAAAAAAAACCGCCATTCCTACCGTTCTTAACCCACGTGGCATGAGAGATCTCTCGTTGGCCCTCATCCCCGCCAATGATCTGATGGCAGGTCCCAAATTCTCTGAACACCAAAAACACGCCCTCAATGAAGTCGCCAGGGAAATGAATCTTGATGCAATGTGGATTGTGATGAGCCGAATCAACTGGACCGCCTCTCGTATTGATAAACATTCCGGTGAATCCATTCCAGAACAAGTGGTGATCAGAGTTGAGGCATCCACTCTGATTCCTTTGGCCCAGTATCACGCTCGTTTGAATAAGTTAAATATGACTCGCGACCTGCCCAATACCACTATTGCTTTTAGGGCCTATGAAACGCAGTTGAAGATCCCTGTTCATATTTCAGTACCTGTAGAACAGCAGAATTTTGAATACATTGAAAAAGAACTCTTGAACCCTACACTTAAAACTTATAATGATCTCTCGCAGATGCTGCAGATGCGGATAATGGAAGATATCAAAACAACTCACAAGTAATTTATGGACCGAGCCCAGTTTCTTCGTAGAGTAAAGTTTATCCTCAAGTTTGGCCGGGCCTTGCACTCGGTTGGTGCTCCTGCGCATACTCTTGAAGGAACTCTGCAAGACATGTGTCAGCTTCTGGGTATCAAGGGTAATATTGTTTCTTTGCCCACTGCCATTTTTTCTTCCTTCAGTTATGGGGATGAAGAAGTCACCAAAATTGAGCGTGTTGTTCCTATGGGAGTCAATTTAGGCAAATTGACTAAAGTTGATCTGGTGGCCAGAGAAGTAATCCACGGTAGAATGACCTACGAAGACGGCAGTGACATGCTGGACAAGATTTTGTCCTCATCAGATCCTTATGGGCGCCGGGTTCGAGTGTTATGTTTTATTTTTTCAGCGGCCGGATTCCTGGTTCTCTTCGGAGGAACTTGGGGAGACTTTCTAGCTTCCATTTTAATTGGTTCCATCATTGGATTAGTTGCACTCCTTCAACCGGCGCAAACAATTGGTTTGGTTGCCCAAATGTTTGAGGCGATTATTGCAGTGTTGGCAGCTTTCATGTCCTATTTTCTCGTCAAAATATTTCCTTCACTTAATGTCGGTGTAATTATTTTATCGAGTTTGATTATTTTTATGCCAGGGCTATTTATCACGATGGCGATTGCAGAAATTGCGACTCAAAACTTAACTTCAGGAACATCCAAACTTATGGGTGGGATCATGATTTTACTCAAACTCACTTTTGGTGTGTTTATTGGGGCGAAAATCGCCTCGTTCTTTCACGTTCCCGCAATGCCGGTTGATTTTGGTGTGATTCCCAAGTGGGTGACGATTCTCACTCTTCCTGTGACTGCCTTAATGGCGACAGTGATTTTTAAGGCGCAAAAAAGTGATTGGGGCTGGGTGACACTCGCCGGAGTCTTTGGTTATAGCTGTTCAAAATTAGCGACTCATTATCTCGGGCCGGAGTTAGGGATCCTGATCGGTGGGTTCTGCGTCGGTGCTGTCAGTAATATTTTTGCCCGTCTCAAAGATCGTCCTTCAAGTTTATTTCAATTCCCTGGGATTATTTTATTGGTCCCCGGTTCCATTGGGTACCGCTCCCTTAGTTTTCTCTTTGAAAAAGATGTAGTAGGTGGTCTCGAAACTGCCTTCAGCATGATTGCGCTGGCGACCGCTCTGGTTGTAGGAATCTTTTTCGGAAACATCTTAGTTAAGCCTCGTCGTAGTCTATAAGTCAGGTACTCGGCTGTAAGAGTCACTGTGCGTTAACGTCTGCCCCTATGGGTTTTAGTCATAAAATTTTGCCGACTTGATGCGTGGCCCGTCAGCGGGGCATACTAAATGTAAGACCTATCATCTAGGAAGGATGATCGCTAATTGAAACCAAGGAAGGTGCTCAATGACGAAATCTATTTTTATTCTCGGGCTTCTTTTTCTTCTAGTTAGCTGTAATCCTAATCAAGATCCATGTGCCACTTCTGAGAAACCCAATCCTACTCTGGTACAGGCCCAGGACGAAAAACCCCTCGCAACTGAAGACTGCACTCCGACGGAAGACCCAAGTGATCCATCAGAAGATGAACCAGTTGGGGACGTACCACCTGAAGCTTTTCTCTTCGATGCTAATATCACGCTTAGCAAGTTCGATTCAAATGATGAGACCAAGGTCATGACGGCGATTGAGATTATTAAAAAAGTCATCCGTAGTCAGGAATTTAAGAGCCGTGTGCTTAATTATACTTATGGCTCCAAGAAAATGTACGTAGACAATGATGGTCTGAGCAACGAGGAGATTTATCAAAAGCTTCTTGATGGAAGTGAAGATTTAGTTCCTGGTATTGATCATCAAATGGATTTGGAACTGGAGCTTTATTACTCTAGTCGCTCAACAGTTGGTTACACTTATCCTGATGGTCTTAGAATTTGGATGAATACAAAATTCTTCGATGCCTATACGCCAGCAGAAGTAGCGGGGAACGTTTTCCATGAATGGACCCACAAGCTTGGTTTTGGTCACGCATCCAGTTATTCAGTCAGCCGTGATTCCTCAGTTCCTTATGCTCTAGGTTATTTAATCGAAGAGCTTGGCAAGCAGTACGAATAATCAACAACTCAATATTTCAAAGTGAAGGGAAGCTTAATGCTTCCCTTCTCACGCACTGGTCTTATGTAGGACGTCTAGAGTTCACCTTTCTTCTTTGCTAAGTTGGCGCCAACGTTTGCTAAGGAGAGACATATGCGTTTCCTGTTATTCACTTTTATTTTTGTTCTTGCTTCATGTGGCCAGGGTGGTTCCTCAAAAAATGGGAACGGAAATTCTGATGTTGGTAATATGCCTCAAAACGAGGAATTTGTGACGAATGTAAAAGAAGTTGATTTGCTGGATGTTGCTATGGATGTTCCCGTAGAGATTTCCGGGGGCCAGATTATTTTCAAAGAGTCTGTTGCCGATTCTGCCAACGGAATAAAATCTTCATGCAGCGTGGGTGTCACCTCTGGTGAAGCCTATGCCTATACTCTTAATGGTTCATCTTTAATCATTAAAACTTCCTCTGGTCAGAGAATGGACTTTCGCCGGGTAAGTGGTGAGGGACATAGTATTGTGGGGAGCTGGACAGGAAAAGTTCGTGAGGGCGAGCAGCTTATCATGCGCCGAATGACATTTGTCAGCCAGGATCGTTTAGTCATGAGAACTCACTGCGAGAGTTAGTTCAAAATAAAAGCGCATGTCTTTAAGACATGCGCTTTATAAAAATCATTAATTCATATTTTCTATAACAGTTGCTACACCTTGACCCAAACCAATACACATCGTGGCCAGACCATATTTTTTATTATTGTCTCTTAACTGATGGGCCAAGGAGCCAGTGATACGTGCACCGGAGCAGCCCAGTGGGTGTCCTAGAGCAATCGCCCCGCCATTCAAGTTAACTTTTTTATCCATCACATCCAGCAGACCCAGATCTTTGAGAACTGGAATTGATTGAGCAGCAAATGCTTCATTCAATTCTATGATGTCCATTTGCTCCATCGACAGTCCAGCTCTTTGAAGGGCCTTCTTCGACGAAGCTACCGGTCCATAGCCCATGATGCTTGGTTCGCACCCTGTGGCCGCAATGGCGAGTATTCTGGCCAAAGGTTTAAGCCCTAAGGCCTTAGCACGGTCTTCACTCATCACAATCACACTTGAGGCCCCATCAGAAAGTGCTGAAGAATTTCCTGCCGTCACTGTTCCATTTTTTGGATCAAACACGGCAGAGAGTTTAGAGAGAGTTTCAACCGTTGTTTCCGGACGAACAACTTCATCAATTGAAATCATTCCTGGAACACCCATTTCATCATGGCCTAAAGTTGCCATGATCTCATTTTTAAAGCGGCCTTTGAGTGTCGCTTCGTGAGCTTTTTGGTGTGAGCGAGCCGCAAATTCATCTTGCTGAGTTCTGCTCACTCCGTGCATGCGGGCCAGAAGTTCGGCCGTCAGACCCATTGAACCGGCGCCTTTAGATGTTGTTTTATTCAAGGCCGGGTTAAAGTCCACTCCATAAGTCATTGGCACGTGACCCATATGTTCAACACCACCAGTAAGATAGAAGTCACCTTGATTGGACCATACACCTTGAGCGGCCATATGGATGGCAGTCATGGATGAACCACAAAGACGGTTCACAGTCTGAGCAGAAACGGTTTTTGGAATTTCTGTTAAGAGCATGGCATTTCTGCCGATGTTGTAACACTGCTCAAGCGTTTGCTGCACACATCCCCAGATAATATCTTCAATCTCACCCGGGTTAAGGAGTGGGTTGCGTTTCAAGATCTCACGCATCAGGTGCGCAGAAAGATCCTCAGCTCGCACATGGCGATAAGCTCCGGCCTTCGATTTTGCCATTGGTGTTCGTATGGCATCTACGATTACTGCATTTTTCATATTAAGAACCTTTTAGTAATAAGTTTTATTTTCTGCTGCAAGAGACTTCATGAAAGGAGTCAACTCGTAGAGTTTTCCGATTTCAAGAAATTTCTTAGAAGCTTCATCGAGGTTTTTAAGTCCCACAGAATCAGCGTACTTTAAGGCCCCGGCACGGAAGGGAGGAAAGCCCAGTCCAAGGAGAAGACCCATGTCCACTTCGACCGGAGATTCCACGATCTTATCTTCCAGACAACGGCTGGCCTCAATGATCATCGGAAGCATCATACGCATGACAATCTCTTCGTCTGTGATTTCAATCTGACGCTTGATGGTTGGTTTGATGATTTCATAAACAGCAGGGTTCACTTTTTTGACGGCTTTACCCTTCTTGTCCATTTCGTATTCATAAAAACCTAAATTGTTCTTCTGACCAAAACGTTTGTTCTCGTACATGACTTCCAGAATTGTTTTGCTCTTAAAGCCCATGCGGTCAGGGAAGGCAGCCGCCATAATGCTTGAGGCATGAAAGCCCGTATCAATGCCGACTACGTCCAGAAGGTAGGCCGGGCCCATGGGCCAGCCAAATTTTTCCATGACTTTATCAATGCGCTGGAAATCGACTCCGTCTTCTAAAAGAAAAATAAAACCGTTGAAGTAAGGGAAGAGAATTCGGTTGACCAGAAATCCTGCACAGTCATTGACTACGATGGGCGTTTTACCCATTTGATTGGCGTAATTAACTGCGCGGGCGATCGTGTCCTGAGAGGTTTTCGCCCCTCGGATGATTTCCACTAGTGGCATTCTGTGAACTGGATTAAAAAAGTGCATGCCGCAGAATTTCTCAGGACGCTTAAGTCCTTCCGCCAGTTTGGTAATGGAAATGGTTGAAGTGTTGGAAGCGAGGATTGTGTCAGCGGATGTATTGTTTTCAACATCGGCCAATACGGCTTTTTTCACTTTTTCATTCTCAACTACGGCCTCAACTACAAATTGAGTGTGACCAAAGTCCGCGTAAGAAAGAGTGGGTGTAATACTCGCTAGAATCTTGGCCATCTTTTCAGGGCTGGATTTTTTGCGTTCAATTTCTTTTAACATAATTTTAGAGGCTTCATTCATACCCAGGTCTAGCTGCTCGGTTTTGATATCTTTCATCAAAACTCCCACACCCATGGAGGCTGATTGATAAGCAATACCGCCACCCATGATTCCTGCACCGAGGACTGCTCCGAATTTCGTCGGTTGAGCATCCTTGGTTATTTTTTTCGAAACTTTTTTAAGATATTGATCCCCTAAAAAAACCTGCACTAAACATTCTGCCGTTTTAGTCAGAGCACACTGAGCAAATGTTTCACCCTCAATTTTGAGAGCACCGTCGCGGTCTAAGCGAGAAGCTTTTTGCATCGCCTCGACTGATTTTAAAGGAGCAGGGTAGTTAGGGCCCGCGATGCCGGCAATAAAACCTTTAGATCCATCAAAGCTCATCATGGATTCAATTTTATCTAATTTAAGAGGGGACTTTTTAGTCTGGACTCGTGCCTTCCAGTCCATCTCTCCAGAAATACATTTTTCAAGAAGCTTGAGTCCTGCTTCTTCGAGTTTTGCCTCTTCAACAATTCCATCAACAGCGCCAAATTTTAAGGCCTCTTCGGCTTTGTAGTGTTTGGCCCCTGTCACCCATTCAATAGCGTGATCAGCACCAATTAATCTTGGAAGGCGAACAGTGCCGCCCCATCCTGGGATAATTCCTAGTTTAGTTTCCGGCAGTCCCATCGCCGCTTTAGGAGAGGCGAGACGGTAATCCATCGTGAGGGCAATTTCACAACCGCCACCCAATGCAAAGCCATTGACCAGGGCAACTTTTGGATAAGGCAAATCTTCATAGCCATTAAAAATATTATTAATACTTGCGATCCATGAAATCAATTCAGGTTCAGACTTTTTGAAGTGATCCAGAAATTCTGTGACGTCTGCACCGAAAACAAATCCCCCGGGTTTTCCTGAAGTGAAAAGCAAACCTCGAGCATTTTGTTTTTTGATCACTTCCAGTGTTTCGCCTAGCTCTTTTAATGCTGTGGCATTGAAGACGTTGGCCGATTGATCTTTTAGATCAAAAACAACTTTAAGAATGTTGTTCGCTAGCATTTCCAATCGGAAAGCTGAACCTTGATAAAGCATATGAACCCCTTATAAGTATTGAGCAATTTCTTTTTTAATTTTTTCAGGAGTATCGTTGGGAGCGTAACGCTTAACCACTTCTCCGTTTTTATCGACTAAAAATTTTGTGAAGTTCCACTTGATCGCCTCTGTCCCAAGTAGCCCTGGTTTTGACTCTTTCAGAAACTCATAGAGTGGATGGGTGTTTTTACCGTTAACTTCAATTTTATCGAATAGGGGGAATTTTACATCATAAGTCAGGCTACAGAAGTTTTTTATTTCCTCGGCATTTCCTGGCTCTTGTTGGCCAAACTGGTTACAGGGAAATCCCAAAACCACCACTTGGCCTTTATATTCCTCAAATAATTCCTCGAGACCCTTGTACTGTGGGGTAAAACCACACTTTGAGGCCACATTTACGATTAAAAGGACTTTACCCTTGTATTGAGAAAGGCTAATTTCTTGGCCACTCATATCTTTAACCGAGTACTCATAAACGTTCTTTTTCATTGGGAACTCCTTGCTTGTTAAAGCTTAGGGTATTGATTAGGATTTGGATAGTTACACAAGGAAATTGCATGCAAAACTTTGAATTTTATAATCCGACTAAAATCGTTTTTGGCCAGGGTGAAATCGCCAAGCTTAAGGAGCTGATTTCTGCCTCTCGTGTTCTGCTGCTCTACGGCGAGGGCAGCATCAAAAAAAATGGTGTCTACGATCAGGTTATTTCGGCCCTGGGGAATAAAACCCTCTTTGAAATTTCTGGAGTCAAACCGAATCCCACTTATGAAAAAGCGCTGGAAGCAGTGGAGCTCATCCGGAAAGAAAAAATTGAGTTCATTCTGGCAGTAGGTGGCGGATCAGTCATTGATTCAGCTAAGTTCATTGCTCTGGCCGCTCCGTACTCAGGAGAAGCGTGGAATATTTTAACTCAAAGAGATCTGGCCTTGAATGAGGCCCTTCCCTTTGGTTCAGTTCTCACTCTGCCTGCCACTGGTAGTGAAATGAATTGTTATTTTGTAATCTCTAAAGGAGACGACAAACTTTCCAGTGGCTCACCTTTGGTATATCCCAAATTTTCTATTCTTGATCCCTCGGTTAGTTTTTCATTAAATGACAGACAAGTCGGAAACGGCGTGGTGGATGCTTTCGTACATGTGATGGAGCAGTACCTGACAGCTGACAACAAGGCCCCTCTGCAGGACCGTTTTGCTGAAGCTGTACTCAAAACCTTGATTGAAGAAGGACCTAAGTCTTATCTCACAAAAGATTATGACTCCCGCGCCGCTCACATGTGGTGCGCCACTATGGCGCTCTCGAGTGTCTTTGGAGTTGGTGTTTCTCAGGATTGGTCAACTCACATGATTGGCCATGAACTCACTGCCTTCTATGGCATGGATCACGCCCGAAGTCTCGCCGTGGTTTTTCCCTCAATGATGTGGGTGATGCGAAAAGAAAAGTTTTCTAAAATTAAACAATACGGTGAGCGTATCTGGAATATTCATGTGAATAGTGATGAAGACGTCAAAAAAGTTATTCACGTGACGGAAGAGTTTTTTCAAAAACTGGGTGTTCCGACCAAACTCAAAGATTACGGCATCGGTGCGGAAGCAGTGACTAAAATAATTGAGCGGTTTTCCTCTCGTGGATTTGAGCCCATGGGGGAGAGTGCAGGGGTGACGCTGGAGAAAGTTAAAGAAGTCCTGCTTGGGGCCTTGGCATGAGTCAAAGACGCGCGGGCCATGTCAACCGTTGTACCAACTGCAGAATTAATAATTATTTTTGTGTCTGCGCTGACCTTTCGACTTTTAGTATCCAGACTAACGTCTCACTTATTGTTCACGTGAGTGAATTAAAATTAACCTCCAACACCGCACAGTTTGTGGAAAAAAATCTTCCTGATCGGGCGGAAATTTTTATTCGTGGAAGGATGAACGACACCTTTGTCGCCGATCCCATTCTGGCCAGATCCGGACGAGCGCTGTTTCTTTTTCCAGATGAAAACTCAGTCGAGTTGAATGCTGAATTTGTGGCAAACAATCCAGGCCCCTACCATTTGATTGTGCCTGATGGAACTTGGACTCAGGCCAAGCGAGTTAAAAAGCGCGAGGAGCGATTTGACTCTGTCCCAACAGTGCGACTGCCGGCAGGAATTGTAGGGGAATATAAACTGCGCAAGGCCCCTCAACCTGAATGGGTCTCGACCTATGAAGCTGTCGCCTACGCTCTGGGAATTTTGGAAAGCAAGGCCTGTGAAGAACACATGATGAAGTTCTTCAGGAAATGGGTCCAGGCCACACTCAATAGTCGAAGTGGTAATTTTTCTTTGTCAGAGAATCTTCCAAAAAAATAGAGCTAATTATTACGCCGCCAGAATATCAATCTGCTGGGACTCCAAATGTTCTTTTAAAAGTTCAAGGGCTTCAGCATGGAGCTGACAGATCCTTCCTTCCGAAAGATTCACCACACTCGAAATATCACTGAAGTTGAGATCTTCAAAATATTTGAGAGTTACAATTAATCGCATGGTTTTAGGTAACTCATCCATAATCACCGAGAGGGTCTTCTTAAGGGCGTAGTTTTCGAACTCCACCGAGTTCAGGCTTCCCTGGCTCATGGTTTCGCCTTCTACGTAGGGTTTAATGGTTTCCCCACCTTCGTACTGCTCTAATCTGATCATGTCTTTAGATTTGAAATGAAGCACGTTAGAGACCTCATCTGAAGTGGGGTTTCTTCCAAGCTCCTCAGTCAGGTTTTTCTTGGCACGGGTATATTTTTTTTGTTTGGTTCTTTCAGACCGTGTCATCCAGTCTTGCTTTCTCAGCTCATCAATAATTTCCCCACGGATTCTAAACTCCGCGTAAGTTTTAAACTGATTTTTCTTATCTTCTTTAAACTTATTCATGGCATCGATAAGTCCGATGACTCCCACCATGACTAAGTCCTCGAATTCCAGAACCTGGTTATAGTTGTGGTGATAGTGTTTGGCCCAGTAGCGAATTGTGGGCATGAAATTTTTTATGATTTCCTGCCGAGAAGACTCTTGTGGATTATTTTTTTCGCTCATACCGTGCCCCCAATGGATGCGCCATTGTCACACGGTTTGAGTCTGGAATGAGTTAGTCTTTGAAGTTCAGGTAGTTAGAGCAGGGGCCTTGACCCAGATTAAAGTCTGGGCCAAGGATATTGGCCATTTTAGTTGGCAGTTAGGTCGTATTCGTATTCTTCTTCCTCAATCATCGCCTCAGGCGTCTTGAGCCACTCAGTGTACTCATCCATCTCCATGATCTCGTCTCTGTAAAGCACTACGCGCCAGTTAGCTTGCTCCTGATTCATTTTAAATTTGTCATCGGGAGTAAAAGCGTGTTCGCGGATAGAGAGTGGAAGAGATTCAAAGGAAGTTTCTGATTCAAGACGGAGGATCTTTTTACTTCTCATTAAATAGTAGTGTGGATTCATTCTCTTCACCCTCCTGGCGATTTGGTGAACACTTTCTGTATTCACTCTTACTTAAATATTTTCACGGTTAATAAGACTACACAAGTGGTCTTGAAAATATATTTTCTCAAACTTCCTGACAGCCTTAAAGTTTGATTGGCCTAACAGAGTCGGGGCATCAGGTTCTATATGACACTAACTAAAATGGCCCCAAATTGGTCCCCATTTGATCACCTTGGCACCGACAAACAGAGCAAGGGATTCCAAGTTATCAGAAATTCAATTTTTAGCAGTTGGCACGTTTCATGCTTTATGTATTTCGAGTCTCAAAGTTTCCGCCAGGATGGTAGAAACTTTAGTTTCAAGATGAAGCGAATAAGATTCAAATATGAAGTCTCAAGGAAACAAGAGCGATGGAGAGTCCAAGGTAAGGACCCCATCCGGTTCATGGATGAACCACCTTTTTTAACGCTTTTATTTCCCGACGAAAATAATTCCCTGTTTTCGTGTGTTTCCCCACCCCCCCAAAAAAAGTAACCCCTCGTAAGAGGGGTTTCTTTTTTTCACAGATAGCAACCATATAATTTTTAGTCATTCCTTTTAATTCAATTCGGCCGTAGATTGCGCTTAATTAATTTTAGGAGTTGTTTATGCTTAAAGCCCTCTTGGTTCTTTCAGTTGTGATGAGTGGATCTGTCTTTGCTCAGAACATGGCAGACAGTGAACAATACAGAGACGCCTACGTCGATATGCCGGATGGGTCTTCTCGTTACGTCGGTAAATGCTCGACTCACGAAGATTATGATAAATTCTATTTCAAGAGTAAAAAAGTGGTTCAGAAGTATGTTGAGCCTTCAGATATGACCCCGGCCCAGATTAAAACGATGCTGGCCAAATTTGATAAGGGTCTGATTACTCAGATCCTTAAGGTTCTTCAGATGGATGATATTGCTGGTGAAAACGTAGACCAGGTCACAATCTTTAAAGACTATATCGATGATATTTCTGCCACGACTGTTGCTCACGAAGTGTTCCCTGACCTTAACCTGATTCGCTTCAGTGTGGGTGTTGGTGGAGGCAATGGTGGTTATTTGGTGTTTAACCAATCACTGAAGGGTACTAAGACCACTTACGAGCTGATGTCTTATACGTTTGATTCTGACCTCAATTATTGTGATAAGAAAGTCTGGCTCCAAAATAACTAGTCGATACTCCTAAGGGCCACGCAAAGTGGCCCTTTTTTTTTGCTCTGGTGCCATTGTGGCAGGCAAATTGGCCCAAACCCCGCCTCAAATGACCATTTTCACTATCAAAACATTGGCACGATTCCTGCTTTAAGAGATTCCAAGAAAGGAGCTGCTAGGATGGTGACTCTTCAAAGTGGCCGGAGGCCAGGACTAACGAAGTAGAGGTCTTCAATGGAAATGATGATTGCAGCTGTAGGATTAGTTTCGATGTTGGTAGTTACTTTGGCATTTCAGCGTGCCTCGTATAACAAAGTCACTATTACGGTATCAAAATAAGAAGGCCCCATTTGGGCCTTCGTTTATTCAATCTCAATGTCTGTTTTACAAGTCGAAGAATCTTTATAAATCCCATCACTCTCATGCAAGTCATCATTCACAAATCCCACTGTTATGTGCGGGAAAAAGCGTTCAGGATCAAATAGCGTAGGGGAGCCCCCACGGCCATTAATCGTCTTCAGAATCTGGCGACGTATATTGAGTAGAGGCTGAGATTCAATCACCAGATAATAGGCCTTGGTGAAAATACCATTCTTGATTTTCTCCGCTGATCCAAGGCAAACAATGGAAAACTCCGCTTCCTGAACTTTTAAATCTTTAGCAATTGTATCGATCTCCTCCATGGAGATGAAACCACTTAGTTCATTAAGATATTCAGGTGGAGTGATGACTGTGATGTGCGCTTCTCCACGTCCCATCAGCTGAGTCCCGGTTGAGTTAATGAGGTCCTTATAAACCTTTTTAACCGGGGCGTAGGGGATCTCCATCGTGAGATAGTTCGCGTGGCCTTTAAAAGCTTCATTTTGTGCATTAAAGACGCTGGATGAAATAGAAATGGTCTGTGACCAAGTCAAAGGAGCTGCCACCAGTACTAAGGCACTTAGAAGGATCGTTGTTTTCATAATGGCCTTTTAGCTACCACCCTGGTGTCACGTTTTCAAATCAACAGGGCCAAAGTGGTAAAAAGTGCATGGATTATGGGGTCAAAGGTTGGCACGATTCCTGCTTTAAACATTCCAAGATCGGAGCTGCTAGGATGGTAACTCTGGAACGAAGGCAAGGATGCAAACGAACCAACAAAAAAGGAGTAACTCAAATGGGACTAATGATTGGAGCTGCAGGAGCAATTACGATGATGGTGGTGAGTTTGGCCTTTCAGCGGGTCTCTTACAACAAAGTAACTGTAACAGTTCGAAAATAAGAGGGCCCCCAGAATGTAAAGATCTCCTAGACTCTGACCCGATTAGGCAGTATAATCGGGTCAAGAAGTGACCTGATAAGATTGGCTAATCAGGTCATTTGTTAGAAGTTTAGGGAGCGCAAGTGGCGAAATATATTTGGCAATCGGTGATGTGGCCAAAATTGAAATGGAATGAAGAAAAAATTGCGAAGGCACTTCATGAAACAAGGAAGTCGCAAGCATTCCTTCTAGGTCATGCACATTTTTTTGATCCCGAAGATGAAGCTGAGCTTTTCGTTGAAGAAGCATTCACAACCTCCGCAATTGAAGGGGATAAGCTAGATCGTGCAAGTTTAAGATCCTCAGTAGCGAGAAAATTGGGGCTTGAAACCGCTGGCCTTGGGCAAGTAAAAAGAAATACCGACGGATTAATAGAAATTCTTATCGACGCTACATCTAAATTTAAGGTCAAACTAACTCACAAACGATTATTTTCGTGGCAGGCGGCCCTGTTTCCAACCGCATATTCTGGAATGAGCAAAATCACCGTGGGCTCATATCGAGAAGGCAATGATCCAATGCAGGTGGTATCTGGAAGATTGGGAAAAGAGAAAATCCACTACCTTGCCCCCCCATCCAAAAATGTACGTAAGGAAATGGAACAGCTTCTAAATTGGTGGAACAAAAGTGAAACCAACACAGATGGTATTTTACGGGCGGCAATAGCCCATTTCTGGTTTGTAAGTATCCATCCTTTCGATGATGGAAACGGAAGAATAGCAAGGGTGCTTACCGATATGGCGCTTGCACAAGATGAAGAGTCTAATAAACGTTTATACAGTCTTTCTTCTCAAATATTAAAAGATAAAAAAAAATACTATGATGTTTTAGAAAAAACACAAAAAGGTGATGGGGACATCACGGAATGGATTCTGTGGTTTTTATCCATGTTTCAAAGCAGTATCGAAAATTCGAAGACATTGATTAATAAAAGTATTTTTAAAGCGAAATTCTTTAAAACTTTCGTTGATAGAAATCTAAATCAGAGGCAACTTAAGGTAATAAATAAACTTCTAGACTTTCTTCCCGAGGATTACGAAGGTGGGTTAACTAATAAAAAATATGTAAGCATAACAAACGTTAGCTCTGAAACGGCTAAAAGAGACTTAAAGGAATTATTTGATCTCGGAATTATTCTGCAGAATGAGGGCAAAGGAAGGTCAACAAGTTATCGAATTAATAGAGATTTGTGATTAGACTTTATCATTCAAGTGGCACATGGTACTCCGGTAGGATCAATACGGAGAACTTATGATCAATTCAGCTTCAGCTTTCCTACTTCTTGCTCTTTCTTTTTCGGCTTATACTCAAACCAATGCCATCGAAGAAATGTCTCAAGATGTTAACCAGCTGATTACTGCTCACGGCGATAAGCTCAGTGAAGATGACAAACTAAGCGTAAAAAAGAATTTAAGAAATATCCTTCAGATTTTTAAAATGAACGGCCAAGGTCTTCCAACTGGTGGCTCTTATATTTGTGATGCCACTAACAATCAATTAATCAATTTGGATGTAAAGGCGCTGATTCATGATTTCAGCTCTTATGAAAACTGCACTGAGGCCCTGGCCAATGTAAAAATGGGCAAAGCTTTTTGTGACTACACTGATAATACTCTTCGTCTAGCTGATGGTCAGTTCGTCTTTGATTTTTCAGATGGGGTAAATTGTAAGGAAGCTATCGAGAGCATTTATGCAGTCAAAAAATTCTGTGACTACACCGACAATACTCTCAGGAAGTTTGATGGTTCTTTGCTTTATGACTTTAGCTCAAAAGAAGAGTGCTTGAAGGGCCTGAACTAATCTTCTTTGGCTTCTGCTCGTTTTTGTAAGAAGAAAGTCATTCCTAAACCCAGATAAAAAATTACTGGTGAAACAAAAAGAAAGGCGCTCGCCCCTTCATCGGCCGCTGCGTAGACCACAACCACTGTCAAGATTTGCGCTGATATTCCAGTCAGAAATGCCTTGGAGCGATTGATCAGCTTGGGGAGTCTTGATTCAATCGAGCTTTGCGTGAAATAGGGTAAGAGCACATTTCCAACAATCGCCGGCGAAAAAATCCACAGGTGCAAGAGGTTACTCTTAGGAACTCCCCCCATCAGATTAAGTGAAACAAATCCATACAAGAGAATCAAAAGAAGGACGAGGGAAGTTGCCTGAGCAGTCCGAATGAATTTCATAGGAGAGAATCTTTTAGGGCTGCTTCGAGTCCTTTGAGACCATCTTTTAATTCCTGCTGGCTTGGCCAGCCAAATCCCAGACGAAAACTTCGATCACTTTCTTCAAACCAGTGCCCTGGACCCACATAGGTTTTATATTCGGCCAGAAGCTTTTCATAAAACTTAGCGGTGTCGACTTTAAGTTCTGGTTTAATTCTTGGAAAACAAACGACACCACCCGAAGGCTCGATCCAGTCAAAGTATTTTTGAGTTCCCATCCAGGCCTTTACGATCTCAAATTTTTCCAGCATATCTTTTTTGATGGCCGGGAAATAATCATTTCGGTTGACCAGATATCGGTAAGCAATTTCTTCATCCACCACCGAGCCGCAAATAAAAATCTGCTCTTTGGCGGCGAGGAAAAGTTCTTGCAACTTTTTATTTTGAGTAATCAGCCAGCCAATTCTAATCCCCGGAAGACCATACGTTTTAGAAAGGGAAGAGACAGAGATGACTCGCTCGGAGAGTGAAGCGGCTATAGGAAGTTTGAACTTAAAGGACATATCCCGGTAAGTTTCATCAAATAAAAGGTAAGCATTGCTGGCCTCGACTATTTTGATGATTTCTTTCAGATCACTTTCAGATATCATGGTGCCCGTTGGATTATGCGGGCAAGTCAGAGACACCAATTTGGTTTTTGGAGTGATAAGTTTTTTTAAGGCCTCAATATCCACCTGATACTTATTTTCAAAAGTCATCGGTAAATATTTAATACTGGCGCCAATCGCCTTGGGAGTTTCAATGTTGGTTGCATAATTGGGTTTGGCCACTACCAGTTCATCACCAGCTTCGAGCAGAGAGGTTGAGACCATAAAAAGTGCAGGAGCGGCACCAGCAGTTACCATCACATCTTCAATGGTTAAATGGGAGGCTTCCCCCTTTAAGATTTCTTTCCTGAGACCAGGATGCCCAACATGATCGCCGTAGCAAATCACTAGTTCATTCATATTGAGATTGAGGTCTTTGAAGATCGTGTCAGTGTAGGAACTTTCAGAGAGGTTGTTTTTTATAGTTGAATAACCCATTTGCTCGGGTGATTCGATCTCAATAGGCATACGGACGTATTTCATAAAGCCCTTCTGAAATGCTCAGTCATTTTGTTAGAGTGAATTTTCTTAAGTTATTCTTCAGATAAGTTTACACTAACCAGAACACTTTATAAAAGACGCAATTTATGAACCAAGTCACCCTCGATAATAGCAGCTTGTCTAAACTCGGTTTTGCCGTTTGGGTTTGGGATATTAAGAGAGAAAAATTAGAGTGGTCCCCGGCCATGTTTGAACTTTGTGGAATCGAGCAATCTGCCTTTAGTGGTGCCTATGACGCATGGGAAAGCATCATCCACCCAGATGACAGAACTTCCACTGCGGCAAATTTTGATGAGGCGATTGAAAAGAATATTCTTTTTGACACATCATTTCGTATTATTTCTCCTACTAAGGGGATTAGACACTTTGCCTCGAAGGGCATGGTGGAATACGACCCCGATGGGAGTCCACTTCTCGTAAGAGGGGCAAACTGGGATATTACTAGTAGTGTTGTTCACGCTCAAAAATTATCTGATCTAAATACGAGATATGAATCCGTGATTGGGAACCTGGAAGAAGGGGTGGTGTTGCAAAATCAAGATTGTGCAATTATCAACTTTAATCCTGCCGCGCTTAGAATACTTGATCTTACTGAAGATGAGTTACATGGCAGAACATCGTTGGATTCAAGATGGAAATGTGTAAAGTTTGACGGTAGCGTTTTTGAAGGCGTAGATCATCCTGTTCCGCAGGCGATAAAAACAGGACAAATTCAAAAAGATGTTCTGATGGGTGTCCATCGTAAAAATGGAACACTTGCTTGGATTTCAATTACGGCGGTACCTCGCTTTGATAATATGGATAAACTTAAGGACGTCGTTGCTACTTTTGTGGATGTCACATCTAAAATCAATTTACGGTTCGAACTTGAAGGCAAAACGAGATTTCTCCGAGCAGTTCTGGATAGTACGAATTATCTTTTTATTGCCACCGATCCCAATGGCATAATTACTCTTTTTAATTCAACAGCTGAAGTGCAACTTGGCTATAGGGCCAGTGAGCTCGTTGGCAAATTCACTCCCGAGGTATTTCATGATAAGGACGAGGTTACTTCTCACTGTCAGTATATTAATGAAAAGTATGACCTCCATTCTAAACCGGGATTTGAAACTTTTACAATTCTGGCAAATAAATACAAAGTGGAAGAGAAAGATTGGACATACATCCGTAAAAACGGGACGCGTTTCCCCGTTCGTTTATCTGTAACTGAGCTTAAAAATGCACAGGGAGAAATTACAGGTTACCTGGGAGTTGCAACAGATCTTACAACGCAAAAAGAGCTCGAGTTCGAGCTGGAAAGAAATACCAAAGCCATGATTCGTAATGCTAAACTCGCCACTCTGGGTGAGTTAACTGCAGGTATCTCTCATGAAATAAATAATCCTCTTACCATTATCATTGGTAAGACGGAGCAAATTAAATACATGATCAATGATGGTGATCCAAAAGAGCAAATCTTCGTTGAACTTGATAAAATCCAAGCCTCATCTGAGAGGATTTCAAAAATCATCAAGAGTTTGAAGTATTTTTCAAAATCCAGCAATGATTCAAAACTTGAACAATTTGACATGGGTGAAATTATTCTGGATGCCTATGGATTATTAAAAGAGCGCATGTCAAAACGGAATATTGAATTCATCTTTAACCCACCTTATAGATGCTTCATAGAAGGATACAGAGATCTCCTTCTACAAACATTAATCAATCTCTTCACTAACTCCATTGAAGCCCTAGAGCACTTAAGTGAGAAATGGATCAGGGTTGAATTAGAGATGACCGGTGTGGCGCTAAAAGTTTCTGTCACGGACTCTGGCCAGGGAATTCAGGATCACGTTGCTCAAAAAATGATGATGCCATTTTTTACAACAAAGGACATTGGGCAGGGGACTGGTATGGGTCTGTCTATTTCCCTTGGTAATGTCCAATATAACGGGGGGCAGTTGAGCTATTCATTAAAAGATAAGCACACCTGCTTTAATTTAGAACTTCCCATCTCTCAAAAAAAACCTATTTAAGAATATCCTCATAGAACGCCCCAAATTTAAGCTTGGGGTGATCTAGCTGTATTTCCAAAATCCACGCATTCGGTAGTAATTCTTCGGAGCATTCGATGATGGCCCCCTTAAAAAAGACGTGATGGGGAAAATCTCCAATGCGGTGGCCGTCGCTGCCCATATTGAGCACGTACCCATACTTTTTAGCACAGGCCATGGCCCATTCATAAAGTTCAGGGCCGCGGGTCTTGTTTGTTTTCCAGTATTCGCTGACTTCATCAAAAACTTTCATTGAAGAAGCTGTTATGTTTTTGTGTTCAAAGTTTGAGCCGATGGTGAAGGTTTCACCGTAATCTGCTTCATGCCCATCAATGACCGGGCCTATATCAACATAGAAGATATCCTCATCCTGCAATGTATAGGGGTCAGAGGGCTCTTTAAAAGTCTTGAGTGTATTGGGACCAAAACGAAGCTTGGGTGGATGCCAGTTTCTTTCCACTCCATGTTTGAGGCAGATCTTTTTATACAATTCATGGGCATCCAGCTCTACCATGCCTGGGTTGATTTTGCTCGCCAGTTCGTGGGCCATGTCACGTGCAACGTCCCGAGCATGATAGAACTTTTTCAGATCAAAACTTTCGCCAAAATCCTGGATTGCCATTAGATATTAGCTTTAACTAAGTCCGAAGCTTTTTTGCCGTCGAATTTACCCTTGATTAATGGCTGAAGCTCTTTCATTACCGCACCCATATCTTTGGCCCCTTTGGCCTTAATATCTTTGATCATCTGAATCACTTCAGCTTCAGACACTTCTTGTGGAAGATACTCTTTCAGTACGGAGTATTCTTTCAAAATTTTATCATGAGCTTCAGTGCCGGCCTGGTACATTTCCAGAGAGTCCATCAGGCGTTTAGCGTGGGAAATTGTGACAGACAGTTCGTCAGTTGGTTTGGCGGCAGTGTTGTTCTTGATGAATTCTGCTTTCAGCATTCTTAAAGCATCAAGGCGATCCTGTTGTCTGGCCTTCATTGCCTCTTTAATATCATTATTCACTTTATCCATTAAACTCATATAAACTCCTCGTTTATTATCTTTTTAAGTTTTGCATACTCAGTTCAAGGTTCATTTCTTTGTGGGTGCGTAAAAATTGAAACAAGGTCTGTAATTCATCAATGCTTTTAGATTCTATTCTATATTTCTCATCCATATACTGAGTCTTGCCCTTAAAACCCGACTCTTTGATCAGTCGATTCATCAGCTTCTGGGCATCTTTATCGAAGCCACTCGTGAGAGACAGAGTCATCTTTTTATTTTTTAAACCTTGAGACGTGATTTCAGATTCTTTCATGCCTCTGGTTCCAATGCCTCGTTTGCCAAGATTGGTTCTGAGAATGTCGAGAATTGCTTTAACTTTCATTTCGCCTTCTGCAACGATCTCGATGACTTGCTCTTTTTCTTTGTATTCGGCCTTAGCGTCAGAACCTTTAAAGTCAAATCGTCCAAGAATCTGCTTCTCTGTATTTTGAAGGGCGTTTTGTAATTCCATATCATCAATTTTTGAAACCAAATCAAATGAGGCCATATAAAATCCTTTATTTTCTAACGTGACCATTTCCGGTCACAATAAACCTAGTTGTCGTCATTTCCGAAGCACCCATTGGGCCATAGGCGTGCAGCTTCGAGGTTGAGATTCCTAATTCCGCTCCAAGTCCTAATTCCCCGCCATCATTAAAGCGAGTAGAGGCATTGATGGCGATACAAGAAGCATCAAGAGAGTTTAAAAAATCTTCAATGACCTTAGGATCCTTGGCCAGAATCGCCTCGGTATGGTGTGACGAGTATTTTTTTATATGCTCAATTGCCTCAAGGTGATTGGAAACCATTTTGATAGAGATTTTTTTATCCAGCCATTCTGTGGCAAAGTCCACGTCTGTTGCTGGGTGCTTGAGTTCAACACCCGCCGCCTTAAGCGCATTGAGAATCTTCTCATTGTGGGGAAACTTCTCGTGCAGAATAAGCGTCTCTAGAGCATTACACACGCCAGGTCTTTGAGTCTTGGCATTTAAAACAATCGCCTCAGCATCAACTTCGCAGTCAGCATGAACGTAGAGGTGACAAAGCCCTTTATCATGGGCCACCACCGGCATAGTAGCGTTGGCCTTCACATATTGAATGAGGGCACTTCCCCCACGAGGAACCATCAGGTCGATGTATTGATCTAGTTTTAATATTTCGGCCACGTCTTCTCGAGTTTCAATCAAACTGATTGAGCCTTCCGGCAAGACTGAAGCAGTTGAGTGGTGAATAATCTCAAAGAGTTTTCTGTTTGAATATTGGGCTTCTTTTCCACCCTTAAGAATAATGGCATTGCCGGACTTAATCGCCAGCGCCGCTCCATCCACCACAACATTAGGTCGGGATTCAAAAATCATTCCAATCACACCAAGCGGGATTCTTTGTTTTTGCACCAAGAGTCCGTCAGCACGGGTGTGGGATTCAACCACCATGCCCACGACTTGTTTTTGATTGGCAACACTCACACACATCGCCGCGAGGTCTTGAATGCTTTTCCCACTTAAAGTCAGGCGATCAACCATGGCACTGGATAAATGATTTTTTTTTGCCTCATCTAGATCTTTTTGATTCTCAGCTAAGATTTCATTTTTATGGGTGAGCAGTGCTTTTGACATCGCATCGAGTGCCGTTAGGCGCATCTCTTCTGAAAGTCCCTGAAGTTTTAAGCTGGCCTCTTTGGCCCGAGTAGCAAGTTCTACAATACTCATAGTTCATCTTTTTTTAAGAGAAGGTTATCTTTATGGATCGCCACTTTGGAATGAACGTATTCCAAAAGCTCACTCATCTCGGCAGATTTTTTGCCCTTGATGAGATCCAGTTCCTTATAATCATACTCGGTCAGACCAACCGCCAGAACTTTACTCTTGTGGCGAATTTGTATCACTTCGCCGCGTTTGAATTTACCCTGAACTTTTTTAATTCCAACTGGCAAAAGCGAAGTGTGGCTTTCCAGAAGAGCACGAGAGGCACCTTCATCCACCACCACATAACAATCATTTTTCACAACAGTAGACAGCCATGATTTGCGCCGTGATTTTTGTCGAACAGGATTTCCTTTGAAGTTGGTGCCGCCCTTGTGAAGTAACAAGCGAGAGACGGCCTTCACTTCCAGGAAGGTTCCCAGAATCACGTCCACACCCAGAGGTGTGAGTTTTCTGACCGCTTTGAGTTTGGTATCCATACCACCCCGTCCGACACTGGTCTTAGTGGCAATCTTCACATCAGAGAAGTCATCTCTGAAATCAATTTCTTCAAAACGTTTAGCATCGGGCTCTTTAGGGTTCTTATCAAACAGGCCATCGGCTTCAGAAAGCAGGATAAGCTTTTCAGCATCCGAAGCTTCCGTCATCATCACCGCCAGCTGATCATTATCTCCCACAGTGATTTCCGCAAATGAGACTGTATCATTTTCGTTCACGATAGGCAGAATGCCATCTTCTAAAAGACGGTTAATCGTGTTTCGAATGTTCAAGAATCTTTTTCTTTCTTTAAAGTCCTCGTGGGTCACTAGGATCTGAGCACAGGGCCAGTTAAATTCGGCCAAGGCATCAATGTAGGCTTTCATCAGAAGTGGCTGGCCCACTGCCGCTGAGGCCTGTTGGTAAGAAATCATCAAGCTTTTCTCATCAGGTTTTTTAATCAGGCCGCGCCCGGTATTGATGGCCCCAGACGAGATCAGAATGGGAAGATAACCATGGGACTTCAAATCATGAAGATCTGTAATAAGACTTTTGATTTTTGCAGGACTTACGCCGCCCTTCTCATCAGTCACTGCTAGTGACCCAACTTTAACCACGATCCGGTGTTTCATTTCTCTTCCTTGGAGATCAGATTTTAGCAGTTAATTTAAATTCTTGCCATGAAGCTTTGCGTAATGATTACATTATCTTTATGCTTAGACTTTTTATACTTCTATCATTCAGCGCCCTGGCCCAAGATTATACTCTTTATCAGGCCGAAAATGAGCACTTCCGTGATTATTCCCGTGAACAGCTGATGGAGCGCTTAGGTGAGGCCAGTGCCTTGCTTCCTCATTACGCTTGTAATGGTCGCGATGAATTTGATTTTTTCTGGCCAGCGGTGCGTGAGAATACTGATGGGACTTCACTTCAGATTCAGCTCTATAAAGAGGAAGGAAAAATCATTTATAAAAATGGTGAGTACTTTAAACCCAATGGGGAAGTGCAGACTGATCTGGGGAATGTGTTTGTCGCCCAAGTAGTCCAGGCCCTGAAAAAAATTGAAGAGATGCCGGAAGGCCAAACTCTCCTTCGAAACCTCGAGCGCTCCCATTTTCCGATTTCTATTGCTCAGGGAAACAACATGTTTAATCCCAGAGATGACAACGGAGTCGGCTACCGTGGCATCTACCGCGCTAATGTCATCGGCATTTTTAATCACGGCCGCATGACCAGTGAAAATGTCCCTTTTAATAATATTGGGGCGGGCGGAACCATTGGCTGGAATCCAAAAACCACGGGGCTTCTTCCTCACATTGCTCTGGCCCACGAAATGTACCACGCCTTTGATTCCATCAGAGGTCTTTTAGATATGAGGTTTGTTGTGGGACCAAAGTATGAATTTGCTTTTGTGTCTGAGTACCGAGCTGTTTATTTTGAGAACATCGCCCGTAAGGCCGCTGGTGTTGCTTACCGCACTCACTATGGTCAGGATCAAACGGGTCCTGGAGTCCTTGATGAGTACGGTGAGCCGAGAAAAATGCCAACGCCTTGTCTTAAGTAGAAACTAGAAAGTCATCTCCGGAACATTCGCTGGAATAACTAGTTCGGCTTCAGTCAGCTTTTTAATTTCTTCAACCGAAACACCAGGCGCTCTTTCCAGAAGGTGAAATTTACCATTCTCAAGTTTAAGCACAGCTAGATCGGTTACCACAAGCTTCACGCAGCTGACTCCAGTTAGCGGAAGTGAGCATTTGTGTAAAATCTTTGAAGCACCATCTTTTGAAGCGTGAGACATGGCAACAATAATATTGTCCGCACCGGCCACAAGATCCATCGCTCCGCCCATGCCTTTAACAAGTTTTCCTGGAATCATCCAGGAGGCGAGTGCCCCGGTTGCATCCACTTCGAACGCACCCAGTACTGTTAAATCCACATGTCCGCCGCGAATCATGGCAAAGGAATCTGCTGATGAGAAAAAGGCAGCCCCTTTTATGACAGTCACGGTTTGTTTACCGGCATTGATAAGATCAGGATCAACAGTTTCATCAGTGGGGAATTCTCCCATACCAAGAATACCGTTCTCACTCTGGAACATGACTTCCATTCCTTTAGGAATGTAGTTGGCAACCAAAGTAGGAATACCAATCCCCAGATTTACGTAGTAGCCGTCTTTAAGTTCACGAGCGATTCGCATCGCAATTTGATCACGAGAAAGTGCCATATTGTTTCCTTATTACTTTTTAATTGTTCTTTGTTCGATGCGCTTCTCAAAGGTTCCTTTGATCAGGCGGTCGACGTAAATTCCCGGAACGTGAATGAAGTTTGGATCCAGCTCACCTGGCTCCACAATTTCTTCCACTTCTACCACGGTGATTTTTCCGGCAGTAGCAATCATGGGATTAAAGTTTGCTGCAGTTTTTCTGAAGATGAGATTGCCGTATTTATCGGCTTTCCATGCTTTCACCAATGCGAAATCGGCTTTCGGAAAAGCGTGTTCAAGCACGTAGGGCCGGCCATCAAACATCTTAACGTCTTTGCCTTCGGCCACAAGAGTTCCGTAACCAGTTGCTGTAAAAAAACCTGGAATGCCAGCACCTGCTGCGCGAATTTTTTCGGCCAGTGTTCCCTGTGGAGTGAGTTCCAATTGAAGCTCACCGGATAGAACCTGTTTTTCAAACAAAGCGTTCTCACCGACGTAGCTTGAGATCATTTTTTTGATTTGTTTTTTTTCTAGAAGGATTCCGAGACCAAATCCATCTACACCAGCATTGTTTGAAATGCAGGTAAGTCCTTTAGTGCCTTTATCGTAAATTTTTTTGATAAGATTTTCAGGGATTCCACACAATCCAAAACCGCCCACCATGAGAAGCATATTATCTTGCAGTCCCTCTAACGCTTCGTCATAGCTTTTAACCACTTTATTAAAACCGGCCATTCGACACTCCTTATAATTTGCACCCTGTTATTTTACCACAGACTAGCTGCCAGGTGAATCGCGAGTTATATGACACTCTTAGTCTACGGCACATCAACTTGAATTGTGCTTGATCTGTTTTTATAGTTCATTTCCATACCAAGGAGTCCTTATGAATAAGTTCCTGATGTTTTTTATGTTTTGCCTTCTGATTGCAGGTTGCTCATCTAATGAGAAGGCGCAAACTGATGTCGAGGCCCAAGCGGCAACGGTTTATCCGGAAACTGATCCTACTTACCAATACAAACGGGCCGTTTCTATGGTGCAAACGAGTCCTGAGCTCACTGACACTCAGAAAAAGCAGCTCGTGGGTGTGATCGATGACTACGCGGCGAAAAGCCAGAAAACTAAAAAGGAACAAAGCCAGTACCGTGCTGTTCTGGTTAATGGGATGCTTGAGTCTAAGGGGTCACCCACAGCTGAAGTGGATCTGGCCAAAAAGAATCTTCAACGAATTGATAAAGAGAACTTTAAGAACTTAGAAAAATTTATTAGAGATTTTCAATTTTACACTGGCGAGAATGCAGCGGCTCACCATGAAATTATGTATCAAGCGATGGGAACGAGATAGGGATTAAACTTTCTCAGTCGGCTTAAGTGCTGGCTGAGAATAGTGGAAATAAATGGTGAGCATACCGATCGCCGCTACCCAGTGCCACATTGCATGCCCTTGTGAGAACCATCCGTGTTGAGTGGGGTCGCACCAGATTCTTTGGCCATCAGAGATAGAAAATCCAAAGGCGACGATAAGTACGAGAATGGTGGTGATAAACCAGCCGTACTTAACTTTAACCACATTTCTGGCCATGAATTCTGTCGCCAGAATAATGAAACCTGAAATGAGAACAATCACTTGAAATTTTATGTCCGTGACATACATCGCGTGCATCGCAACCGTATAAACTGAAGCGAGGCTTAAATTGAACCATACCAGCTGGTTGGATTTAATTTTCCCTAAACGGATCAAGTTCATCCCAATCGCCCAGCCCACAAAAAAGAACATTCCAACAAAGTCCAGAATTTGGGAACCGTAGAAGTTTGATTGGTGATAGAAAAAAGACATGGCACCCATAAAGAAAATAATGGGCCCGAACTGCTTCATGTGGGCATTGTGTTTATTTTTAATCCCAAGATACAGAACAACCAAACCTACGATTAAATATCCCAGGTTTGACCAGGTCAGAGCAGGCTCCGATATCCACTGGCACAAAGTTTCCTCACACCACTTAATATTTGGTGCACCAGTTTTTTCAGTGATCTCGTACCACGGACACGATGGTCCGTGTGGATTTGGGTAGGCCATTAGAAGTCTGATACCTTTTCAATGAGTTGTGGGAAATCAATAAAAGGATTACGCACCTTCTGGTATTTGGCAACTTGTTCGTGACGAGCAAGCTCACCCTGATCAATAGGGTCAGCTTTATGCCACTGTCTCAAGATCATTTCTTGCTCAGGACCAATTGGAAGTTTGTAGCGAATAGAAAAGTAGAAAAGGGAGCGTGCCACGTTTCCGCGGTGAACTTCTGGAGGAGTGAACATGAAGTGTCCACTGAAGTCAGAAAGTCTGCTGCTTGAGCAATCATTTACATTAAGTTCATCATGATCGGCATCAACTTCACCGAACTCGTGATTACCGCGGCGGTTATTGGCGTCAGAATCAGTTGGATACAAGTGGTGCATGTCTGATTTCTGCATATTCTTTTCAAAGTTTCCATTGAACTTACTCTGAGGCCAAGTGTGCTCAATATTAACTTCGCGACCCATATTTGAAATATCTTCTACAGCTTTGTAGTAGAACTTTTTTTCACAATAGACGTCTTCTACGAACATGCCTTTAGCGTCTTGTTTTTTGAAAAGCTCACCGAACATAATCTTGCGAGCAGTATCGTAACCTACAGAGACATGACGGAAACATTCACTCTGGCCTTGGCAGGTAGTAGAGATCACATCGTGTTTATCAGCTAAAGGAGAGTGACTTTCATTGAGAATTTTGAAGAGGGATTCTTTGGAAACTTTTCCACCATAGAAGTCACTACCGTAATAGGCGAGTTGCCCGTTTGGTAGTTTTCTATTCGTTTGTGCAAACAACGAGAAGGAGAGGAGAACTAGACACAGAGTTACTGAGCTACGCATTCGATCCCTTTTGAAAAAATTTCCGAAATGCTATGATAGTGAAACTTAATTGTCACATTAAAAAAACTAATACCTTTAGAAAAGTTTAAGCGAAGGTAACGCAACATGGTGAATGCGAAAGTAAAATTGCACTCCCATTGGCTGCTGATCCGTATGGAAGGCACCTAGGCCAATCATATAGTTCGTTTTATCTCTTCGCTCCTGATACACTGCGGTAAAGCCTTCTTTTCTTTCTCCACTTCCTTGAAACTGAACATTCTCAATCATAACACCCAGCATCTTATTGGAGAAAAATTTCGCAACTAGTAATTTTTTTTCGATCTGAACTTCTTCTCCGGGCTCACCCACGAGAACGTTTCTCCAGTCTGCCATAGGCTCATTTTTGTTGGGGGAGCGGAGAGTATCAATTTTATAGTTTCCGGTGAGAACCCAACCTTTATGGCCAATGACCATTTTGTTTTCGATGTAGTTTCGAACAAACTCACCGGTACAAGTCACTTCCTGGCATTCTAAAAATGGGAATTCATAATTTGAATTGAGGTATTGTCTCCCGACGACAAACCCAAAAATGGAGATTGGGTAAAATTCGATCTCACCTTTAACGGAGTTAACAACAGCAGAAGTGCTTCCACCAACCGACGGGCGAATGAGTCCGTAGAGAACATCTTTGGGTTGTTCTTTTTTTCCCCACACCAGAAAATTATATCCACCCTCTGCATAGAGTTCAGCACCGAGTGCGGGGAGAGTTCTTCCTTGAATACCGCCATTAACATCAAATTTAGTGGGAGTGGCCCAAGTGGCAAGGGTCGCGAGAAGTAGTAATAAATAAATCATGAGACTATCTTAAGCTAAGACTGTTCTTGATACAAAGCGTAAAGAGCAACTCTTTCTAAGGCTTTTTTTAACGCTTGGTTGATAGGCATGCGGTCTTGAATAAGGGCGGGATCAATTTGCGCCATTCGGTAAGACCATGTCACAATCATCGGAGTTTTTTCTGGAGAAGCTTCACTTTCCCAGGTTTTAGTCAGTTCGGGATATTTTTCGCGAATGAGTTTGCATACGGAGAGCGTGATTTCATGGTGTTTGTCATAGTAGCCCGCGACTCCAAACATTCTGCAGACTGAGGGGCGTTCTTTGTAGGCCCCGCAACGTCCCTTGGAGCCATCCTCTGAATGGGGCTCATACATCAGGCAGTAATCCTGAACAGGATTCTCCAGTTTATCCAGCCACCCTTCTAACTTATTCTCATCCAGCAAACGAAGGGCGAGTGGGAACATTTCTAAAACAGACGCTTCTAGTTCAGGATTCGTGCAGCATTTTCCGCATCCTTCTAAACAATAAAGCCCTGAAGCCTTCTGATAGTCAGAAAACTTCGCGCCCATTTCATCATAAATTTCTTGCAGCTCTTGGGAGAATTTTCTGATATTCATTAATGATGTCCCAATTTTATTTCACACTTACTAATCCAGAGGTTGAACCTTTACTCAAAAAAGAAATGAGCATTGGTTATCCGAATTTTAAATTAAGTTATTCCAGACCTGGTTTTCTCACATATAAGACCGAGTTTGCCACGACTTTTTCACCCTGGATGTGTCGACTGTCAGGTATTTGCCTGGGCAAAAAGAAATTGGAAGAACTTGTGGGCCTGCCCAAGGCCTGGTTGTGGAAAAGAGTCGACTCTCTGGTGCCACCTGCCGAATTAGTAGAACTCAGTGATAAGTCTCTCTTTAAAATTGGCGAGAAAGTCACTTTGATCATGATGCTGGGGCCTGAGGAATATTGGCTCGGTGAATACATCCTTAAGAAAACTCATTTTCAGACTCCCGGTGAAGTGAGCTCCATTGAAAAAAATGATGAAGCCCCTTCGCGCGCTTATTATAAAATTGCTGAAGCTTTTGAAGCTTTCGATTTACCGATGGAGTCTCAGGAGAAAGTTTTAGAACTTGGGTCTGCACCTGGTGGCGCCAGTTTATTCCTTCTCGAGCAAGATCTACAGGTCTTTGGAGTGGATCCGGCCGAGATGGATCCGAGAATTTTAAAAAAATATAATTTCAGACATATCAAAAAAGCTTTCGAAACATTGAATGAAAATAATTTTCGTGAAGATATTGATTGGATCGTCAGTGACGTGAATCTTCCACCAAGCGTGGTCATTCAAGAAGTCGACCGCTTCCTCACATTCCTTGAGCCTCGCGGGGTGATTCTTACACTCAAGTTGCACCAGGACCGCTACCTCAGAATGCTCAAACCTATTGTTGAGTCTTATAAGCAAAAAGGCTTCACGCATGTGGAGCTTAAATATCTGCCGTCATACCGTCAGGAAATTTGTCTCGTCGCTTTAAGGTAATTTTTTTCAAAACATTCAGTAATCTAATTTCTTTCTAACTTGGAGGGAGGTTTTGCATGAGAGAGATCAAAGGAAAGAGTGGTTACCAGGGCTTTACCTGCAAGAGTTTACTCCACGGTAACCACTTTTGATATTTTAGCATGTATTTCATTTCTGGAAATGTCGAAAAGGTGCCAGATTGGGCTACTAAGTACATGTTTTCATGGCGTTTCACACCTAACAATTTTTTCTCATAACTACCAAAGACATTCTTTAATATGAGCAAGTACAAAACGAAAGCTCAAGGAGTTATATGAAAACTTTATTAATTGGCCTGTTAGCACTTGTCTCGATGTCAGCGTTTGCAGATGAATTCTGCGGGCAAGTTTCTAAAATTTCCACAGGTAGAGCATTAATCGGAAATGCTCTCTTGGATGATACGGTAGTTCAAATTGGCGCAAATGAACTCAGGCATCTAACAGATAGAGAGGTAATGATTCTGACGATCGCTAAATCGAACTCAGTTGAAGTTTGTGTGACTCGAAGAAACAGCAGTGCGCCTCATAAAACGATTGAACTGAGATAATTAGATTGAATAACTAGGTTTATGCATGGAGGGAATATATGAAAAGATTACTTATTGGACTACTGGCCCTTGGATCAATTTCAGCATTCGCAAAAGGTAATTGCGAAATTAGTTCAAATTTGCCTGACGCTAGCAATCGAGGTCTGATCACAAGCATACTTGAACAAAAAGGCTATACTGTTTCGAACTCGAAAGAAAATTTATTTTTAAGGGTAGAAGTTAATAAGAATGAAATTCATACGCTCCCAAAAGTCTTTGTTATTGCTAAAATCTCAGGAGATGTAAATCAATTGACTGTAACAAAATATAAGAAGATCAATATTTTACGCCAAATGAATAAAGCAACATTTGCCTCATCTTTAGAATTCCAGGATTACGATTCAGAATCTCGAGTTGAAAATGGTCTAAAAAAAGCTGCAAGACTCAAAAAAGAAGTAGAATCAGAGATTTTAAAAAAAATAGATAACGGAATTATCGCAGCAGTATCAAAGCTACCAAGCTGCAATAGGTTTTTAGATTTAAGTATCTAGTTATAAGATAGTGATGAATGGTCATTGGGTGCAAAAGCTTGCTTTTATGCTCAATGACTTCTTTGAAATTCTATATTCAGTTCAACCCTACATTACCGTAATCTAATTTCTTCTGCGCATTAATCTGTGAGTCGTTTCATCTATTTAGTCTTTTCTAACTTGGCGGGAGGTTTTGCATGAGAGAGCACATAGGAAAGAGTGGTCACCAGTCTTTTCCTGCGAAGATTTCGGTAGGTGACCACTTTTGAGTTCATTTATGGACTCCTGAGACTTTGGATAAAGCCTCAGTCCTTATCATTTTAGCATGAATTTCATTTCTGAAAACGTCGAAAAGGTGCCAGGTTGAACTAAACCTGCCCCATAAATCCCTGAGGAAAAAACTGATTATACGGATCATATTCTTTCTTGAGATCTGTGAATAAGGCCATCTGGTGCGGCCCATGAAAGCGTTTGATGTACTTCTGCTTGAGAAGTCCAATGCCGTGTTCGGCAAAAGGTGAGCCCTTCCATTCTAGAACTTTGTCATAGAGCTTTTGAATTTGTTCCAGGCACTTCGCTGACTCATCTTTGGTTGGCATGTAGTTGAAATGCAAGTGCGCATCTCCAAAGTGACCAAAGAGGCAGTAGCGCACGCCAACTTTAGCGGCTTCACGGTAGAACTTCAGAAGCTCCGGAAATTTCTCCCCAGTCACCTGACAGTCTGTTCCGATTTTAACCACACCCATTTTTGAATTTTCTTCGAAAATAGCGCGAGGAACACTGGCGCGAACGTGGTGGAATTTATTTTCAGCGATTTCAAAAACGTCATCATGGCCGATGTTTTTTAAGTGGCACAAAACATTCCCGTAAATATCTTCGAATTGATCTGATTTGATCTCGAGAAAGATCACGTCCTGGTTGGTGCCGAGTTTTTCATCCGGCTTGAGGTAGTTCATGCAGTTGGCATCCAAAAGCTCACAGGACATGATGGCGTCTCGGTGAGATTGAACGGCGCTGAAAATTTCCATGTGGGGCTCAAAGTTCTCTTCCCATTTAGGAACCAGCATAAAGACGTAAGTCAGGTCATAGTTTTCAGCAGTTTCTATTTCGACTTCTGTTACCACTCCCATCTGGCCTTCGGTGCCGATCATGAGATCAATGGCCTTTTCAAAACGGGGGTAAGGAGCGTTTTTAAATGTTTGATAGGTTTTAAAATCTTCCTGGTAAGGCTTGAGGTTGCCGGAAGTTGTTTTGAAATCATCTTCACGCTTCAGCTCTTTTTCTTCGCCGTTAAAATCGAGATATTTAAGTCTTACTACCTGGGATCTCATGGTGCCAAAACCAAAACAGCGCTCGCCAGTGCAAGAGGTGGCTATACCGGCAGTGATCAGGGCCAGTTGTTCAGTTGGAGAAGTTTTGAGGTTACGGCCCTTAGAGCGCAAAAACTTTTTAGCATCTTCCCAGGAGACAGCTCCTCTCAGAATCAAGTTGCCTTTTGCATTCAGCTCCATGCTTGGTGGCAGCTTACTTAGGTCGCACAGAAAATAATCGCCGTTTGACCAAGGGAGAAGAGTATCTAATTTGTCATAAGGAATGACGGTAGAAGTCTTAGAGGAGAAATAAAAGCTTGGTTGATGCGCCTTGAGATGACTGATGAGGTCCTCAAAGGAGTAAAATGTCTTAGTAATAAAGGCCATAAAATCTCACTTGTTTTGTAAGTGTATTTTAGCCTTTTTTTTAAGGAGAGGCCATGGAAGTTGTCGCAGTCTTGGGTGCTTCAAGTGATACAAATCGTTATTCTTATAGGGCAATTCAGATGCTCAAGGAGTATGGCCACACGCCTATCCCGGTGCATCCAAGGGAAACCGAAGTGCTTGGGTATAAAGTAGTGCCGGAAATTAAGGCACTGGTGAAGCAGGGAACCAAAGTCGACACCCTCACCATGTACGTGAACCCGGCCCTTTCCAGTAAGTATCAGCAGGATATTATCGATCTCAAACCCCGTCGGGTGATTTTCAATCCAGGATCAGAAAATCCGGCATTAGAGAAAGCACTAAAAGAAAAGGGAATCAAAGTGGAAGAGGCCTGCACGTTAGTCCTGTTAAGGACTAACCAGTATTAGTCTGCCAGGCACTTAAGCGGAGAATTTTTGGCGATATAGTTTTCAAACAGAGGCCAAAAGTTTGAGTTCTCGACCTTCTTAGAATGAACCAGGAGAAGATCACGAATCAGGGGAGACATTTTTCCCACAGCGTAGGGGATCTCACTTGGAAGGGCGACTGAATAAAATTTAGAATTTTTGATAGCTTTGCCTTCAATCAGTGCATCTTCAGCTTTGTGAAAGCCGCTCAGGTAAGGGACGGCTTTACCTTTCTCTTTATCCCAGGCTTGTATTCCATCAATAGTGGCATCAAAAGGCTGATCGCCACTTCCCAAATATTTTAAGACTTGAGTGAGAATCAAACCAGAAACATAAGACCGGGTCACGTACCAGCCCTGATCTCCCCATTTGCTGAAATGCGGAAAATTATCGATTAAATCCCCAAAACGAATGGGCCCAGGCTGGATTTCTTCGCCCTGGAAAATATCAAACTGAATACTGATATCAGTTTTGGCCGTCTCGCGAGTCAGGCGCGCAATGTGGTGAGACCAGCAAGATCTCGGATCTTTCACATGTCCTTCATAAAGACCCGTGAGTTTAATTTCTGAAAAACCAATGACCTCGGTCCATGAACGATTAAAATAACGTTCTCTATTGATATAGGCTTCATCCACAAACTTTTTAACTTCAGTGTCTTCTGAAATGTCTTTGGTGATGTCATAGAGGCGGTAATCAATGAGTTTATATTCGCCTTCACCTAAGACATCCACAATAAGAGATCCAACGGCCAGCCCGTGAGCACCTGTTTGAAAAACCGGGATGATCTCACCTTTAAGGTTCTCCACCATCTTGGGTTGATCCAAGCGGGTATGAGAATGTCCGCCGATAATCATATCAATTGATCGGGAGTGAGAAACAAGAATAGAGTCCTTATCCAAACCGATATGAGTCAGAGCGATGAGGAAGTCCACGCCGTCTTTTTTAGAACGCTGGGCGATCTTAATCCCTTTTTTATGGGATGGGCCGATGAAGCCACGAGGAAGAAGAGGGTACTGGAAATGGATCTCAGGAGTCGTGAGTCCAAAAATTCTGATTTTCATTCCATCGATATCAAAGTCCACATAAGGCTTGATCTTTCTCAGACCCATAATGGTCTTGCCCTTGAGGTTGGCGGAAAGAAGGCTCGCCTTAAGATTTGATTCATTCATTTGGCGAGCAAGATCATCTCCGCCCAAAATAAAATCGTGGTTCCCCAGAACTGTAACGTCTACGCCCAACAAATCCAGAGCGCGAAGAGCGTCGGTGCCTTTATTGGAAAAATAATAACTCGAGCCTTCACCGAAATCACCGGCATCAAGAAAAAGAGTTTTGATTCCTTTATTAGCAGCGTCAGCCTTTAACTGATCAACCAGCGTTTTAATGCGGGAATAACCGCCTTTGCCACTGCGAGAGCCTTCAAAAAAGGAGTGCAAATCATTGGTGTGAATGATTTGAACTAGCTTGGCAGAGCTAGTTGTGGTGAGGCCAACGCAAAAGATGGTCAGAGCGAGTTTCAGGAAAATCATAGAAGCGTTTTAGCTAAATGATCAGATAAAATCCAGAGATGTTTGCTAGGGCGCCTTAAATAATAAAGACAATGTAATTTTTTCCAACAATGGCCATTTAGACGAGCTTTGGGTACATTCCAGCACAATGAAATCTGAACTTTTATTGCCCGTTGCCAACATGGCCATGTGTCTTGCCGCCATCCATCACGGAGCTGATGCCGTATACTTTGGTGTGCCCTTTTTTAATGCTCGCGGAAGAACCACTGATTTTACTTACGAAGAACTCAAAGAAATGATCGACCTGTGCCATCTGTATGGGGTGAAGACTAACCTCGCTTTCAATGTGGTGATCTTCCAAAATGAATACCCGAAAGTGGTGGAGATGCTGGAGCAGGTTCTGCCTATGGGGCCGGATGCTTTTATCGTTCAGGACTTGGGGCTGGCCTCCCTGATTCGAAAAATGGCGCCGAACCAAAGAATTCATGCCTCAACCCAAATGACGGTGACCAATCCTGACGCCATCAAGTTTGTGGATGATCTGTCCATCGACCGTTTTGTTTTGGGCCGTGAAAACTCGCTACCAGAAATTAAAATGATCCGTGAGCAGACAGACAAGGAACTTGAAGTTTTTGTCCATGGTGCTTTATGTGTCGCTTATTCAGGACAGTGTTTTACCTCTGAATCATTGGGTGGAAGAAGTGCCAACCGCGGTCAGTGTGCCCAGAGTTGCCGTCTTGAATATGAGCTTTATGTAGATGATAAGAAAAAAGAAATGGGGGATAAGAAGTACCTCGTTTCTCCCAAAGACCTGATGGGGATTTCGGAAGTGAAGGCCCTGGAAGCAATAGGAGTGAATTCATTTAAGATTGAAGGGCGCCTTAAAACGCCGGAATATGTGGCCAGTACTGCCCGCAATTACCGCGAGGTTTTAGATGGCCAGAGTCTGAATCTGGGTAAACGGGCGACTGAACTTGCTTCGACTTATTCCCGTGGTTTTTTTACCGGCTGGCTTAACGGTGTTGATCATCAGCAACTGGTGGATGGCTCCTTTAGTGCTCACCGGGGACTTGAACTCGGTGTGATTAAAGAAGTGAAGAAGAAATCATTTGTTATCGAAACTAAGACTGAGCTGCGGGCCGGAATGGGGCTCCTCCTCGTCAACAAAGAAGAAATTGGCTCCAAGATCTTCTCGGTAGAGAAGGCCGGCAAATTTTGGGAAATTGAACTGGTCCAAAAAAATCTCTCCTTAGAAAAAGGCATGAAGGTTTATTTGAACTCTGATGAAGGTCTGGATAAAGAGCTGCAAAAAGGCTGGCAGTCCCGGGAATTTCAAAAACGCATTCCGCTTAAGATGATTGTTCAGGGGATTTATAATGAGCCCATTTTAGTCAAGGCAATTGATCCGGAAGGGCGGGAAGTTTACGCCCAGACGATTTCATTTATGGCGCCGGCCAAAAATCGCTCACTGACTGAAGATGAACTCAAAGCAGAACTATCGTCTTTGGGGGGAAGTATTTATGAGCTAGCGAGTTTTGAATGCTTCATTCAGGAAGGCTGCTTCATGAATCACCGGGAACTCAAAGATCTCAGACGCGAACTGGTGGAGAAAATGAATGCTGCCCGAGTGGCACCAAAATCAATGACTGTGAATAAAGTTGAGCTTCCTGCGGTTCGCATCGCTAAGAATTCAAGCACAGGGTTGAATGTTCTTCTCAGAAGTAAGGCACAAGTCGATGGGTTTGCGGACGCGTTTGAATTAGGTATCTACCAGGGGCTTGATCATTTAATTCAGTTGGTGATTCTGGATTTTGAATTCGGAAAAGACTACGCGTCGTCCATTGAGCGACTGAAGAAATTAAAATTCACCACGGCGATTGCCACGACTCGTATTTTAAAGCCCAAAGAATATCATAACCTAAAAATGATCATCAGATGTAATCCGGATAAAATCCTGGTGCGCAACCTTGGGGCGATTGAATTTCTGAAAAACGAATGCACCATCCCTTTGATTGGGGATTTTTCTCTCAATGTGACGAACTCTTTAACCGCCGATTATCTTTTGAATAAAGGTCTTGAGACGGTGAATACGTCTTATGATCTGAACCAAGAGCAACTCTTAGATCTTGTTTCTCATAGTGACCCATCGAAATTAGAAGTGACTCTTCACCAATATATGCCTGAGTTTCACATGGAGCATTGTGTGTTTGCGGCGTTCCTCTCTACCGGCAGCTCTTTTAAGGACTGCGGAAAACCCTGTGAAAAACACGAAGTAAAACTTAAAGACCCCTATGGCAATTGGCACTTTCTTAAGGCCGATCATGAATGCCGAAATACTTTTTTTAAAGCTACACCTCAGTCTGCGAGTTTTCTTTTGGGAGAGCTTAAAAACCGCGGGGTGCAATCCCTTCGTCTTGAGGCCTTAAACGAGAAGGCCGATGACCTTAACCACAAAATCCTGGTTTACCTGAAATTATTGAATGGATCTATGTCTTCTCAAGCAGCGGTTGAGGAGTTAAAGGTCATGGAGAGTTATGGCCTAGGCAAAGGTCAGCTCCATAAAACCGATACTTATAAAGACCGCAAGAAAGAGATCACCCCCTAGCCGGGTCTTTTCCTATAATTATTACCCAAAAAAACCGAATTTTCCTCCCTGGTCCAGAATTGGTCTAGTATCCGGGCCATGAAAAAAATCATCTCAGCTTTTTTGTTAGGGACCTTTTTTACTTCAATCGCCGCGGCCGATGTCATTAAAGACAAAGCCCGCTTTGATACGGTTGGATCCGTCGATAGTTTTAGTTGGGCGCCTGAGCGATATAAAAATGATTTTCGCTACGATATTTTCTACTACATTCCTAAATCCATTGAGAATTCTTCCAACGTCGGGGCCTTGATCTTTACCCATGGTGGCGGTGGCTCAACTATGGATCGTCGGGGATCAATTAATACCGTCAATATGTACATGCCAGACCTAAAGCGAATGGCCGATGAACTAGGCATTGTTGTTGTTCTTCCTTCGGCCAATGGTCTCAATTGGGGTGGACATACCAGAGGACTGATGCGTGATCTGGGGAAAATGATTAAAAAAGATCTGGATGTTGACGTAAACCGCGTGGGTGTCTCAGGTCACTCCATGGGTGGAATGGGGATTACTAGAAACTATCTTTGGACGGCCGATGAGTTCGCTTTCTATCTTCCGATGGCAGCAGGCATGGACGAGAAACATCAGTCCGAGCAGCACTTAAATAAAGTCTTCAACGTTCCTTATGTTCATTTACAAGGCCTCAAGGATCACTTTGATGTCTTCATCACTCGCTGCCAGGAGCAGTTAAAGCGTACTAAAGATTTAGAAACTCTTTATGGTGAGCGCTCGATGCTGGACATCGTTTTTTATAATGGCTCACACAATTACGACTTTGGTCTTTTTAAGCAAAATCTCAGTAAGCTTCTAAAAAACTTTCCACGTGACCTTTACCAGAAAGAACTTTGGGGAAGTATCCACACTGTTAAGACCACTTTAACTGAAAACAATATCAGTTATGACTACGATTCTGAAGCTCGCTATTTTTGGGTCGAGGCGACTGAGACTGATCTTACTACTGCTGAGCGAATCGATTTTCACGCCAAGATTGAAGGCAACGTCATTCGCATCGATATGCCTGTAGCTCCAAAAATGAGTAAGGGCTTAAAGATCTACCTTCATTCTTCCATGGTTGATCTGAACCAAAAGGTTGAAGTCATGCTGAATGGTAAACTGGTTGCGACTCGTGAAGGCAAGGCCGGCGTCTTGAGAAACATGGACGCTACTGACGCTGGATTTAACTTTGAAGATACCATCGATATTAAGTTCTAAATTACTAGAAGGAGATTTCCTCTCGGGAGATCTCTTTCCATTTTCCTTCCGGCAGATCCCCCAATTCCAGATTCCCAATTTTTTTACGAATGAGCCTTAAAGTTGGATGCCCAATCGCTGCCGTCATCTTCCGCACCTGACGATTTTTTCCCTCAGTGATGGTGATCTCAATCCAGACGTCCTGAACCGTTTTGCGAAACCTCACCGGCGGGTCCCGAGGAGGGACCTCTGGTTGTGGATCAAGAATTTTAACACTGCAAGGTTTCGTAAGATAATCTTCAATCTTTAAACCCTTCCGCATTCTTTCAAGTTCATCTTCCGTCGGGACTCGCTCAACCAGCACCCAATAAGTCTTAGGCTTTTCATTTTTAGGATTAAGCAGTTTCTCAATCATCAGACCATCATCAGTCAAAAGCAGCAGTCCTTCCGAATCCTTATCCAGTCTCCCGGCGGCATAGACTCCTGCTGGAAGATTGAACTCCGACAGGGCCCGGGCACCGTCCTCTGGGGTGAACTGCGAGAGAACGTTGTAAGGTTTATGAAAAAGGATGTAGCTACTCATGATTACAATACTAACTTAAAAGTCAGATTCTGTCATAACAGTCTAGAGCACTTACATTTTCTAACTTAACTAATTCTTTATGGCCGCCTCATACAAAGGGGACTACAACCTAATTAAGCGAGGTGCAAATGGAAAAAGTCATTCTTCTTTTAGCGTTTGGTCTTTTCTCAATTACAGCAAGTCTCTTTGCGAGTGCCGCCTTCAATTGAATTCTTGACTCAGGGATGAGTCGCATTTAACTTTAATGGCATGTCTGATTACGAACTTGTCTATTCTGATGACCCCAATTTCAAAAAGCGCTGTCCTAAGTGCTCCAAGTTTCCCTGCGCGTGCCCAAAAAAAGAAGACCTCAAACCAACTGAACATACCCTCAAAATTCGCCTTGAAAAAAACAGCCGCGGTGGAAAAACCGTTACGGTGGTTTTTGAACTCCCTGTGAATGAACCCTATTTCAAAGAAATCGAAAAAAAGCTTAAGGCCCTCTGCGGAACCGGCGGCTCTTTTAAGAACAATATGATTGAGATTCAGGGGGATCATAGGGAAAAGATTAAGGCCTTTCTGGAAAAAACCGGGTTTAAGGTGAAGTTGGCGGGTGGATGAGTCTTGGTCTTGTCATTGTAACCTCACGGTAGGTAGAATTAAATAATTAACTCTTAGGAAAAAGAAGGATTTTATGACTTTCCCATCTGAAATATCTGATCATCACAAAGCCGACCTCGTTCAAAAATGTATTTATTTGGTAGCAAAATTTAAAAATAAAGACCTCGCGTTGTGGCAAAAATACAGCGAGCAATTGAAAACCCTCAAGGTAGAAGATTCTTGGGATTTTTTCCATGTACTTCTGGTCGAATACCAAAAACTAGCTGATAAACCAGATCTTGCGGCCCCTGGTAAGCCAGCTGTAACTGCTCCAGCGAAGAAAGAAGTGGCTAAAAAAGCTCCTGCTAAGAAAGCAGCTAAAAAGGCAGTGAAAAAAGCACCAGCTAAAAAAGCTCCTGCGAAGAAAGCTGCCAAAAAGGTAGTGAAGAAAGCTCCTGCTAAGAAAGTAGCGAAAAAAGCGGCGAAGAAAGTTGTTAAAAAAGCTCCTGCAAAAAAAGCAGCACCTAAAAAAGTCGTAAAAAAGAAAGCGAAGAAATAATTCTCTCCTCTGCTGCCGAGTGAACAAGCTCGGCAGCAGCCAGGGGACTTAGCATCTTCTGCCACCGCAACGCCCACCAGAGCCTGTAGGTTCTGTGTAACGAATATTAAATTCACACGTGACCATTATTTTTTCCAAATCACCTGAGGAAGTTCTGACTTCGGCCGGGCATTGATTATTTTTGCAGCTTGAAGTGTCGATAATAAACGCGAAGCGCTCTCTGTCATTTGTATATCGTATAGACGTATTATCTTCTTGAACCAGAACATGTAAGCGATCCTCGTAATGGGGTTTGCCCTTAATTGAGAAATCGATCAAATACTCGTCTTCAAAAGTTTCATGAATAAGTGAGGACATAGATAGAGTAGTCGATCCATCTTTTGTTATGCCATTGCACCTTTCCCAAGTCCGCGCGTAGGCCATGTTTTGAAGTCCAGTAAGAATCAAGCTAAGCATAAGTAAGTACATTTTCATATAATCCTCCTCAAGGTTTTGCCTAACTTACCTAGGATGTTTATTTAGGAAAATGACTATGTTTTGAGGAATTGTTTCGAAAAATGAAACGGTTTAGAGCGCTTGCTGATCCATTTTTCGTCTTTGTTTATTGGAGCCCACGATACAAAGAGCAACCAGCCCAGCGATTAACCATGTAATCCCCGCCACTTTTTCATCAAGGATAATAATTGCCGCAAGTAGTGTGAAAAAAGGCTGGAGGAGTTGAACCAGTGCCACTTTCTCCATTGGACCTATTGCCAAGACTCTGAACCATAGAAACATTCCCAGTGACTGACTAATGAGTGCCACATAACTGAGTGAAAACCAAACCGAGAAACCTAAATCAGTAAAATCATCAGAGGATTGACTGAAATTCCAGATAGAGAGAGGGATAACTATCGGGAGAGTGATCAAGACCGCCCAAGACATGGTTCTTCTGCCACCATATTCCCGGCTGATTCGGCCTCCTTCCACATAACCAAAAGCTGCCGATAAAACTGAAAGCAGCAGGAGAAAATCCCCCAGCATTAATTCTTTAATATTAAGAAAGAAGAAAAATCCAAAGCTGCAGAGTGTGCCGGCCAAAGCAAAAAACCAAAATCTCAATCCTGGATTTAAGCGGTCTCGCAATATTGAATAGACGGAAGTCACCATGGGCAGGCCCGCAAGAGCAACGGCCGCATGTCCGGATGGGACTTCCCGCAGACCATAGGCCATTAAACTATTAAAGCCTATAACGGAGCCAGCAGCTGTCGCAATCAGACTTACCCAAGATTTTTTGGGTGGAATCCAACCATCTTTCACGGTAAAGATAATACAAACAACCGCTGCGCCAAGGATTCTTAATAAAATGATCGATTCAGGTGAGACTGCCAGGGCCGCCAGACGGGTGAAAGGAGCAGTCAGACTAAACATAAAGACACAAAACAAGGCAGCAAGAATATTCATTGCACAAATGATAGAAGGTCCTGGGGGCAGAGTCTTTACATATCGAATCAATATCCCCAAAATTTAAGTATGAAAACGCTCTTAATTTTTGCTCTTCTGGCCCTCTCTTCTCACAGCTTCGCCCTCTATGAAGAGGACAATCGCAAAGACCTCTATGAGGTGACTGATCCTCAGGTTAAAAAAGTTGCTTCAGCGGTTGCTTATCAAATTGAGTTTGTTGAATTGTCTGGCTGGAAGTTCAATCGTTTTTGGACCATGGTGATGGAGCCGTTCCAAGAAAGAGGGATCTGTGCGGAAGAAAAATTTTCCAAGCAGCTCTCTATGCGAACTAACTGCACGGGAATTCTGGTATCTCCGAAACATCTACTAACCGCCGGCAACTGTATCACTGAGCACTACTGCTCCAACGATCTGTATTACTGGGTCTTTGAGTATAATTTGAAATCAGATGCCCCTTTTGTTGAAAAGCATCACAGTAAAAACTTTTATCAGTGTGAAAAAATTGTGAAGCGGGTTTTTGACCGCAATACTGGCATTAGTTATGCCTTGATGGAGCTGAAGAAAGAAGTTAAAGGCATAACACCTGTGAAGTTTAGGCAAAGTGGTGCCATGGCACCTAATGAGGAATTGATCGTCCTGGGTCACCCTCGGGGGCTGCCGCTTAAAGTGGCCGATCAGACCAAGGTCTATGACCAAAACGAGCGTCTTTTTATCCTGAATTCTGACATTACCGGTGAGAGTAGGGGCTCTGCCATCATTAATGCGAAAAGCTATGAACTGGAAGGCATGATGATTTACGGCACGAGAAATTATGATCAAGCAGGTCGTGATTGTGAAAGCTCTGCTGTGTATCCTAATAATGAGGCCCAAGAGCTAGCGATTAAGACTTCATTTCTTAAGGATCTTCTATGATGATAAAATTCCTTCTTTTATGTCTCATTACAACTACTGCCTTGGCCTATCCGGCCTTAGGTGACTTCGTTCGCTATGAAGCCAAGTACGAAGGCTCAATGATTGTGATGGAAAGAAAAATTCTTACTCATGACACCGAGGAAGATACCTTTGAAGTCAGAACACTGGTTACTTATCAAAACCGCATTATCCAAGACCAGATTCATGTCCTGCCTCACAACTTTTTGTATACGCCTGAGAAAATCGCCAGTGTGCTGAAAAATTGTTACGCCCGCGAAGGGATGCTGACTGATTTAGTGATTGGGATCCAAAAGATTACGGGTTGTGAGTTTTACAACGAGGACTCGCAGCTAACGAGTATCATTGGGCCAGTGCCTTTCGGATTAGTGCGCTTTCAGAATTATCTGCAAGGTGAAGAGTTTCTGGATTTCAACCTGACTTACTTTAGTCAGCTTTAATTAATTCATCCATCGCTTTGATACCGGCCATGATCTTCTTAAGAAACGATGGCTCGTTTTTAATGTACACAAAGTTAGGATGCTGAGACCAAAGCGCCTTGAGTTTAAGATCTAGTTCAATCGCTTTCTTCTGATCTTCATTTCGAATAGGGTTCCCCAAATCAATAGTAAAACCACCGGCCGCTGCTGTTTCAAAAAAGATCACAGCATCATAGCGAGCTAATTCTTGTTTGAGACTTGTGCCCATGGTTTTATAAAAATCATCTGGAGTTGTTGGCCAGTAAGCACCACCATCTACAGTTCCGCGGTCACACAGAAGTGTGTGGTGAGGAAAGAGGCTGGCGTAAGTGTCTTCAATATTATTTTGTACGTGAAAAATCGATTTCTGGATATTTTCAACAACACTCAGTGAATCAACTCTTGGGAAACCACCACGAAAGAGCAAGGTCGCCACTTCCGGCACCAGAGAGATGAAATCCTTATATTCCAGCTTAAAAAGCTCAGCAGCTGTGGATTTTCCACCGCCAGGGCCTCCGCTTAGGGCTATTTTTTTGATCTCTTGTTTTCTAACTTTATGTTTTGGCATATAAGACGGAGTATAGAGAAACTTATGGACACTGAAAATGGCCTAAAATTGAATTTATGTCTTATCTGCCGCAGGCGGCTTCTGACCTGCGTTTGCCAGTATTTACGCCCATTTGAGACCCAATCTCGCTTCGTTATTCTGATGCACCCAATGGAATTTAAGAAGGAAAAGGTCGGTACTGGGCGCTTCAGTCATCTGATTTTGAAGAATTCTGAGATCATTGTTGATGTGGGATTTGATGAAAATAAGCGCTTTTTGGAAGTCTTAAAAGATGAAAACTATCAGACGGTGATTCTTTATCCGGGGGACGAGACGGTGGATCTTTCCAGGCCCGACGCCGCTCAGAAGCTAGGGACGAAACCTTTGCAGTTTATCGTCATTGATGGGACCTGGCCTTGTGCTAAAAAAATGATGAAGCTCACCACCAAACTTCACTGCTTGCCTCGGGTAAGTTTTGATACACTTCGGATTTCTGAGTTCCAGGTTAAACACCAACCCATGCCGGGATGTTTATCAACCGTTGAATCCCTTCATCAGGTACTACTGGATTTAAATAAGCTAGGGAAAGAATCGACTCAGGGGTCTGAAGAGAACCTGATGGAAGTTTTTCGCCAGACGGTTAAGCTGCAAATTGAGTTGGCACAGGATCCTGCTCGCCAGGGCTACCGTAAAAAGCCCTTCAAACTATCTGGCGAGCGTAAAATTTCTAAAAAGTGGGAACACCGTCTGTTGTTTTTTAGAGAGTCTGAGGAGTAATTTCCTGTCTTGGTTTTTCGCCCCACTCATATTTTTTTCTAAAACTTTTGATAAGTGCTAAGAGTCTCCACCAAGAGGTGAGTTGTTTATACCCAAAATGCAAAATGATGGTATGGAAAAAACTTTTCATAAGAGACCAGTTTTTGTTCATTGAAACGTATTTGTTATCGAGATAAATTCCAAACAACGTAATGAAAAGATTGAAGGCAAGTCCTGCAGCAAGATAGGTTGCCACATGTTGAGGTTCTATCCAGCCTGCGTATAAGGCAAAAGGAATAACCATGAGGGCGGTGAATTCCAGTACAGGTGAGAAGACTTCTACGATCCATGAGTAAGGAATAGCAATCAGACCAAAGATGCCGTGACCTGGATGGAAACATAAATCGAGATTTCGTGACAGCGTATCAACCAGACCCATCTGCCATCTCATGCGCTGAACCATGAGGTGCCTTCTATCTTTGGGAACTTGTGTATGGCAGGTCGTTATTGGAAGAATTTTAAAGGCGTGATTCTCTCCGGGGTAAGCCTTACGAAGGCGCACAATAAAATCTAAATCTTCGGTGATTGAATTCGTTCTGAAGCCTTTCACTTTTTTCCACGCTTCTTTTTTAACCATGCAAAAGGCACCGGAAATAAGACTAGTTGCTCCCAGTAAACTCCAGCCAAGTCTCTCACATAAAAAAGTCCGCAGATACTCTAGGCTCTGGAAAGAGGGCAGGTAGCTTTTTGAGTTCAGAGTGTGCAAAACCCCGCCGGCCGCTATGAGTTTTGGATCCTGTGCAAAAGCGCGCAAGCAGCCTTCAACTCCTCGAGCAGTCGGGATAGTGTCGGCATCCATGGTGCAAATCAGATCGTATTTGGCATTTTCAATTCCATAATTAAGGGCCTGCGCCTTACCCATATGAGGAGTCTCAAGGACTCGGAGATCACATGCTGTGATAGATTGAAAAACATTTGAACTCTCTTCAAGTCTTCTCAATTGGAACATGGTTTGAAGAAGCTTAAAGGTTTTATCGTGAGAGCCGTCATTGATAACGATGATCTCTTTTTTTTCCTGAGGCAGCGCCAGGTAAGTCTGAATGGTTTCTACGATCAGTGACTCTTCATTAAAGGCGGGAATAATGAAAGAAACGGCCGGAATCTTATCTCTGTTTGTCGGTTTTTTGAGTTCACGTCGGTATTTTTTGATTTCCACCCATGACAACAACATCAAAGCACCATAAAGCATATTGATGGCCAGAAAATAGATTCCGGTAAACTTTAAAAGCAGAAGGCAAATTTCTTGTGTCATTAAAAAGTCCAGACGAGGTTGAGGGTTGAAGTTAAAAATTGGTTATCGAGTTCACCGAGATCGGTGTAATCAAAAATATATTCTGCTTTCAGGTTTGGAATAATGTAGAAACCCGCACCAAAACCAGCTGATTTTGTTTCGATAGTTTCACTGGCCAGACCAATGAGCGCTTGTGAGGCCTGAATCCCTTTGTTAGCAAATAGGAATAGGGAATAGAGCCGCTCTTTGTAATAAATGACTTTGAGTCCAAGGTTATTCACCTCTTTGACTTCTGTAGGGTCTTTGAACTGGGCCTGTCCGATCATGATTTGGGGAATAATAATAAAATTGGCAATTTTCTCAATTTCAATACCTAACCCAAGTGTTTGCAGGTGAGTAATTGAATAGAGTGAGTTTTGGTAAATCAAATAAGGAGCGATACCCGTGGTGAGTGCATGATAGAGAACAACCGAGTATTGGTCCTTAGGTAAAATTTGGACTTCGGATTCCCCCTTCAGGTAGCGCAGTTCGAGACTGATGCTCGGATTAGGGTGGTAGACCACAAATCCACCGGCGCGGTTTTCATAGAAATCAAATCGTTCAAGGTAAGTTCCTTGAAGGCCTGCCTCCCACTTGGGGGAGAGAACCGCTTTGGCCAGAAAGTCAGATTGCCAGGCGGTATCGCTGGTGCGGTTAAGTTTAATATGCTGAGTGATAACTTGAACTTCGTGAGCAAACGACAAAGTTGACAGAAATGCTACGGCTATAATGATCAACCTTCTCATTTCCATCCTTGGTCTTTAGTTGTTAATCCTTACCTCTATGCTAGAATTTCTTTAAACGGTTAGGCAAAGTTTTTTAAAAGAAGCCATGAGAGTTATCAAATCTAATACGGGTTTTCTCTTTTATGAGAAGATCTTCCAACAATTAATGGCCAATCAGTGCGATCTGGTTGTCTGGCAGCTGTTACCAGATAGTGGGAAACGACAAATTTCTCGCTCCCGCCTTAATGCCTTTCACATGGAATCTAAAAAATTATTTTTTGAAATTGATTCTCAAAACGTCATTGAGCGCTCGCTTCCTTTGTATTGTTTTGCTGAGGATGGCCCGATTATTTTTAAAGCTAACATTCATGAAATGTACGACACCAATATTAGTGTGACTTACCCTGAAGAGATAAGAGTGCTTGAGGATCCAGATGTTGTTCTGGTCAAGGGGTCAACGGGACAGGATCTTTCTCCTGTCTGGAAAGTCAAACGGCTCGACGTGACGCCTGTCGATTCAGGCCCTGATATTATGAGAGTAAAGTCCATGGCGCAAAGATCGAGTAGGGATCAGGAATTACTCAATAATGAATTTGGTTTAAGCGTAGATGAAGAAGACAAGCTTTTCGCTGATAAGAGAGAAAGCCCACGCGCTCGTCCCAAAGTCGATAAGTGGGTGAAAGTCGCTAAGCTTTTAGGTGATGGGCCAGTGACCTACAAACTGTTTGATCTCTCCCAGGGGGGAATGGGTTTTGTTTGTTTCAGTGAATCAGAATTTAGCAAAGGCTCTCAAATTCATATTGTTGGTTTTAATGAATTTGATCTGGATGATCCCCTCATAGGTAAAGTCATGTCCATCCGTCCAATAGATGGAGAACTTAATGAATTTAAAGTCGGAGTGAGTTTCTCCGAAGGCCAAAACTAGAACTCGTAGTAATATTCAAATCTATTTTCGTTATCTGTATCTGATCCTTTAATTGTTCTACGCTGGCTTTTAAGTGATCTCTCAATTTCTTTTAACTGTTTTCCAAGCTTTTTCGGGTCAACGTACTCTGAGTCTTTACCTTGATCGCATATGAGAGTTTGACGGTGAATAAAAATAAGCTGACTGAGTGCCTGATCTTTGGCCCTAACAGTTCTGTTTCGATCCAAATCCAAGTGACTGCCAATGTCTTTTAGATGATCCGGATACATAACAAATAATTCTTTTATTTTTTTGCAGGCGTTGACGACATCGTCATTCTCTAAATCTTCACGGGCAATTTCAATTTTTAGGATGAGAGAGTTTGTTCGCTCTAACATCTCCTGCTTGATTTTCTTTTCTCTTATTGATTGAGCAAAACTCATCTGGCACATAAGAAAAGTGGCAAGAATCAAACTGAATTTCATAATTACTCCCGTTTTAGTCAACACCTGACAAAACTTTAAACAGGTTAAGCTGCTTAAAGTCCGTCAAATGATCTTCTTTGGAGAGTATTTATTCAAAGCCCATGCCAAGACGCTCTTGGATGTGACTAACCTGAACCCTGAGATCAATCAGTTGTTGATCCCAGTAATTGGCACTTGGGAATTGAGGGAACATTCGCTGAAAGGAGTGATCGTCCCATCTTTTAGTAATCCAGGCATTGAAATGAACCATACGCATAGTGCGCAGAGGTTCAACCAGATTCATTTTGAGCATATCTTTTCTGGTCATCTCTTTGTAGGCGTCCAAGAAGCGTTCCCGGTCCTTAAGACCGTCCTCGTCTTGCCCCGGAAATAGCAGCCACAAGTCTTGCTCAATAGGCCCGGTGATACAGTCATCAAAATCAACTGCTTTAGGACCGTCACTGGTCCAGACTATGTTTCCACGGTGAAAGTCCCCATGAATCCGTTGAAGCTGCAAATGAGCGAACATGGGCTCGAGCATGGTTTCAAGTTGCTCAAGGAGTTTGAGGTAGTGCATGAAGCTCATATGTTCGACTGGCTTAATTCTTTCGAGTTCCAGACGACTGGCCTTCACAAATGTTTGTGGGTTTAATTTGAACCTGTGAGAAAAGTTTGAAATGGATCCAATGTTATGAATTCTGCCAATGAGTCGTCCCACCTGCTCAATTTCATCTTTAACCAGTTCATCTTTAAGTCGACCCATCACTTTAGGAAATAGGGCAAACCAAAGATTAGTTTCGGGATGCAAGTGAAGAGTGGCGCCATTAAATTCAAGGGGGGCCACCACCGGAACTTCAAACTCGATGAGGTTCTCTAAAAATCGATGTTCCTCAAGAATTTGCTCTTTGCTCCAGCGGCCAGGCCGGTAAAACTTCACCACCACATTGGAAGCCGCAAAACCCTTTCCAAAATCTTCAGGGCCGGCCAGCTCCACATCGTAGACCCGGTTTTCCAGACTATTGAGGGCCATAATCCGGCCAGAGAGCCTTTTGCCGAGGCCTTCCACTGCCGCCATCACGTGGTCAGGTGAGAGTAGGTGAAAATGCTGAGTTTCTTTGCCCCAAAGCCCTAATAATTCATCCATTATGCCCCAAAATGTTGTCTGTTTCGCCTCTAGGTACTGAGTAGATTTGTCTACCATAAGTCCTTGATAACCTTATTGTTTTAGCCCCTCCGGCCACATTTGTCCTCTTATAAATTCTCATGAGCGTGATAAAATCTCTTTATATGAACGAACTCAAGGGATAGATCTATGAAGACTCACAAGCCTTTACTTCTCCTCACACTTCTCTTTTGGTCAGCATTTGCTCATTCGGCCTTTAACTACAGTTGTGTGGATAAAGACAAACCAACGTCACCTAGTCCTAGGACCTATACCGATTCTGATGGCAATACCCATGAAACGGATGCTTACAAGGCCTGGAAAAATTCCTACCCGGAATTAAATGCGGATTGGGGCTGTTGCGATAAGCTTGTTCAGAATGCTTCGACCAAAGTGTGCGAAGATCCATCGCTGGCCGATTCAAGTCTTCAGGAATGTTCGGCACATACTCAGTGCTCGGATGGTAAAGGCTGTTACGAACGAACTGAAGATGATCTCTTTGATGCTGAATCAGTACCAGAAGATCAAGAAGCTGCCATGGCGGAAAAAGAAAAAAAATATGAAGAACAGCAAAATGCTGTAGGAGAAGGCGGGGACAAAGGTCCAGGTGAAGCCTGTTACACAAATAAAGAGTGCGAATCCTACGTTTGTAAAAAATTTAAATGTGAAGCTCCTCCAAAAATCTGTCGAATTGCGATTGCCGGTGACTATGCTCCCGGAGCTGTTAAGTGCGAAGAGCCACTTACTAAAGATCCTGCGACGTCAATTTGTGGCGGTGAACCTTCTTATTATAGTGGACTCCTTGGTGATATCATTGTCGGTCAAAAGCCAGGTGGTACACGTTGTGAGTTCCAGCTCTACCCAACTGGAACAGATACAGCAGGAAATCCTCTGGGCAATGAGCACCTTCAAGGTGCGGTAAACCTGGCGATTAAAACCAGTCGAAGTATGGAATGGCTTTACTCAACAGTTTCCAATGCCAGACACACAGACTGTCTTTTTACCCGCAACTATATGCAAGACAAGATGGTGGACCTGATTGCAAGACGCCGGGATATTCTCAAAGCTTATAACGAAGATATGCTCTTCATAGAAGAGAACTTCAAACTCATCAACGCAGCTGTGCTTGAAAATAAAAGCCCCATTTCAACATTGTGTGCGGTTCCGGGTGGTGGTAGCTACGAATTAACCACTCAGCACGATGTGGCGTCACGCAAGGCCACAGGTCTGGACTTTCTTTGTTACATGAAAGAAAGAAACTTTCTGTATCAGGAATATGAAAATTTGATGAACGTCTGGCATGCCGATTTACAGAAAGTCCTCACTGCTTATAGAGACACGGCTGCTGGTTGGGGAGAGAAAGATAAAAGCTGGAACCTCGCGGGTACCAATCATGAAGCTAAAGATCGTGGTTGCCGGGACTGGACTGACTGGCATAAAAAAATTAAACGTCGATGGTCTGAGAGATATAAGGTTAAAGGTAAGCACGGAGAAAACTACAATACAGTTGCGATTGAAGGCGTGAAGGATTACTTAAGCTTTTTAAGTGACACTAATGCTCATAAATCCTTTCAAACCAGTAAATACTTTCTCATCGATCCCCTTATGCCTGGTGGTTATCAGCAGGGAGTGAACTTTAGAAGTTTTGGTGATAGCCGAAATCTAAACGGAGATGAAGACAGAAAATTGCATGGTAATGATGGACTTGCTGACATCTACGCTAAATTCGAAGGAAGAATGATGGCGTATATTAAGTCACTCAGAAAGGATCTTCCACCTGAAAACTTTATCCACGAACCAGAGATTCGCGGAAGTTATGAGATGCGTGGTTGCGTAGATAATCTTAATGATCCGAAGTGTGCCAAGTTCAGAGAATATCTTAGTGACATTAAGAACTTCGCTTTTGCTCAGTTCCTGGCCTACTCAAGACACTATAAGAAAAAGTACAAAGATTATTTTAAAAATGGAGATACATGGCGCTGGAAATTGTTTAACCGCTATGATGTCGATTTAGTAAACTTACAAAAGTACTACACGGCATTGTCTGGCGCTAACGGTTTGCGTGCAAAACAGAATAAATGTCTGGATGATATGATCAACGGAATCAATAAAGACTTCACCGATACAGATCCAAGTGGTGTGAACACTGGAGAGTCTAATTATTACAACACCAATACCAATTATCAAGGTACTGGTGGTGGTAGAGAGAATTACAACAAGCCGAAGATTAAACAAAACTATGGAACTCCTAGAAGCTTCAAACTGAGTGGTTTCAATAATTCAATGAAAGATAACGGGGCCATGAAAGATGGCATGTCTGGAAAAAATGGAGCAGGCTCTGGATCTGTCGGTAGTGCCAATGTAGGAAGTGGAGCACTGGCCTCAAGAGTGAAAGCGATGGAAGATGCCAATGCGAAAGCAATGGCCAGAGGTGTTGATTTAAAAGCTAAGGCCGAAGAGCTTCAGAATAATATGGCCAAGGCCGGACTGATGTCTGGCGGAGGCGGAGCCATGGCAGCACGTGCAGGATCAGGCGCCGCTGGTGGTGCTGGTTCAGGTGGGTCGGGACATACTGCGACGCTGGATAGTGAAAAAGAAATGGATGCAAGCAAGAACGCTCAAGGTGCCAACGCTGGCAAAGGCATGGGAGCAGGTGGCGCTGATGCCGCTGCCCTGAATGGAGTCGTGGCAGGATCAGGAGCTGGATATGATGCGGGAGCGGCTGCAGGCGCTGGAGCTGGTGCAGTTGGTGATGCTTCAGGCATGAGTGATGAAGAGAAAGATAGAATGTCGGCGAACTATGACCGAACTAAGAGTGACTATAAGACGAGGGATGATGATACGCTCTTCCAGGTTCTTTCTAAAACATATGTTAGAAATCTGGATAAGCTTCTGACTCGTAAAAAGAAGCTTGAAGAAGATGCTGCTTCGGCCCCTTCAGAACCGTCTAGACCTTAATTTTTATCAGCGCCGTCTACCTCTCGACTTACGGTAGCGGCGCTTTCCACTACGACGTTTACGAACCTCGTTAAGATTATTCTGAAGATCCTTGATAAACACGGCCAATTCTCTTCTGTAATAAACTTCACCATTCATCCCAATATTTTCCACATCCATAAACCAGTGGTTGTCCTGAGCGAGATTGTTGATGATGGTAAAGTTCACTTTCCCGGTGGTGCTCACTACACGCCAGGGATTTTTTTCCGCAGGGGTATCAAATACACGGGCGTGCATTGGACTTGAAGTAATTTCAAAGCTAGGAATTCCAAAAAGACTTCTTGGGAACTGCATGATCTCACTCAAGTGACGGTCACCACTTAAGAAAACGAAGGGTGTGCCGAGAGCTTTAAGGTCTGAAACAAAATTAGAAAAGTCCTGAGGGTGTTTGCCCTCATAGGATTCAAATCCATGATAGCCGCCGAAGAACTGATCACCTTTGATGATGAAGCTCGGCTGGGATTCTTCTTTGAGGGACTTGATCAGCCACTGATGTTGATCAATACCAAGATGCTTACCTTCTTTGTTTGCAGACCTGAATGATCTGGCATCAAGGAAATAGAGATTAAAGTCACCCATTGGAAGAAGTCCACCGACTCCAAACCCCTTAAGATAAGTTTCATCACTAATAGATTGAGCAAAGAAGGCGTCAAAAATATCTTTTGATTCTCCCTTATACTCAAAATCATCACCCGCATTCTTAGGTCCATAATCGTTGTCATCCCAAACGGCGTGAACGGGGATCAATTTCTCCTGGAAATAAAAGGGAACACTTAGCCTTACGTCAGAATAACGTCGCCAAATATTTTCCGGAGTTGAGCTAAGGGGAGTGCCGTCGGGCTCTCTATTGGCGTAAACGTTATCCCCAATCATGAGGATGTATTCAGGGTTTCTTTTGGCCAATTCGTTCCAGATTTTAAATTCATTTTCAAAACCGTCGTTGATACAGGACAGTACCGCCAGCTTCAGGCGCGACTGGTTTAGTTGTCCTTTGCCTACTAGACGCTGATCAATAATTTTTTTGTTGTGATAAACATAAAGATTAAAATCTTTTACCTGATCGCGGGAAAAAAGGATTTTGTGAAGAACCCAGGGCGAGAAAGAACGAGTGACGGTCTTTACTTCTTCGGGGGCAATGATTTCTCCTTCCGCACTTCTTATTTCAAAAGTGAGGTCCTGACTGGCCGGACCCAGGACGCTGAATTCTACTTCCTTGGCAGTTGTTATCCCCTGAAGGATTGAGAGCTTGTCGGTGCGTTTTTTTGGCGCGGAGGTACAGCCAACAAAAATGAGGATGATTAAAAGATAAGGACTCAATTTCATAGTGGATAGCCAATTTTAAGTAAATGATTATTAAGTTGAATCAGAGGAAGGCCAATGATTGACGTGTGGTCATCCATTTCTATTTTTTCAAATAGTTTTATTCCTCTTTTTTCAAGTTTGTAGCTGCCGGCGCAGTCTAGCGGCATGTCTTCTTCTACGTAGAGCGTGATTTCATTCAAAGTTAAAGGACGCATATAAAGCAGAGTACGGTTGTGAAAGTTGACTTCGCCCTGAGGGTAGATGATGGAGACGGCGGTGATCAGCTCATGGTGGGATCCCTGCATCTTTTGCAGTTGCTCGATTGCCCTGGCCTTGGTGCCAGGCTTGCCTAATATTTCACCACCCAACATGCAGACCTGATCAGAACCAATCACGCAGGCATCAGGTCGTTTTTGGAATACGGCCTGGGCCTTTAGTTTTGCTAGTTCCACTGCTAATTGTGTGGGTGAAAGATGAGCTGATTTGAGCTGGTCTTCATCAACTCCAGGTGCCATGGCCATAAAAGGATGACCAAGCTGGGAGAGAAGCTCTCCACGATATTTAGAGGTCGAGGCTAGGATAAGTGGATAAGGTAATTTCAATGGTTGATCTTTTCCCAAATTTTCATGCAAGTAAATCGGTGAAGCTCAAGGTCTTTCCACGGGAAATCAAGAATGATGTCACGAGCAGGGGATTTATTAACTCCGGCCTCAAGACTCGATTTGGATAAAGTTAAAGTGTAGTACTTTCTGTAGTAAGTGCGAACAGCATCATACTTCTCTTCATCATTTTTTGATTCAAGAATTGCTTTGCTGAGCTTCTTGGCCAGCGAAGTGATCATCTCATTGCATTTTTTGGCTTCTTTATGTTCATTATATAAATGCCAGTCAGTAGGGATTTCCATTACTTTGAAACCTCGTCAAAAATATGAGCGGCCCCACCATAAACGGCACCTTTATCAGAAGACAAGGTTGCCGTGATAATGTTGATTTTACCCTTGAGTGAAAAATGGATCATTTCATCCATCTTCTTTTTTACGACCTGATTGAAGGACTCACCAAGCTTGGAAACTCCTCCGCCAATAATGAAGGCCTGAGGGCCAAATAAAACACCCATAGAGACAAAGCCCGTCGCAAGCTCAGTAGCGATCTGATTTATGATAGCAGTTGCTTTCAAGTCCCCATCCCGGAAAAGAGAGCCCAGTTTCTCTATGGTCCATTCCTCATGAGTGAGTTCTGAAATTGTTTCTTTGATGCCTTTGGCCGAGAGGTAGCTTTCTAAATGATTCATTCCACCACATGAGCAAAGTCTTTTCTTTTCGTGAGGAATGATAATGTGGCCACCCTCGGCACCGAGAGCGTTATGCCCACGGTAGAGTTTTCCATCCAGTATGAGACCGGCACCAACACCAGTACCCAAAGTGATAAGAATAAAATCTGTCAGATCTTTTCCAGCGCCCCATTTTTTTTCTCCCACCGCCGCTAAATTGGCATCATTTTCAATAACAGCAGGACAGAGGAAATATTTTTCAAAATATTTTTTAAGAGGGACGTTTTTCCAACCAAGATTTGGGGCATGATCAACCGAGCCGGTGAAATAATTTGCCATGGGTGCGCCAGCTCCCAGTCCAACAATTCTTTCATCCCCGAGCTTCATTTGCAGATCACTTGCCAGCATGTGTTCCGATTCTTGAGCCAATTGCTCAATGAAGTGCGAAGGGTCTTCTGATTTGGCAGTCGGCAGGGTTCTAAAGCTTAAAAGCTTCCCCTCGGTGTTAAAGATTCCAATTTTTGTATTGGTTCCACCGATGTCAATTCCGAAGGCAATTTGATCTTTTTTCATGGGCAAAACGCTATCATGAAAGTGTGGTCTCGGCTATAATGTGAAGATGATGATTTCTAGACCATGAGGGTCAAAATTTGAAGCCTGTAAATCTTAACCAGCTGTTATTTCATTCTCAATCAGTAACAACTTTGAGCTTTTTTCTACCTCCGCTGAATGAGATTGAGGGACTAGATCCTTTTATAACTGACATGCAGCTGCAGCTCTCGTTGCGTGGAAAGTCCTCTCTCTCCAAGCTGTTGGAAAAAAATAAAACTGAAGTCAGAGAAATTATCAAAAAAAGTCCTAAGAACTCCCACGGCTTTTTTATTTCAGAAAAACTTCAGGGTTACATCTCGCTTGTGACGACGGTTGAAGCCTATTGCATCATTGGCAATAGCTTCCATGTAAGGCCTCTTTTAGAAGAGCTTTTTGTCAATCCTGAATACTTTGTCGTGAACGTATCTCTCTATGACATTAAGGTTTATCGCGGTGACTTCCATCATCTTGAGATTGTCCAGCATTATGAGTTTGATCAACTGTCCATTGATATGAAGTCACGTATGTTTTCGCCCAATCATGTAGGGTTGATTCCTTATCGGTCTATTCTGGCACTTAAATCAATTGCTAATAGCATCACAGAATTAACTCTGTATGATTCGGTGCCGGTTTTGGTGACTGGACTGGACGACATGAAAGATATATTTTTAAAGTATTTTACCAACTCGTTCGGAGTGATATCACATATCCATGAAGATTTTTACGAGAAGACATGTGTCGAAATTCTTGAGAAATGTAAGAGCTTTAGGTACGCAGTAATGGACTTTTACTCTGCTCGGTTTAAAGAAAGACTCAAGAAAGTGATAAACTCAAAACGCCTCATTACAGATATGGGTGAGATTATTCAGGCGGCCAGAAAAGGGAGAGTGTCACAATTAGTTCTTCCAACTGAGCGCAAAGTTTATGGGATCATCAATTTTGATACTGGTGAATTTGAAATTCATAAAAAAGTTCAAAAGAAAAAGGCCTCTGTTGATATTTTGAATCAATTGGCCGAAGAAGTGATGAGTAGAGGAGGGAAGATTCAGGTTCTTGCGCCTCATTTTTTTCCCGCAAATTCTGACGTCCTTGCCATTTTAAAAGGTAACTTATGACACTATCACCTTATCTGAAATACGCCCCAACCCTTGGTGAGAGAGTTTTCATCGCTGACGGGGCCAAAGTCATAGGTCGTGCCGTCCTTGGTGATCATGTAAGTATATGGTTCAATACCGTCATCCGAGCAGATGTTAATTTTATCCGCATTGGTAATAATACCAACGTACAGGATTTATGCATGTTCCATGTCACGGAATTAAATGACCTCACCATCGGCGAGAACACTTCTTTTGGCCATAGTGTGGTCCTTCACGGTTGCAAAATCGGCAGTGGTTGTTTGATAGGCATGGGGGCGATTATTCTGGATGGTGCCGAGATCGGAGACAATTCCTTGGTAGCTGCCGGATCTTTAGTTTCTCCAGGAAAGAAGTTTCCAGCTGGAAGCATGATTAAGGGCAGACCAGCTCAAGTTGAAAGACCTTTGACTCCCGAAGAGCTGGAAAGGGTTTCAAATCACTACAAGTCCTACGTTAATTACAAAGAACAATATTTAGGTATGGAAGATACAGAAAAAAAAAAGGGTTTAATTTCTGATTTTAAAGCGTTTAGAGCACGCATTAAAAGTCACAACCTTTTTCTTCTGGCTTCCTCGATCTCTTATTATGCGGCCTTGGGACTTGCCCCTTTGCTGATGATCCTTTTAGGTCTTGCTTCTTTGATTGGCGAAGACATTCAGCTTAAAATTCTTGATCAAGTTTCATTTATCGCACCAGAAGTTTCCCAAACCCTGCAACTTATTTTTGAAAACCTTCAAGACAGAGTTGATTTGGGATCTGTCTCAGGGATTTTAGGTTTAGGTTTTTTGCTTTTTTTGTCCTCATTTGTTTTTATGCAACTCAGGTACTCGCTGGACATTATTCATGGAGATTTTGATCATTCCAAACGAGTGACATTTTTACAGGGAATCAAAAACAGAGGGCTTATCATGTTGGTTGTCATCTTGATGTGTTTACTTTTTGCGACTTCTCTTCTTATCGGACCCATTTTTAATTTTGCTTTGGCGTCTCGTTTTGAAAGTCAGGACTGGAGAAGTTTTGTTCAAGTCCTGCTTAACTTTTCAATTTTATTTATGCTTTTTACCGGCCTCTATTTCTTTACTCCTACCAAGAAAAAAAAGCTCAAAGACTGTGCTCAAATTGCATTTATAACGACGGGTGCGTTTCTGGTGGGTAATGTTTTAACTGGTCTCTACATGAAGAATATTGCTCTCCATTCACTCTATGGTGCCGCGGGTGCGCTGTTAGTTTTTTTATTATGGACTTATTATTCGTCGCTCACTCTTTTTATAAGTGTGGAGTTTTTTGAATTTTTAAAGGGCAAAAAAAAAGCCCCGCATAGAGCGGGGCTTTGAGTCTTATTTTTTAAGATAAGTATAACTCTTCAAACAAGCTTCATAGAAATCAGTCAGATCAACACCTTCGCGAGGACGAATTTTTCCGCGCTTAACTTGAAGATCAACACTGGCCTTCATTGTCTGGGCCAGAGTTTCTGGATTGTATTGAAGTGAAGCGAGAACGTGGCTGGCCTTGTTCCCGTAAATAACTTCTTCGATATAAAAGTCAGTCGGATCATCATCATCACAGAATACGTGGACTTCATTCAAGCGACCAAAGCAGTTATGGTTATCACCCATAATGTCCTGGTAGGCGCCAGTCATGAATAAACCGATGTAATAATCGTCTTTGTTATTTAACTTATGCAGCGGCATGGTGTTGGTTGGGCCATCAGCTGATAGGAAAGTATCAATCTTTCCGTCAGAGTCACAGGTGATATCAACCAACGTACAAAGCTCAGTCGGCTTTTCATTAAGCTTGTGGAGAGGAACGATAGGGAGAATCTGCCCAATTGCCCATGTGTCTGGTGCTGATTGGAAAATAGAGAAGTTGCACAGGTATTGAGAGGCCATCTGGTTTTTGAGAAGTAGGATCTCATCTGGAGCATACTCATCTTTTGAAGCATGCTCTACGATACCTTTGCAGATCTTCCAGTACATGGTTTCAAGTTTTGCTCTCTCATCAAGAGAAAGGATGCCAAACTTGAAGGCCGAAACTGATTCTTCTTTGAGTTTTGTTGCGTCGTTGAAAACATCCTGATAGTTTTTTTCTGTCAGCTCTGTTTGCAGCTCACGCATGTTAGAAACCAGGATATTTTCGCTCACAACCTTATCTACGTTGTAAGTCTCATTACCGATTTCCAGAGCCCCAAACACGTTTGTGACGACGCAAGAGTGGTGGGCAGTGATTGCTCGGCCTGATTCGGACACAATATTTGGATGTGGGACATCTTCCAGATCGCAGACTTGTTTCAGGATATAAACCACGTCAGCAACATAATCTTTAGTTGTGTAATTGGTTGAAGAAGGGGAATTAGAACGAGTTCCGTCATAATTCACACCCACACCACCACCTACGTCAAAGAACTCGAGTTTTGCACCCTCTTTATAGAGCTTGGCGTAGATACGAGCACCTTCAGAGATAGAGTCTTTAATGGTTTTGATATCCGGGATTTGAGACCCGATATGAAAGTGGAAGAGTTTTAGGCAGTGGGTTTTATTTATCGATTTCAGGTATTTTACGGCCTGTAAAATTTCAGTAATGGTTAGACCAAACTTGGCGTAGTCTCCACCAGAAGAGGCCCACTTTCCGGATGATTTTGTGGCAATTTTGGCACGTAAACCAATTAACGGCTCAACCCCAATTTCCTGAGCAAGGGCCATAAGGTCCGTGAGCTCTGTGTACTTTTCAATAACCACTATGACTTTTCTTCCAAGCTGAATCCCCAGAAGGGCCAGGCGAAGAAGATCTTTATCTTTGTATCCGTTTACAACTGTTAGAGAATTTTGGTTGGTGTTCATAGCAAGTGCGGCAATGAGTTCAGGCTTAGAGCCGGCCTCAAGTCCGTAGTTGTATGGAGCTCCGGCGTCCACAATCTCTTCTACCACTTCCCGCATCTGGTTTACCTTGATGGGGTAAACGCCAAAGTAGGTGCCCGTAAAACGAGCTTCTTCAATCATTTCTCGGAATGTCTTGTTCAGGTTTGTAACTTGGGCACGCAGAATATCGTGAAAACGAATCACAGTAGGAAATGGGATTTTTTTATCCTTCATCTCCTCAACCACTTCCATAATATTAATTAGGGGACCATTTTCTTTACGGGTAGGGTTGATGCAGAGATCGCCCTTCTCGTTGACAGTAAAATAACCCTCACCCCATCGGCTGATTTGATAGATCTCATCAGCATCATTGGTGGTCCATTCTTTTACGGCGTCCAGATTATGAAAACGTGTAAATTGCGGTTGTGTTGTCTTCAACTCAATAACCCTCCGGAAATTCCTAGTTTTATAACCCGCACTATAAATGAAAAGTTACAGGTAATAAAACAGTTTTCCGGAAGGTGACTAGTTTTTTTACTGTCGGTTGAAGTCTTTGTTTGAGTTGACGTCCTGGTGGGAGTATTCGACTTCCTCCTCCCTCTGCTGTTCAACGTCCGCGCTTGAAATTGTGCGCCCTTGGTGGGAAGCACATGCTGTTAATAACAAAGCTGCCAGGGTCGCGAGAATAATGTGTGTCTTCATGGTCAACCTCCTTGTCGTCCCAATTCAGTAATTGCTAGACGCGTGCCAACTAAAAGGACCTAAAATAAGTGCTTTATGACGAGGTGCGGTTAAAGTGGCCCCAATTCAGTGACACAAGTTTACCAGTTGAGGTGCCATCTTGGCCAAATTACCTAAGTGTTTTAGTTACTTAGGAGCTCGTACAGAACCCGTTGCTCATCAATGGAAAGTGGTTTGGATTCTTCAGCATTTGAGCGCCGGATGTTGCTGTCATGAATGACATGATCTAGATGTCTGATTTTTTTGGTTATGTTGGCGCCGATCTGGGTGTACCAGCTAGGCAGGTGATTGGAAATTTCACGTTTCTGGATCTGGATCAATTTACATCTCTCCAGCGTGACCACATAACTGGCCCGCGGTTTTCCATCAAAAAAAGAGAGCTCACCAATAAACTCGCCGGGAGAGATACGAGAGATGACCTTCACTTGTCTTCCGCTCAGAGTGCAAACAAGAAGTTTTCCCGATTGCAGAAAGTATAGCTCCGAAGAAGGATCTCCTTCTCTGCAAACAACAGTGTTCGCTTCAAGTTCCATGACGAATCCTTGCACGCTCTACTCCTATAGTTTTAGGATCTGTTTAATCACCAGACCCAATTGTTTCATGCCTCTATCGTAGTATAAATTCTGAGGGTAAATTTCATCAAAGAAGGTGGTGTTTTTATTCCATTCGTTCTCAAGAAGCTTAGAGAAATCAAACAGAATCACCTGATGATTCCGGGCCACTCTGCGGATGATTGAATTATAAACTTCCGTGGCCCTCCAAGGGGCGCAGTCATAGGCAGTTGCCTGAAGCATGGACTTTTTGGCCTCGTCCGTAAGGCCAAGGCGATTGGCGGCCTGTCCATGAGTGAAGAAAAGCTGAGAATTACCAGCGTAAAGTTTTATAAGATTAGAGGAACTTGTATAGGCGGCTTTGGGATTATTGGCACTTAATTGCTCGTTAATATCACCCAGATCTTTTTCGATATCGATAGTCGATGCAAAAGCACAAACTTTTTTAGGCGCGATATCCAGATTCATCGGAGTCGTCGACAGAATAAGAAGTGTGTTGCGATCTTTACTCAGATTGACCAGTTGAATGAGCTGTTGCTCAAACAAAAGAAGCTCTGTTTCTAGTCTGGCGAGATAATTTTCTTCAGTCACTTCAGTGAGAAGAGTGGGAGTTTCTGGTAACTTAATCCTGGAGTGAGGGTCATAGACAAGTCTCGAAAGCCATGGGTAAAGAATGAGGGCAGTTTCAATGCGGTCATTTTTATAAGTGGCAAAGTTTTTCTTGATGACCCGGGCATTTTCAGGAGCAAATTTTAGTTCAGAAAATTCTTCGCTTGCGCCCTGATAGATCAGGATTTGCGGCCACTGAACCAGAGAGCGTAGTTCATGGAGAGTGCGGTGAAGTCCGTGACCATTTTTGGCGAGAGACTGAATCTTGATCGGCTTAGCGAGATTAACAGATATGGCATCAGCAAGTTCTGAATGAAATTTGGCAAAATAGGCACCCATTCGGTCACCGACAATCAGTATCGGAGCATCCAATTTTACTGCCGGGGCCTGGGCTTCAAACTCATAGGGATAGGGGAATATCTGCTCTGGGTTCTTGCGGTAACGGTCAAAGACCAGAAATCCGACAGTTAGCAGACCGCCTGAGACCAGTATAAAAATTAGTGAGAGAGCTTTTTTCATCTAAGAATAGTTTAACTTACAGCTGGATTTTGGTAAATGATTGCTTAGGAGTTTCTCTCTATGTCACATATTTTTCCTGAGGTTTTGGCCCCGGCCGGAAGTTTAGATAAGCTCAAAGTCGCGGTCCTCTATGGAGCGAACGCTGTCTATGTTGGTGGGCAGAAGTTTGGCCTGAGAACAGCAGCCGACAATTTTACTCTGGATGAACTTCGAGAAGGTGTCAGCTTTGCTCATCAGCGGGGAGCTCAGGTCTATGTGGTGCTTAATTCTTTTCTTCACGACAAAGATCTCTCTGAGCTGCCAGACTTTGTTCATTTTCTGAGCGAGATCAAAGTCGATGCAGTAATCGTGTCCGACTTGGGTGTTGTGAAAACGGTTTCAAGTCTATCAAATATTGCCATTCATATTTCGACTCAGGCCTCGACTCTAAACGTGGAAGCCGCCAAACTTTGGAAGTCCATGGGGGCCACCAGAGTGGTAGTGGGCCGGGAGCTTTCAGTAAAAGAAGCTGGGAAGATCAAGCGTGAGGCAGGCATTGAAGTAGAAATGTTTATTCACGGTTCTATGTGCATGGCCTACTCAGGTCACTGCGTGATTTCAAACTTTACACAGGGCCGAGACTCCAACCGTGGCGGTTGTGCTCATTCTTGTCGTTTTGAATATTCCCTTGATATGGGACTTGATACCGAAGAGAAAAAGAAAGCCTTTTTTATGAGCTCCAAAGATCTAGAGGGTCTTCGCATTTTGCCTGAATTTATCAATGAAGGAATTGATTCTCTTAAAATTGAAGGCCGCATGAAGAGCCATCTTTATGCAGGAACCATGAGTAAGATTTATACTGAAGCACTTGCTTATTACCGTGAGCATGGAAACTTTCTTTCAGAAGATTTACTCTACTGGGAAACTGAACTCAAAAAAGTTTCTCACCGCGCCTATTCGAACGCGAGCTTAGTGGAGCCGGCCGGAGCTGATAGTATTTTTAATGAAAGAGAAAATGCTGAGAAAGAATGGCAGATGGTGGGAACCGTTGTCGAAGCGTCCCCAAGCTTAGGCATAGTGATAGAGGTCAGAAACGCTTTTAATCAAGGTGATGAACTTGAGATTATTCCTTTCAAAGGCCCGGTCATTTCTCTTCTTGCCAATGAAATTACCGATATCATGATGAGGGCCGTAACTAGGACCAGACCTTCAACATTAATAAAACTCCCTTACGTGGATGGTGTTGAGAGTTTGCAGCTCGTGCGCCAGAAGGTTAAGGCATGAAACTCACGACCTTCGCTCAAAACTTGAATGATTTGAATCTGATTAAGGATCAAGGTCTTAGTGAAGTAATTTTGGGACATCAAAACTTTTCTCGTTTTGGTAAGTTGGATACTGATTCTTTTTTGACTCTGGCAAAACGCGCCAAAGAATTAGCTCTGAAAGTCACCTTTGAATGGGACATTCTCATGACCGAGAATACGTTCATGAAACTTGTGGCCGATATTTTGCCTCTCTTAGAATCTTTTGATTCCCTTCGGGTGCAGGACCCTGGGGCACTGGAGTGGGGATTTAAAAACACCAACAAACCCCTGCAGTTCATAGCTGAAAATGGAAATCATAATTTGCCAGGTCTTCAAGGCTGGATCGATCACGTTCAAGGACGCATGGAGAGAATTGTACTTTCTATTGAACTTCCTAAAAATAAGATTGAAGAATACTGTCACCGTTTAAGTGTTCCATGTGAGCTATTAGGAATCGGAAGAATCCTTCTTTTCTATACGCCGAGACAGCTTCTGTCTCCTTTGGCCGAGGATAAGTTCTCATTTAATGAAGAAATAAGTGCCGTTGGTGAGAGTGAAGAGTCACCTCACAAAGGTTTTCCCATTGTGGAAAATCGCCATGGAACGTTCATGTTTCACATCAAGGATTTTTGTCTCGTAGACTCCGCTCAGGAATTAAAAATTCTGGGCCTGGGTTACTTCCGGGTAGATCTGCGCTTCTCTGAGTTCTCGCAGCTGAAAGAGGTAAAAAACTTAACTGAGAATTTTACTGAATCTTCTTTTGAGGGATTTAAAGAAAAATATCCACAGGATTTGATGCGTGGATTTTATCTGGTTAATAAAACCGACGTTCTCTTTCCAAAACTCAAAAATCACAGACTTCAAAATAGAGAAGGTGATTATGTCGGGGAAGTTTTGGAAGCAGAGAAGGGAAGTCACCTGGCGATCTTTGTCAGTAACACCAAAGGTTTGCGCAAAACTGATAAGTTAAAAATTGTTCATCCCAAAGGTGAAGTTTTTGAACTTCTCATCTACTCTCTTCGTAATCTCAATCTTGAAGAGGTGGCTTACATCGAACCTCAAAAAACTGCCATCATTCAATATTTAGGTGGGGTGTGGGTCAAGTCACACGTCTTTTACCGGAACTAATTGATCATGAAATTCTTATTTCTACTATTCGTCATCTCTTGTTCTACTGACAACACCTATACTGATCCTGAACAGGAGAAGCTGACTTATTACATGTGCGAGAAGGATCATGAAATTGTCGTGAAACATTCTGATGACTACCAAAATATCGTGATTAAGTTTGGCGAAAATCGGCAGGTCACTCTACACCATTTTGTCACAGCAAGTGGTACTGGCTACCGTACTGAAAATTTGTTGTGGCTTACGAAAGGTAAAATGGCCAAATTGATTGAGAGAAAAAAAGACGGCTCCGAGGTTGCCCTTTTCAGTGAGTGCAAGGCCGAAAAACTAAAACTCCAGTACTAAATTCTTTCCCAAATCCAGAACGTCACGGCCATTCCGCCATTTTTAAGATGACGTTTGGTCTTCAGTTTATAACCTTTCGGATTTGAGAAGAGATCATCCATATCAGAAGGCAGAACCCATCCAAAGCGCAGAGGTTGATCATCCTGCATGAATTTCGTCCAAGCTTCCTTGAGAAAACTTCCTCTTTTGCCTTCAATTTGAATCCGCTCACCGTAGGGCGGGTTACAAAGGATGATTGAGTTATCGATAGGGAACTTTTGGATTAAGGAATCTTGAACTTTTAAAGTGATCGGAAGATTGGAGTCCAGTTCATTGGCCACTTTCGCGAGTAGCTCACCGTTGATGTCATAACCAATCGCTTGGGTGACCGGTAGTGAAGTTGATTCAGCTGCTAGCTTAACCAGCTTGCCTTTAAAGAAGGGGGCCTCTTCAAAACTAAATTTTCTCAGGTGGAGTGGGCGATAAAAGGTAAGGGCTTCAGTTAAAAGAGTCCCCGAGCCGCACATGGGATCAATCAGAGGTGCCGGTTCTTTTAAATCACTTAAGATTTCAAAAGCAAAGGCTGCCGCGAAATTTTCTCTAATGGGGGCTTCGCCTTTAATTTTTTGAAAACCGCGCTTATAAAGAGGCTCACCTGAAAGATCCAGACTTAGTGTTAAATCATCATCAACGAGCCGTATGTAGAAAGTTTGAGGAGAGTAATTCTTCTTTTCCCAGTCTTTACCCAAGGGCTGCTTTCGCATGGCCTCAGTCAGGGCTTTTTGAACAGTCTCTTCAATTCTTCCGGTATGAATGAGTCGGCTTTTAGAGCAGCTTATTTCCCAAGATGGTGTCGGATGAGAAAGGTAATCATTCCATTTGAAGGCAACAAATTTCTGATAGAGTTTTGGAAAATCCCGAACTTTAAAAGTCGTCAGTCGCATGAGTATGCGAGTGGGGATTTTAAGTTCAGTATGGGCCTTTACGATCCAGTTGATATCAGCATTTAGTTCCAGTCCGCCCTTGTGGATCTGTACCGGGGCAACTGGGCATTTGAGCTCAATTTCCCTGAGGGCGAGGTCTTCAAGACCGGGAGGAATGACTAAGAATAACTGGTAGCTGACGTTCATAGCTTATTATGATAACATCATTTTATGCAAGCTTACCTCAAAAAACATGGATCTTCTTTCTCTGGCCACAGCATTAAAGTGAATTGGCAAAGGGCCGATCGAAGTGTTGTGATCGAATTTCAAATTCAAAAGCGTCTTGGCCCAAGCTGGCAGTCTGACGAAATTTACACCGCCGATTGGTCAAAGAACTGGGGACTTTGGAATAAAGATGTTTTCGAGGCTTTCTTGCAAATGCGTAAGGATGAAAGCGAATTATCTGCCCCTTATCTTGAAATTCAGGTTTCTCCTTTGAATCAGCCTTTTGCTTTAGTGATCACTGAACCAAGAAAAACTTTTTTTGCCCCTAAAATATTGGAGTTTAAAACTGAAGTTTCTTTGACGGAGAAATTCTGGACAGGGAAGATGGAAGTGATATTGCCTGAAGAAATTCAGGGAACCCATTTATTCGGTGGTTTCTACTCTTGCCTGGCGGCCGAGCCGAGGGAGTTTTACGCCCTTCAGCCGAACCCAGAAATGAATCCCGATTTTCACCGGCCAGAACTTTTTTTAAGATTGGATGAATAAATGAGTGAGCTGATTTTAGTTCCAACCCCGATCCAGGAAGATCTGCCGCTGGAGCCGGTGGCCAGAGAGAAATTATTAGAAGATGCACTTAAACCGGATGTTTTGATTCTGGTTGAAGAACATAAGATTGGACGTCAGCGCTGGCTTAAATGGGGACTCCCCCGAGAGGCGATTGAGAAATTTATTCTTTTTAATGAACACACTCAGGAAAAAATACAGTCCGATATTATAAAAGAAATTAAAAGTGGGAAGCGAGCATATCTCTTAAGTGATTGTGGTTTGCCGGCATTTTGTGATCCGGGACAACTGTTAGTAAACGCCTGTCACAAACAAAGAATCAAAGTCACTGCAACTCCTTTTCCCAATTCAATTGCCCTGGCCCTGGCCCTTTCTGGTTTTTCTCACTCTACTTTTGTTTTTTCTGGTTTTGTCCCTGTGAAAGAACCTGAGCGAAGTGAGTGGATGAAAAAAGAAATGAAACGGCCTGAAACGTTAATCTGGATGGACACTCCTTACCGTTTGAGAAAACTGCTTGATGACGTTCATAAACTTGGCCCTGAGCGGGATGTCTTCTTGGGTTGTGATCTGGGTGGGACGAAAGAGTTTCTTATTCGGGGCACGGCCGCTTCTATTATCAAAGCGATTGGCGAAAACGATAAACGGGAATTTGTCATGGTCCTAGGCGGGCAGCTTCTTACCAAGTGAATCAATAATTTCTGAAATGATTTTCCAGTTGCTGCTTCCTTGTAGACTTCCAAGATCTTCCTTGATTTCCAGTATTAAATGTCTGGCAATAATCGTGGCATTTTTGAGACCATGCAAATTGGTGTAGGTTAGCTTGGCATTTTTCTGATCTTTCCCGGGAGTCTTTCCGAGTTCCTGGAGCGTAGAAGTACCATCAAGAATATCATCCACAATCTGAAATAAGAGCCCAATTCTCTGGCCGATGGATTGAACATGGCAGGCATTTTTAGCAATGAATTCACGGTCCGGGTGTGTATAAAGTCCGGCCAGGCAGCTCCAGGTGATGATGGATCCCGTTTTGAGCTTATGAATATTTGATAATATGCTTTCAATTTCTTTTTTATCTAAACCGGAAAGATTTTTTGCTTCGTACTCCATGTCCAAGGCTTGACCCATTACCATTCCCTGATGACCACTGGCCTCCAGGAGTTTGGTAACAAGTTCAATTATCTTTTGTGGTTCAGTTTTAAGGAGACTTAGTTCTTTTAAAAGAAATTCCGGGGCCATGGTCAAAAGAGAGTCACCGGCCAAAATGGCATTGGCCTCTCCAAAAACTTTATGATTGGTGGGAACTCCTCGTCTCATATCATCATTATCCATGGATGGCAGATCGTCATGAATGAGGGAGTAAGCGTGAATCATCTCAACTGCAAGTCCCAAGCGCATAGCTTCGGTTTGGTTGCCATTAAAAGCTTGGGAAAATCCCAAGCATAAAAGTGGACGAATGCGTTTTCCTTCACCCAAAAGTGAATAGTGAATGGCCTCGTTAAGTTTCGAGGAGAGGGGAAAATATTGGGCGGTTTTCTCAACCATGAAGGTTTCAAAAATACGCTTTTGCTCACTTAAATCCATGAAGCCGATTATGGCCCCAAGGCCTTTGTTTTAACAAGGAACAATTTACAACCAATTTTACCGGATTAAATCCTGTAATTTCAGTCGGATACGTTAATGATTTAGCGCAAGGAACACATGACTTTTGTGGAATTTCTTGGTAATTGATGGACATGTCAAAGACCCTCTATTCCCCTGATTCTTTTGAGATTACTCAAAGGAAGATGGATCACATTGAGTTGACTCCAAAATCGTTAACCTCGGCGGTAACGGTGGATGGACGTTTTGATTACGAGCCATTATTTTTCTCTCATCCTGAAGCCGATGAAAAATTGCCCACCACATTTTTAGGATTCAATTTAGATTACCCGCTTTGGGTTTCCAGCATGACTGGTGGAATTCAAAAATCTCAATCCATTAATACCAACCTCGCCAAACTTTGTGGAGAGTTCAAACTGGGCATGGGTCTCGGGTCGTGCCGCTCCCTCTTAACCAGTTCAGAGAGACTCAGTGATTTCGCCGTTAGAAAGCATCTTGGAGATCAACCCCTGTTTGCAAATATTGGTTACGCCCAATTAGAAGAATTATGTGAAGCAGATAAATTCCATCTCTTGCATGAAATGGTGAAGGGCCTTGAAGCTACCGGTCTCATTATTCACTTAAATCCGCTCCAGGAATGGTTTCAGCCTCACGGGGATAAGTTTAAATTTAATCCGCTAACGATATTTAAAAAATTTCTTGAACACACAAACTATCCTGTCTTGATCAAAGAAGTAGGTCAGGGCATGGGGCCCAAAAGCCTCAAAGCACTTTTAGATTTGCCACTGGCCGGTATTGAATTTGGTGCTTACGGAGGGACCAATTTCTCCCTCCTTGAAAGCCTTAGATCAAATGGTGAATTTGAATTTAAAAAGCCCTTCATTAATGTCGGGCATACAGCCGCTGAGATGGTGGACATTTTGAATGGCCTTCCTGTTAAAGGCAAAGAGTTCATTATTTCTGGCGGAATTAGAACTGTCCTTGATGGTTACGAGCTGAAAGCTAAACTCAAGGCCCCTTCGGTTATTGGTATGGCCTCAAGTTTTTTGGCGCCAGCTCAGGAAAACTACGAAGTTCTGCGTGAGCATTTTATTCAAATGAAAGAAGCCTTGTTGGTTGCAAATAAGATTTTAAATCTTAAAGGGAATCTATGAAACCAGTCTCTGGCTTTTCAAAGATGTCAAAGGAAGAAAAGATCGTCTGGTTATCTAATCAGCTGGGCGGCGAAGCCCAGGTGCTGGTTAAGCAGATGCCGGTTTTCTGGCACCATGATAATGATATTCAGAAAAGGCTCGATGAGTTTTCTGAAAACACGCTCACTAATTTTGACATGCCTTTTGGTATCGCTCCTAATTTTTTGATCAATGGGAAAACCTATTCAGTGCCCATGGTGATTGAAGAGTCATCAGTTGTTGCAGCAGCTTCTTTAGGTGCCAAATTCTGGTATGAAAGAGGTGGATTTACTTCAACAATTATCTCGACAAAAAAAGTAGGCCAGATTCATTTCTTGTGGCAAGGCCAAAAAGAAAAGCTTACCTCCTTCTTTGAAAAATCTCAAAATGACCTCATTGCTGCCGTTAAACCTCTGACAGAAAATATGAACAGACGGGGCGGAGGAATTCTATCTGTCCAGCTTGAGGATATGACGGCGAAAATTGAAAATTATTTTCAGCTTAAACTTGAATTTAATACCTGTGACGCCATGGGGGCCAACTTCATTAATTCGATCCTTGAAGAAATGGCGTTAGTCTTTAAACATAAGCTAGGTCTGGATGATTCGTTCTCAGCATCTGAAAAAGATGTCCAGATCATCATGTGTATCCTTTCTAACTACACTCCTGAATGCCTGGTGGAATGTTCTGTTCAGTGCCCGGTTGAAAATCTTGGTACAATTAATGGCATGAGTGCTCGCACATTTGCAGAGCGTTTCTCAACTGCAGTTAGAATTGCTCAGGTTGATACCAGTCGGGCAGTGACCCACAATAAAGGCATCATGAATGGGGTCGATGCTGTGGTCCTTGCGACTGGCAATGACTTCAGAGCGATTGAGGCCTGTGCCCATGCCTTCGCTTCTAGAGACGGCCAGTACCGCTCTCTTTCAAAAGTTGAGCTTCAAGGTGACACCTTTAAATTTACGCTCACGATACCGCTGGCAGTGGGAACAGTAGGGGGACTTACCTCACTTCATCCATTGGCCAAAACGTCTCTTGCGATTCTGGAGAATCCTTCGGCCCAGGATCTGATGAAAGTCATGGCCGCAGTTGGTCTTGCTCAAAACTTTGGTGCTGTGAAGTCACTCGTGACTACAGGGATTCAAAAAGGACACATGAAATTACATTTATTGAATGTGTTAAACCAATTAGGGGCGTCACCATTGCAAATTGAAAAAGGTAAAGAGTATTTCACTGATAAGGTGGTCTCCTTTACAGCAGTCAGAAGTTTTCTAGAATCTACAAAGCAGCTTCAGTGAGAGCATCCATGCAAGATCAACATTTTTACGGTCACGGTAAATTACTATTGTCTGGTGAGTATTTCGTACTCGATGGCGCTATGGCCCTGGCGATACCTACAACTGTTGGGCAATCGATGAAGGTTAAGTATCGTCATTCATATCAACCTACACTTAACTGGAAGAGCATAGATCACTCAGGCAAAGTCTGGTTTGAGTCTGATTATGAGTTATGGCATTTTAAGCCGATTAAAAATCAGGAAAATGCCAAACAAGATTTTGTTCATCAGGTACTGTCATCGGTAAGACATCAAAATCCGCATTTCCTGCGGGACGATATGGATGTTTTTGTTGAAACTAAAATTGAGTTTCCTCTGGAATGGGGACTTGGTTCGAGCTCCACTTTCCTCTATAACGTAGCCCAGTGGGCCTACGTGAGCCCCTTTGAACTGATGAAGAAAACCATTGGTGGTTCGGGCTACGACATTGCCTGCGCACAGGCGATGAGACCTATACGCTTCCAAAGAGTGGATAATAAACCCCAATGGGAAACGGTTGATTTTAATCCTTCATTTAAAGAGAATATTTATTTTCTCTACCTAGGTAATAAACAGTCCTCAAAAGAAGAAGTCGTCGCTTTTAGTGAGGCGAAGATTGAAGGGCGAAACTTGCTGGTGAATGAGATCACACAGCTCACTCAAGAGATGATTGCCTGCCAAAGCTTGAGTACATTTAATAAAATCATTGTGAGCCATGAAGATATTATTGCCACGGCTTTGAAATATGAAAAAGTAAAAGACAAATTCTTCAAAGACTACTGGGGACAAGTTAAATCCCTAGGTGCATGGGGCGGGGACTTTGCCATGGTCACTTCTGATCGCACTCCTACAGAGACTCGGGATTATTTCGCTGAGAAAGGTTTCACAACATTTATTCCTTTTTCTGAGATCAGTCGTACTGAATCTACTATTGAAAGACATTCATGAATCCACTCTTGGGGCCCTACCGGGGTGCAGTTCCTGTAGCATTTCAATCGAGCTGGGAGTCGCCTTCTAATATTGCGTTCGTAAAATATTGGGGCAAGAAAGGTCACCAGTTACCGGCCAATCCTTCAGTTTCAATGACCCTGAATGAATGCAAAACCATAACTAAAACCAAATTCACGCCTTCAAGTGGACTCACTGTTGTCTTAAAACTCGATGGTCAAAACAACGAGCGATTTGCACTTAAAATACGCAGTTATCTTGAAACCCTGCAGACTGAGTTGCCTTGGCTTTCTCAACTCTCGGTTGAAATTGAAACCTCAAATACCTTTCCACACGGAACAGGAATTGCTTCATCGGCTTCAGGTTTGTCGGCCTTTGTTTTAACTTTTGTTGATTATCTTAAGCATCTTAATCCAGAAGGGGATGAGGCGCTGTTTTTTAAACGTGCCAGTTACCTCTCAAGACTCGCTAGTGGAAGTGCATGCCGATCAGTTTATGGTGGTTTTGCTGCCTGGGGCGAATCATCTAATATCGAGACCAGTGATCTTTATGCTTCCCCAGTTATAGTCCATCCTGATCTAGCGGTTTTGCAGGACACTGTTTTAGTTGTAAGTGGCAAAGAGAAAAATGTTTCAAGTCGTGCTGGCCACGGATTAATGGGCGATCATCCTTTTGCCTTAAGCCGTTTTGCTCAGGCGAAAGTTCATTTCGCTCAGTGTATGTCTGCACTGAAGTCTGGTGATATTGAATCTTTAGGGAAGATCCTGGAGGCAGAAGCCCTTTCTCTCCATGCCATGATGCTCACTTCTTCAACTCCCTATATATTACTCAAGCCCAATACGTTGGCGGCGATTGATGCCATTTGGGATTTCAGACGTGAGACCAAGCTTCCGCTTTATTTTACTTTGGATGCAGGGCCTAATCTGCATTTGATTTACCCAGAGGAATTTAAATCAAAAATCTTCACTTTCATTTCCCATGAACTGTCTCCACTTTCGGAGCAGATCATTGATGATAAAGTCGGAACAGGACCCAGAAAATGTTAGAGCATAGTTTTCCCTCTAAAATTCTTCTTTTGGGTGAATACACAATTCTTAACGGGTCTAAGGCCCTGGCAATTCCTTATTCTGAATTTCAGGGGAGTTGGTCATATGCCCCTCTTGTGACTGAAGAATCAAAAATTTCCCATTCCTCTTTGGTGTCTTTTCTCTCTCATACTTCTGAGAAGTATCTCGATATTTTAAGGCTCAAAAACGATATTGAACGGGGACTTTGGTTTGATTCTTCTATTCCGCATGGCTACGGGTTGGGAAGTTCGGGGGCATTGATTGCTGCCATTTTTCAAACTTACGGTCTCAAACAAAGTTCTATGATGAAAGATAAAGAGGCCCTCGCTAAGTTGGAGGATTACTTTCATGGCTCAAGTTCGGGAATTGATCCTCTGGTAAGCCTCATTCAGAAGCCACTTTTGATTCATAGTTTTGATAACGTTGAGGCCCTGGAAAAACCTTTGAATCTCGAGGGATTTTTCCTGCTCAATACAGGCAAACCCCGTCAGACCGGTCCACTGGTTAATATCTACCAGGAAAAAATGAAAGACCCTGAGTTCAAAAGAGGCTGCGCCGACGTACTGATGCGCGAAGTCAATTTCGCAATTAATGAAATTTTAGGTAATGATCGTTCTAATTTATTCCACCATTTGTGGTTAATTTCAAAGTTTCAGTGGGAATATTTCCCCGAGATGATCCCGACACAAATGAGAGGACCCTGGTCAAAGGGTCTCGAGACGGGTGATTATATTTTGAAACTTTGTGGTGCCGGAGGCGGCGGATTCATATTAGGATTTAGTGAAAAATTAGCTACGATAGATTTCAGTCAGCACGATATAAGGAAGCTTAAATGAAATTTTTATTTTTATTACTTGTACCGACTCTTACTTGGGCGAGCCTGCCAACAAAAGAGGAGCAGTTCAAGTTCAGCTTAAATATGGTGATTTCCAATGCCACTCGCCCAGACGTGAAACCCGGTATGGTGGTTGCTAGCCCTAGTAAGGAAGCTCCTAACTATTATTATGACTGGGTCAGAGATACGGCCCTTACTATGCGCTCATTAATTGATTTCTATGAATTCAAAAAAGATCCAAAAATCAAAAAAATGATTTTCACATGGATTGATGCCGAAGCTTATCGTCAGAATCTTCCTACCTACTCAGGGTTAGGGGAGCCAAAATATAATATTGATGGCTCGGGATTCACGGGTCCCTGGGGACGTCCACAAAATGACGGGCCGGCCCTTCGTGCTCTGGCGATGATTAAATTTGCCCGCATTCTTTTCGCCGAAGGTAATCAGGATTACGTTTTAAAAAATCTTTACCACGGCGTTTTGCCTGCTGATTCAGTAATTAAAAAAGACCTTGAGTACGTGGCACACCATTGGAATGAGCACAGCTTTGATTTGTGGGAAGAAGAGAAGGGGATGCATTTCTATACTCTTTTGTCTCAGCACGTGGCCTTACAAGAAGGAGCGAAACTCGCTGCCGAACTTAAGGATTCAAATGCCGCTGATTTTTATAAGCAGGAATCTGAAAGAATTGCTCGTAAATTGAAAGCTGAATTCCCTCACGACCGTGTAGGACTACTTGTGACTTCTCAGAAGTCAGCTGCCCTTGGGTATAAAGATTCTGGTCTGGACGTGGCCCCATTGTTAGCACTTCTCCATACTTCTCCTTACCAGAAACTCTTTTCACTCAGAGACCCCTATGTGCTGAAATATATCGAAACTCTGACCTCGGCCTTCGCCGATATCTATCAAGTGAACAAAAAGTATGCTGACCTGGGTGTTGGTATTGGCCGCTACCCGGAAGATCGCTACGATGGGTACGAGACTTCAAAATTAGGCAATCCTTGGTTCCTTTCAACCATTGCTTTGGGTGAATACGTTTGCTTGGTCAAAGATGAATTATCCAAGAGCGGGAAGTTAACTAAAACTCTCTCTAAAGAACTCTCGGACGTCATTGAAGCCCAGTTCCAAAGAGTACTGTTTCATTCTGATCGCAAGGGTCATATTTCTGAGCAGTTTAACCATGAGAATGGACTTATGCAGGGAGCGGTTGATCTCACCTGGTCTCATAATTCGTTCATGACTGCCATGATGAGATGCCACTACCTTTAATATGTAATTTTTATATCCTTTAGAGTGGCGGGCCAGTTTTTTGGTACCCTCACTCTATGAAACACATTCTAAGTATCCTTCTGACATTTATGGGCCTGCAAACTGCTGCCGCTTCCTTCAACATGGAGAAAGATGGCCTGTGTTTCAGGAATGCTGATCCTGGACTGCGCAGTTTTGGACCCATGGGCGTATTAGGCAGCAAAAAAGGCGTGTGCCAGGGGATGTCGGGTATAGTTTCTGCTTTTCACGAACACGCCAAATTTAGTCCCGGTAAATCAAAGATGACCTACAACGAGGCCCTCGGTGCCATGGCCGAATTAAGGCGCTACCACTCAGGTGGCTGTGGTCTTAAGAAGAAAGTTGAAATCACAGGATACGCCAATTTAAATGAATTCTGTCGTGCTCATAAGAGTGTTTTGATGGCAAATGCCATTGATTATAATGCTGATATTGCTGTTCGTGAGATCTCTTGGAATCTGGATGAGTTTCTTATTCTTCAGGACTCACCCATCACTTCAACCTTGGGAAGAATAAATCTTCATGCATCAGTTGAAAGTCTTCGTAAGCGGCTGGGCTCTGGCCGCTGGCCCTTGATGCTTTATTATAGTCACGTGGTCGGAGTGCACTCAATCACCACTTATAAAGATAAGGTCGTCCTCGGTCTCTATGATTCCAACTACAGCAGCTCAATCGAGTACACAGTGAACTATGCAAAGGACGGATTACCTAAGTCTGGACAAAAGATGATCTGGGATACAACCCCAGATCGCCTGACTACTGTTTGTTGGTAGAAATTCTAGTGTTCAATGCCTGTTGTTTCTTCGCTCTTAATGAGTGAGAGTTTCACAGAGTAAGACATTGATTTGGCCGGCATGAATCCAAATTCTTTGGCCTCTGGCTTTTTCGTTCTCCAGTCTTCAGAAACCATAGAAGCTTTTGCGATTTTTCTATCCATCACAATTCCAGCTTCAAATTGATTACGAAGGGCCTCAAAAAGACCAAGCTTGGCCTGGATACGTTGAACTGGTGCAAGTTTCGCAATCCCACCAAGTATTTGCGCGATCACTTCATTTTTATTTTCTGAGTAGGTCTCATTTAAAAATCCAGATTGAGTCAAAGCGGCTTCAGAAATAGAGGCCCCGGAAAGAATCCAGGCACGAGAGAAAGCAGGAGGAACTAAAGCAGAGAGCATGCTCATCCCGCCAGCGGCAGGAACCAGGCCAAAGTGGCAGTGATTAAAACTAACTTTGGCATCTTTGTGAGCAATTCGAATGTCAGCACCGAGAGCAAATTCAGAAGCTATTGTTTCAGAGCCATGACCAAGATCCATCACCACTGTCTGTGGCAATTGCATCATGGCGAAAATAATTTTTTGAAGTTTGGTATTAATTTTATCCAGCTGGGAAGCTGATAAGCCTGAAAGAGATTCTAGCTCAAGACCTTTAGAGAACACTTCTGAAGAAGAATCAATGAAGATGGTGTTGATTTCAACACGAGTCGTGCACCAAGCGAGTAGGGATTCTAACTCGAACAACATCTCTAGTCTGAAAGCGTTCTTCCAGTCTGGGCGATTCAACGTCACGAATAATGTGCGGGTGGATTTTTCCAACCGTGTAGAGAGAGTCGTGTAGTTGAAAAGAGTCGTCTGCATGTCACCTTCCTTGGTTTCTCGCAAAATTGATCTAAATCTCTTCTTCGCTAATCCTTAAGCGAAGAGTTGACTTAATTATTTTTTCAGAAAGCCGGCCCATGTGTCAAAGGTATTTCATAGTGGTCATTTTTGCTCAGGAAATGGGAATGCAGATTTTACTTGTCAGGTTCTGCGAGAATTGAAACCCTTTTAGTATATTTAAGATCTTAGACGAGAGGTTGAAATGAAATCTATGTACTTGCTCATACTTATGATGACATTGGTTCTAGGCGGCTGTGAGGCCCCTGATGAGGTGGCCCAGCAAGGACAAGATACAGATAGTATCAAAGAACCCATTTGTAATGAGACCTCCACCAATTGTGATATGGATTGGGTTGTTACCTACCCAGTAGAGAATTTTCCAAAGATCATCCAAATATTGGTTAATAATAAGGTTATTTTCACTGAATGTGGTGATTTGCAATATAAAGTTAATCGTTATTCGACTACTGCAGAAATCATGATGTGGAACTACCGCCGCTTGTCCCCCGATAATAAAACTAAGTTTTCTTTTGAAGTGAAAAGTGTAGCTGATTGTAACGATCTTAAAACGGCCACCACTTTTGATCTGAACAATCCCCAACTCTATAAATTAGAGGAAATGGGAAATACAAATAGAGTTATAATTAGAAACTAAAAGATATCCAGTCTAAATTCCCGAGGATCAACTGAGCTATCGGCTTCGATGGTAAAGTTGATCCGGCCAACTTCTCGTCCATCGGATGTTTCTACAACCACCCGCCAGTCGCCAGATTGATAATTTGATTTTGTACCAAAGCCTCTAAAACCTTCGTCTCGTCCGCCTAAAATGCTCATGGGAATAGTATCTTGTAAGGTCCAACCCTGATTGACATCATCCAAGTACCATTTAAGGAAGACTTGATCTTCAAAATTTCCCGGGGAGAAAATGGATAATATGACATTGAGTTTGTCACCAGGCCGGGCCTTAAAATCTTGAGCACCTTTGGCCCAAAATTTCCAAAATGGTCTCTGATACGTTCCAACGTAATCACCGTTGGTTTTTTCAACAGTATAATAGATGCCGATTTTTTTTACTGCCACAGGGACTGGTGGAATAAGCGAGGTATAATACCCAAACAAGAAAACGAAGTGGACACCAATCGCTGGCATCAGGACATGGCGCTTAATCAGCGGATGTGTTTCTAAGCCTTTAAAATTTAATTTCCAAATCAGGCCAAGGGTTAAACCAGAGGTTAAGAATCCCAACCAAAAGGGAATGGCCCCTACATGCCCCATCAAAATGGGATAGAAAAATGAAAAGTATGAGAGGACGCATATTGAAAAAAGGATAACTCTGACGGGAAGTCCGAGTCTTTGAAATCTTGGAACCTCATTGGCCAGCATCAGCCCCGCTAGCAGCAAAATAAAAAAGAAGGAAGTGATTGCCGAAGCTGAGGTGTAATAGAAAATAGTGTAAACGGACAAGAGAGAGCCGAATAAGAAATGCACGACTAAATCATGGTACTCCCAGAATTTTTGTCCTCGCTCACTCAAGGTAAGTGTCCCGATTTTGATCCGGACTTCACACAAAAGCAGTGTCCCTAAAATGGACAAGTAGACTGCCTGTTGAATGAGATTTAAAAGGTCATCGATGCGGCCCAGAGTCAGGAGGTCGAAAAGAAATCCAAAGACAAAAACACCAACAGATACCAGCACCTCATGGCGCTGGTAAAATTCGAGTGTTCGATTTTTTAAAGTAGGGATCGGAGGCAGATTCAATTAGTGGCCTTCGAGATATCTCTCAGCTTTGATGGCGGCCTGACAGCCAGAACCCGCAGCTGTAATCGCTTGGCGGTAATAAGAGTCTTGAACATCGCCGCACGCAAAGACGCCAGGTATATTAGTTTCTGGGCCATTGTGAGTTTTGATAAAGCCGTGAGCATCAAGTGTCAGCTGACCTTTTAAAAAGTCAGTATTGGGATGATGTCCAATGGCATAGAAGAGCCCATCAGTGTCGCGGTTTTGTTTGGCGCCTGTTTTTAAATTTTCAACCGTGATTCCGCTCACTCCATGCTCGTTGCTGTGAATTTCCGTAACAGCAGAATCCCAAAGGAATTCGATTTTCGGATTATTAAGAGCGCGCTCTTGCATAGGTTTTGAAGCACGAAGAACATCTTTACGGTGAACGATATAGACTTTTTTGGCAAATTTGGTGATGAAAGTAGCATCTTCCATCGCCGTATCGCCTCCGCCTACAACGTGAACGATTTTGTCACGGTAGAAGAAACCGTCACAGGTGGCGCAAGTCGAAACTCCGCGGCCAGTGAGTTCTTTCTCTTTTGGGAGTCCCAGCCATTTGGCCGAGGCACCAGTTGAGATAATGACGGTATCAGCTTCATAGCTAGCGCCGCTTGAATCAGTAACTTTGAATGGTCTTTTTGAAAGATCAACATCAGTACACATGACAGACTTAAATTCAGCATTGAATCTTGCCGCCTGTTTTTTCATGTTGCCCATAAGTTCCGGGCCCATCACTCCATGCTCAAAACCAGGAAAGTTCTCTACTTCGGTTGTGAGCGTAAGCTGGCCGCCAGGTTCATGGCCTTCTAAAATAAGGGGTTTTAAATCAGCTCGTGCCGCATAGATGGCAGCAGTTAAACCGGCAGGACCGGTTCCGATGATGATGACTTTACGTCTTTCCATCATAAACCTCGATTAGTGTTTAGTTTCAGGAGCAGCAGGTAAGCCCAACTTCTTTTTAACCACAGCTGGACGATCGTCCATGTCTGGATTCATCTCGTAATAAGCTTTTACAGAAAGAAGCTCTTTCGGGTGCGGAGCTTTTTCTGTCGTAACAAACTCTTCGTTCGTCAGAGAACATGTGTAGTTGTACGTTACTTTTTCACGTCTTCTTTTTGATCTGTAACCCATGCGATTAGTCCTTTTTAGTAACAATGTCTCTTTATAGGGTTTTTGCATCGCTTTATCAAGGACTTAAAGTTTATCAAATTAAATGACTATGAGAGAAAATCGAGTGTTTTCATACCGTTATTTCGATGTAACAATATTTTTAGAAGAGACAATTTCTCAAGGAAGAATGAGCTCATGTTAAGGATGACGGGTTACGCCATTTTGCTCATAGTCATAACTGTGCCTGCCTGGGCCCTAACCGAGGCCAGGTTGCTTGGTCAATCTGCCAGTGGGCAGACTGTTGTTTTCAATCTGGGGTCTCACGACGGTATCAAAAGTGGCGATTACGCGGTTATTGTTAAACAAATCAAATCCCTTGAAGATCGAGACTTAAGATTGGTTCCCGCCGCCAAGGCGAGAAATGTCAAAATCAATTCCGACTCTTCAGTTTGGATTCTCTACAAAATTTTTGATCAGGAACTTTTGGTCAAAGGTGACAAGTTTTTGGTTCTTTCCGAGTCCCTCATGTTGAGCGGGCGAAGACCGCCTCATTTGGGTCGCATTAGCCTCGTCAACGATAAGAATAAAATGAAGTCCCAGATCAAGGATGCGGAGTCGAATGATAAAAATCGACTGAGTAAGCTTGGTGACAAATATGAAGTGATGGTACCGGCCCATGAAAATCAGGCGGTTTCTGATACTGATGCTGAGGTCATCGATGTCGAGATGTGGAAAGAAAATAAGGCTTCACGCTACCGCTCGTCAGTTTATAAAAGTGCCAACAAAGAAGAGTTTACCCGTCAGCTGAGGCTTTCAACTTTTGAGAAACTTGTCACGGCCTATTTGCAAAGAGTGAATGATCCAGATTTTAATTATGATCGTTTTTATGAAAAACAGCGAAAGTCTGAGTTCTCCAACGAATTCGCTGTGAATAGCAGTTATGGGACTGAATATAATACTTTTCTGCGTAAAGAATCCGTGAGGACCACTGCGGACGCCAAACTTTATCGCTCGATACTTGAAAAAGGGGAGAGCTGGTCAGAGGATTACTCTGATGAAGAGTTGCGAAAGGTTTTGAATCAGGTTTCAGTTCTGCAGGAAAAAGACCGCAGAGTATTGGTAGTCGCTAAACCAACCCGCTATAGCGTGAACTTTGAATATGGGTTTAACTTAAGTGATGCCCAAGGTGATGATGATCCACTTTATAGACGTGAGTCGCGCTACTCTACGGAGCTTGATTTTGAAGCGACTCCTTTTTTAAAGCATGAGTCTCTGGAACGTTTCACTTTGAACGCCACATTTCGTATGAACTACACCGCCTTTGAGGCCCAAACTTATAATTCTGATCTTGATGAGTACTCCCTTAGTCTTGGAACGAATTGGTATCCTCTTTATGCCCCTTACGCGGTGGAATCACCCATTATGTATCTAGGGGTCTATTTACGTTCCGGCTTTGCCAGCGCCTACGCTCCAACTCCGGACGAAAAAGCAAACTATACAGTACTCTCTCTTCCAGGGTTTCGAGCAGGGTTTAAATACCTTTTGCGCAACCATCTAGGGATCAGGCTCCAGGGCAGTATGGAAACATTAAAAATTGAAAGATATGAGGCCAGCAAACTGAATTCTGTTTTACCAGAGAATACCAATCTGGTTGAAGCTAAAATTGGTGTTGGTCTTGCTTACGCATTTTGAGGATCATTATGAAATATTTTATTCTTCTACTTCTTTTGCTCCCTTCTATCGCTATCGCCTTAGAAGTGGATGAAAAACTAACTGTCAGAGTGGTTAAAGTCTCTGATTCCAAGAAAACGTTAATGATTAACCGTGGGACTGAAGATGGTTTAGTTGAAGGGGATCATGCCAAATTTATCGTAACTGCCGGGATTGTTGCCCGCGGGGTTTGTATTAAGGTTTCTCCAACCAGGTCTGTCTGGTCTGTTTATCGACTGGTGAACGCAGATTTCATTACCAATGATTCCGTCATGAGCATTAAAATTACTCCGGCGGTGAAAATAACCAAAGATGAGACTCAAGCGATTGTTCAGGAAGATACTCCCACTGCCGTAACAGGGGACCCTGCCAATCTTGGGATTCCCCTTGCTGATGGAGCTCAGGACTTAAGTGCTGCCGACAGTAAAACCACTAATGCTGATCTCAAGGCCCTTGAAGAGAACGAAATTCCAGCATCGATCGTAGAGAAGACCAAAGAAGTTTATGGATTTTTAAATGTCTCAGGTCTCACTTCTAATACGAAGACCGATGTGGGAGACCAGTCATTCAATAATTCCCAATCTTTTTATCATATTGGTCTGGGTGGTGAATTGTATGCTCAGAAGGAGAGGGAGTGGTATTCTCATTTTTCTCTAGTAGGAGAGTTCTCATTGATGAGAGAAAATTCACAGGCCCATAACGGCGCGGCCGTAACTAATGAACTGACGGAATTCGGATTCGGAACAAACTGGCACCCAACTAAATTACCTTCAGTGGCCAATGAGTTTATTCCTTATCTTCATTTCACTTTCAATATTGGAACTGTGAAATCAACTTATACTGCCGGTGCCAATGCAGGTGAGCCAGAAACTTCTGCCAATGGTGGGACGTCTGGATTTTCTGTTGGTGGCGGATACAAGTTCTATACCTTTAAAGGTTTCGGTGCTCGTATGTTGTTTGATTATTACATGCGGACTGAAAAATATAAGGAAGATACAGGTGGTGAAGTTTTTAATAAAAATGTTGCCGGGCCTCGCCTGATGCTGGCGATTTCGTATCGATTCTAGAAAAGGGCCCGCACCTGATCGGCGGGAATTCCCATCACGTCTTTCATTTGTTGGGGATTTTCAAGAAGCGATAATCTTCGAGAGACCAAGTCTTCAAAGGTCACCACTTTCTCTGTTTCTATAATTTTTTTAATCATCTCCATGGTTAAGACAGGTTTTTTACCAAATGTTGGCATCAATGAATGCTGTCTTAATGGATTAAGAGTCAGATTGGGTTTGTAACGAAGACCCAAGCGAGGCACAATTTCCCGTGCCAGTTCCTGAGTCATTTTTCTGAATGTCGTGTATTTTCCGCCGATCATCACGTAGGAGTGGGAAGTGGGACGATAAATTTTATGGTGTCTACTCACTTTGCCTAATGCATGACCACTACCTTCTTCTTTGGCCAATGGTCTGACCCCGGCAAAAGTAGAAATAATCGAAAAATTAGATAAGTTAGCGGTAGGAAAATATTGTTTAAGAACCATCATAAGATAATCAATATCAGCTTGCGTGGCCTTAATATTAAAAATGTCCTGATCGACTTTGGTTTCAGTTGTTCCAACTAAAATGGCATCACGTTGTGGGATTACAAAAACGACTCGGTTGTCTTTAGTGGTGAGAACCACGGAGCCCTTTACATCAATTGATCCTTCCTTGAGCCATAGATGAATGCCCTTAGACGGAACGAGCTGAGGGGACCAAGGGATTCCGAGTTTTGGCAGAAGTTGGTCAGTGAAGGGGCCAGTCGTGAAAACAACATAAGTTGCCTTCACATTTTCACGTGTGGCGTGTCTTCTGTCTTCAATCACGACATCATAACCATCGGGCGTCTGAATTGTAGAAATAACTTCATGGTAACTTAGCGCCTCAACATTTGGCTCAATCAGAGCATCATATAAACATTCCAAAGATAATTTAGCGTCATCTACAATCCCATCATAATACTTTCCTGCGCCGGCCAATCCCTTTGGATCGATCGAGGGCAAAGTTTTCATTGTTTCCTCGGCACTGAGCATGGCATGAGGGCGGTTTTGAAAGTGCGAGAGGAAGTCGTAAAGAAAGAGGCCGGCCTGGAGCATCCAGGGAGCGTACTTAGAGTATCTATAAAGAGGAAGGTAAAATTCTCTTTCAAAACAAAGATGAGGAGTTAACTTCAACCAAAGATTTTTTTCTTCCAGTGCTTCTTGAACCAGGCCAAAATCAAAATTTTCAAGATAACGGATTCCACCGTGAAGCATTTTAGATGAACCATTGGAAGTTTGAGACGAAAAGTCGCCCTTATCAACTAAGAGAGCTTTTACTCCATTAAGGGCAAGATCTCGCAGGAGACCGCAGCCATTGATCCCGCCACCAACGATGACGACATCATAGTGCTTCATAGTTTATTGACCCAGACGAGGTTCCCGGTACAGCTCAGACGGTATTTAGTTCCACCCATTCCATACTCTGTTGGAAGTGGTGTGAGTTGATAATTCAGACCGATCACGGCATTGGCATGGGCCTTCAGGGCGTGTGCTTTCAGTTTTTGCGCGAGCTCTGAATAATGGCGTGGGATTTCGGCGGAATCTTCATCTTCCACGATGTGGCCTTCCAGCATTTTATGTTCTGAGGCAACCCCGAGGTAGCGAATGACCTGGTGACCTTCCAGATTAGGAGTGGCGGCGATGATAATCTGATTGATTTCAAGTTTTGGGTCATCAAAATGAAAATTGTGATTTTGATTCTGATAAAGGGTGTATTTGGATACGAGACCGGTCTCAGGGGCTTCCTGATGTTTAGGAGGATGAATCTCATCGGAGAGTCCAACCTGAATATCAATGTCGAAGCGGCGCAGTTTATGGGCCAGATAGATCGCTGAATATTCTGAAATTCGAGGCACCAGAAGATTGCCTCTCATGAGCCGCTGCTTAATCTGCTCCTCTGAATCACTAAGAAGCCCCAGCTCCTTCATGAGCGCCATAATGTCATTAACGTCTTCGATGTAGCGAACGTTTTTCAAAAGAACACTGAAAGAAGGATTACCCTCGGCACCCATGCCTGAGAAACTGCTGCTTTCTGCGAATTTTTTTAGATCGTCAAAATTTTCTGGTGCTTTGTAGGCCTGCTCAGGAGCCTTAGCGGCTACAGGTTCAGGTTTGTATTCTGGTTCGGGCTCAGAGGAAAAAAATGGATCTTCTTCCGGCTCTTCAATAATGGTTTTCTCTTCCGCGGGTTCGGATTCCGTAAAAGAGGGTTCTTCTTCAACCGCAAAAGGATCTTCCGCAGGGGTTTCTTCAGTAGAGCTAAAATCCGTGGAACCAAAGTCGGTTGATCCAAAATCAGTGGATTCCTCGCTGGTGAAAGTTGACTCCTCCGTCCCAAAGTTAGTTTCCTCGGAACCGAAGGTTGATTCTTCTTCCGTTGAGCCAAAATCTGTCGAACCAAAGTCAGTGGATCCAAAATCAGTTTCTTCTGTTGGTATTTCCGGAAGTTCAGATTCCTCAGAAGAGGGGGCCTCTTCATCAGTTTCATCCAATTCATGGAGGTACTCCGACAAGTCTTCGATTCTGGTGAGATCTTTCTTATCGTTGCTCAGAAAAACTCCTTAGGCTCCGTGACAGGCCTTAAATTTTTTGCCCGAGCCACAAGGACAAGGGTCATTTCTTCCAACTTTTACTGTCGCTCGGATAATTCTCTTTTCATCATCTACTTGTTTGGCCTGCTCTGCTTCCTGATGGGCCTTAAGCTGGGCATTTAACATTGCCTCTTGTTGGCTGTGAATTTCTTCAATCTCTTCTTTAGAAAGAAGTTTAATGTGTGAAATTCTCTCGATCACGGCACGTTTGATCGCGTCCTTCATATTCTCATAAAGAGTAAAGGCTTCGCGCTTGTACTCTACCAGAGGATCTTTCTGGCCATACGAGCGAAGGTTAATCCCTTCTTTTAAGTGATCCATCGCCAGAAGGTGGTCTTTCCAGAATTGATCAAATGTAGCAAGTAGCACTTCACGGTGCGTGTATTTGACTTGTTCAATTTCGAAACCTTTGAACTTGTTCTCTATGGCCTCGATCCCTGCTTTTTTCAGGTACTCAAAAAGATCGCCCTGAGTTTCCTTAGAACAATCTTCCGCGCTCAGACTTTTAGTTACGTTGAAGATGGCCTTCATGTTTGTATTGATATCTGCCCAAGGGTAATCCCGAAGAGTGGCTTTCTTCTCTGGCTTGACTTGCTCCACAAAATTAAAAGCGACTTCTTCAACAAAGTCGTTGATGAGTTCATTGTTGCCTTCGTCGTTTAATATATCACGACGGATTTTGTAGATCACTTTACGCTGCTCATTCATGACGTTATCAAAATCAAGCAAATGCTTACGAATATCAAAGTTGTGGGTCTCCACTTTTTTCTGTGCTTTCGCAATGGCGTTGGTAATCATGGAATGCTCAATAGGCTCATCTTCTTTCATTCCGAGTTTAATCATGATGCCTTTGATTCTGTCGGAACCAAAAATTCTCATCAAGTCGTCTTCTAGAGAAAGGAAGAACTTTGACTTCCCTGGATCACCCTGGCGTCCAGATCGTCCACGGAGCTGGTTATCAATACGACGAGACTCATGTCTCTCAGTACCGATAATAAAAAGACCACCGGCCTTTTTTGTTTCTTCTGTCAGTTTAATATCCGTTCCTCGACCGGCCATGTTCGTAGCAATCGTGACTCCGCCTTTTTGTCCGGCCAGTGCAATGATTTCAGCTTCACGGGCGTGGTTTTTGGCATTTAGAACTTCGTGTTTGATTCCCTTTTGAGAAAGGAAGTTGGAAATAAGCTCTGAAGACTCAATGGAAATAGTACCAACCAAAACTGGCTGGCCTTTGGCATGACAATCAAGGATAAGTTGGGAAACAGCTTCATACTTGGCCTTTCTTGAAGCATAAACAACATCCGCCTGATCATCTCGGATCATGGGAACGTTGGTTGGAATCACCATCACTTCCAGATTATAAATTTTCATGAACTCTTCTGCTTCTGTATCGGCAGTACCAGTCATACCCGAAAGTTTTGAGTAAAGACGGAAGTAGTTCTGGAAAGTAATAGAAGCGAGAGTTTGGTTTTCAGATTTAACTTCAACGCCTTCTTTGGCCTCTACTGCCTGGTGAAGTCCGTCCGACCAGCGTGAGCCTTCTTTCATACGGCCAGTGAATTCATCCACGATGATGACCTTGCCGTCACGAATAACGTAATCAACTTCATTTTTAAAAAGGGTATGAGCACGAAGGGATTGGTTGACGTGGTGAAGGATCTCAATGTTTCGGATGTCGTAGAGATTTCCGATTTTCATGATTTCTTGAATACGCAAAATTCCCGCTTCAGTAAGAACAGATGAGCGGGCCTTTTCATCAACAGTGTAATGCTTTTCTTTTTCTAATTGCGGTATCACCTTGTCTACTACGCCGTACATGCGAGTATCGCCTTCAGAGGGACCAGAAATGAGCAGGGGAGTACGAGCTTCATCGATAAGGATTGAATCGACCTCATCCACAATACAGTAATGGTGTTCTCTTTGAACGTAGTCATTGAGATCAAATTTCATGTTGTCACGAAGGTAATCAAAGGCAAATTCGTTATTGGTACCGTAGGTAATATCGGCCTGGTAAGCGGCTTTGCGGTCTTCATCGTCCATATTGGAAACGATACAACCAACAGTCAGTCCCATCCATTCATAGAGTTTACCCATCTCATGAGAGTCACGTTGAGCAAGGTAATCATTCACGGTCACGAGGTGAGCACCTCTTCCGGATAATGCATTTAAGTAAAGTGAGAGAGTCGCAGTCAGAGTTTTACCTTCACCGGTCTTCATTTCAGAAATCTTTCCATCATGAAGAACCAGACCACCCAGTATTTGAACATCAAAATGTCTCATGTTAAGTACACGGCGACTTGCTTCACGAATAGCTGCAAACGCATCCGGTAGAATATCACTTACAGTGGCGTTACCATTTTTAAGTTTATCTTTGAAAATGAGAGTTTGAGATTGGAGTTCCTGGTCATTCATCGCCTTATATTTTGGCTCTAAAGCATTGACCTGATCCAGAACTGGCTTAAGAGCACGCATATCGCGGTCTTGTTTTGTTCCAAATAATTTGCGCATCATCGAATGTAACATAATGAGAACCTTTTCTTAGTCTAAAATAAAATATAGAGGATCAACAGCAATACCGTTGACGCGAACTTCATAGTGAAGGTGAGGACCTGTTGAGTGACCGGTGTTACCGACTGCTGAGAGTAGGTGTCCACGTTTCACTTTTTGACCGGGTCTGACACTCAGTGACTGATTGTGTGCATAAATGGTTTCAATTCCATAACCATGATCGACTTGAACAAATTTTCCGAAGCCTGCCTTCTCTCCGGAGAAAGTGACAATACCATCAGCAGGAGCAACAACTGGAGTTCCATAAGGGGCCCCAACGTCCAGGCCTTCATGCATTTTTAATTTATTCAGGTAAGGGGAAATACGCTGACCGAAATAACTTGTGATCCATCCGTCGGCCGGAAGAATTGTTGGCGTAGAATTCAGGAAAGAGTCTTTATCCAGGAGGAACTGGTCAAGCTCATGGATATTGTTTTCAATATTAGAAACAATGTCTTTAACCTGCGTGTATTTAAAATCAAATTTTGCATAATCAGTTGAAAGAGCAAAACTTCGGCGGGCAAGATCAGACCATTGTTTGGTTAAAAGATAACTTCTTTCAAGCCCCAGATTGGCGGCAATTTTTTTATCATAAAGAGTTTTTAGTTCTTTGAATTTCGGCTGATCTTCAATTGAGTCAATATCGATTTTAAGATCAAGAGAAGTATTGAGGTCGTCCAAAGAAAATGTATCGTCTTTCTCTGGTTCTTTTTCCGGTTTAAAAAGTGCACCCTTGGTGCTCACATCTTCAAGACCTGTGATGACTCGCAATTTTTTCTCAAAAGTATTAATACGTTTCAAGTCGTCAGCGAGAGTATTCATCTTCATCTGGAAAAGTTGAATCTGTTCTTTGAGCTGACGGTTTTCAATCGATAGATGTTTATTCTCGTAAACCTGCTGAAGAATTTTCCAGTAGTCGTAGGCGAGTACACCCATGAGCATAAAAAACATCACGCTCATGAAGGCGAGTGACTTAAACAAAACGGTTGGGATGCGGAAGGTTTTGACCCCTTTCTGTTTCTCGGGGACCACCATCACAGTATAGTATTTATCCATGCGGATTATTTTAAGACTAAGAGGAAGAATTGGGAACAATTATGTTCAAGATCTCTAGGCTTGGGCGACAGCGATGATGACCGAAATGTTATCTTGTCCACCATTGTCATTTGCCTGCTGGATAAGCTCTTTGACTGCCCCTTCGACGTCTGCCATGGTGCAAGTCGCCGGGTCATTGATATTTTTCTGGATAATGTGCAGGATATCACCGTCGCTGACTTTGCCGTGCAACCCGTCAGAACAAACCATAAAGATGTCATTTTTGCAGATGCGATAATTAAAAACATCCACATTGATATCGGCTTCGAACCCAACTGATCGGACCAGGACGTTTTTTTGTGGATCTTTTGCTGCTTCTTCCCGTGTGTAGATGCCCATGTTCAGTTTTTCCTGAACAAATGAATGGTCCCGGGACATTTGAAAAATATGGTGGTTATTGACCATGTAGACTCGGGAATCCCCGACGTTTCCGATCACCAATGTCTGGCCATGAAAATAAATCGCCGACACAGTAGTTCCCATGCCGTGCAACTCTGGCTGCTCTTCAGCTTTTTGTAGGATCGCTCGATTAATTTCCTGGATCATTCCCTTCATCAATTTTTGAGGGTCCATGGAAAGGTGCTGGACTAAATATTCTGGCATGACCTTAACTGAAAGTTGTGAGGCGATATCTCCGCCATTATGGCCACCCATACCGTCGGCCACAGCAAAGAAATGATGTTTATGATCTAAACAGATCGAATCCTGGTTGGTTTTTCGTTTCCGACCAATATCCGAGGCACCAGCACAAAGTATTCCCATATCGGCCCTAAAAAAAAGTAGTTACCACCTAATGATAGAGTGAAGTGGATTTTAGTCAAACACAAACTCAACAGGATAAGTACTCGATCGTTTTAGTTTGTTTCAGTAAACTCTCTTTTGCCTCCTTGGCGGATTTGTTTGGAGAAGATAACCTTAAAGGGTACAATAAATTAAGGGCTTATCTGCCCAAAACTGCCTCAGGGGGAGTCCATGGCAAATTTTGACATTCAATCGTTTATCTCTGAACACTATAATCCAAAAGACTTCTCGCATCTGCATTGGCAGGGCTCGTTTCAAGATTATGTTGATATGGTGATGAAGGATCCCAAGATCGCACGCAATTCTTTTCAACGTATCTACGACATGATTATGAGCTTCGGAACTTCTCAGTACACTGAGTATAAGAAAGATGTTGTTCGTTACCATTTCTTTGATGATCCGTTTGAGAATGGTAAAGACGCTATCTTCGGAATCGATGTTCACCTTATGAAAATGGTGAATTTCTTTCAATCAGCGGCTTTGGGTTACGGAACGGAGAAGAGGGTTCTTCTTCTTCACGGTCCAGTAGGATCTGCCAAATCTTCAGTATCACGCCTTCTTAAAAAAGGTCTTGAGCATTATTCCCGCACTGATGAGGGTGCTCTTTATACTTATGAATGGGTTGATGAAGAAGGCTCACAAATCCTCGGTGGCCAAAAAGTTTTTGCCAGTCCGATGCATGAGGAGCCACTAAAGCTTCTTCCTTTGGAAGTTCGTGAGCGTTTCCTGGGTGAACTGGCAAAAGTGAATAAATCTATTTATAAAGTTAAAATCAAAGGCGAAGTCAATCCGGCCTGTCGTTTTATCTTGAATGAATTCATGCTGAAGTATAACGGTGACTGGAATAAGGTCATGAAGCACCTTCGCGTGAAACGCCTGATTCTTTCTGAGAAAGATCGCCGCGGTATTGGTACATTCCAGCCAAAAGATGAGAAGAACCAAGATTCAACAGAATTAACTGGTGATATTAACTACCGTAAGATTGCCATCTATGGTTCTGATTCAGATCCACGTGCCTTCAACTTTGATGGAGAATTTAACATCGCAAACCGCGGTATCGTTGAATTTATCGAGATGTTGAAACTAGACGTGGCATTCTTGTACGATCTACTAGGGGCTTCTCAAGAGCAGTCGATTAAACCTAAAAAATTCGCCCAGACTAATATCGATCTGGTTATTCTTGGCCATACCAATGAGCCCGAGTACAGAAAACTTCAGTCTAACGAATTTATGGAAGCTCTTCGTGACCGTACGGTTAAAATTGATGTTCCTTACATCACTCGTCTGGATCAGGAAGCGCGCATTTATCGTAAAGACTATAATAAAGATACTATCCCGAACATTCACATTGCTCCTCATACGATCGAGATGGCCTCAACTTGGGCGATCCTGACTCGTTTAGAAGAACCGAAGAAATCAGACCTTACGAAGCTTCAGAAATTGAAACTTTATAATGGTAAGACTCTGCCTGGTTACAATGAAGACAACGTTAAGGAGCTTCGTAAAGAAGCCGTTCGTGAAGGTCTTGAAGGTATTTCTCCTCGATATATTCAGGATAAAATTTCAAACGCACTGGTTAAGAATGGTCATGTTGGTTGTTTGAACCCATTCATGGTTTTCAATGAACTTGAATCAGGTCTTAAGCATCACGCTCTGGTCAATTCTCCGGATCAGCTGGATCAGTACCGTGAGATGCTGGCCGTTTGTCGCCAGGAATATGAAGATATCGTCAAAAATGACGTTCAGAAGGCCATTTCAGTTGATGAATCTGCGATTCAAACTTTGTGTGCTAACTACGTTGATAACGTTAAGGCTTACACGCAGAAAGAAAAAATCCGTAACAAGTATTCTAATAAATTAGAAGAAGCGGATGAGCGTTTCATGCGTGCTATTGAAGAGAAAATCGACATTCCTGAGTCTCGTAAGGATGATTTCCGCAGAGAGCTTATGAACTACATCGGTGCTCTTGCGATTGAAGGGAAACAATTTGATTACAAGATGAACGAGCGTCTTCACCGTGCACTTGAGCTTAAACTTTTTGAAGATCAGCGTGACACGATTAAACTTACGACGATTATTTCCAACGTGGTTGATAAACAGACCCAGGAAAAGATTGAAGTGGTTAAGAGTCGCTTGATTAAGAACTTTGGTTATTGTGATATTTGTGCCACTGATGCGCTTAATTTTGTGGCCAGTATTTTTGCCAAAGGTGACTCAATAAAGTCATAAGGGGTTTGAGTGGATCATCCAATTAAACGTGATCATGCCCGCTTTAGGAAAATAGTTAAGGGGAAAATCCGTGATAACTTACGAAAGTATGTTTCTCACGGATCCCAGATTATCCCTAAGGGGACTGATAAGTTCACAGTACCAATGCCGAGTATTGATATCCCTCGCTTCAAGTTTGGTGATAAATCACAAGGCGGAATGGGGCAGGGTCAAGGACAGCCTGGGGATCCAGTTGATGGGCAGCAGGACCCTAATGGTCAGCCCGGTCAGGGTGAAGTTGGTGAAGGTGAAGGTAATAAAGAACTCGAAGTTGAGCTCTCACTGGAAGAACTGGCACGTATTTTAGGTGAAGAATTAGCTCTTCCAAACATTGAGCCTAAGGGGAAAAAGTCTTTGGCATCAGTCGTGGACCGATACACCAATATTGGAACTACTGGTCCGGATTCCCTTCGTCATTTACGAAGAACTTATAAGCAGGCCTTGAAGAGACAAATTGCTACGGATTCATATGATCCTGAAAATCCAGCAGTCATTCCTATTCGTCGTGATTTTCGCTACCGTGCTTCAGATACCAAAGTAGAAATGCAGAACGCAGCCGTTGTGATTTACATGATGGACGTTTCTGGCTCCATGGGAGATGAACAAAAAGAAATCGTTCGTACCGAATCTTTTTGGATCAACCTCTGGCTGAAGTCTCAGTATAAAGACATTGAAATTCGCTACATCATCCATGATGCAACAGCGAAAGAAGTAGATGAGCATACGTTCTTTCGTACTCGAGAGAGCGGTGGAACACTTATTTCTTCTGCTTACAGTCTGTGTAAAGAAATTATCGACAAAGATTACAATCCGAATGAATGGAATATCTATCCATTCCATTTTTCAGATGGTGATAACTGGTCAGCGGATGATACAAAATTGTGCTTAGATCTTTTGGACAATCATATTTTTCCTGCTTCTAACGTATTTTGTTACGGACAAGTGGAGAGTCGTTATGGGTCTGGTCAGTTTTACAAAGATCTGACTGCTAAATACGGCGCTACTTGTGAGAAACTTACTTTAAGTAAGATCAAGAACAAGGAAGGAATCCTCGATTCCATTAAAGACTTCCTAGGCAAGGGGAAATAGATGAGTCGCACGAAGCCTATCTCGGGTGAGCTACTGGCCCTGAAAAATCAAATTGAGCAGTATGCTATTGATTATGGTCTGGATTTTTTTCCGCAAATCTTTGAAGTATGCGATTACGATACCATCAATATTTTAGCTGCTCAGGGTGGGTTTCCTAATCGTTATCCTCACTGGAAATTCGGTATGGATTACGATCAACTCTCTAAGGGTTACAAATACGGGCTTCAAAAAATCTATGAAATGGTGATTAACACCAATCCTTGTTACGCTTATCTTCTTCAGGCCAATAACTGGGTTGATCAAAAAATTGTGATGGCCCACGTTTATGGCCACAATGATTTCTTCAAAAATAACGCCTGGTTTGGAAATACCAATCGTAACATGATGGACGTTATGGCCAATCATGGTACGAAGATCCGCCGCTACATGGAACGTTATGGTGCCGATGCCGTTGAAACATTTATTGATAAAGTTCTTTCGCTTGAAAACCTTCTGGATATTAATGAGCTTTTTGAGACTTCTGCTCTTAAACGAAGCCGAAAAGAGCTGGTTGACCAGGAAAAAGTGGAGTCTGAAGATGATGGTTACCTGATCGATGACCGATCAGCGGCCCTTAAGTCATTCATGCGTACCAAAGCACGCACCTCTAAAAAAGATGAAAAAAAAGATGAAGCGGATGACAATCTTCCGGCCGAAAGAACCCAGGTCAGTACTAAAGACGTCTTGGGTTATTTAATTCAGCATGCTCCTATTGAAGAGTGGCAGGCCGATATTCTTGGTATTTTGCGTGAGGAAGCCTATTACTTTCTCCCACAACGCATGACCAAGATTATGAACGAAGGCTGGGCCAGTTACTGGCACTCAACCATCATGACCCAAAAGGCCCTGGATGCGTCCGAAATCATCGATTTCGCCGATAAACACGCTGGTGTCATGCACATGAGTAAGCAAAATATTAATCCGTATAAAGTCGGAATTGAGCTTATGCGTGACATTGAGTACCGCTGGAACCGCGGTATGTTCGGTAAAGATTATAATGAGTGTCCGAGTATGAAAGACAAAATCGAATGGGACACGAAGCTTGGAAAAGGGCGTGAGAAAATTTTTGAGGTGAGAAAATCTCACAATGATATTTCATTTATTGATGAATTTTTGACGCCAGACTTTTGTGAACGCCAGCAGCTTTTCACTTATAAATACAACCCTCGATCTGGTCGCTTTGAAATCGATACCAAAGATTTTAATGCCATTAAACAGAAACTTCTCTCTCAGCTTACTAACTTTGGTCAGCCGATCATTGAAGTTGAGGACGGAAACTACATGAACCGTAAAGAGCTTTTGCTCAACCATATTCATTATGGCGTAGATCTAGATGTAAATTTTGCCAATGAAACTCTTCGCAATCTTTTTGCGATTTGGAGACGTCCGGTAAACTTGAAGACCAAATACGAAGAAAAAGAAGTCATCTTTCACTTTGATGGCAAAGAGTTCAGACCTCAGAGTTAACGGTCTTTAAGAAAATCAACAATTTTTGAAATAAACTTATCCCAATCATCCGGTTTGAAATAATCCGGATGAAACAGGATATGGTATTTACCCGGCCTTCTGCCTTTGAGATATGGGCGCTCATATAATTCGACCTGGGCCCCAGAGCTTCGTTTCTCAAGTTCGGCCTTCATCTTCTGCGCTTCCACTAATTCATCTTTAGGATCTACTAGAATCATAGTCGGCACTTTCATCGGAGTTGTTATCTTCTGAAAGACTTTGGCCTTGTTGAACAGTGTGCGATATTCCCAAATGTTTAAGTAACTATATCGTCTCAGTCTGAGCGGCATCGGGCTCAAGATAAAGGCGAATGAGGGAAGCTTTGACATAATCACGCTGAGCTTACCTAGATGACGGATAAAGAGTGCAGGCGCCAGAAGAACTTGTGCCTGAGGCATTGGCGCTTGAAATTTTTCAAGCCACAGCTGCATATAGAGTCCACCCTGAGAAAAAGCAATGACCGAGTAGGGCCCATTGATTAACTTTCTGATGTTTTGATCAAAATATTCCAGTGCCGTTTCATAGTTCAAGGCTTCTTTGCGGTCACTACCATGACCAGGCAAGCACAGAACTTCCGCCTCAAGACCCAGAGACCTGAGTTTGTCTCTCAGAGGGAAAAAGGCTTCCATGTTATTGTTAAGCCCATGGATGATGATAATTTTACCGGGCATTGGGAATGAGCTGAATGAGTTTGTCGTCCAATTCTTCAATATCGATTTGGTTGACGTAGACTGTTTCTTTAATGGGTTGATTGATATCTTCCTGAGTGAGTCTTTCCCACTCTTTTTTTACCGGTAATTTTTCATTTCGGCGGATGGTAAGCGGGAAGGAATCCCACTGATCCATTTGGAAACTAAGCCAGCAATTGACCATGTCGTACTGGGCGCAACTCAAGGCGGCCTGTTTCTTGACGACGTGGGGCCTGTTCTGCATTAATCCCACAAAGCTGTGGAGTTGGGTCACATCAATTTCTGTTCCCCGGCGGGAACGCGAAGTAATAGTTTCTAACACATCTTTGGCACTATCGTAGTCACCTTTTTGGGTATGAAAGGCAGCCACGAGGGTCATCTTATTAATTTGAGTTTGTGGTGAGGCAATGACCCTTTGAGCGATTTTCGCCCCTTCTTCCCAGTCACCTAAAAGCCACGCCAAAGGTAGGATTCTCTCCATGGCGTTTTGAGAGTTTTGTTTTGTCTCTAAGGCCAGTTTAAATTGGGCATAGGCCAGCTCGTACTTGTTTCTTAGTATATAGAGATTGCCCTTGATGTTTTCAGCGTTGGGTGAGCTCAAGTCTTCAATGAAGCGGTAGGACTTTGCCAGTGAACCCAAGCGGAAAAAAATCTGACCCATAAGTTCTCTGATCTCTGTGTCCTCAAACTGCATCAGATCAAGTTCGGCGAGTTGCGGCTCAATCAGTTTTTCCTGGTTCAGATACAAGGCGAGCTTAAGAAAAACTTTAAGTTGAGTATTGTCCAAAGAGGAGAGTTTCATCCCTTTGAAAGGAATTTTTGTGAGCCCAACCATCGGTTTTAATTTCATTCTAACCAGAGTCTCAATCCAAACAAAATTGCCTGAATTAAAGTGAGTGAAATTCTCCATCTGACACCTGGTCCACTCATCTTCAAGAGTTGCTTTTTTATTGAGCACGACTTGATTGAGAACTTTCAGTGTGCAGATTTTTGAATAGTGGGGCAGAACCTGGAGTTCTTTGATGCTGAGGTATTCGTAGGACTTCTGGAATCGTCCTTCAATGAAAGCGAGGATGGCCAAATAGCGAAAGATAACTGGTCTGAGTTTAGTTTGAGTGTAGGCCAGTTTTCTCAGATGAACCTGGGCAAGCCGTGTCTCACCATTGAGCAGGTAGTACTTAACCTTTTTTAAGTCCGCATGTTGCTCCTGCATTTCGGAGAACATAATGCGATTGAGCTCATGCTGCTCAAGGAGCAGGGGTAGAGGTTTAAGCTCTTTTCTGCGCTTGAGAATGTCCTCAGAGTACTGGGCAAATGTTCCGTCACCTGTTTGGGCAGGCAGATCGGCAGCGCTGGCAAGGCAGCTCAGGCAGAGAATTAAACTGATTAAAACGACTTTCATAGTAAACCTATCGAAAGATTCTCCGATAAGTTTAAAAAGCATATGATAAAAAGTATACTCGTCGGGTATTTATTAATTTTGAGCACAGCTGCCTTCGCCTTAGTTCCGGTGGAAGGGATCCTGTTGGGTGAGTCCGTTGGTGAGTATCAGCAAGACCCCTTGAATTTTATTTTCAGCGACATTTATGACAAGTCGGTTGCAGGGGAAAATACCAAACTCCGATTGTATCAAAGCAGCTTTGAAAGTGGCTCCCTCCTTAAAGAAAGTTGTTCGCTCTTTTCACCACCTCAATACGCTACCAGTTGGATGGAGAAACAGGCCAAGCGCTCGGTGGTGGCGACGGTTCAGTACATTGGACTCGATACCAGCATCAAGGCGATTGGTGCCTACGCTAAAAAACTAGAAGTGGATGAGGAATCTTTTCAGAAATTATCTAAGAATCTTATCGATAATTATTGTTCAAAAAATATCACCGTTTTCTCTATTAAGCGCCTGGAGCAGGCGATGAGTTATTATTATAAAAATCCGCAAATGAACTTGGTCCCGAGTGTTGAAGGCTCGCCCTTCATGACTGCCATTTACAAGACTAAAACTGAGTCTGTTCAGGCCCGCTCAAATGAATTTGACCAGGCGATAAATAATTTCAGATCGTTTTGTTCGTGGGGTGGAGATGTAGCGGATTATCGTATGATGGTTCCTTACTTAAGCAATAATTTTATTATGGCCTTCATGTTAAAAAATATGACTGGGGTTCAGGATAAGTATGATCCCAAATTACAAAAAGTGAACCAGCTCCGAAGTCTTGATACGGTTCAAGTGGGATGTACCGATTTAATTTGTCGTAAAATGCCACTGGATCAGTTCAAACAATCCTTTCCTCGCTCTGTAGGCTCAACCGGACTTTATACCGACCTGGCCAAACTCTACTGTCATCATTTTAAGAACCAGGACTATTCTTCTACTGATGCCATACCTGTAGTTAAGGGCTGGATCAAGAAGATGGAACTGGAGGACCCGATTTTTGAAACAAGTTTTTTTATTTCGCTTATGACGGGTGTACCCGATGCTATTTTTGGAGTTGATAATTACCGTGATCTTCCGGTGATTGCCAAAAGTAACATCGATGAGAGATGGAAAATCTGGGCCAATGATATTTTGAAATCATTTTCAAAAGACATGTTGTTTGAGGAGTCTCTTAAAATTAAGGCCGAACCGCGCAGAGATAGAGTGGCGCTGAGAACAGAAGGCTTTTTACTGGATTTTTCAGTCACCTTGGGCGAGATGGACCGCATAGTGGATGAGACAGATAAACTCGCTTTATCTTTTGATCTTAAGCTATCAAAAAACTACATTCGTCACGTGCGTTCAAAATGGATTGAGTATTCTAACAATATTGATGAAGAAGGCAGACTCCAATTTAGAAATCAGGTTTCAAAGTACCTTGATCTGCAATTAAAAGAGAAAGAAAAGTATTTTCGCCAAAAGATGTGGAATGAAGAATTCTCCAGACTCATTGTTCAGGAACTCGTAGAGCAAATCCTGGCCTATAAAGGTCCTATGTTTGATAGTTATGAAGAAGAAATGTTAAAAGTCCCAGTGCGTTTTACCTACGGTATTTTTGCATTAAGTTATTTGCGCTACCGAGCTGACGTTAAGGCGGGCAGACTTAAATTAAATCTATAGACTTTTCTTTTTATCCTCATTAATCTTCCCTTGACTAAAATCATTCCATCACCACATTGTGTTTATGCCAAAGAAAAAAAATAATCAAACGCCTGAGATCATCTCAGATAAAAAAATCACGAAGCCATCGATGAAATCCAATATCATTGAAGTATCTTCCCTTGATGATGATTTGATCCCCAAGATATCCCAATCACTACCTGTACTGCGAAAGTCGACGGACCTCAAAGTTCAAGACCCGCTGACAATTTATCTAAAAGAAATTTCCCGTCACAAACTTTTAACCATCGAAGAAGAAAAAGAGCTGACTCTGCAACTTCTTGAAACTGGTGATATTGAGACTGCAAAGAAGTTGGTTCTTGCGAACCTGCGTCTCGTGGTGAAAATCGCGCTTGAATATAAAAATGCCTATAAAAACGTGATGGATTTGATTCAAGAGGGCAACATTGGTCTGATGAAGGCCGTCTCTAAATATGATCCGGATAAAGGGGCGAAACTTTCTTATTACGCCAGCTGGTGGATCCGCTCTTATATTTTGAAATTTATCTTGGATAATTTTCGCTTGGTTAAAATTGGCACAACTCAAGAGCAAAAAAAGCTTTTCTATAATCTGATGCGAGAAAAACAAAGATTGATGAGCATGGGAATTAATCCTGATGTGAAATTACTCTCTGAGAATTTGGGTGTGTCTGAAAAAGCTGTGATCGAGATGGATCACCGCCTGGGAACTCATGGGCAGGAAGTGAGTTTAGATAAACCCATTGACGACGCAGGGAGTCAGACCCTCGGGGATCTGATTGGTGATGAACATGATAATCCTGAGATCAAATTGGCCGAACTTCAAAACCTTGAAATCCTCCAGGCCAACCTAGGAGACTTCGTTAAAGGCCTCAAGCCGCGTGATCAGGAAATCTTTAAAAAACGCTTACTTAGTGAAGCCCCTGAAAGCCTCCAAAGCATTGCTGATCAGTACGGTGTTTCTAGAGAAAGAATCCGTCAGGTGGAGGAGCGGCTCATCGAGCAATTAAAGGTTTACATGTCTGATTTTATTCGCTAAAACCTGTTATAAGTTCATAATTTATCGAGGAATTGGTGGCAATAACGCTCACCTAGACCTTGTACTAGGTTTCAAAGAAAGTTTGATACTTGGGCATAGGAGACAACATGCTGACTAAAGAAACAACAGCTTCAATCGTAAAAAAATTTGGCGCTAGCGACAAGAACACTGGTTCAACAGAAGTTCAAATTGCTCTTCTCACTGAGAAGATCAAAGCTCTAGCTCCTCACTTTGAGAAAAACAAGAAAGACCACTCAGGAATGAGAGGCTTGATGAAGTTGATCGGTCAACGCCGTTCACTTTTGAAACATTTAAGCGCAACTGATGAAGCACGCTACGGCAAAATCATCGGCGAGCTTGGTCTTCGTAAGTAATTTTTTAAGAAGGGGCCTTATGGCCCCTTTTATTTTTAGGATGTAACAGCGAGGTTACAGGAGCGTTTTCAGAGATAAAAAGCAAATCGACTTAACTTCAATTTGCTTTTTATCTCTCAAACTCCCGACTTCAAAATACTCCCCCTAAAACAAACAAATATAAAGCATAACGAATGTATTCGTTGTGTTCGATCTATTAGGAGATTCTATGATCAACAACAAAAAAGAATTCAAAATCAATTACGGTGGGAAAGAAATCACTGTAGAAACTGGCCGTTTCGCCAAGCAGGCCGATGCAGCCGTTATGGTTTCATGCGAAGGAACACAAGTCCTTGTGACTCTAGGTTGCGCTCGTGAAGTTAACGATGCTTTGGATTTCTTTCCACTTCTAGTGGATTATAAAGAAAAATTTTACGCTGCCGGGAAATTCCTTGGTGGTTTCATGAAAAGAGAAAGCCGTCCTTCAAACGCTGAAATTTTGATCATGCGTTTGATCGATCGTCCTCTTCGTCCATTATTCCCTGAAGGATTTTTGAACGAGACAGTCATTACTGCTCAAGTGTTTTCTATCAAAGCTGATGGTGGAGATCCTGAAGTTCTAGCAGGTCTTGGAGCTGCGGCTTGTTTGGCCATCTCTGATGTTCCTTTCAACGGTCCAATGGGCTACGCGAAGGTTGGTAAGATCAACGGTCAATTGATGTTGAACCCAACTAAAGAGCAATTCAAAACATCTGAACTTGAACTTCTTGTAGCTGGATCTAAAGAAGCTATTTTGATGGTTGAAGGTGAGGCCAATACTGTTTCTGAAAAAGACATGCTTGAAGCAATCGTTTTCGGTCACACAAAAATTAAAGAATACTGTGCCATGCTTGATCAAATGGCCAAAGAAGTAGGGAAGAAGAAGCGTGTTTTCGTTCCTGTAAACCCTAATGAAGCTTTGATGACAGCTGCAATGAAAGATTTTTCTGAAGACGCTCGTAAAGTTCTTTCAGTTAATGAAAAACAACCTCGTACAGTTGCAACTGCTGAGTTCAAAAAGAAAATCAAAGAAGCACTAAAAACGAACTTTGCTCATTACGGTCTGACTGAAACTACAGATTTCGGTAAAGAAGCTGCCAAAGTGACTGATGAAGTTCTTTATAAGCTTATGCGTGCTGATATTCTTAATGAAGAGAAGCGTATTGCTGGCCGTCCGGTAACTAAAGTTCGCGGCATTGAAACAGAAACAAGCATTTTGACTTCTGTTCACGGTTCAGCTTTGTTTACTCGTGGTGAAACTCAAGTTCTTGCTGCCGTAACTATCGGTGGTAAAGAAGGCGAGCAGATGTACGATTCTATCCACGGTGTTGGATATGATAAATTCTACCTCCACTACACAATGCCTCCGTTCTCAGTAGGTGAAGCTAAAGGTTACAGAGGGGTTGGTCGTCGTGAAATTGGTCACGGAAACCTTGCTGAACGCGCTCTTAAAAAAGCTATGCCTTCTCAAGCTGACTTCCCATATACCGTTCGTGTTGCCTGTGAAGTTTTAGAATCTAACGGTTCATCTTCAATGGGTTCAGTATGTTCTGGTTCTATGGCGCTTATGGATGCTGGTGTTCCTCTCGTTGGTCCGGTTGCAGGTATTGCAATGGGATTAATTAAAGAAGGCGATAAGTATAAAATTCTGACAGATATTCTAGGTGATGAAGATCACTTGGGTGATATGGATTTCAAACTTGCTGGTACTGCTGATGGTATTACTGCAATCCAAATGGATATGAAAATTGCTGGTATTTCTGAAGAGATTTTCCAGAAAGCTCTTGCTCAAGCTAAAGAAGCTCGTCTTCATATCCTTGCTGAAATGGCGAAAACAATTTCTACAGGTCGTACAGGCTTCAAAGCTGGTGTTCCTCAAATCAAGATGTTCAAAATTGCTCCAGATAAAATCGGCGCTCTTATCGGACCTGGTGGGAAAAACATCAAAGCTCTTCAAGAAGGGTTTAAAGTTACTATGGACGTTCAGGAAGATGGAACTGTTAAAGTTCTTGGTGTTGACGTTGCTAAGATTGATGAAGTTATCTCTCTTGCAGAAATGCAACTTAATGGTCCTAAGATCGGTGCTGTTTATAAAGGTACTGTTGTTACGATTAAAGAGTACGGTGCTTTCGTTGATATCGTTCCAGGACTTGCAGGTCTTGTGCACGTTTCTGAAATCGCCAATGAGCGCGTGAATGATCCAAATGAATACCTAACTGAAGGCCAACTAGTTGACGTTAAAGTGATGGAAGTTGATCGTTTCGGAAAAATTAAACTTTCGATCCGTGACATTGCTCCATTAGCGAAAAAAGCGAAGTAAATATGATCGAGGTGAAAATAAAAACACTTCCTCATTTTGATGCGACTTTTGAGCTGCCATTTTATGCTACAGAAGGTGCTGCTGGTGCAGATATTCGTGCCAGCCTACCTGAAAAAACATCTTTAATTGTGAAACCAGGGGAGCGAGTACTCGTTCCCACTGGTCTCGCTATGGAAATTCCCCTCGGATATGAAGTTCAGGTCAGACCTCGTTCAGGTCTTTCACTTAAGACTTCCCTTATGGTGGTAAATTCTCCGGGTACAATTGATTGTGACTATCGTGGTGAAGTAAACATCATCATTGGTAATTTCGGTAAAGAAGATTATGTCATTGAACATGGACTGAGAATTGCCCAGCTTGTTATTGCCCCCGTTGTGCAGGCGAAATATCTGGTCACAGATGGATTAAGTGAAACACAAAGAGGCGCAGGCGGGTTTGGCTCAACTGGAACTCGTTAATCAAAAGGATTCCTAATGGACTTAAAAGTTCCTTACAAAAACATTACTGACAAGAAACAAGGCTTTGATGCCGCTAAAAAAATTATTCCAGAAGTCATAGAAAAGTTTGGAGTCAAGGCAGACACAAAAATTGATGATGTAACAAATACCATCAATGCCAAAGGCACAGGATTTACTGCTAATATTCAATTCACTGAAACAGAAGCGATCGTTAAAGTTGATCTTAACTTTTTGCTTAAACCTCTCAAGGGCAAAATTCTTGAGACCATCGAAAGACAATTAAAGAAAGTAGTATGAGCGATTATAAATGTACCCTTTGGCCTTCAGGTGAAGTGCTAACTATTAACGGTGAAGAGACTCTTTTAAATCAACTCAAAAAAGTTGGCAAAAAGATTAAATCCAGCTGTGGTGGTTGTGCCACCTGTGGTGATTGTATGATTGTCGTGAAGTCAGGTGAGTTGAACCTTACTCCACAGACTTTTGAAGAGCTTCGCCTTTTAGGTAATGTTTTTCACATCACCAAAGAGCGTCTGTCTTGCCAGACCAGAATTACAGGGGACGTGACCCTGGATATAACGGCCCATGATATAACAACGTCCTCCAAGTCCCAGTCTTCAGGGCCAAAAAGCACCACAACCATCCTTAAAAAGCGTGATGAAGTGGTAAAGTCGGTCAGAGAAAATGAGGAAAAAAGCCGAGAAAAACCGTCGGACGACTGGTATCGTCACTGGGAATCTACTGAAGAGGAAGATCCGAGCAAGCCTAAGAAGTTAGGGGGCGGGAAAAAGCCCAAGGCTTTCAATTACAGTGAAACCGACGACAACGATAAAAAAAAGAATGAATAATTCGAGAACCTTTTAAGGAGTATTGCATGTCACAGACAATTGCCTCGGCTGCGAATTTAGAAGCCGTCGACAACAAGTTCCCGCCGCAAATTAAGTACATTGTAGGGAACGAAGCTTGTGAGCGTTACAGTTATTACGGGATGAAATCGATTCTAGTCGTTTTCATGATTCAGGTTCTCCTGTTTCAAGAAGCTGATGCGACTTTCACGTACCACATCTTCTCATCTCTCTGTTACTTCTTCCCATTATTGGGCGCATTTATCTCTGACAGAATCTGGGGTAAATATAAGACGATTCTTTATCTTTCTCTTGTTTACTGTGCAGGCCATGCTGTTCTTTCTATTTGGGAAACAAAAATGGGTCTATACGCAGGTCTAGGGCTTATTGCTCTTGGCTCTGGTGGTATTAAGCCATGTGTATCTGCTCACGTTGGGGATCAATTCAAGGCCAATCAACAGCACCTACTTAAAAAAGTGTATGAGTTGTTCTATTTCATGATCAACTTCGGATCATTCTTCTCTACACTTGTTACTCCTTGGACACTTAAGCACTACGGCCCTTCTGTAGCTTTCGGTATTCCAGGTGTTTTAATGTTCATTGCTACTTTTGTGTTCTGGATGGGTCGTAAAGAATTCGTTCACGTTCCTCCTTCAAAATCTGATGGCCACGGTTTCTTCGCTGTCCTTTTCGCTGCTATGGGCAACCAGAGCAAGAGAAAAGCAGGGGAATCATTCCTTGATGCAGCTAAAGCTGGCGGACACACACAAGAGCATGTTGATGCCACTAAATCTGTTCTAGATATCGCTAAACTCTTTGCTGCCATCTCAGTTTTCTGGGCACTTTTTGATCAGCATGGATCATCTTGGGTCATCCAAGCGATGAATATGAATCTTAACTTTATGGGTATGGAGTTTGAAGCTTCTCAGATTTCTGCCTGGAACCCAATTATGGTTATGGGTCTTATTCCTCTATTCTCAATGGGCTTTTACCCACTTTTGGATAAAATGGGACTTAAGACAACTCCCATCCGTCGTATCACTTGGGGTATGTTTGTAGCTGGTGCCGCATTCGCTATCGTGGCACTGATTCAAATGTCTATGGATGCAAATGGCCCGGAAAATAAAGTAAACGTAATGTGGCAGTTCTTCCCGTACCTGGTTATGACTATGGCGGAAGTCATGGTTTCAATCACTGGTCTAGAATTTGCTTACACACAAGCTCCAAGAGCGATGAAATCTTCAGTGATGTCTATTTGGTTGCTGACAGTGTTCTTTGGTAACTTGATCACTGCTTACGTTTCTAAAATTAACTTCTTCCCAATTGCTTCTACTGGATACTTCATGTTCTTCGCAGTTTTGATGGCAGTTTTTGCTCTCATTTTTTGGTACATGGGTTCTAAGTACAAAGTTAAAAATTACATGGAAAAATAAAAAAAAAAGGCCCTCGAAAGAGGGCCTTTTTTTAGTCACCATCGCCAAGATCAGTCCCGGGACTTCCTTCTTGAGGAAAGTATGTTGGATTCCAAAAACCGGCAGGATAACTCACTGTAGGCTCTGGGAACCAGAAAGTATCCGCTGGATCATAAATCCCGGTAAGGTTTGGATCAGTTCTTAGCATCGGTATTTGGTTGTCCCAGTCTGGGATATCATTAAATACGTTATACTGACCCGGATCATTTGGGATCTCGTCTTCGTCAGTCGGCAAATCTTGTTGTCTAGCCCCAATGTTTTTATAAATATCTGACAGTAGTTCCATGTTACTTGTTGCGCTAGGGAAGACTTTGTCCCAATCTCTCACTACCATTCTGATTCGTGCTTTAATTTCCATCGCGCGATCTAGGCAGTAAAAAGTATAAAATGGATTTACACGCTGACCATTAATTCCAAGGAAAGGATCGGCAGCAAATGGTTTTCTACTATATCCAAGGGCTTGGGTATATGATTGATAAGTTGCGTACGAAACCGTTGCAGTTTGGACACTTGGGGTTGTATCCACAATAACTGTATTGTCTGGGTTTAAATTTGCCGCATATTTTTCCATTAACATTGGATCAAAAGCTTTATTGTAATTTGTATCTCCCCATTGAACTTCGTTAGGAGTTGTATAATCGATAAAATTTAAATCCATCGACGCAAGTCCTCGTCGATAGTTTACAATGTCGTGCATATAGGACCTTGTTGTACTGCTTCCATTTAGCCTAGGGAGAGTATACACCTTGGAATAGTCTTCGTTTAATGAAGTCCCAGTTACCACTCCATCTCTTACTTGATCTGCGATTTCTGGAACCTGTTTTATAGGTCCTTGAACACAAGCAGCAACTTTTCCACCGCAGGAATGATCTGGTTCGTCGATTGCTTCGGCTTGCGGATCCATCGGATCTGTTTCTTGGGCTCTAGCGTCCTCGATACTTAGAAAGTTAAATGTTAACTTTCCCGTATCGCAGTTCTGTTGATTTCCCGTCTTGCTTGTTGCGTAGTCGAAAGCACAGATTTTTTGAAAATCAGTAGGAATTGTTCTGGCTACACGAGAGCCTAGAGGGATTGATGTATCTACCATCTGCTCACAGTTGATAGGGGTGATACCGTCAAGTGTTGCGCCTGCTGCCAATGCTGCAGTCACAGAGTCAGCATCGGCCAGGAAATTGACTGTTTTAACTGGGTCGGCGCATTTGATACCTGCATAAGTTGCAGTTGAGGAACCAGGTATCGCATCAAAATATGAATAGGGGCTGTAAGAAATATACTCGCAGGTATTTTTTGATGCTTCCACACCAAAACTTAGTCCATTTGTATAGATGGCCCATTCTTCAGCTTCCATAAAGCAAGAAATGTCATAAGTTTTCGAATCGTGGGCAGTAACAGCGTCACCAATATAGAGAGTGCTGCTTAAGGCGGTACCGCTGGATGAAATTTTACAATCGGCAGTGGCGTTACCCGCTCCAGTTCTGTGCAAAACATAATTCAGAACAGTCGGTGAGTTGTTGACTACGCGAAAGTAATATTCATCCGGTGCCGTCGCTGTTGGAATTGTTGTGGAGTTACCACTCTGTAGTTCGGGAGAAATTTTTTCATTACAGCTATAGATCATCAGACCCATGCTTAGTAGTGATAAATTTTTAAGTAAACTCTTCATATATCATCCTTGAAGTTAAACCCAGTACAGTTGACTCTTCGGAAGCTCTCAAAAGAAATTAAGTAATTGGGCTTTTTTGCTCCTCTTTTCTACCGGGTCAGGTTAGACTTAAATTGATTACTGTTATTTTAGCATTTTCAGACTAAGAAGGTCGGAAAACATATGGGACGATACTTTCCTCTTAAATTCCAACATCTTCGCATTTTCATCCATGTCTATGGTCTGTTCATGTCCCTGACATTCTGCCCAGATTTGTTGGCTGCTCAGAGTGCCATCGTCATGGTTGATCGGGCAGTGATTTATGCCGACGAACAGATGAGCGCTCCAGTCGGGTTTGTTCGTAAGGGTAAAAAAGTTAAAGTGGGTGAAATATCCAGGAATAGGGCGCAGGTTTATCCCGTGATTGTTTCGGGAAAAATTGCTTATATTCGAGTTCTGGATGTGAGTACGGAGAAAGAAAGTGTTGATGCTACGGTTCTGGTAGCAGAGAGATTTCAACAGAGTACAGTTGATGAACACAAATCCAATTATTCAGTGTCTCTGTTTAATTACGCTACACAAATTAATCTTGATGTCGAAAACGATGAGCTAAAAAACAAAGACCCCGTGAATTGGGTCGGAATCAGCATCCGGGGCGGGGCCCAAATGAGTCCTAAGTGGGACCTGGATATGATGTTGAATTTCATGAATGCCAAGGCCGAACAGGAAGTTTTCCGGGCGGTGGAATTTGGCCTTGGTGCTGCCGCACGTATTTATGATAAAAAAAGATTTAAATTAAGAGTATTAATGCAGCTTCTGGCCGTTCCATTTGCAACATATTCTCTCGCCGATGAATTTAGAGTGAATGGTTATGGGTACAGTACCGGGGCGGGCCTCAGCATGACTTATCGGCTTGGCAAGAATTTTGGAGTCGAGGGGTATGGCGGTTTTTACTATACTAAACTCTCAGGGTTTTCTTCCTCAGGAACTTATAGTTCCATCGACCCATCTTTCATGGGGACGAGACTTGGCCTTGGGCTTAATTATCAGTTTTAGAGTGTAGTTTTTAAAAGCTCTTCCATCTTAATCAAGTCTGCTTTTCTCGAATGACGGTCGATAAGAATTTTTTTTCCGTCCTGCGTGTTGAGGGTCAGAGTGTGGTAGCCCTTGTTTTGAAAACCGACAGACTCATCACCGCCCTTGATACGAGCAATATTAGGTGATGATAAATAGGGATCAACCGCAAATGCATCTTTTTCTGCCATCACAAAAATTTCAGAAAAAACCTTTAATCCGAAAACTCTGTATTCCAGGGAGAGTGTCTTTTCTTTTTTTACAATTCGTTTTTCGTAGAAGAAAAAGGAGAAAAGAATGATCGGAAGGCAGCCTATGAACGCCAGAAATGCATAACCTAGGGTGGCATCGGTTTCGTCACCTAAGGCAATGAGTTTTAAAACGGGCTCTTTGACAGCGAGAAACATAAAGAAAATCATGGTCAGAATAGCTACAGCGTATCCCCAGAATATATAGGGCAGCCCATAAGTTTTCAGAGTTAAGGTTTTGTTCTCAACCTCGGCAAAGCCTTTTTCTTCCAGTGATACTGGAAACACATAGAGTAGTCCCATAAAAATCCTTTTCCCCTTTTTACCTGTGATGAGGCGAAAAAACATCCAAAATTTCGAGCCGTGGGTAAAGAAGTTTCATCCAGGTATTAAATAAAGGGAGAGGGGCTTCTTGTTCCGCTTTAAACTCACTAAGAAGGTAAGGGGAGAGTAGAGTTTCATTAACTGTTAAAACCAGTCCTAGGCGCTTTTCCATCCTCATGCACAAGAATAACCATTGATCCTTGAGGATTTCAGGGGGGGCGACTTTTTTGAGATCTCTATAAATGAGGGCAAGCTCGCGCTTGTTTGCGACAAATTTAAAGTTCCAGACATTCAGATAGAACTTAAGAATCTCTTTCCAGATAGTGTGCGGCATAATCGCCTCGGCCATCTGCAAATGGTGATAGGCCTGATCCCACTGGCCCTGATCGTAGTGGCTTTGGGCCAAAGAAGCATGTTTCCACGCCTTTTCAAATTCAGAAGGTGTCTCTGCCTTTTTAAGCAGCTTACTGTCGCTTTGGTTGGCCAAAGAGAACTCTACTATAGGATCTGAAGAGGTCAGGGCACTGTCCCCCTCTTTGACGTGAACAATTCCTTTGGCGAGATTTATTTGAATGGCACCAACGGTAGATAGGGTAGACGCTGGATGAATCCACTTGCGGCTCTTTTGATCTTTAACATCAGTCATTAGGTCGAGGGTGTGCTGATTTTTACGGCGCCCTAGTTTTTCCCGTAGCCAAACTTCGCGGCTTTGGCAGAAACCAATAAAATGTTCAAATCCTGCTGGGTCTTTATGCAGAGGTATGTTGGTAAAAATTAATGGGGATGATTCGTTTAAGTTGAAGGCCTCAAAGTTAATCGCTGGCCCATCAATGTCAGTGCATACAACATTTCCACTCAACTCCAGCATGTAGAATCCCCATTTCGTGACGGAGATTTTTTTTCTGAGCTCTCTTCTGAAATCATTCATATTTGGGGCTTCAAATAGACCTTCGAAGGCGATCTTGAAAATACTCTGACCTTCTCTGTGATAACTTAGTCCCGGCTTATGATGAAGGGACATACTGAATCCACTATCGTGAATCGTTTGAAAAAAAAGTGGTGCCAATCCTTCGCAGGAATAGTTTAAAATCGCTGGTTTCCCTTCTATTTTCCAATAGTAGAGGCGTGGATTTTCATTAAAGCTGCCGATGAGCGGAAAATCAACCAGCCGGTTGTGAACAAATCCTTCAGGCGTCTTTTCAAAAAGAGTCGTGCACCCAGGCAGCAGTCCTTTAAGTTCGGGGTAGACTTGCCCATAATGAGCGGCCAGTTCAAACATGGAGAGAAAACTCATGTAAGCTGCCGGCTCTATTCCCAGCCCTTCCGCATAGGCTTCAATACATTGATCAAAAAATGAATCTTCCTTCTTTTTTAAAAGTGCACGGGCGCGAGAAATAATGTCCTGTCCGTAGCGTAGAAAATTATTGGCCGAGAGTAGAGAATTAACTCTCGCCTCCAGCCGCAGGTAACTTTCTCTTTCTTTCAAACCAAGTTGGTAGAGATTTTCTTTAGGGTCACCAATCAGGGGTACAAGGATTGTTTTCATCTTTACCTATTCTTATCCGACGTAATAATTCACAAGATGTTTCAAGTTGTTTGCAAAATCCATATTAAAGGTTCTGGATTGAAGCTGCTCTAGCATATGTGGTTTGCAGCGAATGTAAATTTGAAGTTTCATTTTTGGGTGAGCGTCACTCATGTTCTTAAGCTGATAAAACTTGGATAAAAACCTGAAGTGCTGCTGATTTGTCAGCTTAAAGGATTCTTCTTTTTTTATCAGGTTCCAGATCGTCCAAGGATCGTAGCGGCCAACCAGAATCGCTGCCAGCGTCAGGTAGATAAGTGTGTCTGATTCAAAGCCGTCTCCAACCAGTACCAGGTCATCAGGGATACCAATCATAAGAAGGATATTTACAATCGTATTAAGTTTATAAAATCCCTGGGACTTAAGATCTTTGGTGGAGAGATCTCCTTCAAAAAATGAAAAAATATTTCGGTAATCTTTGAGGAAGATATTCCCGGTGTAGATCTCATGCTGATAGAGCCAGTCACGTATTGCATTCTCATAGAAGTGGGGCGAAGCCGAAACGATGAATGGCTGATAATCTTCTTTGATGAAATTTTTTGTTAATCCAATTGAACTCTCAACGGGTGGGAAGTAACTTACGGGATTTCTAAGTGAAAGGTAGAGTTCTTTCATGGTTGAGTATCTGGTGTCTACTAGTGTCTTATCAAAATCTGTGATGAAGATTTTTTTTGGGGTCTTAATTTTAGTTGGAATAAAACTTCCAATTAATAAATCCAGTCCGGGGTGTGAGCGAGTCTCAAAAAGTTTGAGTTTAACTACTTTGCCGCTCTCAGGCTGGGGGATTTTGAAATTAAAATTTCCAAAACTGTCTGAATCAAAACTTCTAATGGTTGTTTCTTCGTCCGTATCAGACAGGCCTATAACTTTTAAGCGAAATTCATTAGAAGAAAGAAGACCTAAACTTTGAATAGGTTTTGTCGGTACGATCTCTTTGAGGTTCTGATTAATTTCTTCTAGTAAATGGAACTTGGCCTGGGAGGAATATGACATGGATGCCCGTATATGGATGTACTGGTCAGATTCAACTCCGGTAAAATGGACAAGTTTAGGGCGTCTCATAGAGCTTATTCTAACAAATATGCTTGCGAAGTTCTTAACTTTTTTGCCACAATATGCGGATGTTACAGATGACTCTAAATATCAAAGGTAAGGTTCAAAAGGTCGGCTTCCGCTACAGTGTGGTTGATTACGTTCTTACCCAGAAGCTTCCCATTGTTGGACACGTGCGCAACCTGCCTGACGGCTCAGTTGAGGTCATTGCTCAGGGTGACATCGAATCCTTAAAAAATTTGCACCGTTTTTGCACTAAGGGGCCACCGAGGGCCGAAGTGAGAGAAGTCACTGAGGAAGTGGATCCGATTTCCAGGCTGAATTTTACAGATTTTGGACTCGTCAGCGACTAGGCGAAGATCTCACGCCCGTTTAATAACGTACGTCATCACTCCATCAACATATTGTGACTTCACACTTTTAGGATCCAAGTGGTGGTTGGTCATGAGTCTGCTAGTAAAAGACTCAACTTTATGAAGTTTGTTGGTAGAGCCGTTTTCTTTGCGGGAGTCATCGTAGCGGCGATTGAAATTAATAATCGCTTCTTTATCGTGAATTGTCAGCTGGACGTCAGTTTTAGCATGGTCTGGAATTTTGACTGAAACTTCCACCCGGTCTTCAAATTGTTTTAGGACAGGATCTAGTTGGGTGAATTTATAAAAAGGGTCATCAGAGCGTTTGACAGAAGTTGCAAGCGTCTCTTTGAGATCAGTTTTCATTTTTGTCAGAACTTTGGTATTTAGCTCGTCCAGATTTTTAATGTCATCATTCTTAATCTTCAGATGCTCAGCGTATTTTTGCTCAAACATCAGATCCTGACCTTTCAGATCTTTTCTAAATTCCTTGTCCCTAACCTCAACAAGTTGAGTGTGGGTAGTGGTAAGTTTACCCATTTCCTGTTGCTGACGAACGTTGGTCGCCATACGCTCATTTTTAAATTGTTTGTCCTGATCTTCTTTTATTTTTTTCTGAACAGTGCCGTCTGCGCGGAATCGCTCCCCGAAATTTGCTGTTTGAGTATCGATTTTATTTTGAAGATGCTTCTCAGTTTCAGAAATCTCTTCATGCTTGGCATCTTTGATTACTTTGAGCTGATTTTGGTTATCGTTAACAATCTTTTTGTGTTCGTTGTTAAAGCGGTAACCCATTTCTTCCAGGTATAAGTCATTTTCTGACTTGATTCGCTCACGATTAACGCTTAATTTTTCTGCTTCAGTGTTTTTTATCTTAACAGAGTTGTCTTTAAGGTCTTTGATCTGGGTGTCGGTCATTTTGCGAGTCTGATCCAGATGGGTGCGCATCTGTTCCAGGACTTTTTCTTTCTTCTCATTTTCACTGGCGACATGTCTCATGTTCTCATGCTGCACATCAACCAGCTCGTTGGCGTAGGATTTTTTCAGCTCAGCTTTTATATTCTCGTGCCCCTCGGCCAGGCGGGCAGTCTCGCGAGCTTGTTTGCGTTGAAGCGTTTCCATCTGCCGAGCATTAACTTTTTCAAGTTCTCTAATACTCATAATTTGATCTCCTTGTCATAAGGATGATCGCAAACGGCCTTGCGGCTTCCCGTATATCCCGGACAAATCCAAGTGCGCAAAAGATCTACGGTGACCATACTTCCACCGTGGTAGCTTTGAAACATTTGAGGATTGAGTGTTGAGACAATGTACTGGGCGTTTGATTTTGTGGCGACTGCATAGTGATCATTCGTCTTCACCAGATACTGATACGCCCGATATTCAGCGCTGGCGCTAAATGAAAGGAGAAGAGTAGTGAGGAAAATGAACTTTTTTTTCAACTAATGAAGTTCCTTTAATTTATCAAGTGCTCGGTATTCAACCATTTTCATAAATGAGAGTACGAAGTCTTTTCTTTCAGCATTATTTAACGCCTGAATAGCAGTCTTCTTTTTTTCAATCGAGTGGTGTCTTTCAATTTGACGGTAGATTTTGTGAACCGTTTCCGCTGCCTTTGAAAATGACATTCTTTTGACTTCATTTTTGTCTGCGAATGATTCCATAATCCATTCTTGATAAAACAGTGGCAGATAACCGGTGCTTCCTGCTTCGATTAACTGGTCCAAACCTTGTGCTTCCTGCATCTTGCGCATATGACTCCCTTTTTCTCCTCTTTATCTTACCTTCAGAGTGTTATGATGGTTGAGAGGGTAGGTTTTGCCACCCGAATGGAGTTTTATGGATGAATTTTATTTACCGGAAGAGATCTTAGAGTGGCTAAGTCTTAAGAAAAGCGAGTACCTGTCAAAGTTGATCGAGAATGTAGAGGCAACTGACTTCAAGTTTGAGGAATATTTTTCTTTTGAAAGTTTCATACCGGCAACTTTGTCCCTGCCTGATTGGAGTGTCGAAACCATCGAGGATGATCAAAGAATCAGGACGCTTTGCCGGACTTATGCTGATCCAGAAGTTTTTCACCAGGTTGTAATTGGGGCATTGATACCAGATCAGGAAAAAAGGGACGTATTCGTCCCCATTATTTCATTCGTGACAAGAAGTGAATCGCTGATAAAAGTATTCAGCAGTGAAATCCCGCGCCGTCTGTTGAATTAAAGGTGAACTAGTTACAAACACCGTGAGGTTTTTTCAAACACACATCAATGTAGGAATTGTCAGCCTTAAAGTTATTACACTTTGTCGCCATGTCGTTTCGGGCCAACTGATTACAGTAAGAATTGGTGTTTGCGCCGGCCGGACACTGCTGGTAGAGCTGGGCACAATACGGGCTGGTACTTGGCCCATTAGGGCACATGCTGCCAGGGAAACTTACGAACGCATTCATACAGGTATAGTAGGCAGTTAAAGCGGTCTCTTTCATCACCATCATTCCGTTCAGTACATTGCTCGTAAATCCAGGTCTGGTTTTATGGAGTTGACCCATAATAACTTCACCTGCCTCTGGGAGAAAGCACTCAGGGTTACCGAGATAAGTTGAGTTCCCTGCATTATCTTTATAAGTAGGAATTAAGCATGTACGTATTGAATCGGAGACAGTTGACTTGATAGCAACAGACGTTTCATCCAAAGTACTTTGGCAAATACCGATATAATTTATTCCTGCGGCGTAGAGGTAGCTAGGTGTAATATCACAATTTTCAAAACCCGGCGGACGAGTTGACGTTGTTGTTCCTGAACTCGAACCGGTCGTGCCACCAGTGGTTCCCGTAGTGCCCCAGGGATTAGTGGTCGAATTTGTCGGTGTACCGAGACCATTGCCCGTATTCACCGTTGTTGATAATCTGTTTCTTTGAGGGCTATCACAGGACGAAGCAAGTAATAGGAGCGACAAAGACAATAATAGTTTTTTCATATATTCTCCGACTATTTCATCCTCCTTTTCGGTACTTAGAAATATTTCATGAGTTCTTTCTGAATTCCGATATAGGATCAAATGAAAATTCTTTATTTATTAAAGGTTTAGGATGCGTTGGTTAGTTGGATTATCTATTTTGGCGGCTACGGTGGTGGTGGGGATCTACCTGTATACGGTGGACTTTCCCTACTATAAATATTCAAGATGGATCAGTGGAAAAGAGAAGGATCGATACTTCGAACTTTCAAACTTTCGTGAAATCTATTTAAAGTCAGAAGCCCTGGATCCAATTCCCACCTATCAAGAAGATTACGTACAGCTCTGGAAGGAATTTCCTCTACGTAATAGTTTGATTCCGATGCCAACCAGGCATCCGATGTTTCAGACGGTTCCCATTATTGAGATGACCAGCAAAAATGCAGCTCCCCACTTCGGGATTATTTTACAAGACCCAAGTGGAAGAGAGATCTCACGAGTCTACACACTTCCTAATCGCCTGTATCAAGATCATTCACAGGGGCAAGAACTATTCAAACTCCCTTATGTGAGAAACCGAATTCTGGATAAAAAACTCGATCAGGTTTGGAGAGATATTTTTTCTTATAAGGTGGATATAAAAGATAAACCGATAGATGAAATGATTTATGATTTATACATTGTTCATCTTAGATCCAAACTTCTTCCTAAAGAGACAGTGAGATACGGGCTCATTAAAGACGGGAAACAGGCGCTGATAGAGTTACTTTCAGCTGATAAAGATTATATGGTTGAGTTAGTCATGACCATGGAGAGTGGTTCGATTTTCTCTTACATTCTGAAAACAGAAAGAAACCGTCAGGAGTCAGTAAAGCTCAGATCTAAGTTTCTTGAGAGCATCACTTTTTCTCCTGTAGATGAAGCGAATGGGCGTTTTCTTTATACAGAATTTAAACAGCTCAATTATGCCAGGCAGGTGGATCAGGAAGGGATGCTCTATCTCTTTGCCGCCTGGTCACAAAACCCTGATAGTCTGGAGCTTCTAAAAGAAATGATTTATTATCTCGAGCGCGGACAGAATACAAAAAAGCAGCTTAAAACCCTCTACACGTATTCTTTCAAACGTTACGGAAAAACCTATACGACCCGGCAAGATGTTGATGAACAGGATAATCCGGAAATCATTCTTCAGAGAAGAATTGAACTGGAAGAAAAAGAAAATAGAAAGAATGCTGAGGCCAATTCAAATCGACCGGCGGTCGAACCCGAATTAACTTCTGAAGAAAAGATGAATATGAATCTCAGGAAGGTTAAAAAAGAAGCTCCAAAAGAAGCTGGGGACATGACAGTTCATTAACTATCAAAAGTTTCAAAGCCCTTGATCAATACATCAGTAAGAAGAGGCTTAAGCTTTTCTACTTTTAAAGGGAGAAGTTCTTTTGACGTTTCATCCATATAGATACTTCTGTTGATTTCAATCTGGATATTGTTGGTTCTAAACTGATCAACGTATTCAGTCACAAATCCCCCGACGTAGGGATCATTTAAGCTGGATTCATGGCCCGCATCTACCAGCTGATCTTTGAAGAAATTAATAAACTCTGGGGTCGCAGTTTTTCCCTTGCGGTCACTGACACAAAAATCAGCTCGATGCATTTTCTGGTTTGGATTCTGCTTCATGTGATACTCAGTCGGGCGGCTTGGCATGCTATGAAGATCAACCATCGAGACGAGACCTTTTTTTCTTTTTTCCAGATCCTGAAGCGCCGCTTTGAGAATTTCATAATAAGGCCGGTGGTACTTCTCAATAAAGTTTTGAGTCTCCACAGCACCGGGATCTGTTGTTACAAGTTTTTTTCCTTGTGTGTTTTCTTTCCAAAACAGAACACAGTTATTCTCTGCACGGTTTAGGTCAACACACACACGGTGAACGTGGGCCACCAGCACCGCTACTCCAGCTTGCTGCAATTTTTTGATATCCACCAGCTCATTGACTTTGAAGTCTACGTCTTCTTTGTAGGCCCTCAGGTCTCCACTAAGGAACTTTTCAAACTCGGCAGGGATATTCTCACCCGAATGGGGAATCGATAAAAGTCCCCTATATTGGGTCCCAAGGGGAGCGTAGAAGTCAAAAATAGGGTTTTTCTGGGGATGATCTAGTCTAAACATGTGAAAAATTTACCATAAAATCCTCTTCTGAGTCCACGAGTCTCTTTCAAATTTGCGCCGGTTTAGCTATATAGTCCTCACTCACAAAACAAGGTCACCCTATGAAATTCCCTGGCCGCCGCAACACTAAGCACTATTTTCCAGTTGAAGATAAACAACGTAGCTCCTTTGACGGGGAAATTAACCGTCCGGGAAATGTTTATGTTGTAGGAATTGATCAACTACTTGTGGATATTGAAATTCCTGTCTCCGATGAATTTCTCCAGGAGTATAAATTCAAGAAAGGTGAATCATTTGTCATTGATGATGAATTAGCTGAATCGATTTATTGGGAACAGAAAAAACTTGGTAATGTGACCGGAGAGTTTCCAGGTGGAGCAGTAGGGAATACTCTGCATAACTTTTCTATTCTCACTGACACTCCTTCCGTTGCTCTCGGGACAATTAATAAAAATATTGAAGTCGGTGATTACGCTTTTAAATATATCTGCAACACCAGCTCTAAAGTTAACTTAACTTACCTGCAGCCTTGTCCACGTCCTATGGGTCGTGCTCTGTGTTTTGTTAGCCCGGACGGAGATAGAACATTTGCTATTTCCAAGGGATGTATGAATGATCTTTCTCCTGAATTTATACCAGTTGAAATTATCGAGAAATCTGCAGCCCTTTTAGTTTCTGCCTACACACTACGTGATCCGAGTTCACCGATTGCTCGCTCGACTTTAAGAGCAGTCGAAATTGCCAAAGCAGCAAAAGTTCCAGTGGTTCTGTCTCTGGGGACCAGCGGGCTTGTTCAGGAAAAACGCGATATGCTGCTTGATCTGATCGCCAAATATGTTTCTGTCGTTGCGATGAATGAATCTGAAGCACTTTCCTTAACGGGAATTGAAGATCCGCTTTTAGCAGCAGAAAAAGTCCTGGATATTTGTGACATGGTTCTTCTCACTGTCGGTGCCAGAGGCCTATACATCGGGGCGCTGGTTGACTCAGATGTGGCCAGACCAACTAAAGAGCCACTTCATACAAAATCACTTATTGAATATAATAAGTTTGAATACTCTCGCTCCATGATGAGAAGTGAGTGTAAGGAACCAGTTAAGGTTTATACTCACATTAATCCTTTCCGTGGCGGACCTATGTCCATCAAAAACACCAACGGAGCAGGGGATGCAGCACTTGCAGCTGTTCTTCATGATCTGGCCGCGAACCTCTATCACCGTCAGAAAGTGCCCAAGTCACCTAAGCATGTCGCTCAGTTTTTAACTTATTCCTCTATCTCCCAGATCAGTAAGTACGCTAACCGCGTTTCATTTGAGGTTTTGAGCCAGAACTCGCCTCGTCTGCTGCGAGGCTTACCTGAGCGAGAAGATGGACTTGAGGAAGCTTACTGGGCACAATAGTTGTATGTCCCAGGATCAAACTAAAAAAGAAGCTCTCTTTAATGAAGTCAAAGGTTCACTCTTTGAGTACCTAATGGCGCGCCGTCTGGCGCAGCTGGCAGGTAATGAATTAACTTTTCTCGAATCCCTGGACAAAAACTATCTGAATGTTCTCTCCCAGCAGGACCGAATGGTCAGGCAATTCTATCCAGAGATGCTTCCTTTTTTATCACAGGTCAGCGAACTTTCGGCAAACGAGCTGGTCAAGTTTCTGGGCGAGATTCCAACAGCTCCCAAGTTGAGAGGAAAGATGGGGACTGACCACGAAGCAGACCTGATGCTGGAGTCGAGTAAAGGGATTATTCCCCTGAGTTTGAAATTGAATAAAAAAAACTCTTTTGTTAATACAAAAAGTGGCGGGATCAAAAGCTTTTTTGATAACTATTTTAGTTTCATTACTCCGTCGATTCAGCAGGATTTCAATCGTCTGGTTGATCAGGAATTCTCACGTATGTCATACGAGCTCCATGCACTGAACGACATGGAGTTTTCTGGAGACTATTCACACTGGGTGAGGGCCGGAAAATCGGAGCTGCCAGGAGAACTTTCAACTCCCGAGCGGGCGATTCTTAAAGCCTTTTATGCCAGGATTGCACTTGATATGCATCGGATTCTGACGGAAGCAAAACAAGCTGATCCTTCCAGGTTTTCAGCGGCCTTACCTGCTCTCATGGGCTTTAGTACTCCTGAGATTTTGCAGTTGGTTTGTTTTCACGACTTCAAGGCCCATGGTAATGGAGCAGTTGTCATTCATTCCTACGCAGAAGTTCAGCGGTGGTTAGAGGATACAAGAATTCTTCCCTTCGCTCAGACTTCGTCGGTTGAAATTGCGCTGGGAGATTGGGCATTGCAAATAAGAGTCAAGCCCATGAATAAGTTCACGACAACGGCGATTAAAATAAATTGTTCTGTTAGGCGATACGCTGACGTTTGATTTTGTCTTGAACCAAAGTTTCCACACAAAATTTGTACCCATCTCGCTTAATCAGACTGTGTGAAGACTCCAACCACATTGAAGTGTTGGCGGTTGCAATGTAGATATTTTTTTGCTGGGAAATAGTCATGAGAATTTTTTTGAAGTTCATCAGATTCAGTTGTGAGTAATGGCTTTCGTTGATATCGACCAGAAGATGCTGTGATTTAATCAGTGTTGCTTTGATCAAACTAATGGTCAGGCGATCCCATGAGGTCGCTTCGGCGGCGAGGATATCCGGATTTTTGATAAGCATTACCAGAGGGTGCCAATCAACTTCGAGATGGGTGATCAGTTCTTTCCAGTTCTGGCCGCCAAAAACCACATGGAGGTTTTCCCATAACGTCAGGTGGGGCAGGAGTGAAGTCTCAGCCTCGACATAGGAGAATTGCAGGCTTTTTCCCGGAGAATCACTTCTCAGGAACTGAAGCATCTCTTTCAAAGCATTGTCAGTGCTGTGAGTTTTATGAAAGAGATAAAAGCCATTTTGGGTATTGTTAGTCATCTGGGGACTCATCGGAATGCTGGGAACTGAACCTTAAGAATTTCCCCACTCCTGGTAAAATGGCCTATAATATCCCTATGGACATGAAGAAAAAGTTGGATGAAACGTATTTGCCCGACAAGGAAGCTCGGAAACAGCGTATTGTGGTGGCCCTATCCGGAGGGATCAATTCATTTGTTGCGGCCTATCTCTTAAAAATCCAAAAGTATGATTTGATCGGCGTAACCGTCTCCCTGGGTTGGGATAATTTCAAAGAAGACACGACAGGAGTACTCTCTTGCCACTTTAATCAGACCCACTTGGATTCAATTAAAGATTTTTGCCATCAGCTTGGTATTCCCCATTTCGTGGTCAAGGCATCGGATGAATTTAAAGAAGAAGTAGTAAGTGATTGGCTTAATAGCCGAATTGCGGGCACTAAGGGAAACCAGTGCTGGAATTGTCACGAACTAAGAATGAAATTACTTTTTGCAAAGATGAAAGAGTTGGATGCCCAAGGTCTGGCCACGGGCCACTTGGCCAAGTTGTTTCGACAGGAATCTCATCACAGCGTTTATTTGCACACATCTAATGATGAAGTTCATGATCAGTCTGGCCTTCTTTCGAGAGTGCCTCATGAAATTCTGGACAAGTTAATGCTGCCTCTGTCTGATCTTCAACAAAAAGAGATCAACAAACTGGCAGAAAATTTTGGTCTTACGGCCGAACCAAAAAAAATTAACATGTTTGATTGTTTTAATATTTCCTATGAAGAAAAAGGATATCTGGAATCCAACATCCCTAAGAGATATCAGAAAGCAGGTGAGCTCGTTGGGCTAGAGAAAATAACCAATGGGGAGCATCAAGGGATTCATCATTACAAATACGGCGAAGTTTTTCCTCTACCAAACCAGAAATCAAATGATCTTTTCTACGTGAGTAAATACACTGTGACGGATAAAAAACTAGAGGTCGCAAAGGCCGATCATTTTATCCGCAAGACCCTCTTTCTGACTCAATGTAAGATATCGGATGAGACTTCCTGGGCCGAGCCGCTCAAGGGTGTTTTAAAAATAAATGAAAATGATTTTTCTGAGTGCTGGATTTATCCCAAAAATTTATCCAGTGCAATTATTGAGCTTGAGACTGCGCAAAGAGTTCTTGAAGGCGACATCGTGACCATTCTCAAAAAGAAAGGCAAAAACTCCAAAGTTTATCTCACCGGGAAGGTGAGATATATTCCCGAAGAAAAACCTGTTATGGAACAAGGAAAAGAACGTGTTAAAGTTGATTACACTCGCGATTTTTAGTTTTGTTTTCTCTGCTTACGGCAGGGCACCTTCAACTTATTCACAAATAAAAAGTGAGCTCCTCAAAACGTCTCAGTCCGATTTGATAAGAGTTCTGAATGAATTTGTCAAAGCGGGCGCCCCGTCGAGAATGGTCAGTCTGCCAGGGCATGATAAGGCCCGCGATTTTATCCTGGCGTCTATTAAGGCCCATGATCCTAAAGGATCTGGTAAACTCATCGTAGATACCTTTTCTCCTGACGTTGAGGAGGCCAAACGTTTCTACCAAAATGATTTTGATCAAAAAGTTGAAGGAAAAGTTTCCAGACTTCATCCCGATTACCAGAAGTGGCTTAAGTTCACGACCTATATGAAATCCACTGCTGAAAGATTTAAATCAGTTCAAGGGACAAATATTGTTTGGGAAAAAGCGGGTTTAGATTCGGGCAAAGTTTTAGTCGTTACCGCCCATTACGACACTATTTCTCATGACCCAAACACTCTGTTGATTACCGAAAAAAGTCCCATGCCTGGTGCCAACTATAATGCCACAGGTGTCTCGGTTGCTCTGTCGCTGGTTAAGGCCCTGGCCCAGATTGATTTAAATTATTCCGTGCAGGTGGTGTTTTTAGACTGGCAAGGAATTGGTTTTTTAGGGGCCCATCGTTACTCACAAGAATTAAAAAGCTCACAAAAAAATGTCATGGGTTTCTTAAACTTAGAGATGCTGGGCCAGGACACAAGTTTTTTTGATAAGACCAAACAAACCGGTAATATGAATGTCTATTACAGACCAGAAGACGAAAAATTTATTCAGCGTTTGAGTCAGCATGGCTCAAAAATCACTAGCTCCGTGAGCTTTGGCCCTAAGGCGACTGGTTTTGATAACTCCGATAATTTCAGACTCTGGGAGCAGGGCTTTACGGGGGGAACTTTTACCCAGAATTGGGAAGATGATTTTAATCCCAAATTCTACCAGACTCCTCAAGATACCCCTGAAACCCTCAACCACCAGACTTTATATGCTTGTTATCAGTACATTGGTGGGGCAGTTCTAGGGACACTGTTGGATATTACTAAGTAAAATCTCTCCTCTTCTTGGAAAAGGGCCCCAAAAGCGTTATAAAGGGCCCATGAATCTCTCTTATCAACCAGAACTATTAGCTGAGTACGGCCTCACTCTGAGCCAGGACCAGTATAATCAAAATGCTGCCAAGACAGTTATCGTAGGGATGTCTGGTGGTGTGGATTCATCAGTAGTAGCACTCGTGACTAAACTTCAGGGTTATAAAGTCGTTGGGCTTTTTATGAAGAACTGGGATGAAACAAATCCCGATGGCTCTTGTCCTGCCGATCATGATTATCAGGACGTGATTAAGGTTTGTGAGAAATTGGACATCCCATATTACTCGGTGAATTTTGTGAAAGAGTATTGGGACGGAGTGTTCCAGGAATTTCTAAATGACTATCGTCAGGGCTACACACCTAATCCAGATATCCTTTGTAATCGTGAAATCAAATTCAAAGTGTTTTACCAGCGCGCTCGTCTTTTAGGGGCGGACTTTTTGGCCACTGGCCACTACTGCCAGCTGGAGAATCACCAGCTCGCTAAAGCGGTTGATCAGAATAAAGATCAGACTTATTTTCTCTACGCCGTTCAAAAAGAAGTTTTTGAACACGTGCTATTTCCTATCGGTCATCTGCCTAAGCCGAAGGTGAGGGAATTAGCGGTGAAATTTGATCTCGCCACCAAAGCGAAAAAAGATTCCACCGGGATTTGTTTCATTGGGGAGAGAAATTTTAAAAACTTTTTGTCTCAATATATTGAAGGCCAGAAAGGTAACTTTGTTGACGTGAATGGAAAAATTCTTGGCCGCCACGATGGCGTGTGTTTCTATACTTTGGGTCAGCGCAAAGGCATGGGCATCGGTGGTCCGGGAGAAGCTTGGTTTGTGGTGGCAAAAAACTATCAGGCCAATGAAGTGGTTCTCGCTCAGGGTGATGATCATCCGGCCCTCTACGCTGATGGTCTTACGGCAATTGAGCTTAACTGGCTCACCACAGCTCCTACTGGGACATTTAAATGCATGGCCAAGGTTCGCTACCGCCAGCCTGAAGAGCCTTGTACGGTGACAGTAGAGGAGAGTCGCGTGAAGGTGGTCTTTGACCGGCCCCAACGGGCGATGACTCCTAGGCAGTCAGTTGTTTTCTATCAAGGGAATATTTGTTTAGGGGGTGGGATAATTTCAGAGGTCGCGCCCAATTATTTTGAGCTCGGAAAGCCACTACCAGAGATCTTTGCGGTTCAAATCTAGCTTGTCGATTTTTTGATCAGGCCGCTTTTTGGCCTCAAATCCGTTACATTCACCACCACCGGCCTGGGCCACAACTCTTGAGGGAAGGTCCTTGCATTGGATCCCGAATTGTCTGCAACCATTTGGAATCTTTGGATCCCAGGTGACATAGAAGTGCTTACATTGAGTGCAATTTGGCTTACTCATCCCTTTATTTTAAGCAATCAAAGCACTACATTCCACCGGGTAGAAATAGCCACTTCTTTTAAGAAAAGCTGACCAATTTATGACAGGTTTATAAGGTTTACATGCACTACCTGAATTATTCCTACGGGATATTGAAATGAATTTTAATAGCTTAAGTAACGCGATGCGAGTGTGTCGCTGCAGTTCTACTATAAGGGTGAATATGAACGTTGTTGGAAATGCTGGAATGAATGAAAACGCAAATGTGGTGTCGCTCTTCTCTTCGACCCAGATTGAGCTACCGGATCCTCTTCAGGAACTTCTTAAGGAAGCCGAACTTGAGGCTTGGGAAGAAGACGAGGTCGTGGCACCTAAGGCCAGCAGACTCCTGGTTTCGGAGAATCAATTTCCTGACCAATCACTCTTTACGCTCGAAAAACAGCTGGCAAACCTCAATGAGAGCATGGGGCGCCTGAAGTTTTATCTTTCAGACCTAGATGATTTGCTTCCACGCTAAAATCATCTGGACAAACTCACAGCAATTCCCTTAACTTAATGACTCATTTTCATCTCAAGTGCCCAGGTGGCGAAATGGCAGACGCACTACCTTGAGGTGGTAGCGCTCGAAAGGGCGTGCTGGTTCAAGTCCAGTCCTGGGCACCATCTTTAAAAAGCCCATCAAAATCAAGTGCTTACATGACCGATACCGAGCTTGGCGCTACATAGGCGCTAAATCCTAGTTTTGCTTTTTCAAAGTGACTTCCAAAGCTCACCACATTCGATGCTCGAACCAAATGTTCTGGTGCCAGATGCGCGTATCTTTGAGTCATCTCCAAACTGGTGTGCCCTAAGATCTTTTGCAGATCGTAGATGTTTCCACCGTTCATCATGAAGTGTGAAGCAAAGGTGTGCCGAAGATCGTGAAAGCGAAAGGTCTTATCGATATCTGCCCTTTTCAAATAAACCCTGAGGTCTCGGTACAGATGATCCACGTCGAATGGATCGTTATCTTCATCTAGAAAGACTTGTTTGTCCTGAGAGGACTTCTTAAGCTCCATCAGGTGATGTTTAACTACCGCATTCATAGGAATGAATCGTCGGCTCTTAACCGTCTTTGTCCGGTCGCCTAGGCCACTTCTATCACGAAGCCTGCATATTTCCATGAGACTTGTTTCAAAGTTCACCTTGTCCCAACAAAGGCCCGCTAATTCTCCGCGTCTCATTCCAGTATTGATGCCTACTAAAAATAGCGAGTGGAAGTAGTTTCCTTTTGAGGCCTCAAGAATTTTACTAATCTCTGTTCCTGATAAATAAACATCAGGCCTCGGAGGTTCTTTTAATTCCTTCAGGTGCTGAAATGGATTCTTCTCGATACGATTTTCTTTAACCGCTTCAATTAAAACTCGCTTGAAGATCCCGATAATTAAATTAACCCCGCGAGCATTGTGGCCCGCCTCAGACAATTCTTGAATCAGCTTGTCTGAATGATTAAGCCTAATCTCGTGTAAATTTAATTTTCCAAACCTTGGCAGAATGTGACGCTTCAGAGAATGCAAATAATGGTCATAGGTTCTAGGAGCAAGTTGTAACTTAACTCTAGTATCTAGCCAGGTCATTGCATAATCAGAAAGGGTAATGGCATTTTCAACGATCATTGCCTTGGGCATGATTCCTGTCGATTGATATAATGCCTTACCAGTCATCATTTTTGCTTTCCAGTTCAGCGCATCGGTCTTCCTCGCAAAGCGGGGAGAGTGGATGGCCTTACCATCAACATAAACTTTCTCACGAAAGAAAGTTCCCTTCTTGTTCTTTATTACTTGCATAAAACTCCTTTTGATAAAAGAGTCTTCGCCAATGTCGTCCGTTCCCATCTTTAAATGCCAAAGAGCTGGGATTGAAATGAATCAATCTTGGCGAAGACCATAACACAAAGATCACTCCTGATCTACGGTTTAACTTTGATCAAAAGATTTGAGATTTTGCTGTATGTAATTTTGTAAATCCTCCTCGCGAAATCGGACTAATGCCCCTAGTTTGACATGATTAATTTCTCGTCTAAAGACCGCTTGCCTCAGCCTTGAAATCTTAATATTTAAAAACCTTGCAGCTTCTTCTGTAGTTAATAGCTTCTTTTCTTTCAGCTCAACTAACTTATTTTTCACCAAACTTTCTACAAAATCATAAATCTCTTTCTTAAACAGCATCATCGGTACCACTGCACCTAGTATTTCTTTCTCCATAATCCCCCAATTCTTAACTTCCTATTTCTCCTTCGTGATCATTCTTATCCGGCCAGTCATTGACCACATTCACCTAAACTTGGTTGGGTGGGTGTGGTCAATGACGTCCGGCCGGATTTCTCTTTGATCACGATGCCTTAAAAGAGTCTCTCAAAACTCTTTCGCCACAGTCGCCCTAGGTTCTCCATAGGATCAGCTCCCAGTTCCCCCATGATCTCATTCATCACATTTTGAAAGTTTGTCTCTTTGTTCTGGTAGACCGCCCTGGATGTTTCAAGACTGGGACTTCCTTTTATCAGTCCAGGATCAAGAACAAAAATATAGTTGTGCCTTGCAAATTCCTTTTTATGATCTTCAAATATTTGGAGGTAGCATTCAAATATTGTTGTGTTAGGGAAAATAAAAAGCACGTTCTTGTATTCTGAAATATCTTTGTAGTTCTTCATCTTTTCCCATGCTCGCTCCTTGTTTTTTTGTGTTAGCTCGACTTCAAGTATGAAGTCAGCGCTTTTATTTTTAGATTCAAGGGTGAATTCCGCATCAGGTCTTATTTTTTGAAAATCCTCCTTCTTTCTAATTTTCATTTTCTCCTGTTCCAGAACCACATGAGAGACTGGAAGATTTTGAGCAAGGAATCTTAAATAAAGGGTGACCCTTGAATCATGAAAAAGATTCTGCTTATTAAAAGCATGGGCCATCCAATCAAACGGATTCACCAGTTCATTGCCTTTTTTAGTGAGGTAGAGTCTTTTTGATTTGGTCCAGACGTCCTTAAAACTGCCCAGTACGTCGTTCTTTTCTAGACGTTGGATTACTTTGTAATACGACTTGTAGCTTGATGGATAACTTGAATCTTCATAGAGTTCTTTGATGCTTAAGATTTTCCATTTTATGAGTGGCCGTATAAGCTCCAGATGGAAAGGATTAATTTTTAAAAGCACATCACTATCTTGCATTGGTCTCCCTTGGTTGCAACCATTGGGATCTTAATAGTCAAAAATGAGGCCAAAAGAATTTTGGTAATGGTGACATAAAAACAGAGGCTTACTTACGCTTGAACTATTGAGTGGTATGGAATGGATAACAGAGGTGTTATCCAAATTGCAATAAAACTAAGAGACGTTAATCTTCGATACGAACTTTGTGGATTTCGAACCATTCCATGAGTTCGTCTTTAGTGATTTCACTGGCGGTTGCTTTCAGTACTATCTGGGCGAGGTCAGAGAATTCTTCTTCATCATTATCAGCAAATTTAAGATCCCAGCCGTTACTTTGCATAAAGAGTACTGCGGCATACGTGGCAGTTCTTTTATTCCCATCCTGAAAGGCATGAGCTTTAGTTAGGTAAAAGCACAATGCTCCGGCGAGTCTAGCGATTCCACCATTTTGAAATGGCTCTGAGCCGGGATAGAAGGCAGTATGAAGGGCACTTTCAATTTTTCCTCGATTCAGGAGTACTGATTGTTGCTGATTCATATCACTGCAAAATTTATTAGTACGTATGATTGATTCAACGCTTGGAATGACGATCTTCATTTGGCCAGTTCATCCAAGGTCTTCTTATATTTCTTGTAAGACTTTTTCATCATTTTATCCCACTCAGCTTCATCTACAGGTTCAAGTTCAATAGTATGGGGCTTGCTGATGAATTCCTTCACGGCCAGATTTACGAGCTTATTAAAATTGATGTCATTCTTTTCAATGAATCGATCCACGGCCGGATCAACATCATCTTCGAATCGAACAGTTCTAGCTTTACCCATAAACACCTCTCTGTGATGTATTATACATCTAAATGATTCAAAATGCATCAATGCTCTAACGTGCTGTATTTTAAAGAGTTTTATTCCCGTTTAATGGGGATATTGCATTTTGTCTTTGGGTATTCTGATTAACTAAAGATCCAATGATTCAGACCTGTATCGCTGCTGGGAAGAATCCGTTCTTTTCTCAAGTTGTGCTTCATCGCAATCGAAAGGCTGTCGATGTACGGCCAGAAAATTTTATGCCGTGGACTCTTGAGTAAAATCTTTCTTTTTCTAAAGAGACGAAGGCTTTTTAGAAAATGATCACCGGAAGTATGCAGTAAATTAAAAATACAAACGATTAAGATGTTAGACAAAACCGGCATTCAAATACATCATGATATGATGATGTACATTTATATCGCCACTCTTAGTTTGTTTTTCTTTCTTCCTTTCTTGGCAATTGCATTGCCTAGCTATTTCCGTAGGCTCAAACGTGACCAAAATCTGAGTAGATTGGAGATGTTTTTCGCAGCACTTTCACCTTTATTTTGGTTCTTTGGGAATCTCATTTTTCAACGAGGTAATAAGGGAGTTACTAACGCTAATGTTGAGTTAGCTTTACTTGGGGTGCTTGTTGGATTCTTTGTCGTCTTACTGAGTCAAAAACTATCAAGAAAATTCCGAGCATCAAGTATTATTATAGTTGGTGCACTTGCCTCAGGTCTTTTGCAACTTTTTGTGCCTCCCTTTTCGCATTATAATAAAATCTCTGCATTGATTTACGTAAATAAGAATTCAGCTTTGCCCTTAGAAATCAAAACAGCTATTTTGGATGGAAAAATATTAAAAGGGATGACTGCTGAGCAAGCGAAATCTTCAGGAGGGCCTTATTCATGGACCACCGAGAAAGGTGAATTGAAGCGTTTAACATTTAATAATTTAAGCCAGTTCGATACGATTCAGCCGAAAGCCTTTTCGGTTGGTTTCAAAAACAACATTGTTACAGATCTTAGGGAACTGAATGATCTCGATGTTTGCAACACTGAGATCAAAAAATGGGATTCTCAAGATTTCAAGTATGCTGGATTCTGGAGGGAAGATTGCAAAGACGGTTTTGGGCTAAGATTTTCTCCAACAACGAGTGGAAAATACTCTATGCGATTTTGTGGGCCAGGTGGCTGTGGTAACTTACTAGAAACACCACTTGACTGCACACTCCTACCTAGCGAACCAGAGTATCGTGTAATAGATCAAGATACGATGGAGATAGAAAGCCTAGGTCGTATTCAGAGGTACAAGAGGTGTAGGCTATAATTTAGAATAGACACTCCTAAATGGCATTAAGAGATAATAAAATTTTTATAAAAAAATGGGAAGAACATGGATGTGTTTTTAAAAAGTTCCTCAAAAATGTTAGATGCCCGATACTTCGTTAGAATGACAGCAGTATTAATGCCGTTCATCTATTCTTATTTCATTGTTAAAGTTGGCACAAGTAATTCAAGATTTGATTGGTGGATATTTAGTAAGCAACTAATAGTTGGAAGCATCCTTTATTTTGGTCTTTTACTCATTACGACTGATTTTGCAGCGAAATGGAGAATGTCAGCATTGTCACTTTTCCTCCCTTCATTTCTTTTGACCCCAATAATCATGCTTTATTTTCATAACTATTTGCTAATCCCCACTTTTGTTTTGATGCTTGTCATTCTCGTTAAGTTCTTCCCTTGGAGGAAAAGTGTTCCCTGATCCATTGAGCTTAAAGTTAGAAGCGAAAAACGAGCTTTACTCTTTTGTCGATAAGCGACTCAAGCCTTTACCAAAGAATGCAGATGGTTCAATTAATGAGCTTGCTGAAGGATTTCAAGATAATGAAGTGGACGCTTTAAGGCATGCCTATGTTAGCGGTGTATTTACACAAGTCTATGGTGAAAAGTTTGCGAATATGAGTGGTTACCTTCAAGAGTATTTCCCCGGTGGCGGAGGATCTTCTCCAGGCGGTCCTGAACAGACGAACATGGATTTATGGAACAACAGGGTGGGGAGAGAGAATGGAAAGAAAACAAAAGATAGGGAAGAACTCTTTACTAGCTTATTGAAGGCCTTAAAAAAGGGGGAGCTAATTTCTGATCCAAAGGATGCTAGAAGGTTTCAAGGCCCAAAGACTATTTCAAATAAACGTAAATCTCTAGTCGTTGTTGTTGAAGAAAGTGAATCCGGTGAAAATCAGATGTATTTTGATTTTCATAAAGGGAATTTTTTGAGTCGTTCTGAATTTGTGACCTTCATCAAGGAAGGTCAATACCCCGATTATGAGTTTAGAAAAATTAGAGGGTTCGAAATCCCAGTTTCTAAGCGAGATAAGGTCAAAGGAAATAACTTGGGATGAAGTCTGGCGCTATTTTGGCGCTAACTTCCCCGAAAATAGACATAAAAAGACGAAAACGGACGACAACAAACAAAGACTCAAAGTTTAATTAACTCTCTGTAATCACTAATCAATTCCTTGAAATTACAGAGAAGGTGAAAGTGCCTCATCTCGGCTCCAGTCCTGGGCACCATTAAAAAGTCTTCAGAATCTTCTGAAACCACCAAAATCAACGACCACAGAAATGTCTCGATATTGAACCAGGATGGATTCAGAACTTGATGAAATGGAGAACCAGCAGATCATGTATCAGGATGGAGCCCTCCTCGGGAGAGAAGAGATTGGGAAAACCCATGGTCCAATCGATGGTTCTGGGGATTGGCAGCACGCCCTTCTCCTTGCCTTCTTTATCAACAAATACAAGTTCGGTGCTGTTTTGGAAAACGACGAGATTTTTTCCGGCATATACGGGAGGGGAAACTGTTTTTGAATCGTGCTGATGCTTACCAATAAGCTTACCTTCTTTGTCAAAGATGTAAGCCGTCCCATCGGTGCTGTTCACGAAGATCTCTCCATCTGGAAACTCCGTCGCCCCCACGAACAGAGATTTTGGGTCCTCCGAAGAGAAGCGAATTCTTTCTTTTCCAGAAGAGTCGTAGAAAAAAAGTTGATTCTTAAAACCCACTAGAAAAAGTTCCGACCTCGAGACAAGAAGGTGGCGAATCCCGAAATAACTGTTCATAATTCGGCTATCAGCTACCGCTAATTTCATTTTTGAAAAACTTCTCCTGATGTATTCCTCCGCTTCAGGAAACATATGGGTTGCTTTGGCCTTTAAGTCACGGCCAATGAACCGGAGTTCCCCTTTTGAGGTACTATAAACCAAGGTCCCATCACGAAACTCATCCATATTTGCGACATGGCTCCCTTTTGCTTGGGCTTTGGCCTTCCCTTCTGAGTCAAGGATCCTAAGGGGAATGCTGCTATTAAGACTGGAGACCACAATGGACCCGTCACGAAGCTGCTTCAGAAAACCAACCGAGGGATCTAAGGCCAAAGTGGTCTTGAGATTTCCTTCTTGATTAAAAATTGAATAAGTTGGCGGTCCCGGTTTCAAGTCATTGGGATAATGAAATCCGATGAAGCCTCCGTCCTTCAAGGCAATTTTGCCCATAATTGGAACATCCTTCTTCTTCTGACCACTTTGATCATAAATAAGAATGTTCCTCTTGGCGTAAACGATGAGGTTCTTATCCCTCATTTCGACACGGCCGAAGGCATACTCGGTCGGACTGTGGACAGAGGTAATGAGTTCGCCCATGTGAGGAATGGACGGGCCCTCGGCGTAGGCCCCGGAGAAAGTGAATGTTGAAAAGAGACAGAGAAGAGTAAGTTTGTTCATGGATTGAATTTTATTAGATAGAAGTGTTTTTAGCTAATGAAGATTGAGAAACCACTCATTGGCATCGCTCCATTTATTGACCGAAATTTTTTGTCCGTAAAGTCAGCGAGTGGGGATTTTGATAAAAAAATCAGAGGACCATGGTGATACTGCTTGATGCTAGAAATCGTCGCCATAGCTTTCCTTGAGCCATGTAAGTTACTGATCTTACTCGTTTTTCAGTGACGTTTCTGGGATCTTAAACATTTCCATCCGGTTTTTTAGTATCTAGAGTCCTGAGGTTGGTTAACTTCCACATTTTCTGAAGATTCATCAATTAATCTCGGTGTTCATTTATAAACAATGAACCAACGAGAGAAATGAATGACTAGATTTGTACCCTTCTTAATTTTACTTTTATCACTCATGAGTTGCGGAAAAAATAGTTCGTCCTCCGGTCCAGCTACTTCAGCTTCATTACTTCCATTAAATCCCAGCGATAAACCAATTCCAGATGCTCCCCAGGAAAATACCATCTTGGGTCTTGATGATAAATTGATCACGATTAACAGCGAAACTCATGCTCCAATGAATTTCCAATCTCAAGACCTCACCATGACTTTTGATACGGCTGCTCAAAAGGTTACAGGTCACAGTGCAATCAGCTTCAAGCTTAAACACAGCGGACGTCCGTATTTTGAACTGAAAGGGACGGTTAAAAACGTTAAAATCGATGGGGCCGCTTCTTCGGTAACTTCCATTACTGATCCCGATGGCCAGGCCCAAAGTTATTTGTCGCTACAGCAGACGGTCTCTGCCAATGAGAACCATTTAGTGGAGTTTGATTACGAACTTCCTTCAGGACGAGTGACTTTTACCGGTGGGGGAGTGAGATTTTTGACCGACATGACGGATTTGAATGGAAAGTTTTTTGAGTATTGGGGACCAGTAGGATTTGAAGAAGATCAATTCTCGATGAATCTGAAACTTCACGTTCCCAACGCAACTTCAGCGCACAAACTTTATACCAACGGAACAATTTCGACGAGTACGGCCAGCGATTGGCAAATCAGCTTCCCGAATTATTACAGCAAGTCTTCCTTTTATATTCACTTAACAAACCAGACTGACCTTCCCTCAAAGTCATTTGTCTACAAAGGGCTAACTAAGGATATTCCAATTACTGTCTATGGAGTGACCTCGGCACTTGTGAATTCGGCAGTGGCAGTTCTCCCAAGTTTATTCAAAGAACTGGAAGGGGATTACGGCGCCTACCCACACGACAAGTTTCTTGCGTATTTAAATGATAGAAGTGGCGGCATGGAGTATGTGGGGGCAACTATTACAAGTGTCGCTTCGATTGATCACGAGCTTCTCCATTCGTGGTTTGCTCGAGGAGTGATTCCGGCCGACGGGCGAAGTGGATGGATTGATGAGGCTATGGCCTCTTGGAGAGATTACGGTTACACAAGAGCAAGCACGACGCTCAATCGAACGGCAACGAATCTCGCTGATTTTTCTCCCTTTAAAAAGAATTCACCCTCTAATGCCTATGTCGATGGGCGGGGACTTTTTGCGGAATTGGACCGGGAATTTGTTTCAATAGGTGGACTTAAGAAAGTCATGAAGACTTTGTTTGATACGTATAAGTACAGCATCATCACTAATGAAGAGTTTTGGAGCTTTCTCGAGAGCCACACCAAACTTAACCTTGATGCATTTAAATTGCGATATACATTGGGTGGGAACGTGAATGAAGTGGCCTCAGCTCTTATGAAGGCATCTTCATCAGAGACTACTCAATCCAAACACCCGACACCTTTGAGCGAAGCAGAAGTTTTGCGGCTTCGTTAAGTGTATCTTCTGGACCTGGTTGCTCCAGAGACTTTTATTTTTTTAGCTTTAACGAGATCTGACAAATCCCGTTCTATAGTTCTCTTGGGAACATCGGGAAAATGGGCGATAATTTCCGAAGAAGTCAGTCCGTTGTGACTCTTGATGTACTTAACGACTTTCTCTTTTCTAGCGTCAGGAGTTTTACCGGTAATATCTTTCAGGATCTGCTTGGCCTCTTTAACAACTTCTTTGGCAGACTCAACAAAGCATTCTGCAATGAATTCGATAAAAGGTTCCAGACGGTTTAGCTCCCTAGATTGTCGAATGGTTAAGTAGTAGCGCTCCCTTTGTGCCATGATACTTGTTTCACTTGGAACAAATTTCGCAATGGTTTCATTTCTCTTCAGCAGCATCATATGCTGGAGAAGCCTGACTGTTCTTCCATTTCCATCTGCGAACGGGTGAATTGCAACTGTTATAAAGTGGACGGCAAAGGCCACTGCAAAAGCGTTTCTATTTTTATTTTCTTCAATCCATCTTAATAGATCATCCATCAGGTGGGGAAGGTCATAGTGTGGGGGACACTCCTCGATAACTTTTTTGGTAACGGAGTTAATGATGCTGGCCGGACCTGATCTTAAAGTACCCGAGAGATTGGAGGGAAGTTGTCCTTTGGTAATTAATTTTTGAATATCACATATGTCCCGCAAGTGTAATGTTCGGCCATCAAACGCAAGAGTTTCAGCATAATCAATCGCCTCATGATAATTCTGAACTTCGGCTACATCAACTTCATCGCCTTTTACTCGCTTTCCTGAAATGACTGCAGTGACCTGTTCTTCTTCGAGCGCATTACCTTCAATTTGGTTTGAATAAGTAATGGCGCGAATTTTAGCTTTTCTCAGGAGCTGTACTTCTAAAGGGGAGCCCATCGATTTTTCTAAAAACGGTTTTTGTTCAGCGATTTCCATGAGCAAACTAACGAGCTTATCCGTTAGGTGGATATCATGGGGTATTTTGTATTTATCTAGGTATGGATATGAGCTCATGACCCATTTTCCGCCATTTTTCCGCCAAAAACAAGATGGCGGGAAATAATTTCCGCCACTTTTCCGCCATCTTGTTTTTGGCGGGAAATAAACTCACTAAAAGGACTAGACAAGATTTCCTTAAGGTTGTTTAATATGCCAAACACAAGTCATGCATGGTAAACAATCTTAGGACAACACATGAAATTTCTGATACTTATACTCCTATTGGCCAACGTCACTTTTGCTGACGAGGAACTAGAAAAAATTGAAGTCATTGAACAGGGCCAGTCAAATGTCTCTGAGTTTTGGGAAGAAAATAAGCAGACCCAGATTTACTCAGGGAAAAAAAATACCATCACTTCGTTGAAAGAAATCCCTCAACTGCAGACCAATAATTATCGCCAGGCGACCTCACAAACTCCTGGACTACTCATCTCTGAAATACCAAATGAGTCTTTGGCGGCGATCACTTACAGAGGTCTTGGCGATCCACATGAATCATTTAATATTCTCATGCTTCAGGACGGAATCCCTGTAGCAGCAGATATGTATGGTTATCCGGCCCACTATTTTTCACCTGCACTTCCGATGATGGAAAAAGTTCAGTTTATTCGGGGCGGAGCTTCACTTCTTTATGGGCCGCAGCCGGGAGGAGCATTAAATTATATCTCCCGTCCGCTTACTAAAGAGCAAAAAACTTCTGGAAGAGTTGGTGTTACAGGTGGCTCATATAATCTTCTTTCAACCAATAATGCTCTTTATGGTCACTCAAAAAATAAAAGTTACGGTATTGAGTACCATCGCCGTCAGGGTGACGGGATTCAAAGAGAGAATGCAGATTTTTATGCAGATTATCTTCAGGCCAGACAAAATTATTATCTGGAAGAGTCTGTGTTTAAAGTGGCTTTTAATGGTTATAATTCCGATCACGGAAATCCCGGTGGTTTTAGTAAATCTCCCGCCACTGGTTTCAATGCCTATGGAGAGGATGAGCGCCAGGCCACCAGAGAGCATGACCGCTTGAAAGTTTCCCGGGCCCAACTCTCAGGAGCCTTGGAGAAAAAAATCGACAGCAGCTCGCAGATAAGTTTGGCCCTTTGGGGAACCGCCTATCGTCGATACTCCAAGACTCAAAATGGTGGAGGCTTTGGAAAAATTCCCACTGGTACCAACAACGCCATCGTTACTCAGAACTATTACGGCTATAACGCCGACCTTCGCTACCTTAAAAACTACGGTGAGCACACTCTCTCCGCAGGCTATCTGAACTACAACCTTCTTTCTCCTTACGTCGGTGAGACAGGATCGGCCGTTGATTCCAATCACGGTGATGTCACAAAACGTTTTGAGCGAAGCACCCATACCAATTCTTTTTATGTGGAAAATCGTTTTGGTTTTGGAAAACTGCTGGTTACCCCGGGAGTCAGACTTGAAAATATCCGTCAGGTTATCGATGAAAGAAAAAATACTTCTTCTACTGATTTAAGATACGACGACAAAACAGAAAACGTTCCGCTCTTCGGGATCGGGGCTTCTTACCACGCCACTGAAAATTCTCAGATCTATGCCAATATTTCTGAAGCCTATAAGCCAGTGACCTACCAGGAATCTGTGCCTGTCACTACGACATCGATTTCCGAAGACATTGATCCGGCCGACATTATCACCTATGAGCTTGGTTACAGAGGTCAAACTCCTAAGGTCAATTGGGATGCCTCTTTGTTTTTCATTCGTTATGAAAACAAATTTGGCCAAGTAGGAAGTGTTTATCAGAACACTGGTGCCGGAACCAGTAAGGGGATAGATTTAGCAGGCGAGCTCAAGGCCTATGGTGATTTTAATTTGTATGGAAACGTTGAAATTCTTAATGCGGTTTTTACCAAAGGACCACTTAAAGACAAGACTCCTCAGTATGCACCGAACACAATTACCAGAACTGGTATCATCTACAACAAAGAGGACAAGCTTAAAGCTGCTCTGATGGGTGTGATGGTCAGCAAGCACTTTGGTGATGATGGCAATACCGAAAACTTTGAAATCCCTTCTTACGTCGTCTTTGATCTCACGGCCGACTGGAAGTTTCATAAGGACTGGCTGGCCAATGCCGGGATCAATAACCTTCTGGACCGTGACTATTATTCGCGTGTCAGATCAGATGGTATTGTCTGGGCAATGGGAAGAAACGTATACTTAGGCGCGACTTACCAGTTCTAAAGCATAATGCTGGCCGTTTTCGGCTACTTGGGATAAGGTGCGGCCCCTATGCACCTTATTATTTTTTTCATTTCCCTGTTATCTATTAATGTATTTGCTCACGGTGGTGACTCCGGTCCATCCACCCTTGAGCAAGAATTTTCAAAATTATCTCACGTACATGTGCCGGTGAATTATTCAACTCATGAAGGTTATTACCTTGGGTATGAAATCGGCGCGATGGAAGAAGGTCTGGTCTTTGAAAATCATCCTGTGGCCTTTGGTGGAATGGATAAAATTGTGCGAGCGACTTGTCTCGATCAATCTGTGACTGAAGTCATTGAGCTTTGCCCTGAGAATTCTCCTTACGTTCTTTTAGAAAATAAAAAATGGGATTTAGGTCTTGGTTTCGAATCCCACATGCATCTTCCTATCCCGGGTGTCGGTCTGGGTGCTGGAATCTCTTACCTTAAAGGGAAAAATTATTATTCTTTCAGGTATCTTAATCACAAAAATGAAAAACGAGCTGCCCTTAAATTTCCAATGAACCCGGTGGAATTTAAAAACTGGCGCAGTGGAGATCAGTTGTCTTATATGTCTAAGGGGACAATTGTTTTTAGCGTTTATGTTGGGTTTGAACCATTTGTACATTTAGGCCCTCAGATTTCCCGCACTGGTGTGTACCGAATTTCCATGAAGAAAATTGATGATAAGACACTGATTGCAGAAATCTCTAACTTGAAGTCCAAAGATCTTTCTCTCGAAGGCTCTGCTATTTTTGCCGGTGGAGAGTTGAGTGGTGGGAGAGGCAAGTCCAACTCTGTGACGTATGAGTTTGATATGGAAGCTGAGAGTACTTACCCGGCCTTGGCAAGTTTTGTGGCGGGCAGACTGGATCTGGTGAATCAGGCAGTGCTGATGAAGACAGATTCTATCAATAGGGGACGCTCAGCGCTGGGAAGCTTTGGATTTCCGATGCTTTTTAATCGCGGCGGCTACCGTGGTACTTATTCAACCCAAGGTAAAGTCGAAGAGCTTGAAGAGGGTCACCTTCATCAGCACGATATTTATTCCCTTTCAAAGGTAAAAGATCGCTCCACACGCGGCGTACTCTCACAGCACATGTGGGAAAATAAGACCTTGGTTACAACAATTATCAGAGAAGAAGATCATCCAACTGAATCAGTCCTCTCTGTGGTTTTAAACTGGACCTTTAGTCGAGACCATATCAAGCATTCTCAATTTGAAAAGAAGATGAGAAAAGTGGCACGAATTACTGGTCTGAGTAAACTGCGGGAGATCAAACTGCCAGAGGCGGCCCGCGGTTATGTGAAGGTTGACGTGAGTATAAATATGTCAGCAGAGCATGTGCTTAAAGTTTTAAGCCCAGATCAGAAAGCAGAACTTGAAGATCATCAGAATAAAAATGAATATAAAGCCTTGAATAAAAAACTCATGAAGTTTATGAATGCTTTCTTTAAAGAGAAGAGAGAGCAGTGGTTTATTGAAAACAAACCTCAGATCCAGGTGGGCATTGAAGGCGAGCATTTAAAGAAAAGTGTGATTCATCTATAGGTTCAATATGAAGTCTCAATCATTTCTTATCCATAATCCTCGATGTGGAAAATCCCGGGGTGCCAAAGAGATCCTTGAGGAGAAGGGGATTGAATTTGAAACCGTGGAATATCTGAAAGACGGTCTAACGGATGATATTTTGCTTCAGCTCCCAAAATTATTGAAGCTGGATTACCCCGATATGATCCGCACCAAAGAAGAAATCTATCAAACGCTCAAACTGGCCGATAAAACTTTAAATCCCAGCGATTGGATAACTGTTTTAAAACAATATCCCATACTTTTGGAGCGACCTATATTTGTTCATCATGGCAGAGCTGTGATTGCCAGGCCGAGTGAAAAAGTTCTGGAAGTACTGGTTAGTAATTAACCGGAAGTTTCATTAAAAATTCAGTATTCTTGGATTGCGGATTAACTGCAATCTCGCCAGCGTGACTTTCAATAATCCTTCGGCAAATACTAAGACCCAGTCCAACGCCGCTTGTTTTCTTAGTTGTAAAACGGCTTTCCCAGATTTTATTCTCAATCTGGGCCGGTATTCCATTCCCAGAATCCTGGAAAGAAATGACAACCTTATGGTTATCTGTAAGCTTGTGATCAATCCGGATCCATTTTTCTTCACGATCAGAGATGGCCTCAATTGAGTTATTGAGCAAATTCGTGAAGACTTGAACCAGCTGATCATCATGACACTTTATCTGAACGGGTGCTTGTGATGGCTCGTAGTGGATTGTCACTCCCGCATAATAAGCACGGGCGTGTATCGTTTCAATTGAATCTTGAATCATTGTTTGAAGATCAGTCACTGAAGTTAATTCTTCCGAACTCATTTTAGTCATCTTCTTAACATTGACTGATATCTTTTCAATCCTTTGATGCTGTTTATTAATCACTTCCACATAGTGTTTCAAGCCAGGAGATAGATTTTCTGGGCCCAGTTGTTTGATAAACAGCTGGAAGTAGCCCTTCGCTGCGTGGAGGGGGTTTAAAATTTCGTGCGCAAGGGTCGCAAAATAGGTTCCGGCCTCAGTCAATTTGTTGGATTGAATGAGGTCGTAGGTCACTTGCTGGAGACGCTTTCCTAACTCTAACTGGTTGGCATAAGTAATGCGCAAAATTTCAAAAACGTTGGTCAGGAACATAAGAGGAAATAGGTACGCATGATCAGTTAACGAAATAGAGGTGTCATTGATGATAATAATAAAATCAAGGAAAATACCTAACGCCAGGATCCGATTTCGAGTCTTCGATTTATAGATGTAATGGAGAAAGTACACAGAAGAGTAAAGAGTTGGAACGATGGCAAATATTGAAAGCACCTTAACATAAGTATGTGGGTTCATGCCACCCAAGGCCTGCATGTAGAGGTTGCGATATTCAATTAGGGGTACGTTGGGATCAGTGAATATATTAATGTTAAAAAGGGAGATAAGAATGAGGGCGACCAGAGCTCCAGCGGCACTAATGAGGGGAAGCAGTCGGATGAATTTTAAATGCTCTGAAGTGTCACCGAGGAACGTTTTTACGGTGTCTATAAAGTAGTAGGTGATGAGGGAGCCACTAATCCACATCAGGTGTAACATGTAGACGTTAAACGCGATGGAGATTTTCCATACCATCAAAAAAGAAATAAATGTATAGACCGTTGAGAACGCACAAAGCCCAATTTGGGATTTGACGAGATGCTCATCAACGACATTTTGCTTCAGGACAAAAAAGTTAATGATGGTTTGATAAAGAAAGAGAAGGGTAAACCCCATAGTCAGGTAGCTGTGAATGGCGATAATTGGATTGAGTCCCATAAAATGAGGATAAGCAGGTTTATAAGTTTATTCACCTTAATTCTTGACCGTTTTTATAGACGTGGCGCATCGTGCTAGTCGATTAATTTCCTCACATTTGTCATACTTTTACTGGGCAATAGCGATAGAATAGATGTGACCCTCTTCAATTCAAGGGGTCTTTACTAAGGGGATTAGCATGAACATACAGGTTAGAACTGACAATCATATCGAAGGTAGTGCAGAACTTAATAGCTACGTTGAAAGTAACTTAAGTGAGCACTTTGCTCGATTCAAAAATGCCATCACTCGTATCGAGGTTCACCTTTCTGACGAAAATGCCAACAAGACTGGTGGAAATGATAAACGTTGTTTGCTTGAAGCACGCATCGCGAATCGCCAGCCCATCGTTGTGAGCCACAACTCAGATACCATCCACCAAGCGATTGAATTGGCCTCAGACAAGCTTTTGCGCTCACTGGATAATATGGTTGGCAAACTGACTGATCACCACACAAGTCCTAAGGATTTGCTGGTTGAAGCGGCGACAGAAATCGAAGAGGACTTTGAATAGTCGCTTAAAAACCCTGTAATTATTTCTCTCCTCCAACAGGTAGGCCCAGAAACCGAGTATCTTGGGCTACCCCTTGGAGGCAAAGATGAAAATTTTGATTTTGGCCATTTTGTGTTTAAACATGGCCGATATACGGGCCCAAGACCAGGTTCTTACGGCAGAGCCGATCAACGTTGATGGCTACCTCACCGAGAAGACTGCTACTGATGCAGAGTTAGAAACTCTTCAAGCGGAAATTCAAAAACAAAAAAAAGAAACTGTACTTAATAAAGAAAAGGCCAAGTCTTATCAGCAGCTTTCTCAGTCCGTAGAGAAGTTGTCTGAGACCACTGAGGAGTATCTGGAAGAGAAGAAGGCAGCGAAAGAAGAGATTGCCAATTACAATGCCAAAGTGAAATGTCTTTCAGCAGATGAGCCCGGACCTGAATGTGATAAGTTTGTTCGTCGCCGCTAATAAAAATAAAAAATAATTGAAATTACTTTTTAGCGAAGAAAGGATTCGCCTTTCTTTTCTCTTCGTTGCGCGCTTTTTTGGCCAACTGAGTTTTCACGTAAGAGAGATCTTTCTTTTTTTCCGCTCTCTTCTCTTCAATTCTGCTGACACTTGATTTCTTCAGTGGAGTGGCGAATTTTGCTTTAACCGTTCTGCCATCAACGTTTTTTCCGTCCAGGGCCTTAATCGCATTCATCGCCTGGCTTGGGTTGGCCATTTCTACAAACGCCATACCTCTTGACTGGTTAGTGGCAGGCTCAACGATGATTTTAATATTCTGGATCTCACCGAACTGAGAGAACATGCTTTTGAGGCCATTGCGGTCTCTCTCGTAGCTCAGGTTACTGATATAGACGGTACTTTTAGAGTTATCTTGTGTTGTTGTATTCATTCCACTTCTTTAACAACTTATTCTAAATTTGTCTTGAGGGATTTGTAATTCTTACATCCGCTTTTAACGTCTTGTAATTATGTGGAAGGCACTATATAGGGAGCTATGAAAAACTTCGTAAACGCCAGTCGATTTATGGTTGAGCAGGGTGATGCCTTTATTTCTAAAAGTGGACCTTTGGAGTTTCACAAAAAGGCCCCTGAGCTTCTGCAGGCGGCCCAATTGCATGAACTATTCGACTTTAAGGAATTGGTTCGTTCTACTTTTGAATCTGGCTTTAATAAAAATCAAAATTATGCCTCCGCCCAGTTCAGTGATTTACCCATCACTGTTGCTAGCGGTGAGCATTGTTTTTTGGACATCTATTTTTGGAGAAGAAGACCAACTGTTATTCATGACCATCATTTTACGGGAGCCTTTCAGTGCCTTGAAGGTGCCAATGTAGATCTGGAGTTTGAATTTATTAAATCTAAGCAGCTGGGCCAGTTTCATGATCTGGGTGAAGTTAAATTGATTGCTCCCAGACAGATTAACCGCGGAGACATCGCTGCGATTGATTTATTGGATAAATTTATTCATCAAAATCATCATCAGGCAGAACTGACAATCAATGTTTGTTTCCGGACTCCTGATATTGGTGACATCAATCTTTCGAATTTTCTCTATTCTGGTTTGCGTTTTGAAAAACATCCGGACGTCCTGAATCGAATTAATCGTTTGATGGGCTTCATTCATATTGCGGATTTTAATGTTAACGAGCTCAATCTGAATCTTGATGATGCGCTCAATTTTTTGATCCGCAATTATCGTTCAGAGTCCCGGGCCAAAAAGTTTTTAGAGCTTCGTGCTTTCTTGGATCAAAAAGTGAAAGATGAACTGGGCCTCGACATTGGTAAGATGCTGGATGCCCATGAAATAAAAATGGATGAGCTAGAAAATCAATATAATTAAAGTTGGGGATGCCTATGCTAGATTTTTTTCCTGAGATTGAGCCTTATAACAAAGGATTCTTAAAAGTTAGTGATCTTCACACGATCTACTTTGAGGAAGCAGGAAACCCATTAGGCAAACCGGTGATTTTTGTTCACGGTGGACCTGGGGGGGGCATTGATGCCAGCTACCGTCGATTTTTTGATCCAAAACTTTGGCGAGTGATTCTTTTTGATCAGCGTGGTTGTGGACAATCAACACCGGCCTTCGAATTGAAAGAAAATACGACTTGGGATTTAGTTGAGGACATGGAGAAACTTCGGACTCAACTGAACGTTCAGAAGTGGTCCGTGTTCGGTGGCTCTTGGGGCTCCACCCTGGCCCTGGCTTACGCCATTACCCATGCAGATAAAGTTCTGGATCTAACCCTGAGAGGAATCTTTCTTTTGCGGGATAAAGAAATCAAATGGTTTTATCAAGAAGGGGCGAGTTTTATTTTTCCAGATGCGTGGGAAAAATATCTGGAACCCATTCCAGAAAATGAACGCCATGATCTTGTGAGTGCTTATTATAAGCACCTCACGTCCCCTGACTTTAGTGTCAGGTCCGCTGCTGCTAAGGCTTGGTCTATCTGGGAAGGATCAACTTCTAAACTTTATACTGATCCAGAATTCATTAAACGATTTGGTGGTGATGATTTTGCGATGGCGTTTGCGCGCATCGAATGTCACTACTTTATCAATAAAGGTTTTTTTAAAGAAGATGGTTGGCTGCTTAAAAATGTGGATAAGATCAGGCATATTCCAACCTGGATAGTGCAGGGTCGTTATGATGTTGTATGCCCCGCTACTTCAGCTTACGAACTGCATTCTCTGTGGCCAGAGTCCCAGCTTTTTATCATACCGGATGCCGGTCACTCGGCGAGTGAGCCAGGAATAAAATCAAAATTGATTGAGGCTACAAACTTTTTTGGCTCAAAGTCTTACTGAGGTGTTTGGTAATTTCTGTCACTGCCACTTCCACATCTACTGCCACGCGGTTTTTAAATAGACCGGCAAATGATGAGTTAGGAACAATAAAAGTGACGTAAGTAATCAGTGTTTTCCCTTCGTAGGGAGAAAATGACATATGTCCGTCAGAGGATTTTATCAGTGAGCCTGTGACCAGATTCCATTTTAGAGTGTGGCTTCCGTCCGGATCTTTGGTGATGACATTGTTAGTAGTATACGTCGATTTATTGACTGGCCAAGGCACTTTCATTTCGAAATAAACGTGCATGTGAGACTCAGAGATTTTTTTGACAATTTTAGACTCGAGAATCTCCGGAATATAAGTTTTGTGGGCAGCAAAATCGAGAAACACTTTTAAATTATCTGCAGGAGAGTGATCAGTTACTTTTAGTACCGTAACTTCCGGCCAGACAAATCCTTCTTTCCAGACAATTCTTTTGACCATTGAACCACGTGCCAGCAATTCCTTGTCAGCAGGACTGATTTGTACTGTCGAAAACGCCAGTGAAGGGAGTATTAAAAGGACTGAGAGTATCAACAATTTTATTTTCATCAGGCTATTTTAGCTCTTTGTCTTGTAATGATCAAAAGTGAAAAAATGTTCCCCAGTGGTGCGTTATGGGAGGGGATTAAAGCCCAACTGGCCGGCAAGGAAAACTGGTCTTTTTCCGTGGGATACTATCCAGTCCAGAAAGGGAGGCGCTGGGGCCCGCCATGCTTCCCACTCAAATCGCTGGGCGACATATCTCATGACGAGCTCTAAAAAATCTTCTTCCTGGCCGTAAGGCATGTTGAGTAAACTGACCATATCTTCGTCTCGTACATAGAGTTTTATATTTCTTCCTTTTACATTAACAGGCCTCACGGCAAAACTATGGTTCCACGCGAGTTCATCATGGGCCTCGTGTTTAGGTGCATTCTCTTGGGAAAAATAGGGGTGAGGGCTAAAGTCCCGCTCACGCCAATCAATGGCCAGCTCGTGCTTTTGTAGCCACCGCAGAAAGGCCCTGCCTTCGCCTAGCTCTCTGACTTCTTTTGCCCCTGAGGCACGCCAACCGGTGTAGGCCCTTTGGAAGGAAACTTTTTTTGGCATTTGTCGTCTGAGTAAAAGCAGAGAGTGGCGGTCACCAAAAGAGGGGGTCCACAACACATTCTGTGCCCAGAGTGAAGCAAAGGTCACAATGGGATTGGGTCTACAAGGTTGAGTGGGATTGAAATCAATCTCTAAGCAAGGTACCCGACCATGGATAGTGGCTTTGTTCATGTTGGAGAGTCTCGACCTTTTTGGTCGAAAAATTTAATTGGGAATAAAAGCGGCTGGGATTTTGACTAGTTAGAGACTTCCGGGAGGTGAATTTGAAAGATGGTTTTTCCCGCACCCGGTATACAGGTGAGGGTGCCCTTGTGACTTTCGATCAGCCCCTTTGAAATACTCAAACCAAGTCCAGTGCCCTGGCCAATCTCTTTAGTGGAGAAAAATGGCTGCATGATTTTATCTAAAATGGTCATCGGTATTCCATGACCGTTGTCCTCTACGGTTATCTCAACTTTGTTGGCAATTTTTTGGGTGCGAATCGAGACTCTTGCACCTTCTCGTGACAGGCTTGCATCGAAGGCGTTGTTCAAAAGATTTAACAGAACCTGTGAAATTTCAGTCGGGCGGCAATCAATCTCCAGAGTCTCATCGCCCAAAACTTCCAACTGAATACTATGTTTAGCAAAACGTTCTTTGCATAAGTCGAGAGTCGAGTTGATGACGGAGTGAACGCTGGTTCTTTCGGCGGGATCATTTTCTGAATTCCGGGAAATATTTTTCAGGGCCTTAATGATTCCTACAATCCTGTGAACCATGGAATCAATTTTTTCTATTTTGGCGAACACTGGGTCTTCCTGGGATAATTTGGGGGCCAAAATCTTTTTCAAATTATAGGTCGTTCCGATGATCACCATCAGCGGGTTATTTATTTCGTGTGCTACTCCGCCCGCCATTTCTCCTAAACTAGACATCTTTTGAACCTGAATCTGTTTGGAATGTTCAATCTCGAGCTTTCTGAGATTTTCAATACTTTCAGTTTCAAATCTTACGCTTTGTTTTAAAAAATAAAAAAATCCCATGGTAATTTGAAAAAAGGGAGCAACCATAGACAAAAATCGCAGCATACGAAGATCATAACTTGTCTGAGTGGCCTCAAAAAAATCCCACTTGTAATAATCCCCAAGAAATAAGAAAAATACTGGCAAGACGATGAGTGCAAAGTATTTTCTTTCCTCCCAGCTAAAATTCATGAAGGCGGAGGCACTTAGGGAAAAGAGAAAAAACTGAAAGTTTGCTTCTCCCCGAAAGGCGCAGGCAAAATAAAAAATGATGAAATTTCCTGAAGTCAGCAGGAGTAGCCTGCCAAGGATGGTGTGTCCTGAATAGTTAATCACGTGGGCCAGAGTATAAATGGCCCCAGCGTAAACGCAGGCATTCATTAATTGCTCATCACCCAAATATTGAAAGTACAGGCCAAAGATCACGCAATTAACAATTGCCGTCAGCCCAATGGCATTGCTGATTTTCAGGGCGCGGGTTTTGGCCACACTGTCTGATGGTTTAACCCCTGCATTTAAAATGTACTGATGAAGCCAGGTTCGAATTAACATTCCTTCATTATCGGTCAGTCTTTCTTTTTTTTCTCCTGAATCCTATCTATAGACGACTGAAACAGTTTTATAATTCGATTGGTTCTGTCCTTGCATCAATAAAACTGGTGAGTGTCACCTCTACCTATTCGGGGCAGGAATGGACCACAAGGAGTAATTTATGTATGCAGAAAATCTCTTAGGGATAACACAAAACTTTCTTACCCCCGACATTGTTAATAAGTTTAGTAATGCCATCGGTGAGACCACAGAGCGAACTCAAAAAGGACTCAAGTCCGTTATTCCCACCCTTCTTCTGGGAATTGTGAATAAGGGGCAAACAGAAGATGGCGCCGAGGCCCTGGTTAACATAGTTAACAAGGATGGTTTTGAGGGTGAGAAGAAACCAAACTATGTAGACGACTTTTATCTCATGATGGGATCAGATGCCGTTGAGGGAGTCTTCGGAAATAATCTCAATACTGTGGTCACAAAACTAGGTGATACAACTGGTATTCAGTCATCAGGCATCGAGAAGATGTTGAAAATGGCGGCCCCTCTAGTTATGGGATTTTTAGGAACGAAAATGAAACGTGAGGGATTAGGGGCCCCCGGTCTGATGGGATTTCTTAAACAGCAGAAAAATACCCTCTCTAAGCTTGTGCCTGGGGGGTTGGTGGGCAGACTGACTGAAGGGACTCCACTCATTTCCAAAAAAGTCCAAGTGGCCAGCGATAAGGTGACACCAAAAGAGAAGCCTTCATTCTCCTTCATGATTGGAATATTTGTTCTCTCCGTCCTGTTTGGCCTGTGGTGGTTTACTGGCCGAAGAAATCTGAATGAACTGACTTCCTCGACTGAGAGTGTTCTCACAACCTCTCGTGAGACAGCAAGTGAAGTTGTTCCCACACTGGCACCTATTGCTCTTCCTTCCATAAGCGAATTAGGGGCGTTCCTTCAGTCAGGCTCAGCTGAGCTTCCTAAGAGTTTTCGATTTGATAATTTAAGTTTTAATACCGGAACACTAACACTAGCGGAAGCCGCAGGCTTTGAACTTGATCAAGTCGCCAGTTGGCTTAAAGAATTTCCGAACACCTTGATAAGGATCGAAGGCCACTCTGATAGTGTGGGATCCGAAAGCAAAAACTTGGAACTTTCCTCAAAGCAGGCCGGCGTGATTAAAGAACAACTGATTGCCCGCGGAATAAATGGAGAGAGAATTGAAGTTTTGGGAATGGGCTCTCTTCTTCCATTGGCAACAAATTCTAACGAGGCCGGACGTGCACAAAATCGAAGAATTGAGTTAGTGGTGACTCGAATTCAATAACACTGGCCGTAATTAGGATTAATCAATACAGTGTGCGGATATGAACTTAGGACAACTCAATCTTGCACTGAAAATGATTCAGGAAGCTTATAAACTCTCTGACTCTCAGGTGCAGATTGTCTCGCGAAGATTGATGGCAGATGACCGTGAATTTGAGAAAGTCTGGACCCATTTCAAAAATAGGCGTACAGGTAAGGTAGATTCCTTTCTGGAACTTCTTAAAGAACTTATTGATTCATAACCCCCCGCGCATCTTGTCAGCTCGGAAAATCTTCAGCTATTCTAGAGGATTAAAACTGAGACACCTCGAATCTTTGCTGTTATGAAATAAAAATTAATGCGTATTGCATATTAAGGAGGGGCGCCGTGTCCAAAATCAGAACTCAAGGCGAATTCGTTGAGCTAGATGCCGCGGATGATTTAAAAAATAGCCCCGTCTATAACGAAGATTTAGCTCCCACAAAGATTCATCAAAGAACCTGGAATAAGTGGCACATCATGTCCCTGTGGATTGGGATGGCAGTCTGTGTTCCCACTTATACACTTGGTGCCGTGCTGACAACCTACTTTGGTCTCAACATCATGGAGGCACTCTGGACAATTCTGGCCGCCAACATCATCGTTCTCATTCCGCTTATTCTTAACGCTTATCCTGGAACCAAATACGGGATTCCTTTTCCAATTTTACTGCGCTCATCGTTTGGTATTTATGGATCGAATCTTCCCGCACTCATCCGTGCTTTTATTGCGTGCGGATGGTTTGGTATTCAAACCATGTTTGGTGGTCTTGCTATCCATCTGTTTCTCTCTCGAATATTTCCTGCCTGGGCGGCCCTAGGGGGAGTGGGTGAGGTGATTGGCTTTGCTATTTTTTGGGTGATGAATATTTATGTGGTGGTAAAAGGATCTAAAGCGATTCAGATTCTGGAAGTCATCGCGGCCCCACTTTTGATCGTTGTGGGTATCGTCCTCATCGCGTGGGCGATTCCACAAATTGATTTACCCGCTATGATCGCAGCCCCTGCAAAACGACCTATCGGGGCCAGTCCTTGGTCTTATATTTTTGGTGGTCTGACTGCCATGGTGGGATTTTGGGCAACCCTCTCTCTAAATATTCCTGATTTCAGCCGCTATGCTGTTTCTCAAAAAGACCAGACCGTGGGTCAGATCCTTGGACTGCCACTTACGATGTTTTTATTTGCCATGCTAGGCGTGGTGATGACTGCTGCTTCTCCTGTTTTGGTTGGGGAAGTTGTTTCAGATCCAGTAAATCTCATTGGAAAAATTGATAGTCCGATCATGGGTGCTTTTGGATTGTTCATCATTTTTGTGGCCACCATTTCAACCAATGCAGCCGCTAATATTCTGTCCCCGGCCAATGATTTTCAAAACGCTTTTCCGAAGAAAATCAATTTTAAGCGAGGCGTCTACTTAACCGGAATTATCGGTATTATTTTGATGGGTTGGGAGCTACTGCGTAAACTTGGACTCATCCAGTCAAATGTCAGTGTGGAGAGTATTTATTCCAACTGGCTTCTGAGTTACTCCAGTCTTTTGGGACCTATCGCCGGCATTATGATCATGGATTACTTCATCATCAAAAAACAGAACATTCATCTTATTGATATTTATAAAGTTGATGGCGTCTATCCCAAGGTCAACCGAGCAGGGATGATGGCTTTCATTATTCCGGTCCTTTTAACCACCATTTGTCTGATAACAGATACAAATTTGTGGATATATAAATATGGGTGGTTTGTAGGGAGCGCACTTGGTGCTATCATTTACTTCTTTTCTAGTAGACATATTTTCCAACGCGACACAATGAAGGAGTTTGCATGGGACTAAATAATATCAAAATCCAAAAAGATTTTGGAAAGATTAAAAACTGGATCGGCAACAAGGGTGTGGAATCCAAAGCTACAAATTACGTTGAGCTTCATACCCCTTATACCGGAGAAGTCATTGGCCACGTTCCTATGGGAACTGCTGCTGACGTAGAAGAGGCGGCCAAATCAGCGAAGGCCGCTTTTAAAATCTGGAGCAACACGAATATCAAAGAAAGAGTTCAGGTGATGTTCAAACTTAAAAATCTTATGGAAAGAGATTTTGAAGAAATGAAACAATTGGTTTCTTTAGAAAATGGAAAAACTCTTGCAGAGGCCCATGGTGATGTGGCCAAAGCGATTGAAGTGCTTGAGTTTGGTTGCTCAATTCCTAATAAAATTTCGGCCCCTATGCTTGAAGTGAGTAACGGTATTTACTGCCAGGTGATCAAAGAGCCGATTGGCGTTGTCGCCAGCATCGTGCCGTTTAACTTTCCTATCATGTGTCCTATGTGGACGATCCCTATCGCTTTGACTGTGGGTAATACCATGGTGCTTAAGCCTTCAGAGCAGGTACCTCTAGGTGCAATGAAACTTGCCGCACTTTTAAAAGAAGCAGGATTACCTGATGGCGTGCTTAACGTTGTTCACGGTGGTGTCGATGTTGTGAACGCTATTTGTGACAATACAGATATTAAAGCATTGAGCTTTGTTGGTTCCACGAAAGTGGCCAAGATCGTTTACGGCCGTGCTGCGATGGCGGGAAAACGCGTTCTTGCTCTTGGTGGAGCTAAGAACCACCTTGTTCTTATGGGTGATGCAAATCTTGAAACAGCGCCAACTCAAATCGTTGATTCGGCGATGGGATGCGCGGGTCAACGTTGTATGGCGGCATCAGTGATGCTTGCTGTAGGTGACGTGGATAAGCACGTTGAAGGTATGGTGGCCTATGCTAAATCAATCAAAGTTGGTGAGAAGTTAGGTTCAGTTATCAATAAGCAATCAGTTGAAAGAATTAATAACTACATTACTGCCGCTGAAAAAATGGGGGCAAAAGTTTTGGTTGATGGCCGTAACCAGAAGCCTGATAATGCAGATATTAAAGATATTGAGAAGGGATACTGGGTTGGACCAACTCTTCTTGATAACGTAAGCCCGGATATGCCAGCTGGCTGCGAAGAAATCTTTGGACCAGTTCTTTCTATCATTCGTGTGAAAACGTTAGAAGACGCCATCAAAATTGAAAATAAAAATCCATACGGAAATGCTGCTTCAATTTTCACTACCAATGGTGCCAATGCACAATACCTTTTCAGAAATGCCAATGCAGGAATGAACGGAGTGAACGTAGGTGTGCCAGTTCCTCGTGAGCCGTTTGGCTTTGGTGGATGGAATGATTCTAAATTTGGAAATGGTGATTTGACTGGGGATCAAGGAATTGATTTCTGGACTCAAGATAGAAAAATCACAACTAAGTTCATTGAACCTCAGGTTAGAAACTGGATGTCTTAATTATGACTTCAATTTTAATTAAAAACGGCGAAATTATTACCGCAACTGATCGCTACCATTCTGACGTTTATGTCGAAGATGGAAAGATTAAAGCGATTGCTCCAACGATTGAGAAACCTCACGCTGATACGAGAGTCATCGATGCTAAAGGACATTATATTTTTCCTGGTGCCATTGATGCTCACGTTCACATGGAACTTCCTTTCATGGGAGAAATTTCAGCTGACGATTTTGAAACTGGAACTGCAGCAGGTGTGGCCGGTGGGACAACGACGATCATTGATTTTGTTATTCCTTCTCGTAATCAGCCGCTCCTTGATGGACTGAAATCCTGGCAGGAAAAGGCCAAAAAATCTGTGGCCGATTATGCTTTTCATATGGCCGTGACTTGGTTTGGTGATAACACCGCTAAGGAAATGGAACATTGTGTACGCCATGAAGGTATTACATCTTTTAAAACATTCATGGCATACCGTGGAGCGATCGGAGTGGATGACACTGAGATGATCAAAGTCATGGAGACCGCCAAGAATTTGAACGCTCTGGTGACAGCTCACTGTGAGAACGGTGAGATGGTTGTCGCTCTCCAGGAAAAGCTATTTAAAGAAGGCAAGATCGATCCTAAATACCACGCCCAATCTCGTCCAGCTCCCCTTGAAGGAGAAGCTACTGCTCGTGCCATCATGCTGGCCCGAATGACTGGTGTTCCTCTTTATGTGGTTCATGTCACGGCCAAAGAAGCTGTTGACGCCATCGATGAAGCTCGCCGACGTGGACAAGTCGTATTTGGTGAAACATGCCCTCAGTATCTTCTTTTAGATGACTCAGTTTATGATAAACCAAATTTTGAAGGTGCTGCCTACGTCATGAGTCCGCCGATAAGGCCACTTGGTCATCAGGCCCCTTTATGGGCGGCCTTAAAGTCCGGCATCATTCAAACTGTAGCAACGGATCACTGTCCGTTTCACCAGCATAACCAAAAGACTCTTGGCAAAAACGATTTCAGAAAAATCCCCAACGGTGCTGCAGGAATTCAAAACCGTCTCTCTCTCATGTACACGTATGGTGTGCTTGAAGACAGAATTGATCTGCATCAGTTTGTGGAAGTCAACTGCACTCGCCCGGCAAAAATCTTTGGAATGTATCCTCGTAAAGGGGCAGTCATGGTGGGATCAGATGCTGATCTCGTGATCTGGAATCCAGAGAAAGAAGACGTGATCTCGGCCAAAACTCATTTACATAAGTGTGATAGAAATATTTTTGAAGGTTATAAAACTAAAGGTGCACCAAGCTGGGTAGTTGTTAATGGTAAGGTTCAGTTTGACGAGGGGAAACTCAATGTTGAACGCGGGGCCGGTCGTTATATACCTCGTTCGGGCATGTAATAGGAGAACATCATGAGTAAAGATTTATCGATCGTTGTTAACGGTCTTAAATTTGAGAACCCATTCGTTATTGGTTCAGGTCCTCCGGGAACCAACAAAGCAACAATCCTCAAAGCTTTTAAAGAAGGCTGGGGCGGAGTTGTAGCAAAGACTGTTTCTTTGGATGCTTCACAAGTTCATAACGTGGCCCCTCGCTACGGAAAACTCTATTCTCGTGAATCAAAAGAAGTCATCGGTTTTCAAAATATTGAGTTGATCTCAGATCGTCCGATTGAAGATTGGCTCAAAGATTTTAAAGAAATTAAAGCTGAATGCCCGAAAGGTATTTTGATCGCTTCCATTATGGAAGAATATGATAAGAAGCGCTGGCAAGATCTCGTGATCATGTGTCAGGACGCTGGTGTTGATGCTTTTGAGCTTAATTTTTCTTGTCCTCACGGTATGCCTGAGCGAAAAATGGGCGGCGCCATGGGGCAAAACCCGGAGATGGTAGGCGAAGTGACTGGTTGGGTAACGGAAGTTTCAAAGGTTCCAGTTTGGGCCAAGATGACTCCGAATATCACCGATATCAATGTGCCAGCTTTTCAGGCGATTGATACAGGTGGCGCCCACGGAATTTCTTTAATCAATACCATCCTTTCAGTGATTGGTGTGGATATGGAAACTCTTCGTCCAATGCCAACAGTGAAAGGCTACTCAACTCCTGGTGGATATTCAGCGCAAGCAGTTCGTCCCATTGCTCTTCATCATACGATGAAGCTCGCGAAAGCTTTGAAAGAGAATGCAAAATATAAAGACATTTCTATTTCTGGAATGGGCGGCGTAGAAAAATCTTCTGATGCAATTGAATTTATCCTTCTTGGATCACATACAATCCAGTCTTGCACTGGACCAATGCTTCAAGGTTATAAAATGGTTCATGAGCTGAAGGCCGGACTTGAAGCATTTATGGTTAAGCATAACTTCAATAAAGTGGAAGAATTTGTAGGCCACTCTTTGCAATACTTCACGACTCACGCTCACTTGAATGATCTGAAACAAGGTAAATTCGATGGCAAAGAAGTATCAAAAGATACTCAGTGGTCTGGTGAAAACATCGATAAACAAACTAACAATATGGCGAGTAACTAATGAGCGAATATCAAGACATTGTAGATAAAAACAAAAAGTACACATACTTTTCATGGTCAGCCCAGGAAGCGGCTAACCCTATGGCGATCGAAAAAGCTAAAGGGATTTATTTCTGGGATTATAATGGAAAACAATACGCGGATTTTTCTTCTCAGTTAATTTGCACCAACATTGGCCACGGTGATGAGCGTGTGAACAAAGCGATCATCGATCAGATGAGCAAAGTTCATTATGTTCAACCATCGAACGTGACTAAAGTTCGTGGAGAGTTAGGGGAGGCGATTGCTTCTGTGACCCCGGGGGATTTGAATAAAACTCTTTTCACTCTTGGTGGTGCTGAAGCAGTAGAAAACGCCATGAAAATGGCCCGTCTTTATACTGGCCGCCAAAAAATTATCACTCGCTACCGTTCATTTCACGGTGGAACTTTCGCCGCAGCTTGTGCCGGTGGTGACCCTCGCAGAATTCCGATAGAGCCAGGTGTTGGTTGGATCGTTAAAATGCACGATCCATATAGCTACCGTTCTCCAATTTACCGTCATTGTACTCCTGAAGAAGGGGACATGATTATGTGTGACCTGCTTGAAGAAACCATCAAGATGGAAGGCCCAAGCACTGTGGCGGGTGTTCTTTTGGAAGGATACTCAGGTTCTAGTGGTGTGATCGCTCCTTCAACAGTTGCCTACTGGACTCGCACGAAAGAGATTTGTGAAAAATACGGCGTAGTTCTTATCGCTGATGAAGTCATGAGCGGCTTTGGCCGGACTGGTAAATGGTTTGGTGTGGACCACTACAATGTTGTTCCTGACATCATGGTTATGGCCAAAGGTTTAACTTCTGCTTACCTGCCTCTTGGTGCTGTTGTAACTACTGATAAAATAGCGAAGCACTTTGATACGAACATGTTGTCATGTGGACTCACTTACAGTGGTCACGCCGTTTCTTGTGCCGCCGGTGTTGCAACTATCAATGTATATAAAGAAGACAAACTGGTTGAGAACGCTGCTACTTTAGGGGCTAAACTCGAGAAGAAGCTTCAAGTTCTGGCGGATAAGCATCCTTCAATGGGTGAGGTACGCGGAAAGGGTCTTCACTGGTGTATCGAAATGGTTAAAAACCGCAAAACTCGCGAAGAGATGAGTGAGTGGAACAAGCCGATGTCTAAACCGATGATGGACCTTGCTGGCTACCTTAAAACCAACGGCATTGCCGCCTTCGTGAGATGGAATCAGGTTTATATCTGTCCCCCGCTGTGTATTAATGAGAAACAAATTGATGAGGCTTTGGAGATTTATTCGAAGGCCTTTGAGATTACCGATAAAGCAGTTATCTAGTTAAATGGCCCACTTCGGTGGGCCTTTCTTATTGATTTTACTACGATCCTCAATAATTCCTAAAGAAAGCAATTCATTCGGACGATAAAATTCTTAAGGTTAAATTGCGTCTCGATTGAGACTAGGAGGAACGTTTTATGAAAATATTTTTGTGTTTTGCTCTTTTGCTAGGAAGTGTATCAGCTTTTTCTAAGGCTGCTGTTTGTGTCAAAACAAATGCAGATGGAAGTACGACAACAACTACTAGTGATGGGTCTTGTCCCAAAGGTTCCAAGTTAGTTTTATCCGGGAACTAAGTTCTTTGGTTCTTTAAAATCAATGCTGCCGGCCTGGACTAAGTTCCGGGCCTTTTTTTATAAATTACGTCCGAAATCTTCCCACACATCATCCAATAGTCTTGTATGGAAGTATCCGTAGAGATGTTTATCACGAAATCTTGAATCACTCTTATAGTGAGTTTCGTGAACGATATTCATATTCTCTCCCACCTGGTGGAAAGTAATTCGTTGGCTACCATTTGATTTGTTTTGTTTAAGATAACTAAAAGTGACTGTTCTGATTGAAGCATCAAGCTCCACTACCTGGAAAGCAACCGGGATCTGCATTTTTTTAACGATATCTAATTCCAAAAAGAAGACTTGGCCCTTTTTAAGGGGAGGAAGTTCGTGATTTTTCCCAAGGAAACTTTTTGATTCCGGATCATATTCCATTTCAAAGCGCGAGGAGCTCTTCCATATTTCTAACGGGCCCATGGCTATAAGCTTTTCAAAGGCTGCCTGGGCATTTCCCTTAAAAGTGTAGGTCTTTGAGTGATAGTTCATGTGCGAGCAGGCATCGAAGGTTTGGCAGCTTGGAACAAGCTGATTCATGTCATGCCCGTTAACATCAAGGAACTCCTGTACTGTGTCCGCTACCTGAGGCATCGCCATTTCCTGAGCAAAAGTGGGAAAGGTGAAAAGAGCAGCTGCACATAGGGCGAGAAATTTTACGTTCATAGGATCTCCATTGATTAGGGAGATTTTCTCACAGATAGGGAAAGGAGGGGTGGGGTCCTATACTCTTTTCCCAGGCCGTCAAAACTGTTTACACCCGGCCAAAGCCCAATAAGTACGTTGAAATAGTGAAATAAAGGGCCTAAGATGCCTTCTATGCCCAGGTGGTGAAATGGTAGACATACCGTCTTCAGACGGCGGCGTTCGCAAGAATATGCTGGTTCGAGTCCAGTCCTGGGCACCATCTTACACTAATCTCGAGGAATTCTTAGGACAGATATTTGTCTACGCTCGCGTCCGATTTCAACTTATTTTCTTTTTGAATTCAGCAGACCCTTAGCAATCTGATAAATAAACTTTTCTTCCAGGTCTACATGTTCCCGGTATGTATCTACAAAATTCAAAACATCGTAAGCCAAATCATGCGAAAAATTCAATTCCTCTGTTTGCTTTAAAATGCTCTGGAGAAGTTTTTCGAATTCCCTGTGGTCATTTTGGATCCGATCTATGATTTCCCGGTCGGCTTCAGGGTTTTGGGTAATCATCCATTCGAAGAGGATAGCGTCCTCTCTTCGGTGGTGATCGACGACTAACAAATTATTTAAGTTTTTGAGAAGTTTTATAGCATCAGAACTAAAATTAGTTTTGTCTTCCGGCACGCAATTTTCGATGGCCTGAAGCTCTATCATTATTTTTTTATGTTCGTGCGTCAAAGTGCTAAGTGTGTCTTGGACGCTTTCCAAATCTTGTAGCGCCCTCATACTTAACCGTCCTTGCCAATAGAGGCTACGGAGCAGGCATCTGCCATGTCCTGGCATTCCGCAATCTCTTCAGGAGTTACGGGCTGTCTGTAGACATAGGCATTTCCGTCTTCATCATCTTTGAAAAATTTTGGAGCGTCGGTGTAGCAGATCGTACAGGCAATACACCCTTCGCCATTTGGATCGTCTGTATGTGTGGCATACCAATCTCCAGGTACGTTTGCTTTATGCTTCATTTGATTGTTAGGCATGACCTACCTCATGTTTTTTCTAAGTTTTTTAATCAGCGATGCCCTATTATCTCCAAAATCATTTTAATAACTATGACATGTATCACAGTGTTTAATAAAAATTTCATTAATAATAGTTAACAAACAATGAAGGAGGTCACTAATGACCAGTTCTAATTCACTAGAGAGTGTAGTTATTCGTTTTGCCGGCGATTCCGGCGATGGTATGCAGCTGACAGGGACTCAGTTCTCAAATACATCAGCGGTGATGGGAAATGATATTTCTACTTTCCCTGATTACCCTTCCGAAATTCGTGCCCCATCGGGAACTATTGCAGGCGTGTCAGGTTTCCAGGTACACATTGGAGCTTCAGAAATTAATACTCCGGGAGACGAAGTGGATATGTTGGTGGCGATGAATCCCGCCGCACTCAAGGCCAATCTTCATTCGGTAAAACCTTCAGGTTATATTGTGGTTAATCTTGATGCCTTTAATGAAAAAAATATTGAGAAGGCCAAGTATGCTACGAACCCGCTTGAAGACGGTACCCTGCAAAATTACAGAGTCATCCAAGCGCCAATTACAAGTCAGACCATTGAGGCACTCAAAGAAATCAACGTCGATTCTAAAACTAAGGATCGTTGCAAAAACTTTTATGCTTTGGGCATGACCTATTTCTTTTATAATCGCTCTGCGGATACCACAATCAAATGGATCGAAGATAAATTCAAAAGCAAACCAGATGTCATGAAGGCGAACATTGCAGCACTTAAGGCCGGTGCGTGCTTTGCTGAAAATATCGAAACCGTGATTTCTACTTATAATGTGCCACAGGCGAAAATCTCTCCGGGTGACTACCGCCAGATTGATGGCAACACTGCTACTGCATGGGGATTTATCCGTGCCGCTGAAATGGCAAAGCTTCCGCTCTTTCTTGGAAGTTATCCGATTACTCCTGCTACCGACATTCTTCATGAACTCGCAAAACACAAAGAATTCGGAGTGAAAACATATCAAGCAGAAGATGAGATCGCAGGAATCTGTTCTGCCATCGGTGCTGCCTGTGCTGGTTCACTGGCAATCACTACGACTTCCGGTCCGGGGATGGCGCTGAAGACTGAAGCCCTTGGGCTCGCCATTTCATACGAACTTCCACTGGTCATCGTCAACGTACAGAGAGGTGGACCTTCCACTGGTCTTCCTACTAAGACTGAGCAGTCGGATTTGTTTCAGGCAGTGTGGGGACGTAATGGTGAATCACCACTCGTGGTCATAGCCGCTACAAGACCTAATGACTGTTTTGCTTCTGCCTATGAGGCTTCACGCATTGCTTTGAAGCACATGGTGCCGGTTATCCTCCTCACAGATGGTTACATTGCTAACGGTGCTGAGCCTTGGAAAATTCCTGACCTCAATACTGAGTTTGGGCCGATTCAACACTGCATGGTGGATCCGGAGAAGCTGGATAAGGCGACTTTCCATTATATGAATCGTGATGAAAAAACTCTCGCCCGACCTTGGGTTATTCCAGGTATGAAGGGGCTTGAGTTTCGCATGGGCGGGCTAGAGAAAGATATTAAAACTGGATGTGTGAGTACTGATCCACGCAACCACGAACTCATGTGTCATTTGCGCGCCAAGAAAGTTGAAATTGTTGCCGAAGACATTCCACTTCAGACGGTTGAAGGAGAGAGCTCAGGTGACCTGTTGGTGGTCTCTTGGGGCGGAACTTCTGGTGCCACTCTTTCTGCAGTGAAAAAGCTACAGGCCGAAGGTAAGAAAGTATCACTCATGCATATGAAGTATCTCAACCCTATGCCGAAAAACACGGAAACACTCCTGAAGAGCTTTAAGAAAGTGATTGTCCCTGAACTTAACCTCGGCCAATTAAAAACTATACTGAACGCGAAATATGGCATCCAGGCCAAGGGATATAATAAAGTCCAGGGGCTGCCATTCAAGATCAGTGAGTTGGTTGAAGTATTTAACAAAGAATTAACTAAGGAATAAAATATGTCTGAAGCTTGCTATACAAGAAAAGATTTTTGCAGCGATCAGGAAGTCAAATGGTGTCCGGGATGCGGTGACTACGTTATCCTTGCCAGTCTTCAGCAGGCCATGGCCCAGTCCGGGAAAAAGAAAGAAGACGTTGTCTGCGTTTCAGGGATCGGTTGTTCTTCTCGTCTTCCATATTATATGGACACTTATGGACTACATACGATTCACGGGCGCGCACCGGCCATCGCCAGCGGCGTAAAACTTTCGAATCCAAATTTGAGTGTCTGGATTATCACGGGTGACGGTGACGGGCTTTCCATTGGTGGAAACCACTTTATTCATACCATGAGAAGAAATATCAATTTGAAAGTTCTCATGTTCAATAACCAGATTTATGGTCTGACCAAAGGACAATATTCTCCGACTTCGGAGATGGGTAAGGTTACTAAGTCCACACCATATGGGTCGCTTGACCGCGTCTTCCGTCCGGGTCAACTCGCTCTGGGTGCCGGTGCAACTTTCCTCGCGAAAGCATTGGACAACGATCCTAAAGGCATGACCGAAGTGATGATCGCTGCCGACAATCATGAGGGTTCGTCCTTTATCGAAGTTTATCAAAACTGCGTGATTTTCAATGATAAGGCCCATGATACTTTCGCGAATCGGACAAGTCGCGCTGATATGACTCTGATGTTAGAGCATGGAAAGCCGATGATCTTCGGTAAAGACAAAAACAAAGGAATCGTTCTCAAAGGACTCAATCTTGAGGTCGTTGAACTAGGCGATCAGTACAAAGAAGCGGACCTTTTGGTGCATGACAAGTACAATGAGAATCTTGCATACATGCTGGTTCAGAAAAGTGATCCACCTAATTTCCCAATGGTGCTTGGTGTTCTTTATGAAGAAAGGCAGGGGGGCAGTGCGACTTATGAAAACATGATGGAAGAGCAGTTGAAGACTGTTAAGGCTAAAAAAGGAACTGGTAACTTTAAGGAACTTCTTTATTCAGGCGATACCTGGACGGTGAAGTAAATTACAAATATAAAAACTGGGAAGCGTATTGCGGCCCAGTTTTTATTTGCAGACTATAGTTGATTTATTAAAAATAATTTCAAACATTAAGATTCTTTTTATAGTTGATAGATAACATCTAGTTGTACTTTCAGGTGCCTTATAAGAGGGGCTTCCCCAACGAGAAAAATAAATAAAAAGATTTCCGCGAGCTGGCCATAACAATCAGAAATCATGGCTATTTTAAATATTGGTTACAACTGTCCTTTGAAAGCTTCTAAACTAGCTCCTTATGACTGATGAATTTAGTTACAGAATAATAGAAAAAAATGCCGTCGTCGTGGTGACCCTACATGGGAAAATTACGAAGGACGCAAAAGATGGCCTTGCCAGATGCCATCAGGAATTGCAGCAAGTAAAATCTAAGAAAGTGGTTTTCTTCTTCAAAGATGTTCCTTCCGTTGATCATATCGTTTTTAGAGAGCTCACTCTTATTCAATCTGATGTCCGAAAAAACGGGTTGTCAGTTGTGGTTACAGGATTATCAAGTTCATTGAAACAATTTTTAAATGAGAAAGGTGTAATCCGAATTAACGAAGTGAAAGCGTCTTTAGAAGAAGCATTAAGGACTCTTGGTTAGTTGTTAAGTTTTTTTTTCATAATTGAGTTCTATTTAAGTTTGTCTCAAGGAAGATGTTGTCTAAGCCGAAAATGACATGGCTTATATTTTCGCGAAGGAATGTTATGAGTGATGGATTCAGCTATCGAATAATTGAAAAAAACACTGTCGTGGTCGTGAGTCTCCATGGTCGACTAACAAAAGATGCCAAAGATAGTCTTAATCAATGTCACCAGGAATTACAGCGGGTGCAATCAAAGAGAATCATATTCCTGTTTAAAGATGTTTCTTCTGTGGATCATATTGTCTTTAGAGAATTGACGTTAATTCAATCTGAAGTACGAAAAAATGGAGTCTCTGTCGTTGGTACAGGGCTTTCACTATCGCTCAAACAGTTTCTCTATGAAAAAGGCGTGATAAGATTGGGCGAAGTGAGGAGCTCCCTTGAGGAAGCCCTCAAAACTCTCGCCGCCTAAAGTTTCAGATTTCTATTTTTTATTGGTTGCTTTATCAACCTTTAAGGCCAGTGCTTCAGAATACGTAATATCAACTTGGTCACCCACGTTCACACCATTAAGTTTTTCCGGGTGTCTCACTTTAAATGTTTCCTCTTCTCCGGAGGCCCCTTTGAAAGTTACTGATGGGGTCTTGCGATCGATGGCGCTTACAACCACTGAGACTGTCACTTCTTTTGCCACTCCACCTTCTGGGCGACTTCCAGGGCGCGCCCGCCATGTTGATTCAGTTGTAGTCGCTGGAGAAGCCTTACCACCTTTATTGATGTGGTAGACAATCGCCTCTTTATATTTGGCTGTGATGTTGTCGCCTTTTTTTACTTGGTTGAGATTTTTGATCTCATCGCCGGCAACAATGGTGAAGTTTTCGCCATCGGCAGACTCAAGTGTGACCTTGCGAGTTTTATAATCGATAGCCTTTACTTTTGCTGTGACTTCAGTCGAAGCCGAAAGGGATTCACCCATATTCGACTCTGCCTGAACACTTGTTAGGCCCATTAGTCCAAATAAGGCAGCTACGGAAAATGATGCTAATTTTTGTTTCATATGATCCATCCTTTTTAGTTAGTGAAAATTTCTCTCTAGTTTTCTTCTATCCCAACCACCCAGTGTTGCGCCCACTTCATAAGTGGATTCAAAAAAATCCAAAACCATTTGATCGGGATTATCCGCTTTTCTGACATCTTCATATTTCAAAATATAGCCCTTGGTCATTGGGTTATAGAAAGCTTCCTTGGGGAGAATCTCATGACTTGTGCTGAAGCCTTTTGGTTCCGGGGCGGCGTAAGCGTAAAAAGCGGCTTCCAGGATATTTCGACTCCCTGGCCAAAAGCCGGCACTAATCACTTCATGGGAATAGGCTTCCTTATTAACTGCATCGGTAATTTCAAAAGTCTTGGCCTCTCTGCCGGAGAAGCGCGTGACGGCGAGATCAAAACTGCCCCAGAAGAAATGCACGGGTGAAGCCTTACCCACAAATCCTCCCCGAAATTGTTTCATCAACCGGTCGGCCTGGAGGAGTATCTTATGGAAGTTTTTTACGTGCTGCCGGCTGTAGGTGTGATTGGCCTTGTTCTCTTGAAATGGAATCGGGTTGGGAACTTCCTGAGGAAGGGTGTTTATTTTGACAGTAATTTTTAGCTCCGCCAAAAGCTTCATTAACTCAAAGTAAAATTCAGAAACCGAAAGGGACTCCAGCGACATACTTTTACGACTTCCGTCGGAGGTACATATTTTGAGCAGGTTTTCCTGGAAATTGAAATCTATCGTGAAGCAGCGGTTCTTATAATAGATAGGGTAAGTGGTGAGTCCCGTTGGAGTCACCAGCAAAGCCGTCTCCCACCAATGGTTGGTCATGGGATTGAGTTCTAATTCAATTTTTCCCACGATTTGAGTCCACATATGAAGAGTTGCATAGGTGTCTTTCCATGCAGTGTAGGGGAGTTCGGGCCAGATATCTTCATTGCCTTTAGGACCACGGGATTCCTCTAACATGATAACCTCCGGTTCCCTCCCATTGTGTTGATGACTCATAAAACACGACATCTTAATTATTTCTAAAACATGATTTATGGGCAAAAAGTGATTAGGTTTAAGTAAATAACTAAAAGAGTTAAAATAAATTATGAGCATGATGAAACAATATTACTCAATTATTTTACTCTTCCTTTCGCTGAACGCATTGGCGTTTGACAACTGTTCTGACAAGGGACCCCAAATTTCTGGTGAGGTAGAGGAACTAGCTGAGGCAGTGGATAAGATCACCGGTGAAATTGCCACCAAGGTTCTGGGTATCAAAGTTAATTATGACGGTTCAGGCACGGTGAAAGTTCTGGCCAATGATAAGGGTGAGCTCTTGGGTCTGAGGCTGGACTATAAAGATAGTAAGGGACATCTCATGCAACAGACCAAGACTGTTGAGGAGTTTAATAAGGGTGGTTCTGTCGCCTTCGAGATGGAAGGGCAGATCAATAATCCCCTTGTCCTTAAGGCCAAGCCCGGGACTAATATTTCTAAAACCAACGGCGGCTCATTTACCTTCTCACTTCTGACTGATAACGATCCCATAAAGTATGTCCACTACCAGCTATCTCTGGTTAAAGTTGGGAGCAGCTGGAAAGTGATGAAGAGTGACAAGGTGGTCACGGCCACTACGATTTCTCCCAATATTTCCTGGTCAATGACTTGGGAAGGCACATTCAAAAGCGCTTCATTCCAATAAATTTTCGCACGCATTTGCGTCCAATGCACTTGATCCCAGTTGCGGTCAAGTTAGGTCTGTAAGTGTTTCTGGTTAAGCTTTAATACAATCACATAACGCGTCCGGTCGAGAACAATTTTTATCCTATGTTAACGACTAAGTAACTTATATCATTATTAGGTCGGGTTTTAATCTACCACCATGGAGGGTGTAGAATGTTTCCTAAAATAGCCATTGGCCTACTCATTTTAAGTCCTGCTTTTGCTCAAGATACACTGCCTGTACTTGGTGACGTTGCGACTTTTTCCAATCTTGGATCCTACCTTGAAGCTCATACAAATGGAGCAGTCAGGCCGATCAAAGAATCTTTTCTTTCTTTTCGAGTAAATCAAAAATTGAGAGAAGCAACTCCTGTGTTGCCTATTTCGAATCCTGATTTAATTCACTCACTGTTTGAAACAGATGTAGAGAAAATGATTCAGAACGCGGGAACTGTGGACTTTGTTTCTGCCAAAAAGAAATACTACCGTTCTCAAACGTTTAATAATTCCACTCAGCGATTTTCTCGATCATACGTCTATCCTTCTGATTGGCATTCACTGAATCACAATCCGATCAGAAAGATAAATCTTCCAACACAAGTATATGGACAACAGTTCGAACCACTTGATGCCAAGAGTATTGAACAGAGCCCACTCGTTGATCCTTCTTTTCATAGAAATTTAGATGCAGCGACTGGCACTGAAATGACGGCCGGAAACAAACTGCGCCTTTTAAATAACGGTGAAGTTTCTTTCAGAGAAAAAATCCGCATGGTGAAAGAGTCAAAATTTTTCTTTCATGCGGTGGTTATGGTTCAGTACTGTGACGAATCAAGCTCGGAGATCGTGGATGCCATGATTGAAAGAGCACGTGCCGGTGTTGATGTAAGGCTCATCACGGAAAGTGTGTGGACTAAATTGATTTTGAAAAAGTGTCTCGCCAAGCTTCGTAATGGTGGAGTTAAAGTAACATTGGGCAAGGGGTTCTTTAATCCGCGTACTATGTTCACTGTTCACCACACCAAATTTTGGATTCGTGATGGTAAAGAAGCCATTATGGGTGGCCAGAACATGCATGATTTTGAAAACTCTTCCAACGGCTTTAACAATCATACCCGTGATAAAGACGTTCATGTCACTGGACCGGCGGTTACGGACATGATGAGAGAATACGTCCGCATCTGGAATCATGAGCAGAAACGCACGGATCCTTCGATGTCTCAGTATCTTGATGTTGTGAAGCAGAAGGAAGCCTCTGAGAGAGCGCGGGGCCTTCGTGGAACTGAACTCTATGATCAGTGGCTAAACCGCCCAGCAGGCGAAATACCAGGTGTCTGTCGAGTGATGGTCCAGGGCTCAAAGACTTCCGATACTCCGGGAATCATCTCTAAAGCCTATATCGAGATCATGAAGAACGCCAAATACAGCATGATTATCAATTCACCGACTTTTCGTTATAAAGAAGACAGTGACAATGCTCTGGATAATTCTCAAATTATTAAGGCGATCCTCGCAGGCTCAAAAAGAGGCGTGAATGTTGATATCATTTCCAACGGACTGGATGGAGGTTGGGGCGAAGCAGGTCATCAGTTGAGACTATTGGCCAATGACTTACGCCGTAAGGGTAGAGTTGGTTTAGCTTCATTGATTGAAAAAATGGATAAATTAGTCGCCACTTTCATCGGGCGCTCTAACCGAAAGAACCTGGCCAATGCTGTGAAAGGAACTGACGTTGATGTTTGGTTATACTTTAACCATATCCATTCTAAGCAGATGAGCTTTGACCACATTATGACTTCTACTGGAAGTTTCAACCTTGATCAGCACTCTCACAAGAATCACGAATCAACGATGATTTGTTTGGATAAACAACTTGCTGATCAGTCTTTGGTTAGTTTTGTGACTGATATCGTAAACTCTACACCTGTTATTCAATAATCTCTGCCTCAGCAGTGACTAGTTCTTAGTCACTGCTGCTGGTACTGAGTTTGCAAAATCTTTTAAGAAGCTCACATCCATTTCTTTGCTTAACGATTCATCAAGGCAAATGATTGCCGTTTCATGAGACTTATCTCCCGACCACTCTTCCAGGTTGTAACTTGAGACCATATTCGCGACACGGTCAATTTGCATCATCTTAGAGTGCATGTATTGGAAGTTCGCCCATGCTCTGGCGTTCGGAAGCTTCTGAATATGCTCGAGGTACGGCTGGTTCTTCTTGGCGGCACCTTTGTCTAACCATGAAGTTAGAATTGAGTAGATCGTTTTATGGATAGGTTTAAACTTAAAACGGTTCTTCATCTTAATACGGTTGATCATGTTAGACATCTCACCGTATCCGCCATCAATTCCATTACCAATGATGTTCAGTTTTACTCCGCGGTCAGTGGCGGCGAAGATATTTTTGAACAATTGTTTATTATAAGTTTCACGAGCACGTTCCTTGGCGTCGTGGATCGGAAGATCAAAGTAAATTGATCCTGTTGTAAGATTCATGCGCTCCTGAGAGTGCTTGATATACTCCATAAATACTTTTGAAAGTTTATGTTTGTCAGTGTCTGGATTTTGCGAAACGAAGCGGCACACGCCTTGATTTCTGGCCTTCGGGTCATTCAGAACAATTGGATACTGTTCTGAGCCGCGCTGGCCATCGATGGTTTCTTGCGCATATTGCTCACGAGCGATCTTTTCATAGAAAGTGATGTCCTTAACACTTGGATTCTTGTCCTGGTTCATTTCATTTTTTTCGCCCATGTATTTCTTCCAAAGCATAATGTAAGTCAACATCGCCTCAGTTGCAATTGGACCTTCTACATAGACGTCATTATCGCGGTTCATGTGGTTATAGCCCGTTGAGATGTTGTCGGACTCAACAATGTTTGATCCACCCATGATGACTTTAGAGTTATCAATAATCATAAACTTGTTATGAAAGAGAGCTGATTCTTCGCCTTTTTTAAGCAAGTCGTTGGCGTACACCACGTCAACTCCGCCTTTGATCATGCGGTTCATACATTTTTTCATGGCAATTCTGGTCCAAACTTTCTCCACCATGAGTTTAACGTCTACGCCTTCTTTGACCTTGTTGACCAAAATATCTTCAAGTTCTCTGGAAGAGCTATCACAAAAGAAAGACATGACCGCCATGAGAACTGATTTTTTGGCGTTTTTAATTTCTTTCATTTTACGTTTGTAAGATTCACCGTTTGAAAGGAGGTGGACTTTATTACCGAATGTCAGTTCAGTTTTTGAGATGGTATCAATATTTCGTTGGAAGCTTTCGCTATAAAATGGTGACTCTTTAGTTGAGTAATCAATAGGAGAGTAATCCTTATCCCAGACAGTGAGATCAGATCCCATATCCTGGACTGGTGGGTGATTGAGTGAGCGCCAGTCTTCCAGATGGACGAAGTCTCTCTCATAACGAAGTTTTTTTGTTTTAAATTCTTTTGCGCCAAAAGTTTTAATTTTAGCATCTAGGAAGTCTTCTGCTCCAGCAAGCTCTGTATAGACCTCAGGATTTAAAACAAAGAGTTTTGAAACTGAATCTGGATTAAGCAGGTGGAGGGGGAACGCTTTTTTTCTCTGCATATCGATATAGAATTCGATTTCATTTTTTGTCACGTCCGAGATGACGTCCATATCCAGATCCATCAAGGGACTGTCCACGGTATTTTCTACGATCGTACCCTGACCGGCGAACTTGTAGTATTCAACCAGGGCACTATAAGGAACTTTAAAACGTTTTTTTGCCTTTCCATTTTTCTTAAGGGCGTAGGGTGTGAAAGGGTTTTCATCAACGAGATTGAGCCCTTCAGAGCTGAGCTCTTCCAAGGCCATGTCCTCGGAAAAGGCACTATTGGTGGCCAGTAAAGCCGCCATCAGGATGAAAGATTTCATAGAATGTTTAAGCATAGGTACACCCGTTTTAATCACGTAATAAGACTGTTTATCTTGTTCATATGAGCAAGAGGTGTGCCAAATGAGATGGTTTTTAGTGCACTTTGACGCTCCTTCGGCTTCCTGTTGAATTACAGCTGTCTAAAATTTTGACACTGCGATGGGGTCATATTCTTTAGGTTTTCCCAATTATTTTGTGGTTCGTAAGTGATAAAATTGATGGGACTGGAGGCGGCATGATTCAGCGCTCTTGGTTCTATCGTAATGGTCTTTATTACACCATCTTGGCGTTAGTCATTCTCTTGCACTTAATCCTACTGGCCACAAGAATGTATCAGGATTGGAGACTTGCCGACTCTAAGGACAATGTTCAACCTCGGCAGGAGCGAACTTTTAAAATCAAATTCCAAACTGATAGTAAAAGACAAATTGTTCAATCTGAAGATCCTCCGACCAAAGAAAAACCAACTAAAAAAAGTTTTTTGAGTGATAAAGACCGAAAGTTTGATCGTGAAACTGTAGCAAGGAAAGTGGATACCTTTAAATCCTCTGGTAAGGGAAATTCCAATAAAGATTCCTTATCCTTGTCTGATCTTGGGGCCTTTGAAAAAGGGCATAATCCCTTGAAGGCAGCGGCCAAAGTGGCCGGTCAAAAACGAAATAATAATCAGGCCGGGGTAAGCTCAACCAATGATTATGTGGAGCAGGTGCCGCTAGGGGACCTGACCTACCTCAATACGGTCGAATATAAATACTATGGATTTTTTCACCGCATTCGCCAAAAATTAGAACAGTTCTGGGGCAGAAGTATTCAAGAAAAAGCTGAAGCTATTATGAAGGAAGGCAGAAGAGTCGCTTCCAACGATAATCTTATCACCGCTTTGGTGGTAACGCTTAATGAGGCAGGGGAAATAGTAAACATTGTCATTAAAGGATCCAGTGGAGTTAAAGAACTTGATGATTCTGCAGTTGAATCTTTCAATGAGGCCGGCCCTTTCCCTAATCCCCCAAAAGAATTAGTTGAAAATGGTGAAGTTAAAATCGAGTGGGGCTTTGTGATCAATACCTAGTGTTTGGTAATCGAATCAATATCAAATTCCAAAACGGCATTTTGTTCAGGAGAGATGATTTCATTGTTCAGGGTGAGTTCCTGGACCCACTGCTTAACGGTAATTAAATGGAAGGCCTCCTCGTCCAGAATTTGTTGAAACTGAATGGCAAGATCACCCAGACCATTTCGTTCCGCCAGCTCAATCATCAACTCCCATCCCGCATTATCCACCAATTCGAGATGAAGCATGATCTCTAGTGACTGGAGAAAATTTGTTCTAGGATCGGTCAGGACTTGTATCCATCCCATAGTAGCGGTTCCGATGACATCTGCCGCTGGTGTCAGTGCAGTCGGGTCCCCCCCTAAGTTAGTAATCACTTCGCTGACATTTTGAAAGTGTTTTAGTTTTTCGAGGTAAAATTGCTCGATCCTCGTCAACTCTGGAAGTCGCTCCTGATGGGGGGAGCCATTATATTTAGTTATAAGTGCCTCATAGAGTCTGGCCCCCATTCTTTCAAAGACCAGTCTCTCGCCTAGTTTATCCATCATGGCATGATTGCCCGTCATGATTTGCTCATGCATGATTTCAGTTACCCCCTTGATGGATGTAGGGAAAGCGATCGACCCGATACCCTCTGCTTCCTGCATATGGAGGATGCGATTATTTCCTATTTCTGTGCAGTCGCCTTGGGTGGGGCGAGTGAGTTCACTGGCACCCTTGATTGTTTTAATTGAATCCAAGGGCGAAATAATTGTTCCTGTGCGATTCATGAGATACCTCACATCGATAATTCAGTTCCTGGTTTCCATATATAACCGGCCGATACTTTCTCAGAAGGAGAGTGATCATTATTGATTTGTTCACGATATTTAAGAGTCCAGTTACTCTCGGCCTCTGAGGTGACAAACTTTTTGCCTTTCACTTTCAGGTTAATCTCATCTTTGAGGATCATTCGAACAAAAGTTCTTTGGGACTTATAAGGGATTGTTTCAGAAATCTTTTCGGGTAAAATTTCGGCCGGATCTCTTTTTTCCTCTTGCTTAAATATTTCCATCGCCGCTTGAAGCTGCCCCAGTTCGTAGTCTAAAAACCTCTCCCAAATAGCTTTGATCCGAGGGTTTGTTTCGTGGGCGACACAACTATAATAATTATAAACTTCGTTGGCCTCGTGGAGTAACAGTTTTTCTGCCCAGGTCTCCCGAGTGTCGATCATGGATTCATACTGAGTGATGTGTTGTTCCTCAGTTGAGGCAATTTCGGCATAAAGTTGTCTGGCAGTGGGGTCAGAAAACATTTGTCCAATATTCATATAAAAGTGATGAGTTTGCTGCTCAAGGCTTAAAATCGTCAGAGCATGAAATTTTGTCATCACCTCGGCCATGTCCTTATTGTAGTGGCGTTTGATGTCATCGTGAGGATCCCGATGCTCTTCCTTGGTCTGCCTGCCTGGGATGATGTCAGTATAGTTTTGGAGGATAGTATTGGCGTCTTTACCCTCCAGTCGGTCAAGTAGGGAGGTAAAGCGGTATAGGTGGTCAAAATCTTCCAGAAGCCCATAGCGATAAATCTGGGCGAGATAACTGTCCATTTCTTGTTGCGCCAATGCGGCGGTTATTTCAATTTCTGCTTGCTCATAGGCAATGGTGGTTTCAAGCAGGTTATGGTCCGGGCCGATGAGGCAATTAATGAGACTTGCCTGGTGCTGTTCGACTCTTCTGATGATCGCTAAGGGGGTTTGCAGGTCCCGGTTCATGCGTGCGCAGGCATGACTGAAAAATGAAGCCTCATTTTCTATTCCATTCATGAGAATGATTCGAATTCGAGTGAAGGCATCGTCATTTAATTTACTAATGGGTTGTTGGATCAAGTCTCTCCACGAAAATATTTGTTTTTCGAGGGGAATACCTTTGTCTTTAAATAAGTTTAAACTCATGGCCAAGCCTCCTTCGTTCAAACAACATTCTTGGTGCAAGCTTGATGCCTGACGAAATGAAAGGAATTGCAAGGGGCTTGGGGCAAGCAGCCCGATATGCGCATCGCGCAGTGATGTATTTATATTGTGAAACCGTTTTCCTTAGTTTCTAATAAAAGGGACTCGAAAAGCTCAATTATCCAAGGATAGGATCATGAACATATTCGCTCTTAGTACCATTCTATTAGGCTCTTCCCTTATTTTCTCCGCTGCTCCTCAAAGGCCCCTTTATCAAGTGATGAGTTCTCATCCTCACGACGTGAAGGAAATTGCTCCTTATATTGAGACAGTCAAACAAGAAGGACGTCTGTGGCTCGTTCAACTCAAGGGGAGTGCTCCTTCAGAAGTCATGAGTCACTTGAGAAGAACTAACGGCAGAGATGTAAAACATTATACAGCACCAGTTCTAAAGGCTGCTTTTGCTTCTCCCATCATTAAGGATTTCGCTTCTCGTATCGATGCTGCCGCTATCAAAAGTGATGTTGAGACTTTGGCCAATTATAAAACTCGTCTGGTAGGGTCGGCTGATAACCAGAAGGCGACGGCCCAGATTAAGGATATTTTCACCGCCCTTGGGTACTCAGTGACTCAGTATTGTTATAGACCCGATGCTTGTAGTGTGGTGGCCGACAAGGCCGGAGATGGTTCTTCAGACGGCGTGATCATGATCATGGCGCACTTGGATTCAGTTGGGAAAAACTTTGCAGGTGCCGACGATAACGCCAGCGGTGCTGCCGTTTTAATGGAAGTTGCTCGTGTTCTCAAAGATTATGGAAATAAAAAGACCCTGCGTTTTTTTGCGACCAATGGTGAAGAGTCTGGCCTCTATGGAGCAGAACACTATGCAGGCGTTCTTAAAAAGTCGGGAGAGATTAAAAAATTGGTTCTCGCCATTAATATGGATATGGTTGGTTACAATTCGAATGGAATCGTGGAGCTAGAAACTGACTCCCAGTATGAAGGTCTAGCCAATTGGTTTGCTGGTCTGGCCACGACGTATACTAGTCTTAGATCAAAAATTACTATCGGTGCTTGGGGAAGTGATCACGTGCCTTTTATTAAAGGTGGAGTCCCGACACTTCTTACAATTGAAGACTGGAGCACCAAGACACCTTGTTACCATACAGAGTGTGATAAACCGTCTTCACTTAACTATGAATACGCTGCAGAGATAGCTAAGCTTAACTTAGCCGCAATTATGTCTAAAGACGCGGAGTAAATTCTCATATCTTATGGTTCGTTATAGATTCATTGCCATTTTTTTATTTAGATAAAAATCTATCTGGTATACAAATGGCACCATGAAAGTAAGTAATAAAATGAATCTTCCATTAGACGGGCTCAATCTTGAGTCACTGATGGAGACACTTTTTTACCGAGAAGAGTTCCTCTCCATTGCCAGCCACGAACTTAAAACACCCTTAACCAGCATCAAACTTCAGACCCAGGTTTTTAAGCGCAATTCATCTTACTCAAAAGAAAAAGTGGACCGGTTAGTCGATCAGATTGATACGCAGTCTACCCGTTTGATTAAAATTATAGATGATATGCTGGATATTTCGCGCATCAGAACTGGCCAGCTGGTAATGACTAAAACAAAATTTAATTTGAGCGAGGTCGTCGAAGAACTACTACCAGCACAAATCGTCTCAGAAATTGAGTCAAATGTTTTGATCAATGGAGATCGAGAGAGAATTATTCAGGTTATGAGTGTGATCCTGAATAATGCCGCAAGATATGGAAGGGATCTACCTATCAGAGTAAGCTTGGTTCAAAGGAAAACGAAAATCATCTTTTCCGTTCAAGACCAGGGATATGGTATTTCTCCCGAGGATCAGAAAAGAATATTTCACCGTTTTCAAAGGGCCGTGCCAGCTTCTGAAGTCAGCGGAATTGGTCTGGGACTTTTTATTGCTAGAGAAATCGTCGAGGCCCACAACGGGAAGATTACCGTAAAAAGTGAAATAGGGCAGGGTTCAACATTTAAAATTAATTTCAAACGTGAGGAGTCTCCATGAATCATCCAGTTTGTATTATTGATGATGATGATGATGTACGTGAGGTGATGAGCTTTGCCCTTGAATATGAGGGGATTCAATCCATTCCTTTTGCCAGCGCCATGCAAGCGGAAGCCTATCTTTCGAACCTTACCCCGGAGTATCTTCCATCTTTGATTTTTGTCGATTTTATGATGCCTGAAATGGATGGCATGGAATTTATTAATTTGATGCGTGAAAAATATCCAGACACATTGGGGAAAATTCCTATGGTCATGAGTACCGCCAGGCTTGCAGAAGACACTGATGTTATGCCAGCAGGTGTGCTTAAATTAGAAAAGCCAATTGATCTTGATCACTTTATCAAAATTGCTAAAGAGCACTACTTACCTTCGGTGAAGCACGCTTCTGTGTCTTAAGCATTTCCATCAATGAGAGACCAACGAGATAAATTGAAAGTGCGATAAGGCCCATCGACATCACCGAATTTAAAAGCAAAATATCAAGACCCGCCGACTTTTCCCAATTACCCCGAGAGAGTTGAACCAGCGCCACCAATGTTGTAATCAAAACAAACATCATGGGGATGAGAGTAAAAGCAAGCCGCTTATTGTTCTTATGCAACCAAACTGAAATCACCAGTAGAGTCAGAGCGGCCAGCAGTTGGTTGGCGGCACCAAAAAGGGTCCAGAACTGCGCCCACATACCTGGGCCGGTATTCATAAGGATCAAGGCCGCTGGTAAGATGGTGAGAATGGTCCCCAGGATTGCACCTGTTTTCCCACTGAGTCCAGTCAACTCTTCCACTAGATAACGGCCCAATCTAGTTGAGACGTCCAGTGTATCAAAGACAAAAGTTGAAAACGCCATCGCTCCGAAAGTCATGGCAAAGGGTAAATGCTCCTTGCCAATAATGAGAGTGAGAAATTCTCCAATCCCCCGGCCATAGATACTTCCCGGTTTAAGTCCCGTCACTTCCGATGGGGCCATCATCATGATGATACTCAAACTGATCAAGGCCACAAACCCTTCTGCTAGCATCGCTCCGTACCCAATCGGGTGAAGGTGCGCTTCTTTATCAATTTGTTTTGATGTTGTGCCTGAGCAGACCAGACCATGAAAACCCGAGCACGCCCCGCAGGCGATGGTCACAAATAAAAACGGAAAAAGGGATCCGGTCATTTTATCAAAGTGAAATCCGGTAAAGATCGGTTGCTGGATAGTCCTGTCACTGAAGAATAATCCAATGAGACCGAGGATTAACACTGAGTAGAGGACATAGCCTCCGAGGTAGCCTCGGGGCTGAAGTAAAAAACACACCGGAATAAGCGAAGCAATCCCGCAGTAGAGGCAAATAAGTAAGGCCCAAGAGGTTTGCTCCATTTGAAACCAATGAGAGAAATAGGTGCCGGCCCAGCAGACGGCAAAAGTCGCGGGAACAAAAATAAGTGTATTAACCCATAAAGGCGTTTTTAAGTACCGCTCCACCAGACCCAGACAGATTGAAAGGATGAGATAGGCGAGTGAGGCCCAGGCCACAGCTCCACCTGGATGGAAATTGAGATTTAGGTTTTGCAGCTCTTCCGGGCTGGAAACAAAACTCGAAGCTGTGATATCAGCGAACGCCACGATAATATAAATGAGCGCAATCCAGATAAAAAGCATCATCGCCTTTCCTGCTTTCGATCCTAGTTGCTCTTTGGTGATGTCTGCAATGGAATGAGCGCCGTGCTTTACTGAACACGTGAGCGAAGAGAAGTCATGAACGGCACCGATGAAAACGACACCTAGGCTGATCCAAATAAGACAAGGCAGCCAACCAAACTGCTGACAGGCCACGATGGGCCCCGCAATAGGTCCGGCAGCTGCAATCGCCGAGAAATGTTGGGCAAAAAGATAAAAGGGATTAGTTGGAGCATAGTCCACATCATCTCGGTGCACATGGGCCGGGGTTGGGGTGGAATCATCGAGATTGAACTGTCTTGCAACCCAAGAGCCGTAGACAAAATAGCCCAGGGTGATGAAGGCAATAAACAATGTTGCAATGACTGGCAAACTCATCAGAAGCCTTTAAAAAGTGATTTTAAGTGATCATTCAACCATAGGCCCTGAGGGTCAAGTTCTTTTCTCAGATTGAGAAAGTCCTGAAATTTCGGATAAAGCTGTTGAAGGTCATCGTGCCCAAGTGTGTGCCACTTGCCCCAATGAGGCCTGCCACCATGACGTTTGAAAATTTTTTGCATTTCTTCAAAGTAGGGGCGAAAATTTTCACTGATGTAAGTATGGATAGCAATGTAGACACTGTCTCTTTGGTAGGCCGGCGACAACCAAAGCTCGTCGCCCTTCACATAACGGATTTCGATCGGAAAGAGTGTTTCGAATTTATTTTTTTTGATGGAGGCCTGGATTTCTTCAAAGACTTCCTCAAATTTTTCGAAAGGAAGATTGTATTCCATTTCCATAAAACGAACTGATCGCTCGGTTGGAAAGGCGCGGTGTGACCAATTCACAGAAGTCTTATGGCCCACAAAATTGCGCATGAAAGAATCAAGACCGGCATAACTCTTTGTCTTGTTTGCCAGGATATTGAGTCCTTCATACAGCCAGTTTTCCAGGACTATTTCTCTGAGTCCCTCTATCTTTGAGGAAGAGGGGATCTCTTCCGTTGTTTCATTCATCATCTTGATCAGGGACCATTTGCCGACAGGAAAATAAAACATTTCCAGATGGCGGTTTTCTGAAAGACGCTTTTTGTACTTAGACATTGAGACCGACATATCTTCGGCGAAGGTTTCAGTCTTTAGTTTATAAGCATCACACATTTTTACTGTTGCTTCTGTAATGAGACCGGCCGATCCAAAAGAAACAGAGAGGGCCTTCATCAAGTCAGGGTTCTTATCTTCATCAATACTGAGAATATCTCCCTTACCTGTAACTAATGTCAGTCCCTGAAGCTGATTGGCCATGGATTGGAGTTTGATTCCTGTGCCGTGTGTCCCCGTGCTTAAGGCCCCTGCGACGGATTGATGATTGACGTCCCCTTGATTGGGAAGAGCGAGATTATGCTTGAAGGCTTCCTCCCCAAAAAGATAAAGCTTAGTTCCCGCTTTGGCCTTGACTAGTTTTTTGTCCGGTATGACCCCAATCAATCCCTGCATATTATCCAGATGCAAAAAAGAATCACTGGTGGCAATTAAACCAGTCCATGAGTGGGAAGAGCCTCTCATGCGGATGGTTTGGTGCTTTTGGAGGTGATCAATAACCATCGCCTGGGCTTCCTCAGTTGTTGAAGGCGCCAGAATGTTTTTTGGCCGAAATTTAAAATTACCTGCCCAGTTCTTCATAGAAAACACTTTCCTTCTCCGCGGTAGGTACTGACAGTTTGAACTATTTTATTTCCGTCGAGGATATGAATTGAATTGAAGCGCTCACAAACCTCTGCTGCTTTGGCATGTCTAAGAATGACCAGGTCTCCAATTTTAAGTGGAAGCGACCCCTGATACTTAAGCGGGGTTTGAACTTCTCCGGCGCCTTCGTTTTTTAATAACGTCAGCCCACTTGGAAGATAGGGTTCTGGTTGTTTAATTTGATCAGTTGCTCCTGAGGCGATATAGCCGCCACCGAGGATTGTAAAAACACCATCTTCAGGTTTTCTCACAATGGGTGAGGAAAAGAAAAGTGCGGGAGCAAGTTTAAAATCCTGATAATGATCGAACAAGACCGGAGCATAGAAGGCCGAGCCCAAAGTGACTTCCGAGACCATTTTCTCTTTGATTGTGTGAAGCAAACTTCCGGTGCCGCCACCATTAATTATTCTGAGTTGATGGCCATCTTTTTGAATCAACTCAATCATTTTTTTACGTCGATTCTTTAATTGGATGAGGGAGATTTTTTTTAGGGTCTGCATAACCTTGGAGTTTTCATCCATCACACCGGCGATCTGCGCCTCGTATCCCATGGCCCCAACAAGTTTGAGGTGAGGGCATTTTTTTAAATGATTCAAAAAACTGATTAAATGTTTTTCCTCATGAAGGTTTGAGCGGTAAACACCAAAACGCACACCAGGCAAATCCATGGAGAGATCTAGGTCAACACAGATCTCAAAAACGTTTTTTTTTGCTGATGCAATTTCTTCCAGAAGGTTCAGATGTTCGATTCGATCAACCATAAGGATGATCTCAGAGGGATCCTCGGCCAATTTATTGAGGCAGGCGCGGTCAGTGGTTGGATATCCCATCAGAAGGTCTTTAAGCCCGAGAGACTTAAGCCACAGAGATTCTTCCAAAGTATAGGTCATGAATCCCTGAAAAACAGGATTTGAGGCATGGATTTTTTTTAAGAGTTCTACTGAGCGGATCGACTTTGTGGCAATTCGGATTTTTTTATCTCCGGAATTAACAATTGCCCAGTTTAGATTTTTATAAAAGGCTTCCAAATCTAAAAATAAAGAAGGAGCTGAAACATCCTTTAGGGCCGTTACATAATTTTGGTATTGATCATTCATAGTTTAAGGACAGCTTCTACAGCACGGTGATCCGAAAGAGGGCATTCTCCACATTCAAGCTGACCCACAATGGGGAGAACTTTTTTGGAAGTTATGGTCGCTTCACTGCCGTTGGTCTTAAGCCAAAAATGATCCAGCCATTCTTCTTTATCACCGCCGGGCTTTTTGAAGCATCCTTCGGTTGAGAATCCGTTTGTGCCTGCGAGTGGACCTTCGAGTGGGGAAGAGGTCATTTCCATTAACTCTAGTGAGAGGGGATATTCAGTTCCTGCCCCTTCTTTGCCGTCCACATTTAAGTCCCCGATCAAAATTTGGGGAACACCCGGTTTTTGGTGTATTTTCATCATCTCTTTAATTTGCTCAAATTGTTTTTTTCGGATCTCAACAGTTTTTGGTTCATCCCAGGCCTGAAGGTGGGTATTGATCATCTGGGCCTGTTTACCACTTGGAAGTGTCACCTCAACCAGGATGGCACTTTTTGAAGACATACAATCGGCCTTAGCACAGTTCTTGAAAATAACCTGGTCTAAAACTGTCATGGGGAATTTGCTCACAACAAAAAGGCCCGAGTCTTGAATCTGTTTTAACTTTCTTCCTTTCTTTGGCACCGCCGAGTAAGGATGAGTTTTTGATAGACCCTTAATCAATTTTTTTCTTTGTTTATCATAAAAGGCTTCCTGAAAAAACATGATGTCGTGTCCCAGGGAAGGAAGGATAGTGTTCATCACGTCGGCGCGCTCAGACTGCTTGGTCATGTTCCATGGAGGAGGGATGAGGAAGGTGTTCCACGTGAGAACTTTGATCTCTTGGGCGAAGGCCGAAAAAGAGAGTACAAAAAGTAGAAAAGTTAACTTCATTAAAATCCTCCTAAGGATTTTTTAAAAAACAGTTCTTCGAGCAAGCTCATCGGCAGGATAGTGAAAAGGGGTGACAGTTTTCAAAGGGGCTTCTTTATTGTTTTTGAATTGGTCCACAACCCCTTCAAATCCCTTAATGATTCCCCTGAGTGTGCCACTGCCAAAGATCGTGTGGCCAGCTTCATAACTTTGAGTTGCGTATTCTTCAGGGGTTGTAATATAGCCCATAAAGGCGTTGGAGTAAGAAGAGATGATAATCCGTTCAATGGCCGAATTTTCTAGCTGCTTTTGGATCGCTAGTTTTAATCTCTTGGCCGAAGTGGTGGTAATTTCTCCCGGTACGGCGACTATCAAAATCGGTCCGAGGGCAATAACCTGGAATGGTAAAACCGGTGGCGCCCAAGGAAGGGTGTTGATGGACTCATTGGCAGCACATTTGCGGAAGGCTTCGACCGCCGGCTCAGGTATGGGGGGAAGCTTTTTCCAGACTGATAGTGGAATTCCTATAAAGGCTCCTGTCCGGTGATCTAATACGATATTTTTTGGAGAGTGGGACTGGTAAAATTTTTCATAGAACTCAGGATTGCGGATAAGATTTCTTTTTTTGACCAATTTACAGACGACTTTTAAAACCATTCCCAGTTGTTTGGGAATTCCGGGCCCTTCTGCAGTTCCTTCAAAGAAGGCGAGACCATGGGCCGCAGGGGCCACTTCAAGAGACATGTCCATGAACTGATGAAAGCCCCGAACTGTGCCCTTAATTTCTTTTTGTTTGGATATTTTTTCTGATTCACGAAACTGAAGTTCACCGTTGAAGCTTGCGCATTCATACTGGTCAACGAATTTTCCGCGCATTAATTTGGTGCTCTTCTCCCAGATGAAATTAGGAGAAACATCCCCGGCCGCTTCCTGCATAAAAAAGGCGGTTGTGCCTGGATGATTTTTTTCATAAAGAGCTGCAGCGACACCTTTGTTGTCATGGTGTATGCGATGATTAAAGCTAGATACACTTGTGGCATGGACTCCAAACCAGTTTATAAAGGCTTTTTCCTTGCCTGAATCGTCCTGAAAAATAAGTCCTTCCATTACGCGGTTCACACCAAGGTGCCATTCTTCTTTTTTGATTTTTCGAGCATCTTCATTATTTAAGTAGGCATGCATAGAACGGTTGTAAGCAATTTCTTTTTCATCACTGACGTAATGTTTTCCCCAGTGAATAGTGACTGGCGCCATTTCTTTATAGGCCGCTTTGACAGCTTCCAGGATGCCGCCACAAATGGTGTTGAAAATCTTTAACTGAAAGCCAGGAATGGTAAAATTGTAAAAAGGAGAGTGGCCATAACCACCAGGGGCCGAATGAGTGTGCTGAGCGCTGATCATCAAATTTGAATCGCTGATATTCAAATCAGGAAATTCTGCTTTAAGTAATCTGACCACTTCTTCTTTAATGGCGATGGTTACAAAGGCCTGTTCAAGATGAACAAGTATGAAAAGACTTTTGTTTTCATCCAATAGGCACATGGCCCTTGCGAAAAGCGGAGTGGCCACTTCTTTAACAGTGTTGTGAGGCTGACCATAACCTAACATTCCAACACCAGGAATAAAGCATGTGGTCTCATGCCTTCCGAATCCAGCTTTAAATTTCATAGGGAGATTATCCAGAAAGCGAATGCTTTCTTCAAGAGGGTATTGCTTAGCCCGACTGATGCGATCAGGTTTGATAGTTTTTGCCTTCTGCAGATACTTTTTCCATTTGGGGTTAAACTAGGAGAGTGAAAACAGACCTAACGACCTATGGATCTATGCTTCAGTCCCGGAATCGGGCCACTTCGGCCAAAGCCGCTGCTGCGTCTAAAACTGATCCCAAGATTATTGATCCCAAACTTCTGCAGGCCAAGCCTCAGCCTGATTATAAAGTTGATATTAGTAAGCCCGCCTCAGCTCCATTGCCTTCGCTTCCAGGTGTGCCGACGCCGGACATACCAAAGCTTCCTGAGTCAAAACCGGATAAACCTGAATTCAAGAAACCAGATATCAAAAAGCCCTCAGAAATTAAACTTCCTGTGAAAGAAGGCTCGGTTAAGGAGCCCGCAATTATTTTTATTAAAGGCCTGGATGTTTTCAGCTCACCGTCAACCTCTGAGCGTGGTTACGCTGGAGTAGGTAAAATAGCTGATTCAGTTGAAGGTTCTCAGACTTTCGAATGGAACCAGCAGGAAGAAATCATTGAAGAAATTAAAAAAGTTCATAGAGATCAGCCCATCATATTAGTTGGCCACAGTTTCGGAGGAGATACTGCCTTGGAAGTGGCCGAAGAGCTTGATTCGCTTGAGCATGGATTCAGAAATGTTGATTTGTTAGTTATGATCGATGCTGTTGGGGCGGATAACGATATTGTTCCTCAGAACGTAAAAAATCACTTAAATGTTTTCGGCGAAAGCAATTTTCTATTAAATGATGGGCCGCATGTCGCCCGCAGAAATGAAATGACGAAAGTCAAAAATATCTTGTCCCCACACGATCATACGGAACTCGACGATGACAAAGAAATTCAATTTGAAGTTGTGAATCTGATTAAAGAGACTCTTTCTAAAAAAGCCTAATTTTTCCCTGAGCAGGCCTTGTTCGTTTTGAATCCCGCAAGGATGACATGGATGTTTTTGAGACTTGGCCAGACCGCCTTGAAGACTTGTCTTTTATCTCTGGCAGAGAGGCTGCAATATCCGCTTTCTAGATAGCAGGGTACGTGATCACGAAAGGCACGAGTTTTTAATTCCCCGCAGGTTAGATCCGTTGGGTAGGTATTCATTTCACGAATGAGACAACTGCGGACATCATTAATCCAGGCCTGGCCTTGTTGGGAAAACCGATGTTTTCTTGCTTCATATCGAAGACAAAATCGACGGCCAAACTGCAGGGGATAAGAGCCTCCCTGGCAGTGTCTGGCGGCGGAAACACAGCTATAGTACTCGCAGTCGGAAGTTTGGTTAGTGCAGCTTTTGGGGTCTGAGGCCAGCGCCGAGAAGGCCAGAAGGAATAGGGCGATTACCATGAGTTTCATAGGGTGAAGTTCTATCATGGTTAGGGGCATAAAAAGAAAGGGAACGTAAAACTTACAGTTTAATAGGCCAGCGGATTTCCAACTTCATCAAAGAGGAAGGTCGTTTTATAATTACCAAGGGTTGCTGTTGCTTCATTGATTCCCAATTCCTGAATATCAATGGCCAAGACTTTTCTCTGCCTCAAATCGAGGTTCGGATCATAGTAGCGAGTAAGCATAATGCGTGGGATTCCCTCATAGGATTCACCTTCAGGGTGCTCTAAGCCCAGGGTATGTCCGTATTCATGGGCAGCCGTTTTTGCGAGTCCCAATTGATCCGAAAGTAACCACACCCCTGAATTGGTATGGCCCACGATAAAAGACACTGTGAGGTGTTCGTTGGGGCCAGCAAGGATGCGGATAAAATTGTTAATCGGATCCTGAAGTTCGGATAATTCTCTCGCTTTTTCCAGTGTCGTCACTGAAGTCGATACTTCAAAGACAAAATCATATTTAACCTGGCCCATGAGGACTTGATGTTCCCCTTCATTCCAAACCTCATTGATCTCTCTGGCGATTTGCTGGGCCAATTGGTCATCGACTTCCCCGTAAAGGAAGAGGTGAGACCTAGCGGTAATCACTTTATGAGTATGGTCCTGAATCAGGAGTGCGCTGGCGTGAAGTGAGGTTTGGTAAAAAGCGAGAATAAGGTAAAAAAGGAAGCGCATTTGGCGATAAATATCTTTTTTTTCAAGGCTTTTCAACAAAAAAGGCTCCGCTTGCGCGTACTTCCGCCAGCGGAAGTGGTTTTTATTTTTTAATAATGAGTCCTTTTTAAAATTGACGTTTTCCGTATCTTTTACGTATTGTTTTAACATGCAACTTTCACATTTAACAGATAAAAATTTACTTATTGAAACAAAAAACTTGGTCATTTCCGAGAGAGAAGCAACGTCGAGGGTTCTTCACCATCTGAAGGAAATAGATCGGCGAAAACTTTTTTCTGAGATGAAATTCTCTTCGCTCTTCGATTACTGCGTGCGGGAGTTGGGTTATTCGGAGGCAAGTGCGCACAGACGAATTGTAGCAGCACGCCTACTTGCTGTGATTCCTGAGATTGATGGAAAAATTGAATCGGGGGCGTTAACTCTAACCAATATTTCTCAGATGAATCATTTTTTTAAAGAGAGCACACCTGCTGAAAAACGCGGCATCCTCAAGAAAATTGAAGGACTCTCTAAAAAAGAATGCGAAAAAAAACTTTTTCAACTTTCAGGCAAAGAAGAGATACCCAGGGAATCCCAGAAAAGAGTTTCAGCAGATAAGGTTCAGGTCGCGATTGTGCTTTCAGATGAAACCATGAATGAGCTGGATAAGCTTAAAGCACTCTTAGGTAAAGATTTGTCGATGGATGAGTTGGTTCAGTTTATGGCAAAAGAAGCTATTAAATCGGTTGAGAAAGATAAATTCAAACAGGTTAAGCAGCCACGGAAAGTACTTTCTCCGGCGGAAGTAGGAAGAGTGCTTCCGGCAGCCCTCAAGAGGGAAATATATCGAAGAGATCTGAAGTGTACCAATTGTGGTTCAATTCATCGGCTCAATTATGATCATCGAATTCCCTATGCACTGGGTGGGCCCAGCAATCAAGAGAATCTCAGGCTCTTATGCTTTCATTGTAATCAGCGAGCGAGAATCAGGGCGGGATTGGGAATAAAAAAGGCCCCGCTTCCGCGAGGCCCTTAGAGACTTGATATTAAATAAAATTAAATCGTGTCAACAGTCAGCTTACCAGTGTTAGCAGCATCAAGAAATTTCTTGAAGTTAGCTTCTTTGTAAGAAGTGTGGAATCGGCCGTAGTAATCTGAAAGATCATTTCCACATGCAGCACCGCCGCCGTGAAGTTGACCGATTACACGGTGATTAGAATCAAACAATGGAGAACCAGAAGAACCCGGCTCAGTTGTTCCTTTATCCCAGTCAATGATTCTTACGTGTGTTGAGTCACCTGGAGAAGTTTCGCCACCGTAAGAAGCTAGAACAGTTGCATCGTTTTCAAATGAAATTGATTTTTCATCAACATTTGGGTGGTGAATAGCTACTGCAGATGTACCGATAGCAGTTGTAGCGTCCCAACCAGCAAAGTTAACATTCCACTCTGGCTTAGGAGCAGTGTTCATTTTTACTAGAGTTGAATCTGATTTTGCATTTGTAGCAAGGTGAACTGAACCAGATTGGAAATCAGTCATTTTGCCATCACGTGCACCACCGCACTTAGAAGTCTGGTAGTTCCAGTAAACAACTAAGCTTGGAGCTGTTGAAGAAGTGATACGACAGTGAGCTGCAGTCATGAAGTATGGAGTCTTATCATTGCTTGTGTTGTTAACCATGAAACCTGTACAGAAAGATGATCCACCAGTTGAAATAACACCAACTGAATTCACTTCATCTTCCCAGCCTTTAGACTCTTCACAAGCAACGTCAATGTTACAAGAACCAGACTTCATTGTTGATTGAGCAAAAGTTCTGAAACCTTGGCCAACTTGAGTAAGTTCAAGTTCGACTTTGCTTACAGCGTCAGCTGGAACAGTAAGTTCAATAACGACGTCATCAGACATAATTACTGGAGTCCAAAGCTGGCCATTAACGTTGTTATCAGCTGAAGTGAAAGGACGGATAAATTGAGTGCGGTCAGCAGAGTAAATGTTTAACTCTGCACCTTCTGGAAGGTTAAAACGAGAGAAACCAAAGTTAAGAGAAACAGCGTTTGGAGTTGTTACTCTATGTGTCCATGTATAACCCTGAGCAGATTTTTCCCAGTTTTGAGATTTCATAGGACTAACAGATACTGAGTGAGGAACAGCGAAACGAGGAGCTTCACCTTTAGTCTCGTTAGAAACTTCTTGATCATGGATGCTCTGAACATCTAAAGATGGGAAGTAAGTTGTATCGATTGCGGCCATTGCCTGGAACGAAAGACTCATAGTTGCTACGAGTGCTAATTTTTTCATGTCTCCTCCTTGAGAAACGTTTTATAGATTAACTCTAGGCCTTCCCGGCTAAATTGCACCTTACATTTACTCTCACTTCTGTTGCGACTATTCCCGACCACGATGGTTGGTACGTGTTCTCATTCACAAAATTAAATCCAATTAATTATGTCGGCCTTTGAAAATATTTTTTTCAGCGGCTGCAGTGGACATGGCGTTCTGGCCAAACATATACTTAACTTGGTTAACAATTAATGGTTTTTATATGCTGTCCAAGAAATTATTAGAGTCACTTCCCCAGGCCATCCGTATAATTCGCAAATTATCCACGGAGAGTGTTGGCGGCAGCCTTACTTTGCAACAGATGCGGGTTTTAAATCGTATTAATGAAGGTCAAGGTCAGACTGAAATTGCTGAGAGCCTTCAGGTGAGTCTTGCTGCTATTTCTAAAATGATAGCCTGTTTGACGAAACATAAAATCATCCAAAGCAAGGCCGGTGTTGACCGCCGAACCCACATCCTCTCACTGACTCCAAAAGGTAAGCAGACTTTAAATAAGATCACTACCTACGTCAGTTCAAAGTTGGATATCGGGATTGCTGATTTGACGAATGAAGAGAAGGACCAGCTGATGAAGTCACTTGTTATACTTGATAAGCTCATGAACAAAATGAAAGAGGTTTAAAGATGTACCGGTTTTTATTTTCATTATTAATAATTACAACGAGCACGCAGGCTGCAACCCTAAAAGAATCTTTCGAAGCGGCCCGTCTCAATATGGAATCAATAAAACGGGCCGAACAAGGTATTGAACAAAGAGAAGAACAGAAGGATCGTGCCAGAGGCGCACTTCTTCCCACCATTAACGGTTTTGCCAGCTATACCCGTATTGATCCTCCTGCAGTCTCAGGCCTGAATGCTTTTACTCTCACCAAACAACATTCGGTGGGGGTGCGCCTGACCCAGCCACTTATTCGCGGAGGTGTTTGGAGTGCTCTGAATCTGGCCCAGGATAACATCCTTCTTGCCCGATTTCAGAAGGACGCTACAGATTTAAATCTTTATCAGTTAGTGATCAATGCTTACTACAATCTAAAAATTATCCAGACAGACGTAAAAAATATTTCAAAATACCTTTCTTATTCAAAAGATCGAGTCGCAGAAATCCGCGAACGAACAAAAATTGGCCGCTCCCGTAAGGGTGAATTAGTTGAGGCAGAAGCCCAGTTCTACATTGTTGAAGCTCAGTATAAGCAGGGATTAATCGATCTTGTTCGTTTTGAGAAGAATTTTGAGTTTTTGACCGGCCTAAAACCCCAGGAAATATCGGCCCTGGATGACGTTCCTAGTGTCAATGGTTCCCTAGAGACATATTTAAGTAAACTTAAATCAAGACCGGACCTACTGGCGGCCCAACAACAAGTTAAGGCCGCCAACCAGCAAATTGACATTGCCAAGGCCGGTCATTACCCAAATCTTGATCTCGTGGGAAACTACTACATTGATAGAACCGGAGTACTGGCGACCTCTGAGTGGGATCTTGGTCTGGTTCTGTCCGTTCCGTTTTATCAGGGCGGATCGGTGCTCGCAGCGACACGTGAAGCTGTGGCCACAAAAAGAATTTCAGAACTTACCGCCCACGAAACAATCCGAAGTGCAGAAAGAGATCTGAGTTTAGCTTTCCAAAACTATACTCAGATCAAGGACCAACTAAAGAGCCAGGAAAATGCTCTGGTCAAGAGTGAAGAAGCCTACAAGCTGAACAAAAAAGATTACCAGTATGGTCTGGTCACAAACTTGGATGTTCTTCAGACACTTAATGTCTACATTCAGAATAAACGCTCCTATGACACACTTTATGCCATGGCACATATGACTTATAAAAATCTCGAAGCGGCAACAGGGGTACTTCCATGAGTTTATCCGATATTTCTATTCGTAAACCAGTCTTTGCCTGGATGCTCATGGCCGCCATGATTATTTTTGGTTATTTATCCATGAGAAAGATGGGTGTCTCCCAGCTTCCCGATGTGGACTTTCCGATGGTGAATATTACCGTGAGTTATGAGGGAGCCGCCCCGGAAGTAATGGAATTAGATGTCATTGATCCGATTGAATCGGCCGTTCTTTCGGTGGAAGGGGTCAAAGGAATTACTTCTCAGGCCCGTCTCGGATCGGCGAACATTTCGGTTGAATTTAACTTAGATAAAGATATTAACGTTGCGGTAGCCGAAGTTGAGGCGAGGATTAATCAGGCCCAGCGTTTTTTGCCAAAGGATATTGATCCTCCCACAATTTCTAAAGTCAATCCCGATGACCGTCCCATTATGTGGTTGGCCGTCACCTCTGATACCATGGATGCCAAAGACCTTATGGGTTACGTCAGGGACAATCTCAAAGATCGTTTCCAGACTGTCTCTGGAGTTGCTGATGTTTTTCTTGGTGGTTATGTAGAGCCGAATCTAAGAGTGTGGGTTGATAATGACAGCCTAAATAAATATCAGCTTTCTGTTACAGATGTTGTAGGCGCCATTCAAGCCGAGCACAAAGAATCTCCCTCTGGCTTTATTGAAGACCCCACTCGCGAAAGAAACGTCAGAACCCTTGGGGAAGCCACGACAGTGGAAGAATTTTCTAAACTTCCAATCATTAAACGTGGCGGCTCACCAAACTATGTGCCTTTCTTTTTGGGAGATGTGGTTAAAGTTGAAGAAGGATTAGCTGACGTCAGAAGAATATCCCGAGTCATGGGGAAAACGGCCATTGGGCTTGGTATAAGAAAGCAGCGTGGCTCTAATGCTGTTGACGTTGCAACTGGAGTGAAAAAGAAGATGGAGGAAATTGGAAAACAACTTCCACCTGGTCTTCAAATTGGGGTGAATTTCGACACCACTACCTTTATTGAAGAATCTATACACGAACTTTCATTTACGATGATCATGTCTGCCGTTTTAACTGCAATTGTGTGCTGGATATTCCTCGGGTCATTTGCCGCCACTATAAATGTTATTTTAGCGATACCTACATCTATTTTGGGCTCTTTCATTTTCCTCAAATACATGGGCTTCACTCTCAATACTTTTACCCTCCTTGGACTTTCCCTTTCAATCGGTATCGTTGTCGATGATGCGATCATGGTCCTTGAGAATATTTTTCGCCACCATGAGGACGGCAAGGATAAGGTTCAAGCTTCCATGGATGGGGCCAATGAAATCTCCTTTGCCGCTCTCGCCGCAACAATTGCGATCATGGCGATTTTTCTTCCCGTTGCCATGATGGAAGGACTCATCGGTAAATACTTTTTCCAGTTTGGTATCACCATCTCTGTTGCAGTTGGTTTATCATATCTTGAAGCAATTACCCTTACTCCCATGAGGACTTCTAAATTTATTGACGACACGACCAAGAGATCAAAAATTGGAAAATTTGTTGATAATCTGTTTGAGAGTCAAATTAAACGTTATGAGAGAGCACTAGAATATACTCTAAGCAATCGCTGGAAAGTTCTGATTTTCTCGGCGCTGTTCTTTGGTGCGACTTTTGCCCTGGTGAATTGGATTCCGAAAGAGTTTGTACCGGCACAGGATATCTCTTCTTTTATGATCCGAGTTAAGACAGCAGACGGATCTTCCCTGGCCTTCACTGACGAGGCGACAAAAGAAGTTGAAACCTATTTCAATTCGCGTAAAGAAGTTAAGCGCTTCTTTGTTTCCATTGGTGGCTTCGGTGGCGGTGGTGGGAGTGAATCCAATACCTCCAATATGTTCGTCACTCTTCAATCCCCAAAAGACAGGCCGAAGGATCCGGTCCTTGGACGTTCTAAGAAACAATCTGAGCTTCTAAGTGAATACCGTGATCATTTTAAAAAGAATTTTAAAAAAGGCACAGTGTTTGTTCAGGATACGTCTCAAGGTGGTTTTTCCGCTTCAGGAAGAGGTTTCCCTGTTGAATTCACTCTCATGGGTGGGGATTGGCCAACGCTCATTAAGTCGGCGAAAGATACCATGAAGGAGATGAAGGATTCGGGACTTTTCACAGATATTGATACGGATTACAAAGAATCTGTTCTTGAGATCAAGATTTTTCCAGACCGTGACAAGGCCAAACGTTACGGTGTGAGTGTTCAGGAAATTGGAACAACGATCAACGCTTTGGTAGGTGGAGTGGTAGTTGGTAAGTACTCTAAAGAGGGGCATCGCAACGATATCAGAGTGAAGATGCTCAATGCCTCAAAAGATCGCCTGGAAGACTTAAAAAAAATATATGTTCGAAACACCAGAGGAGAGTTGATTAAACTTCTGGATGTGGTCGAGGTTAAAGAACTCCCGGGAGTGCAAACCATTAGTCGGCGTCAACGTCAAAGAGCCGTCACAGTTTTTGCAGGGATTTCTCCTGGCAAATCCCAAGGGGAAGCATTAGAAATGGCAAAAAAAATTGCCAGCAATCATTTGCCGCCAGGATACACGTTGGTTGAGTCCGGATCGTCTGAAAGTTTTAAAGAAACATTCCAAAGTCTGACGTTTGCCTTGGCCCTTGGGATCCTGATTGCCTATATGATCCTTGGCGCTCAGTTTAATAGTTTTATTGATCCGGTGACGGTTCTTGTAGCACTCCCATTTAGTTTCTCCGGGGCCTTTATAGGCTTATGGCTTTCAGGTCAGAGTATTAATATGTATTCCATGATTGGTCTGATTCTTCTGATGGGTATTGTGAAGAAAAACTCCATTCTTCTGGTAGATTTTACCAATCAAAAAAGAGAAGAGGGTCTGTCGGTAAAAGATGCGTTAAAAGACGCCTGTCCAAAAAGATTACGTCCCATTTTGATGACAACTTTTTCGACTGTTGCGGGGGCCATTCCTCTGGCGTTTTCACTGGGCCCGGGATCTGAGTCACTTAAACCGATGGCAATTGCTATTATTGGTGGATCCCTGGTGTCGACAGTCCTGACTTTGGTGGTTGTACCAGCGATGTATTCACTCTTTGCCAGCAAGAAGGGTCATCAGAAAATAAGTTAAAATGTGCTGAAGAAGGATTAGGAAACTGGTGCCAGATTCTTATGGTAATAGTCTAGTCCTTCTTCTACGCCACCAATAAAGCCAATCTTTCCTTTGTTCATAACCAGCACCTGATCACAAACTTCGCGAACTTGGTCTGCACTGTGGGAGACAAAGATGGTAGCTCCTGCTGACTGGATAAAGTTTCTCATTCGAACCGATAACTTTTGCTGGAAGAAATAATCGGCCCCGTCTAAAACTTCATCCAAAATTAAAACGTCTGTGGATTTTGCAGAAATCAATGAAAGCATAAGGCGCGCCTGCATACCTTTTGAATATTGTCTAAATGGCACATCGAGGAAGTGACCGAGTTCAGAAAACTCCAGGGCCTCATTCACAAGTGGCTTCAAGTCTTTGACCTCGGGGAAAAATAATCGGGCCAGAAGGAAAGCGTTCTCCCTCCCAGTTAGCTCAGGCAAGATTCCTGTTCCAGTATCAAAGATCGCCCGGACTTCAGCCTCAGTGGTAATACTCCCAGATTGGGCAACCATCATCCCGGCCAGACATCTACACAGCGTAGTTTTGCCGCTGCCGTTCACACCGAGCAGACCCAAGCGCATACCCCGAGTCACGTCAAAAGAGACATCATCAATGACGTTCAGGAGTTCAGGTCTTTTTAAGAAAAATTCTACGGGATGTGTAATCGCCGAAACAAAAACATCCCTCAGGCCGTGGTGTTGGTAGTGCTCAAGCTCAAAGTGGACTTTGAGGTTTTTTACTGAAAGAAGGACTTCAGAGTTTATGGTAGAAGGCATTTCTCTTCCTTTTCCAGATAATAACTGCAGTCGAGAATAACACGAGCGAAACCCCGAAGCCCTTAAGTGTCGCCATCCAAAAAGTGCCATCACTAAAATAAATGAGAGATCTGAATGGATTAAGCAGATAAATGGCCGGGTTAAAATCCACGATCCACTGCCAGTTGGTGGGGATGTACTCTTTAGGATAAAAAACAGGAGTGACATAGAAAAGCAGGTTAAAAATAAAACCCATCACGAAATTAGTGTCCCGGAAAAAAACATTGATCGTACTCAAGGCAACACCAATGGAGAGGGTGCCAATCAAAAGCGGAATGAGTGCCAGCGGAAGCAGCAGCAAGGTTGAGAAATCCCTTCCAGTGGAAAGATAAAAAGGCAGAACGATCAGTAGGAAACTAGCTACAAAATTAATGAAGTTATCCAGAACCTGAGAGCCGAAGATGACCATGGGATTAATTTTAAATGAGCGCAACAGGTGAGATTGGCTGACAAAAAGTGGAGTCGTCATCTGGATGGTTGAAGAAAAAAAGATCCAGGGAAGAAGTCCACCCAATAAAAAGAGATTGTAGTCGGGTACCTGAATTCGCATGAAAGTTTTAAAAACCAGACTTTGAACACCAAACATCAGGAGTGGATTGAGTACAACCCAGATAAAACCCGCAAAGGTTTTACGATAGCGGGACTTTAAGGAGGCCACCGTCAGATCCCTAACTTGTGCCCAAAAAAATTTCAATTCCATGATTCAATGATAACATCATTGAATGGAATCATGGTCAAAAATTCATTCTAAAGGAACTTTGCTCCAGCTCTATATTCAACCCGGAGCTTCATCAAACCAGCTATCGGGAAAGCACGGTGAGCGGCTTAAAGTTAAAATCAAAGCTCCTCCCAGAGATGGTGAGGCCAATGATGGGGTGATTAGTTATTTTTCTGAAATTTTAAGGATACCAAAGTCGAAGATATTTCTGATTCGAGGAGAAAGCTCTCGCCAGAAGGATCTTCTGGTAGAGCTTCCTCTCGATGATGTTCTTATTTTGTTGCGAGAGCTTTTGTAATTTGTGCGTAAATTTTTTCAATGCGTAGGACCACTTCACCGTGCTGAACAGTTCCGCCTTCAACACCGGCCGAACAGTTTTTTGCAGACTCATCACAAATATTGGCCACCATACAGCTATCTGGAAGTGAGTTGATACTTGGGCGGTAATCATTTTTGCCCATAATCAAGATCCCTTCAACCATACCAGTGGCAGCATCTAAAACGGCAGAACCAGAGTTACCGTGGAAGGTGTCCAGAGTCGTCGAGAATCTTGTTGCTTCGATGTTATTAGTAACCTTGCCGTTAGCTGAGATCTTAGTTGGAAGACCAGTTGGGTGACCGATAACCACTAATGAAGTTGTGTTTGCTAGTTTTCCAGTGGTTCTGAATTTTAGTGGCTCTCTCCCGACTACTTTGCGGTCGAGTTTGATGACAGCAAAGTCATAGAGACCATCACGCTGAACCGAAGAGACCGACTTACAGCTATAAATATTTGCTATTGAGATGTTTTTAGCAGGATTGTGGGTAGCCGATTTCATGTCATAGTCAAAAACCCAGGCAAAATCCTTACAAACATTTTCCGGCTTATCAAAAGTGTTATAGCAGTGGCCGGCAGTGATCAGAGTATCCGGGCCCACCAGGAAACCTGAACAAATTGGGGCCAATGGCTGCTGAGAAAACTTCTCAGTAGCACAAATATTTTGGCCTCTTTCCAGGCTTATAGTATCTTTCAGGTCAAAGCTATTGGCCTTGGCCCCAGTTACAAACATTGATTTTTTGATCATTCCTGCACTTGATTTCGCTAGCTTAAGGTGCAAAGCGCTGGTTGTCTGGTAAACGTCCTTTCTGTCGTCTTTGCCATAAATAACATCAACTGAGGCAAAGGCAGCTTGCGCTGTCAAAAGAAGGGCCGCTACGGCAGTGATCATTTTCATCCCTGAGCTCCTAAGAATAGGGGTTTTTGCTTGGCCCTTTATTCCAAAGTAAGAAAAGAATGGAAACTAACATTTTCTGACAATTTTAGATTATTTTAAGGTGGGACTTTGGGTATGTAAAAAAAGGCCCTCTTTCGAGGGCCTTGGGGAAGAAATTAAGCTTTTTTTGCCCACATGTTACAGTATGCACCCTCTTTGACGAACGGAGGAGTGGCAACCTTCATGGCAGCCTTCATGGCAGGCAATACACACTCACCAGCACCAGTTCCAGCAGCTGGATTGGCCTTGAAGTGTTTACAAGTACTACAAAATTTTCCATTTTTTGCCTGTGGAGAAACTTCTTTATAACCAAGTTTTCCAACAGCAACGAAAACTCCAGCAGCTAGAGCTTCGTTAAATAGACCAGTCGCTTTACCTAGAACAGTAGAAACTGCGGCAAAGAGAATCGATGTTTTTAAAAAATCCCGTCTTTTCATGATGTGACCTTTGTTAAGTTTATTGATCTTAAATATGCAACAAATAATACTGTATTTTATCACACATTCAGAATGATTTTGAGAGGGAAAATTGAAAATAAAATGAGTTTCATACATCAAACTTTTGTTAGGTTTTCTGTAGACACTGTTTGGTCAAGAATTTACACTCAGGGAAAGACATTTTTTAACTCTTTAATCGAGATTTCATGAAAAACAACAAATCACTTACCTTTATTGATCTCTTCAGTGGATGCGGTGGATTGTCATACGGACTGGAGATGGCAGGACATCGTTGCCTACTGGGAGTTGATGCCAGCAAGGAAGCGATCAAAAGCTTTGCGGCCAATCACCATGAAGCGGCAGTTTACTTGGGCGACATAAAAAAACTCAAAGAAAAAAAATTAAAAGAACTTTTGAAAGGGACTAAAGTGGACATGGTTGTTGGTGGTCCACCTTGTCAGGGTTTTTCCACCGTCGGCCGCGGTGAAGTGGGCGACGACCGAAATCAATTGTTTAAAGAATTCGTGCGCATTGTAAAGGCCACTCAGCCTAAAGTGATTCTTTTTGAAAACGTTACTGGTCTTGTGGCGAAAAAAAATCAAACGATACTTAAACAGATTTTTCAATATTTCGAAAAACTTGGCTACAACATGGATGCACGAGTTTTGTCTGCTGAAGAGTTTGGTGTTCCTGAAAAAAGACGCAGAACAATTATTATGGGAGTCAAAGACGGGGAATGTATTTTCCCTATTGCCACTCACGGCACCCGGGCGAGCAAAAAGACCGTGACAGTCAAGGAAGCCCTTAAAAATTTAAAATCAAAAGATGGGCAATTTTATAATCATGATATCCATTTGGCCGAAGTCAAAAAAAGAGAAGACCGCGAACGCTTAAAGTTTATTCCTGCCGGTTGTGGGATTCGTTATCAGTCTGATGAAAAAGAATACCTTCCAAAAAAATTGTGGTTTGGAGTCGATTGGAAAAATTTACGTGAAAATCGTTTTAGACAAACTCGTCTTCAGCGTTTACCTCTGAATGAACCTTCTCCAACTATTCTCACCGCCCGCACCAGTTATTATCATCCGGTTGCTCCTAGATATTTAACTCCCAGGGAAGCTGCCGCTTGCCAGAGTTTCCCTAATGATTTTATTTTTCACGGCTCACAGACTGCGGTTTTCCGTCAGATCGGAAATGCGGTTCCACCACTTCTTGCCCGGGCCTTAGGCGAGACAATAAAGCAGCTTACTTTCAAGAAAGGTAAGAATAAGAAAAAAGACATCAATACGATTGTTGGTAAAAACGCATTCCATTACCACGAACCAACCTACCTCTAGGAAGTTATGGATACCTTTAAGAAGATTTTTAGTTACCGAATGCTCATTATGCTTCTTATGGGGTACTGCGCGGGACTTCCGCTATTGTTAACTGGCGGGACACTTCAGGCATGGATGACGGATGAAAAAGTTGATCTTACTTCCATTGGTTTAGTTTCCTTAATAGGTATGCCTTACGTTCTTAAATTTCTTTGGGCACCCTTCTTGGATCGTTTTCAAATTCCTTTCTTCGGTAGAAGAAGAGGATGGATGATTGTCTTCCAAATTCTCATCGTCGGTTCGATTTTTGGACTCTCGATGACAAATCCTAAGACCGACTTGATGATGGTTATTGGTTGGGCCTTCTTAATCGCTTTATTTTCAGCTTCCCAGGATGTTGTATTGGACGCTTACCGCCGGGAGATAATGCCCGATGAAGAGCTTGGGCTTGCTTCGTCGTTGTATGTGAATGGCTACCGATTGGCGATGTTAGTCTCGGGTGCCTTTGCTCTTTATCTGGCCGATCACAATGCGTGGAAAAGCGTCTACCAGTACATGGCGCTCTTGATGGTTCCAGCGATACTTTTTACTTTTATTTCCCCTAAAGAAACTCACCACATTAAAATTCCTTCAAACATGAAGGAAGCTGTTATCGGGCCACTTAAAGAATTCTTTTCTCGCAAAGGGGCCTGGGTCATGCTCCTTTTTATTCTGTTGTACAAAGTAGGGGACAGCATGGCAGCGAACATGACCACCCCTTTTATTTTGCAGATGGGTTATTCCAAAACGGATATGGCAACAGTCGCTAAAACAATTGGATTATTTGCGACGATGCTTGGTGGTCTGGCCGGTGGCATTCTGATGCTCAGATATAATATGAAGTGGTCACTGGTTTGTTTTGGAATCCTTCAGGCGGTTTCGACCCTGGGATTCTCTTTTCTCCCTTCGCTTCCAGTTGCCTGGGGCTCCCTTGCACTCATTATTGGTGTTGAAAATATTGCTTCCGGAATGGGGACAGCTGCTTACGCGGCTTATATGGCCTCATTAACCAATAAACAATTTACAGCAACTCAGTATGCTCTGCTAACAGCTTTAATGGGAATTCCCCGAGTGATTCTGGCTTCGCCAACAGGTAAGATGGCCGAAGTGATGGGCTGGGAAATGTTCTTTGTGGTTTGTACGGTAGTGGCAATTCCGGGACTTTTGTTACTTATTCCGGTCTTCAAGTTAGATAAGCCAGCGCAGCCCGCAGTGTAACAGATGCAGAATATCCTCGTTGGCCTCTTTGGCCTCCGGGGAAGTGCTGAGTTTTTTCATTTCCTTGGCCACAGCACAGGCATTCATGGTCTTCTTTTTGCCATTTTCATAGTAGTTATATTTTTCCAGCGCATTTTTATTAACCAATCTTCTCACAATAGATGAATTGTTTCCTTTGATTGACCAGATTAAAGCGGAGTTTCCTTTATCATCGAGGGTGTTGGGATTAACGTTCTCTTTTAACATGAGGGCCACAAAATCATCATAGTTTTGTTTTACAGCTTCAATCAGTGGAGTGACGTCTGCACCTGTGGGTCCGTCTAAATCCACTCCATAGGCCATCAGAAGATGTGTCATGCTCAGTGCTTTATCGTGAGGATGGGATCTCATGGTCAGGACATAAAAATTCAGATCTTTGTATTCGTGTGCAACAGCAGGGTATTTAGTGAAGAGTTGGTTAAGGCTCTCTACGTGACCCAGGCTTATGAGATTTCTCACATCAATTTTAATCGGAAGACCGACACTTGATTGGGTCAAACTTCTCAGTAAATCGACTACTTTATTGAGCTTGTAGGATTCGGCCAGTTTGAAGGCAGTTTGGTCGTTATTATTGGTGATATCGATATTGGCCCGGCTATTAATTAAGTAGAGTGCAATTTCCTCGTGATTATTAAGAATGGCCAGATGCAGGGCCGTATTCCCATTGATGTCTTTGGCATCAGGTCTGGAGCCCAACGAGACAAGTAGTCTCACCAGATGTTCATATCCAAGTTTGGCCGCCACCATGAGTGGGGTCTCTTTAAGGCTATTGGTTCTGAAGAGGCTGGCGTTGTTTTCAAACAGCAGTTCAGCGAATTGATAAAGATCTTTTTTAACCGCCGTGGTCATCAGCGTTTCACCATTTTCTAAAATTTTATCCAGATCCACCTGCGACTTACTCTCCAAAAGTGATCTCATTTTGGCGATGTCGTTTTTATCAATCGCTTCTAATAGTTCTTTGTGGGTCTCTTCCAATTCCGAAGACTGTGCGCCCTTGAAGACATCATCTTTTGGTCTTGGTGACTCTTCCTGTGCTTTTTTTCCACAGGCACACAGGCCGAGGGCCATCATGATTGTGAGCATGGTTGGTAGAACTTTAAACTTCATTTAAGGATTATTGGCCAAGGAGCTTTGGAGCGGGAATAAAAGGCAGAATCTGGGAAATATTTACAGAAATGGGCAAAAAAAAGGGGTCCCGAAGGACCCCAACTTATTGAAACTTAGTACATGATATGTGGGTTACGTTTTGATAACTCAATCATCTTCTGAACTTGTCTATCTTTAAGCTGATCAAGTTTTAAGAACAAGATGAAGCCTGCTCCGTGACCTTGATCATCTGAAGCTACAGCACCAAGAAGACCAATGTTTTTGCTATTGATAACAACGTTCCAGTATCCACCGAAGCCATTTGTATTCCATCCAAGTGGGATGTAGAAACCAAATAGGCTCTTATGGAAGTAGAAAGACATATCAAGAAGTTCTGTGTCTGCTCTCAGTGAGCCTTCTAGAGTTCCACCTGGAACACCTGGAATTGGACGGCCATCTGGAAGAGTATTGGCATCACCAATACCAATGTTCATATCTTTTAGATCATCAACATCAAGATAGAAAACAACAAGTGTTCCACCATCTTCAAGGTTTGGAGAAACTTCGAAGTATGAAGCTTTAGTTTTAGGTATAGGCACTTTCGCACCAATATTCAAATTCGCCTTAAGGAGTTTAACAGTGACCATAACTTTTCCATCTAGAAGATTGAAAAGCGGGCCCTTAACTCCAGGGATCTCAGGAAGTTTTGGTTCTTTACCACAACTCGTGGCTACCAGAAGGGCCATAGTCAGGAACATCATCTTAAAATTCAGACACCATTTTTTCATAATCCATCCTTATTGTTGATAGAACAAAGGCCATTCACGCACCGATTGTACTTGAGCTTTCCGTTTAGGCAATATGGGAATAAAATTCTAAGACAGATGCAGCATTTTTAGCGATAATTCCCCAATGAAATTCGATGGAACGCTGTCAAAGATGGTTTCTTACCCAGACTTACCTGTTAAGTATCATTTGATGCTGGGCGAGGTGCAGTTTGACATCACAAAACTCATTGGCGCACAGGTTAAATTAAAATATTCAGGCCAAATTATTTGTGGGCATTGTGGCAAAAAAACTAAAAAGTCTTATGCGCAGGGATACTGTTTTCCTTGCACTATGAAGCTCGCAGAATGTGATCTTTGCATCATGAAGCCTGAAACTTGCCACTATGATAAAGGGACTTGTCGAGAGCCGGCCTGGGGGGAAGAGCATTGCATGAAGCCTCACGTGGTTTATCTGGCAAATTCTTCTGGACTCAAAGTGGGGATCACCAGACGTAGTCAAGTGCCAACCAGATGGATTGATCAGGGTGCCACTCAAGCGCTTCCTATCATTGAAGTCCAAAAAAGAATCACTTCGGGTTTAATCGAAGTACTTTTTAAAAAGCATATTTCAGACAAAACTGACTGGCGCAAAATGCTCAAGGGGCCGGCCGAAGAGATCAATCTCCTGGAGTGGAAAGAAAAGTTATTGAATCTGGTGCAAGAGGATCTCAAAGGGCACGAGTACAAAGTACTGAATGAACCGGAGTATAAATTTAATTATCCGGTTTCGCTTTATCCAGAAAAAGTTTCGTCATTTAATCTTGAGAAAACTCCGGATATAGATTCAAAATTGGTCGGCATCAAAGGCCAGTATCTGATTTTTGAGTCAGGGGTATTAAACGTCCGGTCACATAGTGGATATAAAGTGACTATTGAAGGGGAACCATGCAACTAGCACAACCAAAAACTATATTTCTTAAAGACTATAAACCATCGGCCTTTACGATTGATACGATAAGCTTAAGTGTCGACATCTTTGATGATGTGACTCATGTGACTTCAACCATGAGAATATTAAAATCTGCAGAGCTGAAAGGCAAAAGCGCAAACCTGGAATTGAACGGTGAGAGTTTTGTCCTGAAATCGATCAAACTCAATGGTGAAATCTTATCATCGGAGAAGTTTCAGCTTGCATCTGATAAATTGGTTGTTTTGAATGTGGCTTTGGATGAATTCGAGCTCGAAATTCAAAACGACATTAATCCAGAAACCAATAAGGCCTGTGAAGGCTTTTATAAATCAGGTGATCAGTTCTGTACTCAGTGTGAGCCTGAGGGCTTTCGCAAAATTACCTATTTCATAGATCGCCCGGATGTGATGGCCAAGTTCAAAACCCGCATGAGCAGCGATAAAACCAGATTCCCATTTCTTCTTTCCAACGGGAATCGGGTTGGCCAGGGGGACCTCGCCGGTGGCAGACACTTCATGGAATGGGAAGATCCATTCAGAAAACCTAGTTATCTGTTTGCCATGGTCGCTGGAGACTTTGATGTCGCCCGTGATTCTTTTGTCACGATGAAAGGCAGAAAGATTGATCTTGAGATTTATGTTGATAAAGGAAATCTGAAGAAAACTCCCCATGCCATGCACTCATTAAAAAATTCCATGAAATGGGATGAGGATACTTTTGGTTTAGAATACGATTTAAATATTTATATGATTGTTGCGGTAGATTCTTTCAACATGGGTGCAATGGAGAATAAGGGTTTAAATATCTTTAATTCTACCTACACTCTGGCCGATGAAAAAAGTGCCACTGACCACGACTTCCAGAATATCGAAGGGGTTATTGGACACGAGTATTTTCACAACTGGACTGGAAACCGCGTGACGTGCAGGGATTGGTTTCAGCTGACACTCAAAGAGGGACTGACTGTTTACCGTGACCAGGAATTTTCTTCTGATCTACTCTCCCGCGCCGTTAAGCGTCTGGAAGACGTCAGGGCGCTCAAAGAGCTTCAGTTTGCTGAAGATGCGGGACCTCTTAGTCACCCGATTCGCCCTTCTAGTTATATTGAGATTAATAACTTCTACACCCGCACGATTTATGAAAAAGGGGCGGAAGTTATACGCATGATTGAGACTATGATCGGTAAACAAAATTTCCGCAAAGGTATGGATAAATACTTTGAACTCTTTGATGGCAAGGCCGTCACCACTGAAGATTTCGTACACGCTATGGAGCTGGCCAGCGGCAAGGATCTTTCGCAGTTTAAAAACTGGTACTCTCGCCCAGGGACGCCGACCCTTAAAATACAGAGTGAATACTCTCAGGGTGAGTTCAGAATAAAGATTGATCAGAAGTACCCACCCACAACTTTGCCGGGTAGTGAGGGGAATGTCCTTCATATGCCTTTTCATATCGCTTTTCTCGGCACCGATGGGAAAGTGACTGAAGAGTCGCTTGAACTCACAAAGCTTAGTGAATCTTTTTCGTTTAAACTGAGTGCCAAACCGATTCTGACTCTTAACCGAAATTTCTCGGCCCCGGTGAACATTGATTACCCCTATGCATTTTCAGATCTTCTGCAAATCATGAGTTATGAAACTGATGCTTATTGCAAGTATGAGGCAACTCAGCAGGTGTATGAAACTCTGCTTAAAGAAGATTTAAAACTTCTTACTGAATCTGGAATCCTCAATCCGGAACTTAGTCTGGACTTCAAAGGGGCCTTGGAAAAACTTCTCAATGATGAATCCATTGATTATTCCTTTAAGTCTTATCTTCTGACGCTTCCATCTGAGAATACTCTTGCTCAGGAAAATCTGGCGCCGGATTTTGATGCCATTAGTTTGGTACGAAATAATTTGCTTAAAAAATTGGGGCTTACTTTTCAAGATTGGTTTTCAAGCGTGCATGAAAAACTCTCTGCTCCTATACCTTTTGAACTTACGCCGGCCGCTTATGGAATTCGAGCACTTAAAAATCAGTGCCTGATTTACCTCTCGGCTTCTATGACAAAGCAAGGTCTTGAGAAATTGGAGAGTCATTATAAAAATGCCACCAACATGACGGAAGAGGCACAGGCACTTACTGAATACATTAAGATTGGTGTTGGACTTGATCACTTTGCTGTGAAGGGCTTTTATGAGAAATGGAAACATGATTCGCTTGTGATGCTTAAATGGTTTGGTGCTCTTGCGGCCCATTCCCCTAAAGGCGAAGCGCTGGCGCGGATTGAGATTCTTGAAAAGGATGTTTTATTCCAAAAAGATGTTCCAAACTATCTGCGATCTTTGTACCTGACTTTTGCGAAATCCAATCTGGACGCTTTTCACGCAAAAGATGGTAGCGGTTATGAATTTTTGGCCAACAGGATTAAAATGATTGATGGATTTAATCCACAAGTGGCTTCCAGAGCTTCTACCTCATTTTCTTTGATTAACCGTTTGGACGGCGAGCGCAAGGCCGGCATGACTCGGGCCCTCAACAAAATCATGGCAGGAAATCCTTCCCGAGATACTTACGAGGTTGTTTCGAAATACCTAGCTCAGTGACGGCGGCGTTTGTTAGTAGGCACCGGCTGGTAAATCATGCTGCGTGAGCGAAAGGTGAGCACTGAATAGCAGGCAATTAAGAGCGTAGAGGCCAGAATAAGGTAATGCATGGGATTCTCCTCCCTAAAAGGGTAACTTCCTATCGGGTAGCCCTGTTCAAATAATTATGCCTTATATGGGAAAAGACATTGATTTTTTCTCCTCAAAATCCAACAAATCGACTACACTCAGAAGGGAAATCAATAAAATCAAGTCCTTAAGGATGGAATAGGCCCATGCTAGATTCTCTATCGCTAAGACAAAAAGCGCTCCGAATAAACCTCGCTAAACGTTTTTATGGCACTTTCGCTGAGATTGGTGCTGGCCAGGAAGTGGCCCGATATTTTTTCCAGGCCGGCGGTGCTAGCGGCTCGATTGCTAAAACGATCTCTGCTTATGATATGACTTTCTCCGATCATATTTACGGCAAAGAAGAAAGTGGCCGTTATGTTTGTGAATCACGTCTGTTAAAAATGCTAGAAAAAGAATTCCAGCTTTTGCAGGAAAGACTGGCAGATACACGAGGCAAGAATCATCAGTTCTTTGCTTTCTCCAATACTGTTGCCGCTTTGAATTTTAGTCGCACCAATGAGGCCCACGGATGGATGGGAGTTCGCTTTCAGCACGCTCCAGGAAGTGAAGTCTCGGAAGTGGTGATTCACGTTCGCATGCTTGACCCACAAAACGTTCTTCAACAAGATGCTCTGGGGATCATCGGTGTCAACTTGATGTACGCCTGTTTCTTTTTGCAACATGATCCTGAAGCTTTTATCAATTCACTAATGGATCATCTTGATTCCACTCGAATCGAAGTAAACTTCATTCGTTTTGGTGGAGAAGTATTTAAAACTGTCGACAACCGTTTGATGAACTTGCATTTGCTCAAGCAAGGCATGACCCACGCAATTATGTTCGATGAGCAGGGCTCAGTGGTTTTGCCGGCGGATCATTTGCATAAAAAAGATGTTCTCGTAGTGCGCGGATCTTTCAGACCGCCGACACTCGTAAGTTTGGACATGATTAAGTCGGGTCTGGCGCATTTCGCAAAAAATATTGGAAAAAAAGAATCTGATATCGTTGCAGTATCTGAGATTACTATCTCAACGATTAAAGACGAAGCGGGTGCTGTCACCAAAGAGGATTTTCTGGCACGAGTGGATCTGATCTGTGCTTTGGGAATTAAAACCCTTATCACCAACTACCCTCAGTACTACAAACTCGCCAACTACTTTGCCCGAATGAGTGTTCCCAATTTAGGTCTGGTCCTTGGGATTTATAACTTTCAGCAAGTGTTTACAGTCAATGAATATTCAAATGTTGAAGGAGGAATCCTTTCAGCAATGGGACAACTTTTCAGAGATAATGTGCGGGTTTATATCTATCCTTATAAATCTGAAAAAGGCGCTGTTGAGTCTTTGGATAACTTAAATGTGCCGACCAACTTTCAGCATGTTTTTGAACATCTTAAAGACAACGGCAAAGTCGTGGACGTTGAGAAACCGAACAAAGATATACTCCACATTTACTCATCAAAAGTTCTTCAGATGATTGTAAAAAACGAGCCCGGTTGGGAAAAGATGGTCCCTCCATCTGTTGCTAAAGAAATTAATGAAAAGTGTCTTTTCGGACACCCATGTTTTATTGAGGACAAAAACGCATGAAACTACTTCTTCTTTTAATTGTTGTCTCTTGTTCTTCCTTTAATGAAGGAAAATATAAAAAAGAATTTCACGTGGAAGATTACGCTTCTGCCATGGCCCCTGATGTGGCCCATGGGATGTTGACTAAAAAAATGACTAAGTGTTATCAGCAATCCGACTATCCGGCCTACCGGAAAACGGTTTCAACTTTTGATCAGGCCTCTCAATCAGGAACGATTTCCTACGAGACGGACACTCAGTCCCTTGGTCCAAAACCATTGGTGCTGGTGGAAGTGTCAAAAGACACAGCTGGGTCAGTCGTAAAGATTTATTCCAAAGGCGATGTCTTCAGACCTGCAACCATTTATAGTCACCAGATTCATAAATGGCTGGATGGAAAAAAAGTCGACTGCGACAGCCACGGCGAAATCTAGGGCGCGTAGTATTTCTTTAAGAGCTCATCTACGATAATCTTGTAGCCGCTACCGAGATTAACTTTTTTAATCAGCTGGTAGTTAACTTCAAGTTTCATGTCAGTATTTTTGTATTCATAAATAGATTTGCGCCAACCTTGCTCCAGACCAAAGATCAAAGAGTCGGGATGTTTATCCACCGAATCTCCCAGCCATCTTGAGGATTTTACCGACGCCATTTTTTTATCCCAACTGGCCCCAACGGCCAGTTCAAAACTTAAGGTTCGCTCAGTTAAATCAGGACGCGCTTTATTAGGAGTAAAGACTTCGTCGATTTCGACTTCGTCTTTGGCAAAATTGATGGTGATAGTGCCTTTAACTTTTCCTGCTTTTTCAGCATCCAGTTTTACCGAATAAGCATGAATCGGATGGTTCCAAACACCTTCATTGGGTTCCATATCTGCTACGACTATCTTTTTATCTTTCTTAATATGTTTTTCAAAAGCTGTGATCAGGTCATGAGGAAGGGGATCGGCCTTGATTGCTGGTGTGTTATCAGGGGCATAATCTCTGTAAGCATTTCCCAGAACCATATCATTGGGAACGAAGAACTGAGCTCCATTATAGATTGCCGCCAGGATGCCTTTGATATCGGCCGCAGAAAAAGTGATGCCATCAATCGTTTTAGTAACTGTGGGCTCAGCATAATCCATGTTTGAAAGTGACCAACCGGTGCATTTTCCTGCAAAACCACTGGCCTCATAGTGACGATGCTCAGGGCCCGTGATGTAGTGAATTTTAAGTTCGTTGTTGGTGGCACGTGAATACATACTGACGGCCGAACCTTCTGCATAAACGGCGTCGACTTGTTTTTTTACCCACAGGTCAAACTTCATCATGGGCGAAAGTGAGGCGCCGCTATTTTTGAGATGAGTCTGAATGAGTTTTTTGCAGGCGGCAGTGGTGGCAGAAATGCAGTTATCAAATTGTGCTGCCTCAGTGGCCGTGAAGGTCTTTCTTGACTGCTGATCATCCCATCCCAGAGCGAGTTCCCCTCCGCGCATAGTCCACCAGTGGCCACCCCAGCTGAGCTTATCCGCTTTACCGGATAGGGTTGTTTGCCCAAAGGCAGAGGAAATAAAGAGGGAAGTGATGAGGAGGGAAGTTGTTGTTTTCATATGGGTACTTGTACGTCAAAACCGGCAATTGATCCATGGCGTCATATAAATTTTTCAAAAACCGCCCCTCGGAGGTCCATTAGGCCTAGCATGAGTTTATGAAAACTAAACTTATCCAGACCCTTGTTAGTCTTTCCTTATTGTCCAGCGTGAGCTGCGGAAAAGCAGTTCAGAAAGTGGCCAATGACATCACTAAAAAGACTGGGGAACAGCTCGCTTGCGGTGGGGCCCAGGCACTAGGGGCCATTCCAGCATCTTTGGCAGCAGACTATGACATTAAGATTTATCACAAGACGGTTGAGAAGGTGATGGCCGATATCCGCCCCATCAAAGACCTTGAAGCAAAAGATTTCTGGACCTCCCTGTCTGAAGAATCAAGGGACGCTCTTAACTTTGAATTAAACGCGATACTTCGGGCAAAGAGTACGAAAAATGCTCAGGCCGTTTACCAAGGAACAGCTTATTTTTTCACCAATGTGAAAGATGCTTTCATGAAAAATACTGATTATAAACTAAGAGATGCTAACGGCTTTCTTTTTTCTTTTGTCGTTCGCGCTCAAAAAACGAATCAGACAGTTTTGATTAATTATAAATGCGGAAGCCACGAAAAAACAGATCTGAGCGCCATCAAGATCGGACCGGAAGTACTTCTTGAATCTGAGACGAAAGAAATTTATGAATGTCAGACCCTTACTAAATCCCTGAGACTGGTAGAGGTGCGGGATACCCTTTTTCTGAATCTAGGAAAAGCTCTTTACCGGTTTCCTTTAAAAGCACTCGAGAAAAAAGATAATAAAAGAAGGCTCGAGCTTGCCCTGGAATCTCGGGAAGTAAATTTCAAAATTAACATCAAAAAGAATAAAGATCTCTCCATCAGAAACTCGGCAGGAAAAAGATCGGCGATTGAATTAGTAGCACCAGAGTACGCTATAGATGAAGAGGGAGTTTGTAGCTCCCTAATGCACACCTTCGAGTCTTAGGAGCTTCTTTTTCATCTCAAGGCCATGGGCAAATCCACCCAGATCATTTGAACCGACTACCCGGTGGCAGGGGTAGATGAGCATAAACGGATTTTTTCCACAGGCCGAACCAATCGCCTGATAGGCGCGGGATTTCATCCCCTGGGCCAGATCCTTGTAAGAAGCCACTTTACCGTAAGGGATTTTCTTCATTTGTTTTAAGACATTTAATTGAAAATCAGTCAGTCCAGTTAAGTCGAGTTTGATTCCAAAGGTTTTAGATTCTCCACTTAAATATTTCTTAAGCTCGCTGTAGCAGTGCTCAAAAAATGGATCAAGTGCAGTTGGGGCCTGCCGTCTCACCACATCTATGGATTTAAGGGTCTTTCCATCAAGGCTTGTGAGTTTAAGTGTCCCTACAATAGGAAGTTCGGGGAGAATCGCAAATTGTTCTTTCATGGTTTTGAGCCTATCATAGTCTGATATGAATGTCTTTGTGTCCCCATTTAATAATCCCTTTATCAATCTCGCCCTGGAAGATCATTTCCTCAGAGGTGGGGCCGATTTACCTCTGGCCTTCTTCTACGTTAACCGTCCCTGTGTGGTGCTAGGCCGCTTTCAAAATCCTTGGTTAGAATGTAATCTGCCCTATTTGGTAGAGAACGATATCTGGCTTGTTCGACGTCAAAGTGGCGGGGGATGTGTATTTCATGACGAGGGGAATTTAAATTATTGTTTTATCTATCCAGAGGGAATGATTAATCGCAGTCGGGGAGTGGAACTTTTAAAACACGCTCTGATGAAGGCCGATATTCACTTGGAAATATCCCCGCGCCATGACTTGTGGTTGGATGGGAAAAAGATTTCGGGATCGGCCTTCAAACAAACTAAAGACGCTTCTTTTCATCATGGAACCTTTCTTATTTCATCAGACCTGAATAAATTAGAAGAAAGTCTAAAGCACACTGTTATTCCTAAAGAATCAAAGTCGATCGCTTCGGTGAGATCTAAAGTGATCTCTCTGCAGGAAAAGTTTCCCGGGGTAACTATTCAGGATGTAATCGAATTGGTTACCCATGAACTTAAAACCATTACCAGATCTTTGGACGGAACTCTTTTATCAACGACTGAAGTTCAGCAGAGCTTTGCTCAGCTGACAAGCTGGGAGTGGCTTTGGGGAGAGACCCCGGCCTTTGAGCTTGAAGGCGGGATGAAGATCCATAAGGGAATAGTTAAAGAGCCTTTTCAAGGACGCTTCACGTTGGATCAGCTCACCAGTCATCTTCCGGCCGCGGAACTGAATAAACTTTTTCCTGATTTCTCTCTTCAGGAAAAAAGCCGCCTGGAAGTTTTTTAACTATCCCGTGGTCAACATGCCTGAAGCGATACCTGTGACAGTGGCCCTCAGGAGTTTTTTATCTTTTCTTTGAATCGCAATAATCTGGATTAAATTGAGGGGATAAATGAGGGCCGACCTTAGATAGATGCTCTCCCCCAGCCAGGGCCTGAACCACAAGAGGTTTGTCTCGTCAGTGATTTCCAGAAAGGCTTTGAGTGTTTTACAAAATTCGGTGTCCCATTCCTCAAATTCTTTTTCTTCTTTGGCGAGAATTTTAAGCTGCAGACTCCAGACGGAGAGTTCCACTTTTGCCAGACTAAAGGCCAGCTGTTTCAGGAAGACATTAATAAAGGAATCATTGGAGTGGTAGAGACGCTTGATTTCATTTTTTTCATGAGCACCAAGTTGATCCCAGGCACTACCCAGTCCCCACCAATTTAAAAAGAGAGCGCGGTTTTGGGTCCAGCAAAGAACCCAGGGGATGGCCCGAAGATCCTGCACACCAGAAAAAGATTTTCTTTTACTAGGGCGAGAGCCGATTTTAAGTTCATGCAGATAAGGGTACAGGGTCGCCCGTTTGATTAAATCCAGAAAGTCCGGGTTGGTGACTTTTCTTTCGTATTCGAGTCGGGTGAATTCTGCCCACTTTTTCATCGCCGGAGATATTTTACTGTCTTTGAGCTTTTTAGTGTTTTGTACCTGAGCGATGCGATTAATCTGACTTAAGAAAATTTTGGGTGAAGAGAAAGTTCTGGAGATGACTTCTCCCTGGATAGTGGCCTTGTAGTTCGTGAGTGCGGTTTTCCCCATGGAAATGGCCTGCTCTTCAAAACTTCCGCCACCACGGGCAACTGATCCACCGCTGCCATTAAAGAATAGAGTTTCCATCCCGGCCTGTTTAAGTTGCCTCTCTACCTTGGCCATCGCCTCCTTGATAGAAACACGACTGGAGAGAACACCGGCCTGTTTGGATGAATCGGAGTAGCCCAGCATGATTTCAGCGCGGTTTTCATGTTTTGTTTCAATCATTTTTCGGTAGGCAATTTCTGAGTTAAGAAACGCCACTGTCACTTCACCGGCCTGAAGGAGGTCTTCATGGGTTTCAAACAAGGGCACGATCGGTAAAGCGGGTTTATTAAAGTGCCATTTGGTAATGGTCAGGGCCGCCTTGAGGTGAGCACTGGAATGGGTCATGCTGATAATGAAGGCCTGAACGTAATAGCGGGCATTATCGGCACTTGAAAAATCAGAGATGAGTTTGACCATGCGGTTGATGGCAAAGTTTTTTCGTTCTGCGAGTGGGGAGGCGACACATTCTTCCAGCACATCACTGGATTCTCTGAGCTCCAGCGGGATAACGAGGGCCGGAAATAAATCGAAGAGACCAAATATTTTTTTAGAAAAAGGCGAGTGAGCATCAGGATCATAGGCCAGAAAGAATGTCACCAGTTGAGTTTTTAATTTCTTAACCAGCTCAAAATCATCCGATTTGAGAATCTTGAGTCGCTTTAATTGCTGCCTTATTATGCGCAATGAAGTGGTGGAGTCCTTGGAATGCGTGCGAGAAAGCTCCAGCCATTCATTGATTTTAAATTCCAGATAATCCAGAAGTTTTCCACGGGAGAGTTCCAAGGATTGTTTCATGACTTTTTCATCGATACCCGGGTGGCCGTCTTTATCGCCGCCAACCCACGTGCGAAGTCGAAAGTTTTTTACCAGTGAAGGTTGATCCAGGACACTATCAAGCCAGTTTTTCTGCAGACATATTTCGTAGAGATATTGGGCCTCATCAGCAGGCCGGGGTTTATGTTGTGGAGCAATTTCTGAATTTACGATTAAGGTCATGATGGAGTGAATTCTTTCGTGACACTTATTCCAGGAGCTGGCCAGACTCTCCGCTAATAATTCCTGCAGGTGCTGGAGTAAAATGACGGTGGATCTTGATCTTGATTCTGTTGGGTGGGCGGTGAGAACCCAGATGATTTTTTTATCCGGTTGTATGTTGACGCTGATTTCTTTAGTACTCCAACGCCAGGCCCGATAAGCGTTTTCACAAATGTTCATGATCTCCATCATCAGGGTAAACCCCTGGGTCAGTTGAAACAATTCTGTTTGAGATAAACCTTCGAGCTGCTTGAGTTCTCGCTCTAGTTGCTTGATGGTGGGTTCCAGGTCCTTGTCTCTTAACTTCACCATCCTCTGTCTGATACTCATGAGTTTGGCGTGGATTTCAATTCCCACGTGGGACTTGAAACAATGGCCTAAGTCTTCCATCGACAGGCGGACGAGATGTTTGAGTTCGTTGGATAAATGTGATTCAGGGGCAGGAGGATTTTTCATGAAATCCTTTGGTTTGCGACTTGGTTTAGTGGGCAGCACAGGTTGAACAACCTGATTTAGGGGCGGTCTGATCTTCAAAAGTCCAGTCCCCGTAATTGGCGTTCAAAAACATGCAGGCATCGGCCAGGGAGTCGAATTTTTCCTGAAAAGCTTCGTGGGTTTCGTTTTCTAGCACCGTGACATAATATTCCAAACGGTCTTCTTTGACCGAATCTGGATCGGCCCCAAATGAGACCATGGCGATGAAATCGCCTTTAAGGAAGCGAGAGTAGGTCCAGTTTTTTGTATTTACGCTTAGCATATAACTCTATCCATTAATTAAATTCTTGTCTTATCCTGGCCATGAGTCTATAGTCTGACCACTTTTATGTAAATGCAATTTCCAGAGAGAGGATGTTATGGCAAAGGGACCACGAGTTATCGTTACTTTAGAGTGTACAGAAGCTAGAAAAGAAGGATCGTCTCCTTCTCGTTATACAACTTCAAAAAACAAGAAAACGACTCCAGAAAGACTGGAAATGAAGAAGTACAATCCAAATCTTCGTCGTCACACTGTTCACAAAGAAATCAAGTAATCTGATTTTTAATCAGTTTATTATAAAAAAGGGACACTTTCAGTGTCCCTTTTTTTATTTGTGCGAAACGAATAAGTATTATTTTAGATCGTTACTTTTCTGATTAAATGCCTTGGCCTGATCTTTCTCAAGTAAGACAAATGACTTTTTCTCTTCTGCGCTCAGAGCGTAGAAATTGCTGCGCGCGAGATTCATGCCTGGGATACCATTTTTGACTTCACTCACAAAATACGACCGCACTCCTTGAGCTGAGATCAGTTTAAGGGTGAAGATGGGTGTCGCCATGACTGTTTCCATGAACTCTTGTTGTGGGCCAGTCAGATTGCTTAGGATAGAGAAGCTTTTAAGCTCTTCGAGTTTCTCAAAATATCTTTTCACTTTTGTCCCATCAAGTACCAGCCCGTTCTGATCCAGCCACTGATCATCTTTTTTAAGAAGTTTAACTTCCAGACCGGCGCGAGAATAAATCTCCAGGGAAACCAGTGATTCGGAATTCACAGCAAGAACTCTCGATTCTACTAATTGAGAAATGTCATAGCTCTCAAGTGTAATTTCGATGGGGTCAATTTGATAAATCTGATTTTGCGATGAAAGGCTGAGGTAAGCCGAGTTATCAATAGGATTGATCAGACCCATCTTAATTTCAAAAGCTTTATCTTTGGTAGTAGTGAAATTCAGAGTTAAAGTTGGATTATCCAATGAAAAACTCGTGATGTTGATGGGCTCCAGGCGATGAAAATTGCGAACTCGAATCACATTCAGGGCATCCAGAATCTTTTGGATCACATCATCTTTAACTTTTAGTGCCTGAGGCTCCACCATTTGCCACGGGCCTTGGGCGCTACCTTCAAGATGGGTGTTCTCTAAAAGAAAAGTCCCTTGCTTGTTAGTTATTCTTAACGATTTAAGATGCTGGAGCTCTACCACCGGAACCGGGTTGGCATAAATTTGCGCTAAATCAACTTCAGGAGTTTGGGATTCAAAGACTTCAGCAAATAATCCCAGAAACACCAGGATCATAGCGAAGAGTATCACTAAAAAAGTTGAAAAAGTTGGTCTGAGGTAAGCCTTCATAAAGAATAGATTACACTGAAATTAGATTCCTAGGGAATCATCTTCAGCTTCTACCTTGCCCTTTTTTATGGGCTGGGGAACGTTTGGCTCAATTGACTTCAAAAAGCTGCGCAGAGTATCTCTTTCTGTCGGGATGGAGAAGCTGAACTTGCACTGAAGACGGTAATCGGGCTTAGTGGAGGAAATAATCCGGCTCCTGAGAGCATAAAAGTGACAGTAAGCGACTGTGGCAGACATCATGAAGGCCTGAGGAATTAAAAATTCCACAATGACCGATTGTCCCTGCAGAAATTTATCTTTATTGAAGCTCAGAATAGTTTCCATATTGATGTCTGAGAGCAGGGTAAAGCCATAAGAAATTTTATCTAAGTCCGGTGCCTGACGCTGATAGGGACGCTCAAGAATTGGATTCGGCTTTTTAGTCTCCATTCCTTGTTTGGTCTGCTCGGCGAGAATTTCTTCGGCCTGGTTAAAAGTTTTATTTTCTGCACCTTCGGCAGGAGCTTCTCCATCGATAGTGGCGGCGACTTCTTCATTCAGAGATTCCATCAAGTTCGCCATGCTTTCTGCTTCACCGCTTTTGTTATGAAGCTGCAAGACATTACTTTGATCGGTGAGTGAGGATTGAAGATTCATATTATAAAAGCGTTTAATGTCATCAATGAAGAGAGGAATGCCGGCGGCTTCACATTCTTTCATGCGTCTTCCAATGGCAGCTTCGATTTCATCCCGCAAAGTCCAGACACGAATAGAGATTTTTTTCACTTCAATGGGGTGACCGCTTTTATTATAAATCATGTAGAAAATTCTCCTCTTTAGCATTGTCACTCAGTTGCGGAAAATTTGGAACTCTAGGCAAATATTGGCCGACAAAAATTGTTTGAATAACTGACTGCGTTAGCCATTTTTACCCCCGAGAGAAATCTTAAAGGTGGGCCTATGATTTAAAGATCACATCATTATTCAAGGCGAAGGATTCGCCGGATGCAGCTAGGAGAGCTAATGAAAAAATTGATCGGTCCTGTTTTCGTGAGTTTCAGTATGATGGCAGTGGCACACGCTCACTCGGTATCGGCCGAGATTCCCTCTGTTCCGGGCGAAGTTGTCGTTAAGGTGAGAAAAGGCTTCATGGGCAAGTTCCTGGGCAAAAAATCGCTTTTAGGCGCTGATCTGAAACAAAATATGCTGCTTCTCTCAGGAGACTATGCTGTTTTGAAAACAACTTCTAAATCAACTCTCTCTCTGATTAGTGATCTCAAAAGACTCCCTGAAGTGGTTTATGCTGAACCAAACTTTATCTATAAGGCCATCGATACAGGTGCCGGTGCTGATCCGCTTTTCACGAAGCTCTGGGGTCTGACTAATACGGGTAATAATGAGCCGGACAGAAATGGCGGCAGCTCTGGTTCTGTTGGCGTCAGTGGTGCTGATATCAATGCTGAGAAAGCATGGGATATTACCAAAGGTTCAAAAAATGTTGTCATCGCTGTTATTGATACAGGTATTGATTATAACCATCCTGATTTGAAAGATAATATTTGGGTCAATACCAAAGAGATCGCAGGAAATAACAAAGATGACGATGGAAACGGTTACGTTGATGACATCCACGGTTGGAATGCTAATGCTAAAAACGGCAATCCAATGGATGGAAACTCTCACGGAACTCACTGTTCTGGAACTATCGGTGCCAAGCACTCAAATGGTGTTGGAGTAGCTGGAGTTATGGATAGTGTTTCTTTAATGGCAGTAAAGTTTCTTTCGGATGAGGGATCTGGATCACTTGCTGATGCTATCGTGGCCATTGATTATGCGACAAAAATGAACGTGGATATCATGAGTAACTCTTGGGGCGGCGGTGGATTTTCACAAGCGCTTGAAGACTCAATTAAGGCGGCAAAAGACAAAGGGATTCTCTTTGTTGCAGCTGCTGGTAATGATGGGACAAACAATGACTCTGCCCCTCACTACCCATCTAACTACCAGGTAGATAACGTTGTGAGTGTTGCAGCTCATACCAATCAAGATACTCTTGCTTCTTTCAGTTGTTTTGGGAAACGCACAGTTCACGTTGCGGCCCCAGGACACAACATCCTTTCAACGACTCCGAATAATACTTATAAGGTTTATTCAGGGACTTCAATGGCAACTCCGCACGTTTCTGGTGTGCTTGGACTCTTCATTGCTGAAGAAGGCAGACAAGACGTTAAAGTTGTTCGTGACCGTTTGATGGCCACAGCTGTTCCGGCCGGTGCTTACCGCAAAACAACGATTGCTGGCGGACGTGTTGATGCTTACAACTTTTTAACTGATACACGTATTCCACGTCAGGGTCCTGATGAAGGTGCCTGGAGAACTGAGTCTTTGGGTGACATTTTTGAGACGACCCACCCTTATGCTAACAACGCAAAGATCTCTAAGACCTATACATTTCCTGGTGCTAAATATGTGAAGGTCGTCATTGAGAAATATGAGACTGAAGCTAATTATGATTTCGTGATCATTAAAGATGGCAAAGGTGCTGTGATTGAAAAAGTTTCTGGTGCAGGGACCAACTACGAATCAGACTACGCAGAAACGGAGTCGATCACAGTTGAGTTTACCTCTGATTCTTCAGAAGCTCGTTTTGGTGCTTTGATCAAAAATGTGAAAGTAATCTACTAAGTTGTTCTCACGAGGGGCCCATACGGGCCCCCTTTTCTCTTATGAAATCCTCTCCATTTCCTCAATATCAGCTCTTGAAACGCAATCTTTAGAGTAAACTTCCACCATTTACCCCCATTTCCTTTATGCTTTAGAGGAGACGGAGGGTTTGCTTATGTACAATGAGAGCTTTTATGTTTGGGATTGGAATCTACAAACCGGTGCCATTGCGCTTTCTCCCAACTGGTCGGAGTCCCTGGAAATTGAAAATGAGGAGAGTGGTCGCTCTGGAAAATGGCTGAGTTCCCGCATTCATCCAGAAGATTTGCCGATTGTTCTTTATCAACTTGAAAGCCACCTTTCGGGAGTTCAAGAACAAGACACATTTTTCTTTCGATTAAAAAATAGGGAATCGAAATATCTAAGTTTCGAGAGTAAGGGCATCATCGTGATGCAGAATTTGGACGGGAAACCTGAGCATGTGATATGGGCGAGTCAGCTGATCGAATGCCAGGCCGGATAAAAATCAAAATCAAATACAAATACAAATAAAAAGAGCCCCCATTCGGGGGCTCGTAAGCTTTTTATTGAAAAAATATACTACAATTATTTGTAGTATTTACGTAAGAATTTAGAAAGACCTAGTTTATCCAAAGTCTTGATTGTTGAAGTAGCAAGTTTAAGACGGATAGTTTGTCCTGATTCAGGATCAAAAACTTTTTTCGTTTTAAGATTTGGTTGCTTGAAAACGCGTGTCTTGTTGTTAGCGTGAGACACTTTATGGTTTGCCTGACGGCTCTTACCAGTTAGATCACATTGACGTGCCATAAAAAATTCCCTTGTGGTGATAATCAAAATTAAGTTCCGAAACTTTATTGAATTTTAAGCACCTTGGCAAGACTAAAGTCTTATATTCTCTGGATTCTTGTGGATAAAGCGCACAATTAGTTTCATACTCTTTTCATTTATTTCTCCTCTCATAAAGGTGGTCTTCATGTCACTTAAACCCTTGAATATTAAATCAAAACTTTTGCCTGCACCCATTTCGGCGCCTAAATATGCCGTGAGCATTAAAGACGCAAAGCAAAATGAAGTCAAGGTCGCCAATCCTAAAGCGACCCGTTCTCTGATTGCTTTGATGGATCTGGCCGCTGTCAACGGTGGGGCCGCTTGTCACTGGGGTGGACCATCTGCCATGACTGAGGCCTGGACTTCTTTGCACGCCATTATGTTTAAAGAGAAAAATTGGTTTGAGAATTTCAACTTCGTTAACGATATCGGCCACGCTGAAAACGGGATCTATGCTTTGAGAGCGGTTCTTGGTTACGGCGATTTAACGATGGATTCCCTTAAAGGTTTCCGTTCGATGAATTCTAAGCTCACAGGTCACGGTGAATCTCACCTATACCCTGAAGGTGTACTGCTCTCTAACGGACCACTCGGTTCAGCTCTCCCTCAGGCCCAGGGTGTGGCCCTAGCAGACAAACTTACCGGCAATAACAGAGTGACGGTGGTTTCAGTTTCCGATGGTGCAGCGATGGAAGGGGAGGCCAAAGAGGCTTTTGCCGCGATTCCTGGACTGGCGCTTAAAGGAAAACTTAATCCTTTCGTGATGATGGTTTCAGATAACAATACCAAGCTTGGTGGCCGCATTGATAAAGATTCCTTCTCGATGCAGGGAAGTTTTGAATCCTTTGCACCAATGGGATGGAACGTGATCAAGGTTGAGAATGGGCATGATCTGAATGTCGTTTATCACAAGATTGAAGAAGCCATTTCAAAGGCCAAGGCCGATCCTACGAAGCCAGTTTGCCTATGGCTTAAAACCATTAAAGGTTTCGGTGTGAAGGCGACTGCTGATAGCTCATCCGGCGGTCACGGTTTCCCACTAAAAGCACATGACGAAGGCATTCATGCATTTTTGAAAGAAATCTGGGGCAACGAAGAAGTACCGGCTGAGCTTCAAACTTGGGCCAAAGAGTTAACGGTTAAACCAGCTGCTAAAGAATCAACTGGTCCTAAGAAAGATAAAATTCAAGTCGGAGTTGCTAAGGCACTAATCAAGGCAGCTAAAGACGGATACCCGGTTTTCTCCGTGACTTCAGATCTTGGAGGATCAACGGGTGTAAAGGCTTTTCAAACGGAATTTCCGGATCAGTATCTTGATGTAGGTGTTGCTGAAGCGAACATGGTTTCAACAGCAGTGGGTTTATCAAAACTTGGGTACATCCCTTTTGTTGATACCTTCGCCGCCTTTGGTGTGACTAAGGGCAACCTTCCACTCATTATGGCCTCTTTATCTCAAGCTCCAGTGATGGCGATTTTTTCTCACACTGGTTTCCAAGATGCGGCCGATGGAGCAAGCCATCAGTCATTAACCTATATGAGTGCCCTGGCCAGTATCCCTCATCTAAATATTGTGAACGTGGCTTCGGCCAAAGAAGCTGAAGAGTATATTTATGGGGCGATTAAAAAAACCGCCCAAGAGCGTGAGGCCGGCAAAGATGGTGAGTCCTATATCTTCTTTGTAGGGCGGGAGAATTTCGCTCTTGAAGTAAAAGAGAACCTTAACTATGACCTGCATAAACCTCAAAAACTAACTGAGGGAAAAAAAGCCGCTATCGTGGTTTCTGGCTCAATGGTGGCCCATGCGCTTAAAGCCGCCGAATCAATTGGTGATGTCACAGTGATCAATCATAGTTTTGTTAATCACTCGGACTTTGCGCAGATTGCAAAATGGGTCCAGGACTCAGGGGCCAAGCTCGTTACAGTGGAAGATCACCAGCTAATTGGTGGGATGGGCGCACAGTTGATTCATCAACTCAAACTTTTGGGTAGCGAGTTCAAAGCGGTCAGTCTTGCCGTCAAAGGTGAGTTTGGTCAAAGTGCTTATAGCGCCGATGAATTGTATGCTAAGCACCATGTGGATTCCTCTGCTATCATAAAAGCAGTTCAGTCACTTCTTAAATAAGGAATGGTTTTATGATGAATTTAGACAAAGAAGCACTTCTCGGAAAATGGAAAGAAGTCTCAGCATTAGCTCAGAAAACTTTTAATGAAAAAATTTCTGCGGCAGATCTTGAGAAAGTAAAAGGCAACGTCAATATGATGGTGAGCCTGGTAGAAGAGAAGCTGGGAGTCTCGAGAGAAGATGCTCAGAAAAAAGTAGAAGATCTTATGGGCAAGATCAATCAACATGATCTTAAAGCAAAAGCGGAAGCTACTGCTGGAAAAGTTTTAGAAACTGCCAACGTTTTGTTTGATGTCGTTAAAGACAAAATGAAGAAAAAATAATTATGAAAATAGAAACTATCCTTGGTGCTATTGGTAATACTCCCCACGTAAGAGTGAATAAATTATTCACCCATTTTCATGGCGAGATCTGGATGAAGCTTGAAAGACAGAATCCAGGGGCCAGCATCAAGGATAGGATCGCTCTTTGTATGGTTGAAGAGGCCGAGAAAAGAGGCGACCTTAAAAAAGGCATGACGATCGTTGAGCCAACTTCCGGGAACACGGGAATTGGTCTGGCCTTGGTTTGCGCCGTTAAGGGCTACAACCTTACTCTCGTGATGCCGGAATCCATGTCCATTGAGCGCCGAAAAATTATGGCCGCCTACGGGGCGAACCTGGAATTAACGGCTAAAGAAAAAGGCATGAAGGGCGCTATTGAAAAGGCCCGGGAACTCATTGCGGCCAATCCGAATTCTTGGATGCCGATGCAGTTTGATAATAAAGATAATCTCAAGGCCCATGCAGAAACCACTGCTCAGGAGATCATCAAAGATTTTCCTCAGGGACTAGATTACCTCATTACAGGTATTGGTACAGGCGGGCACCTCACGGCCGTAGGTAAAATTCTCAAAGAAAAATTTGGCACTAAAGTGATAGCTGTTGAGCCTTCGGATTCTCCAGTGTTGTCAGGGGGAAATCCTGGCCCTCACGCGATTCAAGGCATTGGTGCTGGCTTTGTCCCGAGCATTGTAGACCGAACTGTTATTGACGAAGTCGTGACTGTCACTAAGGCAGAAGCTTTTGAAATGGCCCAGCGCTCGGCCAAAGAAGAAGGAATTTTTATCGGAATTTCTTCTGGCGCCTCGCTAGCGGCAGTTCATAAGGTTCTATCAAAAGTTCCAGCGAACGCGAAAGTTTTGACGTTTTGTTATGATACCGGGGAGAGATATCTTTCAATTCCGGGATTGTTTGAGGCACCTGAAGCTTAATTACTCGCACTTCTCACGATTTTCAACATTCCATTTACCACCAGCGAGCATCGCCGGAATTATCTTTTCGTTGATGATTCTGCGATTACAATCCTTAAAGCCGTAGAAGAAATTCTCATTCACTTTTTCTCTTTGGCGGCAATAGCTCATGACATCGTCTTTTGATGGTGAGTTCGCACAACATGCTTGTTGTTCGGCGTAGCTCATACCAGGGCGTTGGCACTGAGAAGTCGCGTGATCAAGGAAGAGTGTGTGACCGACTTCATGAATGAGCTCATCCACCACTCGTGCATCTGTTACTAATTCAACTCTGCCACCATCAGGGAGCCCCCAGGCTATTTCCATGGGATTTTCTGTGACAGCGACGCGGCCACTGGCAAATCCAAGGGCATCAAACTGTGCTCCAGTAATAACAAGTAAAGCATCAAGTTGACTCATATCTATTTCTGGTGCGGCCTTGGCCTCTTGATAAACTTCATTAAGGATTTTGACACCAACATTGTCGTAATACCAAAGGCGCTGAAGACGCTCGAGTTCAGTAACATATTCCTGCCGATACTCCGGGTAGTTTTCTATTTGATGTTTAAAGGGAATAATCGCTTTGACGACAGTGTTGATCTTTAGAGTATTTCCTGTGGCAGCGAAAAATCGTTTCTCGAATAATTTTTGAACTCTCTCTAGATCCTCAAGCTTGTAATAGTCACCGTAATAGACCAAGCCAATATTCAAGACGGGTTCGGTGCGTTTTTTATAAAATTTTGGCATCATACCGAACGCCAATGTATTGTCCTGGGCCAGGGCCGATAGGGAGAAGAGAAATGAAAAGATAAGAATTAGTTTTGTCATTTCGCCATGATATCAAATTTACTCAAGGCGGGGAGGAACCATGAAATTTTGCTTTCGGCCGTCTAGTTCTTGGACACTAGCTACACCAGCCAGCAATAATGATGCGTTTTCCTTCAAGGACCTGGTGGATTTTGTGTTCAAACCCATAGATTCCGGTCAAAAACAGGATGATTCCCCCAAAAGACGGGGTCGGAATTTGAACGAAGGCTTCTTCACCCCGTCGGCGAAGACCAAGCCTGCCTCCTTTGACTTCCCCTAAAGTCAGGGAGAGTGAGCAGGCAAAAACTCTGGATCCGTCATCATGCCAAATACCATCTTCTTCCCATTCATTTGAGGCGTCCCTGATGCTGATGATGAATTCAATGTTCTCGAAATCATGATAGGCGTTCAGAAACTTATATAGGCTGCCGCCTTTGGCGGTAAGTTTTTTGAATTCGTTATCCAGCTCCTGCCAATTTTCAGTCTCTACCAGATGCTTGATTTCATCTGAGAGAGGAAAATGGGTGAGATGGTAGCCTGATTGAAAAAGTTCTGGTCGCTTAAGCATGTTCTTCCATACAAAAGTAGATGGCCGAATCCTGGACTCCGTATTTTAAGGCGAGCTCTTTTACGGTGTTCATCATCCACATGCGCATCGGGTGATGGTAGCGGACTTTATTATCAAAACTTTTAATCATGGGTGTCGAGTGCAGAGGGGAGTCGGGGTAATTTCTTTCAACTTCCCGGTAGACGTCTTTGGTAAAACGAACCACTCCCAGAGAAAGATAAGAAAGAACACTGGTTAAACCGAGTTCTTGCATCGAGAGCAGGAGTTCTTCGTATTGAGACTTAAATTGATCCTGATAGATAATGGGATCAAAATGGGCCGCAAGGGTGAAGCCCTTTTTATTTAAATCATCCATGGTCTTTAAGCGACTTTGAGTTGATGGAGTTTTAAGATCGATGGTCTTTCCCATCTTTTGCGGAGACAGAGAAAAACTCACAATAAAATTCTCAAGCGGCTTCAGCTGAATGAGTTCTTTAATGTTAACTGACTTTGTTCTGAGTTCAATGATGGCGCGGGGATTTTTGTGGCAGAACTCGTGGTAGAGTTCCAGCTCCCCGGTTAAGTGAGTGAGGGCCAGTGAGTCGGAAAATTCACCGGCGTGAAACCAGACTTTGGTGTCTGGATGACTATCCAGGGTCTTTTGCATCTCTTCGATAATTTCTTCGTGGTTTACGAATAAAACGATATCAGGCGTATTGAAATAACCCTGAAGGTAGCAGTACTGACATTCATAAATGCAGTTATAGGCATGAATAAAATAATAATGAGGTTCACCAGCTTGCCCATAGGCATCGGGCGCAAGCTTTAAGAGTTGGCCTTTTTTGTGGGCCAGAAAAAGATTGAGAGAGTCCCGCTTGTGGAGATAGGGTTTTTTACTTTGCCCCCAGATCTCGTCAAAACTTTTAAGCGCGATGGCCTCTTTTTTTATTTTAGATAAAATGTTTTTGACCCTTGGGGTATCGAGCAGACTTTCTTCAACGTAAACTTTATTCCACATGGATATTTCCGCTGCGCAGATCGATGAAAGGCTTTAGCTCAAGCTTATCCAGTGCCTGTAATTTCTGTTTGAGCTCTTCCCCGTTAGAGACGGTGAAGGTGATTTTAATTTCCGGACTCTCCCATGTGGGATCAGTTTGCAGGGCGATGCCTTTTTTTTCGAAACTCTCTTTCCAACCTGAGAGACCGATCTCTAACTTCTCTTTCAGAGGGTCGAGCTTCTTCTCAAGAATATCCAGGAGTATTCTGGTTCTCTCTTTGGAGGTGATTTCTTCCTGGCGAAGAGTTTCAAGCGGAAGCGAATTCAGGACTTCGTCTTGAGTTAACTCATCTCGAAGTGCGACTTTTTTCAGAAGCTGCTCAAACTTGTGGCGGGTAGTGAACGTAAAATGAAATCCGCTCAGTTCAAAGGCGGGAATTTCATTCTGCGTTTGAATGAGTATTGATTTTAAATGGAGCGCCAACATCTGCGACCATTCATCGGATTTTTCCCTGGCCACTTCGCAGGCACCTAGAGTTCCCGCCTCATCCGAGATGAGTTTAAAGGACTGAAAGGGAATTCCTGCACTTTTGGCGGCAGTGGCGACACCCCAGGCCTCACGGTCTACCAGACTCCCTAACCCCGCTAAGGGCACGGCCTTTTCTTTGTTCAGAATTCTCTCGAAGCTCGTGACACAGTCGAGACCACTTTCAAAACTTTTAAAGGATTTAAATTGGGGTTTGCCATCAATAACTAAATAGACTGATCTCACCGGGTGAATGGAGCCAATAGGTAGCTCTGCAGACATTGAACCCGCGATGCCCAGATTAATAACGGAGTTAAATTTTTTTTGACCAAGCTGAGAGGCAGTCAAAGTCGCCGCTTCAAAAGGGCCTTCACCTGTGATTAAACAGACGAGAAGCTCGCCCTCAAAGACTTGTGGTGTGACTCGTTTAAGATTGAATAAATCGATGACACCCTGGGCTTCTCCCAAATGGGCCATTGTGATAAGATGCATTTCAGCAATATAGCGATAAAGGGAACTTTTAGTCCATGATTTATAGAGAAAATACACTACTAGGGAAGTCCGTTTCCGCCATTGGTTTCGGTGGCGCCGCCATCAGTGGTGAGGGCGGAGGCTACGGCTTTGGTGATATGAGTGAGACCGAGGCCAAGAATCTCCTTAGTGAGGCCTGGGACCTTGGCATTAACCTCTACGATACCGCCCCCATCTATGGTTTTGGGCTCTCCGAGGAGCGCCTTGGAAAGTATCTGCCCAAAGAAGCGATCATCGTCAGTAAAGGTGGGGTGGACTGGCATTCGAGCCGCCGCGTGAATATGACTAATGACCCAAAAGTAATTGAGAGAATGTTTTTGGAGAGTCTGAAGCGACTTAAGCGGGAATTCATCGACGTCTATATGATTCACTGGCCCGATAAAAATGTGGATATCAGACGGCCTCTGGAAGTGCTTCGTAAGTATCAGGAAAAATCAGTCATTACGCATATCGGGCTTTGTAATACAAATCTCGAAGACCTCACTAAGGCCAAAGAGATTGGACCGATAGCTTGTTTGCAGTCGGAACTCAATGTTCTGAACACCAAAGCTTTTGATGAACTGGAAGGCGAGTGGAAAAAATATTTCTCCATGAGTTGGGGCACACTGGATAAAGGCATTCTCTCTGGAAGAGTCACTGAAGGAAGAAAATATAATGCCAGTGACGCCAGATCCTGGGCGCCTTGGTGGAATAAAAAAGATGTGGTGATAAAAATTGAAAAGGTCAAACATTTGGCCAACATATTAAGTGATTATAATATTTCACTCACCCAATATTGTTTGCATTTCAATCTTCATTTTTACGGCGTATCTAGCTGTTTGGTAGGCGCAAAATCAAGTAGTGATCTGGTCCAGATTGCATCTCATTTACAGAATATTCCAAATGTAGCAACAATAGAGGAGGCCTATAACCGATGGAATAGTTGATTATGAGCGAACCACATCTAGCCATTGGCCCCTTGATGAAAGCGGCCAGAAAATTTAAAAAGTTCAACCAGTCAGATGTGGCCAATGCCATCGGGTGCTCGCAAAGTGCACTCTCAAAAATGGAGCATAATCTGCTCATACCCAATGCCCCCCAGTGGTTTCTTTTTTCAAGGTACACCTCGATTCCCCCTGAGGCGATTGAAAGAGGAGTCATAGACCGCCATTCAAGAGTTAAGCTTAATGATGACAGTGTCTCTCTGGGATTTAAACTTCCCAAACGATACCGCCAAAACCGCGCCCAAAAAGTTCGGGAGGTTTATCCATTTCTGAATTATCTCGAAAAGAAAATCGACGGAGACCAGTATCAGGAATTTTTCTCGAGCATTGGTCTGGAGTCCGAATTCTTTTTAGACTTTGATAACACCATCAACTTTCAGCTCATCGTTGACCTCATGAATTTTTACATCAGGCAGGGTCTCAGTTCTGTTGCCGATATCAGAAAGATCGTTCAGTACGGGCAGGATTCGCTCTATTGGGAGAGATTTGTTGATGAGTGGAAAAAGTTCAAAGGAGTTAAAGAGCTCTTAATTGCTTTGTCGCAAGAGCAGAAGTTTTTTCAGGCCGATTTTGTCATTCATGTCCAAGAGGTCAATCAAAAATTAATGGTCTCTTTTACACCTGAAACCCACCTCTACCATTTCCTGAAGGACGTCTCTGAAGAGACACAGAGATTTTTTACCATTTATCGCCAGGCGAGTCTGGAGAATTTAATATTTCTAACCCTGGACTTGAATGTCGAGGTTCGTGTGAACCCCGAGCTTTCCAATTCGCCGCTAGAAAACCACTTCGAAATAGATTTCTGATTATTCGTGAGGAAGCATTTTCTTCTTCGGACGAAAATAAGTTCGAGGTGAATAGTCCACAAAGTCAGCAACCTTAGACATGTAAATACAGGCGTATTTTTCAATCTGACCGGCCAGGCGGCTTGGTTCTACTCCCGCGCGCATGGTTTCACCCCAGTAGATATTAAAATTCTGAGTGTGAGTGCGTATGAGTTTGCCGATTCTCTTATCAACTTTTTCGATTTTCTGAAAGTGATCCTGCAATTTAGTTTTATCAGGCTTTTTGCCTTTTTCGAGTTCTCGATCAAATAGTTGATCAAGTTTTTGTTCAAAATCGATTTTTTGTTTCATCAGCTCATTGATCTCTGAGTTGAGGACCGCACACTTTTCATTGGCCTCAGTCTCATGGGTGAGCTCTTCAATCACCAGTGCTGTTCTCCAGTTGCAACTTTTTTTAATTTGCAGAACATCTCCGTAGATATGATCCCCGAGATAGAGAATTTGCTCACCAGAGAGCCCTGAACTTTTCTGAACAGTTGCAGCACATCCACCTTGGTAAATGCCATCTTCAATCGCGCCGTGATGATTTCTCATCAGAGCGGTCTTAGGATCAACTTTCAAAAGGGGCAATTTATCAGTAAAAAACTTGGGTTTATTAGCGGCCGTAATGACAATATTAAAAAGCTCTGCCCATGTTTTGTGTTCTTTCAAGAATGGATTAATAGCGTAATCCAAAAGCAGTTTTGAGTATTCAAAATCTGAGTTGGTTATGACCCACAGTTTTTTTCCGTGCTTCTTAAATTTCTCCAGGGCCTGGACACTTTCAGCATCCTGTACGATATATTTTTTAACATTCTTTTTAACTTCTCCCTTGAGAGTGCCATCTCGGTGAGAGATATCGAGGGCCTCAAGGAGATTTTCTTCAATGGTTTTGTAGTCGGGGAAATTAAGTTCCGGGTGTTTATCTTTGAGATCCACGATCTGCATATACAGAACACAGTAGGCAATTGAAAACGTTGTATCAACGATGGCAAAACGATCAGAGTCATTGAGATCAATCGTGAGACCCTGATAAATTTTTTGCTGAGCTTTAAAATCCATGTCAGTTAGACCATGGAAGGCGTGCTTCACTTTACTGTAAGTAGAAAGTTTCAAAACATTTCCGTGGGGCTTATCAATAACCAGGCCGCGGATCGCGAGATTAAGTTGGAACTTTAAATCCGCCACAACCTTGGGATAATTTTTAACTTCACATAACTTTTTTTTGATCTCTTTATATGTCATGACTTCAAAAGCTTCGGAATCGTAGCGGACTAAGGTGTAGTCCATGTCGAATCCAATCGCATTGATCTGTTTCATATTAAGTGTTCTGTTTACGTAAATTCCCATGGTTATCCCTTTTAATTCGATCCATAAAGTCTGCCTTTTTAGTAACTTACCGTCAAATGAAGAGAAATTACATGGCGCATCATTTATTTTAATTCCCTGGTAAATATTCATGTATAAGTTCTCATCGAAAATCAGGAGATGGTAATGAAAAAAGTAGTTCGATTGGCCGTTGTAAACTGTGTTCTTGCTTCTACCGCCTTTGCTGGCCCACTGGTCATCTACGGGGAAGATAACAGACAGGAAGTTTTTGAAGCTTCCGCCGCTCACCAGGCACTGGCAAAGTCTACTGCATCCATGGTCTCAAAAAATGAGATAACTCCCGATATCATGTCTATTGGAGTGGTGAAACTGACTCAGAAGACTCTTTCTGACTGGCTCAAGGGTCCGGCGGAAGAGGAAACAAAGTCGGCCGCTCTTGCAGAGGCTTCTGCCGCAGGCATCAGCTTTTGCCCCGGAACTCGCTTCGTTGAGCAACCAAATCCGGCGATGTGCTCAGGTTTCTTAATTGCCCCAGATCTTATTGTGACTGCTGGTCACTGTGCTGAACTTGAAAATATGTGTGATGAGTACCGCTGGGTTTTTGATTTCCATGTGAACAAGGAAACGAACCAGGCCGGTCTAGATATTAAAGAAGAGAACGTTTTTAAATGTAAAAAAGTCGTCTCTAATCTTTTAAATAATAAATACGGCTACGATTATGCGGTTATCCAGCTTGACCGCCAGGTCCCAGGACGCACGCCCCTGGAAATCAATGATGGAAAGTCCATTGGTGAACAACAGTCTCTGTTAGTTATCGGAAATCCATCTGGTCTTCCGACTAAAGTTGCTCCCGGTGCCAAGGTGAGAAATAACTTTCACCCAAATTACTTCAGCGCCAACCTTGATACCTTCCAAGGTAACTCCGGATCTGCCGTCTTTAATGCCGACACTGGTGTTGTAGAGGGAATTTTGGTGCGTGGTGAAGAAGATTACGTCCCGAACTACCAATTAATGTGTATTGAGGCCAATGTCTGTGAAACAGATGCTTGTCGTGGTGAAGACGTTTCCCGCATGACTTCTATCCCTGAAGTGGCGGTGAATAAGTATCTTATGATGGCCAGTACCACTGGGGATATGGAGATCTTAAACAAGGTTCTTGAACTTAACACTTGGGTTGATTTTAATACTCGTGATGGTCAAAGTGCTCTGATCAAAGCTTCAGCTGCCGCTCAGAATGAAGCGATGAAGGCCCTTCTCGCTAAGGGTGCCGATGTGAATAAGCAGGATGCTCTCGGAAACACATCTCTTCACGCTTTAGCACAAGTTTTGACTCAAACTAATGCTGATGCCTTGGCGACACTGGTTCAAGCGGGGGCGAATCTTGAAGCGCGTAACGGTTTAGGTGAAACTGCTCTTTTGGCCGCTGGGAAAAGCTTAAACCTGGAAGCTGTGAAGCTAATAATTGCCGCCGGCGCTGATAAAAATGCAGTGAACGCCAACGGCGAGAACGTCCTTTTGAGCTTTGCCGGCAAGGGTGACGAGAAAGCGGTGTTGGAACTTATGAGCATGGGCGTAGAAAATAAGTCAGTTATGACTAAAATTGTGAGCAAATAGCACTTGCCGAAAGGCACTGTATTTATTAAATTTTAAGTCCTACTTTGATTCGTTTTGGGGGCATAGCTCAGCTGGGAGAGCGCTTCGCTGGCAGTGAAGAGGTCTGCGGTTCGATCCCGCATGTCTCCACCATTTTTCCATAGAGGCCGAACATAGTTCGGCCTTTTTTATTAGTTGAATCAGCAAATCACATCTAACAAATTATAATCACTTACCGGAAGTATCATTAGTGGTTCTAGTTCATTTCTTCTTAAACATTTCTCGAAATGTCGTGAGCCTTCTTCAAAATGCTAAATTTTGCTAAATTCCTTGCTAAGCAAGTAGCACGGAAAATTTGGTAGCACGAAATGGTAGCAAAACGTAGTTAACCTTTTAAATTCGTTGGAGAGCGGACGCTGGCTTATCTCAAATAAAGGAGGGCTAAATGTCAGTTCCCGCAGGAAAAATTAAAACATGTGCATTGGTTAGAGCTTTAAGGCTCACAAGAGAAGAAAAAGGAATTACGAGGGAGCAATTAGGCGACTCTTTGGGAGTCTCCTATAAGGCCATAGAGAAGATTGAAAACGGGAGACTTCCACTTACTTCTGAAAGGAAGGAGAAAATTTTAAAAGTCTTAGGGATCGATGAAAAAGAGCTGAAGAGGATTAAAAAGCATGGAGTGGTACATCCTAAGAAAAGGGAGAAGTCAGTAACCAGTAATGAGCAGAGACGAAGTTACAAAAAGCTTATAACAAAAGAGGTAAGGGTTCTCATCCATTTGAGAAAAGTTAAGCAGCTTTCACAAGATGAAGCCTCAAAGGTCTGTGGCTATTCGAGACCTACAATTGGCCATATAGAGAACGGAAGGATTGAGATTCCCGTTGATAGATTAAGACACATAGTAAGTTCATACGGATTTCAATTCGCTTTTTTTGAAGGACTCATGAAAGAAGAATTCTTAAGGGATGAGATTATTAAAACTTGCTACGACAAATTATTAATCCTTTCTGAGCAGAAATTGAAGTTAGTTCAATCCATGCTTGCAAACCTTTAAGGAGGATTTATGAATATTGAAAAGAATCTCCTTAAAAGATGTAAAGAGAAGGGTTTTACGATTTCTCAGTTAGCTAGATTAAGTGGAGTGAAACAACCAACTTTGCATGGGTGGACTACTGGGAGATCGGTTCACAAGATTGATGATTTAAAAGAAGTATGCAGGGTTCTTGAAATAAGTGTTCATCAGCTTGTTTTTGGAGCTCCAGATCCATTTGAAATTAATACTGAGGTATTTGAAAGAATATTCTCTGGTGAACTCAGAATCACGATTCATAAAATAAAAAATTTGGAGAAATAATGAATAATCTAATTAAAATTTGTGTCCCTTTAGCAATTCTAACTGTTTCTACTGGGCAATTACCAAGAGTCCTTAAAACTATTAGGATAGCTCAGCTTAAACTAGTTAAGGATTCTCAAGCTTCAAAATGGCCGAAAGGCTTTGTATTGCCCAGCAGATGATAAGGTTTATTGGCTATTTAAACTTGAACCTGAGAGAGAAAGGTTCAAGTTTAAATCATTAGTTTCTTCATTTAGAAAGCGAGAATACTTTTTAATAAAATAGTTTTTATGCAATTAAACTTTCTCGACTACGGCTTACAACTTGTCCTTTGAAGAGTAACCGTTCCAGCTGACTGGCGGTCTGTGAAATAGTTTCCTTCAAGAGATAAATTAGGCCCTGCATTTGAAAGTTTGTATTTAGCAAAACCATAGTTGACTGGGCTTTTTGCTCTTGCAATTGCATTAGGATCATTTTTGAATGAAAAGTTTAGAAAAAAAACGCCGTCGGATTCTGGTGCAAGTAATTCGCCGAATGAAATACTTTCGGACTCGTTGCTTGACTGTCTTAGCTTTATTTCAAATAAACTAGGTTGAATAATACGGACGTTGACTAATCCAGTAGCTGCAGAACCAGTCTTAGGGTCTTGCCAGTTTGAAATAAATCTTCCTTCCCATGTTCCTTCTATAAGTGGAGTACCGTGAATTATCTCCGGTAAAAATTTCCAAAGCCATTTAACGTACACCATTCTTATAAGTAGAGTGATTGAAACAGCTTTTGTTATGTTGGATAACATTTCACTTTCAATGTTATTCTTTGTTGTTAGAATCAATATCAACGCTACAGGGATTCCTATAAATAGGGAGATTTTTGCGTCCGTTTCTGTTCTCAAGCTAATGACTCCAGATAGGATTTTGCATCTTTCAAAAAGGTATTTATTTCAGATACTGACCAGGATTGGGAAGGGCGAAATAACCATTTCATACCACTCACCTCAACCCATTTATCAACCATAGTAGCGTTTGCCGTTTGCTCAATTAGGTAATTGAGAACAAGCAGGATCGTTTTTGTGTTTGTACTATTATTAAAGTATGCGTCTGGCACATTAAACATCAGGCATGAAATCAAGTAAGATTTAGCAGAGTCCGCAGAATTATAACCGTCTTTAATCATTTCTGTTCGAATATTCTTTAGTATGCGAACCTGGCCCTTATACTTTTTTGAGGTCGCAGAATTCTTTTGAACTCCTCGATCGTAATCTTGTTGAGGCCAGTTATAGACTCTCTTATCTTTTGCAACGAGGGCGACACCTTTATAAAAAGACCCATCATCTTTATATCGTCTGTGGCCAAAATGTGGAACGACATCGGCATCTACACGACATGAATTTGACCGAATTTTTATGCACTTTTCGTCGGGGATTGCCTCGGTTTTGCCAAACTCATTCTGAATGGCCGTGAACACATCTGTTCGAAAACTATCAAAAGTAATTGGGGAGCTTATAAGACCAAAACTGGCAGCATCCTTTCCTTCTGGATACTCGTTGAGCAAGACTTCGTTATGTTCTACAGCGATATCAACATCGCTATCAGATGGTATATTTGTTCGATTCGCGAATGAACCCTTTGCATATATTGAGATGTTCATCTTAGATAATTTTGGGTCTTTATCAATCGCTGCTTTCACCATTCGGACAGCACGTGCACATTTTTCTTGTTCTGTATCACTAGGTTTGGCAGCCCAATCACTCAAGCGATCTTCGAGTGCTTTACCATTAAGCACTCGGGATTTGGCCAATGCCTGGCCGATAATAGTAAGACTCATCTCTAACTCCAATAAGATGGGCATGAGTGCCCACGTTAAATATGGGTTCGAACTGATGCATGTCAACCCTATCTGTCGGGTATAGTGGACACTCAACCCGTGGGCAAGTATATGAAAACACGTCGGAAAACTTTGCTCCACTTACAAAGCCATGCTCTTTTGTGTAATAGTTTCAGAGCAAGTCGTATTGGCAAGGAGATGCGATAAAATGAAGACTAAGACCGGTATTGATGTCCTAGAGCTAAGAAGGGAAGAGATGCAGGATTATTTTTCTGATCATATTGATTTTTCCGACAAGGCAGTCCATTCGTTGGTCGGCGCTGAGCTTTTATCCAAAGAGAAAAAGATATCAAATAAAGAACGGTATCAGAGCGCATTGAAGTCACTTAAAGAATCAACAAATCTTGAAAACGTTAATGAAATAATCACATTTCTTGAAAGCAGAGAAAATACCCCATTCGAAAGAGAAAGTTTAAGAATTCTTAAGCAATTTCATTGAAAATTATTCCCATTATTCCATAATTAAAAATTTATCATAAAATGTTTCTATGAGTATAGAAGCCGGAAATATTCCCTATTCAGAAATAGGGCCCAAAGTTAAATTTTCAGATATTGAAAAACGGATTTATAGGCGAGTTTTATCTCAATTACATGAGCATGATCTATTTCCTAAACTTGAAACCTATGACTGGTATCCTGTTTTTGTGCTTGCAGGAAAGCCAAAAGTGGGTGAAGGAAAGGTAAATCTCTTTGAGATAGAAGATTTAGATGCATCAAAAGATTATTCGATTAAAGTCGTGATACCTTTAAAGCCCTATGATCAATACTTAGTACATGTAGATATCGTTATACAAGGTAGTTTGAAACATATTGGGAATGATTGGATTATGGAACCTATTTCATGGGAACATAACCTAATTTCAAGACAAGTAAGTCCGAGTTGTGAAGAATTGCTTTTTCATTCAAGGGATTTTTCCAAAGGTCATTTGCCTGGTCATAGTTCAAAATACCCTTGGCATCACCAATGGCATGTAACTACAAAGAAAAAACTTGCAGATGAAAAAGAGCATACATTTATTTGGAAACCCTACTATTATCAATCGCCAAAGAATGGAATTCATAATGGGAAAAGGTGGGTCTATAAAACACCTCAGTATCAATCTATAAATGAATTTAGACTTAGAAGTTTTTTTGATCTCTGTGATATTTGCTGTAGCTCTGGAATCAAGCAAGATAGAAGTTATTATATCGTTCTTTGATGTAAGTATTGATGGTTGATTTTGTGACCTCTAACATTGAATTCAATAAAAAAATAAATTAAAGCTTGACCCGGTTCCTTACCACCGCCCCTAGACTGCTTGGAGTTATCAACACAACAAGGAGTTTTCAAATGATGTCGCGAACTTTCAAAATCTGTTCTTTAGCTACTCTCGTAATTGCACTAATTTCTCTTTCAGCTTTTGCTTGTAATTGTTCAGGGGCCGGAAAGTCTTCCAAAGCAGAAGTTATCGGTATTAGTCTTGTCCAAGAGACTGTTAAGAGTAGTCCAAGCGCAGTTATCGCTTTCCATTCAAATTCTTGTGGAACTTGTAAAGTTCAAAAGCCACGACTTCAGGCCCTACTACTCAAGGGACAAAACTCTCAAATCAAAGATGTCTTTTTAGATTTTGATAATGAAGAAGAAGTTAGAAAGAGCTTGAAGGTGGCTTACCCATCAACGGTTATTGTCTTTAAGAATGGTTCTGAAGTCGGAAGAGTTACAGGGGAAACCAACGAAGATGAATTACAAAAACTACTTAATAAGAGTGTTCTATGACTTCATTAGCAGTGATGAGCTTTTTAGCAGGAAATGTGGCAGTTCTCTCTCCATGTGTATTTCCAGCAGTTCCATTTATTGTTTCAAGTGCTTTGGAACAACATAAACTTGGGCCAGTAGCTATTTCATTAGGTTTACTGACATCCTTCACGGTTATTGGTGCCAGTATCGCTATATTTGGATCATTTTTAGGACTGGACCAGGATATTATTCGGACTGCATCTGCATGGATGATGATTTTGATGGGTGTTGCTTTTGTTTCTTCTAAGATTCAGAGTCTAATGAACATTGGATTTAATCGCTTTTCAAATAAGGCCAATGGAATTTTAAATTCTAAATCACTCACTGGAATTAGTGGCCAGTATCTACTTGGACTAATTGTTGGTGCTGTCTGGAGTCCTTGTATTGGGCCCACGCTTGGAAGTGCCATCGCTCTTGCAGGCCAAACCGAATCTCGTCTTGAAGGTTCTACTTTGATTTTAATTTATGGCCTTGGAATAACTATTCCATTTTTGATAATGGCCTATGGAACCAGATTTTTTAACAGCTCTTGGTCAAAAGTTTTGATAGCGGCGAAGAATGGGAAGAATTTTTTAGGAATTTTAATGATAGGCTTTGGTTTATCTGTCTTAACCGGACTCGATAAGAAATTTGAAGGATGGGCATTTGAACTCAAGCCAGAGTCTTTGCTTAGTTGGCTCACAAGTTTTTAAGGAGAACTTATGAAAGAAAACAATACTGTTGATTGTGGATGCGCAGTTTTTTGTGAGCTTGGAGTTTTTTCTAAAGCCGAACTCGAACTTCATGGCAAAGAAACTCATGATCTGATTAAGATCTTGCCCCAACTTCGTGAAGAGCTTCGGGACGGCTTTAAATTCACTTACGAGGGTGATGAAAGTTTATTCCTGCGGTTAGCTCAGTGGACCTCGAGAGAGCATCAATGCTGCGCTTGGGCGAACTTTAGGCTAGAAATAGAGCCTTTCGAGAAAAGTCAGTCACATAAAGGCGGAAAGATTGTCTTAACTGTTTATGGTGGAGGGGAGGCAGGTAAGCAAGTTCTCTCTCAAGGTTTCAATGACCTTGTCCAGCATAAGTAAAATTGATATGAGGTTGATATGGAAAATACAAATCAAAAGCTAACGACTGCAGACTTGATGAAAACATTTGAGGTAGGGAGAAATGCTCTCCGACTTTATGAGAGCAAAGGCCTGTTAAAAGCGCCAAAAAGAACTGAGTCTGGATATAGGAAGTTTGATCATGATGATGTTGCTGATTTGAAGTTCATACTTGAAGCGAAAAAAATTGGTTTCACACTTGTTGAGATCGCTGAACTTCTTAAAATGATGAGGTCAGATGAGATGATCACTTGTGGTACGGTTTCTTCTGAAATTACTGAAAAAACTAAACAGATTGATACAATGATTAAAACATTGTTGGCCAAAAAATGTTTTTTAAATAGTTTTCTAAAAGTTTGCAGCGCTAATGCTTCTAATCATCCATGCGATGTGAAAAATATTGGCTTCGATATCAGCACTTGCTGTGGATAATTATGAAGTTGATTAATACTTTCAGTTTATTTTGTCTTACTGCGATTGGTGAGATTGTTGGGTGCTATTGTATTTATGCGTGGCTGAGACTTGGAAAGTCTGCTTGGTTAATTATCCCCTCATCCATATCACTTGCCGCATTCGCTTGGCTTTTAACTCTTCATCCTTCACACGCCGGACGAGTTTATGCTTCTTATGGCGGTGTATATGTCTTCATGTCACTAATATGGTTGTGGGCTTTTGAGAAACAAACACCGGATGCCTGGGATATTTTAGGTAGTGGATTAGCACTAGTAGGGATGGGAGTTATAGCTTTTGCTCCTCATCGTCAGTAACGATATAGGTTAAAAGGATGAGTTTATGAGTAATTCAAGTCACTGGAACAATGTTTACCAAAACAAAACTGAAAATGAGGTAAGTTGGTTTCAGCAAGAGCCTTCAAAATCAATTGAGCTTATCGATGAAATGAACTTGCCCATTGATTCAGAAATTATAGATATCGGCGCAGGGGAGTCAAGGTTAGTGGATTCTCTTCTAAAGAAGGGATTTAATAAAATTGCAATTCTAGATATCTCGTTAGCATCACTAGAAAAGTTAAAGCTAAGGTTGGGGGATAGTAGCAAACATGTAGAATTCATTTGTTCTGATATTACTGAGTTTGTTCCAATAAAAAAATATAATCTATGGCATGACAGAGCAACATTCCATTTCTTAACTGAGCTTGAGCAAGTTGAGAAGTATTTAAAAATAGCCAATGAATCTCTTCAAGTCGGTGGCTTCTTAATTATAAGTACATTTTCATTAACTGGTCCTGAAAAATGTAGTGGGCTTCAAATTTCACGCTATTCTCAGGATGATCTAAAGTCTCTTTTTGGTAGATATTTCCAAAATATTAAATGTTTTGAAACTACTCACTTGACTCCGTGGGGAAGTAAGCAAGATTTTGTATATTGTGGTTTTGTTAAAAAGAATGGTTAAGCTGAAATATTCTTTCTCTGGTTAACCATAGCCGCTGATATGGGAGAAAAACTCCTTGTTACTTTGAATGCTCTGAGGTTATTTAAAGTAAGTAATGAGTGACTGATGAGCAAGAAATAGAGGCGTATGTGATTTAGTTTTAATGCTACAGATATTGTTCTATCAATCTACATTTTGTCATGAAAAATTTGAAGTCAATCACGGTAGAATTAAAACATCAGACTAAGATTTTATTGTGATTTGACCTTGGCCTGTTTTCTTTTCGTGCTTTTTTTCTGCACAATATTTTTATCGTTACTGGGCTTCCTCGTATAACTGTCGCCTGTATTGCTGCATTTTTTGATGTTATCTGGGCAAGTAGGGCAATAGCAATTTTGAGAATTTTCAGCCCCATAGGCATTTAAGGCGAGAAAAAATAGTAGCAAGTAAGTTTTCATAAGATTCTCCTCTGTAATATCCTATCGGCAAGTATTTAGAAAAAGTTAAGGGATGGGTTGGGGAGAATAGCCGTTAGCTGGTGCAAATAGCAAACGGCATTGGTTGCAGTAAAAAGGTTAACGTCTGCTATCCCAATTTTCATTAGCTTCTCCGATGTTGTTAGTCGGGTATGCTTGGAGCTTTTCCATCTTTTCTTTGCTAGAAAAGTATTAGAAGCGACCTCCATGTTCAAGTTGGAGCTCCTCTTTCCCCAGCGATATGTTTATCACCTTCCATCACTGAGCAGTAGCATTCATGGTCGTACTTCACTTTCAAATCTTCGGGACTTTTTGTGTAGTTGCTCTTTCCTTGATGATGGTGGTGGTCTTTCCATTCATGATGATGAGCACAAGAGAATAGGGTAAGCAGTATTAGGGCCAATAGATACTTCATGAGTTCCCCTAAAAGAATTTTCTTGTATAAAAAGAATCAATTGCGTTGAAAATATGAGTATAGAAAAGGGGTCCATATGAAGTAACTTGTCATTTTCATTTTCATTGTCGTGACTGTTCTACTCGGTCTTTCTGCAAAGTGTATTCAACAAAAAAAGAGATTATCATAGGATGTACGTATAAATGCGGGTCTTTCTATAGCTTTGCTTTAAAGAAAAATGCCTTTTTTCACAATTACAAATTAAGAATCATTGATCTATCAAAAAGATAATAAAAAATTGGGTGATGTTGATGCAATATTAATTCCCGGTGGTGCCGACATTAATCCCGAGTTTTATTTATCATCCATACCTGAAGCGCTTGCGAACTATACAAGAGAATACTACAATAATATCAAAGTAAGGAGAATATGAACTACTTAATACTATTTTGTCTCATTCCTTTATATGCCAACGCAGATGCCTTATGGAAATCCAATGTAGTTTCTCCTCAGTATGGAGGCATTGTATCTAGTGTAATTCTTGATTTAGATCACAATGTGTTAGGAAAAAATCAAGAGCACAGTATAGTTAAGTTTTACGCTGAGTTAGTAAAAAAAACAGGTGAATATCGAAATCTATATTTTGTAGATACCAAAGGTAGACTCATGGATTTAAATAAATTTCCAGATACTATAAAAGGTACTTTTAAGACTGAAGGAGTAGGCAGAGGGAAAGAAATAATATTTCGAAAAAATGGAAAATACTTAGAAGGTGAATTAAAACTAAACAACTGTAAAGGCTGTCACTTTGTGTTTGAGTTTGTTTATGAAAACTCGTCACTGCATTTAGAGTTTGATAATTTGAACTAAATCTGATTTAAAAACCAAATGGATGTTGGGCCTAAAAAAGACATAGTTCAGAAATTCTTTCTTTAGAAGTAGAAAAAGAATTCCTTGTTTCAACTCGATTGAAGGAAATGCTTTGTGAATCATTCATTTATAGCGCCAGTAGGGGTATTTATCGGAGAATCTGAAAGGGCCATATCAAAGATTCTCGATAAAAATATTAACCTTTCTGTTTGGAACAGAGGAATTTCTCAGTTTTTGAAAGGATGGCTTACTTTAATCAAATGGGAAAAAGTTCAACCTGTTGAGATGGACCTAGATATTACCAATCTTCAGCAATTTGAAGATCATTTGTTGAACGAAGTTAATAATTGGGTAAAATCAAGTCCCGACTTTAACAATTGGTTTGTTTCTGATGTGGTTGAAATTGCTTCTAAGTTTCTTCAAAATACAGGTGCTGAAAAAATCTCCCTTAAGCTTTCACCAATGAAGTCAGGTCCCACGCAATTGATAGCATATCAGAACCATATTAAACTTTTTTGTGCTTACGCAGGTCCTGGAGTGCTTTGGGTTCCGAATAAAATAAAAAAATCATCAGATTTAAATGATGTTTCCATTAGTCAATGTTTCCAGGCAAATCAGCTCGATCTTGTTATTCTTAAGGGAGAATGTTGGCCTGAAAATAACCTTGGTGGCGCCATCTATCGATTTCCACAACTACTTGATGACGAAAAGACTATTTTACTAGAACTAGATTTTATAAAGACACTTGTTAGCTGTTAAGGGAATATCAAATTTATCGCTTATATTTTTATTGTGACCACTTTGAAAAGGTAATATGATCGAACATGAACTTCTCTTTACTATTTAACATTTCTTAATGATTGGATCCTGCTTAAGTTTTAACGCAAGGCGCTGATCGTAGCAAAGTACCGCAGACTCGTGACTTTTCTCAGCTGAAGCTAGATATTATCGGGAACGGTATTGACGGTGGATACGGCGAAATGTCGAACATGATTAACCGTGTGAGAATGAAAGAACGATTTAACTTTAAGCCAATCCATAAGCTTTTATACGGGATTATTACCAGTTGGTTGGACAAAGGTGCAGCTAAGAAGAATCAGCCATACCTTGAGTACATTTCACAGGTTCACAATTCACGTGCCTGGGCAAACTTTCAGTATATGCATTCTAAGATGATGCAAATTGACCGAGTGGCCAATATGGTTTCAAGTTACAATCTTGAAGAATGGTCTGACGATAAGTCACACGAGACAGGAATTATTTGTCTTGATGAGTCTTTAAGCAGAGAAATGGATGAAAGTTTCTTAAAAGATTTTGCGAATTCGGTACCAGCAGCAGTGACTTCTAAATAGAAGCCACTGCTGCTGGTATCAGTTTATTGAATAACGGGTGTCGAGTTTACGATATCACTTACGAATGCGACAAGAGACTCATTGGCGAGTTTCTTATCGAGACAAATTAAAGTCGATTCATTGTTTTTATATGAATACTTGTCTAAATTAAAACTACCTGTAGTTGTTAAAATATGGTCAAAACTCATCTGCTTAGCATGGATGTGGTTAAAGTATAGCCAAATGTCAGTGTCTGTTCCTTTAAATGCATTGGCGAGCGCCTTACGATTAGATTTGCCCGTAAAGACAGCAACTATTTTATCCAGACCTTCAATCAGCAAAGCAAATCCCGTCTTGCCATCTCGGCGCAGTTGTCTGGCAAAATTTCGTAGCTGGTAGCCGGCCTCACCCCAACCGCCATCAAGACCATTGGAAACCATGTCGACCTTCACTCCGCGCTTAGAGCTGTTCTTAATGGCATTAATTATCTGAGAATTATCGTAAGCGTTTTGACTGTCTTCTTTATATCGAAAAGTAGGGGTGTTAACTCGCATGCTAAATTTAGTATTATTCATGATTTCAATATAGGCCTTTGGGATGATTCCAGGAGTAGAGGACGTCTTAGTACCTTGTACCAACACACGACACACACCAGGAATCTCACCAGCAGGTCTATTCAGCCATTGATCATATAAATCCCTGCCACGTAAGCTTTGCGCCTTTTCAGCGGCTTCAAGACGATTTACGACCACAGTGTATTGGCTCATTGTTGGGTCTGGTTTGTCCTGTTCATGATTCCAGATACGAATGTATTCTTTCATCATATCTGTCACGGCCGGACCGGTTACATGAACATCTTTATCACGGGTATGATTATTAAAACCATTCGATAGATTTTCGAAGTCATGCATATTCTGGCCACCCATGATGGCTTCTTCTCCGTCACGAATCCAAAATTTTGTATGATGAACAGTGAACATGGTTTTCGGATTAAAGAATCCTTTACCTAAGGTCACTTTAACTCCTCCGTTACGAAGTTTTGCTAAACACTTTTTAAGAATGAGTTTCGTCCAGACACTTTCAGTCATCAGTCTGACGTCAACACCGGCACGGGCCCTTTCGATCATTGCATCAACGATCTCAGAACCTTTCTCATCACAATACTGAACCATAACTATTGAATGGAAGAATTTTTTAGAACTCTTAACCATACGGACTTTTTCTCTGAATGAAACCTGACCATTATTTAAAAGGGTCAGCTTATTCCCTGCAGTCATCTCGGTTCCAGTCAGGCCGTCAATCTTACGGTGAAGCTGAACATCCAATAGTGGACTTTGCTCTATCGTTTTATCATCCAGCGCTTGAAACTGTTGGCCATAAACTTCCATCGGAAGATCAATCTTCCTGATCGGATTATGATTTAATGAATGCCAGTCAGTAGGATAAATGTAGGCACGCGAAAATCTCTGAGTCGAAGTATTGAAAGTTTGATCTCTGTAATATTTCTTTTTTGCAGAAACAAAATCAACAGTGCCAGAATTTTTAATAAACTGTTCCACATCAGTTTCAAACAATGAATGAATGAAATCAGGATTGGCTTCCGGCAAGATCGGTTTAGCTTCTCTTAACTTATTGTTGATTCTAAAAGAAACAAATGATTCTTGAGTCGGTCTGATTGCACCATTCGTATAATACTCAAGATAAGAACTAAGCTCACTAAAAGTAGCAATATCACCTAGAACTGGTGGAGCTGCTTGAACTAATAGTGGACTCAAAAGTAGTAGGCCTAAGGCCGATTTTGGAAACATTCTACGCCCTCCATGGTGGTAGATAAGAACCGCTTCCAATAATGATATAAGTTAGTTAGGTGTCATGAAAGATGAAAGAATGTACTCATCGCGACGCGTTATGTAGTTGTAAGATAATCTAACCAGAACTTCTTATAGACCTCACTTGTGTTAACTTAGGTTAAGTGCATTGTATGAAACCGCAAATATTTTATTGAAAAGAAGCGTTAGAAAAAGTGCCAGACCAGGCCGGTCAGGTCAATATTCTTTGGTACTTAATTGGCTTCCGGACTGCTCAAAAATCTGCCTTGATTCAGTCATTTGAATTGAAATTACCCGATGTTGTTCATCGAGCTCAATTTGTACCTTTTTATCAGTGTAGAAGGCTTGCTGGGCAATGTTTAATAATCTCGTACCTTCGGGCAATATTCCCACTCTTCCATCTGATAAGTAGAGGTGTGTTTCTTCTTGAGGGTTTTTAGAGAGGTCGATATGTTCAATTTCAAGAGCGTCTGAGCTCGCCATTGCTTTTGAAAGAAAAATTAAGGATAAAAAGACCACAAATACTTTCATGTGAATTCTCCGATTTTTGATCCTGTTAAATTTGTTCGTCGTATGCTTCAAGATAAGCTGCACGAACTTCATCCATAACAAATTTTTCCTTTGTGTAACCCCAAGCTTCATTCATCTGAAGATCGGCCGGTTGATATGTATACATATTTGTTCTTTGAATATAGCACTCACCTGTATAAGGATAATCTGCGTAATCGGAATACTTTGTTATAACTCTACAGGGAACATCGTTTCTCATGAAAAGATTCGTCCATTTGCCTATTGGAAGTGGCCCGCTGGAGTATTTAATATCCATCATTCGTTCAACAACTTTACCATTATCCATTATGTGAACTAATGGGGCGATATGGAACCACCATTCAAAATTATATCTTCGAATATATGTTCTGGTAAAATAGATAAGCATCTTATTAGACTTTAAACTATGAAGACGCCACCATTCATATCCCCAAACAATTGCCCTGTTAAAGCATTGTGAATCTTTGGGGTTGTAGCGAGCTTCACGAAAATACCTTTTTGCAACTTCCATGCTGGCTATTGTCGTAGGAACATATTCATCAATAGAATTCTGTCGTTTTGAATCTGGTTGTGAAAATGGGGATAAATTTTGGACAGGTACAATTCTTGTAATAAATCTGTCATCATCCATTGTAATTGAAAATAATCGTTTTTTATATTTTGTAAGATTCATTTTTGACTGGGTAAAACTATCTGTATTACGAAGTTTTGCTACTTGCCCATTTCCTAAAAGGAAAAGGACTTCATCATTTGATTTTTGACCAAAGTCGATGTCATAGATACTAGTAGTGATTTCGGTTGAAGCGAGTAGTGGAAAACTGAGAATAAAAAAAATGTACCCAATAACACGCATAGAGCCCTCCTTGATTCGCACAAACAATGTTGAGTGATCATGTAGTAGGTGAGGCTTTTGTGTCTACTTAAGCTAATTCTTAAGTTTGAAGAAGCAGTGCAAATATTTAATTTTTAAAAAAATAAAGGAAAACTTAAATACCTATCTGGTCGGTTAAGTCATATTTTTTTATCGAGTTTTCTTTAATACAAGGTGTAAGATGAACAACAATATAAATCGGCAAGTCAAACTATTCACTTTTTTATTATTAGCTCCTTTCATTTTTCCAAACCTATCTCTTGCATATTATTCGCATGATGAAATTGTTCAAAAATTTGAAAAACTACAAAATTATAGCCCGAGCACAGTCACAATTCGACCGAGCTTCAAGAATCAATTTATAATTCCAAAACTGGATAAAGTTATTCCAATCTATATGCAAAAACTTTTGCGTAGTAATCCGGTTCAAGGTGTACCTTCTTTTGAAAATCTAAGAGGAAAAGACTTCCGTTATAGGGACACTCCAGTTACTTCACAAATTGGTTCAATGTGTACGGCATATGGCCTTGTGGCAAGCATAGAAAACCTATTGGGGTCACCACAGGTGGTTAAACTTTCTGAAAGACATCTTTGGTCTCAATATCAAGTTTATAGCAGCGTTAGTGCAGTCGAGGCAGCTAAACGAATGTCAATTACTGAATATGCAATGTGGCCTAGAGAGCGCAAATCTCCTTTGCCCGGTTGGCAGGAAAAGGCCCATACAAGCTTAAAACATATTACCTTAATTGATGATAATGTTATAACCGCGGTCAAGGCCCTTGATGAAGGAAGACCCGTTCATCTCGCATTAAGTGTGACTAAATCTATGAAGAGTTGCGTAGCGGTGCTTGATCCCAATTCTCCTGATACTGGTGGTGGTCATGCAATTAATATATCCGGCTATGGCATCGATAAACGGGTGCCGGGTGGAGGATATTTTATAGTTAAAAATTCCTGGGGACCTGACTGTGGTGATAAAGGGTACCAGTACATGCCGTTTAATTACTGTACACGTAGAGGAAGCTCTTATTGCATCATGTGGGATATTCAAGGGGTGAAGACTGCATTTGCAGGTGTTCCAAGCATTGATCCTGAAGTTCCTGAGTTTGACATGAGGAAAATTAATGTTCGGATGTCATACAATAAGCCATGGTATTCAAGTTATCGAACGGTCATCATAAAAATTCACGGTAACAGTCTACATGCACGTCAGATTAAAGACGTTTCTTATTCAATTGATGGTGAAGAATTCATTGGTCCTGTGGCCAACGACATTGATAATGTAACGTTGTCTTTCACTACTCAGTCTACAGCTCATAGCGTTAGGTTGAAAATAAAGCTTAACAATGGATTGCTCGTTGAAAGCAATCACCGTTGGAGCTTATAGTTAGTTTCTTGTTTTCAATTCAAACTGAGACTTGATAGGCTTACATTGAAATTAAACAAAGGAATTTCCCATGAAATGTTTTCTTGTTCTATCAGTCCTATTGTCATTCAATGCATTAGCCGAAAGTAAAATAAAGCTTGAAACCGATTATTTGGCCAATATAGGTAGCGCTGCCATTGAAGCTTGTGGAACAGTTTCGCATTCAGAAGGTAAGAAACCATTACTGGTTAATATTGTTCATGAAGGATCTAGTTATACGACTCTTTCCGATAAAGCAGGAAAATGGTGTGTCGTTTATAAAAGATGGAATAACAGAGGGACTACTTCAATAACAGCAAGTACGTTTGATTATTTGGATTCTTCTGAAGCAAAGATATTGGATAATTGAGATCATCTTAAAAAGACTTCTCACCGGCATTTGTAACTGGTGAGAAGATTATTGTTATAAATATAAACAGGAAGGGCATGTTCATTTTGTGGTCTTATTCGTAAACGACGATTACGGTGTCCCATGAATTTACTTTTTTATTCATTATGTCCCCTGAGTCCCGATCCACTAAATCAACAGCAACCTGGTTGTTAATGATTCGATCACGTCTATGACCTTCATTTTTAATTCCAAATTGACCAGCATCAGAACCTCGTCCTGTATCCATAACTAGTTTTCTAATTTGTTCAGAAACTTCTAAGCGGCTACGTATACATCCACCAGAATCCCTGGTTCCTAAAGCAGCATAGTGTGATTCCGACGTGGCATGAAGGGCTATACCGCATTCTTTATTAAAGTCATTTCTGCTACAGTTTATGAAAACAGCGTTTGGCATATCTGCTTTCCAAGTATTAGAGTAATACATCTTGTAAGCTCTTTGAGGGCGAAAAAAACCTTTAGGAGTAGTTGAAAAATATTCTCGTCCTGACTTTGCAATTTCGTTTTTTTCTCTTCCAGAAGAAATTTTCACTGATTCTTTTTCTGTCTTGATGGTTTCTTTTATTTTTTTACCATCAACCATCTTGGTAACTGTAGAGTTTTCAAATAAAGGTTTTACGACTCCATTTTGGTAAACCTTCATAGTTTGGGCATCTTTGCCTTTGGCCGCTTTATTAATGACAATTACTTGTCTATGAGATTTGACAACATTTTCAATGTCTTCGAGAGAGGGAATGGTTGTGACATATTCTGATCGATTGAAATTCATAATGCCTGAAAGGTCTTCAGCATCCATCCCTACGTCTTCTAAGGGTGTCATTCCTTCTTCAAACGCCATTTCATCCGTTAAAGCTACTGCATATGCATTACTCATAAGTGCCAAAGTCATGCTTAAAAGACATAAATTCTTGATATTTGTAAATTTCATACATAATCTCCTTGTTTTTTTATGATTCTACTCTGTTACAGAAGGGTGGGGGGTAAGGTATTGTATTTTTTCATTGGGGTGTCGAAAAAATAGACAATTTATCGGATGTAAGAATTTTATGAGAATTCCTAAAAGTTTCTTACAACAAAGTGCTATCAGCATAGTCTATTTAGTATCTTTCAGTGGCAAAACTATTTTCAAAATCGAGCTTTAATTGGTAGTCTCCCATTTATATTACAGGGGAGAGCATATGTTTCAAAAATTACTGGGAATGATCTTTCTTCTATTTTCATTGCAAATACATGCTGGTGGTTTACAGGAAGACTTCCTATACCATGCATTCCAAAGTTCATTTTATAACAACCCGGAAGGAAAATCTTTGATGCCATTGAATGAGGGCCTGTACGTTGATGCACTCTGGGATTCACTTGATCAGGGAAAGGATTCTAAAAACCTTGCCGTATTAAGGAATATCCAAGCATGGCAATTTCCATTGGCCGAAAAGTTAAGGGTTGGCATACTTAAACTTAAATTTAAGGAAGCCACCAGCCTCGAAAGAAATCTTCTTATTGAACTTGAAAATGACCTTCTTACCCTTTCACCAGAACTCAAAATAATTTATATTTTGGCAGCCCATGAGAAATTATTTTTGGCACACGGTTACGCACAAATCATTGCACTGGCAAAAAAACACCCCGCCTACAATGATGTTGCTGAAGTAGGGGAAAATGAAAATGATCTTGAAGCAGACGTGGTAAGTGACCTCTATTTTAATTATCCAGACGTCACCACTTACATGGGTGGAGAATACATTAAAAGTGTCAGGATCTTCATGTTCTGCCAATACAACAGGCTTTATCCTTGTCTGATGGTAATGAGAGACATCAATGGGCTTCCTGTCAGAAATGCTGATGGAACACTCTGGGTTAACAAAGCTTTAGCTTCAGCTGTAACCGGACTTCCTAGTTATGAGCGCAATGGTAATACACCTGCAGGTATTTTCACGATTGACTCCGTTATGCCAGATGCCGATCAACAAATTTCTTACGGCAAGTTTCGGAGAATGATGTTAAATTTTATACCCAAAGCTAGTGATGAAATGCACATTAAGTCACTTTTGCCAATGAGTTCTTGGGATAGTGACTGGTGGAAGCCAACAACGGTGGCCCGTGACATTGGAAGAAATCTTTTTAGAATGCATGGAACAGGTAGAAAGGATAATATGTCCGGCACGCCTTATTTTCCTTTCTCAAGGACACACGGCTGTGTTTCACAGAGGGAGAATTTGTACGAGGGGATTAATTACACTGACCAACGTAAGCTTTTGGATAAAATCATGGTGAGTCTTGAACTAGAGCCCAATTATAGCAATGAACCCAAAATAAAGGGATTACTTTACATTATAGATCTCAATGACAGAAATGCTCCTCTGGAAAAAGAGGATTTAAAAAAATTCGGTATCGAATAGAGATATACTTTTAAAAGGGTTTTCCTGAGAAGTGCTGCCATCGAACCCTGCGGCGACCGGTTAACCACCGGCCTTTTTTATTAGTTGAATCAGCAAACCACATCTAACAAATTATAATCGCTTACCGGAAGTATCGTTAGTGCTTCTAGTTCATTCCTTAGATATCGACTTAATCTATTGTGAGTGTCCAAAGCCCTGCGCATAAGCATTTTTAATTTCCCATTCTATCCAATTGACTCTCTCATGGCCTTGCTGTTCGAGTTTTTCCAAATCTAACGGCTGGTAATAGAACATATTTTCTTTAATAATATAGCAGTACCTAGTCTCCTGGTTAAAATCGAATTGAGAGTATTTAGATACTTCTGCGCAGCGGTCTTTGTTCTTTATGAAAATGTCTGTCCATTTTTTTACAGCGATTGGGACAGATGAAAATTCTGGATCAAGGACGATTTCATTCTCGGAACCATCGTTATAGAGATAAGTCATTGGTGCATTGTGGAACCACCATTTGTAATTAAACTCCCTAATGTAGCTCCGAGTAAAAAATAAAAATATTTTCATCGATGATATTCCGAAGTTTTGTTTACTTTCGTAAGCCCAAACATGAGAACGGTTATAGCATTGTGAATCGCTTGTAGATTTCTTTTTTAACTCTTTAAATACGCGTAGAACCTCGTTTGGTGAAGTCGGAATCGTGGGCTTGAAATATGACTCATTTGGATTCGAGCTTATTATCACTGAAGTCTTATCATTTGCGACGAAGGGTTTAAGGGATAGTAAGTTCCTATCGTTATCTATTTCAAAGATAAAATTCTCCGAAATCCTTAAATCATAGAATGTCTTTTTTAACTGGTCGGAAGTCGTCTTGATGACCAAACCATTTGTTAAGAGGAGTAGCGTGTTTTTCTCAGGATGTATGGGATTATCAATTTTATAAATAGAACTGACTAGATTTGTCGAAGCAATGCAAATGTCGCAAAAGAATAAAATTGTTAAGAAATGGAGTTTAATCATAGAAACACGCCCTGCCTTTCTAATATTTTTACTGAGGCGAGACAGATTATTGCTAAAGAATGAACCTCTTAAAGGAAAAACTTACTTGCACTCTGCTAATCTCAAGAATTTGTTTTGTTGGTCATTAGCTAGTAACCTTTGTAGTGATTCTTTATAATATCCAAAGGCTTTTATTGCATCTGCACAAAGAAAAAAACGATTCTTAGTGCAATTTGAAATCAGCCTGTTCCAAAGGTATCTACCAAGAATGATATCTTTACAGAGAGATTGGACTCCATGGCTGTAATTATAGCTTTGGAATCGACTGAACAACAGTTCAGCGCCATTAACATCATTTATCAGATTCTGGACCTGAATGAAATATTTTTTGAAAGCCTGATGCTGTTCTTTCTTATAGGGCGTTTTATCGATATTAAGTTCAACTTCATCTTTGGCATTCTTAATAGAAAGAATATATGACTCGATTGATTGAGAGAATGAATTGAGTGATGTGAATAGAGCGATACAAATAAATAGGACTTTCATATGATTCCTTTTAAAGTAATATTGTTATGATGGTTATTCAGAGATATTTATATTCCTGTATCGAATGCCTCCCTGTAGGCCTCTTGAACTTCTTTAATAACGAAATTATTTTTTATATTGTACCTTTTAGTAATGATTCCCCGATAAAAAATACGACCTGAACCTACAGCATGACTATTTAAGTTTTTTTATATATTTTAATTTTACTGCAGCTGCCCTGATTTGGAATTCGTAGCCATGCAAAAATAGAAAGGAATAAAGAAACTGTTGCTGGTTAACATTGTTCATGAAGCTTCCAGATATACGACTCTTTTCGACAAAAATGGGAAATGGTGTGTCGTTTATAAAAGATGGAATAATAGAGGAACAACGAACATAACAGCTAGCAATAGGGACTATGTGGATTCATCTGAAGCGAAAATATTAAAAGACTCTTGGTATCATTACATTTTATTGTGAAACATCTCTATACCGAAAATTAGCCCTACAATAATAACAACAATAGCTATAAATAAAAGGTACATTTTATTTTTCATTAATCTTTGGTCCGTTATGATAAGTAATAATTATGATGAGCAAATAGAATTCAATTCAATTTATACTTGCATCTATCTAGAGTTAGACTTTTCACAAGCTTTATTGAGAAACCACTTCCAGATAGGTCTACCGTTTCTAGGTGTTAACGCTTTCTCAGGATGATATTGGACGCCTAAAGCTGGACGGTTTTTAAATTCCAATGATTCTGCTATTTGATTATGATGAGAATAGGATGCGACTTTCAGGTTGGGAAACAAGTCCGCATTTCTTTGAAAATATTCAACTCTTATTCCCTGATGATGGTACTTCACCCCATATGTTTTCCCATTTGGATAAAAACTTGCCATTAATGAACTCTGATCTCTTACGAAAATTTTATCTATCTTATTGTAACGATTTTTAATTCCTAGTTCGTGCTTAATATCTACATATAGTGGCAATCCCGATGCAACGGCCATCATTTGCATACCCCGACAAATTCCTAGCATTGGAGTTTGAGAGAGACTCTCATTTGTAAGGTACTCTGTAACAACTTTAAACTCTATTGGATCACGAAATTTACCTTCTTCGCTGTAATTAACAAAGTTCAAGTGTTCCCTCGTATAGGTCACCAGATCATCTGGGATTTGTGATAGATACAATTCGGGATCTATATCAGCTCCACCTGGAAGTAATATCGCATCCAGTTCTGAAAGGTCCATACTGACTTGGGAAAGATTTATTGTGCGTATTTTAAAACCATTAAAAAAGGCATTCTTCTTTAGAGCAAAGCCATAGAAGGCATCACAGTTATAAGTACAACCAATCAGGATTTCTTTTTTTTGTTGGTAACATTTCGCATATAGGCTGAAGGTTAATGACAATAAAACCAATGTGAATATTAAAAACTTCATTAAACATCCTTTGTAGCCATCGTACCATTGATCTTTAATAATCTCAAAGCGTTGAAAGTTACTAATAAAGAAGCACCCATGTCGGCAGCGACTGCCATCCAAAGAGTAGTTAATCCCGCAAACGCCAAAATGAAGAATACTATTTTTATGAGAATAGAGAACGCAATATTGAACTGAATGACATGAAGAACTCGCTTACCATGGGCGATGGCCTTAGGAAGTTCAGATATATCATCTTTCATCAATGCAATGTCAGCAGTTTCAATCGCCGTGTCGCTGCCTGCCACACCCATAGCGATACCAAGAGTTGCATGTGCCAGAGCTGGAGCGTCATTAACGCCATCTCCAACCATACCGACATAGTGATATTTTGAAACTAGATCTTTAACTTCTGTGACTTTTTGATCTGGAAGTAGGGCACCTTTTGCATAGTCAATACCGACCTCTTTTGCAACGGCATTAACTGTTTTTTGATTGTCTCCACTAAGCATTGAAACATTCTTTATACCCGCTTTATGTAAATCAATTATCGCCTGCTTTATTGTTGGCCTAATTTGGTCTCCAACTGCGAAAACTGCTATAATCTCTCCCTTACATTCCTCATGCGGTCTATGTCCTAAAACAATAACTGACATGGCCTTAGTTTCAATTGAATCCAAATAGGCTTCAATTTCAGGAGTACATATTCCAAATTCATGGGCCATGACATGGTTTCCAACAAAATACCAATGATTCTCTAAAATACCTTCCGCCCCTTTACCTGTAATGTTCCTATATTCTGTTGGATGGACGATCTTAATGTTCTTTTCATGTGCGTGATTAAGAACTGCTTTTGCTAAGGGATGGGTTGACATGCTCTCTAAGGAAGCAGTTATTTCCAAAATCTTATCTTCTGTATAATTGGAAAAAGATTTCATCTCTGTAACTTTAGGTGTTCCATTCGTAATAGTACCAGTCTTGTCTAATGCAATTGCCTTCAGTTTTCCAAGCGATTCAAGATGAACTCCGCCTTTGACAAGTACACCTCTTCGAGCGAGTGACGTCAGCCCAGATACAACTGAAACAGGGGTTGCAATCACTAAGGCACAGGGACATCCAATAACAAGCAGAACCAACGCTTTATAAACCCAAACATCCCAACTCGCACCCCAAACAAGGGGAGGAATCAAGGCAACGAGAATAGCAAGTAACAAGACAGCAGGAGTATAAACTGAAGCAAATTTATCAACAAATCTTTGAGATGGAGCTTTTTGACTTTGGGCCTCTTCGACAAGAGCTATTACTTTGGCTATCTTTGTATCCTGAAATTTTTTATCCACTCTAATTTTTAAAACTCCAGATTCGTTGATTGTTCCTGCCCAAACGGTTTCACCCATTTGTTTTGAAACTGGCTTAGATTCACCAGTTAATGATGCTTGATTGACGCTTGAATTTCCTTCTTGAATTGTTCCGTCTACAGGGATGCTTTCACCTGGTTTTACTAATATCTGATCATTAATTTGAAGAGAGTCTACACTCACAAGCTTTAGGTTGTTTGCTCCTACAATAAGTGAAGCCACATTGGGGGCCACTTTTAAAACATCCTTGATGGCCTTCCTTGCCCTGGCCACACTCATGGCTTCAAGAAGTTCAGCTAGTGAAAATAGGAAGACGACACTTGCGGCTTCGGAATATTCGTTTATAAAAATTGCACCTGCGATTGCAACCGTCATCAGAACATTCATGTCGAGATGAAAATGCTTAATAGAGCGCCAAGATTTAGGAAAAATAATCAGACCAGCTAAGAAAATAGAAACAAAATAAATGGCATTGATTGCCACGTCGTAAGGAATCTCAATCCAATCAAGTATTAGGCCAATTCCAAGAAATAATCCAGAAGATCCTACCAGTAGCATTCTTTTTGAATGGTCCTGAAAAAAAGATGTCGAAGTGGTATCGATTACTTTGACCCCGGAGGCTTCAATTAAAAATTTAATCCTTTCCGTGGTTAATGAGCTGTCGTGATAAACAGTGACAGATTCATTCATAATATTGGCATCAACTTTATTGACACCATCAATTTTGAATGAAACTTGTATGGCCGAAACTTCATCAGAACAATCCATTCCACTGACTTTAAATACAGTAGTTTTCTCGGAGTCAACCATCGGAACTTGCCCAGATGCATTTGATTGACTATCCTTACCACAACAACTCTCATCCATAAGATTTACTCTAACTTTATTTTTTCACATCGTGAATATTCAGTTTCTTATTTATTTCCTGTTAGACGAACGACCTCTTCTCCAATTCTCCTTAGATCTTTTTATGCTTGCATCAATGTCAGCTTGAAACCTCTGCATTTTCTCTGCACTAGAAAAGTAGTAAGTTTCCCCGGCGTGCTCAATCTTGAATTCTTCTTTACCTTCAACATTAAGATGATCTTGACTTACCTCATAGGCACATTTCTTGTTGAATTGATGGTGATGATGTTCTTGCTTGTTATCATGATGAGAGCAAGCAGCAATATTAAATACAATCATTAAAAGCAACACTAATTTCATTTTTTTACCTTATAAAGAATTATTAAGCTCGCTTGAATCTTTAATCAAACGAGCTTGGTTAAAGTACGCATGCCTGAACGATTATTCACATTCTGGTGTGTTTTTAAAAATCTGAAGAAGATCAGTTGAAAGAGTCTCTGAAATGATTTTCTTTGAGTCTGGATATTCGTTCACATCTTCAGTACATAGAAAGAATCTATTTCGTGTACAATTTGTCTTGATCTGATTCCAGTTCTCAATATTGATTAAGGTTTCGGAACAGAATTTTGCCATGTCTTGACCACTCAAATAACTGTTGAAACGTCTATTCGTTCTTGAGTTATCTCTAATCTGAGTCGCGAACTCATTAATACCTACGAAGTAATTTTTAATCACTTGATGTTCTTTTGCTCTATACGGAGTTGCACCAAGAGTGGCCTCTGCCTCTATCTTTAATTTGGATACATCTACAATCATGCTGGTAATATCAGACTGAGCAATGGCGGTGTTAACGATAAAAATCATTAATATAAATATTCGTTTCATTTTTCTTCCTCTTGCATACGTTTCAAGGCTTCTTTCGCCTTTGCGTAATCACCATGAAAAATCAATCTTGAAAGCTTATCTTCGCTATTAAGAAACCTAAACATTACACTAAATAAAGCCACTTCTGCTTCGATAACATTGCGTGAAGATTCGATTAATTGTAGGGATTCAACATTCTCGCCGAATTCAATTCTTTGATAGAGTTGTTTCAAGCCATTTTTAGCAAGATAGACACGGTTCTTAAGGTTTTTATAATTATCTACATCTAGATTGTAGTTGTTTACAAGAAGGTTAAGACTTCTTCTAACAGTTTCCTCTACTGCTTTCTTTTGAACTTTTAAAATTTCTTTTTGAGTTTTAACAATTCTAATAGATGCACCTGTACCAAAACCTAACCCTGTTTGAACTGGAAGACTATCAAATATACCCCCGTTTAAACCTCTACTAAGACTTGATGCCCCCAAAAATGAATAAACAACTTCTTTTCTGGCATAGTCAGCAGCATCGATGAAATATTGAAATTGTTTAATCTCAGGCGAAACATCGACAGCCCGAAAATCAAAATCTTCATAGTTTAAGTGCTCCAGTGAATCATAGTCTGGCATTTCAATTGAAGAAACCTTTAAACGTGTTCCAGTAGGATAACCCATCATAAATCCGAGCAAGCTCTCTTCTTCTGAAATAAGAACCTCTAAAGCTCTTAAATCCTCTTCTAAGGCCAATAATCTGATCTTGATTTCTTGTGAAACCATCTGAGAGGCTCCGCCAAATGTTTCTCGAACCCTTACGATCCTGTAGATTTTTTCCAGATCATTTCGGCTTTTTAAAATGTGATCCTTAAGAGAAGAGTCTAAAAGGATATGATGATAAAGTGCTTTTGAAGTGAGAACTTCATTGGCCCATAATGCTTTATAACCTTCTAAATCCGCTTGATAGAATAGTTTTGTTTGACTCACTCGGAACCAATTAGCAGGTACAAGAAAAGGAGCTATATCTTCAACTATTGAAAAAGCTCCGCCTGCCGCTCCAACGGGGCCACCTGCAAAAATTTCAATAGCAGCACTGGCAAGCTTCCATAGATTTAACCTGGGAAGAAGATTCATCCTTGCGACAGTTATTGATTCTTTTGCCTGATAAACTCTCAGTGAGGTTTGATATACAGTATAGTTCTCAGTGCTAACCTTATCTACAACCTGTTTTAGATTGATTTCGATCTCTTCATTTGTCTGTGCCCAGCTTTGGCCTGAAATCAGGAAAATAGCTGCTAAAATTATTTTTCTCATAATTACTCTTGGACTTTGTTTGCGATAAATTTGAAAATTGATGCATTCGTTGAAGGCTGAACTTGACCAGATATACTATCAACTTCAAAGATATCACCAGCTAAAACTTGACGTGCGACTCTTGAAGCAACTTCTTCGTTCTCAGATTGACTTCCTGAAAAGCCTCTTTCTGTAATCTTTATCAAATATAAATTTGGACAACTTTCAGTCGAAATTGCAAGTTCACCTTTCATAATGTCTGGCTTAATGCCAGACATTCGACATCCTACTGCACTACTAGTATTGTTAGGGTCCCATTGAACGACTTGAGCATTTAAAGTTAGATTATTCAAATCAGAAGCAATCTCTTCCAATTGTCTTACTCGGTTTAATGGAATTGGAGCAAGACTAGGTGTGAGAGTAATTCTGATATTATAGGTTCCAGAAGATGTTTTGATATCACCTTCATAGCTTCCTTTAATCGACTGATAAAAACGATGCCTCTTGGTTAAATCTTGTTCCATCTTTTCAGCTTTGGTCGCTAAGTTTTCATTTTCAACTCGGATCTGAGAAGTTGTAGATGATTCACTTTCTAATGCTGCCTTTTCTTTCATGCGGTCGTCATTTTTACTACAGGCGACAAGTGAAGTTAAAATAGCTAGAAATAAGATAGTTTTTTTCATTTTAAGCCTCTCATTTTTAATAATATTAATCATAACAGCTCCGTATTTTAAATGTTCATAGTATGTAAATAGTTCATAGCTCACTTGCCATAAGTGATTGAAGCTCAGCCTTAGAAATCGAGTAATCTCGTCTAAGTTCAGCAAACCTCTTTTTAAATTCAAGTTGCTTAATTGTTGCACTTAATACATCGGGTGAGTTTTTTACACCTCTTGAATATTCATCTTGTGTTTGGGACAGATACTGTGCGCCTTTTTCTACGTTTTTCTCGCCTTCATGAATAAGATCATGAATCAGTTGTAGTTCTTGTTTCGCGGTATTAAAGGCTGCCTCAGCTTCAATTTTGATTTGGTCAGCTCTTAATTGAGAAGCATTTGATTTGGCCAATAGTGCTTCGCCGTCGTATTGTTCTTGAAGACCATCAAAATGAAATGCAAGGCGAATGCCTAATGCATTGTCGATTTGATCATTCTGCGTGTAATAACTACGTTCTCGAAAGTTGTAGAGAACAGATTCTCCGTAAACATCAACTTGTGGCATCCACCATCTCTTAAGAATCTTTCCTCGCATTTCAAAATCCACCTTATTTGCGAGTTCAAGTCTTACATCTCGAAACAAATTAAAATCCATAGTCTGGCTCGGAGTCGTGTCTTCATGGTCATGTGGAATGACTTTCATGGTTTCATACTCTGTCTCAGGTGAAAGGCCAAGTAATGCCGAGATCCTTCTTTGAGTGGTAGAAATTGAAACAGTTATTCTCGCCATATCCTGCTTCAATTGGGTTTCGGAGATTTCAAATTCGAGCCTATCAACTCTTGTTGCAAGACCAGAATTAATACGCCGTAAAGCCTTACTTAAGTTGTCTTCATTCTGCTTTAGAGTTTTCACATATAACTCATATATTTCTCTAAAAAAAACCAGATTCCAATATAGTGCTCGCACTTCAAGTAATTCAGTTTGCAGAACTTGTAAGGCCTGAACTTCCATTCCTGTTTTCTGTGCCTTCCTTGCATTTTCTTCTAATGCATCTCTTCCACCTCGATATAAATTGAAATTGGCTCTCAAAGAGTACATTGGCTCATTCATTGTTTCATATGGTCCTGTTTGGAACTTTTCCTGGCCCACCCAAGCTTCACCTGTTGGTATGAATGATCGCTTTAAAAAGCCCAGCCTTTTTTCAACTCCTTTAAGTTCCAAGACGGTTGCAGCAACATTCTTGTTCTTAGACTTGATCAGTGATTCTAGCTCATCATAATTAAGGGGCATCGCTGTATGGCCAACTTGGCCATACAGACAAAAAACTAGTGTAAATAAAAAATAAAAACATTTTCTCATTTCTATTCCTGAGGTTCAATTTGATAAGTAAGTTTCTCTTTCTCGCCCATAGTTTCAATGGAAACATCAACTTGATAACGATGACTACTTTTTGCATCAATTGATCCGATAAAATGATCAGTGCTATTCTTTATTGCAATTGATTCATTTTTCTTTCCTCTAGGTAAGGCAAAAGTTGCTGATAGTTTTACATCTTTAAGTGGAATTGGTGTAAGCATCATTGATTTTGGATCAACTTGCTTAAGCGGGTAGAACTTAACTTCATTTTTTGTGCCCACAACTTCAAGGTAAAATTTTTCACCTTTCATAATGACTCCACCCTTGGTCGGCTGAACTTGTCCTGGGCCATGTGTATGACCATCATGTGCGCTGACTTGAAATGAGAAAAGAGTTACGAGAGTTAGGGTCACTAGAGTCATTTTCATAAATTTTCCTTTTTGTTATACTTCGTGTTCAGTGTTTTCGTTTTTAAGTGAATTCTCTGCTGATTTCCTTCCATAGTTATAAAAGACTGTCGGGGTTACTATTATATCTAGTAGTGTCGAGCTAAAAAGCCCTCCCACGATCACTAAGGCTACTGGATAAAGTATTTCTTTCCCTGGCTGTCCCTTTGAAAGAACAAGTGGAATTAATGCTAACGCAGCTGTTAATGCAGTCATGAGAACTGGAACTAATCTTTCTTGTGAGCCACGGATCACCATATGTTTCGAAAATGTTTCTCCTTCATGCTTCATTAAATGAAGATAATGAGAAATCATCATGATGCCGTTACGGCTGGCTATTCCACAAAGAGTCACCATTCCAACCATTGAAGCTACAGAAAATAGTTTTTCCGTACAGAAGAGGACGACGAGACTGCCTATAATTGCCATCGGAATGTTAAGCATAATCTGGATGGCAATAAAAGAGGATTTAAAGTGAGCAAAAAGAACAACAAAAATCCCCAAGAGAGAGAATGACCCGAGGAGGACAATCATTCGAGTTGCTTCCTGCTGACTTTCAAACTGACCACCGTATTGGAGAAAATAGTTATTTGGAAGTTCAACTTTCGCTTCAACTTTGGATTTAATTTCAGAAACAATACTATTTAAATCTCTGTCGTGAGCGTTTGCCTGAATAATAATTCTTCGTTGAGCATTTTCTCTGTTGATTATATTTGGTCCATTTGATTCATAAACATCGGCGACATCTTGAATGGCAATTTGACGTCCATCAGGCATTACTTTGATCAGAGTTTTTTTGATAAATTCCAAATCGGCACGGGATTCATCATCAAACCGCATGAAGACATTGAAGATCCTTTGATCATCAATAATCTGACCAACAGCTTCGCCATTGAGGGCCAGCTCGAGCATATTTGCCAACTCACCAGAGACGATACCGTATTTAGCAGCTTCCTCTCTTAAGAGCTGAATTTTCACTTGAGGAATTAGAACTTGTTGTTCTACCTGCAAGTCAACCAGTCCCTTAACATCTTTAATACTATCTTGAATCTCAAAAGCTTTCGCCCTTAAGACTTTTAGATCGGTTCCAAAAAGCTTAATGGCAATTTGTGCTCGTACACCTGACAAAAGGTGATCTAGTCTGTGTGATATAGGTTGACCAACTCCTATGTCAGCTCCAGTAGTTTCTAGCTTCTCTCTAATTTCGTTTAAAACAACATCTCTAGGCCTTCCTTCCGTTTTAAAATCCACATCAATTTCACTATTGTTTACGCCCTCAGCATGCTCGTCCATTTCAGCACGACCTGTTCGTCTTGAAACGGATTTAACTTCAGGAATGGCCATTATGATTTTTTCAGCTCTTGTCCCAAGATCATTAGAATCAGGCAGAGATATTCCTGGTTTCGCAATGACAGAAATCATAGCGGTCCCTTCATTGAATTTCGGAAGAAAATCTTTACCCATGAAAGGAATTAAAGAAAGAGATGCGAGAAATAGGATTGTTAAAACTCCTATGACTTTTTTCGGGTGCTCTAGTGACCAGTTCAGTAATTTTGCATCTCGGTCTTTGAGCCAAGTTACAAACTTTGTGTCCTTGTGATCAATCATTTTACCTTTGGTTAAAAGGTATGAACACATTACAGGAGTTACAGTCAAAGAAACTAGAAGAGAAGCAATGAGTGAAATAATATAAGCAACACCTAAAGGAATGAAGAGTCGTCCTTCAAGTCCTGAAAGATTAAAGAGAGGGATAAATACCAACACCACAATGACTGTTGCGATCACGATTGAATTACGGACTTCGCTAGAGGCATTATAAATAACCTGCAATTGAGGAAGTGGGTTTGCGAGTGTTTTGTTTTCTTTTAATCGCCTATAAACGTTTTCAACATCGACAATTGCATCATCTACGAGCTCACCAATCGCTACTGCAAGTCCTCCAAGAGTCATCGTATTTACGCCAATGCCAAAAAGCTTAAATACAATGGCCGATATCACAAGTGAAAGTGGAATTGCTGTAAGAGTGATCGCAGTAGTTCTGAAGTTGGCCAAGAAAATAAATAGAATGATTACAACAAGGATTGTTCCATCTCGTAGTGCTTCTTTAACGTTTTCTATAGCTGATTCAATAAAATGAGCTTGTTTGAATAAGTCTGTTTGAAGTTTAACACCTTTAGGGAACGATTTTTCAAGCTCGGCCATGGCGTGATCAATTTTTTCAGTTAGCTCTAAAGTATTGGCCCCTGGCTGTTTGTGAACGCTCATCAAAACTGCATTACTACCGTTGATACTAGCATCACCACGCTTTGTCGAAGGACCGATTTTAACCTCAGCTATATCTTTAACAAGAACTGGCTTACCAAAGTGAATACCAACAACAGAACCTTCTATTTCTTCTATTGATTTAGTTGTACCCAAGTTACGGATGAGATATTCGCTTCCGCCTTTATTGATAAAACCGCCAGTTGTGTTTACAGAAATTGAAGAAAGATGAGATTCAACATCTTCAAGTGTGAGCCTGAAAGTTTGAAGTCTTTTAGCGGAAATCAAAATTTGAAATTGTTTTACGCCACCACCCATTGCAATAATTTGGGCGACTCCAGGAATACTGAGTAAGCGTGGTCTAATGGTCCAGTCGGCAATTGTACGAAGTTCTATCGGTGAAACTGACCCGTCAGGGGATGTTAAGCCCACCAGTTGAATCTCGCCCATAATTGACGCAATTGGGCCCATAGATGCGATAGCATTACGTGGGAGCTTTTCGCGGACAAGTGAGAGCTTCTCACCTACGAGTTGTCTATTCCTGTAAATGTCTGTTCCCCAATCGAATTCAACATAAACGACCGACAACCCAATACCTGAAGTAGATCTGACCCTGGTAACACCAGGAAGACCGTTTAATGCTGTCTCAAGCGGTAAGCTTACGAAAGTCTCAATCTCTTCAGGTGCCATACCTCCCGATTCAGTTAGAATCGTAACTGTAGGCTTATTTAAATCAGGGAATACATCCACTGGAAGGTTTTTTAAAACATAGAATCCATAAGCAGTTACCAATGCGGTAAGTGCAGTGACAAGCATGCGATGGCGCAGTGCGTATCGGATTAATAAATCCAACATATTTAACTCTTTAATTTAGTTGTAAAACGGTTCTCTAGCGTGAAAAGAAATTAGACGAGAGGTGGCTTAACGATTTCGAAATAATTTGAAATTGGAGAATGGACATAATCTGGGAACGTGTAATCAGCCGAAACAGTATTATGAGTTACTAATTCTAAGGGAAGCAAGTAGTAGTGAATATGATTCTGGTGACAACAATTATGATCAGCACAGTGTTTATTTGAATCTTCTTGAGTGCTATTTTTAGAAACGTGGCATCCTTGGTCCATTTGTTCATGACAAACGGATGGGAGGTCAAAATGAGTAGAATCAGCGAAAACAGTCGCAGAGAAATTAAGTAAAAATAGTATCAGTAGCGCAAAACTTTTAGTCATCTAAGGCCAATATAATCATATTATTTCAGATGATTCAACTATTAAGATGAGCTATGAACTTATTCTAATCTTAAGAAATTGCTCTAATGGTTAGAAAGGCATAGGGGCATTTAGAGCACATTTCTTTACTTCATCTAAAACGGATGATTCTTATTTCATGTTCTGTGGCCAAGATTATATTTAATGAGTATTTTGGCCAAATGAACATGTCTATTAGAGTATTTAGGGTTCTACCAATTTTATGCTTAACTCTTACTCCCATTGCATGGGGCCAATCCAATGTCACCGTTGGAGAATTAAATTTCCCACGTATTAATAATCTCAGCAGATATATAAGTTTAGATTTCTTTTATACAAATGACTTCATTACAAATACAGGCGGAGTCAAGGCCGGTCCAAGAAATATTGGGGCCGCAGACTTATATTTGGAATCAGACTTTAGAAAGTATTCTAACTTGTCTGGTGAAATGATGATTCATTTTACCCATATAAATAGAAACGATCAGCGCGGTGGTATAGGTGATACACAGGTCGCAAGTAATATAGATATGCCAGATCAGACTGATAGAATGACTGATCTTTATTACCAACATCATTGGTCTGACAAATTTACGACTTTACTGGGCATCCACGACATAAGCATGGAATTCAATGTCACCGAAAGCTCACTAAACTTTCTTAACTGTGGATTTGGTACTGATACTGCATTTGCTGTTTCAGGTACAAATGGTCCTTCCATATACCCCATAACGACAGCTGGATTTGGAACGAAGTATCAATTAAATGAAGAGTTGACTTTTTTAGCAGGGCTCTATGATGCAGATCCTGGAACCTCGGACACCTGGCGAAGGGCAAAGTATGATATCGGGCAAAAAGATGGTTATTTAATTATCTCCGAACTCTCTCATACCTCTGATTATCACAAAGCTGGACTTGGAGGATGGAATTATACAAAGGCTAAAGGGAAACATAACGACGAAGCCGGAGCCGCTTCTTCTTTTGGCTCATATGGTATGTATGAACATAATTTCAGACCGGGTCTATGGGGATTTGCTCGTTATGGATGGGGGAACCCATTGGTCAATATTGTTCAATCGAATGCGGTTGCAGGAATAGTTTACAGAGGTATTTTGCAAAAGAAGAAATCTGAGGATGAGATTGGACTTGGTTACTCACGCGCTCATTTTTCAAGAAGCTTCATACAGGAAAATGAAAGTAACTCATCTGCTGAAACTGCTTATGAGTTATATTACCATTTCAAACCCGCAAAAAATATTTCTCTTCGACCGGATATCCAATTTATAGCTAATCCTACTGGCAATTCAAAAAAAGATGCTTGGGCAACAGGATTTAGAACAGTCGTAGAAATCTAAAGTCTAGGATTCCCGTTGCTTCATGAGGGGCAGGAAGATTTTCATCTCCCTGCTTACAAAAATCAAAACATTTTTATTCATCTTCCTTGTTTTCATGTTCTTCGCCTTTACAATCACATTCAGATTCAGGCTTTCCACAATCATGACACATTTCGACTTTTTTCCGTCTTTCTTTTTTTTCCACTTTTACAATGCTTTCAACAGACTTATCTTCTTTGGGTGCGGCCGAAGTAACTTTACTTTCCTCTGACCAGACTGAAGTTGAAATTAACATTAGTGCAACAAAAACAATTTTCATATGATTCTCCCTTTTTGAGTCAACTTAGACTCGATTAAATAATAGAGCGTTGGCAAAACGATAAGAGTTAGGATAGTGGAAACTACAATTCCTCCAATAATAACGACAGCTACAGGTCTTTGAACTTCAGCCCCTGTACTAGAAGACAGCGCCATCGGTATAAAGCCTAAAACATCCGTCATTGCGGTCATGAGTACGGGTCTCAATCTTAGACCGGCCCCTTGAACAATTGCACTTTTTCCTTTTATCCCCTGTTCTTGTAAATCATTGAAGAAGTTGACTAATACAACCCCATTCAATACACATATCCCACATAGTGCAATAAATCCTACCCCTGCAGAAAGAGTGAATGGCAATCCAGAAATGGTTAAGGAAATCAATCCACCCACTAAAGCGAGAGGTACAGTACAAGCGACAAGTGCTGTCTGCCACAGTTTTCCGAACGCTGCATGGATCATGAATAAAATCAAAAGGAGCGTAAGTGGACCTAGTATATATAATCGACTTTTGGCTTCTTGAAGATTTTTAAAATTTCCACCCCATTCTAAAAATATACCCTGCGGCAATTTTATCTCTTTTTCGATTTTAATTTTTGCAAGATTTACAAAAGCTTCTGTATCGATACCTCTGGGATTAATTAAAACAGCGACCCTTCTCTTTGCTTGTTCTCTAGAATATGAACTAAAACTTTCCTTAAAACGTATTTTTGCGACCTGGGACAATGGCAGCGTTCGATTAAATTGAAAAGTTCTGCTGCCGGGGAGAGATACCGGGATTTTTGCAATTTCATCAAGGTTGTCTCTGTACTTGTCATGAAGCCTCAAAACAATATCGAATTTCCTTTGTCCTTCAAAAAATTTACCAACTTCATATCCTCCTAACCCGATACCAACCGCCTCTAAGATGTCATTAGGAGAAATTCCATACTCTTTAAGCTTTGAAGGAATAGGAATGATTTCTAAAACCGATTGTTTTCCCTTGGCCTCAACTTCGACATCACCAGAATTTGGAATGGTTTTAAGGACTTTCTCAATTTGTTCGGCAGTTTGTGTAGCGAGAGCAATGTCATCACCAAAAACTTTTATTGAGATGTCTGCTCTTGTCCCCTCAAGCAATTCATTAAACCTCAACTGAATTGGCTGACTGACTAAAATTCTTTGTCCAGGAATAGTTGATTCCAAATTCCCGACAATTTCTTTGATGATCTCTTCTTTATCCCTTTTAAGGCCTGCTTTTAGCATGATGTATGAGTCGGAAATATTAGGCCCCATCGGGTCAAGTGCAATCTCTGCCGTTCCTATTCGAGAAAAAACATGATTCACCTCAGGTGTCTTCAAAATAACTTCCATCGATTTTTGATCCAACTTTATCGAGTGAGAAATACCTGTGGATACTGGACGAATGAATTGGATAGCGATTGATCCTTCGTTTAGTCTTGGTAGAAACTCGCCACCTATTCGCTGAAAGAGAAAGAAACCTACAGCAAAAAATATCAAGACAGATGCAATGATATATTTACTTTTTTCGAGAGATTTTTCTAAAACCGGAATAAAACTCTTATGCAAAAAGCGCATCAACCATGGCTCTTTATCCTCAATGTTGCCCCTAAATAACAGGGCTGCCATTGAAGGAACAAAAGTAAAAGATAAAATCAATGAACCAAGTATCGCAATGATGAACGTGGAGGCCATGGGAATAAACATTTTTCCTTCCACGCCAACAAAAGCAAAGACTGGCAAAAAGGACAGAGCTACAATCAACTCGCCAAATCCAGCTGACTTGCGAATTTGAAGAGTAGCCTCAAGTATTGTTTCAGACCTTTCTTCGCTGGAAAGATTTCTGCCGAGGCTTTTTTTTCTTTCACCCAAAAGACGAAGACAATTATCCAAGACTATTACAGCCCCATCTGTGATAACGCCAAAATCCAAGGCGCCTAGGCTCATTAAATTTCCACTAATGCCTAGCTTTCTCATTACAATGAAACTTATTAAAAGAGACAAGGGAATAACAATCGCAGATATTAGTGCAGCTCTTACGTTACCCACAAGTAAGAGTAAAACTATGATAACTAGAACTGCGCCTGCAATAATATTTTCGCCAACAGTCCAAATTGTATCATCAACCAAACTCGAACGATCGTAGACTGTTGTCAACTCGATACCTTCGGGCAACGAGCTTGCAATTTCTAAAGTTTTTTTGTGGACATTAACGGCAACATCACGAGAGTTGGCGCCAGACAACATTAAGACAGTTCCCAACACTGCCTCTTCACCATTATAAAGAGCAGCTCCCGTCCTTTTTCCAGAACCGATCTTAACTTCAGCGATATCTGACAATCTTAGAACTCTTGAGCTTTCCAATAATTTGACTGGAATGATTTTCAAGTCTTCAATCGTTTCAAATATACCTTTTGCAACAATCAAAAACTGGTCGCCCGTTTGCTCAACAAAGCTTCCGCCCTCATTCCTATTAGACTTTTCTATAGCGGTTGCGACTTCCTGCCAATCTAGGCCATATTGTGACATCTTTGCAGGATCAGGAAGAATGAGATATTGCTTTTCATGTCCACCTATAGTGTTCACTTCTGCGACGCCCTTCACTGTCATTAATCTGGGTTTGATCAGCCAGTCTTGCAAAGCTCGAAGCTCAGCCAACTGGAGCACTCGATTTTCACCTTTGGCCTTTTGCTTATAATCGATTACATAATGGTAGATTTCACCAAGGCCCGTCGTTACTGGGGAAAGTATGGGATTTGCACCGAATGGAAGGTTTGTTCTTAACGATTGAAGTCTTTCTGAGACTAACTGCCTTGATAGATAGATATCAGTTCCATCCACGAAATTAACAGTTACTTGAGATAGTGAGAACCTAGTAATTGATCTTACTAGGTCAACGCCTGGAATTCCATTCATGGACATCTCAATTGGCAATGTTACCAATCTTTCAATCTCTTCAGGACCAAGTCCCTCAACTCGTGTGTTGATTTGGACTTGTACATTTGTAATGTCAGGAACTGCATCGATTGGAAGATCTTTGAATGCATAAATTCCAGCTGCAACGAGCAGAAACGTCAAAAAAACAATCTGTATTGGATGTATGAGGCAATATTTTACAATATTTTTAAGCATATATGAAACCTAGTGTGTGCAAGCATCAACCGTATCTGAATTTAAATCAGCTTCGGTCAGCCTTAAATATGTCGTACCTTCAATGGCAATTTCATCACCTCTTTCCAAGTCAGATGAAGCGATCAAGACCTCATTTCCCAAGTCTTTCAAGACATTCACGATGACATAAGCAATGTAACCTTCATATCTACGGTAAACTCCTTTAGTGAATTTAATATTTACGAGAGAACTTTTGAGAATTTTCCATGGACCTGATGAATCAAGCTTCGAAAACTTTATTCCAAGAATTTTTAATGATTGTTCTGGTAATTTAAATGAACCATCTTCATTTTTGACTCCGGCAGAAGCAGCGTATGAATCTGATAATTTTAACAGGAGTATAAATACAAAAAGCCATTTCATTTTAATCTCACAATTTTGTAACTGAGCCCAAGGAGGGATCAGTAAGCTTAAGCTCGAAAATTAAATAGTGCAGATTTATGAAATAGGGGGATGAAAGACAGGCCGGGCATATTGAGATTCTTTTAAAAGAGTTTCTTCTGGGAATAAATAATTAAAAGTTGAAGGAAGTGTTTCCGAAATATCTGAGGAAGCTTGTAGAACTCTTTGAGCACAGCTGCATATACAGGATACTAATCCTTCATTTTCTTCAGTGGTATGTTCAGATTCTGAACTGCAATTATCTTTTATTGCTCCAGTCTGAAAACTTGTATCATCTTGCTCAACGCAAGGTTCGCAGCAATTCGAAATTGCCGGCAAAGCGAAAGTAAATATTAGTATAAATACGATTAATTTCATTTCTGTTAATTATTATAACCTTATGGAAACAAAAGAAATGCAAAAATTTGTCGAAGGGGAGTAGCCCTGTAAAATCAAACGCTTGAAGCATGACTTGTTAAGGCCGAGGAATTCTAGAATTAGACTTATACGCTGATTTATTTATGGGAATCCCAAACGCGATCTTCTTTATCATTAAAATTAACCGCTTTCATTCTTTTGATATTATCTAAAGGATATTCATTAAAAGCCAGAGACTGCTCAGAGTTCAATACTCGCCGGATAGTGAGTGTTTTCGTTGTCCAGTCGTCTTCACCATTATTCTGCTGCTGGGATTGATGACCGACATCGAATGCGGATAAATATTGCCAGCGATAATCCTTAATCCATTGGAAAATAAAATTGTGATAGGCACTAAATCGAGGACTAGTGGAAACGACTTCTTCATCGCCAACGCGGATGACCAAGAAATAATTTTCCAAAACAGATACAATACAGCTTCACCTAACATTTTCAGGAAAGATAATGAGCAAGAAAACTAAAAAGATTAAGAAAAAAGATAAGCTTCCATTTAGTTTGAAAAAATTGGATAGAGGCTCAGGTAAACTATACGACGAATTGAAAAAGTTAAAGAATGAATGGAATAATCCTGAAACAAGCGCAAAAAGAAAAAAAGAGATTGTGCGTGTTTACAATAGTTGTTTTGAGCAATGGGACAAGATTAAAGAAATTATGAGGAAGCATGGTATTAATATTGGAAATTTGAGTTAGCTGTATTTAAAAAGAACGCTCTCCTGTTCATTAATTTCCGATTACGGCCAAATCAAAACTTTTTCCAACAACCTTAGAAATCCATTGCTTATTAGTAATACTTCTCTCAGGACTTCCAGTTGTCAAAATCACTTTTGTGAATCCAAGTTGAACAAGTTCTTCTGAAAGATCCTCTCCCTTTATCTCCCCAAGGTTGGAGTCAATGTAAATGGGCGTGTCTTTAGAATAGATTGACGCTGATTTGAGAAACTCATTGAAGTCACTGAATGTCTGGACCGTTAGTTTTGCATGTTGCCCTTGTCTTCTCCAATTAAATCTAACAAGAGGATCATCGTCGATTAAGATTATGTCTGCATAAGACTCAACAATTTTCTGCTCTGGAAGGCATGAGGGTATGAAAACTGTTACTGACGTTCCTTGTGAAAGTCTTTCAAGTTGAATTGAGCCTCCCAACGACTCTAGATAATCTTTTGCAGCACAAAGACCGAGGCCATTCCCAGAAAATTTAGTTGTATAACCTCGCTCAAATAACTGTCCTGAAGTTTCAGGGATGCCGATCCCATTGTCACTAATTTGGAGTTGAAGCCCATTTTGAAGAAAGGCTAAGTTGATTTTAACAGTTCCATTTATGCTACAAGCTTCAACAGCATTAGTTATGAGATTGCAGAATGTTCTTTTTAGCTGGGATAAATCCAAATCAAAATAAACATCTTTAGTAAAATGATGGGGTTTAACATTAAAGGTCAATGAATTCCTGTCTACATGCTTCAATAGAATCTCATTCCTGATTTCATTTAAAGCAGCTTCGATTTCATTCGAGATGTGCTTTTGCTTACTTGCTTTGTTTTGTGAAAGTAGTGATTCACAAATTTCATGCATTCGTTTTAAACCTGTCCGTAAGCCTTGTTCGATCTCTGAATCGATTCTTAGGTCATTAATCCCTAACTTAATCGCTTCAATTGGCGAACGTAGATCATGGGCAATTTGGATAGCTTGTCTTCCAACTTTTGCATCAATTTCAAGTTGGACTTCTTTCATGAAGTACCTCTCCCAGGATTTTTTAAGTCCTAGGATTTGGTCCGCTACCATACAGAAAATAAAAGTTCCTAGACCAAATTGGAGAAGTGAAGCAGATGAAATGATCCGAAGATCATTTAGATTATCATTAATATTTGTAACAAGTAGTACGGCAAGACCAAAAAGCCGGAAAAGACCAATTGGACGTGCTTTTAAGACCCCATAGAGGGCAAAAATAAGGAAGAATGGTGATATATGAAACCAAACTCTTCCCCAAGAAGCCGCTTCAATAAGGTTATGTGAAATCAGGATCGTCGTTATTAGGAAAGCCGCAATAGCTGACGGTAGAAACGTTATTGCGCTTCTACATTGCTTCGTCATCAAGACTGATACAAGCCATACCGTAAAAACACTTGAAATCAGCGTGAGCTTATAGACAACGAGCATATCAAAATAGTGGTATGCAAGTCTGCCTCGGCAAATTCCCAATATGAAACTAGAAAGACTTACGAGGAAAACCATAACCTGGGTGTTCCATAGATGCTTAGGGGCTAAAAGGGGGAAAGAAACAGCGGCCAGCACTAAGCAAAGAATTGGGATGATGATTTTTGATAAATTATTCAACAGCTCACTGGAGTATTTCACAGAATCAACATCTGCAATTGGAGCGATTCTGAAATTTGTAGTTGAAAAGCCTTTATTTACCAGAAATTTTGAATAAACCTTTATTGTTAGTTCGTTCATGCCTGGCTTTATAAGCTCATCTGGAACAAAGTAAACGCGTTCGGTATCCATATTGTATGAATACTGAGGTGGGAAATTACCCGTCTGGCCAATTTGGCGTCCATTGAGAAAGGTCTTATCAGCATCTCCGATCTTTCCCAGGTAAATGCCCTGACTATCCTTTAAAGTCTCATCCTTTATGAATGTTCTGTATTCAACATAGCCTTCGAATTCTCTTGCAAGTGGGTTCTTATCAGATGGAAATGAATTCCATGACTCAGATTCAAGAGTTGCTAAAGTATCTGAGACCTTAAACTCCCAAACATTCGCTTTGGCCGCACAAACATATAAGAGTAATGAAACAAGGATAAGAAATTTCATTTTAACCTCTGAATCCAAATAATTTCATGAATGGATTTAACTTTACCGGCATTTTTCTCGAATGCATGTGCATAAATCTCATCAACAGCAGAGAGCGCTTTTTCAGAAAGTGAGGAATAGTCTTTGTTTAACGAGAAACCCAAAAGCTTTTTGCCTTCGTCAGTAAGGCCTAAATCATTCTTTAGACCGTTAAGATCAAGATGTGTTTCGACCTTATGGCGTGAAATTTTAAAATTAGAGGCTTGTTCTAATACTGAGAGGATGGGTTGAAGCTTGTCGGTACTACCGTGATTCGCAAAACTTGCAAGACCAGGATGCGTTTTAAATGGATTGTCTGAAGTACCCATCATGATTGCCATTGAGCCATGGATCTTTAATTGATTTGATAAATTATTCAAAGTATCAGGTGTGAGATGGTAAAAGACATAGCTTGCGATTATGAGATCAAAATCTTGGGTGTTCGGGAAGGTATCTTCTGCATAAACAACAGTAGCTTCTTTTCTTAAATTATCTACAGCTCTTTCAAGGCTATTAAAAGCAGGCTCAGTAAGCCAGAGACCGATATTTTCAGGATTTGTTTTGAGAAGTTGAAGATATCTTTTTGTCATTTCTCCATCGCCGCATCCAACGTCAAAAACCTTTAGGGGCGAGTTTGTCCTAATGTCTACAGCAAGTTCATCAAACTTGGATAGGATGCATTCCCGAAAGTTGGATCGCTTCAAGAATATTTGGTATCCTTCTTCATAGGAAGAACTGTCTTTAGATTCAAGAGCATATGTATTATTGGTCATATTTCCTCTCGAGTACTTCGGTTAGCTGATTGAAATGGGTAGAAATACTTTTTTCTCGCTCCAAGCATAGATCAATCATTTCTTGTATTTCACGGTCAGCGATAATGTTTTCCAATTTAATTATCTTTAAAATTCCAAGCATGTTTTGGAACTCTTTTCTCAACTCATGCTGTAATTCGTTCTGGCAAATCATAAATTCTTCTCCTTCACGGAAAGCATTTCTGAAAGTGTAGAAGGAGCTATTTGCATACTTTTTGCAGACTGGCGGAGATTTCCACTGTTTCGTTTCAAATATTCATTAACTATTTCTTTTTTGAAATGATTCATGAATTCTTTTAGACCCATGTCTTCAACTAGGTCGAGATGGTGTTGGGTGAAAAGCCTCTTTTGAGGAGGGAGATTGGATCTGATCCTCATAGGGATTTGTTCAGCTGTGATGAGACGATGCCCATTCACTACCCAGTTCTCTAAGAGGTCTTGAACTTCTCTAGTATTTCTTGGCCATGAATATCGTTTTAGGATTTCTTGTGCTTCTTCGGTGAGGAGCATTTGAAACGGTTGTTTCGCTATAAAATGCTCAAACAGAGGAATGATGTCTTCTGTTCTTTCTCTTAGAGGTGATAACTTAATTTGAAACGTGCTGACCCTTGCATATAAGTCTTCCCTGAATTTTCCTTCAGCGATCAGACTATGCACATCTTCGCAGGTAGCAGAGATAATCCTGAAATCGGATTTAACTGGAATAGTTGATCCCATTGGATAAAACACTTTTTCCTCAATAGCTTTAAGCAAAAGTTTTTGGACTTCTGGCGTGAGCGCATGAATTTCATCTAGAAAAAGTATTCCTTTATGTGCTTTTTGAAGCAGGCCAATTTTATCGGAATTAGCACCAGTGAAAGACCCTGATTTGTGACCGAAAAGTTCACTGCGAGAGGTTTCTCCAGAAAACTGGGAGCAGTTTACTTCAATGAAATTGTCACAATTGAGAGTTTCTTTAATGAGATGGGCGACAACTCTTTTACCTGTGCCTGTTTCACCATCAATAAAGATGGGTTTATCTGAGATGGATAGATTGATGATTTTAGAAAGCTCTTTTGCTTGAGATTCATTTCTGGTGATAAAACCTTTCCTGATCTTTTGTAGAAGGGTCATTTCTTTCTTATTAAGAAAATACCTTGCAATTACTGAATCCAATTTTTGATCATCAAATGGTTTTAAAAGATAATCGCGTGCTCCAAATTCTAGAGACTTTTGGATTGTACGTTTATCAGTTTCACCAGAAAGAACTACGGGATAGGCTTTATATTCTTGAGTTATCTTAATGAGATTCAGGCCACCTAGTTCCCCGTTGAGATTCAAATCTAAAAACGCCATGTCATAAGAGTTTTTAATTAAGAATTCTTTGGCCTCGTCTTTTGAGGAAGCGGCTTCTACTTGACCATAACGACTTAAAATACGCTTAGAAACCTTCTGAGTGTATAAATCGTCTTCGACAAGCAGTATTCGTAGGTCATTTTGCATAGGTCTAGGCTTAAACCAAATTAATTTGAAACCCTCAACTTAATTCCGAACAAATGTTCGTAAACCCGATCATTGATACAGGCCCAGTGCGTCAAAAATCATCACTGTTCGGATTACAGAATGTTCGTGTTCGGGTCTTCGTACATCTCCATCTTCAACTGGCTGATCTTCCAATCTTTCATTTTGGCCTACTACTTGTAATGGAGACAATCACTCACTTGATGGTTGGTGAGTTATCAGGAGTAAAAAGGTGAAAACATTTTTTAAAAGATTCTTAGGCGCGCTCTCTCTCTCAAACATTTACGTCCAAGACTCTCGTGATTTTCGTGAAGAAATAGTCACGAAAGTTTTGTCTCTTCATTGCCAACTTTATTAAAGGAGTACGATGAGATTCACCCCTAAGGATATTGAAGTCGTTAAAACTGGTCTTAACTTTTTAACATTTTTTGAACGACACATTTTATTCCATAGATTTTGGGAGAACAAAACGATTGAAGAAATCGCTGTGGAAATGGAACTTGAGTGGCATGAGATTGATCAGGCCATTACAGAGGCCTTGAGCAAACTCAGAGTTTTTTGTCTTGAGCATCCACAATTTAAGCTTGGCTTCTCGCTGGAAGCCGCATGAACAGGAGAACTTATGAAAATTGAACTCGCTTTTTTTGCCATGTCACTTCTCTTTGTGGGTTGTAGTAGCCCAGGAAGAATTGTTGAAGAAACAAAAACTAATACTGTTGAAAAGTTGTCTGCCCATAACTTTGATCGCCCCAGATAGGGTCAGATGAGCCTCGACCGTTTCATAAAGAAAAAGGAGTTTTAATGAAGTCATTGAAAGAAGTTCTTGCCGAGACAATTCCTGCCTTTTTTAGATTTCAGGTTTATACAAAAGATGAGATGGCAGAAAAGAAAACCGTTGGAATGGCCTACCTCCATGAAGGGCAAACCATTTATACTCTTCGCTTATGGACATTTTTAAACGAAAAATTCTTTCTCATGCCATCACAAGATGATCCGACCCGATATTTCATCATGACTAGGGAACCGAATAAGATTCCAAACGCAAAAAATAAGTTTTTCTGGAACATTGTGGGCAATGCTAAAGCCGATGCTTCACAAAGTTTTTTTGAACTCAATTTTGATCTTTTAGGTAAGAAAATTTTTATGAACATTTATCCTGAGGAATCTTCACATCCTCGGAAAAACCAACTTGTTGAGCCTATGGCTGCATAAGATCTGGCACAGTTTTTAAATAATATTTTTCAGGGGAATCAATGAATAGAAATTCACTTGCTCTCTGTGTGGCAGTTGTCGCCACAGTAGGACTTTTTTGTCCAGAACTTGCTCATGCCGGGCTTGAGTCTAGTTTGATGGGAATTAAGACTAAGCTAACTGGAGTCATTCTGCCTTTGCTATCAGTTATTGGAATTGCGATTGCGGGGATTTCTTTCTTCACAGGAAATCCAAACGCTAAACAGCACATTGCATACGCCATCATCGGTTGCATGATTGGATTTGGAGCACAAGGCATTGTGGACTTCATCTCTCAAACTGTTCGCTAGTGAGGTGAAAAATGGAAGACGAAGGACTCATCACAACAAGAGTGCCACGCGCGCTGGAAATGAAAAGCAAGCTCTTTGGGTACGAACTACCAGACCTTCTTCTCATATTCTTCAATCTTGCAATCACTAACTTGATGTTTGGTGGGACTTCCTTTCGATATGTCTTAGTGTGGGGAACAACGCTTGCTCTTGCGTTGTTTCTCCACTTCGCTAAGAAAGGTCGTCCGGATAACTATATCCAACATCTAGGCGAATTTTTAATTCGTCCTGCTTACTACGCAGCAGGAGAAGTTGATTGCCTTTATCGCAAATTTAAAGGACAGGTGAAAAATGTTTCAAAAGAAAACAAGTGAAGCATCACTTTCAGAAGAATTACCTTATTGGGAGTTTTCAAATACTCCAAGGCCGCATTTAATTCTGAATGACGGCTCTTTAGTGAGTGGAATCAGGCTTTCGCTTCTCGACATTGAATGTTTCGATGATAACGAGGTCAATCAACTTGCCCTTAGGCTTCGTGGAGTTTTGAACTCTATTTCCGAAAACACTTCGGTGCAGTTTTGTCTTTCAGTGGGTTCGGACTTTTCAGAGGTAATCCAGAAGCATTCTAATGGCAAAACTTCTGCAATTCACCCCTTGGTGGCAAGCATTGCTGACTTTCGAGAAAAGAAACTACATGAAGCCCAAGAAGCAGCAGAACTCTATCGTCCCGAGCTTTCAATCTACCTTCGCACACAGATGGTAGGCGGCAAGAAGCTTAACTTTCTTAAAAAGAAAGAAGCCTTCTCTGACAATGCCTCTCGGTCTTATGAGGAGAGCTTAGAAGTTCTCTTTCAGAATGTAGATACGTTGATCTCTTCTTTCGCCTCTATTGGACTTCAAGGGACGCTTTTAGAAGTTCAAGCGATTCAAGGGCATGTCTATGGATGCCTCAATCCTAAACGCTCTAAAACTGAACCCACGCCGAAAGTAGTAACTCCTAAGGAAGACAATCTTGAACAGGAGACATTGGAGACAATGGAATGGCTTGCGGAGCAATCCCCACGGGGTCAGCTGGTTTTTGGTGATTTGATTTTGGGGTTTGAACAATTTACCCTTGATTCTTATCATCATAGGGTCATCACACTCAAAACGCTCCCGGAAGTAACCTTTGCAGGCCAGCTCTCAACTTTTTTGCGAATGCCGTTTCACTATAACCTGATGCTTTCCTTTGAAGTGCCAAGTCAGGCTGACGAGATGGCAAAGCTTCAGCAAAAAAGAAAAATGGCTCACTCACTTGCGGTTACTTCCGGTAACAAGGCAAGTGATCTAGAGAGTGAAACCAAACTAAGCTCTACTGAAGAACTCATCCGTGAATTATTGAGTTCAGGCCAGCGAATTTATGCAGCCCAATTGAGCATTGCTCTCCACGCTCCAGCAACGGAAGAAGGTACTAAAAAGCTCAATCGGCAAGTGCGTGAGGTTCTTTCTCGTTTTCGTTCACTTAATGGAGCTGAAGGCCTTGAGGAAACAGTCGGTTCCTGGAAGATTTTTAAAGGTAATCTTCCGGGTGCACCTATAAAACTTGAAAGGGCCAAGAAGTTTAAAACGAATAACTTAGTCGATTTCATTCCACTCTATGGGCCACGCGAAGGAGATGATGATCCTGCGGTAATTTTTAGGAATCGACTGAATGGACTTGTAGCCTTCAATCCATTTGATCCAAAACTTACAAATTACAATGCATTGGTTACAGGGTCTTCTGGAGCAGGAAAAAGTTTCTTGAACAACTGCATTCTCGTTCAAGAGCTTGCTCGTGGGCTTCGGGTATTCATCATCGATATTGGTGGATCTTATAAAAAGCTAACTGAAGCCTTGGGTGGGCAGTATATTGAAATGGATTTATCAGATCAGTACAGACTAAATCCATTTGATATACCAGACCCGTCTCAAGAACCGAGTAATCAGAAACTCAAATCACTTCTCGCTGTGATTGAGAGCATGATTGTGGAAGATGATAAGATAAAAATTTCTAAGCTTGAACGTGTTCTGTTGGAGAAGGCAGTCATTGAGCTGTATGAGGAAAAACGAAAGACCAATGATGTTCCCGTGCTCAGTGAACTCACAGAGAAACTCGCTAAAAGTAAAGAATCCACGATGGTGGATATTTCTAAAATCCTTTTCATATGGACAGGAAATCGTCCTTACGGAAAATTGCTTGATGGCAAAGGGTCGCTTAGAACTGATGCTCCAATCTGTACTTTTGATCTAAAAGGTTTATCGAGTTATCCAGATCTTCAAAGCGTGATGATTTTGATTCTCACTGATTTCATCCTGACTCAGGTGGAGCAAGATAAAGTGAGCAAAAAACGCATTATTTTAGATGAGGCTTGGCAGCTTTTGAAATCTAGCGCTGCTGCTGGATTTATGGAGTATTGCGCTCGTACTCTTCGCAAAACGGGTTCAGGGATCACCTTCATTACTCAAGGGGTTGAAGAGATTGTTGATAGTCCCATCGGGTCTGCAATCATGAATAATACCGCGACGAAATTTATCCTTCTTCAACGTGGAGATTCAGAAATCCTCAAGAACGCTCTCAAGCTTAATTCGCAGGAATTGAATCTCGTCTTCTCACTTGAGCAACGTAAAGGTGAATTCGCTGAAGGTTTCATGATCGAGGGAGACCATCGTCAAGTCATACGAATTTATCCAAGCCCGTTTGAGTATTGGCTTTCAACTTCAGATGCTTCGGACAATCGTTATATTCAAGAGCTTCGGGATAAAGGAATGTCTCTCGTTCAGGCGATTGAAGAGGCAGCCAGAACTCATCCTAATGGGATTTCTCAAGGTAGAGCAGAAACGGAGGTTGTATGACCTTAAAGAAAAGAATTCTTACGGTCTTCCTTTGTTTTAGTTTGGTTCTTCCTAAACCTGCGAAGGCCGATATGTTTGGAGGTGATGTTGCTGTTCTGTTAAAAATCCTGGCCCAGTCAATTCAACAGCTCTATGAGCTTCGACAAATCGTTGGCACAGGAAAGGACACACTTTCACTAATGAGAGACATCAATCGAGGAATTCGAGATGGACTTAGGATTATTCATATCATTAATCCAAAGTACAATCCTGGCATTTATGGAAGCCTCGAAACAGCGGAACAAGTACAGCGTGCGATAGAAGAACTGTACGGGGCCATTCCTCAGACAAGTGAGTATCGACTTCAAGAATCACAAGACCGATCTGTTTCTGAAAGCATCGCTATGAATGGTACTTTATTTCAGTATGCTGACAGTGTTGATGAAGAAACTAAAAGAATCATTGCGCACTCTCAATCAACAAACCCTCAAGGAGCTGCAAAACTAACTAATCAATCTCTAGCAGTTTTAATCGGTGTTACTACGCAAGTCCTAAGAACAAATTCGATGATGCTCAAAATGATGGGGCAAAACATGGCCCTCTCTAATAGAAAAGAAAAACTCCAGTCGTCTCAGTTCAAAACCCAATACGAAGGACTTTCTAGTGCTCTAGGTGGTCTTCCGAAGGAAACGAACTTAAGTCCACTTGGAGTAGGTTCAGGGAGGTAATTATGCCTGACTTTGCACTTTTGGGATCGCTTATGCGTGACCTTCATCAAGAGTTTGTGAATATGTATTACCTAATGCTGCCAGTGTTCTTTGCTCTAGCTGTGGTAGTAGCATGGTTTAAAAGTCCGACGGGAAGTCCTGAGTTCATCGACATCATTAAGAGGACAGTTATTGCAACAATACTCTTAGTGGCGTTTCCTGATATTAGTAAGGCAATTCTTTTTGTGGCCGATGGAATCACAGAAAGGATTGATAAGGTTAATAGTTTGGACACGATGATTCGAATGGCAGAAGAAAAGTCGGAAGGATACACATTATCGGTAAGCAGTATGCTCTTGCAGTTTAATGATCTAATTATTGCGACTCTATCTTTCTTAAGTTACCTCGTTTTGTATATTGCTCGGTACTTAACCATAGCAATGTATCACTTCTTTTGGATTTTCTTTATGGTTTCTGCACCTTTGCTTCTTCTTTTTAATCTTTTTGAAGGGACTCAGCAAATTACGAAGAATCTTTTTAAAGGAATGATCGAGGTCGCTTGCTGGAAGATCGTTTGGGCAATCTTGGGGGCCATGCTTACAGCGCTCTCCTTGGGAGATGCTTATAGGACGGAAGGAAATTATCTCGTCTTAATCGTAATGAACTTCGTTATTGCTTGCGCCATGCTCATGACTCCTATGATGGTGAAATCCATTGTAGGCAGTGGTCTTCAGTCCATGTCTTCTACGCTTGGAGCGGCGGCAGTTGCGGCAATGGCATCAGCTCCAGCAAAGGCAGCATCCTCACTAAAAACCTCAAGGTCGTTTATCAGCGATCCAAAAGATTTTGTGAACAAACAGTTTGATAAATCTTTTAAACCGAACAGTAATTACAACCGTTCCAGCAAGTAAGGAGTTTTTCTCATGCAAGAAGAAAAAACAATAAGTCTTAAAATGCCTTCTCTTCCTAAAATGATGTCAGAGCTGATGCACTCGAACCAATTTCTTAAAGTCTTCTCTCTTTCATTAGTTGTTCTCGCATTTATGATAACGGTGGTTGTTTTAGTGATGGCAACTAAAGAGCCAATGGTTATCACTCTTGATTCTTATGGGAAGACAATCGAAAGAACTGTACTTCCAAAAGCTGAAGATCAAATTCGTGAAGGCATTAAGCGATATCTTGAAAAACGCTATCAATGGGAACCTGAAAACGTAATTAAGAAGCTCAAAGATTCCGAGGAATTTATTACTCCACAAGCACTTAAAGCTTTTCAAGGGGCTGTAGGTAATGTTGCCAAGTTTTCTAAGGAGAAAATTGTTTCTCAAAAGGTCTACCCCGAAAAAATTGAAGTTGATTTGAAGAAAGGAACTGCAATTATTACGGGTGATCGAGTGACTTCAATCCAAGGTCTCAAAGCGGCAGGTAATTTGAAATTGGAACTCACATTTGAATCAGGTACTCGGACTCAAAATAATCCATGGGGACTTTATATTTCTAAAGAGCGTGAAGAATAGATTTAAAACAACAATTGCGATTACATTTGATTCCCCAAATTAGCAAAACACGGGAGAGTCATGAAATCAAAACTTTTAACACTTCTTGCGTTTTCATTTCTGGCATTGAATTCAAACGCGACTGAACGCGTACGCCGGGTTCCTGTTCGAGGCGATCAGATTGTTACTGTAAGGACTAGCATCGGGATAGCGACGATTATCCAAGTGCCAGATAGACCCAATAGCGTTGTAGTGGGTGATCAAGAATCCTTCAAAGTTGAATATCTTGATAATGCAATCACAATTAAGCCCTTATCAACCGGGGCCAAGAGCAATCTTTACATCTATACCGATTGGAAACGATTCAATGTTGAGTTGGTATCTGGTGTGGAAGCTGCTGCAGATTATGTGGTTTATCTAGAAAACTTGAAGGTGAAACCTGTTTCACATCCTAACGTCGATACAGGAATCAAATGGACAAACTTCAAGAACACTCTTCGTAATGAAAACCTTCAACTTGATGTAAAACGACTGGGACGAACTAAAGACGGCATTTTGTTAGTTGAGTTCTCTGTCTCTGCAAAGAAAAAGGAAGTCTTCAGACCTGAGTGGCTTTGGCTCACTCAGAATGGCGAAACTCGTCCTATTCACAACCTTTTCATGTCGGCGCTTGAAGTTTCCCAGCAAAGGATTATTTGCGGAGTTTTGCAAATTAGAGAAGTTGATTTGAATGCCTCTGAACCTATGAGACTTGAGTTTAGAAAATCAAAAATTTCTTATCTTACTATTCAAAAGGTTTCCTCATGGAAGCGGTAGTAAAAGAGGTGCAAATGGAAGGAATTAAAAATTACTTCCTCAAAGGGCCAAAGCCCTTTACGTCAAAGCGTGAGGTGAATTGGTCTAAAGTGCAAACATGGGCGATTGTCCTAATTGGTGTTGTTATTTTAGGCATCATCGTTATGCCTTCTTCTCAACCTGATCAAGATACGTTTCATGAGAAAGCGGAGAAAGGAAGTCTCGCACAGATTAAGGAAGCTGAGAATGATCCTACCCAAGAAACAATTAGACAGTTTCAAGAGTCACAAGCGAATGTTCGGCAAGTTCATGGATCACTTGATTATCTCTACCGACCAAGCCCTTCCATAGGATCTAGCGGCGGAAGTTCAACTCCTGATCGGAACTCTTCTATGATCTTGAGCCGTGGAGGCTCGGACACTCGAACTCAACTTTCTGCCGGAACAAGGGTCACAATCCGACTTATAGGAAAAGCTACCATCGCTAACCAAGGGATGCCAGTAGTCGGAATTGTCTCTAAGGACGTTTCTGTTGAAAGTGGAATTGCTATTCCAAGCGGTTCAAAAGTTCTTGGTGATGCTTCATTTGATGAAGAGTCAGAACGGGCATCGATTGCTTGGCGCTCACTCATCTTGCCCGATGGCAGAGAAAGACCGTTCTCGGCCATTGGCATCGGAAGAGATGGCCAAGTCGGTGTGAATGGAAAAGTTCATTCAGACGGTGTGAAAAACGCTGTCGGACAAACTCTCACTCGATTTGTTGGAGCTTATGCTTCTGGCTCCATGAACACAGGAGCATTTGGAGCGAATCAAGGAGGTCATGTCAATGGAATGAGAAATGCTGTAGCCCAGACTGCAACTGATCAAGCTAATGCCATGGGCGAAGATATGCAAAAGGAACGTAAATGGATTGAACTTAGTGGTGGAGCTGAGACTATCGCCGCCCTAAATCAGCCATTCATGTTTCGAGATCCGGGGGCTATTTATGGCAGATGAAAGTCAAGGGTTCCAAGGAAGCGACAGAATCGTCATTGCTTTTTTAGGATTCGTTTTCATCATAAAGTTTCATGAATGGTTCATGGCATGGGTTGAAGTACGCCGTCATCAATTTCTGTTGGCGGGTGTACTTCTTATTGTGGGTATCCCGGTTGGGATTTATCTCTGGTACAAATTAGAAAAAATCAAAGATAAAAATCTTTTTGAGAAATCTGTCACGGCCAAAGAAGATGATTCTGTCTTTTGTGGAATGACAGATAAAAAGGAAGAAATTTGGGTTAAGCCAAAGCAACGCGCCATGCACACGCAAGTTATCGGCACGACGAATGCTGGTAAAACTGAGAGCGTCATTCTTCCTTGGGCCATTCAGGACATTCATTCGGGGAAAGGTCTTCTTTTAATAGATGGAAAGGCCGACAATTCCCTGATTGATAAACTCTGGTCTTACACAAAACTTGCTGGACGTGAGGAGCAGTTTAAACTCTTTAGCCTGAGCCGTAGAAATGAATCTTTCCAGTTCAATCCTTTACTGGGGGGAACAGCAGAAGAGATTACAGAAAGAGTCTTTAACTCTTTTGAATTTGAGAACCCATATTATCGAAGCCTTCAATACGAAGTCATGAATCAGGTTATGCGGATTTTTGAAGCCTCGAACACTATTCCAACCTTTCAGCGACTCTATCAGGCAATTTCTCGTCCCAGAGTCATGGAGAAAATGGCAAAGTCGATAAAAGATCCTGAGGTTCGGCGGTGGTATGTAACTTATTGTGAGATGCAACCAAAAGACAGAGAGGAAAGAACGAGTGGACTTCTTTCTGCCATAGGACATTTTGCTTTTGGGGAAAACGCTAAGCTCTTTAACCCTGAAAAAAACGCAATTACGATTGACGAGGCATTGAGAACAAATCAAATCGTCTACTTTCAATTGCCAGTATTGCTTTCTCCGTTCTTGGGTAAGGCAACGGGAAAACTTGTTCTTCAGTCTTTGCAAGCAGCAGTTGCGAACCGCCATAGACTTGCTCAAGGAGAAGAAAAAAAGTTTTTTAGCGTGTTCCTGGATGACTTCTCGGAATACCTCTATGAAGGTTTTGTGACAATCTTGAATAAATCAAGATCAGCGAATGTGGGGATTGTTTTTGCTCATCAAGCTCTAGGCGATATTATAGTTCTTGGAGACTCCGTAGCAAACTCGATTCTAACTAATGCCAATGTAAAAGTCTTCATGAGAGGGAATGATCCTGATTCTGCAGAATACTTCTCTAAAGTAATCGGAACTCTGAGCACCACGAAGTTCACTGAAAGGCAGAAAAAGAGCATCTTAGGAATAAATAAGAGTGGTGATGTTTCTGCCCGTGATGTTGAGGAGTTTGCCGTTCACCCAAATATTTTCAAGAAAGATTTGGGGGTTGGTGAAGCTATTATGATTGTACCGCATGAGCGTGGGACCAAAACTGTGAGAATCAAATTCAATAAGACTGACGACCTTGAACCGAAGCCAATTCCTGAAATTAGCAAAAGCTTGATGCCACTCCTTGATGAGAAAAATGGAGAAGAACTAAAAATAGAACCAACTGAACAAGCGAAGAACACTCTTGAGAATGCATCTTAACCAATTAGGAGAAATTCATGAAATTTCAAAAAGTAAAAAAACAAATTGTTTTGATCATAAGTCTTTCAGCACTTTTATTTCAGACCGCGTGCTCATCATTGGGAAAGTCAGTGGGCTTCGGCACTGCGATTGGCGCAGGGACTGGGGCCGCATTGGGCGGGATCGTTGACCCCGGAAAAAACGGACAGTATCGCACTCGAAATGTGATTATCGGCGCCGGAATTGGTGCGCTTGCTGGTGGTTTAACAAGTGCGACGATTCATGAAAACAATGAGCGAGACAAAGAACTTGCGTACCTTAAAGGACAAGAGGCTCAAAGGAAATCAGGCAAAACAAGTAACCCACCATCCTTACAGCAGCCGAAAGTGGAAGCAGTTTGGGTAGAAAGTAAGGTCAGCGGCAACCGCTATATTGAGGGTCACTTTGAGTACATCATTACTGAACCTACACGTTGGGAATCTCCATGATGAGGTTCAGAAATGGTCGAAAAGTTTCATCATCAGTCTTTCAGGCTGTGCGATATGTTGCAAAGGTCGGCGTGATTACCAGAGGTACCTGGAACGAACTTTTTGGTAAAGGGACTCTTCGATGGAAACAGAAACAACTTAGGCTTTTAGTAGATGGAGGCATTTTCAAAGCTCATCCTTGTGACTCATTAGTTGATACTCTCATCATCGGGCATCTGGGATTGGAGATGATTCGGGAGCAGAATTGGCGAAGCGTTTACTTCGTTCAACCGCAATTCATTAAGCATGATGAAACAGTGGCAAGAGGTCTATATAAACTAGAACGGCACGGGCTTTGTAATCGGTGGATGACGGAAAGAGAGCTTAAAGGTCAGAATTCGACTACTTTTAAACTGAATGTTCAAGAAGGAGGAGCTAAATATCCTGATGCAGTTTTTAAGCTTCAAGGAACATCAGCTTCTGCGATTGTGGCCTTGGAATACGAGAGAACTGGAAAAACAAATTGGCGATATAACAAAGCGATAAAAGCTTATAGTGATTCCGGTGAATTTCATTTTGTTCTCTATATCATTGAGAACCTAACTATTGAAGCGAGGGTCAAAAGAGGTATTCGCTATATTGGGGATGCAAGGCTTAGTTCAAAAGTTGGTTTCATTAATGCAGAAGAATGGATAAAAGACCCTCTAACTGCTGAAATTCGAGGATTGAATCTTGGTAAAAGCATTAGCGAGCTGGCCCTGAGAATTTAAATAATGGAGTGTTCGTTTTCAAGGATCGGAGACGAACACTTCTAAAACCTGACGACTGAATCAATTGAAGAAAAATATTATTAAAACCAATAAGTTCCCGCCGCCGCCTCATTTTTTACGTCCCTTGATCGTCCGTGACCCCTCCCACCCAACGATGTTGGTTGAAAGGGGTCACGGACTAGGGACTAAACAGTGGCGGCGGCGGGAAAGAAAGGAAATGGTAATGGAGAGTATGGAAGATAAGAGAACGGGGAAGGGGATGGGAACGGGTACGGGGAAAGAGGAAGAAGAAGAGATGAATAGAGGGGAAGGGAAAAAAGAAAAAGGAAAGGATGGGAAAAATAAAAGTGTGAGGAAGCGGAGAAATGATGGTGTGGATGAGGGAAATTTAAAGGAGCAGAATAAGTTTTTTATTGATGTATCAAAAGAACCAGAAAATAAGGAGATGCTTTTAAATTTATTAGCGCAAGCTAATCAAAAGGAGCATGGCCGAGAAATTATTCTTAAGGACTTGGTACTTATTGCTCTGCCTAAACTGAATTTAAAGGATATTGAGAAGATTCAAGAGGGCTGTCTTAGTGAGATGGAAAAAGTAGATCGAGCATTGCTTGAGTATAACAAGAAGAACGAAGTTCAATTAAGTCTTGGTGAATTTTTAGTCAAACGACTTGGAATCTCATAGTACCAATTTGTGCAGGGCCGTAAGTCGCTAAAAATTAAAATCAAATCTAATAAAATAGTACGAAGTGCTTTTTAGCATCTTCTCTTGGAGAGCTTTGTGAAAAAAAGTTCAGTAAATGCTACTTACATTGAGAATGAAAGTCGATATACTTTGGGAGAGCAATGTGATGCTCAACCGTTCTTTGACAATTTAATATGGTTAACTACAGAAGAAGCCGCGAGGTATATTCGAAAATCTGCTAACGCTATTCGGATTGCTGTCCATAAAGGACACATTCATGCAAGAAAGTTCAGACGACGTCTATACTTTAAGAAAGATGAATTAGATTCGCTGATTGATACCTCCAATTTAAAACGGAGGTAGCTATGGCGATCTATGAATATCAAAAAAATGAGAAGTCTTATTTTAGAGTCTATTGTCAAATTCTAGGGAAGATTAATAAACGCCTCAGAATTCAAAAGAACCTCTATTTAATAGAGACACGCTCACAAGCGGTTAAAGAAGAGAAGAAATTAATTAAAGCTCTTGCAGAGGAAATGGGAAGACTTGAGGGTAAAGGTTTATATTGGGAAGAAGTTATTCATCGTTGGGAGATTGCTGCAAAAAATGGCTTCCTTGGCGAAAGATGTTCCTTTCCTGAATATTATCTAAGTCATGTAAAACGATTAAGACAGCACACTGCTGGATGGTTCAATTCGATTGCCTCTGATCTATCTAAGGGCGATGGTAGGGCGCTTCTAACTTTCCTTGTTAAAGAGGGCTATACCAATTCAAAGGTTGGCAAGGTACGTTCTTCGATAAACCTCATTTATAAATGGGGGATTGAAGAAAGATACATAGCCGCAAATAATACGCCAGTTGATGGTCTTACGTTCATAGATGATTCAGAAGAAGAAGTTCCAATGATATTAACATTGGAGGAGCTTCAGAAGCTTCTCTATGAAGGAAAAACAAGAGATCATCCTTGGTATTTTATTTGGGCCTTTGCACTTTTGACAGGTATGCGAAGTGGCGAACTATTTGCCTTGCGATGGAGTGATATTGAATTAGGAGTTATGGCAATTCGAGTTTCAAAGTCTTTTAGTTCCATTAAGAAAATCGAAAAGTGTACCAAGGCTGCATACTGGAGAACAATTCCAATCTCTAGTGAACTGCTTGACGTCATTAACGAGCTTAAGGTCCTAAGAGGAAATGATGAATATGTACTCCCAAGAATTTCAGCATGGAGAAATGGTTATGCTGGAGCAGTTCTAAGGCAATTCCTGGTGGAAATAGGGATAAATAAAGAAGTGGTATTCCATACACTTCGGGCCTGCTTTGCTACACATTTGTTGGCCTCAGGGGCCGAAGCTGCCAAGGTTATGGCGATTGGAGGATGGAAGGACTATAAGACTTTCCAGATCTATCTCAGACTGGCGGGTGTTGAAACGGCAGGTACTACAGACAAGCTGTCATTTATTCCTAGGCCCAAAGCTCCGAACCTTTTGATGCTAAAAAACAATTCTTAAAGGGTGGTGAAAACCACCCTTTTTATCCCACCTCAAGGCTTTGATATTTCTTCATATTTCTGTGGTTTGCTAATATTAACTAAGTCCCTATGTAACTATGCAAAATTAGACAATCGTGCTAATTTCCACCAAAAATACAAAAAAACTAAGCCCTAATTCTAAACAGTTAGGGCTTTTTTTTTGCCTCATTTAAGCAAAAAAGGCCCACATTTGCGGGCCTTTTTATTCTGAAGTCTGAAGCTTTTGTTTTAGTATCGCTCAATTTGATAGACAGCGATTGTACAACCACCTGTGTAGCCAATTCTTCTCGATTCTCTACGGGAATAAGAATATGCGCTTCCACTGGAAATGATAAGCATGTTTGTGAAGTGATTATCGATTAAGTATTTTTTGACTGTACTTTGAGCTGTAGGGCAGCTCGCTCCATTAATATCATAAAATGATTTTTTAAAACGATAAGCAGGATTTGAATTTACTAGATTAATTTTGCAAACAAAATTGAAATTAACATAACATTCACCATTAACACATGTCCCACTTTGAGGTGAGGCAACATTGATAGTTGAGCCAGTAATATCAGTGATCATAAGCTCAGGATCAGAGAACTGAGTATTATTATGAATTTTGCCTGCAATGAACTCATCTTTCTTTTGAGTACATAAAAGGCTATAGGCCTTGAATGCTGGAGCTTTAAGTGCATCATTTTCATGAGCTCTATAGGGACCTAAAACTTGAGATCCAACGTAAATTTCGTTATCAGCATATTCAACTTTGCTAGGAGTCTGAGCGAGCACTGACATGCTTACCATGAGAAAAAATCCGGAAAGGTAATTAATATAATTTTTCATTTAACACTCCTTGAAGTTTGAAAATCATTCTTGAATAGGGGAGCGTCGCTGTCAACGATTGTGCTTAAAAAGTCTTTTCTGATTAGAAAAGAAAGCGGCGAGTTATGAATAAATCCCAAGATGAGTTACAACTATTAGATGAATTATCTCATTCTTTTTTTACTTCTGATCACGGCTTCCGTCGTTAGGTTATGGAACCTGGGTGGACCATCTTTTTTTCAAGATGAATTAGCATTATTACTTCATCAAAGTTTTAGTTTCTCTGAAATTATTGAATTCTCCTGCGTATGGGGGTTTCATCCTCCTCTTTATTATTTTTACTTAAAGGCCTGGAGCGCAGTTGGTGGAATTTCTGAATGGAACTCCAGGTTATCTTCAATCCTGCCTTCGCTGCTTCTTTGTGTGACTCCCTATTTTTATAGAAGGGTTCTTCCTTTTCACTACGCTTATTTTTCTTTGATGTTGGTATTTAGTTTTCCCATTATTTTTTGGTCCCAGGTAGTGGACCCCTATGCGTTGGGGCTGCTATTTTTTTTGAACGCTACTTTTTTAGTCTGGAAGCTTCTTCAAGATGAGCAGGATAAAATCTGGCCATTAATCACTCTGTCCGCTCTTTGTTTTTACACTCACTATGCTGCGGGCCTGGCGATCTTTCTTTTGATCGGGATTTTTTGGCTCATTTCGTTTTTTAACAAGTCCATTCTGCTCTCTAGAAAATTATTTAAAATAGAAGTCATTTTCGGACTCATTTGTTTGCCATGGTTTTTGGCCTCTCAATCACTTAGAGCGATGCCACTTGGTAAGAATATGTATTTTTGGAATGAGGCGAGCGAGCAGCTCAAGCAGCTCCAAGAAGTCATCACGTTCCTTTTTTCAGGTAGCTCGTACCTTGTAGCTGTTTTTGGTATATGTGTGTTGTTAATCATTTTGAAAGCTCGCAAGAAGGCACTATGGGTTGAATGGGGATTGATCGCAACCATTCTGGTCTTTATAGGTGTTCTTTTTGCGCGGTCCCTGAATTATAATTCCGCCCTCATTCCAAGATTCTTTATTTGGCTCACTCCTTTGATCTACTTGGTTATCCTTTTGAGCGTTAAGGAGAGTGTGGTAAAGCTGACGGCAGTGGTCCTGAGCTTCCTGGTCTTGGAGGGGATTTCTCCAACGCAGATGCACTTTGAATCCAAGCAAGATATCCGTGGGGCGATGAAAGGCCTGACCTGTAGCCCACAACCAATTCTTATCGTGTTCAATCCCTTGTGGTTTGATCCCTATGCCAAGCATCTCTCTGATTGTCCACCAGTCCATATCTTTTCGGGTAAGTGTTCAAATCCAGAAAAACTTTTGGCGGATTTGCCGAGTCATAGTGCGAGTTTCTTTTTGTGGTTAGACTGCTCGGCCCTATCGGATTACATCCAAAAGCTGCAGAGGCCGCCGGGAGAGTTAAAGTCTTTTGATGGAGCTTTTATTTTTTATAAAAAGTGAAGTTCTTCATTTTCTAGTTTCCACTTTTTTTGGGCCGCTATGCCTTCCGCCGGATGTGAAGTCAGGATCACGGCCCCACCGCTTTCTGCGTATCGTTTAATTTCCTCAAAGGCCTTGGCGCGATTAGTCCCATCCATGTTAGCAAATGGCTCATCTAAGATAAGAAGAGAGGGATTAAGCAGTAATGAGGCTTCAAGCGCAAAGAGGGATCTTTGTCCTTGAGAGAGGGAGAGGTATTTGGATTGAAAAGAGCTTATCCATTTCGATGTTTCTTGAAACCGCCGATAAAGTTCTTTTGATCTCTTTTTAGAGATTCCATTAAGACCTGTGAAGAGGTGAAAGTTTTCTTCCAAAGTGAGTTCAGGATGAAAAACGGAATCTTCAAAAATGGCGACACCTCTTGTGGTATAAGTGATGTTGCCTTGATCAGGTCGGATAATGCCACCTATTATTTTAAGTAGGGTTGTTTTTCCGGATCCATTTGCTCCAGTCAGGTGGATAAAGTCTCCGCGTTCAATCTCACCATCAATGTAATTGTAGAGGCTTTTGTGAGGTGATTGATTATTATTCTGAAATTTGAAAAGTGTCTCACTTTGAGTTTTGAACGTTTTTGTTATTCCTTCGAACTTGATTAAGCTCATTATTTTTGCTCCACCAAGTGCGCGTTTCTCTGAAATATCCAGCAGCTCATTGCCAGAAAGGTAATGTTAAGGAGCAGGGGGATGAGAACCTCGGGAGTGGAATTGCCGCCCATCATCGCATATCTAAATGAGATCACTGGAGCTGAAAATGGATTCAGCGTTAATAAATCCCGATAAGGTTCAGAGATAAATGATACCGGGTATCCCACAGGGGTAAGCAAGATCGCGACTTGAAAAATGAAAGGAACAATAAAACGAATGTCTTTATAGAAGTAATTCAAAAGGCTCAAAAGCAGGGATGTGCCGATCACCAGTGATAGAGTGGTTGTGAAAAAAAGTAACAACCAGCCAAGTCTTTCAAGACTTAGGAGGCCAAAGTAGTGGCAGAGCAGAAATAAGATGACTGTGTTAAGTGCAAACTCGACAAGGTGAAATAAAATTGAGCTGAGTGGGAAAATGATTTTTGGTACCTGGAGGCGATTCCAAACGGTGGGATTTGTCCATAAACTGTTACCTGCTTCAAGGATAGAGGCAGTCATGAAATTCCAGACAATGATTCCGCTAAAGACGAAAAGCGGATAGGGTAGCTCACCTACTTGGGATCGGTTTAATTGGGCAAAGACTGCAACAAAAGCTCCCACACCAATCCAAGGCTTGAGGATAGTCCATAAAATGCCAAGATGCGCGCCCTTGTATTTCAAGATGACGTCTCTGCGGGTTAAGGCGCAGGTTGCGTAAAGTGTAGTTGGTAATGAGGTTAGCAACATAGTTTAAGCTTAGCAGAATTTATGATTTTCAGCGCGGATAATATCAACTAAAATTGATTATGATAGAGAATCTTAAGCTCAAGTTTACTCTTTGGTTGCGCTTGCTGGTGATCAGTACCCAGGGTCTTCCCGGTCTCAGGGAGATTTATCACTTCATTTATATTCTAACTCTCAAGACTTTTCTTAAGAAACTTAATAAAGATTTTGAGGTTGTATCTGTTTACCTTAAAGGCTCAATGGCCCGCGGTAATCCATGTTACGGATTGAGTGATATTGATTTGTTTTTATTGGTTAAGGAAGACCTGATCTCTGGTCATGGTGCAGTGAGTTTTGCCAAGATGGTTGAAGAGTCCAGGAAAGGTTTTTATTATAAGATTATCGGAGAAATTGAAGTTTTAACCCACAAGGAATGGGATATTCTTACTCAGAATTCTCATGTCGTTTATGTCGAATTGTTTCAGTGGAAGTATTTTTCTGGGGAAAGACTAGATCTACTTGAAAAGAAACCAACTCACCTCAATCAACTTTATAAATTACAGTTTGCTTGTTTTCAATACCTACTTTACGTAAACTCAGTCTCTTTTCAAACTGACTTCCTGGGTCGTCTCAAAAGGAAAAGACTTTTTACGAAATTGTCTTATCTCCTTTGGGGGGCAGAAAAAAATGCTGGCGACTTTTTGGCGCATTTTGAAGCTGATCTTCGCTCCTATGAGTTGATGGATTTTCAAGATGAGGTCTTAAAGTTGCGAGGATTTTACCCATTCCTGCTTTGTTCCAGTCAAACCTGCGCCTTTGTTGGTAATCATCAAGTGCGAGAAATACATGAGAACAATCTGCTGGTTTTTGCGCGGGCAGAGGTCAGCACTACCATAAAAAACTTTGTTTTCACTTTCTTCAGTGAACAGTCCAAGGATATCGTTCAGCAAGAGATCTATTTTGAAACACTTATTTTTCAGAAATTTGGTGGGATCATTAACCTATATGATAAGAGTTTGAATGGAGTGACGGCCATGCCAATGATCCTTGGGACTCAACAGGCGCTGACTGATTTGACCATAGATCACGAGCTTCGATCCCTGGCGCTGGAATTTTGTCAAAATGTATTAAGGGATTTAAGAAAGCTCACGTAAGGCCTAATCCTGGCTTCCCAAGATTTATCTTCATTCATGGCCTTTGACTGCATGAAAAGCCATTTGTTTTTATCATGATAGAATGTCGCTCTGGCCGCTTCCATGGATTCGATGAGCGATTCGGAGGAATAGTCCTTCATGACAAAACCGTTTTCGAAGTCCGCCACAGTATCTTTCAATCCTCCACGAGGAGAGACAATCGGTAGAGTGCCATATTGAAGTGCATAGAGTTGAGAGAGGCCACAAGGCTCATAGGATGAAGGCATGAGGAGTACGTCTGAAGCCGCAAAAGCTTGGTGGGCGGCCTTCTCAGTATATTTCCCGACAAAACAAAATCTTTTGGTAATTTTATTCGCTAGTTCAAGTGCCGCCAGGATCTGACCCTTAATAAAGGGGTCAATGACGCTGATGAAGAGAACGTTAATTTTGTGCTCTTCTATAAATCTGAAAAAAGCAAAGTCATCCTGAAAGAAAAGATCAATTCCTTTTTGAGGGCAAAAACGGGAAATGAACGAAATTAAAAGCTCTGAATCCTTGGCGCCAGGGAAATATTTATTGAGGCATTCATTCTTGAGGGAGTGCTTTATGTGCAAGCTCTCAAAACTGAAGTTTTGAGAAAGCAAAGGGTCCGAAATGGGAGACCATATTTTTTCATCAATGCCGTTGATAAAGCCCAATATACTTTCTCTCGCAGCGGCTTCTTTAAGTCTTGGGTGGGCGAGTTTAAAATGGGTGATTTCATCGGCGTATGTGGGGCTGACGGTGAGGACATGATCGCTTTTTTCTAACATCAGAGTCAGGAGCGAGAAAGCCTCTCTTTCAGTCAGAGAGTTGAGATCCAGAGTAGTTTCCCCACTAAGTGTTTTGAGATCCCCGCTGGAAATATCACCCTGATATTCATAGTTGTGAATCAGGCCTACAGTTGTACGAATATTTTTGGAAAGTAGGTCTGGATAAAAAAAGCAACCAAAGGTTTGCCAGTCGTGCAAAAGGAGCGTGGCAGATTCGTGATTGATCTGGTTGATATAAGTCAGGGCCGCTTTAGTGTAATGCAAATAGAGAAAAAGAGGATTTGAGATTATATACGCATCCTGGGTAACATCATCAAAAATGAAGTTCTTACTTTTGAGAACGTAAACCTTTGCCCTCACTTGCGGATGGAGATATTGGTAGATCTCCACTTCATCGATAATTCCCAAAAATGGGATCTCAAATACGGTGACTCTTTTCAGAAGTTTTGATGTCTGGTTGTCTTTAAGAAAGTCCTGGCAATAGGGGAGATAAACTTCGTTTTCGAAGTGGTCGCTCAGGGCATTAACCAGTGAATAACAATAGTCACCAAGGCCACCTCTTTTGAAAAGAGGGAAAAACTCCATCGCCAGGTGAATAAGTTTCTGCTTACCTTTTTCCAATGAGAAGTCCTTTTCGCTTGACGAGAATATGCGTAAAAGATTCTTCATAAGAATCACAGAAGCCACTTTCAGAAAGGGCCATGAGACAGGTTAGTTCTCCAGATCGTAGTGACAAATCCTGACCTCGGTTCAGCTTCATTTCTGGTAATTCATTTTTGGGACAGAAGTCCCTTACGGCACTGATGATTGTCACAAAATCGGCCTTTGATTCCAGCTTGAGAATTTCCAGGTCATAGAGAATACAGTCTCCGGGGAGGAAGGCCAGTAGGGTTAGTCCTTTAAAAAAAGTATCTTCTCCGAAGGTCTTGAGAAACATTTCAGTATCGTGGGAAGAAAGGTAGTTGAGGTTTAAGCTCATATCTGTTTGAAAGTGGCCTGCGAGAGTTTCGCATAACAGCCGGTAGAAGACTGTTGGGGACTCTGTAAGATGCGTGAGAAAGCCCCACAAAAATGTATAATTAAGGTTTTGCACACCCATCTCATTGAGGGCCTTCGATGGGTAGTGCCAGGTTTCGTAGATAAAATCTTCTGGGGAGGCCTTATAGAAATCCACCGGTAACTCATTTCCGCAATCAATACGAAATTTATCAACCCCGTACTGTTCTTTGAAGTTTTCTTTTAGTTTCAGAAAAAACTTCGTCACATTTTCTTTTGAGAAATCATATTCAACTAAACTTTCATCTTCTGACCAATGCCGTGGAGGATTGTGAGTGAAGTGAGCGTCCTTTGACCTTATGTTGTCTTTATGACCGTGATTGATATTAAAGTCCTGAATGACAGTCATCCCTGCTCTTTTTAGGTTTGATATCATTTCCCCGTAGGCCTGCCAGCTTTTGAGGTTCTGGTGGGGCCTTTCGTAATCGATAGCATCGTAGCCGTGATGACTTTTTGATAAAAATGGAGGAGGAAGAATTACTCCGTCATAAATGTCTAAGCCTTCAGAGATGAAATCAGCGTTTTGCTTGAATTCATTTACCTGAAGATAAAATTTCTTTTTCTTCTGTACCTTGCGCGGTGGAAGTTCCTTGATATTTAAGGCAGCACCATTTCCTAGCAGTGAACAGTGAATGTCCACATGAGTAGACTGCTTTTGATTTTTGAAAGTTAAGTTAAGCGGGCCTTCTTTATGGAAAGTCTCTCTATCAAATGCCAAACGGTAAATATTTTGAGTCGGGTGGTCTAAGATGAGTTTGGCCAAAGAACATTGAACGCCCCCCGTAGTCAGGAAGAATTGGCCTTCTCCCTTGATCCTTGAATGAATAAAAAAAACAAATTGATCATCCACTTGATAAAGAGGTGACAGCTGAATTAGCTGAAAAGGATGCTGCTGATAATTAATATGTTGCAGGCCTCTGCGAGTAGAGAACTGAGTATAAGTAGGGGAGTAGCTTTTTATTTTTTGTTGGTTTCGAAAGGACTCGATTTTGTAATAAACTTCACCTTCTTTAACTTGGTCAAATTCAATCAGGCACCCATAGATTAGGTTCTTATAGGGGATCATCTTTTTTTGATAGGATTTACCGTAGGTAGGAAAAATAGTTATCTTAAGTTCATCGAAATGATCTTTGGGGTGAACTTCGCAGACAATTTCTTTCTTGATGAGACTCGGCATGGGTTGATTATAAGTATAATAATCACTTTATCTAGAACGAGTTTTTAACTACCTTGCTTCTTGTCATTTTGCTGCGTAACAAAAAAAGGCCAGAAGAATTGATAGACGGGCATGGGTAAGCGATACTTACTTCAATCTACGACTCACTTACTAAAACCTCAAGGCGTGACATGACTGACGAGAGAATCATTAATTTAGAAATCAAATTTGCCCATCAGGACGATTTTCTGGAACAATTGAACCAGGTTGTGACCAAGCAGCAAAAAACCATTGAACGATTGGAAAAAGAGATCCTGGATCTCAAAAGAAACGTTAATGGCGGAGGCGGGGTAGATGCCAACCGCACAGCTGCCGATGACAAACCCCCTCACTACTAAGCTTAATATTTCAACGATCCAAACACATTTCGGGCCCAGTCACGGGCGAGCTTTTCACCGATTCCAGGTATCTGGTCGTAGTGAATGCCGTCGCCCATATTTTCCGGATAATTTGTAAAGGCCCAGCTTCTGATGAGCTGGCAGCCCATTGACGGTACTTCTTTTTCAAAAAGATGTTGGAGTTCTAAGTCCCATCTCTTTGGGTCCTCTTCTTTCGGATTAAGATCCGGTTGCCCGACCCAAATACATTTTGCTCCTGAATCCTTGGCCAAGTTCATCAGGTAGCGGATCTGTTCAGAGTCTTGAAGGGTTTGCTCGCGCCAGATCATGTTGGTGCCCTGGACGATCATGACTGTGGTTGGTTTATGCAATTTAATCAGTTCGACGAGCTTGGGAGTATTTCGATTTGTGCCTCTGCGATCAATTCGTCCAGTGTGGTGTTCCCAGAACCCCCAGGTAAGATTATTGCCTTCAATCCAGTCAATAACCTTAGTTCCACCAAAAGCGTAAAAAGAGACATTCTCGCCTTTAGTTTCAATCAGCCTAGCGAGTTCGCCACCAAATGCACCTGTGCCGTGTGAGTCTGAGACAATCAGTGTTTTCGAAAAAGCTTGAGGAGCAAAAATAAGGCTTAGAAATAAAGTGATCAGCATGAGCTACTTCCTTTTTGCCTGAGTCTTAAACTGCTCCGAGAAATTTTTCACTAGATTTAAGGTGCTGATGTCCGTGTTGTAAACGCCGTACCAGCCTTGTTCTTCATGAGGCGGGTCTCCAATCAGGTGATCTCCTTCCTTCCACAAACTACCATAAGGTTTTGACGGAAGACCCTCTCCCGACCAGGCCCAGAAATTGACTCCAGGAACGATCCCTTTCATTTTCATAAAGCGCAGTGTTTCATTGAAAACGGCTTCATAGTACCGGTCACGATCCACAGTTGTGCTTTTGGGATCCATGGATCGCTGGTCTCGGGCGATACCAAATTCTTCTATGACTACTGGCTTATTGAAGGCTTTGGATTTTTTGACGTGGTCTTCAACGTAATTTCTCATGATCTCAAGAGCTGTAGGAAGAGTTTGCGCTGAATCTTTTGGATTATAAATGCCCCAGTTCTCAACCCATATGTGAATGGTGGCGTAATCGATTTCAGGGATTGAGTGGTCCTCGATAAAGTTATTTCCAGCGTCCTGAGGATTTAGGGTTTCGCCCTCGCTTCCGATGGTGACCAGATGATTTTTATCCAGAGATTTAATAAGTTTTGCCGAGGAACTTAACCACGCCATGAAAGCTTTTCTGTTTTTGCCGCCGCGAGGCTCATTGGCCAGCTCCCAGGCCATGATCGTTGGGTCTGCGCTATAAGGAACTTTAGAAATTGAATTAATACGAGTCACGATTTTTCGGACTGATTCCTGCTGGCCCTTAACTGCCTTCGGAATGGTGTAAAAGCGCGCTGAATATTCCTGAAACGTACCCCAATTGCCGCCAGGATGCGGGGGTGGATAAGGAATTGTGCTGCCCTCACTCCAACTCACCCATTGAGCAAATCCACCTGACCAGGGCCAGAAGTTGGCAAGGCAAACTACAGCTGTCATGTCCCGTTTTTTCATTTCGACTAAAAGAAAATCGAGTCCTTTGAGTAAATCTTCATTCAGTACTCCAGGCGAGTTTTGCACAGCTGGAATGATCCGGTAAGGTTCAGTATCAGGGCCTTCAGATAAGGCCAGAATTCGTAATTGTTTAATTCCCAAATTATTCATCTGATCAAGTTCGCGAACCAGTTGATCGCGGCGACCGAGGGTGCCCGGAATTCCCAGATTCATGCCTTGCCAGAAATTGGTCCCCATAAAGAAGTAGGGTGAGTTGTTTCTTTCAAAGCGGCCGGATTTGACTTCAACAAAAGGGCCGGCAATGGCGGACATAGTTGCGATCAGGCCAAGACACAATGCCATCAGTAAATTTTGTATTTTCATGTTTGAATTTTTGCAAAAAAAGAGCTGCCTTGGCCACCCTTAACATCTTTAATTTGTCGCAAAAAAGCAGTTGTGTTAACCTAGGTTTATGAAAAACGAAAATTTATTTGAAAGACCCTGGGGTAGTTACTTTAATGCGCTTGAAGAGCCCGGATTTAAAATTAAAAAAATTGTTGTGAAACCCGGTGCTAGATTATCTCTTCAAAGTCATGAGCAGCGTGCCGAACACTGGGTGGTAGTTGAGGGGCAAGCTTTGGTCACTCTGGACGATAAAGAAATGAAGATGGGCCGTGATCAGCACATCTACATTCCTAAAGGTAGCATTCACCGCCTTCAGAATCTGGGAACTGAAGATCTTATTTTAGTTGAAGTTCAACTTGGAAATTATTTGGGTGAAGACGATATTAAACGTTATCAAGACGACTATAACCGTTTGTCTGATAAGTGATATTCGACCAGCTTATCAATTGGTTTGCGCACGACTGTCCCTAGATGAAGACCCTCTTGTTTGAATACTTCATCCAGCTCTTCGCTCAAGAGACCTGCAATAGATCCAACCAGATTAATTTTAAGTTTTTGCCAATTGTCGTATTTTTTTAAATGACGATTGGCAAATTCACGGAACGCCTGATTGATCAGTGCTCTTGCAGCTGGGTGAGTTTTATGGCGGATGAGAAATTCTGCAAAACTTGCGATATGCACGTTTTGTCCTTCACCGTAAACTCGGTGAATAATGGCGTCTTTGCCTTCCGGATAGGTCTTTTCAAATTCGAGTTCCAAATCTTTAGGTAGTTCACGGTAAAAATAGGCCTGAAGCAGGAGTCTGCCGAGTTGAACCCCACCGCCCTCATCACCCAAAACATGCGCCAGCGCGGTGACGTTGTCAGTGATCTTCTCGCCGTCGTAGGCACAAGAGTTCGACCCTGTTCCCATAATCCCACAGATTCCGGCCTGGCGGCCACAAGTGGCACGAGCAGCACCCAATAGATCGTGGTTCACTTCAATTTTGGCATTAACAAAAACCTTGGTCAGCCCTTCCTTCATTTTGGCGCGGAAACTCTCGTCCGGGCATCCGGCGCCGTAATAATAAACGTACTTTATGTCGTGAATTGGGATGATGTCGGTGAATTCTTTTTTCGTAAGCTCTGTGAAGACTTTCTCCGGGGAGTGGAAATAGGGGTTAAAGCCCATAGTGTGAGTGGCAGTTTGTTTGCCCTTATCATCCACCATGATCCAGTCTGATTTTGTTGAACCACTATCCACAACGATCCACATAGCCTAATCCTCGTTATTTTTAAGCCTCCAGTGTACTTGATATCTTCTAAAGTTGTGCTAAAATTGTTTAGAGTAGTAAATTTTTTAAAGGAGATTCAAATGGCTCGTGGAGAAGGTGGACAGGACAAAGGTAAAGCTAAAGGTAAACCAAAGCTCACTACAAAAGAAAAACAGGACAAGAAAAAAGAAAAGAATAAGAACAAAGTTAAATAATGAAAAGGCCACCGCAAGGTGGCCTTTTTATTGGTGGTTTAGTTCAGGCCCTTCGCTTCAAAGACATTGTTCAAAGTATTCACTCCAGCTCTTACTCCAACGCATTTTTCTTTACATGAGTTGATCAAAGCTTTTGTTAAATCATTGGCAATATCTGAATTCTCATTCAACTCATAGTGTGAGTGATGGATGATTTCATCATAATTCGCAATGGCCGGCTGACCTTTTTTCGTGCGAGTACTATTAACTTTATCAAACTCCATTCTGCCTTTCCAAAGAAGACTGAGAGTAAAGTCAGATGTGGCATTCCAAGCACCTTCCAGGTATGGGTGGTAGAATGACTTGTTTTTGACATCTTTTGCTTTGTTGCTTGAGATCTTTTTAAGTTTCTCATACATGTGGCGACGGTTTGCGATTCTTGAAGCAAAGTAGTCTGCCATGCCTTCAATTACTGGCACTGAGTGGACTGTCTTCATAGTATCTGACATCGCAATATGCGCGAACTCGTGGTAGATGATTTCCGGCACCATCGCTGTATCAACGAAGTAGTACTTATCCATAAACCAATGGTCCATATGTTTTGTGACAGCAATCAGTCCGTAGACGACAGCAATTGGTCCCAAAGTCTTAACCGCGAGCTCCAAGAGAGAGCTATTATTTGCTGTTGGGTAGGCGAGCATCCCCAAAGACGTATAAAGCAGGCGATTTTTATTATAGTCAATAATCGGGTCTTTAATAATAAGAAGACTTTCATGGATTGGGTTTGATCCATCCGATTCAACCAGGCTTCGCGCCTCAATTTTTTTCATCGGACTAAACCATATTTCCTTGTTCCACTTCTTAGCATCTTTTACAAAAGTAGGGGTCTGTCCGGCCGGGATTGACCAGGCATTGTTATAGTTTTTCTCCTGCTCTTCATTTTTGAAATGACGAGTAGAGGAAAAGGCGTTGGTGATATCCAGACGAACCACTAGCTGAGGAAGTTTGGCAACAAAGTCAGATTTAATCTCTTTTAACCAGAAATTTCTTGCGATGGTTAAGTGATGGTAGACGTTGGCCGCCTTCTTTATCAGTTCTTTGTCCTCGTGTTTGAATGAAATCGCCTCATCGCTCGTAGAGAGAACGATCTTAATATGCTCACCATCAAAGGATTCGTTACAGAATAACTTCTCCAATGGGCGTGGCACAAACGAGTACCCATCTTTTTTATCCCTTTCAAGGACATCAAAGGTTTTCGGGCAGTAAGTTCCCTCTGCTTTCGCATTGAATGAGGCAACTACCAAAAGGGTAACAGTACTATTCAATAAACGTTGAAGGGTTATCATTTACAGCTCCATTTTTGTGTTTACTTAAAATTATTCCTTCGATTACACCGATAGCGATAGACGCTGTGATGTTCCAAGGTGGCGGAAGAAATAGTGTGCTTACTCCCGCAACTGATCCAACAAATCCTACAATTTTTTCGAGATCTGTTTTATTTGGGTTCCAAAGATCGTCATACTTAACTACATATTCGATATCTTCCAGAGAGATATAACCAGTCTCAAGTGCTGCCATGACAATGTCTTCATGGGTAATTTGAAGACCAATAAATATGTCCATCATTTGCAGCTCCGTCATGTCCTTTCTTAAAAGGCGACGAGCGAGGTTATATTGACTTTGGGGGTCTAGTTCAATTTTCTCAACATAGGTATCTCGTGTTCCTTCCTCATTCAGGACGCTGAACTCCTGGGTTATGAAAGGAGCCTTACTTTCTGTATCTGGATCAACTCCCATGCGGCGAGATGATTTTTGAAGGATCTGTGATAATAAAATAATCTGAGTTTCATTGTACTTTCTATAAAGCAGCTTTCTTCTAGTGATTTTTGAGAAACGCTTGATGCGCTCAGAAGAAAAATCATCTTCATCCTGAATTTCTTTGACCACGTAGGTTGACTTGATTGGACGCATTTTGTTTTTTGCATTGAAGATAATTTTGAAATACTCGTTAAGCCAGTAGCTACGTTTATTGACTGAACTTTTTGTTCTTAGGTATTCAAGTTTGTTGAATGTTTCTAAAGTGATGACTTTATCGGATAGGGCCTTGTCTAATAGGATACGAAAGTGAGCGCCCTTGTCAGAAGTTTTATCCTTCTTATTTTTAATATTTCTTCTGATGTAGACATATTCCTGATAAACGCACCTTGAAGACTCGTCCGGCCATTCAGAAAACCCAGAAAACATGTCTTTAACGTCATTCTTTGCAATCAACTTCTTATGCGGGAACTGAATTCGTAGCTGTCTTCTATTTGTGTTAAGTTCTGCCAGTTTAAAATGGTCCTTACGGATGCCTGTCAGGATGTCATAGAAAATATCATCTATGGCATCAGTCACTCTAAGCATTTTAAATGTGTCTTGCAGGCTTTCTGGGTCTGTTTCTATTTGGGCTATCTTGAAATTGCTCTTTATTACATCTATAAGTCTAAGCTCGCATTGTTTGTCTTCTGTATCCAGGAACTCTTTTACAGACTGGTAGAAGACTTTAGTGATTTTCTTATTAAGCTCTTTGTCACTAAACTGTTCTGCAATCTTTCTTTTCTCGTGCTTACTAAAGGCGCGACTTAGAACTTCTTTGTCATTTCTAAGATTTAAGATTTTTTCCATTGAATATTGGGCAAAAGAATTTTGACTACTCAAAATACCGATACTCAATAGGAATAGATAAAGTTTGTTTTTCATAAGCCTCTTTTTTTGTTTGATGTTGCAAGTGCCATACCAAATTCAGGGCCTTGGCCTGGCGACCAAACCTGACTCAGGTCACTGATTTTCCTACGTTGCTATTTTGTGAATGGGTCTGAAATTTGTCATCTGTCTCATTTTTAAACAGTCACCAAAGCAGCTGTTTTGGCCACCGAACTATCTGATTTTTAAGTTTTCTTAAGAATTGATTAATCTACCTATAACTTTTTCAACCTGACTTTCATCACCTCTTTTATTCACGTAAGGTCGGAGGAATATTTTTAGTCGTTTCATTAACACTCACAATTGGAGCAAATGTGCATTTTTCAAGCATCAAGAGACTTATCAGTCTCACACTCGTAACAGCTATCCTTTCTAACACAGCTATTGCTGGTACTTATTCTGGTAACGGTTCACAAATCGTATCAGCAAGTCATGCAGAAGAAATTTCAAGAACATTCGATGAATATTCATACGCAATGGATGATTGGAATGGAACAGATGCATCTTATAAAGCTGATGCAGACGTCCGTTTACTTGAAAACTTGAAAGACTTGATTAATTCAAAAGTTACTCCTCAAGAAATTCAGGCAAACATGGAAGGCAGAATTCTTTCTCCAGCTAAAAAGAAAGAATACAGAGCCCTTTTAGATTCATTGAAAGAGCAAGATCTTTCTGAAGAAGAAATCGTTGCTGCTACTGTTAAATTCATGGGGAACACAAATCAAACTGGTGCTGCATTCAGCTCTGGATCGAACATTAACTTCAAAAAAGTTGCCATCATTGTTGGTGTTGCTATCGTAGCAACTGTAACAGTTCTTATGATTCTTGAAATTCGTAAGATCAAGAAAGGCGTTTATAACGGCAAAGACGGCGCAGATGGCGCTGATGGTGTAAACGGTACCAATGGTACAAACGGAACAAATGGTCTTCAAGGAATTCCGGGCCCTAAAGGTGATAAAGGCGACAAAGGTGACAAGGGTGATAAAGGGGATAAAGGAGACAAGGGTGACCAAGGTCTTCAAGGTGATCGCGGCCTTCAAGGTGAGAAGGGAGATAAAGGTGACAAGGGTGACAAAGGTGACACCGGTGAAAAAGGTGATAAGGGCGACAAGGGTGACAAAGGTGATACCGGCGTAACTGGTGAGAAAGGTGATAAAGGCGACAAAGGCGACAAAGGTGACCAGGGCGATAAAGGCGATAAAGGTGACCAGGGCGATAAAGGCGACAAAGGTGACCAGGGCGATAAAGG